>Ga0207684_10000003_pt1 | contig 766933 bp, 778 predicted proteins | sample KBSK5501metaG_FD_184342 | JGI IMG/M metagenome (GOLD analysis project Ga0207684, IMG submission 184342) | Corn, switchgrass and miscanthus rhizosphere microbial communities from Kellogg Biological Station, Michigan, USA - KBS K5-50-1 metaG... | ecosystem: Host-associated > Plants > Roots >...
GCCGGCATGGCGCACACCAGCCGGCCCAGAAGTCGACCACTACGGGGAGCGAGTGAGAGCGGTCCAGAACGGCCGTCGCGAAGTTGCTCTCCGATACGTCCATGGAGTGAGATTACCGGGCGCGCGAGTAAGTGGCGTCCGGCCGAGCTACACGACACGTCACGCTATGCCCCGTATGAAGCTCTACAACGAACTGGCCGATTGGTGGCCGGTCTTCTCGGATCCTCGGGAATACCGCCGCGAAGCGGCTCACATCGTGCGGGTCCTCCGCACGTCGACCAGGCCGCCACCGCGCACCGTGCTCGAGCTTGGTTCAGGCGGAGGAAACAGCGCGTTCCACCTCAAGGCGCATTTCGCCATGACCTTGGTGGATCTTTCGCCGCGGATGCTCTCCGTGAGTCGAAAACTCAACCCAGAGTGCAAGCACATCAGGGGCGACATTCGCACGGTGCGGCTCGGCCGCACCTTCGACGCGGTCTTCGTTCATGACGCGATCTGCCACATGACTACCGAACCTGATCTGCGGGCGGTGATGCAAACCGCGTACGAGCACTGCAGCCCTGGTGGCGTCGCGCTCTTCGTCCCGGACTTCGTGCGCGAGACCTTTGTCGCAGGCACTGATCAGGGAGGAAACGATTCACCACGTAGAAGACTGCGCTTTCTGCAATGGGTCTTCGACCCCGACCCGACCGACACCACGTACCTCGTCGACTTCGCGATCCTGCTGCGCAACGAAGAAGGCGAGGCCCACGTGGTGCACGATCGCCACCTTCAGGGTCTGTTTCCGCGCGCGCGATGGCTGCAACTCTTGCGCGACGTGGGATTCAGGGCGGTCGTGGTCAAAGACGATAAGGTTCGAGACCTCTTCCTTGGACGTCGCCCATTTCAGTCTCCGAATCGAGCCAGGCGCAAGCATCCCTCTTGATGGTTGGCGTGATGCTGGCCACATCATCGGTGGCCTCAAAGACGCCATCATGCGAATCCCCATTGACAGGAATGGCCCAGTTCGGGTATCACAACTGTGTGAAAGCGATGCTGCTCATGGTCGCCATCACAGAGGCGACCGCCCGATGAGTGGCAAACCCTTTCGAGAAATGCATCTGGACCCGCCAAAACCAAAACTTCATCGGGCCCGAAATAGAGTTAAGGAGGTACACCATCATGGCCGCGAAGAAGAAGGCTGCTAAGAAGCCTGCTGCCAAGAAGAAGGCCGCCAAGAAGAAGTAACGACTTCTTCTCACGCTTTCTAATCGTCCGGTTTGCGCCGGGGTTCTGTGGCCCCGGCGCTTTCATGTGTGGCTGGCGGGGTCACATGGCGGCTTTCCCCTCCACAAGGGTCAGCAGTGGTTTCGCCTCGACGAAAGGCTCGGCGACGCCCACGAGCTGATCGAGGTCGTTGATCGCGAGCTCGGGCAGGGCGGCTTCGAGGATTCGAGGCCGGCCGCCGTCACGACAGAGATGCGCCTGGAGATCTATCTCGGAATACGATCTCGCCTTCCCACCCTCTATCGCCGCCCAGGTGCGCCGGCAAAGCACGAGATCCCGACCTGGCGCAAGACAAATGCTTTCAGGAAACCGAAATCTCTTGCGCAGGAGCTCAAAGTCCAGAGGATCCGCCAGCTCGCATCGCCAGCCGTCGACGTCTCTGTGAAAGCCGCCTCGAATGACTCGGTTGCCGCCCGCCACCAGGACATCAACCACCGGCAGCAAGTGACCGTAGGGCCGGCTCCAGTCCGGGGGGTCGCGTGGCACCGATTGTTTCACTGCGACACCATCTGGGCGCCAGTTGACTTCACCAGCGCTTTGACTATGCGAACGCGTGCCGAGCCCAGCCGCCGTACGGTGTATCGGCCGATGGCAGCGGGAAGGAGGATTGTCTCCGCGTACGCAATCGCGTGTGAGCTCCCCGACTCGGTCTCGACGATGGCGCCGGCTCCCTCGACCACGTTCAACACGTGGAATCGATCGCCAGTCTTCCCTTCGGCCGGCCGGTCGCCATCCAGCACGATCCGCCGGACTTCGAAGAAGACCTCGGGCAGCGTTCCGATGACTTCCTCACACCAGTCGGGACCGGTCGTCACGGTGCGTGGCGTCTGCACAAGCTCAGACGTCGCCGTCCGGCCGCTGCGCCGGTTCAGATTGGCGAACGCGTGGTCGACGTGGACGGGTCGCGAGCTGCCATCCTCGTCCCGGCGTAGCCAGTCGTAGAACCGCAGGCTGTAGAGATATGGCGTCGCGCTGATCTCCAGGACAACATTTCCCTCGCCGCTCCCGTGTGGCGTTCCCGCCGGGATCATGAAGAGCTGATGTGGTGTTCCGGGCAGCTGCTGCACGTAGCGCTTGATCTCAAACGGCTGCCCGTCGACCTCCGCGTCGTGGGCGAGCCTCTCGAAAGTCTCGAGGTCGGTGTCGTCGCGGAGGCCGAGGAAGATGCTCTTGTTGGGCCTTCCGACCATGATGTAGTACGACTCGTGCTGTGTGTACGGCCACCCGAAAACCCGCTGCATGTAGTCGGCTTGCGGATGGCAGTGGATGGACAGATTTCCGCCGTCCAGCGTGTCGAGGTAATCGAACCTGACCGGAAACGACGAGCCGAATCCCTCCCGCACGCCATCTCCGAGCACGTCCCCTGGGCATTGCTCGACGACCAGCTGAAACGGGATTTCCACCTGACGCTCCTCGTCGTGACCGAAAAGCACACCACTCTCCGGTGCGATCAGCTCGTATCCAAGCGCGGTGTTCCGCGCGGTCGGGTTCATACCCAGAACGCGCTGCGCCCAATGTCCGCCCCACGACGCGGCGTTGAATGCGGGCCGCGTTCGGAATGGCCTTCGCGCGAGGTCGGCGGCGGTGCGCCTCAGAACATGGCCTTCGATCGAGGCAGGTCTCGCCGGATCCTGCATGTCGATCCAGCACTCGATGCGTCGGGAGATCGCGAGCCGGTGGCGGTCGAGAAGGGGCCAGTCGATGTAGAACAGTCGCTTGGTGGTTCCCGGATGAGAGTCGGCCGGCTGGCCCAGGTTGTGCGCTACGCCGTCCGTCACCGCCGCCTCCGCGAATCGTTTTGGAAGGTCCGCGTACCACAGCACCTGGTGATCGACGAAAGCTGCGCCAGGTCCGAACACAACGGTCAGCTCTCCGCTTCGGGTATCTGGGACCGGGATCCTTTCAAAGAGATCCGCGAGCGTCCCGGACGCGAGCGTTGCGAAGTCAGGATCGTCCGGGAGCTCGGGCGACTCGGTTCGCGCGAGGATCGCCGGCCACTGCGCCATATATGGACGCACTGGCATCAGCCGGACATCACGACCGCTCTCCCGAACCGCCGTTTCGATCCCGCGGCTTGCCGCATCCCAGTCGAGGATGGCCGGCCCGTCGACTGCAAGCACCCGCGCGTGCCGGGGGATTGTCGCGACCGGCCCCGCCCACCCGACACGCACGCTCCCGCCGAGCGGTTCGTAACGAGGCATCGGGTCGTAGACGGGATGCAACGGGCCTGGCTCGGGCGAAGCGGGATCAGGCAAGATAACGATATCATTCGCGACGCGCGCCGCACTGCGGCCCCCATCACGATGTGGTCCTCGATTTCGAAGCGTCACGCCAAAGCTCGAGCAGGCAACACCACCAGAATCGTGCAATGGTAACGTTACCGCCGCCTCGCGGCAAGCCCACGCTCAAAGGGAGCGGCCGGATGAAATGAGTGCGACCCCTCGTCCTCTCGTTCGTACCTCCTGGTTCGATCCGGAGCGATGGCGCGCCGCCCTTCGAGACCGCGTCGTGTCCGTCCGCACTTCGGTCGGTGGGCGCCTGGTCGAGGCCACGCCCGAGCCCCTTCTACGCGGCAACGCGGGCGAGCTCAGGCAGTCGATCCGCGTGCAGTTCTCGCCAGGCCTGGAGGATGGTGCTCCTGCGAACGTAGAGGTTCGGCTTGCTTCTGGCGTCGTTTTGAGCCCGGAGGTCGAGCCGGCACCCGGCGGGGCGATCCGAGTGCTCGTACCCGAAGCCCGGCAGCCGACCCGGATCGCGATGCGATTCCCCAGCCTCGATCCCGCGGCCGAGGTTCGGCTCGAGCTCGCACCACAACGCCGGTGGTCGATCCATCTGATCCACCACTCGCACTTCGACAACGGCTACACCGACACGCAGGGCCAGGTCATCAGCGAGCAGCTCAGCTACCTCGACTCGTGTCTGGACCTGGTGCGAGCAACCGAGGGCTGGCCGGATGACGCCCGGTTCCGCTGGTGCGTCGAGTCCCTTTGGGTCTTCAACCGCTGGGCGGCTTCTCGCCCGGCGAGGTCCGTCAACGAATTTGTTGATCGCGTTCGCGAAGGCAGCTTCGAGCTGACCGCGATGCCCTTCAACATGCACAGCGAGGCTTGCTCGACCGACGAGCTGCACGAGTTGCTGAGAGGCGCACATCAGCTGCGCGCGCGTTGGGGCATATCGCCCGTCGTGGCCATGCAGACCGACGTTCCAGGTGCGGTGGTCGGGTTGCCCGACGTGCTCGGCGAACATGGCGTCCGCTACCTGTCCGTCGCGCACAACTGGGCCGGGCGGTCGGTCCCCCAGCTCGCAGGGGGCCAGGACTTGCCACGGCTCTTCAAATGGGGAGGAGAAGGCGGCCACGAGGTGCTCGTCTGGATGACCGACACTCCGCACGGCCTCGCGTACATGGAGGGCCCGCTGATCGGCTTCGACGAATCTTTCGCGGCGGTCGATGACGTGCTTCCGGCCTACCTCTCTTCGCTGGCGGCAAATCCGTATCCGTACGATGGCGGGCTCTCAGGCTGGGCGGCCGATCGCGCCGCGATCGACCGGCGTCCCTACCCGTGGGATCTGCTTCACCTGCGCGTGCAGGGCAGGTTCGGGGACAACGCGCCGCCGCGCCTGGCCATCGCCGAGTGCGTCCGCCAGTGGAACGAGAAGTGGACGTGGCCGCATCTCCGTCTTTCCCGTAACGTCGATTTCTTCGAAGCTGCCGAGAAGCGTTTGGGCTCCCAGATCGAGACATTCAAAGGCGACTGGAACGACTGGTGGGCCGAGGGACTTGGATCAGCTGCCGTGCCCGTGTCACTCAACCGGCGGGCTCAGAGCATGATCGCCGACGCACAGACCATCGCCGCGATGGCGGGGCCGGGCACGCTCGAAGACTCCCGCCTGACTGACACATACGAGTCGCTTGCGCTCTTCGATGAGCACACATGGGGCGCCGCAAATCCGTGGACAGACGGCGACTCCGGAACGGATTCCGGCGAGCAGCAGTGGCACTGGAAGTACGCGCAGGCGCTTCGTGCGCTCGACGGCTCGAGCGAGCTGTTAGACCGGGCCGCCAACCAGCTCGGGGAGCGGCTCGGCGCCTCGCCATCGGCCCTCGAGTCCTTCTGGGTGGTGAACACCGCCGGGTTCGACCGAGGCGACGTGGTGCAGTGCTTCCTGTCGGAAAGCCTGGTTCCCGCCGATGTTCCGGTGGCGGTCACCGACGCGAGGAGTGGGCTGGCGCTGCCGTGCCGGATCAGCCCCCAGGTCAATCAAAGCCACCGCAACGCCGGGCGCTCGATCGAATTCCGTGTGGACGCCGTGCCGGCGGTGGGCGCGGTTCGCATCGACGTGAAGGCCGGCTCGGGAGCGGACGGCGAACCCCAGCAGAGCGGTGTGCCGGACGTCCTCGAGAACCGGTACCTGCGGGTCCAGGTCGATCTCTCGCGCTCGTGCATCGTCTCAATCATCGAGAAGACGACCGGGCGTGAGATCGTGGATTGCAATGCCGCGGTGGGCTTCAACGGCTACATCTACGATCAATATGCATCCGCCGGCGGCTTCAACCACCAGGCGAACAAGCTCGAAAGCAGCGACCGGCTCGAGCTGCTCGCAAAACGTTCGGTTGCGCGCCCGGCAGCGGTGCTGTCGCGGACCAATGACCCAACGGCGGAACGGCTTGTGTTCGAGGCCCCAGCCGACGGCGCGCGGTGGGTGCGCACGACCCTGACACTCCACCGCGACCTCCCGCGGCTCGACATCGAGAACCGCGTGTCGAAGCCCGCAACCATGGCCAAGGAGAGCGCCTATTTCGCATTTCCTTTCGCGTTCCGCAATCCTATGGTTCGCGTGGAAGTGACGGGCGGCGTGGTCGGAACCGGCATCGCGTCCGTTCCCGGCGGGGCCCAGCACATGCGCGCGATGAGGCGCTGGGTCAGCCTCGAGCAGGACGGCTTCGCGGCGGCGTGGGTCACGCGCGACGCGCCGCTCATCGAAATTGGCCAGCTCGCCCTCCCGTATGCGCCGTTCCCGCCCACCCTCGAGCCCGAGCCGGCGACGCTGTATTCATGGGTTCACAACAACCTCTGGGACACGAACTTCCCGCCGCAGCAGGGCTTCGAGACAACGTTCCGCTACGCGGTGGCAGCCGCGCCCGTCAACGGAGCTGAAACAGGACCGTCGCTGGCAATGCGGACCGCGACCGCGGTCTGTCGCCCGCTCAGGCCGGTGCTCGGGCGCTTGACGAGCGATCTGCCGGAGGCCGAGGTACGGCTGCTGGCGGTCGAGGATCCGCGCATCCGGCTCGTGGGGCTAAGCGAGCCGAGGCCCGGGCAGCTGCTCGTTCGGCTCCAGTCCACGGCGGACGAGCCGGTGGTTGCACGGCTCCGGCTCGGAGTGGCGATCGAACGCGCGGAACGGGCGACATTTCTCGGGGATCCGGCCGACGAGCTGGCCGTAATCGACAACCGGATCGCCGTCGAGCTTCCGGCCCGAGGAATCGCGGCCGCGCTTCTGACGTTGCCGGCATGAAGGCCGTCGTACCTGTGCTCGAGATTGGAGGCACGCACGTCTCCGCGGCCTTGATCGACACGAGTCTTTGGGCTCCCGTCCCGGGCAGCGGCCGGCGTGGACCCCTGGATTCAGCCGGAACCAGTGCTGAGATTCTCGAGCGTATCTCCCGGTGCGCAAGCGCCCTGGGCGCCGAACGCGACTCCACCTGGGGAGTGGCCATACCGGGCCCATTCGATTACGCAAACGGCATCGGCAAGTTCGAGGGCATCCGGAAATTCGACGCGCTGCGGGGCATCAACGTTCGCCACAGCCTGCTCGACTCAATCGAGCCGAAACCGAGTGACATCGTCTTCGTCAACGACGCCAAGGCCTTCGCGCTCGGTGAGTGGCATGCCGGCGCGGCAGCCGGCCATAGTCGCGCGGCTGCCATCACGCTGGGCACCGGGGTTGGATCAGGCTTCGTGGCCGATGGATCGCTCGTCGATCATGGGCCAGAGGTTCCGCCCGAGGGTCGAGTGGACCTCCTCACCGTCAACGGTGGACCGCTCGAGGACAGCGTGTCGCGCCGCGCGATCCTTGCCGGCTATGCGCGCCTGCGACGCGAACCCAACGACCCAGATCTCGACGTGCGTGATATCGCGCGGCTCGCTCGAGACGGTGACATCGCGGCGTCGGAGGCGATCGCGACCACTGTTACGACCCTCGGTCGCGTCCTGGCGCCATGGCTGGAGCTGTTTCGCGCGAGCGTGCTCGTGGTAGGGGGATCAATCAGCCGTTCGTGGGATTTGATCCTCGAACCGCTGAGGTCGGGCATGGCGAGCGTTCGTCCTGACGTGCTCGGACGAATGACGGTGACGCGAGCCCACCACCCGGAAACGTCCGGCCAGATTGGAGCGGCGGTCAGCTCCATTCAGGCGATCAAGCGATGAACGCTCCTACGGTGAGAGATGTCGCGCTACGCGCCGGCGTCAGCCCGATGACTGCGTCCAGAGCGCTGCAACTTTCCAGCAAAGTCGCGGCGGACACTCGGGCGCGAGTGTTCGCGGCCGCGGCTGAGCTGGGCTATCGGCCCAACGAGCTCGCCCGAAACCTGAGGCTCGGGCGGAGCACCGGCCTGATTGGACTCGTCGTCACCAACCTTGCCAATCCCTTCTATTCGCAGGTGGCGCTCGGCATCGAAGCGGTGGCTCGAGAGCATGGTCTCAAGGTCATTCTGGGAAACACGGCCGAGGACGTGGAACGTGAACGGAGGCTGGTCGAGGAGTTCGCGCTGCGAAGGATTGACGGCCTGATCGTGGTGCCGGCCGGAGGAGATCATTCACACCTCGCGCTGCAGAAGCTGGGAGTGCCGGTGGTGCTGGCCGCCAGGCCGCCATCCAACCTCGCCGCCGACTGCGTCCTGGTCGACGATTTCGGCGGTGCGCGCGAGGCAACCATGCGGCTGATCGCGGGGGGTCGTCGGCGAGCCGGCTTCCTGGGCTTGCCGGCCGCCGCGTGGACCGGCTCGGAGCGCTTTCGAGGTTTCTGCGTAGCGCTCAACGAAGCCGGGATCGCCGTCGACGAGCGTTACGTGCGACGAGGCCAGCGGACGATCGAGGATGCCGAGAAGGCGTGTCGTGAGCTCCTGGCACTCACTGAACCACCCGACGCGCTCTTCTGTGCGAACAGCCGCAACACGCTTGGTGCGTTCCGCGCGATCAGGGCGACCGGCGCGGACGTCGAGCTGGCGGGCTTCGACGATTTCGAGCTCGCGGACGTGCTCGGCGTCCCGCTGATCCTGGTCGCCTATGACCCGGAGGAGCTCGGACGTGAGGCCGCCCGGCTGCTGATCGGCCGCCTGGACGCAAAATCGGGCGGAGCCGAAAGCCCCCCGCGGCGCCTCGTCGTTCCGACAACGATCCGCACGTACAGCGGTACCCCTTCGCGATAGCCGGTAGAACATCGAGGGAGCAGAGGTTCATGGAGACTTGCGTCGAGACGACCGCCGGAACAGTGCGGGGCTGGACCGACGGGTCGGTGGCCTCGTTCCTCGGCATTCCATACGGCGACGCGCCGACCGGAGCCAGACGTTTTCAACCGGCGGGTGCGGCCGCGCCCTGGCCGGGCATCAGGGATGCCACGAGGTTCGGGCCTGTCTGTCCTCAGACACTGCTCACCTTCGACTACGCGTGGTGCGGCTTCGTCGGAGTCGGTGCCGAGGTTCGGAGCGAGGACTGCCTCACCCTGAACGTCTGGACGGCCGCGCCCGATCGAGGCAGCTCACTGCCGGTGCTGTTCTGGATTCACGGGGGTGGCTTCGGATCTGGCGGTCCGGGATTCCTGAACACGGACGGGATGGCGCTGGCTCGACGAAGGGACGTCGTGGTCGTCTCGATAACCCATCGTCTCAACGTGTTTGGTCACCTGTACCTGGGAGGAATCGCAGGCGAGGCCTACCGCGACTCCGCAAATGTCGGCCATCTGGACGTCGTCAGGGCGTTGGAGTGGGTGCGCGACAACATCGCGCAGTTTGGTGGTGACCCGGGAAACGTGACGCTGTTCGGCCAGTCGGGAGGAGCCGCCAAGATCGGATGCCTGATGGCGATGCCCGCCGCTCGCGGGCTGTTTGCGGGGGCGGTCATGCAGAGCGGCGTCCGAACGGTTGGCCCGACGCTCGAGCAGGCTGATGACTACGCTCGGCGGCTCCTCGACCATCTCGGCCTCTCGGCCGACCAGTGGCAGCGGCTGCTGGAGCTGCCTCACGAGCGGCTCACGCAGGCGGCGACCGACCTTGATCTCATCAGGAAACGAGACTTCATCGAGCCGGGGCCGGTTCCGGACGGCTCGGCCTTGCCGTTCCCGGTGATCGACGCCGTCCGCGCCGGGTCGGCGAAGCACGTCCGATTGATCATCGGCACCTGCATGGACGAGCTGCAGCTGAGCTGGAAGCCGATTACCGAGCGGTCGCCGCTGCGGGAGGTGGAAGAAAAGCTGGGCGAACACGGCCGTCGGGTCGTCGAGGGCTATGTCGCCACCGGCCCGGGCGGGTCGGAGGACGACGTCGCGAAATTGCTGACATCGGACTGGAAGTTCCGCATTCCATCGATCCGTTTCGCCGAGGCTCAGCTGGCGAGCGGGCAGTTCGACGTCTACATGTACCTGTTCGGCTGGTCGAGCTCTGTGATGCCGGAGGCCAGGGCGGCGCACTCCATGGACATCCCATTCTGGTTCGGCAATACCTCAAAGATGCCTGTCACCGCCGGCGATCCGTCGAGCCCTGATCTCGAGCGCCACATGACGAACGCTCTGGCGTCCTTCGCCCGCACGGGAAAGCCGAACGGCACAGGGCTCCCGGAGTGGGCCGCGTACGAGCCGGCCCGGCGCGCAACGATGATCTTCGACCACCCGTCCCGCACCGAGGAGGATCCCGACCGCCGGCACCGGGAGGCCTGGAGCGGGGTCCCCGATTCCCGGCTGGGAGTCTAGAGGAGAGCGGATGGTTTCCAGATCGCCACTTGACAAATTGGGTATTTGGATATATCAACATGTCCGACACCGCCGACCCGGTACCCAAGAGATTTGGTCGGAATTAAAGGAGTGAGCGGATGTCAGAGGCATTGACCCGTCGCAAGTTCCTGACCCAGGGTGGTCGAGCCGTCCTCGTCGGCGGTGCCGCGGTGGGCGCCGCCGGGCCGCTGCTCGCGGCCTGTGATTGGTTCGCCAAGGCAACCCCGACCTCGACCGCCGAGGTCACCTACACGTATCCGACCTTCACTCCCCTCCCCGACGTCCAGCTGGTGCAGGACGCCATGAACAAGCTGATGCAGCCCCGCTACGGCGTGACCGTCAAGCTCAACCCTATCGACTCAGGCGCATATGACCAGAAGCAGAAGCTCGCCATTTCCGCCGGAGACGTGCAGGACATCGTTTACTCGGTGCCCTGGATCAACAACTACTACGTGAACGTGGCGCAGGGCGCGCTACTTCCGCTCGACGAGCTCCTTAAGAAGCACGCGCCGAAGACGCTGGCCAGCATGACGGCCCAGTCATGGAACGCAACCCGGGTGAAAGGCAAGATCTACGGCGCGCTGAACCAGCAGCCATGGACCAGGCCGATCGGGCCGCGGGTCAGAAAAGACCTGGCGAACAAGTACGGTCTCGACCTCACACAGGTGAACTCCTTCCAGGACCTGACTCCCTGGTTGGCCAGGGTCAAGGCCGGCGAGCCGTCCGTGACTCCGATTGGCTACGGCACGATCTCGGACCAGGGCCCGCCGTACAGCTCGGCGCTGCTTGGATACGAGATCGTAGACGGCGTCTCCACCGACGCCGGCATCATCGGCGTCAAGGCCGACGATCCGAACCTCAAGGTTGTCAACATCGCGACGCTGCCGGAATTCCGGCCCCAGCTGGACCTGGCGCGGGAGTGGTACCAGAAGGGCTACTACCCGAAAGAGCCGGCCGGCGACCAGAACACGGCGAACTGGCGAGCTGGCAAGTACGCGATGGACATCGGCGTCGTCCACAGGGACTCGGTCGGTCAGCTGAAAGCAAGCTACGGCTTCGAGTTCGTCGCCAAGGGTCTCGGACCGCTGATCCTCACCACAAGCGGCATCATCGCCACGATGAACAACATCAGCAGCACGTCGAAGCACCCGGAGGCTGCGATGAAGGTCATCGAGGCCTTCAACACCGACATCGAGGTCTACCACCTGATCTGTCGTGGCATTGCGGGAACCCATTACGTCGTGACGGACGCGGCAAACGGCGTAGTCGGTTTCCCGCCAGGTGTGACGCCGAGCACGGATCGCTACTTTCCGCAGACTTCGTGGATGTTCGGCGACATCTTCAATGACTTCTACTCCTCAGAGGACACGGTCGGAGCCTGGCCGCTCTCTCATCAGGACAACCAGAGCGCAACCCCCTCGCAGGCGCTCGGATTTGCCTTCGACCCGACCAATGTCAAGACCGAGCTGGCCCAGGTGCAGCAAGTCCAACAGCAGTACGGATACCCGCTCATCTTTGGGCGGATCGACCCGAGCTCCGGTCTACAGACCTACCTGGGCAAGCTGCACAACGCGGGTGTCGACAAGGTCATCACCGAGATCCAGAAGCAGCTTGACACCTGGAAGACATCCAAGTAAGACGGATTCCTTCAGTTCTCGTGGGCGGCCGGCACACGTCGGCCGCCCACCCTTCCTCCACATAATTTGGACACCTCTATGACAGAGTCCAGATCCTGGGCCGTCGACCCGGGCAACCCGCTGCCGCTGTACTACCAGGTTTATGCCTCGCTGCTGCAGCGTATCCAGAGTGGCGAGTTTTCCCCCGGAAGCTTCATTCCCGCCGAGAGGCAGCTGACCGAGGACTACGGGGTGAGCAGGATCACCATCATCAAAGCTCTCAACGAACTTTCACGCGAGCATCACATCAAGCGCCAGCAGGGCCGCGGAACCGTCGTGCTGCACCCGGCTGAGCGGGCCGGCATCGACGGCGGCTCCATTGCGTTCATATGCCACGTGCTCGATCACCCATACGTGTTTCATGTCCTGATGGGTATCGCGCGCACGGCTGCAGAGAGTCATCGCAACCTCCAGGTGATCAGCTCGTTCGACACCGAGGACCTGGAGTGGCGTCACATCAAAGAGGCGATCGCCCGCAACGTCGATGGGATCATCGTCTTTCCGCATCACCGATACCAGAACCAGGACCTGTACGAGGAGCTGCATCGGAAACGGTTTCCCCTGGTCATGGTGGATCGCTATTACCCGCAGATCGAAACGGACCGCGTCGTGTTCAACGACGAGGTTGCCGCCTATGAGCTGGTGAGCCGGCTCTTGCAGCGCGGTCGCCGCCGGATTGCGGTCATCTCATATTTCGAGATCGAGGCAACCAGCGTCAACCACCGATTGGGCGGCTACCGGCGAGCCCTGCAGGACGCGGGCTTGCCTTACGACGAGGACCTGATCTGGCTCGACGTCTACCAGTCGTTTCAACGGCCCGAGGAGATGCTGAGCGACGTCTCCGCTCGAGAGCGCCTTCGGAAGCGCCTTGTCCAGTTCCAACCCGACGCCCTGCTGACTTTGAACGACGATGTCCTGGAGCGGGTCACTTACGACCTTCTGATCCTCAGCCACACCGTACTTCCAGTGTCGGGGTCAGACCGAAAGCGTTCGCAACCGATCGACTGGCGGGGAGAGATCGCCACATTCAGCCACAAGCCGCCGGCGCCGCACGCCCCTTACCGTGTCCTGGCAGCCGTCCATTCGGGCGAAAGGCTGGGCTCCGAAGCGGCCAGGCTCTTGATCGCCCGCACGAATCAATCGCCGAGCGAGGAGAGCCGGGTCATCATGGTGCCGATGGCGATCGTCGAGAATGCTTCCGACGCGCCCGAGTCGCCCACCGTGGTCGTAGACGACTCATCGGTGTGAACCTACGCTTCACAGCTCGCGCCGCGCCGGAGGCAAGCTCGCTGAGGGTCAACGCGGTGCCCTGGTCGTGGTTGGCCAGGTCTCGCGGCTGGCGCGCCAATTTCGATACCGAGAGGTCCAAGAGCAACGCCGCGCTGCTCTTGATGATGGCGCCCGGCCTGGTGGTCCTATTCGTCTTTGCGTACCTGCCGATGTTCGGAATCATCATCGCCTTCAAGGACTTTCGCGCTTATCAGGGCGTCCTCGGCAGCCGGTGGGTCGGGCTGCAGAACTTCTACTACCTGTTTGGGACAGACGATGCGCGTCGCATCGTCGTCAACACCCTGGGAATGAACGCCTTGTTTATCGCCGCCGTGCTCGTGGCCGCCCTTGGTATCGCACTTTTGCTGAGAGAGGTGCAGTCCTCGAACCGCTGGTTCGCGAAGTTCTATCAGTCGACACTCTTCTTCCCCTACCTGTTTTCGTACGTGATCATCAATTACTTCGTTTTCGCGCTCCTCGACACGAGCAATGGTCTCGTGAACCACACGATCACCGCCCTGGGGGGCCAGCCGGTCAGCTGGTACCAGTCGCCGCACTACTGGCCTGTGATCCTCACCCTGATAACGGTCTGGAAGAACGCCGGCTTCTGGAGCATCGTCTACCTGGCGGGCATGATTGCCATCAACCCGGAGTACTACGAAGCGGCAACACTCGACGGGGCGAGCAAATGGCGCCAGATCTGGCGCATAACGCTGCCGCTCCTAAAGCCGCTGATCATCATCAACATACTGCTTTCGATCGGGCGGATCTTCTATGCCGATTTCGGCCTCTTTTATCAGGTCACCCGCAACGCGCCCGAGCTGTACCCAGCGACGGACGTGATCGACACCTACGTGTACAGGACGCTCACCGCCATCGGAGATGTGGGCATGGCATCGGCCGCGGGTACCTTCCAGGCCGTGGTCGGATTCATGCTGGTCCTCTTCTCAAACTGGTTTGTGCGGCGAACCGAGAGGCAAAGTGCAATCTTCTAGCCCGGCGGGGGTTCTGCGCGCCGCCACCATTACGCCGCAGGGCAGCATCGGATCAGGCCCCTTCAGCCTGGGACGACTTGCGATCCACGCCTGCTTGTTGGGCCTGAGCGTGCTCTTTCTCCTGCCTTTGATCTTGCTCGTCTCGGCCTCGCTCTCATCCGAGGGCGACATCAGCAGGTATGGCTTTTCGCTCGTGCCGCGGACACCAACCCTGGCCGCCTACCAGTACGTGCTGCAGGATCCCGGCCTGATGCTCACCGCATATGCCGTCACGATCACTGTCACCCTCATCGGCACGTTCGCGGGCGTGCTGATCATGGCCATGCTGGCCTATCCGCTTTCGCGACCTGACTTCTCGTGGCGCGGCCCGCTTGCGTTCATTGTGTTTTTCACACTTCTGTTCAGTGGTGGCCTCGTGCCTCTCTACATCCTCGTCACCCACTACCTGCAGATCCAGGACACGCTGTGGTCCCTGATCCTGCCCTACCTGGTCATGCCCTGGTACGTCTTCCTGCTCAGGGCTTATTTCTCCGCCCTCCCTCGTGAGCTGATCGACGCAGCCAAGGTGGATGGCGCGGGGGAGTGGCGGATCTTCTTCCAGGTCGTCGTCCCACTTTCGCGGCCAGGACTTGCGACGGTGGCCCTGTTCTGCGCCCTCACTTACTGGAACGACTGGTACCTCGCGCTCCTCTTCATCAACAACCCCGCCCTGGTCCCTCTCCAGTACCTCCTCTATCAGATCTCGACGAACATCGAAACTCTGCAATCGAGCTCTCAGGCTTTCGGCGTCCAGATCCCCGCGCTGTCGGCCCAGATGGCGATCGCGGTTCTCGCCATCGGACCCATCACACTGGCCTTCCTGGCCGTGCAAAGGCACTTCATAAGCGGCATCACACTGGGTGGTGTGAAGGGCGACTGAAACAATGTCGACCGGTTACGTCGAAATAGCGAACGAGCGATTCCGTCTCCTGCTGGAGAACGGCCATCGCGCGCCGGCCGCGGGCGAGCGCGCACCGCTCGAGCTGAGCGCGATGTCGGTACGGGGAGAGCCGATCGCATACTCCGACGCGATCGGCCGCGAGTTCTCGCCCATCGATCTAGGGCATCGATGGGGCCCCCCTGGAGCACGACCTGGTTCCACGTCAAGGGCCGCGTCCCGGCGTCCTGGTCCGGGCAGGGAGTGGTGGCGGTCTTCGACCTCGGGTTCATCGACGCGACCGGGTTCCGAATGAGGCGGCGCCTGGAGCGTTCGTGTTCATCCCGCGTGGGACACCGCACACGTGGCAGAACATTGGCGATGCTCCCGCGCGCTTCTTCGCCGGCACTGTGCCGGCATCGATCGCGTTCGAGCAGTTCTTCGTGCGCTATGGGCAGCTGCCCGTCGAGCAGCGTGGGATGGAGGCGTTCGCTCGCCTCGGAGTCGAGACGCAGGCGCTTGAGGTACTGGGGCCGCCCCTTGCGCAATCGAATCCTCGTTGATTCGAGCAGACGCACCCGAGGTCTGACCCGGCTTGGGTCGGTTGAGCCCTCATCCGCCATCCGGGTGGGCCGTCGATACCAGTCGACTTAAGTTCCAGGAAAGGAAACGCCGGCTTCGAGGGTCGTCTAAGCCTGGGTGGCTGCCACCATCCCGCCACCGATGCCGCGTCGCGCCTCTACGTCTCTTGGGCCGAGCTTGGCGCCGCAGGTCTCGCACATGCGGTGGTCGCTCACGGCCCCGCCGCAGCCTTTGTGCGCCAGCAGGACCGGAGCCCTCCCCGGATAGATGTGGCGGTCGCCGAACTGCACCAGCGCGACGATCACCGGCCACAGGTCCAGGCCTTTTTCGGTCAGCCGGTACTCGTATCGAACGGGCCGCTCCTGATATGCGACCTTGCGCAAGATGCCGTCCTCGACCAGGGTGTTGAGGCGGTTGGAGAGCACATTGCGGGCGGCGCCTGTCCGGCGCTGAAAGTCCTCGAAGCGCCGGGCGCCCATGAAGGCGTCGCGGACTATGAGCAGCGTCCAGCGCTCGCCGACGAGCTCGAGCGTGCCGGCCACCGAGCAGATCTGGGCGTCATACGTTCGGCCGAGCATGGAACCCAGCATAACCGATAGAGTTGCATCACGCAACTCCGTGTGCTAGGGTGCGTAGCGTCAAGCTACTGACCAGCTGAGGGAGGCTCCCGTGCCGCACCGCTACCGAGTCCTCGTGATCGTTTCCGTGGCCACCTTCGTGGCCAGCCTCGACCTCTTCATCGTCAACATCGCTTTCCCGAGCGTCAAGCAGGAATTCTCGGGCACCAGCGACGCCACCCTTTCGTGGGTCCTCAGCGCATACGCGATCGTCATGGCCACGCTCCTCGTCCCGGCCGGCCGCCTGGCCGATCTCCTCGGCCGCAAACGATGGTTCATGGGCGGCCTGGTCACCTTCGTCGCCGCGTCTGCTCTGTGCGCCGCCGCGCCCGGCCCGGCCTGGCTGATCGCGGCGCGGGGGCTCCAGGCCGCGGGCGGCGCAATTCTCATGCCGACGTCGCTCGCGATTCTGCTCGCCGAGTTTCCAGCTCAGCAGCGCGCGCTCGCCGTCGCGGTCTGGTCGGCGACCGGCGCGGTCGCCGCGGCGGCCGGACCGCCAATCGGCGGCCTCCTGGTGCAGGCGAGTTGGCGCTGGGTGTTCCTGGTCAACCTCCCCATCGGGTTGGTCACAGCTCTTTTCGCGACGCGTGTGCTGCGTGAGTCGCGCGATCCTGACGGCAAGCGCTTCCCCGACCTCGCCGGCGCTGCGCTGTTGGTGATCGCATCGAGCGCCTTGATGCTCGCGATCGTGCAGGGTCAGTCGTGGGGCTGGACCAGTGCCCGCGTCCTCGGCTTGCTGGTGGGTTCCGCTCTTTTGACGGCGGCCTTCCTTTATCAATCTGTGCGCCACGGAGCGCCCGTCCTCGAGCTCGGTCTGTTTCGTTCCCGCGCATTCAGCGCGGCGAACATTGCCAGCACCCTCTTCTTCTCCGCCTTCGGCGCCATGCTCCTGTCGAACGTCCTCTTCCTGACCCGTGCCTGGCATGAGGACATCCTCACCGCCGGGCTCCAGATCTCGCCGGGACCCATCATGGCCGCGGCGTTCGCTGTGCCTGGCAGCATCCTCGCGGGCCGCTACGGCCAGCGCGCCGTCGCAGCGACAGGGGCACTGCTGTTCGCGAGCGGCGGGGTCTGGTGGCTCACGCACGTCGGCCTCGAGCCGCACTATGCGACCGAGGTCCTGCCGGGAATGCTGCTCGGCGGCGCCGGCGTGGGGTTGGTGATCCCGACCCTCGCGAGCGCCGTGGCGGCGGCGCTGCCACCGGCTCGATTCGCCACCGGCAGCGCCATCTATGGCATGACGCGCCAGTTCGGCATCGCCCTCGGGGTGGCGATTCTCATCGCCGTTCTCGGCACCCCGCAGCGGCCGATCCTGGACTCGTTCCGAAGCGGCTGGGAAGTCGTCGCAGGCATAGCGTTTGCGAGCGCGATCGCTGCCGCCGCCATCGGGCATCTCCGCGCGGCGCCGGCTCAGGTTCGCGCGATCGAGCTCGAGCAGGCAGTGTGATCGAATGAAGGACGTGGAAACGAAGGCTCGAACTCGAACGATCACATGGGATGACCCGATGGAAGCGGTGACGCGAGGCGCCGGCTTGAGCGGCCTCGAGTTCATCCGAGCGATCTTCGAAGGCAGGCTCCCGGCCCCGCCGATCACGGCGACGATGGGCTTCACGGGGGGCACGGCCGAGGAGGGCAAGGTGACTTTCGTCGGGGAAGCCGGCGAGCACCTGTTCAATCCGATCGGAGTCGTCCACGGCGGATTTGCGATGACGATCCTCGACTCCGCGATGGGCTGCGCGATCCACACGACCATGGCGGTGGGCGAGGGGTATACGACCCTCGAGGTCAAGGTCAACCTGGTCCGCCCGATCACCCTGGAAACCGGGCCAGTGCGCTGCGAGGGCACCGTTATTCATCGCGGAGGCACGATCGCGACCGCCGAAGGGCGCCTCATCGCGGAGCGGACGGGCAAGCTGCTCGCCCATGGCACCACCACCTGCCTGGTGTTCAAGCGATGACGGTTAAGGGCTGCCCGTCGCGACCTCGCGGATGCGGTCGAGCACTTTCATGTTCGCGACCGACTCACTGGGAAGAATCTCCACCGGCCGGTCCTCGAAGACGCTGTCCGCAAACGATTCGACCATCAGCTGATAAGGATTGTCGGAGTCGCGCGGGGTAAATGGCCGCTCGATGTGTTGCACACCCTCGCGTTCCACGACCATGAGCCCCTGCTCCTCTGGCGACTCGAAGCTCGCCCAGACAGAGGCAGTCGTGCCGGCTGGAAAATGCAACAGCGCGGTCGCGGACATGTCGACCGCTTCCTCGCTCGACGCGTCGCGTATGAACTTCGCGAACACTTCGTCGGGCTCGCCCAGAATCCAGCGCGCCGCGTTGACCGCGTAGCAGCCGACGTCGAGCAGCGCTCCACCGCCCAGCGACGACACCAGGCGGTAGTCGAGCGGCGCGTCCAACCGAAATCCGAACCGCGCATGCACGTAGAGGGGATCGTGCACGCTTTCAACAAACGCGCGGACGCGCGGATGGAAGCGATACATGAACGCCTCCATCAGATGCAGACCTTCCTTCTGGGCCGCGTTCGCCATCTCATCGGCCTCCGCAGCATTCATCCCGAGTGGCTTCTCGCACAGCACATGCTTGCCGGCCGCCAGCGCGCGCAGACTCCACTCTCGGTGCACTGAGTTGACCAGTGGGATGTAGACCGCGTCAACCTCGCGGTCTTCGAGGATCGCGTCATACGACTCGGCGACCCTGCGGAAAGAATGCTTGGCGCCGAGCTCGCGGGCGCGATCCGGGTCCCGGCTCGCGATCGACACGAGCCACCCGTTGCGCGAAGCAGCGATGCCTGGGATGACGGCGCGGTCGGCGATCCGCGCCGCGCCCAGGATCCCCCAGCCGATGCGCTCGGTTATATGTCCACCTCGAGCTGAGCGCCGCCGCGAGCGATCGAATGGGTGGCCGCTTCCATGACGGCAACGGTGCGCCGGGCTTCGGCTGCCGTCACCGCCAGCGGCTCGTCCCAGGCCAGGTGGTCGGCGAGGTTGCGATAGAAGCCCTGCTCGTCTCGAGCCGGCAGCCCGAGGATCTCCTCGTTCGGGCGGGCGCCGTCAGCCGGCCGGAGGACCTTGACCCGCGCGGGGAAGTCCGCCGGCACCGTCTCATCCCGCCACTCCCCCACGACCGCGCCGCGCGTGCCGAGCACGTACCACTTGGGCTTCATGGCCCCGGCGATGTCGGATTGCAGGAAGCTCGCCTGGGCTCCGTTCGCGAAAGTGAGGTCGACGCTTACCTGGTCCGAGTTCGTGACGTCACGCCACACGCGTTTGTGCGCGTGCGCGGAAACTGTCCTCACCGAATCCGGGAACAGCTGCAGAATCCAGTCGAAGTAATGCGAACCCCAGTCGTAGATCATCCCGCCGGAGATGGGTTCATGGCTGTGCCAGAAGTCGCAGGGGTGCGAATAGCCACCGATGAACGACTCCATGTAGAAGGGCTCGCCGATGCCGCCTGAGCGGACGACGTCGCGAAGGGCCAGGTAATCCGGATCCCAACGCCGGCTCTGGTACACGGTCAACACGCGATCGCGAGAGGTTGCCTCGTCGATCATCCGGTCGACCTCGTCCACACGCAGCGCGAAAGGCTTCTCGCACACGACGTCCTTGCCGGCGGACAGCGCTGCCAACACTGCCTCGGCATGAGCCACCGGTGGCGTGCCGACGACCACCAGGCCGACCGCCGGGTCGTCAAGCATCGCGCCGATGTTCGCGTGGACAGGCACACCCCATTCGCGCGACGCCAGCTCCCTTCTCTCGTCCGAGATGTCGCAAACCCCGCTCAGCCGCAGTCCTGCGACCTGTGAGATCGATGCCGCGTGGTCGCGCGCGATCGCCCCATATCCGACCAGGCCCACGCCGGCGGGAGCCGGCGGCCTTTGCCCCGCCGCAAACAGAACGGAGCGGTGCACGAGCTTCTGAAACGACAAGTGTTCGCAGGTCGATGCCGAGCTCCCCAGCCCAAGGTTGATGAACCTGCCGTCACCAACCTCGCGCTCGTAGGCGACGACCTGATCCGTGAACTTCCACCTCGTGCGCAGCAGGACCGACGCATCTGCCGGCGGGCCTTCGGACAGGTAGAGCTCGTCGGTGAGCCTCAGCTCCGGTCCGAGCCTCTCCGTGATCGGATGCAACGGCTCGACTCCAAGCACCAGCTCGGTCATCGGAGTGGGACCGGTGGGGGCCCAACCCGCCAGCTTGCCGAGCGCACCCTGCATGTTCCACGCCGCCAGGGTTCCACCCAGCAGCACCACGCCGCCGCCCCTCCTGACGAATTCGGTGAGCTCTTCGGCCTGGGCCCGTGCGAGAGCCTGGTCGGAAGCCGCCAGGATCACCCTGGCGCGTCTAAACGACAGGCCCTCCGGATCCGTGACCACCTCGAGCTCGAAATGGTGCGTGAGCTCGAGTGAGCGCAGCAGCGGGCGGGCCATTTGCAGGTAGTCGCGGGCGCGGCCGGTCGTGAGGGCCTGCACCAGCACTCGATTTGGCATCTGGTTGATCCTACGCGCCGATGCGGCGCAGGATTTCGAGCGTCGAGGCGGCGGCCCGTTCCCACGTGAAAGCGGCGGCACGTCGTTTGCCGGCTTCGCCCAGCTTGCTTCGCAAATCTGCGTCAGACAGAAGCTTCTCGAGCCCGGCCGCAATCGAACCTACGTCCTCAGGATCGACCTCGATCGCGGCGCCGCCGGCCAACTCGGGCAGGGCGCCGGCTTTACCGATCACAGCTGGCACGCCGTGGGCCATCGCCTCCAGCAAAGGCAGCCCGAAGCCCTCGTAAAGGCTCGGGTACGCGAGCACTGATGCGGATTCGTACAGCACCGCCAGGGTCGGCTCGTCAACGTGGCCGAGATAACGAACGCCAGGCTCGGCCTGGATTCTCTGCAGCGTGTCGCCATACGCCCAGCCCGGACGGCCCGCGATCACGAGCTGGGGCTTGCCCGGCCGGCTTCTGAGATGCCTGTATGCCGCCAGCAGCCGGGGGTAGTTCTTGCGCGGCTCGATCGTGCCGACGGCCAGGATGAACCCCGGCTCGATCCCCTCTGGTAACGCGCCCGCTGACTGGGGTGCACTCAATCCCTCCAGAACCACGGTGACCCGCTCCTCCAGCCCTTGCACGGGGTACGCGGCGAGCAGGTCGCGACGCGTGGTCTCTGACGGAACCAGCACCGCCGCCGCCTGCTTGAGCGCCGGGCCAAGGACGGTGCCGAAGTACGCTCTCTGCTGCCACGGCACCTCGCCGGGACGGAGGCGGAAAGCGAGGTCGTGCACGAAGATCGCCGCGGGCGGCGCGCCCCGCCTGCGCCGCGGCGGGCTTGGCCAGTAGGGGTACAGGATGGCGTCGCAGCCAAGCTGAGGCTCGACCATCGGCAGCCAGCGGGCCTTCAGCACGATCTCGTGCCGGTAAGGCGCGAGAACCGCCTCGCAGTCGAGATCGGCCAAGGCCGGTGGCCGCTCCCGGCTGCACAGGAGCGTGAAATCGTCTGAACCCCGGGCGCCGACCAGGGCCCTAGCCAGCTCGACCGCGACGGTAAGCATGCCCACACGCTGGGGCCTCCAGCAGGCGGTGACGTCGATCGCGAAGCGGGACACGTGGGGACTGTATCCAAATCAGGGCCGCGGCCGGACCGACGCCGGCCCGTTAAGTCATGGTTTCCAGAAAGGCGGGGTCGGGGTTAAGATCTGAGGGCGGGGCACCCCGCCTGAGATTCGCCCTCCCTCCTTTCTGAAGGTCCTTCGCCGCGAGGCGGGGGGCCTTCTCTTAATAAGGCTCAAACGCACCGTTGGCGCCAAACGCGCCGAAAGCAATGCCGGCTAGGGCTCCGTTGGCGCCAAACGTGCGGAATGGAGCGGACTAGGTTTCGACCGAGCGGATCGCGAACACGCAGTCGAAGGTGCCGGTCACGCACCCGCACTCCACCTCTTCCACGTACCAGTCGTTGGCCAGACCGGCCCAGCGCAGGATCGCCTCGATCGTGGCGACCCAAACGTGGCACGACTTCACCGCCTTGATCCGCCCAAGGGCGAACATGTTCGAGAAGTTGACGAGCCAGAACTGGAACTCGTCGACCTGCAGCCACGCGTGCGTGTGCTCGCCGCGGACGTTGTCCATGGCCTCGCTGAACGACTTGACGATCCCGGCCAGCTTGCGCTGGCGGCCCGGCACCAGGCGCCGTGAACCGCCCATCCCATGCCTGCCCTCGGCCAGCCAGCGCTCGGTCGCCCGCCGGCCCCACGCGCGCAGTTGATCCTCCGCCTCCGGGCCGTAGATGGTTTCGAACGCCTCGTTCAGCCGGCCGAGGTACTCGACCGGCGTCGCCAGCTGCTCGTCGTTGGGCGGGTCCTGGTCGACGTACTGCGCCAGCCCCGCGGTGTAAGCGATCTCGGGCCAGCGGACCCCCGTCACGTCGCGGGCCACATGGATGAGATTGGCGACGTGTGAGTTGAGGATGAACCGGCCGCGCGCCCGCGCGGGCTTCACGCCCATCATCTGCAACGTCCTGATGGCTGAGGAGCCGCTCGAAGAACCCGTGCTCGGCGGGGGGGATCCGTGAAGAGGCGGCGGCGCGGAGATGAGGCGCATCGCGGCGGTCTCGGCCGGCTGCGGGTTGGGAGCCTGAGCGGGCACAGGGCGCGCGATCCCCGCCACGGCCGGCGCGCCCGCGGCCGTGCGGCGCTGCGGCAGCCTGGCCATCTGCGCCAGCAAATCCTTCACGCTCTGCGGTCGCTGCGCCGGATCCTTGGCCAGCACCTTGGCCAGGAGCACGTCAAGCTCATCCGGTAGAACCGCGTTGAGCTTGGCCGCGGATGGGATCGGTGCGTTGACGGTTGCGTACGCCACCTCCATCCGGTTGGCGCCTATGAAGGGAAGGCGGCCGGTGAGCATCTCGAAGGTGAGCACACCCATCGCGTAAATGTCGGCTCGGCGGTCGACCTCATGGCCCATGACCTGCTCGGGCGCCATGTACCCGGGCGTGCCGATGGCGAGCCCGATGGTGGTGAGGTGTGTGGGCTGCCCGGCGCCTCGCGCCAGCCCAAAGTCCGCGAGCATCGCCCGTCCGTCGGAGTGGATCAAGACGTTGGTCGGCTTGAGGTCGCGATGGACGATGCCGGCGTCGTGGGCGTGCTGCAAGCCGTCGCCGATCTCGCGCAGGTAACGCCAGGCGGAGAGCGTGTCCAGTGGCCCCCGGTTCAGGATGTCCCGCAGCGTGCCGCCTCGGATCAGCGGCATCGTCAAGTACGCCATCCCGTCGGTGAGCTCGAAGTCGTAGATGGGCAGGATGTTCGGGTGGTCGAGCTTGGCGAGCGTCTTCGCCTCGGCCTCGAATCGCTTCACGAAGCCGTCGTCCTGGAACAGCTCGGGTGACAGCGCCTTGAGGGCGACCTCACGGCCGAGCGGCTGCTGCACCGCGCGGTACACGACCGCCATGCCGCCACCGCCGAGGCGCTCGACGATCTCATAGCTGCCGACCCTGGTCCCGGTGAGGTCCTTCATCTCGTTCGACCTATTCGCTGGGCTTCGCCGTCAGCCTGGCCACCACCGCCACCAGGTCACCCAAACGAAACGGCTTGCTCAGGACGTCGTCGGCACCGGCGGCGAGGAAGCGCTCGCGGTCACTCGCCATCGAATGGGCGCTGGCGATGACCACCCTCATCTCCGGCCGCGCCGCCTTGATCTGCCTCATCGCTTCGAGGCCGTCCATGGTGGGCATGGCCACATCCATGAGGATCAGGTTCGGGTTCTGGCCCAGCGCGATGTCGACCGCCTGCTGACCGTCTCCTGCGATCAGCACCATGTAGCCGGCCTTCTCGAGCACGCGCCGGCAGAGGCGCTGTGCCACCTCGTTGTCGTCCGCCACGAGCACAACGGAAGAGCTGTAGCCAACCGGAGCCGGTTCAGGCATGGCGGCGCTGTAACGGCGTCGCGTGCTCCGTTGCAAGTGGGACCGTGAAATGGAACGCCGAACCATGACCAACCGCGCTTTCGACCCAGACCTTGCCGCCATGCATCTCAACGATCTGCTTAACGATCGTGAGGCCCAGGCCGGTCCCGGGGATGGACTGGGCGGCGCCGCTCCTGACCCGCCGGAATCGCTCGAAGACATGTTCGATCTCGTCTGCGGGGATGCCCAGGCCGGTATCGGTCACGCTGATCAGCGCAAATCCGCCGTCTGTGCGGGTCGCAAGGGTCACCGTCCCGCCGTCCGGCGAGTACTTGACTGCGTTGTTGACCAGGTTGGTCACCACCTGGACGAGCCGGTCGCGATCGCCGGTGACGATGGGCAGGCGAGGATCCAGCTCGGCCTTGAACTCTGCGACGACCGCCGCCGAGGATGAGGCCCTGGTCATGACGTCGCTCATGACTTCGTTGATGTCGACGTCCGCCAGGCGGATGCTCATCCGGCCCGACTCCATTCGGTCGAGATCCAGCATGTCGCCGATCAGGCGGTTGACCCTGTCCGCGTCATTGAATATGTAGCCGCCGTAAGCGCGCACCTCGTCTGCCTCCAGACCGCCGTCCCGGATGAGCTCGCTGAAGCCCTGGATCCCGGTCAGCGCAGTCCGGAACTCGTGGCTGACGATGGAGAGAAACTCGGTCTTGGTGCGGTCCAGCTTCTCGAGGGTGGCGAAGGCGCCGCGCTGGGCGTCGAGCGCCTCGGCGAGCCGGTCTTGGGCTTCGCGGACGGTGGTCACGTCTTCAACCATGACGAGCATGTGCTCGGGACGGCCGCTCGTGTCCGGGATCGAGGTGGCGGTCAGCTGGAGCCACAGCCAGCGTCCGCCACCGGTGGCGGCGCGGACCTGGACGCCACGCTGGTCCGTGATTCCCGCCAGCAACGGCGCCAGGCGTGCTCGGCCGGCCGCCTGGTCATACGCCCGGAGCAGGTCAGGCCACGCTTGCGAGCGCATCGTCTCGATGTCGTGCTCCAGCATCTGGAGGAGCGCTGGGTTCCCCTCGAGCAGCTCGCCTTCGCCGCTCACGCGCGCGATTCCGATCGGGGAGCGTTCGTAGATCGCGCGATGGTCCGCCTCGCTTCGGCTCAACGCCTGGGCGATGGTGGCACGCTGGATGAACTGGCCGATCTCGACCCCGATGGTCGACAGCACGGAGAGGAGGTCGGATTCGGTGTGCCGGACCTCGCGCGCCAGCAGCTCGATGACGCCGATCGTCGATCCCCCGCCGATGACGGGAAAGGCAACGGCGGCCCGCAAGCCGGCACTGCGCTCAGCGCCCGCCTGCTCGTAATCGTTCGCCGCCAGGTCGTCGAGGTAGGCGGCGACGCCCGACTGCCAGACCCTGCCGACCAGGCCGCCACCCACCTGGATGGAAAGGTTTCGCACCGGGTCGTCGAGGTCGATGGTCGAGCCTTCCTTGTGAGCTGAGGACTGCAGGCTCAAAGAGCGTCGCTCGCCGTCCGCGGACCAATACTCCGCCAGGTCCCAATCGAGTTGTGTGCACAGGCTGCGGAGCAGCGTCGGCGCCGCTTGCTCCCAGCTGTTGGCGTTGACGATGACCTGGCGTACCCCGACCACCGCGTCACGCATGGCGTCGAGGCGCTTGCGTGCGGAGATGTCGGTCTCCTGCACCAGCAGGAGCGGCGACCCGGCGCCATGGTCGCTGATCGCGGCCATCGCAAGTGCGACCGGCGATCGCCGGCCGTCGGGGCGCGTCTGGTGGACCTCGCTTTCCCAACGCACGATCTCGCGACGGCCGAGCTGGCCAAGCGCGTCACCGACCGCGTCGCGATCAGACTCCGCAGTGACGTCGAGCAGGCTCATCTGCAAGAGGTCGTCGCTGCCGCGGCCGAGGATCGCCGCGAGCTTGTCATTGACCTGGAGCCACCGGCCGTTGGCCGCCACCGTCCCGAGTCCGATGGTCGCAGCTTCGAGGGTCATGAGCAGGCGTTCGTCGACGGACTCCAGGTCTTCGGCCTTCCTTTTTGCCTTGGCCTCGGCCTCCCGCGAGTGACGCATCACTTCGTTGACGGCCCCTGCGACGATCCCAAGGACAGCCAGCTCGAAGACAGCGGTGGCGAGGTTGGACATCTGGCCGAGCTGCGTGAAGGCCAGGACCAGGATCGCGAGCGCCGCCGCACAGCCGATCGCCACCAGCTGAGCGCGATCGTCGAAGAGCGCCACGGCAAGGACGAGGATGAGGAAAAGCGGAAAGGCCAGCAGCCCGGGCGCACCGGTGGCGAGCGCGACCGCCAAAACCGCAGCCAGGCCGGCATACGGCGTGGCTCGATGGACCAGTCCTCGCGTCCTTGAAGGCATGACCTCAGGCCGCGGCCGTCCTGGCAACACCCCGTGTGCCTCGCCCCCCCTGGCGGGATGGAAGGTGCGCAGGACGCAAAGTCTAAGGGCGGACAGCCCGCCCAGACCCCCCTTAAGTCACGTGGTTCTATGGCCTAAATTAGCGGCCACGTCGAAGATATGAAGACACCACTTCAGGCGGAAGGATTGGCTCGGCGCGTCTACCCCTTCTTGGGGCTGGCGATCGTCGGCCTGGTCAGCCTGCGCGGATTCGGCTCGATCGTCGCCTCGCCGCCGCTGCTGGCCGCGACCGGCCTCGGCGCCTTGCTCGTGCTGGCGCCGCTGGTGCCGCTTGAGCCGCCGTCCGTGGGGAGGCTTCCCAGCGCAATCCCCGTCCTGATGGGCTTCGGGCTGGCCCTCTACCCACTATGGGCGTCGGGATCGGTCATCGGCGTCGTGATCTCCGCCATCCTGGCGGCTCTGGGCGCGGCCCTGATCTTGCTCCCCTGGGAGCGAATCCCGCGCCCGCTGCATGCCATCTCGCCTATCGGCGGCCTGGCGATTGCCTTTGTGCTGGAGGCTCAGTTCGGATCGAGCGTCCTGCATGCGTTCCCTTTCCTGCTCTTGCCACTGCTGTTCCTGGCCCTCTACTACACAACCGTCGAATTCGCTATCGGCGCCGCCCTGGCAGTGGCGAACGTAATCGCCGTGGCGCTGGCCAATCCGAGCGCTGCAGACTCCGGGCTGGGGCTTCTCGCCGCCCTCGTGCTCGTCGCGCTCGGGACCCTTGTGCGCCGGGTCGTGGCCGACCTCGAGCGCAGCCGCGCCGCCGCCACAGCCGCCGAATCAGGACGGTCTGAGGTGCTCTCCGACCTGGCTCAGCGCAACCAGGAGCTCCAGGAGCTGACCCGCTTGAAGTCTGAGTTCCTCGCCACCATGAGCCACGAGATCCGAACCCCGATGAACGGCGTGATCGGCATGACCGGGCTGCTCCTCGACACCGACCTCACACCCGAGCAGCACGATTACGTGGACACGATTCGGACGTCAGGCGACAAGCTGCTCGACATCATCAACGACATCCTCGATTTCTCGAAGATCGAGGCCGGGCGCGTGCGTATGGAGACGATCGACTTCAGTCCCAAGCACGTGACCGAGGAGGCGGTCGAGCTCTTCGCGGAGCCGGCCGCCAACAAGGGCGTCGAGCTCATCCTCGATGTCGATCCCGCGGTTCCGCACAGCGTGATCGGCGATCCCGGGCGGCTCCGTCAGGTGCTCATCAACCTGGTCGGAAACGCGATCAAGTTCACCGACTCCGGTGAGGTCGTCGTCCACGTGCAGCGGCTCGACACCATGACACCGGGTGTGATGATCCGGTTCGACGTCGCCGACACCGGCGTGGGCTTGACGGGCGACGAGCAGAGTCGGGTCTTCTCCACTTACGCGCAGATCGACAGCTCGACCACGCGCAGGCACGGAGGCACGGGCCTTGGCCTCGCCATCGCCCGCATGCTCACGCAGCTCATGGGCGGCGAGATCGGCGTCGAGAGCGAGAAGGGCGCCGGCAGCCGTTTCTGGTTCACGGCGCTGTTTCGAGAGTCCGAGATCAAGGCCTCAGAGCCGCAACCGGTGGGCACGCTGGCGGGCACAGCGGTGGCGATCATCGACGACAACCGCACGAACCGGGTGATTCTGGAGCGCTACCTGGACTCGTGGGGAACGCGGGAGCGGAGCTTCGAGAGCGGAGCGCAGGCGCTGCGAGCGCTTCGCGATGCGGTTGAAGAGGATGACCCCTTCGAGGTCGCCATCGTCGACTTGATGATGCCGGAGATGGACGGCGCCGACGTGGCGTCCAGGATTCGCGCCGACCCGCAGTTGAAGGACATGGTCGTGGTCCTCCTCACGTCCGCCGGGCGTTCTGAGCGACCCGTGCCCGGTGTCGACGTCGAGCTGGTCAAGCCCGTCCGCCCGTCACAGCTTTTCGATGTGCTGCAGTCGCTCATGGCGTCGCGCCCTGGGCACACGAAGCGGCGCATCCACCGCGAGGGCACCGGGCCGCCCGCCACACGCCACCGCTGGGCTCGAATCCTGGTCGCCGAGGACAATGCCGCCAACCTGAAGGTGGCGGTGCGAATGGTCGAGCGTCTCGGCTATCGCGCCGACGTCGCGGGCAACGGCAGCGAGGCGCTCCAGGCCCTCGATCGTGTGCCCTACGACGCCGTGTTGATGGATTGCCAGATGCCGGAGATGGACGGCTACGAGGCGACCAGGGAGATCAGGCGGGCCGAGCGCGACGGCCGGCACGTGCCGATCATTGCGATGACGGCCAGCGCGATGGCCGGCGACCGCGAGCGCTGCCTCGCCGCCGGCATGGACGACTACATCTCCAAACCCGTGAAGCTGCACATCGTCGCCGCGGTCCTGGAGCGCTGGCTGGGCGAAGAAAAAACCTGAATTCGGCACGTATGGCGCCAACGGGGCCTCTCGTCAGTCGTTCATGCGCACCGTTGGCGCCAGCCGAGTCGAATTCCGCCGCGCGATCAGAGGCGGCGCAGGGCCAAGACCGTGACGTCGTCCATGAGCTCGCGTGCTTCCGCGCCCTGCGCCAGGATGTCGACCAGGTCCTGGATGTCGGCGGCGTGGCGGGCGTCGTAAGGCAGCGGCACGTCCTTGGTCGCCAGGTCGGGCCGCAGGTCGATGAGACCGTCTGAAAAGACGACCAGGGTGTCGCCCCGATCGAGGTGCGCCGAGCCCACCGCGAACTTGCTGTCCGGGAACATGCCGATCGGCGCGCTTCGCTCCGGCAGCATCTCCTGCGCGGTGGCGCCCCTCAGCAACCGCGTGTACCCGTGGCCGGCGTCGATGTAGCGCAGGTCGCCTGTCTGGCTGTCATAGACGGCGTGGAACAGGGTCACGTACGCGTGATTGACCTCGAGCGCGGTCGCCATCACCTTGGCGGCGAGGTAGACGCCTTCTTCAATGTCCTGGAGGCTGGACGCACCACGCACCGCGGCGCGCACGGTCGCCATCATGATGGCCGCGGGCAGGCCCTTGCCCATGACGTCGCCGAGCGTGACGGCGACATATCGTGGATCGGGCTGGTTCCAGTCATAGAAGTCTCCGCTGATCTCGCGCGCGGGCGTGAAAGCGGCGGCGAGCTCGAACCCCTGACCCCTCAGCGGCGACGCCGGGAGCATGCCCGCCTGCAGCGCCGCGGCTCGCGCCATCTGGTCGGAACGCTCCGCGACCATCGACTCGAGCCGCTCCAGGTTGGCGCGGTATTCGAGCTCGAGACTCCGGCGTCGAAGGGCATTTACGCTCGCGAGGTAGAGCTCGGTGGCTCCCACCGGCTTGACGTAGTAGCCGTACGCGCCATGGTCGACGGCGGCTCGGCCGAGCTCCGGATCGTCGACGCCGGAGATCATCACCACAGCGGGCTGCGGAACCTTCTTGTTCAGCTCGCCCAGCAGGCCGTAGCCGGACTCGTCGGGCAGGCGGATGTCCATGAGCACGAGGGCATAATCGACAGCCTCGAAGCGCTGCCTGGCTTCGGCGCCGGAGAGGGCGATGTCGGCGTCGAAGCCGCGGCTCCGCAGCGTGCGCGCCATCGCCTGCGCCAGCGGCTGCTCGTCCTCGACGATCAGGAGCCGCTGCCGATCACCTCCGTCCCTGGGGTCCATTGCCCAGGAGTGTAAGGGGGGCGAATCGGGGCCCGGCCGATATAGGCTTTCCGAGCATGGAGAAGTCGAACCTGTGAGCCTGGACGTGGAAAGCCGGCAGACGGACTCGGGTGTCACGGTGCTGGCACCGTCCGGCCGCCTCGACGTCGTGGGCGCGCCCGCGCTGAAAGAGGCCGTCAGCGAAGCGATGAAGAAGAACGGTCATCCCAAGCTCGTCATCGACATGGAAGGGGTGACCTTCGTGGACAGCTCAGGCCTCGGCTCGGTCGTGTCAGCACTCAAGCAGGTGCGGACCTCCAAGGGCGATCTCAGACTGGCGGCGCCGAACCAGCAGGTTCGGGTGGTCCTGGAGCTGACCACCCTGGACCGCGTGTTTCCGTACTTCGCCACAGTCGAGGAAGCCCTGACTGATTTCTGACCCCGTCGCGCACAGGACCTCAGGGCGGTCGTTCGAGTTCCGCGCCAAGCTGACCCGTCTCGAAGGGGGCCTGGAGACGCTTCACAGCTCAGTGCAGCTCATACGTGAGCACCTGGGCCGGGGCGCCGGGGATCGCCCCCTGATCCTGTTCGAGACCGCCCTGGCCGAGGTCGGCAACAACGTGCTGCGCTACGCCCTCCCGCCAGGCTCCGCCGAGCCCCTGGTCGAGTTCGAGCTGAGGCTGGAGTCGGAAACGCTAACTGCTTTGTTAACCGATTGGGGACCGCCACTTCATAATCAGCTCACCCCTAAGATGCCGGCTCCCACCGTGGAGACCGGCCGCGGCCTCGCGATCGCTCACAAGGCGCTCGATGAGCTGGAATACCAACGCGAAGGCGAGGTGAACACGTGGCGACTGGTGAAGCGGCTGTGAGCGACGGGACGGAGCAGCCCGACCCGGACCGCGTGCTGGCTCACGACTTCCGCAACCTGCTCGCGGTGATCGTCAACTACTGCGAGCTCATCGCCGGGGAGACTACGGATCCGGAGGCGATCAAGGCCGACATCGCCGAGATCCGCGCCGCGGCCGAGCGGGCGCTCGAGCTCACCGAAAAGCTTCGGCACCGCCGCGGCAACGCGCCGGATTCGGAGCCTGCCGCGGGCGCGTCGTGACCGCCGTCAGACGGGCCGGCGCCGGCAGGGAAGCGCCGTCCGAGGCGCCCCACACCGGTCGAGATCTCGTGCTGGTCGTCGATGACGATGAGCAGATGCTCAAGCTCGTCAAGCGGGTCCTGGAACGCGCGGGCTTCGAGTGCGTTACGGTCGGTGACGGCCAGGCCGCCCACGACGCCGTGATCGACTGGCGGCCCGACATCATCCTGCTCGACAGCATGCTCGGCGCGACCACCGGTGAGGAGATCCTGGCCGAGCTTCGCAAAGACTTCCGCACGCGCCTGATCCCGGTCGTCTTCCTCACCGTTCGCAGCTCGCTGAAGGACAAGGTCGACCACCTCCTCAACGGCGCCGACGACTACGTGACCAAGCCGTTCATCCCCGAAGAGCTCGTGGCGCGACTCCGCGCAGTCATCTCTCGTGCCACCACCACACGCGACCTCAATCCCCTGACGGGGATGAGCGGCAACTCCGACATCCTGCGCGAGATCACACAGCGCCTGGCTGCGCCGGAACGTTTCGCGGTCCTTTATCCGGACATCGATGCGTTCAAGAGCTACAACGACCACTACGGCTTCGTACGCGGCGACGACGTGATCAAGACGCTGTCCACGATCATCTTCGAGACGCTGGAGGAGATTCCTTCGGAAAAACACTTTGCGGGCCACGTCGGCGGCGACGACTTCGTCATCCTCACCGAACCGCAGTGTGCCGAGCCGATCGCCGACGAGATCACCAAGCGCTTCGACATCGCGGTGCCCGCCCTTTACGACCTGGTCGACCGCGAGCGCGGCTGGATCGAGTACGAGGAGCGAAACGGCAACAAGATCAGGGCTGATTTCGTGTCGGTGTCGATCGGCATAGTCATCGCGGAGCCGGGCAGCTACGCAAGCGCGGCCGCGCTGTCGGCTCGCGCCGCCGAGGTGAAGGGCGTGGCCAAGCGCATGCCGGGTTCGAAGTGGGTGCTCGATCGGCGCCGGCCGCCGGAGCGCCATGGGTTGCCACGTTGAGCACAGAACTGTCCACTTATTTGGGTTGGATGACGGTGGGCCGGGGCTATCATCGCCTGGGGTTATCGCCCAATGAGTGACGTGGAGACCACGGAGTCCACCAACGGCGAACCACTCCCGACCGAGGACGCGACGCCCGCACCGATCCCGCAGCGTGCCGATGCCAAACGTGGCACGCGCGTGAGGGTGTCTGTGCACCGCCTCGACGGCGGCCTCGAAGATGGGGAGTCGGACGCGCGCGTCATCACGGGCGAGGGCTTTCCAATCTTCACGCCCCCGGACGCCGAGCGCGCCCGGTGGATACCCGCGCGCGACATCAAATATGTCGTCCTCGGCTCCGTCGACGACCCCAACCTCGAGTCGGATCCCGGAGACAAGACTGCCGCGCGGAGGGCCATCCTGCGATTCCGCGACGGCGAGTGGATCGCCGCCTACATGGATCCAAGCCAGGGTTCCGACGGCGCGGGCCTCGCAATCAAGATCCGCCTCACCGAAAGCCAGCGCGTCATTCCCGCGCTCGCTGCCACCGCCGCGCTGCTGGAGATGCAGTTCGTGGACGCCTGGACGAGCACCGCCACCGATGCACCGGCGCCGCACCGGCGCCGCAGCGACATCGTGGAGGCCGCGGCCCGGCAGGGTCGCGACCTCAACAAGCTTGCCAGTGATTTCCGGGACCGGCTGGCCCTGATCCGTGACGTCGGTCTCACGACCGGCGACACGCTCGCCTTCTCGCGGGCCGTTCGCACCCACCTCGACCGCTTCCTGGCCGAAGACAGCATCGAGCTGAGCGCGCCGGAGAAGACGGCCCTCGCCGACATCATCCTGCGCGCCGCGGTGGGCTACGGACCCCTCGACGGCCTGCTGCACGACCGCTCGGTGAGCGAGATCATGGTCAACGGCCCAGACCAGGTGTTCATCGAGCGCCGTGGCGTCCTCACCAAGGCTGAGGTCCGGTTCGAAGACGAGAACCAGCTGCTCGAGACGATCCGCCGCATGGTCGCCACCACGGGCAGGCACATCGACGGTCTCAACCCCATGGTGGACGCTCGCCTGCCGGACGGAAGCCGTGTCAACGCGATCATCCGGCCCGCGGCCATCCACGGCGCCGCGCTCACCATCCGCAAGTTCAAAGACGCGGTCCTGGGCATGGAAGACCTCACGCGCGAGGGCAGCCTCAGCCCGGCGATGGCTGAGTTCCTGAGCGCGGCGGTGCTGGGACGCATGAACGTGCTCGTCTCGGGCGGCACCGGCTCCGGGAAGACGACGACCCTCAACGTCATCGCGCGGTTCATCCCGCACAACCAGCGCGTCATCACGATCGAGGACGCCGCGGAGCTGCAGATCGACCACCCTCACGTCATCGCCCTCGAGCACCGGCCGCCCAACGTCGAAGGCAAGGGCGAGCTGACGATCCGGCAGCTGCTCCGCAACAGCCTCCGGATGCGCCCCGACCGCATCCTCGTCGGCGAGGTCCGGGGCGCCGAAGCCCTCGACATGCTCCAGGCCATGAACACCGGGCACGACGGCAGCATGTCCACGATCCACTCCAACTCGGCGAGGGACGCCCTGTCCCGCCTCGAGACGATGGTGATGATGGCGTCGATCGACATCCCGTTCGAAGCCGTGCGGGCGCAGATCGCATCCGCCGTGAACCTCATCGTCCACCAGGCGCGCATGCCGGACGGCCGCCGCAAGATCGCGCAGATCGCCGAGGTGGTCGGCTACGACTCCAACGGCGCCATCCTGCGCGACATCTTCCTGCTCGGCATGGGTGCGGACCTTCGCCTTGAATACAACGCCACCGGCTACATCCCCACCTCGCTCGACAAGGCGGCTTTCTACGGGGTGCAGGTCGACCGCGACCTGTTCGATCCGGTCAAGTCCCGTTTCGTCCCCGCCGGGTCCGACAGCATGATGCCGGTCGTCAAGGATCCGCTGATGAGCGGTCAGCGGGGCGGCGGCGAGAACGTGGTCCGGCAGGTGGTCGTCGTGCCCTTCAGCTCCGATCGGCCCGGCGATGCGAAGCCCTCACAGCAGCAGCAGCACACCGTGCAGTCGTCGCCCACGGAGCCGGCCAGCACGATGGCGTCGACGCCCGAGATGCAGGAGGAGATGCGCAAGCTGATCGACGCTGCGCGTTCCGCCGTCGCCGACCTACAGGCCGTTTCACCCTCCGCTCCACGAGGGCAGGTCCCGCAGGCCGAGGGCCCGGGCCCGCGGGCGCGTCCGCAGCCTGCCGCCGCCGCCGCCGGCACGCCGGCGCCCGAGGCCGGCGCGCCGGCGCCGGCCGCCATCCCATCCGGATACCGGTCTCCCGGCTCGGCCGAGGACGACTCCAATGCCTCGCAGGCTTTGCAGGCCGCGACCGCGATGGCTCGTGCCACCTCGGCCCTGGGCAGCATGGCGGCGGCGGCCTCCAGCGGTTTCGCGGGCATGTTGCCGGTCACTCACACGGCGGGCCCGGCGGGCACCGGCGCCGCGCGCAGGATCAAGGCGATCGTCGAAAGCCTCACCACGCGCAAGGGCCTCAACCTTCGCCTGGCCCCGGCCATCACCCAGGCTTTCGACGGAGCGGAGTTGAAGGCGAGCGATTACGCCAAGCCGAACAAGCTGAGCAAGGAGTCGGCCGCGCGCGAGCTGCGCCAGGCGGTCGAGGCGGGCCTTCTGCAGCTGGTCAAGTACCCGCAGGGCGAAGCCGGCTTCCGGGCCGACCCCGCGCTCTTGAGGGCGGTGGCCGAGGGACTCGGGCAGACCGTGAACCCCGCGCAGGCGCTCACACCCGAGACCATCATCAGCAGTCTTTCGGCCGGCCAGAGCGAGGGCACGGTGACGGTCATGTTCACCGACGTCGAGGGCTCTACGCAGATGCTGTCGAGCCGGGGCTTCACGCTCTCGCACGAGATCATGAAGGCCTACGAATCGATCATCGAGGAGAAGATCACTGAGCACGCCGGTCGCCGCATCAAAGGCCTCGGCGACGGGGTCATGGTCAGCTTCGGATCGAGCCGGCACGCAGTCGAATGCGCCATCGCGATCCAGCGCGGCATCGCCGAATACAGCAAGCAGAATCCGGAGCGCAAGCTCAAGATCCGCATCGGCCTCAACACCGGCGAGGTGGTCGAGGAGGCGGGCGACATCTTCGGCGCCGCGGTCAACGTGGCCGCGCGCGTGGCCGGCAAGGCCAAAGGCGGCGAGATCCTGGTCTCCGAAGTCGTGCGGAACCTGGTCGGCCCCGTGGCCGAGATGAAGTTCGGTTATCGCGGCCGCTACAAGCTGAAGGGATTCCCCGACCGCTTCCGCCTGCACGACGTGACCGCCATCGTGGCTCCGTCGCAGACTGCGGCCCTCCCCTCCGGCGACGGCTTCGTCGGCCGCGAGCAGGAGCGCCTCGACATCCGGATGACGCTCGACCGGGCCGCCACCGGTTCGGGCGGCATGGTCTTCCTCGCCGGCCCGCCCGGCATCGGCGCGTCGCGCCTCGCTTCTGAGGTTGCCACCGAGGCGGCGAGGAAGGGCTGGTGGGTGCTGAGCGGGCGCTGCACGGAGCAGGACGTGGCCCCGCTGGGCTCCTTCCGTGACGTGCTCACGGCGGCCGTGGCCAGCGCCGCCGCGAGGCCGCTGCAAGATGCCGTCGCCGGCAATGGCCCCCTGCTCGCCCAGCTCGTGCCGGGCCTCAGGCAGAAGCTGCGCGGAATGGCTCAGCCGCGGGAGGTGCCGGCCGACCAGCTGCGTGAGCGCCTGTTCCGCGCGATCTTCGAGTTCCTGACCGGCTGCCAGGGCGCCAAGCCGCTCTTGATCGTGCTCGACGACTTGCAGTGGGCCGACGACGAGACCGTCTTCCTGCTTCGCGACCTCGCCGAGCGCCTGGGCGGCAGCCGCGTGGTCGTCCTCGGCACCTACTGGGAATCCGACCTCGACTCGACACGGCCGTTCACTACCGCAGCGTCTCGACTCCTGCGCAGGCGACGCGCTCAGCGCATCGTGCTGGGCAGGCTCTCGGACCGCGACGTGGAAAAGATGGTGGCGGCGATGGGCGACGCCCCGTTGACGCCGGTGCAGGTCATCGGGATCCAGGCCGCGACCGAAGGCAACCCTCTTTTCATCGAGCACTCCTACCTCTACATGGCCGAGTCGGAAACGATGCTCGGCGGCGGTGGGCGAGTGCAGGCGAGCTTTACGGAGGAGGACCTCGAGCTGGCCAACAGCGTGCGCGGCATCATCGGCCGCCGGCTCGAGAGGCTGAGCGAGCCTGCACAACGCATGCTGGTCGCGGCGGCGGTCATCGGACGCGATTTCAACATCGCTTTGCTCGAAGCCTTCGGAGAGCTGTCAGGTCACGAGCTGCGCGACGCGATCGACGAAGCGACGCGAAGTCATTTCCTGAGGACCGCGGGAGCGGATCGATTCCGATTCAGTCACGACCTCGTCCGCCAGCGAGTGCTCGCCGCGCTGCCGCTGCCGCGCCTGCAGGCATACCACCTTGCCGTCGCGGATACGCTCGAGCGCAGCTACGGCAAGAGCGCGAACGAGCGCGCGGCCGAGATCGCCTACCACCTCTACCAGGCGGGCACGTCGGCCGACGCAGTCCGGACGTCGAGCTACCTCGCGATCGCGGCCGCGAACGCGATGGCGGTGGGCGCCTTCGAAGAGGCGCTGCGCCTCATCGAGCGAACCCTGCAGCTGCTCCCAGCCGACAAGATCCGGGAACGGGCCGAAGCACTGGCGCTACGGGGCCAGGCATTCTGGGGCCTGGCGCGCAACAACGACGCCAAGGCGGCGTGGAACGGCGCGCTCGGTCGCTACGAAGAGCTCGGCGATACGAAGGCCGCGGCGGGAATCCACGCGCGACTGCACGGGATCGGCGCCGACGGCGCGGTGGCGGAGCGGCCCAAGCTGCACGAGCGCCGGCACGATGAGAGGGCAGCCCCCGAGCCGGCCGAGCCGGCCGAACCGGAGCCGGCCGAGCGCTAGTGCCCTGACCCGGAGGTCCGCCGCATATTTCGCGGCATCGGCGGCCGGAGCCAAGGAGACGACGAGCACGCGAGGGAGCGCATCGCGTAGATGCGTGACCGAACGCGCGCAGGAGGCGACGCCGGCTTCAGCGCCGAAGGCGCCCGGCCGCCTAGGACGCGAAGATGCAAGGAGCTTCCGGGGCAGGACACTTAACCGGTAAGTCGCGCTCCTGGCGGCACCGGTCCAAAGTCGGCGGCGTCGCCGATGATGGTCGGCAGCTGGCTGCTGAACGTGAGCGTGTACGCGATCACCCCGCCGTTCTCGTCAGTCCTGAACGCCGAAGCTTTGTTGACGGTGATCGCCGCCGCCGGTGCGTAGACGAGCCCGATGAACGCCGAGTCGGTGGCGGCACCCAAGAAGTTGGAGCAGGTGTTCGCAGGCGGGTTGCCGTTGCCCGGCTCATAAAGCGCCATCCAGTTGTACTGGTAGCCGCTGAAGACCCGGATGTCACCGTTGTTGGTGTCGTTGACGCAGCCACCGTTTGGAATCACGAATGCAACGGCCCCCGGAGTGATCGCATCTGGGCATGTCGCGAGCGCTCGGCCGACAGTCTGGCACGCGTTCTCGTTGGCCCGATCGCCCGCGGGGGGGGCGGCACGGTTGGCATTCTCGTTGGGCAGGTTGCTTCTCAAGGGAGCATTTTCGCCCGAAGGCGGATAAGAGCGGACGATGCCTGGCAACGCAGTCGAGCTGGGCATGAACCCCCCCGGGAGGAGGTTCGAGTTGAAGATGGCAGTCTCGTTGCCAAGACTGCATCCGGTGCCCGAGTAAACCGGGCAGCCGGCCGTGTTGTCGTTCTGTCCCATTTCCGGTGGCCCCGAAGTCGCCGCCGGGACGGAGATGCTGCCGGCAAGGCCAAACAGCCCCGAGCATCCGTTGCCGGGGGGAGCGGCATACACGTTGTAGGAGGTGGCTCCGGGGACATTGCTGACCTGGATCTGGATCACCTGCAAGTCGCCGACGGTGACCGTGTGGCAATAGGACGGCGCGCTTTCCCGCGTGTATGAGACGCCGTTGTAAGTATCGGTCCGGACGGAGGTGAGCACTATGGCCCACATGCCCTCATTGGGAATCGGGAGACTCCCCCCGATGGCGGTGACCTGAAATGCCCCGGCGCAATTCCCGTCGGTGTTCCACAGCTGGTGGCCCGCGCGAACGGTGTTGTTGTTGTAGACAGGCTCGTCTGGCGGCCGGAGCTCGTTGGACACGTAGGCGCCGTTGTTCGTGTATCCGCGCTGCCATTGATACACGCCTCCGGCGAGGAAGTAGCACCGATTGGCGACGAATGCCGGCCCGGGATCCGACGCGTACGTGCTGGGCTGCAGAACCGCCGTGTTGCCTGGCGGGCTGGCCGGGCCTCCCGTCACCGCCGGTTGCGGGTAGTTGGGGTCGACGAAGTTGTAGCCCGACTTCGTCAGACCGGCGACGTCGGGAAACGTGCACGGGGTAGCGTTCCCGCTCGGGTAACACAGGGTCGTGACCCCAGGGACTGACGACTGACAGCGTGCATATACATCCCCGGTGACCTGCGCCAACCCTGCGATGGAGATGGCGCCGCTCGAAACCATGTCGCCGACCACATACAGCGTGCCGGCGTTGGTGGTGGTGATCGCGTTGCCCCCCAGGCCTCCACACCCCGCCTGGCTCAGGGCCGCGATCGTCGGCGTGTACAGCAGGTTGTTCACTCCCCCTGAAGCAGTCGCGGAAAGCCGGGGAATGCTCCCATTGGTCAGGATGCGCGCGAACGCAAGCGCGAGCAACCTGGAGGCGGTGATGGTGAACTGGGTGCCGGCCGGTCCGAGCGCCGTCACGTTCTGGGTGAGCACGGTGTCGGCGTAATTGCAGGTGATGGTCCGCGGGTTGTGGGTCGCGTCCGGAGCCGCATAGCCCGTCGGGCAGGAAGGGGAGCTGTAGAGCCGTGCATTGGTGCCGAAGCTGGCCGTCGCCGCCTGCTCGGCGAGGATGTAGCTGCCCGTTTGCTGAAGATTGTCTCCTGCCGCGAGCGCGGCCGCGTCGACGGCAGCCTGGAGGTCACGGCGCAGCGCATAGGCGCGCGACCCGTCGATCGCGAGCGCTGCCATGCCCACCACGACCGCCAGCATGATGGCGATGAGCACGATGGCCTGACCGCGTTGAAATCGCGAGGATGCTAGAGAGAGTCTCATCAATATTCCGTCTTGAAGATGGCGGTGGCTGTGATGACGATGTGATTGGCGGTGGCCTGTGCCACGACCGGGGTGATGAGGATCAGGTTGAAACGGATCGTCACCTGCAATGGGGCGTTGCCGGCAGCGGGATTGGTGGCGCTGCACGAGCCGGCAGCGGGGGCCGAGTACTCGCCGCCGGGCGCATTCATCGGCGGATTGGTCTCGACCGTTGACGGCGGGGTGGGCTCTGTCACATAGACCCAGGCAGTGTTGTCCGGCGGTGTCGCGCTGCTGATCGGGCCTTGCGGACACGGCTCCGAAGCCGGGACGCCTGCCAGCTGGGACACGACTGCGGCCAACACGTCCGCGTTCGTAGGCAGGCGGTCGGGCGCCTGCACCGCGGTGCGAGCCCCCTCGCGAGCCGCATGGCCCATGGTGTCGTAGTAAAAGACCGCCCGCCCGATGTCGATGATGCCGAAAAGGAGCAGCAAGAGCACCGGCGAAATGAGCGCGAACTCGATCAGCGCCTGGGACGTCTGGCCGGAGATTTTCCGCAGGGGGGATCTCACGGGCCCTGCACCGTGATGTGCTCGTTGGCTGCCATGTGGAAGCTGCCGAACTGGGCGCTGATCAACGGGGTCAGCGGCCCGTACGAGTAGAGGACGATCACGTTGAGGTCTTGCAGGCTCTGGTTGAGGGGAGGGCTGGTGAAGTCGACGCCCGGCGTGTTGTCGTAGCAGATGTACAGCCAGACCTGGTTCGCGCTCGCGGGGTAAGCGGAGGCGGCGTACGGTGGGTTGTGATAGGCGTTGCCGTCGGTCGGCGCCGGGCAGGTGGTGCTCGGGTTCTTGAGGGTCGAGGCCGGCAGCGAGCTCGCGGTCAGCACGGCGTCGACCACCCCCTGGATCTGCCCGTCCGTGAGGAATGTGTGCGCAAGGTTGGGCGCATCGAACCGGGCGCCGTGGCGGGCCCCTTCGCGGGCGGCGCTCGACAGAACCTCCGACACGGCGACCGCCCGACCGATGTCGATCAGCCCGCCGATGATGAGCATCAGGACCACTGACGACAGGGCGAACTCCACCATCGACTGCCCTGACTGGCGCTTCCTGGCAGGGCGCGAAGCGGGACTTAACTGTGACGACACCGCGGATATCTTGCCTATGATGGGTCGGCCTTGAGCACTTTTAGAGCCCTGACCTCCAGGCGCCCGTTCACCCTGCTCGGAATTGTTCTGGCTTTGCTCGTGATCGGGGCTTTCGTGCTCGTGGCCCTGAACGCCGGCACGGCGAGCAACGTCCCATTCCAGTCGGTGGTAGTCGCCACCAAGGACCTGGCGCCCCGCCTGCCGATCGATGCCGCCTCGCTCGACGTCAGGAGGATCCCGGTCGCCTCCAACTATCCACAGGTCTTCTTCGGCAAGATCACGGACGTCCAGGGCATGATCCCCCTGGTAACGATCCTGACAGGGCAAGCGATCACCTCCAATGAGGTCGTCCGGGCGAGCCAGGCGCTGGGCTCGCAGTCGGAGTATCTGCCCATCCCATCGGGCTTCGTGGCGCTGACCATCCCCACCAGCGAGCAGCAGGGTGTCGCCGGTTTCATCCAGCCGGGCGACTATATCTCTGTGATTGCAACGGTATCGAGTGCCGGCCACGTCGCCTCGATGACGATTTTCACGAACCTGCATGTCATCCGTGTCGGTGAGAACAGCTCGGGCGGGAGCACGTCAGGAGCCAGCAGCCTCACCGTCGTCGTCACCCAGTGCCAGGCGGAGGTCATCACCTGGTTCCTGCAGTTCGCCGCGATGAAGTATTCGCTCGAGTCTTTCCATGACTACCTCCAGCCCGACAACACGGTGAAGGATCCGGGTTGCCCCACCATCGACTCGGCCAAGGGAGTCACGCTGCCGATCATCCAGAAGGCGTACCCGACGCTGTTTTAGGTGACAGTGCCCCGCGCCGGAAAGTCCTTGCATCTTCGCGTCCTAGGCGGCCGGGCGCCGTCTCACCCCGCGGAATTTAACGATTCGGCGGGGACCCCGAGAGAGGCGCTGAAGCCTGCGTCGCCTCCTGTGCGCGCTCGGTCACGCATCTACGCGATGCGCTCCCTCGCGTGCTCGTCGTCTCCTTGGCTCCGGCCGCCGATGCCGCGAAATATGCGGCGGACCTCCGTCGCGGGACACTGAGGAAAAATGGACCTCTGGAGCCTCCTGGCGGTAGCGGTGCCCATGGCGGCGGCAATCGCGGTGTTCTTCTGGAGCCTCGACCGCATCCGCAAGGAGCGCACTCGCGCCGACGATGTCCAACCCCCCCCACGGGCGACGCCAAGGGAGCTCGTAGAGCGGCTCCTTCGCCCCGCGGCCGACAGCTTGAGCCTGAGACGTAGAGTCCGCGGCCGTCCCACGCTGACCGAAGACCTCGCGCGCGCCGGGCTCAACATCACGCCGGCCGAGTACCTCCTGATCCGCATCGGTGCGGTGGCGCTGGGGGCCTTGATAGGCCTGTTCCGCTTCGGCATCTCCATCGGTCCGATCGTGATAGCCGCTGTGGGCTTCGTGGTCCCGCCTCTCGTCGTCAACTACCTGCAGCGGCGCCGCGAGAACATGTTCAACGAGCAGCTGGGCGGGATGCTGCAGCTGCTTTCCAACTCCCTCAAGACCGGTTATGCAATCGACCGAGCGCTCGAGACGGTCGCCTCCAAGTCACAGCCACCGGTCTCGACCGAGTTCGAGCGGGTGGCCACCGAGATCACCCTCGGCACGTCGGTGGAGGATGCGCTGAGTGCCCTGCTGCAGCGGATCAACAGCCCGGACCTCGAGTACATCGTCACGGCCATCCTTCTGCACACTCGGGTCGGAGGCAACCTTGCCGAGGTGCTCGACAACATCTCCGACACTCTTCGCGACCGCGTCCAGACCAAGCGCGACATGAGCGTGCTCACGGCTCAGTCGAGAGCTTCCGCCACCATCATCACCGGCCTGCCCATACTCCTCGGGCTGGGCCTTTACGTCTTCGTCCCGGGCTACTTTGCCCCGATGACCAGCACGTTCGTCGGTTACGTCCTGCTTGGGGTCGCGGGCCTCCTGATCCTGATCGGCAACGTCATCATCCGGCGCATGACCGCGTTGCAAGCATGACCACTCCATTCCTCATCGCTATTACTGCGGGGGTCATCTGCGCGATCGTGGTCGTCGCTTATTTCGTCGCCATCGATCAGACCAAGCCCGTCGCCGCCACCAACGGCGCGTGGGCGCCACCCCCCGTGCGCACCACGTGGATCAAGCAGCTTGAAGCGCTGGCCCGGCCTCTCGCGTCGCGCATGCCGGCCCACGAGACGGCGCCCTTGCGCCAGAAGCTGAGCCGCGCCGGTGACCCCGGTGGCCTCACCCCGGCCGGGTTTCACGCGGTTCGCTACGGCGTGGCCGCGCTCTTCGCCATCATCGGGCTCAGCCTGGGGCTGCTCATCAGCCTGCCCATCCCCACGCTGGTGTTGGCGCCGGTCGCCGGCGCCGTCGCGGCATTCGTCGGATATTGGACGCCCAGGCTCTGGCTCGAACAGCGGATCTCACAGCGGCGCCGCCAGATCGAGCGCTCGCTCGCGGAGGCCACCGACCTGCTGACGCTCGTCGTGGAGTCCGGGATGAGCCTCGACGAGGGTCTGCTCAGCATCACCGAGCGGTTCCACAACGCGCTCGGCGACGAGATCGGCAAGGTGCTGCGGGAGATAAGGCTCGGCCGGCCTCGTATGGCCGCGCTGGAGCACATGGCCGAGACGACCGGTGTCGCCGACCTCCATCACCTCATCGAATCGATCGTGCAGTCAGACCAGATGGGCGTACCCATAGCGCGGCTCTTGAGGGTCCAGGCGATGGAGATGCGGCGGCGCCAGCGCCAGACCGCGCAGGAACGGGCCGCATCGGCCTCGTCCCGGATGGTTTTCCCGATGGTGGGCTGTATCTTCCCGGTGCTCTGGATCGTGCTCCTCGGGCCGGCGATCATCCAGATCCTGAAATCTCTTCACTAGCCGAGCCGCCCCATCCGAATTCCGCACCGTTGGCGTCAGACGCGCCCATGGACAGCCTCGATAGCACGCCGCTGGCGCCAAACGGGCCGAATCCGACCTGTGGCCGGTCGCTTAGATGATTTGCGCGTAGCGGTCGAAGACTTCCCGTAGGTCGGACGGCGGCTCCACCCGATGCTTCTTCATCGTTTCGAACAGGCTGAGGATGTGCCTCACGCCCGCCAGGGTGACCCCTTTCTCGCGGGTCAGGTGCTGGATGACCTGGACCTTGCTGATGTCCCGCTGCGAGTAGCGGCGCCGGTTCGTAGTGGTGCGATAAGGCTCGATGAGGCCGGCATCCTCGTAAAGCATGAGCGTGCGGGGGTGGGTCTCCAGGATCTCAGCCGCCACGCTGATCGTGTACAGCGGCTTGTCGAGATCGCCGAACGACGGCTGAGGGCCACGGGAGCTAGCTCGACCGCCCACCGGGTGCGCCATGGCCCACCAATCCTAGTGCTGTTAACCCGCCTTTCGACGTCGTTTATCCGCCCGGCCCCAAAGGCTTTCGAGGTCGTAGTAGGAGCGCTCGCCAGGCAGGAAAACGTGGGCGAGCACGGAGTCGAAGTCGAGCAGGATCCAGGTCGCGTCGTCGTACCCGTCCACCGCAATCGGCCTGAGCTGGCGGTCCTTGGCCGCATCGACCATCCCGTCGGCGATCGCACGCACCTGACGGTCGGTCTCTCCCTCACAGACGACGAAGTAGTCGGCAATCGAGGTCTTGTCGCGGACGTCGATGACGACGGCGTCCCATGCCTTCTTGTCGACCGCCGCGCCTCGCAGCAGCCGGGCCAGCTGCAGGGGCGTCGGTGCTCGTGAGATCCGGGGCAATTTATTCAGCGTACAGGTGATGCGTTGCGATGTATCGCTCGACCACAGGCGCCACCTTGCCCGCGATCGAACGCCCACCTTTGATGTTCTCGCGGATGGTGCTGGCCGACACGTCGGGAGTACGGTCGAGGCAGAGGATCACGTGGTCGCCGTCGAGGCCCGCCGCCTCGAGGTCCGCCTGTTGTGGCGACCCGCTGCGAGGGCGCGCGACCACCACGATCGTCGCCAGCCCAAGAACCCTTTCGGGCTGGTGCCACGTGCTGAACAGCCTGGCCGCGTCCCACCCCAGGATGAGGAACAGCTCCGCACCTGGATCGAGCGAGTGCAGGTCGGCAAGCGTGTCCGACGTGAACGACACGCCAGGCCGCCGAAGCTCGAGGTCCGAAACAGCGAAGCGCGCGTCGTGGGATGTGGCCAGGCGGGCCATCTCGAGCCGGTGCTCGGCGCTCGCCGCCGCCGCGGGCCGATGGGGCGGCTGGCCGCTGGGCATGAAGAGCACACGGTCGAGACGCGCGCATTCGATCGCCGCCTTCGCGGCCGCAAGGTGCCCGACGTGGATGGGGTCGAAGGTCCCTCCCAGCACCCCGATGCGTCCATCGGTTGAGCTCACGGCTGGTATTCGAACTCGATGCCGCCGATGCGGACCGTGTCGCCGGGCTCGACCCCGGCCCCCTCGAGGGCCTCGTTGACACCGAGGCGGTCGAGCTCGGTCTGGAAACGTTCGAGCGAACCCTCGGAATCGAGGTTGGTGTGTGCAACCAGGTGCTCGACGCGACCGCCCTGGACCTCGAACCCCCAGGCCTTGCGTTCTACGACGAGATTGGTGCCGGCTACCGGCAGCTTGGTCGTCGCTGGCCGGGCCGGTGTCTTCGGTTCCGGCGCGTTCGCGATCGCGCTCACCATCGCGTTCCTTAGCTCAGGCAAGCCGGCCCCGGTCAACGCGGATACGAAGTGCACCCCCTTGCGCCTCGAACGTTTGCGAAGCTCTTGCGTCTCCTTCAGGTCGAGCTTGTTGACGACTGTGATGTAAGGGCGGCGTGCGAGCGCCGGCGAAAAGCTCGCGACCTCGGCCATCACCGCCTCCACGTCCTTCCATGGATCGGCCGACGAGCCGTCCACCACATAGACGAGGACGCGCGTGCGCTCGGCGTGGCGCAGGAATCGGTGTCCCAGCCCGGCGCCACGCGATGCGCCCTCTACCAGGCCGGGGATTTCGGCGATGACGAAACGGCCACCTTCGGACTCGGCCACGCCCAGGGCGGGATCCAGGGTGGTGAACGGGTAGTTCGCCACCTGCGGCCGCGCGGCTGTGAGCGCGGCCAGAAGCGACGACTTGCCGGCGTTCGGCGCACCGACCAGACCCACGTCGGCGATCAGCTTCAGGTCGAGGGTGGCGGCGATCTCCTCGCCTTTCAAGCCGGGCTCGGCATAGTCGGGCGCGCGCCGCCTCGAGCTCTTGAAGTGCACGTTGCCGCGACCGCCGGCGCCGCCTCGCGCCACCACGGCGTTGGCTCCCGGATGGGCCAGATCGGCGATCAGCCCGCCTTCCGAGTCGAGCACCAGCGTGCCGACCGGCACGTCGAGCACGAGGTCGGCGCCGGTGCGGCCTGTCTTGCGCCCGCCCGCCCCATCCGCGCCGGGTTCGGCCTGCCAGCGCGACCGCCGCTTGTACAGGGACAGGTCGGTGAGCTGGGTGGTCGCCTTCAGCGCGATCGAACCACCGTGTCCCCCGTCGCCACCATCCGGGCCGCCGCGGGGTACGAAGGGTTCGTGGCGGAAGGAGGATGAACCGCGACCGCCGTGCCCGGCGCGCAGGACCACATGGGCCGAATCGACGAACGCCCGGCCCCGGCGGCTGGTGGCTTTACTGCGTGACGATGCTGACGCGCCGGCCGTCCTTGCCCACCCGCTCGTATCGAACCTGGCCCGGGACGAGTGCGAACAGGGTGTGGTCGCGGCCCAGTCCGACCCCGGTGCCGGGGGCGATCCTGGTCCCACGCTGCCGGACGAGGATCGCGCCGGCGTCCACTGCCTGCCCGGCGTAGATCTTCACGCCCAGCATCTGCGGGTTGGAATCGCGTCCGTTCCGAGAGGAGCCGCCGCCTTTCTTGTGTGCCATCTATTTACTGTCCTGTTCAGTTGCCGGCTTCTTGCGGGCGGCGCGCTTTGGCTTCTCTGCTGCTGCCTCTACCTTCGTCTCGGTCTCCGCCTCGGCAGTGACTTCCGCCTTCGCCTGGGGGGCCTTGGCGCCGCGCTTCGATGACCCCTTGCCCTTCGTGGGCTTGGTCTCGGCCTCGACTTCCGTGCCTGTCGCCACAGTCAGGCCGCCGACCGCCAGGATCTCCAGAGCCGTGTAGTCCGCGCGGCCGCCGCGGTGCACCCGCACGCGCTTCTTGGACTTGTATCTCAGGGTTTCGATCCGCGGGCCGCGGCTGTGCGCCAGCACCTTGGCGTCAACGACCATACCCGTGATTGCGGGCGAGCCGACGTTGATATCGGAGCCGTCGCGGACCAGCAGCACGCGATCCAGCTTCACCGACGAGCCGGGCTCTGCGGCGAGGCGGTCGACCAGGACCTTGTCTCCCGGCGCTACGCGGTACTGCTTGCCGCCGCTGACGATGATGGCCGACAGCGATGCATCAGGCTTGGGCACGAAGGGTGATATTACCGGAGAGGAGGGGTCGCGGTTGGACCAGGAGCGGGCGGCGCAGAATGACCGACTGGACCAGGCCGAGGGCGGCCAGTGTGGTCACGGTCGCCGATCCGCCGTACGAGATCAGGGGCAGGGAGATGCCCGCGATCGGCAGCAGGCCGATGTTCATGCCGACGTTCTCGACCACCTGCGCGAAGATCATCACGAAAACGCCACCCGCAACCAGCGCTCCGAAACGGTCTGGAGCCACCGCCGCTGAACGCAGCAGCCTGATGAGCAGGATTCCGAACATCGCCAGCAAGAGCAGCGAGCCGAGGAGCCCGAACTGTTCCGCGAAGACCGCAAACACGAAGTCGGTGGCGCGCTCGGGAACGAAACCCAGCGTCCCCTGGAGGCCATGGAGCCAGCCCTGGCCGAACAGCCCGCCGGCGCCGACGGCGATGCGGGCCTGCAGCAGGTTGTAGCCGGCCCCAAGCGGGTCAGAGCCTGGATTCAGGAAGATCTCGAGGCGGCGCCGCTGGTAACCGTGTAGGAGATGGGGCAGCAATGGCGTGACCACCGCCGCGCACGTGGCGAGCGACCCCAGCTGCACGATGCGCGCGCCGCCCAGGAAGAGCAGCCCCACGAGCACAGCCATGACGACGATGGTCGTGCCGAGGTCCGGCTGGGTGAGGATGAGGGCGGCGACCGGGGCTACCAGCACAAGTGCGCCGATGAATCCACGCCATGAAGGGCTGGCCAACCGGCTGAGATATGCCGCCAGGACCACCACCAGCATCAGCTTGGACAGCTCCGACGGTTGCAAAGGAAATCCGCCGATCGACAACCAGCGCTGCGCGCCGAGCGCCGTCCGGCCGACGAGGCGCACGGCCACGAGCAGCGCCAGCATCGCCAGGTAAAGCCAGGGCGCGAGAGGGAACAGCCGGCGGTAATCGAAAGTCGCCGCGGCTGTGTAGGCCGCCGCGCCCAGAGCCACCCACACAAGTTGCCGCACCCAGTCGGCATGCGCGCTGTACACGGTCATCAAGCCCAGCACGACGAGCATTCCCGCGATCAGCGGCTGGAGGTGGTCGAGCCTCTGCCAGGCGGTCGGCCTCATGCCGGCGGCAGCGGACTCGTGGCGCGGATCGCTCCATGGTTGTTGAGGTTGAACTGCATGATGTCGACGCCGATAGGCGCCGCTTCGACCTCGGACAGCTCGCCGCCCTCGACGAAGACCGACATCGCGATGTCGGGCTGCGCGAACGGTGCGAAGAACACGAACCACGCATGAGTCGGGGTATTGAGTCCGCTCCCACCCCACTGGGCGGTGCCAGTCTTGCCTCCGCCGTCGGCGGGCACCCCTGCGGCGCGGAACCAGTAATTCATGTTGTACGGGCGGTTGATCTCCTCGCGCATGCCCTCACGAACGGCTTGCAGGTTGTCCGCCGATGCAGGCACAGTGCCCAGCACGCGTCGCTGCTGGGCTGGGGTCACCCGACCCGACGCGTCGCGAACCAGGTGGACAAGCGTCGGTTCCAGCACGACACCACCGTTGGCGAGGGCGGCCACGTAGACGGCCTGGTTGAGCGGTGTCGTCAGCAGCGCGGATTGGCCGATGCCGAACGTGATCGTGTCACCCAGAGTCCAGCGACACGAGTCCGCGTTGAGGTCGGAGACGCCGCACGTCAGCTGCTTCCAGATTCGATCGGGCACGAGGCCCGGCTGCACGCCGGGCATCTCCAGGTTCTTGGCCTGTCCGAAGCCGAAGGCGCGCGCGTATCGCGCGAGCGTCACGTCGCCGACCATCGCCGCGACCTGATAGAAGAACGTGTCACACGAAACCGCGAGCGCCTTGGCCACATTCATGTAGCCGAGGTCGTAGCCGGCCCAGTTGTGATAGACCCAACCGCCGTACGACAGATAGCTCGGACAGCCGAGCATCGTCTGTGGTGTGATCTTGCCCTCCTGCAAGCCCGCGATGGCGGTGACCATCTTGAAGGTCGATCCCGGCGCGTACTGGCCCGCGATGGCGCGGTTGAGCAGAGGCCGGTCAGGATTCGTGAGCAGCCGGTTGTAGGCCGCCTGCGAGATGCCGTGAGTGAAGAGGTTGGTGTCGTAGCCCGGGAGGCTGACCAACGCAAGCACGTCCCCCGATTGCGGATCGACCACGACCGATGCACCCGCCGTCTTGCCATCGCGGCTCAGGCCGGCCGCCAGGGCGTGAGCGGTCGCCCTCTGCAGTGACGCATCGATGGTGAGATAGACGGCATGCCCCGCCACCGGCGGCTGCATGGCGATCGTCTTCACGATCTGCCCGCGTGCGTCGACGACGACATCGGCCCAGCCGTCGGTCCCGCGAAGCATCGATTCCAGTCCGGCTTCCACACCCACCTTTCCGACCAGCTCGTCGGGCTGATAGCCGAGGGGCTGGAGCCGCTGTAGGTCCGCGTCGTCGAGCGGACCTACATACCCGATGACATGTCCGAAGGTCAGCGGTTCGAGGTAGGTGCGCACCGCATGGAGTGCGATCGACGCCCCTGGCAGCGACGGCAGCCGCTCGTTGAAGGCAAGGACCTGTGCCTCGCTGAGGTCGGCGCCCAGTCGGAGCGGCAACGGATCGGCGACCGCGAGCGCGGCTTCCAGCCGGTCCTCCGGCTGTCCGGCCAGCGTGGCCAGGGCGGCGAGCTCGGCGGCGCGCAGTCGCGCATCGGTGGGGAGGTCCGCGGGTACGACCTGGAGGTTCCAGACCGGCGTGTTCTGCACCAGGGCCACGCCATGGCGGTCGTAGATGATCCCCCGGTCGGCTTCGAGGACCGTGCGATGAACTGTGTTCGAACGTGCAAGCGCCGCCAGGGTCGTTGAGTCGTACACCTGGAGCTGCGCGAGCTTGAGCGCAAGCACGCCGATCATCAGCACGACGACTCCGGCCGCGGCGACCATCCTGGCCGACCAGCGCGGCCGAGGAGCGGTGCCTCCCAGCTGGACCAATCGCCCAAAGCCCCAAAGAGGTTCGCTCATGCGGCTGTCTGCTCCCAGTGAAGGCCGCCGGTGACTCGTCGCAAGGCCATGAGCGCCGGGGGCATCAACGCCGCGTTGTACAGGGAGGCGGCGATGGTGAGCTGCGCCGCCGTGCGCAGAGGTGGGACGGGCAGGCCGAGCGCGTCATCCGCACCGATGAGCACCAGCGAATAGAGGATTGTGCTCACGACCACGGCGGCCGCGGGATGGAATGGGCTGTCGCGGTCGAGATTGCGCGCCCAGAAACCGGTCGCGTAGGCGCCGGCGAGCAGTGCCAGTGCGTGCGGCCCCAGGGGTCCAGGCGCATTGAGGTCGAGCAGGATTCCGCCCGCGCACGCCCAAAGCAGCCCGGCGGGAACCCCCTGCGTCCACGTGAGCCCCACCACCGCGATGAGCACGAGGTTGGCGAACGCCCCGGCGATCTCGAGCTGCGCGGCCCACGTGACCTGGATCAGGGCCGCCGCAACCATCAACAGCAAACCCCCCGCGACTCTCATGAGGGGGTGAAGTCAGTGACCACGATGACCAGGCTCAGGGTCGCGGGATCGTTGACCCAATCGACCAGCGCCGAGTCGACCGTGGCCGCATCGCTGTGGGTGACGTTCACGACCATGCCGACGACCAGGCCGCGCGGATACCCGCCGCCAACGCCGCTCGTGATCGCCCATTCGCCCTTGGTCGGGACCGACCCAACGTGGTGTTGGATCTGAACCTGCAACGCACCCGGGCCGCCGATGACGGTCCCCTGGAGCCCGGATCCCGACAAAAACACGTTGGCGCGGCTCTGCGGGTCGGCCAGCGTCTGCACGATGGCGCCATGCGGTCCCGTCTCGCGCACGCGGCCGATCAGCCCCGCCCCGCTCACGACCACCATGCCGGCCTGCAGGCCATCGTCACTTCCGCGGTCGATCTGCAGGGTGTGGCTGAAGGCGTCGGGACCCCGGCCGACCACCTGCGCGACGACAGTCCGGTGACCAAAAGAACGCTGGAAGTCGAGCGCGTTTCGCAGCTCGTTGTTGTCATATGCCGCGGCGTTGAGCTCAGCGAGCTGACGTTTCAGGTCCTGGTTCTGCGCGGTCAGTCTCTGGTTCTGGTCGCGGAGACTCGCGATGTCGCCGAAGATCGCCGTGGCGTGCTCGGCGGCGGCGGCGAGTGACATCATCTGCGCCTCGAGCGGGGCGAGCGCGCTCTTGGCCGTGCCTCGGAAGCCCGCCGCCCACGACTGCTGCGACAGCGCCGCCAATGCGAGCATCGCGGCGGCCAGCACCAGGAAGCGACCCGTCGACCGCGGCCGGGCCGTGCTTTCCATTCGTGCGTCCTAGGTTCGGAGGGCCCGTGCGCGCCGCGTGCGCAAGAGCACCCGGTTCAAGGTGTCGATCTCTTCGAGGACGATGCCGGTGCCGCGAACGACGCACGTGAGCGGGTCTTCGGCCACCCGCACCGGCATGAGAGTTTCGTGCGCCAGAAGCTGGTCCAGGCCGGCGAGCAGCCCTCCGCCGCCGCAGACGACCATCCCCTGCTCGATGATGTCCTCGATCAGCTCAGGCGGGGTCGCGTCGAGAGTGGAGCGGACGGCCCGCACGATGTCGACCAGCACGCCGCCCAGCGCATCGCGAACATGCGCGGTGCTCATCTCGACCGATTTCGGCAGGCCCGTTATGAGGTCTCGCCCACGCACGACGAATGAGCGCTCCTCTGGCATAGGAAACGCTGAGCCCATGGCGATCTTGATGTCCTCGGCGGTACGTTCGCCGATGAGCAAGCCCATGTGCCGGCGCACGTACTGGACGATCGCGTCGTCCATCTCGTCTCCGCCGACGCGTACCGAGGTCGCCGCCACGACGCCGCCCAGGGATATGACCGCGATCTCCGTGGTGCCGCCTCCGATGTCGACAACCATCGACCCGGCGGCGGACTGGACTGGTAGCCCGGCACCGATCGCGGCGGCCATCGGCTCCTCGATGAGGTGCGCCTCGCGCGCGCCGGCCATCGTGGCCACGTCTGTGACGGCGCGCTTCTCGACCTCGGTGACGCCAGAAGGGATCCCGATGACGACACGCGGATGGCTGATGTGCCACGCGCGGTTGTAGGCGCGCGCGAAGAAGTGCCTGATCATCTGCTCGGTGTGATCGAAGTCAGCGATCACGCCGTCTCGCATCGGACGCATCGCGACGATGTCGGCCGGTGTGCGCCCGAGCATTCGCCGGGCCTCGGTGCCGACGCTCAAAACCTGGCCGGTGCGTTTGCTCACGGCCACGACCGAAGGCTCGTTGAGGACGATGCCGCGCCCGCGGACGTGCACGAGCGTATTGGCGGTCCCGAGGTCGATGCCGACATCGGCCGACCAGATCCCCAACAGGGAGGTCAACAGGTTCAAGGCGCGTGGAAATCGTTATGCAATGAGCGGGACGGTGCGGATCATACACCCCGTAGGGGTACTTTCTACAGCTCTACCCCATAGGTAGTGTGTTAGTGCCTCAGCGGAGAAAGATCGAGGTCAGCACCACCAGCGCCAGGACCAAGCCGGCGAACGGTGCGATCGCCCTTCGATAGACGCCGCGTGCGGGCGCGGCGCCGCGCCGGCCCAGGTACCAACCCGCGACCACGCAGAACGCGCCCACGGCCAGGCTCATGCCCAGGAATCGCGCGATGCCGAGGAGATCGGAGGCCACCGGCGGAAAGTAGAGAGTGGCAAACAGCCCGCAGTAGGGCCACCAGCACAGCACCCGCATCGCATCGAGCCGCAGGCGCGCGCGCCTCTCGCCTGGCCTGGGCAGCGGCCAGAGCTTGAGCAGCGCCGGCAGACACAACAGGTAGAGGGCTCCGCTGGCCACCTTGAGCGGAAGCAGCGACGGGACGAGCACCGCGCCAAGCACCTGCGGACGCAGGCTCTGCGGCTCGACGGCGGGACCGAGCACAGCGACGATCCAGCAGCACTGGACGACCAGCAGCAAGCCCGGCTCGCCGAACAGCTCGACGCCGAGGGCGAGCGCGGCCCAGACGGTCAGCGCCAAAGCGATGGCGGCCACGATCAGGTTGCGCTCGTCGGAAGGCACGGGGTTGAACGGAGCCGAAAGCTGAACGGATGCCAGCATTGCGGACAGGGCGACCGTGGCCAGCACCGCCGACGGCCGGTGCCATGGCAATTCCGGCCGCACCCAGCGCTTTACCGAGACGCGCACCCAGATGCTTTCGGCCGCGCTACCGAACAAGGCCATGGTGGCCAGACCCGGATAGAGCAGCAGAGCGACGGTGTGATAGGCGAGCTGCGCCAGGAACTGGATCACAGTCCGGCCAGAGAAAGGATCGGCTGTGGATACAGTCCGATCGCGACACTGAGAGCGAGCGCGATCGCGGTGCCCAGCGCCTGCCGGCCTCGTGGCAGGCCGAGGCTCCGGCCAAGACGAAGCGATGGGGGCAGCCAAAGCAACAGACCGATTGCGACCACGAGCGCCAGCGGCCAGTAGAGCTGGGTGGCCCCGCGCAGCAAAAGGACCCTGGCCGCGAATCCCGCGAACGGCGCGGACCCCGCCAGCATCGCTGCCGCCAGCAGGTTGATAGGCCTGTCGGTTTGAATCCTCTCTCGCAGTGACTGGCGCGACCACAGATAAAGGGGCAGCCGGCTGAGAAGGATCCCGTACATCACGAGCAAGGCCGCCGCCTGCCCGTCTGCCAGCGGCACGCCGAATGCACAGAGGACAAGACCCCAGTCGGCCATGAAGGAGAAGTGCCAGGCGGACGCTCCCTTTTCAGAAAACCAGGAAGCAAGGCTCCCCCACAGGATGTTGAGAAGGCCGAGTCCGATCAGCATGGCGCCGAGCGCAGCTGCGGCTGAGGGGAGGAGATCTCGCGTGCGTGTGACGATCTCGAGGGCGAGGATCGGCCCGACGAACGCAATCCACGCGATGGGAGATGCCGCCGTCACCTCGTCGGGGTCGAACTCGTGGATGTACGGCAGGATGCCAATTGCCGCGGCCAGGCCCGCGACCAGTCCCACGGCGGCGAGCTTGGCCAGTATCGGCGCTCCGTCGATCCGCGCGAAGACCAGGCCGGCTCCGAGCAGCGCGACCGCGAGCGCCGGCGCGCGTAGGCGAGCCGCGAGCGGGCGCCGGCCCGCGACGGCCGCCTGGAGCACGGCGATCGCGAGCGTCACGAGGATGACCAGGTCGAGGCTCGGCGCCACCGCGATGGCGGCCATGGCGGCAATGCCGGCCAGGCCCCATCTCAGCAGGACGGTGCGCTCTGCCCGCAGCGGGGCGAACGTCACCACAAGGGCCAGCGATGCCGCCGCGGCGAGCAACAGGGCCCTGCTCAAAGGTGAGATGGACAGGCCGAGAACGAGCTGGTCGGCGGTGAACAGAGCGCCGGTCGCGGGCAGCGCGACCGCGAGCTCAGGTTCCACGAGACTCCGCGGCTGGGAGCAGCAACGCGCCGGCCGCAATCACCGCCCCGACAAGATATGGCGCCCACCCGGAGCCATTCGGGGCCAGGCCAGAGGCGCCCGCCAGGGCCAGGGCAAGGGCGGCCGCGGCTGTGAGGACGGCGACGGAGCTCTGACTCTGGAGCAGCCGGCCCGCCATCAGTACGAGCACGGCCAGCGACGCAAACCGCAGCGATGCGCCAGGCCCAGTCGTGACCGATGCGCCCACCCAGAGCGACAGGATGCCTCCGACGACAGCCAGTATCAGCCGGGGTGTAGAGCCCGGTGGCATCAATCCCCACTCCCGTGGGCCGGTGCGCACAAGCTCGAAAACGGAAACGGCCCCGCCCGCGAGCAGGATGGCGCCCGCCGGCCAAAGGCCGTCGGTCCATGCGAGCACGGTGAACCCAAGCGCCACGAAACCGATGCCGGCGGCCAGCCCGCGACGGCCGTCGGCGAGGACTATGACCGCCGCGCCGGCCCAGGCCGCAAAGCCGGCCGCAGCGGTCACAACCGGCTCGCCATCAACCTGGTCAGCGCGTGACCGCGAACGCCAGTGCTACCAGCGCCGCAAGCCACAGCAGCGGGCCGCCTCCGGTCGCCGCCGCCTCCAGCGCACGCAGGTCGACCAGCGAGCGGTAGTGGTCGGGGATGGTGGCCGCGCGCAGCTGCTCGCGTGCGCGACCGATCAGCTGGGCGACCGGCAACGCGAACAACGCAGGGCGAGCCTGCGCGCGCACCGAAGGAGGGCCCGCGCCGATGTAGGCGAGCAAAGCGAGAAGCAGCACCGGTGTGAACAGCGCCAGTGCGGGCAGCACGGTCGAGACCGTCACGACGGCGGCCACCCCAGCCGCGGGCACGCCGGTCCCCGCCGGCATGACGTCGTTCAGCGCAGGAATTGCAAGGATTGCGAGGACGAGGCCGAGGGCCGGGCCTGCGACCACCGTGGCCGCCGCCAGACCCATCGCGACCCGAGGCGCCGTCTCGCTCACCGGGTGGCCGCGACCCGCAGGCAGGCCGATGGCACGGGCCGCCCCAATGATCGACACGATCCAGGTCGCAGCGCCCGCGATGCCAAGCAGGCCCAGAAGGTTGCCGGCTTCGAACGTGGCCTCAAGCCCGATCACTCGCACGCCGAAAGCGAGTCCCGGCGGCAGGCCGGCGGCGGCGGCAATCGCCACGAGCGACGCGGTGCCGGCCCGGTCGGGCAGAAGAGGAAAACATGCCGCCAGCACTGCTGCGACAACCAGCGTCGCCAGGCCTGCGACCAGGCCGAGCGGCGTGCCGAGACTGATGCCCATGAGCGCGAAACCTCCCAGGCCGGGGATCACTTCGCCGAGGTACTCACGACGAGTAGAAGCAGCCTGGGCGCGGGCGGCGGCGCCGAACGCGACGAGCACCCCCAGCGCGGCCAGGACCGCCTGCAGCCAGAACTGCGGGTAGTGGCCGTCGCCCATGTCATACGCACGTACGAGGAGATAGAAGCCCAGCGGATAAAGGGTCGCGACCGACATCCCGGCGGCGCGCAGCGCGGGACGCCCCCACAGTTGCGAGGCCCATCCACGCCACGGGAACAGACCCGAGGCTGCGAGCGCGGCCGCGGCCAGCACCATGAATACAGGCACCGTCAAGGTCGAGACCGGCACGGCGGCGTAGTCGGCGGTACCGCCGCGGACCTGCAGTATGGTCCCGACCCAGCTCAGGGCGAGCCAGGCCGCCAGGAGCATGCCCCACGGCGGGCGGGACGCGCGAGGGTCCTCCACATCGAGCTGGACCACGGCCAGCGTTGCCGCAGCGCCGCCCGCCAGCGCAGTCACCAAGACCCCTCCCGCTTCCACAGCCAGCACCGCGGCCGCCAGCCCGAGGGCCGCCACAGTGCCCTCCTGCCACGCGCGCGGCTGCAGCGTCAGAAGGACCGCCGACGGCACCATGACCATCAGCGCGAACGCGAAGCCGACTCCATCGAGACGCAGGTGCAATGGGGCGCCGAAACCGAGCTGGCCGAGGCTCAGCTCCTGAGTGGCTCGCACCGGGGCCCAGAGCGCGACGAGGACGAGGATCGCCCCCCACGATCCCACCCCCAGCACGATGCGATCGATCTTCCAACCGGCCACCCCGCAGATCGCGACTGCGCCGGCGGTGGCAAGCGGTATGACGACGGGCGCAATGAGGGCGATGGAGGGCATCCGCGCCCTAAGGGTAAAGGTCTACTCGAGACGGTCGATTGCGGCCCGAAGCTCCTCAGCTCTTGCTTCCATCTCCGCGATCACCGACTCGGGAGCTTTGGCGCGAAACTCCGGATTGTCGAGTCTTGCCTGGATGCGATCGAGCTCCTTCTGGAGCTCGGCCTTCTTTTTGGCAGTGACGGCGGGGTCGGGCGCGGCCGCCGTCGGGAACACGATGAAGCCTTCGGTCAAGCCGTACCGTTTTCCCGGCGGCAGCTCGTCGACGACCGCCACCTTGCCGAGCACCGCAAGCACCCGCACCCAGTCTGGCTGGGCCGGCTCGGAGAGCTTCACGGCGCCGCCCTTCATGGGTGCCCCCGGCACAGTCTTGCGATATGAGCGGATCTCCTCGACCGCCTGCATCAAGCTCTCGAACTCGAACTCCGCCTGCCCGTCGCCATATCTCGTGAGGTCTGCAGGCCACCTCGTGCGCATGAGGAAGTCGCCATGCCCTGGCATGCGGCTCCACAGCTCTTCCGTCACGAAAGGCATGAACGGGTGCAGCAGGCGGAAAAGGTTGTCGAGGCAGAACACGGCGATGCCCAGCGCCGCCGGATCGCCCTCGCGAAGACGATCCTTGGCCGCCTCCAACCACCAATCGCAGTACTCGTTCCACGCAAACGTATAGGCGGCGCCGATCGAATTCTGAAACGTGAACTCCTCGATGCCGCGGGTGATATCCGTCGAAGCTGCAGCAAGTCTCGAAAGGATCCAGCGGTCTTCGATGAGCTCCACGTCATCCGGGTCCGGGACCGGTGGCACCGCCTTGTCGCCGACGCTGCCGAGCACCAGGCGCGTCGCGTTCCACAGCTTGTTGCAGAAACGCCGGTAGCCTTCGACCCTGCTCTCGTCGAAGCGGACGTCCTGGCTCGACATGGCCACCGACGCGGCCCAGGCGCGGACCGCGTCGGCGCCAAATTTGCTGATGAGCCGACGCGGATCGACGCCTGTGCCGAGCGACTTCGACATCCGCCGTCCATCGGTCGCCTGGACCTGGCAGTGGATGGCCACGTCGGAGAACGGCACCTCGCCCATGAACTCGAGCCCGGTCATGATCATCCGGCTGACCCAGAGATTGATGATCTCCCGCGCTGTGCTGTTCATGTCATTCGGGTAGAAGGCGCGGAGGTCTTCCGTCTGGTCGGGCCAGCCCAGCGTCGCAAACGGCCACAAAGCTGACGAAAACCACGTATCGAGCACGTCCGGGTCCTGGGTGATCTGACGGTTCGCGCATTCGGCGCATTCGGTGGGGGGCTCGACCGACACGGTTCGGTGGCCGTTCGCGCAGTAGTAAACGGGCACGCGATGGCCCAGCCACAGCTGGCGGCCGATGTTCCAGTCGCGAAGGCCGTGGAGCCAATCGAGGTAGGTTCGCTCGTAGCGCTCGGGGTGCCAGCTCACCTTGCCCTCGGCCGACGCCGCCAGTGCCTTGTCGCGCATCTTGTCCATGCGCAGCCACCACTGCTCGCTGATCAACGGCTCGATGACCGTGTCGCACCGGTCACAGTGGCCGACCTCGTGCGTGTAAGGCTCTTCCTTGACCAGGAAGCCTTGGGTCTTGAGGTCTTGCACCACCCGCCCGCGCGCCTCCAGCGCCGGCAGTCCGTCGTAGGGAAGGCCGGGAACGTTCATCCGACCGTCGGGGTGGATGCCGTTGATCACCTCGAGTCCGTGCCTGTGGCCGATGTCGTAGTCCATCGGGTCATGCCCGGGCGTGACCTTGAGCGCGCCAGTGCCAAAGTCCTTCTCGACCGCCTCGTCGCCGACGATGGGCAGCTTCCTGCCGACCAGCGGCAGGATCGCGGTCTTGCCGATGATCGATTGGTAGCGGGGATCGGTCGGATTCACCGCCACACCCGTGTCGGCGAGCATCGTCTCGGGCCGCACCGTCGCGATGACGACGTCGCCACCGCCTTCTACCGGATAGCGGATGGAGTACAGCGTGTCGTGATGCTCCTGCCACTTCACCTCGAGGTCCGAGATGGCCGACTGATCGTGCGGGCACCAGTTGACGATTCGCGGCGCGCGATAGATCCACCCGCGGTCGTAGAAAGCGACGAAGGCGGTCATCACGGACCGCACGTAGGGCGCATCCATGGTGAACCGCAGGCGGCTCCAGTCCAATGAGGCGCCGAGGATCCGGTCCTGACTCACGATGGTCTCCCCAACCTCCGCGTACCACTCGTTGACGCGAGCCTGGAATGCCTCGCGACCGAGTTGCTCTTTTGTCTTTCCTTCGGCGGCCAGCTGCTTCTCGATCACGTTTTGCGTGGCGATCGCGGCGTGGTCGGTGCCGGGTAGGAACAGGACCTCGTACCCGGCCATGCGCCGGTAGCGAGAGCAGATGTCCTGAAGGGTGTGGTTCAGCGCGTGGCCCATGTGCAGCTCGCCGGTGATGTTGGGCGGCGGCAAGCAGATCGAGTACTTCGGCTTGGGGCTCCTGGCATCGGCCGTGAACAGGCCGGCGAGCTCCCAACGCGCGTACCAGCCGGGCTCGATGGCCCCAGCGTCGTAGGCGGTCGGCATATCGGAGATGGTCTTGCTCATATGGGCGTGCTTGGTCTAGGGGGTGCGGTCGACGCGCCGGCGTGGATCGTCGCCTAGGGCGACGGCGCCGGCTTGCGTACAGATACGGGTACGTAGCGGCGCATGGTGATGCCTATGTTAGCGCTTGGACTTCTGCCGGTCGCCGGCCGCGTTCGAGGAACGGGCAGCGCCCGAAGAGCGGGCCACTGCCATGAAAAGGTTCGGCGCCAGGGCATGCACCTTGAGGCTGACACGCAGCGGCAGCCGCACCACATCGACCTCAGCCTTGTTTCTCGCGATGGCGGTCAGCACGGCTTCAGCCACCTGCTCCGGCGTCACCTCTGCGGCCATGGGGTTGGCCTTGAGGCCCGTCTCGGCCCACATGCCCGCCTCGCTGACGAAGATGGGCGATATCGCCGACACTCCGACCCCAGCTCCCCAGAGCTCTTCGCGCAGCGCGAGGGCGAAGCCGCGGATCCCGAACTTGGTTGCCGTGTAAACGGTGAAACCGGGCGACGGCACCTTGCCCGCAACCGAAGCCATGAACACCATGTGGCCCTCTTTGCGCTCGACCATCGCGGGGGCGAGCTCGCGAGCAAGCACGATGCCGGCTCGGAGGTTGACGGCGATCGCCCTGTCGATGTGCTCGACCTTGAACGTCACCAGCGGCCCGCTCGCGGGCACGCCTGCGTTGGAGACGAGGACGTGCACCTCGCCGGCTTCTTTCGCGAGCCGCTCGGGCTCGCCCGGCTGAGACAGATCGGCCACCACGACACGCGCGTCGCCGAGCTCTTTCGCCAGCTTGTTCAGCGCTTCCTCGTTGCGGGCGGAGAGCACGAACCGGGCGCCCTCGCGATGCAGTCGCCGAGCGATATGGGGACCCAGGCCGGTCGAGGCGCCGGTGAGGAGGACGGTCTTGCCCCGCAGGTCTTTCATCGACTCAAGTATGAGAACCCGGATTCCGCCATTCGGGCACAAATGGCGAAATCCCAGCCGGTGGATTCAACCGGCCAAAAGGGCACGTTTGGTCGTATCCCCGAACCGGGGTGAGGGAGCTTAGGCCGTCTCCCCGACGAGGCGGGCCGGGCCGTCGCCCTCTTCGCTGAGCTCGAACTCGGGCTCGAGGGCCTCGCGAATCGAGCGCTCCGAGATCAAACAGCGCTTGATCTCAGGACGTGAGGGGATCTCGAACATGGAGTTGAGGAGCGCTTCCTCGATGATCGACTTCAGCGCTCGCGCCCCGGTGCCGCGCAAAAGCGCAAGCTCCGCGATCGCGTCCAGGCTGCCCTTCTGGAAGACCAGCTCGACGTTGTCGAGCGTGAAGAACTTCTGGTACTGCTTCACGAGCGCGTTCTTGGGCTCGGTGAGGATGCGGACGATGTCCTGCTGGTCGAGGTGGTGCAGGGTCACGATGATCGGAAGGCGGCCGATGAACTCCGGGATGAAGCCGTACTTCAGGAGGTCCTGAGGCTGCATGTGCTTGAGGGTTTCCGAAATCGCCTTGCGCTCGATCTTCGTGTGTGGCGCCCCGAAACCGATCGCGCGGCGACCGATGCGCTGCTCCACGACCTTCTCCAGGCCGTCAAACGCGCCACCGCAGATGAAAAGGATGTTGGTGGTGTTGATCTGGATGAAATCCTGGTGCGGGTGCTTGCGCCCGCCCTGCGGCGGGACGTTGGCGACCGTGCCCTCCAGGATCTTCAGCAGCGCCTGCTGGACGCCCTCACCGCTGACATCGCGCGTGATCGAAGGGTTGTCCGACTTGCGGGCGATCTTGTCGATCTCGTCGATGTAGATGATCCCGCGCTCGGCGCGGCTGATGTCGAAATCGGCTGCCTGGATGAGGCGCAGCAGGATGTTCTCGACATCCTCGCCTACATAACCCGCCTCGGTGAGGCTGGTCGCGTCGGCGATCGCGAACGGAACGTCGAGGATCTTCGCCAGCGTCTGCGCGAGGTAGGTCTTGCCACACCCGGTGGGCCCGACCAGCAGCACGTTCGACTTGGTCAGCTCCACGTCGCCGACCGACTTGGAGGCGGAGATGCGCTTGTAGTGGTTGTAGACCTGAACCGAGAGCACCTTCTTGGCGCGGTCCTGGCCGATCACGTATTGATCGAGTGCGGCGCAGATCGTCTTCGGATTGGGGATGAAGCCCGTCTTCTGCTTCTTGGTGCCGGCGGACCGGTTGTCGTCCTCGAGGACTTCCTGGCAGAGATCGATGCATTGGTCGCAGATGAAGACCCCTGGGCCGGCGACCAGCTTGCGCACCTGGTCTTGCCCCTTGCCGCAGAAGCTGCAGCGTGTGTACCGGCGGCGATCTTCTCTTTCGTTCATTGGTTCCTATCTATATCCATTACGAAGAGGCCGGCGCCGGGGGATTATGGCCCCACAGAATCTCATTCGCAAGGCTGATGCACTCGCTGCAGATGAACACGCCAGACCCCGCCACGAGCCGCACCCCACCCTGACCCTGTGCCTTGCCGCAGAAGGAGCACTTCGGCTTGTGCCTCTTGACCTCGCCGCTCTTGCCCTTCCTGCGAAAGATCATGGGGTGGCGGCGACCTTCTCCTTTTCCTTTTCCTTTTCCTTTTCTTTTTCCTTGTCGGCGGGCTTGATCGGCGTAAGGATGATGCCGTCGATCAATCCGTACTCCTTGGCCGCGTCCGAAGTCAAGAAGTAGTCGCGCTCAGTGTCCTGAGTAACCTTCTCGATCTTCTGCCCGGTGTGGCGCGCCAGGATCTGGTTGAGCTGTTCGCGCGTGCGCAGGATCTCCTTGGCGTGGATCTGAATGTCGGTGGCCTGCCCCTGCATGCCGCCCCAAGGCTGGTGGATGAGGATGTTGGCGTGAGGCAGCGCGTAGCGCATGCCGTGCGCGCCCCCCGCGAGCAGCACGGCCGCCATCGAGTAGGCCATGCCGATGCAGATCGTCGAGACCGGCGGGCGGATGTACTGCATGGTGTCGTAGATCGCAAGCCCCGCGGTGACCTGACCGCCCGGGCTGTTGATGTACAACGCGATCTCCTTCTCGGGGTCCTCTGACTGCAGGAAGAGCAGTTGGGCCACCACCAGGTTCGCGACCTGGTCGTCGATGGGCGTTCCGATGAAGACGATGCGGTCTTTCAGCAGCCGCGAGTAGATGTCGAAGGCGCGCTCGCCGCGCCCTGTGTTCTCGACCACCATGGGGACCAGGTAGCCGGACGGGCGCTGTCCTCGGTTCATGTCAGGCACCATCCCATTCTAGACACCGACCCTCGGGATTCCGTCAACTCTGAGCCGGCGTTCCACTGCCGGCGATCTCGCCCAGCCGCTCCAGGACTCGGAGCCGGCGCACCCTGGAGGCGAAGTAGCGGCGTGAGTTGGGTCCCCGCTTCAATTCGTCGACGCGGCCCTTGAGCTCGTCGTCCTTGCTCGCCTGCTCCTCGATGAAGCGGTCCACCTCGTCATCCGACGGCTCGATCCTGTCGCGCCTGGCAAACTCATCGAGCACAAGGTCGACTTTGAGCCGGGCCTCTGCCTCCGGCCTCTCTTCGGCGATCCACATCTCAGGAGTCTTGCCGAGATACTCGAGGTACCGGTCGAGCCGAAGCCCCTGGCGGCTCAGGCTGCGTTCGAGCGAGTCGAGGTGGCTGGCCAGCTCCCGCTCGACCAGAGTGTCGGGGACGTCCACGGCCGACGCCTCGACGAGCGCCTTCACGATCGCCTGTTCCCGGGCCATCTGCGCCAGCGCCTTGGCGGATTCCTCGAGCTCCTCGCGTACGGAGCTCCGGTATGCGTCTACGGTTTCTTGCTTGCCGCCGCTGAGCTGTTTGGCAAGTTCGTCGTCCAGGGCGGGGAGCACTTTTTCCTTCACTCCCTGGACGGTGACCTTGATGGTCGCCTCTTTGCCGGCGAGCCTGGGCTCGTCGTAGTCATCCGGAAACGTGACCGTCGCCGCACGGGTCTCGCCCACAATGGCGCCGGGAATCGCAGCGAGGAGCTCCGGCAGCAGCGCTCCTTCCTTCAGCTCGGCTTCCATCGCCGACCGCGACTCGGAGGGAACCACGGCGCCATCGGCCTCGACCTCGACATCGATCACGGCCACATCGCCTGCCCTGGCCTCGCGCTCGACCGGCGTGATCTCCGCCATCGGCTCCCGAACGTCCTCGAGGCGCCGCTCGACCATCTCGTCCGTGACCTCGACTGTGGGCGTCGCGACATTCAACGACGACGCGTCGGCAAGCGTGACCTCGGGCATCACGGTTACGGTGGCCTTCAGCTGGGCAGGCCGCCCGCGCTCCAGCTCGACGACCTCGACGTCCGGGTTGTCGATGGGATCGATTGATTTCTCCTGGAGCGCCTGGCGGATGACCTCGGGGACGATCGCCTCGACCACCTCTTCACGCAGCGCAGCGGGACCAATGCGCGCCTCGACCAGCGCTCGCGGCGCGCGCCCCGGCCGGAAGCCTTCGAGCTTAGAGCGGGAGGCGAGCCGGTTCAGGACTTTCTCGTAAGTCGCATCGACCACATCGGCCGGGACCTCGATGGTCATGCCCACCTGGCTCTTGGGCAGCGGCTCGGTCTTGACCGACAGATTGGAAGGCACCGGGCCGATTCTACGGACCGCGGTCGGCGACTAGGGCTTGGGCGGCGGCGACGGCGAAGGTAACGGAGTCGGGCTGGCGAGCACAGGACCCGTGCCCGGGTCCGGCGGCACGTTGATGTTGATCGGCGTCGGGGTTGGGCTCGGCGGGTTGTCGCCCGGGAGCCGGGAGATGCTCGTCGTGTCGCTGAGGTACCAGCTGTTGTTGGGGCCCGCCACCACGTTTGCAGGCTGCGAGTACCAGCGGTCGGCCGGGTACGGGCCGAGGACTGTCGCCAGGAACGAGTGGAACCCGGGCGTCGCGACGAAAACACCGTCCGACCCCTGGACCATCGTGTGGTGGATGTCAAGGATGTCTCCGATCCAGATGGCGACCGCCAGATCAGGTGTGAAACCGACGGTCGAAGCATCCTTGAAGTCGTCCGAGGTGCCCGTCTTGGCCGCCACGATGCGATCGGTGAAGTGCAGCGGGCTGTTGGGGCCGAAGATCAGGGAGCGGTTGTTGTCGTCCGACATGATCATGGCCATGATGTACGCGACTCCGGGGTCGATGGCCTGCCGCGCACGCTGGTCGGGGTGGGTCGTGTACTGGACCTGGCCCTTCGAATCGGTCACCTGCAGGATGGCTTCCGGTGTGTGGTAGACGCCCATGTCCGCGAGCGTGGCCATGCCGCCGACGTGCTCGAGCAGGGTGATCGGATAGCCGCCGAGGGTCACGCTCGGGCCGTATTCGTCCGCCGGCGCCTGCGTGTCGTAGCTGCCATCTCCGTTGATGTAGCGGGGCTGGACGCCGATGTTGCGCATGAACGCCAGCACCGCCGGCACGCCGATCGAAAGCTCGACCTTGACGGCGCAGATGTTGAGCGAGTTGCCCATCGCCTTCTTCAGGGGCAGAACTCCATGGGATTTCTTGTCGTAGTTGTAAAAGTCGGTCGTGCTGTACGCGTCCTTGTAGACGAGCGGGCTGGGGCCGTCGTACACCGGGGTGTCGACAGTGGCCGCGCGCGCGTTGATCACGGCGGCGTATGTGTAGGGCTTTACCGACGAGCCGACGTTGCGCGGCTGTGTCGTCCAGTTGTACTGGCCGCCGACGGCGTTGTAGTCAGGAGAGCCGACCATCACGATGATGTTGCCGGTATGCGGATCCTCGGCGACCAGACCGGATGACAGCTGGCCATGGGGATCGCAGGACGGGGGCTCCAGGCAGTGCGCCAAATTGGCCCTGACGACGTTCTCGCCAATCCGCTGCCATTCGTAGTTCAGCGTCGTCTTCACATTCAATTGCTGGAGGCCAGGCTTGAATCCAAGCTGGCGCAGCTCTTCGAGCACGTAGTCGACGAAGTGCGGGGCCAAGAAGCTGTTGATCGGCGCCAGATAGGTGAGCTTCTCAGCGAGCGCCGTATCCATCTGGTCCTGGGTGATGTAGTTCTGGCGAACCATCGCCTGCAGGACTTCGGTCTGGCGCAAACGGGCAGCATCCGGATGCAGCACCGGGTTCCATTCGGTAGGCGCTTGCGGCAGCCCCGCGAGCACCGCGGCCTGGGCAAGGTCGAGCTTGGCCGCGGGGATGTTGAAATAGTCCTGCGCCGCCGCTTCGATGCCATACGACTGCGATCCATAGAAGCTCTTGTTGAGGTAGAGCTCCATGATCTGGTCCTTGGAGTACGCCTGGCTGAGCTCGTAGGCGAGCGCCACTTCTTTGACCTTTCTGGCGTACGTCTGGTCCGGGGTCAAGAACTGCTGCTTGGCGAGCTGCTGGGTGATCGTGCTTCCGCCGGCGACGATGTGGCCGGCCCGGATGTCGTCGAAGATGGCGCGGATGATGCCCTGGACGTCGAATCCGGGGTTCGTATAGAAGCCCTTGTCCTCGATCGCGACGGTGGCCTGGATCATGATCGGGTTGACGTTCTTGAGCTTCACAGACAGGCGGTGATCGCCCTGGGTACCAACGTCCGCAAGGATCACGCCGGTGCTGTCTGTGATCTGCGTGTCGCCGGCGAACGAATTGCTGTCGAGGCCATTGATCGAGGGCAGGCCGTCGAAGAAGGACTGCGCGTACGCGTCCACGGCGAAGCCGAGGACCAGCACCACCGCCACGAAGACGCCCAGGCCGCGCATGAGGGCGACGCGGCGCAGCCGCTGCCCGATCGGCGACCAGCCGGCGTGGACCCGCGCCCGAGGGCGATGGCCCCCCTTGGTTTTGATCTTCTCAGGAACGTTTCTAGCCATGGCGGGGGAGCGCGTAGATTCTACGGTTTCCCACCCCACCCAAACGCGGCGGACAGGGCCAGGGTTACGCGGTGCCGGGGGCGCGGGGGCGGGCGAAGACCTCGTCCGCGCTTACCAGCCGCTCCTGGCGGGTGCCCGGGAAATTAACCCGGACCCCAGGGCGTCCAGGGCCGCCCAGCTCCCAGCCGGCCGCATACAGGCGGGCGGCCGCGGCCAGGTCGCCCGCCTGGGCCACCTGGACCCCGTCGGTGAAGCTGAGGCTCTGCGACCTGGCACCCGGATACCCCAGCCGCACCTCTCCACCGGTCTTGAGGTTGAAGGCATAGTCTTCGAGCGAACCGGCCTGGCTGCCGGCGACCAGCTCGGCCACAGTCGGGAACTTGCCTTCGCGCATGGCCGCTTTCAAGTCCGCCCTCGATTCGCGATGAGCGTTGCGGTCGCGGCGCCTGCGCTCGGTCAGGAGCAGATCGCGCTCGCCCCTCAGCGCCAAGAGCTGCTGCTCCACCGGCCGCATCCGCTCGCGCACGTCGGCAACGCGTCGCTCGAGCTCGGCGTCATCGAGCGAGCTCAGCTCTTCGGCCACAGGCGAACGTTACCCGCGCTCATGGCTTGCGCGCCGGTTGCGGAAGCCCGAGAACAGCGCCAGGTCGTACACGATCTTCAAGCCCCCGGCCGCGAAGAAAGGCACACCGAACGCTGCGACGCCGATGGCGACCCCCGCGAGCGCCGGCCCGAACGATTGCGCCACGCCGCGCACGGCACCGGTCATCGCGACCGCGCCCGCTCGTTCCGAGGGCGGAACGATCGAGACGACGTATGCCTGCCGTGCCGGCACGTCCATCTGCGACAGGGTGAAGCGGGCCAGAAGGAGCGCGATGGCCCAGGACAGGCTGGGGCTGAAGGGGACCAGGAGCAGGAGCACGTTGCTCGGCAGGTGCGTGAAGACCATCGTGTTGATGAGGCCGATTCGATTCGCGAGCCGCCCCGAGATTTCGTACGACAGGGCCTGGAGGATCGCGACCGCGGCGAAGACCGGACCGAGCACTGTTGCGCCCACGCCAAAGCGAACGTGAAGCCAATACGCGACCACCGCATTGGCCACAAACCCTCCACCCAGAGAATCCAGTGCGAAGAGGGCGGCGAGCCCGAGCAGCGGCCGAATCCGTCCGAATGCGGGGCCGCGATCATCGCCTTCGACATGCGATGTCATGAAGAGTGGAAGGACCGCGGTGGCGACGCCTAGAGCAGCGTAGAGGAGGAAGAAGGCCTGACCGGCCGCGGCGCTGGTCGCCAGCGCTGCGGCGAGTCCGCCAGCGGCGTTGAACAAGCCTCCCGTCAGTGAATAGCGGGCGAAAGCAACGTTGCGCCCAGACGCGGGCACCGTCTCGGTGAGCACCGCCTGCTCGACGGACGCGAACGGCCCAAGGTCGACACTGGCCGCACCCAGCATTCCCGTCAGGCCCGCGAAGATCAGGATCGACGGCTCGGTCGCGAGCGCGAGGTCGAGCCCCGTCAGCGCCATGAGGCCGCCCGCAGCCGCGAGGACGCGGCGGCGCCCCCACCTTGCGGCCAGGGCCGCGCTGGCGAGACCCGACAGTGACGCGGCGGCAAGCCCGATCCCCAGGGTGAGGCCGATGAGCGCAGGCGAAAGGCCGCGGTGCTCGAGGTGGACGCCGATCAGGACCGCGGAGAAACCGAACCCAAAAGCCCGCAGCCCACGAGCCGCCAGCAGCAGGGCACGATCCACGCGAGGTATTTCAACACGAGTGTTGAGAAACTCGTAGAATCCGAATCGTGGACTCCAGGCGCGACACGATCCTTGCCTTTCTGAAAACGCGCGGTCACGCCTCGCTCGGGGACGTGGCGGCGCACCTCGAGATCTCCAAGCAGGGCGCCCTGCGCCACATGGAGGCCCTCGAGGCGGACGGCCTGGCCACCGTGGCCCCCGCCGAGGAGCACCGGCGCGGACGTCCGGAGAACGTTTACACGCTCACCCCGGCCGCGCACGCGCATTTCCCCCACGCCCATCAGGAGCTCGCGACCGACCTCGTCGAGTTCCTGTCCGAGGCCCAGCTCACGCAGTTCTTCGAGCGCCGCGCAGCACGCCTCGAGGCCGAGTACGCCCCCCGACTGGCGGGGCTAGACTTTGAAGGACGCGTCCGCGAGCTGGCCAAGCTCGCCACCGAGCACGGCCACATGGCCGAGGTGGTCGAACTGGCTGGGGGCGGGCTCGCGATCCGTCACTGCAACTGCCCCATCCAGGATGTCGCGGCTCGCACCGGGCTGCCGTGCATGAACGAGCAGCAGATGTACGAACGGCTGCTGGGCGCGCCCGTGACGCGATCCACGTGGATGCGCGAGGCAGCCGGCGACTGCACATATGAAGTCAAGGAGAGCAGAGGGAAAGTTGGCTGATTTCGAGATTCGGGACCTGCGGGCGAGCGTCGAGGGCAAGGAGATTCTCAAGGGCGTCACGCTCTCCATCAACAAAGGCGAGGTGCACGCTGTCATGGGCCCCAACGGCTCGGGCAAGTCCACCCTCTCCCACACGCTGATGGGTCACCCCGGTTACACGGTCGACGGCGGCCAGGTCAACTTCAAGGGCAAGAACGTCCTCGAGCTGGAGCCCGACGAGCGCGCCCGGCTGGGCATGTTCCTCGCCTTCCAGTATCCCGTGGTCGTGCCCGGCATCTCGATGACCAACTTCCTGCGCACGGCACTCAACGCCAAGCGTGGCTACGACGGCAAGGACAAGTCGAAGCAGGTCTCACCAAAGGAGTTCCGCTCATTGCTGAAGGGCGAGCTCGAGGTGCTGCACATGGACGACTCGTTCCTGCCGCGCTACATCAACGACGGTTTTTCCGGCGGCGAGAAGAAGCGCGCCGAGATCCTGCAGATGGCGATCCTGAAACCGGAGATCGCGATCCTCGACGAGACCGACTCCGGCCTGGACATCGACTCCATCAAGTTCGTCGCCGAGGCCGTGAACCGCATGCGCGGCCCCGAGCTTGGCGTCCTGATCATCACCCACTACACGCGCATCCTCGAGTTCATCAAGCCCGACTTCGTGCATGTGCTCGTAGATGGGAAGTTCGTGCTCTCGGGCGGCCCGGAGGTCGCCGATCGGCTGGAGAAGACGGGTTATTCGGAATGGGCCGAGGCTGACGAGCCGGCTGTATTGAAGCCGGAGGAGGTTGCTTGATGGCGACAGTACCCAAAGTCGACGTCGGCACCGATTACAAGGAGAAGTACGGCTTCTTCGTACCGGAAGACTTCGTCTTCAAGGCCAAGCGCGGCCTGAACCCCGAGATCGTCAAGGAGATCTCGTGGATGAAGAAGGAGCCGGAGTGGATGTTGAAGTTCCGGCTTCGCTCGCTGGAGATCTTCCGCAAGAAGCCGATGCCCAAGTGGGGCGCCGACCTTTCGGTAATCGACTTCGAGAACATCTTCTACTACCTCAAGGCGTCGGACCGGCAGTCCAAGACCTGGGAGGACCTGCCGCCTGACATCAAGGCGACATATGACCGGCTGGGCGTGCCTGAGGCCGAGCGCAAGTTCCTCGCCGGCGTCTCGGCGCAGTACGAGTCGGAGGTCGTCTACCACTCGCTGCAGGAATCGCTGACCAAGAAAGGTGTGATCTTCACGGACACCGACTCGGCGCTCCGCGATCACCCGGAGCTGTTCAAGGAATACTTCGGCACGGTCATCCCGCCCGCCGACAACAAGTTCTCCGCGCTCAACAGCGCGGTTTGGTCGGGCGGCTCGTTCATCTACGTGCCCAAGGGCGTGCACGTGGAAGTTCCGTTGCAGGCTTACTTCCGCATCAACGCGGAGAACATGGGCCAGTTCGAGCGGACCCTGATCATTTGCGACGAAGGTTCGTTCGTGCACTACATCGAGGGGTGCACCGCCCCGATCTACACGACCGACTCGCTGCACTCCGCGGTGGTTGAGATCATCGTCAAGAGGAATGCTCGCTGCCGCTACACGACCATCCAGAACTGGTCCACCAACGTCTTCAACCTCGTCACCAAGCGCGCACTCGCGTACGGCGACGCGACCATGGAATGGGTCGACGGCAACCTCGGATCGCAGATCACGATGAAGTACCCGAGCGTCTATTTGATGGAGCCTGGGGCCAAGGGCGACGTGCTCTCGGTCGCGTTCGCCGGCAAGGGCCAGCACCAGGACGCCGGGGGCAAGATGATCCACGTCGCGCCCAACACAACGTCGACCATCACCTCGAAGTCGATCTCGAAGGGCGGCGGCCGCACGTCGTACCGCGGCCACATCAAGATGTATCCCGACGCGAAGAACAGCAAGTCGTTCGTCAAGTGCGACGCGCTCTTGCTCGACGACGATTCGCGATCGGACACCTACCCGTACAACGATGTCGACGCCGAGAACGTGACCCTCGGCCACGAGGCGACGGTGAGCAAGGTCTCGGATGAGCAGCTCTTCTACCTCATGAGCCGGGGGATCACCCGCAGCGAGGCCGAGACGATGATCGTCAACGGCTTCATCGAGCCGTTCACCAAGGAGCTTCCGCTCGAGTACGCGGTGGAGCTGAACCGCCTGATCCAGCTCGAGATGGAGGGCTCGGTAGGCTAGGTATGCCGTTCACCCTTGAATCTATGGAGGAGATCGCCTCCCTCCATGGGGAGCCCGACTGGCTTCGCAAGCGCCGCAAATCGTCATTCGATGCCTTCGAGCGGCTGCCGATGCCGAGTCGCATCGACGAAGAGTGGCGCCGGACTGATGTCAGTGGCTTTGACCCGGCGCAGTATTCAACGCTCGAGCACCTGAACGGACAGAAGCTGGTGCTTCCATCCACGCTGCCTCCCGGCGTCATCCTCAAGCCGCTGCGCCAGGCCGCCCAGGACCACCCGGAGCTCGTCGAGCCACGCCTGTTCTCCCTTGTGCACGCCGACCGGGACCGCTTCTCGGCCCTCCACGCGGCCTTCTTCACAGGCGGTACGTTCCTGTATGTCCCCGATGGGGTGGTGATCAATCAGCCAGTTATCGGCCAGCACTTCTCGCACGAAGGCGGCACCAGCGTCCTGCCCCACACGTTGATCATCGCCGGGAAAGGCGCACGCTTCGACTACCTCGACGAATACATCGCCGAACACGACGATGAGGCCGGTTATCGGAGCGGATCGACGGAGATCTTTTTGGGCGATGGGGCACAGGTCGGTTACGTGGCCGTCCAGAAGTGGGGACGCAACGTGTGGCATTTCGCGGATCAGCGCGCTGAGCTGAAGAAGGACTCGACGCTTCGGCTCCTCAACGTCACCCTTGGTGGCAAGTTCTCCAAGACGCGGGTGGAGGCGTCTCTCGTCGGTGAAGGCGCCGACGCCGAGCTGAAGGCGATCTATTTCGCGTCGGGCGAGCAGTTTTTCGACTTTCATACGCTGCAGGACCACCAGGTCGGCAACACTCGGTCGGACCTCTTGTTCAAAGGCGCGCTGCAGGACACGGCGCGCACGGTCTACGCCGGATTGATCCGGATCGAGAAGGGCGCCGCCCGCTCGGACGCCTACCAGGCCAACCGCAACCTGGTCCTTTCCGAGCATGCCAAGGCGACCTCTATCCCGATGCTCGAAATCGACAACAACGACGTCCGCTGCACGCACGGCGCGACCGTGGGCCCGGTCGATCCCATCTCGATGTTCTATCTCCAATCGCGAGGCATCCCGGAAGCGACTGCCAGGCGGATGATCGTCCAGGGCTTCTTTGGTCAGGTGCTCGAGCGCATCCCTTTCGAGCACGCCCGAGCCCTGGTCGAGGCCGAGCTCGAGGCTCGTCTTGGCTAGGTATCGGGTCGCGTCGGCGGCCGAAGTACCGGCTGAGTCGCTGAAGAGGGTCGATGCAGGACGGACGCCCGTATGCCTCGCTCACGCCGAAGATGGCAACTTCTACGCGCTCAACGACGTCTGTACCCACGAGGAGTTCTCGCTCAGCGACGGCGAGCTCTGGGACATGGATGTCGAGTGCCCGCAGCACGGCTCGCGGTTCAACCTGATCACAGGCAAGGTGACCGGCCTACCAGCGGTAATACCCGCCACCACTTACCCGGTGACAGTGCAAGGTGACGATGTGTACGTAGAGGTCCCCGAATGACCACCGACGTAGCCCGGCGCCTCGACGCCTCCGAGATCCGGAAGGACTTCCCCATCTTCGAGACGGGTATCGCTTACCTGGATTCCGCGAACACGTCGCAGCGGCCGCGGCAGGTGACCGGGGCGATGATGGACTACTTCGAGCATTTCAACTCGAACACCCATCGCGCGGCATACCACATCGCGGAGGTGGCGACGGACAGGTACGAGGGCACGCGAGAGAAAGTGCGCGCGTTCATCAACGCCGCCTCGACCAAGGAGATCATCTACACGCGCGGGACCACCGAGGCCATCAACCTGGTCGCGTACTCGTGGGGTCGCAAGAACGTCAGGCCAGGCGACCTGATCGTGCTGACCATCCTCGACCACCACTCCAACATCGTGCCGTGGCAGATCCTGGCCGCCGCCAACGGCGCCCACATCGAGTTCGTCGATGTCGACGACCGCGGCGAGCTGCGGCAGGACCAGTACCGGGAGCTGCTCGAGCACTCGCCAAGGCTGGTCGCGTTCGGCCAGGTCAGCAACGCCATCGGCACCATCAACCCGGCGCGCGAGATGGTCGCGGCGGCCAAGGCGGCGGGCGCCACGGTGCTGGTGGACGGGGCGCAGGGCGCGCCGCACCAGGGCGTCGACGTGCGGGCGCTCGGCTGCGACTTCTATGCCTTCAGCGGCCACAAGATGCTCGGCCCCACGGGCGCGGGCATCCTCTACGGCCGTCGCGAGCTGCTCGAGTCGATGGAGCCGTTCCAGTCGGGCGGCGACATGATCAAAGCCGTCCGCATCGAGGGCACGACGTTCAACGAACTGCCGTGGAAGTTCGAGGCCGGCACGCAGGCGATCGCCGAGGTCATCGGCCTGGGCGCCGCGGTCGACTACCTCACGGGGCTCGGCATGGACGCCATCCGCGCCCATGAGCGAGAGATCACCGAGTACGCCTACGAGGCGCTGAGCGACATCGAGGGGCTGACCGTTTACGGGCCGCCCCCGTCACGGCGAGCCGGGGTCATCTCCTTCTCGCTCGAAGGCATCCACCCCCACGACCTGGCGACCATCGCCGACCGTGGCCAGGTGTGCCTGCGCGCGGGCCACCACTGCGCGATGCCGCTCATGACGCGCCTGGGCGTTGGGGCCACGTCGAGAGCCTCCTTCTACGTGTACACACAGAAGGATGAAGTCGACCGGCTGGTAGGTTCCATCAAGGAGGCCCAGCGAATACTGAAATGACGAGCACGACCGCCGAGGACCAGTTTTATCGCGAGTTCATCATCGACCACTTCAAGAACCCGCGAAACTTCGGTCGCCTCGAGGATCCGGACATCACGCACGAAGAGGACAACCCGTTTTGCGGCGACGTGATCGGCATGGACTTTCGCATCAAAGAAGGGGTCATCGACGACGTGAAGTTCCACGGACGCGGGTGCACCATTTCACAGGCTTCCGCTTCGCTCTTGACGGAACGTCTGAAGGGCATCTCACTCGAAGAGGCGAAGAAGATCAGCAAGGCCGACGTGATCGGGGAGCTGGGGATCGAAATCTCCGTCGCGCGAATCAAGTGCGCGCTACTGCCGTTGAAAGTTCTGAAAGTGGGTGCGTATGGTTTGGCTGACGAAGACGATGGCGAGGGATAACCGATGAGCAACCAGGTGACACCGTTCCGCGATCTGAAGATCGACGACATCCGCAAGCTGATCGATGAGGGCTACGAGGTGGTCGATGTGCGCGAAGACTGGGAGTGGAACAAAGGCCACTTACCCGGAGCGCGGCATGTCGTTCTCAACTCGATCCTCGCCAACCCGACCGCAAACAAATTCCGAGACCGCACGATCTTCGTGTGCGCCGTCGGTGAGCGGTCCGCAGTCGCCGCCGAGATGGCCGTGGCGCTAGGAGTAAACGATGTCGTTAGCTTCAGGGGCGGGACGAAGGCCTGGAAGGACGCGGGCCTCCCGCTAGAGACTCCATGAGCGAGCTGGCGTTGAGCCCTACGTACCAGGTCGCACCTGACTCGACCGTCAAGCCCGAGGAGGTGATCGAGGTGCTGCGGCAGTGCTTCGATCCCGAGATCCCGGTCAACATCATCGACCTCGGCCTCGTCTACGACATCGCCATCAAGCCGGAGCGGGTCGATGTGAAGATGACCCTGACCGCCCTAGGCTGCCCGATGGCGGCCGACGTGATGGCCGACGTCCGGGACCACCTGCTCACACTCCCCGGCGTCAAAGACGCTGGCGTCGACATCGTCTACGAGCCCGTCTGGACCCCAGAGCGCATGTCCGAAGAAGCGCGCTGGGAACTGGGGATGGTCTAGCGCCGGCTTTTGTTCAGGTGTGGCTATTCCGCACCGTTGGCGCCACCCGCGCCTCTCTCGCGTTGAAATTCGGCCCCGTTGGCGTCAGCAGTGCCTTATCGAACGCCTAGCCTGGGTCGACGCGTCGCAGGCCGGTCCCGACTCGGGCTCGGGCCGAAACACTGTTGAGGGCCACGTTTCGGTTCCAGGCTTGCTCGCACTTCTCGCACGAGCAGCCTGGCCCGTCCGGTTCTGCCGGCGAGCTAAGGGAGCCGCCGAGCTTCTGGAATAGGGTTGTTAGGATCGTTGCAGGACGTAGAAAAGACATAGTTACCTCCGCGTTTCTATGAGAAGCCTAACGCACCTAAGGGCGATTTCCTGCTAACGCCAACCATTTGTAGCCTGCAAGCCCCTTGATTGTCGGGGCTCTGGATGGGTCCGCGTTCGGGGCTCCGTACACTTAACCCTCGTGCCTGAGTTCAGCCCTGGGCTGGAGGGGGTCGTCGCGGCCGAGACCGCCGTTAGCGAGGTTGACGGCGCCAACGGCAGGCTGATCTACAGCGGCGGCTACCTGATCGAAGAGCTCGCTCCGATCGCGAGCTACGAGGAAACCGCCTACCTGCTCTGGCACGGCGTGCTTCCAGGCAAGGTCGAGCTCAACGCACTGCACGGCCAGATGGCGGCCGCTCGCCGGCTGAAAGACAGTGCGCAAGGGGTGCTGTCATCGATCGACCCACACGTCGATCCGATGGATACCTTGCGGACCGTCGTCTCCGCCCAGGGCGCGACCAGTACGCTCACCAAGCCGACGCTGGACGAGGCGATCGCGCTCAGCGCGGTGGTCCCCACGATCGTGGCGGCATCGCACCGGCGGGCAAGAGGCATGGAGCCGATCGAACCACGTGCCGAGCTCGGCCATGCGGCCAACCTGCTCTGGATGATGGAAGGCGAGGAAGCCTCGCCTGACCGCGTCCACTGGCTCGACACCTACCTGGTGCTGCTGGCCGATCACGGACTCAACGCATCAACGTTCACGGCTCGCGTCATCGCATCGACCGGCAGCGATCTCACGTCGTGCGTGGTCGGCGCCATCGGCGCGTTGAAGGGCCCTGCTCATGGTGGAGCCGCATTTGCCGCCGCCACGATGCTGGAGAAAATCGGCACCGCTGAAAATGCCGAGGCGTGGCTGCAGGACGCCCACGCTCGCCACGCACGGTTCGCCGGCTTCGGCCACCGGGTTTACCGAACCTACGATCCCCGCGCCAAGATCCTCAAGGAGATGGCCAAGACTGCCGCGCCCGACCTCTACAAGACAGCCGAGCACACGGAGGAGGTCGCGTTGAGGATCCTCCACGAGGCCCACCCTGAGCGCCCGAACGCGACCAACGTGGACTTCTGGGCCGCGGTGGTGCTCGCCGGCGTGGGCATCCCGATGGACCTGTTCACCTGCGTCTTTGCGACCTCCCGCATCGCCGGTTGGACGGCGCACGTGCTCGAGTCCCTTGCCGACCTGCGCATCATCCGGCCCGCCTCCGTGTGGAAAGGCCCGCAGCCGGGCACCAAGCCGCTGCCGCTCGCGTCTCGATGAGCGCGTACGTCCCCGGCTTGGAGGGCGTGATCGCGGCTCAAACCGCGATCTCGCTTGTCGATGGCGCCAACGGCCGCCTCGTCTATCGCGGCTACGTCATCGCCGACTTGGCCGAGGACATGTCCTTCGAAGAGGTGGCGCACCTGCTCTGGTTTGGACGTCTGCCCACGCGCGCCGAGCTCGACGCGCTGACGCTCGAGCTGGCCGGCTCGCGCACGCTCACCCCCGCTGCGGCCGCGACGCTCAAAGCTCTGCCGAAAGATTCGGACCCGATGGACGTGCTCCGCAGCGTGGTGTCGGTCCAGGGTGTTGAGCACAGGCTGTCGAAGCCGACCATCCCGCTTGCGATCCACGCGACTGCATCGTTCCCGACCATCCTCGCCGGCTTCCACCGCCGCCAACAGGGCCTCGAGCCCGTGAAGCCCAGGGCCGACCTCGCCCACGCCGCCAACTACCTGTACATGCTCAACGGCAAGGAATCGGCCCCGGAGCTGGTGCGCGCGCTCAACACCTACCTGGTGCTGCTCGCCGACCACGGCATGAACGCCTCCACTTTCACCGCCCGAGTCATCGCCTCAACGGATTCAGACATCGCGTCGTGCCTGGTCGGCGCGATTGCGGCGCTCAAGGGCCCCGCCCACGGGGGCGCGCCCTCGCAGGTCATGGACCAGCTGGAGCAGATCGGCACACCGGAAAACGCGGAGCACTGGATGCGCGAGGCGCGCAAGCGCAAGGTGAGGTTCATGGGTTTCGGGCATCGCGTGTATCGGACATACGACCCGCGCGCGAAGATCCTCAAGGCCATGTGCGAGCGAATCAACCCGACTTTTTACGCGCTCGCCTCGAAAGTTGAAGAGACGGCACTCGCAATCCTCCACGAGGAGCACCCGGAGCGACCCCAGGCGACCAACGTGGAGTTCTATTCGGCCGGCGTGCTGCAGGCCATCGGCCTGCCCAAGGAATTCTTCCCGCCCACGTTTGCCGTGTCGCGCGCCGCCGGCTGGACTGCACACGTGCTCGAGCAGGTCGCCAACAATCGCCTCATCCGCCCGCAGTCGGAGTACATCGGACCCGAACCCCGAAAACCGGTGCCGCTGGCCGAACGGGGCTAGCTCTCTCATAATCGGGCGGATCGACAGCAGGGTCCTTCGCAACCTAGGCCTCGCCGCGCTCGCGTGGTTCCTGCTGATCGCCGGGGCCCTCACCGCCTGGTGGGTCTTCACCCCGATTCGTCACGATCCGCTCGACAACGACCTGACACTCGTATACATCGGGGCCCGGATCGGACTCGAGCATGGCTGGAGCCATATCTATTCGCTGAGCCTTCAGCACCAGCTGTTCGCACAGATGCGGCCCGGTACGCCGTTCGGTGACGGCGAGCGCTTCCTTTCGCCTCCGCCCGCGGCGTGGCTGTTGGTCCCCTTGACGCTGGTCGGGCCACAGGCGACGTTCTTCGTCTGGCTTTTCCTTTCGGTCGCCGCCCTCGTCGGAGCATGGTGGCTGGCCGCCCCGGGCACTGGTTGGTTGCGCGTTCTGTGGCTGCTCGGCGCCGCCGCCTGGTATCCGGTGCTCTACAGCCTCAGCCTGGGACAGCCCGTGGTGCTCGTGCTCCTCGGTGTGGTCGCATGCTGGCGTCTCGCGGAGTCCGGCAAGCCGTACCTCGCCGGAGCAGCGCTCGGCCTTTCGGTGCTGAAGCCGCAGGTCGGGATCGCGGTGCCACTCGTCCTGCTCGTCGCGGGGCGCTGGCGCATCGCCGCCGGCTGGGCCGCCACCTCAGGCGTGCTCGCGGTCGCATCGCTCCTCATGATCGGCACGCAGGGGTTCAACGATTACCGGAGCCTGCTCGCCGAGGCCCAGACCGTCGTCAACAACCGGTACTTCACGTGGGCCTATCTCGTCGGGCCCGGACCGATCAGCGTCGTGGTCCAGGTGGTTTTCATCGTCCTGGGCGTTGCCGCCGCGTATTTCAATCGCCGGGCGGGTCTCGCTCGACTCGTCGCCTTGGGGCTGGTGGTCTCGATGCTCTCCGCCACCTACTGGCACCTGCAGGATTTTGCGATCCTCGTCGGCGCGGCCTGGTTGTTCATCCGCGACGAGCCACCGGGGTGGCAGCGGGCCTGGCTGGTGGTCGTGGCGCTCGCCGGAGAGCTGGCGTGGCCGCTGACGCCGCTGCCCATTCTGCTCGCGGTGACCGTCTGGTTCGCGATGCTCGCCATCCCGCGACGGGCGGCTCAGCGCGCCCACCTGGCCGCATCGTGAAAGCGGCGGACGTTCGAGTCCCGCACGCCCGCCTCCTGGTCGCAACCACCGCCGTCATCGGCTGCGTCGCCATCCTCTGGCTGGCGCGCGGCTTCACCTTCTACTTCGACGAGTGGACGGTCATCCTGCCGGCGGACCCGAGCTGGACGGTCTACCTGCAGCCCCACAACGAGCACCCCGCGATGCTGCTGCGCCTCATCTACGCGATGCTGCTGAACACCGTCGGGATGCGCACCTATGTCCCGTATATGGCGGTCCTCCTCGCATTGCACGCGACCACCGTGGTGTTGCTGTTCGAGCTGGTGCGGCGTCGAGCTGGGGATCTGATCGGAATCGGCGCGGCCGTCCTCCTCCTGGTGATGGGCGCCGGCTGGGAGAACCTGCTGTGGGCGTTTCAGATCGGCTTCGTGGGCTCGGTCGCCTGCGGGCTTGCTGCGCTCCTGCTGATCGCTCGGATGTGGGCCGCCACGCTGCTGCTCTTCGCGTCCCTGATGTTTTCTGGGATCGGGCTCTTTTTTCTGATCGCGGCCGGGGTCTGGCTCGCTCTGACCCCTGAGCGGCGCAAGGACATGGCCTGGCTTGTCCCCGTGGCGCTCGCCTTGGGCGCCTGGTACCTCGCCTACGGTCGCGCCGGCACGCCACCCGCGTCCACGACGCTGGCCGGGAACGTCGCCGCCCTGCCGGCCTATACCGGGTGGGGCCTGGGCGCGAGCGTCGCCGGGCTGATCGGCCAAGGCGGCTGGGTCGGACCCGTCCTGCTCCTGCTCGCGCTCGCGGCCCTCGGATTCTCGTGGCGCCGCCGCCGGCCGGACGGTTTCACCGTCGGCATCGCGGCCGCGTTGCTCGCGTTCTACGTCGTACTCGGCCTCAACCGCGCGCAGATCGGCTACCAGCAGTCGGGCTCGGGCCGGTACGTCTACGAAGGGGCCGTCCTCTGGCTGCTCCTGCTCGCCGATGCGGCCCGGGGCCTTCCGTGGCGGGGCACCTGGAGGCCTGCCCTGATCGCCCTTGTCTTCCTGGCCTGTTTCAGCAGCAGCGTGCTCCTGTATTCATGGGCGTTGGCCAAGACGGTCCAGATGCAGCGCGAGGCCGCGGACCTACAAGCGCTGACCGCCGTGCGCAATGACCCTTGCCTCGATCCGCATGGCGTCGTCGACCCGCTGGTCATGCCCCAGGTCACCAGCCCGCCTGCCTACTACCGCGCGGTCGGCAGGTACGGCGACCCCGCCGCCGGCACTCCGGCGGCCCGTGGCCCCGATTTCGAACGGGCGCGAGCCAATTTGCTGAAGCCAGGCTGCCCCTGACCTGGGTGGCGGGCGAGCGGCGACTTCTACACTTGAATCAATGGCGGCCGGTGACTTCGACGTCGTGATCCTGGGGGGCGGGATGGGCGGCTACCCTGCCGCGATCCGCGCCTCGCAGCTTGGATTGAAAGTCGCCCTTGTGGAGCAGGACAAGCTCGGCGGCACCTGCCTCCACATCGGCTGCATCCCCACCAAGGCTCTGCTGGAGTCGTCGGAGCTGTACCACCGGGTGTCCGCCCGGGGCGCCGAGTTTGGCATCGGCGTCGAGAAGGTGACGTACGACTACCCGCGCATCGCCACCCGCCGCGACGCCGTCGTGAACCAGCTGTACAAGGGCGTCCAGTTCCTGATGAAGAAGAACAAGATCGAGGTGATTGCCGGCAACGGCCGGCTGAAGGACCGCAACACGGTCTCAGTTGGCGCCACCCAAATCAAGGCGCCGCAGCTCATCGTCGCGACCGGGTCGGTCGTGAAGGGCCTGCCCGGGATCGAGTTCGACGGCGAGTACATCGTCTCGTCCGACAACGCGACGCTGGCCAACACGGTGCCGGAGTCGATCGTCATCATCGGCGCGGGGGCAGTCGGCGTCGAGTTCGCGACCCTCTACAACCAGCTCGGCGTCAAGGTCACGCTGCTCGAAGCCCTCGATCGGTTGGTCCCGCTCGAGGACGACGACGTTTCCAAAGAGATGCTGAGCGCCTTCAAGAAAGCGGGCATCGACTGCCGGGTTGGCGTGCGCGTGAAAGGCGCCAAGAAGGCTCGCGATGGGGTGAGCGTCGACACCGAGCAGGGTGAGGTGTGGGCACGACAGCTTCTGGTCGCCGTTGGACGCGCGCCGCGCTCCAAGGATATTGGCCTCGAGCAAGTTGGCGTCGCGCTTCAGCCCAACGGTTTCATCAAGGTCGACGAATGGATGCGAACGTCAGTGGAAGGAATCCACGCCATCGGGGATGTGACCGGCGGCTATCTGCTCGCGCACGCGGCGTCGCACGAGGGCATCGTCGCCACCGAGGACATCGCCGGCCAGCGATTGGCGCCCATGGACCAAGAGCTCGTCACGCGCTGCACTTACTCCCATCCGCAGATAGCGTCGGTCGGGTTGACCGAGAAGCAGGCACGCGACCAGGGACGCGAGGTGAAAACCGGCAAGTTTCCCTTCACCGCGCTCGGCCGCGCGATCATCCACGGCGAGACCGGCGGCTTCGCCAAGATGGTTGCCGACGCCAAGACCGGCCGGCTGCTCGGCGCCCATGTCGTCGGCCCCAATGCCACCGAGCTCATCGCGGAACCCGCGCTGACGCAGCTGTTCCAGGGCGACGCCTGGGAGCTCGGGCGCAACATCCACCCGCACCCGACGCTGAGCGAGGCGGTCATGGAGGCCGCGATGGCCGTCGACGGGAAAGCGATACACATTTGATGGCGCGCACCGAAGAGCGACAGTCGTCTTCCGCTGGGGCCCCCGCGGCGCAGCCGCGGGAGGGCCCTACCAAACCGCGAGAGCAAGCCAAGCAAGAGCAGCCGGAGTTCAGGCCCGAGTGGCGGTTCCAGGAGCCCGTCGCGTGGCGCGACACCGACCTCGACGAGAAGACCCTGAAGGAGTGGTTCTACTTCATCCTGCTCGGGCGACAGATCGACTACCGCTTCCAGGTTCTCAACCGGCAGGGCCGCGCGCCGTTCATCATCTCGGTCGCCGGCCACGAGGCCGCGCAGATCGGCGTCAGCTGGCCGTTGAAGCCGAAGTACGACTGGGTGTCGCCCTACTACCGCGACGTCGTGCTCTGCATGCGGATGGGCACGACCCCGCTTGACCTGATGCTTTCCGTCCTGGCGAAGCCCGCCGACCCCGCCTCGGGCGGCAAGCAGACGCCGGGCCATTTCTCGGACACGCGCCTCAACATCATCTCGGGCGGTTCGCCGGTCGCGACCCAGATGGTGCATGGCGCGGGCGTCGCTTACGCGCTGAAGTTGGACGCCACCGACAAGGTCGTGATGACCAACTACGGCGAAGGCGCCGGCTCTGAAGGCGACACGCACGAGGCGTTCAACTTCGCCGCCATCTACAAGCTGCCTGAGATCTTCGTCTGCGAGAACAACGGCTTTGCGATCTCCACGCCCTTCAACAAGGAGTACGCGGTCGAGCACGTCGCCCAGCGCGCGGCGGGGTATGGATTCCCAGGTGTGACCGTCGACGGCCGCGACCCGGTGACCTGCTACTTCGTGGCCAAAGAGGCCATCGCGCGCGCCCGCGCGGGCCACGGACCGACGCTCATCGAATGCCTCGTCGACCGCCTCGGCGCCCACTCGTCGGAGGACGACCAGCGCCGCTATCGAACCCAGGAAGAGATCGACCAGCTCGCCCAGAACGACTGCCTCGAGCGCTTCAAGAAGCGGCTGCTCGACGAGGGCGTCCTCAGCGCCAAGGAAGTCGAGGCCCTCGAGGAGAAGGTGAAGGAAGAGGTCGCCGAGGCGACGCGGCAGGGCATGGCATCACCGGATGCTGCGCCCGAGAACGCGCTCACCAACGTGTACGGCCTGGACGTACCCACGGCCATCGACCCATCGGCCGGTGTCGAGACCGAAGAGATGAACATGGTCTCCGCGCTGCGCTCATGCCTCACCGAGGAGATGGAACGCGACGAACGGGTGATGGTGCTCGGCGAGGATGTCGGCCAGAAAGGCGGAGTCTTCCTGGTCACCGACGGTTTGCGCAAGCGCTTCGGCGAGGCGCGCGTGATCGACACGCCGCTCGCCGAGTCCTCGATCGCGGGCGTCAGTCTCGGGCTGGCTCTCGCCGGCAAGCGGCCGGTGGCCGAGATGCAGTTCGCCGACTTCGCGCACATGGCGTTCAACCAGATCACCAACGAAATCGCGAAGTTCCGCTATCGCAGCGACGGTGATTGGTCGGTGCCGATTGTGATTCGCGCCCCGTTCGGCGGCCACGCCCACGGCGCGCTCTACCATTCGCAGTCGATCGAGGCGCGCTTCGCCACGCCGGGCCTGAAGATCGTCATCCCGTCGAGCCCCTATGAGGCGAAAGGTCTCCTGCTCGCGTCGATCCGCGACCCCGACCCCGTCCTGTTCTTCGAGCACAAGCGGCTCTATCGCATGTTCAAGGAGCCCGTGCCCAGAGGCGAGTACCTGATCCCCCTGCAGGTCGCGCGCACGGCGCGAGAGGGCACCGACATCTCAGTGTTCTGCTACGGGCTCATGGTCTCGTACGCGCAGGAGGCGGCCAAGACCCTTGATGGCGAGGGCGTGAGCGTCGAGATCGTCGACCTGCGCACCGTCTATCCCCTGGATCGGCAGGCGATCATCGCGTCCGCTCGCAAGACCGGCAAGTGCCTGGTCCTGTACGAAGACAACCTCAGCGTCTCGGTGGGCTCTGAGGTGGCGGCCGTCATCGCCGACGAGGCGTGGCGGTGGCTCGACGCGCCGGTCAAGCGGCTGGGCGGCCTGGACGTTCCATCGATCCCGTACGCGCCGGCGATGGAGGATGCGTTCATGCCCAACCCCGAGAAGATCGCTGCCGCCTTGAGAGAGCTCGCGGCCTTTTAGCCATGGCTGCCAAGACGACCCGTGTGGTCATGCCGCAGCTGGGGGAGTCCGTCCACGAGGGGACGATCGCCAAGTGGCTCGTCAAACCAGGCGACAAGGTGGTCGAGTTCGAGCCCATGCTCGAGGTCGATACCGACAAGGTGAGCGCCGAGGTGCCGTCGCCGGTCAGCGGCATCCTGCGCGAGATCCTGGCCAAGGAGGGCCAGACGGTGCAGGCCGGGGCGGAGATCGCCGTGGTCGAAGTCGGCGCCGACGGCGAGGCTGCGGCGGAAACCGTCCCCTCTCCCCCTCGGGGAGAGGGTCGGGGAGAGGGGCGTGAGCAACCAAAAGCGCCTTCCGCGAAAACCGAGCCGGCTCCTCAGCCGGTGGCGCCGGCGGCCCCCGCCCCCGCTCCGGCGGCGCCATCTCCTGCCCTCGATGGCGGCGAGCACCGATATTCGCCCGCCGTCCAGATGCTGGCCTCCGAGCTCGGCGTCGACCTCTCCAGGGTCCAGGGCACCGGCATCGGCGGCCGAGTGACCAAGAAGGACGTGGAGCAGTTCGCAGCCGCAGCCAAGGCCGCCCCCGCGGCGAAGCCGGCCATGCCCGCAACATCCGTGGCGCCTGCCGAGGGCGACCAGATCGTTCAGCTCACGCGCGTCCGGCGTCTGATCGCCGAGAACATGGTTCGCTCGAAGTCGACCATCCCGCACGCGTGGCAGACGCAGGAAGCGGACATGTCGGGCGTGGTTGCACATCGCAACGCCAACAAAGCAGCCTTCCAGAAGCAGGAGGGCTTTTCCCTCACCTACCTGCCTTACGTGATGGCCGCCACCATCTCCGCGCTGCGCGAGCACCCCGAGGTCAACTCCACCTTCAACGAGACCGAGCTGATCGTCCATCGGGACATCAACCTGGGCGTCTCGGTTGGTCTCGAGGACACCCTGGTCGTGCCGGTCGTCCGGCGCGCGGATGGACTGTCCATCGCGGGCCTGGCGCGCGCAGTGAACGATCTTGCCACGCGCGCCCGCAACAAGCAGCTGAAGGCTGACGACCTCAGCGGCGGGACCTTCACTGTCAACAATTCGGGAACCTTCGGAACGCTGTTCAGCTACTCCGTCATCAACCCCGGCCAGGCCGGCATCCTCACCATGGAGGCCATCGTCGAGCGTCCGGTGGCGGTGAGCGGAATGATCGGGATCAAACCGATGATGTATCTCTGCTTCTCGTTCGATCACCGCGTGCTCGACGGGCTGATGGCGGCTCGGTTCCTGACCTCGTGCCGGAAGTGGCTGGAAGCTGTAACGCTGGACCTGCCCGTCTACTAGAGATATGAGGAAAAACCTGCCGGTTTTCCCTCATCGCCGGGCCGGCTTCGCCGGCGCGGCTGCGCTCTTTCCCGCGGTTTGGATTATCGAAATATCTCTCCCAACTATGTCAGCGACATAAGGGCCTGTCGGGAACGGCCGGAGTAAATCCGGCCTAAAGGCCACGCAAGCGACTTAGTCCCTCTCGATAGAGAGGATGCTGATGAAGAAGCTGGCGAAGATGGTCTGCGTGCCGAGCGCGAGCAAGACGACTGCGGGAATCACCTCGCGCATCGTCGTGGACGGATTGAGGTTTCCAAATCCCACCGACTGCCAGCTCGCCACGGCCAGCACCAGCGCCACCAGGCCGCCCAGTGCCATCAGCGCGCCGGCGAGCAGCCCGACCTCGAGGGTGATGTAGCGAAGCAGCGTCTGCAGGACTGGGTGCGGCGGGTGAAAGCCCTCGCGGATCGCAAACATCTTGGTGAAAACAGCGAACAGCACCAACTGGTATCCAAGCAGGGCGAGGAAGCCGGCCACCAGGAGCGTGTGAATGTCGAGGCGGACCCCACCGATGCGCAACGGCCCCGCGACCAGAAGGCCCGAGACCACCAGGCCTCCAACCAAGAGGGCCAGGCCCGGATACAGGAAAAGCCATCGCGGGCTGAACAGGAGCATGAAGCGCAAGTGGCGCCAGCCGTCGCGCCAGGTGCGCAGGTGTGGCGGCCGCGATCGGCCGTCTGGGTGCAGCACGACCGGCACCTCGGTGATGCGCATTCCTTTCAACGACGCTTTGATCACCATCTCGCTTGCGAATTCCATGCCGGTCGCACGCAGCCGCATCCGCTCGTAGGCGTCCTTAGTGAACGCCCGCAGTCCGCAGTGCGTGTCGCCGACGGGGGCATGAAAGAAAATCCTGCTGATGAGCGTGAGGACCGGGTTGCCCAACCAGCGGTGCGACCAGGGCATTGCGCCAGGCTCGATCCCGCCGAGGAACCGGTTGCCGACCACGAGTTCATAGCCTTCGCGCAGCTTGGCGACCAGGGGCGCGATGGCGGCGAAGTCGTAGCTGGCGTCGGCGTCGCCCATGACGACGAAGCGTCCTTGCGCCGCGTTGATGCCGCCGATGAGAGCGCTGCCGTAGCCCTTCCTCTGCACGTCGACGACCCTGGCGCCGAGCTCCCGCGCGACGAGCTGAGAACCGTCGCTGCTCCCGTTGTCGGCGACGATGATCTCGGCCGAGTACCCGCCCTTGTCGATGGCCTCGCGCGCCTTGGCGATGCACGCGGCCAACGTCTCGACCTCATTGAGACAGGGCATCACGATCGAGACTTCGACCGCGGCCGGTTCGTCTTGCACCGGCGACGCGGGGCGTGGCGCGGTCTTCATGGCGCTAGAGCCTAACGCGGGGTGCACGCCTCGGCTTGCAGTTGCCGCTGAAAAATCGAGATCAATGCCAAGTGGAGCCATAGGCCGGATTCATTCCGGCCGTCACCCACACATGCCACCTTCCAAGCGCCACCCAGCGTGGCACGGGAGAGGGGTTGGCCCGCGGAGGGGACACCTGTCCCCACCGCGAAAAAAAGTGACCCCGACGGATCGCCTCTCGAGAACTGGTACCTGCCTTGCGGCCTGTTCCTGCTCTCTCGAACGTTTCCCTCGGGGCCGTTGCCAAGAGTAGGGACGGCCTGAGTGGAGCGCAAGCCCCGAAAGTCAGTTCGCCGCCAAGCGACTATCCGTAGCCAATCCGAGGCACAACCTGTGGCGTGTAGGCCGGAAATTCCGGCCGTCCATAACGTTCCTAGTTGCCTGCTGGATGAGGCAAACCGGCAGGTTTTTCCTCATAACTTTCTACGCGTAACCGGCCATGCGGCCGCCGTCGACGACCAGATCCTGGCCGGTGACGATGTCGTTTTCGCCCAGCGCCATCACCGCCTGGGCGACCTGGTCGGGGGTCGCGATGGCCTTCAGCGGCGTGCCTTCGGCGATCGACGGGCGTCATCCTCGGAGCGCGAGTAGTTGACGACGACAGCCGCAGCTCCGGCCTTCGCGAGCCGAACGCACACCGCGCGGCCTATGCCGGTGCCGCCGCCGGTGACGACCGCGACTCTTCCGCTGATCTCCATGCGAGACTAGTTTGCCGAAAATGCCGATCAGCCTCGAAGACGCCAACAAGGTGATTGCTGGCGTTCACGCCAAAGCCGCGAAGATGGGGGTGAGCGTGACCGCAGCCGTAGTCGACGAGGGCGGCCACCTGATCGCGCTCGGCCGCATGGATGGGGCGCCGCCGCTCTCGCCCCAGATCGCGGAGGCGAAGGCGGTCGGGGCCGCCATGTTGCTGCGCGACGGCGGCTCACTTCAGGAGCTGGCAGAGGACCGCCCAGGATTCTTCAGCGCCGCGGACCGGCTCGTCCGCCTGCCCCTGATCCCCGGCCCTGGGTCGCTGCCCATCAAGAGGGACGGGCTGACCATCGGCGCCGCCGGCGTCAGTGGCGCGCGCCCCGAGGAAGACCTGGAATGCTGCCTGGCCGGCCTCATGTCAATCCAGCTTCACGGCGCGTAACGGTTCGTAGGTCGCGCCGGCCCGGCTGAGCCGGCTGGCGTAGAGGACGAGCTCGGAGGCACGCCAGGGACTGACGCCCGGAGGCTCCGGCAACGGAGGCAGCTCGGCTCCATCGCGCGGGCGGGCGCGAGCCAGAGTCAGGTGGGCCTGAAATGGCCGCTTCTCGGCCACCAGACCCGCGGTCTCACATTCCGCCTCCACCTGGGCCGCAAGCGCTGCCACAGCCTCCCCACCCTCGCGCAGGCCCTGCCAGACCACCCTGATGTGCCGCCTCCGCCCAAATGTGCCGAGGTCTCCGAGCGAGAGGTCGAACGGGGGCAGAGACCGGGCCCGCAACCGATCCGCGATCGCCTCCACAAGAGGGCGGTCGACGTTGCCGATGAATCGAACGGTCAGGTGCAGATTGCCCGCGGGGGTCCATCGGAATTGCGGAGCCACTTCGGCGCACGCGGTCAGGAAGTCGGCCATCGTGGCACGTTGCGATTCGGGCACCGGCAGCCCGAAAAACGCCCGAACTATTTCCGGACGGGCGCCTTCTTCCAGTGCTGAGGCACCCACGAGCTGGGCGCAGTCGGTCGCCATCCGAAATGGGTGCTCACCGAGTCAATGCCGTCGGCGATGTTGTTGACGCCGAACATGTTGATCTCGTCCGGCGTGATGAGGGGATCTTTCATGAGCACTTCCATGGCCATGGCACCCGGGATCAAAAGGCCCGGCGGGACGGTCAGCCTTGGCTTCCTGATCCTGCGAGCGTCAAGAAACCAGCCGTAGATGGTCGCGAACGTGACCACCTCGGGCCCCCCGAGCTCGATGATCTTGCCCAGCAGCTCCGGCTTCTGGATCGCCTCCACCACGCACCGAGCGGCGTCCTCGCGAAGGATCGGCTGCAGCTGGACCTCGCCGTACGCCGGGATGATGACGAATGGGCTGAATTTCGCCAGGCGCTCGAAATCGTCGAGGGAACCACCCTCTTCGCCAAGAATCAGCGAGAAGCGCAGGATCGTGCCCGCCACTCCGCTCTTGGCCAGCTCCTGCTCGCCCATCCAGCGCGAGGTGAAGTACTTGAAGTGCGGATCGAGCCGAGCGCCAATGTTGCTCACGAGCACCACCGACTTGGCACCGGCCGCCTTGGCCGCCTCGGCCATGATCCGCGGGCCGTCGACGTTGACCTCGAGAAACGACTGGGGGCGATTCCGACGCACGGCGACCAGGCTGATGATGTGCTCCGTACCCTGGGCCGCCTGGGCCACGGCCGCGGGGTTGAGAGCGTCTCCGACGATGAGCTGGGCGCCTCGAGCTTTGAAAGCCGCCGCCTTCATCGGGTCGCGTACGAGCACTCTGAGCTGGTGCCCGCCGTCGAGCAGCTTGTGCGCTACTCCACGGCCGAAGAAGCCGGTCGAGCCCAACAGTAAAACCCTGGCCACGGTCGCCAATCGTAACGGACGACATACTGGAAGCCGGTGAGCGGGCAGGAAGCCGGCGGGATTGGTTTGGGGCTGTTCGCCGTCCTCATCGGCGCGGGCGGGATAGCGGCCGCGATTCGAACCAGGAGACGGCGAGAACACATCGCCGCCACCTACGGCGCCACCGGCGGGATCGTCTATACGGTCGTCCAGGCCGGCTGCTCGGCCGTTCTCATGCTCGGCGGCCTGGGCCTGATCGTGCTGGCTCTGGTCTTGCGCCGCTAGCTAGATGACGTTTCTCTCTTTTACGAGGGCGCCGCGAGCGAAGCGATCGAACGCGAAAGACGAGATGTCGATCTCGGATTCCTGATCCAGCAGGAGCTGGGTGAGCAGCAGCGCTGCAGCCGGCGCTTGCATGAAGCCGTGGCCGCTGAAGCCGGCCGCGCACCAGAAGCCTTCCAGCTCGGGGATCGGCCCCAGGATCGCCTGGTGGTCGGGCGTCACCTCGTAGAGGCCCGACCACGCGGTCTTCACGCCTGCGCCGGCGAGAGCCGGAGCCCGGCGCGCGGCTTGCGCGAACATCTTCTCGAGGAAGTCCCAGTTGACGTCGGTTACGTAGCCGGGCGGCTCTTCACGGTCGCTCATGCCTATGAGGACGCCGTCCCCTTCCGGATGAAAGTAGAGCGACGTCTGGAAATCGACTGTCATCGGATTGGTGCGCGCCATGGCCGGGAAGGTGCCTGTGACAGCGATGTGACGCCGGTATGGAAGGATGGGGATCTCGAGGCCGGCCAGGCGGCCGATGGACGCCGACCACGCGCCCGCGCAATCGAAGACGAGCCGCGTTGCGACGTCGCCGGCGGTGGTGCTGACCCCCTGGACCCGGCCCGAAGCGACATCGATGCCGGTGACGGCCACGCCTTCCTTCAATCGCGCCCCGAGTCGGCGGGCGGCCGCCGCATAACCGGAGGTCACGTCGGCCGGGCTGGCGATCCCATCGGTCGGGCAGAACGTGCAACCAAGCACGTCTTCGACGTTCAGGATCGGCACCATCCGGGCGGCCTCGGTGGCATCCACCCAGCGGGCCTCGGTCAATCCGACCCGGTGCCACATCTCCATGTTGTGGCGGAAGTCCTCAACCTGCTGCGGCTGTGTGAGGAGGAACAAGTAGCCGAGCTGGCGAAAGTCCGCAGGGTGCCCGATCTCCTCGTCGAACCTCTCGAGCATGCCGACAGACATCTTCTGCAGACGCACGTTTCCTTCCGACGAGAACTGCTGGCGCACGCCGCCGGCGCACTTGCCTGTCGACTGCGACCCCAATGTCTCGCGCTCCAGGAGGAGGACGTCTACTTTTCGCCGGCTGAGCTGGTAGGCGAGGGCGCAGCCCATGATCCCGCCGCCGGCGATGACTACGTCAGCGCTTTCCATGCCAGAACATGCCCCAGAGCTCGAAGATCAACTTCAGAGCGGCAAGGGTAGTGATGTCTCCGTTGTCGTATGGCGGCGACACCTCGACCACGTCGAGACCCACCAGCTTCGAGTCGGCCGTGGCGACGCGTAGAAAGTCGATCGCCTGGCGGGTGGAGAGCCCGCCGGCGGATGGGATCTCCGTGCCGGGAGCGAAGGCCGGGTCGAGGGCGTCGATGTCGAACGAAACGTGCAGGCTCTTACCGGCGAGCGCCTCGGCGACCATGCGCGCAGCAGCCGGGTCGCCGACCAGCTGCGACGCGGACACGAGCACCATGCCTCGAGCGCGAATGAACTCGAGCTCTTCGGGGTCATAGTCCCGCCCGCCGGCGATCACGACGCGCGCGGGGCCGATGCTCGAGACTTCGAGAGCCCTGCGCATGGCGCAGCCACAGGTCCAGCGGCCGCCGCGCGAGAAGTCGCACAGGTCCGGGTGCGCATCAACCCATAGCACCGCGAGGTCGGGATGGCGCCACCGCTGGGTGGTCAGGGTCGCGATGGCGGTGCAGTGGTCACCACCCAGGACGGTCAGAAACGCCGAGGCGGGCACTTTCGCCAGCCCGTTGGCCACCGTCGACCAACCTGACTCGATGTCCGTCCCCGCGTCGAGGTCCCCCATGTCGTGCACCTTGAGCCCGGCCAGGGGGCGCGCGTCTTCGGTGACGGGCGGCATGGCCGCTGAGAGCTCGCGAATTCGCTTCGGCGCCAGCGCAGCGCCCTTGCGGTAGACGGCCGAGCCGTCATACGGAATGCCGGCGACCACGATGTCGGCGGCGTCGAGCGGGTCGCCTGCGAGGCCGCCCCAGGGCAAGAGTCCGGAGAGGTTCATCTCGGTCATGCCTTGCGCATCTCCGGCACCTTCAGGATGAGTAGGCCGCCCACCAGCAGCCAGACAAAGAACACGGTGAAGATCACGGGGTACCCGCCCGGCAAGCCCAACAACTTGGGCCCGTTGTTGAACTCGAGCAGGAACCCGCCCACGAAACGTGCGATGACGCCGGAACCGGCGGTGGCGATATTGCTGAAGCCCATGAACAGGCCTGCTTCGCCGGGCGGGATGATGTCCTGGATGAAGGCCCAATCGACCGAGAAGAAGAGCCCGTACCCGATCCCGATCAAAACGCCGACCAGGGTGGCCTGAGCAGCCAGGACCGGTACCTTCAGGGCACGGGCAAGCGGCTCCAACAAAGGCGAGGGTAGTAGCTGGTAGTGGCTGAAAACGAGGATAAGGACTCCAGCCGCGCCCAGCAGGCCGCCCCAGAGGATCAGCGGCCGTCGCCCGATCCGGTCCGAAGCCCGTGCCGCGGGTAGCGCGACGATGAGGGCGGACACGATCACGAGGCCCTGGAGCGTATAGGCGGCGGTGACCGCCGCGTCGACATGGCTGTGATAAAAGACGTCGCTGAAGTAATAGAGAACGAAGCTCTGCAGCCCGACCAGGCCCATCAGAATCAAGAGCCGCGAGGCCATCAGCCACAGGAAATGCGAGTGACGCATTGGACGTGAAAAGGTGGTTGCGAGCGCCTGGCGCAAGCTCGTGAACTGCGCCCGTCTGGCCTCGGCTCGGTCGGGGACGAGCAGCACGGTCGGCAACATCGTGGCCAGCAGGAGAACGCAGATGCTGAGGATGGCCGCCGTCCGGCCGAAATGGGCCAGGATGTAGCCCGCTCCCACTGAGCCCGCGATCAACCCGATCGCGTTCGACGCGCCGTAGTAACCGGAAGCAGTGCCGCGCTGCGCTTCGGGGACGACGTCGGGAAGGAGGCCTTGATATGGACCCTGCGCTGTATTGGAGGCCGTCTGGAGCAGGAAGTAGAAGATCAAGACCAGCCAGTAGCTGCCCGACAGCGCGATCCCGATCAGGAAGATCACATCGCCGACGGTCCCGGCGAAGATGAACGGGTGCCGCCGCCCGAAGCGTGTACGGGTGCGGTCCGAGTACGAGCCGACCAGCGGCTGCCAGACCACCGCCATCAGCGATCCGACCCCCTCCAGATCGCCCAGCGCAGGCCCCTTGTGCGCGTTGCCGACCAGGTGGACGACGAGGTCGGGCAGGATCAATCCCCCGAGGCTCGTCCACAGGTAGCCGATCGCAATCCAATAGATCGACAGAAGGGCGAAGTCGAGATGCGTCAGCCTCGATAGCGACCGGCGCACGGCCAGCGCCATCAATCGGGTTCGTACGGGGGCAGCGACTTCTTGACCGGACGGTCTTCTCGATAACCGAGTGCGTACTCACCCTGGAGGATCGTGTGAATCTCGCGCGTGCCCTCGTAGATGATCGGCGCTCGCGCGTTGCGGAGGAAACGCTCGACCGGGTACTCGGCCGAGTATCCATACGCTCCGTGGACCTCGATGGCGTCGTGGGCGGCGTTGAAGGCGGCGTCGGTGGCGTACTGCTTGGCCATCGACACATCGCGTGTGTGTCGCAGGCCTTTGTTCTTCATCCACGCGACCTTGAAATACAGGAGCCGGCAGATCTCGTAGTCGCGTGACATGCGCGCGATCATCTGCTGCACCAGCTGGTAGCGACCGATCTCCTGGCCGAAGGTCTTGCGATCGCGAGCGTATTTCACCGATGCATCAAGGCAGGCGCGGACAGTGCCTGCGGCGCCCGCGGCGACCGTGAAGCGCCCGTTGTCGAGGCAGCTCATCGCGATCTTGAAACCGTCTCCCTCATCGCCGATCCGATCCTCCTCGGGCACCTCGACGTCGGCCATGAAGATCGAGCCCACGTCACCCGCCCGGATGCCGAGGCGATCCTTGATCGGTTCGGTCCGCAACGCCGGCCCACACCTGGCGCGGTCGAGCATGAAGGCGGAGACGCCGCGGCTTCCGGCCTTTGGGTCGGTCTTGGCGAAAACGAGTAGGAAGTCGGCTGTATCCGCGTCCGAAACCCACACCTTCTGTCCGTTGAGCACGTAACCGGAGCCCGATCGACGGGCGGTCGACTGCATCGAAGCCACGTCCGAGCCTGCGTTCGGCTCGGTGAGCCCATAGCAGGCGAGCTTCTGGCCCGAGGCCATCGGCATGAGCCACCGCTGCTTCTGGTCCTCGTCGGCCCACGTGTACAACCCCATGCCCACCAGGCCTACGTGCACTGAAAGCACAGTGCGGTAGGTGGTGTCGACGTACTCGAGCTCCTCGCACACCAGGCCGAGCGACAGGTAATCGAGCCCGTGGCCGCCATAGCGCTCCGGGAAGCACACGCCGGGCAGCCCGATCGAGGCGAGCTTGGCAAAGATCTTGGGGTCGTGGTGGCCCTCACGATCGTTGGCCGCGACGGTGGGAGCGAACTCGCGCGCGCAGAAGTCGCGGACCGTGGCCACCAGCTGCTCCTGGTCCGGAGTCAGCGCCAGGTCGAGCATCTTGGCCCCTACTACTTGTGGGGGCTTGGCGAGGGGCTGACCTTCGGGGTCGGCGACGGGGTCACCTTGGGGAGCGGCTTCAGATCGCTCGGCCCGACGTGGCCGAGGAACGGAAGATGAGACCCGATGGAGAGGATGATCGGCGCGGCCCTCGAGCTGTGCAGCTGCGGCTGGAGGAAATCGACAAAGATCTGCTGCAGCTGGTGGATGCCGGCGACTGAATTGATGTTCGCGCCCGCAGGTTTGCCGGCGGCAGTCTTGAGTGCCTGGAGATCCGACTTGGAGACCATCGCCGACGTGATCGGGTTGGACAAGATGAAGTTTTCCAGCTGATTGACCTGGTTCAAGGTCAGGGTTGCGCTTTTCAGCGTCGGCTCGAAAGCATTGTCGAGCACGACAAGTGCCGACACGGCGAGGTAAATGACGACGACCGTGACGGCAACGTGGACGAAGACTCCGAGCAGGCCGTCGATGCCTCGAATTGCCTCGAGACGATGGAACGCCCCGCCGATCGCGCCGCCGATCGCGCCCAGGATGACCGCGAGAATAAGGGCCACGAACACGCTCAACACCGGGTTGAGGTGCAAGAGCTTCTGCATCTCGTTCGTGTACTGGTCGTGGAATCGAAAGATCAGAAGGAGCGTGGCGAAGAAGAAGATCTCCGCCATCAGAGGTTGGATCACGCCCCGCTGGTATCCGAGGAACAGCGCCACTAGGAGCGCGAGCGCGATGACAGCGTCGATGATCATGCGGTCCTCGCCTTCGACGGAACCAGCTTGCGGCGAGCCTCGATGACGAGGAAGCCGCCGAACATGACGATGATGCCCAACGCTTCACTGAGCGGCTGCGCGACGTACACGCCCTTCGACTGAGCGTAGCTGTGGCCGCCGGCGACGATGAAAGCGCCGGCAGCGAGTATCGCCAGTCCGAGCACCCGGTTCCGAGGCGCGCCGGCTCGCGCTGACTTCCATGCCGACCACGCCGCGCCTCCGACGAGCAGCAGCGAGCCGCCGACATTCGTGATCAGCGGCAGCAGGGCCGAGACGTCAATCGCGCCTCGAGGCGGGACCTGCGCCTTGAGAAGCGTCGGATTCGTATGCGATAAGAGCACGGCCACAACACATATCAACGAGATAACCGTCATCACGATTACGGCTGCCCGCCCGGCCCGTGGCGGCACGAGCAGCAGGAGTGAGCCGGTCCCGAGCCAGCCGACGTTCAGCAGCCCCCCGAACAGGTAATAGCCCTTGTAGGTCGCATCCGACCAGCCCGCAAGCTGCCCGACGGTCTCGAAGGCGGCCGCCACCCCGAACATGGCGAGGGCCAGCGCCCAGATCGCCTGGTAGGGCTTGCGACGGGTGAGGTACTGCCTGCCGACGACCACCGCGAAGGCGGCGCCGACCAGGGCTGCAACCAGCGGGATCAAGAACACCGCGGCCAATGATAGAGGCCAGGCGTGTTGCGACATCCCGCGTGCGGGCGATACCGCCTGGCTTCGGTTAGACTCGGTGCACTCTTGGCCCGAACGATCGCCGTCGCCATGCAAAAGGGTGGTGTTGGCAAGACCACCACCGCTGTCAACCTCGGCGCTGCACTGGCTGAGATCGGCCAGAGGGTTCTGCTCATCGACCTCGACGCCCAGGGTCACCTGACGCTCTATATGAAGCCTCCGGCCGAGTTGGAGAAGACGATTTACCACCTCCTGGTCGACCCCGACACGACGGTGACCGATGTCGTGCAAGAGGCCCCGCAGATGGGGGTCCACTACATCCCGGCAGACGTCGAGCTGGCCGGCGCCGAGAACCAGCTCATCAACGAGATCGGCCGCGAGAGCATCCTTCGGGACAAGCTCGAGGCAGTGCAGAAGCGCTACGACTTCATCATCATCGATTGCCCGCCATCGCTCGACCTGATCGTCATCAACGCGCTGGTGGCGGCGGACGAGGTGCTCGTGCCGCTGCAGGCGGAATTCCTCGCGCTGAAGGGCATGCAGGAGCTCTTGATCACGATGGAGCGCGTGAAGCGCCGGCTCAACCCGCGCCTGGAGCTCATCGGCATCCTCCCCACCCTCTACAAGTCGCGCGCCCTCCATTCGCAGGAGGTGCTCGCCGCCGTCAGGGAGAAGTACGGCGACAAGGTGTACGACTTTGGCGTCACCGACTCAATTCGCTTCGCCGAGACCCCGTTGGCGGGGCAGTCGATCCTTCAGTACGCGAAGGACTCGGACGGCGCAAAGTCGTATCGTGCACTGGCAGTTCGGGTCATGGAGAATCACAGAGACTGATGCCCACGTTTAAGCGCGTTACGCTCTCAGGTTCGGAGGAGTTGTTCCGGCCGACGCGGCCGCAGGTCGTCACCGACACCGACGACGTGATTCGCGAGACGGTCGACCGGCACGAGAAGGTCAAAGAGGTCGTGTTCCGGACGCTGCAGTTCACGCCTGCGGAGATCGAGCTCCTGATCGAGGCGATCCAGACCGCCAAGTACCCGGATCGGGTGCGGGCGAAGCCGGCCCTGGACAAGTTCGATTCCCTGGACGCGCTGCGCGTCAAAGTCCAGGGCGAGACAAGCGACTAACCAGAGGCGTTCAGTACCGTTTCTTGGAACGCCTTCGGATGTAGCCGTACGTCCAGAAGAGGCACACGCCGAGCAGGAGGATCGCGAACCCGACCACCGCGGCGCGCTGCATTTGAGTAAATACTGAGACATGGGGAAACTGGGGATCGTCAAGGTCAGGCTCGATCGCGAGGTCAACGGCTACGTCCTGTCGTGCGCAACCACCAAGGAAGCTGTGGTCATCGACCCTGGCCTTCCCGTGGACAAGCTCGCGGAGCAGGCCACCGGGCTGACCGTGAAATACATCCTCGCCACCCACGGACACCCCGGCCACGTGGCGGGCAAGGACGACCTGAAGGAGCTGACCGGCGGCCAGACGGCGATTCATTCGGCCGACGCCAAGCAGTTCCTGCGCTCGGCCGACCGCTACCTGCTTGACGGTGACGAGCTCGAGTTCGGCGAGTTCAAGCTCACTGTGCTGTACACGCCCGGACACACACCAGGCAGCGTCTGCTTCGTGATTGCGAACCACGCGTTCGTGGGCGACACCCTCCTGGCGGGCGGGATCGGCAAGCAGACGCCCGAGACCGATCTGCGCCGGCAGATGATGAGCATCGGCACCAAGCTGATGCGCCTGCCGCTCGCTACGGCCCTCTATCCAGGCCACGGCCCCGCGACCAGCCTGGAGCGTGAGCTCGCGCAAAACCCGATCTTCCGGGGAGCGCCGACCCGCGCTTAACTGCTCGTCCCGAACCCCAGGCGAATGTGCGTGACGTTCGATTCGATCTCAACCGTGAGCAGCCCGGCGTCCTTGGAGTTGCTCTTGCGAGTGAATATGGCCGAGTACGTTCCGTTCCCCGAGCTGCTGTACGGGATCGTCCAATCGCCCTGGTTGAGCTTGCTCATGTAGAAGGTCTGCACCGCCGCCGCGGTGTCCAGGGTCTCCCACTCCGTGCCCCAGCTCGTCTGCCCGTTGGCTGTGACCTGGCTCGCGTGGGTTAGGCGGGACCCCGGATAAACGGGAAAATCGGATGGGAAGCCGTTGGGCATCGAGACTGCGGGATCGAGCTGGCCGCCGGCTGCTGATTGTGTTGAGCTGGCGCCTGCAGCGGGAGGGGTCGGTGTCGTACTCGATGCGGCGCCGCACGCGGAACCCAGCGCCAGGACGAAGACGGTAACGAGCCCTAGAGCAACCCGCCCGGCCGGATTCATCTAAGTCCGGGCCGGCCGGACCAGGCGACCCGACGGGCGGCCCATAGTCTTGCCGTCGCGAGCGACTAGCGTTCCGCGCACGTAGACCTCGTGCACGGAGAATCCGAAATCCAGTCCGATGAGTGCGGCGTGGCGCTGGCGTGAACGCATGATCTCCGGCCGCACCAGTGTGAGCCGGTTGGGATCGACGATCACGATGTCCGCGTCAAAGCCAGGCGCAATCGTCCCTTTGCTCTCCTGAAGGCCTGCCAGCGCCGCCGGCGCTTCTGACACCCAACGCGGGGCGCGCCACACATCGCCAAGCCGGTGAGCCAGCTCCAGGCAGCTCGCGTAAAGTGTCTGGACTCCAGGGCTACCGGCTGGAGCTTCATCGAGCGTCGTCGCCTTCTCCTGGTCCGTGTGGGGCGCGTGATCCGTGGCGACAATGCCGATCGTGCCCTGCGAGAGCCCCTCGACCAGGGAGTCGCGGTCGCCCGCGGTCCGAATCGGCGGAAAGACCTTCATGGCGGTCCCGACCCTTCCATAGTCCTCGTCACAAAGCCAGAGGTACTGCGGGCAGGTTTCCAGGCTCAATGGCGCGCCGGCTCCCATCGCCTCCTTCGCTGCAGCCAGGCCGGCAGCGCTCGACAGATGGGCGACGTGCAGCCGAACCCCCGACGCGCCCGCGATCTCGGCCGCGGCCGCGATCGCCACCGCTTCGGCCTCATCCGGTCTGGCCGCGAGCAGATCGGCGTAGGTCTCGAGCGGGCGCCGAAACGCACGGAGGATGCCGGGATCCTCGGCGTGGATCACCAGGGGCAGGCCGAGGTTCGCGATCACCGGAGCCACTCGCGCGAGCGTTCCGTAATCGGGCGGTGGCTCGAGGGCCGGGTCGTCGAGATCCGGCGAGTAGACGACCTGCTTGCGACTGAGGCTGAACGCATAGCCGAGGTAGGCCTTGAAGCCGGTCGCGCCCGCGGCCGCAAGCCCCTCGAGCTCGTAGGACGTGGTGCCCGAGCGCACCAGGCCCCAGAGGCCGAAATCGACCCGCGCCTTCCGACGCGCGAGCGCGGCCTTGCCCTCGAGCATGCCGGCGCCATCGACGGCCGGCACGGTGTTGGGCATGTCGATGACCGTCGTCACTCCACCGGCGGCGGCGGCGGCGGTCAGCGTCCCGAAATCCTCTTTGTCCGGAAAGCCCGGATCCCGGCTGTGCACGTGTACATCGATCGCGCCCGGCAGCACGTACATGCCGCGAGCATCGACCACGTGCGCGCTCGAGGGAGCTGGTGCGTTGCCGACGCTGATGATGACGCCGTCGGCGACGTACACGTCCACCTCACGCGGACCCTCCGGTGTGTGGACTATGCCGCCCTCGATGACGAGAGCGTTCGTCCGAGCGGAATCAGTCAAGCTCGAGGTCGGCGATTCGGAACAGAGGCGAATAAGGAATGCCGGCCCCTCTGATGTTCTCTTCGCCGCCCTCGCCGCGGTCGAGGACGACGACCAGGTGGATCACCTCGACGCCCGCATCGCGGAGCACCTGCGCCGAGCGCAGGGAGTCTCCGCCGGTGGTGACGACGTCCTCGATCACCGTGACCCGCTCTCCGGGCTCGAACCGTCCCTCTATTTGCTTCGAGGTCCCATATCCCTTTGGCTCTTTGCGGACGAGGACCAGAGGCAGTCCGGTCTCCAGAGAGACCGCGCCACCCAGGAGCACCGCGCCCAGCTCCGGAGCCGCGAGGCGCTGGGTCTCCGCCGGCACCAGCTGAGCGAGGTGGCGGCCCAGCCGCCGCAGCAGCCCGGGATCGGTTTCAAAAAGGAACTTGTCGAAGTATCGGTTCGAGCGTTTTCCGGAGCGAAGGACGAAATCGCCTTTGAGGTACGAGGCGGCGACCAGCTCGCGCCCCAGCGCTTCGCGCTCATTTGTTAGGGGTCCCCGCGAACTCACGGCGAAGCCTCCGAGTTCGTGGGGTTTTCTATCACATGGTCAATCTAATGGATAGAAACAGGCCGCCAGATGCTCGGCCCCAAACCCTTCGAGCGGCGGCTCCTCTTCTGCGCAGTGCGGTTGCGCGCGCGGGCAGCGGGTTCGGAACCGGCAGCCCGACGGTGGATTGACCGGCGAGGCGACGTCGCCCTGGAGGATCATGCGCTCGCGCGCTCGCTCGATGAGCGGATCAGGGATCGGAATCGCCGAAAGCAGTGAACCCGTGTAAGGGTGGCGGGGACGCCGGTAGAGCTGCTGACCGGGCGCAATCTCCATGATCTTGCCGAGGTACATGACCGCGACCCGATTCGAGATGTGCTTCACGACGGAGAGGTCGTGGGCGATGAAGAGGTACGTGAGGTCGAACTTGCTTTGCAGCTTCTCGAGCAGGTTGATGATCTGCGCCTGGATTGAAACGTCCAGGGCGGAGATCGGCTCGTCACAGACGATGAACGTCGGGTCGACCGCGAGCGCGCGCGCGATTCCGATGCGCTGCCGCTGGCCGCCTGAGAATTCGTGTGGATAGCGATCGACAAACCCGGGGTTCAGACCGACCACGTCGAGGAGATCGCGGATCCTCTCTCGCCGCGCGGGGCCACTCGCCAGGCGATGGATGTCGAGAGGCTCGCCCACGATGTCGCCGACCGTTTGCCTTGGATCGAGCGAGGCGTACGGGTCCTGAAAGATCATCGCCATATCGCGGCGATGAGCCCGCAGCGCCGCGCCGCGCTGGTGGGTGATGTCCTCGCCCTTGAACTGAATCGTGCCGGCCGTGGGGTCGAGCAGGCGAATGATGGTGCGGCCGAGTGTCGACTTGCCGCAGCCCGATTCGCCGACCAGGCCCAACGTCTCGCCCTTCTTGATATCGAGGTCGACCCCGTCGACCGCATGCACGTGCGCCGTGGTTCGCTGCAGGACGCCGGAGGCAACCGGGAACCACGTCTTCAGCCCTCGCACCGACACGAGCGGGTCCGAGGTGGTCCACGCCCGCTTCAGCTGCACAGCTTCCGCCTTAGGCACCTTTCAACTCCACGCCGGACTGCGTGACCCAGCACGCGGCGAGCTGCGTGTCGCCGACCCGGGTCAACGTCGGAACGTCGCGAGAGCAGCGCTCCATCTTGAAGGAGCAGCGGGGATGAAACGCGCAGCCGGAAGGGAGGTTGATGAGATCCGGCGGGAGACCCTCGATCGGCTTCAACGGTTCGTGGCGCTCTTCGTCGAGTCGCGGTATGGAACGCAGCAGCGACCACGTGTAAGGATGCTTGGGGTGGGCAAAGACATCCACAGTCGGGCCGGACTCGACGATGCGGCCCGCATACATCACCATCACGCGCTCGCACATCCCGGCCACCACGCCCAGGTTGTGCGTGATCAGGATCGTGGCGGTGCCGAACTCCCTGTTGACCTGGCGCAGCAGGTCGAGGATCTGCGCCTGGATCGTGACGTCGAGCGCGGTCGTCGGTTCGTCGGCAATCAATACCTTGGGCGTGGTCGTGAGGCCCATGGCGATCATCGCGCGCTGACGCATCCCACCCGAGAACTGGTGCGGATAGTCGCGCGCGCGTTTCTCCGGCGCCGGGATGCCGACCCTGTTCAACATTGACACGGCCACACCCAGGGCCCGTGCCTTGTCCCAACCTTGATGCAGCCGGACCGGTTCTCCCACCTGCCATCCCGTGCGGAAGACCGGATTGAGCGAAGTCATCGGGTCCTGAAAGATCATCGCGATCTCCTGGCCGCGGATCTCGCGCATCTCGACCTCGGATAGTTTGGTCAGGTCGCGGCCTTTGAACCGGACCTCGCCGCCAACTATCTTCCCCGGGCGTTGCAGGCGCATGACGCTCAGCGCCGTCACTGATTTGCCGCTGCCCGATTCCCCGACTATGCCGAGGGTCTCTCCCGCATGGAGCTCGAGCGACACCCCATCGACCGCTTTGACGACCCCTTCCGGCGTGAAGAACTGCGTCTTGAGGTCATGCAGCTCGAGGAGCGGAGCGGCCAACGCCGTCTACCGCAGCCTTGGATCGAATGCGTCGCGGATCGCGTTGCCGAACAGGTTCGCGGCGAGGACTGTGATGAAGATCGTCAGTCCGGGCCAGATGACGAGCCAGCTCGAGTGAAAGAAGAACGTCTCCGAGTTGGTCAGCATGTTGCCCCAGCTCGGGGTTGCTGGTGAGATGCCGAGACCCAGGAAGTCGAGGGCCGCCTCGATGAGGACGACCTGCCCGAGATACAGGCTGCCGAAGACGATGAGCACGTGGAGCACGTTGGGCAGCAGGTGGCGCAGGATCAAGCGGAGGTCGCTCGCGCCCAGCGAGCTCGTCGCGACCATGAAGTCGCGCGTGCGCACCGACAGCACCTCACCGCGGACCAGGCGCGCGATGCTGCCCCAGCCGACCGACGCAATGATCAGCGCCAGCGTGATGGTGTTGGGCTTGAAGAGGATCGACATCAGGATGAAGAGGAAGATCGCCGGCACAGCCAGGATGATGTCGACAAAGCGCATCAGGAGTCCATCGATCAGCCCGCCGTAGTAGCCGGCGACCAAACCTACGCCGGCTCCGATAGTGAGTGACACGCCCACGGCAAGGAAACCGATTCCCATCGACACCTGGGCGCCGTAGAACATGCGGGTGAGCTCATCGCGACCGAGGTCATCCGTGCCGAGTATGTGGTGAGGGCTAAGTGGGGGTAAGAACGTGTTCAGGAGGTCGATGCTCCTCGGGTCTGTGTGGGTGAAGATCGCGGCCAGCAAGGGCGACGTCAATGCGACCAGGACGAAGAACAGCAGGACGACCCCTGAGGCGACCCCGATCCGGTTGCGGCGAAGGCGAGTCGTCGCCTGCTGCCAGTAGCTCCGCGCGGGCTGGCCCGGAGCCGCCGGTGAAGGAACGGCGGGGACATCGATCGGGAGTGGCGTGATCATGCGTAGCGGATCCTCGGGTCGAGCAGCGCGTAGAGGACATCCGCCAACAGGTTGCCGCCCACGACGAGCAGCGCCGCGAAGGTCGTGATGCCCAGCACCGTGGTGTAGTCGGTCTGCAGAGCGCGCTCGTAAAGGAGCTTGCCGATGCCGGGCCAGCTGAAGACGACCTCCACGACCAGGGCGCCGCTGACGAGGGCCGGAAGCTCCAGGCCCACCAGCGTCACGAGCGGGATCACCGCATTGCGCAGCGCGTGGAGGTAGACGACGCGCCGCTCGCTCATGCCCTTGGCGCGGGCGGTGCGCACGTAATCCTGCGAGAGAACCTCGAGCATGCTCGAGCGCGTGAAGCGCGACCAGATCGAGAGGTAGACGAACGACAGCACGGTCGCGGGCATGATGAGGTGAACCAATCGGTCGAAAAGGTCGCCGCCTCCAGTGCCTGGCGTGATCACCCCGCCCGAGGGCAGGAACGGGAGACCCCAGGCCTCGAACTGCACCGAAAACACGAGGATGAGGAGCAGGCCCAACCAGAACGCTGGGATCGCGAACCCGCCGACCGACATGGCGGTGAGCGCGTGGTCGATCTTGCTGCCGCGCCGCAGCGCGCCGGTGATCCCGAGCGGGATCGAGATCAAGATGCCGATGAGGATGGCTGTCACCGTCAGCTCGAGGGTCGCCGGGAGCCGATCGAAGATGTGGCTGGAGACGAGGCTGCCGTCGATCATCGAACGGCCGAAGTCACCGTGGGTGATACCGACCAGCCAGGTGGTGTACTGGATGTACAGCGGCCGGTCGAGGCCCAGATAGCGCTTGATGGCCTCGACGTCTTCGGGCTTCAGGTTCGGGTTGAGGTCGACGCCGGGGATGTAGCTCCCGGCCGTGACGTGCATGAGCAGGAACGTGATCAGCGTCACGCCGATCACCACCGGGATGGTGGCCAGCACCCGTCTGAGCAGGTACTTCGCCAGCATGTAAATTAACCCTAGCCGGGCGGAGCGCCGCCCGGCTAGATTGTTTCCTACCTTCCGCTACTTACCGTCGGAAACGAAAACGTCCTTCATCCACGGCCGGCCCTGGTAGGTGTTGTACGGGCCGACGTTGAAGTTCTGCACCCGCTTGTTGATGCCCCAGAGATAGTTGGGGTAGAAGAGGATCGGGGCCGGCAGCTCATCGGCGAGGATGTTCTGGATCTGCGCGTAGATCGGCTTGCGCTTGTTGCGGTCGGTGGTCTGGAGGGCGTCGTTCATGAGCTTGTCTACCTGCGGGTTGCTGTAGGACATCCCGTTGAGGCCCGCCGAGCCGATGCCCTTGGTGGTCCACAGGGTGGTCTGGTCGGGGTCGGTGTCACCGTTGGCGATGCCGATCAGGATGACCTGGAAGGTCTTGGTGCTCCTGATCTGCGTGACCAGGGTCTGGAATGCGATCGCCCGCGGAGAGGCATCCACGCCGACGTCCTTCCACTGCTGTTGCATGACCTGGATCAGGTTCTCGCGCACCTTGTTGCCGGAGTTCGTGTTGACCTCGAACGCCATCCGAACGCCGCCCTTGGCACGAATGCCGTCGCCGCCCTTCGCCCAGCCCGCATCGTCCAGCATCTTCTCGGCTGCGGCCTTGTCGAAGGTGTACTTGGGGCTGACGTTGGGGTTGTAGGCCCAGGTCGTGGGTGGAAGCACGGAGTCGGCCGGGACGGCCTGGCCGAAGTAGACGGCCTTCGCCATCGAGGTCCGGTCCAGGGCGGTGTGCAGCGCCTTGCGGACGTTCTTGTCGCCGAAGATCTTCGACGACGGTTTGCTCGGGTCGAGGTTGAACTGGTAATAGACGAAGCCTGGGTTGATGTGCGCAAAGGCCGTGATCGTGGTCACCGTCTTCAGGTTGTCGAACTGGCTTGCGTCCGGTTGCCCTGTATCGAGCTCACCGGTCTTCAGCTGCTGCGCCAGCACGACCGCGTCGGTGACGACCTTGAGGATGTACTGGTCGAGATGGGACGCGCCCTGCCAGTAGTTGTCATTGCGCTCGAGCACGACCTGCTGCCCCTTGTCCCAGCGGTTGAATTTGAACACGCCGCTCGAGACAGTCGGGCCCTTGGTGAAGAAGTCGTGGGTGTTGAGCGCTTTGGGTGTGACGCTGCCGAGCACGTGCTTGGGCAGGATCCCGTAGCGGCAGTGCGTGTCGACGAAGTTGGCCAGGACCTTGCTGAACTTGAAGACCACCGTCTGCGCATCGGTCGCGGTGACGCTCTGCAGGAAGCCTTCGAGGTTGGCTCGGTACCGCGAGACGTAATCCTTGGTGTCGGGCGAGAAGATCAGGTTGTACGTGAATACGACGTCGTCGGCTGTAATCGGCTGGCCGTCGGACCACTTGAGGTTCGGCCGCAGCTTGAAGGTGAACGTGAGCTGGTCCGACGACACGGTCGGCGCAGCAGAGGCCAGCATCGGGATGTTGTCCCCCTTGGCGGTGATGCTTTGCAGGCCGTCGAACAGCAGGGTGATCATCTGCGTCGACGTGGTGTCGCCCGAGTTCAGGGTGGCGAAGGTGGCCATGTCGCTGATCGAGCCCTCGATGAGCTTGCCGCCCTTGACCGGGGTCAGGGACGTGGTGGGGGTTTGATTGCCGCACGCCTCCAGGAAGTCGACGATCCCGACGCTGAAGGCGGTGTACGCCGCCGCCGCCCCCATCCGGCGGAGGAAGTCGCGGCGGGACCACTCCTTCAGGAACCGTTCGAACTGATCGAACGCTTGGTCGCCATCACCCTCTTTCTGACTCATGTGTCGAAACCCCCTGGAAAGATGCTGATTGCCTGACCAGCCATCATATTGGCGGACCCTGAAATGGTCAAAAACAAGCTTTGACGGCCTCCACGGTAGCGGTCGGCGTCGCGAGGGTCGTCCTTCACCTTCCCGAGAGTGGCTCGCTGAAGAGCAAGCGTCAGGTTGTCAGCGGCCTGCTGCGCCGCATCCGCGCTGAGTTCCAGGTGGCGGCCGCCGAGGTCGGCGAGCGCGACCGCTGGCAGCTCGCCGAGCTCGCCATCGCATGCGTCAGCGCCGACAGCCGGCACACCGACGAGGTGCTGGCCGCCGCCCTCAGATACATCGAGTCGCATTCGGATGGCGCGCGGATCACCGACGTGTCGACCGAGCTGGTCAGACTTTGAAGGCGGTCGAGCCGCAGGTCCACGATTTCGAGGCCACCCTTCCTTTCAACCTCGATCCCTTCCAGCGCGAGGCGATCGACAAGCTGGACACCGGAGTGGGCGGCGTCCTTGTCAGCGCTCCCACGTCCAGCGGCAAAACCGTCGTGGCCGAATACGCGATCTTCCGCGCCCTTCGCGAAGGCACGAAAGTCATCTACACCACGCCCCTGAAGGCTCTGAGCAACCAGAAGTACTACGACTTCGTGCGCGAGTACGGCGAGCAGAGGGTCGGGCTCGTCACGGGCGAGAACACCATCAATGACGAAGCACCTGTGGTCGTGATGACGACCGAGATACTGCGCAACCTCATCTACGAGGACCCCAAGCGGCTGGATGCGGTCGAGTACGTGGTCCTGGACGAGGTCCACTACATCGACGACTTCCCCCGCGGCTCCGTGTGGGAGGAGATCGTGATCCAGGCGCCTCGGTCGATCAAGCTCGTCGGCCTGTCGGCGACCATCGGCAACTACCGCGAGATCGCGGAGTGGATGGCGGAAAACCGGGGCGGGATGGAGACGGTCTTCCACAACGTCCGGCCGGTCGAGCTGAAGATGTGGCTCTCCATCCACAACCGTTTTCTCACACTGTTCAAAGAAGACGGCGGCATCGACCAGCGCACCTGGAGCAAGGGCGCCGAGGAAGAGGAGGCCTCCTACCGCGTGGGGCGCTTCAGCCGGCTGCCTTCGAACGATCTCCTCAAGGTCATCGAAGAGCTGCGACGGCTGGACATCCTGCCGTCGATCTACTTCATCTTTTCCAGGCGCGGCTGCCGCGAGGCGCTGCAGCGCTGCTCGTATCACGAGCTCGACCTGACGACCGCCGCAGAGAAGGAGGCCATCGACCGCGTCGCGGCCGAGAGGCTGCTCGGCCTCAAGGACAAAGACGAGGAATCCCTGTTTCGACGCATGGTCGATTCGCGGCTGCTGCGCCGCGGCCTGGCCGAACACCACGCGGGCCTGCTGCCATACCACAAGGAGATGGTCGAAGAGCTCTTCCAGCGCGGGCTGATCAAGGTGGTCTTCGCAACCGAGACGCTGTCGCTGGGAATCAACATGCCCGCCCGCGGCGTGGTCGTCTCCTCGTTCACCAAGTTCGACGGAGTCAGCTTTTCGAACCTCACGACCGGTGAGCTGACCCAGCTGATGGGACGGGCCGGCCGCCGCGGCATCGACGTCATCGGCCACGGGGTGATCCTCAAGGAGTCCGACGTCGAGATCGGGACGATCTATGAGGTCGCGATGGGTCCGACGCTTGTCGTCGAGTCGAAGTTCCTGCCCAGCTACAACATGGCCCTCAACCTTCTGAGGGTCTACACGCCACAAGAGGCCGAGGGCCTGATGGAGCGGTCGTTCGGGCAGTTCCAGAAGCGCCTCGCGGTCGACCGCACGCGTGAGCGCCTGGCCAACGTGCGCGCCCGCCTCGAGGACATCCGCCGGATGTGGGACGACTCTGACGTTTCGATCGAGGACGTCGCCCAGTACTACAAGCTCGAGGACCGTCGACGGGCGATCCGGATCGAGCTCAAGCGGCTCCGGCGGGACGCCGGCTCGGAGCGCCGGAATCGCCGTGGCCGCCACACCAGGGCGCAGGGACCGACCAGCCGGGTCGTGCAGAAGCTCGAGGTGGAGGCGAAAGGCCTTCTGGACAGGCAGAAGAAGTTGAAGGTCGTGCGCTCGCCCCGCTTTGGCGAGCACCTCCAGCGCTTCGGCGAAGTCCGTGCCCTGCAGAGGGAGCTCGAGGCCGGCGAGCGTGAGGCGACCGGCCAGATGGACGAGTACGCCCGCAAGCTTCGACGCCTGTGCCGGATCCTCGCCGAGACGGGATTCCTGTCCGCCAACCGGCCGACGGACAAAGGTCTCTTTGCGGCCCGCGTGTATGGCGAGAACACGATCCTGGTCACAGAGGCCGTGTGGGCGGGGTGGCTCGAAGGCCTCACCTCCGAAGAGCTCTGCGCGGTCCTGGTGATGCTGGCGGCCGAGGATCGCGAGAGGGGTCGACGCGGTGGCGCGCCCACCGGGCCACGCCGGTATCCAACGCCGGCGATAGCGCAGACGGCGCGGCTCGTGCGCTCGCTTTATTTCCGTTTCGCCGACATGGAGAAGGACCTCGACGAGCCCAACTTGCGCCAGCCGTCGCATGACTACATCGACTTCGCCTATCGGTGGTCTGCGGGCGAACCGCTGGACCAGATCCCTCTCCCGTCGAACGTCGACATCGGTGACGCGATCAAGGCGATGAAGAGCCTGTACTCGCTGCTGCGCCAGCTGGAGTTCGCCCTGCGCCAGGCGAAGTCGCCCCTCCTCGACGTGGTCTCGCGCGCGGTCGCCCAAATGGAACGCGACGTCATAAAACGAACATAGGCACACTAGGCGGCGATGGCTAACAAGAAGCGACGCATCCTGGTCACCGGCGTCGCGCGTTGGTGGGGAGCGCTGGTCGTGCAGCGACTGGTCGAGGACCCCGATGTGGCCGAGGTCATCGGCATCGACATCCGCGAACCCCGGTACGACCTCGGCCGAGCCGACTACCTGAAGCTGGACATCCGCCACTCGCTCATCGGCAAGCTCGTGCGGTCGGTGGGCATCGACACCGTCGTCCACACGCTCACGCGGATCGACTCCTTCGACCTCGATCCCCGGCGTGCACACGAGATGAACGTGATCGGCACGTTGAACCTACTGGCCGGCTGCGCCGGCAAGGACAGCCCGGTCAAGCGGTTCGTCCTCAAGTCGTCGGGCCACGTGTACGGGTCACGCGTCGACATCCCCATCGGCCTGCGTGAGGACCACCGGCTGGATTCCAACTCGAAGCACCAGTTCGTGCGCGACATCGTGGAGGTGGAGTCGTACGCGAGCGACTTTGCCGAACGGAACGCGGGCATCGACATCCTCACGCTGCGCTTCAGCAACAGCCTCAATCCGGATGAGCCGCAGCCGCTCGCGAGGTACTTCGACCTCGAAGTGGTGCCGACCGTGGCCGGATTCGACCCGACCCTGCAATTGATTCACCGCGACGACTGTGTCGAGGCCCTCTACCTCGCCACCAAGCGTGGGCCGGCCGGCGCGTACAACATCGGTGCTCCCGGCGCGGAACCACTGTCGAAGCTGCTGGACACCGCAGGCAAGCTGCACGCGCCGCTGCTCCCACCGTTCGGGCTGGAGCTGGCCGCATTTGCCCTGCGGCGCAGCGGATTGGCGTCCCTGTCCCCGCAGCTGCTGGACCTCCTGCGCTGGGGCCGAACCCTCTCCATCGCGAAAGCCGCCCGCCAGCTCCGCTTCCGCGCCGCCCGCGACACTCAGGCGGCGTTGCTTGACTTCATCCAGCAGCGACGGGTGCTCCGATACGAGCCCGACCGCCACGCCTATCAGTACGAGAAGGAGCTCGAGGATTTCATCCACAGCCGCCAGATGGCTTCGGACAACGGGGAAACCGAGAGCCCAGAGCTGCCCGCTAGGGCTCCCCACCGCCCCCGTCGATAACCAGCACCTCGCCGTTCACATAGCTAGCCGCGTCGGAGACCAGGAAGACCACCGCCCCGGCAATCTCCTCCGGAACGCCGATCCGGCCCATCGGGTTGGAGCTGAGCACCCGATCCATGATCGCGTCGTTGCTCCACAGCCCCTCCGCGAAGCGGGTCTTGATGAGGCCCGGGGCGACAGCGTTGACGCGGACCTTGCCGCCAAGCTCGCGAGCGAGCTGGCGAGTCAGCATGATCACGCCGGCCTTGGTGATGTTGTAGATACCCAACCCGAGGCCGGGCCTGAGCCCGCCGATGCTCGACACGTTGACGATGGCCCCGCCGTGCTTCTCCATGGAGGCCGCGTAGACGAGCTTGGTCAGGATGAACATGCCGCGCAGGTTGACCTCGAACGTCTTGTCCCACGCCGGCAGCTCGGCGCCCAGGATCGGACCGTAGTAGGGGTTGGTGGCTGCGTTGTTGACGAGGATGTCGATGCGGGAGAAGCGCTTGATCACCTCGTCGACAAGTTTCTCGAGGTCCTCCGGCCTGCCCGCGTGAGCGGCGATCCCAACGGCACGGTCGGGGAACCGGGTGTTGATGCGCGCGGCTTCATCGTCGAGGTCGGCTTGCTTGCGGCTCGACAGGACGACCTGCGCGCCTTGCTCAGCGAGAGCTTCCGCGGTGGCGCTGCCGATGCCGCGGCTGGCCCCGGTAACGAGCGCGACTCGACCCTCCAGGCTGAAGCGAGAGGTGTTCGGCACGGCTGATACGATAGGCCACCCATGGCCACGATCTCGGGGAAGGCGGCCGAGGACATCCTCGAGCGCATCTTCCAGCCGGCGACCAAACCGAGCGCCATGGACCAGGCCGAGGAAACCCTGCGGCACCCAAAGCGCCTGGTGTACGTGGCCATGTCGAACAAGGCGTTTTACTGGCGGGCGCACATCCAGAAGTTCGTGCTCGACTCAGGGATGGTGCCCGTGAGCCCGTTCATGCTCTTCGACTACTACCTCATGCACACGGTCTCGAAGGACATCGTGCGCGAGGCGATGAACAACCTGCTCGCGCGCTGCGACGAGGTGTGGGTGTTCGGCCAGCTCTCGCTGGGCGTGAAGGTTCAGGTGGGCATCGCCAAGCGCATGAACAAGCCGGTGCGCTACTTCGACATCTCCGACCTGCCGGTCGCCATCATGCCGATCAGCGAAGAAACCGCGCAGGAAGAACTGCGCGACTAGCGGTCGCGATCTAGCGGCGGCGCTTCGGCGCCGTCGCCACCCGTCGGTACCAGCCTTCCGGATTTGACAGCTCATCGAGACCAGGCATCGTCTGGGGGCCCTCCCACGCAAGGTTCAAGGCCTTCATCCCGTGCGCGTCGTATACGGCCTTGGCGAAGGCCTCGCCGCGGCGGTACTGCTGCAGCTTGAGGTCGAGGCCCGACAGCTTCCAGATCAAGAGCTCGAGGACGCTCTTGCTAGAGCTCCGCGTCCTGTAAGCCTCTTCGAGGCGCTCGAAGCCGGGCAGCAGCTGCGTACCGAGCTCGTTCATGACCAGGTTGCTGTAACCCTCGACGAGCGACATCGTCCCCTGCATCTGTCGCATCACCTTCCACTGCGCGGGGAGGACACCGGCAAAGGCGGCGACCCGCGCTGCCGGCGAAGCCTTCCTGCTCGTCGAATCGAGAAGTACCTTGAGGGACTGCTCCATGTGCGCCCTCAGCCATGGATGCGCCGCGAACTGCCAGGCGTGCGTCATCTCGTGGAGGATCAGCCACCGCCTCAGGTCCTCGCCCGGCAGCTCGGCCTTTTGGGCCCATTCCTCGACGTTGGTCTCCACCAGGTAAAGGCCGTCGGGGGCGACCGGCTCCGCACCCAGGAGCTGCGGGTCGTACTGACCGAGGACCCTCCGACCCAGGAACCCGAGCATGAAACCGACGTAGCGATCGATCCCGGCGCGACCGACCTGGACGATCAGCGAGTTCGGGACGCGGCCCTGCTCGATAACAGGGTCGATGACCCGGCGAAGGATGTTGAGGTTGAGATCGAGCCAGCCCTCGCGATCGACCGCCTCAAAGCGAGGCAGCTCGACGCCGGCGGGCAGGCCGCCCACGAAGTCGAGCAGTGGCTTCTCGAGGTTGGCGGCCATCGCGCGGTAGCGTTTCCGTGCTGGGGCCAGGGAGGTGGCGGGAGTCGCCGGCTCCTCCAGGCGCGCACGGGCTGCGTTCCGAACCTCGTCCCAGTCGACCAGCACGGCCGTGCCGCCGCGGGGACGAACTGCTTCGGCGACGGCCGCCGTGGCAAGGCCCGCGAGGACGCCGTACATCGCCGCCCTACCGACCCGCCGCCTCACATCTCCAGGGTACGGAAACCGTCGCGGACAGAAGCCCTCGACTACCCACCGGAATCCGCGGCCAGGGCGGCCGGGCTTGTCCCGGCCGCGACCAACCTTCATCCAGCCCCAAGCGCCGCCAGGAGTGACTTTCAGCTAGACGTTCCGCTCGGGAAGGTGTTCAGGGGCGCGAATCCGGCCCGCCTTGACGATCGCGGGAAGTATCCGAATCAGCGGGCCGTTGAGCGCCCCGACAAGAGGGAACCTCGCAGGTTCCCTCTTGTAACTAGTAGATGTACGGCCAGCTTCGGTTGCGCTTGAAGACCACCTTGCACGGCTCGCAGCGAAACACGATCTGGAGCTGGCGCCTCCCGATCGCGGCCGCATCCCGGCCACACACAGGACACGATGCCGTCTCGTCCATGAACGGACGAGGAAGGGGGTCCACTTTTATCTCTAACCGCCGTCTTTTCTTGGACATTTGCTCAAACCGTTTTCAAAATCCGTTGCCGGCAACCAACCCGGAACGCCGGGTTGCAACTCAAACGTCGAGTAGCGTCACATCCAGGTTCTTTAACCCCTCCGGTGCCTCAACTCCTGCGGTCTGAAGGCGCTTCAGCAGCGCCAGGATGTAGCGGACCCCGGCGAGGTTCACGCGGTGCTCCCTCGTCAGGGTCTGGATCGCCTGCAGCTTCATCACGTCGCGGCGCGAATAGCGCCGTCGATTGGTGACGGTCCGCTTGGGATGAATCATGTCTAAGTGTTCGTACATCATGAGAGTGCGTGGGTGTGTCTCAAGGATCTCGGACGCCACACTCAATGTGAATATGGGCTTGTCCAGGTCGATGCCGGCGTCGCGCGGGGACGCCGACGGCGCGACGGAGTCTCGCTGTCTGAGCTTCACGTTCTTCTTGACCGGGCGGATTATATCGTTTGGGCGATTGCTGACCTAACTTTGGGTTACAGGGATGTGTGCAACTTTCCGCGCAATTCTGCGCTCCGATTCTGGCAGGGGCAATGTGTTGTTGTTAAGGATTGCCTACGGAATGTCTGAAGGCGTCCCGGGCCGGTTCGCTGTCACGAGGTACATATAGTTACGAGCCAGCAATGACAGGGCTCCTGGGGCTTTTGCTGGTGAGCGTCTCGGTCGGCTTGAGCAATTTCGCGGGCGCGATCGGCATCGGGTTGACCGGCATCGACGCCGGCACCCGGCTTCGGGTCGGCATCGCCTTCGGGCTGTTCGAAGCGCTGATGCCGATCATCGGCCTCCTCCTCGGCCAGGCCGTGGCCGGGCACCTGGGCCACATCGCCAAGTACGTGGGCAGCGGCATCCTGGTCGTGGTCGGCGCGTACACGATCGTGCAGGGCCGGCGGGTGACCGCAGAACCGAGAGCGCCCGCCCGAATCCGGACGCACCGCTTGCTCGTGACGGCGCTGGCTTTGAGCATCGACAACCTGGCCGTCGGGTTCGCCCTGGCCGTATACCAGATCAACATCGTGCTGGCCGCGACCATGATGGGTGTGATCAGCGTCGCTCTCTCACTGGTAGGACTCGAGCTGGGCAGCAGGCTCGGGAGCCGCGTCGAGGCCTGGAGCGAGGAGCTTGGCGGCGCCGTGCTGATCCTCGTCGGACTGGCGCTCGCCATCGGGATTCTCGGTTAAAAGGGCCGCGGCATACGATGGTGCGCAGCTTTGACTGAGATCCCGGCGCTCGAAAACGTGTTGGTGGCGTCCATCGGGCCGGCGGCCACCATCACGCTCAACCGACCGGAGCAGCGCAACCCCCTGTCGGTGGGCATGCTGCGCGACGTCATCACGGCCCTGAAGTGGTGCCAGGGCAACGATGAGGTCCAGGTCGTGGTGCTGACCGGGGCGGGTGACCGGAGCTTTTCCGCCGGCGCCGACCTCAGCAGCTTCGACTCGAGCATTCCCGAGCCCGAGCGGCATAGAGGACGGCACGCATTCGTGGAGCTGTTCCTTTTGATGGCCGAGCTGGGCAAACCGATCGTTGGCCGAATCAACGGACACGCGCTGGCAGGCGGTTTCGGCCTGGCCGCATCCTGCGATCTCCTCGTCGCGGTCGACACCGCCACGTTCGCCACACCCGAGATCAATGTGGGCATCTGGCCGATGATGATCCAGGCCGTCCTGGCTCGAAACCTTCCCCGCAAAGTCCTCCTGGAGATGGCCATGCTCGGCGAGCGGTGGACGGCGATGCAGATGCAGTCGTTCGGGTTTGTGAATCGGGTGGTCCCGCGCGACCAGCTCGACACCGCGGTCGGCGAGATCACCGAGAAGCTCGCCAAGAAGTCGGCGGCTGTGATGCGCCTGGGCCGGAACTCCTTTTACCGCTCGCAAGACACCGACTTCGCGCCGGCGCTCGACTACCTGTACGACGAGCTCTTGAAGGTCGCGATGACCGAAGACGCAAAGGAAGGCGTGCTCGCGTTTTTCGAGAAGCGCGAGCCGGACTTCAAAGGAAGGTGAGCAACAAGCGTTACGGAGAGCTCCGGGAGCGAGCGCTTAAGGGCGGCACTCGCTACCTGCCGAAGCTGCGGGAACAGAAGAAGCTGACGGCGCGTGAGCGGCTCGACCTTCTGCTCGACAAGGACTCGTTTGTCGAGGATGGCCTCTTCGCCAACGTCCTTGCCGACGAGCTGCCTGCCGACGGCGTGGTCACCGGGCTGGGCACGATCGACGGGAGACAAGTGGCGGTGATGGCGAACGACCCGACCGTCAAGGCCGGGAGCTGGGGTGCGCGGACGGTCGAGAAGATCGTGCGCATTCAGGAAACCGCGCAGAGGATCCGCGTTCCGCTCTTCTACCTCGTCGACTCGGCCGGCGCGCGCATCACCGACCAGATTGACATGTTCCCTGGACGCCGCCACGCGGGACGGATCTTCTTCAATGAGGTCCAGCTTTCCGGCCAGGTGCCGCAGATCTGCCTGCTCCTCGGCCCGTCGGCGGCCGGCGGCGCGTACATACCGGCGTTTTGCGACGTGGTGGTGATGGTCGAGGGCAACGCTTCGATGTACCTGGGCTCGCCGCGAATGGTCGAGGTGGTGGTCGGCGAGAAGGTCAGCCTCGAGGAGCTTGGGGGGGCGCGCATGCACTGCACCGAAAGCGGATGCGGTGACGCGCTGGTCGCTGACGACAAGGAAGCCATCGACTTCGCGCGGGCGTACTTCGCCTACATGCCGCAGCGCGCCGGCGAAAAGCCCGCGACCTGCACGGCAAAGCCGCCCAAAGCAGGCTCGAAGCCCATCGCCGACCTCATTCCGGACGAGGCGAACAAGGGCTATGACATGCGCAAGGTAATCGAGGCGCTGATCGACGGTGACAGCTGGCTGGAGATCAAGAAGCTCTTCGCCAAGGAGCTGCTGACGGGGTTCGCGCGACTGGACGGGATGGCCATCGGCATCGTCGCCAACCAGCCGATGCAGAAAGGCGGAGTGCTCTTCAACGATTCGGCGGACAAGGCCGCGCGTTTCATCTGGCTGTGCGACGCGTTCGAGATCCCGCTCCTGTTCCTGGCCGACGTTCCTGGCTTCATGATCGGCACCGACGTCGAGCGCCGCGGCATCATCCGCCACGGCGCCAAGATGATCAGCGCGGTGTCGGAGGCAACGGTTCCGAAGGTCTCCGTGATCGTGCGCAAGGCCTACGGCGCCGGACTCTACGCGATGGCCGGGCCGGCGTTCGACCCGGATTGCGTCATCGCGCTGCCTTCGGCGCAGATCGCTGTCATGGGTCCGGAGCCGGCGGTCAACGCCGTCTTCTACAACAAGCTGGCGGAGTTACCTGAAGAGAAGCGAGCCGCGCGCCGAAAGGAGCTGGAGGACGAGTACCGCGAAGACGTCGATCTCTACAAGCTGGCTGCCAACCTTATCGTGGACGACGTCGTCGACCCGGCCGGCCTGCGCGCGAATCTCATCGCACGATTTCGCGCCTACGGGACGAGGAAATCAGCGCGGCCTGAGCGCAAGCACGGCGTCCCGCCGGTCTAGCTGTTGCGGTGGTATGGCACCGCGTAGTAAACGACGATCACGTAGAAAGTGATGCTCGCCGTGATGACGGCCAGGTGGAACACCTCGTGGTATCCGAACACGCGCGGCCAGAGGCGCGGCCGTCGGAACGCGTACGCGGCGGCGCCGAGCGAGTACTGCAGACCGCCGAGCGCCATCAGCAGCGCCGCCGCCCAGCCCAGAGCCGCGCTGAGCGGCACCAGCGCGACCACCGCGATCCAACCCATCGCCAGGTAGAGGCCCGCCAGCGCGGCCCTCGGGATGCGTAGGAACGGCGCGGCTCCCACCACACCCGCCAGGGCGCAGGTCCAGATCGTGATCAGCACCCCGAGGCGCCACCAGCCGTCGAGGACGTTGTAGACGAGCGGCGTATAGGTGGCGGCGATGAAAACGAAGATGGTGGCGTGGTCCGCACGTCGCAGCCAGTCTTTGACGCGCGGCGGCCAGTTGAAGATGTGATATGTGGCGCTGACCGCGAAGAGCAGCACCAGGCCCGTCCCGTAGACCGCCATCGAAACGAGCTTGGCCGGGTCGTGGCGAGTGATGACGACCAGGCTCACCAGTCCGGCGATCGCGACGACGGCAGCGACCGCGTGCGACCAGCCCCTGAGCAGAGGCTTGGGCAGAGTCACATTCGAGAGGTCCATGACACGCCGAATAGTACGTACGTCAGAGCAGCCGGGATGCGATCAACCCCACGGCCATCGCGACCACGCCCCACGAAAATGCACGCAGCGCGAGCTCCAGCGGCCGGAGCAATGCCGCCTCGTCGATCATGACCTGCGAACCGTCGTTCAGCGTGACGACTCCGGACACGGATCGTGTTCGCCGGCGCAAAGTCCGAGCCGGCGTGCTCAAGGCCCGCTGGCCGAACGACAGTGCAAACGCGCCCGCCGCGGCCACGGTCGCGCCGATGGAGATGCTGCCCGCCTGGGCGAAGTAGGCGGTGAGCAGGGGAAACGCGCCCCATGTCAGGGCAAACCAGAAATCGCCGTGGAGGCGACCGCGAAGGAGCTCGAGGTTGTACGCGAACACGAACAGCACACCGAGCACCATCAGCGGGAGCAGCCCCAGGCCCACGATTGGCAGCCCGGCGAATCCAAGGCCAACCGCGCCCGCGAGCCCCACACCCGCGGCGGCCTTCAACACCCAACCCGGAATCGAGGTTCGAAGGGGCCGCCCATTGAGCTCGTCGAGCGCGTGGGCCGAGATACCCACCGCGAGGAAGAAGGCGACGAGCGTGGCGGCGAGCCGGAACGAGCTCACCCTGGGCGCCAGGCCCGCCCCGATGACGACATACGACAGATGCCAGGCGGTGTACGGGGGATGCAAGAGCGCCCAGACGTCCCGGCGCCACCCGCGCCCGGCCGCGGTGTAGTAGGCGGGCGCGAGGGTGTCAGGCACGTTTGGTGCCCCACATCACGATCCCCCCACCGAGGCTCATCACACGCCACTCGACGTCGATCATCCCGGCGCCGTCCCAAGCGGCCAGCAACCGTCGGAGCGGCCAGCGGCCGTAATGGGCGCTGATGTTCGGGCCGAGGAAGCGCCCGACCTCCCACCACGCCCTCCCGCCCAGCAACATGGCGGCGGGTGGCAACACGGCACGCGTATACAGCCACCAGGCCGCGCGCCAGACCGCGTTGGGTGGTACGTAGAAATCAAGACCGGCCATCACCCCGCCCGGACGAAGAGTGCGCGCCAGCTCGGTGATCGTCGCGGCGGGGTCGCCGACGTAACGCAGCACATAAGTGAAGCTGATCGCGTCGAAGCCGCCATCGGCAAAAGGCAGCTCTTCGGCTCGGGCCAGGTCGAGCTCGATGCGCTCGTCGAGCCCGGCCTCGAGTACGCGCCGGCGCCCGATTTCGAGCATGTCCTCGCTGACGTCAATGCCACTGATGTGCGCGTTGCTTTGGCGCGCCATCGCCATCGCGACGCCCGCGGTCCCCGTGGCGACGTCGAGGACCCGTGCGGGATTGCCCGCGATCACGTGCTTCACCAGCTCCGCGCGCCAGCGCCGGTTCTGCCCGAAGGACAGGACCTCTGCCAAAAGGTCGTAGCGCGGGGGCAGCCGGCGAAACAGCTGCACCGCGAACTCGTTTTCAGCCCGGCTCACTCCCATTTCAATAGCCCACACTACGGGTACTGTGACCAGGTACGGGAGCCAGTGACAAAACAGGCCGAGCTCGATGTCGAACGGTTCGCTGCCTGGCAGCGCGACACGCTGGCGGCCAAGGCTGCCGGCTCGGATGTGCTCACGATCGGGCCGTTCCAGGTCGCACTGTCAAACGAGAAAGCAGGTCCGGCGACGAACCGGGTCATGCTCGTCGACGGCAGCGTCACCGAATCTGAAACCGAGAAGGCGATCCCGAAGCTGAAGGCTGCCCTCAAGAAGCACAAGTCGGCGCTCGAGATCGAGTACAACGAGGCGGCGTTTCCCAAGGTGGGCGCGTGGCTCGAGGGCGGCGGCTTGAAGCTGGCCAGAAAGAATCCGTTGATGGCGCTCCGACCCGAAGCGTTCAAACCGTCGGTCGCGCCCGAGGTCCACCTGACGCAGCTCGGCCCCAGGGCCATCGCCGCCGAGCTGGAGGCCTTCCAGCAGATCCGCTGGACGGACGGCGGCGATGTCAACCGGCCGGCGCCGCCGGTCAACTTGCTGCGCGCCGAGCTCGAGGTTCCAAGCAGCGTGTTCTTGCTGGCCTGGCTCGACTGGGTTGCGGCCGGCACCGGAATCTCGCACTCGCGGAAAGGCGCGGCCGAGCTGGTCGGGATCGTGACCCAGAAGGCGCTCCGGCGCCGCGGAGTCGCCGCGACCGTCACGTCTGAGCTGGTCAGGCGGCATTTCGACCGCGGCGGCGACTTCGTATTCCTCGACGCTGCCAGCGAGGAGGCGGCCAAGGTCTACGAGGGGCTGGGATTCATGCCTTTCGGGACGATCCTGGTTTATCGCTGAGCTAACGCGGACCGCGGGACTCCGCTTCTCGAGAGCGGCGCCAGCGCTCTTCGGCCTCGGTCTTGTCGCCACGCAGCTCGGCCACGCGAGCGAGCGCACGCCACGTCCAGCCCGGCAGCTGGCGATCGCCGAGCTCCTCGGCGATCCGGATGGCGTACCGCAGGTCCTCCTCGGCCTCGTCGAGCCGGCCCAGCTCGCGTTTCGCGATCCCACGCGCCGCCCGGGCGTCGGCCAGCTCCCACCGGGCGCCCAGGTCGGCAAAGATCGCAATGCCGCGATCGAACCACGGCAGCGCTTCCTCGCGGCGACCGAGCTCGTCTAACACTCGCGCCTTCTGCACGGCGGTGTTGGCGACGCTGAACTGATCGCCGGTCTCCTCCGCGAGCGCAACCGCTTCATCGATCAGGCCGAGCGCTCCGTCGACGTCCTTCATCTCGCTGCGGTTGATCGAGAGAGCAGTCAGGGCGCGCACCCGAGCCCAGTGGTCGTTGGGATCGACCATGGCGAGGGCTCTGCGCCAGATCACCTCGGCCTCGTCGAATTTTTCGCGTGTCCAGGGCACCCAGCCCGCGAACAGGAGCGTGCGCACGACCGCCCAGGGCTCGCCGAGCTGCTCCGCGGCCGCCAGCGAACGGTTCAGGAGCTGCTCAGCCTTGTCGACGTCTGCCTCGTAGTTGATGGCGATGTCGCCGAGGAAGCGCAGCGCGAGCGCCAGCGCGAACAGGTCGTCGTGGGCCTCGGCCAGCGTCTCCGCGCGAGTCAAAGCCTCGGTCGCCAATCGATATTCGCCCAGCCAGTAGCGGGATTCGCCCATCCCCGCGAGCGCTCGGGCCTCGCGCGCCCCCCAGCCCTTCTCGGGGCCGGCCATGACGAGGGCGCGTTCGTAACGATCGATCGCCGAGCGGATCTCCATGCGCCGGCGGGCGCGATCGCCCGCCACCAGCAGGGCATCGGCCGCGCGATCAGGCGCGTCGCGGTCGTTGGGGTCCAGGTCGAGCGAGGCGATCGCCGCGAGCTCCAGGTGGTCTGCCGCAAGCGAGACATGGCCCGAGCTCATGAGGTAGTCGGCGATCTCATGGTGGAGGCGCTGCCGCTCGCGCTTGGGAAGGCTCGCGTAGGCGACCTCTTTCAGCGTCGCATGCCGAAGCTTCCAGTTCGGCTCTGCTGACGCCCCCGGTTGTCGCACGATCACCTCCGCATCCTCGAGCGCCTGCAGCTCGGTGACATTGGCGGTCGGATCGACCAGGTGCACCTCCTCGAGATCGAACCCGTACATGAATACCGAGGCGCGCCTGGCGAGCTCGCGCAGTCGCGACGGCAACGCGTCGAGCCGGGCGCCGACCACGGCCTGCACGGTCGGGGGCAGGGACACACGTCGCGGCGTCTCCCCTCCCTCGCCGTCGGGGATGAACATGCCGGTCGTCTCGATGATGAAAAAAGGATTGCCACCCGCGCGCTCGGCGATCTCGACCGCCTGCGCATCGGCGATGTGGCCGCCGCCGGCATGGCGGACGAGGTGGATCGACTCCTCGGCCGAGAGCGGATCCAACCGGAGGAGCACGGCATTCCCGCTGGTGGATCCCCAATCGGCTCGCATTGCGAGAAGCTCGGGTCGGGCCAGGGCCAGGATCAACGCGCGGCGAGGTCCGCGCCGACCGGGCGCGGCCAGGCGCTCGATCAGGTCGAGCATCGGCGGCTTCAGGTCGTGCGCATCGTCGAACACGATCGCGGCTGGATGATCGCGCGCAAGGCCGTCCACGACGGCGATGAAGCCTGCCTGCACGTCATTCACAAAGGCTGTCTCGTCAGGTCTTTCGGACAGGCCGAACAGCAGGCCGAGCCGCTGTGCCGTTCGTTCGGCTTCCGTTGGATCGCAACATCGATCCGCCAGCTCCCGCAGCAGACGCCGAACCTTGTCGGGCGGATCGCCGGCATCGATGCCCGCCAGATCTCCGACGATGGCGGCCACCGGCGAGAAGGTGGCGGTGTCCGTGTAAGAACGGGCCTGGCCGCGAAGGACGACCACTGCCGCGCCGACGCCCGCTGTCAGCTCGTCGGCCAGGCGCGATTTGCCGATCCCGGCCTCGCCCACGATGGTCACCAGCACCGGGCGGCCCGTGGAGGTCGCCAGCCCCAGGCTCTGGTCCAGGATCGCCTGTTCGCCGGCGCGGCCGACGAACGGGATCGTGCGCCGGGCGGACCGCGTCGTGAGGCCTTCGACCGGAAACGCGTCGAGCGCCGAATCGAAGCCCTTGGCCCTGACCCGGCGCCGCCGCCCGAACGCGACTTTGGTGGTGGTGAGGGCGTGAGTCGTGGCCCCGACGATCACCTCGCCAGGCTGGGCGGCCGATTGCAGCCGGGCGGCTGAGTTCACGACCGGCCCGGTCACGAGCAGCTGCCCGCTCGGGTTGCGTCCCATGGCCGCCTCGCCGGATTCGATGCCAATCCGCACCTCGAGCGGCTCGTCCAGTCCGGCCGCCTCGCCCAATCTGCGGGTCCGCCCCCGGATGGCGAGACCGGCGCGGACCGCGCGCAGGGCGTCGTCCTCATGCACGGTCGGCAGCCCGAAAACCGCCATCACGGCGTCGCCGATGAACTTCTCAGGCCGGCCCCGGAGGTCGATCAGCTCCTCGGCCGCCGCCGCGAAGAACTGTCCCAGCAGCTCGCGCGATCGCTCGGGATCGAGGCGCCGCCCGATTCCGGTCGAGTCCACGATGTCGGCGAACAGGACGGTGACGACCTTCCGTTCCTCAGTGCCGACCAGAGCTCCGACCGTGGCGCCGCAGTTCGGGCAGAAGCGGGCTCCGTCCGGGAGTGGACGGCCGCAGATCGAGCAAGCTGTGGCCACGTATGCAGAATATGCTGCGAGCCATGAGCGATCCCAAAATCGACGCCCTGAGCAAGGTCCCGCTCTTCTCCCAGCTGTCCAGGCAAGAGCTCCAGTTCGTGGCGACCAGGACCGACGAGGCGGAGGTGCCGGCCGGGAAGGTGCTGACCAGGCAGGGGCGCCCCGGCGATACGTTCTACATCCTGCTCGGCGGCGAGGCAAAGGTGGTCATCGACGGCGACCTTCGCCGCACCCTCCGGACGGGAGACTTTTTTGGCGAGATCAGCATGCTCGATCGAGGGATGGCCACGGCGACGATAACCACGAGCAAGGCTTCACGGCTGCTGGTCATGAGTCACGCACAGTTCCGAGATGCCATCAAAGCCAACGATGCGTTGTTGGTCCACGTGCTGGCGGCGATGGGAGAGCGGTTGCGGGCTGACCTGGCTGCCAGCCACGGCCACGACTAGGTCCGCACCCTCAGCATCGCCCGCCGGCTGATCGACACGCGAAAGGGTGGCCGCGTGCCCGTTTCCGAGGGCGGCCACCTGCTTCGCGGTTTTAGCTCTTAGCGACTTTCGCCGGCGGCTCGAGCGTCATCGGAAGCCCCTTTGGATTGTTCGTCAGCTGCGTGAACCGAAGCTGGTTGCCAAACGGGTCCCGGAATCCGCAGTCGATCCCGTAGAAGTGCTCTGTCGGCTCGGATGTGAACTCGACCCCGCGCGCCTTGAGAGTTTCGTAGGTCTTGCGGCAGTCGTCAGTGGTCAGGCCGAGCGTGAAGCCCGTGGCGCCTTTCGTGACGAGCTCGCGGACCTTTTCCGCAGTCTTTTCGTCCATCGCGGGCGGGCCCGGCTGCTCGAGGAGCACTGCCCGTCCAGGCTGGCCCGGAACTCTCACGGTCAGCCACCGCATGAAGCCGAGGTCCAGGTCCTGGTCGACCTCCAGGCCGAGCTTGTTGACATAGAAGTCGTGGGCCTTGTCCTGGTCGAGAACGAAGATGTGCGAGATGTTGATGCCGGTGAACATCGAATGAACCCTCCTTGTGTTGTGGCTGGAACGAAACCGATGCTAGGCCCCGTTTTTTGGCCTGGCTTCTCCAAAACTGCTCGGCCTCGTCCATGTCATCGAGAAGCAGGTCGGCACCGCCATCACGATGCCTCGATCTCGGTATTCGGTCGGAGTGACGCCGACGATGTCGCGAAAGGTGCGGCTGAACGTGCCCAGGCTGCCGAAGCCGACGTCGAGGCACACGTCCGTCACGCTTCGCTCGGACTCCCGGAGCAAGAACATGGCGCGCTCGACGCGCCTTCGCTGCAGGTAGCGATGCGGGGTCTCGCCAAAGGTCGACTTGAAGGTGCGAATGAAGTGGGCCTCGGAAACGTAGGCGACGGCCGCGAGGTTGTGGATGTCGAGAGGCTGAGCGTATGTGCGGTCGATCGCGTCTCGGGCGCGAAGCATTCTGCGGTTGATCTCCTCGACGGCCTGGGTCATGCCTTACTCACAGTAGCCGCCTGGGTGCCGCTCGCCGGTAAGCGCGCTCGACGATGATCGCGACCTCCCCCCAATCGACCTCGACGTCGAGATAAACCCCGAGCCACCCGCGGTGGCCGACGTAAGGCGGCCGGAAAAACCGTTCTGGATTCGCCTTCACGAGCATCTCCTGCGCGCCCTCCGGCGCCGCGCACCAGGCGCTGCGTCGATCGTCGTGGTGGTGGTCCGCGGTGGTGACGAACTGCTTGCCGGCGACGAACCACGAGGGCTCGCCGTGGCTTAGCTTCTCGGTGACCTCGGGCAGGCTGAGGCAAAGCTGTCGCAGTTGCTCGATCTTGGCGGAGTCGCTGGGCCGTTTCACCGAAATGAGTGGCGCAGTCAGATTGGCGAGATTGTGACGATCACGTTGCCCTTCTTGTGACCCAGGTCGACGTAGCGGTGCGCCTCGACTATCTCGTCCAGCGTGTAGCGGCGGTCGATCACAGACCGGAACGAGCCGCTCTCGGCGAGTTCCTTCAGCACCAGCAGGTCTGACTTCTTGGTCCTCGGGAACGCATCATCGACGGACATCGACACTCCGCCCGATGCGAGTGCCGCGCCGGCGTTGAGCATCGCCTTCGCGCTCTTCCGTTTGCCAACAGCGTCGAAGATGAGGTCGTAGCGCGTGCCGCTCTGCGTGAAGTCGTCCTTCGTGTAGTCGATCACCGTGGTCGCGCCCAGCGACCGCACAAGCTCGACGTTCGCGGTGCTGCAGACGCCGGTCACCTCGGCGCCGAGATGCCTGGCCAGCTGCACGGCCGCAGTCCCGATGGCCCCCGAAGCTCCGTAGACCAGGACCCGCTGGCCATTCCGAACTTTCAGCCGACGCATGAAGAAGGATGCGATCAGCCCGCCGTAGGGCAGGGCGGCGGATTCTTCGTACGTGAGGTTGGCAGGCCGAAGTGCGAGCGACGAACTCGCCGGCCAGCACACCTTCTCTGCGTATGTACCGGCGCGGAAGCCGTCCATTCCGAAAACCTGGTCACCTGGCTTGAATGAAGTTACCTCGCGGCCGACCGACTCGATCTCGCCGGCAGCGATCATGCCGATAATCCCCTTCCGCGGCGCCCTGAAGCCGAACGCCGCTCGCATGAAGAGCCGGTAGACCCCGCGCAGCTTGAGGCCTCTCACGATGCAGTCGCTGGCCGTGACCGCGGTCGCGCCAAGCCGGATGCACACTTCCTTGTTCCCCGGACGCGGATCGGGCACGGTCCTGATCTGGAGCACCTCGGGCGGCCCGTACCCCGTGCAAACGGCGGCTTTCATCTCGTCTCCCCAGCCCGCAGCTCAAGCGCCGCCACGGTGCCATTGTGCCCAAGCGGCCGCAGAACCAGCGTCCAAGGTGCCGCGCGTCAGTCGAATGCTCGCGGCTAGCTGTTGCGGAGCTTCGGCAACGCGCAGACGCACACGTTCACGGATTGATTTCAGGCGAGCTTTCCCGGCTCTTGTCGATTAGCACCAACAAGAGCATCCCGCTCAGCTGAACGTTGGTCGAGCAACAAATGCTCTACACGATCTAGTCGCGCGACAACCTGCGCCATGTCACTCCCGCTGTCTTGATTGACGAAGTAGGCAGCAACCGAGGCGGCCAGGGTAGCGGTCAGCCCAATGCCAAAGAGCATGAGCGCTATTGCCACCAGGCGGCCCTGAGGAGTTGCGGGTGAAATGTCGCCATACCCAACAGTGGTAGCCGTCACGACCGCCCACCACATCCCGTCCCACACGTTGCCTTTGACAGTTTGCGGTTCGACCAAGCTCATGATTGCGCCCGCCATCACTACCAGCAGAATGAACAGCGCAAGCACGTACAGGAAGCCGCGGCGTCCGACGGTAGCTTTCAGTGCGGTCACAAGCCGGGCACCGAAGGCAACCAGCCGAACCAGTCGAAGCAATCTGGCTAGACGTGCTAAACGAACGATGCCGAACAGCGCTGGGAGAAGAGGAAACGAGATGACGACCACCAGCAGTGACAGCCACGCACTCAGCACGAATCGGCGTCTGTCCTCGGCCAGCAACAGACCGAGCGCGTAGTCGAGCGCGAACACCGACCAAATGATCCAATCGGCTGCTTGAAACGACGGACCGTTCTGTCCGTTGACCTCGACGATCGTCAACGGCACGGACAGGAGAGCTGCCAAGATCACGCCTACCTCAAGGCGTGGCAGCAGCCATTTGCCGACCGATCGCCAGGTGCGACGTGGTGATTTCACGGCGAATACAGGTTCCGCTGGAAGCCGCCGTGCTGTGAGCAAACGCCAGAGTGTCCCCCGGACTTGCTCAATTTTCCGTCCACGCACTGAACGACATATCCCGTGCCATTCCAGAAGCTGCTGATGCAGCCGAAGTATTGGCAGATGCCCGAGTCTGGTGATGTGATGAGGCTGCCTCCGCAGTAGTTGTAGTTCCAGGGATTGGCTGGCGCACCGCACAGGTTCGCAACCGGTGCGGTGATCGGTGTTGGCGACGGGGTCGTAATCGGCGAAGGTGTCGGGACGGGGCTCGGCGACGCGGGAATTGTCGTGGGTAATGGCGCAGCATTGAAAGCCGACACGGGATGGATTTCCATCCAGCCGTGATCGATGTCGAGCACCCAAGCGCCGGTGACTGCCACATGCGTGGCGATAGCAGGGATGGACAGGGGATTGGTGTAACCGGCGCACGCTGCGATCGCATCAGTTTGAGTCGGAGTTCTTACGCAGACTGGTTCCAGGACCAAGTCACCCTGCTCTGCGGACACGTTGCTGGCATTGATGTATTTGCTTTGGCCGGGGTCCAAACGCAGCAGGAGATGCAAATCGCCGTCGTTTTCGGATCGGATCACCGCAACAGTCCCGGTGACTGTGACGCATGGGTCCAGCAGCTGGAGTCGGTCTGGGCTGTAAACGTGCGCATGAGGATCGCCGCACGGTTTAGCGGCCATCGGCGGCAGAGGAGTCGTCGTCACAGGCGCCGCCGCCGACGGGTCGGATTCGCTATCGACGCTCGGAGAAACGTTGGCAGTCGGTGTCGTCGTGTCGGTGCATGCCGCGATCAGTACTACAGCTGCAAGCGTGCTGAGAAAGACATTGGCCAGGCGTACGGATGGCAACGATGTGAGTCAGCTGCTAAGCAGCTTTGCCTTTTCGGATTGAAATTCATCGTCGGTCAGGATGCCCTGCTGCTTCAAGTCCGCAAGCTTCCTTAGCAGCTCAAACTTGTCCGGTGCCGTTGGCGCCGTGGCGACCGGGGTCGGCTCAGTGGCTGCGGGCTGACTCGCCGTGGCTGCGGCAGGTGTATGGACCGTGACGCGCTGCGGTCGTTGCTTGGCGTAGTGAACCATCGATAGCAGTGAATCCCGAAACTGCGGGGCATGCTTCATGCGCACCAAACCTTCGAGGCTGTGCTGACCCGCGGATTCAACGAAGACAGTGCCCGTCCCCATCATCGGCTTGTGATACTTGACATCACGAATGTCGGCCAGGTAAAGCTGCTGGGAGTCCTTGGTCACGCGGCCACGGGACCAGATGAGCCTGTGGGTCGTCAGGGCCAGCCGGTCAGAACTGAAGCCCCAGTGCTTGGCGGTGCCGACAAGGCACTCATCGTTCATAAGTTGCAGACCGCCGGGAAGCGGGTTTCGAGACTTGACCAGCGGCATTGGACACTCGCGCTGAACTACATCGAACCAAGCGTCAAATTGAACCTGATAGGCCGCGGCTTGTTCTGCGGCTTGCTGGCGAACGATTGCAACTTGGGCGGCGGCTGCATCCTTCTTGGCCTTGTTTTCCTCCCGCATCTTCTTGTCTTGTTCGGCAGCCTTGGTGGCAAGCCAGCCGACCGCCTTCAGGCCGCTTGAGGTCGCATTGCGAACCGCGTTCCCCGCCTTGGACGGACCGTCTGAGCTAGTCGCAATCCAATCGCCACCATCTGCGGTGGACGGGGCCATTTTGGCTGGCTCTGGCGCCTGGCTGGCGGGTACCCATTCCGTGCCGGTCCACCACCATTGCCGGTCGTCTGAAAACCGCGGTTCCGCACCCGAGTCTGTCATGTGATCCTCTCCACGGACGCGTAGTAGGTCAGGCGAGCGGAGTATAGGCCCGCTCAGAGCCGGCATCTGAAGATTGCCGCTCGAGTTTCAGAATCGGAATCGGACTACAGTTTCGGGCTGCACGGGCACTGCGGCCTACTGGGCGTCGAGTCTTCTCAGTCGGTGCCAATGTCCCCTGCCAGCGCCCCGTGCCGCTACGGCTTTGCAATAGCTGAAAAGGCCGATTCGCATTCAGTGTTTGGTGCGCCTGGCAGGAATCGAACCTGCTGCCTTTCGGTCCGGAGCCGAACGCTCTGTCCGGTGAGCTACAGGCGCGCGAGCGCTTTAGTTTAGAGTGCGACGTTCGTGAGTCGAATCCCAGCCTTCATCGTCCTGGTCGCATTCGTGGCCGCATGCCAGAGCACCGCGCGCCCTGCCCCGAGTCCGACTCCAACTCCCAGCCCAACGCCACACACCGCCGTGGCCGACGCCGTGCTCCAGGTGGGCGATATCCCGAGCGGCCTCAATATCTGCCCCGGCTCCGGTCCGTTCGACGCTTACATCACGACCCTGCAGGCGACGCAGCCCGCACTCGCGAGCAGCCTCAACGACGAGTGGCAGTCACTGCGAACGATGGGCGCGATCAGCGCGGCGATCTCCCTCTACACCTCTGACGATTCCGCATGCACCGCCGAGCTTGCGGCGGTGGCCAAGCCGAAGAGCGCTGCCGCATTCGTCGCGATGTTCGGCGACGAGGGGCAGGCCGATCGAGCCTGGCAGTCGGGTGTGCTCGGTTTCGTACCGCCGGCCCCAGGCGAACTTCCGCCTGGTTTGAATCGCGGGACCGCCACCGGGCTGGGCCTCAGCTCGTGGACATACACACGCACACCGGTGCAGCTGGCGTGCTGGCACAAGTCCGTGTTCGTCGCGCTGGTCGTGCTGACCAACCTCGACGCGACCGCTTTCAAGACTGCGACGGCTGCCGTCGATGCTCGCCTAAACTGAACGGCTCGCGCGCCTGTAGCTCACCGGATAGAGCGCTTGCCTGCGGAGCAAGAGGCAGCAAGTTCGATTCTTGCCAGGCGCACCACTTTGCCCAAATTGACCCAATTCGTTTGCAGACTCGGCGCTTAAATCTTTGCGTGAACCTGCACACGGGCCTTAGAAGCGCGTATGCCTCGCCCGGGTAAAGCGCGGGAAGGCATAACCCGGCAAGTACGCCAAGAGGAGGCACGTGCTTGCCTACGACCGGCTGATGGGCGGCCCGCCCCAGTAGCACCTAGCCCGGCACGTTGAGGTGCCCGACCTCGCGGTCTGGCCGCCCGAACGCTGGACTACATGCGGGAGCCCGGGTTTCATGGCGCTCGACCTGCGTCGTGCACGATGCCGGCATTTGAGCCCGCAGCGTTGCATTGGGTGAACCGTTTGCGGTCCGGCGAATTGCGGCCCAGATGCCGCGGGGGTAGAGTGCCGTTCGATGCCGGGCGAGCGCACAAACATCTACGTAGACGGATTCAACCTGTACTACTGCCTGCTTAAGAAGAACCCGGCTGCCAAGTGGCTGAACCTTGCCGACCTGTTCAGGCGTGTGCTGCCGTCGAACGACATCCACCGGATCCGTTACTTCACAGCGCTCGTCAACGCGTGGCCTGCAGACCCCGACCAACCCGTCCGGCAGCAAACCTACCTGCGGGCGCTCAAGACGCTTCCGGAAATCTCGGTACACCTAGGCACGTATCGACTCCGCAAGAAGCGCCTTTACCTGACGAACCCGCCCCTGCACGGCCCGAAGACCGCCGAGGTCTTGTATAGCGAGGAGAAGGGGTCCGATGTGAATCTGGCGTCCTGGCTGTTGATGGACGCCTTTGCCAACGACTTCGAGGTCGCAGTCGTCGTATCGGATGACTCTGACTTGTACGAGCCGGTGCGAATGGTCACGCAGCAATTGGGCAAGAAAGTCGGCATCCTCAATCCCCAGCCACAAGGCGCGTGCCAACTGCAGTCAGCTGCAACGTTCGTGCGCCGGCTACGGCTAGGCGTTGCTGCGGCTAGCCAGTTCACCCCGACCCTGACCGACGCAAACGGGACATTCACGCGGCCGCCGACCTGGATATAACGGCGGTGACAACGGCCCAAAAATGAGCAGAGGCCGCCCCGAAGGGCAGCCTCGCACCCTACCACCGAAGCGGTAGGGGGGTTCGATGCGATTATGCCCATGATCGTGTCGGAAGTAAACCGCTAAGTCCGGTAGGTTTGCGTAGAGCACTAGCCGCAGATTTATGCTATCTTGCGTATGTCAATACCTACTCAATTTAGAGGTGAACCGCGTATGTCAGAGGAACAAACGGCAAAGATAGCTCCGGCGCCGAGTCGCGGAGCCCGCACGCGCGTATCAACCGAGAACCGCTATCCCGTCTATAACCTGAAGGACAGCCTTCTGGTTGCACAGGAAGTCAAGAACCAGGGCGGCAACGCCTGCTCTGCTGAACAGTTGGGGGCGTTTCTTGGCTACAAGAACACCACCGGCGGGGCTTTTGTCTCCAGAGTCGCCGCTGCCAAGCAATTCGGTCTGATCGAGACTGTACTTGGCCGATACCAGATCACCAAGCGGGCCGAGGCTGCGCTGTTCCCGGTTACGCCCGAATCGCGACTCCGTGCACTGCGTGATGCCTTCCTGGCAATTGGCGTCTATCGCCAGATTTACGAGCAGCACACCGGCCTGCAGCTGCCGGAGGAGTTTGGCATGCTCAACCTCCTCAAAACGCGGTTCGGAATCCCTCCCGATCGCGCCCATCTCGCTTATCGCGTGATGATGGAGTCGGCAGAATCAGCAGGATTCTTCAATTCCCGTCAAGGCAGCCGCACACACTTGGTGGACCCCATGCCTGGGGCCGCCCCGATCATGAGTGCATCCCCAGCCGAACCGAGTACAGGCCGTCGAAACGAGCCTTTCGAGAACCGGGGCGGGAGCGGGGGCGGTCGCGGAGGCGGTGGGGAAGAATTGGACCTTGATCCCGCTCTCGTCGGCCTCCTACGCAAGCTCCCGAAGCCAGGTCAATTCCCACGACGGAACACGTGGGAGGCCGCCTGGAAGGCGACCATGGACGTGCTTTACGGTGACGATATCGATGGCGAGGGGGACACGTCATGAGGAGGGACTAACCCGCTGACGAGCTGACAATCGAATGCCCGTCGCGTCAGCGGGACGGGCAGTTGGAGCACCGATCAGGTGATCGGGCGGGGCCGGGGGGTCGCCATTAACAACCTCCCCGGCTCCCCCCTTCCGACGCGGAGGATGAAGCCGCAAGTGCGGTCCCGGCCTTAGAACCCAGGGGCGCCCTCACGGGGCGTGCGGAGCATGTCCGCCGTCCTCTGCAACCCACACTTTACGGTTATTCCCCCGGAATATCTACGCCAGGGCGTGCGCGGAGGTGAGGATCGGATCGGCCGACAGACTTGCCCGCATGGTCTCGCAGCGCGACACCGCGGCGTCATCGGGAGCGCAAGCGCAGCACCTGAGTACGAATCGGACCAAGGCCTTTCGGCGGTTGCCTGCCGCGCAAGAGGCAGCAAGTTCGATTCTTGCCAGGCGCACCACGCGTGCCCGCGTGAAATTCAGGCCGGCGCGGTCATGAACTTCAGCACGCCCGACTCGAGCGCCTCCGCGATCTTCTGCTGACCTGAAGGATCGCTCGCGATCAGAGCCTCCGCGGGGTTGGTCACGAACAGCGGCTCGACCAAAGCACCCGGCATCTGGCTCGGATTGTCGACCCACCCTTGCGAGAGCGGCCCCAGCTCGATGAGGTGGTTGTAGCTCTGACCGGATCCCGTGAGGGTGGGCGCCGTAAGCTGGTCGTCGGTCCACACTCCGCGGTCGGCTGCGCCCAGCCGCGCGACGAGCGCGGCTTGAAGGTCGGCGGCCAAGAGCCGATTGGCGGCCGCGAATGGCCGAGCGGCGTCATAGAACGTCTCGGTGCCGCCGACAGAAGGATCGCTATAACCGTCGAAATGGATGGAGACCAGCACGTCGGCACCGGCGGCGTTGGCGCAGGCGGCGCGCGCGGCCAGGTCGCGGTGCTCGGCGCTCGCGGTGATCGCTCCGTAGATCGAGTCGGCGGCCGACAGCTTGAGCACCGTGGTGTCCTGAGTGCGCGCCATCACCACGCGGTACCCATCGAATCGCAGAAGGCCGGCAAGGCGCAATGCAACTGCCAGCGCCGCGTCTTTCTCGAGCACCGTGCGGCCCGAAGCAGTTGTGCCGACGACGCCAGGATCGAGGCCACCATGCCCAGCGTCGATGTAGACGGTCCGATCCGGATGTCCATGCGTGGGGGCAAAGCTCACGCACGCGCTTTCTTCGAGGCCCGGCACCAATGGCTGCTGCGGGACGGAGTCCGCCGCCTTCAGCGGTGCGGCGGCGATATGCCCGCGGTTCGCGGCTGCCAGGCTGGGCGAGTCCATCAAACGAAAGATCGCGAGGGCGAGCGTCGCCAATAGCGCCAATGAGAGCGCTGTGCGGAGCAAGGCCGAGGGGGCCCGCCGGCGCCGAGTGCGGAGTGGGACGTTGCGCGCGTTTGCGATCGGCCCGCGTAGTCTAGCGGGCGCCGCGGCGCGCGGAGACGATTAGTGGATCCGGCCGTTCTCCGCGAGCGCGATCTTCTTGTCGGTGGCGGCGTCGATGTTGAAGATCCCGAGGATGCTCATGAACTGCTTGTTCTGCCATACCGACAGGTAGACCGTTTGTGGGGGAACGACGAGCGTGAGGACGATCGAGTTCTTTCCCAACCCGGTGGCCGTGCCTTCCGTCACGGGAAGCTGCGACGACTTGAGCGTCGCTACGCTGAAGCCGAAGATCGAATCGCTGTTGTAGCCGGCCACAGCGCTCGCCTCGTCCTTGAACTGGAAAACGAAATCGACCGCCAGCTTGTAGGTCGCGGAGCCGATCTGCGACGCATTCGTCGCCAGGTCCGCGCAGCGCGCCGTGGAGTCGGTGTACAACTCGACGTCCGCGGCGGTGGCGCCGCCTTTCTGCGCGGCGTCCCAATGAGACTTGGTCGAAGAATACGTGGTCGGATCCGACGTCTGGATCTTCTTCAGGTAGCTGTTCATGTCACCAGAGAGATCGCATCTGTGCATACCGCTTGGCAGGTCGCTGAGCTTGACGGCAACGTTCGAGGCGGTGGCGGCGGGAGTTCCCGAGCCCCCACCAATCGGGCTGCAGGCGCCCGCCAGGAGCAGCAAAGCGATTGCGGCCAGGGATGCGCGCATGCCGCCTACTGTAAGGGACGGGATTCGGGGTCATTCCTTCTTAAGCGATGTCGGGCGCACATGGGAATAGGAGTGTGGCAACATGCAGGCGGCCTCGATATGCTCCACGACCTGCAGGCCGCCGTCTCTGAATACATCGGCTGGCTTCAGCTGGAAGCGAACCGCAGCCCGAACACGGTGCGCGCGTATCAATCCGAGCTCGCGAGGCTGACCTCGTTCCTGGCCGCCAATGGACATTCCCTCGCACTGGGCGACCTCCGGCACGAAGACCTGCGCGCCTATCAGCGCCACCTCGCCGGGCATCTCAAGGGACCGGCCTCGCGAGCCCGTGCCTTGGTGGCCATCCGTTCCTGGCTGCGCTGGCTGGCCCGAGAGGGCTTCATGGAGCGCGACCTCTCCAACGGCATCACCCTCCCCAAGCTCGAGCAGCGCCTGCCCAAGCCGATCGATCCGGATGAGCTCGCGCGCCTGCTCGCCGACCTCCCGCGGTCAACCCTCTCCGAGAAGCGCGATCGCGCGCTCGTGCAGTTCCTCATCAGCACCGGCTGCCGGATCTCCGAAGCACTCGCCCTCGATCGCACCGACTTCCCACGCACAGGCAACCGCCTGATCGTGACCGGCAAGGGCTCCAAGCAGCGCGCCGTTTACCTGACAAGCGATGCGCGAGAAGCGCTGGAGGACTACCTGGTCGGGCGCGAAGACGCTTGCATGGCGCTGTTCGTGAACTTCGATCGCTCCGTGCAAGACGACCGCGGGCGACGGCTCACGGGCGCAGGCGCGCGATTCATCGTGCGGCGGTTGCGCAAAGAGCTCGGCGCGTGGTCCTTCAAGTCACCTCACGTGGCCCGACACACAACCGCCACCACGCTCCTCGAGGTGACCGGCGGCGACGTGCGCCTGGTGCAGGAGGTCCTCGGCCACGCCAACCTCAACACGCTGCAGGGCTACACGAAGATCGTCGACAGCCGCAAGCAGGACGCCTACCGCCGCTACCAGGAGTTCCTGGACGGCAAGAAACCGCCAGAGACTAAGCCCGCGTAGCGGCCAGCTGCTTGCGGAGGTCGACCTCGAGCTCTCCCACGCTGCGGTCGAGCGACGCCGACAGCCGGCCGGCGATGATCTTCTTCAGCGAAGGCGGCAGTAGCTTTTCGAGCTCTGCCACCGCCTCATCTGGGCCCGCAAGGTAAAGACGTTTGTACGAGACTGCGCTCACCTCGCGATCGATGAGGCGAACGACCGCGGCCATGTTGGCCTTGACCCGGTTTTCCTCTCTGCGCTGAAGCTGTGGGTTCTTGTTACCTCCGGACTTGATGTGCTTGACGTTCACACCGTCGAGGTGGTGCTGGGGAATGACCTCGTCGAGGATCGATGCGAAGGTTTGCGCCTGCTCCTTGTGGACGACCACGATCAGCGAGGGCGGATTCCTCCTGAGCATGAGCTCGAGAGGTGCGAGCAGTGGCGGATCCACCTCGAGCCGCTCTTCGGTGTCCTCGGGAAGGCGGATCAGCCTCAGCAGGCCTTTGAGTTCGTCTGCGAACGCCGCGATGAACGGACATTCAACCGGGCGCACGACCGAAAGCTGTGCCTTGATTCGGGGGAGCTCACGATCGACCACCTTGCGGTCTTCGTCGCTCAGCTTGTGCCAGTGCTTGTCGACGATTCGCTTGAACTCCGTGTCGTAGAACCTGCCGTCGTAAGTCTGCGGGCGAATCGGGAAATAAACGCTCAAGGTCCGGTCGGACGCCGCCCGTAGGCTCGGAAAAAAAGCGAGCAGGTACGGGATCTCGGTCGGATGCGGGCGAGTCACCCCTCGACCTTCGCACATAACAACCGTCTGTGCGTGCGGACCGGGCGTTTGCGCCCTTAACCCGCCTCCACCGATACGGGCGTCCCGGACGCGCCCAGGGCGGCCACGAAGTCAGTCGCGCTCTCGTACCGTTCCTCGGGCGTCTTGGCCAGGCCCTTGTGAAGCACGACGGCGACACCCTCGCTCAGCTCGGGATTGAGCTCACGGGCGGGTGGCAGCGGATCGTTCACCTGGGCCATAAGGGTCGCGCCCGGTGTATTGCCCTGGAAGGGAACGCGACCGGTGAGCATCTGGTATGCGACGACGGCGAGCGAGTAGCGGTCGGCTGCCGGACCCGCACCATCCCCGGACACCAATTCCGGCGCCATGTATTCGGGAGTTCCCAACACCTGGCCGGTCACCGTGATCGTCTCGCCCCCGACGACCTTGGCCAGTCCAAAGTCGGTGAGCACCGGGGTGCCATCGCTCAGAAGCATGATGTTCGACGGCTTGATATCGCGATGCAGAACGCCCTGCGAGTGGGCATAGTCGAGCGCAGACGCCACTGGCGTGAGGATCAGGACCGCATTCTCGACCGGCATGGCGCCATCGAGCCGTTCGGCCAGCGTGCCTCCGTCCACGAACTCGCAGACGATGTATGGCACGCCCTCCTCCTCTCCATACGCGAACACGGTGAGGATGTTGTTGTGCCGCAGCTTGGCGACCGCGACCGCTTCGATCTGGAAGCGAACCCGGTAGTCCTTGTCCTCGGCGAAGAACTCGGGCAGGACCTTGATCGCCACGTGGCGGGTAAGGGGCTCCTCATAGGCCTTGTAAACCGTGGCCATGCCTCCACGGCCTATCTGCTCGACGATCAGATAAGAGCCCAGCGTCGTCCCAGGGTTAAAACTCAGCCTGTTTCTCCTTCCCCCACCGTCGCCCGCGCCCCACCATCCATTGTCGTCGATGAACGACCAGATAGAACCCACATATGCCCTCAGTTACCCAATAAGAGATAACGAGCGGCGAATGAACAACGATCGCCAAAGAACCGGTCAGGAATCCGGGGGGCTAGATTGGCGATTCGCTCACGGCCAGAGCAGGTGGCCGAGCACCATCCCGATCAGGACCGCCAGCACATAGGTGCCCCGAGGGAAGCGCCGGACAAACGCGCGCACGCCGTTGCTCATCGGGTCCCGGCCCTGTCTCAGAGCGATGGCCTCTTCGAGCATGAGCAGAAAGGCGATTCCAACCCCGGCTGTGGCGATCAACGCCAGGATCGCCTCTGGAGTCAGGTTCACGTCTGTCCGCCTCCCGGTGACGTCCTGCCGCGGGCCGGGCCCCAGAGGAAGTGCCCGAGGAGGATGCCGATCACGACCGCGATGGCGAACGCCCAGGCAGGATGGTCGTGCACCGCGGGCCTCACATAGTCGGTGATGGGCGTGTGGTGGGTGATGATCGCCCAGCTCTCGTACACGAGGAGGAGGAAGAGCACCCCGAACAGGGCGGTGACCAGCCAGGAGAACAGGTTGCTCAGCGCTGTCATCACAGGGTCAACGGACCGGAATCCTACTGGTTACGTAGCCTTGTGGTCGCATTGATTGCGACCGGGGAGCGCGTCCACCTCACACGGGCCGCGCTCGTGGCGATCGCGGCCATCTTCTTCCTGATGGGCGTTCTGGGCTCGGCGTATGGCCCACTGCTCGAGCACCTCGCCCGCCGGTTCGACGTCAGCCTGGCCGTCGCCGGTGGAGTTCTCACCACCCACTTCTTGGGGGCGTTGATCGGGGTCCTCGCCTCGATGCGCGTGCTCCAACGAGTGTCAAGTCGCACTTTCATGCTCGGCGCACTTACCTGTCTCGGCGTTGGATGCGCCAGCGTCGCGCTCGCGCCTTCGTGGCCCGCGTTCCTCGCATCCGTCTTCGTGCTCGGAATCGGATGGGGCGCGCTCGACATCGGTTGCAACCAGCTCGTCGCCCACAGCGAGGGAGTGCGGCGCACCGCCGTTCTGAATGCATTGAATGGGACTTTCGCCGTCGGCGCCGTGGCCGGTCCGATCCTCGTCTCAACCGTCGGCCGCACTCACCTGGCCCTCCTTTATGGGGGCGCCGCCGTGGTGGCCTTCGCGCTCTGGCCCCTGGTCAGCGGTGTCTCCGGGCGGTTGCCGTTCACACCCACGAGGACCGTGGACTCGTCCGCCCTTCTCCTCGGGATCTTCATGATCGGCTTTGCGCTTTACGTCGGGATGGAGGCGGGAATCGGGGGCTGGATGCCCTCTCAGCTCGAATCGGTTGGCGTGCAATCGGTGGCCGCAGCAACTTTGACCTCCGGCTTCTGGCTGGCGCTTGCGGCGGGCAGGCTCCTGGCCGCCCTCGTGCCGGCGCGCGTGCCCGAAAGCACGATCGTGATCACCGCGTCCGCTGTGGCCGCCGTTGCCCTGCTGAGCGCGCTGATCCCAGCCGCCGCGCCGATTGCGTTCATCGTCGCCGGCCTCGCGATCGCGCCCATCTTTCCAACCGGCATCGTGTGGCTCGCCAAGCTGAGGCCCGGCGACGCCCGCGTCACGTCATGGCTGTTTCCGGCCTCCATGGTCGGCGGGGCCGTCATCCCGGGCGGCATCGGCGCGGTGATTGCACGATTCGGGATTGGTGTGGCCCCGGCGGTGCTGTCAGTGGTGGCGGTTGGCTGCGTCGCCTCGTTCTCGCTGGCGGCTGGCGGAGGGGCCCGGGGTATCGTTGGCGAACCGTGACGTCGCTCACGCGTGGGCGCTGGTTTGGAGTCGCGATGGCGATCGTGCTGGTGGGCGGCTGCGCGCATGGCTCCGGTGTCGGTCCGCCCTCGCCGTCGCCGACGGCCTCTCCGACGCCGGCCGCCACGCTCCCATGCAAGATGCCGGTCAACCTGCGCGTCGATCAAGGTGGCAACCGCGAGGTGCTGGGTTACCTGGCCCTGCCGTCCGGCGTCACCACCGACGATCCGACCGACTCGATCGTCAAAGTGGCTGACTTTCCGGTGAGCGGCGGCGGCACGGTCCCCTTCTGGGGGACTGTGACCTCGCCGCAGCTGTTCGGAGTCGGCCTGGGGACTTTTTCGCCGGTCGCCGGCAAGTGGCTGCCCGCACCGCCGGAGCTCGTGGCGCCTGACCTGCTCCACTACACCTACCTCCACCCCAACGGCAGCCTTCGGCTGGCGGCTGCGACCGGCTCCGAGATCCCGATCGCGAATCCGATCAACCTGACTCCGCTGGCCTATACGAACGCCGGTGTCGTCCTGGTCCAGAATCAGCCGGACTCGAACGGCCTGTGGCTGCTAGATCCCATCACCCAGGCGATCACCGTGATCACCCCACCGACCGCGACCGATGACTGGCGCGAAGTGGCGACGGCGCCGGCCACCGCGAACTCGAGCGGCGGGACGTTTGCATATGGAGTCAACTCTCCGGGGGTGCCGGGCGCCCCGCATCCAACAGCGGTCCTGGTTTCAAACGTGCTCGACGGTGTGTCGAGGACGGCCTACACCACGACGGGTGGAACCACGATCGCCCTCATCGCGGCCGACCGGCAGGGCGGGCTGCTCCTCGTGCTCACCGGGACTCTGTCCGGCCTCGTCTACCTCGACCCCCACAGCGGGCCGCGAACTGTGGCGGCGCCCGCTGGGGTCGTGCTGGCCACTATGGGCCCCCGCCACCACGCGGACGCGCATGGCATCTGGTTCATCGGCCGCACCGGAATCTTTCTTTTCAACGCCACATCTGGCTTACAGAAGATCGCAGCCGGGGTCACGACCGACATCGCGCCGGGCGGCGACTGCGGTTAGGCGAGGGCTAGGCGCCCTGCGTGCCCTGGTCGTCGATAACGACCTGGGCGTCGCCCGCCGTGGTCAAGACGAGCGGAGGTAGTTGAGCACCGCGAGCACGCGTCGGTGATCGCCTCCTGCCGGCTCCAATCCGAGCTTGGAGTAGATGGTGCCGATATGGGCTTCCAGTGTTTTCGGGCTGATCTTCAATGCCGACGCGATCGCATCGTTGGATCGGCCCTCCGCCATTAGGGCGAGCACCGACCGCTCGCGACCCGTCAAATCTTCGATCAGGTCGTGGGCCCGCTTCCGGCCCAGTAGCTGCGAGACCACGAGTGGATCGACCGCGGACCCGCCGTTGCCCACGCGGCGCACCGCATCGAGGAACTCATCCAGGTCTGCGAAGCGATCTTTGAGCAGATAGCCAACGCGATCCGGGCTCTGGCCCAGGAGGTCGAGAGCGTGATGACTTTCAACATATTGAGACAGCATCAGGACACCTATCTCCGGGTGCTGGCGTCGGATCCGTTTGGCGGCCACCAGCCCTTCGTCGGTCTGGGTCGGCGGCATTCGAATGTCGAGAATCACGAGCGAGGCGTTTACGCTCGCCACGAGCCGGTCCAGTTCGTCGGCGTTGGAGGCCTGACCCACGACTTCGAAGCCGCCGCTCTCGAGGACCCGAGTCAGCCCTTCTCGAAACAACACCGAGTCGTCAGCGACGATTACGCGCACGGCACCTCGGCATGAATGGTCGTACCGCCTGTGTGGTCGCTCCTGATGATCAACCGTCCACCCACGGCAGCGACCCTGTCGGTCAGTCCCCGAAGCCCAGAACCGACGGAGAGGTCAGCCCCACCAACACCGTCGTCGGAAACCTCGACGACCGCCAGTCCCGAGCTGCGGCCAAGCGAGACGCACATCCGCCGTCCCTTCGAATACTTCACGGCGTTGGTGATTGCCTCGGAAACCACGAAGTACAACGCGGCCTCGAGGGGCGGCGCCAGCCGGGCATCGCCCAGCTCCCCTGTGACCTCGACCGGGATCGGGCATCGCTCGGTCAGGGACCTGATGGCAGGAACCAACCCGGCCTGGGTGAGGATCGTCGGATGAATGCCGCGCGCCAGCTCGCGGAGCTCTCCAAGCGCCTCCCTGAGCGCTGCGATGTTGGCGTCGATCAAAGTTGCGGTCTCTAGATCTGAGCGCCGCATCGCCTCTGTTTTCGTGTCCTGGAGCGACAACAGCAAGGTCACCAGCTGCTGCTGAGCGCCGTCGTGAAGGTCCCGCTCGACTCGCTGGCGCTCGCTGTCGGCAGCCTCCACCAGGCGCGCCCGCGACTGCCGCACCTCCTCCAGCTGGGCGCGCAGCTGGACCTGGAGACGTGCGTTCTGCAAAGCCAGGTGCACCGCCGCGGCGGCCGTATCGATGAGCTGTCCTTCGTCCACAAGCGAAGAGTCGAAGACGAGTGCGGCGACCGGGCTGGCCGGATCGCCTAGAACGCTCACGGCTCGCTCTGAGTCCCCGGTCGGGAGCTCGATGCGCCTGCCTTCCAGGTCCGCAAACCACTCCTGGGCCGGCAGCCAGTAGGCGACCTCGAGCGAGGGATCGTGGAGAGCCTGCGCCAGCGCCGGCTGAAGCTGCTCAGGCGCCAGCCCGCCCGACAGCTTGACGACCAGATCGCCCACGGATGACATGTCCAGCTCGGATCTCAGCAAGCCGATCAGACACCCGACCGGTAGGGCGACGAGCAACAGCGGGAAAACCGTCGCCAGCACGGTGAACGAACCTCCCAGGACCGCTGCCGTCGCCAGCACGAAGAAAACGGTGATCGGGACCATCGGCCAGAAGACTGGTGACATCGATCGCCGCCTGGCGTGCCCGCCCAGGAACCAGCGGCGGATGACGAGAGCCGAACCGATGACCAGGCAGGCGAGGTAGATGGAGCCCGCCGCCGGGACCTCGATATCGAAGACCGGCTGGCTGATCCGGCCCAGCCCGCCCGGGTAGCCGGCGACGACCGCGAGCAGAGCCGCGAGCGGTACGACCGCGTAGAACGATCGGACCACCACGCGGTCCAGCCGGGAGACAAGGCGTCCTCCAGGAAAGGCCAACAGGAGGTGGATGAGGACGACCGCCCAGAGGGGGCTGACGAAATCCAGCAGGACCTCCGCGGGGCGCGAGACCTGGCCAACGCTGTGCTGGAGCAAGGCATCGCCGGCGAGAAGACCGACGCCGACGCCCATCATCAGAAGACCAACCCGGTTCCGGGGCCTGAGTGACCAGGCGATCAGCCCGGCGAGGACGAATGAGGACCCTGGGACGATGTAAACCAGCGCCCCGTACCAATCAGGCGAGAGCTCCCAGACGACGCCCCCGCCCGGGAGGATTGTGAATTTCACCTCGGAGAAGCACGCCAGCGCGATCATGGCCAGCGCGCCGGCCTGGATGATCCGACGCTGGAGGGTGGTCATGCTCGGAGCAAGGCCACCAGGCTTTCGGCGGAAAGGTCCGCCTTGGCGATGAAGCCCCGAGCGCCACAGTCCAGAAGGCGAGGGCCGTAGTCCGCGGCGTCGCGACTCGAGATCAAGACCACAGCGGGGGGCTCCGGCTCCAAGCTCAAGCGCGCGGCCACCGCCAAACCGTCAAGGTCAGGAAGCTGGATGTCGAGGAGGACGAGGTCGGGCTTCAACCGCCGCGACTCGCTCAACGCTTCGGCTCCCGTACCAGCTTCCCCAACGACCTCGTGGCCGATGGCTTGAAGCAGGCGGCGGGCGAGCCGGCGGAAACCCACGTGATCGTCCACGATGAGCACGCGCTCACGCATCGCCGCATCATCTCACCGCTTGTCTCGAGCCCGGTACAGGGCTAACCCCTACTCCAACGGGGGCCCCGCCCCGATGTGGCTCTGTCGCTGAGCGCCTAGCTTGGCGGCGTGCGCAGGCTTACGAAGCGTGCAGAAATGGACGCGAGCCACCGGCTTGCCGACGTGGCAGCTCTGGCCGGACTTGTCGTGGCCGTCGCAGCCCTGCTGTCGGCCATTGGGTTCTTCTTCGCCGAGCCGATCCTCGCATCGCTGCAGGGCCCTGACCCGTGCGGGGCCGCGAAAGGCGTACGCCCACCCGATCCAGCCTGCATCTCAGCTCATCTCGACTACCACCAACCCGACCCGGTCACAGGCTACCTGTCCACTCCCGGATCGCGGCTAGAGCAGGAGCTGGCTCCCGCCTGGACCGGGGCGCTCGTGCTCGCCCTTGGCGCGGCTCTGATCAGCTGGCTGGCCCTGGCGACCGGGACTCGTCGCCGCCGCACCGCCGCCGCGGCCTTGAGTCTCGGCTCTTTCATCCTCGTCGGGATGTTGGCCCCCTACCTCGTGTTTCTCATCGGCGGCGGGGATTAAACAAGCACGACCTGCCCCGGGGACAACCCTTACGAAAGTGGCGGTGCGGCCCCGATGTGATCGTGCAAAGCGGCGCCTATGGTCGCCGCATGAGCGCGATCATCACGACCTTATTGGGTCTTTCGGGCTATCCGTTGATCGGAGTCATCTGCGGACTCGTCCTGCTCGAGGAGTTGGGCATCCCAATGCCGATGGCGCCGGGCGACCTGCTTCTGGTCCTCACGGGCGTTTCGATTGCGACGGGTCGCGTCAACCCGTTGGCGGTGGTGGCAGCAGTGTATCTATCGGCGCTGGTCGGGGCCATCGGCGGGCGCGAGCTCTGCGAGCGCATTGGGAGCACGGCGCTGCCTCGGATTGCACGTCTGCTTCATGCCGGTGACCGGGTCGATGATCTGACGGCGAAACTCCGGCGCGGCGGGTCCGCCACCGTCTTCGTAGGTCGGATCACGCCCGGCTTGCGGGTGTATACGACCCAGCTTTCGGGGCTGGTCGCGATGCCTCGGCGCACATTCCTCATCGGGCTGGCCCCGGGGATAGCCCTCTATGACGCTGTCTTCATCAGCCTCGGTGCCTGGTTGGGCCTGGGCGTGCTGACGACGATCAAGCACTACATGCCAGGGACAGGGGCGATCGTCTTACTGGCTATGGTGATTGGGTCGGCGCTCGCCGGACACGCATTGGTCAACCACATCCGCAGACCAAGCCCAGCCTAGAGTTTCGAAATAAGGGCTAACCCCTACGAATGAGGCGGCGCCGCCCCGATGCGGCTGCTGCGCACAGCGCCTATGGTCGCAAAAATGTATGCAACCCACGCCGGGTTATCAGGTTCAGGAGGAAAGCGGCTTATGAGTCGACCTTTACGGCACCTTCTGGCGTTAGCGACAGCATCTTCGATGGTGATGGCGGCCGGGCCCGTCTTCCTGGCGGTCCAGGCGGACACCGGAGACAGCGCGACCGCCCTCGCCAAGATCAACCACGTGGTCGTCATCTACGAAGAGAACCACAGCTTCGACAATCTCTATGGCGCCTGGGAAGGCGTTAATGGGCGCTCTAACGCCGACCCGGCGCACTCACTCCAGATCGGGCAATTCGGTGCGCCGTACACGTGTCTGCTGCAGAACGACGTGAACCTTAAGGCGCCGCCCCTTGTGGCGACATGTACCGACACATCGACAGGAACCTCGTTCTCGAGCGCATTCACCAATCAGCCATTCGGCATCGAGGCCTACATCCCGGCGAGCGCGCAGACGTGCCCGAAGGCGGGCGTTTCCTTCCCGGCCGGCTCCTCGCTGCCCGACCCGAACAATCTGCCCGGCGGCTGCACCCGCGACATCGTCCACAAGTTCTATCAGGAGCAGTACCAGCTGAACGGCGGCCGCCAGAACCGCTACGTCACCGGCAGCGACGCGATCGGGCTGAGCATGGGTTACTACGACACAACTGCGCTCCCGATCTATGAGTATCTGCACGATCCCGCCCACCCGCACTACGCGATCGCGGACGACTTTTTCCAGGGCGCTTTCGGCGGATCGTTCCTCAACCACCAGTGGCTCATCGCCGCTGCCACGCCGACGTACCCGAACGCTCCCACGTCGCAGCATTCGATCCTCGACGCCAACGGCATGCCGACCAGCTACCGACTCTATGCGGCAACCGGCGCGGTGGCAGACAAACCTCTCACGCAGTCATGCCTGCCAACTACGCATCTGGCCTGCGGAGACTTCGCCGTCAACACGATCCAGCCGACCTCCCAGCCGACGTCGTCCAACCCCCTCAAGCTTCCGCCGCAGACCGGTAAGACCATCGGCGACGAGCTCAGCGCCGCTGATGTGAGCTGGGCGTGGTACTCGGGCGGCTGGTCGAATGCCGACGGAGACGTCGGCGCCCCCGGCTGGACCAACGGAACCACGCCCGGCGTCTGCACCGACACCTACTCATTTGCCAACCCGGCATATCCGTTCTGCCCGAACAAGGTCTTCCAGTTCCACCACCAGCCGTTCAACTACTTCGCCGCATACGCTCCCGGAACCGCCGGGCGGACGCACCTGCGAGACGAGCAGGAGTTCATCGATCTCGCCACAGCTTCGAGCAAGGACTGCAAGCTCAACTCGGTCAGCTTCGTCAAGCCGATTGGCCTCGAGAACGAGCACCCCGGCTACACCAGCGAGACCAAGGGCAGCAACCATCTGGTCGCGTTGCTCCAGGCGATCCAGGACAGCAGCTGCCGAAAGGACACCATGGTCGTGGTGACCTACGACGAGTTCGGCGGCCAGTGGGACCACGTGCCCCCTCCGGGGCAGGGTGGAACCGCGGGCCCGCACGACCAGTGGGGACCCGGGACGAGGATCCCCGCGCTCATCATCTCTCCGCGTCTGCAGGGCAACTTCGTAGTCGACCACTCGCAGTACGACACCACCTCGATCCTCGCGACGATCGAGCACCGTTACGGCCTGGCCCCATTGAGTTCCCGGGACGCGGCGGTCAACGATCTGTCGAACGTTTTCCTGGCGGTGCCACCTTTCGATTAAGCACTTCCCGTAGTCGCAAGCCGGACTCGGGCCGAACCACCGGCCCGAGTCGTTTCTCTAACAAGAAAGGCCGGTATGGCGTCGAAACCGGCCCTGAGCGCTCGCCGTTCTGCCGCTAGCCCGCGCCTTTCGGCATGGCCGGTCCACCCGGAATCGAGCCGGCGATGGCGCCCACGACCGCTCCCGTCTCGGCGCCGATGACCAGCATCCTGTCCAGGCCGATGGCCGGAAACCTGATCGGGTCGAAGGACTGCTGCGGATTTGCCGCACCGGCCAGTTGGTGATTCCATGCGGCATTACCGATTCCCGCCCCGACGAGCGCCCCCACCAACACGCCCCCGATCAGGCCCCGGATACCAAGGCCCGACGCGCCCCCGTAGACTCCCCCGATCAGCGCCCCGACCAGCGCGCCCAGTCGGTAGCCCTCCAGTGGCCCCAAGTATTGGACTCCGACCCCGATGATGGCGCTACTGACGGTTCCGACGACAATGCCCAGCAGTGCCGCGATTCCGATGACCCGGACGAAGTGAATGATCCGCTCGCGCGTGAACCTCTCAACAGCCATTTGCACGAATTCCTCCCGAGTTCCAATAACGGCGCAAGCGCAATGTTGCGCCGGAGCTCGAGCAAGGAAAAGGCCGGGTTCGTAGGAACCCGGCCTCTGTTTGACTGCTAGGGGAGAGCCTTTACTCGTCCTCGATCTGGTTGTACATCAGGCTGTCCTGGATCTCGTACAGGGCGTCCATCGCCTCCATCACGGAAGCGGGCTTGGCCTGGGCCAGGACGGTCACCTCGGGCGACTCCTCGATGACCTTGTTGATGGCGACCGAGAGCACCGGCGGCATCTGCCGCTGGTCGGCAAGGTTGAGCATCTCGAGCTCGTTCAGGAGCTTGTCGATGAGATGCATCTTGTTCCGGCGCGCGTACTTGGCCCGCTGGATCCGACGCTCCTTGGCGGTCATGTGCTCGATGGCGCGGCTGGCTTGCTTGATCATGCTTAATACCTCTTCGCAGCCCAGTTTACGAAAAGTCGGGATTTTGTCAAGATCCACCTGTAATAAATAGCCTGGGCCTGTGCTAGCATCCCTGGCCAGCGTCCGGATATGCCCACCACCATCGCCGGCCGTTCCACCCGCATGGAAGTCCTGGAGTTGCTCCGGCGTAAAGGCGACGCCAGCGCCGAGACGATCAGCTCCGACCTTGGCGTCACCCCCAACGCGGTCCGCCAGCACCTCACCAACCTCGAGCGCGAAGGCTTCGTGGTCAGCCACCCGGAACGCCGCCGGCGCGGCCGGCCTTCCCTCCTCTTCTCGCTCACCGAGCGGGCAGATTCGGTGTTCCCCAAGCGCTACGGCCAGCTGGCGTCGATGGTGCTGCAGGAGGTGCAGGACATCGGCGGCCCGGAGGCGCTGGACGAAGTCTTCTCACGGATGGCCACCCGCCATGCCAGGGCCATCGAGCCGAGCCTGGAGGGGCTCGAATTCGACGACAAGCTGCGCCGGGTGGTGGCGTGGATCGGCCGCGCGGGGACGCTCGCGGAGCAGACCGAGACGCCTGAAGGCGTGAAGGTGACCATCCACAACTGCCCTTTCCGCAACACCGCGCTCAAGTTCCCGCAGGTCTGCACGATCACCCCGCATCTCTTCTCGCAGTTGCTGGGCACAGGCGTCTCGCAGGCCGACTCCATCCACCGTCATGACCCCTACTGCTCCTTTGTCGTCCAGCGCCCTCCCCACCCTCAGTAGCGCCCAGGTCAAGGCGGCCGACGCCCTCGCGCAGGAGCGCTTCGGCGTCGCGGTCGACTGGCTGATGGAGGCGGCGGGGTGGCAGGTCGCCCGGTTCTGCACTGGCCGCACGGCCGTGGTATGCGGTGTGGGCAACAATGCCGGCGACGCACTCGCCGCCGCCCGACACCTCCAGCGGTGGGGCCGCCTGGCGTCGGTGTCATGCCTCGATGTCACGCGCCTGCGCGGTGCGGCCGTGCGTGAGCTCGACGCTCTACACAAGCTGAATGTCGAGGTTCTCGACACCTTCAGGCTCGATGGCGCCGAGGTGGTGCTCGACGGCATCTTCGGGACTGGACTGTCGAGGCCACCCGAGGGCGAATTCGCAGAGTGGATCCAAGCCATCAACACGTCCGGCGCTCGGGTCGTTTCCGTCGACCTGCCGTCGGGACTCGACGCGGACGCCGGGGTCGCCTACGCTCCGACTGTGCAGGCGCATACAACGGTCACGCTCGGCCTGCCCAAGGCCGGGCTGCTGAGCCGCGACGGACCCCGCCACGCGGGCGAGGTGTGGGTCGTGGACATCGGCATCCCGTTCGAGGTGTACGCGGCGCTCGGGGTCGAGGTGCCCTCGTCGCTCTTCTCGGCGCACGAACGATTCCGCCTCGAGGCGCCTCGGCCTTGACGCGCGAGGTCATCTGGGACCACGGCGTGTCTCTGCCCGAGCACAGCCTGTGGCTCGACCCGCTCGTGGTGCGCGCATTCGCTTTCATCTCCCACGCGCACACCGATCACGCTCGGCGCCACAAGGAAGCCCTGCTCACGCCCCAGACACTTGCTCTCATTCCCGAGGCGCGGCGCCCGCGCGGCTGGCGGATGCTCGGATACGACGAGCCGATGCGGCGGGGGCCGGCGACTGTGACCCTGCACCCGGCCGGGCATATGCTCGGCTCTGCACAGCTGCGCTTCGAGCACGAGGGCACCAGCCTGCTCTATACAGGCGACATCAAGCTGCGCCAACCTGGCGGGCATGCGCCGACGCATGTGCCTCGCGCGCATGTGCTGGTGATGGAGAGCACGTACGGGCGGCCGCATTTTCGGTTCGGCGATCCGGACACGACGGTCGAGTCGATCGCCCGCTGGTGCCGCCTTGCCCTCGACAGCCGTGTGACGCCGGTGCTGCTCTGCCACGCCCTGGGCAAAACCGAGGAGGTGATGCTCGCGCTCGCGCCGTACGGCTTCGAATTCGCGCTCGAGAGCCGATGCGTTCCCTGCGCGCGCGCATACGCGAGCGCGGGCAGCCGGCTTCCGGAATGGGTCGAGCTCAACGGCGACACTCCATCTGGTCGAGTGGTCATCGCACCCCCGGCAGGAAAGGACGAGGTCCGGCGCCTGGGCCGCTACCGGACGGCGCTGATCTCGGGGTGGGCCAAAGACGCGGAGTTCGCTCGGCTGTTTGGCGCCGACGCCACTTTTGACCTCTCGGACCACTGTGACTTCGACGAGCTCATTGAAGTCGTCGAGCGATCGGGCGCCGACCACGTGTACACGGTGCACGGCTACACCGAGGACTTCGCGCGGCACCTGCGCAAGCGCGGCATCCGCGCCTCCGCTCTGGAAGCTACCGAACAGCTCGCGTTGGCGCTCTAGCGCAGGGCCCAGCCGGAGCGAAGGACCGCCCGGCGCAGGTCGGCATCGCCGGCGGCGGCGTCGCTGAGCCGGGACAGCAGGAGGTCGAGCCACGCGGTGAGCAGCACCGGTGGATGACACTCCAGCTCCTCCTTGTTCCAGCGCGCGCGGAGTGTCCGGCCGCCCAGCTCGAACGCAACCTCAGAGATCGGGCCCCGGTTCAGGTGGCCGCGCTTGACCTTGGCGATCGGGATCCGCTCCACCAGGTAGTCGAGCAGCTCGATCGGCTGGTCCTCTTTATCCAGGGGCGCGTGGCAGAACACGCAGATTCCATCGAGCGGCAGCGCAGGCGCCCCGCAGATGGCACAGCTCACGCCCCCGCCGCGCTGGTGCGCATCCAATGCGCTCAATCCGTGTACCTCGTGATGATCTGATCCTCGCGCCGCTTCTCAGACCTATATAACGGGCAGTCCTCGAAATTGCGCACGCAGATCGGAGGGCTGTCGGTCAGCGCGTATTTGCGCTTGGACAGGTGGTCAACATGGCAGTCGAAGCGGTACACGCGCAAGAACATGCGCTGATCTTTGACGAGCTCCTCCAGGTAGGGACATCGACGCACGCGACTTACGATAGGCCACCGTACCCAGACATGCTCGATTTCGCACGCACCGGGGCAGCTGTGGGCGGAACATCCGCAACCCTCGAGAAAACGCGCCTGCTCGCGGCCTACTTTCGTTCATTGAACAATGACGACGACCTTCGAAGGGCGGCCGTTTTCATGGCCGGCCGCCCATTCGGTCAGTCCAAGCGCAGGACGCTCGGCCTCGGTTGGGCAGCGCTCAGCAAGGTGGTCGGTGCGATCTCGGGCCGCGACGACGGCGAGCTGCAGGGTCTCTTCCGCAAGCACTCGGACCTCGGCGACTGGGCGGGCGAAGCGCTCGAAGGGCGCACTGAGAACGGCGACGTACCGCTGGAGGAGGTCGAGAAGACGCTGGAAGGGATCCGCACCGCCCGCGGAGCTGCCAAGGCGGCGCCGCTCGAGGGGCTCCTGCGCCGGCTCCACCCGGAGGCGGCCCGATTTGTGGTCAAGGTCATCGCCGGCGAGATGCGCATCGGCTTGAGCGAAGGTCTGGTGGAGGCCGCAATCGCCGAGGCGTTCGGGCAGCCGGTGACTCAGGTCAAGCGTGTCCACCTCATCACGGGAGACATCGGCGAGACCGCGGTGCGGGTCAAGCGAGGCCTCATCGAGACCAGCAAGGTGACCCTGTTCCAGCCCATCCGCTTCATGCTGGCGAGCCCAGTCGAGACGGCCGCCGAGGCCTTCGAGCGCATGGGCGCGGAGAAAGTGTGGACGGAAGAGAAGTACGACGGCGTCCGCTGCCAGCTTCACCACGCGGATGGGCGTGTGGAGCTCTTCTCACGCGACCTGAAAGAGACGACCGGCGCCTTCCCGGAGCTGGCTGAGAACGCTCCCAGGCTCGGTCACGCGGTCCTCTTCGATGGCGAGGTCCTGGCCCATCGAGACGGAAAAGTCCTGCGGTTCTTCGAGCTCCAGCACCGGCTCGGCCGCAAGCAGGTCACGGCCGAGCTTCGCCGCGAGGTGCCTGTCGTGCTCGTGATCTTCGACCTGCTCTACCTCGACGGCCGCTCCCTGCTCGACGAACCGGTCGAGGAGCGCCGGCGCTTGCTCGAGGGACTCGGCGTCGAGCACCCCTTCCTGCTCGCCCGCCTCGAGGAGGCGACCAGCCCGGCCGACCTCGACCGGATCTTCGCCGACACGCGCGAGCGCGGCCACGAAGGCTTGATGGTCAAGGACCCGGCGAGCCCTTACACGCCCGGGCGCCGCGGCCTCGCGTGGCTGAAGCTCAAGCGGCCGCTGGCGACGCTCGACGTCGTCGTTACCGCGGTCGAGTGGGGACACGGCAAGCGCAAGGGCGTGCTGTCCGACTACACGTTCGCGGTCAAGGACACGGCCACCGGCCGCCTGGTCAATGTGGGCAAGGCGTACACGGGGCTCACGGATGCGGAGATCGCCGAGATGACCGAGCGGTTCTTGAGCATTACGGTTGACGATCGGGGCTGGGCGCGCGTCGTGAGGCCCGAGGTGGTGCTCGAGGTCGCGTTCGACTCGATACAACATTCGGGCCGCCACGCCAGTGGTTATGCGCTGCGCTTTCCGCGCATCGTGCGCATCCGCGACGACAAGCCGGTCGAGGAGATCGACACGCTCGATCGCGTAGCAGAGTTGTACGAGCGCTACTTCGGCACGCAAACGGTGGAGAAGCTGTCGGAAGTCGCCGAGATATGAAGGTCACGTTCATGGGCACAGCCGGCGCGCGGTTCATGGTCGCCAAGCAGCTCGCGGCGTCGGGAGGCCTTTACCTTGAGGAAGGCGGCGCCCGCCTGAGTCTCGATCCGGGGCCCGGCGCCATCGTCCAGTACGCCAAGCGCAAGGTCGATCTCACCAAGCTCGATGCGATCGTCCTGAGCCACCGCCACCTCGACCACGCCGGCGACGTCAACGTGATGGTCGAGGCGATGACCGATGGCGGATTTCGGCACCGCGGCCGGCTGTTCTGTCCTTCCGACGCGCTCGACGACGATCCGGTGGTACTTCAGTACCTCCGGCACTTTCCGCAAGAGGTGGTGCGCCTGCAGCCTGAGACGACCTACAACGTCAACGGCCTTGCATTTGCGACCAGTCCGCGCCATGTGCACCAGGCGGAGACGTTTGGGTTCCGGTTCGGCGACAAGCTCGGCTGGGTGACGGATTCGGAGTACTACGAAGGCATCGCCGAGCAGCACCAGGCCGAGGTGATGATCATCCACCTCGTGCTCATGGAATGTCGCGCGGGCCTCCCGCACCTGTGCCTTGCGGACGCCGAACGGATCATCCGGGTCGCCAAGCCGCGCCTCGCCGTCCTCACGCATTTCGGAATGACCGTGTGGCGCGCCCACCCATGGGAGCTCGCCGCCGACCTCACGCAGCGATTGGGCACAGAGGTCAAAGCGGCGCGGGACGGCATGGTCCTCGAGATTTAGTTGTCGCCACAGCAGCGATTCCTGCTCCTGCTCATCCTGGTCGGCGCTCTTGCGACCGTGCTCGGCCTGGTCTCCAGACGCGCCCGCATGCTGCCTTACCCGGTGGTGCTGGCCGGCGCGGGCATCGTGGTCGGGCTGCTACCCGGCGAGCAACTGCCGCATATCGGCGCCGATGTGATCCTGTTGGCTTTCGTGCCCGGGCTGGTGTTCGAAGCCGCGCTGACGCTGGACTTGCCGGAGTTGAGACGGCGCCTCCTGCCGGTCGGCCTTCTGGCCACCGTTGGTGTGGCGGCAACCGTACTTCTGATCGGGACGCTCACCCATGTGCTACTGGGCTTCAGCTGGGCGAGCGGAATGCTGCTCGGCTCGATCCTGGCCGCCACCGATCCGATCGCCGTGGTCACGTTGCTTCGACAGCTCAAGGCCCCCTCGGGGCTGGCTGCCATCCTCGAAGGTGAAAGCCTGCTCAACGACGGCACCGGGGTCGCGGTGTTCAGCGCCGTGCTGGCCACCATCCTGGCGGGCGCGCCATCGTTCGGAGACGCCACGGTCCGTTTTGCTGAAATCGGCGTCGGCGGCGCCGTGATCGGACTTGTTGTCGGCTTCCTCGGAGTGGCGCTGATGCGGGCGGCCGAGGACGCGCCGCTCGAGATCCTGGCCACCCTCGTCATCGCTTACGGCAGCTACCTGGCCGCGGACATCGTGCACGCATCCGGCATCGTCGCGGTCGTCGTGGCCGGCGTCGTCATCGCCCGATACGGATCCACCACCGGCAAGCTCCATGGCACGCAGCTGCTGGGCTTCTGGAACCTGCTCGCGTTCGTCCTCAACGCGATCCTCTTCATCCTGGTCGGCGCCGCGCTGCCCGCATCCAAGCTTCTGCCGGTGGCCGGACTTGTGATCGCCGCATTCGTGATCATGCTGGTCACGCGTGCCGTGCCCGTCTATGGGTTGCTGGGTGCACTCGACTGGCGGGCAACTTCGATCCCGTGGCCGTGGCGTCACCTCACTTTCTGGGCCGGATTGCGCGGGGCGTTGTCGGTCGCGCTCGCACTCTCCGTCGCGGATCTCACCCAGGTCGACAAGCGCGTGTCTATCGTCGCCTATGGGGTCGTGCTGTTGTCGCTGCTAATCCAGGGTGGATTGGTGGCGCCGGTGGCCAGGGCACTGCGGATCGAACGGGCCGCGTGAGCTCAACCTGGAAATGGCGCGGATCGGTGGCCTTGATCGGTATCGCCCTCGCCTTTGTCATCTATCCCCTCATCGAGAGCAAGGACAACGTCATCAACTCAGACTGGCCGGCGTACGCAACCGGTGCGCGGCTCATCGTCGCCGACCCTGGTCACCTCTACGACCTCGACCGGCAGAGGCAGGCCGAGATTCAGGTCACGGGGGGCAAGGTCCTGGTCACGCTTGGCATCAACGGCATCCTCCCCTTCCTGGCCCCGGGGTGGGTCGCGTTGATCGCGGTGCCGTTCGAAGCATTGGGTACCGACCTCGGCGGTCGGCTGTGGATCCTGTTCGGCCTGGCGTGCCTGGCGCTGGGCGCGTATCTTGCGGTCCGGCCGCGCCCGGCGTCGGCGGTCCTGCCCGCCTTCGCGTCCGTGCCCACCGCCCTGATGCTGCTCAATGCGCAGGTCGACGGCCTGGTCGTGCTCGGGATCGGCGCGGCCCTCGCGCTCCGATCACGCCCTTACTTCGCCGGGTTCGCGCTCGGCCTCACCCTGGTGAAACCTCAGCTGGTGCTGCCGCTCGGCGCCGCGCTCCTGCTCGCACGGCGGTGGCGTGTGCTGGCCGGCTGGGCCTCTGCGGGCGTGTTGCTGTGGGCATCGGTCGCGGTCTTGAACCCGCGCTGGGTTTTCGACTGGCTGGCGCCGACGGGTACGACGATCACGCCGGGCAGCCGCGAGGTCGACCTTCCACACCTGGGCACGCTGCTGCCGGCATCGTGGCAGCTCTACGCGGTGGCCACTCTCACCTTGCTCACGGTTGCCGGCATCGTGCTGGTGGCGCGGCGATGCAAAAACGGCTTCGAGTGGCAAACCGCGATTCTCGTGGCCGGCGGTGTGCTGGCCGCGCCGCACGCCCTGCCGGCCGACCTCGTGCTGGTCGGACTGGCATTGGCGATCTGGGGCCAGGCGCGCTGGCATGATTGGCTGCTCCTCTCGGTCGGCGCGCTCGTCGCCGCGCTTGTGCCGGCTCCGCTGCCGGCGTTGGTCGGGGTGGTGGTGGTCGGCTGGCTTCTGGTGCGGGTTAGTGGGTGGCTGTCGCTGCCAGGACGGGCACCGGCGTCTGCTGGATGATCGAGTCGATCAAGCCGTACTCGATCGCCTCTTCGGGCGTGAGGAAGAAGTCGCGGTCGGTGTCGCGCTCGACTCGCTCGAGGGGCTGACCCGTGTGCTTGGCGATGAGCTCGTTGAGGACGGTCCTGATGCGCACGATCTCTCGCGCGTGGATGTCGAGGTCGCTGGCCTGGCCCTGAAGGCCCTTGCCGCCGATCAGCGGCTGGTGCATGTGGATCGTCGCGCTGGGCAGAGAGAATCGCTTGCCTTTCGCGCCCGCCATCAGCACGACCGTGCCAAAGCTGGCGGCGCGGCCGATGCAGACCGTGGAGATGGGCGACTGGACGTACTGCATGGTGTCGTAGATCGCAAAGCCGGCGCTGACGGCGCCCCCCGGGGAGTTGACGTAGATCTGGATCTCCTTCTCCGGGTCGTCCGCCGAAAGGTAGATGAGCTGCGCTACCACCAGGTTGGCGACGACATCGTCGATCGGGCGGCCGATGAGGATGATGCGGTCCTTGAGCAAGCGTGAGTAGATGTCGAATGAGCGCTCGCGATTGCCGCCCTCGTTCTCCGTGACCGTGGGGATGTAAGCCACTGACCAAACTGTACGAGAAGCTATATTCGCGCGGTTGGCACGTGGCACGGCGTTAGCGCCCGGGGACTTCTTCACCGGGCTGCGCAAAGGCGTCAAGTCAAAGCTGCCGAAGGAGCTGCGGGCGTTTGAGACGACCCGGGGCCACAGCCGCCTGACCAAGCTCCATTACGGCCACCCGGAGTTCCACTTCGAGGTCTGGCATCACACGGGCGCCGGGCGCCTCGAGGTCGGCCTGCATTTCGAGGGCTCATCCGGCGCCAACCAGCGAGCCTTCGAATACTTCCGCGAGCGCATGGTGGAGGTCAAGGCGCGCCTGCCCCGCGCGGAGCTCGAGCCTTGGGATCGTGGGTGGACCCGGCTATACGAAACCCTGCCCGCGCCCCAGCTCGACGAGGTCGTGCTTGCGAATGCAGTTGAACGCCTGGACGCTTACATCACGACCCTGCAGCCGATGCTATTAGGCTTCTTGGCATGAATACGGTGCAGGTCTCCGACGAGCTGCAGGCATACCTCGACAGCCTTCTGGCGCCTCGAGATCCGGTCCTGGCGCGGATGGAAGAGGAGGCCCATCGGGAAAACATCCCGATCGTCGATGCACATGAGGGCGCGTTCCTCAGCCTGCTCGTGCGCATCGCCAATGCCAAGCGTGTGCTCGAGCTCGGGACCGCCATCGGCTACAGCGGGATCTGGCTCCTGCAAGGAACGTCCGGTGGCACGCTGACCACATTCGAAACGGATCACGAACGGGCGCTGCGCGCCCGGGCCAATTTTGCGGCCGCAGGATTCGCGGAAGACGCTCTGGTGCTGGAGCAGGATGCCGTGGGCGGGCTCGAAAAGCTGAACGCGCGGTTCGATGCCTGCTTCATCGACCTTCTCAACTCTTTTCCCTCCGAAGAGGTCACACGCAAGGTGTTCGACCTCTGCATGCAGCGACTCGATGGTGGCGGGCTGCTGATCGCCGACAACGCCCTGCGCCAGGGCCTCGTGGTCAAGCCCACGAACCACCAGTCGCGCAATGTCGCGTTCTACAACCAGCTGGTGGCGAAGGACCCCCGCCTGGAGAGCGTGGTCGTCCCGATCAGGGACGGCGTCTCGGTGGCTCGCGTCAAGGGCTAAACAAGCCCACACCCCGGTCTTTAAAAGGGGGGAACTCCCCCCTTTAGGCGCCGGGCCTGGCAAAGCCAGTTCCCGGCGCACCCCTCTGCTGACCCCCTCCCCTGAAGGGGAGAGGGGTTAGACCGAAGGCTTCGAGTCGTCTCCTTCGATCCAGAACGTGCCGTCCGGCGCGTGCTCCTTCTTCCAGATCGGCACTGACTCCTTGAGATGGTCGATGCCCCACCGACACGCATCGATCGCCTCCGCGCGATGCGGGCACGAGACTGACACCACGACCGACGCCTCGCCGATCTCCAACCGGCCGGTCCGGTGCGCCATGGCGACACGCGCCTCCGGCCAGCGCTCCGCGATCTCGCCCGCAATCCTGCGCATCTCGGCGGTGGCCATCTCGGCGTAGGCCTCGTACTCGAGGTGAGTGACCGAGCGACCTCGGGAGTTGTCTCTGACCACGCCCGTGAAAGTGCAGATGGCGCCCGCGCCCTTGTGGGCGACGGCGGCTTCGATGCGGCGCGCGTCGAGGGGGTCGGTGGTGAGCTCGAACAGGATGCCGACCCCGTGCGCCCCGCCGCTCACCGGTGGGATGAACGCGACCTCGTCGCCGGTACCGACGATCACGTCCCAGTCGGCGAACTCCTGGTTGACGGCGGCGCGGACCGATTCACGGTTGCGGTCCAGGGCGGGGTGCAGCTTCTGGAGGGCGTCATACACGTCGTTTACGGTTGCGCCCGCTCGCACCTCGACCGTCTCGGCGTCGGTGCCGGCCTGTTCGCGCAGCCGGGCAAAGAGCCGCGTGCGGACCGCGATCGCGACGGTCATCAGCCCAGTTTAGTCAGCACGAACACGTGGACTTCCTTCCCGGAGTCCAAGGCACGGTCGACGGTCGTGCGCGTGCCCTTCGAGGCGCCGTCCCAGAACGCGACCAGCACATCGCACGCGTCGACCAGCCGCTGGTTGCGCGCCGCGGACTTGCTCGCGTCAGCCAGCTCGTCGAACGACGCGGGCATGACCTGGACTGGGATGCCCTTGGCGCGGGCCGCCTTCGTAGCCGCGGCGTCCACGCCGCTCGCGCTCCCCGTGATGATGGAGGCGCGTGGCGGCAGGGATTTCACATACTCGGTGACGCGCTCGGGATCGGAAAACCGCCGGCTGCCGACGATGGCAACTCGCACCCAGCCGTCCTAGCCGGCGGCGGAGGCGTTCTTGCCGATGGCGTGAATGTTTTCTTCAAACAAGCGGCGGAGCTTGAGCGCCTGGCGGTCGTAGGCATCGGCGTCGGGCCAGGCGCCGCGCGGGTCGAGCACCTCGGACGGGACGCCGGGGACGCGGTCGGGGATGAGGAGCCCGAAGATCGGATCAGTGTGCGTGGGCACATCCCGGAGCCGGCCCTCCACGACCGCGCTCACGATCGCGCGCGTGTGAGCAATCGACATTCGCTGACCGATCCCGTACGGACCGCCGACCCAGCCGGTGTTCAGCATCCACACCTGCGCATGGTGGCGATTCACGCGATCGATGAGCATGTCGGCGTACGTCTCGGGAGGCAGCACCAGGAAGGGAGCCGCGAAGCAGGTGCTGAAGATAGGCTCCGGCTCGGTGACGCCCCGCTCGGTGCCCGCGACCTTGGCCGTGTAGCCGGAGAGGAAGTAGTGGCGGATCTGCTTGTCATCGAGGAGCGCCACCGGAGGCAGCACGCCGTAGGCGTCGGCGGACAGGAAGATGACGTTGCGCGGATGGCCGCCGGTGCCCGAGAGCACCGCGTTCGGGATCAGGTCGACCGGGTAGGCCGCGCGCGTGTTCTCGGTCTTCTTGTCCGAGTCGTAGTCGGGCACGCGTGTGCGCGGGTCGTAAACGACATTTTCGAGGATCGTCCCGAAGCTTTCGACGGCAGCGAAGATCTCGGGCTCGGATTCCTTGCGAATGTGAATCGTCTTCGCATAGCAGCCGCCCTCGAAATTGAACACGCCCGAGTCGCTCCATCCGTGCTCGTCGTCTCCGATGAGCCGGCGGCTGGGATCGGCCGACAGCGTTGTTTTGCCCGTGCCACTGAGGCCGAAAAATATGGCGACATCGCCGCCATCCTCATCAACGTTGGCAGAGCAGTGCATCGGAAAGACACCCTTGGCCGGCAGCAGATAGTTCAGCGCCGTGAAGATCGACTTCTTGATCTCGCCCGCGTACTCGGTGCCGCCGATGAGCACGGTGTGCCGGCCGAGGTTGACCAGGATGAAAGTCTCGCTGTGGGTTCCATCGCGGGCCGGCTCGGCCATGACCGAAGGCAGAGCCATGACCGTGAAGTCAGGCACGAAATCGAGCAGCTCGTCTGGTTTCGGCCGGATGAAAAGGTTGCGGGCAAAAAGGCTGTGCCACGCGAACTCGGTGACCACGCGGACTCGCAGCCGGTGCCCCGGGTCGGCGCACGCGAACACATCCTGCGTGTAGACCTCGTGCGTACGGGCGAACTCGTGCATCCGCTCCAACAGCCCATCGAAGCTCGCCGTCGAGATCGACTGGTTGCCGGGGTGCCACCAGATGGCATCGCGGCTGGTCGGCTCCTTGACGAAGAACTTGTCCTTCGGCGACCGGCCGGTGTGCTTGCCGGTCTCCGCGGTCAAGGCGCCGGTGGAGACGATCGCGGCCTCGTCTCGGCGGAGGGCGTGCTCGTACAGGGCGGCCGGGCTGAGGTTGCGCCGCTCGGGTGACCCTCCCGGAGCCCCTCCGAGATCGGGGCGGCTGGGGGCGGCTTTCACGCTTTTCTCTGCCTGGCGGGCACGCGATCGATCATAAGCATCCGGCCCGCCCAAACGTCTGACCTACCAACATGGGGTAACTGCGACTCCCCACCCGGCGTCGCCTGCGGCGCCGCCGACCTCCCCACATAGTGGGGAGGTGAACTCCCCACCCGGCCGGGCACTGGCCGGGCCGACCTCCCCGCGAGCGGGGAGGTGAGCTATGCGATGCGACTCCGCCGGCTGCCGGTCCGCCGGCGCTGCTTGCCGCTCACATAGTCGACCAGGACGTACTCCCCCAGCCGATCGGGTGAGACGAAGAAGGCCCGACCCTTGTTGATCCGGGTCATCTGGTTGATGAACTCCGTCAGATAGGGCCCGCGCTCGAGCATGAAGGTGTTGATGACGATGCGATCTCGGGTGCAGCGCCGCACCTCACGAAGCGTTTGCTGGATGGTCTTGAACGTTGGCGGGTATGCGAAGTACGCGCGCCCGTTCTCCTCGTCGATATGGGCCGTCGGTTCGCCGTCGGTGATCATGATGATCTGGCGATTGCCCCGGTGTTTAGCGAGCAGCGAGCGCGCGAGCTGGAAGCCATGCTGCATGTTCGTCCCGTACACGTAGTCGTTGAGCGCGAGCTGGGGTAGCGTCTGCGGCTTGAGCTCGACGGCGTAGTTCGAGAACCCGACCACGTACAGGGAGTCGCGCGGGTACTGGCTGCGGATGAGCGAGTCGAGGGCGATCGCCACCTTCTTGGCCGCCAGGAAGCATCCGCGCAGGAACATCGAGCGGCTCATGTCGATCATGAGGACGGTCGACGCCTGGGTCACATGCTCGGTCCGGTGCACGACGAAGTCCTTGGCGTCGAGCCGCACCGGCACCTTCGGACCTTCACGGACCAGCGAGTTGAAGAGTGTCTCCTTGAGGTCGAGCAGGAAGGGGTCGCCGTACTCGTAGTCCTTCAGCTCGTCGGAAGCATCGTTGCCGATTCCGCCTCGAAACAGCTGATGCTGGCCCATGCGGGTCTTCTTGAGCTGGTCGAAGATGTCGCGAAGCGCCGATTGGCCGATGCGCCGCATGCCCCGCGGCGTCAGCTCCATGCGTCGGCCTTTGCGCTCCACGTATCCGGCTTTCTCGAGCACCTCGGTGAGCTTGCGCAGCTGGTCGAGCGCTTGCCTGGCTTCATCTCCAAGCAGCTGCTGGGCGAGGGAGCGGTCGACGTCGTCCGGGCGGAAGCTGCCCCGCTCGAGCTGTGACTCGAGCCGGTCCATCTGCTGCAGCCGCTCCATGAGGCCCATCGCCTCGCCCATGGAAAGCGGGTCCTCGCCGAAGAACGGATAGCGCTCGGTCATCTCCGAAGGCGGCATCATCGCCTGCATGAACCCGGAGAGCCGGGCGAGCTCGAGCCGGAGCGAGTCGTCCTGGAGGAGCGCATCCATCATCTGCCGGAGCTCCTCGCGTGCCTCCGGGCTCAAGCTCTGGAACAGCGACTGCATTTGCGCCATCTGCCGCTGCAGGTGCTCCAGCAGCTCGTCGAGGCTGTTGATGCCGGGCGGAAACATGTCGCCGTAGCGCTCCATGAACCCGTTGAAGTCGGGCGTCCGACCCTCCATGCGGTCCTCGAGCATCTTGTTGAGCTCGCGCACCATGTCGCGCACTCGCGACAGGTCCTGGCCCTGCATCTGCTGGATCGAGCCTTTCAAGCCCTGAAACATCTGGTCCACCATCTGCTTCTGCAGCCGCTGCATCAGCTCTTCGAACTTCTGGCGGGCCTCGTCGTCGACGAACTCGTAATCGCGCAGAGACTTGACGCGGCCGCCCAGGTCGTCCGGGAGTCGATCCAGCTGCTCGCGGCGCTGCCGGGCGATGCGGTCCAGAAGCTTCTTGGCTTCCGGAGTCGCGGCCTCATTGACACGCTTGTCGATGCCGCTCCGCTCGGTATCGATGACGTCCTGCACCTCCTGGCGCAGCTGCTCGACCGTGGAGTCGAGGTTGTATCGGCCGAGCTCGCGCTCTCGCGCCTCCCGCAGCTGCTTGAGCAGCTGTTCCAGACCCGGCATGTTCGGCGCGCCCCAGCGCAACAGGCGCTGCAGCGCGGCGTTGAGGTCGCCGTAGTTCATGAGGTCGTCGGACAGGGCGTCCAGGACGTCGCCCGCGTCGAGGTCGTCGAGACGCTGGGAGCCGTCCCACCGCGAATAGCGGAACTTCACCCGGTTCACGCTAGCAGGCCGAGCCCCTGCCGGCGGGCGTTATACGGTGTCGCCCGGCTTGATATCGAGGACCTCGACCCCAGGGCCGACCAGCTCCTGCAGGGCGCTCGGCCGCCCGATCAGCGGTGGAAAGGTGCCGAAGTGCATCGGCACCACGGTCTTGACGCCCAGGAGCGAAACCGCTTTGGCGGCCCGCGCCGGCCCCATCGTGTAGAAGTCGCCGATGGGCAGGAAGGCGACGTCGAAATGGCTCAGCTCGGCGATCAGCGCCATGTCCCCAAAGACATCCGTGTCGCCCGCGAAGTAGATGGTGAAGCCGTTCTCGAACTCGATCACCATTCCGCAGGCTTCACCGCCGTACACGATCTGCGCGCCGTCCGAGATGCCGCATGAATGCTCGGCGTGGACGAGCGTGATCTTGATGCCGCCGACATCGATGGTGCCGCCCTGGTTGCCGCCGATGAGAGTGTCGCCTTCGATGCCCTTGGATCCCAGCCAGCTCGTGATCTCGAAGTTGCTGACGATCTTAGGCTTGGTCGCGCGAGCAATCTCCAGCGCGTCGTGGATGTGGTCGAAATGGCCGTGCGTGATGAGCATGAGGTCGCACTTGTCGACCGTTTTCAGGGCCTCGGGCGCCACCGGGTTGCCCATCACCCAGGGGTCGATGATGATGTCCTTGGACTTGGCGCTGCGGACCTTCCAGGTGCCGTGCCCGACCCAGGTGAAGCTGACATGAGCGTTGAGCGCCAATTCGTGATCCTCCCCTGCATGCGGCTTTTATGCGGCCGTGCGGAAGAGCCGATTCTCCCACAGCCCCAAAACGAAGATCGCGATCGCGGCGAGCGTCCATAGATTCGGAAAGAAGAGGTCGCACGGCTGCCGCACGAATCCGAGCAAGCAGACACCGAGCAGCCCCAGCGTGAGCGCCCGCCTTTGTTCGAGGGCCCGGATCGCGAGCAGAAGGATCAATGGCAGCAGGGGCAGCCACTGGTACGGCCACACCTCGTTCGGGATCAGCGCGCCCAGCGCAAACCCGAGCGCCATGCCATAGGGCGGATTCCATCCGCTGCGCCATGCGGCCCACACCGCACCGCCGGCGAACAGGATGGCGCTGAGATAGGAGAGCACAAGCGCCACCTCCGGCAGGTGGATCGGCGAGCTCACCGCGATGTAGCCGTTGCCCGTCGGCTGCTGATATGTCTCGCCTCCGATGGTTCGCGTGAACAGCGTCCGCACCGAGTCGTAAGCGCAATCGGAGTTGTGCGAGCCGAGCGAGGGGATGAGGACCTGTTGGTAGTAATGCAATGCGCCGCCGACGCCGAGGGGAATGAAGCTGACGACGGTGACCACCACCAGGACAGCGCCGAGGCTCAACGCATAGCGGATCCGGTGAGCTGGACGCGGGCCGATGATCATCGCCGCCGGGAAGTACTTCAGTGAGGCGGCCAGCCCGCCGACCGCGCCGGCCAGCGAGGGCCGGTTCCCCTCGAGCCACATCGAGGCCGCCGCGCCCAGCAGCAAGATGCCGCCGCGCTGCCCGGCGACTGCATCGGCGAACAGAGGGGGAAAGTAGGCCGCAACGAGCCAGAAGATCGGAGCCGCCAGCCGGTGCCGTGGAAGCAACACCAGGTAAATCAGCACGAGGCTCGTGACCAGCGCGGCGACGTCGATCGCGGTCCACACCTGCACGCCCACGCTCCTCGGCAGCAGCGCGATGGGAATGCCGAGGACCGCCACCGGGGGCGGACTTACGAACGCGTCGAGGGTGCCTGGCGGTGCGATCAGGTGGGACCGCGCGAGATACGTGGCCGCCGCGTCATACATCTGGGCTGGGTTGGTGAGGTAGGCGTGCGCCCCCTCCCACATCCCTTCGGTGTCGGGGCGCCGCGGCACCAGGGCGGTCAGGACCGCCACCCTGGTCCAGAACACGGCGGCCAGGGCCCAATAAAAGGCGGGCCGCGCGAACAGGTCGACCGCGGCCCTGCGCAGGCCCTGCACCTAGCGGTGTGTCTGGGAACGAGCTCGACAAGGCGCGGCCTCGGCGGCCGGAGCCAAGGAGCCGACGAGCACGTGAGGGAGCGCATCGCGTAGATGCGTGACCGAGCGCGCGCAGGAGGCGACGCCGGCTTCAGCGCAGCCCGGCCGACTAGGCCGATGCATTGGCGAGCGGTTTCCCGGACGCACCGCTAATCGGTGGGCGGCCGCGACTGGCCGCGCCTGCCGACGCTGGACAGCCATACGGGGTCTTTGAGGAAAGCGATGAACGCCCGCACCGAAGCCGGCAGCTTGCGCCGGCGGAGGTGAACGATGTGCCAGTCACGCCGGATGGGGAAGCCGCGGACGTCGAGCTCCACGAGCCGGCCGCTGGACAGCTCCAGCGCACATGCGTAGCGGGACAGAACGGCCAGCCCGAGCCCCGATTCGACCGCGTGCTTGATGGCGCCATTGGAGCCGAGCTCCATGGCAATCTGCAGCTTGGCGCCCGCCTTTCTCGCCGCCTTCTCGAGCGACCACCGGCTTCCGGAAGCCGCCTCGCGCATCACGAACGGCTGGTCGTTGAGGTCCTTGAGAGTCAGGCCGCCGTTACTCGCCAGGCGGTGGCCGGCCGGCGCGACGACCACGAGCTCGTCGGTGAGAAATGGAAGGATCGCGAGGTCGGAATCCTTGAGTGCCGGCCCGACCACGGCGAGGTCGAGCTCGTTGTGCAGAACCTGCTCTTGCACCCGCGCGCGGGTACCGATCTCCAGCGAGATCACGAGCCCGGGGTGCAGCTTTTTGAATGCGCCAAGGGCGGCGGGCAGGATGTAGATGCCGACCGTCGTGCTCGCCCCGACCCGGAGGTTGCCGCGCTTGATCCCGCGCATCTCCTCCAGCGCCACCGCGGCCTCGTCGAGGACGTCCATCGTGCGGCGCGCGTAGCCGTAGAGGATGGTGCCCGCCTCCGTGAGCTGCACGCGCTTGCCCAGGCGGTCGAGCAGCGGCAGGCCGAGCGCCTCTTCGAGCTCCTTGACCTGGTACGAGACCGAAGGCTGGCTGAGCCGCAGCTGCTGAGCGGCGAGGCTGAAGCTGCTGAGGTCGGCCACCGCCTTGAACGTGCGCAATTGACGCAGCGTCATCGCATGCTCTAGATCCAGCTTTCGGGGTCCCCGCGAAGTCACGGCGCAGCCTCCGACTTCGTGGGGCTTGGTGAGCCGTACTCTGGGCCGTGCTCGGGCACCCGCCTACGATATGCGGTATGGCCGCCCGCAGACCAAAGAGCATGTCGCCCGTACGCCGGACCACGCCCTCCCTCGAGGCGGTCGAGGCCCCCGAGCGTGCGCCGGCCTCGGTCTCGGAGCAAAAGATCAACCAGTATCGAAAGCGCCGGTACCAGGCGCTGCATTCGGAGAACGAGGCGGCGAACAAGCGGCGCGCCAAAGGTCTTTCGAGCGCGCGCGAACGCATCGAGATGCTGCTCGACGAGAGCTCATTCGTCGAGCTCGACCTGTTCGCCACGCATCGCGCGCAGGGCTTTGGCATGGAGGACAGGAGGATCCCGGGTGACGGCGTGGTGGCGGGCTTTGGTGAGATCGACCGCCGCCCGGTCGCGGTGTACGCGTATGACGCGACCGTCTACGGAGGCTCGCTCGGCGAGGTCACGGCCGAGAAGATCGTCAAGGTCCAGGAGCTGGCGCTGCGCAACCGCGTGCCGATCATCGGCATCAACGATTCCGGCGGAGCGCGCATCCAAGAAGGAGTCGTCGCCCTCGCCGGTTACGCCGACATCTTCTACCGCAACGTGCAGTCCTCCGGCGTGATCCCCCAGATCAGCATCATCGCCGGACCGTGCACGGGCGGGGCGGTGTACTCACCGGCCATCACCGACTTCATCTTCATCGTGGCCGGCCAGGGTTACATGTTCATCACGGGCCCCGAGGTGATTCGAGTCGTCACCGGCGAGCACGTCAACTTCGAGGACCTCGGCGGTGGCGACGTGCACAACGTGACCTCGGGCGTCGCCCACTTCCTGCCCAAGACCGAGGAGGAGTGTGCGGCCGGCGTGCGGCGCCTCCTTTCCTACCTTCCCTCCAGCAACGGGGAGCGGCCGCCGTATCTGCCTACCACCGACGACCCGGAGCGGGCGGACCCCCAGCTGCAGACGATCGTGCCCGAGGCGCCGAACAAGCCTTACGACATGCGCGAGCTCGTCGGCCGCGTGCTCGACAACCGCGAGTTCTTCGAGGTGCAGCCATTCTTCGCGCCGAACATCATCGTCGGCTTCGGGCGGCTGGGCGGGAACGTCGTGGGCATCGTCGGCAACCAGCCCAAGGTCCTGGCCGGCGCGATCGACATCAACGCGTCAGTCAAGGCGGCGCGGTTCATACGATTCTGCGACGCGTTCGGGATCCCGATCGTCTCTTTCGTCGACGTGCCCGGCTACCTCCCCGGGCGCGACCAGGAGCACGGCGGCATCATCCGGCACGGCGCCAAGCTTCTGTACGCGTACGCCGAAGCCACCGTGCCCAAGCTCGCCGTGATCACACGCAAGGACTACGGCGGCGCGTACACGGTCATGTCGCCGAAGCAGATGGGCGCCGACCTGAACCTCGCCTGGCCCACGGCCGAGATCGCGGTCATGGGCCCAGAGGCTGCCGTGAACATCGTGTACAAGCGAGAGCTGGCCGCGGCACCGGATCCCGCCGCCCGGCGCAAGGAGCTCGTCGCCGAGTACACCGCCCGGTTCGCCAATCCTTACGTGGCCGCGGAGCGAGGCTACATTGACGACGTGATCGAGCCGTCCGAGACGCGGCGATCGCTGATCAGGGGGTTGGAGCTCGGCCAGCGGAAGACCATCGAACGCCCTACGCGCAAACACGGAAACATTCCGCTCTAATTTCGCGGGCCCGACCGCCGCTCGGGCACATTTGGTTGCATCACCAGCAGGTGGATTCAGCCAATCGGGCGCTAATGGTTCACGCGGGTTTCGGGGGGACCGTCGAAAGCGATGAGCGCCGCAATCGCTCTGCCTTCCGGCAGAACTCATCGACGGTGGCGATCAGCTCGGCGTGCGACCAGGTCAGCGGTGACACCGACAGCGGCGCACCGGTGTTGGGGTCGAGCTGCTCGGAAAGCAGACCGCCCGGGATCTGGTGGGCGACCACCCAGTTGATGATGTCCCGCGCCGGCTTCAGGTCGTGGGTGGTCTTGGCGACGGCGATGTACCACTGCGCTATCCAGAGCGTCGAGATGAACCACGGATTGCCCGGCACCTTCTGCGTGTCGGGCTCGACCTTGAAGTAGTAATCGTCCTTGTAGCGCGCAAAGCCGCCGGCGCCCGCGTGGTTCGCAAGCTGGTCGCAGATCGCGACCATCGTCTCGGCGATGCGCTTCTCGTCCGGCGCGCACATGCCGAATCGCCACAGCCCCGAGATCGCGCTGTCGATGACCATGTCCACGGTCATGGTGCCGTCCTCTTCGACGGCGATCCGCCGTGCGAACCGACCCAGCTCCTCAGCGTAGAGGTGTGTATCGGCCGCCTCTTTCAGGCGCTCGGCGGCATCCCGGTAGCGCATCGCGGCCGGCCCGTCCCCGAACAGCTCGGCGAAGCTCCGCGCGGCATCGAGCCCGCCCCAGACGGCGCCCACCGTGAATGCGTGCACCCCCCACCGCTCTTCCCATAGGTCCCACGAAGGCTGGATCAGGCCATTTCGCTGGTCGACGTAGCTGACCATCCAGTCGGCGGCGGGCACGATCAGCGACGTATAGAGGTCGACGACGAAGTCGAGATTGCGGTGGATCCTGTAGTGCTGCCAGAGCGCCCAGAGCACCAGGCCCGTCTCATCCTCCTGGATCGGCAGCGTAGTCGCGCCGCGAGCGTCGACCCAAGGCAGCCAGGAGCTGCCGGGATTGCCGTACGGCGTGTACTTGTGCAGGAAGAAGCCCTCAGCCACCAGCGACTCCTGGCAGAACGTGAAGAACTGCCGCGTGATGTCCTCGTGCCCCGCGCGATCGAGGGCATTGGCGACCAGCGCGCCGTCGCGCGGCCATGCGTACGCGTAGGTGTCGCGCGCGAACTTGGTGATGTCGAAGTCGGTCGCGGCGATGATGGCGCCGTGGTTGTCGGCGTGCGTGCGCGCGGTGAGGATACTCCGCCGGTAGAGCTGCGTGACGTCGGCGCCGAGCTCCTCGTCGATGTGGCGATGATCCTTCTCGCTCCAGACCTGCCAGTACGTCTTGGTGCGTCCCTCGTACACCGCCGGCCCGCGACTCATGATCAGGTCCTGTCCATACGTCGACACCTCGCTGAGGCGTGCACCCATGCACAGCCAGTGGGTCACGATTCTCGACTCGCCCGTGGCGCCCGGTCCGAAGTCGAAGCCGACCGTGCAGTCGACCGATCCCTGCTCGATCGGGTTGCGGCCGAGCACGCCGTCCTCGGCGTCGACCCACGTCCCGGCGAGCCCGTTGCCTTTCTTGCCGTTGGCCCAGGTGTCGATCCCAAACTCGGTGCCGGTCACCACACCACCGACTAGAAAGTAGCGGTTGCCTTTGTAGGCGATCACGCCGCGATGTCGAGGGTCGTACGCGACCGTGTTGCCGATGTCCGATCCTTCGATGTACCAGTCGTAGTGGAAGAAGACACGTCCGACCTCGAAGCCCGCGGGGCTCGTCACCTCGACGTTGCGGATGAACCAGTTGCGGGCGAGGTCGACGAAATCCGCGAACTTGACGGTGATCCCCAGAGTCGGGTGCTTCAACGTGACGTCGGTGACCAGCGAATCCTCCACGTAGCCGAGCTGGCGCTCCCAGGCGGGGTTGTCGAGCCAGGCGAACTTGCCGTCGATGAAGAACCCGGTCCGGCACAGGTTGCCCATGGTCTGGTTGGCGTCCCCGACCCTCGGAAAGTAGATGTCGCGAACGGAGTAGTTGGCGTCGAAGCCAATCAGCACGTTGCCGTTTCCGATCACGAGGCTTCTAGGCACGGTCGCAATGCTAGTAGGGCGTCCTGAAAAACGCGCTTAACAAGCTGGGTTACCGGGCCTGCGAGGCGCCGCTTAGAATCGCCTTCGACAGCCGTCCCAGCAACATCGGAGCACAACGCCTTTGAACAGTCCCGCAAGCGCACTCCCGCCTCCCATTCGAATCGTCGCCACCCGCCGGCGCCGTCGTACGGTCGCCGCGAGGCTGCGGGCGGGCGTCCTCGAGCTCCTCGTACCCGATTGGATGCCGCAGGCCGAGCGGCTGAGGTGGGCGGAGGTGATGGGCCGGCGTCTGCAGCGGCGGGTCGAGAGGTCGCGGCCGTCCGACGCGCGGCTCGCCGGCCGGGCGATGTTGCTCAACGAGCGACACTTCGGCGGCAGGCTGCGGTGGACGTCCATCGCATTCGCGGACATGTCGCATCTCTGGGGCAGCTGCACCTACACGTCGGGCGCCATTCGCATCGCCTCGCGCGCGGCCGCGCTGCCGGAGTGGGTCCTCGATTACCTGCTGGTGCACGAGTTGGCGCATCTGGAGCACAGCGATCACGGGCCGGCGTTTCGTGAGCTCGAGAGGCGCTATCCGCTCAGCGAGCGCGCTCGGGGCTACTTGATGGCGCTGGACCACGGGAGCGAGCCCGACTGAGGATTCGACCCTACAGGTCGTTGCGCACGAATTCGGCCACGCGTTCGCCGATCATCATCGTGGGCAGGTTGATGTTGGCGCGTGGCACGGTGGGCATGATCGATGCATCGGCGACGTAGAGGTTCTCAATCCCGCGCAGACGGCATTGATCGTCGACGACCGCCATCTCATCGTCATCCGACCCCATCCGGAGTGTTCCCGACGGGTGGTAGTCAGTGGCATGGAAATCGCGGAAATGGCGACGCAGTGCCTCGTCGTCGCCGGCAGTCTCGGCATCGGGAAGGAGCACATCGCACTTCACGCTCTCACCGATGACCTTGGCCACATCGAATGCGAGCTTCGCAGCGCCCACCATGCGGTCCAGGTCTTTCAGGTTGGAGAAGTACCGGTGGTCGAATCGAGGCGCCACACGCGGGTCGCGGGAAACCGCCTGGACAACGCCCCGTGATTCGCAATTACTGATCTCGATGTAGAAGCCGTTCAAGCCCGGCATCGAGAAAATCTCGCCGAAAACGTGTGTGAACTTGACGTCGTCCACCGTCAGATCTGGAGCGGTTCGCAACTTCAGGGTCGGGCCGATCGGGAACAGACCCGGAGCGGGCGGCCGGCCCACGTCCAGCACGATCAATGAGGAAACGTGGTCGAGCAGGTTCTCGCCCACGCCGGGCAGCTCGAGGACCGTGTCGACGCCGATCCGCCGGAGAACGTCGAGAGGGCCGACTCCAGTCCGATGGAGGATCTGCGGCGAATTGTAGGCGCCCGCCGCGAGGACGACCCGGCCGCCGTCGACGACATCGCCGCCGGCGAGGCGTACTCCGACCGCGCGCCCGTCTCGGATGACCAGCGAGTCGACCAGGGTGTCTGCCTGGATCGTGAGGTTCGGCCGCGGGCGCGCCGCGGCGATATAGGTCAGCAGGGTGCTTTGCCGCTGGCCGTCCTTCACATTTCTGGGCAGCGGCCCGACCCCCACCGCACCAGGCCGGTTCAGATCGTCGATGTCGGCATGGCCGAGCTCGAGGCAGGCGGCCCGGACATGCTGTTGGAATTCGTTCAAAGGCTCGCGCTCGATGTGGATCGGGCCCGAATTGCCGTGGTAGGGCAGGCCCCCGAACTCCCGGTCGGTCTCCAGCCTTTTGAAATAGGGGAGGCACCGGTCCCAGCTCCAGGATGGAGCGCCCCGCTCAGCCCAGCCGTCGTAGTCCTCCGGCTGCCCACGGAATGCGAAGCTCGCGTTGGTCGCGGAGCTGCCCCCGACAATCCGGCCGCGAGGCACAGCGCCGCGAGTCTGTTGGTCGAGATAGCCCCAGTCGAATTCGTCGACCCCAGTTCCGAGCTTCACATGACGGACGGCGTCGGGAACTTGTTCTTTGGGATCGGGGCCGGCCTCGAGCAGGAGCACCTTGACTCTCGGGTCCTCGCTCAGCCGGCTGGCGACCACGCCGCCACCGGAGCCCGAGCCCACCACGATCACGTCGTAACGCGCCCCCACGTACTAAGGCGTCAGAACGATCTTGGTTGCTTCGCGGGCGTCGAACATGCGGTACGCCTCCTCGGCGTCCGCCAGCTTCATTCGGTGGCTGATGATCCTGTCGGGCTTGAGGCGCCCTGCAGCGATCAGGTCGAGCAGCGGCCGCATGTGCGCCTGCACGTTGCACCAACCGGCGCGAAAGGTCAGCGACTTCAGCCACATGCGCATGTAGGGAAAGTCGCCGATGGTCGCGCTCGGGACCCCGACCATCGAGACGGTGCCGCCACCGCGAACGGCCTGCACGGCGGTGTCGACGGCGGTGAGAAGGCCGACGCACTCGATGCTCGCATCGGCGCCGAAGCCGCCGGTGCCGGCTCGGATCACCTCGACCGGGTTGACCTGTTTCGCGTTGATCGGTGTGCCGCCCAGGTCCATCGCCATCTCGAGGCGGGAGTCGACCATGTCGACGACCAGTACGCGCGCCGGCCCAAAGAGCTGTGCGCACATCGTGGCCATCAGGCCGACCGGCCCCGCGCCGACCACGGCGACGACGTCGCCTGGCTTGATCTCCGCCCGCTCGGCACCGAAGAACCCGGTGGCAAGGATGTCGCCGACGAAGATCGCCTGCTCGTCCGTCATGCCCTGTGGAATGAGCTCCATCGAGTGATCCGCCAGCGGGACGACGACGTACTCAGCCTGGCCGCCGCCCAGGTTGCCGAAATACTCGCCGTGACCGAACGTGCCCTTCTCGACGCACTGGTTGAACCAGCCCTTTCGGCAGAATGCGCAGACGCCGCACGAGGTGAAGAAGCTCGAGACGACGCGGTCGCCGGGCTTGAAGCGCTTGACTTCCGACCCGACCTCTTCGACGACGCCGACGAACTCGTGACCGAGCACAGCTCCCTGGTTCATCGGCGTGTGGCCATGGAGGATGTGCAGGTCGGAGCCGCAAACCGCGCCAAGCGTGACCTTGACGAGAGCCTCGCCCGAACCGTTGACGGCCGGCTTTGGAACGTCGGCGAGCTTGACCTCCCCAACGCCCTGGAAGGTCAGTGCCTTCATGCCCGGGATTCTAAGCCGACCCTAAGCTTGACTCGGCATGCGACTGAAGAATGCGGTGGTGGCCATCACCGGAGCGTCGAGCGGCATCGGCGAGGCGACGGCGCTGGAGTTTGCGCGCAAGGGAGCGCGACTCGCCCTGGGCGCGCGGCGACTGGATCGCCTGAACGCCGTCGCGGAGAAATGCCGGCAGAAGGGATCCCCGGACGTGAGCACGCGACGGCTGGACGTCGGCAAGAACGCCGACGCGCGCGCGTTCGTGGCGGCCGCGCTTCGCGACCATGAGCGCATCGACGTCCTGGTCAACAATGCCGGCCTGGGCTGGATGGGCCGTTTGCAGGACATGCCCGAGGAGAAGGTCGAGGAGCTGTTGGCGACAAATCTGGCCGGCGTCATCGCCTGTACACAGGCCGCGCTGCCGCCGATGCTGGAACGGCGTCGCGGCGTGATCATCAACGTCGCTTCGGTGGTGGGGTTCAGGGCTGCTCCGTACTCGGCCGTGTACTCGGCGACGAAGCATGCGGTCGTCGGACTCTCCCACGCGCTGCGCGGCGAGCTCTCCGGCACCGGCGTGAAAGTCTGCGTCGTCTATCCTGCCTCCACCAAAACAGAATTCTTCGACCAAACCGAGGCGCCGATTGGGCCCCAGTACTCGGCCACGTGGGTGGCCAGGCTCATCGTGCGCACGGCGCGCTTTCCGCGTCGGGACGCCATCGTCGCTCCGTATCGACTGGTGCACGTGACTGAGCCGATCTTCGGCGGTTTGGTCGACCACAGCATCGGGGAGGCGCGCCGGCTGGCGTCTCCAGGGCTCAGCGGGAGCGGCCTGCCTCCGCGCAACCGCTGAGACTCATTTCTGCCAGGCCTCGAGCAACTTCTCCAGCTGCTTCGCGTTCTTGACCGAATAGTTCGAGTAGTTGTTGTTCATGAGCGCGTGCACCTCCTTGGCCGACTTCTCCATCTCTTTGATCCTCGGCACCCACTCCGTGAGCTCTTCGTCTTTGTAGTCGTAACGGAAGCGCAGGTTCGGCGGAGCGCCCTTCAGGTCCCAGGTGTCGTGGTTGCGACCATGAAACCGCACGACCGCGAGCTTCGACGAGGTCACGTCGTAAACCGGCGGCATGCTCGTCTTGTGGCCGGGCGGCACATCGACCGCGACCAGGGGAATGTCGCGCGAGCGCAAGAACGCCATCGTGCCCTCGAGGTGGCGAGCGTCCATCCATTCCGGTTTGCGAAACTCCACTGCGATCTGGAATCCGAACATGCGCTCCTGGCATTGCTCGACATAGGCAAGCGAGCGTGAGGACGGCAGGAACCAGGGCGGGAACTGGAAGAAGACGGCCCCCAGCTTCCCCGCCGCGCGCAACGGCTCGAGCGCCTCGCGAAAACGGTCCCACGACTCGTCCACGAGCTCAGGCGGCATCTGCTCGAGGTAGATGTTCTTTTCGCGCAGCTTCTCCGGCAGCTGGTCGCGAATGTCTTTGGGCAGCGCCATGGGCTTGGTGGGGTGGTTGGTGAACAGCGAGAAGGACTTGACGTCGAAGGTGAATCCAGCCGGCGTGCGCGCCACCCACAGATCCGAGTTCTCCTTCTTCGGCATGCCGTAGTAGGTGGAGTCGACCTCGACCAGGGAGAACTGGCTGGAATAGAAATTCAGACGCTCTTCCGAAGACTTCGCGTTCATCGGATAGAACAGCCCGGAGTCGATCAAAGACTTGTCGATCCACCCCGCGATGCCGACTTTCACAGTCACCCTCGGATCGTGTCACAACCCCGTAGGTGGAGCGCTATGATCCGGCCCGCGAGAGTTGGGCCGCTATATCCGCTACTGGTACACCTATCGCACCGTCGTAGCGGTGCTCATCGCGCTGTTGTTGAGCGGATCCATATTCTGGCTGTACACACAGCAGGTGGCATGTGACAGCCGCTCCGGCAGCTGCGTGGTCAACATCTCGGTGCATCCTGAAGACCGTTTCGTGCCGGCGTCCGACCCAGACAAGAAGGTCGTCATCGTGGGCATCGACAACCAGAGCGTGAAGGCCCTGGGCCAGTATCCCCTGCCACGCAGCGTTTACGCATCCGCGTTGACGACCCTCGAGAACGACGGGGCGGCGGTGGTCGGTTTCGACATCAGCTTCCCGGACGCCCGGGACGGGCAAGGTGACGCCCAATTCGCCCGCGCCCTTCGGGACAGCACAGTGCCGGTCGTCCTGTCGTATCCCGCCGGCGGACTCGACACCGGCAACGGCAAGCTCATCCAGCAATCCGACTCCGGCATCGATGAGATCCCTTTGAAAGCGTTCCGCTGCCTGGACGATAACCCGGATCCCAAGGCTTCATGCCAGGAGCCGATCAAAAACGTGATCCTGGCCTCGACCGACCTCCAACTCGACTCGGATGGCGTGGTCCGGCGGGTGCCTCTTTTCGTCCAGCCCGCGTGTTTCGCCCTCGGGACCTGCAGTACGCCCGTGATCGACACGTTCGCTTTCGCCGCCTACCGCGCGGCCAGCACCGATCCCTCGACTGGAGCGACCCTGCAAGAGTCGGGAGGTCGAGCGGCATTCGGGTCGATCTGGTCCACCCAGGTCGACGGCTCGGGGTCCACGCTCATCAACTTCTCGGGACCGCCCGGCAACTACGAGAAGAAGGGGCAGTACGTGCGCTTCAGCGATGTGGTGAGCGGCGCCGTGGCGCCCGACATCATCAAAGGCAGTGTCGTGCTGATCGGCGCTTACAACCTCTCAGGCGTCAACGACTCGCAGCTGGTGACGACGAGCGCCGGCAGCAACGGCACGCTGCCGATGGCGGGCCTTGAGCTGCACGCGAATGTGGTCCAGATGTTCGACTACGCCGTGCCGGCACCCGGCAGCCCCTCGAAGCTGCTGACTCGTGAGCCGGCATGGGCGATCGCCCTGGTGATCCTCTTGCTCGCGCTGCTCATCGCGGTGGTTGTGGCTCGCCTCTCGGTGCTGCGGGGATTGGGCGCGACATTCCTCGGTCTGGTGCTGTTCACGGTTGCGATGGCATATTTCGCCGCGTCCAGCAGCTTCGTGCCCGACCTGTTTCACCCGTGGCTGGCCATGGGTCTCACCTATTCGGGAGTCACCGCCTACCGGGTCCTCTACGAGGATCGTGAGCGGCGGAAGGTGACCTCGCTCTTCGGCCAGTACCTGAAGCCGGAGATCGTGACGCAGCTGGCCAAGACGCGCGGAGGCGTCGCCGACATCATGCGCGGCGGCGAGCGCCGCGATTTGACCTTGCTCTTCGTCGACATCCGTGGATTCACGTCGATGTCGGAGTCGATGTCGGCGCACGACGTGACCGAGGTGGTGCAGATGTACCTCGACCATCTGAGCGGGACCATCTTCACCTGGGACGGGACGGTCGACAAATATGTCGGCGACGAGATCGTGGCGTTCTGGAACGCGCCTCGGCTCCAGGAAAACCACGCCCTGCTCGCCGTGCGCTGTGCTTACGACTTGATCATTCGCGCGCCCGAGCTGCAGCAGCGGCTTCTCGCCAAGGGATTGCCACCGGTCCGGTGGGGGATCGGCGTCAACACCGGGCCGGCGGTGGTCGGCATGATGGGCTCGCGCAGCCGTCTGCAGTACACCGCCCTGGGCGATACGGTCAATACGGCGGCCCGGTTCTGCGCCAATGCGCCGGCCTTCCACCTCCTCATCGGCCAACCGACCTACGACATGTGCAAGGACTACATCGCTGTCGACCTTGTCCCCGGCGTGCAGCTGAAGGGCAAGTCGGCGGAGACGTTCCGGATCTACCAGGTGGTGGCGATCCGGGAAACGCCCAGCTCTCCGTGGGTGCAGTTCCCGACCGAATTGGCGACCCAGGCCCACCAAGAGTTTGCCCAGCAGTACACGCAGAAGTCGATCCTTGCAGCCGCGAACGCCGAGGCAAAAGAGATCCTGATCGGCACCGAGGCGGAGGAAGCGCTCGCCGGCCAGGCCGCGGGGCAGGCTACCCCGTCCACGCCGCCGTCTGGAGAGTGAGGGGAGCGCGCTCTGCACTCCCCCCTTTGCCGCTAAGTGAAGAAGACGCCGTTTCGTTCGTGGCCAATCCGGGCGAACTCGGCGTGGCCCACGTCTGATTCGAATTCGAAACCTGGCTCTTGCGCTGACCACTTGAGATCCGCGGAGCCGGTGACGTATTCGCCGGTGAAATGGTTGGTCGAATCGCGGATGGCCGCCGGTCCGGTGCCGCCGTGCCACATCAACTCGACGTCAATCGTTGCGCTCGCGAGCTCGCTGTCGGTCGTGAGCGCCCGTACGACGTTGCCGTAGTCGTCGATCTTGGTGTGACTCAAGTCCAGCGAAGCTGTTTTTGCGTCGAGATCGATTTGAACGCTGCCCGGAGGAATCGCTGCGGTCCAGAAGAGGCCGTGCGGGAACGGATGCACGCCCGGGTTGAAGTCGTGGATCTGGTTGGAAGGCACCAACGGTGCCTGTGTATAGATGTCGAGTCAGATGAAGGCGAAGGCGCCAGACCGGGTGTCGCCCTCGGTGCCGACGTAGCTGCCCTTCATGAAGCGCACGTCCGCCTTCCAGAGGAGCCGATTGCGGGTGCCGTCGGTGCCGCCCGTCTGGCCGACATCGGCCACCCCGATCATGCCGTCGAAGTCCGTGATCAACGACGGATCTCCATGTCCGCTTGCAACTGTGACGGCACCTGGGACGCCGTCAGTCGGAAAGAAGAAGTGGAACGGATCGGGCGCAAAAGGAAGTTTGGTGCCGCCAGGAATGAATCGGGGATCGGACTCGGCGAACGCCGCTGCTCTGGCGAGTTCCGGCAGCCAGACGCCCGCCGTTGCGGCGGCCCCTCCAGCCAGCGCTGCCGAGCCAAGAAACTTCCGTCGCGTCATGGCCCGCTCCCAGAAATGAGCGTGGCCAAGGTGGCTGGGGTTCAAGTTCATGGCACCTCCTGCCGAGAGCCGGCCTAGAGCGCTTCAATCGCCGGATGACGATTGGTTCGCAGCCGGTATAGCACCAGGTCGTAACGGCGTCAATGAGCGGCTTTGGGCGGCGCCGGCGTGGGTCTAGTGACCGACGAGTGCGAGCGCGGATCCAGCCAATGCAATCAGAACCAACGCAGCACCGATGACGCCCAGACAGCCGGCGGTCTTCTTGGCGACCGGCCGGACGGGCGGCGTCGGGTTGTATACGGACTGAACGGGCTGCGCGGGCATGGGCGATGCGGCCGGCATGACCGGCATGCCGGCGATCGCGGGAATCCCACCCGGTGAGGCTGTGCCGCCCGGCACCATCTTCGCGAGATCCGCGCCCGGGAGCAGACTTCGCTGCCAGCCGGGACAGAGGCGGTCCGCGACGCGTGACATGGCATCGTCGAATTCCTGCCCCGATTGATAACGCTCTTCAGGGCGCTTGGAGAGTGACTTGAGGATCACCTCTTCGAGGCCCATGTCCAGCCCCGGTCTGTGCACCGACGGGGGTTTGGGTGGCGCCTGCACGTGCTTGGCCATGAGAGTGAAGGGACCGTCCGCTTCGGTCGCGGTGAAAGGAGGCTGCCCGACCACGAGCTCGTAGAACATGATCCCGGCCGAGTAGAGGTCACTCCGTCCGTCGACCTTGCTCGAAGCCACCTGCTCCGGTGACATGTACTGCGGCGTGCCGACCGTGGTGCCGGTCTTGGTGGCTGTCGAGCCGGCTCCGGAATCGTCGGTGAGGCGGGCGATGCCAAAGTCGGCGACCTTGACATCGCCCTCCTCCGACATCAAGACGTTCTCCGGCTTCATGTCGCGATGGACGATGGCGCGCTTGTGCGCGTAGTCGAGCGCCTGCAGCACTCCGTGCATGACGGCGAAGGTCTGCGGCATGGGAAGGGTGCCCTGGTTGATGCGGTCCCGCAGCGACTTCCCCCGCACGAACTCGAGCACGATGTAGTTCGCATCCCCGATCTGTTCGAGGTCGTGGACCTGCACCAGGTTGGGGTGGCTCGTTCGGGCCATGACCTGGGCTTCCTGCATGAATCGCTTCAGTGCCGTCGGATCCGCGACGGCGGACAGGATGAGCTCCTTGATCGCAATCTCACGCCCGAGCCCTGGCTGTTCGGCCAGATAGACGGCGCCCATCCCGCCGCGACCGAGCTCGCCTTTGATGATGTACTTGCCGATCCGCCTCTCGGTTGGGGCCGGTGACGATTGTTCCGCCGGCGGCGGCACCGGGGTGGGTGGAGATGGTGGCACTGGTGCAGCCGGCGGCGGGACGTGCTGGACCGGGATCAGGCGCATGGTGGCTTCGACGGCATATGGATCGGGGGCCGGCGCAGCCGGCGGCGACGCAGAGGCCGGGGCTTGCGCGGGCGCCCAGTCGGGCACCGCGGGCGGCTGCGGGTCGGGCGGAATTTTCGGGGCTTGACCGGAATCGGTCATCTCGCCGCGAGACTAGCAGACTAGGGTTCGGCGGCAGTCACGCTGGCGACGATCGTCCGAGGCTATGGCGTTTTGAAGGCCACCGACCCATAATCGGCGCGCACCGATCAGCTTTTGTAGGAGGGTTTCCATGTCGCAGATCCCGCCGCCGCCTCCAGGACAGCCGGCTCCCACTGGTGGGCCGAGCGCTGTGGGAAGCAACAAGAACCTCTACACGATTCTGGCCTGGGCATTGTTACCACCCATCGGGAGCCTGATCTTTCTTTTTGTGGGCAAGGACGACCCCGACGTCAAGTACAACGCCGCCGAGGCGACGATCATCCATGGACCGTTCCTCATCATTGCCATCGTGCTTTCGATTGTTTTCTTCCCGCTCTATCTCGTGTGGGCTTTGCTGTGGTTCGTCGTTTGGTTGGTCGGCCTCATCCTGGCGCTCCAGGCCAACGGCGCCCGTATCAATTACCCGGTTCTGGGACCGCTTGTGGCGCAATACGTGCCCGCGGTAGAGAGCTGGGCCAAGTAAACAAATCCCTGTAAGGTCATTTGAGGCCTCGCTTCGGCGGGGCCTCTTCCCTTTCAGGCGTCTACAGAGAGGTCCGCGATCTGCCCCAGCGCCTTCTCGATGCCCGCACGGAGCTCGTCCCGCTCCTCGCGCAGAACGTTTGCGTCGGCCCGAGCCGCGGCCACCTGATGTCGCAAGCGTTCGACCTCGACCTCCAGCTCCCTCAGCCTCGGATCTGGTCCCGAGGAACCCTCGCGGGTCTCGGCCAGCTCCATGCGCGCGCGCTCGAGCTGGACTTTCAACTCGCGCCTTTCCGCGAGGAGCCCCTGGACCAGCGACTCAGCCGGCTTTTTCTGCTCGGTCGACATAGCGGCAGAGGCCAGGCTGGAACTCACGAAGGCGGAGGTGCTCCATCTCACCGCGCAGATAGCGCGCCTTGATCGCGAGGCTCTTGATGCCCTTGAGCCCATCGTCAGGGAGCCGATAGAGCTTGCCCGAGTCGACGAGGATGCACAGCGATAGCCGCTCGCCGTCCTTTTCGATGACGTGCTTGTAGCAGGGCACCGTCCGGCGGGCAATCTCGGCCTTCGTGAAGCCGCCGATTCTTCCCGACAGCACGTCGATGGGACTTCGCATGTGCGACATGCTAGTTCAGAAGGGAGAGTTGTTCCGGTGGCGGCGGAGGTTCGAGGACGGTCTGCCGCCGGTCGGCGACCGCGTGCGCGGCTCGGAGCCCAGCCACGGCGTTCATCGTCGGCTTGCCGAAGGCCGGCGGCAGGTAGGCGCGATCTCGATACGCCTGCTCATAGCGGGGCACCAGCTCCGGCCAATGCTTCCCGAGCACGGCCATGAAGTGCTCGCGCGTTCCATCCTTGAGGTGCAGCATGCCGGCCCACAAACCAGTGGCGCCGGCGGCCCGGGCTGCCTTGACCACCGCCTCGAGGCGATCAGGGCGATCCGACAGGCCCGGGAGGATGGGGGCCATGCCCACGCCCACGTCGATCCCGGCGCCGACCAGCTTCTCGATGGCGCGCAGCCGCTGCTTCGGATGCGCTGTTCCTGGTTCGGTGCGCCGCCAGATCTCGTCGTCGACGGTGGGGATGCTGAACGTGATGTGGAGCTCGGCGCGCCGCGCGAGCTCGGTCAGGACGTCGAGGTCGCGGACGATCATGGGACCGCGGGTGATCATCGCGGCGGGGTTGGAGAAGTCACGCAACACCTGTAGGCATTGGCGCGTCAGCTTGAAGCGACCCTCTGCCGGCTGGTAGGGATCGGTGGCCGCGCCGATGACGACCGTCTCTTTCCGCCAGGACTTGCGTGACAGCTCACCCCGCAGGACGCCGGCGACGTTGACTTTGACGCGGACCGTGCGCCCATAGCGGTCGTCGGAGGGCCGGTCAGCCCGGCGCTCGAAGGCGCGGACGTAGCAGAACGCGCAACGGTGCTCGCAGCCCGTGTACGGGTTCAGCGACCAACCGAAGCCCATGCCCTTGACCGGGTTGAGGGCGGATTTGCACTGGATCTCGAGGTATTCGACGTCGGCGAGGCGCGGCTCCGGGACGGCCATCAGGCCGGATCATAGAACAAATGTTCGTGGTCGTCTTAACAACCAGGGTTGGCGAAGGTCTGCAATTCGATTTGAATACAGCGCAGGTCGGCCGGTCGGGGGAGGGAACCGGAAATCAGGGGAGGGCCCCCTGGAGGTATGTCAGCTTTTCGCAGCGCGCGACCGGTGCTTCGGAAGCGTGCACGACGACGGGCAGAAGTCGTTGAGGATGCACTCCTCGCAGCGCGGGCGGCGCGCGATGCACACCCGCCGCCCGTGCAGGATCAGCCGCAGCGACAGCCCGGTCCACTCCTCTTTCGGCACCATCGAGCACACCTGCCGCTCGATCTTGACCGGGTCTCGCGACGACACCAGCTTGAGCCGGTTGGTGAGGCGGATCACGTGCGTGTCGACCGCAAAACCCGGCACGTTGAACCCGACCCCGAGGATGACGTTGGCCGTCTTGCGCCCGATGCCCGGAATCTCGAGCAGATCCTCCATGTTCCCCGGCACCTCTCCCCCGAACAGCTCGACCAGGGTTCTGCTGGCGGCGATGATCCTCCGCGTCTTGGCGCGAAAGAAGCCGGTCGGCTTGATGATGGCCTCCACCTCGGCGGGATCCGCGGCGGCCAGGTCGAATGGCGTCGGGTAACGGGCGAACAGCTTCGGCGTCACGAGGTTGACCATCTTGTCGGTCGTCTGGGCGGACAGGACCGTCGCGATCACAAGCTGAAATGGATCCTCGTGCGCGAGCTCGGTCACGGCCGGATACAGCTCGCGAAGACGCTCCACTGTCAACAGGGCGCGAGTCCGCGCCCCGCGAGGCAGGCGGGGCAGCGGCGGCGCTTTCTTTTTCTTCGCCTTAGGAGGCAAGGAGCCTGCGCGCCGCGGCTGCGACCTCGGCACCTTCGGCGCGTCCGGCAAGTCGCGCGGTCGCAGCCTTCATGACCGCGCCGAATGCTTTCGGACCCTCCGGTTTCAACTCGTCGATCACCGCACGCACCTCCGCCTCAACCTGCTCAGCCGTCATCGCCGCCGGCAGATACGTGCGCAGGAGGGCCATCTCGGCCTCCTCGCGCCCGGCGGCCTCTTCGCGCCCGCCCTTGCGATATGCGTCGATCGCGTCCTGGCGGCGCTTGACCTCCTTGCGGACGACGCGCTCGACGAGACCATCATCGATGGACCCGCTCGCGCCTGCCTCCTTGGTTGCCCGCACCACCTCGCTCTTGAGGAGCGAGAGTGTGTTCAACGCCAGCTCGTCGCGGCGCCTTCGTGCCTCGACGAGCTCGGTTTGAAGCCGGTCATAGAGAGCCACGGCGGCGATTGTCACACATGCACCGATCGTCGACCGATCACGGATAATCGGCCCCTATGCTGAACCTGCTTGAGATAGCGGCAGGACCGTTCGTCGCTTTGATCGGCATCGTCGCCGTGTTCGTCGTGATGCGCCACAGATCGGTGCAGACGAAGTCGATGTACTCGGCGCGACGCGGGCAGATAGAGCGCAAGGTCCGCGCGGCCCGCCAGCGCACGCTTGCGCCCACGGGCAAACACGCCGGAAAAGGAGCCGAGGCTCAGGTCGAGCAGACCTTTGCCGCTCCAGGAATGGAGGCCAGGACCGCCGCGCCGACAGCCACTTGGGGCCCGACCGCGGCCGGACCCGGACCTGCGCCGCCGCCGCAGGCCCCAGGCGAAATGACGTGGGACGTCGGACCAGCCGTGGCGCCGCCCCCCTCACCGGCACCGCCCCCGTTTGCGCCCTCCGAACCGGCATACACCCCGCCCGCGCCCGCGCCTCCGGCGCCAGAGGAGGAGTGGGTTCCCGCCGCGGTCCAGCCTGTTGAGAGACCCGAGCCGATCCAGCCGCCGGTGTCGACTCCGGCAGGAGCGGGCGCGGCTTGGTCGATTGTTGGAGACAGCAAGGCAGGCTCGGCCGAGCCCGAGTCAGGCAAGAGGAAATCCAAGAAAGACAAGGGAAAGCAGGCCGAGGGAGCTCCCTGGCAGCTGTCCACAGGCCTCATGCCCGGAGACCAAGCGGGCGAGGAGATCAAGCCGCCGAGCGCGGCGATCGCGATCGCTCAGTACGCTGTGCTGGTCGTCGGCCTCGTGATGGTGCTGATCGGGGTCGTGGTCATGGTGGCCAACTCCCACGTCACCTGACGTAGAGTGTCCCGGCCCCGAAGCTCCTCGCGTCTTCGCGTCCTAGGCGGCCGGGCGCCTACGGCGCTGAAGCCGGCGTCGTCTCCTGCGCGCGCTCAGTCACGCATCTACACGATGCGGTCCTTCGCGTGCTCGTCGCCTCCTTGGCTCCGGCCGCCGATGCCGCGAAATACGCTTCGGAACTCGGGTCCGGGGACACTCTGGACTAAAAAGCGGCCGCGATCGCCTGCGCGAGCCCCGCGCCCCCATCAGCCATGACCGTGTTGCACACGATCACCTGATAACCCATCGCCTCGATTTCGCCGGCGGCACCGGCGTCGCGATTATCGAGGACAAACGTTCCCGCCACAGGTGCGTACTGGCGCGCGACCTCGAGAGGCGACGCGTCGAATCCAAGCGCCCGAAGCATCTCCACCGTCGGGCCTTTGAGCGCGGAGCCGCCAACTATCGGCGTGACCGCCACAGTGCGCTCGCGATGCAGCTGCGTTCCGATCACCTTGAGGATCGGAGCGATGGAGATGAGCGGGTTCGACGGACCGATGACCACGAGGTCAGCGTCCAAGAGTGCGGCTGTCGCCTCCGGAGTCGATTCCGCCGCGTCGCCGCCGGCGATGTCGATCGAGTGCAGGGCGGGCGCAAGGCGTTCACGCACGAAGTACTCCTGGAAGGAGAGCGTCCCTCGGTCTGTGACGAAGCGCGTGCGCACCTTGTCGTCGGTCATCGGAAGAACGTGCGACGCCAATCCGAACCGCCGGCACAGTTCGAGCGAGGTCTCGGTCAGACGGCAGCCGCTGTTGAGCATCTGCGAGCGGAGCACGTGTGTGGCCAGGTCGCGATCGCCGATTCGAAACCAAGTTGGCTCGCCCAGGCGTCCGAGGGCTTCGAGAGTGAGAAAGGTATCGCCCTTCTGCCCGTACCCGACCGAATCGTCGAACACGCCTGCAAGGCGGTAGATCGTCGCATCGACATCGGGGCTGACCAGAAGTCCCCAGAACTCGTCGTCGTCGGCGGTGTTGGCGATCACCGCGAGATCGCCCGGCTGGAGGATTGACTGGAAACCCGCAGCCAGCTTGGCGCCTCCGGTGCCCCCCGCAAGCACGACGGTCCTCACCGGAACACGTCTTCGGCCGCCGGCCGGATGAGGTCCCGACCATGGCCGTCACCCTCGAGCGCGAGGCCGCGAATTACGACGACCGGCGCGCGCGCGGTCTTGCGCATGACCAGGCCCGCCGCCGAAGCAAGGTCGTCCGCGATCGCGAGCACAGTGGCATGCATGGCCCGGCCCGCGTCGTCCGGGGTCCCGCGCAGATCGATCAGTGCCGGAAGGCCTGCAACCCCGAGGGCCACATTGACGATGCCCAGCCGCCACGGCCGGCCGAACGTGTCAGACACGATGACTCCGACGTCGACGCCGGCCCGCTCCTGGACGCGTTCCCGGATCCGCCGGGCGCTCGCGTCGGGGTCATCCGGCAGGAGAGTCACGACGTCCGGCTCGCCAACGTTCGACTGGTCGACCCCCGAGTTGGCGCAAACAAAGCCATGGCGCGTCTCGGTGATCAGCACGCGTTGAGATCGAAGCACGCGCACGCTCTCGTCGAGGACGACCTGGACCAGGCGCGGGTCTGGCAGATTGATCAGCTGCGCAGCGATGCGCTTGGCCTCGTCACCCGCTTCGACCGTGGCGAGGTTGCGCACCTTGCCCTCCGATTTCGACACGACTTTCTGGGCGACCACGAGCACGTCTGCCGCTTTGAGCTTGGCCTTCGAGCTGATCAGGTCGCCGAGGTCGTCACCGGGACGGACCTCAGGAAGGCCCTCCACGGCCAAGAGCTCGAGGGTGTTCACACCGCGCGGTGCAGCCGCACGAGGTCGGCCGGCTCATCCAGGTCGAGGGCCATTGCGGGCGAGCGATGAACCACGAACCGCACGCCCTTGCTCTGCGCCTCGCGCCGGAACGCGGACAGCGAATCGGCGCCGAAATGGAGGCCGATGGCGCGTGGCGGGTGCAGGTACAACGCATTCGTTCCTCCCCTGCCGGCGGCGGGGACCGCGATCACCGCGGGCGGCGCGAGCCGGCCCGCGACCGCGAGCAGATCGCGCACCGAAGCCTTGGTGACGAGCGGAAGGTCGCTCGACAGCAACAGGACGCTGGCGGCGCCGCCGTCGATCGCGCGCCCGATGCCACGCTGTGCCGCGACGTTCTGGCCTTCCTGCCGGGGCTCGACCAGCACCTCGGCGCCCAGAGCCAGCGCCACGTCGGCAACCTCGTCGCTGCCCGCGACCACGAGCCGCCGCTCACCGGCCGCGGCAGCGCGAATCGCACGCGCGGCATTACGACGCGCCAGGGCTCTCCGGCTGGCCGGGCCCAGCGCGGGCCCCAACCGCTGCTTGGCGGAGTCGAAGTCCTTGACAAGGACCACGACCCACGTGCTCATCGAGTTCCCCATCGCTCTCGGATCCTGGGGAGGACCTGCGAGGCGTAAAGCTTCAGGAATCGGGCCTGATCGTTGCCGGGGGCATGGAAGACCAGGTGGTTGAAGCCGAGCTCGACATAAGGCCTCAGCTGCTCCAGGTGCTCATCGGGGTCGCTAGACACCAGCCAGCGCCGGTGAGCGACGCCTTCGACCTCGCGAGCGAGCCTCTCCATCTCACGCGGATCGTCGACCCCGGCCTTGGCTTCTGCCGGCAACGCCAGCGCAGCCCAGATCTTGGTGTCTTCCAGCGCGCGCTCGCGGTCGGTGTCGTAAGAGACTTTGACCTCGATCATCTTGTCCAGCGCTGAACCGTCGCGCCCTTCCGCCGCGGCGCCTTCGGCGAACGCGGGCAGCAGCTGTTCGGAGTACAGCTCCATGCCCTTGCCCGACGTGCAGATGAGCCCGTCACCCGCGCGTCCGGCGTATTTCGCGACCAGCGGGCCCCCGGCACCGACGTAGATCGGAATCGGCTGCGCGGGCCGGTCGTAGATCGTCGCGTTGCGCGTGTGGTAGTACTCGCCGTCGAACGTCACGCTCTGTTCGCTCCAAAGCATCTTGATGAGCTTGACGGCTTCGCGCAGGCGCGCGAACCGCTCCTTGTTGTCGGGCCATGCGATGCCGAGGGCCCCCTCGTTCAGGTGCTCGCCGGTGCCGACACCGAGGATCATGCGACCTGGGTTGAACGAGCCCAACGTCCCAAAGGCCTGCGCGACGATCGCCGGGTGATAGCGGAAGGTGGGCGTGTTCACCGACGTGCCGAGCAACACGCGCTGTGTGCGCTCGCCGGTCGCCGCGAGCCATGCGAATGCGAACGGCGCGTGGCCGTCGGAATGACGCCACGGCTGGAAGTGGTCGCTTACGAAAACGCTGTCGAAGCCGGTTCGTTCGGCTTCAACCGCGAAATCGAGCAGCGTGCGAGGGGCGAACTGCTCGGCCGAAGCCTTGTATCCAAGCCGGAGCATGTTTATCTGAACTCAGCGCCGGTAGTAACGCTTCCAGCTGAAGCCGATGCCCCCCGCCGCCGCCGCGACGAGGACCACGCTCAACGCCACGAGGCTGCGGCCGTCAAAGGAGGCGACCGCGCTGAACAACATCAGGGCGAGCACTACCACCGTCAGCAGCATCACCACCAGAAGCGTGGCGGCGCGAACCTTCATCAGCACTCAGGTAGCTTAGGGCCCATTGGAGCAGCCCAAGATCGTCCGACTCGGCTCGGTGACCTCGACCCAGGACGTGGCCCGGGAGTTGTCGATCGGCTCGGTGGTGGTGGCGGATCATCAGACCGCGGGCCGCGGCAGGTCTTCGCACAGTTGGGAGGCTCCGCCTGGCGCTGCTTTGCTGGTGTCCTTCGTGCTGCCGCCGAATCCCCTCCTCAGCCTTGCGGCCGGGGTGGCCGCCGCCGAGGCCTGCCGTCGAGGCGTGCGCCTGAAGTGGCCCAACGATCTGCTCCTGGATGGGCGCAAGGTCGGCGGGATCCTGGTCGAAGCCTCGCCGGCGAGGGCCATCTGCGGAATCGGGATCAACCTGACGTGGGCGCCCGAAGGCGCGGCGCAGCTCGATGAGCCTCGCGACCGGCTGCTCGAGCGGCTGCGTCCCGCGATGGAGCGGTGGAGCGCAGCGCCGGCCGATCAGGTTCTGGCCCGGTGGCGCAAGCTGTCCGACACGATCGGCAAGAAGGTTCGCGTCGAGCTGCCGGATCGAATCGTGGAAGGAATCGCCCAAGACATCGATGCGAGCGGAAGCCTCGTCGTCGACGGCGCGCCCGTCAGCGCCGGCAGCGTGACCGTCTTAAGCGGCTGACAACAGGGAGGCGAGCTCGGGCAGGACTTCGCCCGAGCGTCCATGGATCACGACCTCGGCGAAGCGGTCGATCGGCGTCGGTTCGGCGTTGACCACGATGAGAGCGGCGCCCGCCTCCACCGCCGCCAGAGGCACGTGCGCGGCCGGGTAGACGACGAGCGAGGAGCCCACCACCAGCATCACATCGGCCGCCCTCGCCAGTGCGAACGCCTCCTCGACTGCAGGGATCGGCATCGCCTCTCCGAAAAGCACGACCGTAGGTTTGAGAAAGATGCCGCCGCACATCCTGCATCGCGGCGGCATCTCTGCAGCCAGCCGGGCCTGTACGTCCGCGCGCGGCTCGCGTGCTCCGCAGTCTAGGCACTGCACCGTGCGGCCTGAGCCGTGGAGCTCGATCACGTGGCGGCTCCCGGCATCCTGGTGCAGCCCATCCGTATTCTGGGTCACCACTGCGACCAGGTGACCGCCTCGCTCCAGGGCCGCCAGGGCAAGATGGCCGCGATTGGGCTGGGCCGCGAGCACGGCCGGACCACGCTGTTTCGACACCTCCCAGTAAGCGCCTGGATTGCGCATGAAGCTGTCGATCGAAGCCACTTTGACGGGGTCGTACTGCGACCAGAGCCCGCCCTCGCCGCGAAATGTGGGGATGCCGCTCTCCGCGGAAACACCGGCTCCCGTCAGCGCGACGGCGCTTCGGGAGCCTGACAGGAGCCCCACCGCGCGCTCGATCGTCATGACTCTGGCGGGCCCGCGGCCGCGAACACCGACTGCCATGCGTAGAGCCTCTTCTGTGCTGCGTACGCGGCCAGGGCAGCGTCGGTCGGAAACCTGACCCAAGGCGATTGGGTGTTCTCGCGAATCGCGCCGAGCTTGAATATGCGGAAGGTTTCTGCTGACTTGCCCTTGAGCTGGATCCCGGGCACCTGGTCGACGGCGATGTACTCTGCGCAGGCGTCGAACGTCGGCTGGCCGAGGATGACGGTGAAAGGCTCCGCCACCCCGGAGAAGCGCGCCGTGGTGTTGACCGTGTCCCCCAGGGCGGTGTACTGCAATCGATCCTTGCTGCCCATGTTGCCGACCACAGCCGGTCCCGTGTTGATGCCGATGCCCCAACCGATCGGAGGCAGACCCTTGGCGGCGAGCTTCGCCAGCAGCGACGGCGCCTCGTTGACCAGGTCGTATGCACATCGCACCGCCAGCAGCGCGTGGTTCGGCTGCGCAACTGGACTGTTCCACATGGCCACGACCTCGTCGCCGACGTACTTGTCGATGGTGCCGTCCCACTTGAAGATGAGCGCGCTCATCTCGTCCAGGTAGTCCTGGATCACCGCCAGCACGTCCTCCGCGCGCATCGCCTCTGACATCGCGGTAAAGCCACGGATGTCGACGAACAACATCGACAGGTCGCGTCTCTCACCGCGTGAGATGAGGTCGTCAGCCGACTTGGTGGACGCCAGCTGGCGCGCGATCCGAGGGTCGATGTAGTGACCGAAGATGAGCTCAACCTTGCGCCGCTCGCGCTCTTCGAGCACATAGCGGGCGCCCAGCGAGAACGACGCTGCCAGCGCGATTGCGATTGGAGCGTACAGGGGGTCGGTCAGGTAGCCGTTTTGCCCGAGGACCCAGGTCAGGCCGAAGTAGCCGAGCAAGAGCCCGCCTGTGATGAGCATGCCGTTACGGAACGAGGGCACGTACACGACGAGGCCTACGATCGCCGACAGGAGCAGCGTGGCGAGAAACACAGACATAGCCGGCTGGACGCGAACGTACCGATCCGACAGGACCGTGCCGATCGCGTCGCCCATGATCCGGTAGCCGTAGTTCTGGTTGTCGAGCATGCATTTCGGCCGGCTGATGGGGCAGAAGGTGGCGTCGTGCGGAAAGCTGACCGCTTGCGAGTAGACGTCGCCCGCGTCGATCAGCTTGGTCCCGACCACGACGATGTGGTTCGTGATGGTTTCAGGGTGTGGGCAGCTGCCATTGAGCGCGTCGACATAGGCGCACGTCGGGCTGCGTCCTTTGGTGAAGTTGATCAGCATCTGACCCCCGACGAGAGGAATGCGATGCGGCCCGAACGTAGCCTCCGTGCCGGCACCATTGACCGAAAGCGGAGAGCTCATGCCTTGCGAGATCCCCAACGCTTGGAGGAACGCGGGCTCCCGCGCCTCGTTCTCCGGACAGGTGTTCTTCGGACGGAGCTCAACGCCGCGCACCGAGTCGGCCGCGTCGGGGGTCGCAAAGCCGCGCTCGCCCACGGCCGCCGCGACCGTCGAGAATTCGGGCCTCGGCGCATCGTCGGCGGTGCAGACCAGGACGACGTTGCGGGCCGAGCTGATGGCTGACGCGAGCTCGGCGTCCGGGTTTGCGGATGGATTCTCCGGATCGACCGGCGTGTCGTGATCCAGGACCACGTCGAACAGGATCACCTTGGGGTGAAGGCCGGCGAGGTAGTTGATCACCTTGGCGTGATACGAGTTGAGCCACGGATACGCGCCCAGGTCGTCCTTCGATCTCTGGTCGATGGCCACCAGCGTTATGCGTGGATCGGCGGGCGGACCGGGAAACAGCTGATCCTGGGCGGCGTCAAACGACCTGCCGATCACGCCCAGATAGCCAAAAGCAGTCACGAGCATGCCGGCGATGAGGCCCGCCAGCGCGAAGCGCCAGGCCAAGCGCCAGTCGCCGACCCGCTCGCGGACCATGCGCCGCTATCTTAGGAGCGGTGCGGCTGGGCGTCCTCGAATCGCGCCGGACGCTCGCCATCTACATCGCGGCGGGCGCTTCGTTCGCGGCCCTGGCGGCGCGCGGCCTCACAGTTCCTCTCTACGCGCACGACCTCGGCGCAGATCGATTCCAGGTCGGGGCGCTGTTCTCAGTGGCCACGCTGGCGGCGGCGGCTCTCTCCCTGCCGTCGGGCTTGCTCATCGACCGCTTTGGCGCACGCGCCCTGCTCGGCTTCTCGCTGGTAGTCGCGGCCGGTTCGCAAATCGCCACCGCCGCGACCACGACCGTATTTCCGCTGTTCGTCTGGCAGGTCGTGGGTGGGCTTGGCGCGGGCGCCCAGCAAGCGGCCCTTTTTTCAGCTGTGACGGAATCGGTGAAGTCCGGCCGTCTGGGTCGAGCGATGGGCTGGCTGACGGCTTCCATGCAGGTCGGTTTCTTCATCGGCCCCTCGATCGCGGGACTCCTCCTGACCTGGCTGGACATCCGGACCGACCTCGCCGTCACCACCGCAATGCTGGTGTTCGCAGTGCCCGGGGCCGTCCTCGCGAGCGGCACACGGCAGTCAGTGCAACGGGGGCTGTCGCTGCGCGAGCCCCTGCGCGCGCTCATCGCCCAGGCGGCCTTCGTGCCGATGACGATCGGCCTTGTCGCGGCCACCCTGGTCTGGGGCACGGTCGGCGCCTTTCTGCCCATCTTCGGCAAGGAGGCCCTGCACCTGCCCGGCTCGCAGGTTGGATTGCTGCTGGCGCTGCAGGCAGTCGCCAACGGGCTGTCCCGCATCCCCGGCGGGAGGCTGGTGGACCGGGCTCGGAATCGCTGGCCGATTGTGTTCGTGGGCGTGATCGTGTGGTCGTCGGCCGCCATCGTCCTGGGTCATCTGACAGGCTTTTGGGGACCCGCCATCCTCCTCATCGCGGCGACGCCCTTCATGGCCACCGTCTACGTCGCGATCGGCGTCGTGTTCGGCGACCTCTCGGCGGCGTCCACCCGCGGGGTCACGATGGGGATGTACGGCACGATCCTCTTCCTGGGCCTTGCCGCCGGGCCGCTGGTTTTCGGTTCGGTGGTGAAGAACTACAGCTACGCGGCCGGCTTCACGGCGTGCGCGGTCGTCGCGATTGCGCTTGCGCTGGTGATGGCGGCTTTCCATGCTGAACCGCTGCGCCGGCGCGTTGGAGTGAGGCTGCCTCCGCCGGCGCCCGGGACTTGAGAAATTCGTCGAGGACGTAGCGATGGCTCGGAAATGCCAGCGGCGGCAGCGAGTCCATGGGAAAGACCCTGACCTCCAGCATCTCGGCGCCCGCATCGAGCTGAGCGCCATCGACGAGCCGCGCCCGATAGGCGATCCCGACGATGCTGTGCGCGTCCAGCTTGGGGACGTGATACACACCGATCAGCGACGTCAGCTCGACGGCGGCGCCGATCTCCTCCATACACTCGCGCATCGCCGCGTCGGCCGGATGCTCGTCATCGTTGACAAAGCCACCCGGTAGGCACCACAGCCCGTAACCGGGCTCGATCGCGCGGCGACCCAGGACCACGCCTCCATCGACCTCGACGACAACGGCAGATGCCACTTTAGGATCCCGCCAGAGGATGAAGTCGTCGTTCGGGCACGCTTCCAGTTCGCGGCCTTCGATGACGCGCGTCTCCAATTGGGATCCGCACTTGATGCAGTAGTGGGCCATCTGGCGCTAACTAATAGGCTACGGCTGCCTGGCCGCGCGCCCCACTCCAGACCTCTCCACCTCTGGGGTCCCCGCGACGCAGTCGCGGGAGGGGTTCTATGCGTGCTGCTGCTGTCGTGCGGGAGATGCTTTCATGTCCGCCACCCGCACCTGGTTGCGACCACCCATCTTGGCGGCATAGAGGGCCTGGTCGGCGCGTTCGATGAGGGAGGTGAAAATTGCGGGCTCGGCTGTGGCCGCGACCCCGATGCTGATGGTCAGCTTCAAACCGCCCGGGAAGGTGTGCGCGGCCACCTTCGCCCGAATGCGTTCGGCGAGGATGCGCGCACCGGCGTCGTTGGTCTCGTGCAGGATGAGGGCGAATTCCTCGCCGCCGTAGCGCGCGCAGACATCCGATTCTCGTGCCCCGGTGCTGATGATCGACGCCAGCTCGGCCAGCACCGCATCTCCCTGCAGGTGGCCGTACGAGTCGTTGACTCCTTTGAAGTGGTCGAGGTCGACCATCAAAAAAGCAATGGGTTTGTGGCCGCGGCGCGCGCGCTGCATCTCCTTCAGGAACTGCTGCGCCAGGGCGCGGCGGTTGGGCAGCTTCGTCAGCTCGTCCGTGAGCGCGTTCTCCTCCTGCGCCTGGAACAGCTGCGCGTGGCGGATGGCGATCGCCGCCTGCGACGCGACCCCGATCAGGAGGTCGCTCTGGTCCTCGGTCAGCTCACGCCACGCGTTCAGGTAGAGCTCCAGCGCGCCCATCAACTGGCTCGAGCGCTGCACCGGCACCACCAGGACGTGTTGGGGGTGGCCGCCGGCCTCGAGCCCGGGTGCCATGTCTTCAGCCAGCCGGACGACGACCGGGCGCATGGCGGCCAGCGCCGACCGTAGAGGCTCCTCAGTGAGGGGGCGGACGCTTCCGCGCGGTCGATGGGTGAGGCCGTACGAGGCCTGGCGGCGCATCTCGGCCTTGCCCGGCACCACCAGGTACATCGAGCCCGCAACCGCGCCCATGATGCGTCCGGCGTGCCCTATCGCCACGTCGAGGACCTCCTCGAGACCCAACGACGAGTTGACGGCGGACGCCATCGCCAGCAGGAGAGCGGCGCGGTCGCGGGCGCCGCTTTCGTCCTCGAGGGCGTCCTGCAGGCGGCGCGTCATGCCGCGCATGCGCATCAAGGCGATCGAGAGCAGCACCAACGCGATGATGAACAGCACGGAGGTGACCAGAAGAACGGACGCGATATCCAAATACACCCTCCCGGGGTCGAAGTCGTCATAGGTTAACGCTCAGGGAGGCGAGGTTGATCCCGGGCAAGTGTCTCGGCCGCTTATACTCGCTTGCAACCTGGAGCCGATCTCTTTCGACGACCTGCCCCTCGGCGGCGAGTGGACGACCCGGCGGCGAACCATCTCGGAAGCTGAGATCGCGCTCTTTGGCGCACTGGCGGGCGACTTCTCCCCCCTCACGATCGATGCCTCCCACGCGGGCGCCCGCTTCGCCCCACCCGCGCTCCTGGCGGCCGTGGCGATCGGGCTCGGCACGATGGACATGCCCGTCCCATCCGTAGCCGAATGGGAGTGGCTCAACTGGAGGTTTCCGCGGCCGGTCAAGGCCGGCGAAACGATCTACGCGCGCTGGACGCTCACCCAGAAGCGGCCCCCGGTCGGCGGCGCGCCGACAGCCATCGTGGTCTGGCGGGTGGACGTGCACACGAGCGACGGGGCGCTGTGTGCGGAAGGAGAGGTGGGCGCCAGTGTGCGGCGCAAGGCGCAGGCCGCCCGGCCTCGCACCGCCGAAGCCAGGCCGGCCGGTCCGGCCCCAACGCCTGCTCCAGCGTCGCGCCGGCGGCGCGGCCGCCGCCCGGCTGGCTCCACCGCGGCGGGCGCTTCCCCTCCACCACCCGTCGAAGCTCCGGCCATGGCCGTGGCTGCTGCGCCCTCAGGGCCCGCCGAGAAGACCGGCGCCACCAGGCGACGGCGCAGGCGCCGCCCGCGGGCAAGCCCTGCGCGAGGTCGCGACGGTGAGCCGGCCGGTCCGGTTGCGCCGGCTCCAACGGCCGAGGCCACGCCCCCGCCGCCGGCGCCCGTGGCCACCAGCGTTTCGGGATCCCCTCCCTCGGCCGGCCGCCTGAGCCGGGTCATCAAGCGTCTCCGCCGCCCCTAGGTCAAGTCGAGCCCGCGCCCCTCTCCCTGACCCTCCCCCCTGAAGGTGGGAGGGAGTCAGGCGGGTGGTTCCAGGGCCTCGATGTATTCGATCACGCGACGGGTGAGCTGAGACGGGGTCGAGGCTCCGCTGGTGACACCCACCTTCTTGGCCCCCTTCAGCCAGGCGATGTCGAGGTCCTCCAGCCGGTCGACCAGGTAGGCCGGCTTCTGCCCGAGCTTCTTCACGACCTCGACCAGGCGCAGCGAGTTCGACGACCGTGAGCTGCCGACGACGATCACCACGTCGACGTCCTTGGCCGCCTCCACCGCCGCCTCCTGGCGCTCCTGGGTGGCGCGGCAGATCTCGTTGTGAACCTCCGCTTGCGGGTAGCGTGACCTGACGCGATCGATCAGGTCCTCCGTGTCCCAGACCGAAAGGGTGGTCTGGCATGTGACCGCGATCCGATCTCCCTTCAGGTCGAGGGCCTCGATATCCGCGGCGTCCTGGACGAGGTGCACCTTCCCCGGCGCCTCGCCCACGACGCCTTCGGGTTCGGGGTGTCCTTTGCGTCCGATGTAGACGACCTCATACCCTTTGCCGGCCAGGTCGGCGACTAGCTCGTGCGTGCGCACCACGTCAGAGCACGTGGCGTCAATCGCATTGAGACCGAGCTCGGCGGCGCGCTGTTTGACCTGGGGCGACACGCCGTGGGCGGTGAAGATGACCGTGCCGCCCTTGATCTGGTCGAGCCCGGCGAGCCGGTCGGGCGGATCGACAAGAGCGATTCCCTGCGCCTGGAGGTCGTCCGTCGCGTGGGTGTTGTGGACAAGCATGCCCAGCATGTGCACCGGCCCGACAGCCTCCTCGCGGACACGCTTGGCGATCCGGAACGCATCCACCACGCCATGGCAATACCCCCGCGGGGTGATCTTGACGACTTCCATTTGACTCGAGTCTACGCGGGGGCGATTCCTAGTCGATTCCCCCGAAGAGGTCGCTCTCCGGTAGTTCCGAACCTGGCTTGCCCCGGGCCAGCTGGTAGTGCTCGGTGCCAAAGGCCAGCCGGTAGATCTGGTCGGCCATGTTCGCGAACCACGAGTTGGGGTCGTTCTGGCTCACGTGGGCGGCGAAAGCCTCTCGTTTGCGGTCGACGAACTCGGACACGTCGACCCTGGTCGTGATCAGATCGTCCGGCGTGCCGGGGATCTGCATGCCCAGCCCCTGCTGCCGCGCCTCCTCGGGCATCTGCTCCATGAAAGCCTTCATGGCCGAGCGGGGGATCACCGTGTAGTAAAGCTTGCGCGGGCTCCAGCCTTCCTTCTCCAGGAGGTCAAGCGCAGCGTTGGTGATGTGGTGGGCCTTGATGTGGTCGGGGTGGCCGTAGGTCCCGTCTTCGGCATAGGTGACCACGACCTCAGGCCTCTCCTCGCGCAGGATCGCCTCCAGCCGCCCGGCCGCCTCATCGAGTGGGGCCTGGTGAAACGACTTTGGGTTCTCGTTGTCCGCGGTTCCAGCCATGCCGGAGTCCCGATAGCCAAGAAACACTGAGCGGTTGACGTCGAGAATTCGAGCGGCCTTCTCCAGCTCCTTGGTGCGCACTTCACCGAGATGCGGACGAGTGGCTTTCTCGTCCATGTTGTAGATCTCGCCGACCTCACCGCGGGTCGCCGTCACCAACACCACCCGATGCCCGTCCGCGCGGGCCTTCATCATTGCGCCGCCGGTCGATATCGCCTCGTCGTCGGGGTGGGCATGGACGAGGAGCAGAGTGCTCATGACTCGACCAACAGGTCGGCGAGCTGCTTGATTCCACCGTGGCCCGGGCCGGGGATTGTACGGTCGGCCGCCGCCTGGACTTCGGGCGGCGAGCCTTCGATCGCCACACCAAGCCCTGCCCAGGCGATCATCGAGGCGTCGTTCCGGCCGTCGCCGACCGCCACCGTCTCCGTCTGAGTGACGGCCAACCGCTCGCATACGAACTGCAGTGCAGACGCTTTGTCGCTCTCGACACTGGTGAACTCGAGGTAGGTCGGCATCGACGTGGCTGCGATGAGCCGGCCCGCCCAACGTTGCCGGACCTCCGGCAGCAGCTGTTCCAGCGCCATGCTCGAGGCGACGATGACCAGCTTTGGCGTCGTCGCGCCGATCCCTTCGTCGAGATCCCCCACCACGTGGATCTCCATGCCCGCGTGCTCGGAGTACTCATGGGCCTCCGGCCGGTCGCGTTCGATCAGCAGCAGGTCGTCGCGATAAGCCTGGACGTGAAGGTTGCGCTCGCGAGCGAACCGGATGACCTCCATCGCCAGGTCGTGCGCGATGCCGTGGTCGAGGATGGTTTCGCCGTCCGGCATGCGAACCTGCGCGCCCTGGTAGCAGATGATCGGCCCGTCCAACCCCAACTGCCGTACCCACGGCAGCGCCCCCGGGAAAGGGCGCCCGGTGCATGCGATGACCTCGACCCCGGCTGCCTTGATCCGCGCCAACGCCTCGCCGTCCCGCGGGTCGAGGTTGAGGCGCGGATCGATGATCGTGCCGTCCAGGTCGAGGGCGAGCAAGCGGAATCGGGTACGAAGCGCTATCGCTTGACCTCGGGGTTGACCAGGTTCGGGGGGCGACCGCCACGCACCCCGGTCGCCATGTTGCGCGCCGCCATCGCGGACATCTCCGAGCGGGTTCGAGTTGTCGCGCTCGCAATGTGTGGGGCGAGCACGACGTTCGGCATCACCAGGAGGCCTGGGTGCACCGCGGGTTCCCGCTCGTAAACGTCGAGACCCGCGCCCGCGATCTTCTTGGCGTTCAGCGCCTCCACCAGCGCCGCCTCGTCCACGACCGGCCCCCGGGAGGTGTTGATGAGGATCGCCGTCTTCTTCATCTGGCCGTACTGCGGCGTGCTCAGCAGGTGATGCGTCTCCTGGGTCAGCGGCACATGTACCGACACGAAGTCGGATTCCGCGAGCAGCCTGCCCAGGTCGACTCGCGAGGCGCCCAGCTGTTGTTCGGCATCTGGCGGCAGCGGATTCGGGTCGTAATACAGGACGCGCATGTTGAAGCCCTTGGCGCGGTGCGCGACCCCGCGGCCGATGCGGCCGACACCGATGAGGCCCAACGTAGCGCCGAACACATCGGCGCCGAGCATCATGTCGATCGCCCAACCCCGGAACTGGCCGGACCGTGTGAACGCGTCGGCTTCGACCACTCTGCGCGCCGTCGCCATCAACAGCGTGAATGCAAAATCGGCAGTCGCGTCGTCAAGCACTCCGGGGGTGTTGGTCACCATGACTTTGTTTGCGGTTGCGGCGGCGACGTCGATGTTGTCAAAACCCACCGCGACGTTGCTCACGATCTTCAGGCCGGGCGTTGACAGCACCATCTCGCCAATCGGATCCATCAGCTGACTGACGATTCCGACGCAGCCCTCCGCCGCCTGCCGGATGCTGGCCTGGTCAAGCGGGCGGTCGGGCGGATAGGGAATCACCTCACCCGCCTCGGTCAGGATGGCCGGCCCAGGGTCGAGGATGTAGTGCATGAGAAGGATCCGTGGCTTGCCCCGCGTGCTCATGGATTCAACCCCAACTCGTGTGCGATCGGCTTCAGGGCATCGCGGACATTCTCCACGTGCTCGTCGAAGGGTATATCGAGCGCCTCGGCTCCGGCTATCAGCTCTTCGCGGTGCACGCCGCGTGCAAACGCCTTGTCCTTCATCTTCTTGCGCACGGTGCTTGGCTCGACTGAGCTCAGCGACTTGTCCGGCTTGACGAGCGCGCAGGCGATGATGAAGCCGCACATCTCGTCCACTGCGTTGAGCGTCTTGCGGATGTTCGAGTCGCGCGGGACGTTCAGGTAATCGGCATGGGACGCGATGTCGTCGAGGATGTCCTCCGGCCAACCCTTCTCGCGCAGCATCTCTATCCCGCGCATCGGGTGCAGCTCTGGGGTCGGACCGGACTCGTAGTCCCAGTCGTGGATCACACCCAGCACCGCCCAGCGTTCTTCGTCCTCTCCGAAACGACGCGCGTACGCGCGCATGGCGGCCTCGACGCTGCGCATGTGGCGGCGGAGCTGCTCCGACTGCGTCATGGAAGTCACGAGCTCCCAGGCTTCGTCGCGGGTGGGCGTTTTCGTCAAAGGATCTCCCTTAGCGCCGTCAGCAGGCGCTCGTGCTGCTCGCGCGTGCCGATGGTGATTCGAAACCAGCCCGCGATCGGCTCCCGATCGTAATGCCGGATCAGCACGCGGCGCTCGCGAAGGGCGTCGGCGACAGCTGCCGCGGAAGCTCCCAGGGGTGGCTTAACGAACACGAAGTTGGCCGCCGACGCCGAGTGCTCGAAACCCTCCTCACGCAGCTGATCTTCTAGCCAGGCGCGCTCGGCGACCACGTAGTCGACGATCTTGCGGTGGTGCGTCTCATCTTTGATCGCTGCGACCGCGGCGACGACGGCCAGTCGGTCCATGTTGTAGGAATCCTTGACGGCATCCAGCGCCGCGATCAGCTGAGGGCTGCCCAGGGCAAAACCGATGCGCATGCCCGCCAGCGCGTACGACTTCGACATCGTCCGGATGATGAGGAGGTTGGGGTGCCTGGCAATCAGCTCGAGCTGAGACTCGGCGGCAAAGTCGACGTAAGCCTCGTCGAGGACCACTACGCCGCGGGATCGATGCAGGACACGCACGACCGACATCCGGCCGTGGTGGGTCCCGGTCGGCGAATTGGGGTTGACGAGGAACTTGAGCGGTGCCGAGTCCTCGACGAAGTCGGTGGTCCAGGTCCACCCTTCGCCGGTGGGGTGGACCGACGGCGTCACCTCGTGCACTCGACACAGGGGCTCCAGGAGCGGATATGTGGGGGTCGAGTACGCCACGCGGTCGCCCGCGCCGGCGAACGCCCGAAAGCACATCTCGATCAGCTCGTCGCCGCCGTTCCCGAGCGCAACCTGACTGGCGTCGAGCCCGAAGTGCTCGGCGATCGCCGACCGCGCCGGCGCCGCCGTGGGGCTCGGATACAGGCGCAGAGACTCGTCGGCCGCGGCCCTGATCGCTTCGATGACCTTCAGAGAGGGCGGCAGCGGCGACTCGTTGGTGTTGAGCTTGACCCAGTCCTCGCCATCGGGCGGCTGCTCGCCCGGCACATACGGTTGGTAGCCCTCGAGGGACTTCCTCAAGAGGCTTTTCGACATTCCAGCAGGAAAGTTTCGAGGGCGAGGCGCGGGCTGACGTTCTGCTCCAGGTAGCCCAGCGTGTCGTACGAAAGCTCGAGGAGACGAGCCCACCGGCCCTGTTCCGGGCCGCGGCTGGACAGCATGCGGCGGCGCAACTCGATCTGCCAGCTGGCGATCGCGAACAACGCGGGGTCTTCGACCTCACCCTCGCTGCGACGCCACGCCATCTGGCTGCCGTCGAGCTCCGCCGCGACCCGGAGCGGGACGTCGGCGGGCGCGCCGAAGACTTCCTCGAGGCGCCGCGTCCACTCTTCATGAAGGTCGATCACCCCCTCGTCGCCGGCCACGCGCAAAGCCCAGCCCGGCCTGCCCCGAGCGAGCTCTGCCAGCAGGCGGGCGCGCCCAGCTTCGACGTCGAGATTCAGGAGCAACCGCTCGATCTCGGGCGCCGGGACCGGATGGAAGAAGATGCGCTGGCACCGCGAGACGACGGTCGGCAGCACCACGAATGGGTTGAGGCTCGGGCTGGTGAGGATGATCACGCGACGCGGATGCGGTTCCTCGAGCGTTTTCAAGAGCACGCCCTGGTCCTGGTCGCGCAGGCGGCCGACGTTGGTGACGAGCGCCACCCGGCGCGTCCCCACCGCGGGCTTGAGGTTGAGAAACGCCTGGAGCGAGAGCTCGTGGAACTCGGGCGGCTTGTCGGGCAACAGCCTGATCTCGTTGATCGAAAGCGCTTTGATCCGGTCGTCCTCCCAGTAATCGGGGTGCCGGTGCAGCGCGGCCTCAGGCAGCAACGCCGCCGCGAGGGCGCGCGCCGTGGTCGCCTTGCCGAGGCCGGCCTCGCCGACGAAGAGATATGCATGCGCCAGTCGCTCGGAGTCGACCTGCGATCGGAGCTGATCCAGGGCCCGCGTGTGCCCGGCGATGCCGGAGAACGGATCGGCCACGAGGGATGACTTTAGGGCTTGGCGGGCTCGCCGCCCTTGAGGCCTGCTCTCGTTTCCCGCTCGCGCGCGAGCCGCTGCGCCCGGCCCTGCAGCCACACCTCGCGGATGCGCTGCAGCGCGGTCAGGTTGGTCAGGATCGCCAGCAGGATGACGACTCCCGTGAGCACGGCCGCGCCGAAGATCAGTCCGACCACGGTCACCACGACCCGCTCGGGCCGCGCGAACAGACCGCTCTCGCAGGTGAACCCGAGGCTTTGGGCCCGAGCCCGCACGTAGCTCACCAGGAAGGAGCCGCCGAGCGCCGCGGCCGTCGCCAGGATCAGCCAGCGCTGGAACGGTCCGCCTGCGCTCACGAAATACGCGATCAGCCCGAGGTACATCGCGCCTTCCGAGTAGCGGTCCAGCGTGGAGTCCAGGAACGCACCGTAGGCGTAGCTGCGCCCGGTCGAGCGTGCGAGGGCGCCGTCGAGAATGTCAAAGGTGCCCGCGAAAGCCAGCACCACCCCGCCCCACCGAAGCTGACCGAACGCTGTGAGCACCGCGGCGGCGAAGGTGAGCGCAGTGCCGACCACGGTGATCTGGTTCGGGGTCACCGGCAGCCGCTGGATCGCGGACATGAGCGCCTCCGCGTGGCGACGGACCCACGCCTCAAACCGCGTCGTGAACATTGATCACCTCTCGCGATCCGACGACCTCTCGCTGGGCGCGCAGCCGGCGCGCTTCGTTGTAGACAGCCACGACCTGGGAGGCGACCTCCTCCCAGGCATAGCGGCGAGCTTTCTCCAGACCGTAAGCGCCCATCCGGCGCCGCAGCTCTTGATCGCGCGCCAGGACGACGAGCGCCGCGCCGAGCTCGGCCCAACCTTTCGGGCTCACGGTCAGGCTGTCGCGACCAGGCTCCAGCACGGACATGTAGCCGTCGATCTCGGTGGCGACGATAGGCAGGCCGGTCGCCATCGCCTCGAGCAGGACGATCCCAAAACTCTCAGCGCCGGTCGCCGGCGCGCAGAAGATGTCGGCGCTGCAGTAATAGCGAGGCAGAACTGAATCGGGGACGTAACCGGCCAGCACCACATCAGGCAGGCGGTGCCTGGAGATGTACGACTCGACGCTGTTCCGAAGCGGACCGTCGCCCACGACGATGAGCCGGCTGTTCGGAACCCGTGGCTTCATGAACTCGTAGCCCCGTAGGAGGTCTCCGAGCCCCTTGCGCTTCTCCAGGCGGCCGACGAAGAGGATGTTGATGCGGTCGTCTCGTAGGTGCCGGATCGGCGTCTGGCCGGGATGAAACGTGCTGATGTCGATGCCATTGGGAATGACCTGCAGCGGGAAGTCGGGAAAGTAGCGGTGCACGAAAGCCTTCGCCGGCTCGCTCACCGCAATCCCGCGATGCAATTGCGCCAGGTACGGCTCCAGCAGCGGGCGACCGTAGTAGTAACCGATGTTGGACTTGGCGAATGCGTGGAAGGTGCCGACGTTCGCCGCCTGCGACATTCGGAGCAGGGTCATGGGGAGCGCCGGCATGAGCGGTTCGTGAAAATGGAGGACGTCAAAGTGTTCCCGCTCGACGATCGCGGCGACGCGGTCGGCGAGGTGAAAGCTGAGCGTGATCCGCGCGACCGACTCGTTGACCGGGACGGCGATCGGGCTTCCGATCCGGTAGAACTCCGCGGTGTCGAAGTCCAAGTCGGCGCGGCTGGAGGGAGCGAAGATCCGCACCTCGTGGTCAAGCCTCCGCAGCTGGCGGGCGAGGTGGCGCACGTGATCGGTCACGCCGCCCGGCGATGCAAAGTCGTAAGGCGAGACGAGCCCGATCTTCACGGAGCTCCCTCCCAGATTCGGTGCGGGACGTGCCATTGCTCCGGGTGCCGGCGGATGAATCCCTCGATGTGCCGCAGCAGCTCCTGTGTCACCCGCACCTCATCCGCCCTCGGGTCTTCGGTGGGCTGGGCTATCACCGGAGGCGCCGTCTCCGCTCTGTAGGTGTCGTCGGGCAGCCGGTAGACGCATGCCGGCAAAAGTGGCGTTCCCATGCGCAGCGCGATCGCCGCGGGACCCATCGGAATCGGCGCCGGCCGCCCGAAGAACGGCATCAGGTGGCCAGTCCCGGTGATGTCGCGATCGATTGCGGTGATAACGATCTCCTGTTCCTGCAGGGCCTGGGTCACCTTGCGCAGGCCGCCGAGATGCAGAGGCAGCACACTGATGCCCAGGCGCGCCCTCGTATCGCGATACCACTCGAAGAGGGCCCTCGGCTCCAGCTCCTCGGCAAACAAGCTGACAGGCGACACCGTCGCCGACCAGATCGCGGAAGCGACCTCGTACGAGCCCATGTGGCACGAAACGACCAGCACGCCCTTGCCCATCGCGCGCGCATCGGCAAGGTTCTCCAGGCCATCGACGTGCATCAGCGGGCGCATGGCCTCGACATTCATACGAGGCAGCATCATCAGGTCGGCGTAAGCCTTGGCATGGTTGCGGAAGTTCACCCACGAAAGCTTCCGCAGCTCGACGGGCGTGAGCTCTGGGCAAACGATGGCGAGGTTGTAATCGAGGCGCGGCCGCGCGAGGGGTGAGAACATCCAGGCGAATCGGGCGGCCAGCACGGCCAGCGCGTACGCCCACGGTCGGGGCAAGCGCTCCACGACCGACTGCATCGCTTTGAAAGCGCGCCAGCGCCATTCACTCACTCCTCACTTCCGATCAGGGGCCCGAACATGGGCCGAAACGCATACCACTGCTCGGGTCGCTCTCTGATGAATTCCTCGAAGCGGTCGATCACCCGCTGCATGAGGCGCTCTTTGGTTTCGCCCTCGTGCACGGCTAGGGGAGGATCGAGGTGGATGTGATGGCGACCCGGCGCCGTGGCGTACTGGGTGGCAGGCATCAATGCGGCTCCAGTTTTTAGCGCAAGGGCGGCAGGGCCGCCGGGCACGATCGCGCGCCGGCCGAAAAAGCGTATCGCCGTGCCGGGTCCCTGCTCGAGGTCGCAGAGAAGGGCCACGATGTGGTTGGCGCGCAGGGCCTCAGTAAGGGCACGGACCGCCGCACGGCCGAGCATGATCACACTCAGGCCGAACCGCTGCCGGCTCTGGACCACCGCGTCGTTCAACGATCCGGGGAAGCGTTCGGCGACCGCGGAAATCTGGTACCCGAGCGCCGCGGCGTAGGAGCCCGCCACGTCCCACGACCCCATGTGCGGCACCGCCATGATCACGCCCCGACCGCGCGCCAGCGCCGCATCGAGGTGTTCGCGGCCGTCGACGTTTGTGCGTTCGATGATCTCTTTCGGTGTGAGGCTGCCCATCAGCACGAAGTCGACGAGCATCCGGCCGTAGTTCTGGAATGCGCGCCTGGCCACGTGCGCGACCTGCGGGTCAGAGCGCTCGCGGCCGAGGACGGCGGCGTAGTTGTCCAGCGCCGCCCGGCGCTGGCTCGTGCTGAGCCAGTACCAGGCCGTCCCGCCCGGGGCCGCCGCAGCGTGACGGAAACCCGCCGGGACAACCCGCAGGATCCGTGCACCCGCTCGGTAGGAAGCCCCGGCCAGCGGGAGCCCGCGGCCCTGCGGCGTCCTAGTCGGCCGATCGGCGCCCTGCGGGCGCCTATCCATCGTCGGCTCCTGCGCTGCTCGCTCACGCATCACGGATGCGCTCGCTCCGCTGCTCGTCGCCTCCTCGGCTTCGGCCGCCGATGCCGCCGCACTGTCTCGCGTACCCCCGCCGGCCGGGGCTAGCGGCGAGCAGCGGCGGTCGCGGGCTTCGTTCGCCCGATGCGGCGGGCGCGGCCGTTGGGTGCGGCCTTGGCCTTACCAGCATCAATGAACTCCTCCACCAGGCCTTTCGCCTCGGAGTCGCTGTACTGCACCGGGGGCGACTTCATGAAGTACGAGCTCGGGCCTTCGAGCGCGCCTCCGATGCCACGGTCGAGAGCAAGCTTGATGCAGCGAACGGCATCGATGACGATGCCTGCGGAGTTCGGCGAGTCGTGCACCTCCAGCTTGAGCTCGACGTTGAGGGGCACGTCTCCGAAAGTGCGGCCTTCGAGTCGGATGTACGCCCATTTGCGGTCATTCAGCCAGGGCACGTAGTCGGATGGACCGATGTGGACGTTGTCCGCGCCGATGTCGTAGTCGAGCTGGGAGGTCACTGAGCGAGTCTTCGAGATCTTCTTCGACATCAGCCGATCGCGCTCGAGCATGTTCAGGAAGTCGGTGTTGCCACCGAAGTTGAGCTGGTAGGTGCGCTCGAGCTTGACGCCACGATCGCGGAAAAGGCGTGTGAGGACGCGATGGATGATCGTCGCGCCGACCTGTGACTTGATGTCGTCACCGATGATCGGCAGCTGCTTCTCTTCGAAGCGCTTCTGCCAGTAAGGCTCGCGGGCGATGAAGACAGGGATGCAGTTGACGAAGCCGACACCCGCCTGAAGCGCCTGCTCGACGTACCACTTCGTGGCCTCCTCGGAGCCGACCGGCAAATAGCTGACCAGCACGTCGGCTTTGGTCTTCTTGAGGATGCCGACCACGTCGGAGGTCTCCCCGGGAGCTTTGACGATGATGTCCGCGAGGTACTTGCCGATGCCGTCGTGTGTCATGCCGCGCTGGACCTTGACGCCGGTGCGAGGCACGTCGGTGAACTTCACGGTGTTGTTGGCACCGGCAAAGATCGCGTCCGACAGGTCGAGCCCGACCTTCTTCTTGTCCACGTCGAAGGCAGCGACGAACTCGATGTCGCTGATGTGGTAGCCACCGAGATTCACGTGCATCAGCCCGGGAACGAAGCTTTTCGCTGAGGCGTCGCGATAGTAGTGGACGCCCTGCACGAACGAGGACGCGCAGTTGCCCACTCCCACAATCGCGACACGGACCTTGCCGTTGTGCTGCCCGTTCCTATGGCCGTTCGATTGGCCGTTCTTCATGCCCCAACCTCCTCGTGAACCTTCATCCGATCTTCGATTCCAAGCAGTTGATCCAGGTGCGCGCGCTCGCGCGCGATGTTCTCGACGTCCAGTGAGCAGTACACCTGACGGCCGTCGCGCCGCGTCCGAATCACGCCGCCGACCCGCAGCATGCGCAGGTGCCAGGAGATGCGCGGTTGGCTCATGCGCAGGTACTCCGCGAGGTCGTTGACGCTGACCTCGCCGACCTTGCCAAGCCGCTCCAGAATGCGCAGGCGGGTGGGGTTGGCAAAAGCCAGAAAGTGGTCGGGAAGCTCGCGGTTCGGGTTCTGCAGAAACATAAAGGTTGCTTTATAGAAGTCTAATACATAAAGGACACGTTATGTGTGGGGAGAGGTAATCAGGGGCGGCGGACCAGCTCCAGGAACTCGGCGCGCGTGCGAGCGTCCTTGCGGAAGGTGCCAAGCATGCAGGAGGTGATCATCTGGCCGCCTGGCTTCTGCACGCCGCGCATCTCGAGGCATAGGTGCCGCGCCTCGACCACGACACCGACCCCCTTGGGCGCGACCGCCTCGTTCAGCGCCTCCGCGATCTCTTTGGTCATGCGCTCCTGCAGCTGGAGGCGGTGGGCGAAGGCGCCGACGATGCGAGGAATCTTGCTGAGTCCGACCACCTTTCCTTTCGGCAGATAGCCGACATGGCAGCTGCCGAAGAACGGCAGCATGTGGTGCTCGCACAGGCTGTAGAACGGGATGTCCTTGACGAGCACCATTTCGTCATAGTCCTGGTCGAACACCGCGCCGGCGATGATTTCCGCGGCGTCGACTCCGTACCCGTCGGTGAGCTCCCGAAGCGCCCGGGAGACGCGGGTCGGCGTCCCCTTCAGGCCCTGCCTGGTCGGGTCCTCGCCCAGCTCGGCGAGCAGCGACTCGATCAGCTCGGGGATCTCGTCCGTTCGGGTGAGCTTCGGCTTGGCCATCCATGAATGCTCACACAATTGATGGATGGATGCGATCGCCGCGGCGCAGGTCCTCTCCGAGATCGGCTATCTCCTGCGGCAGGATCCGAATCAGGTTTACCGGGCGAGGGCTTTCTCGGCGGCGGCATGGGCGCTCGCGCTCGAGCGGCCTGACCTCGCCGCACTGCACAAGGAAAGCAGGCTCACAGCCATCGAAGGCGTCGGTGCGGGCATCGCCAAGGTGCTCGCCGGGCTCGTCGAGGACGGGCGAAGCTCCTATCTCGACAGGCTGCGCGCAGAGACGGGCCAACCCGCCCGCGATGACGAGTCTGCCATCGACCTCGACGCGTATCAGGGCGACCTTCACTCGCACACCGATTGGAGCGACGGCCGGGCGACCATGCTCGAGATGGCGCGGGCCGCGAAGGCGCTTGGGTACAGGTACCTCGGCGTCACCGACCATTCGCCCCGCATCAAGGTCGTCAACGGGCTGGACGCCGAGCGCTTGCTGGCCCAGTCCCGGGAGCGGGAGCAGGTCGAGAAGGAGGTCGGAGGGCTCGCGCTGCTGCAGGGGATCGAGGTCGACATCCTGGAGGACGGGGCACTCGATCTTCCCGACGCCGTGCTGGGGCTGCTCGACGTCGTGGTCGCCTCACCGCACGTGAAGCTGCGGCAGGAGGCCTCGGCCATGACCGAGCGGATGCTGCGCGCGGTTTCGAACCCGAACGTCGACATCATCGGCCACCCAACCGGCCGCCGGCCGGGCTCGCGCGAGGGCGCGACCTACGACTTCGAGGCGGTCTTTCGCGAAGCCGCGCGCCATGGCGTCGCGCTCGAGATCGACTGCGACCCGGCACGCATGGACCTTTCCCCGGAGCACGCACGGCTGGCGCTGGAGTGCGGCTGCAACTTTTCGCTCGACGCCGACGCCCACGCTCCGGCCGAGTTCGCATACGTGCCGATGGCAGCCTGGATGGCCCGCCGGGCCGGCATCCCGATGGACCGGATCTTGAACTTCAAGCCCCTCAAGGGCTTGACAATGATTTCAAAGTGACGTCAAATTGGGGTCATGCCCAAGGCAACGACCGTCCGTTTCACGGACGAGATGTTCGCCCGGCTCGACCAGGCGTCGGCGCGCACGGGCATGCCGGTCAACTCGATCGTCATCGCCGCGTGCCTGGAGTGGATGCAGCGCCATACCCCGGGTGAGCCGCGCGGGCAGGTTGAGTTTCCAGCCGAGCTCCCTCGTCTCACAGTTCCAACCCTGGCGGCGGCACCCAGGTGGTCGACCATCCGGCGGGCGGTCGAGCAAGCGGTCGGCAAGCGCCCGCCGGCCGGCATGTATCCGTTCCAGCGTTTTACGGGCAAGGCGCAGAACCTGCTGACGTTGGCTCAGACGGAGGCTCTGAAAGCCGGCTACTCGTACATCGGCACCGAGCACATGCTGCTGGCTGCGTTCGGAGACGCCGATTTCCAGTCGGCGAAGGTCCTTGCCGCGCTCGGCGTGGACGAGGCGACGGTCCGATCCACCCTCGACAAGCTGATGGCCAAAAAAAAGCGGGCGGTGCCGACGCGGATCATTCCGACTTCTCGCGTCAAACTCGTGATCGAGCTCGCCTTCAAGCTGTGCGATTCGACCGGCGGTCTCAAGGTAGGCACGGGCCACCTCCTGCTTGCTCTGGCGACAGAGGAAGAGGGAATCGCCGGACACGTGCTCAAAGATCTGGGTGCCACCAAATTGAGCATCGAATCAGAGCTGGGTGGACTTACCGAACCCGAGGCTTGAGATGCCTCTGCTCGCCGACTGAGTAGGCTTCGTGGAGCCAACGCTCCACCTCATCGTCGACTTCCGACGGCTCCTGCAGCCGGAATACATGGACCTGGTTGCGCGGCGAGAAGACATCGATGCGGCGGAAGCGCAGGCTCTCGAGCCGCCGCGCCAGCACGACGTGGCCGTCCACCCAATGGCGCCGCAGGCTGACGGCGGCGAAGCTCATGCGCACCTGGAAGGCGATGCGCGTTTTCTCAGGCAACACCTTGACCGGGCCAGATTTCTTGGCCGCCGCCAGCAAGGCATGGAAGGTGGCGATGACTTGCGGATCGCGACCCGCGAAGTGATCCTCCAGCCGAAGGTTGCTGCAGAAGTGAAACTGGTTTCGATTCGCGAAGGCGCGCCCGCATTTCGGGCACGTCCACAACGCTTGCACCGGGCGCAGCTTACGATCAGTCGATCGTGACGAAGCTGGGGATCATGATCGAGGGGCAGGAAGGCCTCAACTGGGAGCGGTGGAAGCGGCTCTGCCACGACGTCGAAGCGCTCGGCTTCGAATCCCTGCGACGGAGCGAGCACTTGATCTCCCTCATGGGTGACGACCAGCGCGACTGCATCGACTGCTGGACTTCTCTCGCCCTGGCCGCCGAATGGACCGAGAAAATCACCTTCGGCCCGATGGTCAGCCCGATGACCTTCCATCACCCAGCGGTCCTGGCGCGCAAGGCGGCCGCCGTCGATGTGCTCAGCAACGGCAGGCTGATCCTCGGAGTCGGCGCGGGTTGGAACCAGCGCGAGCACGAGATGTTCGGCATTCCCTTCTACACCGTGAAGGAACGCATGGACCTGCTCGAGCAAGGCATCGTGCGCATGCGCGACACGTGGAAGATCTCCAATCCGAAGCCGGCTCAGAACCCGATGCCGTTGCTGATGGGCGGGCGCGGAGAGAAACGGGCGCTGCCGATGATCGCCCGCGAGGCGACCGAGTGGAACCTGTCCCACATCGACGCAGCCGAGTATCAGCAAAAGCGAGGGGTCCTCGAAGAGTGCTGCCGCGCCATCGGTCGCGACCCGTCCACCATCCGCCATTCGGTGATGAGCACCTACATCATCGGCCGCGACCGCGCCGACCTTCGCGAGCGGGCCGCGAAGATGCGCGACGTCCTTCCCAGCCTGCGTGGGCTCGACGTCGACGAAGCGATGGCAGCGATTCGCAAGAGAGGTCTGGTCGGCACACCTCAGGAGATGGTCGAACAGATCCACAGCTATGCAGCTCTTGGCGCTGACCTTTTCATGCTCCAGCACTTCCTGCTCGACGACCGCGACGCTCTGCAGCTGCTGGCGTCGGACGTGATCCCCGCCATCGCCTGACCTACTCTTCGTCGAGCTCGCTGACGGACCGTGGGAAGCGAGCACGCGAAAAGGTCATCGCGCCTCGAGGCACCATCCAGGGGATCACCTTCACCGAGAACCTTCCCGCGATGACTGCCGGATCCTGTTCCTTGAGTGCCCGAGCTCGCTCCGGTTCGACGTTCAAGATGCTCAGCCCGCGAAATTTCTCATCGAACAGGGGCCCCGCCGCGAGCAGGTAGCCGGCATCGTGGAGATCGGCGAGGTGAGCCATGTGAGCATCCTGAAGACGAGCGGCCGCTCTCTCGTCTAGTTCTGGTGCATCGGGACGAAGGATCAAGAGCGCAACGCTAAAACGGTCTAATTGCACACCCATCGCAGGTTTCCTCTTAGATTAGGGGCGTGGACTTCGAGCTGAGCGAGCCCGAGAAGAAGTTTCGCGACGAGGTCCGCGCCTGGCTCAAGGCCAACAAGCCGCGGGACGACAGCTCCAGAGAGGAAGGCCAGGAGGGCTTTGTCGAGAGCCGGCGGCAATGGCAGAAGAAGATGTTCGACGCGGGCTACGTCGGCATCACATGGCCCCAGGAATTCGGCGGCCGCGGCGAGGGCTTCATGGAGCAGCTCATCTTCAACGACGAGATGATCCTGGCCCAGGCGCCCGAACCCATCAACGTGATCGGTCTGGGCATGGGCGGGCCGGTCGTCATCGCGCACGGGACCGAACAGCAGAAGAAGCGCTACCTGCCGCCCTTGCTCTCCGCGGAGGAGATCTGGTGCCAGGGTTTCAGCGAACCCAACGCCGGCAGCGATCTGTCGGGACTGCAGACCCGCGCCGAGGACAAGGGCGACCACTACATCGTCAACGGACAGAAGGTCTGGACAACGCTGGCGCACGTCGCCAGGTGGTGCATGTTGCTCACCCGCGAGCGCACGGAGGCCAACCCGCGTGACGGATTGACCTACCTGCTGGTCGACATGGAGAGCCCTGGGATCGAGGTGCGGCCGCTCGTCCAGATCACAGGTGACGCCGAGTTCAACGAGATCTTCTTCAAAGACGTGAAGGTGCCGAAGTCGCAGATCCTGGGCGAGGCCGGCCATGGCTGGGCGGTCGCCATGACCACGCTTCTACACGAGAGGGGCACGCTGGGCATGGCGCTGGCGACGCGGGCGCAGATCACGGCCGCGGAGCTTGCCGACCATGCGCGCAAGCTGGGGCGCGGTTCGGATCCACTCGTGCGCCAGAAGATCGCCAAATACACCATCGAGGCGCGCGCGCTGCAGCTGAACGGCTACCGGGCCGTCACCGCCATGAAGCGGAACGGGATCCCCGGTCCGGAGGGCACGATCCTGAAGCTCATGTGGTCGGAGCTCAACCAGCAAATGGCGGAAACCGCGGTTGACGTCGCGGGCCCAGCGGGACAGGTTGGCGACGGCCGTGGCTGGAAGTACCAGTTCCTGCGTTCCCGCGCGAACACGATCGAGGCGGGCACATCGGAGGTGCTGCGGAACATCCTCGCCGAGCGGGTGCTGGGCCTACCGCGAAGCCGGTAGCGTCTTTCCGCCGCCGCCGAATGTTTCGCTTTACCGAATAGTTTGATAAAGTGCAACTATGACCGAGGGCTCAGTCGATGAGGCGCTCATCGCCTACAAGAAGGTCCACCGAGCGCTGCTGACGTCGACCGCCAGTCGCTGGCGCCACCTCGACATCTCGATGCAGCAGCTGCGAGCGATCTACCTCCTTCGCGATGAGGAGGTGGCGACGGTCGGTCGGCTCGCCGAGCTGTTCGGCATCGCCATGCCGGCGGCGAGCGTCCTCGCGGACCGGCTGGTCCGGGCCGGATATGTCGAACGCAACGAGGACACCGCCGATCGACGGCGTGTGCTGCTCAGCCTGACGCGAGCCGGGATCCAGCTGGTGACTGATCTGAGAGAAGGCAGCCACATGCATCTCCGCCGGTGGATGGCCCAGCTGTCACCGCAGGATCTGGCTGCGCTGACCCGCGGCTGGCGAGCCCTCGCCGAGGTGGCGTCGCATCGCCAGCCGCCGGTGGAGAGCCGGGTCGTATGACGGCGGTCGCCGCTCGCGACTCGACCGCCGCGCCTGAGAAGAAGGGCGTCGACCGGGCCGTCCTCGCGGTCTTTGCCGGGCTGATGCTGGGATCTCTCATCGCTTCGCTCAACCTGACCCTCGTCGCTCCAGCCCTGCCCACCATCGTCGCCGAGCTGGGCGGCATCGCCGACTACAGCTGGATTCCGATCTCGGCCATGCTCGCTTCGACGATCGTCGTCCCGATCGCGGGCAAGCTGTCCGACATCTACGGGCGCAAGCCTCTGTACATGACCGGGATCGTCGTCTTCGCCATCGGCTCTGCCCTGTCGGGCCTCGCGCCGAACTTCTGGTTTCTCGTCTTCGCGCGCTTCGTCCAGGGCGCGGGCATGGGCTTCATCATGCCGCTGTCACAGGCGATCATCGGCGACATCATCTCGCCGCGAGAGCGTGGCAAATACCAGGGCATGATCGGCGCCTCGTTCGGGCTTGCTTCGATCGTCGGTCCTGCCGCGGGCGGGTTCATCACCGACCACTATTCATGGCGCTGGCTCTTCTTCGTCAACCTGCCGTTCGCGGTGCTGACGCTCGTGGTGGTGGCGATCTACATGCACGTCCCCAACGAACGCCGCAAGCACACCATCGACATCGGCGGCACCGTGACCCTCTCGCTGGGAATCACGTGCCTGCTGCTGGCGACCGTTTGGGGAGGCACCCAGTACGCATGGAATTCCTGGGAGATCATCGGCCTCTACTCCGCGGCGGTCGTGCTGCTGGCGGCGTTCGTCTGGTTCGAGCGACGGGCGCCCGAGCCCGTCCTTCCTCTGCATCTGTTCAAGAGCAGCATCTTCACGTTTTCGAACATTGCCGGCATCGGCGTGGCGATGACGATGTTCGGCGCCATCTTCTTCCTGCCTGTATTCGTGCAGGGCGTCATCGGCAACAGCGCCACCAACTCGGGCGAGATCCTGGTCCCGATGCTCCTGGCCATGGTGGTGAGCAGCATCGGAAGCGGCCAGCTCATCTCGCATACGGGTCGGTACAAGGTCATCTTGCTCGGCGGCCTCGCCTTGATGGCCGCGGGCTACCTGATGATCACGACATTCGACATCAACACGACCAACCAGACGCTGGTCGAAGCCATGATCCTGATCGGGCTCGGGCTCGGCTGCACGATGCAGACCTACACACTCGTCGTCCAGAACTCCGTCAGCCGCGCCGACCTGGCGGTGGCGACGTCGGCCACCCAGCTGTCGCGCTCGATGGGATCCGCGCTTGGGCTTGCGATCATGGGCACGATCCTCACCCAGGGGCTGGCGACGGGCATGGCCAAATATCTGCCCGCGAGCGTGCTGAAGAAGTTCCAGGCGTCCGGGAGCGGTGCGAGCACCGGTTCCGTGTTCGACCCGACCCAGCTGGCTCATCTGCCGGCCGCGATCGCGGCCGGAATCCGTCACGGGCTCTCCGACGCGCTGCACCCGGTGTTCGTGGCCGGGTTGGCGATGATCGTGCTTGCGTTCATCGCCACTCTCTTCATTCGAGAGGTGCCTCTGCGCCAGACGGCCCATGTAGCCGCCGGACGCTCACGTGCCGAAGCGGACAAGAACGTGGAGACAGCCGTCTAAACTGACCGACCGTGGCCGGTCCCGAGCCTGTCCTTGGCGTCATCATCCCCGCCTTTGACGAAGAGCGGTCGTTGGAGCTCGTCGTGCGCAGGGTTCTGGAGGAGTCGAGCGTTCAGCAGGTCGTGATCGTCGACGACTGCTCGACCGACGGGACACTCGCGGCCGCGCGGCGATGCGTGGGAGATTCACGCGTCACGGTCAAAACCCACGCGACCAACCAGGGCAAAGGCGCCGCCATTCGCACCGGCCTGGCGGCCATCACCGCACCGCTCGTGATCATTCAGGACGCCGACCTCGAGTACGACCCTGCCGACTACGGCAAGTTGATCTCGCCCATCCTCCGCGGACGCGCTGACGTCGTGTACGGCATTCGCGGTTTCGCCGGCCACAGCGCTTACTCGTACTGGTTCGTGATCGGCAACCGCATGGTCACCACCGCCACCAACATCCTGTTCAACTGCTACATCCAGGACATGGAGACGGGGTACAAGGTGATGCGGACTTCGCTCCTGCGACGCCTGGGTCTGCGGGGTGACCGTTTCGATGTCGAGCCTGAGATCACCGGGCGCGTTCTGCGACTTGGGTACCGGATCTACGAGGTCCCCATCGACTATGCCGCGCGCACACGCGCCCAGGGCAAGAAGCTGACCTGGCGCGACGGGGTCATGGCGCTGCTCGTGCTGTCGCGGATCCGCCTGTCGACGGACCAGAGCCTGTTCGGGCAGCCGGACCCATATCACGCCGAGCGTCTGGACCAGCTCACGGCCGCACTCCTTGGTAGTGCCGGCGACTCACAGGGAGCGCTTACGCACGAGCAGCCTCCCGGCGATAAGGGATAGATTCCGCACATGGAACAGGACGTCATCAAGGTTCAGCGTGCGATGTGGGCGTTCTGGATCGCAGCTGCCCTCGCCGCGATTGGCGCGGTGGCCCCGCTCTCGTTCAGCATCGGTGCCCACAGCCGCCTCCAGTGGGTGATCGTCCCGTTCGGTATCGCCGCCGTGGTGCTCGGCATCAACGCCGTCATGTACCACCAGGGCCGCCCGCTGGCCGCCACGCTCTACTTCGTTGCGGGGCTGGCGATCGTGTACGGCATCCTCGCGATGGTGGCGGTGCCGCTTCGACTCGCAGTCGTGGGCACCTGCCCGCCCGCGCCGGCCAGGTGTCCGCTCGGCTACGAGCAGCCGATGACCAGCGCCGAGAACAGCGGTCTGGCCCTGGCCAGCTTCTGTGGCGTGCTGGCGATATTCGTCGGCTTCTACGGCCTGCTGATGCTGTACCGCCGCCTCGGAGTCCGACCTCGGCAGAGCGTCCTGTGGCCGGCCAAGCGTCCGGCCGAGCCGGCACGCGCGGCAGAGGTCGCGCCCGCGGCGGCGCCGGTGGTGGCCGCGCCGGTGGAGGCTGCGCCGGCTCCGGTCGAGGCAGCTCCGGTCGAGGCAGCTCCGGTCGAGGCAGCTTCGGTCGAGCCAACTCCCGCGCCGCCCGCGCCCCGCGCGCCCAGGTCCCGCACCCGGCCCCGCGCCATTGCCACGCCAAAGGCGGCGGAGGAGCCCAAAGAGCTCCCGGCACCTGAAGAACCCAAAGAGCTGCCGGCACCGGCCGAGACCGACGAACTGCCTCCGCCTGCCTGACGGCCGGTCTTACACTTCGATGTCAGAGTGCCCCGTCCCCGAAACTGCTCGCATCTTCGCGGCCTAGTCGGCCGGGCGCCTTCGGCGCGATTTTTGCGTCGCGTTTCGGGGCCGAGGCCCTAATGGATTTTGCTTTTTCCGAAGAGCAGGAGATGCTCCGGCGCTCCGCACGCGATTTCCTCGCCAAGGAGTGTCCTCCGAAGGTCGTGCGCAAGCTCATGGAAGGAGCAGACGCCTACGACCCGGCGCTGTGGTCGAAGATTGCAGCGCTCGGTTGGACCGCGCTGGGCATCCCTGAGCAATATGGGGGAGTCGGCACCTTTCTCGACCTGATCGTCGTCCTGGAGGAGGCCGGGCGCGTGCTGATGCCGGGACCATTCTTCGCGACCATGGGACTGGCGGTGCCCGCACTGATCGAGGCGGGCACGGAGGCGCAGAAAAAAGCGGCGCTGGGCGCGATTGCCTCCGGTTCGGCGCGCGCGACGCTGGCGTTCACCGAACCATCAGCGCGGTGGGACGCGAGCGGCATCGCGCTCACGGCCAAGCCGGGCGGGGGCGGGTGGCGCCTCGACGGCGTCAAGCTTTTCGTGCCCGACGCCAACAACGCCGACTACATGGTGGTGGCCGCCCGCACTCGAGGGGAGGGCGAGGACGGCATCTCACTATTCCTCGTCGACGGCACGCCCAAAGGCATGTCCGTGCACCAGCTGGAGACGCTCGACATGACCAGGCGTTGGTGTGAGGTTCGGTTTGACGGAGTGGAGGTCCCCGCCGACTCGCTGATGGGCGCCCCCCATAAAGCTTGGCCCGCGCTGAAGCGCGCCCTCGAGTGGGCGACCGCGGCGCTGTGCGCCGAAATGGTCGGGGGCGCCCAGAAAGTGCTCGAGACCTCTGCCGACTACGCCAAGACCCGGCACCAGTTCGGCAAGCCCATCGGCATCTACCAGGCCGTCTCGCACAAGCTCGCCGACATGCTCGTGCTGTCAGAGAGCGGGCGCTCGGCCACCTACTACGCCGCATGGACTGTGGATGCGGACGCACCGGATCGGTCGCTGGCGTCTTCGATGGCGAAGGCGTACGTATCCGACGCCTACCGCAAGGTCGCCGGGGACGGCATCCAGGTGCACGGCGGCATCGGGTTCACCTGGGAGCACGACATGCACCTCTACTTCAAGCGCGCGAAGGCCTCAGAGGTCACGCTCGGCGACGCGACGTACCACCGGGAGCTGGTGGCCCAGGCCCTCGATCTTTAACTACGCCTGGCCGGCGTTGTGCGGCCACGAGTCATAGAAGGCCGTGTCGATGGAGCCGCTCTCTACTCCTGCGATGTCATAGATGTAAGTGTTGCCGGTCAACGCGGGACCGCCCAGTCCGCAAGGAGTGGTGCTCGTGCAGCGCGTCTCGCCGGCATACCAGATGAGGGTCGGCGTCAGGAAGCCTGGATTCGCGCGCGGCTCTGCCGTGGCCTGGGCGACCGGGCCCCCGCCGGTGTCGAGGATGCCGACCACATGATTGCCCTGCGGGTTGAGGGACGAAAAGGTGATGTGGGTGCCGTCAGCGCTCGGCCAGGGACGGATCCACTGCAACCCGGGGTTCACCGTCTGCACCTTGCCGGTCGCCTCCCACACCAGGACGCCACCCGTGGTCCGGAAATAAAGACGCGCGCCGCCGGCCCCCCATGTGGCCATGGCGCCGTCCGCGCGCATATAGATCTGCTTCAAATCCGAGAGGCGCACGATCTGGATCGCAGGCGCGCTGGCACCGCCACCCTTCTGCGTGGTGAAGGTGGATTCCACCGCGACGTACTGGCCGTCCGCAGAGAAGCCGACCATGATGTCGTCGTTGTCGAGGTCGACACCGCCTAGCCGTGTGGTCCCAAGACTGCCCAGGGTCTTGTCGCCGGCGGCCGACAGCAGATGCCACGTCACCCCAGTGGTGTCAGAGGCCAGATACGTTAGCTTTTGGCCGTCCGGGCTCCACGCGTACACCCAGCTCCCGTAGCCTCCGGAGCTCCAGGCGCGTACCAGCGATGTCCTGCTCTGGTTCAGGTCGACCATGTAGAGGCCGCCGGACGCGCCGAGGTCGCCGCTCGAGGTCACGACGTACGAGACTCGCGCCGAGTTGACAAATCGGAAGTAGGCGCCGCCTTGAAAGGCGCAGCGGGTGACCGGGTGATTGATGTCGGTCACATCACGGACGACCACCCCCTGGACCCCGCGCAGCGAGACCAGCGCCACCTGATGGCCGGCGGGAACCTGCGAGCTGCACACAACCGCCACCGGCGGCGGCGGCGTGGGCCCGCCCGCGGTCGGGCTCGGGAACGGCGGCAGGGAAGGGCGCGCCACCGGCGTTGTCGCCACGGGCGACGGCGACTTCTTCGGCGGGGTGGGGCTGGGGCCGCACGCGACCGCGAATACGATCAGCACCAGCAAGAGCCGTTTCATGCCGTGTGCAATCTTGAGGCTAACGCGTCCTTTCTAGCCGCCCGACAGCAGTCGGAACACGACCACCCCGAACAGCGCGCAGGCCGGGATCACGATCCCGCGGTATAGAGACCAGTACCCCGACCAGGATTCGCGGAGCCGGTCGAGCCGCCGACCCGAGCCGAAGACCAGCGACCAATAGATGGGCAGCGCCGCTCCCGTGTTGAGGGCCAGCGCGAGCAGTGCGATGCCGCCCGCGCCCACCAGCCAGACCTGCAACGGCGCAGCGGTTCCAAAGCCAAACTGCGTCCCCCAGACCGCGCCGGCGGCCACGAGGCCGACCATGGCCGGCACGCCCAGGAGGAAGAACGCCGCGAAGCTGACGGCCACGAGCAAAAGCATCAGCGCCAGCGTCGCCACGATCCCGGCCAGACCGGCGGCGGCAATCGTCGTTCCATTCGCCTGCGACGTCTTGCTGGCGACCGCCGTCGACACGAAGGGCGCCGGGTCGTTCTGCGCCTGACCGCGGGCCGCCACCCCGACCTCGGACCACGAATGCCAGCCCGAGTTCACGGTGATGGCGGCCGCGACCCCGGCGGGCGCTATCGCGAGCAGCAAGCCCGCGGCGATTGCGACCGCGTTGCGGCGCACGACGGCGATCGGCAGCCAGACGCGCCGGGGCTTCGCGCGGCCGATGCCGGTCTCCATCAAACGCTCGCGGTCGAAGGTCGTTCCGCACAGGACGGTGAGGGCAAAGCACGCAGTGAGGGGCAGCAACAAGGATCCGATCGCCAGCGGGGAACGGAAGACGAACAGAGCCAGGGGCAGGTCCGCCACCGCGGCCGAAACCGGCGACAGCAGAAACGACCACGCCCCGCCCGCCGCGCCCTCGCGCGGGAAGAGCATGAACCCCAGCATCCGGCCCATGGCCGCCCAGTAGGCGGTGACGGCGGCGACGAATGCGAACACGGGCAGCAGGTCCCACGGTGCGCTCTGCCCGAACAGAGAGAGAAGCGCCATGCCCGCGCCCATCCAGAGGGTCACCCACACGGCGCTGACAACAGCGCCAGGTAGCACCTCGAGCCAGATGAGCGACGGGTCGTCGATCGGCGTGTAGAGCAGCACCTCCAACGATTGCTGCGCCTTCTCCCACCAGATCCCGATCGAGCTCTTGATCGATTCGAGCAGCGCGAACGACATGAAGAACAGGGGCAGCAGCAGACCCGCCTGGAGAGCTGTGCCGCCCGTGAATTTTTGTGCCACCTGGCCCAGGACGCCCGGCAGCTGACCGAAGAGCGAGGTCCCCGCGACCAGCAGGAGGACGAACGCGTTCAGGTACATGACCCAGCTCAAATCCCCGCGGCGCCACCACGAGCTCACGTAGAACGGAAGGGAGTGGCGGAGCAGGCCCCACTGCGAGCGCAGTGATCCGAACATCCGGAACGCCCCGATCCCGGACACCACGCGGCCTGGTGTGGGAGCGACTTCGGCGTTCGGCGGCAATGGCTCCTCCATCGCCTTGAGGTAGACGGACTCCAGGGTTACCTGCTCCTCTTCGAGCTCGTAGTAAGGCGCCCCCGCGGACGCGAGCCTCTTCTGCAGCTCCGCCGCGAAGTCGGCGCGGTCCGCGATCGACGTCTCCCAGCCGAGGCTGTACGTAATGCGGTCGTCCGAGAGCTCGAATGCGACCGTCTGCTCGCGGAGCCAATCGCGCAGCGGCTCCGGATCGACAGGCATGCGGCTGAGGCGGACCGCAAAACGCCTTCCCGCCTCAGCCTCGCGGCGCAGACCGTCGAGGGTGCCATGCGTGACGATCACGCCACGGCGCATGATCGCGATTCGGTCCGCCATCAGCTCCGCCTCGCTCAGCACGTGCGTGGTGACGATCAGGGCGGCCCCGCGCGCTCGCTGCTCGCCCAGATAGCGGCGCATGTCGGCGGCCGCGACCGGATCGAGGCCGGCGGTTGGTTCGTCGCAGAAGATCCAATCGGGTTCGTGAAGCGTGGCCCGGATCAAAGCCACCTTCTGGGCCATTCCCCTCGAGTACGTGGCGAGGATGGCGTCCGTTCGGTCCGCGAGCTCGAAGCGCTCCAGCAGCTCCGCGATGCGCCGCTTGCGCACGTCCGCCGGCACGCCGTACAGGTAACCGAAGCGTTCGAGGTATTCGACCGCCGTGTTGCGGCCGTACAGCCGCGCCTGGTCCGGAACGACACCCAGCCGCCCACGGACCTCATCCAGCTTTTCGGGCAGCCGCAGGCCGTCGAGCTCGATCAAGCCGGAGTCCGGCCGCAGGATGCCGCCGAGGCAGCGCAGGGTGGTGGACTTGCCGGCGCCGTTTTGTCCCAGGAGAACGAGAACCTGGCCGCGCTCGACGTGAAGGTCCACTCCGTCGACGGCGCGGACGTCGCCAAAACTCTTGCGAAGGCCTTCGACTCGAATCACTGGGACACCATCACCGGGGGTCGGAGTCTACCGCTCTATCCCCGCGAAGCGGCTGCCTTATCCAGGCGGTCGAGGAGCGGTTGCAGCCGGGCCATCGCGGCAATGTGAATGTGGTCCCTCGAGCCGGTCGCGTCGAGTCGGGTGAAGCGGTTAGGTTCGGCGGCGGCGAGGCGGTCATAGGCGGCGGCCACGCGCTTGTGGAACTCGATCGACTCCCGCTCGACCCGATCCGGTTGCTTGCCTGCCTCGGCCAGGCGCTCGAGCCCCTTCTCGACCGGGACGGACAACAGGAACGTGACGTCTGGCCGCGGGAACGTGGGCGGCCACGTCGTCGGTACGCCGCGGGCCCCACCCTGGTACGCGAGCGTCGAGTCGTGGTAGCGATCGGCGACCACGATCTGGCCGGCAGCGAGCGCCGGGGCGATCACTTCTGCGATCAGCTGCTTCCGAGCGGCCATGAAGAGATACATCTCGGCCTCAGCGTCGAGCTCGATGGTACCGGTCAGGACGATCTCGCGGATGCGCTCTCCGAGCTCGTTGCCGCCCGGTTCGCGCACCATCACCGGCTGCCGGTTCGCGAGGGCCTGGCCCAGGAGCTCGACCTGCGTGGTCTTGCCGGCGCCTTCAGGCCCCTCGAACGTGATGAACAGCCCGCTCAATAGGGATCGGACACTTAGCTCGAAACGTCTTCGGGAGTCGGCGTGATTCGCAAGCGGCGCTGGGGCTCCTTGCCGGTGCTGCGAGCGGAGAGCTCGTTTTCCGCCACCAGCTGATGCTGCAGGCGGCGTAGATACGCGTTCTGCGGCCCGATCTCCACCGGCCGCAGTGTCGTCTTCACGGTTTTGATCGCAGCAGCAGCCTCGGCCAGGGCGCGAGTCGTAGCCTCGTCGTGCTTGTCGACTCCATAGATGCGCGACAGCGCGTCGCGAACCTGCGTCACCGAATTGCTCTTGAGGATGTGAATCGGCAGGCCGCGACTCTCCGCCTGGCGCAGGCTGTCCGGCCGCCGCCGGTAGTGATTCTTGAGCGTTAGCACCGCGCCGGCGCCGTCCAGGTTGCCCAGCACACGCACGGGCAGCTCGAGGTCGCGGATCGACTGCTCGACGTGGTGGCGGCTCACACCGTATGGAAAGATGCCGAGCGGCTTGCTGCCGGCGGCCCCGGACGCGGGCAGATCGGGGGCAACGACGGTCGGGACCTCGACGTTGGAGATGACCCGACCCTCGCGCGTGCGCATGCGGATCTTGGGCGTGAGCATCGGCCCGCGCAGCGCGGTGTCGACGATGTCGGCCAGCGGCATGTGGATGGCCACGCGGTCGCGGTCCTGGATCTCGACGAGAACATCGAATGTCGGCGGCGCCTTGCGCTCGAGCACCGACTTCTGAGTGCCCCGGCGGCGAGCCTCTTCGTCGGACAGCGTCACGCTCTGGATGCCGCCGAGGAGGTCGTTCAGCGTCGGATTGACGAGCAGGTTCTCGAGTGTCTGGCCGTGAGCGGTCGCGATGAGCTGTACGCCACGCTCAGCGATGGTGCGCGCTGCGGCCGCCTCGAGCTCCGTGCCGATCTCGTCGATGACGATGACCTCGGGCATGTGGTTCTCGACCGCCTCGATCATCACCGAGTGCTGAAGCAACGGCGTCCGCACCTGCATGCGACGCGCGCGCCCGATCCCAGGATGAGGGATGTCGCCGTCACCGCCGATCTCGTTCGACGTGTCGACGATCACCACCCGCTTGCGGAGCTCATCAGCCAGCAGGCGGGCACACTCGCGCAGCATCGTGGTCTTGCCGATGCCGGGCCGCCCGAGCAACAGGATGCTCTGGCCGCTGATCACGATGTCGCGGATGATCTCGCCGGTGCCGGTAACGGCGCGCCCGACGCGCATGGTGAGCCCGGTGATGCGGCCGGACCGGTTGCGAATCGCGGACACCCGGTGGAGGGTGCGCTCGATGCCGGCGCGGTTGTCGTCGCCGAACTGGCCGACGTTGTTGGCGACGTGTTCGAGATCGGATGCGGAAACGGGGCGGTCGGCGAGCAGCACCTCGCGCCCAGGCACGCGGGCCTCCGGCTCACGGCCGAGGTCGAGCACGATCTCGAGCAGCTCGCGGGGATCAGTGCGCTCGTGCAGCGCGCGCGCCAGGTCGGTGGGCAGCGCGCGCGACAGGAGTTCGATCTCCTCGTCCCAGCTGTGTGCCCCCTGCCCGCGCCCAGCGGAGGGCACAAGCGACGTTTCGGGCCTGCTCATGCGAGCGAGGGCACCAGTCCTTTCTCTCGCACGGGTACTCGAACGGCCAGTTCTTTGACCAGGAGTAGCTGCGTCAAAAGTACGCTGAACCCACGCCCTCGCAGGGCGTCGATCATGTGCGAATCATAGTGGCGCAGGCTCGACCAGGCGGGAGCCTCGGAACCGGCCAGCAGAGATAAACCGAGGTCCGCCAGCTCGTCCGGGAGGGGCCGCTCGGGCATCGCCAGGAAATTGAGCGTGTGCGGGCGCGCCCCCGAGCCCCGCTCGACCTTGACCCAGCCCACGACCTCGACCCGGTCGATCACCAGCTCGAGCTTGTCCGATCCCCGCGCGCTGAGACGACCGGTCCACTCCCCGTGCAGCGCACGCCAGTCGCGATACGTGGGGGCCTCGAGCTGCGACACGCCTTGCGGAGTGACCTTCCGGTAGAGCTGGTAGAGCAGGCGATTGTCGCCCCTCTTCACCGGCCGGACGCCGTCGGGCTTTCGCTGGGAGCGCGCGACCGGCTTCTCCGCATAGACGACGACCTCGGTGGCGTACTGGCGAAATCCGCGGAGCCGGAAAACCGAGAGCAGGGGATCGCGGTCCGGCAGGCGCACGAACACCCGCTGCGCCCCGCGCTCGAGCGCCTGGTTGCACAGGTGCTCGACCAGCGCCGGCGCCACGTCATCGGTAGACCCATCCACGACTTGGAGGTTCAGCACCTGCAGGACTTTGGCCCTCGAAAGCTCCAGGCCTCGCTGGCCTCCGGATGCCTGGACGTAGCCGACCACCTTGCCGCCCTCCTCGGCCACGTAAATGAGGGTCTCCTGCGAGAGAGGCAGAAACGCCGACAGCGTGGAGCTGAGCAGCGACCACAGCCTCGCCGCAGGGGCATCGGCCCCGTTCATGGTCATGTCCGCCGAGCGGTGCATCTCTTCGATGCGCGAGAGGTCGAGCAATCCCGCGGCCCTCAATTTCATGACGCCTTTGCCATCCGAACGAACTCTTCGTGCAGCCGCCTATCGCCGGTGAGCTCGGGATGAAAGCACAGCGCGAGGATGTGGCCCTGGCGCAATGCGACGGCGTGGCCGTCATGCATCGCGACCACCTCGGCGGTGCCGGCCGACTCCACGAGCGGTGACCTGATGAACACTCCGGGAAAAGGCTTGCCGTCGAAGCCCGCCACATCGACGTCAGCTTCGAAGCTGTCGACCTGCCGTCCGTACCCATTGCGCCGCACCGAGATGTCGAGCAGGCCGAGGCCACGCTGGCCCGCCATCCCGTCGGTAACCTCGCGCGCGAGCACGATCATGCCGGCGCACGTAGCCAGCGTCGGGAGGCCGCGGGCGATGGCGTCGCGCAGCGGATCGAGCAGTCCGACGCGCTCCATCAGCATCGTCATCGTCGTGCTCTCGCCGCCAGGAAGCACCAGGCCGTCAAGGTCCCGAAGATCATCGGGCGTCTTGACGAGCCGAGTCCTCGCACCCGAGGCTTCGAGCGCGCGCGCATGCTCCGCAAACGCACCCTGCATCGCGAGGACCCCAATCAAAGGTGCGCCGTTGCGTCCCGCGGACGCGCGGCGACTACCAGCCTCTGGCAGCGAGCAGCTCGTCCTTCGGGATGGAGGGGATCTCGAGCCCCGGCATCGCCTTCCCGAGACCGGCGGAAACCTCCGCCAGAACTTCGGGCTTGTCGAAATACGTTGTGGCCGCCACGATCGCTTTGGCACGCTTCAAGGGGTCCTCGGACTTGAAGATGCCGGAGCCGACGAACAGACCGTCCACGCCGAGCTGCATCATCAGCGCCGCGTCTGCCGGCGTGGCGATGCCACCCGCGGCGAAGTTGACCACGGGCAGGCGCCCGAGGCGCTGACATTCGGCGAGCAGCTCGACCGGCGCGCCGATCTGCTTGGCTTCGTGCACCAGCTCGGCGTGACTCAAACCGTGAAGCTTCCGAATCCCGGCGTTGACGGCACGGGCATGTCGAACGGCTTCGACCACGTTCCCGGTCCCAGCCTCACCCTTGGTGCGAATCATGGCCGCGCCTTCAGCGATCCGTCGCAGCGCCTCGCCGAGGTCGCGGCAGCCGCAGACGAACGGAACCTTGAACGGGTGCTTGTCGATGTGGTTCTCCTCGTCGGCGGGTGTGAGCACCTCGGATTCGTCGATGTAGTCGATCCCAAGGGCCTCGAGGATCTGCGCCTCGACGAAGTGGCCGATCCGGCACTTCGCCATGACCGGGATCGTCACCGACTCCATGATCGAGCGGACCAGCGTCGGATCGGACATCCGCGCCACGCCGCCCTCCTTGCGGATGTCGGCGGGCACGCGCTCCAGGGCCATCACGGCGCATGCACCCGCGTCCTGAGCGATCCGCGCGTGCTCGGGTGTGACCACGTCCATGATCACGCCGCCCTTCAGCATCTGGGCGAGCCCAGCCTTGACCTTGAAGGAACCTTTCACGGCCCCGTTTCCATTGGGCGATTCGTTGACTTCGGCCACCATCCGAATTCTACGCCGGGGTCCCACGGCCAACCCCGCGCCTAGAATCCAGCGGTGGGCAACCCGGCGCGCTCGGGGCTTCTATTGGCGATCTTGGCGATCCTGCTCGCGCCCGTGGACGCCGAGGCGGCCACTGACCTTCACCCCCTGCTGGCGGCGCCGCCAACCGCGGGCTGGACTGACGTCCCCCCGACCTCAACCAACCTTATCGGCGACTTCACCGCCCACGACTATGCCGCCTACGTGGCAGGCAACTCAGGCATCGAATTTGACCTGAACCTCTATGGCTTCACGAGGGGCTATGCGCTGGAGTGGGCCCAGCGTGGCTCGCGCGACCTGCTGGTCGAGCGGGTCTTCGAGTTTCGGGATGCCAAAGGAGCCCGGTCCTGGTACACCCTGCTCAGGCTCCTCGACAAGATCTACGGCAACTACACGAGCGACATCCCGATGCCTCCATCGGTCCCGAACTCATATGGCGCTCTCTTCACGTTGCCCGATGGCGCGCTTCAAAGCTGGATCGAATTCCGGAAAGGCAATCTTGCGTTCGAAGTTGTCGCGGACTCCACTACGAATGACTTGTCGGCGACCGCAGTGACTCAAGCGGCCACCGAGTACGCGAGCGCTCCCTCGCAGACGCAGGTGCCGCCGGGCGCGGGTCAAGCGGTGAACGACTGGATACGCAACATCGGGATCGCGGTCGGCGCCCTCGTGGTGGCACTGGCGATCGTGATCACGATCACGATCGTCCTGGTGACCCGCCGGCGGCGTCCAGCGACGTTCCTCGTAGGCGGACCCATGATGTCGCCGGACGGCGCCTACTGGTGGGACGGGCAGCGATGGCGCCAAGCCTCGATCGAGGCGCCCCCGAACGCGCCCCGCTCCCCTGACGGGGCCCACTGGTGGGACGGGCGCATCTGGCGGCCGTATCCGGCTCCCCGGCCGCCGGGCTAGGCGGGACCAGATTTCGTTCACCTTCGCGTTGACCTCAAGTACGGTGTTCCCTGTGATCACGACCGGCCGCAAGTTGGCAGCAGGGGGTGCGCTGACCCTCCTGTTCGCCTGCTGGGCGCCTCTCAGCGCCTTCGCGTGCACCACGGCCCCGAGCGGGGGAGGCAGCCCATACGGTGGGAGCAGTGCAGCCGCGGGAGGTAGCGCGATCGCGAGTGGTGGCGGCTCAGCGGCTCCGGTTGGCTCGATCGGCTTGGGCGGCATGACCTTCGCCGCTCTAAGCGGCTTGGTGCTCCTGGTGTCGGTGGTCGTGCTGGCGATCCTGCTTGTGAAGACGCTGCGGCGCCCGCGATCAAACTTCGCGCTGATGGCGCGGCTTTCGCCGGATGGACGGTACTGGTGGGACGGGACGGCGTGGCACGATGGCTTACAGAACCCTCCGCCGCCATCAGTGCGCTCGGCCGACGGCGCGCACTGGTGGGACGGCGGCTCCTGGCGGCCCGTCCCTGCGAGTTAGCTAGAGCCTCTCCAGCACCAGCGTCCGCTTGCTCGCGTACTCGTCGTCGGAGAGCAGCCCATCCCTGTGCAGGCGCGTGAGCATGTCCATCTCTTCCAGCACGTCAAGCAGCGGCGCCATGGTCCGGCGCGCGAGGTAGGCCTCCGATGCGGTGCCGGCGTCCTCGCCCCGAGCGTCGAACTCGCGAATGAAGAAGAGCGCCTTGACCGCTGAGAACGGAATCCCGAGCTTGCGGATCGGGCTGTCCGCCTGCTCGCCATGGAGGTGCAGCACGACGCCGTAGCGGTGCCGCTCGAGCGTGCCATCCAGGTGACCGCGCAGCACCTCGCCGTCGAGGAATCGGATCGCGACCTTGCGCGTCGGGGTCTCCGAAGCCAGGTTCTGGTCGCGGGGCAGCTCCACCCACTTCACCGCCGTGAGCGGGATCCAGGCGGTCTCGTTGTTCTCCAGGCCGCCGGCATCGTCGACCTCGACCAGGAAGTCGGGCTCGTCGAAGTCGAGGTCGCGAGCGACCCCCTCGAGGGTTTCGTCGTCGAAAAACCGCACGACTACCTTGGCCATCGCATCACCTACTCTACTAACCCTCATTTGGCAGGAGTCCTGCGAACTGCCCGGCGGCCCAACCGCCGAGAGCACCGGGCGCAGCCGGCGATGTGGTTGCGAACTGATTCGGCCTGGTTGCGACGAAGCTTGCCGGCCAGGTATGGAGCCAACAACGGGGCCACCTCCTCATGGGTAACTTCGGCCGCACCCTCGGCCGCGAGGTATTCCTCTTTGAATCGGAGCCGGGCACGGTAGAGCAGCGTCTCGACGGCGCTCTCGGACATCTTCAAAGTTCGCGCGATCTGGCGGTAACTGAGGTCCTGAAGCTCACGGAGGGTGAGCACGAGGCGGTACTTCTCGGGCAGCCGCTGAGAAACGGCCCAGACCCGCCTTCGAGTCTCATTCGATTCCTGGACATCGACCGGATCGAAGCTGCGCGAGGTCGATGGAAGCTTGGCCATGAACTCGTCGTCGTCGTCATCCGACCCCTCCACCCGGAGGTCGCGCTGGCGGCGGCGCAGCTCGTCGAAACAAAGATTGCGGGCCACGGTGTGGACCCAGCCGCCGAAGTTGAACGATTCGTCGACCCGATCCATCATTCGGAGCGCCTTCATGAAGGTCTCCTGCGCGATGTCCTCGGCCAGCAGCGCATCGCCGAGCTTGCGACGCACGAGCCGGTAGATCGAGGCGACATAGCGGCGGTGCAGCTCCTCAAACGCGCGCGTGTCGCCGTTGCGATAAGCCCGAACGAGCTCGACGTCGGTCGGATCGACGCCGACCTTAGATTCGTCTTTGGGTTCGTCTGTCACAGCATTTCTTGAACGGCGCGGGCGGCCGCCCGGGTCAGTTCTTGGGCGGCATCGCGCATCAGGACTTGCAGATTGTGCCCTTCTGGATCGCCTTCTTGAGCCAGCGTAACCACCGAAGTCACGCCTATCGAGATCAGCGACTCCCAGCCGGGGCCCTTGCTCCCCGCCAGCAGCAGGGTCGGGATCCCGGCCGCATGAGCCCTCTTGGCCACCTCGCCGGGCGCCTTGCCGAAGGCGGTCTGGCCGTCGACCCGCCCCTCGCCGGTGATCACCAGCCGGGCTCCGGGCAGGGCATGGTCGAAGCCGCTGGCATCGACCACGAGCGGGGCCCCCGGGACCAGCCTGGCATCCAGGAACGCGATCAGGCCCGCCCCGGCCCCGCCGGCGGCTCCAGCGCCGGGCACGTCCGCCACCCGCCTGCCCAGGTCGCGCTCGATGATTTCGGCGAGGTGGGCGAGCGCCTGGTCGAGCTCGCGGACAGCCCTTTCGTCGGCGCCCTTCTGCGGCCCATAGATATAGCTCGCGCCCTGAGGCCCGGTCAGGGGATTGGTGACGTCGCAGGCGACCATCACGCTGATCGCGCGCCACCCCGCGTCGAAGGCCGCGGCGTCGATCCGCTCGAGTCGAGCCAGCTCGGCGCCGCCGCGAGGCAGGTCGCGACCGGTCGTGTCGAGCAAGCGGTAGCCGAGCGCCTGCGCCATGCCGGCGCCGCCGTCATTGGTCGCCGAGCCGCCGATCCCGGCGATGATCGACTCGACCCCATGCCCGCGCACCGCGTTCAGCAGCTGCCCGAAACCGTACGTGGAGGTCTTGCGCGGGTCGCGTTTGCCGGCGGGGATCAGCGTCAGCCCACTCGCCGACGCCAGCTCGACGACACCGGTGCGGCCGTCATCGATGACCCCATACGTGGCCTGGACCGGATCGCCGAGCGGTCCTTCGACCTCCACTGAGCGATAAATTCCCTTGCGAGCCGAGACCAGCGCTTCGACCGTGCCCTCGCCGCCGTCGGCGACCGGAATCTCCAGCACGTCGGCGTCCGGCCGCGCTGCACGCACCCCGCGTGCGATCGCGGCTGCCGCCTGCGACGCGGAGAGGCTGCCCTTGAACGAGTTCGGCGCGACGACGATCTTCAACACTACTTATTCAATGCCATGTGGAGCCTTAGGCCGGATTTATTCCGGCCGTCACCATGCGTGCACATTCCAAACGTCTCCCAGCGTCGCCGAGGAGAGGGGTTGGCCCGCGGAGGGGACAACTGTCCCCACCGCGCTTTTAATAGACCGGGACTGTCCAGTCCTTGTGCTTCGGTGACTCGCCGCGCACCGCTCCGAAGTAGATGCTCTGCAGCTCCTGCGTGAACTCCCCGATCTTGCCATTGCCCACTGGCCGTCGGTCGACCTCGATCACGGGCGAGACCTGCGCCCCCGTCCCGCACAGAAGCAGCTCGTCGCACGTGTAGAGCTCGGTGCGGTCGATGCTGCGCTCGACGACAGGTTTGCCGAGCTCTTCTTTGATCAACCGGGTCAGGAGGATGCGAGTCACGCCCTCGAGGATGTCGTCGGTGACGGGCGGGGTCACGAACACCCCGTCTTTGAGCATGAACAGGTTCTCAGCCGACCCCTCGGATACATGGCCGTCGATCGTGAGGACGATGGCTTCGTCGAAACCCGATTCGACCGCTTCCGATTTCGCGAGCGCCGACTGTGCGTATGAGCCAGTGATCTTGGCCCGGGCCGGCAGCGACTGGTCCGGGGTGCGCCGCCACGAGCTGACCATGCACCTGATGCCACGCTCGATCTCGACATAGTTGCCAAACGGAATGGCGTAGATGAAAAAGCTGTGGTCGAGGTTGTGGAGGCGCACGCCGATCTCTTCGCTCGATGTATATAGAAGCGGACGCACGTAGACGTCGGACTTGAACTCGTTGCGGCGCAAGAGCTCGACGGTGACGTTGACCAGCTCCTCGGTCGAGTAAGGAAGGGTCATCCGCATGATGTTGGCCGACCGCCGCAGCCGCTCGTAATGCGCGGAAGGCTGGAGGAGGTGCAGCTGCTCCTGCTTGGGGTTCCAGTAAGCGCGGATGCCCTCGAAGCAACCGGTTCCGTAATGGAGGGCGTGCGTCATCAGGCCGAGCTTGATGTCGTGGTACCGGCCAAACTCGCCTTGATAGAACACCCAGGTGTTCGGGTGGGTCGCGCTCTTTTTGGTCGCCGCCTTCGATTTCGTTTCCACACTCATCTCGGCCTAAGTGTAAGGCGACCTGCACGGGGGCCCCGGCTTCTGAAAGAATCGCGAACGTGAGCCTCTACGGAATCGTCGCGGACCTCCGCCGGAAGTACCCGACGCCGGCTGCAACCGAGACCCTGGACATGGCCGTCGCCGAGCTCGGGCGCACCCGCGACAACCTCAAAGAGGCGGTCGCCAACCTCTCCTCGAAGCCGCTCCCGCCGGGCGGCAAGCCGGTGCTGGACGAGCTGGTTGAGCGCGCCCGCGAGGAGGGCGTGTACGACCTCGACTACGGCCCGGACCCGTATGATAAGCCGCCCCTGGAGCCACTCGATGAGGGCACGTTCGGAATCGGAGCGCTCCTGGTCGTGAGCTCATTGCTCGGGATCGGGTTGGCAGCCGCGGCGGTGTACCTCGGCATCAACGCGATCTTGAACACGAGTGGCTGAGTTCTCCTTCGACGTCGTTTCGGAGTTCGACCCGGCGGAGCTCACCAACGCGCTTGATCAGGCCCGCCGAGAGGTGGGCACCCGGTTCGATTTCAGAGACACGCAAACCTCTTTCGACCGTCAAGACCAGATCATCCTCATCGACTCCGCAAGCGAGGAGCGCGCGAAGGCGGCGCTGCAGGTTCTGCGCGAGAAAGCGGCCCGGCGCCAGCTTTCGCCCAAGTTGTTCAAGGCGGGCGACGCCAAGACGGTGGGCAAGGGCCGCGGCCAGATCGAAGTCCAGCTGAACGCGGGCATCACGGATGAGCTGGCCCGAGACCTCCGGAAGCGCATCCAGAACGTCACGCCCAAGGTCCAGGTGCGGATCCAGGGCGATCAGCTTCGCGTCGTCGGCAAGGACAAGGACACGCTGCAGCTCGTGATCAAGAATCTCCGCGAGGCCGAGGACATCCCGGTTCCCCTTCAGTTCACGAACTACAGATAGCCCCGAGTCGGGTCGAACCAGCCAGGATACTCGCGTGCTGGTGATCCCGGCGATCGACATCATGAACGGCCAATGCGTCCGGCTCGTCCAAGGTGACTTCGACCAGCGCACGGTCTACTCCGATGATCCGGCCACGATCGCGCTGGACTTCGCCCGCGCGGGCGCGATCCGGCTTCATGTCGTCGACCTCGACGCGGCCCGCGGCGAGGGCGACAACCGTGGTGTCATCGAAAGGGTCATCGAAGCCGGATTGACCGTGCAGGTCGCCGGCGGGCTTCGGACCGCGGCCCAGGTCGAGGCCTGGATCGGCGCCGGAGCCGGGGCGGTGGTGATGGGGACTGCCGCGGTCAGGGAGCCAGAGCTGCTGGCAGCGTGTGCGAACACGAATCCAGGTCATGTGATGGCAGCGCTGGACGTGCGGGATGGCCTGCCGGCCGTGAGCGGCTGGACGGAGACGGAGCCGCTGGACATCTCCGAGCTGATCCCGCGCTGGAACGTTCTGCCCCTGGCCGGCGTGATCCTCACCTGCACCGAGCGCGACGGGACGCTCGCGGGACCAGACCTCGACACCCTCGCCCGAGTGCTCACGATGACGCAGCTGCCCGTGCAGTACGGCGGCGGCATCTCGTCTCTCAACGACATCCGCAGGGTTCGCGAAACAGGCGCTGCAGGCGTGATCCTCGGGCGGTCGCTTTACGAAGGCAAGCTGTCGCTGGAGCAAGCCCTCCGGCTGTGAGGCTCATGCGGACCGCCCTGGCGGTGGGTGCGCTCGCGGCCGTTGTGATCACGGTCTCGGCCTGCGGCGGCCGCGAAGCACCCGACGACCAGGGCCTCCACCAGGACATCGTCAACGGCACCAGCGGCGCCGAGGTCACTTTCGATGCCACGGTGCTGTCGGACCCGGTGGAATCGGGAGGTCATGAACGCTTCGAGGTCAAGACCACCACGGGCGAGAGTCTGGAGGTGGACCACAACACCTCACTGGCTCCGAGGGTGCCCATCCACGCCGGCGATGCGGTCGTGATCCACGGCGAGCTCTACATTGATCCAGGTCCGCGAGCAGGTGTGCACTGCACCCACGCGCACACGTCCAGCGGATGTCCGAACCCGGGCTGGATTGAATACGCGAATAATTACTACGAATAGTGCGCAGGAAGGAGGCGGCCCGACCCTCCAGCTTTCTCGCGAATCTGCGAGCGGGCAATTACGGCCTTTTCGAGAGGGCTGGACGCGTATTCGGCAACGTCGGGCGCAAGGTAGTGCGCCGGCGGGCGTGCTGCGGGAACTACGGCGACCCAGGTTGTTGAATGACGACCGCCGAGGCCCGTGCGGCCGGCTTGATCAAGTAGGAAGAAAACGAAGCTAGCCGCTCGGCTGACCGCTCTAACCCTCATCGGCGCCGCCTTCTTGATTGCGTCCTGCGAGCCCGCACGAACCGCAGTGCCACCGGACTGTCATACCTGGCTCCCCGCAATCGGTTCGAGTGCCGCGACGCTGCCGTCAGGATCTGGGATTCTGGTGTTCGATCGGCTGGACAACACGCCGAGCTCCGATGCCACCTGGATGTGGTCGGGATCGTGTTGGAGCCAGGAGCCGGGTTTCGGCGGCCATCCCGTTTTCGGATCGGCGTTGGCGCCCGACCCGTCGACCGCGAGCGTCGTCGCGTATGGCGGTTGGGATGCCACTGCACTGGACAGTTACGTGGCGCTCTACGACACGTGGGAATTCCGCGGCGGTGTTTGGAGTCAGCTGCTCGGGAGCGGGCCCAAGCTCTCGGGTCCGACTGCGATCGACGACCCCAAGCTCGGAGGCGTGCTCGTAATCGGAGCCGGGGCGCATGCCGAAGAGACATGGTTGTTGTCGAAGTCGGGCTGGCGCCAACTGCATCCGGAACATTCGCCACCATCGCGGCTGGGAGCGAGCCTGGGCATCGATCCCGCGACTGGCGCGTTGATTGCGTTCGGCGGCTACCGGATCCCCAAAGATGCGATGACCAACACCTGGCGATGGACCGGTTCCGACTGGCAGCTGGAGACGGCGGCCACCAATGAGCTGCACCTCCCGCCATCTGGACTCATCGTCGCCGACCGTCACTCGCTCTGGTTGCTGGCGGGCGCCCCATACTCGAATCAGCTCGAGCTGTGGCGTTGGGCGGGCGGCACGTGGGCCTGGGTCGGAACCAGCTCACCCGGGCCGAGGCTACTTGGCTTTGGAGCGGCATTCGACGGTCGGGAAATCCTGGTCTTCGGCGGTCTGAACGAAGCCTCTGGCGCCGGGGCCACGCTGAACACCGCCGAGTGGGCGTGGAGTGGCAAGGCCTGGCGCCGACTCCACTGAAAAGTTATGAGGAAAAACCTGCCGGTTTTCCCTCATCGCCGGGCCGGCTTCGCCGGCGCGGCTGCGCTCTTTCCCGCTGATGGGACTATCGAAATAAGTACTCCTGGCCACGTCAGCGGGATACAGGTTGGGTTAGGGACGGCCGGCGTACACCGGCCTATTAGCCACGAAGAGAAAAGCGAACGCGGCTAGGGCTTTCGCGCCACCAGCCAGCTCGCCGCTTGCGCGATCGGGCGGATCACGATCTCGTCGATGTCCACGTGCGGCGGGCGGGTGACGGCGAAGGCGATGCAATCCGCGATGTCGGCGGCGACAAGAGGTTTCACACCTTTATAGACAGCGTTGGCGGCATCGCGATCGCCATGGAACCGAACCACGCTGAATTCGGTCTCGACCATCCCGGGCTCGATCTCGGTGACACGGATCGGCTCGCCGTTCAGCTCGAGTCGCAGCGTGCGTGAGATGGCACGCACAGCGTGCTTGCTGGCGGTGTAACCGGCCCCTCCCTTGTACGTCTCGAAACCAGCGATCGATCCCAGGTTGACGATGTGACCGTGCCTTGCCTTGCGGAGGAGGGGCAGACACGCTCGGGTCATCCTCAACAGGCCGAGCACGTTGACCTCCCACATCTCGATCCAGTCCTCATCACTTCCCTCGGCAACCGGTGTGAGGCCGCGCGCAAGGCCGGCGTTGTTGACGAGGACATCGATGCGGCCGAACTTTTTCCCCACCTCAGCCACGAAGGCGTCGATGCTGTCGAGCCTGGTCACATCCAGCGGCAGGGCCAGGCCTGATGAGCCCACGACGCGGCGCACGCGCTCTAATCGCCGCGCGCCTGCCGCGATGCGATAGCCGAGGCGGCTCAACGCCACGACTGTGGCCGCGCCAATGCCTGATGAAGCACCCGTCACGACGGCAACCGGCTTGTAACCACTGGCCACTCTTACTCCCCCACTCAAGAACCCGTCGCGACGCCTTCAAGAATGTACGCTAGGCATAGTGATCGAGGTCCTGGCAGGGGTGATCGCCGGCCTTCTCATCGTCGCGGGAGTCATCGTGATGATGGGACCCAACGCGAAAGGTCTCCTCAATCGCGTCGGGATGCTGCGCCGCCGCCGGCCGGCGCTGTCCGTCTTCCAGCCGGCGCGTGGGCGCGAGGTCGCCACGACGGGCCTGAACCCCAAGACACAACGCGTGCTGGTGGCCGCTTCACGTCTCGGCAACTGGCTGCGTGCGCACAACCACGAAGACATTGCTCGCGCCCTTCGCAGCGCGGCCGGACGAATCACAAGCGACGAGCCGGCAGGCCTTTATGCGATGCAGACGGTCCTCCGCCGTGTCCGCGCTCTCAGCCTGGACGAGGGCAGTACGCAGGAGCGCCTCAAGGCGCTCTCGAATGAGCTCCGAGACGCGGTCCAGGACCGCTTCGAGCAGCTGGAGCTGCTTCCCTTCCGCCGACCGTAGCTTTACCGGGGCGGCGCCGTTTTACCTGTGTGCGAGCGGCACCGGCACTGATCGTCCGAACGTCGCTCTCAAGGATTTCTCATCGCTCGCACGCTCCTGATCTCAGATCGGCTCCCGGCGCAGGACCTCGGGGCGGTACTCGTGCGGCAGCTCGACCTCTGACGGCGCGATCAGGCAGAACTCCGGCGGCGGGCCCAGCACCATTATCCGCCGCCACAAGGTGACCCCCGGCCTGCCCGAGTAAGGCTGCAAGCGCTCGTAGTGGTCGGCGTATCCCACACCTGCCGGCTTCGAGAACTGGATCTCAAACCCGGGGCCGGCTGCCGGCTCGCCGCTGATGAGGCTGTACAGCTTGCCCACGCCGTCCACGGCCATCCGCGCGGCGGCGTCGTGGGCCGGTGTGCGAACGCCGCTCACGGCAGCCGCGTTGAGCGCATCGAGCGCCGCCGAGCCGTCGACAAGGTACCAGTCGCTGTAGCGGTCGCCGACCCTGAACGTGGAGGAGCGGACAAAGCCGCTCGGCGGCGCGCTCGCGAGCGCGGCGTGGAAACGCTTCAGCGCGGACTCGTAGACCGCGACGTCCACATCGCCGGCCGGTCGATGGCTGAAAACGTAGGCAAGCACCGGATCACCTCCTCGCCTTCGGCCCCTTGCCGGATTCGACGTACTTCTTCAAAGCGGCCATGTTGCTGCGGATGCCTTGGGCGTACTGACCCGCCAGCAGGCCGCCCGCGAAGCGCAACAGCCCGGCCAGCTCGTAGTCCATCTCGTATACGACATGGGTCGTGCCGTCCTTCTCCCTATAGGTGTAGGACCACGTGCCCTTCAGCGGCCCACGGATGAACGTGCCCGCGCACCGCTTCGGCTTGTTGTACACGCTCTGCTCCACCTCGAGCGTTTCCTTGAGACCGCCCGGAAGGTCGAGGTGATAGCGATAGCGCGTACCTTTGCCGGGCGGGTTCTTGTCCAGCTTCTCGATTCTCGCGACGTGGCGCGACCACTTGGGCGCATTCGTCGCATCTTCCTGCACCACCGCCCAGACACGCTCCGCGGGTGCATCGATGTCGACTTCCTCTTTCAGCCTCGGCACCCTGCGATTATCAGCCGAGTACTGATGAAAGAAAGCAGCGAGCCCCAGACCCGGCCGGCGGCGGCCAGGGCGCTGGGTGCGCTGCGCCATCGGAACTACCGGCTCTTTCTGACCGGACAGATCATCTCGACGGTCGGGACGTGGATGCAGAGCGTCGCCATGCCCTGGCTCGCGCTCCTGCTCACGCACAGCGGCCTGCTGGTCGGTCTCGTCCTGGCCGCGCAGTTCACGCCCGTGCTCCTCGGCAGCCAGTTCGGGGGCGTGGTTGCGGACCGCTACCGCAAGCGCACCGTCCTGCTCGTCACGCAATCGCTGTTCACGCTCCCATCGTTCGCCTTGTTCGCTTTGTCCGCGACGGGCCATGCTCAGTACTGGATGGTCCTCGTGGCCGCGGCCGCGACGGGCACCATCAACCTCTTCGACGTCCCTGCTCGCCAATCGTTTCTCATCGAGATGGTCGGGCGTCAGGACCTGATGAACGCGATCGCGCTCAACTCGTCGGTTTTCAACGGGGCGGCCGTCATCGGTCCATCCATCGCGGGCGTGATCATCGCGGCCGTCGGCGTGCCGCTTTGCTTCCTCGCCAACTCGGTGAGCTATCTCGCGGCGGTCGGTGCGCTGTTGCTCATGAAAAACCTGCCTGCGGTCGTACCCCAGCACCATGAGCAGCCCTGGCTCGAGCGCGTTGCTCAAGGTGCCGCTTATGCCCGGCGCGAGCCGGCCGTAGGCATGATGCTGGTCGCGGTGGCCGTGTTCTCGCTCTTCGCGATGAACCGGCTGACCCTGATCCCTCTGTTCGCCGACCAGGTGCTGCACGTCGGCGCCCAGGGTTTCGGTTTCCTGATGGGGTCGATGGGTCTGGGCGCGCTAGCCGGCGCCCTGACGCTGGCCTTTACACCCGGCCTGGGTGGGGATCCTCGGCGCCAGTTCTGGATGGCTCTGATCTGGGTGGCGGCGCTGCTGGTCTTCTCCGCGTCGCGGGTCTACGCGCTGTCGCTCGTCACGCTGTTCGTGGCGGGCTACTGCCAGATCTCGTTCGTCGCCACCGCCAACAACCGGATCCAGACCGTCACACCCGACCACCTGCGCGGTCGGGTGATGGCGCTCTACGCGCAGGCGTTGATCGGCGTCGGGCCGATCGGAAGCTTGCAGGCCGGCGCGTTGTCGACGGTCATCGGGGCGCCGGGAGCCATGGCGATCGGGGCCGTCATAGCCGGCGTCGTGATCGTCGCCATCCGGCTTGCCAGGCCGGAGGTCTTCGCGCCGACCTAGGTCTTTGGGGTCGGGAACCGTGGCTCGAGGCTCGGACCGAAACCCCTGATGGACCTCTGCCACCAGCTGCCCATCAATGCCAGGGCGACTATGAAAGCGGCGACGCCGACCAAAAGAACTCCCAAGGTGGGAGCAGCGAACCCAATCGCGGCCAGTCCTGCGATGGCGCCGGCAATCGCAGCCACGATCACCATGAGCATCCCCGGCAGGGTTATGAACGCATGAAAAAACGAGCCAAACGTCCGTATGCCCGTGATGTTGATGCCGAGCGTCTGGAGGGCACCAGGCAGATCGTCGTATGGACTGGTGATGAAATGCGGTTCCAGCTCGGGGTGCATCTGGAGGTAAGCATTCCGTAGCCGATTCATTCCCACCACCCACCTGTGGTCATCGCGGTTGAGCATCATCAACCGACCAACCGTCGCGATTCCGGTGAAGAGGACCACCGAAAGCATGAAGATTGCGACCGCGATGAACGTCGTGCCGAAGCGATCGGCCTGCGCGACCAGCGCCAGGGCGATCACCGCGCCTGACAGGACGGCCAGGAAGATATTCACGCGACCGAGCGATTCCGTGTACGTCAGCGAGCGGGTCGCGAGCAGGCTCCAGTGCTCGGTGGCGAGGATCTGCAGCTTGCCCGCAGCAGCGGGGTCGCGTCCTGCGGGCGGCATTTCGGTCGACATCTATTCGTCTCCTAGTCGCGAGGTAGGTATCGAGGCAGTTCGGCAAGGGACGCGAAGCCATGCGATGCGAGATAGGCGGCGATGCCGTCATGGACCTCGGCGATCGCGCTCGGGTTCACGAACGTGGCCGTGCCCACCTGCACCGCGGAGCAGCCTGCGACCAGGAACTCGAGCGCGTCTTGAGCGCCCATGATGCCGCCGATCCCGATCACCGGGATGCTCACCGCGCGCGCGGCCTGGTGCGCGAGGTGCACCGCCAGCGGGCGGATGGCGGGCCCTGACAGGCCGCCGGTGCGAAAGCTCAGCCTTGGCTGTCGAGTATTGAGGTCGATCGACATGCCCACGAACGTGTTGATCGCCGAGAGCGCGTCCGCGCCGGCGGCCTCGCACGCGCGCGCGATCACCCCAATGTCGGTGACCATCGGCGTGAGCTTCACCCATACGGGCAGGTCGGTACGTTTGCGCACCGCTTCGGTCACGGCGGCTGCAGCTCGGGGGTCATTGCCGAAGTACAGGCCGCCCTGCTCGACGTTCGGGCACGAGATGTTGATCTCGAAGCCGGCGACCCCTGGCACGCCGTCGAGCCTTGCCGCCAGCTCGCCGTATTCGGCAGCGGTCTCGCCATTGATGTTCACGAGCACGGGGAAGTCCCATTGCGCCCACTGCGGCGCGTAGTCGCGAATCAGCCCTTCGACTCCAGGCCCCTGGAGCCCGATCGCGTTGAGCATCCCGGACGGCGACTCGACGATCCGGGGCGGCGGCGTGCCGGCTCGCGGGCGGAGGAAGATGCCCTTGGACACCATCGCGCCGAGCGCCCGGCGCTCGAGCAGCGGCACCTCGGTGCCGTAGCCGAATGTGCCAGACGCCGCGAGCACGGGCCCCTTGAGCTTCAGCCCACCGACTTCGACCGACATGTCGGTCGTCATGCGCTGATCGCGTACGCGAGGTGGGCCGGCAGCACCGACCAATCGATGTCGGCGGCGCGGTAGACAGGTCCCTCCTTGCAGGCGCGGTCGTAGCCCCCGCGCTCCAACGGGACCGCGCAACCGAGGCAAACTCCGGTGCCGCAGCCCATGTAGGTCTCGACCGCGACCTGGGCGTCCGGCCAGCGCATAGCCACAGCGGCGAGCATGCGGTTCGGACCGCAAGCGAGCACCATGTCGGTCTCCGGCACGGCCGACACTGCGGTGCCGGCGAAGCCCCGCGAGCCGTCGTCGGTGGCCCAGATCACCTCGTCGCCGTCCGCCTCGGAGCAGAGCTCGTCCACGCTTCGGGCCCCATGCACCCAGGTCACGCTCATCCCGGCTGCGCGGGCTTCGCGCGCGGCCAGCGGCATGGGCGCCACGCCCAGCCCGCCGCTGACCAGGGCCACCGAACGTGCTCCGCGCCCCTCTCCCTGACCCTCTCCCCTTCGGGGAGAGGGAATCTCGAAGCCGTGGCCGAGGGGGCCCAGACAGCTGATCGTGTCGCGTGCCGTCATCGCCAGCAGCTGAGCGGTGCCCGCGCCAACTGCCTTGAGGATCACCTCGATGCGATCGCCATCGGTCCTGTAGACCGAAAACGGGCGCCGCAGCAGAGGCCCTGGCGACCAGCCGAGGTTGACGAACTGGCCCGCGCGAACGGAGTTTGCGATCTGGGGCGCGTCGAGGGAAAGCACGAACATCCCGCGAGCGACCTCGCGGCGAGCCACGAGCGGAGCATCAAGCAGGAACACCGCTTCTCCATTCGTCGATCGTCCGCACCACCATCTCATCGGACGCGATCGCCGCCGACTCGAGCAGCGCGGCCGCAGTGTCGAGCGACGTGAGACACGGGATGCGCCGCTCCACTGCCGCCCTCCGGATCTCGAAACCATCCTTGAACAAGGGGCCGCCCACCTCAGCCGAATCGGTGTAGATGTTGGACATCGTGTTGATGACGAGGTCGACCTCGCCGGCCGTGATGACGTCGAGCACGGTCGGCCCCTCCTCGCCGATCTTCGCCACGAGTCGCGGTGAGAACCCCGCGGAATGCAGCGCCCGCGCGGTGCCGTCGGTAGCCACCAACGTGCAGCCCATCTGGACGAGGCGCGAGACGATCGGAAAGATCTCGGGCTTGTCGACATCGGCGATGGTGAGCAGCACGGCTCCGCCCGGCCGGATGTGGACGCCCGAGGCGGCGAAGGCTTTGCGCATCGCGGCCGTGAGGCTGCGGTCGATCCCGATCGCCTCGCCGGTCGACTTCATCTCCGGCCCCAGGTACGAATCGACGGCCGGCAGCTTGTTCATCGAGAAAACGGGCGCCTTGACCGCGACGAGGTCCCGCGGCGGAACCAGGCCCGTTCTCCACCCGAGGTCGGACAGCTTCCCGCCCAGCATGACCCGCGTCGCCATGTCGACCATCGGCACGCCCGTGACCTTGGACAGGAACGGCACCGTTCGAGACGCACGCGGGTTCACCTCGAGCACGTACACCTTGCCGCGATGGACCACGTATTGGACGTTGACCAGGCCGCGCAGACGCAGGTGGCGGGCGATGCGGACCGTGTAGTCGATGACGTCCTCAAGCTCTGACGGCTCGAGGCCCGGCGCCGGGTAGACGGCGTACGAGTCGCCCGAGTGCACGCCTGCGCGCTCGACATGCTTCATGACGCCCGGAATGACGACCGTGTCACCGTCAGTGACCGCGTCCACCTCCACCTCGTCGCCCTGGAGGTACTTGTCCACGAGCACGGTTCCCCGCGGCATGGCGCCAATCGCCCACACCATGTATCGCTGCAGCTCGCGGCGGTCGTGCACGATCTCCATCGCGCGTCCGCCGAGGACGTATGACGGCCGCACGAGCACGGGATAGCCGGCGCGCTCGGCGATGACGATCGCCTCCTCGACGGTCGTGGTCGTGCCGCCCACCGGCTGTGGGATCCCGATCGCCTCGAGAGCCGCGGCGAACGCGCGCCGATCCTCGGCCAGGTCGATGGCCTCCACCGCGGAGCCCAAAATCGGTACTCGACGCTCTTCCAGCGCCTCGGCAAGATTGATGGCCGTCTGGCCTCCGAACTGGACCAGGGCGCCGGCCACGCGCTCGGCCTCCGCGACCTGCACAGCGCCGTCGACGTCGAGGGGCTCGAAGTACAGGCGGTCCGAGGTGTCGAAGTCCGTGGACACAGTCTCCGGGTTGGAGTTCACGAGCACGGCGCGCACGCCGGCCTCGCGCAGCGACCATGCGGCATGGACGGAGCAGTAGTCGAACTCGATCCCCTGGCCGATCCGGATCGGCCCCGATCCCACCACCAGGGCGGTCTGGGCCGTGATCGGCTCGCTCTCGCTCTCCTCCTCCCAGCAGGAGTAGTAGTACGGCGTCGCAGCCTCGAACTCGGCCGCGCATGTGTCCACGAGCTTGTACGTGGGCGCTGACCTCTCCACCGACTCGCCCCTCAGCGCCCCGATCATGGTGTCCGAGAAGCCCGCGCGCCGGAGCTCGCGGACGTCACCTTCCTTCTCCAGCAGTGTGATCGTCTGCAAACGGTCGATGAACCAACGATCGATGCCGCTGCGCGCGGCGAGGTCGGCGGGCTGCGCTCCGTTGCGAAGCGCGTCGAGCAGCGCAAAGAGCCGCCTGTCGTTGGGCTGATCGATGAGCTCCGGTCGCTCCAGCTCGGCGGCGGAGGGTGGCTTCTGCTCCAGGGAGCGCATCGCCTTCACCAGGGCGCCTTCGAAGGTGCGCTCGATCGCCATCACCTCTCCGGTGGAGGCCATCTGCGTGCCCAGCCGCCGATCGCCGGCCGGGAACTTGTCGAACGGCCAGCGCGGGATCTTGACGACGCAGTAGTCGAGCGCCGGCTCGAACGCGGCGAAAGTGCGGCCGGTGATCTCGTTGCGGATCTCCTCGAGCCGCCGGCCGACCGCAACCTTTGCGGCCACCCGCGCGATCGGATATCCGGTCGCTTTGGAGGCGAGCGCCGACGATCGGCTCACGCGCGGGTTGACCTCGATGACGTAGTAGGTCGAGCTCTTCGGGTCCAGGGCGAACTGAACGTTGCATCCGCCCTCGATTCCGAGCGCGCGGATGATGCGGATCGCGGACGAGCGCAGCATCTGGTGGTCGCGATCGCTGAGCGTCTGCGCCGGCGCGACCACGATCGAGTCCCCGGTGTGCACGCCCATCGGGTCGAGGTTTTCCATGTTGCAGACCGTGATGCAGGTGTCGGCGCCGTCGCGCATGACCTCGTACTCGATCTCCTTCCAGCCCCACAGCGAGCGCTCGATGAGGACCTGGTGGATGGGCGAGGCGTCGAGGCCGCGCTGCGCGATCGTTTTCAGGTCAGCGTCGTTGGTGACGAAACCACCGCCCGTGCCGCCCAGCGTGTACGCGGGCCGGATCACGACCGGCAGGCCGATCTCGGCCACGAACGCTATGACCTGGTCGATCGATTCGCAGACACTCGACAGCGGCGCCGGCTCGCCGATCTGCTCGAGCATCTCCTTGAATGCCTGGCGGTCCTCCGCCTTGCGGATGGTCTCGATGCCGGCGCCGAGGAGACGGACATGGTGACGGTCGAGCACCCCGGCGGCGGAGAGGTCGGTCGCGAGGTTGAGGCCCGTCTGGCCTCCCAGGGTCGGCAGCAGCGCGTCCGGCTTCTCGCGGGCGATCACGCGCTCGACTGCTTCCACGGTCAGCGGCTCCAGATAAACGCGATCGGCCACCTCTTCGTCGGTCATGATCGTGGCGGGGTTGGAGTTCACGAGCACGGTCGTGATCCCTTCCTCGCGCAAGGCCTTGCAGGCCTGCGTGCCCGCATAGTCGAATTCGGCGGCCTGGCCGATCACGATCGGTCCTGAGCCGAGGATGAGCACCTTCTTGGGCTTCTCCGGCTGCGTGGCGCCGCCGACCGCCTTGAGCAATGGCCGGCCGTTGCGAACCATCTCCATGAACCGGTCATAGAGGTGCTGGTTGTCCTGCGGCCCAGGGCAGCCCTCGGGGTGGTACTGGACGCTGAAGGCGGGCAGGGTGCGGTGGCCGAGGCCCTCGACCGAGCCGTCGTTGAGGTTGCGCTGCGAAACGAAGAAGTCGCCGGGCGGCAGCGAAGCCGCGTCCACCTGGAACTCGTGGTTCTGGCTCGTGATGTGCACATTTCCGGTTTCCAGGTCCTTGACCGGGTGGTTCGCGCCGTGGTGGCCGTAGGGCAGCCTCGAGGTGGTGGCGCCGGCGGCGCGGCCCATGATCTGGTGGCCCAGGCAGATGCCGAACAGGGGAATGCGCCCGAGGGCGTCGCGTGCCAGCTCGACCGGCCGGTCGAGGACGGCCGGGTCACCCGGGCCGTTGGACAGCACGAGCCCATCCGCGCCCGCGGCTGCGACATCCGACCAAGAGGCCGTGTGCGGAAGCACGATCACGCGGCACCCGCGCTCGCGCAGGGAGCGAAGGATGTTCGACTTCACGCCGTAGTCGACGACCGCGATCACGAGCCCGTCTCCGTCCGCCCGGTGCGGCAGGCGCAGCTCGGGTGGAAGTGGATCGAGCCATTCCACGCTCGCCGTCCGTGACGTCTCGGCGACCAGGTCCTGCTCTGCGAGCGGAGTGACCCGGCGCGCGGCCAGCGCCAGATCATCCAGACGCTTCCCATCGGGGGCTGTCTCTTCATGCGTGAGGACGGCCCGGAGCGCGCCGTGCTTGCGGATGTGCCGGGTCAGCGCGCGGGTGTCGATGTCCGCGATCGCCGGCACTCGCCACCGCCGCAGGTACTCGTCCAGCGAAGCCTCGCTGGAGTGGTGGCTCGGCACGGGGCATGCCCAGCGCACGACCAGCGCCCGCGCCCACGGGCGTGCTGACTCCGCATCGGCTTCACGCACTCCGTAATTGCCCTGGAGCGGGTAGGTCATGCACACCATCTGCCCGGCATAGGAGGGATCTGTCAGCACCTCCTGATAGCCGGTCATGGCCGTGTTGAAGACGACCTCACCCTGGCCGAGAACATCAGCGCCCAGCGCCGCGCCGACGAAGGCGCGGCCGTCCTCGAGCACCAGCGCCGCATGGCGATTCCTAGACGGCAACTATCACCGCCTGGTCGATGCCGTCCTCCTCGGTGACGAGGACCTCGATGCGCTCCGAGTCCGACGTGGGGACGTTCTTGCCGATGTAATCGGGACGGATCGGCAGCTCGCGGTGGCCGCGGTCGACCAGCACGGCCAGCTGGATGGCCCGCGGTCGCCCGAAATCCATGAGAGCATCCATCGCGGCGCGCGCCGTCCGCCCATGGTGGATGACGTCGTCCACGAGCACGACCACCTTGCCGTCGATGTCCGGCACGTCCGACTGTCCGCTGTGCGCGGGCACGCGTAGGTGGCGGTCGTCGCGATGCTTGCCGATGTCGAGCGCACCAACCGCGACCGGCGCCCGTTCGAGCTCCATCAAACTGTCCGCGAGCCTGCGGGCGAGGTGGTCCCCCTTGGCCATCACGCCGACCAGCACCAGGTCGCCGGCGCCACGGTTGCGTTCGAGGATTTCGTGCGCGATCCGCGACAGCGAGCGGCGGATCTGGTCCGCGTCCATCACGGTGGCCTTGAGCCGCCCTTGCTGAATCGCGCTCATGCCAGCACCTTGTCCAGCAGCGCCATGCGGATGTATAGCCCGTTGCGGGCCTGGCGGAAGTAAGCGGCACGAGGATCCGCATCGACCTCGGGCGCGATCTCATCGACCCTGGGTAGCGGGTGCATCACGATCGACTCCTTCTTCATGCGAGCCATCGTCGAGGCGTCGATCCGATAAACGCCCTTGAGCGCGAGGTAAGAGGCTTCGTCGCTGAAGCGTTCTTTCTGGATGCGCGTCTGGTAGATGACGTCCACCTGCGGAAGGACTGCCTCGAGGTCCTGCGACTCCACCCACTGCACGTGGTGCTCGTCGAGGTGGTCTTTGATGTCGTCCCTCATCGCGACCTGAGGGGGCGCGACGAAGCAGATGCGGATGTCGCGGAACTTGCTGAGCAGGTACGCCAGCGATCTGACGGTGCGGCCGTTGGCGAGGTCCCCCACCATCGCGATCCGGACGCCATCGATGTGACCGAGCTCATCGCGGATCGTGTACAGGTCGAGCAGAGCTTGCGTCGGATGCTGGCCGGGGCCGTCGCCGGCATTGATGACCGGAACCGAGCTCACCGCCGCGGCGCGCTTGGCCGCGCCCTCTTCGTTGTGGCGCAGGACGATGAGATCGGCGTAGCCGCTCACGATCCGAATCGTGTCCTCGAGCGTCTCGCCCTTCGCGGCCGACGAGAACTCGCGCGCGTTGTCGGTGCCCATGGTGCGGCCGCCCAGCCGGAGCATCGCCGCTTCGAAGGACAGGCGCGTGCGCGTCGAGGGTTCGTAGAACAGGGCCGCCATCACCTGGCCGTTGAGCCGTCCCGAGAAATGGTGCGGCTGACGCTTGATCTCATCGGCTCGATCGAGAAGCTCTTCGAGGAGAGGTCTCGAGAACTGCTGGCTTTCGATCACGTGCCGCAGGCGGCTTCCGATGGCCATCAAAAATCCTCCTTCCCGACCTCTCTTGGATCGGACTTAAAGGAACACCGGCGCACGTGCGCCGCTCGCGGAATTGTACCGTAGAGCCCCATGAACAAAAGACCCGGGCACGTCCTGGTCACGACAGAGGTCGCAGTCTGCTCGTTCTGCGGCCGCCCGCGCACCTTGCGACGCGAGGAGCATCAGCTCGGCACGCTCGTGCGCACGATCATCACCTGCGAGAGCTGCCACCGCACGCTGTCGAGCACCATCGGCGTCGCCGGCGCGGCACCCGCCGAGCCCGAACCGATCGCCCCGGAACCCGCGCCCGAACCCGCCGCGGTGGCGACCAAGGCGGGGGGCCGGCCCGCCAGGTCAAGCGCGCAGCGCAAGCCGGCCGCCCGGACCGCCGGCTCAACCGCCTCCAAGACACGAGCCGCCAAGAAAGGCAAGTGACCCAGGCGGCGGTGGCGGTCGAGCGCCTCGAGAAGACGCTCGGAAAGAACAAGGTGCTTCGTGGCATCTCGTTTTCAGCTCAGCCTGGCGAGATCTTCGGCTTGCTGGGCCCGAACGGCGCCGGCAAGACGACGACCCTGCGCATCATCTGCACTCTCCTGTCGCCCGACAAAGGAACGGTAGAGGTCCTCGGGTTCGACACGCGCACCGCCCCACAAGAGGTGCGCAAGCGAGTCGGTGTGGTGACGGCCGACATCGGCGTGTATCCGCGTTTGTCGGCGCGGGAGAACATCGCCTACTTCGCGCAGCTCGGCGGAGTGCCCGACGGAGATCTGAAGCGTCGCGTCGACGCGGTCATCGAGCGCCTCGACGTCAGCTTGTTTGCCGACCAGCGAGCCGAGAGCCTGTCATCGGGGCAAAAGCAGAAGCTAGCGATCGCGCGCGCGATCGTCCACGACCCGCAGGTGCTGATGTTCGATGAGCCCACATCCAACCTCGATGTGCTCGCCTCGAGAGATGTGCGCGAGTTCATGGTCGAGTCCAAGCAGCGCGGCAAGTGCGTGATCTTCTCGACCCACGTGATGCACGACGCCGAGCGGCTTTGTGACCGCATCACGATCCTGCATGAGGGCCGGGTGGTGGCGAGTGGTTCTACGGCCGAGGTGCGGGGCGCTGGGCGCGAGCTGGAGGATGCGTTCTTAGAGCTGGTTGGAGAGGACTCCCGCCCCTCTCCAGGCCTCCCCCCGAAGGGGGGAGGGTAATGCTGACGGCCTGGATCGTCTACCGGAAAGAGATCACCGAGATCCTGCGCGACCGCCGCACGCTGATGGCCATCGGCCTGGCGGCGCTCGCGACGCCGATCGTGCTCAGCGTCATCTCGCAGGTCGCCACCAAGAGCGCCACGCAGCAGTACACGATCGGCTACTCGGGCGACATCCCGACGGGGCTGGGCGAGCTGCTGGGTGCCACGAGCCTGAAGCTCGTGCCGGTGTCCGATCCGGCTGCGGCCGCCATGCGGCAGGTGGACATCGGCGTGGCCTTCAAGCCGGGCGAGATCGACGAGTACTACGACCCCAGTCGCCAGAGTGCGCAGATCGCCGACACCCGCCTGCGGACGGTGATCGGGCAGTACAGCGCCGCGCAGGCGGCTGCAGCCCTGCAGCAGCGCGGCATCGACCCGGGCATCTTGACGCCTGTCCGCATCGTGGCCCGTCCGCTCACCTCGCCGGTTCAGGCCGCGTCCAACGCCTTTCTGAGCTTCTTCCTGCCCTACATCCTGATCACGATGATCCTGACCGGCGGTTTCTCGGCCGCGCTCGACAGCTCGGCAGGAGAGCGCGAACGCAAGACGCTCGAGAGCCTGCTGCTGACCCCCGCTCCGCGCAGCCGCATCCTGCTGGGAAAGATCGGGGCCGTCACCACCATCAGCCTGGTGGCCGCGGTGGCCGCCATCGGATCGATGCTCGTCGCGCTCTCGCAGGTTTCGCTGCCGAAGGAGTCCGGCATCGGACACATCACCGTCAGCCCGGTGGCTGTGCCCGTCATGGTGTGGGTCGCGATCTTGATCGCCATCAGCTTCAGCGCCGTCACGCTCGCGCTCGGGACTCTGGCCAAGACATTCCGGCAGGGCCAGGCCTACGTCACGCCCCTGTACTTCATCACGATCTTCCCGGCGTCGATCATCCTGTTCATCCCTGATTTCAACCCCAGCCTGGTGTACTACCTGATCCCGATCCTCAACGCCGTGCTGGTGCTGCGAGACGCCATCGTTCACAACGCCGTGGAATGGCCGACGCTCGCGGTGACCTCGATCAGCCTCATCGCGACCGGGATTCTGGCCTGGTACGCGGCGCTGCGACTGTTTACCCGCGAGGCACTACTCACGCGCTCCTGAGAGTGTCAGACTGTTGGTCAGGGCGTTGACGATGCACCGCGACGATCGGCCTCGCAGCCTGGAACGGAGGAGCATGGAAACGATCTTTGCTCCCCTGGACCCTACAGAATCGCTGCCGCGCGAGCTCGTGAAGGACGCTCGTAGGTACAAGACCCTCGGCCGTTGGGAGCTGGTGGGCGCGCTATGGCTGCCGGCACTGGTCGTCGTCCTGTTTCTCGCCGCTTGGAGCAGCGTGGGTACGACCATGGCGCTTGGCAGCGTCGGCCTCCTTCTGCTCGCCTTCGTTGTCTTCGCCATCTCAGGCGAGCGTCGCCGCTGAAATAGCGACGCTCGACAGGGGGTAATAATTCGGGCCATGAATGGAGCTGTGATCGCTGCTTTGGGCCGCTCTCCGATCGGCAGGGCTCGCAAGGGGTCCCTGGTCGACGTCCGGCCGGACGACCTCGCGTCCTATGTAGTCACGAAGGTGCTGGAGCAGCTGCCGCAGCTCGAGCGCTCCGAGATCGAGGATCTCATCTGCGGGTGCGGCCTGCCCGGCGGCGAGCAGGGCCACAACCTCGGCCGGGTCGTATCGATCCTCAGCCGGCTCGACGTCCCCGGCGTCACCGTCAACCGCTACTGCTCGTCTTCGCTGATGACCACCCGGATCGCCGCGCACGCCATCGAAGCCGGGGAGGGCGACGTCTTTCTGTCTGTCGGCGTGGAGTGTGTGTCGCGCTACGGCAGCGGCTATCCCGACGCGCCGGACACCCACAACCCAAGGCTCGTGCCAGGGAACGCCGAAGAGTACCCCGACATCTACATCGCGATGGGCCAGACGGCCGAGAACGTGGCTCGGCGCAAGAAGATCAGCCGCGAGGAACAGGACCGATATGCAGTCAAGAGCCAGAACGCGGCTGTGAAGGCCCGCGACGACGGATTCTTCGATCGCGAGATCATCCCGGTGCCGCTGCCCAACGGCCAGATGTTCACCAAAGACGACGGCCCGCGGCCGGGCACGACCATGGAAGTCCTGGCGACCCTCAAGCCTGCGTTCCGCGAGGACGGCACCGTGACGGCCGGCAACTCGTGCCCGCTCAACGACGGCGCCGCCGCGGTGGTGGTGATGTCCGAGCGCCGGGCCAAGGAGCTGGGCATCAAGCCACTCGCCCGCGTGGTCTCGACCGGGCTGTCCGCGCTGGAGCCTGAGTTCATGGGTCTGGGGCCGATAGAAGCCTCGAAGCAGGCTCTCGAGCGCGCGAAGATGACCATCGACGACATCGACATCGTCGAGATCAACGAAGCCTTCGCCGCCCAGGTCATCCCGTCCGCCCGCGGAATCGGCGTCGATCCGTTCAGCGACAAGCTCAACCCGCACGGCGGGGCGATTGCGCTGGGCCACCCCTTTGGCATGACCGGCGCCCGCATCCTCTGCACGCTGCTGAACGGCCTGCGGGAAAAGGACAAGACCTATGGGCTGGAGACGATGTGCGTCGGCGGCGGCCAAGGCATGGCCATGATCGTGGAGCGCCTGAACTAACCCAGACGAGGTCGGCCGCCTTTGGCTAGACCTTGACGGGGTCTGGGGTTGCCTTCAGGAGCCCTTCGAGGACCCGCCCCAGCAGTTTTCTCAGCGCCACCCGCTCCTCTGGGCTGAAGTCGGCGAGGATCTCGTCTTCGAGGGATTCACGCGCCTTCTCGGCGCGTTCGACTGCCACGCGACCCGCGGCGGTCAGCTCGACGAGGTGACGGCGCCGGTCGTTGGCGTCGCGCCGCCGGATCGAGAACCCGGCCGCTTCCAGCTCGTTGAGGAGCAGCACCACGCCGTTGGCGTCGACCAGGAGGGCCTTCTCCAGCTCCTGCTGGGAGACGCCGCCATGGTCCCGCACGTAGCCCAGGAGCATGAACTGCTTGAGGCGCATCCCCAGGAGCTCTTCCGTGGTGCGCCGGTGGAGCGCCTTGGAAATCTGCGTGAGCAGCGCTACCAGCCCCGTATCGGCACCTTTCTCCATCGTGTCCACCTCCGATCCTACCACTTGATGAGAATCATTCCCACTTTCCAGATAATCCATGCAATAAGGACCATAATGCTCATGTTATAGTGATCATCACGTCGGCAGGTTCGTCAGCGGAGGCATTATGAAAATCCACAAATCAGCGATCCAACCCCCAGTCGCCGAGCGAAGGCGCTGGATGGCCCTCGTCGTGGTCTGTTTCGGGCAGCTCATGATCGTCCTCGACTCGACGATCGTGAACGTCGCGCTGCCCTCGATCCAGCGCGACCTGCACTTCAGCCAGGCGGACCTCACCTGGGTCGTCAACGCCTACCTGATCACATACGGGAGCCTGTTGCTCCTGGCCGGACGCGCGGGCGACCTGATCGGCCGGAAAAGGGTCTTTCTCGCCGGCGTGGCGGTCTTCACAGCCGCATCGGTCCTGAGCGGCTTCGCCAACGACCCCGCGGTCCTGGTGGCCGCGCGATTCCTGCAGGGCGCCGGCGGGGCGCTGTCGGCCGGGGTCATCCTCGCCCTCATCATCACCGGCTTCCCCAAGCCGGTAGAGCGCGCGCAGGCGATGAGCGTCTTCACGTTCGTCCTCGCCGGCGGGGGCTCGCTTGGACTGCTCGCCGGCGGGCTGCTCACGGAATCGATCAACTGGCACTGGATCTTCTTCATCAACCTGCCGATCGGCGTCGCCACCTTTGTCGCTGGCGCTGCCTTGATCGACGAGACCGCTGGCGCCGGCCTTCGTCAGAGGGTGGACGTCGCAGGCTCGCTCCTGGTCACCGCGGCGATGGTGCTCGGGGTGTATGCGATCGTGACGGCCGCCCAATACGGCTGGGCTTCAGCTCACACCCTCGGGTTTGGTGGAGCGGCCATCGGCCTGCTCGCGACATTCCTGGCGCTCGAGGCGCGCATCGAGAATCCGATCCTGCCGCTGCGCATCCTGCGGCTGCGGAGCCTCACGGGCGCGAGCGCGGCGCGCGCAATGCTCGCCACCGGGATGTTCGCGACCTTCTTCATGGGCGCGCTCTACCTGCAGCACGTCAAGGGCTACAACTCGTTGGGCACCGGGCTCGCGTTCTTGCCGTCCACCCTGACGCTCGGGGTGCTTTCGACGGGGATCACCGCCAGGCTGATGCGCAGCTTCGGTCCTCGGACGATGCTCATTCCCGGCCTGGCCACGATCACCACCGCGCTGGCTCTGCTCGCCACCGCAGACGTGAACGCCGGCTACTTCCCCGCCATTTTCGGTGGCTATCTCCTGTTCGGGATCGGAGCCGGGATGTCGTTCATGCCTCTGATGACGATCATGATGGCCGAGGTGCCGATGGCCGATGCAGGCGTCGCCTCCGGCGTGGCCAACGTCACCATGCAGGTGGGCGCGGCGCTCGGATTGGCCGCGCTGGGCACCATCTCCAGCGACTACAGCCGGACGCTGGTGGCTCGAGGCCAATCCGTGGTGAGCGCATTGGCCAGTGGTTATCAGCTGGGGTTTGCGATCGCGGCGGCTTGCGTGGCGACCGCACTCATCATCGTGGTCGTGGTGCTCCGCTCACCGGCAAGGGTTCGCGTGCAGCGACCTCTCGCCCAGTCCGAGCCGGCGGCTGCGGATGAAGCCCAGGCGGCCTGAGTCAGGCGAGGAGGTTGCGTTCGAGGAACGCGGTCACGCGTTGGAACATGAGGATCTGGTTCTCTCGGCGGGCGAAGCCGTGGCCCTCACCTTCGAAGGTGAGGTACTCGACCGCCCGCCCCAGGGAGCGCAGTCGCTCGACCAGCTGGTCTGACTCCTCGCGCGGAATCCGCGGATCGTTGTCGCCCTGGACCACAAGCAATGGGCAACGCACGTTCTCGACGTATGTGATCGGGGAGCGCTGGATGAGCATCTCGCGATCGGTTTCGAGGTCCCCGATCCAGAGCTTGTTCCACCGCTTCCAGTTGGGCGGGTCGTTCTCGAGCATCGTCACGAGGTTGCACGGCCCGAAGATGTCCACGCCACAGCACCAGTACTCGGGGAGTCGCGTGACGCAGGTGAGGGATGCGAAGCCTCCGTACGACCCGCCCCAAATACCCAATCTCTTCGGATCGAAGTCGGGTTGGGCGCGCATCCAATCCGCCACCGACCGAAGGTCGGCGAGGTCGATCCCGCCCCAGTCGCGGTGGATTCGGGTCTGCCAGGCCTTCCCATAGCCGGTGGATCCGTGAATGTTGGGCATGACGATGGTCACGCCTTGATCGAGCATCCTCGCCACCAGCGCCGTCTGGAACTGCGGCCGGGCCTGGCCTTCAGGGCCGCCGTGAATGATCAGCAATGCAGGCCCGCGGCCACTTCGAGCATCCGGCCGGAAGACGTAGCAGGGGATGTCGCCCTCGGTCCCCTGGATGCGGATCGACTCCGGGCGGGGCGGGTAGCGCGGCAATGCGTCGCCGCGCCGCAACAGCCGGTCGTCGCCAGTGGCAAGCTCCAGGATCCTGATCTCAACCGGCCCGCCAACCGGGAGAAGGGCGTAGGCGCATCGGGCGCCATCATTGGAGACCACTACGTCGGCGACGGTTCCGTTGGTTTCCCGTTCGCCGACCGTCCCGTTGTCGAACCGCCACCGCAAGCGTGAGTAGCCATCCTCGTTGAGGCTCCAGACGACCCCGCGCCCGTTTGCCGACGTGGCCGCCAGCTCGACGTCCCAGTCCGTGCGCTCGTAAACCTCGCGTTCGCCGTTGTGGATGCCGATCGCCTCGAGATGTAGGAAGTCACTGTCGTGGTCGGTGATCGCGAGCATGCGCCCATCTGCAAGCCAGCCGGCGGGAACGTTCTGCATCTCGCCCTCGTGGGCGGTTAGCTCCGCGACCTCGCCGGTGTCCGCCTCCACGGCCATCAGGTCTTGATCCGTGTTCTGGGCGACGCGCATGACCCCCAGCCAGCGGCCGTCGGGAGACCAGCCGCCGGCGACCTGCCACGCAGGCCCGGATGCCACCAATCGCTGCCGGCCCGTCTTGGCGTCGACGAGGGCGACGTCGACATCGTCAGGCACGCGCGCGTTGGTGCTGATCGCGACATAGCGTCCATCAGGCGAGGCCGCGAAGTGCGACAGGTGATGCTGGACGCGGTCGCCCTCGCTCACCGCGAAGTCTTCGAGGCTGCCGTCGGGCCGGCGCACGTACACCTGCCACCGCTCCGTGCCGCCCCGATGGGCGCTGACATAGAGATCACCGGTCGGTGACCATGAGAGTCCATGCGCCGCCGCGCCCTCGATGGCGAATGCGGTTCGAGGCTCTCCACCGGTCACTGCGATCTCGCAGACCACCGCAGGCCCGTCTTTGGGGGACACGAACGCAAGCGTCGACCCATCGGGTGAGAACGCCATCGGCGCCGGGCCGGAGTAGCGCCGGGTCGTGTGAAACATGAAACCGATGAGAAGACCCGGCGGCTTGGCCGCGGGCTTGACAGCCTCACGGCTCATGCGAGCCTTTCCTCTTGTAGAAACGGCAAGGCGGTGAGTCCGATGTGGTGTGAAAGTTCCAGTGCCGGCACCAGGCCGTGCCGTCGAACATCCGGCAGGTGCCGCAGGTCACGCGGGGGTGCTCCGCAGGCGCCTTCTTCATTTGATGTTCCGGCCGCTCACCGGCAAACCCGGCCTTCACAGCTCGGACCGCACCTCCCACAACTCCGGGAAGAAGCGTTTGCCGAGGGTCGACTTCAGGTATTCGGCGCCGCTGCTGCCGCCAGTCCCTGGTTTGCCGCCGATCTGCCGCTCGACCATCAGCACGTGCCGGGCGCGCCAGAGCGCGAAGGTTTCGTCGTGGTCGAGCAGCGCCTCGCACAGGTCGAAGAGGTCTGCATGTCGCTCGCGATCCATATAGATGTCGCGCAGCTGCGGCGAGCCCCTTCGCTTGACCAGCGCTCGGAACGCGTCAGCGAGCGACGGCTCCTCCAGGCGTTTGCGAAGGCGGGTCATCTCGTCTGGGGTCGCTTCGACTCGCGCCAGGTACTCCGGCTCCTTCACGCCTGACAGGAACTCGATCTCGCGGAACTGCACCGACTGAAAGCCGCTCGCAGGCGCGAGCTGTGAGCGAAAGGCGAGAAAGTCCTGCGGCGACATCGTCTCGAGGACCTCGATCTGCTCGACCAACAATTTTTCGATGACGTACACACGGCGCAGCAGGTGGCGGGCGTAGAAGATGTCGTCGGCCTCGATCCGCGATCGCGCCCCCGCCAGCTCGTGGAGTACGACCTTGAACCACAGCTCGTAAGCCTGATGGGCGACGATGAAGAGGAGCTCGTCATGCTCCTCGCTGAGGCCCGTCTGCAATTGCAGGAGCTCGAGCAGCCTGAGGTAGGAGCCGTAGGAGAGCCTGCGTCCTTCCTCGCCGAACTGCCTGCTCATAGCTGCCTGCTCATCAGTGCTTGAAGTGGCGCCGGCCGGTCACCACCATCGCGATCCCGGCCGCGTCGGCCGCGGCGATCACCTCGTCATCCTTCACGGAGCCGCCCGGCTGGATGACGGCCGTGACGCCGGCGTGGATCCCAACCTCCAGCCCGTCTGGAAACGGGAAGAACGCATCTGACGCCATCACCGAGCCCCTCGCGCGATCGCCCGCACGGTAGATTGCGATCTGCGCCGCCTCCACGCGAGACATCTGCCCGGCGCCAACGCCGACCGAGGCGCACTCATTGAAAAGGACGATCGCATTGGACTTCACGTGTTTAACCGCGGTCCACGCCAGACCGAGCTGCTCCCACTCCTTCTCGGTGGGCTGCCGTTTGGTGACGACGACGCATGCCGCCCGGTCGAAGGCCGCGCGATCCCAGTCCTGCACGAGAAATCCCCCTGCCACCGTGCGCACGTCGTAGTCGAACAGCCCGCGGCGGGGCGCCTGCGCGGCCAGCACGACCATCCCCCTGCGGCGCGCGAGGACTTCGGTCGCCTCCTCGAGCACAGCCGGCGCGATGACCACGTGGGTGACGATCTGGACGATCAGCTCCGCGGTCGACCGATCGAGCGGCCGGTTGACGGCGACCACTCCGCCAAATGCCGACACCTTGTCGCATTCGTAGGCCATCCGGTACGCGGTCGCAATGTCCTCCGCAACCGCCAGGCCGCAAGGGTTCATGTGCTTGATGATGGCCGCCGCCGGCCGCTCGTAATCGCTCACCAGCTTGAATGCCGCATCCGCATCCTGAAGGTTGTTGAAGCCGGCCTCCTTGCCCTGAAGCTGCTTGGCGCCTCCGAGCCCGCCGGGGTTGGGGCCGAACCTGTAAAAGGCAGCACGCTGGTGGTCGTTCTCGCCGTACTTGAGCGTCTCGACGAGCTGGCCGGCGAACGACAGCTCCGGCGGAAAACCGGGTTCCCCCGACGCGCGCAGGTACGCGGCGATCCAGGAGTCGTAGGCCGCCGTGTGCGCGTAAGCCTCGGCGGCCAGCCGGCGACGCATGGCCAGGTCGGGGCCTCCGCCCTGCAGCGCCGCGAGCAGCTCCGTGTATCGCTCGGGCCTCACGACAACGACGACCGCATCGTGGTTCTTGGCTGCGGCACGGATCATCGCCGGGCCGCCGATGTCGACCTGCTCCACCGCCTCCTCGAACGAAACCGACGGCCGGCTGACCGTTTCCAGGAAGGGGTAGAGGTTGCAGCAGACGAGGTCGATCCTCTTGAGCCCGAGGCCCGCGAGCGCCTCCATATGCGCAGGCTTGTCGCGTCGCGCCAGGATGCCGGCGTGCACTCCAGGGTGAAGCGTCTTGACGCGGCCGTCCATCATCTCCGGAAATCCGGTCAGGTCGGTGATCGGGTGCGCGTCGATCGCCGCCTCGAGGATCGCGCTCAGCGTGTTGCCGGTTGCATAGAGCTCGAACCCGAGGCGCTGAAGGCCGCGCGCGAACCCGGTCAGCCCGCTCTTGTCACTGACCGACAGCAGGGCTCTCGGCAAGTCTCGCCTCCAGTAAACGGATGGCCATGGGAAGAATCCGGTACTCCGCTTCGTGGATCCGCCGGCGAAGAGTCTCCACGGTATCGCCATTCAGGACCGGCACGGCCTCCTGTGTGAGGATCGGCCCGGCATCCAGGTCCTCAGTCACGAGGTGGACCGTCGCGCCCGTCATGATCGCCCCGCCGCGCAGCGCCTGTTCGACCGCGTCCATCCCGCCGCCGAACTCGGGCAGCAGCGAGGGATGGACGTTGACGATACGGCCGCGAAATGCTTCCAGGAACAGCTGGGTGTGGATGCGGTCATAGCCCGCGTCCACTACCAGCTCGACGCGATGCGCCCTGAAGAAGTCCCGCATGGCCGCGTCGCGCTCCTCCTCGGACGCGAAGCGTTTGAGCGATAACTCGCCAAGAGGGATCTTGCGCTGCTTCGCGAACACGGCCCCACCGCACGACGGCCGGTTCGTAGCCACGGCCGCGACGTCGAATCCCCGAGCGACCAGGTTGCGCAGGTTGGAACCCTCACCGGAAACGACAACACCGAGTTTCAGCTGATTACCACCCGTTCACCGCCTGTGTTCGTGACCACCTCGCCGACCACCTGGGCGCTGCGCGGGACCTCGTCTCGATCGACGACCAGGACCATCCCGAGGCCCATGTTGAACGTGCCGAACATCTCGTCGTCCGAGATCCGGCCACGTTTCTGCACCATGCCGAAGATCGGCGGCTCCTCCCAGGAGCGGCGTCCCAGGCGGGCGCCGAGCCCCTTGGGCAGGCAGCGCGGCAGGTTGCCGAGCACGCCGCCGCCGGTGATGTGCGCGGCCCCCTTCCAGGCGATCGAACCCAGCTCCAGAAGGTACGAACGGTGGGGCTCGAGCAGCTCCTCGCCGAGCGGCCGGCCAAGCTCCGGGAACACGCGGCTGAGCGGCACGTCCTCGAACACCTTGCGCACCAGCGAGAAGCCGTTGGTGTGGAGGCCGCTCGAAGGCAGGCCGATCAGGAGGTCGCCGGCGCGGATCGCCTTCGGGTCTCGCATTAGCCCGGGTTCGACCATGCCCACGATGAAGCCGGCCAGGTCGTAGTCCCCGAGCGCGTACACGCCAGGCATCTCGGCGGTCTCGCCGCCAAGCAGGGCGCAGCCGGCCTCGCGGCACGCCAGGGTGACGCCTTCGATCACCTGCGTGAACACCGCCGGGTCGAGCTTGCCGGTGGCGAAGTAATCGAGGAAGAACAGCGGCCGGGCAGCGGCTGTCGCGATGTCGTTGACGCAGTGGTTGACGAGGTCGATCCCGATGCCTCGATGCGAGGAGGCGGCGATCGCTACCTTGATCTTGGTGCCGACGCCATCGGCGCTGGCCGCCAGGTGCCCGCCGCCGGGCAGGGCAAAAAGCCCGGCGAAAGGACCGACCCCGCGCGACACCTCAGCGCCGTGGGTGGCCTCGATCAGCGGCCTGACCTTTTCCAGCACCCGCTCGTACGCCTCTATGTCGACGCCGGCGGCGGCGTACGACAGCCCTTCGCCGCTCATCAGCGCTCGATCTGGATCAGGGCGGGAGGCGGCTCGAATTGCATTTTGTCCATCTCGAGCTGCTGCGGGACCGGCACGGGATACGAGCCGTCGAAGCATGCGCGGCAGAACTGCTCGGACGTGCCGCGACCAATCGCCCTCATCAGGCCTGGGATGGAAAGGTACGCGAGGCTGTCGGCGCCGATGTGCTCCCGCACCTGGTCGACCGTGCGGCCGGCGGCGATCAATTCCTTGGTCGAGCCGATGTCGACACCCATGAAGCAGGGGAAGCGCATGGGCGGGCTGGAGATGCGCATGTGGATCTCGCTCGCGCCTGCAGCTCGCAACCGCTCGATGATCTTGCGTGACGTCGTCCCACGAACGATGGAGTCGTCGACCGCGATCACGCGCTTGCCCTTGATCGAGCGGGGCAGGGCGTTGAGCTTCAGCATGACGCCCGCCTCGCGCAGCGACTGGTCCGGCTGAATGAACGTCCGATTGATGTAGCGGCTCTTCATGAGCGCCTCGCGAAACGGAATGCCCGCAGCCTCGGCGTAGCCGATGGCTGCCGGGGTTCCCGAGTCCGGAAACGCGATCACCATGTCTGCCTCGACAGGCGCTTCCTTGGCCAGCTCGTTGCCCATCCGGATGCGCGCCTCCTCCAGCTCGCAGTTCTTGAGGATGGAGTCAGGCCGGGCGAAGTAGATGAACTCGAAGACGCACATCGCGTGCTTGCTCGAGGTCTGGAACGTGAGATTGTGGACGCCGTGCTCGTCCATCACCACCATCTCGCCCGGCTGCACCTCGCGCACGAACGTGGCGTTGACGGTGTCGAGTGCACACGTTTCCGACGCCACGACATGTGCGGGCTGGCCGGGGAGCGGGATGAAGCCGATGCAAAGCGGCCGGAACCCGTACGGGTCGCGCAGGGCGATGAGCTGTGTGGGCGTGATGATCCCGCATGAATAGGCACCGACCACTCGGGCGAACGTCTTGCGGATCACCTCTTCCCACGTACGCCCGTGCGTGTGCTCGATCAGGCGGGCCATGACCTCGGTGTCCAGGCCGCTGTCGAAAGTCGCCCCCTCTTCTTCGAGCTGCCGGCGCAGGGCTTCAGCATTGAGAAGGTTGCCGTTGTGCGCGATGGCGCCGGGGCCGAGCTGGGGGTGATGAAAGGGGAGCGGGTGGGCATTCTCGGCCCGGCTCGAGCCGGTCGTCGAGTACCGCGTGTGGCCCAGCGCGATGATCGAGCCCTCGCCCATGTTCTTGACGATGGCGGGCGTGAACACCTGAGCGACCAGGCCCATGTCGCGATGGACGCGCACGGACTGGCCGTCGGAGACCGCGATGCCTGCCGACTCCTGGCCGCGGTGCTGAAGCGCGAACATCCCGAAGTAGGTGATGTTCGCCACGTCGACCCCGCGGGCAGCGCAGATCCCGAAGACCCCACACATGGCTAGAACTGCAACCCGGTTTCCCATGCCTGCCGGATCCGGTCGAGAGGCAGCCGGAGCTGGCCTTCGAATTCGACCGTATCGCCACCCGACATGCCGAGCAGCGAGATCTCGACGTGGTGGCGGCGCGCCAGGGTCTGGAGTTCAGGCATCGCGCGCGACGCCACGCTCACGATGAAGCGCCCTGGCGTCTCGCCGAAGAACGCGGCATCGAGGCGGAGGGGCGCCTCCGGGCGCAGCGCCGGACAGCGCACGCCCATGCCGCCCAACAGGCAGCACTCGGCCAGCGCCACGAGCATGCCTCCGTCTGCGCAATCGTGTGCGGACCGGAGCTGGCCCGCTTTGGCCGCCGCGAGGATCAGCCTGTTGACGACGCCTTCTCGGGCGAGGTCGAGCGCGGGCGGGCGACCCGCCACGGTTCCGTGCTCGACCTTCAGGTACTCGCTGCCGCCGAGATCGTTGTGGCTCGACCCCACCAGCAGCACGAAGTCGCCCTCGTGCTTCAGCCCCGCCTCCAGGCGGCGCCCGTAATCGTCGATGACGCCGATCATGCCCACGACTGGGGTGGGGTGAATGGCGGACGTGCCCGCGGAGTCGTTGTAGAGGCTCACGTTGCCGCTGACGATGGGCACCTCCAGCGCGCGGCAAGCCTGCGCGAGGCCCGCGATCGTTTCCTCGAGCTCCCAGTAGACCTCGGGCCGGTCGGGGTTGGCGAAGTTCAGGCAGTCCGTGACGGCCAGCGGGCGAGCGCCGGTGGCGACGATATTGCGAGCGGCTTCGGCGACAGCGTGTTGGGCGCCCAGGTTCGGATCGAGGTGGCAGTAGCGGGCGTTGCAGTCCGTCGTCATGGCCAGGCCGAGCCGGGTGCCTTTGACGCGCAGCAGGGCGGCGTCGCCACCCGGCGCCACCACCGTCGAGTCGCCGACCATGTGGTCGTAGCGGCGGAAGATCGGCCGCCGGCTGCAAAGGTTAGGGCTGGCGAGCAGGCGGAGCAGCGACTCACCGGGGTCGAGCAACGGAGGCAGCGAGTCGAGGTGGAGCGAAGGCGCGGGCTCCGGCGCAGTGCTCGCCAGCCGGCGAAGCGGCGCCCCATCGGTGAGCAGGTCGATCGGCAGCCGAGCCACCACCTGGGTCTGGTCGAAGACTGTCAGGTGGCCGTCATCGGTCACGTCGCCGATCACGGCTGAGGTCAGGTCCCAGATCTGGAAGATGCGCTCGACCTCGGACTCGCGTCCTCGCTGGACCACCACGAGCATGCGTTCCTGCGACTCGGACAGCATCACGTCGTAGGGCGTCATGCCCCGCTCGCGCCGCGGGACCAGCGAGACGTCGATGCGCGCGCCGGCGCCCGGAACACGACCCGCGCACTCCGCCACCGACGATGTCAGCCCTGCCGCCCCGAGATCCTGCACCGCGACGACCGCATCGGTCTGGGCGAGATCCATGCACGCCTCGAGCAGGCACTTCTCGAGGAACGGGTTGCCGACCTGCACCGCGGGGCGGCGCTCCGAGCTCGACTCGTCCAGCTCGACCGAGGCAAACGAGGCGCCGTGAATTCCGTCCCGGCCGGTGTCCGCACCGACCAGCATGAGGCTGTTGCCAGTACCTTCTGCCCGGGCCCTCATCAGCCGGTCGACCCGCACCAGGCCGACGCACATCGCGTTGACGATCGGGTTGTTCGTGTAGCACTCGTCGAAATAGACCTCGCCGCCCACGGTCGGGATGCCGATGCAGTTCCCGTAGCCGCCGATGCCGGCGACGACGCCGTCGAAGTGATGCCGCGAGCCTGGCAGCGGGCCGAAGCGCAGCGAGTCGAGCAGGGCGATGGGCCGTGCTCCCATGGCGATGACGTCGCGGATGATGCCGCCGACCCCGGTCGCCGCGCCCTGGTAGGGCTCGATGGCGGAGGGATGGTTGTGCGATTCGATCTTGAACACCGCCGCCCAGCCCGCCCCGATCTCGACCGCTCCCGCATTCTCGCCCGGGCCCTGCAGCACCGCCTCGCCAGCCGAGGGCAGCCGGCGAAGAAGGGCTTTGGACGATTTGTATGAGCAGTGTTCCGACCAGAGCACCCCGAGCATCCCGAGCTCGACGGCGTTCGGCGGCCGCCGGAGCTTCTCGACGATCACGCGGTACTCCTCCGGCGTCAGCGCGACCTCCCTCAGCCGCCGGGAATCTACTGTGTCGAGGCTCACGACATCAGCACCTTCAGCCCGTGGCCGGCCACAGAGCGGAACAGCTTGAGCCCATCGGCGCCGCCCAGCTCGGGCTCAGAGCAGCGCTCAGGATGGGGCATCATCCCGAGCACGTTGCCGCGTTTGTTGATGATGCCCGCGATGTTGTGAAGCGAGCCGTTCGGGTTGGCGCCTGGCACCACGCGGCCGCCGGCGTCGCAGTAGCGGAACACCACCTGGCCGTTCTGTTCGAGGCGCGAGAGGACGGCGGGTTCGGCGAAGTAGCTGCCTTCCCCGTGTCCGATGGGCACGCGGATCACCTCGCGTTCAGCGCATTGAGAGGTGAAAGCCAGGTCGGTCCGTTCCACCGACAGGTGGGTCCACTCGCAGCGGTACTCGAGCGAGGCGTTGCGGATCAATGCGCCTGGAAGGAGCCCGGCTTCGCAAAGGATCTGGAAGCCGTTGCAGATTCCCCACACCAGCCCGCCGCGATCGGCAAACTCCCCTACCTCCTGCATGACGGGCGCGAATCGTGCGATCGCGCCGGTGCGGAGGTAATCGCCGTAGGCGAACCCGCCCGGAAGGATGACGCAGTCGCAGCCCTTGAGGTCGGCGTCCTTGTGCCAGAGGTATTGAAGCTTCGCGCCGACGACCTGGTCGATCACCCAGCCGCAGTCGCGGTCCGACCATGTGCCCGGAAATACGACAACACCAAACTTCATCGACGAACCACCTGATCGACTTCGAAATGGAAGTCCTCGATGATGTGATTCGCGAGCAGCTGACGGCACATGGCCTCGACCCGCTCACGCGCCTCGTGCATGCTCTCGGCCTCCATGCTCACCTCGATGTACTTGCCGACACGGACGTCTTCGACCTCGCGAAACCCGAGCGTGGCCAGTCCCTGCTTCACGGTGATGCCCTGCGGATCGTTGACGACCGGCTTGGGCGTTACGATCACCCTCGCCACAACCCGAATCACGGCTGGAGACCTCGGCGAGAGATTCGGTGACCAGGGGGTCCAGATGCGAGGCGCGGCCGAGCACCGGAGCGAGCGCATTCGTGGATGCGTGAGCGAGGAGCGGAGGCCGCAACAACGCAGATGGGCCGCATGGGCGCCGAAGATCCGCTGACGGCTTCCGGCCGTGATTCGGACATCACTCGTTGCGCGGCTTGCGCGGAAACAGCGGCTTGCCGACGAGCCGCTGATACGCGGTGAGATAACGCTCGCGCGTCTGCGCAACGATGTCGTCTGGCAGCGGCGGCGGCTCTGACTCCTTGTCCCAGCCGGAGCGGAGAAGCCAGTCGCGCACGAACTGCTTGTCGAACGACTGCGGCGACGCGCCGATCTGGTACGTGGCCGCTTCCCAGTAGCGCGAGCTGTCGGGCGTGAGCGCCTCGTCGATGAGGACGAGGTCATCGTCGATGAGGCCGAACTCGAACTTCGTGTCCGCGAGGATGAGCCCTCGGCGCTCGGCGAGCGTGGACGCGAACTTGTACAGCTCCATGCTCGCGTCGCGAAGCTTCGTGGCGAGCTCGTCGCCGACCTCCTTCTTCAACTGCGCGAAGGTGATGTTCTCGTCGTGGCCGCTCGCCGCCTTGGTCGCCGGCGAGAAGGTCGGGTAAGCGAGGCGCTCGCTTTCGCGGAGGCCGGGCGGCATCTCCTCGCCGGCCAGCGTGCGCGAGTCCTGGTACTCCTTCCAGGCGCTCCCCGCCAGGTAGCCACGCACAACGCACTCGAAGTCGATGCGCTTCGCTTTGCGCACGATCATGAAGCGGCCCGCGAGGTCGGCGCGCCTCTCGCGCAGCTCGGCGGGCAGGTCGGGCACCATCCCCGAGACGAGGTGGTTTTCCTGGAACGCGTGCGTTTGCGAGAACCAGAAGATGGAAAGCTGGGTCAGGACCTTGCCGCGGTCGGGGATGCCGTTGGGCAGGACGTGGTCGAAGGCGGAGATGCGGTCGGTGGCGACCATGAGCAGCCGGTCCGCTCCCAGCTCATACGTATCGCGAACCTTGCCGCGAGCGAACAGCTTGAGTGGGAGGTCGGTCTCCATGACCGCTGGACCGGCAGTCGCCGATTGATCGTGATACCGGCCGAGCCAATCCATGCTCATTTGACGGGCACCCCGAGGCCCAATCGCTCATACGCGAGGTCGGTGTGCTCCAGGCCGGCCCAAGGATCGAAGACTTCTCCGAGACGCGCGCCGATCCGCTTCATGACCTCGGCGTCCTTCTCCAGGAGCGCTCGGAACCCTGGGCCTTCCTCGTCGAGCGCCTCCATCGCGGCCTTCTGCACCACTGCATATGCATCCTCGCGGGACATGCCGCTGTCGACCAACGCGAGCAGCACCCGCTGGGAGAACACAACGCCGCCGCCAAACTGAAGGTTGCGAAGCATTCGCTTGGGCCGTACCTCGAGACCGACCAGAACCGTTGTCATCTCGAGCGCCATGAAGTCGACGGCGGCACACGCATCCGGGAAGATGATGCGTTCGGCCGAAGAGTGGCTGATGTCTCGCTCGTGCCAGAGGCCGGTGTTCTCGAGCGCTGTGACGAGATGGCCGCGCACGACTCGCGCCAAACCGCAAACACGCTCGGTCATCACCGGGTTGCGCTTGTGGGGCATCGCCGAGCTTCCCTTCTGCTCCTTGCCGAACGGCTCGAACGCCTCCCCGACCTCGCTCCGCTGCAGGTGGCGAATCTCGATCGCGATCCTTTCCAACGCCCCCGCCGCCAGCGCCAGCGCGGACATGAAGTTGGCGTGGCGGTCGCGCGCCACGACCTGGGTTGTGATCGGGTCCGCCTTCAGGCCGAGCGCGGCGCAGACGTGCTCCTCGACTCGCGGGTCCACGGTCGCATGCGTGCCCACCGCCCCGCTGACGCGACCCACCGCGACTTCGTCGGTGGCGCGCTCCAACCGCGCGAGCGCGCGGTCCAGCTCGGCCACCCACCCGGCCACCTTGAACCCAAACGTCGTGGGCTCCGCGACGATGCCGTGCGTCCGGCCGGCCATCAGGGTCTTGCGATGGCGGACCGCCAGCGCGGCGGCCGCCTCGCGGACGCTCCCGAGGTCGCGAGCGATGATCCGCGACGACTCCATCAGCTGGACCGCCATGGCCGTGTCGTTCAGGTCCTGGCTCGTCATGCCGAGGTGCACATAGCGTGCTTCGGGCTGTCCGATCGACTCGTTGACGACGGTCAGAAAAGCAATTACGTCGTGCCCCACCCTGGCCTCGACCTCGGCGATCCGCGCGGCGTCGAAGGTTGCCTTGCGGATCTTGGGCAGCGCCGACTCGGGGATGCGGCCCAGGCCGGCCCATGCCTCGCACGCCAGGATCTCGATGCGCAGAAACAACTCGAACCGGTGCTGGTCGGCCCAGACCGCCCGAACGGCAGGCGGAGAGTATCGCTCGATCAATAGAGGCGCCGGCTCCCAATGAACACTGGGGACAGCGCGATTATACCGACGCCGAAGCTCCGAGCAGATATTGTGGACAGAACGGTCCAGCCCACTAGATGCTGTGGGATAGCAGGGCTTCGTTAAGCGGCATGACAGCGAACCCGATAATCGACACCTACATGCCTCCCGCGCCTCTCACCATCTCCCCGATGCTCTGTAACCAGTTCGAACGGCGCGTCGTTTGAACGGACGCAGGCTGAAGGGCCCGTGAGCGACCCGCCTCGCGACGACGAGAGCGATCTCGTCGAGCGCGCCAAGCGGGACCCCCGGCAGTTCGGGGCGCTCTACGACCGCCACTTTCAGCAGATTTACCGGTTCGTGTATTCAAGAGTGAGGGAGCAAACCGCAGCAGAGGACGTTACTTCGGAGATCTTCATGAAGGCTCTGAAGGCCATGCCCCGATACCAGGACACGGGGCGTCCCTTTGCTGCCTGGCTCTACCAGATCGCCGTCAACGCCATCGCCGACCGATACCGCACCTTGCGGCCCTCGTCTCCACTGGAGGACTTCCACGACCTTTCCATCGGCGGACCGCCTCTCGAGGAGGAGGCCGCGCATCGCGATGAGATCCGGCGCATCTGGGTCCTCGTCGAGGCGCTGCCTGCTCAACAGAAAACTGCCCTCGTGCTCAAGTTTCAGGAGGACATGAAGATCGAGGACATCGCTGTCGCGATGGGCAAGACGGCGGGCGCGGTCAAGCTGCTCATCCACCGCGGGGTGAGCCGCCTGCGTGACGAGGCCGGCACCCTGAGGCCGGCTGAATGAGCATGCACCACGATCCAGAGCTCGACGACATCCTGCAGGACGGAGAGCTGAAGCACGTCGCCGATCTGCTGCGTGCGGGCCGCATGAGCGAAGACCCTCCGCTCGATGACGCCTTCCGCTCGGCGCTCCGGCGCCAGCTGATGAACCGAGCGTGGGGCATGGGTGGGCCCACCACCGTGCCCTGGTGGCGGAAGGCGTTCGGTCCGGCGGGCCTCGCCTGGGCGGGGGCGGCCGTGGGCGTGATCCTCATCGCCGCGGCCGTCGTCTTCACCGCCCTCACCAGCGGGTCGACCGGCAGCTTGACGAGGGATGTCCTCGTCACGAGCCCGATTAACGACCAGAGCGCGGTGCGGCTCCAGCAGCCGATCCTGGTCAACTTCAACCAGCCGATGGACCATGCCTCCACAGAGAGCGCCGTCCAGATCACGCCGGCGACGACCGTCGCCTTCTCGTGGTCCGCGAACACCCTTTCCGTTCAGCCCACGAGCGGAAACCTGGCCCCCAACACCCAGTACCAGGTGACCATCGGCCCCGGCGCCAGGACCGCCTCGGGGGGGAAACTCACGGGGCCGAAGACGATCACGTTCGTAACTCAGCCCCCGGCGCCTTCACCGTCGCCCCCGCCGACGCCCATCCCCAGCCCGTCGCCACGCACGCAGCTTCCGGACCAGCACCAGCTCGCGGGCATCCCGGCTAGCATCACCAATCTGCAGTGGTCCCCTGACTCGTCGATCGTGTTTTTCGTGACCGCCGGCGGCGCGCTGGAGTCAGTCGCGGCCGCGGGCGGCACCATCAACACGCTCGTCCCAGACGGTGTGACGTCGGCCGCTGTCGCGCCTGCCGGTGACCGTCTGGCGTACATCCGCAACGGCAAGATCGAGGTCCTGAGCCTGGTCGCGATCGACAAGTTGGAGATCTCTCCAGTCCCCGCTCCCACCCGCGTGGGCTGGACCAAGGACGGCGTTGTGTGGACTGCTGTTGACGGCGTCTACGCGCAGGGCGCTGACGGCCCAATCAAGCTGACCTCACTCCCAACTACCAGCACGATCGATGTCCTCTCGTTCTCACCGGATGGCGCACACCTCGCGTACACCCAGGACCAATCGCTGTACGTGTTTGCCATCGCCACCGGCAAGGGCATCGTGCTCGGCCTGGCGGGCGCCCAGTTCCTGGGCTGGTCGCCGGATGGCACCGGCCTCATGTACTCGGCCGCGCAGGGTGTCGTCGTTTCAGACGTCGGTGGCAAGACCGCGGCGACGTTGCCCTCTGGCGAACCCAGCTGGTCGAGCCAGGACGAGATCCTTCTTGGCAGTGACACGGATCTGTGGGAGGTCCGCCCTGACGGCACGGGCCTGACCAAGCTGGCGGACGGGACGTACCACCTCCCCGTCTGGGCGCCCAACGGCGTCACGTTCATTTACCTCCGCGGCGCGTCGGTCTTCGGCGCATCGGCGCCTGCGCCACCTCCGAGGCCACCCGCGCTGGATGCCGCTTCCTCGGTCGTGAACATCTTCATGCAGGCGCGCAAGAACCAGGACGCGGTCAAGGCGGCGTCTTATCTCGACGACAACGGCAGAAAGGCTTACTCGAGCGCGACCGGTGGGTTGAACCTCGTTGTGACTGGCGACCCGAGCTTCTCCCGCTACTACCTGCTTACGCAGTCGATCACGGGCGACCACCCTGACACGACGCAGTTCGTGGTCCGGATCGTGCTGTCTCATGACAAGCTGGACGTCAGCGCTTACGAGGAGACCCTGACCCTCACGCGTACCCAGGGCAGCCAGCAGTTCCTCATCGACCAGGCTACGGCCGGTCCTCTGCTGACACTCGGCAAGGGCGCCGAGGTCGTCAGCGTGGAAGTGTCGGCAAGCACGGTCAAGATCACGTTTGACAGCGACCTGAAGACCGAGAGCGTTGCGACCGGCGTCATCATCCTGGACAGCAAGGGCAAGCAGGTCGGCGGCAACCCGGTCTACGCCAACCGCACGGTCACGATCAGCGGCCTGGATCTCAAGCCACGCGCGACCTACAAGTTGGTGGTGCTGTCGACAGTCCAGGACGTGGCCGGCGCCAACATCGCCGCCGAGTACGACCTCATGTTCGCCGGTCCCGCCGATTTGCGCGGTGGCGCGAACAGCGGCGCAAATGGGCGCGGCGAGCAGAACCCAGCGCCCAGCCCGCAGGCTTCGCCCTCGTCATCTCCTTAGCAACTTGAGCGCGTGGGCCGCGCGCACCAGCGCAGTGACCGAGCCCGAGTGTGCAATGGCGCCGTCAAGAGCAGCCTGCAGCGCTGCCTTGAACGGCAGTCGCCGCACCTCCATGTCCTGCTCGTACGTTTCCGGGTTGCGGTCTGACGCGGTGAGGCCTTCGGCCAGGAACATGTGGGCGCGCCCGGTGAGGAACGCCGCGCCGTGCACGACCCCAAGCGACGCGTAGCGGGACGCGATGAGTCCGGTTTCCTCCGCCAGCTCGCGACTCGCGCACGTCAACGCATCCTCGCCGTCATCAAATGTCCCGGCCGGCACCTCCCACGACGACTCGTCCCACGCGTGGCGCCACTGGCGCACAAGCATCGTGTCGGCATTGTCGAAATAGGGGACGACGAACGCCGAGTCGGGGTTGGTGACCACGGTGTACGTGGCTTCGGCACCGTCGGGAAACCTGACCACGTCCTCGCGGATCACGAATGGCCCCGACCGACCCGCGATCCTGGTTTGCACCACCTCGAAAGGCCGGCCGACATTGGGATGCGAAAGCTCGCTCAGGTTCTGTTCACCACCGCGGCCACCGCGGCCGCGGCAGCGGCGACGTGGCGCGGATCGGGACCATAGTCGAAAGGCGACACATCGCCGGCGAGCTGCTTCGCCTTTTCGACCAGCGCAGGATGATCGTCGATGAAGCGCGTGCTCAGGTTGCCGGAGCGAAAGTCGGGGCTGTCGAGGATGGCGCGGTGATAGCTGATGGTGGTCGCAGGACCGACGACGACGAACTCGCGTAAGGCCCGACCCGCGCGCGCGATAGCCTCCGCGCGATCCGCGCCGTGGACGATGAGCTTGGCCAGGAGCGAGTCGTAGTTCGGGGGCACATCGGAGCCGGGGCCGAACCCTGAGTCCACCCGCACACCAGGTCCGTCAGGTGCGACCCAGCGCGCGATCCGCTTTGGATTGGGCATGAACTTGCGGACGGGATCTTCGGCATTGATCCGCATCTCGATCGCGTGCCCGGTCCACGACACGTCCTGCTGGGAGAAGCCGAGAGGAAGTCCCGCGGCGACCCGGATCTGCTCTTTGACCAGGTCGATGCCCGTGACGGCCTCGGTGATGGGATGCTCGACCTGGAGCCTCGCGTTGACCTCGAGGAAGTAGAACTCGCCGTCGCTGAAGATGAACTCCACGGTTCCGGCATTGACGTAGCCCGCCGCCCTGGCGGCTCTCAGCGCAGCCTCGCCCATGGCGGAGCGAATCTCGGGGGTGACTGCCGGCGACGGAGTCTCTTCCATGATCTTCTGATGGCGTCGTTGGATCGAACACTCGCGCTCGCCGAGGTGGACCGCATTGCCTTCGTGGTCACAAATGACCTGGATCTCGATGTGCCGAGGCTTGCGCACGTACCGCTCGATATAGATCGTCGGATCGCCAAAGGCCGAGCGCGCCGCCTGCGCGCTGCTTTCGATCGCGGCCGCCAGCTCCCCCTCCGACTCGACCACCTTCATGCCGATCCCACCGCCTCCGCCGGAAGGTTTCACCAACAAGGGCAGGCCGATCTCTTTGGCCGCGGCGACCGCCGCGGAGTGATCGGAGATCGCACCGCTGCCGGGCGTCACGGGGACGCCGTTGTCGGCGGCGAGCTTACGCGCCGCGAGCTTGGAGCTCAGGGCGCGCATGGCAGAGCCAGGCGGCCCGATGAACTTGATCCCGGCCGCGTCGCAAGCGTCCGGAAACGCTGCCTTTTCGGACAGGAAGCCATAGCCGGGATGGATCGCTTCGGCGCCGCAGTCGTGGGCGACCTTGACGATGCGATCGAGCTGAAGGTACGACTCGGACGGAGCCGCGCCGCCGATGTGATGCGCCTCATCGGCGTACCGCACGTGGATCGCATTTCGATCCGCATCCGAGTACACCGCCGCCGTCGCGATGCCGAGCTCGCGACACGCGCGCATGACGCGAATCGCGATCTCGCCTCGATTGGCGACCAGGACTTTTGTAAAGAGCCTGTTCTTCATCCGACCGCGAGCAGAGGCTGCGAAGGACTCACGATCTCGCCCTCCTTCACATAGACCTCACGCACTGTTCCCGCGACGGTGGTGACGATGTCGTTCTGCATCTTCATCGCCTCCAGCACGGCGACCACGTCGCCGAGCTTGACGGCGTCGCCCGGCTTGACGGGGATCTTGACTATCAAGCCCTGCATCGGCGCGATCACCGCGCCCTCGCCGGACCGAGGCGGCGCGGGACTCGCAGGTGGCACCGAGCCCGCGGCCGGTCCGGCGCCTGCCATGACGGTCATGCCGGCGCCGCTGACGCGAACCTTGAACACCTCGCCGTCGACCTCGACATCGAACTCGGCCGTGACCGGCGGTGCGGCAGCCGGGGTTGTGGGCGCGGGCTCAGGCGATGGCGCAGGCGGCTCCGTGCTCACGGCCGCGGGCCGCGGTTTTTCGCCGTCGGCCGGGGCGGGCTGGCGCAAGTAACCGATCGCGAGATTGGGAAACAGAAGCTGGATGAGAACCGCATCGTCGCTCGTATCCAGATTCATCTTCCTGAGCTGCTGGCGCGCCGCCTCGACCTGCGGTTCGAGCAAATCGGCGGGCCGGATCGTGATCGGCTCCTCGCGGCCGAGGACCAGGCGGCGGAGCTCTGGGTCGGCAGGCACCGGCGGCCGTCCATACAACCCCTGCAGATAGTCCTTCAGCTCCTGAGTCACGGTCGCGTAGCGGTCGCCTCCGATGACGTTGTAGACCGCCTGCGTCGCGATCATCTGCCGGATGGGCGCGACCAGGGGCGGGTAGCCCAGCTCCAGCCGGACGCGGCTGACCTCCTCCAAAACCTCGGCCAGGCGGTCGGCCGCACCGTGGGCATCGAGCTGCCGGTGGATGTCCTCCAGCGTGGCGCCGGGCAGGTGATAGCGGAGGATGCTGGCATCGACGCGGTCCGCCACCGGGCTCAGCTCGGCGATGTGCTCTCGCTTCAGCGACTCGACGTCATGCTGGACGTCCCACAGCTTGTCGAGGTCCAACCCAGTGTCATATTCGCCGCCCTGCAGCGCCGCGATGACGCTCTCGGCCGCAGGCTGCGAGGTGCCCCAGGCAAGCGGTGACATGGCGACGTCCAGGACATCCGCGCCTGCTTCGACTGCCGCCATGTAGGCCATCGGCGCCATCCCGCTGGAGCAATGCGAGTGGACGTTGATCGGGACCTTGACCGTCTGCTTGAGAGCAGTCACCAGCTCCCACGTCGCCTGGGGGCTCAGCAGCCCGGACGTGTCTTTGATGACGATGTCGTGAGCGCCCATGTCGACCAGTCCTTTGGCGAGCGAGCACCAGAGCTCGATGCTGTGCGCTGGGGAGACGGCGTAGCTCAACGCGCCCTGCACCCTCTTCTTGGCCTTGAGCGCGGCGCCGATCGCAGCCTCCATGTTGCGGAGGTCGTTGAGAGGGTCGAAGACGCGGAAGACGTCGATGCCGTTCTTGGCCGAGTGCTTGATGAACAGTTCGACGGCGTCGTCCGCGAAGTTGCGATTGGCGACCAGGTTCTGGCCGCGGATGAGCGCCTGGATCGGTGTGTTCGGCGTCGCCTTGTTCAGTTTGCGGAGATAAGCCCACGGATCTTCGCGCCTCCGGACCTGCGTCTCGAAAGTGGCGCCGCCGAATGCCTCCATCGCGGCAAAACCGATGGCATCCATCTTGCCCGCGACCGGAACGATCTCGGACCCGCGCAAGTTACCGCCCAGCAGCGATTGCTGGGCGTCGCGGAACGTGGTGTCGAGCAGACGTACGCGGGGCGCCTTCTTCGCGGTCACGTGGCGAGGGCCGCTCGTTTCTCAAGATGCCGCTGCGCCACCGCGCCGTCCGAGATGCCGATGATGCGCGCCGCGAGCCAGGCTGCGTTCTTGGCGCCCGCCTCACCGATGGCGACCGTCGCCACCGGGATCCCGGCCGGCATCTGCACGATCGAGTACAGCGAGTCGACGCCACCCAGATGCTGTGTCGGGACGGGGACGCCGATCACCGGGAGATCGGTCCAGGCGGCGACGACGCCGGGAAGATGGGCAGCGCCGCCCGCCGCCGCGATCACGACCTTCAGCCCACGCTCGCGCGCCGACGTGGCCCACTCCATGACGCCTTTGGGATTGCGATGCGCCGAGCAGACCTTGACCTCGTGCGTCAATTCGAGCTCGTCGAGGACTTTGACGCAGGACTCCATCAGCGGCAAATCTGACTTGGAGCCGAGGATGATGCCGACGACTGGCTGCACTACACCGCCTCCTCAGCTATGTCTGAACGGTAAAAAGCCCCCTGGAATCGTACCTGCCGCGCCCCGGCAAGCGCCTTGTCGCGAGCTTCCGCCACGGTGTCGCCGAGCGCGACCGCGGTCACGACGCGGCCCCCGTCGGTCACCAGGCCACGGCCGGGCTCGAAGCGCGTCCCTGCATGGAAGACCTGGACCCCTCGGGGCATCTCGGCCAGCCCGCGGATCGGGAAGCCGGTCTTCATGAGCGCGTCGTCTGGGTAGTTTGCGGACGCCACCACCACCCCGACCGCCGGCCGGGGGTCCCATTTCAGGTCGGTCATGCTCGCCAGCGTGCCTTTAGCCGCCGCCAGGGCGAGGGCGACGAAGTCCGACTCCAGGCGCGGCAGGACTACCTGCGCTTCAGGGTCCCCGAAGCGTGCGTTGAACTCGAGCGTCCGGATGCCCGATGGCGTGAGCATCAGCCCGGCGTAGAGGACTCCTCGAAACTCGTCGCCCGAATCCGCCAGCTCGCGCACAGCGGGCTTGAGCACGTTGGCCAGGACGTCGTCCAGCACCACCGCATCCACGCCGACCGGCGGCGAGTACGCCCCCATGCCTCCGGTGTTGGGTCCCCGGTCGCCGTCGTGGGCTCGCTTGAAGTCGCGCGCCGGCGCGAGCGCGATGACGTCGGTCCCGTCCGTGATTGCCAGCACGGACAGCTCGGGTCCCTGGAGTCTCTCCTCGACCACGACGGTGGCGCCGCTGCGCCCGAAACGGCTCTGGACCAGCATCGCGTCGATCGCTGCGTTCGCCTCGTCGACGCTCGCGCAAACGATCACGCCCTTCCCTCGCGCGAGCCCATCCGCCTTGACGGCGACCTTGCCTTCACGCTCGCGAACCCATTCGCGCGCCGGCGCCGGTTCGGTGAAGACGGCGTACTCGGCCGTGGGAATGCCGGCCCGGGCCATGAGTTGTTTGGCGAAGGACTTGCTCGACTCGATGCGACCCGCGCCGCGATTGGGGCCGAACACGTTGAATCCCGCTTGGCGCAGTGCGTCTCCCATCCCCGCGTCTACGGCCACCTCCGGGCCCAGGACGACGAGGCCGATCCGTTCGCGCTTGGCGAACTCAACCATCCGCACCACGTCCGCCGCGCCGATGGGAATGTTTCGGGCCATGCCGCCAGTGCCGCCATTGCCCGGCGCGCAGTAGACCCGTTCGACCAGCTCCGACTGCACGCACTTCCAGACCAGGGCGTGCTCACGGGCGCCCGACCCGACCACCAGAACCTTCAACGCGCGATTATTGGATCACGACCACGCCGGTAGTCAGGCGCCGACTACTCCCACTCGATGGTGCCGGGCGGCTTGCTCGTGATGTCGAACACGACCCGGTTGACGCCCTTGACCTCGTTGACGATCCGGTTGCTGATGCGCGCCAGCACCTCGTACGGCACCCGGGCCCAATCGGCGGTCATCGCGTCCTCGCTGCTGACGACCCGCACCGCCACCACGTTGGCATACGTGCGGTAGTCGCCCATCACGCCCACCGTCTGCAGCGGCGTCAGCACCGCAAACGATTGCCAGACCTGACGGTAGAGGCCGAAGTGCTTGATCTCGTCCACCACCACCCAATCGGCGTTGCGCAGGATTTCCAGGCGCTCGGTGGTGACCTCTCCAAGGCAGCGGATCGCCAGGCCGGGCCCTGGGAACGGCTGGCGGTACACCATCTCCTCAGGCATGCCGAGCTCGATGCCGACCGCGCGCACCTCGTCCTTGAACAGGTAGCGGAGAGGTTCGATGAGCTGGAACCGCAAGCCTGGCGGCAGCCCGCCGACGTTGTGGTGGGTCTTGATCTTCACGGCGGTCGAGGACACATCTGGGGCGGTGGACTCGATCACGTCGGGATACAGCGTTCCCTGCGCGAGGAAGTCGATGTGCCCGAGGCTCTTGGCCTCGGCTTCGAAGACCGTGATGAACTCCCGGCCGACGATGCGTCGCTTTTCTTCGGGGTCGATGACTCCGCGCAGCGCTTCGAGGAATCGCGCAGTGGCGTCGACGTACTTGATGTCCATATCAAGGTTGCCGTGCATCACGGCCAGCACCCGCTCGGGCTCCTCTTTGCGCAGGAGGCCGTTGTTGACGAACACGCAGGTGAGCTGGTCGCCGACGGCGCGGTGGATGAGCGTGGCGGCGACGGCCGAGTCCACGCCACCTGAGAGCGCACAGATCACGCGGCCATCCCCGACCTGGGCACGGATGCTTTCGACCGCCTCGGCGATGAAAGAGCCGGCCGTCCATGAAGGATCGCAGTGGCAAACGCGATAGAGGAAGTTGCGCAGCACCTCACGCCCGCTCGGCGTGTGCACGACCTCCGGATGGAACTGGATCCCATAGATCCCGTTTCCGTCCGTGAACGCCGCCACAGGCGAGTTGCCGCTCGAGGCGAGGGCGTGGAAGCCCGGCGGCATCTCGGTCACCGAGTCGCCATGGCTCATCCAGACGGGGAGCTCGACGTTGAGCCCTTCGAACAATGCGGCCGGCTCCCTGACGGCGAGCAGCGCCGGCCCGTACTCGTGGGCGCGCCCGGGATCGACCTTGCCGCCGAGGTGATGGGCGATGAGCTGCATTCCGTAGCAGATTCCGAGCACGGGAATGCCGGCCCGGAGGGCTTCCGGGTCGACCTGCGGAGCATCCTGCTCGTATACGCTCGCCGGCCCTCCGCTGAGGATCAGTCCCGCGGGCTGGCGCTCCTTCAGCTCCGACCAGGGCGTGGTACCAGGCACGAGCTCGCAGTAGACCTTGGCCTCGCGCACCCGACGGGCGATCAGCTGGCTGAACTGCGACCCGAAATCAAGGACGAGCACGGTTTGCTGGCGCATCGCGGGCGTGGTTTCCTTTCGAGGCCGGGCAGCCGTGGCGGTCCGGCTCAGATCAGCCCTTCCCCATGCCCACGTGTTGCGACTGCTGGAGGGACTTGCCCTCGGACGTGATCGACGGGGCGATGACCATCTCGACGTGCTGAAACTCGGGAATGTCGTGAGCGCCGCAGACGCCCAGCGCGGACCGAAGGGCGCCGGCGAAGTTCTGGCTGCCGTCGTCGACGCGGGCCGGGCCGAGCAGGATCTCCTTCAGCGTCGCCTTCGTGCCCACGTGGATTCGCGTGCCGCGCGGGAGGTTGGGATCGGGCGTCGCCATGCCCCAGTTATAGCCCTTGGACGCCGACTCCTCGGCGCCGGCGAGCGGCGTCCCGATCATGACGGCGTCCGCGCCTGATGCGAACGCCTTGCATACGTCAGCACCGATGCGCATGCCACCGTCCGTGATGACCGCGACCCGCCTGCCGCCCCTGCGCATGTGCTCATCGCGCGCAGCCGCGACGTCGGCGGTGGCCGTGACCTGTGGGACACCCACGCCCAGGACCCCGCGCGTGGTGCATGCGGCACCTGGGCCGACCCCGACGAGAATGCCCGCAATGCCCGTTTCCATGAGCTCCAGCGCGGTCTCGAAGTGAACGCAGTTGCCGACGATCACCGGGATTTCGCAACTTAGCACGAGCTCTTCGAAAGCAAGCTGGTGATACGACCTTGATGAATGGCGCGCCGTGAGCACGGTGCCCTGGACGACGAGCACATCAGCGCCGGCCGCCTGCACGAGCTGGGCGCGCTCCTCCGCTCGACCAGGCACGGTTGAAACCGCGCAGGGCACCCCCGCGGCCTTGATCCTTTTGATCCGTTCGGTGATGAGGTGCGGCTTGACCGGCTCGCGGTAGACCTCTTTGAGGACTGCATTGATGGTCGCCTTGTCGGCTGCGGCGATCCGCTCGATGATCGGCTTTGAATCTGAGTAGCGCGTGTGGACGCCGTCGAGGTTCAGCACCGCCACCCCGCCGAGCTTGCCCATCGCGATCGCGAAGTCGACGTCGACTACCCCATCCATCGCAGCACCCCAGACGGGGATGTCCAGCCGGAAGTTATCGCCCATCGCAAACGAGATGTCGACCTCGTCTGGATTGAGCGTGACGCCACCGGGTACGAGTGCGACCTCGTCGAAACCGTACGCGCGCCGCGCGCGCCGCCCGATCCCGATCTCGAGGCCAGACTGCTCCCCGGTAAACGCCTCACGGGTTGCGAGCCGGCTCTGATTCAGGGTGTGCTTACTCCAATGGCGGTGGGCTGCGATGAATTATAGGAGATACAACCAGCAGACAAGTAACAGGGCGCGGTCACGCATATCCTTTATTGCGTGTACCGGACCCTCGAGTACTTGCGAGGCATCTCTGACGACGACGTGCGCCGCCTGCGCGCCACCGGGATCCGGCACACGAACCAGCTCTTGCACCGCACGTCGCTCGAAATCGACCGCGAGCGACTGTCCAAGCGCACGGGAATCACGACCGAGCGGCTGCTCGGGTTCGCGCACCAGTGCACGCTGATGGAGGTGTCGGGCATGGAGCGCCATCTGCAGACCATCCGCCGCTTCGGCGTCGAGACCATGAAGGACCTGCGCGCCCAGGACGCCGACGACCTTCACAAGAAGGTGGCCGACGCCGTCGGGCTCGCCGGCGCGCCGCGCCGCTCGGACGTGCAGTACTGGATCAGCCAGGCAACCGCGCTCGACATCATCGAAGAACCCGAGCCGACACCGCCGCTCCCGGTTGTGAATTAGCCAGGCGGTTAGACGAAGACACCTCGGCGCAGCTTCAAGTTGTCGTAGATGCCTTTCTGGATCGTGTTGCGCACCTCGTCCGAGATCGTCATGACCAGGTGGTTGTCGTCGGCGGCTGAAGGCGGGTGCGCCTCCGTGTGCACCGGCGGGTGAAACTGGATCCGCCATTTGCTGGGCAGCGGGATCATGCCCAGCGGCCCGAGCCACGGCCACATCGGCGTGACGGGGAAGTAAGGCAGCCCAAACAACCTCGCCATCGGCGCGAAGTCCGCGATCATCGGATAGATCTCTTCAGACCCGACCACAGAGACTGGGATGATCGGTGATCCCGCGCGGATCGCGATGGAGACGAAGCCTCCCCGTCCAAACCGGCGCAACCGATAGCGGTCCTTGAACGGCTTGCCTGTCCCCTTCACGCCTTCCGGAAACACCAGGACGAGCTCATCCCGCTCTAGCAACCGGCGCGTGTCGTCCGGGTGTCCTACGGTCTGGCCGGTGCGGCGCAGGAACCAGCTGAGCATCGGCATGCCCATGAAGAGGCTCGCGACCAGGGCACGCACATGGCGCGGGTGCGGGTGCTCGGCGAACATCGCCGTCTTGATCATCGTGCCGTCCCAAGGCAGGACGCCGGCGTGATTGGCGACCAGAAGCGCGCGGCCGGTGGCAGGCACGTTCTCGATCCCAGTCGTCTCCACCCGCCAGTAATCGCGATACAGGACCTTGAAGACCGAAAGGAACGACTCGGTCCACTCCGCGTCGAACCCAAAGTCGTCGACCAGGTAATTGGGCCCTCGCCGAGCCAGCTCGCCCTGCCGGTACAGAAACTGGATGACCTCCATGACGCGGTTCACGTCGATGACCTCGCGGCCGGTTATCTCGCGCAGGCGCGTAGACAACCCGTTGATGCCCTGGATCGCGTAAATGGGCGCCCGGCGCTGCAATCGGCGGATGGGTTTGGGCACTCGCAGGAGAGAGGCGCGCGGCGGCGCGACCACCTTGGCCTTGCGGCTGCGGCGGCGCAGCTCTTTGCTCGCGAGTGCAGTCGTCCGCTGGGCCGTCAACGTCGTAGGGCCAGGGCAGCATGCGCGTGCCCGTTTCGTTCCCGCCGCCGGCGGCGCTGGAGGTAGACCTGGAGCTCGTACTCTTGCGGCGGTGAAGGGGACTCGATCACCTCGACATCCTTGCCCCTGGCCAGGCTGTCGATCACCGCACGCGTGTTGTACGCGGGCTTCCAGCCAAACGTCGCGGCCAGGCTGGAGCAGTCGGCCACCGAACCGAACGCGAGCACATCGGTGAGGTGCTCGGGGAGGTCCACGCCCGCGGCACGGAGGGCGAGGCGTCCGAGCCACCGGCCATAAGGAGGCAGGATGGGCACCGCCTTCCCGCCCATGATCGTGATCGCCTGGCTCAAGAGAACTATGCCGTCGGCGGCAACGTTGAAGACCCCTTCATGGGCCCCGATCGTTGCGCGCACAAATGCCTCCGCGGCGTCGTCTTCATGCAAAAGCTGCAAGCGTGGATCGAATCCAGCAAACGTGGGGACGATTGGAAGCGACAGGTAGCTGCCGAGCTTGGTGCCTTCGCCCACGCGATAGCCAAGGCGCAGCATGCAGACACTGCAGCCCGAGGTGCGGAGCGAGAATTCTTGCGCCAGCTGCTCCATCTCGAGCAGGTCGCGCTTGAGACCGTACGCGGGCCGATCGGAGCCCGCCACCTGCTCGGTGAGGAAGGACGGCTCTCCCGGCGCTCCGCCATAAACAGCCTGGCTCGACTTCACCACCAGCCGCCTGACCGGGCTGGACGGCCCCGCGCAGCCGGCGAGCACGTTCATCGTCCCGATGACGTTGGTCTCATGCGCCAACCTGTCCTCGGCCGCGGAGTCCACCGTGACGGCCATGTGGACGACCGTGTCGATACGCAGCTGACGCACCAGCTTGCCGATCACGGACTGGCGCGTGTCCGCGTGGACGAAGTCCATCTCCTCGATCGCGCTCACCGGGTCGGCCACATCGCAGCCGAAGAGCGAAGGCACCTGAGTCGCGAGACGCCGGGCCACTTCCGCTCCGAGGGGGTTGGAAACTCCGGTGATGAGGACGCGCTGAGGAAACGCCGGAGTAATCGCTGGGGTCACCCCCAGATTATGGATAGATCCCGCGCACCATCGTTGCGTTGGCCACCCGCTGCACCGCAATCGCATACGCGGCCAGCCGCATGTCGATGCGCTTGTTCACCGAGGTATGGAGGATCTCGTAGAAGGCGCGGGTGATGATGTGGTGGAGCTTGGTGTTGATCTCCTCCTCCTCCCAGAAGAAGGCCTGGAGGTCCTGCACCCACTCGAAGTAGGACACGATCACGCCACCGGAGTTGGCGATGATGTCGGGAATCAAGAAGATCCCGCGGTCGTGGAGGATGGGATCGGCTTCCGGCGCGACCGCCGCGTTGGCGCCCTCGGTTATGAGCCGGGCGTGGATGCGGCCGGCGTTCTGGCCTGTGATGACGTCCTGCACCGCCGCCGGCACGAGCACGGTGACCGGCAGCTCCAGCAATTCGGCATTCGTGATGCCGTCAGCCTTCTTGAAACCGGTGACACCGCCGCGGACCTGGCGGTGCTCGTCAAGGGCATTGAGATCCAGGCCGTTGGGGTTGTAGACGCCGCCCTTCGAGTCGCTGACGGCTACGACTTTGAGCCCTGCCTCGGCCAGCAGGCGGGCCGCCGACCTGCCCACCTGGCCGTAGCCCTGGATCGCGACCGTCGGCGTCTCGTCTTCCACATGGAGGTACTTGATGGCTTCGAGCGTGAGGTACGTGGCGCCACGCCCAGGAGCATCGACGCGACCTTCCGAACCACCGATGTCGACCGGTTTGCCGGTGACCGCCGCCGGCACCGAGTGGCCGGAATGCATCGAGACGGTGTCCATGATCCACGCCATCACCTGTGGGTTCGTGCCCATGTCCGGCGCCGGGATGTCTTTCTCGGGACCGATCAGGATTGCGATCTCGGTCGCGTAGCGGCGGGTGAGGTGCTCCAGCTCGCCCAGAGAGAGCTTGGCCGGATCTACGGCGACCGCCCCTTTCGAACCGCCGTAGGGCAGGCCCACCGCAGAGCACTTCCAGGTCATGAGCATCGCGAGCGCTTTGACCAGGTCGAGGTCGGTGTCCGGGTGGTAGCGGATCCCACCCTTGGCCGGCCCGCGGCTGATGTTGTGCTGCACGCGCCAGCCTGTAAACACGTGCACCTGGCCGTTGTCCATATGGACCGGGAAGTGCACGGTGAGCTCTCGTTTGACCTCGCGCAGACCCCTGCGTACGTCGTCTGAGAGGCCGATTACGTCAGCCGCGGCGTCAAAGCGACGTTGGGCCGTTTTGAAGGCGGAAGCGCGAGTTTCGACCGCCATTTGCGGATTCCGATCCTACACCTCGCGACATCCCGCAGGCATCTCGCAGCGATGTGGAGAATTGCGTCATGACGCGCGATAGGGTCCTGGGGATCCTTGTGGTGGCCGCGGTCGCCATGGCGACGGGGTTCCTGGTCGCGGGCCAGGTCAAATCCCAGCTGTTGACCCCGTCCAACCAGGTCGCTCGCTACCAAGCGCTCGTGCACAGCGTCCAGGATCTCGAAAAGACCAACGAATCGAGGCGCGCCCAGATCGCCGCCCTGCGCGCCCAGATCGACGCCCTCGAGGGCGCGGCGGCCCAGCAATCGGCCACCACGCAAGCGCTCCAAAACCAGGTCGCCGACCTCCGCGCTCATGCCGGCCTGAGCGCCGTCCACGGGCCTGGGGTCGAGGTCGATCTCGGCAACGGCACGCCGGCGCCCAGCGAGGGCGTGCAGATTGGCTACCTGATCAACTACCAGGACGTCCAGGACGTGGTCTTCCTTCTCTTCGCCAACGGTGCGGAGGGTGTGGCCGTGAACGGTCGCCGGCTCACACCTCTTTCAGCCTTTTCGGGCTCGGAAGGCGAGGTCGTCATCGACCAGGGGCCGCCGTTGAGGGCGCCGATCAAAATCCTCGCCGTCGGCGACCGCGACCGCATGGTCGTAGCCCTGGGCGCCCCGTCAGCTCTTCCCGACCTTCGGGATCGCGAGGTCCGCTTCCAGATCGTGCTCACCATCAGCGGTAAACCTGATTTGAAGCTGCCTGCCTACGACTCGAGCCTGCAGATACCCCATGTCAGCACCTCGTAGCCGCTCCGCGCCGGCGCGGCGCCGACCGGGACGAGCGATCGAGATCTGGCTCATCGCTCTTTTGGTCGCGCTGGTGGCCACCGTGCAGATTCGCAGCCAGGCGGAGGTGGAAAAGAGCCTTGTCGGCACCGACACGACCACACTCGCCTTCTTGCTCGACGACCTCCATCGCGCCAACGACGCGCTGTCGGCGGAGACCGCCGACCTTCAGCAGAGAAAGGCCGCCCTCCAATCGGGAGGCGGCTCCGCCGCCGACCAGGAGCTCGCCGCCGAGGCCACGCGGTTGGGCGCGATCGAAGGGCTCATCCCGGTCCACGGCCCCGGGATCGTCATGGTCGTCGACGCGTCAGGCCTGCAGGCGCTGGACCTTCAAGACGCGGTCAACAACCTCGCCGCCGCGGGCGCCGAGGCGATCTCCGTCAATGATCATCGGGTGGCGATCGGGGTTCCCATCCAACAGACGCCGAGCGGCGTCACCATCGACCGCGCGCTGGTCGTGCCACCCTGGACCATCCTGGTGATCGGCGACGCCAACCGGCTGGCAGCCACGGCCGAGCTCATGACGCAGCAAATGCGCGGCGACCGGCGTGTGCGGCAGGCGACTTACCGCGTCGAGGCAGACGTCGAGATCCGTGCCGTGATCACCCAGCGCCCCTTCATCTACGCAAACGGCGCTTAGGCGGCCCGTTTCCGTTCAGCTTCTTCAGCTGCGCCGTTAATTTGTCGATTCGTTCGTTGACGCGGTCGATGTCGTGCCGGCTCGGGATGCGCAACCTGCGCAGCGCTCGCTCGATGGCCTCGTCGACCATCGCCTCCAGGTCTCCGCGCCGCCGCTCCACCTGGTTGACCAGGTCGCCCGGCACGTTGAGCGTCTTGCGCACGTAATCGAGCAGAGCCTGGCCGCGGTCGTGAATCGCGTCCGCGCCCGCGTCCACCAGTCGGGCGGGCCCGCGTTTCTCCGCCGAGAGCACGATTTGCGAGAGGGTGACCTGGGTCAGGTCCTGGCCGGTGTTGCGGTCGACGACATGGATCTCGTGCCCGTCGCGCACAAGCTCTGCGATGCCTTCGAGCGTGACGTACCGACTCGTCTGCGTGTCATACAGCTTGCGATTTGCATACTTCTTGATAAGGTGTCGCTGAGCGGACACGGTCAAGTCGGCACCGTCATTTCGTGCTCATACTAACGCGGTGCGTTAAGGCCGCCGCTAGGCATTGCAGGGGAGGTCGGGCATGGCAACGAAGAAGGGCGCGTCGTCACAATCGAGGCTGTTGAAGAGGGCGGTCAAGGCCGGCAGATCCTACCTGCGACAGGCCGAACGGCGGCTGCCGCCCGACGTCCGAAAGCAGATCGACCGGAGCATCAAGGACGGGCAGAAGACATTCGAGGGAGCGCTCAAGCAGCTCCGTACGCGCGTCGACCGGACCGCGAGGCAGGTCGACCTGGAGAAGGCCTTGAAGCGCCTCGACGGGTTGAGCAAGCAGCTCCAAGCGATCGCGCGGTCAGCGGCGGCGCGCCCGGCCGCCCCCACCCCGACGCGCCGCGCCGCGCGCCGGCCGGCGGCGCGGAGGCGGACGACCAAGGCTGCCGCTCCCAAACCAGCGGCGCCGGCGAGGGCCGCCACGCGCAAGGCTCCTGCCCGCCGCGCCGCGCGAAGGCGTCGCGCCACGAGCAGCCCAACTGTGATGCCGGCCACGGTCGAGTCGCCCTCGATGGCGATCCCCGACCCCTCGCCGAGGGAGCCCGCCGGCTAGCTCAAGGAACCGAAAACCGCCACCCCGCCCAGCAGAACTGCTCTTGGGCGGAGTCGATCCCACTCCGATCGGGGCCGGGCCAGCGGATCAGCGTCGTAGACCTGGAGGTCGGCCAGCATGCCTGGATCGAGGGTGCCTTTGACGTCCTCCTCGAAAGACGCATAAGCGCCCGTGGCTGTGTAGGCCCTGAGCGCCGCCAGCTCGATGATGCCGTTGACCCGGTCCTCCACGGCGGCGCGAATTCCAGGCCAGGGGTTGGGGTCTGGCACGACCGGTAAGTCGGAGCTGAAGGCCACCGGCACTCCGGCGCGAAGAAGTGGACCATGCGCCGCCAGGTGCCAGCGATCGTGGGCCCCAAAGGCCGACGGAAACTCACGCGCGAAACGAGCGGCCATCGGCTGCATGACTGCGACCATCCGCAGCTGGGCGAGCCGGCGCTGGAGGTCGGGCGGGCAAATGGTGCAGTGCTCCACACGGTGCCTCATCGTGACCGCGCCGGCCGACTCGACCGCATCACACATGGCCGCGATCGCGCCGTCGCCGATGGCGTGGGCCGCGACCTGAAGCCCGGAACGCGAAGCGGCGCCGACAAGCTCGCGCAGCTCAGCCGGTGTGGTTCGCCACACCCCTTTGCCAGAACGCATGGCTACGCGTTCCGCGCCGCCGTCGACGAAGACCTTGATCGGCCCCGCCCGCAGCACATTGCCCCCGAACCCGGCTCTCAATCCGATTCCCACCGCGGCTTCGAGCAGCTCCCATGACAGGAATTCGTTGACGCGCATCTTCAAGCGTCCTTGCTCGGCGAGCGCCTGATATGCGCGGAGGTCGTCGGCGAATCCGCGGTTGACCGCAGCGCCCACCGAGGTGATGCCTCTCGAAAGCAGAAGCCGCTGAGCTTTCAGGATTGCCTGAACGCGACGCGCGATGGCCGCATGTGGCTGCACGTCGGCGACGAGCCTCATCGCCGACTCGAGCAGGAGGCCGTTGGGGGTGCCGTCACGGTCTCGGCCGAGGCGTCCGCCGGGCGGGTCTTTGGTGGCGTCGGTGATTCCCGCCGCAGCCAACGCGGCGGAGTTGGCGACCCGGGCGTGCCCGCCGCGCTCGTCGATGAAGGCGGGCCGTTGCCTCGTCGCCCGATCCAGCTCCAATCGATGAGGCGCGCGCTTCTCGGCCAGCTCGTCAGCGCGATAGCCCATGCCTTGCTGCCACTCGCCCGGCTTCAGCGTGCGGCCGTGAACCCGAAGGCGGTTGACGATGTCGGCGACGCTGCGCGCGCCGCCGAGGTCAGCCCCGAAACGGGTCAGACCGTAATAGACGACGTGCGCGTGCGCGTCATTGAACCCGGGCAGCACGGCGGCGCCCGCGAGGTCGATCACCCGGGTACGCGGTCCACGCAAACCCATCACCTCGGCACTGCCGGCTGCCATCACCCTGCCGGCGGCGATCGCGAGGTGGCTGTGCGTCCCGAGGCCATCGCGCCCCAGCGTGCGGATGCAGCCACGGGCCAGGATCAGTCCAGCTTTCACGCGACACTAAAGTAAGCATGTGGCTGAGCTGAGGCTGTCGGAGGACGGGCTTTACTACTGGGACGGCCGCCAGTGGATCAGCACCCTGTCCCCCGACGGCCGCTCACGCTGGAACGGCTACGCGTGGGTGCCGGTGGCGCCGATGGCGCCGATGGCCGCGCCCGTCTATCCCCACTACCAGCAGCCCGCGACGGTCCGGGTTCCAACCCCATGGACGAAGCCGATGCAGTACGCCGTGGCCGCCTGGTACGCCCTGTCCGGCCTCTATGCGGTCAGCCTCCCGTTCTGGATGTCAGGCGTGATGACGAATGCCTTTAACCAGAGCTTTCAGCGGCAGGCGCAGCTCAATCCGAACGTATCGCCGCCTCCGCCGGAGTTCGTGAGCACCATGACCTCGATGATGTCGGGAGCGCTCGTGGCGGCCGCCGTCATCGGAGCGGCGATCTGTGCAGTCATCGTGATCGGTGCTCTGATGCGGTGGACCTGGATGTTCTGGGCCGTTCTGGTTTTTCTGGGACTGGGTGCCCTGAGCCTGCCGATCAACCTGTACAGCGCGTTGGCGGGATCCACATATGCGGGAAACCTCTACGGGTTACCTTCGTGGACTTATTGGCTCTCGGTTGCGGTTGGGGTTCCCGGTGCGGCGCTCTTCATATGGATGCTCGTGGCCCTGGTCCGGTATGGGCCGTGGGCGACTACGAAGACCACTGCATGGCCTGGAACGTCGCCAGCACCCGCTAGCTGAGCAGGCTCGCCAGCAGCTTGGGGTCGATGTTGCCGCCGCTCACCACGGCCACGGTCACGGGTCCCGGCTCCAGCTGCTCGAGCGCCGCGTAGGCGAGGGCTCCGGCGCCTTCGGCCACCACCTTCCCCGCCACCGCCAGCTCGGGGATCGCGGCCCGCAGCCGAGGCTCGGGCACCGTCAGCCAGCGATCGACGACTTCTTTCATGATCGGGAGCATGCGGGCGTCGAAGGGCGCCGTCGTGCCGTCGGCGATGGTGTCGGGCGTGATCGAAACCGGACCATCCGCCTCGAGGGCCCGCGTCCACAGCGCATAGCCATCCGACTGCACGCCGATGATTTCAACCTCGGGCCGAAGGCCCTTGATCGCGGACGCCGTGCCCCCGATCAAGCCGCCGCCACCTACGGGAACCAGCACCCGTACGAGGTCGGGGACGTCCTCGACCAGCTCCAGGCCAAGTCCACCGTGGCCCGCCATGACGTCCGTGTCGGCAAACGGGTGGATGAAGACCTCGGGTTCTGATTCCCAGCCGCGGTTTGAGAGCCAATCGAGGAGGGCAGGTCGCGGCATGAGCACGGGCGTCCCGCCCGACCGCCTGACGCCTTCGATCTTTGTAGCCGGAGCCGTGTCGTACATCACGACTCGGCAGGAAACTCCAACCGAGTGCGCGGCGTAAGCGCATGCCTGGGCGGCGTTGCCCGCGCTGACCGTGATCAGGCCACGGCTGCGCTTGGCCTCCGGCAGCGCCATGGCGGCGGCGAAGAAGCCGCGCACCTTGAAGCTGCCAGTCGGCTGTAAGCACTCGAGCTTCAAAAGCGCGCCATCGACCGGCATCAGCGGCGTCCTCTGCACGTACGGACGCGCGCGGTCGGCGGCTGCCCGAATGCGGTCGAGCCCAATCATCTCGATAATCGTAGGGATGCCCATCTACGAGTACCGCTGCGAGGAGTGCGGCAAGCGCTCCTCGGCCCTGCTGTCGAGCTTCTCGTCGCCCGACCCGGCATGTCCGCATTGCGGCAAGCCGGCCCTCGAGCGACTCGTCTCGACATTCGCCACGGTCCACTCGGGTGAGGACGGCGGGGACGACTTCGGCGGCGATGATCTTGGCGGCGGCATTGATGACATGGGCGACCAAGACGACTTCGGGGGCGGGGGGTTTGACGGCGGCGACGACGACTTCTAAGGGGTAGTTTCCAGGACCTCGTTCGCCGCTTTGATCAGCTCGCGGCTGTGCGCCGAGTCGCGGGCAAAGATCCGGAACAGCGTCATGCGCACCGGAAGGCGCCGGAACAGGTCGAGCACGCGGCTCTGCTGGTAGCGATCCTCGAGCGGATCGTAGAGCAGGATGTCGGCGGTCTCGGTGATGGGATTGAAGGCGCGCGACTCCTGCGCGGCGACATCGACCTCGAACTCGATCTTGCTGAGCTTCGCCGGCAACCTCTCGCGGAGCATGCCCGCGAACTGCTCCCGCGTGACACTCAGCGACGCGCCCGCGACGTCCGCCGCATCGGTGTGGCCCTGGTAGATGAGCCTCCACTTGAGCTTGCGAGCCACCACGTCCGCCCATGCCTGACCCAGCTCCCGCTGCCGGGCGTCTCCGCCGAGCGCCCACCGGTTGACCTCCGTGAGCAAGGCCCACTCGGTGAACATCCGATAGTCGTCCAGCCGCTCGAGCGGGTTGCCGCCCAGGATCAGCTCGACGGTCGGGCGGAAGACCTCGCGCAGCTGCAGGTCGATGCGTCGAACGGTGCGGTGGAAGTAGACCTGGTGATAGAGGTAGAGCCGCGCGCTCAGGAACATGTAGAGCGCTTCAGCGGCATGGGCGTGCAGGGTCAAGCCCCGCTCGGAGATAAAGGAATAGTGGAGGATGCGCTGGACGTCTACCGGTCCCGCGGCCACCCCGCATATATAGGAATCGCGAGGGACGTAATCCATGTTGTCGGCCGAGTACGCGCCGACCAGGGCCGGCTTCAGGGCGGCGAGCCATGGGGGGGCGACGAACCCGGCCAGGTCGGGCCCGGCGATGAGGTAGGCGACCCAGCGGGGATCGATTCGCTCTCGCGGCTCGAAGTCGGCATTCGGGGACGCGCCCAGCCCGGCCACGAGCTCGGCCAGCGGACCCGCGATCAGCGCGCGCCCGATGACCTCGTGGTCGATGCCCCACGTGTCCAGGTAGTTCTCGTCGAAGAAGTGGCCGAACGGGCCGTGCCCGACGTCGTGCAGGAGTCCCGCCATGCGCATCGTCTCCTCGACCAGCGCCGGCGAGGGCGTGCCCGAGCAGCATGCCGCGAGCGAAGGGTACAGATGCCGCGCCCACTCGCCGGCCAGGTGCATAGCGCCCAGTGCGTGCTGGAATCGAGAGTGCTCGGCGGTCGCGAACACCCACCACGCGCTCTGCAGCTGGTGGATGCGGCGGAGGCGCTGAAGCCATGCGGAATCGACAAGGTCCTGCTCGGCCGACGTACCCGGCACCCCGCCCGGCCCACCCTTGGTGATGCGGAGGTACCGGTAGATCGGGTCGCTGGACAGGTTGGTGCGGGAGTACTCCGAGGGCAGCTTGGTCATCACGAGATTATCGGCATCGCCAGCTCAGGCCATCCCCCTGCGCCCATCGTGTCGAGGAAGTCGTCGACCGCATTTACGAGCGGCGCCAGCTGGATGCCCCGATGCTCGGGCAGGTACGGGCGCAGGTAATCCGCGCCGCTTCGCCACTTGTTGAGGGCTCCGCGCCGGTTGCGCCGCGAGTAATGAAGGCAGCCCGCCGCGACCTGGATCAGACCTTTGTAAAAACCTGATTCGGGTCCTTTGCGGTCGGGCATCCACTCGTGCTCCCAGATCTCGTGCGCGTCCCAGTAGCGCCCGCTGTTGAAGAGCTCGACGCCGCGCCTGAGGCCGGGGGTCATGAGTAGGGAGGAAAGCGCCGTCCGGCGGCCGATTCGATCAAGCCGCCGGGGCCCAATCGCAGGAGGTCCTTGGCGTCGGCCCGTCCGTAAGCAAAGACGAAAGGCAGCAGGAGGTCGAGCGAGCTCGACCTGCCGAAGCCCGCGCACGAGGCGACGCCGACCACGGCCGCGTCGCCCAAACGCGCCAGCCAGAGCATGCTGCCGGGGTGCATCGGGGCGCCCAGCTGCAGGAGGCGCCCCCCTGCGTTGGTGAGCTCGGCGTACGCGGGGTCAAGCGGATCGATCGCTGAGGCGCCCGCGAAGAGGACCAGCTCCGCGCTCATCGCCGCCGCTTCGGCATACGCGCTCGCAACTGCGGCCGACGTGCGCGCGACCTCACGCACCGCGAGCACGTCGGCCCCGTACCAGCCGAGCTTGCTGGTGACGGCCGCGCGGAACAGCTCGCGCGCCTTCGGTTTCAGGCGCTCGGTGGCCACGACGAAGGTCCGGAGCGGGCGGAACGGCATGAGCTCGATGACCGGGCCTTGCTCGCGCGCGATGCGCTCGGCCTCGCCAATCAGACGTCCGGGTACGGCTACAGGCGTGACTTTGCACCCCGCCACCTCCTCACCCTCCGCCACGGCCTGACCGTCCATAAGCGTGAAGACCGAGACGTAACCGAGGGCGTTGATCGCGTCCACCAGATCGGCCCGCACCCGCACCAGGCCGCGCCTCGTCGCTATAAGCCGCGCCTGGCTCTGGACCGGTCGTCGTGCCTCCAGGTTCGGCCCCGACAAGGCCGCGGCGAGCCGCCTGGCGGCCGCATCTTCGTGCAGGTCACCGTCCTCGAGCTCGACGACGTGGACCTCGCCAAACTGCCGAACTCGGTCCAGGTGCTCACTCGTGAGCGTGGTGCCCTTACGCAGGTCAGGACCGAGGTCGTGCACGAGCACGCGTCCTTTTATGTCGCCGGCGCTCGCGCTTCGGCCCTCCAACCTGTGAGCACGCATTACTGGGAGCATAGATTCGATCCCGTGACGACCGTGCGCCTATACAACACGCTCACCCGCCAGAAGGAACCCTTGATGCCGCTGGAGCAGGGGGTGGTCCGGATCTACTCATGCGGCCCGACCGTCTATCGGTACGTCCACATCGGCAACCTGCGCACGTTCATGCTCCCCGACCTGCTGCGACGCAGCCTCGAGTACCTCGGGTACCGCTCCGAGCAGGTGATGAACATCACCGATGTCGGCCACCTCACCGATGACACCTTCGACCGCGGCGAGGACAAGATGCTCGTCTCGGCGCGGCTGGAGAGCAAGTCACCCGAAGAGATCGCCGCCTATTACACGAAGGCGTTCATGGAAGACGCCGCCCTGGTCAACATCCGCCGGGCCGATCACAACCCTCACGCCACCGAATACATCCCGCAAATGATCGAGCTCATCAGCATCCTCATCGCCAAGGGTCATGCGTACGAGGTGGACGGCACGGTGTACTACGACATCGCCAGCTTCCCCGCCTACGGGCGCCTGTCGCGCAACAGCACCGACAAGCTGCTCGCCGGGTCGAGGGGCGAGGTCGACCCCCGCAAGCGTCACCCGGGCGACTTCACGTTGTGGAAGGCGGCCGGCCAGGACCGCCTCCAGGTCTGGTCCAGCCCATGGGGCCCGGGCTTCCCGGGCTGGCACATCGAATGCTCGGCGATGTCGATGTCGCTTCTGGGCGAGAGGTTCGACATCCACACCGGTGGCGCGGACAACGTGTTCCCACACCACGAGGCCGAGCTAGCTCAGTCGGAGGGCGTCACCGGCCATCCGGTGGTGAACCGTTGGATGCACGGAGGCTTGCTTCTCCTCGCCGGCGCGAGGATGGCGAAGTCCGCGGGCAATTTCTTTCGGATCACCGAGCTGGTCGACCAGGGATTCGATCCGCTCGCCTTCCGTTATCTCGCGCTGCAGGCGAAGTACCGGACCAGCCTCAACTTCAGCACGGAACTATTGGCCGGCGCTCACCGCGCCCTCGCGCACCTGCGCGATCGGCTCGCGGATTGGGCCGCCCGTGCCGACATTCAGGACGGCGAGCATGAGGCGGATGAATTCGAGGCTCGCTTTCGAGCCGCGATCGCCGATGACCTCGACCTTCCGGGCGCCATGGCACTGGTGTCCGAGGTGATGCGCTCACGCATGACCGGAACCGACAAGGTGAGGCTGCTGCGCAGATGGGACCTGGTGCTGGGGTTGGACCTCGACCGGAGCACTCCGAAGCTCGACTTGCCGGCGGGCGCAAGTGTCCTGCTCGAGAAACGTGAGCACGCCCGCGCGGCCAGGGATTTCAAGACTGCGGATCGCCTGCGCGATGAGCTTTCGGCCCTGGGCGTGACCGTCACGGACACCTCCCAAGGCCAGCGCTGGAAAGTTGTGAGGCGTCGTACATAGGTTGCCGGCAGGCCGGATTCATTCACAGGTTGCCAGCAGGCCGGATTGATTCCGGCCGTCCCTTCGCAGGCCACCAGACACTCCCCGCGTCGCGAGGAGGTCATTTAGTAAATCCAATCCTCTAAGGGAAAAAGAGCAGTCGCGTCGGCGAAGCCGACCCGACGATGAGGGAAAACCGCAGGTTGTCCCTCATAAGTTTTGTAGGGCCGAGCCTTGCGGCCCGGCCCCACGAGAGGAAGGGTTCTAGCGAATCGCCCTAGGACCTACCAGACGATGAGCAGCGAGCTCTCTGAGCTGGGGCCGGTCCCGGATGGCCTGTGGCTGTTGCTGTTGCCGTTGCTGTTGCTGTTGCTGTTGCCCGGGCCCTTGGTCTTGTCCTTGGCGGCGCCTTTGCCGTTGTCGGCGCCGTTGTCGTTGCCCTTGTGCTTGCCCTGGTTTGTGCGTGGCTTGCTGGAAGCGAAGTCGCTGACACATTCGCCAATACCGTGCACCCCAAGGCGTGCCGCCGAGGCTTTACAAGCGCCTACCTGCGTCTTGACCTGCTGGCCCCAGTTGGTGGGATTCATGCTGCCCGTGACCGCGACCTCGGTCGCGGCGCCGGCCACGACGACCGCAGCCGCGGCTACCGCGATGCCGGTCAGCAGCTTTGCCCCGAGCGCGGCTCCCGCGCCCCCCAAAAGTCTCTTCATGATCCCTCCTGACAACGGGGCTCTCCGAAGCGGGATCGGCGCGGCCGCAATCGGATCCAGGATCCGGTGCAGCTCCCGCTCGAGCTCGCTTTCGAAGTCGCCTGTTCCGTTCATCGGCAAGAAGGAACCATCTCTGGGGCTGAACTACCCATTTTTCTTTGCGGAGGCACGTGTCCCCGCGAGCAGTTGCTGGAGCCGGGTGCGGGCCGCCGCCAGTCGTGAGGCGACCGTCCGTTCGGGCACGCCGAGAGAAATCGCGATCTCGCGATTGGTGTATCCGTGATAGTGGCGGAGCACGATGGCCGCCGCCTGCTTCGGCGGCAGCTTTCTCAAGGCGGTCACGAGGTCGGACTGCTCCACCACCACGGCGGGATCAGTCGACGGGGCAGGTCTTCCGACGCGACGCAGAATGGCGCCGACCTCCTGGAGCCTCTCCCGGCGCTGGCCGCTGATCGCCGTGTTGATGGCGATGCGGTGGAGCCAGGCTTCAGCGGGCGCATCGGGCCGCCACGACTTCCAGGCCTTGAACGCGCGTTCGAAGGCGTCCTGGGTGCAGTCCTCGGCAGCTTCGCGGTCGCGCAGCATCGTGATCAGGGTCCCCAGAATCCGCCGGTACGAGTTGCGATAGAGGCGCTCGAAATCGGCCTCTGAACCGGGCGTGTACTCCGGGACCGCCTCCGCCGGTCCCTTCTCGCTTGACTCCGAACGAATGTTCGTATAACCTCCCCGGCGCGTGATGTCCAGCTCTCCTGCATTTGTCCCCAATGACTTTCCGGGAGAGATAACCCTGGACCATGTCATTCCCGGTGCAGCCGCCCGATTTGCCCCGCTCCCCTCCGACATGCGTCCGGAGCTCGCGGCGGCGCTGGCCGCGCGCGGCATCGTACGCCTATACACCCATCAGGCCGACGCATATCACGCGATTCGCAACGGCCGTCACCTCGTCGTGGTTACGCCGACCGCCAGCGGCAAAACGCTCTGTTACAACCTCCCCGTTCTACAGCGCCTGCTCGAGCACCCCGAGCGTCGAGCTCTGTACGTGTACCCGACCAAGGCCCTTGCCCAAGACCAGCTGGCAGAGCTGAGCGCCCTCAAGTTCGGCCTGCCCATCGATGTGCGGGTCGATACGTACGACGGCGATACCGCACCGGGGCGCCGCACCGCGATCCGCGAGGCGGGCCACGTCGTGATGACCAACCCGGACATGCTGCACACCGGCATCCTTCCGCACCACACGCGGTGGCGCCGGCTCTTCTCGAGCCTCGATTTCGTCGTCATCGATGAGCTGCACACGTACCGAGGGCTGTTCGGAAGCCAGGTCGCCAACGTCATCCGCCGCCTCAAGCGCATCTGCGCTTTCTATGGGTCGAATCCCACTTTCATATGCGCCTCGGCGACGATCGCGAACCCACTCGACCTCGCCACGAAGCTGCTCGAGGAGGAGAACATCGAGCTCATCGAGCAGAGCGGCGCGCCGCGAGGGGAGCGGCGGCTCATCTTCTACAACCCACCGCTGATCAATCGTGAGATGGGCGTGCGCCGGAGCTCGATGCTCGAGGCGCGGCGCATCGCAGCGCCGTGGATTCGATCCGGCGTGCAAACGATCCTGTTCTGCCGCAGCCGCCTGCAGGTCGAAGTGATGCTGAGCTACCTGCGCCAGGACCTGGCCCCGCGCCTCGACGCTGCTCAGCGCGTGCGCGGCTACCGGGCCGGCTACTTACCCCTCCACAGGCGGGAGATCGAGGCCGGCCTGCGTGATGGAGAGATCACCGCGGTGGTGAGCACCAACGCGCTCGAGCTGGGCATCGACATCGGCAGCCTGCAGGCGGCGGTCCTCGTCGGCTACCCCGGGACGATCGCCTCGACCTGGCAGCAGCTCGGGAGGGCGGGGCGTCGCTCCGGGTCGGTCGGAGTGTTCGTGGCGTCGAGCTCGCCGCTCGACCAGTTCATCGTCCGTCACCCCGACTACTTCCTGAGCTCGGACCCCGAGGAGGGACTGATCGACCCGGACAACCTGCTCCTGCTCGCCGGCCACCTCCAGGCAGGCCTTTTCGAGCTGCCCTTCGAAGCCGAAGAGAGGCTGGGGCGAACCGACGTCGGCGACCTGCTCCGGGTTTTCGAAGAGGACGGATCCGCCACTCGATCCGCAGGTCGTTGGTTCTGGAGCCGCCAGGCGTTTCCCGCCGAGGAGATCCACCTCCGGCGCATCGCCGCCGACAACGTCGTCATCATCGACACTTCGCAGCCGCGGCCCTCGGTCATCGGCGAGATGGACCAGTTCTCGGCGCCGGTGCTCCTGCACGAGGAAGCCGTCTATCTCCATGAAGGTGCGCAGTTCCATGTCGATCGGCTCGACTGGGACGAGAAGAAGGCGTACCTGCATCCGGTCGACGTCGACTACTACACCGACGCTCTGGCGTCCGTGACCGTGCAGGTGCTCGACACCTTCGCGGGCCCGGACGGCGAAGCGATCGCCAGAAGTCATGGCGAGGTGAAGATCACCTCGCTCGCCAGCATGTTCAAGAAGATCCGATTCCACACGCATGAGAACATCGGCTCCGGCCCGATCCACCTGCCTGAGCAAACGCTGCACACGACCGGCTATTGGATCACCGTCGACGAGGAGCTGTGGACGGCGCTCGGCCGCGAAACGCTGGAAGCGGGACTGCAAGGGGTGGCGCATTCGCTGCGCCACGTCGCCAGCATCCGGTTGATGTGCGACCCGCGCGATCTGGGCGCGGTTGCGGAGGTGCGCTCCACCACCACGCGCCTGCCGACCGTGACCGTTTACGAGGTCTACCCCGGTGGCGTCGGCTACTCGCAGCGCATGTACGAGCTGCACCACGACCTCCTGGAGAACGCCGCGGCGCTCGTGCGTGAGTGCCCTTGCCTCGCGGGCTGTCCGTCGTGCATCGGTCCGCTGCATCTCGTGGAAGGAGCCAAGAGCGCATGCCTGCGACTGCTGTCCGCGACCTCAGAGCACGCCTTGACCGTCTAGGCGGGCCGGCGCGACCGCAGCGCCGACACGAGGCCGCGCTCCCGCGCGGGTTCGAGGCGGTGCCGACCCCTTTCGGAGACGCGATGCTGCGCGAGGACGTCATCCCCTTGCCGTCGCTCGACCCCGACCCGGGAGCGGTGGCATATCTCGACACGGAGACGACCGGGCTCAACTGGGGAGCGGGGACCTATGTCTTCGCGGCGGCGGTGGCGCGGCCGATCGACTGCGGCCTGCGGCTGGCCCAGCTCTTCCTGCCTCAGCCGGGCCTTGAGGCTGCTTTCCTACACCTGTTGAACGAAGAGCTGGAGGCGGCGGAGGGGCTGGCGAGCTTCAACGGCGGCTCGTTCGACCTCCCCGTGCTGAGAACGCGCTGGGTGATGGCGAGGATGCCCGGCGAGCTGGCTTCGCTGCCGCACGTCGACCTGCTCACGCTGGTCCGCGCCCTCTTCCGGCACCGTATGGAGAGCTGCACGCTGCGGATCGTCGAAGAGCGGCTGCTCGGTTACGAACGCGATGATCCGATCGCGGGCGCACTTGTCCCCGACGCGTATTTCGCGTACCTGCACCGCGGATCGAGCCCAATGCTCGAGGCGGTGCTCGAGCACAACCGGCTGGATGTGATCAGCCTGGTCCACCTCCACTCCCGGCTCCTGTCAAGGCTCGAGGGCGGCGACGCCGGCATGGACGCCTCCGACTGGCTGGCGCTGGGTCGGCACCGGCTCCGCCGGGGCGCCCGCGCCGACGGCTGGCATGCCCTCCGGAACGCTTCCGGGTTTGCTCAGGATGAGGCCGCGGCCACGGCGGGTCTCCTGATCGCACGACGGCTGGCGCGCCGGCGGACGTCGGTGGCGGGGGCTGAGCAGTTCCTCGGGTGGCTGGAGTCTCGCATCGCAACCGACGTCCGGCTGCCGGTTGCGCGCGCGAGGCTGCTCGAGTGGCGGCGCCGAGACCCTCAGCTGGCGCTGGCGGTCGTGGAGGCCGCCCAGAGCAGGATTCCGGACGAGGCGGCCGCGCTGGAAGCTCGCCGAACGCGCCTCCGACGTAAGACGGCCAACCAGCAGCGGCTTACGAAGCACACGGAAATGCCCGCTGCTTCGTTATTCGGTTAATGCGCTGCATCCGGCGGTCCGATCAGGTTCAATTCCACTGTGCCCATGAAAGCCAACGCGCTTAGGCGCCGCCGGCAGCGTGGCCAGTCGCTGGTGGAGTTTGCGATCTCCTCGATCGTGCTGCTCCTTTTGATGATGGGACTCCTGGACCTGTCACGGGCGTTTTACTTCGCAGTGAACCTCGACGGAGCAGCTCGCGAAGGGGCGCGCCACGGCGCGTGGTTCAGCACCAACCTGAGAGCCAACAACTATCTGAAAGACACCGAAATCTGGAACGCCGTGAACCAGTCGCTCGGCGGCGCCGGCTTGACCGGGATAGGCGTAGCGCAAGCCAACTGTCTGGTCCCGACCGACACCCCCCCCAACGGGTACAACAACAAGCCATACCCGGCGTCTGCCTATCCAAGCACTTCGCAGGGCGTGAACATCTACATCTGCTACACATACCCCGGCGGCGCGCCCCAAACCGGGACCATGCCGACCGCTCCCACCGACAACTCGTGGCGGCTTGGAGACATCAACGTCTCGCTGCTGATGAACTTCCAGCTGATCACACCGATGATCCAGAACCTGTTCGGCAACGGCATCAACCTGGCGTACAACGAACACTTCACCATTCAAGGGAAGCCATGAGAATGAGATTTCACCGGTTGACCGAAAGTGCAAGGCGATCGATGGCGAGCGTGCAGAGCTGGACGCGCAGCGAGCGCTCCCAGGGTCTTACCGAGTTCGCGCTGATCGCGCCGATCATCCTGCTGCTGACGTTCGGGATCATCGACTTCGGCCGAGGTCTGTACTTCTACATCACGCTGCAGCAGGCGGCCAACGAAGGCGCGCGTGTGGCCGTCCGCGCTTCCTACTTCACCGATCCCAGCGGCACCTCACATTTTTGGCCGTACGACTCCGACGTCGCCGCCGCCGTGCAGGCCCACGCGGTGACCGAGGTCCTCGCCAACCCGTGTCCCAACGGGCCCATCCCCAACGGCGGCAACCCTCAGGGCTCATCGCAGCTGCCGCCGCCCAACACCGGCTGGATCTTCATCACCGACCCCAGCCCCGCCGGCGACGGAAATGGTCTCAACGTCGGGCCGGACCCCACGACATACGCCGTCCCCAACGGACCTCGCGGCGGGCTCGGCACGACTTTTTCGACTGGGGCGGGATGTCTGGGCATCAAGCCCGCGGTGGGCAATGAGCCGCTCAAAGTGACGCTTTGGTTTGACTTTCAGCCCCTTACTCCGTTGATTCAGCAAGTTGTCGGCAACCAGATCGTCATCACTGCTTATGCGGTTTATCGTGCCGAGTACAGCAACTAAGTCGCCCCAAAGGCGTCTGCAAGAGGGTCAGGCGATCGTCCTGATCGCCCTGCTGATGCTCGTCTTGTTCGCCATGCTCGGGCTGGCGATCGACTCCGGGCGCGCTTACGTCGACCGGCGTGACCTGCAGGCCGCCGTCGATGCCGGGGCGCTGGCCGCGGGCGACTGGTACGAGAACTACAACGACCTCTGGAGCGCCTCCTACGGGATTTTCCCGAATTCGAAGAAGCTGTTCGAGACCGACCTGCATCTCTACTCTGGTCCGTATCCCGATTCCCCTGGGGGGCCATTCTTTGTCGGACCGCTCAGCAACCTCAGGCAGGACACCGACACCATCAACTACCCCGGCGGCATAAAACTGACGATCACGGCCACGAACACGCAATTCAACGGCTACCAGTTCTTGTTCTACGCTGAGCACCAGCTGCCGCTGGCGTTCATGCAGATCTTCGGCGGCCCAACGACCGCCTTGATCACCGCCACGGCGACCTCGATCGTCGGCAACCAGCGCCAGAGTCCGGCCTTGCTCACCCTGAGCACCGGAAACTGCGCGACCAACCTGGCAGGAGCCGCTGCCAGCCTCACGGTGCTGGGGGACACGTACTCGAACGGCACTGTCTGTACGGGCTCGAACCTGCACGAGGCTGGGAACTGCTACGGGGCAGCCGGATCGCAATGCAATTTGGCCACCTATTACTGCTACAACGCGACCCCGGGCTTCGTGCCGTACGACCCCAATGGTCCGGGACCGCCGCCGCACCCGCCTGGACAGTGCGCGTTCGGTGACCTCCTCGGTGGGCCCGTCGTGCCCGCCCCGAGCCTGCCCGACCCTGGGTACCTGGCCCCCTCGGTGGCTTTCTACTCCTCGCCCGGGGTCATGATCGGCCACGGGTCCTACACCGAGCTGACCCCCGGCTCATACAACGGCTTCTTCCTGAGCAGTCCCGGCTGCTACTTCCTTGACGCAGGCGTCTACACCTGGTACGGCAACTACGCCTCCCACGGCGGAATGGTCTCCAACGAGTTGAAGGCGCCTGACGAGGAGCTTTATTCAGCGCCGGGCACCACTCAGCAAACAGGCGTCAACACGTTCTGGGGCGCCGGCGGCTGCGCGGGCAGCTTCTCCGTGGCGCCCGCTCCCGTCGGAGGGGGCCAGGGCTTGCAGCACCAGAGCGGCCTGGGCAGCTGGGGCATCGAGGTGACGTCAGTCCGCTACGACCGATTCCTCGACAACTCGCAGTCAGGGAACGTGTGTTATATCGCGCCAGGATGCATGCGGGAGAGCGCGCCCTCCGCGTGCCATGAGGCGAGCACCGTCGACCTGAGCAACCAGGGCATCAACGTCAGCATCAACGTGAACTCGCCCGGGGCTCAGTACTACAACGTGTACATCAACCCACAGGGCTGCGTCGGTGACGTCGGCTACATCGGGGGAAGCCGCAACGACTTCTCCTTCGTCAATACGTTCCCTGCTCCGGTTGCGGGTTCTACGCTGACGGGTGCCCTGGCGCCCGGCGGGTGGTCGTGCCCTGCGGCTGGAGTGACCCTCTGCAACATCAGCTACAACAGCGTCCTGCCCGCGACCACGCACGGTTGCAGCACCTGGGCGCGCGCCAACAAGAATTGCTGGGCTCCGGACGATGAGACAGCGCCGACGTGCTTCAGCAACTGCCCGCCGACGGCTGCCGTGCCGCAGGAAAACGCCCCATGGCTGCTCCAGTACTTCTCCAACACCGGTGGGGATGTCGCCAACGAGAACTACTGCCAGGCGGCGCTCACCTCCGGGGGCGACCCCAGCCAGCCGTGCGCGGCGGCCAAGATCACGCCCGGAGCTGTGCAGTTTTACCTGCCCGTGGGCTCGTGCATCGACCAGAACGCCGGCGGCTACACGCACGTGTTCAGCGGAGAGCAGTACAACTGGATCGTGATCTACGAGCAACCAGGGCCGACCCCGATCCCACCCAACTCGCCCACGTGCCCCACCCAAAAGCTGAACGGCAACGCCCTGACTCAGTACATCGGCACCATCTACTCGCCTACCGCCACCTGGACCATCCAGGGCGCCGACAAGTCCCCGCTCGCGGGCCAGGTCATCTGCTTCACCGCGACCGTCACCGGGGCGGGCCAGGCCGGTATCGACTTCAACCCGAACTACGCGCCCGCTCCGCCGGCTGCGCGGCTGATCAACTGACGGAAGCCGGCCTCACCTCGTAGCCCAGCGCTCGCAGCGCCTCGTCGATCCATTGCAGCGCCATCTCCTCGGTGTTGGGCCATACCTCGGGCGCCGACGCGGCCAAGCCGGTGTCGATCACCACGCGGCCAGCCACGCGCAGGAGTCGACGGACCAGCGGAGCCGCCTCCGGCACGGAGAAGGACATTCCCTCCAGCGCGCGCGAGAGCAGGAAGCAAGCGGCGTTGAAGGTCTCGGCATCGATCGGCTCGTCGCCGGCCAGCCGATCCGCCAGCCCGGACCTCAGATCGGAGGGGTCCATGCGGCGGTTATCATGTCAAATGGCTGGGACATGGACCTCACGGAACCGGTATTGCTCACGCCCGAGGGGCTGGAAAAGCTCAAGCGCGATCTCGAAATCGCGCTGCAGCGGCGCGCCGAGGCGGGCGAGCGCCTGAAGGAGGCGTTCCAGCCCGGCGACATCGAGGACAACCCTGAATACGAGCAGGCGAAAGAGGAGGTCGGACTTCTCGACGGCCGTATCTACGAGCTCCAGGAGATGATCGGGCGAGCGCAGATCATCAAGGAGTCGCACTCAAGCGTCGCCGGTCCGGGTTCGACGATAGACGTCGTCGACTCCGACGGCCAGACAGAGACCTATCACCTGGTCGGCGCGGTCGAGAGCGATCCTTCCGCCGGTCGAATCTCGATCGACTCGCCGGTCGGTCGCGCGCTGGTGGGCAAGAAGAAGGGCGACCGTATCACGGTCAGCGTTCCTTCCGGCACGCTCACGCTTTCGGTCAAGGCGGTCAAGTAGGCAGACGGCGCAAGACCTGAACATCGACGCGATCTCCGACCGGACGACGGTCGGCGTGTTTTATCGCCAGGCTCAGCGCCTCTCTGCACGCCCGCTCCTGCATCACCACGACGGCGCTGCGTGGCGCTCCAAGACGTGGGACGAAACGAGGCGGATGGTGTTGGCAGAGGCGGCGGCGCTGCTTAGGGCCGGCGTGCGAGCCGGCGACCACGTCGTGCTCATCGCCGAGAACCGCGTGGAGTGGCCGGTCTCGGATTTCGCCATCCAGTCCGTGGGCGCCATCACGGTGCCCATTTATGCTGGCACGCCGGCGGCGGTGGCGCAGGGAATCGCGGCCGATGCCGGCGCGGTGTTCGCGATCGCCGGCGACGAGACGCTCGCCGCAAAAGTTCCGGCCGCGGGCGCGATGCGTACGGTCGCGCGTATGGACACCGACCTCCCGGGATGGTTCGAGGCCGAGCCGTCGGCAGCGGAGCTCGAAGAGATCACTAGCCGGCTTGGGGGTTTGCGGCCGGACGATGTCGCGACCGTCATCTACACGTCCGGCACCACCGGCGAGCCGAAGGGTGTCGAGCTCGCGCACCGCAGCTTCGTCGACATGGCGCACGCATCACTCGAAGCCTTTCCCCTGAGCGAGAACGACGTCGCCCTCTCCTGGTTGCCGCTTTCGCATGTGCTGGAACGGACGGTGTTCTTCATCTGCATGACGATGGGCGGCCAGGTGTACATGTCGCGAGGCGTCAACCTGCTGGCCACAGACATCGGTGAGGTCCATCCCACGGTCATGACGAGCGTCCCGCGGGTCTACGAGAAGATGCACGCCGCTGTCATGGATCGCGTGCGCTCCTCCCCGGCGGTCAGACGCTCGTTGTTCGACTGGGCGCTTCGGGTTGGGGCCCGTTTCGCGCACGACCACTACGCCGCCCCACACCTGCAGCTACAACGCCGGCTGGCCGACCGGCTCGTGCTGCATCCGTTGAAGGAGCGACTCGTCGGCGGACGCCTGCGGCTGTTCATCAGCGGCGGCGCCGCGCTGGCGCAAGACGTCGAGGAATTCTTCTGGGCCATGGGGGTGCCCATCTATCAAGGGTGGGGCCTCACCGAGACCTGCTCGGGGGCCACGTCCAACACCCCGAGCGCTCACAAATTCCGCTCCGTGGGCAAGCCCTTGCGCGGCGTCGAGTTGAAGATCGCCGACGACGGAGAGATCCTGGTCAAGAGCCCCGGCAACATGCTCGGCTACCACAACAAGCCTGAGGCCACGGCCGAGGTCCTCAAGGACGGCTGGCTGTATTCCGGCGACATCGGCGTCATCGACGACGACGGTTTTCTCTTCATTACCGACCGTAAAAAGGCCCTCTTCAAGACCGCCGTGGGCAAGTACGTCGCGCCGCAGCCACTGGAATTCGAGCTGATGCGCGACCCGCTGATCGAGCGGGCGGTCGTGGTCGGGGACGGAAGGCCATACGTCACAGCCCTGGTCGTGCCCGACTGGGACGCCGCCCGCAAGGCAGGCCTCGACGACGCGGCGATCAACGAGCGCGTCCAGAAGGCGGTCGACGCGGCCAACGACGGCCACGGCAGCTGGGAGCAGATTCAATACTTCACCCTCCTCCCGCACGACTTCTCCGAGGCCAATGGAGAGCTTTCGCTCAAGCTGGACGTCAAGCGGAAGGTCGTCCAGGACCGTTACCGGGACCAGATCGAGTCCATGTACGCAAGGAAGAGATCCTCGTAATCTGGAGTGATGGCCGGCCCGGCGGACATGTCCGAACTGCATGCGGCGCTCGATCGCTTGCGCCCGCAGCTTTGCCACTGCGGCCTCAAGGGCGAGTGCCTGGGCTGCAAGGGCATCGAGATGGTTCGGGTCCAGGCGGAGGCGGTCGTGGCCGCCGCGAGCCAGCCCATCCTCATCCAGGTGGCACAGGAGGCGTCGATGAAGGACATGTCGACACGCTTCCAGGCCATGTCGGAGCGTCTGATGTCGGACCCTGACATCCGCCGCTCGGCCGAGGAGATGCAGCAGCGGCTGATGTCCGACCCCGAGACCCGCCAGCTCCTGGAAGAGCTCATGCGCCGGCTCGGCGCCCCGCCCGAAGAAGGTTCCTCCGGCTAGGTCGCGGCCGGACTCGCTGTCGCGGGCTTCTTGAGCGCGGGCATGGGTTTGTCCCAGAACGGGATCGGCCCGGTCTTGAGCTGCTGGATGATGGCTTGCTCCTGTGCGGAAGTGAGCTGCTTGTTCGTGACCGCGGCGTCCAGCAGCGGTGTCAGCTTGGCGATGAGCCGATCGCGGAACTGCGCCTCGGTCACCGGCGGGTTCTGCGCCGCGGCGATCTGCGACAGCGTCATTCCTTGAGCGAGGTCGGTCGTCAACTGCTGGTCGGTGATCCCTAGAGCGGACGCGGCGGCGCCAAGCAACGCCTGCTTGTAGGCGCCCAGCTCTGAGCCGGCGTGGGCTTTAGGGGCCGGCGGCATCAGTGCGCAGGGAGCCTGGCCCGCGATCTTCTTCTTGATGGCATCCGCCTGGGCCTGCGTGATGTCGCCGTTCTTGACCTCGTCGTCAAGCGTCTGGCCGACCGCTTTCTGGAACGCGGCGTCGACCTTGCTCTGGGTGCTCCCAAGGTCTGACGCGAAGTGCGATATGAAGTCGTTGCACACCGCGGACGCCTTGCCGGAGTGTTGGCCGGTGCTCGCGGTCGGTGCTCCGGGGCTGGGCGCGGAGGTGGACGCAGCCGGGCGGAACCCGACATTGAGACCGGCGGCGGAAGCGGTGATCCAGACCGCTCCGGCGGCGATAGCTACGGCCCCGACTGCAAATCCGAGAACGCGAAGGTGGCGGAAGGTGGCAATGCTCTTGATCACGCAATAACTAGACCTCCAATCGGTCCTTCATTTCGGCACCTGGACGTAAAGATTTTGTAAGGGGTGGCAGGACTCTAGACTCACCGGAGCATGGAGTCGCCCACACGAACCGGTTGGACCGGGAAGCAGGCGGTCGAGCTTTACGTCCGCACCTACACCACGATGCTGCAGAGCTCGGGCGACATCAAGATCGACTCGCTCGCCCACGCCCATCTCGCGATGGGGTCCGTCCTGCATCCGCTTGCGGGCGAGCCGCAGGTCGACATGGGCGCGTTCCTCTATGCCGTCCGGCGACTCCCGGGCGCCATAGTCCGCTGCCGGCGGGTGGTCATGGGCCAGAGCCCCCAGGGTTTCCGGGCGGTGTTCGGCGCTGACATCCTCAGCTGGCAGGCAGTCAAGGCGCCGGCCCGCCGCCGCCGGTGGTACCAGCACGGCGACACCCTCGCCGTCCTCATCGCATCCCCATCCGATATCGACGACCTGGTCCCGACTCTGGTGGCCTTCGAGATCGAGTGGAACAAGATGCACCGCCTTCTCCAGGACGTCCCCCTCAACGACGAGGATGCGCGACTGGCGGCGGGTGCGGGCGAGGAGGACTGGCGGCGCCTTCGCCTGACCTGGGGCGACGAATTCGACGCGATTCTGGCCAAGATCAAACGCGAGGAATGCCGGATCGTTCTAAGGCTGATCGGGGGCAGCCACCTCGGCTATGCGCGCAATGCCAGCCGCTGGTGGCAACCCATTGCGGCCGCGATGGACGAGATGGGCGTGCGTGAGTCGCCGATCTATTTCGTGTCGTCCAACACGCACAGCCTTGTCAACGTCCTCACCGGAGTCGCGCGACATTTCGAGAAAGACATCCTCGACTTCGTCCGCACCAACGACCCGGATCTCGATGAGGAGCGGCGCAAGCTCGAGGCCGGCCACAGCCGCGCTTCGCGCTCGAACTGGCTCTACTTCGGGGCGCGCCAGCTCTTCGACCAGCATCCCGAGCGCACGAAGCTGCGCGCCCGCCGTGCGGAGATGGAGACTGCGAACGGCATCCGGCACATACCCGCGAGGGGGACCGGCGTCGACTCGGCGGCCCAGGTGTTCAAGGTCTCGCAGCTCGATCCGGCGGCGATCGACCCACGCGTCGGGCCGGTCGACGAGAAGCGGCTGCGCGCGTCCGGCGCCTGCATCGTCAACGTCGACTACCCGCTCGGCCTGGCCGCGTACCACATCCTCCGGCAGGTCGCCGAACACAGCGCCTGGGTCGCCGGAGTCTACGTGCTGGGCAAGGCGGCCACCCTCAACGCCGAGGTGGGCGACGTGATGATCCCGAATGCTGTTTACAACGAGCATTCGGGCAACACCTACTGGCTCGACAACAGCATCGCGGCGGCCGACGTCCAGCCCCACCTTGTCTACGGGTCGGCCCTCGACAACCAACGCGCGGTCGCGGTGCGGGGAACGTTCCTGCAGAACCGCGAGTACCTCGACATGTACTACCAGGGCCGCTACACGGTCGTGGAGATGGAGGCAGGGCCCTACCTCGACGCCTGTTACGAGATCACGCAGCCGGATCGTTATCCGCTGGGTGAGAGCGTGAACATGGCGAAGCTCGGCTTCGACCTGGGAGTCGTCTTCTACGCCTCTGACACGCCTTACACGCAGGCCCGCACGCTGGGCGCGCGCGGGCTGAGCTATCGCGGCATGGACTCGACTTACGCGGCGGCTATCGCCCTGGCGAGGAGGATCCTCCAGCAGGAGGAGACGCAGCCGGCGCAGTCGATGAGCTGACCAGCACCACGTGTTCGTGAGGGTGGTTGTGCTCGCCCGCGCCGTGATGGATCTCGCCGCACGGGTGGCAGCTCTCCACCTGGATCGTCGTGTGTCCGATCGCAAAGCGGCCACAGAGCCGGCCCTCCAGGTCGCGCACGATGTGCTCGGCGTCGCTGAGCGGGCACTCCTCCAGGACGACGTGGGCGCTGAGTGCCATCTCTTCAGATGAAAGCGCCCAGACGTGGAGGTCGTGGACGCCGATGACACGCTTGGTGTTGGTGATCTCGCGCGTCACCTCGCCCAGGTTGATGTCCGGCGGGGTGCCTTCGAGCAGCAGGTTGACGGTCTCGCGCACGATCCGCCAGGCGCCATAGGCGATGAGCACCGCGATGCCCAGTGACAGGATCGGGTCGATGTACAGCCAGTTGGTCAGAAGGATCACCGCTCCAGCCACGACCACCCCTGCCGATGCGCCGATGTCGCCGGTGACGTGGAGGAGCGCGGCTCGAACGTTCAGGTTCTTGCCATGTCCGCGCAGGCCGAAGACAACGTAGACGTTGACGGCGATGGCGACCAGCGCGGAGACGATCACGACCAGGCCCTGCACCGGTTCGGGATGGGTGAGCCTGCGCACCGCCTCGGAGGCGATGGCGATCACGATCACGATCAACACCACCGAATTCACGAGCGCGGCGAGGATGCTGACCCGCTGATAGCCGTAGCTGCGCCGGCGGTCCGCGGGCCGCTTGGACTGCTCGACGGCGAACCAGGCGAGGCCGAGCGCGAAAACGTCGGTGAGCACGTGCCCCGCGTCCGAGAGGAGCGCCAGCGAGTGGGAGACCACGCCGCCGGCGAGGTCGACCACGAGGATGACGCAGGTAAGGGCCAGCGCCTTCTTCAGCGTCGCTCCTTGGTCGGTCACGCGCTCCATGAACTCATCCTACCCACCGCCTAACGCTCTAAAGCCACCAATCTTCGCCGCGCTCCAGATAGGCGAGGAGCATTCCGTGGCGGAGACCTTCGTGACTGATTTGAAGCAGCGCCAGGCCGTACCAGTCGAGGAAGAGGAGCAGCGCCTCCACCCCGGCGCGCATCGCCTTGACCCGGTTGGGCGGCAGGCCCACCGTCGCGGCCACCTTCGCGGCCCGGCCGCGGTCGAGGCGGCCCTCGCAGGCGAGCAGGTCGGCGGTGGTCAGGACGCTGGGCGGGTTGCGACGCGCCAGCACGAAGGGAAGGTTGGAGGCCGTCCCGCCAGTCGCCACCAGGCGTTCGACATCGCCGTCGGGGGCGTGGGCAAGCTCCCGCAGCGCGGCCCTGCGCATACGGGCGCGCTCGTCGGGGTGGGGCGGATCCGACAGGTACGTGCTCGCCAGGACGCCCGACCCGATGGGCAGCGTGGCCGAGCGGACGAGGTCGTGTCCACGCGCGATCACGACCTCGGTGGACGCGCCGCCGAGATCGACCACGACCCATTCCCGCCGCGCGGCATGGCGGCTCGCCACACCGAGAAAGCTCAGCTCCGCCTCCCGCCGCCGCGAGATGATGCGCACGGGGACGCCGATCGCCTCGGCGGCCTGCTTCGCGAAAGCCTCTCCATCCGAAGCCTGGCGAACCGCTTCCGTGGCTGCGGCGATGAGCGTGTCGTAGCCGTGCTTGCGGGCCTGGGCGATCACCAATCGGAGCGCGCGAATCGCGATTCTTCCTTTGGTGCCGATCGCGCCGGTGTTCGCGACGCGCGGACCCAGCTCCGGCATCTCGACATAGTGGGCGACGTCTTCGAGCTTGTTGCGCACGACGTCCACCACGAGCACGTGAACGGTGTTGCTTCCGATGTCCACCGCAGCGAGCCGCATACGGGCCCACTCTAGAATCTCCGTGGGTGCCGGAAAAGAAAGGAGTTCGGATGGAACGCGACTCGATGGGCGAGATGGAGGTGCCCGCGGACGCGTACTACGGTGCGTCAACGCAGCGCGCCGTCCTCAACTTTCCGATCTCCGGCCAGCCCTTTCCGCGCCGGTTCATCCGCGCCCTGGGGCTGGTCAAGAAGGCCGCAGCCCAGACCAACAGCGAGCTCGGCCTCCTGTCGAAGCGCCGCGCGATCGCGATCGCGAGAGCCGCGCAAGAGGTCATCGACGGCAAGCTCGACGATCAGTTTCCCATCGATATCTACCAGACCGGCTCTGGCACGTCGACCAACACCAACGCCAACGAGGTCATGGCCAACCGGGCGTCCGAGATCCTCGGCGGCAAGCGCGGGTCCAAGCTCGTGCATCCGAACGACCACGTCAACCTGTGCCAGTCGTCCAACGACGTCATCCCAACCGCCATCCAGGTTTCGTCAGCGGTCGCCATCGCCGATGAGCTGATCCCCGCGCTGGATCAGCTGCAGAGAGCGCTGGAGGCGAAGAGCAAGGAGTTCTGGCCGGTGATCAAGACCGGCCGGACCCACCTCCAGGACGCGACTCCCATCCGGCTGGGCCAGGAGTTCAAGGGCTACGCGGGACAGGTGGAGGAGTCGATCCGCCGCGCGCGCGGGGCGTTGGACGAGCTGGCGAGCGTGCCGCTTGGGGGGACGGCGGTCGGCACAGGCCTCAACTCGCACCCGCGGTTCGCGCGGCTGGCGTGCGCGCGACTCGCCAAGGCGACCGGGCTCCCGATTCACGAAACGCGCAACCACTTTCACGCGCAGGCCACACTCGACGCGCTGGTCGCGGCCCACGGTGGGCTGCGCACGATCGCGATCAGCCTCTGGAAGATCGGCTCCGACATCCGGCTCATGGGCACCGGACCGGTGGCCGGCCTCGGGGAGCTGCGCCTGCCGGAGACACAACCGGGTTCCAGCATCATGCCGGGCAAGGTCAACCCCGTCATCGTGGAATCGCTGACGATGGTGGTGGCTCGCGTCCTCGGCAACGACCTCACGGTCACGATGTCCGGCCAGTCCGGCAGCCTGTTCGAGCTCAACGTCATGATGCCGGTCGCCGGAGTTGCCGGCCTCGAGTCGATCGCGCTGCTGGCGGCATCCGCCCGCAACTTCCGCGAGCGCTGCATCGAAGGACTGCAGGCGACCGAGCGCGGCCCCGAGCTGGTCGAACGCAGCCCCATGCTCGCGACCGCACTGAACCCCGTCATCGGCTATGACGAGGCCGCCAAGATCGCCAAGGAGTCGATCCGCACCGGCAAGTCGATCCGCCGGCTGGCGGGCGCCCGCGGCGTTTCCGAGGCGGCGCTGAACAAGGTGCTCGACCTCGGCAAGATGACCAAACCTGGCCTGGAAGGTCCGGGCGGAGGCGGCTAGCACCGCACGGAGTTGAAGAGGCGCCTACCGCATCCGCTGCGTCGGTTCCGGCTGCCGGCGGTGCTGCTGGGGGTGGTGATCGTCTACGGCATGTTGGGCTACATGCTCCTCGAGGGGTGGAGCCTGCTGGACTCGTTCTATATGACGATCATCACGATCTCCACCGTCGGCTATTCGGAGGTGAACAAGCTGTCCGACGCGGGCAGGATCTTCACCTCCACGCTCATCGTCGTCGGCGTGGGTACGATGCTCTACGGGTTCGGCGTCTTCGCCGAGACTCTCACCGACAACAGCTTCATCCACTACAGGAGAGAGCGGCAGTTGGAGCGTTCGTTGAATCAGCTCCGGGATCACTTCATCATCTGCGGGTACGGCCGTATCGGGACGCAGATCGTCGCCGAGTTCGAGGCGCACAACATTCCTTACGCCGTCATCGACCAGACCGAGGACGCGGTGCTGCGCTTACGCAACGAGGATCGGCTCCACGTCGAAGGGGATGCGTCCAGCGAGGAGATCCTCAAGCTCGCGGGTATCGAGCGCGCGCGCGGACTGATCTCGGCCGTCGACTCCGACGAGCGCGCCGTCTACATCATCCTCGCCGCGCGGGCGCTCAAGCCCGAGCTCTATCTGATCTCCCGCGCCGGCAGGCCCGAATCGATCCGCCGCCTGGAGCTGGCCGGCGCGAATCGGGTGATCTCCCCGTACCAGATGGCTGGCCATCGCATGGCCGAGCTCGCCGTACGGCCGGCACTCGTTGACGTCATGGACAGCCTTCATCACGGCGAGTCCGAGATCGCGGTCGAGGAGCTGCTCGTGCAGCCGAGGGTGGCGGCGGTGGGCAAGACCATAGCAAGCGCCGGATTGGTGAGCCCGGACGCGGCCAAGGTGCTGGCGGTGCGCCGCCGCGATGGCACGCTGCACGCCAACCCGGCCGCCGACCTGCTCCTGGAGGAAGGCGATCTCGTGATTGCGCTTGGCTCTGAGGAGCAGCTTTTCGCGTCAGCGGCGAAGCTCAGGTAGCCGGGCAGCAGGTTCGCGGGCGGACCCAAAATCCGCCCAGTAGAGTTGGTGCCATGAAGGCGCTCGGACGCCGCCCGGAGCTCGTCGCGCTGATCTCGGTCTTCATCGGCGCGGCCATCGTCGTGGGCAAGCTCGTGGTCGGGCTGCTGACCGGCAGCCTCGGGATCATCAGCGAGGCGGTCCACTCGCTGCTCGACCTCGCCGCGAGCGGGTTCGCGCTGGTCGCCGTTAGGACCGCGCGCAAGCCGGCCGACACCGAGCACCCATACGGCCACGGCCGCGCAGAGAACCTGGCCGCCTTCGCCGAAGGCGTCCTGCTCATGATCACCGCCGCGGGCATTGCGTTCGAAGCCGTGCACAGGCTGACCGTGGGCGGCGCCGCAGTGAACGCCGCCGGCTATGCATTCGCGCTGCTGATAGCGACGCTTTTCATCGAGCTCGGCCGGGCTGCCGTGCTGCGCAGAGTCGGGCGCGACGCGGACAGCGACGCCCTGCAGGCTGACGCCACGAACCGCTGGTCGGACGTGCTCGCGACCGTCGGCGTCCTGGCGGGCCTGATCGGCGTACGCATGGGTTTCGCCTGGGCCGACTCGGTGGCAGCTCTGCTCGTAGCCGTGATCATCGCGCGCGCCGCCGGGCTTCTGGCATGGCGCTCAGGCGACATCCTCATCGATCGCGCGCCGGCGGGCGCCGAGCGCAAGCTGCGCGCGGCCATCCAGGGCGTGAGCGGCGTCCGCGAGGTGCGCTCGGTGCGGGTTCGGCGCTCGGGACCCAAGCTGCTGGGCGACGCCGTCATCGCCACCGCGCGAATGCTTTCACTCGAAGCCGCGGGCAGGCTTGTCGACGAGGTCAAGCGGGTGGCCCGCGCCGAGCTTCCAGAGCTCGAACTGACCGTGCTCGTCGAAGGCCAGTCGCGCCCCAGCGACCTGGTCGAGCGCGTTCACGCGGCCGCCGCCCGCAATGGCGGTGTACGCGATCTTCACAACGTGACCGTCGAGCGCGAGAGCGATGGCTCGCTTCATCTCACGATGCACGCCAAGCTCCCAGGTGACATGACGCTCGCGTCCGCCTCGCTGGCCAGCGCCGGCCTCGAGAAGGCGCTGCGCGCCGAGCTGCCCGACGCCACGCGGATCGACATCCACCTCGAGCCGATGGAGCCGCACGTCGTGAGCGGTGAGGACGTCACGCAGCGCCGCGCATTGCTGGCCGAGCGGATGCGGGAGATCGTCGAGTCACACCCCTCGGTGAAACGGGGCGTCGACGTCGAGCTGAGCGACCGGCACAACCGGATCCACGCCCACGTGGTGGCGGAGCTGGCCGGCGATGTCAGCCTCGAGCAGGCTCATCAGGTCGAGACCGAGCTGGAAGAGCAGATTCGCCGCGCGCTGCCCGAAGTCAGCGAGGTCACTGCCAGGGCGACGGCGTGAAGCCGGGCATGAGGCCAGGTCGCGCAGACGACCTGCCCGCGGTGCTGGGGCTCATGCAGGCTGAGGTCCGTGGGGGTCGGCAGGACTGCGTGCCCGGCGAGGCCTACCTCCAGCGGATGCTGGCCGGCTTCGATTGGAGCTCGCGCTCGCGGGTGGTCGACGCCGCGCGTGGCCTGGAGGGTGCCGTCCTGGTCGCGGGGCGATCGACCCCGGCGGGCACCGTGACTCGGGTGTCCGTCGCATGCGGCCCATCGGACATGAGGCAGGAGCTGCTCCGCTGGGGCCTCGATCTTTCGAAGGCGGCCGGGGCGATCGCCGCGCAGATGTGGTGCGGCCGTGGCCACAACGAGGGCATGGCGGAGCTGGGCGCGGAGTACGTCCGCCCGTGGTGGCGCATGGACGTGAACCTTGCAGGCGACCCAACGGCGCCGAAACCAGTGCGTGGCTACGCGCTGCGGGATGGCACCCAGGTGGCGGGCCGGAGCTGGTCGGACCTTCACAACCTATCCTTTGCAGACCACTGGCGGTTCTCGCCGAGCCAGGAGGCCGAGCTGGTGATCGGACGCTCGCCCCACCTGTCCGTGATGGCGATCACTGAAGAGGGATCGCCGGCCGCGCTCGCGTGGGGCCAGGTCGAGTCCTACCTCGAGGATTCCCGACCGCAGCCGGTGGGCATCGTGAGCTCGGTCGGCACAGTCCCCGAGCATCGCCGCAAAGGGTTGGCCACCTGGCTGACGGCCGAGCTTCTGAACCGCCTCCGCGATGAAGGCGCCCGTTCGGCATCGCTATACGTCGACCGCTGGAACCGCACGCGGGCGTTCGAGGTGTATCGCAAGCTGGGGTTCCAACCGGCATTCGACTTGGAGGTCTGGGAAGCAGCGTTCACGCGTGGCGAACCGCCACACTGAGCCGATGCGGGGGTTGGGGGCGGTGGCGGCCCTGGTGATCGTGGCCGCGGCGGCATGCAGCTCGCCGCCGTCAACCCCACCCGCGCCATTGAGCCAGAACCTGAGCTCCCCGACCCCCTTGCTCAAGACGGCAATCGCCCAGGCCGCTCACCTCGGCCGCGCCGGCACGGCCACCCAGGTCGACCTCAGCCTCGGCCTCAAGGGGCGTTCGGCAGACCAGCTGGCCAGGCTCATCGCTTCGGGCCAGACCGTCACGCCGGAGCAGTACGCTACCGAGTTCGGACCTGACCCGGTCAAAGTTCAGGCGGCGGTCGATGCGCTCATATCGGACGGCTTGCATGCCGTGTGGCGCACCGGCTCTGCATTGATCGCGGCCGCTGGTCCCGCGCCCGCGGTAGCGGCCTTGTTCGGGGTCGACATCGAGTCGTACCGGCTCGCCAACGGGACCACGTTTTACGCCTCGCTGGACACCCCCACGATTCCGCCTGCGATTGCGGCCGTCGTCAGCAGCGTGACCGGTCTCGACGACTACAGGCACGAAAGCACTTATGCCGTGAGACCTGGCGGCTTGACGCCGACGGACGTGCTCGCTTTCTACAACCTGAAGCCTCTTCGCGACTCGGGACTGGACGGCTCCGGCATCACCATCGTCCTCCCCGAGATCGACGATCTCCCCAACCTCACCGACCTGGACAAGTTCGCGGCCATGTTCAGCCTGCCGCCGTACGGGCCGCTGCTGACGCTCAAGCGAGACCCTTCGTGGGGGACGCCCATGAAGCCGCAGGGCGAGACCGTCCTCGACCTCGAGATCATCCACCAGGTCGCGCCGGCCGCGAAGATGGTGGTCTACTTTTCGGCCCCTGACTTCGCCCACGCAGACCGTGCGTTCGACCAGATGATTAGCGACCATCTCGGCTCGGTCATCTCCGAGAGCCTGGGCGCATGCGAACCCGAAACGCCGAGCGGGCATCGATCAGCGTACGCGAGCATCCAGGACCGCTCCGTAGCGCAAGGGATGTCGCATTTCATCGCCAGCGGCGACAGCGGCGCCTACACATGCGGCCAGGCCGCGCCTCCAGCGGCGAGCTTCCCTTCGACGCTCCCGAACGTGACCGCGGTGGGCGGCACGACCGTGTTCGAGTCGGTGCAGGGGATCTATTTCAAAGAAGCGGCCTGGGGCGGCCCGGTGGCCGAGATCGGTTCGGGCGGCGGCGCCAGCCAGTTCTACCCGGTACCTGATTACCAGAAGGTCGTCGCGCTGGCCGCGGGCCATGGATTGAGGCAAGTACCCGACGTGGCCGCCGATGCGGATCCGGCCACCGGGTTCCACATCATCTTCAGCGGACAGGAGGGTCAGGCCGGCGGCACGTCGGCGGCGGCGCCGCTGTGGGCCGCGACCGTCGCGCTCATCGACCAGGACCTCAAGCGCAAAGGCCTCCGCGAGACCGGGTACGCCAATCCCGCCATCTACTGGATGGGGGTGAACGCTTCCAGGCTGCCCGCGCCGGCGTTCCACGACGTCACGTCCGGAAACAATCTCGCGTACGACGCCACTCCTGGTTGGGATTTCGCGACCGGGTGGGGGAGCATGGACGGAGCCGCGCTCGACGCCGCGTGGATCCTCTACATAAAAGGAGGGGGAGCGTGAGCGCCAAGGGCGGCGAGCGGCGACGTGGTCCTGATCGCCGCGGGCCTGACCGCCGCAAGCAACCGCCAGCCGAGCCGGCTGGACCGCAGCTCGTCTTGTGCCCGCATTGCGGGTCGATGGTGCCGGCCGGAGAGTTTTGCGGGCACTGCGGGGCCCACCTCACCCGTGGCAACGCCGGACGCCGGCACGCGTTCGCCGCCGTGCCGTCGGAGCCGGTCCTGCACCTGTCCATCGTGTCGACTCTCTTCCCGCACCTTCCACACCGGCGCGGAGGCGCCTTCCGCTGGGCATTGCTCACCGGGGGCGTGGCTGTGAATCTACTGGCGGCGCTTCACCTGTTCGCCCCGGCGACGATTGCCGCGGTCTTGGTCCTCCCAGTCCTCTACCTGCTCTACATCTATGAGGTCGAGGTCTACGACTCTGAGCCGTTGCTTCTGATCGCCGCTACGATGGTCACCGGCGCGGTCCTCGGCTACGCCTTCACGTCTGCGACCGGCGCCACCGTGTCGGGCTTCGAGATCAGCGGCGACACCGAAAGCAACTTTATTTTCGCGGGCGTTGTCATCCCCATCGCCGCCCAGGCTCTGATGCTCGTGGGCCCGCTCTTCCTCTTCCTGTTTCGAGGGGGGTTGCGCGAGCCGCTCGACGGACTCACATTCGGAGCCGCTTCGGCGCTCGGATTTACCTTCGCGACGACCCTCACCGCCACATGGCCGTTGATCACCGGTCCCCTGATCGGGAGCGGCTCACCTAGCGACTGGGCCTTGCGCCTGCTGAACGCGGGGATCCTGGTCATGCTCATCAACGCCAGCACCACGTCTTTAATCACCGCGGCGATATGGCTTCATCGGTATGACCTGCGTCGAGCCGGAAGCGGATGGCAGGCGAGCGTGCTGACGACCATGGTGATCGCCATCGGTGCCCAGGTGATCCTCGGCATCCTATCCGTGGTCGTGCCCGACCTGTTGCTCCAGGTTGGCATTCGCTTCGTGGCGATCGTGGCTCTGCTCATGTACGTGAGGCTCGTCATCCACCAATCGCTACTGGCCGAAGGAGCGGCCCACGAGATCGGCCCTGAGGCCGCGTGCCCCGAGTGCCACCGGATCGTGCCCACCATGCTGTTCTGCCCGGCTTGCGGTGTCGCCCGCGCGGCAGCCAGGCAGACGCGCATGCATTCGGCCGGGAAGTCATAGTGCGCTTCTGCGGGAATTGCGGCGCGCAGGTCCCGGCGGGCGCGCCCTTCTGCGGGCAGTGCGGGGCGCCTCAAGCACCGCTCCCGGTCGCGACCATGCCCGCCTACGCTTACCCCTCCGCGCCCGGACTCCCGCGGACGAGGTCGGGCGGGATCAGCAGCTCACAAATCATGGTGGCCGCGGGGCTGCTGATCATCCTGTCGGTGGTGACGGTGGCTGTCAGCTCGTTCGCCGTCTCTCAGGTGCTCAGCACTCACAAGCCGTGCACTTCGAATTGTGGACCGCGGATCGTGACCCCCCTGCCGGCGCCGGCCGCATACAAGAGCACTGCCTACGGTTTCGAGGTCGACTACAACCCCAATTGGACGGTGCGCAACCAGGACGCTCAAAGCGTCACCCTCGCGACCAGGCTTGGACAGCTGTCGGTTGTCGGCGCGAAGTCGGGCCAACCTCTCGATCAGGTGATGCAGTCGACGGTCAGCGCGTTGCCGACGTCGCAGTGGCAGAACGTCACTCACGTCAGCGACCTCAAAGGCGCCCACATCGGCGAGCAAGATGGGATGGGGGCCGTGTACTCCGCGAACCTCGTGGGGTCGAACGCGACCGCTGCCAAGGTCCGATTCGTCATCATCGCGGCGACCAGGAACGGCGTCACAGTGGTCATCTTCGGCGCCAATGCCGCCGACCTCAAGAACTATCCGAGCGGCATCCCGGAAGGCGAGCAGTTCGACGCGTTGTGCCAGCAGTTCCAGTGGGGCTAGACACGCTCTAGCGCTAGGCGGGCTCCGAAACCAAGCAGCACCACTCCGGTCACGCGCTGCATCCACTGCCGGACGCGCGGCGCGGTGATGATCTCGCGGATCCGCGTGATGAACAAGCCGTACACGTTCATCCACACCCAACCGATGACGGCGAAGATCAACCCGAGCTCGAGCAGCCGAGGCAGAAGCGCTTGGCCCGGCGCCACGAACTGCGGGAGGAACGTCACGAAAAACACGCCCAGCTTCGGGTTGGAGATCGCCGAGAGGAAGCCCTGCCGGAAGATCGCGTGCGCGGGCGCGGTGGGCGGGGCATCGGCCAGAAGATCCGCCGGGCGCCGCCGCGACTCCAGCAGCGTGCGCACTCCGAGGTATGCGAGATAGGCGGCGCCGACCAGCTTGAGCACGAAGAGCAGCTCGCCAGACGCCCTGAGCACAGCCGACAGGCCGACCGCGGTGGCGCTGACCCAGATCGCAAGCGCCAGTGCGATCCCGGTCGTGGTGAGGAGAACGCCGCGGCGGCCATGGGCCAACGCGTTCTTGGTGACGACCGCCATGTCCGGCCCGGGCGTCACCGCCAGGAGCAGCGAGACACCGATGAAGGCAAGCAGCTGCGTGTCCAACGTCATGTGGTGTCGGGGAGGTCGAAGCTGATCTCGTAGACCCCGCCGGTGAGCTTGGCGTGGTGAATCCAGCCCATCTTGCGAAGCAGGCCCAGCATCTGCTGATTCTCGGGCAGCACGATCAGGGTGAACGTCTTGATGCCGTGGTCGCGCGCCACCTTCGCCAGGATGGTGAGGAGCGCGCTCCCCAACCCGCGCCGCTGGAACTCGTCGACCACCGCGACCGCGGTCTCCGCCACGTCGGTGCCGACCACGCGGTCGTAGCGGGCGACGCCAACGATTCGCTCGGTGCTCTTGTGCGTGGTCGCGACCAGCGCGAACCGGTCGTTGTAGTCGACCACGGCGAGTCGATGCGCGAGCGCGTCGGGAAGGCGCTTCAGAGGCGAGAAAAACCGGAGATAGACGCTCCTCTCCGACATCGCGGCCACCGCGTCGATCAGCAGCGGCTCGTCATCCGGGACGATCGGCCGCACGTGGACCTTGGTCGAGTCGCTCAGCTCCAGCACGAGCGGCTCAAAACCAGGTGACGACATGTCGCCAACAAGGTAAGGGAACCGAGCCGTGGGCCTCAGCCCTACGATCCGCACTCATGGACGGGAGCCGGCGGTGGCGCAACCTCGGCATCGCCTCCGGAGCGCTCGCGGCGGCGCTGTTCGCCGGCTTCGACCTCTACCAGTGGGTGGCCGCTTACGGCTCGGACCACTTCCACAACGACTTCACGTTCTATTACGCCGCGGCGAGGATTGGAGTCACGCACGGCTGGCAGTCGATCTACGACCTCGGCCTGCAGCAATCCGAGCTGGACGCGATCGGATCGCGAATCAAGATCGCCGAGCTGGCGCGATACATCAGCCCGCCGCCATTGGCATGGCTGGCGCTCCCCTTCACCTTGCTTCCGTATCCGTTCGCCTACATGTTGTGGAGCGCGCTGCTGCTGGCGGCGCTTGCCGGCACCTGGTACCTGGGGGCGCCGGGGGCAGGCGTGGAGCGGCTCATCCACCTGGTGGCGGCGCTCGCATGGCTTCCGGTCATCTACGCACTCCAGCTGGGCCAGCCCGGCCTTTTCGTAGCGCTGGGGGTGGCCGGTTCGTACGCCTTGCTGCGCAAACACCGGCAATTCCTGTCGGGCCTGGCGCTGGGCGTCATCGTGCTCAAACCTCAGCTGGGATTCCTGCTGCCCTTCGCGCTGCTCGCGAGCGGGCGGTATCGCGCCGTCGCCGGCGCGGCGGTCGGAATCGGCCTGTTGTTGCTCGCGTCGGCGGTCAATGTCGGGCCGGGCGGCATCGCGGCGTACGCGCAGCGGCTGAGTTTCGCGGCGGACGTGCCGGTCAATCGCCAGCTGACCCTGGCCCTTGTGATCGGTGGCCTGGCGGCCGCACGCCTGGTGCAGGGGGCCATCGCCATCTGGGCGCTCGTTCTCGCGTACCGCCTTCGCAACCAACCGCCGGAGTGGATGTACGTGCTCGCGATCCTCGGCGGATTGCTGGCCACCCCCTACCTGCACATCGACGACCTGGTGATGCTCGGCCTCGCCGTCTGGCTTTACCTGCGGATTGCTGGACGGCCACGATGGTCGTGGGCCTTCGGGCTCGCCCTGGTCGTCGCCGCCGAAGGGATTCCGGAATGGGGACCGCTGCCGCTGATCGCCGGCGAGATCGCCTTCCTGATGCTGCTCTCAGTCGCCGCCCTTAGCCGTCAGGCCGGCGGCGCCGAGAACGACAAGGCTATCGGTGCGGTCGCCATCAACTCCCATGACGGCCGGCGCCTTCGCTGAAACGGCGAGCGCCGGCCTCCGACTCACCCGACCTCACCACCTCGATGCCGCCTCGATACTCGGCTCGCATCGCATCGTCGAGGCCCAACGCCCACTGCCCCAGCAGGCTGCGCCGGTCTGCGCGCAGCGCGCCATTAGGCAGCTCGGCCAGCATGCGCGCGAGCGCCACGGCCTCGGCCAGCGCGGAGCCCGGAGGCGCGAGCCTCTCGACCAGGCCGATGCCCAGGGCCTCGACCGCGGTCACCGGGCGGCCCGTGAGAATCAGGTCCATCGCGCGGCCCTGTCCGATCATCCGCGGAAGGCGGATGGTGCCGAGGTCGATCAGCGGGACGCCGAAGCGCCGGTTGAACACGCCCAGCGTCGCATCCCTGGCGGCGACCCTGAGGTCGCACCAAAGCGCCAGCTCCAGTCCGCCCGCCACCGCATAGCCTTCGATCGCCGCGATCACCGGCTTGTCGAGGCTCATGCGTGTCGGTCCCATGGGCCCAGGACCAGTCTCTTCGAGCTTGTTCCCTTCGCCGCGCGCCAACGCCTTCAGGTCGAAGCCGGCGGAGAAGTTGCCGCCCGCTCCGGTGAGCACCGCCACCGCCAGCGCGTCATCCTCGGCAAAACGTGCGAAGCAATCGACCAGCCGCCCGGCCGTGTCTGGATCGACCGCGTTGCGCACGTCGGGTCGATCGATGGTCACGATGACCAGCGGGCCGTCGAGCTCGTACCTGACGCTCACCGCGTGTGCGGGCTACTCCGCATCCATATATGGATAGCGGTGATCTTTGGGCGGAGCGTAGGTCTCTTTGATCGTGCGCGGGCTGGTCCAGCGGATGAGGTTGAGGATCGAGCCGGCCTTGTCGTTGGTGCCGGAGGCCCGCCCGCCTCCAAAGGGCTGTAGACCGACGATCGCGCCAGTGGGCTTGTCGTTGATGTAGAAATTGCCCGCGGCGTTGACCAGGGTGTCCGAAGCCTTGCGAATCGCGTGCCGGTCGGTCGCGAAGATCGCGCCGGTCAGCCCGTAGGGGCTGGTGCGGTCGACCAGCTCCAGCGTGTCCTCGAACTTTCCGTCCGCGTAGGGATACACCGTGAGGATGGGCCCGAACAACTCCTCCCTCAGAAGCTTGAAGTCCGGGTCCGTGGTTTCGATGACGGTCGGGCGTACGAACCATCCCACCTTGTCGTCACCCTTGCCACCCGCCACGACCTTCGCGGACTCTGACTTCCGCGCGAACTCGATGGCGCCCATGTGCCTGGAGTACGCGTCACCATTGATCACGGCACCCATGAAGTTGCGGAAGTCGGCGACGTCCCCTTGCGGTATGGCCTCGACCTCCTCCGCCATCTCCGACCGGAGACGCTTCCACATCGCTTGCGGAATGTACGCGCGAGACGCGGCCGAGCATTTCTGCCCCTGATACTCGAACGCTCCTCGGATCAGCGCTGTGCGCAGCGCATCCGAGTCAGCCGACTCGTGGGCGACCACAAAGTCCTTGCCGCCCGTCTCACCGACCAATCGCGGGTACGTTCGATAGTGGTCGATGTTCTGGCCCACCGTCTGCCACATGCCGTGGAACACTTCGGTCGATCCGGTGAAGTGGATGCCTGCCAGCTCCTTGTGTCCGAGGACTTGCTCGGAGATCTTGGATGCGCTCCCGCTGACCAGGTTGATGACACCGGGGGGCAGGCCTGCCTCGTTGAGGATCTCCATCAGGAAATGGCTCACCAGCAACGTCTGGGTCGCGGGCTTGAAGACGACGGTGTTGCCCATCAGGGCGGCGGCGGTGGGCAGGTTGGCGCCGATGGACGTGAAGTTGAAGGGGCTGACCGCGAAGACGAAGCCCTCCAGCGGCCGGTACTCGAGGCGGTTCCAGGCCGTGCCGTCGTTGATTGGCTGCTGGCTCAGCAGCTGGTCGCCGAAGTACGCGTTGTAGCGCCAGAAGTCGACGGACTCGCAGGCAGCATCGATCTCCGCCTGGTGGACGGTCTTCGACTGCCCCAGCATGGTCGCCGCGTTGACGGTGTCCCGCCACGGACCTGCCAGGAGCGAAGCAGCCCTCAGCAGCACAGCCGCACGTTCTTCGTAGGAGGTCGCGGCCCAGGCGCGGCGCGCTTTGAGTGCGGCCTCGATCGCGTCGTTGAAGTCTTTGTCCGAGCCGACGGCGTACTCGGCGATGGCCAGCTCGTGGCGGTGAGGCGAGCGGATGTCGCCCCTCGAGGCGCCCCACCGCCGCTCGCCCCCGATCTGCATGGGCACCTCGGTGCGAGCGTCGGTCAGCTCGGCCAGCCGGGCCTTCAGGCTCTTGCGCTGGGAGTCGCCGGGCGCATACGCGCGCACCGGCTCGTTGACTGGGGTCGGGACCTTGAAATGTCCGTCGGCGGTCATGGGATCTCCTGGTGTGAAACAGGCTGGCGCCAGCATCGATGATAGTGCCGGTAGCGGGAGGCCAAAAGTAACCTCAGCTCGTATCGGCCTAGGAGCCGTCGGACTCTTGGAGGCACTGCGGTGATCGGCCAATCTCCAGCCCAGGTCCCGTCCACGTCGGAACGCGTGCGCCGCACCGTCGCGCTCTTGTCGCGGCGGGGATTCGCCCTCGCCCCCGATCGGCTGGCCTCACTATGCCTGGGCGGCGCCATCTCGGAGGGAGACGTGCGGTGGGCAGTGGCGGCGTCGTCCGACCTGATGCTCGAGCACGGCCTGGTCCTCACGCGATCGGACAGCGTGCGTGCGGGCGAAATCGCGTCGAGAGCAGCAGCCCACAGCTCGGAGGCCCCGCGCTACCTGGCGATGACGGTGCGCTTCGTGCACACGCTGGTCTCTTTTGCCCCTTTCATCAGGAGTGTCTCGATCGCCGGCTCGCTGGCCAGCGGCGGCTTCCGCGCTTCTGATGACGTCGACCTCAACCTGATCGTCGACGACGGCCGGCGCCATCTCGCATACGTGGCCGTCAACGTGCTCGGCCTGCTGCATGCACTGGGCCACCGGTCCAAACCGGTGGACGACCTGACGCGCCGCCCGCTCGCGCCTCGGCTGATGACTGCCAACCTGATCCTGGAGCGCTCGCAATGCCATCCGCTCCTTCGCCAGGACGAGGACATGGCGTTCGAGATGGCGATGTCGCAACCCGTGTTCGGCCTCGACGTTTTCGATGAGGTGGTGCGGGCCAACCCGGCTCTCCTCGACCACTTCCCGCAGCTTGGTTACAGGTCTTCGGCAGTGATCGTCGACCCCGCCTCACGCCCGGGCCTTCCGGCGTGGATCTTCCCTCCCGTCCTCGACGGTGTCGCGCGCCGGGTTGGAGGCGCGGCCTGGCACTACATGCAGTGGACGCGCCGCGGCAGGCCGGAGGCGCTGGCTCGGGTCGCCTACGTGCGCGCCACCATGCGTCCGTACTCATTGTTCGACGAGCCGGACGCGAATTGATCACCACGATCACGCTCAGCATCGTTGCTTTCACGAGCATCGCGCTGTTCGCCTACGGCTTGAACCTTCTCTATCTGACGTGGCACGCGACCCGGCTCAAATCGAAACAACACCCGTTCGTCACAGCCGGCAGCGAGCCGCAGGTTTGCATCCAGGTCCCGGTCTACGACGAGCGCTACGTCGCCGAGCGCGTGATCGACGCGGTATGCGCAATCGAGTGGCCACGTGAACGACTTGAGGTTCAGATCCTGGACGATTCGGATGACGAGACTTCCGCGATCGTCAGCAAGCGCGCCGCACACTGGCGACACAAGGGGGTCGCAGTCACCCACATCCGGCGCGGGACACGTGACGGATACAAGGCGGGGGCGCTTGCACATGGGCTGACCCTGACCACAGCCCCATTTATCGCCATCTTCGACGCCGACTTCGTCCCGCCGTGCGACTTCCTGCGCCGGATGGTGGGCGCCTTCGACGACCCACAAGTTGGGTTCGCACAGGCCCGCTGGGGTCATCTCGACGAGGGCTACTCATGGTTCACGCGGCTGCAGGCGCTCGTGGTCGACTTCCACTTCCTGGTCGAGCAAGCGGTCCGTTCATCGCGGGGCTACTTCACCAACTTCACCGGTACGGCCGGGGTCTGGCGCCGGGCCGCGATCGAGGACGCCGGCGGCTGGAGCGGGGCCACCCTCACCGAGGACCTCGACCTGAGCTACCGAGCTCAGTTGAGAGGCTGGCGCGCCGCCTACCTGGAAGACGTGGTCGTACCCGAGGAGCTCCCGGTGTCGATCGACGCATATCGACGCCAGCAGTCGCGCTGGGCAACCGGTAGCTTTCAGTGCGCTTTCAGCCTGCTCGGCCCGGTATTGCTGAGTCGGAACCGGACCGCAGCTAAAGTCCAGGCGGCAATCCACCTGCTGGCGTACGGGGTAGGACCTCTGATGCTGATCCAGGTGGGGTGCTACCCGCTGCTACTCGTGACCGCCAGCCACTACCGATTTCCCTGGCCACTGGCATACGCGTCCTTTCTCACAATCCTGATCGGGATCACTCCGTGGATCTGCTTCATGGTTGCCCAGACGCGACGCGGACGTTCCTGGTGGTCCGGCGCGCATTCGATCCTGTTTCAGGTCGTTGGGGCCGGCATGTCGCTCAACACGTTGATCGCGCTGATTCGCGCCACCCGACCCGGCGGCGAGTTCGTGCGCACTCCGAAGCACCGCATCGTCGAACGGGGGCAAGAGTGGCGCGACCAAGCATATGTGCGGGTTGGCGACCCGAGGGCCGCGGCCGAAGCCATTCTCGGCTTGGCGGCTCTTGCCATCATTCCGGCCGCAGTTGCCGCGGGCCTATGGCTGATTGCCATGTACTCCGGCTTGTTCGCGGTTGGATTCATAGTGGTTGCGGGCCTAAGCGCGGTTGACCTGCTCGAGGTGATCACCCTGCGCCGCTTGGGACGGAGGGCGCTTACTCGCCTCCGCGTTGCGCTGCCAGGAGTAGGCCTGCTGGGACTGTGCGGCCTGCTGCTCCTGCTCGCCGCGCAAATGCCCGAACCGTTCGAAGACGGATACGGGCATTGGCTGATCGCAGCCAACCTCGCTTCGACTGGACAACTGCACGATCCGCTCTTTGGTATGGAAGACACCTGGCTGCCCGGTTATCACGTGATGGCCGCAGCGGTTCTGCGCGTCTTCGGCCTGTGGCAGCTCGGCTCGCTGAAGGCCCTTGGCGCGCTGCTGGGGCTCCTCACCCTCGCGTGCGTTTACTGGTTGGCACCCACCGTCCGGCAGGGCCGCATGGCCGTGATCCTGCTCGTGCTCAACCCGGTCTTCCTGTTCACATCAAGCTCGGCCGTGGTCGAGCCACTGCTGACAGCTCTCCTTGTCGGGGCCGCACTGGCGGCCGTCCAGCGCCGCATGCGGCTCGCCGCGCTGCTCGCCGCGCTGGCCGCGGTCACCGCGACCAAGGCCTGGATCTGGATCGGCGCCGTGTTAGCGGTCGTGGTCATCGAGCAGGTCCACGCGCGCGTGACGAGGCGCGCCACCAGACCGTTGCCCGCCGCCGCCTGGGCGCTGCCCGCGGTCGCACTGCTGGCATTCGTGCAGCTCGGTTACGCGCCCGCCAGCCACTCGATCGCGCGCGGGTCGGTAGAGGTGCTCTCCGCCAGTGCTCGCGGCAGCATTCCCGGCGGGGCGCTGGCCCGGCTGCTCGAGCTCACGACCACGTTCGGGCTGGCGGCTCTGCCTTTGTTCGCGCTGGGCCTGGTCGGGCTCGTTTGGGCCGTTCGCCGACCCGAGTCAATGGGCGGACCTGCCGCTTTGCGTTTCCTGCACGTGCCGGCGATGGTCTATCTCGTGGCGGTGTTCGGCCTCGTCGCCGCCGGCGCCTACAGCGGAAGCCACCGGTACCTCTACCCGGCGCTCCCATCGCTGGCACTGCTGGCGGCGGCAGCCCTCGACCGGCAGCAAGCGCTCGCTCGCCTGGGCGCGGTGGCCGCGGGGGCGCTGCTGGCGGTGGCTTTCCTGCCGACCTTCGCAAGCTTTGCTGCGGGCAATGCCGGCCTGATCGCGGCCGGACAGGCAGCCACCGGGGATCACGGCATGCTGATCACCGACTCGCCCGTGGTGGCCTTCTACAGCGGGCGGATGCCATCCGAGATCTCCGGCTCGCAGGCGCTGCCGGCAGACCGGCAGCAGGCGATCGCGTGGATGGACACGCATGGCGTCACCGCCGTGGTGCTCGAGGACATCAGCTACTACCGGGCTACCTCGATCTTCCCCGACCTCGCGAGCGGGCATGCGACCGCCCCTTTCGGAGCACTGGGCGCGCAGGCCCGATACCAGGTCGCGGGCGGCAAACCCGTTTACGCGTACCGATTGGGAACAGCGCTGCTGACGCAATCGATCTTTCCCGGGGTGGACGCGCGGATCGAGGGTGCTTTCGGAAAGGGCAAGACCGCGCCGCTGGCCAAGGGCCTGGTCCTCGAGATCGCGGGCAAAGACTCGGCGGCTGAGGGCATGGGTTTCGGGGTGCCGATCGTCCAGTACCCCGATGGCTGGGTCTATTCGAGCACCGCGACGACCGACGAGGTCTCGACGCCCACGAGCACGATCTGGAGACGAACCTACCAGCTCAACGAGATTGGTGGCGACGCCGCGCACGGCTATGCCTTCGTTCCCATCGAGTCGCGTGGCCTGATCGAGGTCACCTACACCATCGACACCACCGGCATCGCCGTCAGCGTGCACATGCTCCGGCTCGCGCCCGGTTTTACCGAGGTGGGCATCCTCAACGAGCAATCCTCTGCGTTCAACGACTTTGCTGCCGACAACGGCCCGACGCTGATCGATGGCAACTTCGGACGCTGGGTGCCGGTCGACGGCGCCTGGGCGCGGCTGCAGTCGAAAAGCCTGGGCGTGCAGTTCTCGCTGCCTTCAATCGCCGGCGCTCAAATGCATGGCGGACGCGAGCTCGTCCCGCCGGACTTCGACTGGGCCGGTCTCGACTACATCTTCGGGCCGTCGTTCACCGACACGAGCTACGTGATCAGGGTGCAAGAAGCGAGGTGAGTCAATTGGAAAGGGCCGACGTCGTTCTCGTATATCCGCAGAGAGCCCCCGCGCAGGGCCGGCACTGGATCATGCCTTCCCTCGGTCTCATGTACTTGAGCGCGGCCCTTCGGCGCGCGGGCTACAGCGTGCGCCACATCGACCACACGTTCCTCGAGCGCAGGGATGTCCTCGCCGAGATCGAACGCTTGCGCCCGTCGGTGATCGGCATCTACTGCATGATCACAATGCAGGACGAGGCGCTCTCACTCGCGGAGCAGGTCCGCGACAAGGCACTGACCGTAGTCGGCGGCCCCTACCCCTCAGGTGAGCCTGACACCTTCGTCGACCAGTTCGACCTCGTCGCGGTCGGAGAGGGCGAGGAGACCATCGTCCAGCTCATGCAGCATCTCGACGACCGACGCTTCGAAGAAGTTCCTGGCCTCGTCTTCAGGCGGGACGGCGAGATCGTCCGCACGACGCCGCGTGTCCGCAGCAAGGACATGTCGCACCTCCCTCTGCCATATCGCGGCGATATCCCCAATTCCGAGTACATCGATTACTGGCGCAAGCACTGGAAGGACGCCACCACGCCCCTCATGTCCACACGGGGCTGCCCGTTCCGGTGTGATTTCTGCCACAAGTCAGTGTTCGGCGACCTGTTCAGCGCCCGCCCGGTCGAATCTGTGGTGGCGGAGATGCACGAGATCGCCGATCTCGGCTACGACCACATATGGATGTCGGACGACCTTTTCACGCTCAACTACAAGCGCACGTTCGAGCTCACGCAGGCGATCGAGAAGGAGCACCTGCCCCTGACCTGGGAATGCCTCAGCCGCGTCACGCACGTCGACCAGGCGCTGTTCGAGCAGATGCATCGCGCCGGCTGCAAGCGAATCTTCTTCGGCATCGAGTCCGGCGACGCCAACGTGTTGAAAGAGATGAAGAAGGGGATCACGCCCGACCAGGCACGGGCTGCCGTCGAGGCGTGCGTGGCGGCGGGCATCAAGGCGGCCGGCTTCTTCATGGTCGGATACCTGGGCGAGACAACCGACTCCTTGATCCGCAGCATCAATTTCTCCAGCAGCCTGCCCCTCGACTATGTCAGCTACACGATCGCCTATCCGCTGCCCGGCACGGGCTTCTACGACCGAGTCCACGAGCGCCGTCAGAAAGGCGAGTGGCATAAGGTCCGGCACAACCGCCTGCTGTTCAACACCGATTTCTCGGAGAACAAGCTGCGGGCTGCGATCCTCAAGGGCGCCATCCAGCACAGGCTGAACAAGCTGCACCTGCGACCGGCGGCCAGGGCTTTCGAGCTCGCCACCAACCCGCTGTTGCGCGTCCTGCGTTAGCGTGGGAGCAAACATGACCGCGGCCTGGTCGAGCCTGTTCCGGATCACGGTCGGGTTGTACTGGCTGTACTTCGCCAGCACGAAATGGCTGGGGGTCGGGTGGGTGCATCCTCTGCTGCAGTCGGCCGGCGCCGCGAATCCGATTCCGGGTTTGCGCGAGCTCATGACCAACCTGGTCGCGCCCAACTGGTTCATCTTCGCGGCCGGCCAGACCGCAGGCGAGACGGTGGTCGCGGTCCTGCTGATTCTCGGACTGGCGACCCGATGGGCCGGGATCCTCGGCCTGCTGCTGGCGACCGGGCTGGCGCTCACCGTCGGGTTTGAGGTCAAAGACGACGGGTTTCGCTGGCTGTACTACCTTGCGGTGCTGGTCAATGCCCAGGTCATCGCGTCGGGGTCGGGCCCCATCGCCCTGTCGCGGTTCGGCTGGGTGCCCGCCTTCTTGCGCTGAGGGTGTTGAGCGGGCTCCATCAACTCCTGAGGTGCCCACGCTGCGGGACCGCGCCGGAACCGGATATGGCTGAGTGCAAGGGCTGCGGCCGTTCGATCGTTGCGGCTCGAGGGGGCCTTGACCTGCTCGACGATGAGGGCCGCCCGGCCGCCGACCGATTCGCAGCCCAGTACACAGCCCTGCGCAGGCGAGAGGGCTGGATCGGCGCGGACGGTCGCGAGGACCCAGACGGCGGCGAACCGCGACTGTGGCGCGGGCGTATCGATTCGGTGTCCCGAGCCGCCGCCGCACTTTCAAACCGGCGGACCGGAGCCGAGCGCCCGGTGGTGGTCGACGTCGGATCCGGTGGCGGCTGGGCTGCCCGCTATCTTCGTGATGCGGATGTCATCGCTATCGACCTCCTCGACATCGACAGCAGGTCTGATGTCCTGCAAGTGCGGGCCGACATGCGCAGGCTACCGCTTCGCGACTCCACGGTCGACGTGGCGTTCTACGCAGCGTCGCTTCATTACGCACGGGTTTCAGACGCGATCGGCGAGGCGGCGCGGGTGCTCCGTCCGGGCGGCCTCCTCGTCGCGCTCGACAGCCCGATGTATGGGGACCGCCGCCGGCAAGCGCAGGCCGAGGCCAGGTCCGCGGCCTACTATGCCGACGCAGGATTCCCGCAGCTGGCCGCTCACTACCATCCGATCGATGTCACGGCTCTTCGCGCGGCGCTCGCCGGCCGGGGCTTCGACGTGTTGCAGCTGGAGGCAGGGGCCAGCGCGCGGCGCTCGTGGGAGAGGCTGGGCCGGCCACGACGCTCCTCGCTTCTCGTCGCCAGGCTCGTTCTGACTGCCTGAAACCCCTTACGCTTTGACGTGCATGAGCGTCGATGCGGAGGGATATGGGTACCCGGAGCACCAGCGCACGATCGCGCGCTTGATGGAGGACGTCCGGGTCCTGTCGCCGTCCGGGGTCGAGCGAGTCGCGGCGGGCTGGGACGAGCATATCGGCGACAAGGGGCTGCCCCCGTTTCGCGAGGCTGAGAAGGCCGCGCTTCATGCCATCGAGAAAGCAGACCGGGGCCCCGCCTGGGACGAGGTGCGGCGCACGCTTTTCGGGCTGACCGAGTCCGGCCAGGCGCTGATCTCGTGGCGGGCTGAGCACGGCGAGCTCGGCCACAAGGCCGAGAGTGCGGCCTTCGCGGCTGCGCTCGGCCTCCTCGCCGACGGGCTGATCAGCAAGGACCAGCAGGCGACCCTGCTGCGCCCGATGGCAGAAGCGCTACCTTGGCTGCTGCCTTCGTAATCGTCAGGTAGCGGGGGTCGGCACTAGCTCCGAGAGGTCGGTCGCGGCGTCGGCAAGCATCTTCTCATCCACCGGCCGGCGGCCCTCGATCAGCTTGCCGCCGATCTCGTTGACATTTTTGTCGTTGATCGAAAGCACGGCCCGTATGAGCCCGCCCCGGATGTAGAACACCGAGAAGCGCAGTGCTTCTTTGTCTCCGCGCCAGACCGCGCGATCATCGCCGGCCGCGTGACCCCGATACTCGAGGCTGACGTCGTACTGGTCGGACCAGAAGTAGGGCAGCCTGGTCACGGGGGTGTGGCCCGACGCGATCGACGTTGCGATGCCGCGCCCATGATGCTTCGCCACCTCCCAGTGCTCGACGCGAATCGACTCGCCGAGGACCGGGTGCGGGTGCAGGGCGATGTCTCCGGCGCAGTACACGCCGTCCGCGGCCCGGAGCCCTTCGTCCACCCGCACGCCCGAGCCTTCGATCGACAGGCCCAATGCGCGCGGCACTTCGAGATTGGGATCGATGCCGATCGCGATCAGCACCACGTCCACCTCCTCGCGCCGCCCGTCAGAAAGCGTCACCGCCGTGACGCGGCCGCCGTAGCTGTGCCACTCGGTGACCATGGTCCCGGTACGCACGTCAACCCCGTGGTTGCGATGGATGGAGGCGTAAACCTTGCCCACCTCGTCGCCGAGGGCCCGCGACAGCGGCACCGGCGCCGACTCGACCATCAACACTTCCGTGCCGAGCTGCCTTGCCGACGCCCCCACCTCGGCGCCGATGAAACCGGCGCCGACCAGGAGCAGCCGCTTGCCCGGCTTGAGCGTCTCCCGGATCGCCTCGCTGTCGCGCAGCGCGCGAAGCGTGAACACGTTGTAGGAATCAGGCGCGTCCGGCAGCCGGCGAGGCGTGCCGCCGGTGGACACGACCAGCGTGCCGAACTTGATTTCGACCCCGCTCTGCAACGACAGCGTGCGGTCCCGGACCGACCCTCCGACCACCCTCTCCTGGAGCCTGATCTCGATCTTCTCGTTCGAGTACTCGGCCTCGTCGTGCAGGAAAACTTTCTCGAGCTCGACCTCGCCTCGAAGAAACTCCTTGGACAGATACGGCCGATCGTAGGGGCGGTCGCGATCGGCGCTCAGGATCGTCACCTCGCCGTCGTATCCCTTCTTCCGCAGCGCGAATGCCGCGGCATCGCCGCCGCCGCCGCCGCCCACGATGACGACTGGCTTCGCGCTCATCTCAGACCTCCTTAAGTCTTGCCTGTTTGACGCCTCATGCCGAGCAGCTAAGCGAGCGGGACGGCGTGCATCCAGCGATGTACGTCGGGCGCGGCGCCGTGCTGGATGTCGACCAGCGCCGAGCGCAAGCGCATAGTGACGGCGCCCGGCTTTCCGTCGCCAATGAGCCACGATGCACTGGCCGACTTCGCCGCGCCGACCGGCGTGATCACGGCGGCGGTGCCGCACGCGAATGCCTCGGTGAGGGATCCGTCCGCGCAGCCCGCTTGCCACTGCTCGACGCTGATCCGGCCTTCCTCGACCTCATAACCGAGGTCTTGGCCCAGCATCAGCAGGGAGTCCCGAGTGACGCCCGGCAGCAGCGTGCCGGTGAGCTCCGGCGTCACGAGCCTCGCCTTGGCCCCGCTGCCGAAGACGAAGAAGAGGTTCATGCCTCCCATCTCTTCCACCCAACGGTGCTCGATGGCGTCGAGCCAAACCACCTGGTCACAGCCATGCTCCGCGGCCTGGGCCTGGGCGAGCAGGCTGCCCGCGTAGTTGCCGCCGGTCTTGGCATCGCCCGTGCCGCCCGGCGCGGCCCGGCTGAATTCCTCTGACAGCCAGACCGTGACTGGCTTGACGCCGCTCGGAAAGTAGGAGGCCGATGGAGAGGCGATCAGCACGAATGTCACCTCGTCCGAGGGATGCACGGCGAGGTTGACCTCGCTCGCGTACATGAAAGGCCGGAGGTAGAGGCTGTGCTCAGGTTCGGAGGGTACCCAGTCCGCATCCAGTCGCACCACCTGGTCGATGGCTTCGACGAACGCACTGTCGGGCAGCTCGGGCAGCGCCAGCCTTCGGGCGGAGCGCCGGAATCGGTTGGCGTTGGCTTCGGGGCGGAAGACCGCGATGCGCCCATCCTGCTGCCGATACGCCTTGAGCCCTTCGAAAACCGCCTGCGCGTAATGGAGGACGGACGTGCCGGGGTCCATCGCGATCGGTCCATATGGACGGACCATGGCGCCATGCCAGCCGCGGCCTCGCTCCCAGCTCGCGATCGCCATGTGCTCGCTGAAAACCCTCCCGAACCCAGGATTCGCGAGGATTCGCCCGCGCTCAGCCGCCGGCGCCCGCTTGACGGCCGGCGTGACCTTGAACGTGAGACCCACGGTGGTGGCGCTCATAGCTCCGTTCAGTGTGACGCAAACAAATGGTGCGCCGGTGTCGCCGATTGGATAGAGGCCGGGCCTGGGGGCCCGGCCTCGCGAGAGGAAGGAAGGGGTTGTTCTAGAAGTAGCGCGCGGGGTCTTTGACGCCAGGCGGCTCCGACACGCCGCTCGCGGTCGGCGGCATGCCGGCGCTGGAGGAGAGCTTCACCGCCGGGCGGTTCACCGGGTGCCCGCGGCGAGGGGGTACAGGGGTACGCACCACGCGGTCCAGCAGGTGGGCCAGCTCGATCTCCAGTCGCCGGTCAAAGTCCATCTGTTTTGGCAACGCCTGCGCCAACGGGAGTACCCAGAACCGTAGAACCAGCACCCTTGATCAGACGGCGACACGTCTGACATGGGCGTCGTCAAGGTCGTGCGCGAGCTTGACCATCTTCAGCCGCAGCGGCCCTGGGCCCATTGCACGCGCGGCCAGCAGAGCCAGCGACTTGATGACGACGGGCCTCGCATTGACCGGTTTGGCGACTTCGCTGGTCCCTCCCATCTTATGTAGGAAACGCACGCGACGGCTCGAGTATCGGGAGGCCGCTAGAGGTCGGTCGTGCAGAAGAGGCAGCGGGTCGCGTGGGCGGGGATGTTACTGAGGCAGCGCGGGCACTCCTTCATTTCCGGTGCCGGCACTGGCGCCGGCTCGAAGCGCGCCCGGAACCGCACATAAGGCACCACGACGAAGAAGTACATGACCACCGCGATGATCAGGAAGGCAATCACGACGTTGATGAAGTCGCCGTACGAGAACTTGCTGTTGTTGATCGTGAAGGAGAGGCCCGAAAAGTCCGGCTTGCCGAAGAGGGCAGCGATCAACGGGGTGATCAGGTCTTTGACGAAGGCCGTGACGAGGGTGCCGAAGGCGATTCCGATGACGATGCCGACCGCCATGTCGACGAGGTTGCCGCGCAGCAGGAATGTCTTGAAACCGCTCGTCATGCCGCTCTCCTTACGAACTTCAAACCGACCCTCTTACGCAACTGGAAATTCAGGCCCATAACCGTCGTGCTTCGCGGCCTGGCGCAGAAGCTGGCGCTTGCGCCTCCACAGGCATTCGATCAAGTTCTTCCTCCGGGGAGAGCGCCGGAGTCCCGTAAAGACGCCCAGGCAGTCGACGTCGGCCCGCGACAGCGGTGCGAGCCACTCTTCCCTCGAGCCCGGCCGGGCGAGGTGCGCGAGCGCCCGATTCAGGCGTGTGAGCTCGAACGCGTGGCCGCCATTGAACTCCAGGGTCCCCTCGCTCATCTCCACATCCCTGCGCGCCGTGCTCCCCTCTAAAACGAAGTCCTCGAGGCCGCCTGAGCGAACCTTTGCGTCAATAACGCACAGGCTGTGGCAAGTACCGGGCGAACGCCGTCCGTTGAATGAGAAACGCGCCTTCATATGCAAAGCCCGGCAGGCTCAGTAGAATCGGCCGGGGGAATGTAGGTCCTGTCTTTGGAGACCGCGGGATATTCGGAGACCGGCCTTTGGGACCGGCTCGAGGCGTTTGCAAAGGTTGCGGCCGGCCTGACCGGCTCCCAGGACCTCGCCCGGGCGGCAGACCAGGCTCTGCAGCTGGCGTTGGAGTTGACGGGGGCGTCGGTAGCCTTCATCGGCCTGGTCGACGACGCCGGCGCACGCCAGCAGGTGTACTCACGAGCCGCCGACCCGGCGCGATCGGTGACCGGCGACGAGATCAACAGGCTGTTCGCCGCCGGGGCAAACAGGTCGCCAGACTCCGGTCTGGACGCATACTGCGGGCTGCCCCTTAGGGCCGGGGGCAAGGTCATCGGGATGATCGGGGTCGCGGGCGGGAAGACCTACTCAGCCGTCCAGCGCCGGGCGCTAGGCATCCTGGCCAACCAGGTCGCGGCTGCCCTGGAGATCTTCCGGCTCCAGCAGCGTAGGCAGGAACTTGTCGACGCGCTGGTCAACCTGCGGGCGGACCTCGATAGGAGCGAGAAGCAACGAGTCCTCAACGAGGAGCGCGCTCAGTCCGCGCTGCGCATCGAAAAGGCGCACGAGCTCGCGGTCGAGGCTCTTCTCGCCGTCTCCACGCACGCCCGGACCGGCGCGAGCTTCAGCGCTTTTTACCGGGGCCTCACGGAGAGCGTGGCTGAGCTGGTGGGCGCCGGCAGAGTGCTGTTCTGGCAGCTGAACGAGGACCGCACTCTGACTGCAATTCCAGGCGCCCATGGCATCGACGATCAGTTCATCGCCCGCCTTGGCCCGGCCCCGGCGGAGCCGTTCGGGAGCGACATCACCAGCCAGGTCGTCTACGAGGATTTCGTCTTCAGAGCGGCGATGTCAGACCGTGACTCGCCGCATCGCGCCGAGCTCGACCTGCTTGGCGTCACCAGCGCCATCAGCGTTCCGTGGCGCGCTGGGGACCAGCGACTGGGCGTGGTCGCCGCCTACGACTCGCGGCACCGCGACGGCTTTTCGATGGAGGACGCGTGGGTGCTGCGAATGGCCGGCCTGGCGGCAGGGCTCGTATGGCAGCTCAAGCTGGCGGAGACCGACCTGACCAAAACCATCAGCCGGCTCCAGAGCGTCGATGAGGCCCGCCAGCTTCTTCTTCGGAACATGACCACCGCCGTTGACAAGGCCCGGCGACGGTTTGCCAACGAGCTGCACGATGACGCCCTCCAGAAGCTGACGGCAGCGGAGCTGCACTTGCAACGAGCGGGCGAGCAATCGTCCCCTGTCGGCGACGCTCGTGGGCTGCTCGTCGAGGCCGAGCAGGCGCTCCGCAAGCTGCTGTTCGAGGTGCGGCCGCCGGCGCTGGAGGTGCCGGGCGGGTTCGAAGAAACGATCCGGGACCGGGTGACGATGATGCACAACGTGACCGGGATCGAAGCCGACCTCGAGCTCCGGCTCCCCGACGACCAGGCCCACGAGATCAAGTCGATCATCTTCAGACAGGTGTCCGAGGCCCTATCCAACGTCGAGAAGCACGCTGCGGCGACGCGCGTCCGGATCGAGGTCAAGGAACGCGACGGCGGCATCCACGGCGAGGTCGTCGACGACGGTCGCGGGTTCGTGGTCAGCGAGCGCGACCACCTGCCTGGGCACCTCGGTTTGTTGGCGCTGAGGGAGCGCGCCCTGCTCGCGGGTGGCTGGTGTGAGATCACGAGCGAGCCGGGAAGGGGCACGAAGGTCGAATTCTGGGTGCCGTTGGTACAGTGATCCAGAACCAGATCCGAGTCCTGATCGTCGAGGATCACCAGGTGGTTGCGGACGGCCTCTCGGCGCTGCTGAACGACCAGCCTGACATGACCGTCGTCGGCAAGGCGGCTTCGGTGGTCGAATCGGTTGCGCGCGCGCAGGAGCTCAAGCCGGACATCGTCCTGGTCGACTTCCGGCTCACCGACGGCACGGGGGCTGACGCCGGTGTGGGCATCCGTCAGGTACGGCCGGAGACTAAGCTCATCTTCCTCACCCGAGAGGACAGCGATGCCGCGCGGTTCGCGGCGATTGAAGCAGGCGCCAGCGCCTTCATCCACAAGTCGCAAGCCGCCGCCGAGGTGGTGGCCGCCATCCGCACGGTGGCCTCGGGCGGGACGCTGTTCACGCCACGCACGATCGCGACCCTTCTCAACAAGCGCCGCTCGATGGACAGTCACCTCGAGAGCCTGACCCCACGTGAGAAGGAGGTGCTGCGGCTCATGGCCGAGGGCAAATCGAGCCGCGACATCGGGGCCAAGCTGGGGATCAGCTACGCCACCGTCCGCACGCACATCCGCAGCCTCGGCAGCAAGCTTGGGGTTCACTCCAAGCTCGAGGCGATCGTCAAGGCGAGGGAGCTGGCTCTGATCGAGTAGCCGAAGCCTAGTTTCCGGCTACGCGTCGCCTTCTGGTCCGGCCGACTATGCGGATCGGCACCCCCGCCCTCTCCTGCACCTCCGACCTCTGCGCTTTGCGCCGGCGCTTGTCCTCGTACAGCTCGCCGTCTACGACCTCGTAGGCCGCCTGCCAGTCCTGGCCGTTCCGCCAGGTCGTGAGCCCGATGCTGATCTCGATCGGCTCAGGCGACCTTGCGGCCAGGCCGGCCTCGCCCACCGCTGCCCGCAAACGAGACCCCACCTCTTGCGCAGGTCCGAAGTCGGTTTCGGGCATCGCCACGCCAAACTCATCGCCACCGAGGCGGCCGCAGACATCAGACGTGCGAACCACGCGCTGGAGCTGCTGCGCGACCAGCCGGAGCGCGGCGTCGCCCGCGCGGTGACCCTGGCGATCGTTGACCCGCGTGAGGTTGTCGAGGTCGATCATCATCAGCGAGAGCTTTCGGTTGTGTCGCTCGGCGAGCGCCACCTCGCGCTCCATGACCCGCTCGAACTCCCGCCGATTGGCCAGCCCGGTCAGGTGATCGGTTCGGGCCTCGTTCGAGAACTGGCGAGACCGGTCGAGCGCGATCGCGACCTGGTCGGCGACCGCGGCCATGAACCGGAAGTCGGAGGCGCCGACCACGCGAGGCATCTTGGTTCCGACGGCCATCACACCAACGACTCTGCCTTTCACCCGCAACTGCGCGCGCAACGCGTTCCATTCGCCGCCCAGACCACGGCCCACGCGCGACTCCGAGCGGCCGACGGCCGCGACCATGGCTTTCACATGTGGCCCTGACTCCCGGGTGAACTGCTCGACCTCTTGTGGATTGAGGCCGGCGACATGGACGAGCCTGAAGGTCGAACGCTCCCGCGACCACAGCGCCCCGGCGCTCATCCTCAGCGCCGCCAGAGTCTCGACCAGAGCGACCTCGGCGGTCTCGACGACTTCGAGTGATCGACCCATCGAGGTCACGATCGCGGCCAGCCCGTAGAGCTCGACCTCCCGGGTCCGGTGTTCGGCGTCGAGATGCTCGAGATAGCCACGCACCACGCAGGTCGTAAGTCGCTCGATCACAGCCTCGAGCCGCCCGTGCGCGAGGGCCAAGATCTCGTCTCGCCCCCTCGTGCCTTCGATGGGCTGGGTGATGAGCTCGATGGTCGCGCGGCGATAGACGGCCAGCATGTCGAGCACCGTGTCCAGGGGTATGCCCTGGGCGGCCTTCAGCCGCCCGTAGTCCCGCGTGCGTCGCTCGTAGTCGGACCACGGAGGGTCGACGTCGGATCGCAGTGACGTCAACAAGATGTCGATGAAGCGGCCCGACGTCGCGATCAGGTCTTCGCCTGTGTCCTCGCTCAAGCGCACGAGCTCCGGTGAGCGTGCGCGGATGACCGTCAGAGTCTTTCGGCCGGTCTGGGCCGAATCGGCGGCCAGCCCGACCGCAAGCGAGTCGAGTATGTCGGCGGCACTGGCAAAGGCGCCTGCTGAGCCTGGATTCATCCTGCTTGAACAACGCCTGGCGCAGAGCCGGTTACCTGAACCTGAACTCGCCCGCCCGAACGGACTACCTCAACTGTGCGAGGCAAAATCCGCGCAACCGTACGGTGACTCGAGGTGCCCTCTGGAGAGACAGTACCTGCGGGAAAGCGCCACGCAGATGCGCCACCACAAGTCAGGGGGATTCGTGAGGATGCTCAACGAGGTCCAGGAGCCGGCCGATTCTGCTGACGAGCGTGAGCCGAAGTACACGCCAGGAAACGAGGCTGACTTCGAGCGGCTCTATCAGACGTCGTACGGCAAGATTCTCGGCACCTTGACGGCGGTGCTCGGCGATCGAGCAGCGGCGGAGGACTGCACCCAGGACGCGTTCGAGCGCGCGTACAGGAAGTGGAGCTCATGGCAGCCGATCGCGCCCGCCGAGGCCTGGGTTCACCGCATCGCGATCAATGCCGCCGTCTCACATCAACGGAAGATGCGGCTCCGCGAGGTGGGCGAGGTGATCCGGCGCGTCGGGCGACCGGGACTCGGCCCGGATCCACAGGACCATGTCGAGCGACGAGACCTCGCCGAGGCGCTGGCCAAGCTGCCGCCCAAGCAGGCGGCCGCAATCGTGCTCCGCCACTACCACGGCTACACAAACCGGGCGATCGCCCATGCGCTGCGGATACCGGAGCGCACGGTCGCCTCACGGCTCGCTACGGCCAAGGACCGCCTCAGGGTGATGCTGGCGCACTCTTACGGTGAGGCGAGCGACGCCGTGGTCATCCCAACGCGCGTGGCGGCCGCCGACTGAGCCGCCACCCGGCCGCAAGGCCGCGATTTTCCGCATTACGAGGTTGATCTCTGATGCAAACCAGGTACGACAAGGAAGGCAGGCGGGTCCCGGACACCGGTCGTGGGTGCGGGTGCGAGCTTTGCGCCGCGTTAGGCGCCCCGCGCTATGAGCGGCGGCACTCGGTGCGCATTACCGTATGGGGCCCGGTGCGCCGCCGGCTGGCACGCTGGCTGCGGATTCTGACCCTCAACCGGCGGTCGGAAACGGCGTAGTCGAATCTCCCCTAGCCCGGCGAGGGGCCCATTGGCCGACCGGGTGATTGGCCCACTCCAGGCGTTGTATCAGTGGCGCGGGTGCTGACCCGCTCAGCGGCCGCGCCGTCAAGAGAGCGGGCCGAGGAGTAAACCCCGGCCCGCTCGCCTTGTTCGCTCTTGTTGCTTCAGTCGGTGTGCGGCTTCAGCCCTTCCGTGTGGCTGTGCTGCGAAACCATGACGCTGCGAGAGAGCGTGACCGCCACCAGGCGCGCGAGGCCGATCGCGACCAGCGAGTAGATGAGGATCGCGAAGACCAAAGACAGCTCGAACACTGACTGGCCACTGACGAAAGTCGGCAGCAAGCCGTGGAAAGGTGCGAGCAGGAAGTCGGTCAGTCCGTAGGTGAAGCTCGCGAAGCCGGCGTGCGGATTCGCCCCCAGCAGCTTGAGCACCAGCCGGATCAGCAGGAGGGCATCGATGACCCCGAAAACCAGGTAGATGACCTCCATCGCCCGCCGCGCCGGAGTCGAGCTCTTGACGATGGACGCCTCCCGCATCGGCGTCGCACCAGTCTCGTTGACGACGGTCGATTCCTCGCGGACGGCGCCTGACGACTCGTCGCGTACGAAGTTGGTTTCCTTGTGCTCCATGGCACCTCCTAAGTCGAGAAAGAACGCGGGTCTAGAGATGTAAACGCCCGAGTGGGGGCGCCTACCCGGACTTGCTGCTCTTGGCGGGCGTCTCCTGTAAAGAGTTGTTAGCCGGCTCGCAAGCCGGGTGGCGCCACGAGGTCTACGTCGCCTTCGGCGACGGATTCGCCGCCGGCGTCGGCGATGGCTGCGGCGAGGGCGAGGGCGAGGGCGAGGGCGATGGTGACGGCTGGGGCGATGCGCTGGGCGAAGCTGACGGGCTCGCCGAGGGAGATGCGCTCGGTGATGCGCTGGGTGACGCGGTCGGTGACGGCGATTCCGTGCAGCTGCTCTGCGTACCGCTCAGGAAGATCTCCTGCGCCTGCGCACCGCATCCACGCACGATCCCCGACGGCTGGCCATACCAGTCGCGCATCTTGCTCGGGAGACCATTGACGAAGCGCGCCATGATGGTCTGGCCGACGCTCTCGCCGAAGGCGCGGATCATCCCGCCGCCGCCGTTGGGGGCCGTGTTGCCGACCCACACTCCGGCCACGATGTCGGAGTTGTAGGCCATGATCCACGAGTCGGGGATCTGGCCGTGGCCGTTGTCGCTGGTCCCCGTCTTGCTTGCCATCTGGCGCTTCCAGCCGAAGCCCCACTGGTACTGGTATCGCTTGAGCACATCGGTGATCAGGTAAGCCTCGGCAGGCGTCAGGACCGTCTGCCCACCGGTCAGGTCATGCGTGAAGACCGTCTTGCCGCTGCCGTCGTCGACCGACTTGATGACGTTGAGCTCGATCTTCTGGCCCTGGTTGGCAAAAACCTGGTATCCCTGCACGTGCTCCTTCAAGGTCACGTCGCTCCCGCCGATGGCGGTCGAAAGTCCAGGGTCGAGGTGGCTCTTGATCCCCATCGCGTGGGCCAGGGTGATCACGTTGCCGATCCCTTCCACCTGGCCCACCTCGACCGCCGGGATGTTGCGCGAGTAGACCAGCGCCGTCCGCGCGGTGATCATCCCCATCCCACCGTTGTCGAAGTCGTGCGGTACGTAGCCGTTGAAGCTCTGGGTCGTGTCGTCCAGCATCGTGGCGAGGGTGATCTTGTGGTCGCGCAGCGCAGCCTCGTAGACGTATGGCTTGAACGATGAGCCCGGCTGCCGCTCCGCCAGCACGACGTCGTATTGGCCGGCAATGGCGTCGTTGCCATAGTCGGCCGAGCCGATCCAGGCCAGCACCTCGCCGTTCTTCGGGTTCGCGGCGAGGAGGGCCGCGTTGTTGATGTTCGCCCACGACAGGTCCGCGACGCCGTTCTTCACGGCGGCATCCGCCAGCTGCTGCAGGTCGAGGTCGAGGGTGGTGTGCACTACGATGCCGCCCTGCTGCACGGCGGCGGAGCCAAACGTCGATTCAAGCGACGAAAGCACATAGTCGACGAAATGCGGCGCCTTGCTCTGCCGCGCGGTGGCCTGGATCTTCAGCTCGCCCTTGATGTCCTCTTTGGCCGCCTGGTCCGCCTCGTGCTGCTTCAGGGAGCCGATGATGACCATCCCGTCGAGCACGTATTGCTGGCGCTCGCGCGCCAGGTCGTAGTGGGCCTGCGGGTCGTAAGCGGCCGGTGCCTGAATTAGCCCGGCCAGGAACGCCGCCTGCGCGGGCGTGAGGTCTTTGGCGTCCTTGGTGAAGTAGGTGCGCGCCGCGGCGCCGATTCCGTAGGCTCCGTGACCGTAGTAGACGCGATTCATGTACATGGTCAGGATCTGGTCCTTCGAAAAGCGCTCTTCGAGCGCGATCGCAAGGACCACCTCGTGTACTTTGCGGGTGACCGATTTCTGCGGAGTCAGCAGCTGGATCTTCACCAGCTGCTGGGTGATGGTGCTGCCGCCCTCGTTCAGGCCCCGATGTGTGACGTCCACCCACAGGGCGCGCGCCGTCGAACCGGGGTCGATGGCCCCGTGGTGGTAGAAGTTGCGGTCTTCCGCCGCGAGCGTCGCCGCCGAAGCGTATGGCCCCATCTCGTTCAGGCGCAAGCTCACGTGGTAGTGCCCGGCGGGGCTCCAGTCTTCGATCAGGCGGCCGTTGCGATCGAGCACTACGACGTCGCCCGCGGCGAGCACATCCTGGCTCGGATCCGGAAGATCCTTGACCGCCCACAGCACGTAAAGCGTGGAGAGGACGAAAACGATCCCGACGGCCGCGGCGATCCACACCCGCTGCGCCCACACCCAGCCGAAGAATCCGCGGTGGATAGTGGTGGGTTGCGGACCGCGGCCGGTTGGGGTTTTAACCACCCTTCGCGTTCCTCCTCGTAGCGCCATTTGTGGCCGTTTCGGCCTGCCGCTCGGCAATGGCGACTTTACGACGACAACGCCGGGTCGGGGCGGGCTACTCGGAGCCGCCCAGCCTGTAGATTGAGTCGCAAGTAGCTCTCACGCGCCAGGCGTTCTTCTAGGTGTGACCGCCTCTCGAGAGGTGGTCACGCCAATATTTGAGGGAGGTGCTCTATGGAGCTATCGCCTGGTGGCATCATCGCGTGGATCATCGTCGGACTCATTGCGGGTTGGGCTGCATCCGTGGTCAGCCGAGGTCATGGCTATGGGCTCATCGGGGACCTGGTGGTCGGCCTTGTCGGCGCCCTCATCGGCGGCTTTGTGGCCGGCCTCTTCATCCAAGGCAGCGTGGGCTTGATCGGCACGATCATCATCGCGTTTCTCGGCGCCCTGATCCTGCTCTTCATCCTCAGACTGTTCGGGCGCGGCCGGGCTTCAGCCTGACGACCTGACCTGCTCCTCCTGGGGCCCGGAGGCGAGGCCCCAGGAGACCCTTCTTGACTACCTCAGTTGTACGGCGACGCGACCCTCCCCGGCGCGGTTTGATTTAGGCCGGAGAGACTCGTAGGAGGGGCGACGTGGAGGTTGTAGCCACCCTGCCGGACAGCCACCGGCAGCCGGGTGCGTCGGGCTTGGGTGAGCCCGGACGGCTGCGAACCGCCGGCCGGCTCAGGCCGCGGCAGGGCACGCACGCGGGGCAGAGATTGGAGAAGGCCCAGGCGGCCGCATCGATCGCGCTGGAGGCCGTCTCGTCCTACCTCGAGGCGGAAATGGAGCTGCCGGCATTCTTCGGCCACGTCGCCGAAACCGTCGCCGCGCTGGTGGGGGCGCGTCGAGTCGCCTTCTGGCGTTTTGCCCCCAATGGCCTCCTGCAGCTTCAGCGAGAACCCTTCGGCTTTCCGGCTCAAGCGCCGATCCGGAACCTCCGGATCGACCTGACACCTGATGGGGATGGAATCGTCGAACGAATCGTCTTTCGCGACCAGCTCGATATCTACGATGGCACCTGCCCGGCGCTCGACGATTTCTGGCGGACGCACGGCCTGCGGGGCTTTCGGAACTCCATCGCCGTCTCCTGGCCGGCGGGCGGCCGGCGGATCGGAGCACTCTCCGTCTTCGACTCCAGGCGCGGCTTCACGACCGACGACGCTTGGGTGCTTCGGGTCGCGGCGATGGCTACCGGACTCGTCTGGCAGTACCGCGAGACCGAGGAGGAGCTCGATGTCGCCGTGGAGCGGTTGAAGAAGGCGATGGGAGCCCGTCGCCACCTTCTGGCCAACGTCGCCGCCGGCGGCGACGAGGCCCGGCGCCGATTCGCAGGCGCGCTGCACGACGACTCATTGCAGCTGTTGACCGCCGCCGAGCTGCAGCTCGAGCGCATCCGCAACGAGGCCGGCGAAGGCCGCCAGAGGGCGCAGCTCGACCAGCTGGCGGGGACCATCAGGAAGGTCGAGGATTCGCTTCGGCGGCTGCTGACCACGGTCAGCCCCGCAGAGCTCGACCTGACGCTCGGCCTCAAGGAGGCAATCCGTGATCGCCTCGAAGGGCTGCGGGTCTACAGCGGCATCGAGCCCGACATCGACCTCAACTTTCCGGATGACCTCCCAGACCACCTGGATTCCATCGTCTTCAAGAACGTGGCCGAAGCCCTCACGAACGTGGAAAAGCACTCCCATGCGGCTCGCGTCCGAGTGGCAGCCTCGGCCCTTGACGGGGGATTGATCGTCGAGGTGGCCGATGACGGCGCCGGCTTCGTGGTCGACGAGAGCCTTCACGTCCCCGGCCATCTGGGGCTCTTGGCCATGAAAGAACGCGCCCTGCTCGCAGGCGGCTGGTGCCGCATCGTCAGCGAGCCGGGGGCCGGAGCAAAGATCGAGTTCTGGGTGCCCACCGCGTAAAACCTCGGACGACTTCGGGAGCAAGGAAAGGTAAAGGAGAGGACGAATCACAATGGCCAGCAAAGCCCTAGCCGCTGAAAGCATCGATCCCAGGGTGATGCTGCGGGTTCTCACCGCGGTCAAACGCGGGGATTTCACCGTCCGCATGCCGGTCACCTCGACAGGACAGGCCGGCAAGGTGGCGACCGCCATCAACGACATCATCGAGTCCAACCAGCGCCTGGAACGCGAGCTGCGCCGCCTGAGCAAGCGGGTCGGCCAGGAGGGCCAGATCAAGCACGCGTCCATCGGCGACGCGGGCGGCGCGTGGGCCGCCACACTGGACGCGATCAACGACCTGATCGAGGACGTGGTCCGCCCCAACACCGAGATGGCCCGAGTCATCAGCGCGGTGGCCAAGGGTGATCTCTCGGAAACGATGCCGATGGACATCGACGGTCGCCGCCTCCAGGGACAGTTTCTGGAGACCGCGCGAATCGTCAATACGATGGTCAACCAGCTCCGCGCCTTCAGCTCCGAAGTGACCCGTGTGGCCCGCGAGGTGGGCACCGAGGGCAAGCTCGGTGGCCAGGCGAACGTACCGGGCGGCGCCGGCGTCTGGAAAGACCTCACCGACAATGTCAACTTCATGGCCGGCAACCTCACCGGTCAGGTCCGCAACATCGCCGAGGTCACCACCGCGGTTGCCAATGGAGACCTTTCCCGAAAGATCACGGTCGAGGGGCAGGGCGAGATCCTGGAGCTCAAGAACACCGTCAACACGATGGTCGACCAGCTCAACGCCTTCGCCTCCGAGGTGACTCGCGTCGCGCGGGAGGTCGGCACCGAAGGCAAGCTCGGCGGCCAGGCGGATGTCGAGGGCGTGGGCGGCACGTGGAAAGACCTCACCGACAACGTCAACCTGATGGCGGGCCAACTCACCAACCAGATCCGCAACATCGCCGACGTCACCACGGCCGTCGCCAACGGAGACCTTTCCAAGAAGATCACCGTCGACGTCCAGGGCGAGATCCTGGAGCTCAAAAACACCATCAACACGATGGTCGACCAGCTCAACGCCTTTGCCTCCGAGGTGACCCGCGTCGCGCGCGAGGTCGGCACCGAAGGCAAGCTCGGCGGCCAGGCCCAGGTCAAAGGCGTCGGCGGCACGTGGCAGGACCTCACCGACAACGTCAACTCGATGGCCGGCAACCTGACCAGCCAGGTCCGCAACATCGCCGAAGTCACCACGGCCGTCGCCAACGGAGACCTTTCCAAGAAGATCACCGTCGACGTCCAGGGCGAGATCCTGGAGCTCAAGAACACCATCAACACGATGGTCGACCAGCTCAACGCCTTCGCCTCCGAGGTGACGCGCGTCGCCCACGAAGTGGGGACCCAGGGCAAGCTCGGCGGCCAGGCCCAGGTCAAGGGCGTGGGGGGCACCTGGAAGAACCTCACCGACAACGTCAACTCGATGGCCGGCAACCTGACCAGCCAGGTCCGCAACATCGCCGAGGTCACGACGGCCGTCGCCAACGGCGATCTCTCGAAGAAAGTCACCGTCGATGTCCGTGGGGAGATCCTGGAGCTCAAGAACACCGTCAACGTCATGGTCGACCAGCTCAATGCCCTGGCCGGCGAGGTCACCCGCGTGGCCTACGAGGTGGGCACCGAGGGCAAGCTCGGCGGCCAGGCCGAGGTCAGGGGCGTCGGCGGCATCTGGAAAGACCTCACCGACAACGTCAACACGATGACCGCCAACCTCACCGACCGCACCCGCAACATCGCCGACGTCACCACGGCCGTGGCCATGGGAGACCTCTCCAAGAAGATCACCGTCGACGTTCGCGGGGAGTTCCTCGTCCAGGCCAACACGATCAACACGATGGTCGACCAGCTCAACGCGTTCGCCAATGAGGTCACCCGCGTCGCTCGCGAGGTGGGTACTGAAGGCAAGCTGGGCGGCCAGGCCGACGTCAAGGGCGTCGGCGGAGTCTGGAAAGACCTGACCGACAACGTCAACACGATGGCCAGCAACCTTACCGACCAGGTGCGAGGCATCGCCCGAGTGGTGACGGCGGTGGCCAGAGGTGACCTCAGCGGCAAGCTCACGCTGGAAGCCAAAGGCGAGATCGCGGAGCTGGCCGAGACCATCAACAGCATGACCGGGACCCTGGCCATCTTTGCGGAGCAGGTCACGAGCGTGGCTCGCGAGGTCGGTGTGGAGGGCCGGCTCGGTGGACAGGCCCGCGTTCCTGGCGCCGCGGGCACATGGCGGGACCTGACCGACAACGTGAACCAGCTGTCGGCGACCCTGACCACGCAGGTGCGCGCCATCGCCGATGTCGCCACCGCGGTGACCAAAGGCGACCTCACGCGATCGATCGGGGTCGAGGCCAGCGGTGAGGTTGCCTCCCTCAAGGACAACATCAACGAGATGATCGGCAACCTGCGCGAGACGACCGAGAAAAACACCGAGCAGGACTGGCTCAAGACCAACCTCGCGCGATTCGCCCGCATGCTGCAGGGCCAGCGCGACCCGATGACGGTGTCCAAGATGATCCTGTCCGAGCTCGCCCCGCTGGTCAACGCGGAGCAAGGCGTCTTCTACGGCATGGTGGAGCCCAACGGCAGCGAGGCTCATCTCGCCTTCCAGGCCGGATACGCATACAAGGCTCGCAAGAACCTCCCTACGCAGTTCAGGCTCGGTGAGGGGATCGTCGGGCAGTGCGCGCTCGAGAAGAAGCGCATCGTTATCAGCGACGTTCCGGCCGACTACGTCCGCATCACCTCAGGCCTAGGCGAGGCCAAGCCCCTCAACATCATCGTGCTGCCGGTGTTGTTCGAAGGCGAGGTGCGCGCGGTCATCGAGCTCGCATCCTTCCAGAAGTTCAGCCCGACGCACCAGGACTTTCTCGACCAGCTCATGGAGAGCATCGGCATCGTCCTCAACAACATCGATGCGAACACCCGCACCGAAGAGCTCCTCAAGCAATCGCAGTCACTGGCCAACGAGCTTCAGAGCCAGCAGGACCAGCTGCAGCGCACCAACGATGAGCTGGGGGAGAAGGCGCGCCAGCTGGCGCAGCAGAACGCTGAGATCGAGCAGAAGCGCAACGAAGTCGAAGTGGCCAAGAGCCTGGTCGAGGAGAAGGCCGAGCAGCTCGAAATCACGTCGCGCTACAAGTCCGAGTTCCTGGCCAACATGTCGCACGAGCTGCGGACGCCGCTCAACAGCCTCCTGATCCTGGCGCAGGAGCTGGCTGACAATCCCGACGGAAACCTGCTGCCGAAGCAGACCGAGTACGCGACGATCATCCGCTCGTCTGGAACCGACCTTCTAAAGCTCATCAACGACATCCTCGATCTGACCAAGATCGAATCCGGCACAGTCGCGCTGGAGATCACGGATTGGCCCCTGTCGGAGCTGCAGCCGCTATTGGAGCGGACGTTCAGGCATGTGGCAGAGGCCACGAAGCTGGGCTTCGTGATCGACCTCCGGCCTGGCCTGCCGGCGACGATCCCGACCGATCCGCAGCGCCTCCAACAGGTCCTGAACAACCTGCTGAGCAACGCGTTCAAGTTCACCGAGACGGGCGAGGTCGAGTTTCGGGCCGAGCTCGCAACCTCGGGCTGGAGTCCCACCAACGATGCCCTCAACCAGGCCGAGGCGGTGATCGCCATGAGCGTCACCGACACGGGCATCGGCATTCCACGAGAACAACAGCAAACGATCTTCGAGGCCTTCGCCCAGGGCGACGGGACCACGAGCCGCAAGTACGGTGGCACGGGATTGGGCCTCTCCATCTGCCGCGAGCTGACACGGCTGCTCGCCGGCGAGATCAGGCTCGAGAGCAAGCCAGGAGTGGGCAGCACGTTCACCCTTTACCTGCCCATAGCAAGCCCAGTGGTGGCGTGGTCGGGCGTGCCCAACGACGCTTCGTCCAACGGCTCGGCCGGGTCCGGCAGCGGGACTCCGCGATCGAAGGTGAAGCCGAGCGGTCCAGACTCTGAGTGGAAGACGGAGCCGGCGCTCGCCGTCCTCGACCGCCCGCGGGCCGAACCCGCGCTCAAGCACGTGCTCGTTGTCGAAGACGAGCCCGCGCAGAGGCAGCACATCGTCCAGCTCATGGAACCGCTGCCCGCGACAGCGACCGCGGTCGCGACCGGCGAAGAGGCCGTGGCTGCGCTCGAGACCCAGAGGTTCGACTGTGTAGTCATCGATCTGGGGCTGCCGGGAATGAGTGGCTGGCAGGTGATCGATCAGGTGCGGAGCAAACCGAAGCTGAGGTCGACTCCGGTGCTCGTCTACACGGCCAGGGAGCTCACCCGCAAGGAGGTGCTCAAGCTCGGTCGCGCCACCAAGTCGATCGTCGTGAAGGAGGTGCGTTCCCCTGAGCGCCTGCGGGACGAGATCGGCGCCATCCTGAGCAAGGAGGCGGGCGAGAATGCGGCCGACAGCGTTTCGATCGAGGTCTCGCTGGCGGGCAAGAAGGTTCTGGTCGTAGACGACGACGTCCGGAACATATTCGCGCTCACCGCGCTGCTGGAACGCCAGGGAATGGACGTCATGTCCGTGGACAGCGGCGCCGACGCGCTCGAAACGCTGCGCGACAACGGGAACATCGACATCGCCGTGGTCGACGTGATGATGCCGGAGATGGATGGCTACACCACGATGGCGAACATGCGCAACCTGCCGACTTTTGGGGAGCGGCCGATCATCGCGCTCACGGCCAAGGCGATGAAGGGAGACCGCGAGAAGTGCATTGAAGCGGGTGCGTCGGACTACATAGCCAAGCCTGTCGACAGCTCACATCTTGTCGGCATGCTGCGCTCGTGGCTCAGCCATTGAGTGAGCGCCGTGGGGCGCCCAGGAGCCCTGATTGAAGGCCTTGGCCACACAATCGGAACACCAGAGCATCGAAGGGATCGAGACCAGGCTTCTGCTCGAGGCGATCTCTCTTCGATACGGCTACGACTTTCGCGAGTATGCGGCGGGACCGCTGCGTCGCAGCATCTCAGCAGGCATGGCCGCAGAAGGGGTGCCCACAATGTCCGCTTACCAGGACCGGCTTCTGCGCGACGCGAGCTGCATGCAGAGGCTGCTGACCACCGTCGGCGTGAGCGTCACCAGCATGTTTCGCGAGGCCGAAACCTGGCGATGCCTCCGTGAAGAGATCGTCCCGGTGCTGAGAACGTACCCCTCGCTTCGCATCTGGAGCGTGGGCTGCGCGACGGGTGAAGAGGTCTACTCGCTCGCGATAGCGCTCGAAGAAGCGGGTCTTTACGGCGTCAGCGTGTTCCGGAAAGTCCAATGACCTCGCAGCGAGCGATGGCCACGAGCACCGCCCCCACCGATACCAAGGTGGACATCCTGCTCGTGGACGACGACCCCACCAAACGTTTCGCGATGAAGGCGATCCTGGCCCCGCTCGGCCAGAACGTCGTCGAAGCCGCTTCCGGCCCAGACGCCCTGCGGCAGCTCCTGAAGCAGGATTTCGCCGTCATCCTGCTCGACGTGCGGATGCCGGGGATGGACGGTTTTGAGACCGCGGGATTGATTCGTCAGCGACCGCGATCAGAGGTGACCCCGATCATCTTCGTCACCGCGCTCGACCGCGCCGAGATCGACATGGGCCGCGGATACGATCTCGGAGCCGTCGACTTCGTCTTCGCCCCAGTGGTCCCCGGCATCATGCGGGCCAAGGTGACCGTGTTCGTAGAGCTCTACAAGGCACAGCAGGAGTTGCGGCGCTATCGCGCTCAGCTCGAAAAGCTGGTCCAGGAGCGGACGACCGCACTGACCGCCATCAACCGTGAGTTGGAGGCGTTCAGCTACTCGGTGTCGCACGACTTACGCGCGCCTTTGCTTTCATTCAACGCGCTCAACCAATCGCTGCTCGCGGACTATGGAGACGCGCTCGACCCACGCGCCAAGGACTATCTCCAACGGATGCGGTTGGCAAGCGAGCGAATGGCGTCGGTGTTCGACGGGCTCCAGACGCTGTTCCGATTGACCAGCGGCGAGATCCATCGCGAGCAGTGCGACGTCAGCGCGATGGCGTCCGAGATCGTCGACGAGATGCGCGCGGCCGGCCCGGAACGCAAGGTGGAGGTGGCGGTCGCGGAAGGCATGACCGCCTCCGCAGACCCGCGACTGGCACGAATCCTGCTCATGAATTTGATCAGCAATGCGTGGAAGTTCACGGCCAAATCACCGGCAGCGAGAGTCGAGATCGGGACGGAGACGGTGGACGGCGGCACCCGCATGTTCGTGCGCGACAACGGGGTGGGCTTCGACATGATCTACGCCCACAAGCTGTTCGGCGCGTTCCAACGCCTGCACAGCCAGAGCGAGTTTCCGGGCGGGGGCATCGGCCTGGCCACCGTGCGCCGCATCGTCAACCGCCACGGCGGCAGGGCCTGGGCCGAGGGCGCCGTCGGCGAGGGAGCGACCTTCTACTTCACTTTCTAACCCGTGCCAGCCGGCTTCGTGACCTGAGCAGCCGGTAACCTTGAGGCCGTGAAGGCCGACGTCCCCGAGGTGCTGTTCGTGTGCGTGCACAACGCGGGCCGGAGCCAGATGGCGGCGGCGCTGCTCGACCGCCTTGGGGCCGGTCGAGTGCGGGTGCGCTCGGCCGGCAGCGAGCCGGCTCGATCTCTGAATCCCACAGTGGTCGAGGCCATGCGCGAGGTCGGGATCGACATCAGCCAGAAGTTTCCGAAGCCGCTCTCGGACGGGGCCGTCCGAGCTGCCGACGCCGTCATCACGATGGGCTGCGGAGACTCGTGCCTCATCTACCCGGGAAAGCGCTACGAGGACTGGGACCTCGAGGATCCGGCGGGCAAAGACCTTGCCACAGTGCGGCGCATCCGGGGCGAGATCGAGGTCAGAGTGACACGGCTCCTGGAGGAGCTGGTCGGCAGCCGGGCTGCCGAGGCCTAGGCGATGAGCCGGCCGAGCAGCCGCCGCGTGGCCGGGTCGAGGTCCGAGGCGAGCCGGTAGTACATCCAGATCCCGCGCTTCTCCGACTCGACCAGGCCGGCTTCTTTGAGCTTGCCCATGTGGTGGGAGAGCGTCGGCTGGCTGAGGTCCATGCCCGCCGTGAAGTCACAGATGCAGATGGGCGCCTCGGCCTTCCACAACGAAGCGAGCATCGTCAGCCGGGTGGGATCGGCCAGGGCCTTCATGAGCGTCGCTGTGCGCTCCGCCCACTCCTCGTCAACGTCCGGAAGTCCGCAGCACACCCCTCGCTGACGGATGACCGGGAGCTCTTTGACCGCCACACCTTGATTGTACGCAATTCATCGACAACTGTCGATGGGTTGTGCTAAGATCCACCCATCGACAACCATCGATTGGAAGGAGCCATGGACCAATGAGTGAAGTTCGAGAAACGGTGCGGTCCCGATACGCGGGCGTCGCCAGGCAGATCGCCGTGATCCCCAGCCCCACCGGCGACACGGGCGCAGGCTGTTGCCAGGCCGACGGGCCCGACTGCGGATGCAGCGGCTCGTACTCGGCTGAGGATCTGAAAGCGATCGGGCTCAGCGAGTCCATCAGTCTCGGCTGCGGCAATCCCACCATGCTGGCGCGGCTGGAGCCAGGGCAGGTCGTGCTCGACCTTGGATCTGGCGCCGGGCTGGACGTGCTGCTCTCGGCGAAGAGGGTTGCGCCGGGTGGCCACGCGTACGGCATCGACATGACGGACGAGATGCTGGCGCTCGCGAACGCCAATCGCGACCGGTCGGGCGTGAGCAACGCCACGTTTCTCAAAGGCACCATCGAGAACGTCCCGCTTCCCGACGCATCCGTGGACATCGTGATCTCGAACTGCGTCATCAACCTTGCCGAGGACAAAGGCGCCGTCATCAAGGAAGCGTTCCGTGTCCTGCGGCGCGGTGGGCTTTTCGCTGTCGCCGACATGGTTGAGCTCGAGCCGCTGGATGCCACGACCAAGAAGCAGCTGGACTCATGGGCGGGCTGTATCTCGGGCACGATCCCCATCGAACAGTACCGCGACTTGCTGCTCGAGGCCGGCTTCGCGGATCCCGATTTCAACGTCCACGCGACGCAGCCCTTGCCGGGCGTCGAAGGCAAGGTCGGGAGCGCCTACATCCGAGCCCGCAAGTCTTAGAACCGGTGCTGGTACAGACGCACCGGTTAAGCCGGCTCCACTGCTCCAGGAACGGATCTGCCCAGCGAAAATCCGGTCGCGACCTCGCCCGTCACCGCGAGGATCTCGTCGTCCGCCGCCCGCGATATGAGCGTCCAATCGAAGATGCCGCCGTTCTTGAGGTGCGCGTCCTGGCTGATGCGCAGGCACGCTCGCACCCACTGCCGGAAGTAAGACTCCATTCCGGCCACATCCACCTGCGTGTCCTTGACGACGCGGTTGATGACGACCACTGCGCGCTCCCTCACCCAGTCGACGCCGCGACTGTCGGCCACGAATTCGAGCGTGAAGGCGCCGAGCTCAGCTCCATCGAGCTCGGCCGGGGCGACCACCACCAGCTGGTCGCATACCTCTTCCAGGATGTACTTGGTGGTGTCGTCGAGAAGGCCGGTGCCCAGGTCGAGGACGATGATGTCGAAGTAACGCTCGAGGACGGTGAAGACCCTCCGGTAGTCGTCCTTGCCCAGCGCCTGGCGAATTCTGGGGTCGGTGGGCGCGGTCATCACCTCGAGTCGCGACTCGGGCACATGGGTCGTGAACCGATGCAGCATCGGGAGCGTCAGGTCCTGGTCGCGCTCCACTTCTGAGCTGTCGAGAAAGTCGATGAGATCCTTGATGGAACGGTCGTGGTGGGTCCTCACGCGGCTGCGGAAAGTTCCGTGGTGAGGGTTGCATTCGACCGCGATGATCCGGTCGGTCCGCAGGAGGCCCATCTTGCTGGCGATCAGAAGCGCCATCGTGGACTTGCCCACCCCGCCCTTGGCCGAAGCCACAGCAATATGTACAGGCGGGTCGACGGCGGGTGTTCGGGCCATGTCGAGCAGTCGCGCGTGGCGCAGCTCCTCGGCGCTCGGGCCGAGGTTGATGCGGCCGCCGCTCAGCTCGAAGAGACGGCGAGCGATCCCGCTGCCGGGCGCTTCGGTCCGCGGCTTGGCGTAGCGACCGGGCATGAACTTCGGGGCTCCATCAGCGCTGGGGACGACCGCTGCTGACGGCGCGGCGGTAGTGGGCTCCCCAGCCGGCGCCGCCGACGTCTCGGGTGTTTCGGCATCCGCCGGCTGCGGCAGCGGTTGCCAGGAGTGGCCGTTCCACCACCATCGGCCGTCTGCGCTTGTCAGTCGCATGGAACGAGCTTATACGGTGGTTCCGCGAACAGTGCCCGTCCCTGTAGCCTCAGGTTGGCATGGCCGAGTTGAGCCCCGAGGATGCACTTGAGGTCGAGGCGGATCGCCGGCGTCGTGTGACGGCCGCCTTCCGGCTGGGGTCGGAGGCTACGCCTCGCGCCGCCGGGCTCTCAGCCAGGGGTCAGCTTGCGGCCGGGATTGCGATCGCGGTTGCAATCGCACTGATCATGGCTGTGATCGCGCTCACCCAGCATCGCTGAGCGCGATCTGGATCAGCGACGGCCGCTCGTGGCGCCTCACGAGCAAGCCTCTGCCCGGCGGTTGTGGCCCGCTTCGAGAGGACCCGAGAAGGGCCCCCTCCTGGGGGTCGCCGCTCAGCAGGAGGCCGGGAGTCCCCAGCTCGCGCAGGCGGAGCATCAGCTGCTCCAGGATGCCGCGACTCGCGCCGCCGGTGCGCCTGGCCAGAAGGACGTGGAGGCCGACGTCCTTGGCCTGGGCCAGGAGTGGGAGCAAAGGGAGTAGAGGGTTGCCGCCGGGCGCCGCTACGAGGTCATAGTCGTCCGCCACGACATAAACCTCAGGACCGTGCCACCAGTTGCGGGCCCTCAGGCGCTCGATCGAAAGGTCGGCGGGGGGCAGCCTGCGCGCGAGCACCTGCACCGTTTCGGCCAGCTGGGCGGAAGCAGCCGGTTCCGCGCCCGCGTATCCGAGCAGGTATTCGGGTGTCACCACCCCCAGCAACGTCCGGCGGTAATCGACCACCAGAACCTGGACGTCTTCGGAAGCCTGCCCGGCCATGAGTCCACGCAGAAAAGTGCGCAGGACATTGGTCTTGCCAGATTCGACGTCTCCAAAGACCAGGAAATGCGGATCGCCGGCGGCCATGTCAAGGCGGACAACACCGAGGTCGCGCTCGGAGACGCCGATCGGCACTCCACCCTCGCCCCCTTTCCGCGCCCTGGGCAGATCGGCGATCTTGATCAACCGCGGCAGTACCAGCACCGGCCGCGCGTTCGGGCCGCTCCATCCTGCGGCTACCCCGGCGACAAGCGCCTCGAGACCCCGCTGCTGATCCAGAACGTCGACGCTGCCGTCGATGCGCGGAAGCGCTGTTTGAAAGTGAAGGCTGTCGACCGTGATGCCCCTGCCAGGTAGTCCCTTGGGCACATTTTCGGCTGCCTTGCGATTGACCGCCGACTCGGTGGGGTCGTTCAGCCTGAGCTCGAGGCGGCCACCAACCGATTCGCGGAGGGAGGACCGAACGTCGATCCAGCGATTCGCGGTCATCACCAGGTGCACGCCATACCCGAGACCCCTGGCCGCGATCTCCTGAAGGGACGCCTCCAGGTCCTCAAAGTCCTGGCGGAGCGCGGGCCAATTGTCGATGACCAGAAACACGTCGGCCCAGCCATCGCCGTCGAGATCTCCCTTTCCGCGCCGGGAGCGAAGGGCCTCTAGGGAGTCGATTCCGGCGGCTTTGAATTGTGCCTCCCGCTCGTCCACCAGGGCCGACACCGAGGTCACGGTCCGCACCACGAGCTCGGGATCCTGGCGACCGGCGACCCCACCCACGTGTGGCAATCCGGCCAGCGCGGAGAGACCTCCACCCCCGTAATCGATGCAGTAGAACTGCGCCTCCAGCGGCGTGTGCGTGAGGGCGAAGCTCGCGACCAGGGTCCTGAGCAGCGTGGTCTTGCCGCTCAGCGAGGCTCCCACCACGAGGAGGTGACCGCCGGCTCCGGACAGGTCGGCGACGAGCACGTCCCGCTTCTGTTCCGCGGGCTTGTCGACCAGGCCGATCGGCACGGCCAGCGTGCCCCTGGATTTGGGACGTGGCGGCGAGGATAGGATGGCGTCCAGTCCGACGCGCGGCTCCAGCGGCGGCAGCCAGATCTGATGCGCCTTGGCCGCGGCATCACGGAGGTGGGGCACAACGACATCGAGCAAAGTCGGCCCCGAGACGTGCAAGTTGGGGTCCTGGACGACGGGGCGTGAGGCGCGGCCGTTATTGGTCAGCCGGAATTCGCGTGGACGGGGTGTGCCCGCAGTCGATTCGCTGGGCGGGGAGTAGACCTGGCTGACCAGGGCTGCCCGAAATCGCTTGTAGACCGTGGTGCCAACCTTCAGGTAGGCCGACCCAGGAATGGGCGGCAGCTCATAAGCGTCCGGCACGCCCAGCACGATGCGGCTTTCGGCGGCGCTGAACGTTCGCATGGCGATCCGGTAGCTCAAATGTGATTCGAGGCCGCGTAGGCGTCCCTCGTCGAGCTGTTGCGATGAGAGCAGCAAATGCATGCCCAGACTCCGGCCGAGGCGGCCGACCGCGACGAACAGGTCGATGAAGTCGGGCCGGGAAGCAAGCAGCTCCCCAAACTCGTCGACCAGCACCAACAGGTAAGGAAGGGGCGCCAGCGCCTGTCCCTCAGCGAGGCGGTGCTGGTAATCGCGCAGCGACGCCAGGTTGCCGGCCGATCGCAGCAGCTCTTGCCGGCGCCGAATCTCGCCGAACAGCGCCGCGTGCATCCGGTCGACCATCGCGAGGTCATTCGCCAGGTTGGTGATCAGCCCGGCGACGTGGGGAAGCTCCTGGAGACCCGCGAAGGCGGCGCCGCCCTTGAAGTCGGCGAGCACGAACGCCAGCAGGTCTGGCGGGTGTGTCAGCGCGAGTCCAGTCACGATGGTGCGCAGCAGCTCGCTCTTACCGGAACCCGTGGCGCCGATGATCAAACCGTGCGGTCCGTCACCGCCCAGTGCCGACTCCTTCAAATCCAGCACCACGGCCTCGCCGTCGCTGCTCACCCCGATGGGAACTCGCAGGCTTTCGGACAGGGGTCGGCGCCGCCAGGCGAGCGCCGGATCCAGCGCGCCAACGTCGCCCACCCCAAGGAGACCGGTCAGCGAGATCGTGTCGGCGAGGCGCGCGCCCGGCTCCTCCGACAGCCGTAGCGGCGCCAGCCGGCGCGCCACCGCCTCTGCGCTGCGCGGACCCAGACTGTCTGCGCTGCCGTCGGCAGGTGGGTCGGGCGCTCCCAGATGCTCGACGCGCAGCCGGCCCGACGTGACCCTGACACGGATGTCGACTTCGTTCGGCTCCTCCGCCTGGCTACCGCCGAGAACGACCAGGGTGGTGCGGCTCGGCACGCGGCGCAGCAAGCTCACGGCCTCAGGAGTTGGGAGCACCCCGTCCGCCACCACGACCAGCCAGGGGCCGGAATCCAGCAGGTCGCCTCCGGCCTGGACCTTGCGAGCACGCGCCACTCGGGATGAAATGAGGGTGTCGAGCACGGCAGGGTCCTCGACCGGCTCAGGAGTGGATTCGCGCTCAGCCCCGTCCTGAGCACCACGAAGATGAGGCAGCCATTTAATCCATTCCCAGTCCGGAGCGTCGGTCGACGGTGCGCACAGCAGCAGGCGAAGCTCTTCGGGGGCGTGCAGAACGGCCAGCTGGCAGCAGAGCGCTCGGGCCAGGTCGAGTCGCACTCCGCGGGGGCCCAGAACGCTGAGCACCCGTGCGCTTCGTAGATCGACTCCAATGGCGGCGTCGGCAACCGATTGATACGCCTGCAACAACTCGTCCGCGGCCGCGACGCAGACCGGATCGGAGGCCTGCGCTGGACCGTCTTCGACAGGGATCCCCAGGGGCGTCGCCAGCGGCTGCCGGCCCTCGCCCACGCGCACAAGCAGGAAGTCGGCGTCGCCGGGCCGCCGTTCCCACAGCCGTGCCGATGACCGGCTCAAAGCGAGGAGCGCGTCAGGAGCCGGGTACCGCCATCCGGACGACGCCCTCTGGGCAGCAGCGGTGCTCTGGAGGTCCGAGCGCAGGTTGCCGAGGTACTCCAGGTATTTGGCGCGAGCGGCATACGTGCGCCGGCGGACCGTCAGCCTTTGCTGCATCCCCATGCCGACGCCCATGCCGATCGAGCTCAGCATGAAAAACAACCCGCTCGCCACGAAGAGCGGTTTGGGGTTGTTGACGATGAAGAGCATGCCTCCCAGGCTGCCCACGACCGGGAAGAGATACTGCAGCCAGCCGGCCGCCCCGGCGGGCGTTGAATCGAGACGCGGGGGAGCGGATAACGTGATCGAACCTTCGGGCACCGGCGGCGGCCTCAACCGAGCCGGACGGCGAACAAGCTGGGTCGGTGATCCGGCAGTTGTCGTCATTGATTCGTCACACTTGGGTCCGCGCCGATCAGTCTAAGAAGGCATCATGCCGAGGTCATAGAGATAGACAACGTCGACCTGTCGTGTCGCGTCACAATCGTCGGCTCCAAACGGCGACTCGACGTCACGTTGCCGGTCGGAATTCCGGTCGCCGATCTTCTCTGGGACCTGGTCGAGATGCTGGGCGAGAGCGACGGAAGCGTCCCCGCACGCTGGGCCCTGGTGAGGGTTGGCGGTGGACCGCTCAATCCAGAGCTGGCGCTTTCCGAGCAAGGGGTTGTGGAAGGGTCGATGCTCTTCCTGCGCGACATCACGAGACTGGATCCGCCACCCGCCGTCGATGACTACGCGGCGGAGGTCGCGATCACCGTTGACGCCCAGGCCGGCCGCTGGACTCGGGCCGCGGTTCCAGAGCTGCTGGCAGGCAGCGCCGCCGTCTGTTTGGCCCTGGCCGGCCTGGTGCTTCTGTTGGCCGGAGATCGGGAGGTGCGGGCCACGTTCGGACTGGTGGGCGCGGCGATCGCTGCCGTCAGCGGCCTGGCCATGGCACGACGTCTGGGGCGGCAAATCTCCGGCGGGCTCATCGCCCTCTCCGCAGTTACGCTCTGGGCGGCAGCCGGAGCTGGGCTCGCCGGTCTTGCGGACGCAAGCCCCACCGCCGCGCTCGCGGCCGCCCTGGGCTCGATCGGCGTCGGAGCGGCGATCGCGATCCTGGTCGCGGGCGACGTGGTGCTCGTCCCGTCCGCGGGCATCATCGCCGCCACCCTCCTTCCGGCTCTCGTCCTGGGCGGTTGCGCTCTCGTTGGAGCCGACCCGATATCGGCCGCTGCCTTGCTTTGCCCCATCTCCCTGGGCAGCCTGGCCATGGCTGAACGTATGGCCGTCCGCCTGGCCGGCATCTACCATCCCGACCCGGCTTTGGTCGGCGTTCGGGCCGGGCGCGGGCGCCGGCTGCTGGCTGCGCTGCTGATCGGGATCGCCCTTGTCCTTCTATGGTCCAGCGCGATCCTCGCCGTATCGGGGGGGTGGTTCGGGTGGGGTCTCGTGACAGCCTCGGCGCTTGCCGTGGCGGCGAAGGCGAGGCACTTCCGATTCACTGCCGAGGTCGCTCCCTTGCTTGGCGCCGGCCTGGCAGGCCTGCTCCTGCTCGAGCTCCCCCTGGTCGTCGTTCTCTCCATCGGACCGAGAGGGGCGGGCGGCGGTGCAGCGGTGCTTTCAGCCGATGCGCTCCTCCTGGCGCTGACCGTGGGCATCGTTCGGAGATGGGACTTATCGCCCCGGCTCAGGCGCCAGTTGGGCAGGCTCGAAGCCCTCGCGACGGCTGCGACCGTGCCGCTGGCGGTGGGTGTGCTGGGCGCCTATGCCGCCGTAGGGCGACTGGTCCACGGCTTCATTTAGAGCTGCCGATGAGGACCGCCGCCAGCTCTCGCATCGACTCTTGCCAGGAAGAAGGAGCGTCGCTCCACGAGAAGCCTCGCGTCTTGAGCCGCTGCGCCGGCTGCGGCTCGTAAGCGAGCGAGAGCTGCTGGACGCCGGCGGCTGATCTCGTGGCGCGCGCCCGTTGCGAAGACTGGTTGGCAACCATTGCCAACGTTCGCCCCTGTCCCCGAATCGATTCGATGATCCGGCCGGGCGTGGCCTCGCCCGGCGACGACTTGCTGACGAGCACCACCTGATCGGCGGCTCCAAGCGCCGCTTGGGTGGTCGCGCGACGGAAGCCGGCTCCGCAATCGAGTACCACGAAGTTGCTCAGGTGGCGCAAATGCTGGATGAGGCGGACCCAGCCTTGCTCATCAGCGGCCGGCTCGAGACGTTGGTCCGTTGGAGCCGGCAGGAGCGCAAGCCCCCGCCCAACCTTGACCAGCGCGGCTCGCACCTGCTCGGGAGTCAGCGTGGGCTCGAACAGTGAGCGATAGGATTCCGCCGCGAGCCCGCTCTCGGGAGCCATCCAGTGACTGAGCGCGCCGGATTGAGGGCAGGCGTCGACCGCCACCACCTGGTCAGTTCGGAGCGTGCTCAACAGCGTCGCAAGCAGGACGGTGACCGTGGTCGTGCCTCGACCGGCGTGGGCCGAAATTACGGCCACCACGGTACTGGCTCCGGCACGCGGCGTAACGATGGCGTCCTCGAGAAAACGCAGATAGTCGCCATCGCTCATGCGGTCGATGTCCGGCCTCTGCGTGGAGGGCTGCAGCCTGGTCTTCAGGCGCCGAGCCAGATCGGAGGCCGAGGGCACGTACGCCTCCGGTTCGGCATCCGCCGGCTGAGGCGGCGCTGCGAGAACCAGCACCGCACCCGGAAACAGGCCGCGCTGGCCGAGCGTCTGCTCCCCACCGAGAGGCGCCTCCCCCATGGGCGCCAGGCTCCAGCCCCTGGAATCGGAGCTGCCTTCGCAGACCTCGACCAGGCTCGGCACGAGGTCTTCGATCCGAGCATCCTCGGGTACGTCCAGCGTATGGCGGCCAGAGGGGCTATCCACGCTCACCAGCAGGCGCCTCCTCACCCTTCAGCGTCCATACATGCGGGTCTATTTCGATTCAAATTCGTCCCACAGGGTCTAGCATGGAGCGAACGCTTAACGGCGCGCATTGTCGGAGGTCTCGTGGGTTGGAGGGAACACACGGATGAGCGGAGCCGGTTCTAACTTCCGAACCGAGCTGTCGGCCATGCAGACGGCCGCCCAGCACGTATTTGACGTCAACGCCCAGATCCAGTCACAGCTCAGCAGCCTGCAGTCCCGGCTGGATCCTTTGCTGGGGACCTGGCAGGGCTCGGCGGCGACCAGCTTCCAGGTCCTGAAGGAGCGCTGGCACCAGGACGCGACCCAGCTCAACGCCGCCCTGCGGGCGATCGGCGAAGGCCTGGTCAAGGTCCACGGCAACTACCAGGCGACCGAGGAAACCAGCCAGCAGAGCTTCACCTCGATCACGCGCAAGCTGGGAGGCTGAGATGAGCGGAGACGGACACATCCAGGTCACCTTCGGCGCGGTCAACGAGGCGGCGATGGACACCGACAGCATCGCCTCCCAGATCGCCCAGCAGCTGAGCGACCTCAAGGCCTACCTGGCGCCGCTGGTGGCGAGCTGGTCGGGCGAGGCCTCCAGCGACTTCCAGGCCCTGCAGGCCAAGTGGGATGCCAGCGCCAACGACCTCAACCAGGTCCTGCGCCAGATCTCCCAATCCCTGCGCACCGCCGGCGACAACTACCTCAACACGGAGCGATCCAACAAGCAGATCTGGGGCTGAGATGTCGAAGTCCGGCGGGTTCAGGGTCAGCCCTGATTCGCTGCTGACCGCCGCCCAGCGGACGCAGCGCGCCGCGGAGGACCTGGCGGCGGCCACGGAGAAGCTGAGGTCCAGGGTCCTGGGTGCCGGCTCGCCCTGGGGTGGAGACGAGATGGGCACCGTGTTTGCTTCGGCCTATACCGAGGGTACGCAGCTGGGGCTGGAAGTGCTGGGCGACCTGGCCCAGCACCTGGAGGAGATGGCGACCAGCCTGGCCCAGATGTCAGAGAACACAAAGGCCGCGGACGACGCCAACGCGGCCGGGTTCGACCAGCTCTATCAACCATGAGCGTGATGCTGCCGGGGGACCTGGTCTTCGTCCTCAACCTGATCGGTTTCAACTGGCCGACGGCAGATGAGGACAAGCTGAGGGAGAGCGCGCAGCACTGGCGTGAGTATGCGACCGCGCTGGAGCAAGTGATCGCGGACGTCAACCAGATTGGGGAGCAGGTCAAAGGCGAGAACAGCGCGGAGTCGATCGACGCCCTGGAACAGCACTGGCGGGACTTCGGCGAGCACATGCGCAAGGCGCACGATGCGGCGGGGACTGTGGCCGAAGTGCTGGACGACTTCGCACTGGTGGTCGAAGGGCTGAAGGTAGCAGTCCTGGTGCAGCTTGGGATCCTGGCGGCAGAGCTCGCTGCGACGACGGGGGCGGCAATCCTCACCTTCGGGGTAGCCGAGGCGGCGGCGCCAGAAGAGATCGGCATCACCCAGCTGATCATGCGCGGCCTGTCGCGGGAGGCCATCCAGAAGGCTGAGCGCATGGTGGCGGAGAAGGTCGCCAAGACAGTGACCGAGCATTTCCTCAGCATCAAGAACGGACTCAAGGCACTCAAGGCAACTCCGACGGCGCTGAAGGATTTCGGTAAGGCGCTCGTAAAAGACGGTCGGAAGGCAATGCCCGACCTTCGCATCTACGCAGCGGAAGGCCGGCGCGCAGTGGCAGAGAATGTAGGAGTACTCCTGCCAGGCAAGAGCGGGAAGCTGTTTGCGACCGATGCCCGGTACGAGTACGGGAACATCGCGCAATCGAACCTGGCGATAATGGCCCACGGCGAGGACATCGTTGGGTACTGGAAGGTGCCGGCCAAATACTCATCGGGGTTCACGTACGTTGGACGGGTGGGGCCGAGCGACGATCTTCTCTGGGAGGGTGGCGGCCGAGAGTTCACGCGGCCGGGATCGATCCCCACTGATGCGCTGGGACCATTCGAACGAATTCCGTGGACCGCGCCTTCAGAGTGACAAACTCTATGTTGCAACAGCTAGAGGCCCGGATCGCAACCTTGCCGGCAGACGCCACCAAGCACGACATGGAACCGGGCTTTGAGGTGATGGCACAGTGGATACAAACGCTCGACAGCGCTCGTCGCGCCGAGGTGTTGTCGGAGTTGCCGACCTGGCTGCGGGATGCCAATTCGTGGCATAGCCGTGCCGTCATGGCAATCGCGCTCAAACTTCGCGAACGCCAGCTACTGGAAGCCGCCGTTCGCGAGGCAAGAACACTAGGCGTGCATGATCTGGCGGGTGGCGAGGAGTACCCACCCTGGCTGATTTACCACCTGTACCTCCTCTCTACGATTTCGCACTGGCAGGGAGACCCTGGCTCCGCGGTGCGTGAGTACATGAGCGGCCTCCGGTCGGGGGTGTCTGCGACGAGCTACTCGCGGCGGCTCCTGGCGATTCGGGCTTGGTTCACCGAATGCTTGCTGGAGGTGACCGGGCCGCGAAAGCTGTGCCTTACTGAGGGTTTGATCGAGTTGAGAAAATGGCGCGACGCTCGTCTTCTACGGTCTGCCCTTTCGCTTCTTCATGCGTACTTCGCGCGCACACCTGAGGGCGTCATCCTCCTGAGGGAAGTCCTCACCAAAGAGGAGTACGCGATGGCGTGCCCTGAGTTGGTCGCAGGCTGAGTGGGAAGCGATCGCCTAGCTGAGGCAATAGCTGCCTTCCGGGACACTGATTCGGTGGAAACCCAGCAGCGGGTTCTCGATGAGCTGGCCAGGAGCGAGCTGATCTTCCCCGCCGCTGAACGGGGACCGCGTGACGCGGGAGTCCAACTTGCGTTCATCCAGGACCAGCGGGGACGACCAATCCTTCCCGGGTTCACCGACGAGCCGCACCTGAGCCTATGGTTGCCGGGTGGTGGACCCTATGCGAAAGCGCCAGCGGCCGCCTTCCTGCCCACCGCCATCGCGGGCCCTTTTGCCGGGCTCGTCCTGAACCCTGGTAGCGATGCTAGCGCCTTTGTGGACCGGCGCGCGCTGCAACTGTTGGCGGCAGGGAAGACAACGCACGTGGCGGACAACAAGGGTGAGGCACTGGTTCAGGAGTGGACGCCCGCCAAGCACTGACGAGGTGACCAGCAGCCGTGGCTGAGGCTGACTCCGAGGGTTTGTGGGAGCACAGGCTGCCACGGAATCCCGGCTGCACGCAGTCGAACAGCACCTCGGCGAGCCGCTCGATCCAAGCTACAGAGAATTCCTCGAATGCGCCGGCGGCTGGCCCGCGGTCATCCAGACAGTTGATCTGTTCGGACCCGAGGAGCTGCTCGGCAACGAGCGCTTTCGGCAAGCTCAAGAGATGGCGGGATATCTCGAGGACGAAGTCTTGGAGAAGTCACGCGTGCGCAGGGAGGACTTGCTCCCGATGGCGGCGTCGCCGGTCGATCGCCATCTATTCGTAATGACCCGAAAGTCCGTCCCCAACCGGGAGCCGTGATCTGGTTCGACAGCGACGAGGTCGACCGGTTTCCGTCGTTCGATGAGTTTTTCCTCGCCATGATGGATTACAACCGCGAGGAGATCCAGGCGGTGCGGAGAAGCCCTAAGAACTCGGGCTTCGTCGGTCAGCCACGTTGGACTGGTACCAGAAGCATCGGTAGCACTCCCCGTGGCACGGCGGTAACGCCCCTGGGGATCGAGGCACCGCTCCAAGGGTCTAGCGCGATTCGAACATGCCTGCGAGTACGGCTGCACCCTCGCCTTCAGTGGTCAGGGTCGCGACCGAGCCGTCGCCGACTTCGAACTTGATCCACGCGCAGCACTCGCGCTCCAGGTCGATGAGCTCGATGAGGGCGGCCGCAGCGCCCGGAGCGGGAGACAGGCGAATTCCGCCCGGCACCACCTCGCGCGCAACCAGGCCGCTATCCATCAGCTTGTTCCACGCGCCTTGACGATCCTTCAAGTCAGACGCAGAGAGCGTGCAGGCGATCGCAGGAATCTCAGCCATCGCCATTCAAAAATGCCGGCCTAACCTGCCTATTCCTTTAGATTCACCTGAGGTCGATGCGCATCGTGATAACTGGTGGGAGCGGGCAGGTCGGACAGATTCTGGCTCGTCATTTCCACTCTCACGGCCACACGGTGGCTGTCGTTGCCCGACACGCCCTGCCCCAACCATGGTCGAGCGTCACGTGGGATGGACAGCATCTCGGGGATTGGGTCGACGAGCTGGACGGATGCGATGTGGTCGTCAACCTGGCGGGTCGCAGCGTCAATTGCCGGTACAACGAAGCCAACCTTCGAGAAATCAAGGAATCGCGGATCGTCACGACTCGACTGGTCGGCGACGCAATCGCCCGGTCGTCGACACCGCCGAAACTCTGGATGAACGCCAGCACGGCAACTATCTACCGACATGCGATGGATCGGCCGATGGATGACGTCACCGGTGAGATTGGAGGCAACGAGCCCGGCATTCCCGGAACGTGGCGCTTCAGCTATGACGTAGCGATCAGTTGGGAAAGGGCATTCTTCGAGGCCGAGACTCCGCTGACGAGGAAGATCGCGCTGCGGAGCGCGATCACGATGAGCCCAGACAGAGGCGGGGCATTCGACACGCTCCTCAACCTGGTGCGGCTTGGCCTGGGCGGCAGGTCTGGTTCTGGAGACCAGTTCGTGTCGTGGGTCCATGAGGTGGACTTTGTGCGCGCAATCGAATTCCTGATCGCACGGACCGATCTGGACGGGTGCGTCAACATTTCGTCTCCGAACCCGCTGCCCAATCGCGACTTCATGGCAGCCCTGCGCCGAGCGTATGGCGTTCCTCTCGGGTTACCGGCGACAGATTGGATGCTGGAAGTCGGCGCCTTTTTCCTGCGCACTGAAACCGAGCTCATCCTCAAAAGCCGCCGAGTCGTGCCCAGGCGGCTGGTGGATGCCGGCTTGGGGTTTCAGTTTCCGGATTGGAGCACCGCCGCTGCAGACCTGGTCAATCGATGGCGGTCCCGACGGCCGAGAATCAAGTGATGCCCTCGCCGCCGACAGCTCGTCGAGCAGACCCAACGCCGCCTACCCAGGCCCGGGTCCAGTGCGTGGCGCCCGCAGCAATGGATAGGAGTTGACGACGTACCAGTACGAAGCAATCGCGGGCGCCAGATTCAGCGCCAGCAGCGATATCGTCGCCAGCCATCCGATCGCCGACGCGATGCCAGGCAGCCAGTCATATCCACTTCGCCGCCCTGCGATCGTCAGCGCGGGCAGAGCGAAGATGGCGGCGTAAGTCCCTGGCAGCGGCGCCACCACCACAGAGAGCGCCATGCCCGTCGCCACCCCCGCCTCCGATCCTCGATACGCTGCGATCGCGAGCGACAAAGCTGCCAGTGCGATCAAAGCCGCAAGGTAGGCGATCGGGCCCGCGGCATATACGAACTGGATCAGGCCCGCGACAGGGTAGGCACGCAGCATCGCGATGTAATCGAGAGGCCAGCGCCCGTCGATGACGAAGGCCCACACCGTGAACGGCGCGCAAAGAACAATTGCGGTAGCCGCGGCAGCGGCGAGACGCTGCCATTCAGCGCGCCGTGCCCAGACGATTACAGCCACCAGCGGAAGGGCGTTGACCGGGCGGATCGCGGCCAGGGCAAGGCCCAGCCCAAGCCACAAGGGCGTTCGACGCCGCTCGCTCGCCCAGAAGGCGAGCGAGCAACCCAGCAGCGCGAGACAGCTGAACACGTGAGTCGTGATGAGCGCGTAAACGGCCGGCGTCGACGTCATCAAAAACAACCAGTTGCGCCATGAACCGCGCCACAGCCACAGCGCGAGGCCGAGCAGGCCGATGCAGACGACCAGCGCAGCGAGATGGCTCCATGGGGTGGGCAAAGCCGCCAGCGGAAGGGCCGGAAGATAGACCGGCAGCGGATACGCGTAGAGATAGCTCTGGCCGTAGGAGGGCCCATTTCCCGTAGCCAGCCAGCGGGCCGGCTGGAAGTCGTCGCCCCCCAACCCGCTGCGGATCAACAGCGCCGTCCCCACCACCGCCGGCAGTCCGAGCGCCACGCCGATGGCGATCGAGCGCCAGCTGCCTGGCCTTCCGCCTGGTTCTCGAACTGGTGCGCTCAGCCCGCTGCGCCTGGGGTCGAGATATCCACCAGGACGTCGACATCTTGCACGGTTCGGTAGTTGTCGACGGCTACGTCCTGAAATCGCAGCAGCACGCGATCGCTCACGTGGAGCTGCGCGGGATCAAGAGCCACGAACAGCCATCCTGTGACGCTTTGTCCGGCGTCGATGTCACCTGGAAGGGGCGTCGACTTCAAGTACTCGACGTTGAAAACCACATCGCCAACGGATGCGACCGGCACCATCGGCCAGTCCACCTCGACCGGGCTCGAGTTGGTCATGGTCACCTCGAACCACGTGGCCTTGGCAGCGGGATCAAAAGCAATCCGGTCGACGCTGATCGTCACGCCTTCCAGCTGTCCGGAGGCACTTGCGCTGACCAACCTGGCATTGGGCGGCGGCGTTCCCGGGCCCGACCTCAGCACGGGCTTGGCGGGCAAGCCCAGGGCGCCCGCGCCGAGCATGCCGACCGCGGCCAATGCGTACAGGGTGGCCACCGCCCGCCGGGTGGATGCGTTCCTGAAGACGGTACAAAGCCCGATGGCCAACAGAGCCGCAGCTACCGGGACAGCCGGATACGCGTAGCGGCCCGCGCCTTCGACTTCCAGCCGAAACGACGCCGGCAGCAGCGTCAAAGCCACGACGATCATGCCACCCAGAGCGACGGTGGCAACGGCGAGAGGTGCTGTGGACACGGATCCGCTTCGCGCCTTGAGCAGGCTGATGACGCCCATAGGCACCGTGAGAGCAAGGAGGCCTCCCAGCACGGCAAACGGGAGCGCGAGCGGTAAAACGCCCCAGGGTTCGCCGGTCCAATACGTGAATTCGACGACCGCCAGGTTGAGCGTGATCCATGGCACCGTAATCGATCCCGGCACGGCGTTCAGCAGTCGCTCGATACGGGCGCCGGGCAAGATCGCGCCGTAGTTGTGCAAGTTGAGCAGCAACCAGGGTGCAAGGCAAACCGAAGCGATTGCACCGGACAGCAGCAGTCGCACAAGCCTGCTGCGCCAGTGTGACCCGGCCGCCGGCCATAACACCGCCAGCGCGAGCGCAGGGAACAGGCCGATGAGCGTGAGCTTGACCATGAGTCCCGCGCCGAGGACCAAGCCCATGAGGACGACGCGCCTCCACGTCCATGCGCTGCCGGCCCAACGGACGGCGAGCAGTACGAAGAGCCCGCCCCAAGCGACCGCGAGCGCATCGTTGCTGATCCGGGTGCCGTTCAGGTTGAGGCCCGGTAAGAGGATTGCAAACAGCGCCGCCAGCGCGGACACCTCAGGTCGGCCGGGAGTCAGCACTCGTGCCACCGAGACTGCCATCGGCGCGACCGTTGCAATCAAGAGCGCGCCAATGATGCGAATGGCAAAGATGGCCGCGAAGGGTCCGCCGAGTCGATCGACAACCCACCACACGGGCGCCGTCAATGCGAAATAGACAGGCGTCTGGTCCGATTCGCGCGAGAGCTCCCACATGTGACGCGTCATCCAGATGGCGTTGACACGGTCGGACATCCCAGTCGGTATCGGGCCGGTTTCCGTGGGATCAGGTGGTGGACCCATGGGCGGGCCAGTTGCCCCAGGGTACGTCGGCGTGAAGAAGCCTTCCGCCTCCAGGACCTGCACCGTCTCGGGATCCAGAAGCGTGGTGTCAGCAACCGGGTACACGCCATGACTCAGCTGGACGATGAAGTCGGCGTTGGGCGCTTCGTCGATGCGCGACCAGACGGGTTGCGTGACAGCCATGACAAGCGCTGGCAACAGCGCAGCGACGTAGGCGATCACCAGTGGGTGGCGACGCCACGGCGCCCAAACGTCATTGCGAGTGAATTCTGTCTTCGCCGCCCACAATGCTAATTGCGCTGACCGCCACGTGAAGGCACTCGTACACTTCGGCCATCAGCAGGCCGGACAGTGACAGGATCCGCTCTCTTTATGACCGCGAGGCGGCGCGATATGACGGACCCATCACCGAGCGGATGGCGCTGCGGGCCCGGATCCGGATCGGCCAGCTGGTGGAGGGACGGGTCCTGGAAGTCGGGGTCGGCACCGGCCTCAACCTGTCGCACTATCCGCCGGGCGCCGACGTGACCGGCATCGACCTCAGCCCGAATATGCTGGCAATCGCCCGGCAACGGGCCGCCGACCTCGACCTTAAAGGGGATCTCCGCGAGATGGACGCCGAGGCGCTCGACTTCCCGGATCAATCGTTCGACAGCGTCGTCTACTCACTGTGCCTGTGCACGATTCCCGACCCGGTTCGCGCTCTCCAGGAGGGCTTGCGCGTGGCGCGTCCGGGCGCCCGCATGATCTTTTTTGAGCACGTCCGATCCAACCTCCTGCCGGTCGCTCTCCTCCAGGAGCTGATCAATCCGCTGATGGTGCTCTTTCTTGCCGATCATTGGAACCGGCGGACCCTGGACATGATCCAGTCGGCCGGGATCGAGCTCGATATCGTTCGGCGCGCCTGGTTGGGAATCTTCGTCCTCGCCGCCGGCCGAGCGCCAGGGGCCGCCATCAACTGAGCGACTACGAAACCGACCGTTCCCAAGAGCGTTGCGAATGCCCACTCATGACTGATCGAAGGGGTCGACACATTCTCGACACAGATTGGCCCTAGCCTCGGGGAGACATGAGATACGACTACCTGATGAGACGGCCATTCGAGATCGTGGCCCGGCGGCCGTACCTGTGGTTGCTGGGCTTTCTCGCCGGCGCGGCGACAACCTTCAACTTCTCGAGTGGTGGCACGAACTACGGCCATCCCGCCACTTCTGGCACCTACCACGGACCCAGTTGGGCTGTCCTCCAGAACATGTGGCACGACAACTGGGAGTGGATCGCCGGCCTCCTTGCAGTGTTCGCGGTCATCTTCGTCGTGATGTTCGTCCTCGGCTGTATCGCGACGGGCGGGATCATTCACGCCGCGGTCGAGCACGATGCCGACAACGAGTACGCGTTGGGCAGGGCATGGCGCGCGGGCTATGAGACCGGCTGGCGGATCGCCGGCCTGAGGCTGCTCACCTTCCTCCTCGCAATCGTGCCCGGATTCCTGGTCGGCTCCCTGGTTTTGGCGGCCGTCGCCGGAGCCATGAGCTCCGCCGCGGCCGCAGTCGGCTTCGGGCTGATGGCAGCGGCGGCCATCCTGGTTTCCATAGCGTTCTGGTTTGCTCTCGGCTTGGCCTTCCAATTCGCCCAGCGGCTCGTCGTGCTCGAAGATGGCAATGTGGCTCAGAGCCTCAGCACCGGCTTTCGGATGATTCGCTGGCACTTCAAAGAGGTCGCCCTTGGCTGGCTCATCTTGATGGCCGTGTCGATCGTGGTCGGAATCGCTGTTGCGATCCTCGCCGTTGTGGTCGCAATCCCGGGCGTGGCGCTCGGCATCGGAGGCTGGGCGGTAGGCGGTATGACCGGTGCGATCGTGGCGGGCTCCGTCGCGGCGGTCTCCGTCGCGGCGGTCTTTTTCGTTGGCATCCTGTTGGTTGCGACCGGCGCCGCTTCGGCCTACTCGTCGGTGTACTGGACCTTGCTGTTCCGGAGCGTCCGCTCCCTGCCGGCGCCCGCAGCGCGCGGCGCGATAATCCGGACAGCCTGACCCTCCGTTTGAGACTGGCCTCGGTTCACTGGGGCGCAGCGGGTGCACCAGGTCCTTGACCCAAAACGCCGGCTCCTACGTATGAATGGATAACGCCGGGCCGGCGCCTGGCTCTATTAGGAGGGGCAAACCATGAGCGACCGCCTTGCGTCCGACGCTGCCCAGCGCACGGAGAACATCCTGCGCCGAGTCGACCTGTTCAAGCCCATCAGCACTCGACGAACGTTCATGTCGCGTTTGCTGGCGGCCGGCGGCGGGGCCGCCGTGGGCGGCGCGCTGATGGGCCGGGTCCAAGCCGTCTTCGCCTCCACCGATGCCGACGTCGTGAACTTCGGCAACGCGGCTGTGGGCGCGGAGCGGATCGGCATCGCCTTCTATGCCAACGCTCTCGGGGCCCCGACTGAGTTCGGCGTCCCGGCCGACCAGGCCAAAGGGAACCTCCTCAACTCTGCGCACCGTGTCTACTTCAACGCCGCACGCAACCAGGAAACGTCCCACCTCGGCACCTTGCAGAGCCTTGGCCTCGGCTTCCCCAAGACCGTGTTCAGTTTTCCAGCCGGCACTTTCGACAGCGCCTCCAACATGTTGGCCTTCGGTGAACAGCTCGAGGACATCTTCATTGGGGCCTACCTGGGCGCGGTCAAAGCCGCGGCTGCGGACTTCGATGCGCTCGGCACCTTCGTAGCCGAGGCGGCGGCTCAGATCATGGGCATCGAGTGCGAGCACCGAGTCCTGATCCGCGACATCGCGGGGCTCAACCCGCCCAACGACCGCTTCTACGAGGGCGGCGTCGCAGGGCCGGCAAGCGGCGCCCTCGGCGACACCGGCGTCCGGTCGGTCGTTTATGACACGGGCGATGCCGCGGTGGCAGCCCTGGTCGCGCTCGGAGTTACCCCCGTCAGCTGACGCTCTTCAGGCGTGGGCGGGACGACGCGTAGAGTCGCGTCGTTCCGCCAAATCCATTTTCACGTCACGCTATGCCACATGAAGCTCTACGGCGAGCTGGCCGAATGGTGGCCGGTCTTCTCGGATCCTCGCGAATACCGCCGCGAAGCGGCTCACATCGTGCGGGTCCTCCGCAAGTCGACCAAGCCGGCACCCCGCACTGTGCTCGAGCTTGGTTCAGGCGGAGGAAACAGCGCGTTCCACCTCAAAGCGCATTTCGCGTTGACCCTGGTGGATCTTTCGCCGCAGATGCTCTCGGTGAGCCGGAAGCTCAACCCAGAGTGTGAGCACGTCAAGGGCGACATTCGCACGCTGCGACTCCGGCGCACCTTTGACGCGGTGTTCGTTCACGACGCGATCTGCCACATGACGACCGAATCTGATCTGCGGGCGGTTATGCAAACCGCATACGAGCACTGCAACCCAGGTGGCGTCGCGCTCTTTGTCCCGGACTATGTACGCGAGACGTTTGCCGAGGGCACTGATCACGGAGGAACCGATTCCCCACCTAGAAGACTGCGCTTCCTGCAATGGGTCTTCGACCCCGACCCGACCGACACGACCTACCTGGTTGACTTCGCGATCTTGCTGCGCAACCAACAAGGCGAGGCCCACGTCGTGCACGATCGCCACCTTCAGGGTCTGTTTCCGCGCGCGCGATGGCTGCAGCTGTTGCGCGAAGTGGGATTCAGGGCCGTCGTGGTCAAAGACGATGAGGTTCGAGACCTCTTCCTTGGGTTTCGCCCGCCGCAGTCTCCGAATGTGGCCAAGCGCAAGAATTTATCTTGACCAGTTGGCGTGACGCCGCCACTTCGTCGGTGGGCCTCATAGACGCCAACATGCGAATCCCCATTGACAGAAGCGGGTTGGTTCGAGTATCACAATGATCTGAAAGCGAAGCTGCTCATGGTTGCCATCACAGAGGCGACCACCTGATGAGCGGCAGACCCTTTCGAGAAATGCATTGGGACCCGCCAAAACTAAAACGTCATCGGGTCCGAAATAGAGTCAAGGAGGTACACCATCATGGCCGCGAAGAAGAAGGCTGCTAAGAAGCCAGCCAAGAAGAAGGCCGCCAAGAAGAAGTAACGACTTCTTCTCACGCTTTCGAATCGTCCGGTTGGCGCCGGGGTGCTGTGGCCCCGGCGCTTTCATATGTGGCAAGCCGGGCTGTGGCTGTCGTCGGATAATCCGACGCAGATATGGAGTTACGGCAGCTGAGGGCTTTCGTTGAAGTGGCCACGGTGGGGCACTTTGGACGGGCCGCCAAGCGACTTCATCTAACCCAGCCGGCCCTGACCCAGCGCATCCAGGCGCTCGAGCACGAGCTCGGGCTGAACCTCTTCGAACGCAGCGCGAGGGAGGTACGGCTGACACGGGCGGGGAAAGTGCTTCTACCGCATGCGCAAGGACTGGTCGACGCGGAGGATGTGACGCTGCGGGAGCTCAAGGACTACTCCTCGGGTGTAACCGGGAGGGTGCGCATCGCGTACCAGGCGGCCGGCGACATCTCATTGGCAGGGTCGATCATCTCTGCCTACCGGGAGCGGTTCCCGCAGGTCGAATTGGAGACTTCCGCGGCATCTTCCGGAACTAATCTGCAGCTTCTGCTCGAGAACGCTACGGATGCCGCATTCGCACTCATGCCGCTGGCCCGCCCCGCCGTACTCGGCTCTCGACCGATCCGCCGCGAAGAGATCATCCTGGCGATGCGGCCGGAACACCGGCTGGCAAAGATGGATCGCATACCGGTTGAGGCCCTGCGCGAAGAGCCACTTGCCATGCCTCCCATGGCGGTCAATCCGGACCTCGTCACCGCACTCGCGAGGTGGCTGGTGCGGCGGACCGGCGCCGACCTCAACGTCGTTTCTGAGGATCCGACGGACCTGGCTCTGCAAACCGTGGCCAGGCCGGGTGTCGCAGCTGCGCTGGTTGTTCGCAGTTACGTTACGAGCCAGCCTGCGTCTGGACTCACGTACCGCTCCCTGCGCCCGGCGCCCCTGGCCGAGCTGGTCGTCGCCTATCGACTCGACAATCAGGCGCCTACCCTTGCCAACCTGCTCCGGATCGTGGACGAGGTAGCGCCTTTCGACCCGCTAGGCGTTCCGGAAGAGTCCGATTTGATCTGACTCGGCATCCGTGTAGCCGGTGGCCGGCTGCGTCTCACAGCGCAGGAGCGATCATCAAGTCCTATCGGTGAATCACTTTTGTCTATCCGTGCCCCGACCGTCCGCCCAGGCACACATACTCCGATATGACGCCGCCCTCGCGTGGCGTCAGACGAGAAGCCCTGAACCATGGTCCGTTGCCCCCTTCGTATAGATAAGGAAGCCGCCAACAGTGCAGCACTGGCCGATGCTGGCTGAGCACAATGGGGCCAACCAGGATCGTGGCGGAATCGGTCCAACCGCGCGGGCAGCTCTCACGGGGTTTCTCTCGGCGGTTGGACCTGCACCCGCTGCCTGGCTGTTACAGTCGGCCCGTCAGCGCGTCGGTTCGCCGGGCGAACTGCTCCTGCGCGAGGATGAGACCGATCACGTTGGATTGCTGATCGATGGGATGCTCGGCACAGTTGTTTCGCTCCCAGACGGCCAGATGGCAACCATTCAATACCTGACGCCAGTTGCGTTCTTCGGCCTGCCAACGATCTTCTTTCCAGTATCACTTAGCGTCCATGTGGTAAGGAAGGCCACCGTCATTGAGCTCGACGCTAATGAGATGCGCCGATGTGCGCGCGAGTTTCGCGAGTTTGGCTGGTTCTTAACTCGGCAGTTGGCCGGAGCCGTTTGTCGAGTCCCGTCGATCGTCGAGGAGTTCGGGTTCAAGACCGTAACTCAACGCGTCGCGTCTCACCTCATCAGCCTGGCTCAGCCGCAAAGCCCAACCGGAGACCGCACTGCCTATGTCACGCAGGTTGCCCTGGCGGAACACGTTGGGTCGGTACGCGAGGTCATATCGAGGAGTCTCCGATCACTGTCCGACGACGGCATGGTTTTCGTTGGACATGGATCGGTTCGAATCATCGACGAGGCCCGGTTGAGAGTGTTGGCGGGCTAGGCGGAGGCTGAGTCCCTTGACCGCAGCGTACGTTCTATTGGGACGGCGGGCAAGATTGGCGGGGATGGATGGGAATCGAACCCGCCCAGGACGCCTCAGCAGCGCCCCGCAAACGGTTTTGAAGACCGCGAGGCTCGCGTCCACAACGGTCCATCAGCGTCCAGACGAGTTCGGACGTCAGAGTCGGGAATCCGTTGTTGTCCGCCACAGTCCGCCACGGTCGGTCGGCTTGGCTGTCACCTTGGCCGTCAGCGAAACCAGAAGCCAGGACCAGGTCTAGGGTTGGACAACGCCCGCGAGCGAGGGGCATACGAAGCAGATGGGGTAGGGCCATTGACAGGCCGGTAAAGGCCGCTAGTATATTTCCGTAACCGGTTCCGTAACCGGTTTCGGAAGATGCTCGATTGAGTGAGGTAAGGCACCGGAGAGTGGACAAGCGGCCGACCATCAATGACATTGCCAAGCGCGCCAGCCTGTCGAAGGCCAGCGTCTCTCGCGCTCTCAACGGGAAGCAGGACGTCGACCCCGGGACACGCAAACGGGTCCTCAAGCTGGCCGCGCAGATGGGTTACGTCCCCAGCGCCAGCGCTCGGGCTCTCAGCAACGGCCGGTCGAACTGCGTCGGCCTCCTCGTCCCCACGCTGACCTGGCCGTGGATCCTGGAGGTGCTTCGTGGCGTGGCGGCGGAGGTCGAACCATCTGGCTACTCCTTGATCCTCTACACGACCACAGACGGAGAGGACTCCGAGCGCGCGTTCATGTCGCAAGTCGTTCCCGCCGGCGCCGTTGATGGTCTTGCGCTGGTGATCCCGTTCGGGATGCTCGCCTATATCGAGGGGCTGGCAAAAGGCGGACTGCCAGTCGTGGTCGTTGATGACCGCGGCCATTATCCGGATCTTCCAACGGTCGCCACGACCAACGTCGAGGGAGGCCGAGCCGCGACTGCCCACCTGATCGAGCAGGGCCGCCGGCGGATCGCCATGCTCAATGGTCCTCACGACTTCGGTTGCAATCGCGATCGGCTCGAAGGATACAAATTCGCACTTCAAGAGGCGGGCCTACGACTGGATCCCCGGCGGGTCACAGACTCGGACTTCAAGGAAGAAGGCGGCGCTTCCGCGATGAACAAACTCTTGGCGGCGGACCCTCGACTGGATGCCGTCTTCGCGGCCAACGACGTGATGGCTTTCGGAGCCATGCGCGCGCTTCGGACTGCCGGCCGGCGCATCCCCGACGACGTCGCTGTGGTGGGCTTCGACGACATCCCGGCATCCGCGATGACCCATCCACCATTGACGACCGTACGGCAACCGCTGTACGAGATGGGGCGCACCGCCGCCTCCATGGTCATGGCAGCTGTGCGAGGGGAATCGATCGCGAAACGGACCGAGCTGCCCACCTCGCTCGTCGTCCGCGAATCCAGCGGTGTAAGCGCGCCCCAACGAACGTGATGCAGGACGGGTGAATCCAAACCTCGAGCAACTCATCGGGCGCATGACGCTCCTCGAGAAGATCGGACAGATGACCCAGGTCGATGTGAACAGTCTTCTCGAGGGAGCAGTCCGGGAATTCGGCATTGGCTCGGTACTGAGTGGCGGCGGAGGCAATCCGACACCCAATAATCCAGGCACCTGGGCGGAGATGGTCCGACGGGTACAGAGGGAGGCGCTCGAGAGCAGGCTTGGTATTCCACTCCTCTACGGCGTGGATGCTGTTCATGGCCACAGCAATGTGCGGGGAGCCACCATCTTTCCGCACAACATTGGCCTGGGCGCCACCCACGACGAGGACCTGGTGGAGCGGGCAGGGCGCATCACGGCCAGCGAGCTGCTGGCTACCAACGTTCATTGGACCTTCGCCCCCGCCGTGAGCGTTCCGCAAGACATCCGGTGGGGCCGCACCTTCGAGGCCTTCAGCCAGGATCCTGCCCTTGTCTCGTCCCTGGGTGCGGCGTTCATCCGGGGATTGAATGGAGCCGACAAATCGAGCAAGGGAAATCGACGACCCGTACTGGCGTCGCCGAAGCATTTTGTGGGCGACGGAGGGACGTCATGGGGCAGCACACGCCGCTACGACTGGATTCAGGGATGGTGGAACCGAGACGCGCCAGATCGCTGGCAGCTTGACCAGGGCGATCTCCGCTCCGACGAGGCAGCCCTCCGAAGCGTTCACCTGCCGCCGTACGAGGAAGCCATTCGAGCGGGGGCGCTGAGCATCATGATCTCGTACAGCAGCTGGAACGGTAACAAGCTGCATGCGCACCGATATCTACTCACCGACTTGCTGAAGGGCGAGTTGGCCTTCCGAGGCTTCCTGGTCTCCGACTGGTTGGGTGTGAGTCAGCTGGACTCGAATTTTGAGCACGCCGTCGGTCTGGCGATCAACGCCGGCCTCGATATGGTCATGGTCCCTTTTGAGTACGAGCGGTTCATCCGTGCCGTAAGAACGGGAGTTGAAACCGGAGTCATCCCGGTCTCGCGGATCGATGACGCCTGCCGCCGGATCCTTCAAGTGAAGGCAGCCCTGGGACTTTTCGATCATCCCTTCGGAGACAAAGCCTTGCTCCCGGCAGTCGGATGTGATGCCCACCGAGCGGTGGCGAGGGAGGCTGTCAGCAAGTCCCAGGTCCTTTTGAAAAACGAGGGCGCAGCCCTGCCCCTGTCTCCGCATATGACGCGCCTTCTGGTTGCCGGCGCCGGCGCTGATGACATCGGCCTCCAGTGCGGCGGTTGGACGATCGAATGGCAGGGTGGTCGTGGCGCCATCACCCCTGGCACGACGCTGCTCCAAGGGATCACTGAAATTCTTGCGCCGGGCGCTTCAGTCGCCTACCGGTCCGACGGAGATTTTGAGGCCGAGCACGGAGAGGTCGGGATTGTCGTGCTGAGCGAGCAGCCCTACTGCGAAGGCGAAGGAGATCGATACGACCTCACACTGTTGCCTGAGGAGGTCGAATTGGTGCGCCGAGTTCGGCGCCACTGCGACCTCCTGATCCTCGTCATCTATTCGGGCCGCCCGCTGATCATCGGCGACGTCCTCGACTCATGTGACGCCATCGTGGCTTCATGGCTGCCAGGTACCGAAGCACAGGGCATCTCGGACGTTCTGTTCGGAAAGCTTCCGTTCACCGGTCGGCTTCCTTACGAATGGCCTGAAACAATGGAGCAGGTGAGCTCACCAAATGGGCATGCGCCGCTCTTCCCCATGTCGTTCGGCCTCACCGTTGACTAAGACACCGGCGCCGGCGCGACTTCGATCGAGCGCACGAGCGTCTCCGCCAAGAGTCCTGTAAGCCGCACAACGTGACGGCCCCCGTCGAGCTGAGGCGTTGTGCCTCTCACGGTTGCTTCGGCGGCACTCTCGACCTCAATGCGTGTGCCGTCAATCGATATGTCGAGAGCGGGCGGCTGCAAGGCCACCACGATCTGAAATCGTGATGACGATGTGGCCACGATGTCGTACGCAACCCAGTCGCCCGGGCCGAGACGCACCAGCAGCCCGTCGGCGGTCCCTCGTGGGATGCGGTTCCAGTCCAGCTCCCCACCCTCAGCGCCTCCCGCACGCCGAATGGTGACCAGGTCGTCGCTCCGGAAGGTGGCCAAAGGAACCCCCGCCGCGGTCTCGTAGGACTCGCCTTGTCCCCGAAAGCCGAACCCGAACGCCGGGATCGTCAATGGTGGACGGCGAAAGATCGCGGAGATGACTTCGGGACGGTACCTGCATCGGGACGCAGCCATTGCGTCAAGCAATTGGTTGAGCGTCTGGTGAGCGCGCGCGCAGTCCGGCTTGGCGCCCTTGCCCGCGGCATAGTCCGTGATTTCGGTCCATCCCGATGGAGCCACGACCGAACATGGAGAGGTGAAGGTGTCGATCTTCTTCCACGTCCAGAAGTTCCACGAGATGTCGCTGTCGTCCAATAGCTGGAACGCGGTTTGGATCCAATCGAGGTTGTTCTCTCCACCCTCTCCCATGTAGATAGGCAGGCCCAATTCGCGACCGATATCGACGTACCCCTGAATGCTCGGTCGATCCGGCGCCGACCAATACTTGTGAAACTGGAGAATCGAATTCGAATCCCAAGCCTCAGTGAACACGTCCCAGTTGGTGGCCCAGTGGGTGCCTTCGTAGCTGATCATGTGATTGCGATCGACCTCGCGGATCGCCGCGGTGAGCTCCCGGTAGAGATCGCGCAGCTGGCCGGCGTAGAGGTGTTGGTATTCGTTTGGCAAGGGCTCGTTGAGCAGGTCATAAGCGGCGACCACGGTCTCGTCGCGATAGCGCGCCGCGAGCGCCCGCCACAACTTGAGCGTTAGAGCGCGGTACCTCTCATCCGTGAAGAGCTCGGGCGCGCGATGAGGCGAGTCATCGATATTCGTGCCGGTCTGGCCGCCTGGTGCGCCGTGGAGGTCAAGCACGACCCACAGGTGGTGCGTGCGACACCACTCGATGACACGATCGATGAGCACCAAGCCAGGCTCGATCAGCTCGCCGGCCTCATCCATGACGACACGCGAGTTGATTGGTAGCCGCACATGGTTCATGCCCTCTGCGCTGATCCACGCTATGTCCTGCTCGGTGACAAATGTGGCGCGGAAGCCCTGCCAGAACTCGGCTGCGAGCTCCGGCCCCACGAGGTCATCGAACAGAGCCTCGATCTCACGCGGTGATTGCGCATTTGGATGCTCGAACTTCCACATGTAGCCCTCTGGCAGCAGCCAGTTACCGAGCGCCATGCCCCGCAAGATCAGCGGTTCGCCAAGGCCATCGAGTAGCCGGCCGGCCGAAGCGTGTACAAAACCTTCCAACGCCGCTCGATCCCTACCTGAGGCCGGACATCGTGAATCCCTGCACGATGTAGCGCTGAAAGATGACGAAAACGAGGACGATCGGAACCACCATCAGGGACGCGCCTGCCATCTGCAGCGGAGGATTGATCGCCAGTTGCTTGTTCAACAGGGAGATGCCCACGGACAGCGTGTAGTTCTGCTGGTCGTTGGCGATGATCAGAGGCCAGATGAAGCTGTTCCATCCCGTGATGAACGTCAGCACCGCGCCGACCGCAAGGATCGGTTTCGAGACCGGCAGCACGATCGACCAAAGGATGCGCAGCTCGCCGGCGCCATCGAGGCGTGCCGCTTCCAAAAGCTCGTCGGGTATGGTCGTCATGAACTGGCGAAATAGAAAGATGTTGAACGCGCTGACCAGGGTCGGGAGCGCGATTCCGACGAGGGTGTTGGTCAACTGCAAGCTGTTCAGGATCAGGTAGGTCGGAATCATCGTGACCTGTATCGGGACCATCAGAGTTGACAGAACAAGCAGGAACAGGACGTTCTTGCCGCGGAACCGAAACTTGGCGAACCCATACCCCGCCATGGCCACGAAAAACATGCCCACAAATCCGATGAGGACCACAACGACGGTGTTCACCAGGTATCGGCCGAAATCAAAGTCCCGGAACAATCTGAGATAGCTGTCCAGACTGATCGTCGATGGCAGCACGGTTGGGGGGTACGTGTATGACTCGGCGATAGGCTTCAGCGAAGTGGTCATCATCCAGAAGAATGGAAATGCGGTTAGGAGCGCCCCGAGCGCAAGCAAAGCCCCGACCAGGAATGGGCCGGTCCGACGCCTCACCATCGCTTCGGTCCCTTAGACATCGGCGTTTCGCCGGTTGCGAAGTTGAAGCGCCGTCACGACGCCGATGATCACGAAGAGCACGATGGATGCCGCAGAGGCGAAGCCGAACTCGTCATAGCGGAAGCCCTGCTGATAGATGTAGTACGACATTGACGTCGTCGCATGCACCGGGCCACCCTGCGTGAGCACATACGGCTCGTCGAAGAACTGCATCCAGTTGATGAGGGTGGTCACGGTGACGAAGAAGATCGCGAAGCGCATCAGAGGAACCGTGATCAGGAAGATCTTCTGCCATTCGTCGGCGCCATCGACGGCGGCCGCCTCGTAGTACTCCGGCGGTATGGCCTGCAACGCGGCGAGAAAGATGATTATGTCGAGGCCCGATCCTCGCCAGATGGCCACGAACGCGACGGAAAATTTTGCAATCGTCGGATCTGTAAGCCACGCCACTGGAGCAGCCCCAACTGTTGACAGCAACCAGTTGAGCAGCCCGAACTGACTGTTGTAGAGATTGCCCCAGATCAACGAGATGGCGACGATCGCCGTAATCGCCGGCACGAAATAGAAGGCACGCAGCGCGCGAAAGAACCGTGATCGGCTGAAATTCAGGGCGATCGCAATCGCAAGCGAGCCGATGACGAGAGTCGGAACGCCGATGAGCACAAAGAAGGCCGTGTTGCCGAGGGCCTCCCAAAAAGCCGGATCGCCGAACATTGATTGGTAGTTCTGCAGCCCGATGAAGCGCACCTGGCCATAGTCCGCGAGCCCACTGATATCCAGGTTGGTGAGGCTGACCACGGCGGCGACAAAGATGGAAAGCACGCTGAACGTCAGCAGGCACAGCAGCGCAGGACCGACGAGGAAGTACGGAACCAGCGTGCTTCGCCGCCACGGCGTCCGGAACGCGAATCTGCGCGCGGGAGCTTCGTGTCGGGCAGCGGTTGCGGTCATGAAGGCCTCCCGGTTCGTCCGTGCCGGCGCCGACAACTCGAAGCCGGCACGGTAACCGGTAATGCTAGGTCTGCAGGCTGCTGACTGTGGCGTTCAGCGTGGCGAGCGTGCTGGTCTCATCGCTTCCCTTGAGGACGATGCTGTTCAGAGAGTCCAGCATGGCCTGGCTGATCTTGTCCCACTTGGGAACTAGGGGAAGCAATTGGGCGTCCTGCAGCTGGTTGGTATAGATCTTCACCATCGGATCGCTGGTCAACGTTGGGTCGGCCAATGCCGTCTTCGCAGTTGGCAGCTCGTTGGTGGTCTTGAACCAGTTGAGCTGCGCATTGGCCTGTGCGAGGTAGTCCAACAGCCGCAGCGACGCGCCGACGTGCTTTGACTTTGCCCACACGCCCATGTTGGAGCCGGCGAACAACGAAGTACCCGCCTGGTTGCGCGGTAGAAGGGCAACGTTCCATTTGCCGTCCAGCTGCGGCGCTGTGCTCTTGATCCCGGCGGCCAGGTAGGGGCCGGAGATGACCATTGGGGCGCTGCCTGAAATGAAGCCCTGGGTCTGGTCGAAGTCCGATGCGGTGGGGACAAGCTTGTCCCGGTAGAAGCTGATGTAGAAATCGGCGGCGGCTCTGAACTCTGGGGTATCGAATGTCACCTTGCCGTTCTGAAGCACTTTGCCGCCGGCTTCCCATGTGAATTCGATCGGGAGGGCGCTGTCCCACTGTGGGATGTAGTACCCGTACTTGCCCTTTCCTCGCTGGGCGAGCTTGGCGGCGTCGTCATGGAACTGGGTCCACGTGGTCGGCGGCGACGAGATCCCGGCCGCGCCGAGGATGTCGCTGCGATAGAACAGCACCCGCACGTCACTGACCCAAGGAACCGAAAGGACCTTGCCTGAAGGATTTATCTTGTCGGAGGCGACGGCGCCGACGTAAGTCGAGCTCTGAAGGCCGGGATGGTCTTTGACATAAGGGCTGAGGTCGAGCAGCGCGCCGGCCGACTCGAAGGACGGCAGCAAGGACAGGCCAACCTGCATCAGGTCTGGTCCATTGCCCGACGCAACCGCGGTGGTCAGCTTGTCGTTGACATTGCCCCACGGGACGGCTTCAACCTGAACCTGGATGCCAGTTTGCTTGGTGAAGTCCTGCATCAAGGCGGTAAAGCTAGGGCTGTCCTCCATGGTCCAGACCTGGATGGGGCCTTTGTCTGTGCTGGTCGACGAAGTGTTTGTCGAGCCGCCACAGCCTGCGGTCCACAAAGCCACCGCCACCAGGCCGATGGCCGTGATGTGCCTCTTAAATGATCCGTTCATCGAGCCTCCTCCTCGGTTGCGCTCTGATTTGATCCCGTCACACTCGGGCCGGAACCGGTTACGGAACCGGTTACGGCGAATATAGTACGGGCGCGTTCGCCTGTCAAGGGGAGGATTGGATGCCGTCTGGGGCGACGTTTATGGAGGGAGAGTTTCCATGCCCGGTCGGCAGAGTCATAACTCTGCTCGTGAGATGGACGGGCTCATCACGCGGTCGAGCGCCGCGATAAGCGCCCTGCGGTGCTGGGAGCCCTCGAAGTCCAGCAGCGGGCTGGGCTCCAGGAGATGCTCGGTGACGACATTACCTCGACGGACGTAGACGGCTGGGTATGGATCGTCGCGACCGTTCGATTCGAGGGCGACCGCGACCCCGTCGGGGCCCGCGGAGTCGACGAAATGGGCGAGAGGCACGACGCCCTCGTCGACGATGCCATGGTCAGCATCGACCAGAACCACACGCGAGAGGTACGAGCGCTGATGCCACAGCTCGGGGCCGCGGCTAGCTTCGGCAAGAAGATTTTCAACGCCGACGCAAGCCTGGTACGGATCGCGAACGCCTATGACATGCAGCTGCGCGAAACGAATTCTCAGCTTTCACGAGCCAGTCAATTCAAATCGGAGTTCCTCGCCAAGATGAGCCATCAGCTCCGGACTCCATTGACCGGGATCATCGGCTTTTGCGAAGTCCTGACACAAGGCATGGACGGCGAGCTCGGTGTCGATCAAGCTCAAGACGTCGCCGAGATCCACAAGAGCGGACTTGTACTTCTCGAGCTGGTCAATGACATCCTTGACCTGTCCAAGATTGAGGCGGGCAAGCTCGAGATCGCCTCCCAGGAAGTTGACTTGCCCTCAGTCGTCGACCAGGTAATCGCCTCGATGCACCAAATTGCGGAATCGAAGGCGTTGGAACTGACCTGCGATCTGTCGTCTGAAGTTAGCAAAGTGAAGGGCGATCCTGTTCGCGTTCGTGAGATCTTGACCAACCTTGTATCGAATGCGATCAAGTTCACGCCGGCCGGCTCAGTTGCGATTCGAGGCATGCCTGTAGGCGCAATGGCGGAAATCTCCGTACTCGACACAGGTATTGGTATCGAGCCAGCCGCTCATCAGCGGATCTTCGAGGAGTTCCAGCAAGCCAGCGACAAGATCTCTCGGAGCTACGGCGGCACTGGCCTTGGTCTATCGATCGCGCGCAAGCTAGTCGAGCTCCAAGGCGGACAGATGGGCTTGGAGTCCGAGCCTGGCAAAGGTTCGCGTTTTTGGTTTACGTTGCCCATCGACAAGCACGCTGCGCCGTTGTCCGCAGCATGATTCCCAGGACCGGAGCCGCTGGGACATAGACACTTGCCAACGCGGTGAGCCGACCATCAGATCGGCGGCGTGCAGTGGCAGGCGGATATCATGCTGCACCAACGATGCAGCCCTTCGCACTCGCCCCTCGTGGAGGCATATCGGTCGAGAATCCCGTCGGCGGAGTCCTGACCTTCAAGGTCATGAGCGATCAGAGTGGAGGAGCGCTGACGGCGATCGATACGGTCGCGATGCCCGGAGAAGGACCGCCGCTTCACGTGCACCGTAACGAGGACGAGTTCATCTGGGTTCTGGAAGGCCGGTTCAGGGTCAAGCTCGGAGACGACATGAATGAGGCGGCGCCTGGAGCGTTCGTGTTCATCCCGCGTGGGACACCGCACACGTGGCAGAACATTGGCGATGCTCCCGCACGCTTCTTCGCCGGCACTGTGCCGGCATCGATCGCGTTCGAGCAGTTCTTCGTGCGCTATGCGCAGCTGCCCGTCGAGGAGCGTGGAATAGAGGCGTTCACTCGCCTCGGAGTCGAGACGCAGGCGCTTGAGGTACTGGGGCCGCCCCTTGCGCAATCGAATCCGCGTAGATTCGAGCACGACTCATCCGAGGTCTGACCCGGCTTAGGTCGGTTGAGCCCTCATCCGCCATCCCGGTGGGCTGTCGATACAGCGTTGATCGCGATGGTTAGTCCGACGCCACGCCCGGTACAGGGCTAACCCTTATTCGATTCGAGGTCCGGCCCCGATGCGACGCCGTCCCTTGGTGCCTAGGTTGGAGTCGTGAGCCTGGACGTGTTACGGAGCTCACCGCGAGCATCAACACGATGGAGAACGGAGATATGGCACGCGATACAAGAAGATCCAAACCCCGGCCAAGTCAGTCGAGCCCACCCTGGCGAGCTATTCTCGAGGGCGGCCAACCGACGGAATTGCAGCTAATCGCGCTGATGGCCGCAGCTCTAGCCAACCGGCCAATTTCAGAACTGACCAAGGCCTCGGACCCATCCCGAGATGACGCATGGCCATCCTGGCCGTGCGAGCACCCCGACTGGTTATGACTTGCGCAGAACTCATAGCGATAATCGAGGCCGGCAACGAAATCGGATACAGCCGCGATTCGCGATTGCCTCACCTGCACCAGTATCCGTGCTGCCATGAACACAGACTCCTCGAATCAAGTCAAGCCAGAGCCGGTGGGGTCTAGCGCGCAATGTGGCCTCAGCCACCGTTCCTGGCGCCTGTGGCTAGGAGTGGTTGCTCTCCTGTTGGCGCTGGTGAGCCTCGCGACCTTCATGACTTTCTCTTCTGTGTCCGTTCACATGCCCAAGGCGCTGGCATACCAGCCCAGCCTGCTCGTCGCCGTCTACCTGAACATGCAGTTCATATCGAGCGCCTCGGGGACGGTGGCGGTGATTCTCGCCTTAGTCGCGTTGCTGGACTCTCCACGAGCCCTGCGGACGGCGGGCATGGGCTTGGCCGTTGGTGTCGTGCTCTTCTTCGGTGTGATGTTCGCTGTGTCAGGGGTCATGCTCAGCTTCGCGCCACCTGATCTCGGACCCGAAGCAGGCGCTCCTACAGCTGTTTCAATCGTCTTCGCGCCGAGCCCTCCTGCCGTCGGAATGGTCGGGCCCGTGATCGGGACGATAGCCTTGTTGATCAGTGTGCGCGGGGTCGCCGAACGGCGACCAGCGATCGGGGCCTTGATTGTGGGTGGGCTGGTCATGGCTTACTGGTTGCTATCCCTGGTCGTGTTCGGTGCGGGGTCTGAATAGTTTGTCTCGATGGGGACTTGGAGTTCAATGCCGAGCGCTGGGGTTCGCTGAAGGTCGCCGCTGTGGCTGTCATCTTGGCTGTCACGAGCAGCCAAAGTGGCGGGGATGGATGGGAATCGAACCCACCCAGGACGCCTCAGCAGCGCCCCGCAAACGGTTTTGAAGACCGCGTGGCTGCCGTCCGCAACTATCCGTTAGTGTCCGCTGGAGCTCGATCGTTTGGTCGCTCGGTCCGCGAAGGTCCAGCGTCGTCCGCCGTCGTGTGCCGGCTTGGCTGTCATCTTGGCTGTCAGAAATTCAATCCTTCGGGTAAACGCCGAGCCGTTCGAGGAACGTAAATTGCTCCAGCCGTTGGTTGTGCTCGCCCGCTTCGTGGCCGTTGAAGGGCCACACCTTGATCTCCCTCTCGCCACCATAGTAGTTGTAGGCGGCGAACACGGTGGACGGCGGACATATGATGTCCATAAGGCCAACTGAAAAGAGCCCAGGCGCCTTTGCCCGCGCAGCGAAGTTCATTCCGTCGAAGTAGCTCAGCGTCCTAAAGACCTCTTCGGCACGCGTCTGGTGAACCGACAGGAACTTCGTAAGCTCCGAGTATGGCCTCTCGTCGGTGATCTCGACCGCGCGCCGATAGTGGCACAGGAACGGCACATCGATGAGAGCAGCGCAAATTTGATCGGACAGGCCTGCCACCGCTAGCGCCAGCCCACCCCCTTGGCTGGCGCCACAAACGACAACCCGTTTCGGATCCACGAGAGGATGTCGAAGCATGACTTCCACCGCTCGGACGGCGTCACTGATAAGGCGGCGGTAATAGTACGAGTGACGATCCCAAATCCCACGAGTCAAGAATCCCGGATGCTGCGGACCCGACCCTTCGTCATCCAAGTCCGGTGTGTCACCTGGACTCCACGTCCCGCCCTGGCCCCGAGTGTCCATAACTAGACTCGCATAACCCAACGAAGCCCAGAGCAGATGGTTGAAGGGGAAAGCTCGACCGCCACCGTAGCCGATGTATTGGATGACTGCAGGTAGCGGTTGCTGCCCGACCTTCGGCACCAGCAGCCACCCACGGACCGGCTGACCCATGTAGCCGCTAAAGGTCACATCAAACACAGCTACGGTGCGTAGCGCCGTTTCAAACTCGCTGAAAACCGGCTCGAAAGCGGCCGCTCGAGACTTCGACAAAGTCTCCGACCAAAAGGTGTCGAAGTCCGCCGGCTCATCCCTCGGTGGGCAATATGCACGCAATTCCGGCATGGACAGGTCGAATAGAGGCATTGCGAACACTCCTCTCAAACATAGGGGGGCAGTTAGTCAACCCGGGCAGCGATTACGGCGCCTCCATTCTCGTCTCCGAAATTGAGTCACCCTGTCTTGTGAGGTCGGAGTTCGAAATCCGGTAACGGGCGCGCCGCACGGAGGTGCGCTGCTGCATCTTCAGGTGAGACGGGGTTGAACATGACCCCGCTACCGAGCTCGCCTGCGGCCACGAAGCGCGTGGTGTTTGCCTTTCGGCGTGTCGTCACGGCATGAAAATGGAGGTGAACGCCGGGGTGCAGCCAAAGCATATAGGGCAGCTGCAGATCGAAAAGACAGTCATAACGCGCGAGAACATCTCCGAGAAGGCTGGCGAGGTCAGATCGCAGCCGTCGGTCGAGAGAGGAAAGGTCCGGTAAGTGTTCACAGGAAGCAAGAATCAGCTCGTAGGGCCAGCCAGCAGCGAAGCGCGCGAAGGCAACAAATGAGTCGTTTGCTGCAACAAGCCTGGCGCGATCTTCTTCCAGCGTTGCGAGCTCAATACAAATCTGACAGCCGAACTCGGTGGCAACTGTCGCCTCCAGCGCGGCGACCGGCGGTACAAAAGGGAAGGCATAGATCTGGCTATGCGGATGACTGATGGTCGCGCCTACGTCTGGGCCGCGATTCTCGAATATCAGTACGTACTGAATCTCGCGCCTAGAAAGAAGGGCTTCGGTTCGACCGGCCCAGACGTCGATTACGCGGCGAATCTGTTCGCTGCCAAGCGAAGCGAATGTGCTGTTGTGATCGGGCGAATAGAGCACGACTTCAGAAGCCCCACGAGCGGGAGCCCTCAACGTAGGTTCGCGTCCGAGACGGGCGAACACAACACCATCTCCAGGCGTCAGTGCAGGCCACCTGTTGGGAAAGGCCTTCACGGCGTATGGCTCACGCGCCTCAACCCCGCCGATGCAAAACGGGCAGTCGGACGTCGGAAGATTCGGTCGTCGCTGACGATCCCCTGTGACGGCGACCCATTCGCGAGTCAGACGATCGAACCGGAACTCAGATTCGCCTTCCCGAGCTCGGTTTGTCGAGTTGTCGAGGAGCTCTGCCACTACCCGCGTACTGCGCCGACCGTGCTGCCGCTGGTCAGAGACTTCTGGAATCGACCAAACACGAGCAAGAGCGGAAGAGTGACGATCAATGCTCCAGCCAGCAGGATCTCGTAGCGAACTATGAAGCCTGAGGCGTTAGTGCTAAGAGCCGGGAGCGTGACCATGATTGGCTGGAGGTGAGGATCGTTGACCATGACCGCCGGCCAGAGATAGTCGCTCCATTTGTACACGAAGCTAAGGACTGCGATCGCTCCCAGGATCGGGGCCGACATCGGCAGCGCGATGCGAAAGAAGGTCGTCCAATGGCCCGCGCCATCGACCCGCGCAGCGTCCAACACCTCGTCTGGAATCCCACGCATATATTGGCGCGCCATGAACATGCCCAGCACGCTTGCCGTGCCAGGGAAGATCTGAACTTGATAGGTGTCGAGCCAGCCGACGTTCGAGAAGAGAAGGTAAAGAGCCGGGATGTTGACCTCGATCGGAACCAGCATCGACGCAATCAGGAAGCCGAAAATCAGGCTCCGCCCCGGAAAACGATATTTGGCGAATGCGTATCCGGCCATTGCGCACAACAGCACCGTCAACGCCGTGTATGGGATGGTCACAACCAGGCTGTTAAAGAGCGAACGCCACATGACCTCGCCCGCCGGTCCCGTGAGCAGCAAAGAGAAATTAACAAGCGTCGGCTGCGAGGGTGGACCTCCGGGGTTGGTCGTCAGCTCGGCCGAAGACTTGAACCCGCCAAACAGCATTACTAGGTACGGGTAGATCGCCAACCCTGCGACGGCGAGGAGAATCGCGTTCACGCCACCGCGTGCGCCGATCCATCTCGATCCGCCAATGCTGGCCGTTGTCGCCCTCACTGGGTCGCCTCTCGGAAGAGTCGGAACTGGATCAGCGAGAAGCACCCGATCGCGACGAACACCATCCAGCCCGCGGCCGCGGCAAGGCCGAATTGTCCCCCAATCACATTGGTGACCACCTGGTTCATGACCGGCGCGGCGGACGGCGGAGCGCCAGCTGTGGTGCCGGCGCCGCCCACCAGCAAGTTAGGCTCTGTGAACAGCTGCAAAGAAGCGATGGTGTCGATCACCAGTGCGAACAGGATCGTGGGACGCATGAGCGGAACGATCACGTGCCATAACCTCCGGCCCGCGCTTGCCCCGTCGACGCTGGCCGCCTCGAGCAGATCCTCAGGAACGCCGGAGAGGCCGGCCAGAAAAACGATGAAGTACCACCCGAGGCCACGCCAGACCAGCAGCAGCACAACCCCCCACTTGAGTGCCGCCGGATCCGTCAGCCAAGACACATGCACGCCCAGGGTTGTGTTGAGGACGCCGTTGTTGCTGAGCATCACGCGCCACACCAGCGCAGCCGCAACTGGCGCCATGACCTGCGGCACAAAGATGAGCGGTTTGTAGACGCGACTGAGGTTCGACAACTTTGAGCGGACGGCTAGGGCCAGCAAGAACGCACCGACGAGCATCGGAAGCATTGGCATGAACAAATAGAAGGCGGTGTTGACGACCGCATCGTGAAGGTCCGGCGCCTCGAGAAGCGAGCGGTAGTTGTTCAGCCCGACCCAATGCGCGGTGGTGTACCCGTTGTAACGGAAAAAGCTCAATACGACCGAATAGACCGAAGGCAACGCGAAGAATGCCAGAAAGGAAACCAGGAAAGGCGCAATGAAGAGGTACGGAGCGATAGTGTCGTTCCAGCTGCGAACGGCGGGCGGATAGAGTCGGTCCAGCCGGCTCGCCAGCCGGCTGGACCCCAACTTTTCACGTGCCGTCGGCCGCGTCAGGATCGAGGGCTCAACCTCCATCCGCTATCGCCGACAGACAACTCTACTGGCTGTACGGATTACCAATTTGGGCGGTCATCTGCTGGTTTGCCGCTGTGAGCGCCGTACTCGGATCTGCCGCCGAGCTCGACAGGTAATTCGCCAGCGCGTTTTGTAAGATCGATATCTCCTTGATTCCCGCCGGGTCGTATGGGAACAGCTTGTAGTCCTTGTCGGCAGCCTGGAAGGCTTTGATCAGATCTGCGCCGTAATACGCATTGTTCAGGACCGACGGGTCAGATTGAGCTTGGACGACGTTCGGGACCAAGTTTTGTGCCTTGAACAGCTCTAGCTCGCCCTTGGTGGTCATGAACATGTCAGACATGAACTTCGCGGCCGCCGCCTTGTTCTTGGCCGCGGCCGGAATGACGAAAACCGATCCACCGGCCTCGCTGCCGCCGACTGCGCCGCCGATCTCGGGCCAGACCGTTACCCCCCATTTGCCGCCTAGGTTTGGTGCGTACTGAGGTAAGAAAGTGGAGAACCAGCTTGCGATTGGCACCGACGCGACCGTCCCGTCAGCCAGCGCAGCCTGCCAGTCAGGGGTGAAGTCGTCGAATTTCGTGTCCACCACACCTGAGTTCCGAAGGTCCTTCATAGCGACGAAAGCCTTCTTAATGCCAGGATTCGTGTCGACCACGAACTTGGACGCCGACTTGTCGTAAACCTGCGAGCCGTTCCCCGAGGTGATCTCGCCGAGGATGTAAGCCTGTGGGTTCGGAGCGAGATTCCACATGTAGCTCTTGGGGTACTTGGCCTGGAGCTTCTTGCCCGCGTCGATGAAGTCCTGCTGGGTCTTGACCTGCGTGACATCAATACCTGCGGCGGCGAACATGTCCTTGCGGTAGTACCAGAGCTTCGATTTGACCTCGTACGCAAAGGCCACGTATTTGCCGTTGTACTGCATCAGGGTCTTGGCGGCATTGCTCATCGCGGGTAAGTAGGAGCCGATATAGGACGAGATGTCCGCGAGCTGGTTCTGGCTCGCGAACTCGGGCAATGCGCTGTAGTTCATCTCCATGATATCGGGCACGTTCTGATGCGATGACAACGCGAGCCGGAACTTGCTAATCGCCTCGCCATCGTTCGACCCGCCGATTGTCACAGTTAAGGTCTGCTGCTTCGCGTCACTGGGGAAGTCCTGCTTGTAGAACCCGAATTGAGTGTTGAAGTACTTCGCGTCACCCCAAGTCAGGGCTGTGATGTTCGCGTTGGCCGACGCGGTATCCACTGCCGTGGGAGACGACGAAGTATTACAAGCAACGAGCATCGAGGCAGCGGCAATTCCGCCAGCGAGGAACACCGTGGCGGGGTTGTCCGAGAGTCGTTTTCGCTTCCAGTTGGCCGGCATGATTCCCGTCCTCCTCATGACTTTGGATCGGCGTTGTTTGGTTCGAAGACAAACCGGCACGCCGCGTGACCGATTTGTTCAATCCGGTTGGATGGGCTTGAATCCCCAGGCGTGCGCGGAGACGAGCCGTTGAACCAAAGGCGCCAGGTACCGTCCTGGATGACGACGAAGGGCTTGTAGACGTTGATCGAGTCGAAGTCCCCCGGACGCCCCCGGGTCAAGACGGGGTTGCCGGCGTGGCGTTGCCAGGAGATTCCATCGGTGGAGCGCGCGATCCCTATCGCAGAGTCTTCAAAACCGTTCGCGAAACCGATGTAGGCGGCGTACAGGTGACGTTCGTGCTGAAAGACGTGAGCTCCGGCGACTCGATCGTGTTCCCAGGCAGACCTTGCGTCTGGCAATAGCACCGGTTTGTTTTGGACCCTGGTCCATTTGATCCCGTCTCGACTGATGGCGTAACCGATCGCGTCAGGCTCATAACGCTCGCCGCCGCTGTACCACATGTGATACCGGCCGTCACTCGCGCGCAAGACGGACGGACACATGACGCTGGACTTTTCCCACAGCGCGTAGGGCTCGAAGACGGGACCTTGTCGGTCCCACTTGAGACCATCGGAGCTCGTTGCGCGGCAGATGACGACGCGCGATGCACTGTGGCCGGCGTACCACATTGTGTAGGTGCCGTCCTCATCGAGGACATATGGCCGAGTGACCTCGAGGCCCTCGGCTGGCGAGTCCTCATCAGGACCTAACACGACCTCGCCCGCAGCGTGCCAATCAAGGCCATCGCTGCTCACGGCGTAGCCAATCCCGTGTTTCGGCCGCCACGAGAACCACATGCGGTAGAGACCTGGCGCCGCAATCACCGACATGTCGAAGCAAGTACCGAGGTCCCCGCCGAGGACCGGGTTGCCTTCGTACTTCTCCCATCGCGCTGCCAGTTGGTCGCCGGGCACTTGGCTATCGAAGTTGCTACCCGCCGCAAGTGAAGAGGTCACAGGCGCTCACCCACAACGGCTCTGCAGAATTCGCGCACCGCCTGCCGGTGTTTGGTGAACGTGTCGTCAACCACCGACAGTGCTGGGATATAGCCGTTTACCCGCAGCGGCCGGCCCGGTGCGCGAACCCCACCCTCGTGAACGCCAGTGCTACCCGCGCCTGGCGCGCCGTCCTTGAGATGTCCCAACGTTCGCGCGTATCGCGCGGGCAAGTCATCGAAACGCGGAGGCAAGGACATGTCCAACCACGTCTGGTTCATGGGAAACACGCTTAGCGACGCGTCGTACCAGCCCTCGCCGCAAACGAGTAGTTCGGGATGCCGACCGCGAATTTCGCCAACCAGCTCCTGGTAGCCGGGAAACATCTCGAAGCGCGGATCGTTGAACCAACAGCCGCTCGTATCCAGAAAGACTCCGTCCACCGCGTGCCGCTCGACAAGGTCCGTGACCTTCTGCACAAGGTGGTGGCGAAACCGCGGTTCGCCCGGATTGAGAAAGACCTGATCGTCTTCCGGCGCGCGGTCGTTATCCCAATCGGGCGCGTTGATTAGCGCGACATAGTTGTTCGATGGACTTCGGAGGGCCGCACGTTCCCAATCGGGGTACCGGTCCACGTGTGCCCCGTTGGCCCCGAACATGGGCATCAGGTGGACGCCCAGTCGGCGGGCGGTCGCGACAAGGTGAGAGAAGCCCTCATCGCCACCCAAATCCTGACCGGGACGGTAGTCTGGGTATTGCCAGTAGTAACGACCCTCCCACCCCGGGAGGTAGGCGAGGATCCTGTCGCCTGGGACGTCGGTGGTTACGTCCTTCAGGATTTCGGCCATCTGGTCAAATGTGTTGAACACGTACCCGGTCCAGTGCTGACCGTGCAGCGTCAGCACCAAATCTAGATTCCTGGCCCATGTCGGCACGTCACCGCGTTCCTCCCAGGACACCAGGCCGTACCCGCTCTCCAGTGCCGTCAGATGCTCGCGAAAGTCGTCGTGGATCTCGTGCTGGGAGAGGCAGTCGCGCAGCCGGATCTCAGGCGCCTCGAATCGAGACGACAAGGCGACGGCTGATTCGTCGGTAACGATCTCGAGCACATCGGATGCCGACCAATACGGCTTGCTGACGTGGAGCCGCTTGGGGCGAACATTCGTATCGCGAATGCTGACGGTGATGCCGGGACCTTCCCCTCTGCAAGCCCACGGCGTTTGCCAGTCTGGCCATGGATAAGTAACGTGGACCGGCTGGTCTCGAGTCGGTGACAACCAACTGTCGGCCGGTGTCGTTGGCGTCCACCAACCCGAGATCGAGGTCGTCGCAGGCAAGCCTCGCACAAGCAGCTTCACGCCTTTGACTACGTCTTCGGTTTCGGCGATGATCCGCCAAACGTGGCTGCCTTGATCGGTCTCAACCACCGCGTCGACCCGCCCTGCGACACGGCGCTGACCGCCCAGCCATTGCAGTCCACGAGCCTCGAGCCGACCAGCTTCAAAGGTGGTCATGGCTGGGTCGAGCCCATACGCGTTTTCGGTCGTGAACACCTCGACGGCCCACTCGAGACCGGCTGTGCCAGGCAATGGCAGCCAGGGGTGGCGCGGATCGAAACTCAAGGCGTTTGTTTCCAATCTCCCTCCTGAACGAAATCGATTTCGTCATTGCTATCACTGCGCTGCTCAATTGTCAAGGGGGTATTTGGCAACAAGTGAGGGGCACAGCCGAAATCGTGTTCGGGGCGATGTCATTCATGGGCTCGACTAACATAGGTTCATGAAGAGCGGACCCGTCAGATCGCCGGCCGCCACATCCAGCTCGGCACGGGGATTGCGCGGCCGCGCTGCAACGATTGGCTCGCCAGACGGGGCGAACGCGTCTCGTCGCGTTACTGTCAAGGATGTTGCTCGAGTAGCCGGCGTGTCTCAGGCCACCGTCTCAAAGGCACTGAATGACTCTCGGGGGGAGGTCAGCGAGGAGACTCGCGAGCGCGTGACAGCGGTGGCGTCAGGCCTTGGCTACCGGCCGAACGCTATCGCCCGCAGCCTCAAAGCGCGCCACACGCACACGCTAGGGGTGATCACCAACGACAGTGACGGTTTGTTCACGACCGCCATGGTTCGTGGCCTCGCCGAAGTCGCCAGCGAAAACGGTTTTGGGGTCTTCGTTTGCAATAGCTACGACAAGGTGGCCAAGGAGCGGCAGCACCTGGAGTTGCTGCTGGACAAACAGGTCGACGGGATCGTTCTCATTGGCTATAAGGTGGCCGAGCGTGGAGCGCCTGCTTCTCCCACTGGCAGCACGCCGGTCGTGTACCTCTACGAATACACGACCACCGTTAAAGCACCGTGCATCGTGCCCGACGATGAGGACGGCGCTCGACTTGCCGCCAGTCATGTCATCAATCTCGGTCGCCGGCGCGTCGCATTCATCAACGGTCCGCCGACTTATGAAGCCACTCGCCTTCGGTTGAGCGGCTATCGGGCCGCGCTGCGTGATGGCGGCGTCGCATTCGAGTCAGAATTTGTGCGCGTCGCCCCCGACTGGAATCAAGACTCCGGATTTCGCCTCGCGCTGGAGCTGATGCGGCGGAGCGAACCGCCCGACGCAATCGTCTGCGCCAACGATGAACTCGCGGCCGGAGCGATTCTCGGTTTGCGGGAGCTGGGGCGGGGCGTACCAGCCGACGTTTCCGTCATCGGTTTCGATGATCGGCCGTTTGCGGCCCATCTGCCGATCCCGCTCAGCACGATTGCCTTGCCGCTGTACGAAATGGGCCAGCGGGCGGCGGAAGCGGTGTTCCGTGGGCTCGCCGGCGAGGAGGTGAGGTCCGAGATCGTCCGGGTACCGTGCAAGCTGGTCGTTCGAGAATCCTGCGGTGGGCGATCCCAGTCCTGATCAGCCCCGCAGTATTAGACGATTGAGGCGCAGCTCTCGGGCTTAGTTCTCGCCGATGCTCGCGCTAACGCATTCGTTATCGTCAGCAAGCCGCCGGCGCTCTCGCTAAGAGGTAGTTGTCGCAAGCAATCCGGGCCCCCAATTGCTGCATCGACAGATGACATATCTAATCGACAGATGACATATCTAGGGACGCACGCGAGGCGCCTGCACCTTATGCGGTTCAGAAAACCGTTAGCGGGTTTGGCTGTCATCTTGGCTGTCATTGCAGCCAAAATCGGGCAAATCTGGCGGGGATGGATGGGAATCGAACCCACCCAGGACGCCTCAGCAGCGCCCCGCAAACGGTTTTGAAGACCGCGGGAGGCACCAGCCCCCGATCATCCCCAGCGCTGGAAAGATGCTATTCCGTCAGCGGGATGCCGATGCCCTCGACCCCCAGGGGCTCCGCATGGCGCGTCAGCAGTCCGACCAGGAACCCCAGCACTCGATCGACTGACGAAGTGCCGGCGATCGTGGCTACCAACGTTGGCTCGGGCGAGCGAAAGTCGCCCAGCTTCCCGTCCTTGGCGACGCGGGCAAAGCCCCGCGTTCCGGACCGGACGAAGGTGACTCGGACTTTCGCGTACCGCTCTCCGGAATGGACCAGCGTCAGCGGGTTCTTGCGCCGAACCTCCCAGGCCCTGATCTCCTGCCGCTTGATCCGCCGCTCCAGGGTGGTCAGGAAGCGCTTCCCACCCGGGTCCTTGCGGGCATAGATCGCAACCTGCACGCGAGAACAATAGCCAGGTTTGCGCCGGCCGGCGAACCTGGATGGGCCCTACATCAGGCCTGGATCAACGCCTCGAGCTTGCCCTTCAGGTCGCCCTTCATGTTCGGGCGGTAGCCCACGGTCCGATCGGCCGGCTTGCCGTCTTTGAAGATGATCACAGTCGGAATCGACATGATCCCCAGCGACATGGGCGTCGCCGGGTTCTCGTCGATGTCCATCTTCATCACCGTCACCTTGTCGCCGAGCTCGCCGTGGAGCTGCTCGACGATGGGCGCGATCATGCGGCACGGGCCGCACCAGGCCGCCCAGAAATCGACCAGCACCGGCCGGTCGGACTTCAGTACGACGGACTCGAACTCGGCGTCTGTGACCGCGCGTATATCTGACATCTAGGACGCTTTCCTTTCCGTTTTGGAATCCGACTTCGACGTTGACTTGGTGTCCGGCTTCGACTCCGATTTCGGCTTCGACTCCGACATGGAGTCTGACTTCGACTCCGCCTTGCCGTCCGAGCCGGACTCAGCCGCGCCCGTGTCCGAGCCCTTCGTGGCGCCATTGCTGGAGGCGGCCGCGGCGCTCTTTCCCGATCCGTAGTCAGTGGTGTAGAACCCGCTGCCCTTGAAGCTGATTCCGACCGGATACAGGATCTTGTTGAGCTTCCCCTGGCACTTGGGACAGGCTTTGAGAGGCTGGTCGCTCATCCTCTGCTGGATCTCGAACTCGTGGCCACAATTGCTGCAGCGATAACCGTAAATGGGCATCTTTGTTCTCTTTTTTCGGGTTCCTAACTATAGCCGCCGGTTGGGGTCGAGACGGAGAAATACCATCCCGGATGGCGGCTTGGGGTAAAAGTAGGTGCTCTTCTGAGGAAGTGTCTTCCCCTCCTGCGCGAGCTTCAAAACCTGCCTCAGGTCGGGCGCGTCCAGGAAGAAGGCGCCCACCCCGACGCCTTCATCGACCCAGCGCACCGCCTCGCCGGCGTCGCGGGTGTACAGGAGGAAGTCTTCCGCACTGCGCTTGCCCAGGATGTTGTCGATCACCTGCTCGTGTAACTCCACCAGCGCCACGTTCCCTTCCAACGGCAGCACCTGAAACCTGTGGTCGTGGTACACGCCTGCCGCCACCCGGCCATGGAGACCGGCCAGGGTCGCCTCCAGCGAGGGCGCGTCCTCTCCACCGGTGACCGCGACGCCGGCCTTCAGCACCCGATGGGTGGGCAGCACCTCCAGGCCGGGATCATCGATGTCGGTGAGCAGCGCCAGCGTGAACCGGGAGGCGGCGTCGGGCTCGCCGCCGACCTCCTCCGCATAGGCGAGCGCGGTCTCGTAACGGTGGTGCCCGTCGGCGATGAGCACCGGCAGGTCCGCAAAGGCCGCGTGCACCGCGGCGTGGATCACTGGGTCGGTGATCGTCCACAAGCGATGCTCGGTCCCGTCGGGCCCATGAAACTGGACCGCCGGAGACCGCCGGCTGACGACCTCGGTTATCTGCTGCAGCCCGGTCACGCGTCCCTCATACACGAACCAGAGCGGCTCGGGGCTCAGGTGCGTGGCGCGCATCAAAGCGAGGCGGTCTGCCTTCGGCCCGCGATGCGTGCGCTCGTGTGGCAGCACCACGCGGTCTTCGTACGGCTGCAGGCGCAGCGCCGCGATAAGGTCGCGGCGGCGCCGGTCGTCGAAGGCGACCTCGTGGATGTACATCGACGGCTCGTCGGCCTGGAGAATGCCTTCGCGCTCCCACTCTTCGAACGTCCTGCCCGCGCGCTCGTAATCGGTCCCAGGCCGTGTGACATGAACGACGTTGAAAGGCGAAAGCGACCTGTACCGAGAAAGGTCCGCCTCGGAAATGACGTCGTACGGCGGCGCGACCAGCGCGCTCAGGTCGCCGACGCGTGACAGCCGGTATCGGATGCCGGCAAGCGCTCTTACGTCAGCTATCGGACGTGCCCCCTAGCTCCACGTAGCGGAGGTCGGACATGCCGGCCACCTCACGCAGTCGTGCCAGCACGTCCGCGCCGACGGGATCGTCGACCGCGAGGATCATCATCGCGTTGCCGCGTGGCGCGTCGCGCCCGACCTGCATGCTCGCGATGTTCACGTCGTGCTTGCCCAAAATCGTGCCAAAGCTGCCGACCACACCCGGCCGGTCGTCGTGCCGGCTGACCAGGAAGCGCCCCTCGGGTACGAGGTCGACACGAAACGAGTCGATCCGAACCGCGCGCGGCTCGCCCATGAGCACGGTCCCCGCGAGCTCGTGCCCGTGCATACGGAGTGTGACGAGGCTGGCGTAGCTTCCATGCGCGGGACTGCGCCTTTCGATCAGCTTGACGCCCCGGCTGGAAGCGATCAGCCGCGCGTTGACGGCGTTGATGCGGTCTTCGGTAAACGGCTGCAGCACGCCTCGAATCGCGGCCGCGACCAGAAGGTTGACGTCGTGCTCGGCCAGCTCCCCCTCGCACTCGAGCTCGATGGCGTTCACCCTGCCGCCGAACATCTGGCTGTGCAGGGAGGCCAGGCGCTCGGTCAGCAGCGCAAATGGACGCAGGTAAGCGAGCTCCTCAGGGGGCAGTGCGGGCGCATTGACCGCGTACCGCGGCAGGTCTCCGGCAAGCACGGCGGCCACCTCTTCCGCCACGTCGAAGGCCACGGACGCCTGGGCCTCGATCGTGGAGGCCGCGATATGGGGGGTGGCGATGAAGTTCGGGAGCCGGAAGAGTGGACTCTCGCCGGCCGGCTCGTGCTCGAACACGTCCGCCGCAGCGGCCGCGAGCCTTCCTGACTCGAGCGCGTCGCACAGGGCCGTCTCGTCCACGATGCCCCCGCGGGCGGTGTTGATGAGCCGCGCGGTCGGCTTGAGCATCGCCAGCTCCGGCGCGCCGATGAGGTGACGGTTGGCATCCACGAGCGGCACGTGGACCGTGACGAAGTCGGATCGCTCGAGAAGCTCGTTCAGCGCGACCAGCTGCACGTTGAAGAGCTCCGCGCGCTCAACCGACACGACCGGGTCGTAGGCTACGACCTCCATCTCCAGCCCGTGGGCGCGCTTGGCGACTTCGGAGCCGACATTGCCGAGGCCGATCACGCCCAGCGTCTTGCCTCGGATCTCGGTGCCGATGAACTTCGACCGAGTCCACTCCCCTCTTCTCACCGAAGCGTCCGCCTGCGGCACCGAGCGCGCGAGCGCTAAGAGCAGCGCGATTGTGTGCTCGGCCGCGGCGACGATGTTTCCGCGCGGCGCATTGACGACAAGGATGCCCTTACGCGTCGCAGCCGCGACATCGATGTTGTCGACTCCCACGCCCGCACGCCCAACCACACGCAAGCGGCGGCCGGCTTCCAGAATCGGCGCGGTCACCCTGGTCTCGCTGCGCACAACCAGGGCGTCGAAATCGGGGATGCGTTTGATCAGGTCGGCCTCGGTGAGCTTGTTGACCACCATGACCTCACCCGCGCGACGAAGGCGCTCGAGGCCGTCCTCGGCGAGCGGGTCGGCGACGAGGATCCGGGGCACGGGGCTCAGGGCACTACGCTGGGACGCCCTGCAGCGAAGCGGTGGCCGCGGCCACCGCCCGGCCCTCGGCGGGGGCGATGTCCAGCTCCTCGAGCGCCTGCTCGATCGCCCACAGCACCTGCACCACGTCGCCCTCGGCGACCGCGCCCAGGTGTCCCACCCGGACCATCTTCCCCGCCATCTTGCCCTGGCCGCCGGCGATGACGACGCCGAACTTCTCGTCGAGGAGCTTCCGCAGCGCGGCGACGTCGACTCCGGGCGGCGGCACCGCAGACGTGACCGTGTTCGAGCGGTAGCCCGCCTGCGCGAAGAGCTGAAAGCCGAGCGACTGCAATCCTGATTGCGTGGCGCGCGCCAGGCGAGCGTGCCGCTCGTAGACGTGCTCGAGGCCCTCTTCCTCGAGCATGCGCAGCCCTTCCTGAAGCGCGAAGGCGACGCCCACCGCCGGCGTGAACGGCGTCATGCCTTTGTCTGCCCAAGTCTTCGCTTCCTTCCAATCGAAATAGAACCGGGGCGAGCGAGCCTTCGCCTGCTGAGCCCACGCGCGATCGCTCACACTGACCAGCGCCAATCCGGGTGGCGCCATCCATCCCTTCTGCGAGCCACTGACGGCGACGTCGATCCCCCACGCGTCGGTTTCGATCGCCATCGAGCTGATGGAGCTCACCCCGTCGACGACCACGATCCGGCCGGCGTCGCGGGCGACGCGGGCGAGCTCGCGCAGCGGGTTGGTGAGCCCGGTCGACGTTTCGTTGTGCGTAAGGAGCACGACCCCCCCTTTTGGGTGGCGCTCGACGACCCTGGCCAGGTCCTCGGGATCCACGGGCTGGCCCCACTCGAACTCCAGCCTCACGACGTCCGCGCCGTAGGCGGCGGCGAGGGCGGCGAAGCGCTCGCCGAAGTTGCCGCACAGCGCGACGATCACCTCGTCGCCCGGCGAAACCAGGTTGGCGACCGCCGACTCGAGACCGCCCGTGCCTGACGACGTGAGCAGAAGCAGATCGTTCGACGTCTTGAAGACGCGCTTAGCGCCCGCGGTGATCTCGGCAAGGATCGCAGCGAACTCCGGCCCGCGGTGGTCGATCATGGGCCGGTTCATGCTGCGGACGACCCGCTCGGGCAGCGGCGTGGGGCCCGGAATTCGAAGCTGGGTCTGAAAGGTCATGGGCGCGCTCCGTCAAGGGATTGCGGCGGCAGGTTGAATTCTATCGGGCCTGCCGGCCGTCCCTAGTGGGTCTCGGTCGTATACGGAAGGAGTGCGATCGCCCGCGCGCGCTCGAGCGCCGTGGTCAGCGGGCGCTGGTGGCGGGCGCATGTGCCCGTCACGCGGCGGGGCAGGATCTTGCCGCGGTCGCTGACGAAGCGGCGCAGCCGGGAGATCTCCTTGTAGTCGATGTACGCGATCTTCTCCACGCAGAAGGTGCACACCTTGCGGTGCTGGCGCTTCGGACCCCTGCCTCCGCCGCCGGAGCCGGTATCGCGTGGTGGGCGGTTGACTGCCATGCCTCTCTCCTAGAACGGGATGTCGTCCGGGTCGACGTCGCGCGGCGCGTCGTCCGGAGCGGGAACTGCAACGTCGTCGTGAGCCGGGCCGCCGGCGCTGCGGGCCGGCGCGGCAGCGCCACCGCCGCCGCCGCCGCTTCCACGCGGCTCGAGAAACTGCACGTCGTTGGCGATGATCTCGGTCACGCGTCGCTTCTGCCCATCCTGCCCCTCCCAAGAACGGGTCTGGATGCGGCCCTCCACGTAGACCAGAGCGCCCTTGCGCGTGTACTGCGCGACCGTCTCGGCCAGGTTCCGCTTGCCGATCGGGTAGGCGACGATGTTGTGGTAGTCGGTGAACTCCTTCTTCTCGCCGTCAGGCCCCGTCGACCACCGGTTGGTCGCGATGCTGAAGTTGGTGACCGCGGTCCCGCTCGGCGTATATCGCATCTCCGGGTCCTTGGTCAGCCGGCCGATGAGCAGCGCCTTGTTCAGATTTGACATCTAAGCCTCCTCTTCCTCCCGATCCCCTTGCGACCTGCTCGCCACCGCCTCCGCCTCGACCGCGATCGGCTCGAGGATCACCTCCGCCGGCGGCGGTGCCACGGCGGGGGCTGGCGCGGCTTTCTCCGGCTTGCGCACGATCAGGTGCCGGAGCACCTCTTCGGTGATCTTCAGCGCCGCCTCGAGCTCGGGGATGCGCTGCGGATCGACCCGGAAGTCCTGGAGGACGTAGGCGCCCTCCTTCTGGTGCTTGACCTCATACGCAAGCTTGCGCTTGCCCCAGAGGTTGGTCCGCTCGGCGGTACCGCCAGAGCGCTCGATGAGCGTGTTGACTCTCTTGATCACGTCCTGGACCTTGTCGTCATCCAGGTCGGCGCGAACGATGTACAGAACCTCGTAATCCCGCAATGGGGACCTCCTTCCTATGGGTTCAGGCCCCGTCAGGACGGATGGCGCACGCCATCCGGCCGAGGCCAGAAAGGTTAAGTCGGTATTCTACCAAGGCATGGCCCCATCCACGCGAACGAAGGCGCCCCAGCGCGGGGCGAAGGGGAAATCGGGTCGCCGGCTGCCACCGAAGGTCAAGTCCGGCCCGGAGGTCCCGCTGCTTCCCCTCGTCGTGGCCGGGCTGCTCGTGGCGCTGTTTGTCGGAATCGTCATCTATTACTACGTCAACACCAAGCCGGCCACGGTGGCCGCAGCCGCCGGGATCCCGTGCGACCAGCTCGAACACACGCAGACCCACTACCACGCGGTCCTGCAGATCATCCACGAGGGCGTTCTGACCCCGCTCCCGGGCGGCATCGGCATCCAGGGTGGCGAGTCTTCGCCCACGTGCTTCTACTGGCTGCACGTGCACTCTGCCAACCAGGACGTCATTCACATCGAGTCGCCGTCGAACGACACGTTCACCCTGAGCCAATTCTTCGCCGTCTGGAGCGCGTGGAACAAGTCTCAAGGCAAAGCCAACGAACCTCTCGATGCGACGCACGTGTCGAGCTTCACGCTGGCGCCGGGCGAGAAGCTCTACGTCTATGTCGACACCGGGGACGGCAAGGGTGCCCAGCTCTTTGCGGGCGACCCGGGGACGATCGTCTTGAAGTCGCACGAGGTGATCAGCCTCGAGATCACGTCAGGGCCGGCGACCACCCCGCCAGGGTTCGACTGGACAGCGCCCGGCAACTCGCAACTGTGAAGCTGATCTAAGGCAGCGGTCGACTAACCTTCGCCCTGATGGCGCAACAGGGTCCTCCGCCTACTTTCTCGCCCGACGGCTATTGGTGGTGGGACGGCGCGGGCTGGCAGCCGGCGGTCTCACCGGACAGGCGATGGCGCTGGGACGGGAGGGCGTGGATCGCCATGGGCCAGACTCGCCCAACTTCGGGCCTTTCGACTGGGGCGCTGGTGGCAATCGTCGCATCGGCTGCGGTGGTGGTCCTCGTGGTCGTATCGGTCATGGCCTATGTCGGCTTCAGCCGCGTCAACGGCAATCAATCGTCGGGCAGCTTCATCCCGAATGCGACCGGATCGCCCACGTCAGGCGCCCTTCAGGCTGGCTCCATCCCGTGCGACCAGCTCGAGCACACGCAGGTGCACTACCACGCGTTGCTGCAGATCTTCAATCAAGGCCAGGCTGTGGCCATCCCCACCAACCTTGGCCGCACGGCGGCTTGCCTGTACTGGCTGCACATGCACACCGGCGAGCCGGGGATCATCCATATCGAGTCGCCTGCCGACCGCATCTTCACCCTCGGCGACTTTTTTCAGGTCTGGGGAGCCTGGTCAGGGGGTCCGCAGCCGCTCGATTCGATGCATGTCTCATCGATCACCTTGAGCGGCAATGAAAAGCTTCTCGTCTACCGGGATGGTGGCGATGGAGCCGGCCCGATGGCGTTCCCCGGCGACCCCAAAGCGATCGTGCTGAGGTCGCACGAGATCATCACCCTGGAGGTCGCGCCCCCGATGGTGAGTCCTCCGTCTCAATTTCCAAGCGGTTTCTGACCGCTACCTGACCCCAAGGGGTCCCCACGAACTCACGGCGTCCAGCCTCTGAGTTCGTGGGGGAAAACCTCGAGGAGGACGCGGGCGGCCCGGTAGTGCTCGAGCGCGTCGTAGTCTCGCTCCGCGCGCAGAGCCCGGTCGGCAAGCCGGAGATGCACCCGCACCGCCGCATCCGGATTGCCGCGGCCGATCGAAAAGGCCTCGCCGCGCTCCAGCGCGCGCAGCCGTTCGAGGCGATGGTTGTCCCGATGCGCAGTGATGACCTTGCGTTCCTCGGCCAGGACCGCGTCGGCATGTTCGGTACGCCCGAGCGCTCGCAGAACCTCAGCCTGACAAAGCCGCGCGTCCGTCCGGATCGGCCAATCGGAGGCCTCGACCGCCTCCCCAAGCGCCGTCAGAGCACGTCTCGCCTGGCCGCGCGCCATCAGAACGCGCGCCCTCTCCAGCGCCAGCTCGCGATCGATGTTCGGCAGCCTTCCCTCGAGGAGGTAGTCGACCTCGGTGCCGAGCCGGTCTGCGATGACCCGCAGCACCCTCGTCGACGGCTGGCTCCGACCGAGCTCGACCTGGTTCAGGAACGCGCGGCTGAAGTCCCCGCCGCTGACCTTCGCCAGGCTCATGCCTCGCTGCTGGCGCAGGCGGCGAATGCGCTGGCCGAGGGTTTCTTGCCTGGGCACGACCCGAAGCTTACTGGACGTAAAGCCCGGGTTTACAGTCCCTGAGCGCGCGCACCGCGAGACAGCGCTCGGCGAAGCCGTCGGTCCTGATACACGATGTGATCGGCCATGCGGAGGAATGCCTCACGAAGGGGGCCCGCCTGCGCCTCGGCACTGGTGAGCTGCCAGCTGACGACCTCCAGCTCCTGCCAGGTCGACCCGGCGCGGTCGCTGAAGGCCATGTGGACGCGGTCCTCCTCTGTCCAGGCTTCGAGCGTCGCCGAGCATCGGTCCGCCCGGTTGGTGCCGTCGCTCCAGTCGCCGACCGCGATCGAGAGCACCACGCGGGGTTCCGGATCGCGATGAAAGTGCTCGAAGATGTCGGCCCGGTAGATCGCGATCGGATCGTCGTCCTCGTACATGACGCCGATCACGCTCTCGAACGCGGCGCCGCAATGAGTGCAAGTGCCGGCAGAAAGCTGGTCATCGTGTTCCAGGCGCAGGGCGCCCATTTCAGAGGTAATCCTTCGGGTTGAGGCTGCGCGTGATGGTCGTGAAGTTGTGGAATCCATTCGCGGTCACCATCCCGGTGTCCTCGATGCGGACTCCGCCGAGACCGAGCTTGTAGAGCCCAGGCTCCACGGTGACGACGTCTCCTTCTTGCAGCGGCTCATCGCTGGTCTGGCGGAGCGACGGCTCTTCGTGCACATCAAGACCAACGCCGTGGCCCGTGCTGTGGTTCATCTTGGCCACGCCCTCCGGACCCTCGTAGCCGGCAGACGTGGTCCCGTAGCCGCGGTCGACCAGGACCTGGCACACGGCGAGGTGAACGTCTTTGCCCGGCACACCCGCCCGGATCGACTCGACACCGACGTCGAGCGCCTGCAGCGTGGCGGCATGCATGCGCTGAAATTCCTCGGGTATCTCGCCGACGACGACCGTGCGCGTGAGGTCCCCGTGATAGTGGCTGCTGCGCCCCACTGGAAAGATGTCGATGATCACAGGCGCACTCGCCCGGATCGGGCCCTCGCCGCGGAAATGCGGCAGCGCGCTCTCCGGCGAGCCGGCGATGATCATTTCGGGGCAGGTGAAGCCCATCTCGCCCAAGATCAGCTGAGCGCGCGCGTAGAGGCGCTCCGACGTGAGCGCTCCCCCGTCCGACCACAGAATCCCGTCCTTGATTTCCGCTGCCGCCAGCTGCCGGACCACCTCGACCAACGCCGCCTCCGCAGCCCGCTGGCTCGCCTGGATGGCCTCGGCCTCGGCCGCCGACTTGTGCCGGCGCTCGGCCAGAAAAAGCTCGCGATCGACATCGGTTGCGATGCCCTCCGCGCGCAGGTCCTCCAGATGCGCGGCAGGGAGGCGAGGAGACACGCGGGCCCCGTCCATGCGTTTCTCGCGCAGCATCCTGGCGGCGAGACGCGCCCACGATTTGTGGGCATACGCTTCGTGGTCCTCGACCACGGTGGCCACCTTGCTCTGGGCGCGGGCCCGATCGATTTCGAGCGGGCTGACGACGAGCACGTCATCGCCCTTGCCGAATCGAATGTAGAGGCCTGTCTCGAGCGCAAAGCCGGTGGCGTAGATGAAATCGGCGTCTGCACCTCCGGCGGGGATGAGGACGATGGGCTGCGGCTTGGGGCGAGTCGCCCCGGCGCGGCCGGCTCGCCCATGGGCCCGAACGGCCGTGCGCTGCTTGCCGTCCACTTTCGAGCCCGCTTCGCCCAACCCCGCGCCTCCCACGGCCAGCGCGACCGCCTGCAGCAGCTCGAGCTGCTGATCGTAGGCCCGCCTGGGCGGGCGAGCCCGGGCGCGGCCCTCCAGGTTCAGCTTTTCCTGGACCTCGTACCCGCTCGTATACGCCACCTCGTATCCGAGCTCGCGCAGCTGCGTCAGGTCACGCCGGAGGGTCCGTTCGGACACACCAGCGCGCTCTGCGAGCTCGAGGGGGTTGAGCCCCGGCTCGGCGACGATCGCGGCGAGGATGTTGAGAAGACGGGCGAGCCGGCGGGCGCGATTCACCCCGCCCGGTTCATGAGCGGCTGGTTAGCCGATCTCTTCCCAGGAGGTGGTGTTGCCCTCAAACGGATCGGGCTCGGCCTCTTCCTGGTTCCCCACCTTCTGGTGGAACCTGCTGGCGATCATCTGGTAGGCCATCGCCTTGGGGATGCCCAGCTTCGTGAGCGACTTGACCTCGTCGGCCATGACCTTGTCGCGGGCGGTTTCGATCGCCGCGAGCACCTCTTCGATTGACGCCGTCCTTTTGACCATGAGCTACAGATCATACCCAAGCCGGCTATCCCTTAATCGGGCTTTAGACTTAGCGTTCGAACCTGCCGCAGGCACAAGTTGGGGGTGGGATGGCCGCTGATTACCCGACGGAAAAGATCCGGAACATCGTCCTGCTCGGTCACTCTCACGACGGCAAGACCACGTTGGCGGAGGCAATGCTGTTCGCCTCCGGCGCCGTACCGCGCCTGGGCTCGACCGACCAGCAGACCGCAACCATGGACTTCGAGCCCGAAGAACAGAGGCGCAAGATCTCGATCAACCTGGGCGTCGGCTTCGCCGAGCATGGCGGCTTCAAGATCAACATCCTCGATGCCCCTGGATTTTTCGACTTCACGGGCCAGGTGCTCAGTGGCCTCCGGGTGGCTGAAGGAGCGGTCGTGGTGGTCGGTCCAAGCAGCCACCTGGCTGTTGGCGCAGAGATCGCGTGGGAGCACTGCAACCGGACCAACAAGCCCCGCATCGTCGTCGTCAACAAGCTCGACAAGGAGCATTCGGACTTCTACGGCGCGGTGGGCGCCATGCGCGAGTCCCTCTCACCCCGGCCGTTTCCGCTTCACCTTCCGATCGGCGCGGAGCAGGACTTCCGCGGCATCGTCGACCTGCTGCACCTCAAGGCCTTCGTGACCACGGACGACGGCAAGGGCAGCGAGGCTCCGATTCCCGACGACATGCAAAAGCTCGTCGACGATTACCGCGGCCAGCTGATCGAGGCTGCGGCCGAGAGCGATGACTCGCTGCTCGAGAAGTACCTCGACGCCGGCACGCTGAATGAAGAGGAGATCCAGCGCGGGCTGCGCGAGGGCATCCTCGCCGGGAAGGTGGCTCCTGTGGTGTGTTGCTCGGCGACGAAGCTGCTCGGTGTGCGCACATTGATGTCGACGATCAACGAACTTCTGCCCCCGGCGGAGGGCGATCCCAACCAGCCGACCAAGGCCTTTGTTTTCAGCACCGGTGGCGATCAGTTCGGCCGGGTGAGCTACTTCAAGGTCGTGGCCGGCTCGATCAAAGCCGACCAGCACCTGACCAACCTCGGCCGTGGCATGGACGAGCGGCTGGCGCAGATCTTCTTTCCGCGGGGCAAGGAGCACGTTGCGGCCACCGAGATTCGCGCGGGCGACATCGGCGCCGTGACCAAGCTCGCACACACCCTGACCGGGGACACCCTGGGTGCCAAGGACGGAGGCCCGCTCGTGCCACTGGACCTGCCGGAGCCTGCCTTCAGCCTCGCTATCACCCCCAAGGCCAGGGGCGACGAGGAAAAGATCTCGAACGGCCTCGCGCGGCTCGCCGAGGAGGACCCCACCCTGCACGTCGAGCGACTCGAGGAGACCAAACAGCTCGTCATCGCGGGGCTCGGCGACGTCCACCTCGACGTGATCCTTGAGAAGCTGAAGCGCAAGTACGGAGTGGAGGCGACGACAGCCACGCCCAGGGTCGCCTACCGCGAGACCGTCTCCGGCCACGCTCGTGCCGAGGGCCGCCACGTCAAACAATCCGGCGGGCATGGCCAGTACGGGATCTGTGTCATCGAGGTCGCGCCCACCAAGCGCGGCGAGGGCTTCATCTGGGAGGACAAGATCTTCGGCGGCGCGATTCCGCAGAACTTCCGCGCTTCGGTGCAGAAAGGGATCGTGGACAACATGGCCAAGGGCGTGGTCGCGGGTTACCCGATGGTCGACGTCAGGGTCACGCTTATCGATGGCAAGTTTCACCAGGTCGACTCCAACGACATGGCCTTCCAGATCGCCGGCTCCATGGCCATCCGGAAGGGAGCGCTGGACGCCGGCCCGGTGCTGCTGGAGCCGATCGTCGAAGCGACGATCAAGGTGCCCGAGAAGAATCTCGGCGACATCATGTCCGACGTCAACGGCCGCCGCGGCAAGATCATGGGGACCGAACCCGATGACGGCTACCAGCTGGTTCGGGTGACGGTGCCGGAGTCGGAGATGCTCAGGTTTTCGCTCGACCTGCGCTCCATCACGCAAGGTCGGGGCAGCTACCACAAGAAGTTCTCCCATTACGACGAGATGCCAGCACACCTGGCGAAGACGATCATCGAAGAGTTCCAGAAGCAGCACGAAGCAGCTCAGTGAGCGCGCCCAGCGCCCACGACGTCTGCATCGTCGGCGGAGGAGTGACCGGCGCCGGGATCGCGCGCGACCTTTCCTTGCGCGGGCTTTCGGTGCTCCTCCTGGAGAAGGGTGACTGGGGAGCCGGGACGACCGGCAACTCGAGCTGGATGATCCACGGCGGACCTCGATATCTCGAGTTCGACTGGAACACGACGCGTCTTTCCACGCAGGACGCGGGCTACATCGTTTCGATCGCGCGGAATCTGGTGTACCGGGTCGTCTTCATCATCCCCGTCATGCCCCACGACAAGAACAACATCGAGCGCATGGAGACCGCGATGGAGGTCTACGACCGCTTTCAGCCGCTCAAGAAAGCCCATCCGCATACGCGCCTGACGGCTGCGGAGGCCCTCCAGGTCGAGCCGGGGCTGACGCCCGATTTGATCGGAGCCGTGACGATGGAAGAGTGGGGCGTCGACCCATACCGTCTCGTGTTCGCCAACGTGCAGGACGCGATCGCCCACGGGGCGCGCGCCCTCAACCACACGCGGGTGGTCGGCCTTGTGCGCGATGGCGGCAAGGTCATCGGGGTGCGCTACCGCGGGTCTGACGGCGCCATGTCGGAGGCCCTGGCGAAAGTCGTCGTGAATGCCGCCGGCCCGTGGGTGCCTGAGATCAGCCACATGGCCGGCGCCGATGTGCACCTCCGCCCGGCCAAGGGCATTCACATCGTCTATCCGCACCGCATATCCAACTTTTCCATCAGCGCCGAATCGATAGACGGCCGCGACCTTTTGATGGTTTCGCACGCCGGCTTCACTCTGCTGGGCACCACGGACGACGACTTCTACGGCGACCTCGACTCGGTCGACGTGCTCGAAGACGAGGTCGACTATCTGCTGCAAGCGTTCGAGCGTGTGTTTCCGTCGATCCGCGCCTACCGGCCGGTCCGGACGACGACCGGGGTGCGCCCGACGCTGTTCAAATGGAGGCGCTACGAAGATGAGCTTTCGCGGCGATACGAGGTCATCGATCACGCGACTGACGGCGCGGAGGGATTCGTGACCATCGCCGGCGGCAAGCTGTCGATGTATCGCTTGATGGCGGAGCAGACCTCTGACGTGGTGTGCCGCAAGCTGGGGCATCAAGCGCCCTGCGTCACAGCGACGCGTCCACTTCCAGGCAACGAGTCGGACGTCGAGCCGGCGGCCGAGCTCGGCCGGCGCTTCGGGATCACCGCGCTGGCGGCGATGAAGCTGCAGACCCGACACGGATCGAACGCCGGCGCGGTGTTGAAGGACTCTCGGTCAGGCCGGATGATCTGTCGGTGCGAGCCCATCACGGAAGCCGAGCTCGCCCACGCGGCCCGTCACGAGCAGGTCCGCACGCTCGCCGATGCCTTCCGTCGCGTCGGCCTGGCGGCCGGACCATGTGCCGGCGCCGCGTGCGTGCTGCGCGCCGCCGGAGTCATCGGAAGTGAGCTGGAATGGAGCGCGTCGCAGCGATTCGAGGCCGCACGCGAGTTCGTTCGTGGCGCATGGTTGGGGCGCGCGCCTGTCCTCGGCCATTCCGGTTGGGCGCAGGAAGAGCTCGCTGCCGGCTCGTTCAGAGGTCTATCCAGCTAAGTGTCCCGCGCCCGAAGCTCCTCGCGGTCGAGACACTGATGGCTCGCGCCGATTCACTCGCCAAGCTCGCGTTCGCCTACGGCGTGCACCTGACGCGGAGGCGATTGACACGCCCGCGCTCGCAGCTCGCGACTCTTCTCGAAACATATGCGCACGACGGCATTCGCCCGCTGCTGCCTGAGGAACGAGGGCGGCACGCGCAGCTCATCGGCTGCATCAACTGTGGGCTGTGTGCGCTGGCAGCGGGGCGCGTCGGCAAGGTGCGGCTCCCCGACCTGGCGTCTTCGTACATGCGCCTCTACGCGCGATTGGGTGAGGCGGCCTCCGACGTTGATGGAGATTCGCCTGATTTAGAAGCCGCCGCCGCGGCCTGCCCGGTCGGGGTTCCGCTAGGCGAGGTGGCGGCGATCGTCCGGCGGCTCGCCGCGGGCTGAGGCCGAGGGCCGATCCGCCAGGCGCCAACTCCGATCCGGATCAACGGCGGTGGGCCCTGAAAACGATCCGCGTCGCCCAAGGCCTGAGCAGCTGCCCACAACCCCGAGGCCGTTCGGGCCGCCCCGCCGAACGCCTTCGGCGGCACGCTCCAGGCCATAAGTGGTTGCGAGTCATCCACATTTTGTATACAGTCTGTGGAAATAACACTACATCTAGCGCCAATGGTCAATAGCTTATTGCGCCCCCTTCGCCGCTGGCCAGCCCTGGAGGCCGCGCTATCCCGCCTCGCGGGCCGGTTCACGACGTGGCCGTCGGACGAGTTCGGCCGCTTCATCAGCGCCTCGGTGACGTCCAGCGCCACGGGTGGTCCCGCGGCCCTTCCGCCGGCAGCCCGGCCCATGCGACCGCCACCGCCCGTGTCGATCGCGCCCGCGACCTTTGAGATGCGTTTCATGAAGCTGCAGGCCGAGGGGCGGTTCGACGAGATGTGGGAGATGCTCGCTGAGGATGCGCAGCGCGCATGGGGTGGACGTGAGACGTTCATCAAAGGCGTGCCGCGGCTTGGCGATGACATGGAGCTGCTGGACATGCAGGTCGTAACCGTGACGGTGCTCGAGGGCTGGACCGATCGAGTGCATCAACGCAGCTATCAGAACGTTGCGCAGATGGTGATGCGGTATCGGGTGAGGCAGAACTGGAGAGAGTGGACATTCGATCGCCAGGTGCATCTCATACCCGCCGCGGGCGGCTGGCGCACGCTGTGCTATCCCGCGAGATCACAAGCGGGTAGCAGCGCCGGGAGCCGCTGATATAGTGGGTTGCAGGCCATGCTCGAGCAGACGGTCGAGGAGCAGGAACGTCACCTCCGCTGGCATCGCAGGCGGCGGCGTGCGATGACGCCTCGTCGCCTGCTGCAGGAGTCCGATGAGCTTCTGTTCTGGGTCGAGGAATGCCTAGTCAAGGAAGTTCGCATCGTGCCCGGTTGGTTGGTGGCGCGACTGATGGTCGTCCTGCGCCAAGCGCACACTGAACTGCCTGGTCGTCTCGGACGCGAGCGCAGGCCCGAGCAGGTCATGGAGATCATCTATGACGCGCAGGCGGCACTCATGGAACGGGCGTGCCGGAATCGCGGTCCGGCTGAGGTGATCCCACTTTTCGCAAGAGTGCGCGAGCGCCAGCTCGCAGAAGCCGCGACGGTCTAGTAACGCCTAGACACCCGGACGCGTTGCGGGTCGACCTTCATCTTCACTCGCGTTACTCACACGACAGCCGGACATCACTCGATGCGTTGATTGAGCGTGCCGGCGAGTGCGGGCTCGACCGCATCGCCGTCACCGATCACAACACCGTCGAAGGCGCGTTGGAGCTGGCGCGCCTCGCTCCCGAGCTTGTGATCGTTGGCGAGGAAGCCAAGACGCTCGAGGGTGAGGTCATCGGCCTGTTCATCACCCGGCGCGTGCCTCCGTTCCTCCGCCCTGAAGAGGCGATGGACCTCGTGCACGAGATGGGTGGTCTCACATACGTGCCGCATCCGTTCGATCGCAACCGTTCTCACTTTCGCGCCGAGCGCATGGTCGAGCTGGCTGACCGAATCGACATCATCGAGGTGCACAACCCATGGTGCGAGCCCGCGGCCAATGCGGCGGCTGCACGCCTCGCGGCGGAGCTCGACAAGGTCACCGCCACCGGATCCGACGCGCACGCGGTCTACGAGCTGGGCCGAACCTGGATGGAGATCGAGAGCTACTCGAGCCCACAAGACTTCCTGGGCAAGCTCCGACACGCCCGACACGTCGTCACGGCGAGCAGCGGCACAGGCCGCCGTGCCTGACAAGCAACTTCTAGTCGCGGGCTCGGTCGCGCTCGATACGCGCGATGGTCCCTTTGGCAAGGTCCAATCAACGCTCGGAGGCTCGGCGGTGTACTTTGCGCTGGCCGCGAGCTTGATTCTTCCGGTCAAATTCATCGCTCCGGTCGGCATCGACGGCGCCAAGCGCGTTGCGCAGGCCTTCAGCGGCCGCGCTATCGACATCGAGCTGCTGCAGATCCTCGACGCTCCCACGTATCGCTGGCGCGCGCACCAGGAGCACGGGCGCAACGTCGACCTGGGCAGCAGCGACAACATCTACGACAGCTGGACTCCCTCGGTGCCGGCAGGCTTCGATGGCTGGGCGTTTGTGGGCTCCATGCGGCCAGACCGCCAGGCGCAGCTGATCGAGATGCTGAGCGGCGCTCAGCTCCTGGCCGCCGACGCCATGCTGTCCTACGTCCAGGCCCGTCCTCCTGAAGCACGGGCTGTCCTGGCGAAGGCAGGGTGGTACTTCTGCAACCAGGAGGAATTCACGGCGCTCGGGGGCAGGGATCCTGAAGAATTCCGACGACAGTGGTGGCTGAACGGCCTTGTCATCAAAGCAGGAGCGCTTGGCCTGGCGGCGTACACGGAGTATGGGGTGGTTGGAATGACGGCTCTCACCGACCGGCCGGCAGTGGACACAACGGGTGCCGGAGATGCATTGGCGGGTGGAATGCTCGCCCGGTGGTTGAGCACGGGCGGCGTCAACAGTGGTCTGCAGGATGCGCTTGTATGGGGCGTCGCTTGCGCGTCGATCACCATCTCCGCAGTTGGAGTCAAAGGCATCGCCAAGGCCACGCGTAAGGAATTGGACGAGCGTGTGCATGAGGTCGAGGATTGGCAGCGCCGAAAGTCGTGATCATCGCGGGCGACCTGGTGGAGCAAGACGTGGATGCGATCGTCAACGCGGCCAACAACGATCTGCTGCTCGGTGGAGGTGTTGCAGGCGCGATCCGCAGTCGCGGTGGTCCCACGATTCAGCGCGAATGCGATGCGCACGGACCCGTGAAAGTTGGTGATGCCGCCATCACTGGCGGGGGTGAGCTGAGCGCGCGTTACGTCATCCATGCCGCGAGCATGCAGCTGGGTGGGCGCACGACAGCAGCGACGCTGCGCTCTTCCATGGATCAGGTGTTTCGACTCGCGCGCGAGCATCGCGTACGCACGATTGCGATCCCGGCAGTGGGCACGGGCATCGCTGGCTTTCCGATGGATGAGTGCGCGCACGTGATGGCGGATTGCGTGGACCGTGCTGTCGCCGGAGGATGGCAGCCGGAGGAAATCCGTTTCGTGCTCTTCGGCGACGGCGCCCGCAGCGCTTTCGAGGAGGCGTTTCGGGGTCGCGAAAAGTAGGCCAGAACCCCTTGCCTTTTCTCCCATTTGTTGCGCTTTGCGCACGATCAGCCTGAATTCAGTTTGAATTGGGGTTGAATACGGGTAAGACCGACCCCTAGAATGGGCGAGGCCCGACCCCGAAACGGATTTCTACTCGAGGATGGTGAATAGTTGGAAGGCTACTGTTTGAAGGACAAACGCAAGGTCGAAATGAAGGACCCTCAGCCGATCACGATGAAGAATGGCAAGCCCGCAACGATGGGCATATGCCCGAACTGCGGCACCAAGATCTACAGGATCGGCAAAGCCGTCGCATAACTATTCGGACCACTCGTAAGTAAAAGGAATGGTGAAAAAGTGGAAGGCTACTGTTTGAAGGACAAGCGCAAGGTCGAGATGAAGGACCCTCAGCCGATAACGATGAAGAATGGCAAGCCGGCGACGGTGGGCACATGCCCGCTGTGCGGCACCAAGATCTATCGGATCGGCAAGGCCGTCGCGTAACCCGACTTCTCTACGGACCGCTCCTCGCGAGCGGTCCTTTTTTTATCAGGTGGTGATTGGGGGCTCGAGCGCCCCGAGCAATACCTCAGTGGCCGAGACCGCCTCGTCGACGCCCAGGGCTTTGAAGATCTCGACGTTGGACGGATTGTTGACGCGAGCCACAGTTTTTTTCACTTTGAAGTGACGCTTCGCGACCTGGAGCGCGACGAGATTGTCCTCGTCGTCGGCGGTTACCGCGACGATCGCGTCAGCGCGCTCGATACCAGTCTGCGATAGAAACTTCACCTCGCAGCCATCGCCTCGCATGACGATGCTCCCGAGCTGCGTCTCCAGCCAGTCGGCGCGACGTTGGTCTCTCTCGATGAGGGTCACCTCATGTCCCCGCTCCAACAGGTCGCGCGACATGTAGTAGCCGACGGTGCCGCCTCCAACGACGATCACATACATCCGCCGCTACTTCTCCATCAAGCTTTTCTCGATGTGCTTGGCGCCTTCGAGCGTCGGACAGATGGTGTGCAAGCCAAGCTTTTCGTAAGCATCCGCACGCTCGGGATCGTAGATGCGGGCAACGACCCTCGGCACTTTGAAGATGACCTTGGCGATCTGGGCGGCCATGATGTTGCGGTTGTCGCCTTCGGTCACGGCGACGAAGCCGTCGGCATCCTCGACGCCGGCGCGGCGCAGAACGTCCGCGTCGGTGCCGTTGCCGACGACCTGGTTGCCCTTGAAGTCGTTGGTGAGCACGCCTCGCGAGGCGGCGCGCGAGAACTGGTTGGGGTCTCTGTCGATGATGACGACCTCGTGGCCGGACCTGTCCATGTCCGCCGCGACCTGAGATCCGACCCGGCCGCAGCCGACGATGAGGACCTTCAAAGCCCGTTGATTATAGGGACGCCACTCCGGCGCCCCGGTATGGCTCTTGTTAGGATTTGGCCCGGTGCGCTTCCCCTTCACGTTCATGGGTGTGATGGCGCTGGGAATCGCCGCTTGGGTGGCCTTCTACCTGGCCGGGCATCCAGGTCTGGACCCGTTCTCCGAGGGCGTCGCCGTGCTGACGGCGGTGATCTCCTTCGGCTTCGGGGCGTACGTTTTGATCAGGCGAGTGCGCCGAGGGCCCCAGCTCTGATGGCAGACCATTCCCACCCGCCGACCGCGAAGAAGGTGCTGGTGGCGGTCGGGGGTCAGGGCATCGACACCGAGACGGTCCGCCTCGCTTGCCGGATGACGGATCCGGCCGGCGGGCGGCTTTACGGGGTGCACATCATCGAGGTGATTCGGGCGCTGCCCCTGGGGGCGGTCCTCGATGACGTGGTCGAGCGCGGGGAGAAGATCCTTGATGAGGTCGAGCAGCTGGCCTCGGAGTCGGGGTTGCCGGTGGAGACCGAGCTGGTCCAGGCTCGAGATACCGGGCCGGCGCTGGTCGACGAAGCGGTCGAGTGGGGGGCGGACCTGATCGTCATGGGGCTGCCGTACAAGCGCCGGTTCGGCGAGTTCAACCTGGGCAAGACGGTGCCGTATGTGCTGAAAAACGCCACGTGCCGGGTGATGCTGTTCCGGGAGCACCGCGAGCACTCGTCCTGAACCGGAGGCAGGAGGACCGGTCCACCGCCGCCCGCCCCCAGCCCGCCTAGCCCCCTCGCGGGCCCTCCCTTCCCATTCGGCTCCCTCCCTCAGCCGACCGACCGTAAGCCCACCTTACGCGCGTTTCAATCGACCGCAAACCCAGGTTGTTAAGGTCACCCGAGATGGTCCCCACGACGACGAGAGAACGGCCTCACTACCTCAACCGACTTTGGGCCGAGCTGGGCCGCATGGGCGGCGAGCACGACGCCTTCATCAAAGTCATCATCGTCGAGCGAATCGTCAAGTCACTCGTCCTCATCGCGCTCGCCATCGGCCTGATCTTCGCCGGCAGAAGCGGCCTCCTGACCCAATGGGCGGCCTACGCGCAAGACCAGCTGAACCTCAACGCCGGCAACAACGTGATCGAGCAGGTCCTCTTCGGGTTGCTCGCCTACTTCGGCACCTTCACCCACACCACGGCACTCGCCATCGGCGTCATCGCCTACGCGACCCTCGAAGGCACCGAGGGCGTCGGGCTGGCAATGCGGCGCCGCTGGGCGGAATACCTGACCGTGATCGCGACCGGCATCCTGATCCCGTACGAAGCCTATGAGGTCATCCACCGCGCGACCCTGTTCAAGGTCGGCGCGCTGCTACTGAACGTTGCTGTGGTGGGCTACCTGGCTTACCGAAAGCGCCTGTTTGTCGGAGTCTGACGCCGGCGTGAGCCACGGGCTTGGAAAGCCCGCGCGATGGACAACGTATCGAACGAGGGCCGCCAGGGTCTCCAGCCCGTAGACAGTCGAGGTACGGAAGCTCACCGAGCTGGCGTCCGCGTGGTACTTCCCAATCGCCGGCACCTCTCCGATCTTGAAGCCGAAAGTTGCTGCCTGGATCAATACCTGCGTGTCGAAGACAAAGTCGTTGCTGTTCTCGAGGAACGGAATCGCCTCGAGGAACCGACGCGAGTAGGCGCGATACCCCGTGTGGTACTCGGAGAGGTTCAGACCCAGGACGCGATTCTCCGCCGCGGTCAGGAACCGGTTGCCCAACCGCTTCCACCAGGGCATGCCCGCCTTCGCCGGGTCCAGACCGAGCCAGCGTGACCCCAGCACGATATCGGCCTCGCCGGCCTCGATCACGCGGCACAGATTGGGGATGATGGCCGGGTCGTACTGCCCGTCGGGATGCAGCATCACGACCACATCCGCTCCCATAGCGAGCGCGTGCCTGTAGCAGGTCTTCTGATTGCCCCCATAACCCAGGTTGTGCTGGTGCCTGATGACGTCGAGGCGCAATGCCGTTGCCACGCTCACGGTGGCGTCGGCGCTGGCATCGTCGACCAGCAGGATCCGGTCGGCCTGGCCGGCCGGGATGTCACCGACAACTTCCACCAGTGTCTTGGCGGCCCGATATGCGGGCAGCACGATGACCCTCTGCGGGCGCGGTCCGCTCCAACGCAGCTCGCCCAGAGGGATGGGATCAGGTCGCACCGCCATCCGTTCCACGGTGAGATAGGCGGCGATGGCGATCGCGCCCACCGCCGCCGACCACAGGTCGAGCGCAAGCGTGAGGTTGATGGCCGCATATGCGAAGACGAGGACTAGAGCGGCCACGCGAGGCCACCGCAGCTTGCCGGCCAGCGCGAGGTCGGCGAGCGCGAATCCAGGGATGACCAGGAGGGCCAGATCGTGAATGTTCTGATGCGGGCTCAGGACCAGGGAAGCCGCTATGGCGAGGGCGAAGTCGAGACGCGGTTTGTCTGGGCGCCAGCTCAAGGACAGCGCGACCAGGGCCAGAAGGATGACCAGAATTGCCAGCGCCACACCCTTGCCACCGCCCGGCACCGCTTCCAGCACATTCCGGAGCGAATAGACCGCGGTGTCGGTGTAGACGATCTGGCCCTTGGCGGGTAGCGATCCCCCGATCGCCCATTGGCCCACCGCGTTCACATAACCAAGCACCGGACCTAACCCGAACCCGGCCACAGAGACTGCCCCCAAGGCGGCGATCACGGCCCCGAAGCCGGCGAGGGCGCGCCACGAACGCCGCGCGATGAACAGTACCGGCACGAGCAGGAGCAGCTGTGGCTTGGCCAGGGCGAGCCCGCTGAAGATGCCGGCCCAGCCCGGCCGGCCTCGCGCCCAGGCGGTGTACGCGGCTGCGAGCGGGACCAGGACAACCAGGTCCGACTGGCCCTGCAGCACCGTGACGAAGAGTGGAAAGAAGCCCCCGATCAATACGGCCGCCACCACGGCTGAGCGCCCGTGCACCCGCTCGCTGCTGCGCACCAGCAGCACGATCAGAGCTCCGAGAAGGAAGACATTCACGGCCGCCATCGCGTAATAGGCCGTGCGGTAATCGAGGTATGCGAGCGGCGCGATCAGCAGGGTGTAGTAGGGAGGGTGGAAATAAGGAAGCACGATGAATCGATCCGGGGAATTGGGGACGACCTGCAGCTCGTATTGCCGTTGCAATGCCAGGTCGTAGACCGCCGAGCCACCCCTGAGGACGTATAGCTTCGCGCCCGAGTAGAAGGAGTAGAAGTCAGGGCCCTGCAGGTTGCCGCGGACAAAAGTGAACCAGTAGCCCGCCCAGAAAAACAGGGATCCGAGGCCGGCGCCGGTAGCCGCCGCATATCCCATGCCGGCCCACCGCAGGGAAGCCCAGCGGCTCATCGACCCGTTTCGAGTCGAAGCGCGAATCGTTCGGGTAGCTTCGCCTTCCTGATCGCCCGCTGCGCGCCCTTGATGTCGTAGCGGACGCGCCGGAACTCGAAGGTCTCGTTGTCCACGTCCCAGACGCCGTAGCTGGCCAGCGGGCTTCCGTCGCGCGGCTGGCCGACGCTGCCGGGGTTGACCAGGGCCGGGCCCTCGAGGGGGATCGTGTCGACGCGATATTCGTGCGTCACCTGGCCGTCCACGAGCCCGAATATGCCCGGCACATGCGTGTGCCCGTGGAAACAAACGCCGCCGTTGAGCAGCTCGAGGTTGGCGAATGCAACCCCGGTGTCGAGGACGTACTCGTAGATGTGATCGCGGGGGCTGGCATGGACCAGCAGGACGTCGTGCTCAACGTGGCTGTCGGGCAATCCTCGCAACCACTTGATTCGCTCGTCGCCGATCGTGTCCACCGTCCAGCGCACCACCGCGGCGGCATCGTCGTTGAACCATTCGAGGATCTCAGGATCGGTGCAAGCGCGGTCGTGATTGCCGACAAGGGTGAGCCACCCGCGCCTGGTGACCTCGTCGATACAGTGCTTGGGGTCGCCGCCATATCCGACGACATCTCCAAGGCATAGCATTTCATCCGTCGGCGGACAGTCGCGTAGGACTGCCTCCAGCGCCTGCCAGTTGGCGTGGATGTCCGAGAGGATCGCGACCTTCAAGCGGGCTTCTCGTAGAGCCGCGGGTAGATGTGGTCGAACAGGATGCGCAGCGTGGCGGCGAGCGGAACCGCGACGAACATGCCCAGGATCCCGGCCCAGCTGAAGCCGGCGATGAAGGCCACGATGACCAGGACCGGCGGTAGCTTCACCGCGTCGCCCATGACCTTGGGGTAGACGAAGTTGAGGATGACGTTGGAGATGACGAAGTAGGCGATTGCGACCAGTAGCGCCTTGATCGGCGCCGCGGCCAGACCAACGAGAATCGCCGGCACGGCACCGATGAACGGGCCGATGTATGGGATCAGCGCGGTGATGCCCGCGATCAGGCCGAGTGCGACAGGATCGGCCAAGCCCAACACCCAGCACGCCATCCCGGAGAGGATTCCGATCATCCCGGCGATGATCAGCTGGCCGCGCATGTAGGCGTACAGCATCTTGCGGATGCGGCGCCAGATCTGGTCGAAGTCGGTGCGGTAGTCAGGGGGCACGAACCGCCGCAGCACCCGCTTGATGGACGCGGCATCGAGCGCAAGGAGGAAGGCGACAATGAACGTGAGCAGTATCTGCAGCAGCGTTGTCAGCGCGGTGAGGCCGAGGCTCACTGCGTTGCCAAATTGGCCGAGCAGAAATTCTCGCGCGTGCGAGTTGATGCTGTCGGTCGCGGCCTTGATGTCGATCTTGAAACCGAAGATCTCGACTGGGGAGCCCTGCAGGCTGTTGATGCGGTCCTGGGCTGCCGCCGCGAGACCTGGAGCCTGTCGCTGTAGCTGCCCGACCTCGCTGACGCCGAGCGGAACGACCAGTAGAACCAAGCCGGCAAGGGCGAGGATGATGACGAGAAACATCACTCCGATCGCCGCGGCGCGTGGGAGACCGAAACCCATCAGACGCACGACGCCAGGCTGGATCAGGAAGGCAATGGCGGATCCCAGGACGAACGCGCCGAGGAAGTCGCGTAGGAGATAGAGGACGATGATCGCGATCGTGAGCGCGGCGAAGCCGAATGCGACCTGCAGATAGCGGCGCCTGCGCTTGGGGTCGAGAGACCACGCCGAGATGCCGACTGCGGTTAATGGAGTCGGTTCTTCAGGCTCGCTTTCGGGGGCGCTGCCTCTAGCGCGGCCGGGGGGACGAACGTTGCGCAATCAGCGCAGTATGACGATGAACAGCGCCATCAGAACCGCTTTACAGCGGCGTTAAGTGACCTGGCCCGGGCCGTGCGCCGCGGCCGCTCGGACCTGGGCTTCTTCGTAAGCGGCGCCGTGGATCGGGTTCACGGTGCTGCGCCCCGCCGCCAGTGCGTACAGGGCCAGCAACACGAGTCCGACACCAAGAACGCCGTATGCCGCAAACGGGCCGTACTGGGCTGTAATCAAACCACCGGCTGCAAAGCCTGCAAGGCTTGCTGTTTGGACTAGGCCAAACCTTGTGGCCATCACGCTTCCTCGGTTCGATGCATCGGCGGCCTCCATCAAAGCCGTCTGAGTGGCCACTGCGTAAATCGAGTTCCCGATTGAAGCTACGAAGAGAAATATCGCGATCGCAATGACGGGCGGTCCCATTGCTATCGCCAGGGAGAACGCTCCAGTGAGAAATAGGCCGGCGCCAACAGTCCGCATGCTGCCGATCGCAACGACCCTACCGACTCCGATCGAGCCCACAAAGATCCCTACCGAGAGCACGGCTTCGAGTATTGAATACGACTGACCGCCATTGCTCGACACCTTGTAGGCGAGGGCGAGCAACGCAGGGAACGAAATCGGGATCAGAAACGCGGCGAGCGCGCCGATCACCAACTGCGGTCGAGCAGATGCTATTGCCCACGTACGCCTCAGGGCGCCCGACACTCGTGCTCCTGCCGTGCCTCCACCTAGACTCGGGATACTGAGCAGAATCGTCGCTGCAAGGGCGAAGGTGGCTGCGTCTGCCAAGAACAGAACCATGAGTGACTGCGATAAGCTCAGGATAGCCCCCGCCACTGCGAAACCAATCGCGCCCGCAAGCATCGTTGTTGCCACCAGGAGGGCATTTGCCTTTCCAATCTGGCCGGCGGGCACCAGGCCCGGGATCGCTGCCTGGCGGGCCGGCTGCACCACGGCGTTGATCGACGCCAGGACAAACAACACGGGGACGATCAGCCACCAACGCGCGCCAGCAGGCCCGACCGCCCTGTCGACCTGGGTTAAGGCCGGCGTCGCGACAAGGATTGCGGCTCGAAGAAACTCCAACGTGACGATAAGGGGTTTCCGAGGCAACTTGTCCGCCGCGCCGCCAAGAACGCTGCTCATGACTACGGTCGCAAGCGCCTGGACGATGAACGCGAGGGCGACTATGCGCGCGTCGTGGTTGGTCGCGGTGTAAATCAGAACCAGCGTCGCGACCTGCGTCAGCGGGTCGCCAATGGACGATATGCCGATTGCCGTGAGCAAGCTGCTGAACCACGGGTTGGCACGAAGGACCCGCAAGCTAGTGATGCGGCGCGGCACCTCGGACCGGTTAGCGAGGTCGAGTGGTTTGAGCCCGTGAATCTCGCGCAGGGCGTCGACCACGTTGGGGTCGTACCAATGGTCGGCTCGGCGACTGATATCCTCGACGCCCTCAATCGGTGTCATCAACGACTGCCGATAGAGACGTGGTCCCGTGATGGTGTCGAACGAGTCGGCGACCGACAATATTCGAGCCCCGAACGGGATCACGTCACCTCTAAGTCCCGCTGGATAACCAGAGCCGTCCCATCGCTCATGATGGTGGCGTACGAGCGGCGCGACCTCAGCAAGCGCAGAGTGCTGGGCAATCATGTCAGCACCGATGTCTGGGTGACGCCGCATGACCTCCCACTCTTCTTCCGTCAGCGGACCAGGCTTATTGAGGATATCGTCGCGAACTCCGATCTTTCCCAGGTCATGGAGCGACCCGGCCGTGCGGATCAGCTCACACTCGCGGTCACCGAGCTCGAGCTGTTCACCCAGTTGGCCTGCGAGCCCCGAGACCCGGATCGAGTGAGACTCGGTATACCGGTCGCGAGCGTCCAGGGCTTGAGCGGCGAGATCTAGAGTTTGATCTTTCAGTTCCCCCTGGCGTTGGGCATCGGCAACATTACCGCGGACAGCCAGGATGAAGCCGAATAGGCCTGGAGCCATGATGTAGCCGACTGGAGTTTGGAGCAGCAGATAGAGAATCCCGCCCGCAAAGCTAAGGGCCAAGGTTGCCATAAGTGTCGATAGTCCAACATTCTCGAAGAGCGTCGTCCAGACTGACGAGCGCGCTACGAAGGACATGCCCAACGCCGTCATGAAATAGTTGAGCCCGATCGCTGCCACTACATACACTGTCGTACGCACCGGAAGCGCCCACCAACTCCCCTGACCAATCGACGCCACTGCAATCGATGGCACCACGTGTGCGATTGCGTACATGGCGCGATTGAATAGGAAAGCCCACCAATTGATGGTTCGCCCGGGTACCCGGCCGTCAAACATTGCCAGCCACGCGACGATGCCTACGCCGGCGCCAGGCGAGAACAGACCTGTTGCGACGAGCAGCGGGTCAATAACAACCTGGCGACCTGAGCGCCAGGCTATCGGCCGTAGCGCAGCTATCTGGGTTCCTATTCCGAGATAGAGAAGGGTCGGAGCGGCCCAAGGATCGATTGGCCGGATCAGCCACGCAAGCGGAACGATTCCGATGCCAATGATGATTACGGAAGCGAGATAGATCCGGGCTGGCCACGCTAAGGATTTGAACGGTTGCAAGACGGTGGAATTCTAGACTTTAGGTGGTTGTCCCTCTCACGCTAGCCACCTATTTTTGGGTTGTCTTAAAAGGTCCAGCCACCTACCACGCGAGATCTCGCTCCGTTCCGAAGCAGACGCTTGAACATACGCACCATGACAGATTTTCCCCCCTTGTCTTCCTAGATTTCCGAGGTCCGCAGCGACCATGTCATGTCAAGTAAGTCTCGGGACTAGAATCTCCGTTGGGTATCGTTAATTGCCTCTAGCCACCCTCATGGGAATCCATGGGAACGGCACATGGGAATCAATGAGCAGGAACTAGAGATCACCCAGGGTGATGAGTCCCATCTTGAGTGCGGTGCTGACAGCTTCACCCCGGTTGGCCGCGTTTAGCTTGCGGAACAGGTTGTGCAGATGCGATTCGACTGAAGGCACTCTCAGGCCGAGCTGTTGCGCCAGGCGCTTGGTGGGGAGTCCCTTGGCTACGCCTCGCAGGATCTGCATCTCCCGAGATGTCAGCGCTACCGTGCCGGCTCCTTGGGAGAGTGGGGTCTGTTCAGTTACCCGGCGGAGCACGTCTGGGATCATTTTCCGCGGCACCGGACTCTCACTTCGTACGGCTGACCACAGTGCACGCTGCAGCTCAGCCGGCCCGACGTCCTTGAGCACGTATCCAGAGCATCCGGCCCGCATCATTCGTAGGAGATCGTCGCTCGACTCGGATACAGTCCAGGCGATGACTTTCACATGGGGGTACTGGGCCATTATCTCTGTGGTCGTCGCAGCTCCATCCATACCGGGCATGTGCACGTCCATCAAGACCAAGTCTGGTTTGAACCTGGTCATCGCCTGTAGAGCCTCTACTCCCGATGACGCCTCTCCAACCAGGCGGAGGCCGGTCGCGGTCCCAAGCATCGTGCGGGCGGCAGCGCGGGGCAGCACGCTGTCGTCGACGACGAGCACCCGGTACTCCTTACGATCTGACCCAGCTTTGACGATGCGCGCAGCTTAGCAAGAAGACCTTGAATCGGTCGCTCGTTGCCTACGGCTATCTGGGGCTCCTTGCGCTTGGAGTGATCGCTACCAACGTTTGGGATCGCCCGTACGACGCTTCTCATCCCGACGACATAGTCGAGGTGATGTACCTATTCGTTGTGTCTATAGCTCTCAACAGAGCAGATGTCCGCTTGGACCGGGGGCACCTGACTCTAGGTGCCGTCGCAATGGGTGCAACCGTAATTCTGACAAACCCTCTTGATGCCACGGTCATCTCGTTGGCGATTGGTTTCGGCCAACTGCCGCGTGGCATTCGAGCAACTCTGGTGAATGCGGTCTTCTACGCGGCGATGGCTTCTGTGGCTGCTACCGTCGCGTCCGAGTTGCGGGTGGCCGACCACCTCGAGTTCATCCCACGGGTCCTTGTTCTTTTGACCCTGGGCGTTACCGATCTATTCGTGGTCGCGGTCGGCTTGTCTCTGCTACGTGCGGAATCAGTCCGTGATATTGCACGCCTGAACTTCACTCCATCCTTCTTTGCGGCGTTCGCCTACATGGCGCTCGCATCGCTGCTGATTAGCTACGTACTCGACGGTTCGTTGCTCGGGTACTTCCTGGCCACCATCGTCAGTGTGCTCTCCCTCGCCCTTACCGACACCATCGCCGGCAGGCGCGTGCGCAGGGTCCTGGAGTCCGAACTCTCAGACGCGGACCGTCACCTCTTCCATAGCCGTGCCGTCGAGGGCGTCGTTCACAACCTTCGGAACCACATGGCCAACGCATTGGGCTATCTCCGCGAGATAGATACCCGCCGTCTTGACCCTGTAGATCGCGAAAGCCTCGAGACTGCGACCGGCGCCGCTAACGACGCCGTCACCGTTCTTCGCACCCTGTCTCAGGGCGCTACGCCCCGCGTGACCTACGCCACCGACCCAGTAGACCTTAACGAGCTCGTGACTCGTGCCCTAGGCATGGCGCGGCCACGCGCGCGCACAAAAGAAGTCCAACTTGCCGTCCGCGAGACGCCTGACGTGGTCAACGTTCGTGCGGACCCGCTGCTCATGCGGGAGGTGATCACGAACCTCCTCAACAACGCCATCGACGCCATCGATCAGGGTGGTCGGGTTGAGGCCACCACCGGAAGGCGGGGAAACGGATGGCCTTACGTCAGCATCGCCGACAACGGACCCGGTATCTCTGACGACCAGCGCCGTCGGTTGTTCGAGCCGCATTTCACAACCAAGGAGGGCGGCACTGGCCTCGGCCTCTTTATGTCATATGGCATCGTGCGCGAGCACCAGGGCCAACTTTTGTATGAAGGGAGCCGGCGGGGCGCCGTCTTTACGATTGTGCTGCCTCCTTTCGGCGGCTGAGACAGCGGGCAGACACACATATGGAGACTTGCGAAGGCAGTGCCAACTGAAGAATTCGAGATTCTCTGGTACGCACCTCGCCATGGTGTCGCCAAGTATCGTTTCGACACCTTCGAAGCGGGCGTTGAGTCGGCTTACGAGTACCTGAAGGACCCGCTTCATTCAGACTTTGCGCTGACGGTGGGTCCGGTGGGCCGGACCACCCCGGTGCCATCCCTGGCGTTGGAGCGCAAGCCGGATGCGGGAGTGCTGGCGCAGATCTACGTCCCCGAGATAATGTCTCCAGCCGGTGAGGACGGCTGGTACACGCTTGTCAGGCCGCCGGATTTCGACCAGGTCACGATCCAGGACGTGTCGGTGGTCGGCGATGGAACCGACCCAACCGGTAAGGTTGAGACCCGAATCGCCGAGGGGGCGTTGTTCTCGAGGCGCATGTACGTTCAGTATCAGCTCGCCCAGGAGGCACTGAAGCTCTATCTCGAGACGAGAGACCTGAAGCAGGCACTCCACCGAAAGCCCTGGAAGTTCGTCGGCCTGATTTAGCTGTTTCGACCGGCTTAGTCCTCATACGTGAACCCGTCGTCCGGGAGCATGGAGACTTCCTCATCTGCAGGTTCGGCGCGGCGGCCAGCAACCATTACGCTAGTCCGGCGTTGTATCGTTTCCCCGAAGGGTCTCAAGTCGAGATTTGAGGAGCTTCAATGTCTTCCTCTGCCGTCTCGGCGGGATGACAATCCACGCAAGGAGCCCAAAGATCGCGCCAACCTTGGGTTCGTCGATGATTCGATCGACTCGAACTCCGGCGGCAGTCGGAGTGAGCACGAAAGCGTGTCTGAACAATCGGGAACCGATTTGCGTTTGTGCCTTGAACCCGAAGCGTTTAGGCGGCTCAAATTCAGTGATTTCCAGCTGGTTTTCGAACTGCCGGCCCAAATTGAACCCAAATGATCGGTACCGTCCCCCCACGGCAACAGGCTGTCCTGGCGCGATTGGTTCGACGCGAAGCGCCGTCGGTGACCACTCGCCGTGGCGTGTGAGGTCACTCAGATAGGCGAATACTTCCGGCGCGGGTCGGCTGATCTCAACGCTAAATGTCTTAACGCCCCGGTCCGGCGCCATTCGTTTCCCTCCGAGATCCGTGACCGCGGAATCGAGCGACGCCGGCATTATGTCGCATGACCAACGTTCGTGCCGGACGAAGCACTCGTGCTCATCCACGGCGCGCGATCGGTACGCTCTCGATCGCAACTCCTGAGCCACGCCCGGGAGACCGTGCCTCCTATAGGAACCTGTCGTGCGCGAGGATCAAGGCCAGCTAATTTACGAAGGAAGTCGGCGAGGCGCGGTCTTTACTGTGACGCTTCCGCTCTATCCAGGCTGACGACGCTAACAGCCGATTAGCGGCCCTGGGGCGGTCGGCATTCCTCCGACTTCGAGCTGAAAGTGCAGATGTGAGCCGAGTGAGAGACCTGTACTGCCAACAAAGCCGACCGTCTTGCCCTGCTGGACTTCCTGCCCAAGAGCCACGTTCACCAGCGACATGTGGGCATAAACCTCCACGAGGCCGAAACTATCAGTCACCTCAACGCGGGTCCCGAAGTAGTCCGCGTCACCGACTGCAGTCACCCTTCCACCGGCAGCCGCGGCGACCGGAGTGCCATAGCCAGCCAGTAAATCGAGGCCAGTGTGGAAATGTAGATAACCGCCGAAGGCCGGTTCTACCGCGAACGACGTCGGCCCGAACTGTTGGATGATCGGAGCGCCCGGGATCGGACAAACGAACTGGCCGGGTGAGACCGGGTCGGCCTGCACACCTGTGCTCAGGTTCGGACCCAGGGCTGGATCGACGGGAATCACAAGCACTGAGCCTGGCGTCAACTGAGGGCCGCGAAGGCCGTTGAAGCCGAGCAGGATGGTTTGATCAACGCCGTATTTGGTGGCAAGGCTCGTGGGCGTGTCCCCATTCCTGACCACGACCACGACACCCGGCACTGGCGGCAGTTTGATTGGCCGACCCACCGTCAGCGGCATGCGCAGGCCTGGATTTGACCAGAGCACCTCCCTCCAGGAAAGGTTGAACTGTCGGCCGATGCTCTCCAGAGTTTCATCCCGCCCGATGATGTGCACGATCGGAGTGCGGCTTGTGAGCGATGATGCCGGAACGGAAATCGGTTTGATGATGACGCTGTCACGACCGACAGAGATGTCGCCGGCGGCAAGTCCTTCGTCAGCGGCGACCGCGGTGACTGCAGGGTGGAAGTTCGGAAAGGAACTTCTGTCGAGGGCGGCGTAGCCGGACATGGCCATCGCTATGACGAGCACCACGATATGGGTCATGTAGCGATGTAACACTTAGCCACCCCGGTCTCCCTTCTCGCTGTCCGCGGACGCCGAAGACCGGGGTCACCCTATCAAAGCCGCGGCAAGAGCGTCAACGTGTAGGAGGCCCCCATCAAGGCGAACTTTTGTACGAAGGCGCCCATTAAATCGACAAGGGTGAAGCGAATGACGTTGGCGCGACCTTGGCCCAATTGGACGGCACCAGGTCTAGCCTTCCGACATTCGGCGGTTGATCGCCGCGGCCAGCTCTTCCAGCTCGATTGGCTTGACGAGGTAGTCGCTGGCATTCAGGCCTGCGGCGACGGCTCGCGATCGCTGGTCGGTCGCGCCCGTGACCACGATCGGTCTGCTCGCTCGAACATCCTGATGCGCGGCGGCGTCGAGGGCCTCTAGCAAGCTGAGGTCGACAACCAAAACTTCCCGATCCCTGAGGCTGCGCAGCGAGCTGCTCGCGTCGGCGTCGAAACCGAGGCGGCGAAGGCCGCGGGCGGTGATCTCGGCCAAACGAACGTCGTCATCCACCACCAGCACTGAGCCGCGGAGGTGACTTGCATCTTCGGCCACGCTCAGGTGGCTCAGCGCTTCGCGAACGTCGTCGAGCAGTCTCTTTGTCGGAGGCGCGGCGCCGTCCAACTCCGCCAGCTCGAGCTCGGCTTTCAGCCGGGCCAGCGTCGAGCGCAGCCTGTGCAGCGCATCCGCCAGGTCAGGCCTGGGTGACGAACCGATATCCGATCCCACGTACGGTTTCGATCCAAGCGGGTTCCTTGAGGGCGCGACGCAACTCGTATGCGGCCTGCTCGACGCTGTGCTCGAAACCCTTGAAAGTGCTGCCCCAGACGCGTTCGAGAAGCTCGGCTCGCGTGACCACCTCGCCCTCGCGGGCAGCCAGCAGCTGCAACATTAGGAGCGGCCTTCGTTCCAGCTTCAAAGCCTTCGAGTCGAGAAAGGCCTGGCCTTTCGCCGTATCGATTCGCAATCGACCCCTGACCACAACACGATCGCCAGATGCGCGCTCACGAAGCGCCCCGCGGACGCGCGCCAGCAGCACTTGACGATCCGTCCCTTTGACGATGTAGTCGGTCGCTCCGCGCTCGATCCCGAGCACCTGGTCGCCTGGCGAATGCCGTGCGCCCGTGAAGATGATCACGGGAAACGCCACGCGATCCGCGCCCGACCGCAGCTCATCGAGCACCTCGGGCGCCTGCATGTCGGGCATCTCGTAGTCGAGCAGCATCAGGTCCGGCGCGCTCGACCGCGCACGAGCAACCGCCTCCGTGCCGCTGGCCGCCACCTCCACCGCGTAGCCGGCGCGCCGCAGCAACGCGGCCGTGAGCTCCGCAGTGCGAGGCTCGTCGTCCACGACAAGAAGCTTTGCGGTCACGCCGCCATCCCCGCTCGCAATTATCAGTAGTTCAGCGTTTCTTGAGGAACTGCTGATCCGCTGGTGAGGCCAGGCTGGGCGGACGCTCATAACCTCTGGGCATGGGCCAGCTCCCGGACCTCCGAGAAGCCAGGCGGCGGCTGGGACTGGCCCTGGAAGCCATCTGCCACGACCGCTGGGTGCTCGGCTACCTGCGGGCCGGATCGCTCCAACCGATCGCTGCGTCTGAAATCGCGCCCCGCTTTCTCCAGAGCCGCGCGCTGGCGCCGCTGTCACGGCGAGCCCTTTACGAGAAGAGACCCGTGGTCGTGAACTCGGTGATCGAGAACCCGAACCCTTCCAACGGCTACGACTGGGAGCTCGACTGGCCGGCGATTCTTTATGCGCCTGTTGGCGAGGTCGGCCAGCGGCCCGTGGGTCTGCTCACCATCGGCTGCCGTCGCGACCACTGGTACTCGGAGGCAGACGTCCATTACGCAGGCAGCCTCGGAGTCACGCTCGCGCCGATGGTCGAAGCCCTTCGCCGTCCACTCGGCCGGCTGAATCCAACCGAAAGCGAGGTCGCGCAGCTGCTCAGCTACGGTCTGTCAGAGTCCGAGATCGCCCGCGCCATCAAGGTTCCGGAGCGCAAAGCGAAGATCATCGCGGACGACGTCGCGCGCAAGCTGCGGATCGTCAGCCTGGAGGTGGCCTTGGCGTTTCCAGAGGTGCCGGCTCGGCGCCGGGAGCTCCGACTGTGACCTGGTAGGCCGCGCTAGTTGGGGCCGAACAAGAAGACGGTGGTTCCGCGGCCTGGGGTGCTGACCACCTCCAGCCGGCCACCGATGCCGGCCGCCCGCTCCCGCATGCCCACCAACCCGTACCCGCCCGGACTCGGAGACTTGAAACCGCGGCCTTCATCGGCCACCTCGATCAGGAACGGCCGGGCCGCGAACGCCAGCCTCACCCTGCAGATCGACGATCCCGAGTGCCGCCTCACGTTGGTGAGCGCCTCGCGCACGACCTGATATACAACCTCGCGCTGTGGACCGGGCAGCATACTCTCGGTTCCGTTGCTCGATATCTCGACCCGGATCGAGTACAGGCGGGCGAACTCGTCCGCCTGCGTCCGCAGGTCGCCCAGCAGGCCCTCCGGCCCGATCGGCCGCGGGCGCAGCTCCGCCAGTGTCTCGCGAACCTGTTTTAGCATCCGCTCGAGGATCCCGAAGACGTCGCCCAAGATCTCATCGGGACCGCCGGCCTTGCCAAAGCGAGGGTGACCCTCCATATGTGTCTTGAAGAGGGAGATGGCGGCGGCGAGGTCGGTCGCGATCCCATCGTGCAGCTCGCGCGCGATGCGAGCCCGCTCTCGCTCGACCGCGTCCTCGGCGGCCTGCCTGGCGGCCGTGCCCGCATTCGACGCCGGCGACTCAGGAGCCTCCGGCGCCTGCCGCACCTCTTTCACCGCGACCTCCGGCGCCGCACGGACGCCATCACTGCGAGCACGAGCGGGTGGTTCAACGCGCGCAGGACCCGGCTGTAAGGCTGCCAGAGCACCTTGGTCTCTTCGATCGCTCGCCGCAACCGCTCGAGGTCGGCCTGGATCTCAGCCCGCTGAGTCGACATGCTCTCATTGAGCGCAAGCATCCGCCTGCTCATCGCTACGCCCCATACCGCCATCAACACGAGCTCGACGATCAGCAGCAAGCCGGCGGCGACGAGCAACCAGAGGCCGACCATGCCGAGCGTCGCTTCTGTGGCCTGCGTCACTCTTTGGCGTCGCCTTCTTCGAGCGCGGCCACCGGCGCGATGGCGACGATCTGGTCGTCGGGCGCCAGGCGCATCACGATCACGCCCTGCGTCTGCCGGCCGATGCGTGAGATGGCCCCGACCTGCGTGCGCAGGACCATGCCGCTCGCGCTGATGATGAGCACTTCCTCTTCCGGATCGCTCACCACGCGCATGGCCGCCAGCTTGCCGACCCGGTCCGTCACCTTGAGCGTGAACACGCCCTGGCCCGCCCGGTGGTGCATGGGATATTCGTCGACCGGGGTTCTCTTCCCGTAGCCGCGCTCGGTGACGACGAGCAGGTCCCCGTCCGGCGTCGCGGTCGCGCTCCCGGCCACGGTGTCGCCCTTGCCCAGCTTGATGCCGATCACGCCCTGGGTGTCGCGGCCCATGGCGCGAACTTCCTTCTCGCTGAATCGGATCGCCTTGCCCAGGGCGGTGGCGATGAGGATGTCGTCCGAACCCGTGGTTGGTGTCACCCAGTTCAGCTCGTCACCTTCCTGGAGGTTGATCGCGATCAGGCCGTTGCGGCGCACGTTGGCATACTCGGCCAGCGCCGTCTTCTTTATATATCCGTTCTTGGTCACCATGAGCATGTAACGCGCTTCGGCCTCCGACTCGGGGCGCACGAATAGAGCGCTGATGCGCTCGTTCGGGCGGATGTCGATGAGGTTGTTGACCGGGACGCCCTTGGCCTGACGTTCGCGCTCGGGCACTTCGTGGACACGCAGCTGGAACACGCGGCCGCTCTGCGTGAAAAAGAGCATCGACGCGTGTGTGTGCGTGGTCAGCAGATGGACGGCGTAGTCCTCTTCGCGCGTGCCGCTGGGCGCGTCGCTGCCGGCGGTCGGCCGCGCACCCTTGAGGCCCACCCCCCCGCGCTTTTGGGCTCGGAAAACGCGCAGCGGCTGGCGCTTCACGTAGCCGCGGTGCGTGAGCGTGACGACGACATCCTCCTTGGGCACCAGGTCCTCGGCGGACAGCTCGTTCGGCTCCTGGTCGGTGATCTCGGTACGGCGATCGTCGCCGTACTTCTTGACGAGATCGTCCATCTCGTCCTTGATGAGCAGGCGGACCCTCTGGTCGCTCGCGAGGATGCTCTCGAGGTAGGCGATGGTCTTGATCACCTGCTCGTACTCCTCGTCGATCTTGCCGCGCTCGAGCTTGGTGAGACGGCCCAGGGTCAGCGCCAGCACCGCCCTCGCCTGGCGGTCGGACAGCCCGAACTTTGTCTGCAGCTGGGTCGCCGCAACCTCGGTGTCGGCGGCCGCGCGTATGGTTTTGATGACCTCGTCCAGATGGTCGAGGCAGATCTTCAGGCCTTCGAGGATGTGTGCGCGTTCCTGGGCGCGCTCGAGGTCGAACCGTGTGCGGCGCAGGATGACATCGCGCCGGTGGTCGATGAAAAGCTGTAGCGCCTGTTTCAGGCTCAGCACCACCGGCCGACCCTCGACGATGGCGAGCATGATCACACCGAACGTCTGCTGCAGCGTGGTGTGCTTGTACAGATTGTTCAACACGGTGAACACGCGGGCCTCGCGCTTGAGCTCGATGACGATGCGCATGCCATCGCGGTCTGACTCGTCGCGCAGGTCTGCGATCCCTTCGAGTTTGCGCTCGGAGACCAGCTCGGCGATCTTCGCCACCAGGGTCGCCTTGTTGACCGCGTATGGGAGCTCGTCGATGATGATCCGCTCGCGTCCGTTGGGCGCCTGCTCGAACGTGTGCCGGGCGCGGACGATGATGCGCCCGTGTCCGGTGGAATAGGCTGCTTTGATCCCGGCCGTGCCCATCACGATCCCTCCGGTGGGAAAGTCGGGCCCTTTGATGAAGGCGAGAAGATCTTCGCCCGTGGCTTCGGGATTGTCGACGAGGTGCTTCACGCCGGCCGCTACCTCACGCAGGTTGTGCGGCGGTATGTTCGTGGTCATGCCGACCGCGATGCCGGTGGTTCCGTTGATGAGGAGGTTGGGCATGCGCGCCGGCAACACGGTCGGCTCCTCCTCCTGGCCGTCGTAGTTCGGCTTCATGTCCACGGTTTGCTTCTCGATGTCCGCCATCAGCTCGCCTGTCATCGCCGAGAGCCGGGCCTCCGTGTAGCGCATCGCCGCCGGCGGATCGCCGTCGACGCTGCCGAAGTTGCCCTGGCCGTCGATGAGCGGGTAGCGAAGCGAGAACGGCTGGGCCATCCTCACGAGAGCGTCGTACACGGCGTCGTTGCTGTGCGGGTGGTAGAGCTTGAGTACATCCCCCACGAACGCCGCGCACTTGCGGTGCCGGCTGCCGGCGGTCGCACCTGAGCGGTGCATGGCGTACAGAATCCGGCGCTGGACCGGCTTCAGCCCGTCGCGCACGTCGGGCAGCGCCCGGCTGATGATGACGGACATCGCGTACTCCATGTAGGAGGTCTGCATCTCCTCCTGGAGGCTGCGATTGAGGACGGTTCCGGTCGTGGCGTCGTCGGTCAAGCTACTCCTCGTACTTCTTCAAGACCACGACTGCGTTGTGCCCGCCGAATCCGAAACCGTTGGAGATGGCGATGTGCACATCCTTGCGGCGGGCGACGTTGGGCACGTAGTCGAGGTCGCATTCTGGATCTGGGTTTTCGTAATTGATGGTCGGGTGGATGAGCCCGCGATTCATGGTCAGCAGGGTCGCGATCGCCTCGACGGCGCCGGCCGCGCCAAGCAGGTGGCCGATCATCGACTTCGTGCTGCTGATCGCAACTTTGTAAGCCTCATCACCAAGCGCGATCTTCAGCGCCCGCGTCTCGCCGGCGTCGTTCAGCGTGGTCGAGGTGCCATGCGCGTTGACGTAGTCGAGGTCCTTCGGCTCCACGCCGGCATCTTTCAGGGCGAGCGTGATCGCCCGGGCCGGCGCTTCGCCAGTCTCGTCGGGGGCCACCTGGTGAAAGGCGTCGCATGTGAGCGCGAAGCCCAACACCTCGCCGTAGATGCGCGCGCCGCGGCTGATCGCGTGGTCGATCGACTCGAGCACGAGCGTGCCGGCGCCCTCGCCGGGCACGAAGCCATCGCGATCGCGATCGAAGGGACGGCTCGCCTTCTCGGGTGCGTCGTTGCGGGTCGACAACGCGCGGATCGCGTTGAACGCTGAGATGCCCACCTCGCAGAGAGACGCTTCGCTGCCCCCGGCGAGCATGACGTCCGCATCGCCATGCTGGATGATCCTGGTCGCGTCGCCCAACGTATGTGTGGAGGCCGCGCACGCAGTCGTCACCGTGGTGTTGGGGCCACGAAGATGGAAGGCCATGGCGACCGATGCGGCGGCCATGTTTGGAATGATCATCGGAGCGTAGAGGGGGTTCAGCCTGCCCTTGGTCGCGTACGAGATGGCACCGCCGGTCATCTCGATGAAGCCGCCAATTCCCGTCCCCATGTCGACGCCGACTCGAAAGTCGTCCTCCTTGGAGAGGTCGAGGCCAGAATCCGCAAGCGCCATGGACGACGCGGCCACCGCCATCTGCGAGAAGCGGGCCATGCGCTGGGCCGCCTTGCGGTCCATGTACAGGGCTGGGTCGAAACCGTGTACCTCGCACGCGAACTTGGTGTTGAGCTTTTCGGTTGCGTACGAGCCTTCGACCATGCGGGCGGTGCTGCGTCCTTCGATCAGGCCGTCCCAGTACTCGTCCAGGGTCTTCCCGAGTGGGTTCACGGTCCCCATACCGGTGACCACGACGCGCACTCTCCCGTTCTTTTTCACCTGCCCACCTCAGCCCGAATCTTACGCACGAGTTGATTCTCGACCGCCTCCTTGGTCACCCGGATGGCGTTCTTGATGGCGCGGGCGTCGGAGCGTCCGTGCGCCACCACCGCCACCCCATCGATCCCAAGCAGCGGCGCGCCACCGAACTCCCGCCAGTCGATGCTGCTGCGCAGCCCGCGCACACCATCACGGATGAGGATGCCGCCAAGCTTGCCCCGCAGCGTGCGCGGAATCTCGTCACGCAAGCTTCGAAACAGAAATTCGGCCGTCGCCTCCGCCATCTTGATGCTGATGTTGCCGACGAAGCCGTCGGCGACGACCACGTCCACCTTGCCTGCGTAGAGATCCTTCGGCTCGACGTTGCCCACGAAGCCCTTCATAGTTCCTTTCAGCCGGCGGGCGGTCTCCTTGACCAGCTCGTCCCCTTTCCCCTCCTCCTCGCCGTTGCTGAGCAGGCCCACGCGAGGCTCGGATCGGCCCATCATCTCGCGCGCGTAGATGGCACCCATGATCGCGAACTGCACCATGTACTCGGGTCTGGAGTCGACGTTGGCGCCGACGTCGAGGAAATAGGCGAACCCGCCCTTGATGGGCACTATCGAGCCCAGCGCCGGCCGCTCCACTCCTCTGATACGGCCCTGGACCAACAGCGCGGTGGCCATGATCGCGCCCGAGTTGCCGGCCGACATCCATCCGTCGGCCTTGCTTTCTCTGCACAGTCGCGCGCACACGGCCATCGACGAATCCGGGTTGGACCGGACGGCCTGCGCCGGGTGATCGTCCATCGCGATGACCTGTGTGGAGGGACACAGAGTCAAGCGCGGATGCTCGTCGAGGAGCGGTTGCACGACGCCGGGCGAACCGACCACGACGACCTCGATTCCGTACTGCGCGACCGCTTGCGAGGCGCCCTGCAGAACCTGTGCGGGCGCATGGTCGCCGCCCATGGCATCGACGGCTATTCGCATCTGGACCGACTCTCAGATGTCGAGGTTGCGGACGCTCTTGGCGTGCGCCTGGATGAATTTCTTGCGTGGCTCCACGTCGGGGCCCATCAGCTTCTCGAAGGTCTCGTTGACGGCGGCGACGTCCTCGACCTGGACCTTGAGCAGGACTCGCGTCTTCGGGTTCATGGTCGTGTCCCAGAGCTCGTCAGCGTTCATCTCGCCAAGGCCCTTCATGCGCGCCGCTTCGGCATTCTTGCCGAGCTGGCGCAGCGCCTTGTCGCGCTCGCCTTCCGAGTGGCACCACACGATCTGCTTGCCCTTGGACACCTTGAAGAGAGGCGGCTGGGCCATGTACAGGAAGCCCTTGTCGATGATGTCGGGGAAGTAGCGAAAGAAGAAGGTGAGCAGCAGGGTGCGGATGTGGCTTCCGTCCACGTCCGCGTCGGTCATCGTCACGATCTTGTGGTAGCGGAGCTTGTCGATGTTGAAGTTGTCGCCCACGCCAGCGCCCATCGCGGTGATGAGGTTGCGAATCTCCTCAAACGTCAGGACCTTGTCGAGGCGCGCCTTCTCGACGTTGAGGATCTTGCCGCGCAGCGGAAGGATGGCCTGGGTGCGGCGGTCACGCCCGCCCTTGGCCGTGCCGCCGGCGGAATCACCTTCCACGATGTAGAGCTCGCAGAGGGCGGGGTCACGCTCCGAGCAGTCGGCGAGCTTGCCGGGCAGCGTGCTCGATTCGAGCAGGCTCTTGCGCTGGACCAGGTCGCGCGCTTTGCGAGCGGCTTCGCGTGCGCGCGCTGCGGTCAGCGACTTCTCGATGATGCGACGCCCGTCGGACGGGTTCTCCTCCAGGTACTGCGTGAGGCCTTCGGTCAGGGCGATCGACACGTGGCCCTGCACCTCGGCGTTGCCCAGCTTGCCTTTCGTCTGACCTTCGAACTGAGGCTCGAGGACCTTGACGCTGATCACGGCGGTGAGGCCTTCGCGCACATCTTCGCCCGTGAGGTTCGGGTCCGCCTCTTTGAGGATGCCGGCCTTACGCGCATACCGGTTCAGGACGTTTGTCAGCGCCGAGCGAAAACCGGTGAGGTGGCTGCCGCCTTCGATGGTGTGGATCGTGTTGGCGAAGGCAAGGACGTTCTCGACGAACGTCTCGTTGTACTGAAGCGCAATCTCGACCTGGGTGCCTTCCACTTCGCGGTCGACGTAGAAAGGCAGCGGATTGACGGTCGCCTTGTCGCGGTTGAGCGCGCGCACGAAGGAGACGATGCCGCCTTCGAAATAGAAGGTGTTGGTGAACCCGAGCTTCTCGTCGGCGAGTGCGATCTCCAGTCGCTTGTTGAGGTACGCCATCTCGCGGAGCCGGTGTTGGATCACCTCGCGGTCAAACGTGGTGTCGGGGAAGATCTGAGGGTCCGGCCAGAACCGCACGATGGTTCCGGTGTGGTCGGTCTTGCCCACGGCCTTGACGCCACCTTTGGGTACGCCCCGCGCGAACTCCTGGTGGTAGACCTTCCCGCTTCGGTGCACCCATACCTGGAGCCGCTCGCTGAGGAAGTTGACCGCCGACACGCCCACGCCATGCAGGCCGGAGGAGACCTTGTAGCCGCCGCCTCCGAACTTGCCACCGGCGTTGAGGCGGGTGAGCACCAGCTCGAGGGCGGAAAGGCCTTCCTTCTTGTGAATGTCGACCGGGATGCCCCGGCCGTTGTCGTCGACCTGGACGCTGCCGTCGGCGTAGAGGGTGACGATGATCCGGGTGGCATAGCCCGCCAACGCCTCGTCGACGGCGTTGTCGACCACCTCGTAAACCAGGTGGTGGAGGCCCTCTTTGGTCGTCGAGCCGATGTACATGCTCGGACGCCGCCGGACATGCTCCCGGCCCTCGAGGACCTGGATCTGCTCGGCGGTGTACGCCACGTCGGCGCCTAGAGGCTGGGGCCTGCGGCTACGCGCTGGGAGCGGCTCTTCGGCCTTGCTCACCGGTATTTCGGCCCTCCCAGCCTGGAGAACTCGTAGGGGACAACTGGGCAGAGGTTCAGGCTCTTAATTTTACGCGATTTCGAGTTCGAAAATGGCCTCTGGAGGCCTCTTAACAGGGCTGTTCGCGAACTGGTTTCCAGCGGAGGATCGGGTCCTCGCTCTGGCCCTGCAAGTAGGCGTTGATCTGCCGGGCGGTGGCCACCTCGTCAAGGCGCCCGACCGGCAGGCTGTGGGGCTCGTGATGCAGTTTTTCCGGGTTCTCTCTGGCCTCTTCGACGATCTCCGCGATCGCCGCCGCGAAGGCGTCCAGGGTCGGTTTGCTCTCGGTCTCGGTGGGCTCGACCATGATCGCCTCCGGGACCACGAGTGGGAAGTAAATGGTCGGGGCGTAGAAATCCCGTTCCAGGAGACCTTTGGCAACATCGAGCGCCTTGATCCCGTTGGGGGCCAGGTTGCGCGCGCTGGCGACGAACTCGTGCATGCAGGGGCCCTCGTGAGGGAGGTCGAGCAGGCCCTCGACGCGCTTGCGAAGGTAGTTGGCCGAGAGCACGGCGTCCATCGAGGCCTGGGTCAGCCCGTCGCCGCCCATCGCGGCTATGTACGTGTATGCGCGGACCAGCATGCCGAAGTTGCCGTAGAAGCTGCGCACTCGCCCGATCGACTGCGGCCGCTTGAAATCGAGCTTCAGGTGCCCGTTCATACGCTCCACGGTCGGTGTGGGCAGGAAGGGCACCAGATCCGCCTTCACCCCCACTGGGCCGGCGCCCGGCCCGCCCCCGCCATGGGGGGTGGTGAACGTCTTGTGGAGGTTCATGTGCACAGCGTCAAAGCCCATGTCCCCGGGGCGGCACACCCCCATGAACGCGTTGAGGTTGGCGCCGTCGTAGTAGAGCTTGGCCCCAGTGTTGTGCACAAGCTCCGCTATATCCAGTATCTCCCGCTCGAACAAACCCAACGTGTTGGGGTTGGTCAGCATCAGCGCCGCGACCCTGCTCGAGAGCTTCGCCTCCAGGTCCGGCAGGCTGATACGGCCGTCGGGCGCGGAAGCAACCTCGACCACCTGGAAGCCGCTGAGCGCGGCGCTGGCCGGATTGGTGCCGTGGGCCGAGTCGGGGACCAGGACCTCCGTTCGCGCCTCACCGCGAGAGCGGTGGTAGGCCTGGATCATTCGTAGCGCGGTCCACTCGCCGTGGGCTCCGGCCGCCGGCTGGAGGGTCACGCGATCGACGCCAACCACGGCGCAAAGGGCCTGCTCCAGCCGCCACATCAGCTCGAGCGCGCCCTGGACGGTGTCCTCGTCCTGGTACGGGTGCAGGGCGGTGAATCCAGGCAGGGAGGCAGCCGCTTCGTTGGCGACCGGGTTGTACTTCATCGTGCAGCTGCCGAGGGGATAGAACTGCTCGCTGATGGAGTAGTTCATCGACGCGAGCCTGCTGTAGTGGCGCATGACCTCGGGCTCACTCAGCCGCGGTAGCGCAGGCGCCTGGGAGCGCAAGAGCTCGCGGGGGAGGACATCGCCGGCCTCCGCTGCCTCGACGTCTGCGCCGGGCAGGCGAGGCGCGTGAGCGTGGGGCCGGCTCTTCTCGAAGCTGAGCGGCTCGGTCATGAGCTGACCGCCTCCACGAGCTCGTCCATCGCGCGCGGGTCGTTGACCTCGGTGCAGGTGAAGGTGAACACGCCCTTGAGATCGCGAAACCAGCGGTGCATGTCCAGCCCGCCGAGGATTCCCTTGCGGGCAAGCTTTCGATTCACTGCCTTTGGATTGGGGACTCGAATCGGAAACTCGTTGAGGAACTGCCGATCGGGAAACGCGAGCTCCCACCCCGGGAGCGCGCTCAGCTTCGTCGCCAGCGCGTGGGCGCGCTTGAAGCTGACGTCGGCGACATGGTGCATGCCTTCCGCGCCCATGTACGTCATGTAGACGCTCGCCGCCAGAGCGCAGAGCGAGTGGTTCGTGCAGATGTTGGACGTCGCCCTCTCGCGACGGATGTGCTGTTCGCGCGCGGTGAGGGTGAGCACGAATCCGCGCCGGCCCTGGGCATCGTGCGATGCACCGATCAAACGGCCGGGCAGGCGGCGCACGAGATCTTTGTGGCAGGCGATGAAGCCGACGTGTGGACCGCCATAGCTGGGGCTGAGGCCGAGCTGCTGGCCTTCGCCGACGGCGATGTCGGCGCCGTACTGGCCAGGCGGAGCCAGGAGCGCAAGGCTGATGGGATCCACGCAGGCGATCGCGATCGCCCCGACGTCGTGCGCCCGCTTGGTCAGGCCCGGTGCGTCGACCAGCAGCCCGAGGAAATCCGGCTGCTGAAAGATCACGGCGGCGGTCTTGGCGGTCGGCTCGGAGCCTTTTCTGACTTTGATGCCCCGTCCTTCACTGAAGGCGCGGAGCACATCGACGTACTCGGGGTGCACATAACCCGCGACGAGGACCTCTTTTCGGCCTGTATGGACGGCTGCCATCATCGCCGCCTCGGCAACCGCGGTCGCCCCGTCGTAGAGCGACGCATTCGCAACATCAAGTGCCGTGAGCTCGGCGATCAAGGTTTGAAATTCGTAGATCGCCTGCAGGGTGCCCTGGCTTGCCTCCGGCTGGTATGGCGTGTAAGCGGTGTAGAACTCCGGTTTCGAGGTCACCGCTGCGACCGCTGCCGGAATGAACCTGCGGTACACCCCACCGCCGCGGAAGGTGAGGCGATCGGGAAAGACGCGGTTCCGCGCCGCGAGCGAGGTGACCTCGGCCATCGTCTCGAACTCGGAGAGGCCGTTCGGAAGCTCGAGCCTGGGAATGCGCAGCGATTGCGGGATGTCGACCAGCAGACCCTCCATCGAGTCGATGCCGAGCGCGGCCAGCATCTCAGCGCGGTCCTCTGGGGAGTGAACGAGGTACGGCAACCTAGGCTGGGGACTCCGTTGATTTCTTATACGCCGCTTCGTCCATCAGGTCTGTGGGCAGGTCACCGGCCAGCTCAAGCTTCAGGATCCAGCCGTCGCCGTATGGGTCGGAGTTGATGAGCTCGGGTTTGGCCGCGAGCTGCTCGTTCACCGCCGCCACCCGGCCGGAGACCGGGGAGTAGAGATCGCTGGCCGCTTTGACGGACTCGACGACGCCGAAGCTCTCGCCGGCGTCGAGCTTTCGGCCCGGCTTGGGGAGCTCGAGAAACACGACGTCGCCGAGCTGGGACTGCGCGAAGTCCGTGATCCCGACCGTGACGCTCTTGCCATCGACCGTGAGCCATTCATGCGACTTCGTGTAAAGCCGGCCCGCCATGCCATTCCTCCCTCTTCGTGAACGCTGCCGCGACTCGGCTCAGGACTTCGCGGGGGCGGCGGCCGATCGCGCCGAACCGCGGTAGAAAGGCAGCTGGACCACTTCGGCCGAGGCTTGCCGGCCTCGAACGTCGACGCCTGCTGTTTCCCCGACTCGCAATGATGCGACTTCCACCAGCGCGAGGGCGATGGGGTGCCCGAGAAAGAACGAGTGCGTGCCGCTGGTCACGCTGCCGACCACGCGATCCTGGTTGCGGACCGCGGCACCATGACGCGCGATGTCGCCTGGCGCGGTCGTCATCCCGACGAGGGTTCGCGCGGGCCCGTCGCGCTTGATCCGTCCCAGCGAGTCGCGGCCGATGAACTCGCCTTTGTCGAGGCGCACGGTCCAACCGAGGCCCGCCTCGTACGGATTGACGCTGTCGTCCATGTCGTTGCCGTAGAGGCGCAGCGCGGCCTCGAGGCGGGTGGCGTCACGCGCTCCAAGCCCCGCGGGGAGCACCCCCTGGCCCGCTCCGTTTTTCAGAATCGCGTCCCAGACCTCACCGACTCGATCGGCCGAGACGAAGATCTCGAAGCCATCCTCGCCCGTGTATCCGGTGCGCGACACGAGTGCGCTTACGCCTGCCACCTGACCCGGGCGAAAGCCGAAATATGGGAGGTCGTCGAGTCCCTTCGCGGGCAAGAGCTCTTGAGCCCGCGGACCCTGAAATGCGATCAGCGCCAGTTCGAACGTGTGGTCCTCGATTGCAACCGAGGACGGCGCGTGGCTGCGCATCCACTCGAGATCTCGTTCGCGATTGGCGGCGTTGACGACGAGGGTGAACCCATCGTCGCCCCAGTACACGACCAGGTCGTCGAGGATTCCTCCCTGGTCGTTGCACATGAGGTTGTACTGCGCGCGGCCGCGGTCGATGCGGGACAGGTCGTTGGTGAGCAGGCTCTGCAGGAAGGCGAGGCCGGCTTCGCCGGTCACCTTGAAGCGACCCATGTGCGAAATGTCGAAGAGCCCAGCGACCTTGCGCACCGCAATGTGCTCCTCGCGTATCGACGTGTATTGCTGAGGCAGCTCCCAGCCGCCGAAGTCCACCATGCGGCCACCGAGGGCGACGTGACGTTCGAAGAGTGGAGTTCTGCGCGCCGCGTTAGCCGTCAAGTTCAGAGCGCTCGTCGTCGTCTTCGAGGACGATGGCCTCGGGGTCGATGAAGGCGAGCATCTCTTCGTCGTATCGGCGGCGTGCATCGGCGACCACCTGGGCGACGAAGAGCGTCCGCTCGACCGTCCATTCGAGCTTCTCGGCCAGCTCCGCAGCACTGGGATCACGATTGAGGATGTGCTTCATGACCTGCTCGGCGCGCTCGTAGTCGGTGGCCGCAGCCACGAGCAGCTCCCCCTCGCGGACGGCGGCGGCCTCAGCCGCCAGGGCGCCGTCCATCTGCGCGGAGATGCGGGCCTCGGCAAAGCGGGCGAAGTCGGTCTCTCCGCTGTCGACAAACGTGCGGACGGCTTCCAGTAGGCCGATCGAACCCTCCTGGACCAAGTCGGCCTGGGACAGGCCCTGGTCTCGTTGCGCGGCGGCAAGGCTGATGACGAGGTCCAGGAATCCAGCGACCAGCCGGTCTTGGCTGGACCGGTCGCCCAGCGCCGCCCTCATGAGCAGCGTCTCCAGCTCGCTCTTCGCCACCGGCCTGGCCGATCTGGCCCCGTGGATCAACGCTTGGAGCGCGTCGTCATCCTCGCGGCCGTCGCCGCCAGAGCGCTCGTGAGGGTGGGAAAACATTGCCATCCGCTTGATTTTACGACGCCCTCTGAAGGCGTCTTCCCCGGCTCCCTCCCAGGGCAATGTTCCACGTTTTACACAGCCGGCAAGGCGGGGGCCTAGACTCAAAACATGCGCGCGCGCCACTTGCTGGGAGCCGGAGCGGCCGCTTTGGCGATCTCAGCATTTCTGCCCGCGCCCGCGGCGTCCGCGTCCGTGCCGCGCGTCGAGCAAGCCGACCTCAACGGCGACATCAACACGATCATGGCCGCCTACATGTCGGCCTCCGTGTCGCGAGCCGAATCCGACCACGCCGATGCCCTCCTGGTCGTGATCAACACCCCGGGCGGCATCTCGACCTCGATGGATGACATCGTCACGAGCCTCTTGAACTCCAAGGTGCCGGTGATCGCCTTCGTTTACCCGAGCGGCGCACGGGCCGCTTCGGCAGGTCTCTTCGTCGCCCAAGCCGCCGACGTCCTGGCGATGGCGCCTGGCACCAACATCGGATCGGCCCACCCGATCCAGGCGACCGGCGCCGATCTCACCGGTGACCTCGGCAAGAAGGTGCTCAACGACGCCGTGACCCGGGTGCGCAACCTCGCCGCCATGCACGGCCGCAATGCCGACTGGGCCGAGGATGCCGTGCGCGACAGCGTCAACATCAATGCCGAGGACGCGGTGCGCCTCCATGTTGCCGACCTGGAGGCAGCGGATCCCACCGCTTTGCTGAACGCCGTCGACGGCCGAGTCGTGCCGAGACCCAACGGATCGCTCACGCTGCACACGGCGGGCGGCCAGGTCCAGGACTTTCCGATGCCCTTCTGGATGCTGTTCCTGAATGCCCTCATCGATCCGACCGTGGCGGCGCTCTTGATCCTGCTCGCCGCCTACGGCATCATCACCGAGCTCACGACGCCGGGCGCCATCTTGCCGGGTGTAGTTGGCGGGATCGCCGCCGTCCTGGCGATCGTCTCGCTGGCCAATCTACCGGTGAACATCGCCGGGGCCCTGATGATGCTTCTCGCCTTCGCGCTCTTCGTCGCGGATCTGAAGGCCAACACGCACGGCATCCTCAGCTTCGGCGGCGTACTTGCCTTGCTGCTCGGCATGGCGTTCCTCATCAACACCGGGCCGTTCGGCCTTGGCGTCAACCCGATCGCCGTGCTCGGCGCTGCGATTTTCACAACGGCATTCTTCGTGTTCTTCATCCGTAAGGTGTGGGCCGCGCGCCGGCGTCCGGTCACCACCGGCGCCGAGGCGATAGTGGGCTCCAGGGGCGAGGTCCGCGAGGATCTCGCACCGGAAGGACTAGTCTTTGTGCGCGGAGCGCTCTGGAAGGCAGTCGCTTCGAACGGCCCGATTCATGTTGGGACCCCGGTCCGCGTGGTGGGTCGCAGAGGCCTGCAGCTACAGGTCGTCCCCGGCGAAACGGAAGCCAAGAAGGAGGGCGGTTGATGGACGTCGGCACGCTGGTGGTTGTGGGCGTAGTCGTGGTGCTGTTGCTCATCATCGTCTTCTCCAGCCTGCGCATCGCGAACGAATACGAGCGCGGCGTGGTGTTTCGGCTGGGCCGCCTGATCCCGCTCAAGGGCCCAGGTCTGTTCTTCATCATCCCGTTTGGAATCGATCGACTCGTCAAGATCGACCTTCGCGTCATCACGCTCGAAGTGCCCCCTCAAGAGGTCATCACGAACGACAACGTGACCGCGAAGGTCAATGCCGTCATCTATTTCCAGGTCGTCGATGCGCAGAGAGCCGTCACTCAAGTGCTCAACTACATCAACGCGACCTCCCAGATCGCGCAGACGACATTGCGAGCCGCCCTCGGGCAGGCCACGCTGGACGAACTGCTCGCCAACCGCGAGAAGATCAACCAGAACCTGCAGAAGATCATCGACGAGCAGACCGAGCCCTGGGGAATCAAGGTGGCGGTGGTCGAGATCAAGGATGTCGAGCTGCCCCAGAGCATGCAGCGGGCGATGGCGAAGCAGGCCGAAGCCGAGCGCGAAAAGCGCGCCAAAATCATCAACGCCGACGGTGAGTACCAGGCCTCGCAGACACTGGCCAACGCGGCCCAGATCATCTCGACGCAGCAGGGCGCCCTTCAGCTCCGTTTCCTGCAGACCCTGGTCGAGATCGGTACCGAGAAGAACACGACGATCGTGTTGCCAATCCCCATCGAGCTGTTCCGGCCGATCTTGGAGGCGACTACATCCAGGCCATCATCACCAGGACCCACCAGCCCTAAGGCGCTGACCCCGACGACCACCGAATCAGGCTGATCGCACCGCCTCCTCTCGACGCTGCCGGCGCCTTCATATCGCTGCTTCTGCCGCTGCCGCTGATCGTCACAGCCAATGCTGTGATCGGCAAGCCGTGGGCGAGTCACGCGTCAGGGATCCTCGCCGGCCTGACCGCCGGCGCAACGTTTCTCTTCGGCGCCCTCATCTTCGCCGGCGTCCTGGGCCCTCCAGCGCCGGGAGCCTCGGCGTCGGCGTTCGCGATTGGCGTCATGGTCACAGCCGGCCTGGCCGCGGTCGTCGCCTCCAACCCGGTGCGCGAGCGCGTCGCCGGCATCCTGCACACGGATCCGGACAACCCGGTCCACACGTTGGCGCTCGTGCTCGGGGTGATCCTGCTCGGCTTGCAGCTGGCCCTCCTCACGTTTGTGGATGTCCTCGCCGCCGACCGAAACCAGCCGCCATTGACGGTCGGCGACCTGTTCGCGCAGGAATTGCCGTTCTTGATCATCGCGCTCGCCGGCGTCGGCCTCTGGACTCGTCGCAACGCGATCCAGTCGGCTGACCGACTGGGCGTGGTCAGGCCGGCCTGGTGGCACATCACGCTGGCGCTGGCCGCGGCCGGAGTGTTCTTCGCATTCAGCCAGGCCGTCGTCTCATTGAGTCAGGTCTTGACGCCACAGGTCGCGCATAACGTCGACGTCACCACCCAACACGTTTTCAGCGGGCTCAACAATCCGATCGGGATTGCCGCCATCGCGCTGCTGCCGGCAATTTGCGAGGAGGTCCTATTCCGAGGCGCGCTCCAGCCGAGACTGGGGCTGGTGCTGACCGCGCTTTTGTTCACCTCGATTCACACGCAGTACAGCATTTCGTTCGACACCCTCGCGGTTTTCATCCTCGCGCTGGGCCTGGGGCTGATTCGCAAATACACGAACACGACCACGTCGGCCGTATGTCATGCGACCTACAACCTGCTCGTCAGCGTCGGCGTCGGCGGCGATGTCGTGGCCTTCGCCATTGCCGCGGAGGTCGTGCTGGTCGTCCCGACCGCGTTCGCCGTGTGGTCGCTGCGGCGGCGACGCATCGAGGCGATTTCCAATCCGTGATGGCCCGGTTCTTAACAGGCTGGGTTGCCAGGTCGAGATCGAACTTCTAACTTGCGCCGTATGGTGCGAGGCGGGGGAGGGGCCGCACCGGGACAGGGAGGGCCCCCAAAGGATGGGCGCGGATCGACGGGTGGGCGCTGTTGATTTGACATCGGCGACTGTTAACACCCGGGCTAGGCGGCCACTGCTCACTTGGCTACAATCCGCGGTATGGCCCCAGATATAGGATTGGCCTCGAAGGCTGACCCCAAGCTGTTGCCTGCCGCCAAAGCCACCGTCCTTGCCATCGTCAACCAGAAGGGCGGGGTCGGCAAGACCACCACCGCGATCAACCTGGGCGCCGCCCTGGCCGAGCTCGGACACCCCGTGCTGCTGGTCGACCTCGACCCCCAGGCCAACTCGACATCCGGCCTCGGGTTGGATCCCGATCGGATTCGCAGCACCATCTACCAGCTCCTCGCGGGCGAAACCACCGTGGAGGAGTCGATGGTGGAGACGACCGTGCCGCAGCTCAGACTCGTGCCTTCGCACATCGACCTCGCAGGCGCGGAGATCGAGCTCGCCTCGCTCGACGGGCGCGAGACCCGGTTACGCAGAGCGCTCGAGTCGGTGCCCAACGGTGTGGAGTGCGTGATCATCGACTGCCCGCCCTCGCTGGGGCTGCTCACGCTCAATGCCCTGACCGCCGCCAGGAGCATGCTCGTCCCCACTCAGTGCGAATATTTCGCGCTCGAAGGTTTGCGGCACCTTCTCTACACCCACCAGCTGGTGCGCTCCCGCCTCAACCCCAAGCTCGAGATCGCCGGCATCCTGATGACCCAGTTCGACGCCCGCACCACCCTGTCGTGGGACGTTCTCGAGGAGGTGCGGCGCTCGCATCCGACGCACGTGCTGAGGACGATCATTCCGCGCAACGTTCGGATCAGCGAAGCGCCCAGCCACGGCAAGCCTGTGATCCAGTACGACCCCACATCCCGCGGCGCCGCCGCATATCGCGCCCTGGCAAAGGAGCTGTTGGAACGATGACGCAATCACGTATGCGCGGCCTCGGCCGCGGACTCGACGCACTCATCCCGATGTCGCGCGACGGCGAGGCGATGGTGCCCCAGATGATCGCGGTCGACCAGATCCGTCCCTCGCATCAACAGGTGCGGTCGCGCTTTGATGCCGAACCCTTGGGAGAGCTCGCGGAATCGATCCGCCAGCACGGCGTGCTGCAACCGCTCCTGGTGCGCCGGAGCGCTGACGGCTACGAGCTGATCGCAGGCGAGCGGAGATGGCGGGCGGCACGGCTCGCCGGCGTCAATGCCGTGCCCGCGATAGTGCGCAATGACGCCGGCAATGACGCCCAGCTTGTCCTGGGACTCATCGAGAACCTCCAGCGCGCCGACCTCGACCCCATCGAAGAGGCCCGCGGTCTCAAGCGCCTCACCGAAGAGTTCAACCTCACGCACGATGAGGTCGCGCAGCGAATCGGGAAGCATCGCGTGTCCGTGACCCAATCGCTCCGGCTGCTCGGTGGCTGCCCCGCGGTGCAGTCCTCCGTGGCTGCCGGCGCCATCACCGCTGGCCACGCTCGCGCGCTGATCGCGCTGGAGAGCCAGGCGGCGCAGGAACATGGCCTGAAGGTCGTGATCGCAAAGAGGCTGTCGGTACGTCAGACCGAGAACTGGGTGCGGACCTACAAGCCGCGCCGCCTACCGCGCAACAACGCTCCGGCGGACCTTCGGAACATCGCCGCCGATGTCGAGTCCAACCTCGGTGTACCGGTGAAAATCACGGGCACCCTCAATCGCGGAAAAATCGAGCTTCGCTACTCGAGTCGAGAAGAGCTGGAACGGGTCTGCGCTAAGCTCGTCCCCTAAAACTCATGGCGGTCCCGCAGCAGCCCGCAGTCGCGGCCAACCAACCTCCCGCTTCGACCGGCTCCTCGTTCTTGCGGGAGCTGGCCGAAGTCGTCTTGCTCGCGGTCATCCTGTACATCGGCATCAGCTTCGCCGTGCAGACGGTGCATGTCGAAGGCCTGTCGATGTTCGCAACGCTCGACGACAACGATTACCTGATCGCCAACAAGATCGATTACCGCCTCCATGCGCCTCAGCGTGGGGACATCATCATCCTGCGGCCCCCCAACAACAATTCGACCGACTTCATCAAGCGAGTCATCGCCTTGCCCGGCGAGCGACTCCTCATCCGCGACGGATTCGTCTACATCAACGGCCACCGGCTCATCGAGCCCTATGTGCCCGAGGCCTGGGTCGTGTTCAACAACTGGCCCACTACAGGCAGCCCGAACGGGGCGGTAATACCTCCCAATCAATATTTCGTCATGGGCGACAACCGCAACAAGTCGCAGGACTCACGCTACTTCGGACCGATTGGGCGCGACCGCATCGATGGCCGCGCGTGGTTCCGCATCTGGCCCCTCAACAATTTCGGTGACATCTACTCGCATGCGCCCCTGCTCGAGAGCGGCTCGATATCCGTCGGCTGAGTAGGCGCTAGGCCCCGACCGCGGTCCTGAACGGGAGGTCTTTGGCGAAGGGACCGATGACAGCCATCTGGATTGGTGCTCGCAAAACGTCAGTGGCGACTCGGCGCACATCCTCCGCAGTGATCGCGTCGACGAGCGCCACCTCTTCCTCGATCGTCTTGATCGATCCGATCAACAGCTCCTGGTATGCGAGCCAGAACGACACCCCGTTCGTGCTCTCGAGCTCCAGTCGCAGGCGGCCCTTCGTGAATTCCTTCGCCCGCACAAGCTCCTCTTCGGCCAGATCGTGATCGCACAGGTTCTGCAGCTCGGCGATGACCGCATTGACCGCGCCGACTGCCTGCTTCGGATCCACCCCGAGATACACGCCCAGTAAGCCGGTATCCCGATGCTTCTGGGTGAAGCTGTGCACGTCATATGCGAGGCCAAGCCTTTCGCGGATGTTCAGGAACAATCGTGAGCTCATGCCCTCACCGAGCACGGTGTTCAGGAGGTCGAGCACGTACCGATCGGGATGAAGGTAGCTGAACGCGCGCACGCCCAGGCAGATGTGCGCCTGCTCCGTCTTCCGCCGGCGCATAAGCACGCGCGGGCCACGCAGCGGCTCCGGCGGCATTGCGATCGGCTGCCCATCGGGTTCCGCCGGAAGCGCCAGGCGCCCGCGCATCGCCTCGAGAATCTCGCCTTCGCCGAACGCACCGGCCGCGCCGATGACGAGGTTCGGCAGCCGATAGTGCTCGTCGGCATATTCGAGGATGTCGTCTCGCGTGAGTCGCGCGACCGATTGCTGCGTGCCGGCGATGTCTCGCCCGAGCGGATGGTCGGGCCACATGATCTCCTCGAAAAGGTTCTGCACCAGGTCCTGGGGCTGGTCCTGGTACATGCGGAGCTCCTCCAGGATCACCGACCGCTCACGCTCGACGTCAGCAGGCGCGAGCTTGGAGTTGGAGATGATGTCGATCAAAACATCAAGGCCGAGCTCGACGTGCTCGGCGGGTACGCGCGTCCAGTAGGCGGTCAGCTCCTTGTCGGTGGAAGCGTTGATGAAGCCGCCGACACCCTCGATCGCGTCCGCGATCTCCTTCGACGTCGGCCGCCGACGGGTGCCCTTGAAGAAGAGGTGCTCGATGAAGTGCGAGACGCCGGCGTGGCGTTCGTCCTCGAGCCTCGAGCCGCCGCCAAACATGAAAACGAGGCTTGCGGAAAGGCGTTCGGGCATGGCCGCGGTGACCAGTTTCGCGCCGCCGGCCAGCCCATGAACTCGGTGGAGAGCCATGGGAGCAGCAAGTTTATCGGACGCCCCGAAAGGACGAATTGGGCGGCTAGTCCTCGCTCCAGCTCTCCCCAAGCGCGCCTAGCGCCGCGTAAAGCGTCATGGCCACAAAGTCGGCAGGCATACCGTCTGAAGTTGCGTCGAGCGCCTCCCCGAGGTACTTCCGCACGTTCGATCCCTGCTCGATCTCGCGCAGCTCGAGGCAGTCCCGGATGGCTTCGGCGATCTCGGTAGGAGTGAGGTCTTCGTCACCAGCTCCGTCCGCGACAGCGTTGACCAACGCGATCGCCTTCCGGATCCGCAGCGCCGCGGCCCGGTCGCCGGGCATGGATCAGGTGCTCGCGGGCTTGCGGGGTCCGACCACCACTCTGCGATCGGGCTCCTCGCCGATGCTCGAGCTGCCGACGTCGGGATCATCCTGGAGGGCGAGGTGGATGGCACGCCGCTCAAACGCCTGCATCGCGTCCAGGGTGATCGCGTCGCCCGTCATCTTCACCTGGCGCGCGGCGCGTAGGGCGATCTCGCGAACCGTGTGTTCGCGCCTCTGTCGGTAGCGCTCAACGTCGACGATCACGCGCTCACCCTCCGCGAGATTCCTGCCGAGCATGACGTTGGTCACTGACTGCAAGGCACGCAGGGTCTCACCCCGCCATCCGATCAGCCCGCCGAGGTCGCGGCCGCTGATATCGAGCGTGATCGGGTCGGTGCCCGTACGGACGGTGACCTGCGCGCGGACGCCCATGTGCTTGAGCAGCCCTTCGACCAGCGCGCGGGCGGCTTCGGCCTTGCCGTTGGTGGGCGATGCCGCTCCTGACGGCCCCGTCGCCTGATCGATCACGACGACCTCCACCAACGTCTCGTCGGGACCTTCGCTGATCACGCGCACGTCCACGTTCCGACGGCTTTCACCGAGCTCGATCAAAGCCGCGTCGACGGCCTCGTCGAGGGTGCGGCCCCGGCCCTCTGCCGATCTCATCGCGCCTCCACCCTATCGCGCATCTCTTCTCTCATCATTTGCCTTCACTTCCTGCGCCTCCTCGACCCGGCTCCCGGTTGCGGCGACGGCTTGAGCCCTGGCTTGGATCCGTTCTTCGGGCCGCCTCCGCCCTTAGGCGCGACGGCCAGCACCGGCCCACCCCCATCTCGTCTCGGCAAGAGGCTTCCCCACCCGATCACGAAGTACTGAAGAATGATACTGACCACGTTGCCGACAAACCAGTAGAGCCCGAGCCCGGCTGGAACCTGCAGTGCGAAGAGCCCGATCATCACCGGAGACAGCCACACCATCGTCCGCTGCATGGACTGGGTCTGGAGCTCCTGCTCCGTCGGGTTGGGCGGAGGTGGCTGCTGCAGCATCTTCGACTGGATGAATGTCGTGATTGCAGCGAGTAATGGAAAGATCGCGTAGCCGAATATCGGGACCGGCAGAGTGAAGCCGACCAGGTGCATGACGAATACGGCGTGTTGAGCCGCGCTGTCGTTCAGGTTGGGCACGAACAGGAACGGCGCCGCGGAGTGGGCGCTGTGGGCAAAGCCCTGGAACACGTAGTAGAGCGCGGTCAGGATCGGGATCTGGACGACCAGCGGCAGACAGCCCACGAGCCCGCCAAGCGGGTTGACGCCGTGCTCCTGGTAGAGCTTCATCATCTCCGTATTCAGCTTCTGCGGTTCCTTCTTGAACTTCTTGCGCAGCTCGGCGACCTGGGGCGCCAGCTTGCGCTGCTCGGCCATCGTCTTGCGCTGCGTCGTGAGCTGGAAGTACGTGAGTGGCGAAAGCAGCGCTCGGATGATGATCGTCAGGATGATGATCGCCACCCCGTAGGCGCCGATGGTCTCCGCGAGTGGCACCCCCTGGAGGTTCACGTACAGGAAGTTCAGGAACCACGCGATCGGCTCCTTCACCGCCGCGCTCCACAGGTGCACGACGGGCAAGAAAACATCGAAGAGGGCTCTCAGATTGATGTCAGCGACTCCAGATGGCTCTCAGCCGGATCAAGGAACAGGATCGTAGCCGCCCTTGGCGAACGGATGGCAGCGCGCGATGCGCGCCGCCCCCATCCAGCCTCCTCGAAGCCACCCGTATTTCTCAACTGCCTCATATGTGTATTGCGAGCAAGACGGGTAGTAGCGGCACGAGGGAGGAAGGAGCTTCGAAAACGAATGTTGGTAACCGCGGATCATGGTCAGCAGGATCGTCGTCATGGCTTGAGCTTCGCGAGCCTGACAGCTGCCTGTGCGGTCTCCGCCTCGAGGTCGGCGAACGGCACTTCGAGCGCGGCGGGGCGGGCGATCAGGACCACGTCATATCGTATTCCCAGTCCATGTAGCGGCGAATCAGGTCCCAGAAGCCGATCTCGCGCGACCTCGCGGATTCGGCGCCGAGCGCGATTTCGGTTCACCGAGCCTTTGACGTTGCGGCTGACCGTCACGCCAACGCGGCTCTCGTCAGCCTCGCGAGGCACCGCAAATGCGACCAGCGCTCGCCCGGTGTAGATGCGCTTGCCCCCGATCGCGGCCTGAAAGTCAGCCTGGCGGCGGAGCCGGAAACGCCGCTTCAACTGGGATCGCAACCGGCTACGGAGTCAGCCGGTGGCGCCCCTTGCGACGGCGGTTTGAGACCAGCCTGGCGCCGCCCTTCGTGGACATGCGGCGGAGAAAGCCGTGCACCCGCCGGCGGTAGCGCTTCTTGGGCTGATAGGTTCGCTTGATGGAGAAATCCCCTGTTGTCGCAGGCTGATGGAACCGCGGTAGTGTACCCGACGCAGGCTCCTCGATCCCTGATACCGCTTGTATCACTTCATCCCTTGGCATAAGGCCTTGCGGCACCCACAGGCCTTTGTTACAATCCCCGCCCGGAAGCAGGTTGGATCGGGTCGACCGAACCAACTCAGTACAAGTCACGCAAACCCGACTCACACATGAGTCCAATTGGTGCCAGTCTAAGGTCACAACACCGCTTCCCGATTTCGGACTAGACCGGATGTGGGATTTCGAACAGGCCGGCACCGCCAGCCTGTGGAAATCCGGTCCGCTCTTTTCCACAGGCGCCGAGAAATACGAAGCCGGTCAACGCTGGGCTTCGGTTGAAGCAGTGCTCGCCAGCACGTAATTCAGGGACTGCTTCGCGAGCAGGGGAGCAGAAGGAGATGAGCGGTGAATTTGATCCCAGGTTGTCCACAGCATTTGCAAAAGCCGGCGGCGAGTTGCCCCCAGCCGGTCGGAGGCCGGCAAGACGCTCGTGAGACTGGCACGGCGGCGCAAGGAAAGGCGTGAGGTGAACCAAGACCAGATCTGGTCGCAAGTCCAGGAGGAGCTGCGCTTTCAGCTCGCCAAGCGAACCTACGACATGTGGCTGAAGAACACGTCAGTGGTGTCGGCCGACGGCAACACGTTCCGAATCGGCGTGCCCAGCAAGCTCGCCAAGGATTGGCTGGAGGACCGCTTCTCGGGACTGATCCAGGAAACCCTCCAGGCCGTGACCGGCTCGGAGGTCGACATCGATTTCGTCATCTCTCCCAGCGGGCACCGGCCTCCCCTCGTAGCCGCGGATGGCGACTTCGCGGTCAACGGCGACAACGGACATGAGAACGGGGTCGAGGGACATGCGGATGGTCCCATCATCACGCCCTCCGAGCTCAACGTCCGATTCAAGTTCTCATCGTTCGTGGTCGGGCACAACTCGCAGTTCGCCCATGCGGCGGCCAAGGCCGTTGCGGAGGCGCCGGGCGACAGCTACAACCCGCTTTTCCTGTATGGAGGCGTGGGTCTCGGCAAGACTCACCTCATGCACGCGATCGGCCATGAGGTACATGACCGCTTCCCGCGCAAGCGCGTCGTCTACCTCACTTCGGAGCAGTTCACCAATGAGGTGATCAGCTCCATCGCCACTGCGCGCATGGGTGAGTTCCGTCACAAGTACCGCACCGTGGACGTGCTGCTCATCGACGACGTCCAGTTCCTGGCCGGCAAAGACCGCACGAAGGAAGAGTTCTTCCACACGTTCAACGCACTGCATGAGATCAATAAGCAGATCGTCATTTCCTCGGACCGCCCTCCTAAGGAAATCCCCACGCTCGAGGACAGGCTGCGGTCACGATTCGAGTGGGGGCTCATCGCCGACATTCAGTCCCCTGACTTCGAGACCCGCCTCGCCATCCTCCATTCCAAGCTCGGCATCAACGGCAGCCTCGTTCCAGAAGACGTCCTCAGCTTCATAGCCCACAAGGTGCAGCGCAACATCCGCGAGCTCGAAGGCGCGCTCACACGAGTGCAGGCTTTCGCGGCCGTCCACCAGCGTCCCGTCGATGCGGAGGAGGCCGCCCGACTGCTGGCCGACATCATCCCCGCCGGCACTCGGCAGCCCATCAAAGTGGAGCGCATACAGGCGCTGGTCGCCGACTACTACAACGTCACCCTCGAGGACATGAAGAGCAAGCGGCGGGACAAGCACATCGTTTTTCCTCGCCAGGTGGCGATGTTCCTGGTCCGCGAGGAGACCCCATCATCGCTGCCGGCCATCGGCAAGGCCTTTGGAGGCCGCGACCACACGACGGCCTTGCATTCGATCGAGAAGATCGCCAACGAGCTCAAGGAAGACGAGAGATTGCGCTATGAGGTGCAGGCGATCAAGGAGCGCCTTTACTCACAGTGATGACGAGATCGAAGTGCCTTTGCACACGTTGTTCCGGCCGGCGCGGGAGAGACAGGGGAGCATCGGTCGGAGGACGACCTGTCCCCAATCGGCTAACAGGCAAGGCCCTCGAACGACGAGCTTTTCCCGAGCTTATCCCCCACTCGACTCGATCTGTAAAGCCTCTCGACATCCACACTCTCCACAGCGCTTACTGTTATGGACTACGGGTGATTTCAATTAAGAGAAACACTTTGAATAGGGGACAACTGTCTTGAAAGCCAAAGCCATCGAAGCCCAGATGAAGGTGACGTGCCGGCCTGCGGTTCTAGGTCAGGCGCTGCAGGTCGTCTCGCGCGCAATCTCGAGTCGCACCACACTGCCAATCCTCAACAACATCCTGGTCGAGACCACGTCTGAAGGCCTCGCGTTGACCGCTACCAACCTGGAGATCGGCATCAGGAAGCTGGTGCCGGCGGAAGTCGCGATGGAGGGCAGCACCACCGCGCCGGCGCGGTTGCTGACCGATTTCGTAAGCACCCTGCCGGACCAGGATCTCGAGATGACGCTCGACGGAGCCACCCAGTCGCTGAACCTTCGGTGCGCGCGGTTCGACACCCACATCAAGTGCATCGAGGCCGAAGAATTTCCCCCGGGGCCTCGACCGGACGAAGGCGACAAGATCGAGGTTGCCCTCGACGACCTAGTCACCGCTGTCGAGCAGACACAGATGGCGGCTTCCACCGACGAAGCGCGGCCGGTGCTCACAGGCGTGCTCGTGCACGTGCAAGGCGGTGGGATCACGTTTGCCGCCACCGACGGTCATCGACTGGCGGTGAGCAAGCTGAACGCGTCCGGGGCCGGCGACCTGGAAGCCAGTCTCATCGTGCCCGCCCGGGCCCTGGCGGAGCTTTCGAGGGTTTTGAAAGGTGAACCCGGCCGGGTCGAGGTGATCATCTCGAAGGCCCGCAACCAGATCTTCTTCAAAGCCGGCAGCTCGGAGCTGACCTCCCGCCTGATCGATGGGAAGTATCCCAACTACGCACAGGTTATCCCCAGCAAGAGCTCGACCACGGTCAAGGTGTCCACCGCCGAGCTCATCCAGACGGTGCGCGCCGTCTCGCTGTTCGCCCGCGACAGCGCCAACGTCATCAGGGTCAAAGCACAGGCCGGCTCGCTGGTCCTGTCGGCGACCACCAATGAGGTTGGCGACAGCCGGGCGGAGATGGCAGCCGACGTCGACGGATCCGACATCCAGATCGCCTTCAACGCCCGCTACGTGCTCGACGCACTCGGCGTGATCGGCGAAGACCAGGTCGAGCTCCTGTTCGACGGCCCGCTCAGCCCCGGCCTGCTGCGACCGCCGGGCAAGGACCACTACCTCTACGTGATCATGCCTGTGCGGGTGGCGATGACTTAGCCGGGTGCTCCTCCGGCGTCTGCAGCTCAGGAACCATCGCAACTACGCCCACCTGGACATCTCGATAGAGCCTGGCGTAAACGTGTTCATCGGCGCCAACGGCCAGGGCAAGACGAACCTGCTCGAGGCCGTCGCGATGCTGGCGCTCTCCGCTTCGCCGCGAGCCCACCGCGAGGTGGAGCTGGTCGGACCGGTCGCACCGGCGTCTCGAATCGAGGCCGAGGTGGAAAGCGCCGGCCGCCGTATGGAGCTGACCATCGCGCTCGCCGTGGATGGGACGCGAGCGCACCGCACGATCGAGGTCGATGGCGCCCGGCGCCGGGCCGTCGATCTTCCAGGGCACTTCCGCGTCACCCTCTTCTGGCCGGATGACCTCGGGTTGATCAAGGCCGGTCCGGAGCAGCGCCGGCGATTTCTGAATCAACTCCTGGTGCAGGTCGAGCCTGGATATGCGCGGGCCCTCTCGGGCCTCCGCCGGATCCTGGAGCAGCGCAACAGCCTGCTGAAGCGCATCGCGTCGGGTGAGGATGCGCCCGATGTGCTCGAGGTGTGGAACGTGGAGCTGGTGCGAGTCGGATCCGAGGTCGCTGCCGCCAGGGCGGAGGCGGTACGCGAGCTAGCGCCCGCAGCCGCCCGCAGCCACTCCGACATCTCCGGTGGAGAGCACCTCGAGATCGAGTATCTGGGTCCTCCCGAGGACCTGGCGGCGGCTGTGCATAACTCGCTCGCCGATGACCTCCGCCGGGGCTCGACCAGCATTGGTCCGCACCGTGACGATCTGCGGGTGCTGCTCGACGGCCAGGATGCCCGTGGCTATGCCTCCCAGGGCCAGCAGCGCACCGCCGTGGTCAGCCTGAAGCTGGCGGAGGCCGAGCTCGTGGCCAGACGAACTGGCGAGCGTCCTGTGCTCTTGCTGGACGACGTCCTGTCAGAGCTGGACCTCGAGCGGCGCGGGGCGCTTCTGCGCCAGGTCGGGAACGGCGGTCAGGTCGTCATCACGTCGGTTGACGTCGGCCCGTTTCCGCCCGATCTCATTGCCGGGGCTAGCGTCTGGAGCGTCGAAGCCGGGCAGGTCCTGCCCTGTGGATAAGCTGGGCAATATCCTCCCTCGGGTACTCCGGCGGCAGCCAGACGGAAACCGCCTGCTGGGGGGGCAGGTGGCGGCGGCGTTTCGAAGCGTGATCGGCTCGGAACCAGCCCGGTTGTGCGACGAGGTCGAGCTCCGCTCGGGCGTCCTGGTCGTGACCACGTCCAGCCCTGCGCTCGCGCACCAGCTGAGGCTCGACTCCGAGCTGATCATCGAGCGCCTCAACGGCCTGCAGCTGGGGCGCCGCGTCCGCATCATCAGAGTGCGCATCGGTCGTTCTACGGTCCACGATTGAGGTCTCGACTCTCCCCACCCCTGGCCCTCCCCGCGAGCCGGGAGGGCGTTCGGTTGTCGTTCTTTCAACGGTGTTGGTTGAGTGATTAGGCTCGACGCCGAGCAGCGCGGCGCGTCCGCCATCGGGCGAGGCCCGGTGCGGGTGGTCGCCGGGGCGGGCACGGGAAAGACCGCCGTCATCGCCGAACGCTTCCGCCGGCTCGTGATGGACGGGGCCTCGCCAGGCTCGATCCTGGTGATGACGTTCACCGACCGCGCGGCCGCGGAGATGCGCGACCGCATCGAGGACCTGATCGGTGCGGTGGCGCCGGCCGTGGGCACGTTTCACGCGATCGCGCTGTCGTGGCTGCGAGCGGATGGGCGTGCGATCGGCGTGCCCGCCGGCTTCCGAATCATCACCGGTGCCGAGCGATGGATCCTCGCGCGCGAGCTGATGTGGCAGCTTGGCGACCTCGCGCTGACCGGCGACGAACGCCCCGACGACCTGGTGGCGCCGGCACTCCAGATGCTGGAGCGCTTGAAGCAGGAGCTGGTCCCACTGGAGCGTTTGGCCGCGTGGGCGCAAGCAGCTGAAGACCGAGACAAGGCGGCTCTGATGCAGGCTTGCGTGCGCTTGTTTCGCGCCTACGAGGAGGCGTGTCGCAAGGAGCGGGTGCTCGACTTCGAGGACCTGTTGACGCTGACGGTCCGGATGCTCGAACAGCGGCCCACGCTGCTCGAGGCTTACCGCGAGCGATACCCGCACGTGCTCGTCGACGAGTACCAGGACCTCAATCTCGCCCAGGAACGGCTGGTCGAGCTGATCGCGGGAGGAGGCGCGCCGTTCGTGGTCGGCGACGACGACCAGAGCATCTACCGGTTCCGCGGCGCCTCGCGCGCCAGCCTCGAGCGTTTTCTGCGAGCCTTTCCCGCTGCCAGCACTGTGGCGCTGGGCCGCAACCACCGCAGCTCTCGGCGGATCGTCGCGGCGGCATCCGCGCTCGTCGGCAACAACCCCGATCGCCTGCCCAAGGACCTGCGTTCGAGCAAGTCCGGCGAGAAGGTGGAGGTCTGGGCATGTCCCGACGGTGCGAGCGAGGCGGACGCGATCGCTCGAGAGGCTGCGCGGCTCATCGCATCGGGGTTGGCTCCGAATGCAATCGCAGTGCTGTGTCGCACCAATGCCATCGCGCGGCCGATCGCGGACGCACTCGCGGCGCACGGTCTGCCGCATGTCGCCATCGGCGGTCATGGATTCAACGACCGTCCCGAGATCAAGGACGTGATCGCGCTCCTTCGCGTCCTCAGAGACCCTAACGACGTCGTGGCGCTGGCCCGCGCTGTGACGCGTCCGCCCCTTTCACTCGGGCAAGACGGTGCCCTCACGGTGTTACGCGACCGGAACGAGACGCCTCCGCTCGAAGCTCTAAGGAGCTGGGCCCCCGCTTCGACATTCGCACGCCTGCTGGTGTCGCTCAACGCTCAAGCGGCCGTGCTCGACGTCCGCGACCTGTTGTTCGAGCTGATGGAGAGAACGCGCTACCTCGAAGTGCTCTCATCCCGGCTCGAAGTCAGCGAAGCGGCGCGGTCGGTGGCCAATGTGAGCCGCTTCGCCGAGCTCATCGCCGAGTTCTGCGAAACGTCGACCGACCGCTCGCTGGAGGCATACATGCGCCACCTCGACCTGGTCCTCCTCTCACAGGAAGATGAGCGCCCGGCCGAGGTCGAAGGGCTCGGGGACGCGATCCAGGTCATGACCATCCATCAAGCCAAAGGGCTGGAATTCGAAGCCGTCTTCGTGCCGGGCCTGGTTGAGGGCAGGCTGCCCCAATCGGGGCGGTCGCCCAGGTTCGAGCTGCCCGCGGTCGTGCTGGAGCCCCTGGTCCGCGGCCGCGAGGATGTCGTCGCGGAGGAGCGCCGCCTCCTCTACGTCGCCATGACGCGCGCGATGCGATACCTCTATCTCACGCGCGCGTCGCATTACGAAGGGGGGCGGCGCTGGAGGGATTCGCGGTTCCTGGATGAGGTGAGAGGAGCGGGCGCGCGCACCGTGGTGTTGCGGAACATCGTCGGCAGCCCACGCCCCTCTCCCGAACCCTCGCCCCGAATGGGCGAGGGAGACATTGTGCTTTCCTACTCATCTATTTCGGCGTATCGCGATTGCCCGCGGCAGTACTGGTACCGCCATGTCCAGAGGCTGCCCGCGGTCCAGAGCGCCGAGGCGGTGCAGGGCGTGATCCTGCACGAGACGTTGCGGCGCGCAGCTGAAGCACGTCGCAAGGGCGCGGACGTGACCGCGCCCATGTTGCGCTCGCTTCACCGTGAGGTTCGGGGCGAGATCAGGTTTCCAGACGCACGTCGCGAAGCGACATTCGAGCGCAACGGCGCCGCCCAGCTCGAATCTTTTCGCATGCAGGGTGGCCTCGAGGCTCGGCCGGAGTACATCGAGCAGCCGTTCACAATCGCGGTCGATGGTTGGACGCTCAACGGCGTCATCGACCGCATCGATCGCAAGTCCGAGAGCTGGCGGATCATCGACTACAAGACCGGCCGGCCCCTCGCGCGCCGGGCTCGCGACCTGCAGATGGCGCTCTATGCGCTGGGCGCGGAGGCGGCGCTCAAGCTCGATCCCGTCGAGCTGGAGATCGTATACCTGGGCTCAGGCGAGTCGGTGCGCGTCGAACCCAACCGTCAGTTGCTGTCCGAAGCAGCGAGGCAGGGCAGCGAGGTGGCGGATGGAGTCAGGGCCGGGCAATTCGAAGCGCGGCCGGACCGGCGGCGTTGCCGCCTCTGCCCTTACCGTCTGGTCTGCGCCAGCGCCCTGTAGCGAGCCGCGAGCAGGAGGCACTCGCGCGCGATGTCGGACGATGCGTACGGGTGCGCCATCTCGGCGGCCTTTCGAGACATCTCCTGCCATGTCGGCCCGCCCTCAGCCAACACGCGCACCTCGTCGAGCAGATCGTTCTCCCTGGGGGTGAATGACCCGAAGCCGGCTTCGACCACGAAGTCCACGTTCGGCGATTCCTGGCCAGGCAAGAAGCCCGTGACGAGCACCGGGACGCCGGTGGCCAGCGCCTCGGCGATGGCACCGGGTCCGGCCTTGGTCACGATCACATCCGATGCCCTCATCAGCTCTGGCATGTTGTCGACGAAGCCAAGGACGAGGGTCGGGGTCGCGAAACCGACGCGGGCGAGGCGGCTCCGCAGCTTCTCGTTGCGTCCACAGACTGCGATGACCTGCCACTGGTGCGGCTCCCACGCGAGCACACGGACCTGCTTGATCAGGTTGCCGACGCCGGCGGCGCCGCCCATGACCAGGACGGTGAACCGCGCCTCATCCAGGCCGTAACGGCGCCGAAGAGCGTGCTTCTCGCCAGGAGCGGGCGGCCGGAAACGCAAATCGACCGGGAGCCCGAGCAGCTTGACGCGATCGGCAGGTACGCGGCGGCGCAGAGCGACCTTGCGCGCGAGCTCGGTCGGTGCCACGACCAGGTCGGCCCGGCTGAAGGTCCACCCGCGATGGAAGTCGACCAGGTCGGTGATCACGGTCATGAGCGCGCGCGGCCGCCCGCCCTTGAGGATGGCCTGGTGCGCGATGTGGTTGAGCAGCGGATGGACGGAGAGCAAGACGTCGGGGTCGTGCACGGCCACCAGCTCGATGATCACCTTGCGCACCCCAGGACCGAACACTGCGCGAATCGCGGCGAAGGTCGGTTTGGTGTTGCTCGAGTGGTAAACAGCGCCCCAGGCGGCGCGGGACCGCTGGATCATCGGCGAGTAGAGCGACGCGAGCCGGCGCACCACCGCCGGTCCCTGCGAGATGAGGGGATCGGCCACGGTCACATCGCAGGTCGGATCGAGCTGCTTCAACGCATCGGTCAGAGCCCGCGCTGCCGCGCGATGGCCCCCGCCCGTGTCGCTGAACAGGATCAGGATCCTCGGCGCGCCACCCTTCGGCGTCGACACCGGGGACGGCGCGGAGCGGGGGCTTGTGTCCGCCGGGTGGGCGCCTACCTGCGTCGCGCCGCCGCCCGGCGCGCGATCCACCGCATGTTGTACTGGGCCAGGAGGAACGTCACGAAAAGCATGGACAGGATGCCGATGCCGACCCAGAAAATCGTTCGCTTGGCCAGCTCGCCCGCCGCCAGCGGGAGCGAGCCGGGACTGATCTGATTCTGCTGAATGATGTAGGCGGCCAGGTCCTTGATGTCCTGGTCGGTCAGGTTGGGGTTGCCGCCCTTCGCCGGCATCGGGATCGATTTCGGGTCCCCGGCCTGGGGCTGGCGCCCGTTGGCGATGATCTGGATCAGGAACGCGGGGTCGAGCGAATTAGCCACCCCTGGGAGCTTGTCGATCGGGTTGAGCACCGCGCCGATGCCACCCTCGAGGTTGGCGCCGTGGCAGGTGGCGCAGTTCGCCCCGTAAAGCGAGGCGCCGTGGGTGGGATCGCCGGGGAGGGCGACGGTAGGGGACGGAGAGGCGTCCGCCAGCGTGGTGATCGCGGTGAGCGCCAGCATGGCGGGGATCGCCAGTGCGACCAGGGCGGAGACTTTGAAGCCCTTGACCAGGCGCATGCCGCCAAGATCATAACCGCTCAAAAACTCGCTCTCCCGCCGGGTTATCGGGGCCGCAGCGGGAATAGCAAGGAAGCGCGTACGTTTTGAAGTGATATGCCGTCCTGCTCGCCGGTCTCTCGTTCTGGGTTTTGCTGCGTCTCGAGGCGCTGGCTCGACGCGAGATCGGCCTACCGTGGCTGAGCCGACCAGATTGATCTCCGACCGCGCTCCGAGGCGGATCGCGGTCATATCCATGCACACCTCGCCCACGGCCTCGTTGGGTCAAAACGCCAACGGCGGCCTCAACGTTTACGTCCGCGAGGTCTGCAGCGCCTTCAGTGATCGGGGCATCGCCACCGACGTGTTCACCCGTCTGCAGTCGCGCGACGACCCCGCGATCGAAACCCTGGCCCCGCTGTCACGGGTGATCTACCTCGCCGCCGGCAACGGGCTCGACAAGTACTCGCTGCTCAACGAGGTGCCCGCGTTTGCAGAGCAGGTCGGCGCCTTCGCCGAAATCCAGGGCCTCCAGTACGACCTCCTCTTCTCGCATTACTGGCTTTCCGGTGAGGTCGCGTGCCTGCTGCGGCCGCAGCTCGCGGTGCGCTGGGCGCACGTCGCCCACACCCTGGGCCTCGTCAAGAACAAGCGGCTCGCCAGCGGCGCCCGTCCGGAGCCTGCCATCCGGATCCGCGTCGAGGGTGAGATCGCCCAGCAGGCCGACCTGCTCATCGCCTCTACATCCGATGAAGGCGAAGAGCTTGTCAACTCCTATGGCGCCAGCCCCGATCGCGTGTTCATCGTCCCGCCCGGGGTCGACCTCGCCACGTTCAGGCCACTCGATCGCGCCGAGGCGCGGCGCAAGATCGGCTATTCGGGCGGACCGCTGCTGCTCTTCGTCGGGCGGCTCGAGCGGCTCAAGGGCGTCGAGATCGCGATTCGCGCATTGGCCCTGCTGAAGGGCCGCGCGCATCCTGACCTGCGCCTGCTGGTCGTGGGCGAGGACAGCCGCGATGGCGACGAGAGCGAGAAGGATCGCCTCATGTCGGTCGCCTCATCGCTGGCCGTGCGTGACCACGTCGACTTCCTGGGGTCGGTGGCCCACCATGAGCTGCCGTACTTCTACTCGGCGGCGGACGCTTGCCTCATGCCGTCTTACAGCGAATCCTTCGGGCTCGTCGCTCTCGAGGCGCAGGCGTGTGGCACGCCGGTGGTTGCCTCGGGCGTTCCGGGGTTGCGCTCGGTCGTGCGCGACGAGGTGAGCGGCTACCTCATCGACGGCGACGATCCAGCGGCCTACGCCGATCGCATCGGGCGCTTGCTTGCGGATCGCGAGCTCGCCCAGCAGATGGGGCGGCGTGGCAGCTTGCTCGCGCAGCGGTTCTCGTGGACGCGCACCGCCGACCGGCTCGAGGAGCTCTTCGATCAAGCCCTCGATCGGGATCAGACAGAGCAACTCCAAAGCAACGTCGGCCGCGACTAGAGCCTGGTCCAGGCCGGCGTCCGGCACGAGAACGGAAACGACGAGCTGTCGAAGCGCGTGAGGGCCGTTGGCCGCGTTCCGTCGGCGTTCATCAACCACACCTGATCCTGGCTCACGAATGCGATCTGGTGCCCATCAGGTGACGGGACAGGGTCGGCTACGTCGAGGGCGAGGCTGGACGGGATTGCGAGCGCGCTGGTCAGGGCCGCCGGTGGGGCGATCACGCTGAGCAGGAATGCCTTGCGTTCAAATCCGTCGGCGGTCGCGATGCCGGCCGCGAACACGACATGCGTCGAATCCGGCAACCACGTCGGATGGCCGATGTCGCCGGTGGCGATGGTAGACGTCAACGCTTGACCGGTCAGGCTCCGCACGCGGAGGGAAATCGAGCCCCCGTCCTGACGCAGGTACGCGATGCGGTTGGCGGCGGGTGACCAGCTGAGGTCGCTCACCGCCCCCGCCTCAGTCGACAGCTCGTACTGCGACCTCAAGCCCACGTCATAACCCCACAAGGTCGAGGCAGACCCGTTGGCTCGAACGAACGCGACCCTCTGGCCGCTTGGCGCGCTGGCCGCCGCAGACACATTGGTGGCGACGGCCTCATCCGTGCCATCCGCCGACCAGCGGTGGAGAGTGCCGTCCATGTCGAGATAGACGTATCCGAGTCCCGCGGCCAGTGCCGAGGCCCAGGTGGCCGTGAAGGGAAGTGGAGTCGAGCCACCGGCCGGGGTGAAGGCCGTCCAGCTCGCAAAATCCGTTTGGATCAAAAGACTCGATTCATCTGGAGACCAGCTGAACGACCGCACCGACGCTGCGTCGACCAACCGGCGCGGAAAGCCTGATTCGTTGACGATCCAGACTCCGCCTGAGGGACCGCCGGCGAGAGCGGTGGCAAATGCAACCCAATGCCGCAGCGGCAGGGCGAGGCCTGTCTGGAAGACGAAGCTCTGGTTGCGATCCAGCCGGTTGCCGTGTGCATCGAGGGCAGCCGTTGTGACGTCGACGGTGTAGGACGTCGATGGATCCAGGAGCGAGTCAGGCGCAAGCTCCGCGCGCCTTCCGTCGGTCGGATCGAGCCGAACTGCGAAGGACACGAACGGCTCGATGGTGATCGCGCCACTCAATGTCGAGGCATCCATCTCGCGCGTGAAGTCGATGGACAGATACGACGCAGGATCGACGTCGTTCTGATTGTTGGCGGGGCTGGATCCGGTCACGGTCGGCGGAGCCTCGGTGGTGAAGGACCAATGATGGCGGAGCGTGTAGGCGTTGCCGACGAGGTCCGTGTAGCCCTCACGCAGGACGACCTCATAGGCCGTGCTCGGCCGGAGGGTCGCGTGCTGGTATTCGAGCTGACGGGACCCGAGCCAGACCACATTGCCGTCGGTGGCGGGCACGAGCGACAGCCTGCCGGCCACCGAGTCCTTGTTCACGTCGTGGTCGAAGGTGATCCGGACCGGCGCCGCGGTCGAGACGTCGACAGCGCCCCGCTCAGGCGAGTAGTCGATGATCTGCGGAGGGCTGCCGCCGCACGCCGTCAGCGCGCTCAGCACGAGCACCAATGCCGCGATCGCCGCCGTCCTCACAAAGGTCAGGCTAGCGGCTGGCCGCTAGAGGTGCGACTTGAGCCTGGCTCTCATCTCCTGCGCGAGCTGTTCCAGCCGTGAAGAGTCGACGAACAGCAGCGAGATGCTCGGCACCTGGTCGATGGCGCCTTCGATCCCCGGCAGCGACGGATCGGCTGCGCCGAGAATGTCCTTGACCTTGCGCGCGCGGTTGCCCAGCGAGTCTTCGGCCATGGCCTGCAGCTCGGCGACGATCGCGCCCCAGTCCAGCTGGGGGCCGCCGGCGCCAGGCGGCGGCGTAGTCGGAGCGACCTGCGCCGGTGCCACCTGTGGTGTGGGAAAGGTCGGATACGTGGCCGTAGGTGCCTGCACCGGTGGAGCGACCGGCATCGCCGCAGGTGTCTGGATGACTGGGAACTGCTGCGTGGGCGGCGGCTGAGCCGGCGGCGCCGGCGGGGGCGCCGGCGGGGGCGCTGGGTTGCTGCGCGGCGCCGACCGCTGGCCTGGGGTCACGACCTCATCGACATCGAGCGGCGGGTGTTTGACGGTGTCGGCCGACTTGACCTCGATCATCGCCATGGGGTCGTCGCAGAGCGCGAGCGCGCGGTCGGGTTTGTCAGAGATGTCCCGCGACTCGCTCGTATACGCACCGGCGAGGTCACCCTCTGACATGATGATCACACCTGTGCCCGCGCCGGCGCGGATCATGACGCTCCCACTCAACTTCCGATCGCTCAAGAACTTGAGCAGGGCCCTCATGTCGACCCAGGCGGCGTACAGCTCTGTGTACATCGGCTTCGACACGGTGAGCTCGTAGAGACCGTCAATCAGCTCCGGCGACAGGCCGACGACATCGAGAACGCCGTGGCCGGCCGTGACGTCCTGGTTGAAGTGATGCAGCGCCTCCTTTCCAAGCACAAGACCCGCGGGATCACTCACCCCGTCGTACAGGCACTCGAGCGCCGCGCCGTCCTTGAAGAGGATTAGCCCCGCCGCATCATCCGTGAGGAGGCGGACGTAGCCTGTGTAGCCCTCCTTCTCGAGGGTCGTGATCAGGCGTGGGAAATCGACGAACGATGTCTTCAACGAGTCGTATATGACCTGGCCGGCGGGCACTGGGATCGGCTCGCGCCCGTGCTTGGGCTGAGGTCGGTGCTTCACGCCTCGTCTGGGCTGAGGTGCGTCCAACTTTCTCTCCGGTTCAGGATTCTCTGAGCGCTCCGAGGACGCCTCGGCGTTGGTGCTCTGCGGCGAGGGTTGAGGGGGCGCTTGGGACGGAGCGTCACGCGGTGTGGCTTCGGCCGCATGGACCAGCTCCGGGATGCCGGCCTTGACGGTTTCGTCAGCCGGCAGCTTGGCCTTGGCGTCGAACTCGAACTCGCCCTTCGTCCAGCCGAGCGCGCTGACGACTGCATCGTCGCCCGCTTTGCCATTGCCTTCGGCGTGGAAGAGATGGCCGAACAGGAAGTAAAGCGCGGTCGACTCGCCGTTGCCATTTCGGAGGGTAAGGGTACCTGTCGACCTCTCGCCCTGGGCAGATTCCAGAAGCGAGCGTAGGGTGATTTCGGCGAGCGTGCCGTGTGACTGCAAAGTCGTCTCCCGAGATCGGCCCAACACCGATCGATGGACTAAGAGAAGTTAGTATAGATATCAAGATCGGATTCGCGCGCCCGGAGCCGCCAGACCCCCCTGTCCCCTCGAAACCTTCGCCCGCGCGATTGTTGTTGGTCCGTCACGGCCAATCGACCTGGAACGTCGAGCACCGGATCCAGGGCCAGCTCGACCCCCCGCTTTCGGAAGAAGGCCGTCGCCAGGCGGAGCGCGTGGGGAGGCGCCTGGCCCGGCACCGCTTCGTGGGCTTCTACTCGAGCGACCTCAAGCGCGCCCTGGAGACCGCTTCGGCGATCGGCGCCGTCACCGGCGGCTCGCCCAGCCCGACGACCGGCCTGAGGGAAATCTTTCTCGGCGAGTGGGAAGGGCTGAAAACCCAGGAGCTGGCGCAGCGATTCCCCGAAGCCTGGGCACGTTGGACCGAGGAACCGAGCTGGGACGCGGTCCCGGGCGGGGAGGGCGCGGTGGCGTTCGAGCGAAGGGTGGCGGCCGAGATGGATTCGATCCTTGCGCGGCATGAGCAGGGGGAAGTCCTGGTCGTGACCCATGGCGGCGTCATCCAGGTCGCGCTGCATCGTATTGTCGGGCGGCCGAACCGTTGGCTGTCCCCGTTCCGGATCGAGAACGCCTCGATCTCGGTGATCGAAAAGCGCAATGGGCGGTTGGTCGTGTCGGGCGTCAACGACACGAGCCACCTCGAGGGCTCCGAATGAGCGGCATGCGGGCGGGCTGGGATGCCGAGCTCGACGAGCGAGCTTTACCTGCCCCACTCCTGCAGACGTGGGGCTGGGGCGAGGTCCAATCGCACGCGGGCTGGACCGTGGAGCGAGTGCGTCTCGCGGGCGGGGCCATGGCGAGCGTGCAGCTGCGCGGACTCGGACCGGTACGCGAGGCTTACGTGCCGCGCGGCCCCGTACCCGCGTCGCAGGAAGCAGTGGGCGACCTGGTCGACTGGGCGCGGTCCGCCAGGGTGGCGCGAATCGTGGTGGAACCGGAAGCGCCGCTCGAGTTTGGAGAGGTCATGCGCGCTCGCGGCTTCAGCCCCGCGGCGCCCGTGCAGCCCCAGCACACGCGCATCCTGCTGCTGGCGCCGCCGGCCGAGATGCTCGCAACGTTCAAGCACGGCCGCCGCTACAACATACGTGCAGGCGAGCGGCGCGGGGTTGTGATCGAAGAGGGAAAGGACGCTGCCGAGCTGGAACGGCAGTCCGCGGCGGTAGAGCGGCGCGAGGCCATCCACCTGCCGGCAAGGAGCTACTACGAGCTGCTCCTCGACCAGCTCCCGTGGTGCCGCACGTATGTTGCCCGCCACCCGAGCACGCATGAGGCGCTGGCGGCGGTTCTGGTCGCGCGCCATGCGGGTCGCGCCTACCACCTGTTTGCGGGGCGCAGCGGGGTCCATCCCGAGCTCATGGCCAACGACCTGGCGTGGTGGGCCGGGATCAAGGCGGCCGCGAAAGATGGCTGCCGCGACTACGACCTGTGGGGGGTGCCGCCCCCGGACGCCCGCCCCGACCACCCCTGGCACGGTCTCGGCTTCTTCAAAGCTGAGTTCGGCGGCGAGGAGGTGACTTACGCAGGCGCATGGGAGCTCGTGCTTTCGGAGGCCGGCTCGCGGCTGATCGGGCTGGAGAAGAAGGCGCGTGGCCGCATTCGGGGCCTGAAACGAAACATCTCCTAACAATCCTTCAGATCGGTTAGGATTTTGGGGATGGTCGGAGCCCGCAAGGTCCTGGTGGTCGATGGCGACCCGGCGACGAGGAAAGACGTGCGGTCGGCCGTCGCCCAGGACGGGTACCAGGTCGTCGAGGCGGACACCGGTGCCGAAGGCCTACGCCAGGTCGACGCGTTGCATCCCAGCCTGGTGCTCCTGGAGGTGACGCTGCCGGACGCATCGGGCTTCGACGTCTGCCGCGAGCTGCGCAAGAAGGACACGGCGGTGCCGGTGATCATGATGAGCACGCGTTCCGACGAGATCGACGCCGTGGTCGCTCTCGAGATCGGCGCCGACGATTACGTGGTCAAGCCGCTTCGCCTGCGCGAGCTCGCGGCGCGGATCGCTGCTCATTTGCGCCGGATGCGGATCGAGTCGGCGGAGGCAACACGCAATCGCATGGAGTTCCGCGACCTCCTCATCGACGTCAACGAGCGCCGCATCTACAAGGCGGGGCAGGAGGTCGAGCTGACCCATACGGAGTTCGACCTCCTGACGTTCCTGGCCAGCAACGCCGGCAAGGTGCTCAGTCGCGAGAAGATCCTCAACTCCATCTGGGGCTACGAGTACCCGATCGAGACACGCGTCATCGACGTCCACATCCGCAACCTGCGCCGCAAGATCGAGGGCCAGCCCTCGCGGCCCTACTACATCCTCGCCGTGCCTGGCATCGGCTACCGGTTCACGAACGCCCGCCCGACCTGATTTCAACAGTTAGCCGAGGCTTAGCCGGCTCTTAGCGTTCCCTCCTTAGGCTCGACTCGAATCTGGTTTCCGTCGACTAGAGGGGGTAATCACATGAGGCGCACCTGGTCATTGGGCATGGCTTCCGCGACCGTCGCGGCCATGCTGCTCGCATCAGCATCGTCGACGCGGGCCGAGTCGGACAACGGCACGCACAGTCCGATCAAGCACACGATCATCCTGTACCAGGAGAACATCTCCTTCGACCACTACTTCGGCACTTATGGGCACGGTGTCAACGGCATCCCGGCGGGCGCGACGCTGAGCCACGCCAACGGCGTCCAGACATGGGGGCCTTACTCGCCGAAGCAGCTGAGCGGTGTCACGCAATCGCGCACATGCGACGTCGACCACGGCTACGCGGACATGATCAAGATGGCGAACCACGGCGCCATGGACCAGTTTCTGCAACTCGGCAACAACAAGACCGTGACCAACCCAAGCAGCTCATCGGCCTCGACCTGCCCAAAGTTCGAAACAGTTGCCGCGCCTGGCACGGGCCTGACTGCCCTGGCCAACAGCTATTACACAGGCACTGCCGGCGATCCCAACTCGCCGCTGCAGAACTACTGGGCGCTGGCCTCCCAGTACACGCTGGCCGACAAGTTCTTCCAGGGCGTTTACGGCCCTTCCACACCGGGGGCGCAGTGGCTCGTGGCGGCGACGAACAACACGCCGGGCGATCCGAATCCGATCGGCGACATCTGCAACGACTATCCCGCGAGCATCAGCCCACAGGCCATCCCCAACCTCGGCGCCGAGGCGACGGCCGCCGGCACGAGCTGGGCATGGTTCCAGGGCGGCTTCGGCACCTGCACTCCCACCGCGGCCAATGGCTACAGCGCGCACCACGACCCGTTCCAGTACTTCACCTCGACCGCTGACCTCACCCACGCCGACGCGTTCGATCCCAACCTGAGCTACCCGCAGGCGAACCGGCACCAGCGGGACCTCAGCGTTCTCTACGCCGCCCTGGCCGGGACCGCGCCTCCCGGGGAGTCGGTCGTCCCGAGCCTGCCCGCGATCTCGTGGGTCAAGGCGCCGCAGCTGGAGGACGGGCACCCTGGATATTCGGGTCCGGCCCTGGAGGACGCCTTCGTCGGCGACCTTGCGGCGAGGCTGAAGGCAAGCCCGTACTGGAAGGACACCGCGCTCGTCGTCACCTTCGATGAGACCGGAGGCTGGTGGGACCACGTCGCCCCGCCCGATCTCGGCGGTCCCTTCGCGACCTGGGTCAACGGCTCGCCCAACCTCAGCGGCTGCCAGTACCCGGGCATTCCCGGAGCGCCGTGCGGCGAAGCGGGTCTCGGCCCGCGCATGCCGACCCTCGTCATCTCGCGTTTCGCGCGCCAGGGGTTCGTCGACCACGACCTGCTCAACACCGCATCGCTGGTCAGGTGGGTGGAGTGGAACCACCGGCTTCCCGCGTTGGGCGTTTGGGGCGACCGCGATGTCACGGCCGGCAACCTGGCCGGTGCTTTCGTATTCGGAGAGGACCTCTAAAGCAAAACCCTTGCGAGTCTCGGGTCAGGAGCCGGGGGCGATGGCGCCCCCGGCCCCGAGCTCTTTCAAGCCGTCCTGGACGAACGGGCGCTGCGCGATCCGCGGGTGAGGGATCTGCAAGTCGGGTTCGGAGATGCGCTCGCTTCCAAACAAGAGGATGTCCACGTCGATGACACGTGGGCCCCAGCGCCGAGTGGATTTGCGTCCGCCCTCGCGTTCGACGGCCTTGGCCGCGCGCAGCAGCTGGCGGGGGGATCCTCGCCATTCCACCTCGAGCACCTGGTTCAAGAATCTAGGTTGATCGGTGACGCCCCACGGCTCGGTTTCGATGACGCGGCTATGACGCAAAATGCGCGCTCCCTTTTGACGCAGCCGCCGTCGCGCCGCGGAGAGGTTGCGATCACGCCTCCCCAGGTTTGATCCCAGCCCCAGGTACGCAACAGTCACTTCATGCGGTCGGCGACGCGCGCGACGCGCATCATCTCGCGCACATCGTGGACCCGCACGACATCCGCTCCCCGCAGGATCGCGGCGGTCACTGTGGCGGCGGTGCCCGCCATGCGCTCGTCGGCCGGCACCTCGAGGAGCTTGCCGATGAACGACTTCCGGGAAGTTCCTACGAGCACAGGCTGGCCGAGCTCGCGAAGCTCCACCAGGCGGCGCATGACCTCCCAGTTCTGATCCGCGGTCTTCCCGAAGCCGATGCCCGGGTCGATGAGGATGCGCTCGCGCGGGACGCCCGCCGCCACCGCGGCCTCGACGGAAGTCCGGAGGAATCTCTTAACCTCGCTCATCAGGTCGCCCGCGTACTCGGTGCCGTCCTGGTTGTGCATGAGCACCAGGGCGCAGTCGTGACGAGCCGCGAGGTCGGCCAGCCCGGGCGAGCGCGTCAGCCCCCAAACGTCGTTGAGAATCGTGGCGCCCGCCGCCACGGCCGCGACGGCGACCTCGAGCTTGTACGTGTCGATGGAGACCGGAACATCCGACTCCGTCGACAGGCGCCGTACGACCTCCTCTGTCCGCGCGATCTCGTCGGCCGCGCTGATGGGTACGTGCCCTGGTCGTGTGGATTCACCGCCGACGTCAAGCATCACCGCTCCCTCGGAGACCATGCGCAGACCCTGCGCCACGGCCGCGTCGCGATCGTCTCCGAGGCCATCGCCGCTGAACGAATCCGGGGTGACGTTGACGATTCCCATCACATAGGTGCGGCTGCCCCAGTCGAACCTGTGCCCGCCGATTTCCGCAATCACCCGCCGATTATGCTGCGATTTAGAGATGAGGCTGGACGAGCTGGCGCGCGGCGTGCCTGGGGCCGCGCTCGAGGGCGGCGGAGACGTCGAGATCGGCGGGATCGCTTACGACTCCCGGTCGGTGAAGCCTGGCGACCTGTTCGTGGCGGTGAAGGGAATCAACTCCGACGGTCACTCGTTCCTCGCCGGGGCCGTCGCCGCGGGCGCCGCGGCGGTCGCCGTCGACCGCCCGGTTGAGGTTAGGCCCGGCACGCCTGTGTTGAGACTCCCTTCGACCCGTACGGGCCTGGCCGAGGTGGCCGCGGAGTTCTACGGACGGCCCTCGCGTCATTTGTATGTGGCGGGGATCACGGGCACCGACGGCAAGACGACCGTGACCCACATGACCGAGCACGTATTGATGGCCGCGGGCATCGTCGCCGGCGCCATGAGCACTGTTGCCTTCTCCGTGGGCGGAGCCGAGACCGACAACACCAGCGGACAGACGACGACCGAGGCGCCGCAAGTGCAGGAATGGCTTCGCCGCATGGCGGACGCAGGCGTGAGGTGCGCCGTCATCGAGGCGACCTCGCATGCGCTGGTGCAGGACCGGGTGGGCGCTTGCGACTTCGACGTCGCTGCCTTCACGAACGTGGGCCACGACCACATGGACTACCACGCGACCTGGGAGGACTACCTCGAAGCGAAAGCTCGACTCATCGAACTCGCTGCCGGCGGCGCTGACAAGGGGATCGAAAAGACGGCGGTGCTCAACCGCGACGACCCCAGCTACGAGCGGTTGTCGCGCCGGTCGATCTCGCGACGCTGGTCCTACGGCATGACCACCGCCGCCGATCTGCACCCACTCGACCTCTCGATGACGGCGAGCGGCTCGCGCTTCCGGCTGAAGACGCCGCTCGGCGAGACCGAGGTATCGCTCGCCGTGCCGGCGCGCTTCAACGTCTACAACGCGCTCTGCGCAGCGGGTGTCTGCCTCGCGGTGGGCGTCCCCATCGAGGAGGTCGGTCCTGGACTGGCCGGCTTCGATGGAGTGCGCGGACGGCTGGAGCGCGTCGACCTCGGGCAGGACTTCAGCGTGTTCATCGACTTCGCGCACTCGGCGGGAGCGCTCGCGAGCGCCCTGGCGGAGCTACGTCCTTTCACTCGCGGCCGGTTGATCGCCGTCTTCGGCTCGACCGCTCGGTCCGACCACGACAGGCCTGGGATGGGTAAAGCGGCGGCCGATCTTTCCGACTTCTTCATCATCACCACCGACGACCCGCTGCGGGAAGACCCGGCGGAGATCGCAAGGGATGTCCAGTCGGGGGTCATCGGCAAGGCGCCTGGCATGGACTACGAGATCGTGCTCGACCGGCGCGCCGCGATCAAACGCGCCATCGAGGTCGCGAGGCCAGGCGACAGCGTGCTGCTAGCGGGCAAGGGGCATGAGCGCACGATGCAGATGGCCGCGGGCGCCGAGCCGTGGGACGAGCGCGAAGAGGCCGAGGCGGCGATCAGGGCAAAGAGCTAGGTCAGCCGCCGCCGACCATGCGTACGATCTCGACGACGTCGCCATCGCTGAGCATTGCGTTCGCATAAGCGGGCCGCTCGAGGATCTCGCCGTTGAGCTCGACCGCGACTGCTCGGGAGCTCACGCCCAGCTTCTCCAGGTAGGTCAGTAGTGCGATCGGCCCGTCGAGATCTACGCGCCGGCCATTGACCTTCACCGCGATCATTCGAAAAGGCTAATCGCTGCGAAGCCGGCCGCTCCGGCCGCCCGGCATTCAGCGATGCGCTCCTCGGTCACGCCGCCGATCGCAAGTACAGGAATGCGCAGCGCGCGGGCCACCTCAGCCAGCGCCTTGATTCCGGCGGGAGTGGACCCGGGATGACTCGCGCTCGCCCAGACCGGACCGAAGATCACGTAATCGGCGCCCTCGTTCTGGGCGTGCAGCGCGCTCTCGAGCGAATGGACCGAGCGCCCAATCAGGCGCTCGCCCATCAGCGTGCGAGCCGCGGCGACCGGGATGTCGTTCTCCGGCAGGTTCACACCCGCCGCGCCGGCGGCCAGCGCGATGTCGCACCGCGAGCTGACGATGACAGGCACCGGCGAGCTCGCCACCAATGCGATTGTCTCGAGCTCGGTCGCGTGGGCGGTCGACAGAGGAGCGCGCACCTGCAGGATCGTGGACCGTCGGGCCGCTTTCATGCCGGCGTTCGCCGTCGTGACGATCGCCATCGCGACTGGGATGACTAGCGCGAAGGCGAGATGCCCTCGGTGGGCGAGCTTGGGCTCGCGTGCTCGCGTTTGGGGATGAGCCCGGCCGTGAATGCCTTGCGGCCCGCTTCCACGCCGCCCGCGATTGCCTCGGCCATCAGCTGAGGATCCTGCGCCAGCGCGATGGCGGTGTTGACCAGGACCGCGTCCGCCCCAAGCTCCATCGCGCGTGCTGCGTCCGACGGCGAGCCGATGCCGGCGTCCACGACGACGGGGACCCTCGCCTGCTCGATGATGATCCGTATCTGCTCGAGCGTTTGCAGGCCCTGGGCGGAGCCGATCGGGGAGCCGAGCGGCATCACGGTGACGGTGCCGATCTCCTCGAGCTTCTTGGCGAGCACGGGATCAGCGTTGATGTACGGCAGCACTTTGAAGCCTTCGGTAACGAGCGATCGGGCCGCCTTCAGCGTTTCCTCGGGGTCTGGGAACAGGTAGCGCGGGTCGGGGATGACCTCGAGCTTCACCCAGTCCGAAAGGCCCATCGAGCGCGCCAGCCGCGCGATGCGGATCGCTTCGTCGGCGGTGCGGCAGCCCGCGGTGTTCGGAAGGATGCGGTAGTGCTTCCAATCGATGACGTCGAGGAGGGTCTTCTTCTTAGGGTCGTCGAGGTCGAGGCGGCGAAGCGCCACCGTGACGAGCTCGCACCCGGATGCTTTGAGCGCCGCGAGCATGGTCTCGTCATCGGCGTACTTGCCGGTGCCGAGGAAGAGCCGCGAACGGAGCTCGACGCCCGCGATGACCAATCGGTCGGTCGCCAGGGTCTGCATGAATCCAGCTTAGCTAATGGGAGCTCGTATCTCCGCACCCGGCGGCGCTCAGCTACGGGAGGTCTTGCGCTTCCAGCAGCTTCCGGTCGCGCGGGTAGGTCAGGCGCTTGATCGCGTCGGGAACCGACAGCCAGACCAGCTTGTCGACCTCGACACCCGGCTTGAAGCGCCCGCCCCTGGACTCCATGAGCCAGTAGCACGCGACCTTGTCGCGGCCGCGCCGATCGACATAGGCGGTGCATCCGAGAGGCCGTTCGATCTCGCAGCGAAACCCGGTCTCTTCGCGGACCTCGCGCAAGGCGCAGTCCTCCGGAGTCTCGTCTGGCTCGACTTTGCCTTTGGGCAGAGTCCAGTCGTCGTAGGCGGGGCGGTGAATGATCGCGAGCTCTGTCTCGCCTGATGGATCGGTGCGGTAGACGACGCCGCCCGCCGCGCGGATCACATTCACATCGGTCAACTCGAGGATCTTGGTGGCCAACATTGCTCCTTCGTCTGCTTGATCGGCGGGCTAGGGCGTATGTCTCTTCATGTAACCGATGGCAACGTAATGGCGTGAGTTTACCTGCGTGGCGCGTTGTGTCGACATCCTTTATACACAACGCACCTGCACGGCGTCTTGTTTCCGCACGGTGTTAGAGCTGTTGTGCGAGACGAATCTGGCGTCGCAGCACCCAACGACTGCCCAGGTTGATCACCAGCACAATCACCATGAGCAACAGCGCGGCGCCCCAAGCTTCTTGCTGCAGGTCCTTGTATGGCGTGAGGGCGTCGCGGAAAACCACGAGGGGCAAGGTCGACATCGCGCGCGTGGGATCGAGGACGAGGTTTTGATTGCCCAATGCTGTGAACAGCACGGGCGCGGTCTCGCCCGCGGCGCGTGCAATGGCCAGCAGCGCCCCTGTGATGACACCAGGCGCAGCCGCCGGCAGTATCAGCTGCAGCGACACGCGCCATCGCGGGAGCCCTAGGGCGAGGCCCGACTCGCGCAATCCGTTTGGTATGAGGCCGACCGCGCCCTCGGTGGTGCGAATGACGACCGGCAGCATCAGCACCGAGAGAGCGACAGAGGCCGCGACCGCCGAGTAGTGATGCTGCGGGACCACTACCAGTGCGAAAGCGAACAGCCCGAGGGCGATGGACGGCGCGCCCACCAGCACGTCGCTTGCGAGCCGGACCCAACTTGCCCAACGACCCGCGCCGTACTCGGCCAGGTAGATTCCGCTCAGCACCCCGACGGGGATCGCGGCCAGCGAGGCGAGGCTCACGACGATCGCGGTGCCTGCGATCGCGTTGGCCACGCCGCCTCCTGGGATTCCACTGGGCCGCTGAGCGTTGATGAAAAACTCCAGGTGCGTCACCGAGGGGAGACCCTTGACGGCCGTGAACCACAGGACAAGCCCAAGGGGGACAAGCGCGAGCGCGGTCAGCGCGTAAACCGCGCCGATCGCGAACGTGCTGGTGAAACGCCGCCACAGGTTGCGCCTCATACCGCGGGCCTTGCCGACGCGGAACGGACCAGCAGAAGGGCGAGCACGTTGACGGTCAGAGTGACCAGGATGAGGACCAGTCCGAGCTCGACCAGCGCTCCCTGGTAGACGTCGCCGGTAGCTTCGGCGAACTCGTTGGCGATGACGGCCGCCAGGGTATAGCCCGGCGAGAAGACCGAGGTCGGGATCTCGGGCCGGTTGCCGATCACCATGGCGACCGCAACCGTCTCTGCCAGAGCGCGTCCAAGCGCGAGGACCGTAGCGCCGAAAAGGCCGGCCCGAGCAGCTGGAAGGACCACCTTCCAGGTGGTTTCCCACCACGTCGCCCCGAGGGCGACCGTCGACTCACGCAGTCCGCGTGGAACCGCGCGGATCACGTCTCGTGAAACCGCAGACAAGGTGGGCAGGATCATCACCGCCAGCACCAGGGCCGCCGTGAACAGGCTGGTCTGCCGAGGAATGCCGCCCAGGAACGGGATCGATGCGAGGTGGTCGGTGATCGGGATTTCGATGTGCAGGAGCGTCCAGGGAGCCAGCACGTACAGCGCCCAGATGCCGTAGACCACGCTGGGGATCGCCGCCAGCAGCTCGATGCCGGTTCCAAGCGCGCTGCGCAGGCCCTGCGCGCCAGGCTCGGCAAGAAGTACGGCCACGGCGATGCCGACTGGTAAGGCGATGGCGAGGGCGATCGCGCTGGTGACCAGGGTTCCGAAGATGAATGGCAGCGCTCCGAAGTGGTTGGTCACCTGGTTCCATTCCGTGCCGACGAAAAAGCCAAACCCAAACCTCGACACGGACGGCCACGCCTGCTGGAACAGGACGCCGACGATGAGGATCAGGGCGGCCGGCGCGGCCCAGCTGACGATGGCCGTAAAGGTTCGGTACCGGTCGGGCGGCCTGGGGATGGAAGCCGGACGGCGAACGCTATCGACCGCGGCCGCCAACGGGACCCTCCTTGGGGGCGGACGGCGTCGGATCTTTGGCGCTGTCGAGGATGTCGATCTGAGCGGTCTGGCGGTCGAGGCGATAGCCGATGCCGCGCACCGTGACGATCTCGAACGGCGCGCGCCCGGCGAACTTCTCTCGCAGCCAGCGAATGTGAACGTCGACGGTCTTGCGCTCGCCTGTGAACTCACGGCCCCACACGTTCTCGAGCAAGGAATCGCGTGTGTGCACGCGACCCGGAAACGCCAGCAGGTATGACAGGAGGTCGAACTCGCGGGCCGTCAGCTTGACGTCCGCACCGTCGAGGATCACCCTGCGCGCTGCTCGGTTGATGCTGAAGGCGCCGATCGAGTCGTGCTCTGGAATCGACTTGGGCTCGTTGGCGTCGGGCTGGGCGCGGCGGAGGACCGCATGCACGCGGGCCAGCACCTCACGGATCGAGAAGGGCTTGGTGATGTAGTCGTCCGCGCCGAGCTCGAGTCCGACGATCTTGTCGACCTCCGAGTCCTTGGCGGTGATGATTATGATCGGCACGCGGCTGCTCTTGCGCAGGGCTCGGCAGAAGTCAAATCCGCTCATCCCCGGCAGCATCAGGTCGAGCAGGACAAGATCCGGCCTCGAGGTGCGAGCCGTGCGGAGACCCGATGCGCCGTCGCTGGCTTCCTGCACGGAGAAACCGGCGGCGGTGAGGTTGTACTTGAGCATGTCGCGTATGCCCTCGTCGTCCTCGACGACGAGGACGCGGCCGGAGTTGGCGGCCGCGCGATTCATCCCAGCTCTACCACCTGGCCAGTTTCGAGGAAGACGATGTCCTCCGCCACGTTGGTGACCCGGTCAGCGATTCGCTCGAGGTTGTGCGCGACCAGCAGCAGCGTCACCGCGCGCAGGGCGCCGTCAGGGTCGGGCTTGCCGGTGCCCATCTCGGTGATGAGCTCGTCAAACACCCGGTGGTAGAGACGGTCGATCTCGTTGTCGCGGCCGGCGACCTCGCGCGCGTGCGCCTCGTTCTCGTCGATCAGAGCCTCCAGGATGTCGTGCACCTGGCCGATGGCAAGGTCGCCCATGAGACCGAACTCCGCGCGCAGCGGCTTGTCTGGCAGGCCGACAAGAGTTTTGGTCATGCGCGCAATCCGGACCGCGTAGTCGCCCATGCGCTCGAGCTCGGTCGCGATGTACTGGATGCCCATGAGGCGGCGGAGGTCCCGCGCCACGGGCTGCTGGGTGGCGATGACCATGAAGATCTGCTCCCGAATCTGCTTGAAGAGCTCGTTGAGGTAATGGTCCTGCGACCTGACCTTCTCGGCTGACGCGCCATCACGCCGGCGGAGCGCGTCTAGAGAGGCTTCGATCTGTGCCTCTACTACCGTTCCCATCCGGACGACGGATTCGCGAAGGCTCGCCAGCTCTCTTTCGAATGTAAGGCGCGGCATGTCGGTCTTTAGCCGAAGCGCCCTGTGATGTACGCCTCTGTCCTTGGGTCCCGCGGTGCGTTGAAGAGATCGGCGGTGGGCGCAAACTCGATGAGCTCGCCGAACCGTCCCTCTGGGTTCATCAGCATGAATGCGGTGAAGTCGGAGACGCGCGCGGCCTGCTGCATGTTGTGCGTGACGATCACGATCGTGTAGTCGCGCGCCAGCTGGACCATGAGGTCTTCGATCTTCAAGGTGGCCACGGGATCGAGCGCGGAGCAGGGCTCGTCCATCAGGATCACCTCCGGGCTCACGGCCAGGCACCGCGCGATCACCAGCCGCTGCTGCTGGCCACCCGACAGCGAAGTGGCGGGTTCGTCGAGGCGGTCAGAAACCTCATCCCACAACGCCGCTGCCTCGAGGCTGCTTCGCACCAGATCACTGATTTGAGCTTTGTTCCAGCCCAGCAGCCGCGGGCCGAAGGCAACGTTGTCGCGGATCGACATTGGAAAGGGACTGGGACGCTGAAAGACCATGCCCACCTTCTGGCGCAGGTCGAGGAGCTTGGTCGTGGTCACGATGTCGCTGCCGTCCATCATCACCGTGCCTTGCGCACGCGCGCCCGGCACGAGGTCGTACATGCGGTTGAACACCCGCAGCAACGTGGTCTTGCCGCATCCCGACGGGCCGATGATGGCGGTGATCCGCCGCTCGGGGATGTCGAAGGTCACGTCCTTCAGCGCTCGGGTCTTGCCATAGAAGAAGGAAAGCGAGTCGACCTTGAGCTTCGTTCCAGCGGCTCCCGGCATGGCTCGAAGCTCCGGCCTCCCTACTTGCGGCCAGGTAATGATCGGTCTAGCGTCCGCCACCCGATCCCCAGGATAAGGCGTGCCAGGTTAAGGCCGGTTTATGGCCTTGTTAAGGCTTCGATCGGTAGGGCGATCGTGAACACCTGGCCCCCGTCCCGTGCCGTTTCGGTCCAGATCCGGCCCCCGAGGACCTGGACCAGATGCTTGGTGATCGCCAGGCCCAGGCCGAACCCGCCTGCCTCTCGCGGGCGCGCGCGATCCACCTTGTAGAAGCGCTCGAAGACCCGGCTCCAGTGCTCGGGGGAGATTCCGGGACCGCGGTCGCGGACGCTCAACCGCACCTCGTCGCCGGCGACCTCGGCGCTGACATCTATGGCTGAACCCGGTGGAGAGAACTTGGCGGCGTTGTCGAGCAGGTTGTCCAGGGCCTGGACCAGCTTCGGACGGTCGGTCGTCACGGTCAGGGACTGGGGTACGTCCGCGTTGACCGGCCGGTCGATGCCGAGCCTGGTCACACTCTCCTGCACCAGCTCACCGAGATCGAACGGGGTCGTCTCGACCGCCATCGTCCCGGCTTCAATGTCGCCGAGCTGGCGAAGGTTGTCGATGATCTTGCTGAGCAGGTCCGACTCCTTCACGAGCCGCTCCGCAAATCGATGCCTGTCCTTCGGCGATGGGTCCCCCAGGAGGCTCTCCGCCGTGAGTCGCAGCGAGGTGATCGGAGTCTTCAGCTCGTGGACGAGGTTGGCGACGAATTCCTGCCGCACCGTGGCCAGGCGGCGCAGCTCGGTGACGTCTGACAGGAACATCAACGTCTCGCCGGCGCGGAGGCTGGGCACCAGCTTGACAAGGACCGTGCGGCGGTGGTGCACGAGGTGTGCCTCGGCTTCGGCGTCGGTGCTCCCGAGGACGTCGAGCAGGCTCGACTCGAGCGTCACCTCCACCAGGCTCGCGGGCAGGCGGTCCATCTCGATCTCGAAGAACTCGCGAGCGAGCTGATTGGCGGCCACCACATGGCCTTCGGCATCGAGCAAGAGCGCCATCACCGGCGCGAACTCGAGCAGCGCGCCGAAAGGTTCTCGCGGAGAGCGTGCTTCCGGCGGGTCTTCGTTGCGCCCTCGTTCCCAGATCACGGCCGGAGTATATGAGCGGTGCGACCGCCCAGACGCTTAAGCGGCGGTTAACCGCGGCTTAAACGGCGCTGGCTAGCTTGAACACAGGAATCAATGCGTTTCACATGGGTTAGGAGGGTTCGATGTTTGTAGGCAGATCAGGGGTGCCGGCATTGCTCATTGGCATTGCGGCCGCCATGCTCGCGGCTGCTTGCGGCAGCACGGGCTCGGGAACACCGACGCCGGTCGACGTAGGGACCGGTTCTCTCACCGGCGCGGGCGCGACGTTCCCGGCGCCGTTCTACACCAAAGCGTTCTTCGACTACACGGCGAAGTATCCGCAGGTGACGGTCAACTACCAGGCGATCGGCTCCGGCGGAGGCATCTCGGCTTTCCAAAAAGGCACGGTCGATTTCGGGGCCAGCGACGTGCCGATGTCCGCTGCCGACCAGGCCAAGGTCCCGGGCGGCGCGACCGCGCTGGTGCAGGTGCCGACCACCCTGGGCGTGATCGCCGTCACGTACAACCTCTCCGGGGTCAGCAAGCTGCAGCTGGACGGTCCAACTCTCGCCAACATCTATCTGGGTCACATCACGAAATGGAATGACCCGGCGATCACCGCCCTGAACTCGGGCGCGACCCTTCCGAGCAGCGCGATCCAGGTCGTTCACCGCGCGGACAGCAGCGGCACGACCTACCACTTCACCGACTACCTCGCCAAGGTTTCGGACGAATGGAAGAGTAAAGTCGGCGTCGCCAAGGCGGTCTCGTGGCCGGTTGGCATCGGCTCCGCGCAGAACGCCGGCGTCGCGCAGTCCGTGACCTCCACGGCGGGTGCCATCGGCTACAACGAGCTTGCGTACGTCGTGCAGGCGAACATGAGCCAGGCATACCTCAAGAACGCCGACGGCAACTTCGTGCAGGCGAGCGTCGCCGGCGCCACCGCGGCCGCCTCGCACAACCCCAGCGTGAGCCCGACCAACTTCTCGATCACGAACGAGCCCGGCGCCACGTCGTACCCCATCACGGCTTTCAGCTGGATCTTCCTCTACACCTCCTACTCCGAGGCTACCAAGGGCAGGGCCGTGGTCTACCTCTTCAAGTGGCTCGTCACGGACGGCCAGTCGGACGGTACTTCCCTGCAGTACGCGGCGCTGCCCTCTGCCGTTCAGAGCCTGGCGCTCGCCAACCTCAAGACGGTCCAGGCGGGCGGCAAAGCAGTCCTCACCTAACCATCACGCGGCATCACCGCCGGGCGGCGCGGGCTCTCCTTCCCCCGCGCCGCTTCTCTTTTTCACAACGGCTTGCGGGCGGGGACGCCGGCGCGGCGCGGATAGAGCCGCGGTGTAGGCCGCACCTTGTCGATGACGACGACCGTCCCTGTGCCGCGAGCAGGGGATGGCGCCGGCAAGATGAAGGACAGCTCGCCGCCGAGCAGCTGGATCGCGCGAGCGGCGGCGGTCGGATCCTCAGCCTCCGTCTTCTGCGCGAGCAGCCGGCCTCCGACGCGAACCAGCGGCAGGCACAGCTCGACCAGTACCGGCAGCGGCGCCAGCGCCCGCGCGACCGCGACATCGAACTTCTCCCTCAGCTTGGGGTCGTGCCCGGCTTCCTCCGCACGCCGCCCCACGACTTCGACATGTTCGAGGCCGAGCGCGGCGCAGGCGTGGACAATGAAGGCCGCCTTGGCCTGGTCGGCTTCGATCAGCGTCACGTCGAGATCGGGCCGGGCGATCTTGATCGGGATGCCCGGCAGGCCCGCGCCGGACCCGACGTCGACCAGGCGGTGCGCCTCGCCGAGGTACTCGAGGAGGACCAGGCCATCGTCGACGAGGGCCCGGTCCGGGCGCGCCATGAGGCCAGGCCACGCCCCAATCAAACGAACCAGCTGATCGAGCTTAGAATCGTTCATTGAGATGCCCATCTACGAGTATCGGTGCGAGAGCTGCTCCGGGAAGTTCGAAGTCCTGACCAGGTTCGCGGAGCGGGACAGCGCCCAGATCTGCCCGGCCTGCGAGTCGACCAAGACCAGGGTGCTGGTTTCGAGCTTCGCGGTGGCGGGCGGCGAACCGTCCTCTGCCGCCGACTTTGGGACCGACCAGAGCGCCGGTGGCGGCTGCTGCGGAGGCGCGTGCGGCTCCTGCGGCTCCGGGCCAAACTAGCGAACTAGGCTTGCTGTTCCCGGTCACGTACCGGGTCAATGCCGCCGGCCACATGGAGGTGGGCGGATGCGACCTGGTCGAGCTCGCGCGCCAACACGGCACCCCTCTCTACGTGTACGACGAAGCCACCGTGCGCCAGCGCGCGTCCGAATACGTGGCGGCGATGGGCTCGGCCGGCCAGGTCCTCTACTCGGCCAAGGCATTCGCATCGCCGCGGTTCCTTCGCATCGTCGAGGAAGAGGGCCTCGGTCTGGATGTCGTGTCGGCGGGCGAGCTCAACCTCGCGCTGAAGTCCGGATCGAAACGCGATCACATCCACTTTCTCGGCAACAACAAGAGCCGTGAAGACCTCGAGGCCGCGTATCGTTCCGGGGCCACGATCGTCATCGACGGCTCGTATGAGTTCGAACTTCTCCGCGACATCGTGCCCGCGGGCAAGCGGACGCCGGTAATGCTTCGCATCTCACCCGGGGTCAAGCCGGACACGCACGCTCACATCTCGACGGGGCAGCTGGACTCGAAGTTCGGGTTCTCCATCGAGTCGGGCGCGGCGTTCAACGCGGTGAGCGAGGCGTTGCAACATCCGCGATTGGAGTTAGTCGGCCTGCATTCGCACATCGGGTCGCAGATCTTTGCGCTCGGCGCTTACGAGCAGGCGATGGACATCATGCTCGACCTGGCCGTCCGGCTTCGAGACGAGCTGAAGTACGAGCCTCGCAAGCTCGGTGCCGGTGGCGGTCTGGGCATCGCCTATACACGCGATGACGACCCTCCCACCCCGCGTCAATTCGTCGAGACCATCCGTCACGCGCTCGAGACGGGCTGCGCGCAGCGCCACCTGAAGGTGCCGGAGCTGGTGGTCGAGCCAGGCCGGTCGATCGCGGGCCCCGCCGGCATGGCCCTGTACACGGTCGGCTCGATCAAGGACATCCCCGGGGTCCGTCGCTACGTCGCGGTCGACGGAGGCATGGGCGACAACATCAGGCCCAAGCTGTACGGCGCGAGGTACGAAGCGTTTCTCGCGTCCGCCCCAGAGCGATCGCCCGACGGCAAGGTGACGATAGCGGGCAAGTACTGCGAGTCGACGGACATCCTGATCACCGACATCGACATGCCCGAGCTCAATGCGGGTGATGTCATCGCGGTTCCTGCCGCGGGCGCGTACTGCCTGGCGATGGCGAGCAACTACAACGGAATGCCGCGACCAGAGGTGCTCATGGTTGCCGACGGCCGCGCCACCGTGATGCGGCGGCGGGAAACGTTTGACGACTTGATCGCCGCCGAGGTGTTCTAGCTCAGAACGACCGCGACCTGGCTCGACTTGTAGCACGTGCCGTTGTTGCACGCCATGACGTACGCCTGATTGGTGGCCAACACGCCTGTCGGCGTGGCAAAGTGCTGAGAGTAATAGGTGTTCCCCGAGGGAACAGAAGCCGTACCCGCCGGGAATGACTTCCCGAGCGTGACATCGACAACGGCGATCGACCAGGTTCCGCCGCCGGTGTAATGAAGCACGACCGTGAACCCGTTCAGCTGCGAAATCTTGTCAATCGTGACGTAAGGAGTGGGAGGCGGCGGGCTTGGCGTCGCTTTTGGCGTTGGGATTGGGCTTGCGATTGGGCTCGGAGAAGAACTCCCGCCAGGAGTCGGGCTGTGGCCCGGCGTCGCCCCGGGGGTTGGACTCGTGCCGGGCGCGCCTGAAGGCGTAGCCCCGGGCGAGGGGGTCGCGAGAGCGACCGGCTCGAGCACGTGCAGCGTCGCCGATAAACGGCAAGACGCGTTCCAGCAGAGCCTCACGGTGTGATCGCCGGCGCCGATGTTCAGTGGGACCCGGATGGAGACGCTGACATCGCCGCTCGGGCTGGCATGGAACGGAAATGCATGAACTGCGCTGAGCAGCTGGATCTCCCCGTTTTGGCTGGCCGGCAGGTGGCCGGCATTCACGACCACGATCTCACCTTCCCTTACGGTTGACGCGGACAGCGAAAGCGTTGGCCGCGCCGAAGCGACCAGGAGCACTCCCAGGACGAGCAGCACAACCAGGACCCCGGCTGCTATCGCTGCCAACAGCCCTTTGCGTGACTTCTTCTTGGCCGCCGTCTGGGCAGGCGCCGGGTACGGCAACGCCACGGTCGCGCTGGGATTGACCGCATCGGCGCGTGCCTGAGCCGGCATCGCCGCTGCGGCTACGGCCACCGGCGCCGCCAGCGGCACCGTCGAGGCCACCGCCGGCGCCATCACCATCGTCCGGGCCACGCCCGGATGGGTTTTCCCGGCCAGCGCCGCGGCGAGGGCGTCGACAAACGCGGTGCAGCTTTCCCATCGGGCGGCAGGGTCTTTGGCCAGGCCGCGCATGATCACCGCGTCGACCTGCGGGTTCAGCGAGCTGTTGCGCGCGCTGGGCAGCGGGGGGTCGCGGTGCACCTGCGCGTAGAGCACCTCCATCAACCCCTCGCCGTCGAACGGGATCGAGCCCGTGAGCATCTCGTACGCGATGGTCGCCAGCGAGTAGCGATCGGCAGGAGGTCCGACCTTGCTTCCGGTCACCTGCTCCGGCGACATGTACGCGGGCGTGCCGGTGGTGACGCCGGTCATCGACCGCAGCGATGTCGACTGCATGAGCTTGACCAGGCCGAAGTCGGCGATGACCGGGCTTTCGTCCTTTTCGAGCAGGACGTTGGCGGGCTTCACGTCGCGGTGGACGATTCCCAGCGAGTGCGCGTAGTCGAGGCCGGCGGCCATGCCGCGCAGGTACTTGAGCGCAGCAGCGGTTTCCATAGTTCCCTGCTTCATCCGGCTCGCCAGGCTGCCGCCGGGCACGTACTCGATGATCATGTAGGGCGTCCCCTCGTACTCGCCGAAGTCGAATACGTTGACGATGTTGGGGTGGCGCATCTGGGCGATGGCCTGCGCCTCGTGACGGAAACGGGCGGTCGAGTCAGTGTCGGGCGCTATGCCCAGCAGGACTTTGACCGCACCAGTGCGCTCGAGCTGCACGTGATAGGCGCGGTAGACGACGCCCATGGCGCCCTGGCCGATGAGGTCCTGGACCTCGTACTGGCCCAGCCTGGTTCCGGGTTGAATCGACACGGGCAATGATTATGCGGTCGGGGGTACGCGCCTCCAGCGCTGTTAACGAACGGGCGAGCAGCGTCAGTCGCGGTTAGGGGCCCTCACGAAATCAAGGCGACAGCCTCCGATTTCGTGGGGTTGTCTCCAGCCAGCCTCCGTCACGGCCGTGGCGCTTGGCGATGAGCCCCGCCAGGATGGAAAGTGCGATCTCATTGGGCGTGAGCGCGCCGATGTCCAGGCCGACCGGGCTCTGGATGCGCGCGATCACGGCCTCATCGACGCCCTGGGCGCGCAAGGCCTCCAGGTGATGGCCGGTGTGGCGCCGGCTTCCGACCAGGCCGATGAAGCGGGGATGCTTGGGCAGGAGGACCTCGAGCGACCGCACCAGGTCGGGTGCGTCGTGGTCGGTGTGCACCGCGGAGACGTCGGCACCAAGTGCCGCGTCGAGGTGTTCGAGGTTGGTGATCGCCGGCGGCCAGCTCCCACCGGTCAGGCGCTGCGGCCGCGTCTCCACCAGCACCGGCCGGAAGCCCAGCTCCGGCGCCAGGCTCAGCAGCGCTCTCGCGACGGGAGTGGCGCCGAAGACCACCAGAGTCGGCGCCGGCGCATGCGGCTCCATGTAGACGTCGATCGACCCCAGGTCGTGGCTGTAGGTTCGGAGCTGGGGAGCGCCGGCGTCTGCCACGCGGCTCGCGTCCTCGAGGGCGGCGGCGTCGAACTCGCTGCAGCCGAGGGTGCCCGCAAGGGTTGCGGTTCGGGACGCGAGGAGCTTGGCGCCAGTTCTCGAAGGCGGCTCGCCATCGAGCTTGATCACCGTCGCCAGGATCACCTCCTCGCCTCGGGCGAGTCGGGCGGCGAGCTCCTCTTCGAGACTAGGCACGGGCGGCGCTGCGGGTGAGGGCGCTGGATAGGATGTCGCGCGCGCGCGCGACGTCTTCGTCGGTGGTGGCGTAACCGGTCGTCAGCCGAAGGCTGCCGAGCGCGGCGTCCAGGCTCAGGCCCATCGCGAGCAGGACATGAGATGGATCGAGGGAGCCGGACGCACACGCGGACCCACTCGACGCCGCGACGCCCGCGATGTCGAGCGCCAGCAGCATGTCCTCGCCCTTGCGGTCGGCGAAGGCGCAGCTGGCGAAGTTGGGCAGCCGGTCGACCGCGCCCGTCAGCTCCCCTCCGAGCTCGGCGAGGAGGCTGCGGAGGGCGGCCGATTGGGTGCGGGCAGCGCGCGAGCGGACCTGGCGTTCGCGCTGGCAAACCGAGATCGCGGATGCAAACGCGAGCGCGGAGGCGACGTCTTCGTGGCCGGCCCGACGTCCCCACTCCTGCGGGCCGCCAAAAAGCAGCGGATCGATGCGCACGCCGTCCTTGACGTACAGCGCGCCGCCGCGGCCGGACCCAAGCTTGTGGCCGCTGAAGGAGACGAGGTCGGCGCCGTCGGGAATCGGTATCCAGCGGGGTCCGGCGCACGCATCCACGTGTACGAGGGCGCCGTTTTCGTGGGCGCGGTCGATCACTTCACGCACCGGCTGCAGGGTGCCGACCTCGTTGTTGGCGAGGCCGATGGAGACGAGCGCGGTGCCGGGGGCGATGGCGTCGGGGTCGGCGCGAGCCGCGTGATCCACGGGAGCGATGTGCACGCGATGACCGTCGGCCTGAAGCCGGCGCGCGGCGCCCAGCACCGCCTGGTGCTCGGCCGCCCAGGTCAGGATCGTGCCGGACGCCGGCATCCGCCGGACCGCGCCGAACAACGCCAGGTTCACGGCTTCGGTGCCCGAGGCGGTAAAAGTGATTTCGGTCCGGCCGGCGCCGAGCGCTTGGGCCGTGAGGTCGCGAGCGCGATCGAGCGCCGCGCGCGCGGCCCGGCCTTCGGCGTGGGGGCTGGACGGATTGCCCTCCGGGAGGTCGCGAAGGGCGGCGGTGGCTTCGGCAAGAATGGGCGCGCCGCCGGCGTCGTCGAGAAAAATTCGTGTCAAATGCGGGCCCTCGGGCCCCGATCAGCCCCGGCTGTGGTCGGGCTGGTGGATGAGCTCCTTCAACGTGCCCTGGAAGTTCTTCAGGTAGAGGTGCAGGTCGAGGATCTCGTCGACGCTGATCGGCTCGCGGGCCGGCGCTGACTCCACTTCGGCTGCGGTCTCCACGCTCTCGATCTCGTCCACCGCGGCGCCGGCGACGGCCAGAACGACGATGAAAGTGACCTGGCATTGCCCACAGGTGACCTGCAGGTGGAAGCGCTCCTCCTCATGACTGAGGACCTGGATGTCACAGCCTTTCAAGCTGCGCCCGCACACCGGGCAGTTGTAAAAGCGAGCCCGGTCGCGGATGAACTCGATGATGCTCATCGCTCAAGGCATCTTACGCCGCGCGTGTCGGTCGACATCGCCTTAACGCCTCCCCTCGATGCACGTGCAGCCTGCGGGGCCCACGATCGCCGAGTGCTGTGTGCCGGCGGGCAGCACCATGCGTTCGCCGGCCTTCAGCGCGAGCTGCCGCCCCTCCCGCTCCAGGACGAACGTGATCGAGCCGTCCACGCAGTAGAGGACCTTCTCGTATGGGTGGCTGTGGGCCGCATACCGATCGTGCGGCCCGTTCGACCACGAGTAGCACGAGCTTGCCTCCCTTCTCAGCGCCGTCATCAGATCGTCCAATGTCGTCACTCACCCGATTCTAGAATCGAACCGGTGAAGCCCAGGTTCCTCGCCGACTGCAACGTCGGGCGGCTCGCGCGCTGGCTGCGGGCGCTGGGCTACGACGCCTCGTACCACCCTCGAATCGACGACGCCGAGCTGGTTCGCGAAGCGGCCGCCGAAAGCCGGGTGCTTCTCACCCGCGACCGGGACCTGACCAAGCGTCGCGTGATCCAGACCGGCGTCGTGCGCGCCATCCTGATACGCGACGACGAGGTGACCGCGCAGCTCCGGCAGGTGTTCAAGGAGCTGGGACTGGAGCTCAAGGAGGCGCTGACCCGCTGCATCGAATGCAACTCCGAGCTGCAGGCGCGAGTGGCCTCGACGGTGGCCGAGCGTGTGCCACCCTACGTGCGCAAGACCCAGTCGCGGTACTCCGAGTGCCCTGACTGCGGCCGCATCTACTGGGCCGGGACGCACTGGCAGCGCATGCGCGAGGTCCTCGCCGGGCTGTGAAGGACGTCCTCCGCCGGCTGCTCGCGGGCGAGCTCACCGAGGACGAAGCTCTGGGCGAGCTGCGGAGCCTCCAGCTCGAGGAGCTCGGCGGCCGGGCGAGGCTAGACCTCGGACGCTTCATGCGCCGCGGGATCCCCGAGGTCGTGCTGGCCACAGGCAAAGCTCCCGCCGAGGCGGCCAGGCTCACGATTGCCCTGGCGGAGCGCCAGGGCCAGGGGCTGATCAGTCGCATGAACCCCGAGCATCGCGCCGCGCTTGGCCAGGCGGCCGGCGCCGCGCAGATGAGCGTCGTCGACCATGCGAGCTCAGCCCGCGTCCTGCGTCAAGGGTTCGTGGCCGAGCCGCTGGACGGCAAGGTCGCCCTCCTCACCGCGGGCACATCCGACGTGGCGGTGGCGGAAGAGGCGCTGATGGTGGTCGAGGCGTGCGGCCTGGGCACGCGGCTCGAGGCGGACCTTGGCGTGGCCGGGCTGCATCGTTTCATCGGTCCCCTGGAGCAGGTCCTGGAATGGGGCGCAGACGTGATCGTGGTGGCGGCGGGCATGGATGGAGTGTTGCCGGGCCTGGTGGCGGGGCTCATCGACGTCCCGGTGATCGGCCTCCCGGTCTCCACCGGCTACGGTCGCGGGGGCGCAGGCGAAGCTGCGCTTGGAACGATGCTCCAGTCGTGCTCGACCGGGCTCGTGGTCGTGAACATCGACAACGGAGTCGGCGCAGGCGCTGCGGCGGTGTTGATCGCGGCGAGGGCAGCTTCGGCCCGCTCGCTCAGCGCCGGCGCGGCCGCAAGATCGCCGCGATTGCAGCCAGGATCGCGACCAGCAGCAAGACCCCGACGATGACGGGCGCGACCGACCTCCACATGTCCGCGGCTCCGGGCAGGGCAAATGTCAGCGCGAGCAGAACGACACTGACGATCACCACGATCAAGAGCCACGGCACGCCGCGCCGTTGGCGGCCGTAAAACAGGAGCCACAGGGGACCAGGGCGCTTCTTCACACCAGTTGAGGCAACTCGCCGAGCCTCGCGATCGATCGAATCCCGGCCGGGGCCGGCTCTGAGTTATGGGCCGTATAGAGGACGGCCTGCATGCCCAGCGATCGAGGCCCGTCATAGTCCTCGCGCGGGCGGTTGCCGACGAACAGCACCCGCTCCGGCGCGACGTCGATGGCATCGAGTGCCGCGCGGTACATCTCGGGCGCAGGCTTGCGGCGGCCGACCATGCTCGAGAAGACGATCCCGTCCATCAGCTCGCCGATCCCGTTGGAGGCCACCTGCCGCCGCATCATCTCGGGGGGAAAAGGCGCGTTGGAGCAGATGCCTCGCTTGATGTCGCGAGCACGCAGCAGCGAGAGCACCTGCAGCGCGTCGGGATCGACCCTCACGATCCGATCCCAGCACATCTGCTCCGCATCGACGATCTCGTAGAGCAGGCCGTCCGGCAGCGAAAGGCCGGCTCGCTCCCAGGACGCCCTGGCCGCCTCGAGCCAGTCGATCTCGTCCTCACTCTCGCTCGAAACATATCGCTCGAGGGGCATGAACACCTGCTCCAGGATGACCTCGGGCGGAGGGGCGGACGCGCCCAACACCTCCTCGATGGTCGGCCGGAAGTTGCCAATGACCTCGAGCAGCTCGGCTTTGGGGTAGGCGAAGGTGACCAGCGTCTGGCCGTAGTCGAACAGGACGCCATCGATCGGTCGCACCTGGCGAATATCCTGAGCGAGTGGCAAGACGGCTGACGCACCTCGACGCGAGCGGGGCGGCGCGCATGGTGGATGTCGCGGACAAGCCGGTCACTTCGCGGGAGGCGCTCGCGGAGTGCGTCGTGCGCATGACTCCCGCCACGCTGCGGGCGGTGCGTGAGGGGACCCCGAAGGGCGACGCGCTGCAGGTCGCTCGGATCGCCGGCATCATGGCCGCCAAACGCACGTCCGAGCTGATCCCGTTGACTCACCCGCTGCCGCTCGCGAGGGTCGACGTTGATTTCGAATTCGTCAAGGACGGCGTGCGCGTCCTGGCTCGAGCGCGAGTGGTGGGCCAGACCGGTGTCGAGATGGAAGCGCTCACGGCCGCGGCCGTGGCGGGGCTCACTCTCATCGACATGACCAAAGGCGTCGAGCGGGGCGTGTCCCTCGAGTCGGTGCGCCTGCTCGAGAAGTCCGGCGGCCGCTCCGGAACGTGGAAGCGCCCGGCCGGCAGAACCCTTCGGTGAGTACGGCCCATGTTGTCACCATCAGCGACGGCGCATTCCATGGCCGGCGAGAAGACAAAAGCGGCCCCGTTCTGGTCAGCCTTCTGAGCCGGGCCGGTTTCGAGGTTGGCGGCCCGGAGGTCGTCCCCGATGAGGCCGAGCGCATCTACGAGGCGGTGAGCAGCGCGGTCGCGCGCGGCGTCGACCTGGTGGTGGCCACGGGCGGCACCGGGCTCGGCCCGCGCGACGTCACGCCCCAGGCCATGGCCACCATCCTCGATTACGAGGTGCCCGGAATGGGTGAGGCGATGAGGCGCGCAGGCGCGAGCAGCACGCCGATGGCGGCGCTCTCACGCTCGATCGCCGGCGTCCGCCAGCGGACCCTCATCATCAGCGTCCCCGGCAGCCCGAAAGGCGCCTCCGAATCGCTCGAGGCGGTGATGCCGATCGTCGGCCACGCCATCGAGCTGCTGCACGGAGACACCAAGCACAGTTGAACGTCAACTCGGACCTGGGCGAGGGCGCGGGCGCCGACGAGGCGATCGTGCCCCACATCGACAGCGCCAACGTCGCGTGCGGTGTGCACGCGGGATCGGCGTCGACGACCATCGCGACCGCGCTCCTGTGTCGCCGCCTGGGCATCGAGATCGGCGCCCACCCCGGCTACGACGACCGGGAAGGCTTCGGGCGTCGCGAGCTCGGGCTGTCCGCCGAGGACATCGAGGCGCTGGTGAGTTTTCAGGTCGCCGGCCTGGCGGCGGTCGTACCGATCGCTTACGTGAAGCCGCACGGCGCCCTGTACCACCGCTGCCAGCAGGATCCCGCCGCCGCCGACGCCGTGGCCCGCGTCGCCAAAGCGCATGCGGTCGGCCTGATGGGACAGCCGGGCACGGAACTGCTGGCCGCGGCCCGGCGGGCGGGCGTCCCCGCGTACAGGGAAGGATTCGCGGATCGGCGCCTCATGCCCGACGGCAGCCTCACGCCGCGAACCGAACCGGGGGCGTTGCTTGACGTCGCCACGGCGACAGCACAGGCAGTACGCCTGGCGCGGTCCGGGGAGTACGACACCATCTGCATCCACGGCGACTCGCAAGACGCGGTCGCGATTGCGGCCGCGGTGCGCCGCGCGCTTCGCGACGCCGGGGTGGAGACCGGTCCCCTCGCCGGCCGCGCGGGGATCTAGTTGGGGGACCATGTGATCAAGGAGCTGACGAAGCTCGACGACCTCCGCGCGCTCGAGCAGCTTTTCGCCGATGTTTGGGAGCGGCCAAGGCCTCCGATCGTTTCGGACGTCCTCATGGCCCTCGCCCACTCCGGCAACTACGTGGTCGGAGCGCACCTGGATGGACGGCTGGTGGGCGGGCTGGTCGGCTGGCTTGGCGGCTCGCCGCCTGACCACCTGCTCCTGCACTCGCACATCCTCGGCGTCGTGGTCGAGGGCCGCGGGCTTGGCTTCGAGCTCAAGCAGCATCAGCGCAGGTGGTGCCTCGAGCGCGGGGTGGAGGTGATGGAGTGGACCTTCGATCCTCTCGTACGCCGCAATGCGTACTTCAACTTCAACAAGCTCGGCGCCGAAGCGCGCGAGTACCTCGTCAACTTCTATGGCGAGATGACCGATGGCCTCAATGCCGGCGAGGAGTCGGATCGGCTTCTCGTCACGTGGCGGCTGGATTCCCGGCAGGCGGAGGACGCGGCGGCGGGACGACCGCATGACCCTGCCGCCGAGGACCTTGAGCGATGGAGGATCGACTCGCTGATCTCGGTTGGTCCGGGCGGGGAGCCGGTGCGGGGATCGTCCCGAGCTCGCGTGGTCGTGTGCCAGACGCCGGAGGACATCGTTGCGTTGCGGCGCTCCGATCCGCAGCTTGCACGCGCCTGGCGGATTGCCGTGCGTGATGCCCTGTCTTCGGCGTTCGACGCCGGCTATGCGGTCACGGGCGTGACGCGCACCGGCTGGTACGTGCTCGAGCGCGGATAGACTTTCTCAGATGCTGCAGGTGGGCGAACGAGCGCCTGACTTCAAGCTGCCGACCACGAGCGGCCAGGAGCTGACTCTGGCCGGCGCCCTGGAGAAGCACAAGGCTCTCGTCTTCCTTTTCTATGTACTTGATTTCACCGGTGGTTGAAGGACCGAGCTGACCGAGTTCCGGTCACGGCACGAGGCGGCCGCCGCGGATGGCATCGGCATCTATGGCATCAGCGTCGATTCGGTGTTCTCGCACCAGGCGTTCGCCAAAGAGCTCGGTGGGTTGCCCTATGACCTCATCGGCGATTTCGAGCGCAAGATGGTCACCGATTACGGCGTGCGCCGGGACGATGTGCCCGGGTACTCCGGCATGGCGCGACGCACGATCTTCGTCATCGACCACTCGGGCACCATCCGCTGGACCTGGCAGGGCTCGCGAGAGCAGCCGCTGCCTGACTACGACGCCGTGATCGAAGAGGCGAGGAAGGCCGCAGCCCCGGCATAAACGCCGAGGTGAGCGTGCGGCGGCCTTGTCGGCCTCGGCATTGAACTCGGCGAAGCGCTAGCGGGGACAGTGGAGACGGCAGTGGCTCGGATGACCTCCTGGTGGGGCCGCGGTGGACTCGGACCACCTAACGCCCGCGTTAGAGAGGGCTGAGCGCTGTGATTCAAGAGGGCGAATGCCAAGCCTAAGGCCGGGTGTTATCAAGCCTGAGCCCGCGCACCAAAATGCCTCCGGTGCGAGGTACAGAAACGCTCCGGCTTGAATTACCGTTCTCCTTCCAGGCAGATGAAGGGTCGAGCTTGGGCAGGATTGAGCGCGCTCGCCGTGGTGGCTTTCGCCAGCGGCGCGCTCGCCGCGACCGTTGCCTTGATCGGTCCGTTGGGCCTGAGACAGCCATCTCGCGAGGCGGCTACCTCCCCGGCGACGACTCCCATCGCCACGCCGCAGGTCGGGTCGCGAAGCCCGGACGCAGGCGCGAGCCTCGCGTTTGACGAGGCGCGGAGCAAGGTCGTCGCTTTTGATCACTCTGGTGAAACCTGGACCTGGGACGGGCGGTCCTGGACTCAACAGCACCCGGCACAGAGCCCTCCCGCTCGCGAGAGCGCAGCTATGACTTACGACCCCGACCACCATCTGGTGCTCCTCTGGGGCGGCTTCGCGAACCAGATATGGAGCGCCGACCTGTGGTCCTGGAATGGCACCAACTGGGCTTTCATCCGTGCAGCCAACCCTCCCCCTGCCAACGGCACACTGGGATGGGCACGTCCCGCGCCGGTCCTCGCGTACGACAGCCAGCGCCACGTGGTCGTGCTGGTACGTAACAATGGCCTCCATCCCGCCAGCCCTACGGGACCGGACATTTGGACGTGGGACGGATCCGCCTGGGCGCACGCGAACATCTCGAATGCTCCGCCGATCTGGGGCAGCGCCGCGTACGCTCCCTCAGTCAACGGCATCCTGTTCTTCGGAGTCGATGGCAGCGAGTCTCCCCAGACATGGACTCTCAGCGCCGACACGTGGACGAAGCTCCCTTCGGTCCTGGCCCCGGAGGTTCCTCCGGACGACCCACCACCCATGGCTTACATCGGCCTTGCCGGCACTGAGGAGCTCGTGGACGGCTCCGGTCAGATATGGGCCTGGAAAGGCGGCGATTGGAGCCGGATGGCAGGCTCCGGCGTAGGCACTTCTGTGGGGCGAGCCTATTCGATTGTCTTTGATGGCGCTCGTGGGCAGCTTGTCCTTGTCGCGGCGGCTACCTACGTCTGGGACGGCAAGAATTGGACGAGACCCTCCTAGGAAAGCCATTTCGATGTCGCTGAGGTAACGTCCGAAGATTGGCGGTTCTCAAGTCAAGAATCTGGTGGGCCGCGGTGACAACCACCTACCTACGCAGTAAGCGGCCCCGCGCTGCGCCCAACCCTTGCCGGCACTCAGAGGCTGGGAGCGCCGAAGCTGGTCTTATGTCGTCAGCGAAGCGTGTCGAGCGCGGCGGTCAGCGCCAGCCGCATCTGACGGGCGCGTTCCACCGTCACCTCCTTGAATTGCAGCTCGTCGCCCGGGATCAGCTGAGCGGCCACGGGCATGGAGCCGCTGACCACCGTCGCCACCACCGGGTAGCCGCCCGCGGTCTGGTGGTCGGCCATGAGCAGGATCGGCTGCCCGCCGTGAGGAACCTGCACCGCGCCCGCGGTGAGCCCGAAGGAAAGCAGCTCCTCGCCTGACGTCGCCAACCTGGGGCCATCGAGTCGGTAGCCCATCCGGTCGGCCTCGCGGCTGACCCTGAACGTCGCGCCGAAGAGCAGGCTGCGGCCTTGGGAATCCAACCGCCTGACGTGCGGCCCGGCGATCGCGAATAACGCATGGTCGTTGTATTGAGGACGCAGGCGCTCGATCAGGTTACGGCCGGACACCGACGGTCTCGCCGGCTCGCGCGCCGCGCTGATCTGATCGCCGGCTTTCAGGGTGCGCCCGTGCATACCGCCGCGGGCCGCCAACAGGTTCGTGGACGCAGAGCTGAGCCAGCGGTCGGCTTCGATGCCCCCGGCGACTGCGATGTAGGCCCGCCCGCCCGATCGCCGTCCGCCGAACGTCAGACGGTCGCCCTGGCCCAGAAAGATGCCGGTCCACGTGGGGGCGGCCTGGCCGTTGACGCGCGGGTCGAGGTCGCCGCCGGTGATCGCGACCAGGCAGGAATGCTCGGCGACCATCTGAGGGCCGGTGAGGGTGCACTCGAGGGTCGCATCGCCTTCGGGATTGCCCACCATGAGGTTGGCGGCCCTGTGCGCGAAGCGATCCATCGCGCCTCCGGGCTGGACCCCGGCGCCAATCGCATGCGGGCGGCCGAGGTCCTGCACGGTCGTGAGGAGCCCGGGCTCGATTACGCGCAGGACGCTTGTCAACTCTTGGCGGCGAAGAACTTCACCCGGTCGCCGGCACGAAAGAGGCACGGCGGATCGCTGTCGGGCAGGAACAGCTTCACCGAGGTCCGCCCGATCAGGTGCCAGCCTCCAGGCGTCGGCAGCGGATATATCCCGGTCTGACGTCCCGCGATGGCGACCGAGCCCGCCGGCACCTGCGTGCGCGGCACATGCCGCCTGGGCAGCTCGAGCTCTTCGGGCAGCGGGCCGAGGTATGCCCAGCCGGGGACGAAGCCCACCAGGAACACGCGGTAGATCGGCCTGGAATGGAGATCCACGATAGTTGCCGGCGGCAGCTTGAGCCGCGCGGCGACCTCTTCGAGGTCGGGCCCTTCGTACACGACCGGGATTCGATGCAGCCGGCCGGGCTCCGCCATCGGCGGTCGCTTGGCCGCCAGCCGCTTGATGGCCGCGCCCAGGACCTCGGGGGTCGTCTGGTCCGGGTCGAAATGGACCGTGACGCCGGTGTACCCGGCGACCGCCTGGCGCACGTCTCGCCGTTTCTTCAACGCGGCCGCGAGCGCGATGGCACGCGTGTTCAGCGCCGTGTCGAGCCGCGTACCCAGCTCGGCCAGCAGCGCCGTGTCACCCAGCGGGTGGATTCGTACCCGGGGGGCCGGGCGGGTGGAGGGTGGCGGAGGCATGTGCGCTGACAAGGATGGCGTAGAACATGCCCGGAAAGAGGCCCACGCAGAGCAGCCCCACGCACGCCACCGCGATGACCCATGCCGTCACGATCGCGGCCGCGACCAGGTTCCAGGCCGGAAAATCGCGCTTGACCTCGCGCAGGGTGGTCGGAAAGTCGAACAGATCCCCGGGCCGCCGCGTCGCGGCGAAGCGGCTGGTCCCATGCGGCATCAGGATCAGCAGCAGCAGGCCCCACGGGAGCGCGAGCAGCAACGCCGCGACGATATGCGCGTAAGTCTCGGAAAGTCGGATCGTGTTGGCGAGCGGGTTGAGCGCGACCGCGAACGGCGCCGAAAGCAGCAGCAGCACGACGGCGGTCCAGAACCCGTCACGGATCAGGCTTGCCGACAGCCTCCACGGCGGAGGCGGCTGGCTCGGATCGTCCTGGGCGCGGCGCGTGGCATCGACCGCATAACCCAGCAGCGGGATGAACATGATCGGCAGGAACAGCACCGCGATGGTGCCGATCGCAAATCTGATTGCCCACGCGCCGCGGAACGGCCACGCGAATGACGCCGCGACACGCTTCACCGCTGACACCTTAGGATGCGGCCACCCCCGTGAACGCGCTGCTGACCGACCTGTACGAGCTCAACATGACGACCAGCTACCTGCGCCGCGGTATGACAGGCACGGCCACGTTCAGCCTGTTCGTGCGCTCTCTGCCCTCCGCGCGCGGATTCCTGGTCGCCGCCGGAATCGAGTCTTGCCTCGACCGGCTGCAGGACTTTCGGTTCGAGGAGGACGACATCCGCTACCTCCGCGACACGCTCCGGTACGAGCCTCGCGACCTCGAGGCCTTCCGGCGTTTGCGGTTCACCGGCGACATCTGGGCGATCCCGGAGGGCCGCATCGCGCTTGCGGGCGAGCCGATCCTGGAGGTCACCGCACCGCTGCCCGAGGCTCAGCTGATCGAGACGATGTTCCTCAATCTGATCACGTTCGAGACGACCATCGCGAGCAAGGCCGCCAGATGCGTGGTCGCAGCCGGCGGCATCGACGTGATCGATTTCTCGTTTCGCCGCACGCAAGGCATCGAGGCGGGCATCGACGTGGCACGGCTCTCCTCGATGGTCGGTTTCATCTCCACCAGCAACGTCGAAGCCGCCCGTCGGTACGGCCTCGTCGCAGCGGGCACCATGGCGCACTCCTACATCGAGTCATTTCCGACCGAGGTGGAAGCGTTCCGTGCTTACGCGCAGGACTTTCCCGGGCGCGTGACGTTTCTTGTCGACACGTACGACACGATCACCGGGATCAAGCATGCGATCGCGACCATCAAAGAGCTCGGTCCGACCGGCCGGCTGGGAATCCGGATCGACAGCGGTGACCTGGTCGCGCTCTCCAGGCAAGCCCGCAAGATGCTCGACCAGGCCGGCCTCCAACATGTCCGGATCGTCGCCAGCGGCGGGCTCGACGAGTTTTCGATCGACCAGCTCGTGCGTGATGGGGCGAAGATCGACGCATTCGGCGTCGGCACCAGGATGGGTGTCTCCGCCGATCATCCATACCTCGATACCGCGTACAAGCTGGTCTGCTACGAAGGGCGTCCCGTCATGAAGCTGTCTCGTGGCAAGGTCACGGCGCCCGGGCGCAAGCAGGTGTTTCGTCGCTCACGGCCTTTCGGCGACCTGGTCGGGCTGCACGACGAGGAGGTGCCGCCGGGACGCGAGCGCCTCCTCGAACCCGTGATGATCAACGGTGCACGCCGGGCCGCTCGATCGGGGATCGCGGAGGCGAATGCGCGCTTCGCGGCCGACCTCGAGCACCTGCCGGCCGAGGCCAGAGACATCCGCTCGCCCAGACCTCCCCTGGTGCGGCCAACGCCCGCGCTGCGAGCGATCACTTTGGAGACCCGGCGCGGCCTGGTCGCCCGCAACCGAAAGGCGCGCTGACCGAACTCGACGCGGACAGCTCGGCTGGGCGACTTTTGAACATGTTCAGTTAAACCCTTGACTTCGTCCAGCCGGCGGGCTAAGGTCTGAATTGAACATGTTCAATAACTCAACAAGACCAGGGAGGTCCAAGGAAATGCTTGCTCGCCTCGCCCGCCCCGCATACATCGGAGCCGCTTGGCTCTTCGCGATCCTCATCCCGGTGCAGTTCTTCTTCGCGGGCACCGGCATGTTCTCGACCACGGGCTTCTCGCCTCACGTCTACCTGGGTCTCATCCTCCACGCGATCTCAGGGGCCTTGATCGCGTTCGCGGTGATCGGCCGGTTGCCGCGCCGCGCCCTCGAATACGGCGTCCTTCAGTTCGTGCTGATCGGCATGCAGGTCGTCCTCGTGCGGGTGGCGTCGCCCTCGGCGACGATCTCAATCGAACCGCAGTTCGTGAGCAATCTGATAATGGCGGTCATGCAGCCGATCCACGACCTGCTTCGCGGCAACGCCGGCTTGATCGGGTCGCTCCACGCAGTGAACGCCCTCGCGATTTCCGCGGTTGCCGTCCTGACGGTCATGTATGTGCGAAAGCTCGGCTCGGCCGTTCCCACCGGCGTCCGGATAACCACCTGACGAGCGCTCGAGTTCGCGATCAACAGCAAGGGCTGACGCCCAAGGGAGAGCAGACCAGGGCGGCGATCTTCAACGCCGCCCTAGAGCTCTTCCGTACGCGCGGCTACGAGGCGACGACCATGCGCGCGATCGCCGAGCGGGCTGGGCTCTCGCTCGGCAGCTCGTACCACTACTTCCCGTCCAAGGAGCACCTGGTCCTGGAGTTCTACAGGCACCTGCATGAGCTGCACGTGGTGGCCTGCGCGCCCATCCTCGCTCGCGAAAAAAAGCTGGCGCCCCGGCTGCGAGGAGTGGTTCGCGCCATCGTCCTCAATTGCGAGCCTTATCACGAGGTCGCCGGTGCAATCTTCAGCACCGTCGCCAATCCAGGCAGCCCGCTGAATCCGTTCAGCCCGCAGTCGAAGCCGCTGCGGGACGAAGTGATCGGGCTCTACGCGGAGGTCGTCAAGGGCTCAGACGTGCGCCCTCCTGCCGATGTTGCCACCGAGCTGCCTCGCCTTCTGTGGCTTTACCAGATGGGCATCCTGTATTTCTGGGTGATGGATCGCTCGGACGGGCGGTCGCGGACGTTCGACGTCATCGACGAGACTTCGAGCCTCATCGTCAGCTTGATCGGCCTGGCGAACCTGCCGGTGCTGCGCAAGTCGAGGCGGAGGGCTCTGGCGCTGGTGCGGCGCGTCGCCGAGGACCCGATGGTAGGCCCGCCTGGCGAGTAGTCACGCCCTCTTGATCCGGACTTCATAGCCGTCAGCCGTTGGGCGCACCTCGACATCGCCGGCGCGAAGCCTGACCCCGCCATCCTGCCGCGTCGCCACGACTGAGCCCTCGAAGACGAGCTCGGCGAAGCGCCAGTCGCGGCCCTGCTTGCGCAAGCGCACCAGCACGCCGTCAGGGCTTCGCCAGAGGCCCTCCCCGGCCGGCTTGAACCCGGCCGTCAGCAGCTCTCCGGCTCGATCCGGGATGGAGGGCGGCGTCGGCAGCACGCGGACGATCGGCTTGCCTGGCGCCGGGGGGCCTTTGCTGGCAGGGCGGCGGGCACGGGCCTGCTCGAGTGACAGCTGCAGGAGCTGCGAGCCCTCTTCCTGCTCGAAGAACGCTCCGGAGATGCGGCTTGGGTCGCGCGAGCGCCGGAGGCAGTTCGTACAGTCCGCGTCGCGCTCGACCGCGACGAATGAGCCGGCCGCCAGCGTTTGCCCGCACAGGGTGGTGACGGGACCGCTGCGGGGCACCCGCGGCGTCAGGTGAATCCGCCCTCCGGTCTTCCTCTGCAACGATTCCAGGCGGAGGTTGAACACGCTCATTCCGGCGTCACCACGAACATGAGGTTAGTGCCATCGCGACGTAAGCTGGGCCGGTGGCGGAACCCGCCCGCAGGCCACTAGGCGCCTCCGGCATTCAGGTCTCCGAGCTTGCCCTCGGCTCCTGGCGGACATATGAACGGATCCCGGCCGAGGCCGGCATGGCGGTCATGCGGAAGGCGCGCGAGCTTGGGATCAACTTCCTGGACGACGCCCGCTACAACGACGAAACCGGGAAAGCCCCCATGAAGACGGGCTACTCCGAGGTCGTGTTCGGCGAGCTGTTCCGCGTTTCGGGCTGGAATCGCGACGAGGTGGTCCTGGCCAACAAGCTCTGGTGGGAGTTCTGGCCGGAGCAGAAGGCGGCAGCGGAGCTCGACGGATCGCTGCAGCGGATGGGTATGGACTACATCGACCTCGTCTACGCGGAGAGGCCCCCCGCGGGCCTGGGCATGGAGGAGATCGTGCACGACATCGGCGCCTTGATCGACGCGGGCAAGCTGCGCGCCTGGGGCGTGCTGAACTGGAAGCCCGAGTTGATCGCCGAGGCCGTGAAGGTAGCCGCGGCCCAAGGCGTGGAGCCGCCGTGCGCCGCTCAGCTTGCATACAGCCTGGTCCGTCGATCGCCGGTGGAGGACGCGGAGATGGCGAAGGCGCTCGACGCGGCCGGGACGAGCGTGGTCGCCTCCTTCACCCTCGATGGCGGCGCGCTCACGGGGAAGTACTCCGAGCCAGGAGGGAAGGGACGGCTGGCGGAACATCCGAACGACGAGTTCCATCGAGCCGCCATGACGGCCGCGGGCGAGCTGCGGACCCTTGCCGAGCGGCACGCAACCCGGTCGGCGCCGATGGCGATCGCCTTCGCCCTCCTCAATCCGCGCGTCGCCAGCGTCCTCTTCGGCGCCACGACCCCTGAGCAGGTGGCCGAGAACGTGACCGCAGTCGATGTCGTCGCCGCGCTGGACGACGACGCCGTCTCTGACCTCGGCAAGATCGGGCGGCGGTAGCTGCTGCGCTTACGACGCCAGGGCGCTCGCCTCCGCGATCAAGGCCTGGCCCTGAGCGATCAAATCCTTGGCCCCGTTCTCGTTGATGGCCTGGCCACCCGCCGCCGCGTTCAGCATGCCGGACATCTGGCCGGCCACCTGATCGCGCCGGCTGCGTTGAGGTGAAGAGATCGCTAGCTCTCGCCGAGCATCAGTTGGCGACGAACCGGTACCGGTGCTCGGGCCGCCCGGGGCTGCCGTAGCGCATCGTCAACTCAGCCTTGCCTAGCTGGCAGAGGTGATCGAGGTAGCGTCGAGCCGTCACCCGACTCACGCCCGCCGCTTCGGCTACTGCAGTCGCTGCCAGTCCGCTGCCCGAACGCTTGAGCGCCTGCGAGATCAGGTCGAGCGTTGCGTCGGACAGGCCTTTCGGCAGCGGCTCGTTGCGAGCTGTGCGCAAAGCGCCAAAAATGCGGTCCACATCGCCCTGCTCGGCCTTGCCGAGGCGAGTGATTCTCTCGCGTGCGGCCGCGTAGGACAGGAGCTTCTCCTCAAAGGTGGCAAACAGGAATGGCTTGATGAGGTAATGGACGACGCCCCCGCGCATCGCGGCGCGCAGGCTTTCGACCTCCCGCGCGGCTGTGATGGAGATGACGTCGACCGGAGGGTGGTCGTCTTCGCGCAATTGCTGCAGGACTTCGAGGCCCGACATGTCCGGTAGGTAGATGTCGAGCAGGACGAGGTCGGGCCGAAGGCGGTCGACGCTCTGGAGGGCCTGGACGCCGTTGTGGGCGCGGCCCGCCACCGCAAAGCCCTTGACTCTTTCCACATAGGCGCAGTGAAGGTCGGCGACGCGGAAGTCATCGTCGACGACGAGGGTGCGGATCATGGCTTGGCCGGAATCCGCAGGGGCAGCCGCGCCGTGAACTGCGCGCCGCCGTCATTGACCACGGTCACGTCCCCACCGTGACGGCGCGCAACCTGGCGCACGAGGGCGAGCCCGAACCCGCGACGCTTGCGACCCGGGGCCGACTTGGTGCTGAAGCCTTCCTGGAAGATCTGCCCGTCGAGTCCATCGGCGATGCCTGGGCCAGAGTCGTGAACCTTGATGACGATCTCGCCGTCTTGCTCCGTCACCGAGACGCTGACCCACCGCTCGCCGGTCGACGAGGCGGCCGCATCGAGGGCGTTGTCCACAAGGTTGCCGAGCAGTGTCATCAGGTCCTCGTTGTCGAGCGAGCTGCGAGTCATGACCGTGTCGTCGCTGACGCGAAGCTCGATCCCACGCTCCGACGCCAGTGCGGCCTTGGCCAGCAAGAGCGCTCCAAGGACGGGATCGCCAACCCGCTCGAGCAGCGCCTCGGTGAGCTCCTGGTGAACGCCGGAGGTCAGCGCAATGAGCTTCATCGCCTCGTCGCCTCGTCCCATCTGGACCAGGCCGGCGATCGTGTGCAAGCGATTGGCGAACTCGTGCGCCTGAGCCCGAAGCGCATCCGTGAGGCTGTCGACGCCCAGACCGCGCGCCAGGCCGGTGAGCTCGGTCGTATCGCGCAGCGTCACGACGTGGCCGATCTCGATGCCACGGACCCGAATCGACCTGCGGCTGGCCAGGAGCACGCGGTCGCCCGCCAGCAGCACCTCGTCCTCGTCGTTGAGTCCGCCGGAGAGGAACTTCAACAGGCGTCCCTGTGGGACGACTTGCGAAACTTTGCTGCCCACGCAATCCGCCGGCAAGGCAAGGAGGCGGCGGGCCTCGTCGTTGGCCAGGGTGATGGTGCCGGCGCGATCCGTGGCGATGGCCCCTTCGTGGATGCCTTGCAGGCTCGCCTCCCGCTCCTCGAGGAGGCCCGCAATCTCGTACGGCTCGAGCCCGAATGTCTGCCGCTTCAAACGCGAGGCCAGCCACATCGAGCCCGCCGCTCCGAGAGCCAGCGCCAGCAGAACCGTGAGCGCAAACCCTGGCAGCTCGTTCACCAGATGCTGCCACACCGTCGCCTCGAGGAAGCCGACCGAGACGAGCCCGATGACCTGGCCGTCGACGAAAATCGGCGCCTTTCCACGCGCCGATATGCCGAGCGTGCCGCGCTGGACTCCAACCCACGTGTGGCCGGCCAGCACGACGGCCGGTTCCTCATCAACCGGCTTGCCGATCATGACCGGGTTCGGGTGCGAGAACCGGATGCCCTGGCGGTTGGCGACCACTACGTAAGTCGCCCCCGTCGAATGCCGGACGGATTCCGCCGTCCTCTGGATCAGGCCATCCGGGTCGCCCGCGAGGAGGGCTTGCTGGACTGCGGTGTTGGATGCGACCGACTCGGCGATCGCGAGCGAACGCTGTTCGTACTGGTGGTCGAGCTGCTGGCCGGCTTGCCAGACCGCGGCCGCGCCTCCCAGCAGTGCCGACAGCAGGAGGATGCCGACCTGGAAGGCCAGGATCTGATAGGCAAGGGGTAGCCGCGTCTTCACGGGATCCAGTCGGATCGTAGTACGCAATCCGGCCGGCGCGCTGCGACCAAAAAGACCAAAACGGCCACAACGACCGCATGGATTGTGCTCGCCGGCCTGGCCTCCCAGAGTCCAAGTTGATGGCCCCGGCGATCGAACTTCGTGGTGTGACCAAGCGATTCCTGACTCCGTCGGGCGGCGTCTACACCGCTTTGCGCGACCTCAGCCTGGTGGTCCAGCCGGGTGAGTTCTGCGCCGTCGTCGGGCCGACCGGCTGCGGCAAGTCGACAACTCTCGCCCTGATCTCCGGGCTGGAGCCGCCGAGCGAAGGCGAGGTGGATGTGCTCGGCAGGCCCGTGACCGGCATCGCCGACGGGATCGGTTACATGTTCCAGTCCGACGCGGTCTTCCCGTGGAAGACGGTCCTGGAGAACGTGGCCGCGGGCCCTCGCTACCATGAGCTTTCGAATCGAGACGCCCGGCTGAAGGCCCGCGACTGGATCGCCCGGGTCGGACTGGCCGGCTTCGAAGACCGCTACCCCTACCAGTTGTCGGGCGGGATGCGCAAGCGCGTGGCGCTGGCGCAAAGCCTGATCAACGGCCCCCGCATCCTCCTTATGGACGAACCGTTCAGCGCCCTGGACGTTCAGACCCGATCGCTGATGGAGAACGAGCTGCTCGGCCTCTGGGCGGCCAGCTCGGCGTCTGTCGTGTTCGTGACCCACGACCTCGAAGAGGCGATCTCCCTGAGTGACCGGGTGTTTGTCATCACAGCCGGACCGGGCACCGTAAAGAGCAACTACAAGGTCGATCTTCAGCGTCCGCGTAACGTCGCCGAGATCCGTTTCGAGCCCCGCTTCGTGGAGATCTACCAGGAGATCTGGAACGACCTCCGAGACGAGGTGGCGGTGAGCTATGAACGTCAGAAGCGCAGCGGCGCGGCTTAGCGTCCCCGTGAGCGCTCCCGGCCGACCGGTTGTCGACCTCGCCGCCCAACGCGCTCACGATGCCCGTCGCCGGCAGCTGACCGTGCAGGGCCTGCGGGTGCTGACCGCGGTGGTGTGGCTCGGCAGCTGGGAGCTGACCACCAGGCTCGGATGGGTGGACAAGTTCTTCTTTGCCCAGCCCTCGGAGATCGCGGTCAAGCTCTGGGTCTGGACCACGCAAGGCACGGAGCTCGGCCCGCTGTGGGTCCAGGTCGTGACGACCATGGAAGAGACGGTCGGCGGCTTCGTGGTCGGATCGCTGCTCGGGATCGTCATGGGCATCGCGCTCGGCCGCAACCGGTTGCTCTCGGACGTTCTTTCGCCCTACATCAAGGGTGCGAACGCGATCCCACGCGTGGTCGTCGGTGCTCTGTTCGCCATCTCGCTGGGCCTTGACATCAAATCCAAGGTGGCGACCGCCGCCATCCTCGTTTTCTTCGTCGTCTTCTTCAACGCGTTCCAGGGCGTGCGCGAAGTCGACCGCAACCTGGTCGCCAATGCGCGAATCCTTGGTGCCGGCAACCGGCAGCTGACGACCGAGATCATCATCCCGTCGGCCCTGTCCTGGATCATCGCCAGCCTCCATATCAGCTTCGGGTTGGCGCTGGTCGGGGCGGTGGTGGGGGAGCTGTTTGGCGCCACGGCCGGCCTCGGCGAGCTCATCTACAGCGCCAAGAACAACTTCGACGCAGATGGCGTCTTCGCCGGGATGGCGCTCCTGGCTGCCATAGCGCTGGTGGCGGAAATATTGATCACAGCGCTCGAGAACCGCTTGATCCGATGGCGCCCTCCGGTCGCCATCGAGACGAGGATTTGAAGGAGGTCGTTCATGGGAGTTCGTAGCCAACGGGTTTTCGTTGCGATCGGCGCACTCGCGATCCTGGCCGCTTGCGGCGGGACGAGCCCGCCCGGTGCAGGGACGGTTCAGACGGCGTCCCTCAAGATCATGGTCGGCGGCCTGAGCAAGCAGATCTACCTGCCGAACATGCTCGCACAGCAGCTCGGCTACTTCAAAGACCAGCACCTCGACGTCACCCTCATCGACGAAGGTTCTGGGCAGGCCTCCGAGGACGAGGTCATCGCCGGCAACGTTGACGCCGGCTCGGGTGCATACGTGCACCCGATGGTGCTGAACGCCCTTGGCAAGAAGATCGAGACCATCTGCCAGTTCGGCATCGCGCCAGGCGAGGCGGAGGTCATCGACGCCAGGAAAGCCGGCTCGATTCAATCGCCGAGCGACCTCCAGGGCAAGAACCTGGGCGTCACCGAGCTCGGCTCGGGCACGCACACGCTGACGCTCGCCATTCTCGGCAAGGCGGGTATCGACCCTACGAAGGAGCACTTCATCCCGGTCGGCGCTGGCGACACGTTCATCGCAGCCATCGACCACCAGACCATCGATGGGGGCATGACGACCGAGCCGACAATCTCACGCCTGACCTCGTCGGGCAAGGGCAAGGTGCTCGTCGACCTGCGAACGCCCGATTCGACCCGGGCCGCACTGGGCGGGGACTATCCATTCATTGGGATCTTTGCCAAGAACGACTGGGTCAACAGCAACAAAGATGTCGCCCAGCGGCTGGTCAACGCCTACGTCAACACGCTGAAGTTCATTCACTCGCACAGCGCGGCCGAGATCGCAGCCAAGATGCCGGCCGATTATTACGCCGGTAACAAAGACCTTTATGTGACCGCTTTGCAGAACCAGATCTCGATCTTCGGAACGGACTGCAAGATGCCGGCCGGCGGTCCAGAGACCGTCATGAAGATTCAGCAGGACTACGTGCCCAGCTTCAAGGGCAAGACGTCCAACCTGAGCGAGACGTACACCAACGAATTCGCCAACAAGGCGAGCTGAAGCCGTACATAGCTGACGAGGGACCGGGCAAGCGAGCCCGGTCCCTCCGATAATGGCCACCACGCAGAAGTTGAGCGCCTGGCGGCGGCGGCCGCCGTTGAGCATCGTGATGGCGTATTTCGCCAGCCACGCTTCCGATCACGCAGCCGGCCTGGCCTTCAATGCCTTCCTTTCCATGTTCCCCCTGATGCTTGGGCTGATTGCCCTGGTCGGGTTGTTTCCGCAATCGGACGACATCAAGGGCGCGGTGGAAAAGGTGCTGGTGGTCGCGCTTCCGCCGAGCGAGCAGGCCGGGATGCTGCGAACTTTCCAGCATGCCAAGACGTCCGCCGGCGCTTTGGCGATCTTCTCGTTGCTGGCGCTGCTGTGGAGCGGCACCAACCTGTTTTCGTCGATGGAGTTCGCGCTGAACCAGATCTATATCTGCGGCTCGCGCCCCTTCTTGCGAACGCGATTGATGGGGGTGGCGATGTTGGGCGTGTTCCTGGTCGCGGTAGGCGCGTCGGTGGGAATCAGCACGGCACTGGCTCTGGCGCCCGGACTCGCGGTGCTCGGGTTTGGCTTCGGATGGATCGTGATGACCGCCCTGCTCCTGGTCATCTACCGCGTCGTTCCGAACCGAAGAACCCGCTTCTCGGAGGTGTGGCCGGGAGCTGTCGTGGCGGGCCTGTCAATCGAGCTGCTGAACCTGGCGTTTCCGATCTATCTCAACCTGTCACATGGTGCGGCCACTTACGGACGCAGCTTCGGCTTCCTCTTCGTGGTCGGCACGTGGACGTACCTGCTGAGCATGGTGCTGTTGTTCGGGGCCGTCATCAACCGGATGCGCTTCGACCCCGGCCGCCTGGAGGGTAAGAACCAATGAGGCCATGGGCTACGACCTGAAGATCGCGGAACGAGTCCGGCGGAGCCTCTCTAGCCAGAGGGACGTGGTCGAGAAGCGGATGGTCGGAGGCCTCTCCTTCGTCGTCGGCGGCAGCATGTGCTGCGGCGTCACGGGCAGCGCTCTGATGGTTCGGGTCGGCGCGGAAGCGCGTGAGCGGGCGTTGGCTCGGCCGCACGTCCGGCCGATGGAATTCGCCGGCCGGCCCCTGGCCGGCTTCGTACTTGTCGACCCTGACGGCTTTCGGACGGACGCGGCGCTCGCGGCCTGGGTTCAGCAGGGCCTCGACTTCGCGGCGACGCTGCCCGTGAAACGGCCCGCCGCGAGGAGGTCTCGCTCCGCGAGTCCGCGAGAAGATAGACCCGGTATTGGCACGGGATCGCGCTGATTCGGGATAGCCGCGCGGAATATCTCGCCGCGTAGTTCGGCGAGACGCTCGGCGAGGTGCGCTACGACGCCGCTGTGGAAGTGCCCGATAACTTCGCCGGCGCGGGCGATCACCAGATGACCGTCATCCCTGGCGGCAAGTACGCTGTCGGCACAGTTCAAGGGCACCGACCGACAGATCGGTGAGGCCTGGGACTGGCTGTTGCGCGATTGGCTCCCGGGCAGCGGCATGCAGCTCGACTCACGCCCGTTCTTCGAGCATTACGCGATTGACGCGAGCTTCGACCCGAAACCCGGTGTTTTCGAAAGTGAGATCTGCATCCCGGTCACTCCCCTCTGACCCCACCGATTGCAGCCATGGACGCCCGCAACACGGTCTTCATGGGCGTGCTAGCGTCTCGTTCGTGGCTGAGCCACTTCGACCAGAGGACATCCATGCGGTCCGGATGCTGGCCGACCCCGCGGTCTCTCCGGCAGGAGACCTCGTCGCAGTCACCGTCCTCACCCAGGACCCCGAGGCCAACCAGCAGTGCAGCGCGATCTGGGTCGTCCCCGCCGATGGATCTGCACCGCCGCGGCAGCTGACCCGCGGTCCGCGGCGGGACCATCGTCCACGTTTCTCGCCCGATGGCAGGCGCCTCGCCTTCCTGGCCAACCGCGAGCAGGAGTGGAGGAACGATCTCTACATCCTCGACCTCGCCGGCGGCGAACCGGCAAGGGCCGCCCGTCTGCCTCGCGGCATTCTTGAATTCGACTGGTCGCCAGACGGGCGGCGGCTGGCCCTGCTTGGGCGCCCGGACTGGCCCAAGGACCCGGACATGCCGCCGGCAAAGGATGACGAAGAGGCGCGCAAGCGCTACCAGGAGCGGGTGCGCTACCTGGTCCGCCGCTTCCGCTACCGGATGGACGGGTTGGGGCAGCTCGACGACGAGGAACCCCAGGTGTGGGTGGTCGACAGCTCGGGTGAAAACGAGGGGCTGCGGCAACTCACCGAAGGCCCATGGCCGGCGGCACGGCCGCGATGGACGCCGGACGGGCGCATCGCCTACCTGGCCAATCATGCCGACGACTGGTGGCAGTCAGAGGTGGTCGACATCTGGACGATCGACCCCGGAGGCGGCGAGCCAGAACGGCTGACGCCGGGGGGCGCGACGGTCACGACCTTCGCCTTCGCCCCGGGTGGGACCCTGGCATACGTCGCAATCGGCCCGGGCCCAGGTTCCATCTCCGCGCGCAATCAGCGTCTCTTCGTCGCCGGCGAAGACCGGACCGCCGGCATCGACCGATCGGTGTGGGCAGGCGTCATGGCCGACATGTTGCCGCCGCGCGAGGTGCCAGAACTGGTCTGGACGGACGGCGAGTCTCTATTCACGCCGATGACTGATCGCGGCCGTATCTATGTCGACCGCGTCGCGCGTGGCGGCGGTCCCCCCGAGCCGGTGTTGAGCGGCGATCGAGTGATTCCGGCCTTCAGCCTTGGCGGTGGCCGCCTGGCGTTCCTCAGCACATCCTTCGACGACCCGCTGACGCTGCGAATCGCCAATGTGGATGGCAGCGACGAACGCGTGCTCATGGAGCCGAATCCCTGGATCCGCGAGCGCGCCCTCGGGCAGGTCCGCGTCATGGACTTCGATCATGTGGGCCGGAGGATCGACGCCTGGGTTCTCCTGCCGCCGGGATACTCCGGCGGTCGTCTGCCGGCCATCCTCAGCATCCATGGCGGCCCACACGCCGCGTGGGGTTGGTCCTTCTCGCACGTGATGCAGACACTGGCCGGCCAGGGGTACGCGATCCTGTTCTGCAATTCGCCAGGAAGCCAAACGTACGAGCAGGAATACTCCGTTTGCCTAACGGGAAGGTGGGGCGAGCTCGACTTTCCCGTCTGGATGGCGCTGGTTGACAAGGCGATCGCCGAGGGCATCGCGGACCCCGAGCGGCTCGGCGTCACGGGCGCCAGCTATGGCGGCTACTCCACACTCTGGGTGATCGGCCACACCGACCGCTTCCGGGCCGCCATCTCGATGCGGCCTGTCACCGACCTGCAGGCCTTCTACGGATCGAGCGATATTGGCTGGAACTTCGGTCAACTCTCGTTCGACGCAGAGCCATGGGAGGAACCTGAGCTGTTCCGCCGGTTGTCTCCGGTGACCTATGTGGACCGGATGACGACACCCCTGCGGATCATCGCCTCGACGGGTGACCTTAGGACGCCGCTCGAGGAGGCTGAGCAGGTGTACGTGCGCCTGCTCAAGCTCGGGCGGGAGGTCGAGCTCATCATTTTCCATGGCGAGCCTCACGGAATAACGATCGCGGGCAAGCCATGGAACCGCGTGCGGCACATGCGCGCTGTGCTCGAGTGGTGGGAGCGGTACCTGCGCTTGCCGGCGACCACTGCCGCCGCGAGGGAAAGCACGGTCGCGGTATAACGAACCCCGATGACGCAGTGGACGAGCGGCCAGCTCGACAAGCTCGGGAAAGCGGAAGAGGTGCAGATCGCGTCAGTCCGGCCCGACGGCACGCTGGGGAAACCGGTAACTGTGTGGGCAGTCCGTCACGGCGACGACCTGTACGTCCGATCGGTCAGGGGGAGCAGCGCTCATTGGTTCCGCGGCACGCAGGAGAGGCACGAGGGTCGGATACGGGCCGGCGGTGTTCAGCAAAACGTCGCATTCGTCGACGTTGGACACGACTTCGATGACGAACTCGACGCTGCCTACCGGTCCAAATACCGCCGCTACGCCGGAATCATCCTCAACAGCGTGCTGACGCCTCAGGCGCGATCTACGACGATGAAACTTGTCCCGCGCTCCACAGGCTCGTAGTTCCGAGTTCAGCCTGCCGCAGGCCGCCGTGCAGGTGTCGCGGACAGCTCGTTGAGCTTTCGCATCGTGTTCGCGCTGCGGATGGTGATCTTCTTGTAAAGGGGCGTGCCGACGATCCTGTTCATCTGGCTCCTGCCCACGTTCTCGCGATCGACGCGCCAGACGACAGCCCCAGGCGTGTACTTGAGCTCATCGACTCCGGGCTTGGTCGGGAGACGGTCGAGGATCCTGCGATCGTCGAGCTCCTTCCATAGCAGCAGGACATAGGTCCGCATCGTTTGGTCGTCGACCCAATTACGCGGAATCGCGTCGACTGTCTTCTTCAGGGTCTTGTGGTCCATGACGAGCGCCTTGATCGCCATGCCCGTGTGCTGCTCGAGCGCCTTCTCGATCCGGGCCGTGATCTTTTGAGCTTCCGATGCTCGCGTCGAGAAGATGACGTTGCCTGAGTTGATGTAGGTCCGTACATCTGACAGACCGAGTGCGATGAGGGCCTCTTTGATGGCTGCCATCGAGACGATGCTGTTGCCCCCGACGTTCACGCCCCTCAGAAAAGCGACGTAGGTCAGGTCTTGTGGAACCACTGCAACCTTAGGACTCGGACAGATCCAGCACAGGCTCGGACGGCTTGACCCCAGGCCACCAGACGTCTTTCGCTCGATAGAGCATCTCGCCCGCATTCCGCACGACGAGGATGCCTTCTGCTTCGCGATGCTCCCACTCCGAGGAGATGACCTCGCGCGGATCGAGGTAGCCGAGGTTTACGCGGCGGCAGCGCTCTTCTGGAATTCCGGTCGCAAGCGTGACCTTGATGCGAGGCTCTTCCGCCTTGCTGGTCGCGTCATAATTGCCCGCGCCCTTGACGTGAGTGCTGTGCGCTTTGATCATGCCCGGGATCGAAGCGAATCGATCGGGCTGCTTCGTGAAGTATTCGAGCACGTGATACCCGACCTGGTCGATCAAGCGTCCGTGCGTGTACGAGATCTCAGTGAGATGCGGCGCATAAATCACCACTTCGCCGCCGTCCACGATCGCGGGCTCCGTCTTGTACATCGACTTGGCCGCGGTCCACAGGTCGTCGTAGATAGGCGAAGGCATCGACAAGACCCTTTGGAAGCCGTGCGGTATCTCGATGATCTCGAGCTTCGCCGACAGGTCGGCGGCCTTGCTCCATGCGTCTTCGTAGCCACCGATCCACAATCCGTGCAGCTCGTCACCCCGAACCACCAGAGCAATGCAGGTGATCGGCTTGGGCACGAGCTCCGCGGCGCGGTGGATGACCCGCCGAACCGCCGTGTCCTTGACGCCGATGGTCCGCATGCTGGATACCAGGGCACCCAGCCAGTGGGTTGCGCTGATGACGGTCGGCCCGGCGATGCCCGGGACGATGTACTTCGCGCCACCGGAAAATCCCGCGACCTCGTGTGGAAAGACCGGGCCGCAGATGATCAGCTCGTCGTAGTCGAGGATCCTCCGGTTCAGGTCGACGGGAATCTCCTCATTCAGCAGGCCTTCCGTCATTTGCTGGATTTCGGAAGCGCCAAGCGTGCCGAGCCGGGCAAGCGCGTCCGGCCGCTCCCATTCATGGTTGAGGATCAAAGTGTTGGGATACCGCGATTTGCGCTCCGAGGCGGGCATCCCGACCAGGCGGTCGATCGCCTCATCTGACATCGGGGGGTGGGTGCCGAGCGCGATCATGAAATCGAGCCGGGCGGCGCGACGGCCGACTGACTCGCTCAAGAGCCGAAACAGCATCGGGATCGGAGCGTGTCGCGTTCCGTCAGGGCACAAGACCAGGACGCGGCGGCCCGAGTGCAGGTGGGCGAGACCGCGGGCAAGCGCTTCGCGAACCTCGTCCTCTGTCACTCACACACCGCTGAACGCGTTGAAGCCGCCGTCGACCGGGACCACGACGCCGTTCACGAAGCGGGAGCCCGGCCCGCACAGGAAGACGAGTGCGCCGGCCAGGTCGTCGGGCACGCCGAAACGTCCGGCGGGCGTGTGCTCGATGACCAACTTTCCACGCTTGGTGGGAGTGCCGTCCGCCTCCACCAGTAGAGCGCGGTTCATCTCGCCGATGAAGAAGCCTGGGGCGATCGCGTTGACGCGAATGGAATCTCCATGGCGTCGCACGAGCTCGACCGCCAACCATCGCGTCAGGTTCTCAACCGCGGCCTTCGCAGCGCCATAGCCGGCCACGCGCGTCAGCGCGCGGGAGGCCGACATCGAGGAGATGTTGACGATCGCGCCCCCTCCCGATTTGACCATCGCCTCACCGAAAACGAGGCTGGGCAGGAGCGTGCCGAAAAGATTGAGGTCGACGACCTCCCTGAAAGCATCAGCCGACATGGAAAAGACGTCAGACGCCTCGCCAACACTTGCGGCCGGCTTGGTCCCTCCCGCGGCGTTGACGAGCGCATGCACCCCTCCCCACTGGCGCATGACGATCTCGCGAGCCGCCAGCAGCGAATCGCGGTCGAGGACGTCCGCCGGCAGGACCATCGCCTCACCGCCCTGTGCCCGAATCTGGGCAGCAACCTCTTCGCCCAGACCCTTCCGGCGCCCAAGCACGCCCACCCGCGCGCCGGCCATCGCCAGCGCCATCGCCATACCGCGGCCCAAAACTCCCGTGCCGCCGGTGACGACCGCCGTCTGGCCGTCGAGGCTGAAGAGCTTGCCCAGATAGCCGGCCGTCATGGCACGCGATCCATGATGCGGTCTTTGATCAGCGCCTGATACAGAGCCGACTGGCGAGCCTCGATCTGTCGGTAGGCGGACGCATTCTGGCGGCGCGGCGTGAAGACCCTCGTGACCTCGGGCTCGCGTGGCTTGGGGCGGATTCCCAAGCCCTCCATCGCGAATAGCGCCGCCCCGCGACTCGACGCCTCCCGCGCACGCGAAGCGGCGGTCGGCCGCCCGGTGGCGTCAGCGATCATCTGGATCCACCCAGGCGAGTTGACCAACGCAGCCCCGCTCGCGACGAGAAGACGCGGTCGAGGCAGGATCTCGTCGAGCACACGGTCGATCTTTGCGAACTGCACCGCCACCGCCTCGTACGCCGCCTGCGCGACATCGTCGGCGGTGTTGGCTGAGGTGAGGCCGGCGACAGCACCAAAAGCATCAGGAGCGTAACCGAGGCTGCGCTCCCCGAACAGCAGTGGAAGGAACGTCAGGCCGTGCGCGCCCGGCGCCGCCTCGCGAAAACGCGAGTCGACGCGGAGATTCGTGCGCAGCCAGCCGCGCAGGTTGCCGCCGTTGCTGAGCGCCCCGCCGGTCAGAAGCCGCGATTCGTCGAGGCGGTATCGCCACAGCCCTTCGGGCAGACCTGCAACCTTGGCGCCGTGCATCACGCGCAGCGCCCCGGAGGTGCCGATCGTGATCGCTCGGTTGGACCTCGACGTGCAGCCGCTGCCAAGGTTCGCCAGCGCGCCGTCTCCGGCAGCGTGAAACCAAGGTCGATCGGCCAGCTGTGGCAGCAGCCGCGCGTATCGGGGGGTCAGTCCTTTCTCTGCCTTGGCGATGGGAGGCAAGCTCTCAGGCTCGATGCGCAGCTCGCCCAGCAGCTCCTCGTCCCATTGGCCGTCGGGAAGCCGGAACAGCCCAGTGCCCGAAGCCATCGACAGACTGGTGCCGAGGGGGCCGAACAGGCGCCAGAACAGCAGGTCGCCGAAGCTCAGCCAGCGCACCGGGCGGCGCCAGAGATCGGGTCGTGCCTCGCGCAGCCAGCCCAGCTTGGCCGGCCAGTAGCTCGGGTGGAGCGGGCACCCGGTTCGGCCCCAGACATCCTGGGCGTCAAAACGCTCCTGGAGATGTCTGGCTGCGCTCCAGCTCCGCATGTCTGACCAGAGGTAAACGGGAGTGAGCGCACGCTTTGATTCATCGGCGGCGACCAGGCCATGCCAGAACGTCGACATGCCGACGGCGGCGATCCTCTCGGCCCTTCGTGGCCCGGCTTTGCGCACCAGCTCGACCAGACTGCGAATCACCAGCCGAGCCAGCAGGTCGGCGTCGATCTCGTTTGCGGCCGTGTACTCGTGCTGGACCTCGAGGCCTCTCGCCCCTCGGCCCTGCAGGTCCCAGAGCATCGCCCGCACTGACGACGAGCCGGCGTCGACCGTCGCCACGAATCCAGCGCTGCTCACCCCTTGACCGAGCCGGCAGAGAGCCCTGCGACGATGTAGCGCTGGACGATCAGGAACAGGATCATCGCCGGCACCGCGACCACCAGGCTGGCCGCCATCAGCAGGTTCCAGAACGGAATCGAAAAGCTTTCCGACACGTAGTACTGCAGGCCGGGCCCGAGCGTCTTCGTCTCAGGTGAGGTCAGCACTGACGCGAACAGGATGTCATTCCACGCGAGGAGGAAAGAGAACACAAACGTGACGACGATGCCCGGGATCGCGAGCGGCAGCGTCACGTGCCGGATGACCTGGAATCGGCTTGCGCCATCCACGATCGCCTGTTCCTCGAGCTCGACCGGAAGGCTCTTGACATAGACGCTCAGCAGCCAGATGGCGAACGGCAGCGCGAACGTCATGTAGGTGAGGACCAGGCCCCAGTAGGTGCCCACGATGTGGAGCTGGATCGAGTGCTGAATGATGATGTAGATCACAAACAGCGGCAGCAGGAGCAGGATGCCGGGCACAGTCTGCGTGGCGAGCAGCGAGACGCGGAACAGATTGCGCAGCGGGAATCGGAAACGTGCGACCACGTAAGCGGCGCCGAGCGCAAGCAACGACGAGATCGCCCCGGTGCTCGTCGCCACGATGAGGCTGTTACGTAGGTAGAGCCCGAGATCGACCGTCTGCCAGATACGTGTGAAGTTGTCCCAGTGAGGCTGTCCGAGCAGGAGGTCGCCTTGCCCCGCGGCCGCGTCGGACTGAAGAGCGACGAGCCCCATGTACGCGAATGGCGCCAGCACGAAGATGAGATAGACGAGGGCTACAACGTACCGCCACCAGCCGGCGACACGGATCTGCGCACGCCGGGTTCGAGCTGCGACCGCCATCAGTCGGTGTCTCCAACCCGGGCGGCGCGCAGGTAGATGACCGCGGGCGTGAGCATGATCAGGAGAGCGACCACGGACATGGCCGCGCCGAGCCCGAGGTTGAAGGTGATGAACGAGTTCACGTAGATGTTCAGCGGCATGACGTTGACCTCATCCGGAGGCGTCGGCCCGAACATCACGAAAGGAAGGGCGAAGTTGTTGAAGTGGTTGATCGTCGAGAGCGCTATGCCGAGGCCAAGGGTCGGGGCGATCAATGGCAGCGTGATGAGGCGAAAGATGCGCAATGGTGTGGCGCCGTCGATCCTCGCGGCGTCGTGAACGTCGGGCGGGATCGTCTGCAATGCCGCGAGCGCCATCAGATAGATGAAGGGCCACGAAGCCCAGACGTCGGCCAGCACCAACGCCCACAGCGACCGCGGCCCGATCAGCCAGAAGGTGTCGCGCGCACCAAGATGAAGCGCCCCCATGATCTGGTCGGCAATCCCGGTGTTGGTCATGAAGACCAGGCGCCAGAGGATGCCGTTGACGAACGTCGGGATGATGTAGGGGAGCAGCATCACGGCCCGCATGAACGTCCGTCCACGGAGCTGGCCGCTGAGGAGCAGTGCGGCGCCCACTCCAATGGGAAGAATGAGAATCGTCGTCATCACCGAGAAGACGACGCTCGCTTTGATCGATGTATAAAAGGACGGGGCCAACGGCCCACGCGGGTCGAGGCCGTCCAGATAATGCTTCAGCCCGACGAACGGGGCGTGCGTCCAGTCGCCGATCGTGTTCTGGTTCAGGCCCGTGAGACTTATATAGAGGGCGAAGGCCATCGGTATGAACACGATCACCACCAGCGGAATCACGCTCGGGGACAGGAGCCAATACGGCACCGGCATCGCTGACCGGTGCCGTGAACGCTCAGGCGCGTGAAAGCCTGCGGCGACCGCGACGCGCAGCGCGGCGCCCTTTATGCTCACGCGCCCAGCGAGGCTTGGAGCTCCTGGTTCACCTGCGTCAGGGCGGCCTTCAGGTCGCTCATCGTGTAGGAACCTGAGATTCCGATCTGGCCCGCGATCTTGTTGATCGCCTTGCCCAGCTCCACCTCGAGCGGTCCCCATGCGGGGAAGAAGGGTGTCGGGTAAGCCTTGAGCGCGGCGTCGTAGAGCGCCGCCCAGTTCCCTTGCTTCAGCTCCGGATATTTGGTGAACGTCTCCAGCACGACCGGCTGCTGCTTGCGCAGGTTGAAGTACTGGTACTGGATCTCCGGGCTCACCACCACTTTGAGGAGGTTGAGGGCGAGCTCCTGGTTCTTGCTGTACTTGAACAGGGTGTAGTACTGGCCCGACACGAAGCCCTGGGTGGCCTTGCCGCCTGAGGGAAGCGAGGACATGCCGTAGGGAATGGTGGGACCGAGCGTGTACTCATATTGACCGGCGACAGGCGAGTTGTCCCATGTCCCTATTCCTCCGGGCCCCGCCATGACCGAAAAGCCGATCTTGCCGGTGGCGAAAGCGCGAACCTCGTCGGCGCCCTTGAACGTCGCGTCCTGGCGAGCGGCGATCTTGTACTTGGCCATCCAGTCGAGCCAGAAAGCACAGGCCTCGAGCGACGCGTCGGAGTCGAGCAGGCCCTTCTTGCCGGTCGAGTCCATAAGATTGCCGCCGAGCTGGGTCACGAAGAGCCAGATCTTGTGCCACGGGTCGAAGCCGTCGGCGGGAGCCATCGCGGTGCCCCACTGGTCGGTCCCGTTGGTCAGCTCTTTGGCCGCGGCGATGAAGTCGCTCCACGTCGTTGGCACCTGGTTGATGCCTGCCGCCTGGAACATCGCCTTGTTGTGAACCATCGCCCACGGGTTGCCGCTGACCGGCACCGCGATCAGCTTGTCTGGTGACGGCCCGCTCATGGTCAGCTGCGGCGGGAAGAAGATGCTCTTGCCGCCGATGTGGTTCCACATGTCCTTGGTGAAGACCTCGAAGCTGCCTGTTGCGTACGCGGTCGGCACGAGCGTCGATCCGAACTCGAAGATGTCGGGCCCTTCCTGCGCTGCTGCGGATGTCTCGAGCTTGGTCGTTTCTTCGGCGGCGGAAGCGTATGTGTCGTATGTGAACGAGGAGCCTGGGTTCTCCTGCTCGAACTTGGCCTTGATCATGGCGAACAGCTGCGCCTGGGCCTGGGGCCGCGCGGTGTCCTTGGCGACATAGAGCGAGAGCGTTGCCGGCTTGGGCGAGCCGGTCGCCGAGCTGGTGGTCGATTGAGCGCAGGCATCGAGGAACCCAGGCACTGCAACTGTGGCCGCGGCGCCCATCCCCGCCACCTCCAGGAAACGCCTTCGCGTCAGCTTGCCTTGAAAGATGTCAGCCATCTGTCCTCCTCCTCAATGTCGTTAATGAGGCCTCGCCGCGGTCTCGCCCACCAATCCCCGAAGTGCCGAAAGAGCGACGGCGAATCGCTCGGTCGCATCTAGCTCGTGCAAACGCACCTGCAGATGAGGCTCGACCACCAGGTATCCGCGATAGTCCTGGCGCTCGAGTGCGCGTAGGAGCTCTCCGAGCTGGCCCTGCCCCTCGCCGGCCGGCCGCACGCTGGCCATGAGATTCAGCTCGGGCGCGCGCGCCGGATAGGGTTCGATGCCATCGCGGTCCACGGGCACCGCATCCTTGACGTGAAAGTGGGTGACGTGCCGAGCAAGGAGCGGCCACGCCTCGTCGAACGGGCGGACTCCCACCTGGACGAAGTTGGCCGGGTCGAATGCGATCTGCAGCGCCGGCGATCCAACGGACTCCACCAGGTCGCGGCAGTGCTCGGCATCGTCGCCGTAGATGTAGCTCTCGTTTTCGTGGACGAGCGTCAAGCCTTGGGCCGCGGCTTCCACGACGAACCTGGTCATCCGCCGCAGCACCTCATCCCTGAATGCGTCGTGGCGCCCTTCCGGGATGAAGAACGAGAAGACCCGAATGCGCGTGGCGTCGAGTCGCTTGGCGGCATTGAGCGCAGCTCGCAAACGCGCCACTTCCTCGTCGAAGTCGCCGTCGACCGCCGCCTTGCCCACCGGCGATCCGATCGCCGACACGGCGATCCCGGCCTCGCCCAGCAGCCGAGCCGCGCGCTCGAGCTCTTCGCTTCGGAGATCGACCACGTTGATGCCCCAGGCCGAGCGCAGTTCGAGGCCTCCGACGCCGTTCTCCTTCAGCACCGCAATCTGCTCCTCCAGCCCGGGAGTGATCTCATCACCGAAAGCGCTGATGGGCCAGCGGTCAGTCATTTGCGCCCTTCGAGACCCGGTTGCGGCGTCCGGGTGGGCCCACTTTTCGATGGGATTCACGCAGCACCAGGTGAGACTCGAGCACGAGCTTCTGTCCCTGGCTCGACCCGTCACTCGACGACAGAAGCAGGCGAGCGGCCACCTCTCCAAGCTGGCGCGCCGGCTGCTCGACGACGGTCAATGTCGGCGTCACCAGCGAGGCCCATGCGGCGTCGCCAAAGCCGACGACAGCGATGTCCTGCGGCCAGCGCACACGGCGTGCACGGAGCGACCAGAGCACTCCTGTGGTGAGAATCACGCTGCTGCTGAAGATCGCGTCGGGCCGCGGGGTCAGCGACAGCAGGTCGAGCGTGCTTTGGCGCCCATAGTCGGAGCTGAACGGCCCCAGGCGAACGTACTTCTCATCGAAGTCAAGACCGGCCTGCTCGAGGGCGGCTCGATACCCCTTCAAGCGCTCGCGCGCGGTCGAGATGCGCTGGAGACCGTTGACGAGCGCGATGCGGCGATGGCCGCTTTCGATGAGCAGCCTGGTCGCCCGGAACGCGCTGCCGTAGTTGTCCATGACGACCTGGTTGAGCTTGGTGTCGCCGCCGTCGCGATCCATCAGCACGATGGGCACACCGCGCGAGCGCAGGCGCTCGACTTCCGGCGGCACGTCGCCCTGTGGCGTCAGGATGAGCCCATCGACCCTCGAGCGAATGAGCGCCTCCAGCGCCTTCAGCTCGCGCGCCGGGTCGTCGTTGCTCGATGCGGTCACGAGCATGTGGCCGGGTTCGCCGAGCACCGACTCGGCCCCCGCGAGGGCCTGCGAGAAGAAGGAGTTGGTGGCGTCCGGGACGATCGCGCCGATCGTGAGAGATCGCGTCCGAGAGCGGCTTCGGCCTCCGGCCTGGTAGCCCATGTGGTGCATGGCGGCGACCACGCGTTTGCGTGTGGCATCGCCGACGGGCTTGGGTCCGTGGTTGACGACGTAGGAAACAGTCGCCAGAGAGACCCCCGCCGCCCGTGCCACGTCGCGCATCGAGGTGTGGCGTCCAGTCATTCCAACGTTGTTCGACTTTCCTGTTCGAACGATTTAACCCTATCATGGAATTGGCCAGAGTGGGCGATCCCTTTCCACCGCCTATGAATTGGGACTTGTTCGACTCAATGTTCGAATGAGTGGAGACAGGCTGATGATCGGCTGCTGTGCCGGTTCCGGCGACATGCCTGCTCTCGAGCGGACGCCTGGCCTCGACTTCATCGAGGTGCCGGTCGCCAAGGCGCTCATGGGAAGCCCCGACGAGTTCGAGCAGCTCGCCGACCTGATCGAGTGCTCGAGCCTTGCGGCTCCTGCCGCTAATGTCTTCCTTCCCGCGACCATCAAGGTCGTCGGTCCTGACGCGTCTAAGGACCAGCTTTCCGCTTACGCCGCGGCGGCTCTCGACCGAGCACGGCGGTTGGGAGTCGCTGTCCTCGTCTTCGGTAGCGGCGCGTCGCGCATGGTGCCCGCGGGGTTCCCACACCAGCGGGCGCTGGACCAGTTCGAAGATGCTGTTCGGGTGGTCAACCAGCATGCGTCGTCACGAGGCCTGACGCTGGCCGTCGAGCCTCTTCACTCCGAGGAGACGAATCTACTCAACTCGGTCGGCGAGGCAGCCGGATTTTTGAGGGACCGGCGGCTCGAGGGCGTCCGGCTGGTCGCCGACCTGTGGCACATGGAATGCGAGGGCGAAGAACTCGGGGTGCTTGACGGTCTCGGTGACGTGATCGCCCACGCGCATGTCGCCGCGGCGGAGAGGCTCGCGCCCGGACAGGCCGCGGACAGAATCGAAGAATTCCTCCGCCACCTCCAGAAGGGCGGATATCGAGGCGCTTGCTCCATCGAATGCAAGTGGTCAGACCTGGCATCTGAGCTTCCCGGCGCGGTCACGCGGGTGCGCGAGGCCGCCATCGCGGCGGGGTGGCAAACCGCATGAAGCTTGCATTCAGCACGCTGGCGTGTCCGAGGTGGTCCCTCGACCAGGTCGTGGCCGGCGCGCGCCGCTACGGCTATGAAGGGGTCGAGCTGCGGTTGATCGACGGCGAGCTCATCGATGGGGCGATGCCGGCGTCAGGGCGTGAGCGCGTCCGCCGGACGTTCGCGGACGCCGGCCTGCCGATCGTCGCCGTCGACAGCTCGGTGCGAGTCGCGGCCGCGCCGGACGCGCAGGCAGCGCTCGACGAGCTCAAAACGTTTCTCGACCTCGCCGCCGAATGGGAGTCGCCGGTGGTGCGCGTGTTCGGTGGTGAGTGGGACGCCGGTTGCAGCCGGCCACAGGCCATCGCTCAAGCGCGGCACGTGCTCGGAGAGGCGGCGACCGCCGCGCAGCCACTCGGGGTCGCGATCGCTCTGGAGACGCACGACCGTTTCTCTAGCACCGCCCTGGTCGCCGAGGTCCTGGATGGTCTGCCGCCGGCTGCGGCCGCAATCTGGGATGTCGGCCACCCTCATAGGGTTGGCGACTCGCCGGCGGATGTCTTGCGACTGCTCAACGGCCGGATCGCACACGTTCACATCAAAGACTGCCGCCGCAAAGCCGATTCCGACGACTGGCAGCTGACGCTGCTCGGTGAAGGCGAGGTGCCGGTGAGAGCGTGCATCGACGCTCTCGACAAAGCCGGTTACGCCCGCTGGCTCTCGGTCGAATGGGAAAAGCGCTGGCATCCGGAGCTGGCCGAGCCCGAGGTCGCCCTTCCGCAATTCGCGGATGTTTTGAGAAGTTGGGACGCCGAAAAATGACGGAGCGCCAATACGGCTTCGGAATCATCGGCTGCGGGGTGATCGCGCCATTTCATGTCAGGGCCATCGCCGACCTGCCGAACGCGCGGCTGGTGGCGGTCGCCGACGAACAGATCGAGCGCGCGCGCGATCTCGCGTCCACGTTCGGGGTCGAGCAATTGGAGGTAGACGCCCTACTGGCGCGACCGGACGTCGACGTGGTTTGCGTCTGCGTCCCCAGCGGCCTGCACGCGCAGATCGGAATCCGCGCCGCCGCGGCCGGCAAGCACGTCGTGGTGGAAAAACCGATCGAAGTCACCCTCGAAGCCGCGGATCGACTGATTGCGGAATGTGACCGGCGAGGGGTGACGCTGTCGGTCATCTCGCAGCACCGCTGGGACCAAGGGGTTCAGGCTCTGAAAGATCTCGTCGACACAGGCCGCCTGGGCCGCCTCGTGCTCGGCGACGCGATGGTGAAGTGGTATCGGACGCAGCAGTACTACGCGAGCGGCGATTGGCGAGGCACCTTGAAGCTCGACGGCGGGGGCGCGCTCATGAACCAGGGCGTCCACTACGTCGACCTTTTGCAGTGGGTGATGGGACCCGTGGAGCGAGTCTTTGCCCGCTGCCGCACCTCCGCACACGAAGCCATCGAGGTTGAGGACATCGCGGTCGCGGTCCTCAGCTTCGCCAACGGCGCCGTTGGAATCCTCGAGTCCTCCACGGCGGTCTATCCCGGGCTAAGCGAACGGCTGGAGGTGACGGGGACCGGAGGCACAGCCATCGTCGAGGCGGGCGCGCTGAAAGTCCGAGAGCTGAAAGACGAGAAAGGCGAGACATCCCCCTATGGCGGGAAGGCTCAACCGTCCGGCGACGGCAGTGCCGGTTCCGCAGCAGCGGCGAACCCGGCCGACATCTCCTACCTCGGTCATCGCGAGCAGCTTCGAGACGTGCTGAATGCGATCGAGTCGGGTGGCAAGCCCGCCATCGACGGGGCTGAAGCGCGGAAGGCGCTCGAGATCATCCTTGCCGTGTATGAATCGGCTCGCAGCGGCCGCGACGTGGAGCTCCCGCTGGCGGTCCGCCGAGCATGACGCCGGCCGCGATCGAGCTTGACTCGTCGGCCATTGCCTCCGTCCTCGATCGCCTGGCCCGCGAAGACGTCATCGGCCAGCTGATCGAGCGCCGCGGCCGGATGGCGGAGCTCGCGACCGAAGCGGGCGACGTCAAGCTGGACTGGGTCGACCAGGTTGCATGGGCGCTCGAGCATCCCGAGGCGATCGAAGGCGTCGAGGAGTTGGCCGGATCGATCCGTTCTCGATTCAGGCACGTCGTCTGGTCGGGCATGGGCGGCTCCGTCCAGGCCGTGCACACGTTGAAAGGAATCGGCCTCTTCGGATCGGATGGCCCCTCAGTGCACCCGCTCGACAGCAGCGATCCGGCCGCGCTCAACCGTCTGCTCCGTGAGCTGTCTACAGATGGCGAGCTCGGCGCCGCGTTGAACCGAACCCTCATGGTCGGCGTGAGCATGGGCATGACCTCGGAGGAGCCGATCACCCATTTGCGCTGGTTCGAGGAGCTGCTCCGCGCGCAGGGAGTGGAGCACACCGCCGACCACTTGATGGTGATGACGCTGCCTGGTTCTTTCCTCGATCGGTTCGCGGAGCAGAGAGGAGTTTTGCGCGTCGACGTGCAGCTCGATGGACGCAGCCACACAGCAGGCCGCATGAGCGCGCCGTCTACGCGCGTGTTTCTACTGCCGGCAGCCATTGGACTGCCCGGCCACGCGCACGAAATCCTGCGCCGGTGCCAAGGGGAGGCGGCTTTGCGCCCCGGGATGGTCGAGACAGACCCCTTTGTTCGCCTCGCGGCATGGCTCTCGACTCAGATCGAGACGGGTCGCGACATGCTGGTGCTGGACCTACCCCCACGATGGGCGCCGATCGCGCCGTGGGTGGAGCAGGTGGTCGAGGAGAGCCTGGGCAAAGACGATCGGGGGCTTCTCGTTTTCCACGACCAGGACCTTGCCTCGGCGCAGGAGTGGCCGGACCGGTTCTGCATCCTTCGCCTGGACGAAGGTTCGGGCGCCGAGCTACCTGATCGGCCGTTGGCCGTGCTTCATCTCGACCAAGCGGGCGACTCCACGTCGCGCGTGGCCGCCTGCGCCCGCATCTTCGCGGGCTGGAACCTGGCGGTGGCGCTGGTCGGTTATCTCCAAAGCATCACATTCGCAGGGCAGCCCGCGGTTGAGCACTACAAGTCGTACGCGAGGAGCCTCCGCGACGCCGAAGGCCGGCTGCCCTACCCGTCCGAAGACCTTGCACTGACCAAATCGGGACGCATCGAGCTCTTTTTCGGCGCCGCGCCGGTGCCCGACTTCGACGGCGAACGTCGCGACGCGGGAAAGATCCTGGCGGCGGTCGTCCGATCGCTGAACGCGGCCGGTCGGCTGAGTTACTTCGATCTCACCGTGAACGGGGATACCGCCGGCCCGCTTTGGCATGTCGCGCGCCGAGCGGGCACGCGGTTTGGGAATCGCATCCTCGAGCGGCCGACGAAAGTTCGGTCCGGACCTCGCGACTACCACTCGACCGAACAGAGCGAGACCGCCGGCCCGCCCCAGCTGCTGTCGCTGCGAGTGTTGGTACGCGACCCGGAGCCGGTTGTGGTCGGCGACTACAGCCCGCGATTTCTCCACGCCCAGGCGCTCGGCACTCTTTTCGCGATGCGTGACGCGGGGCGGCCGATCCTCCTCGCCACGGTGGGGCGGGCCGATGCCCCCGATGCGCTGGCCGAGCTGCTGGACGAGGCCGCGGCGCACCTTTAGCCCGCGTGGCTCATCGACTCGAGAGTGTGGTGGCGCGAAACCTGCGTCCACGGCTATCACCGGCCGGAGAACGCGCGGCTGAAGGACCAAGCCGGAACCTTGGTCGACCAATCCCTGGCCACCTCGTCCACAGTCCGACTATCGCCAATTACCGCCAGGATCCCTTTGGCTCTTGCTCACCCACGCTCATCTCCCTCGTGCGCGTGAGCGTGACAAATCAGCCGAAGTAGGTGTGACGCATCAACCGAAGGTGTGCCCGCTCGTGCTCCTTGCGCACCGCGACGGAGTTGAGGATAAATGTGGTCGCAAAAAGCCGAATTTGCCAAATCGGGAATTTCGTTCCACCGTACTCGCGTGATCAAGCTAGGTTGAGTGCGTGATTCCTCAGCGCACCACCGTCGACGGAGTCCCGGTCCTCTGGCTGAACGTGCCCGGACCTCTGCGTGCGATGCTGATGTTCAGAATCGGTGTGATCGACGAGACGTTGCCCACGCGCGGCATCACACACCTCGTCGAACACCTCGCAATGTTTGTCCCCGCGCAGACTGCCGCCATGGTGAATCGCATGAACGCCCGGGTGGAACTGCACCGCGCTCGGTTCACGGCGGCTGGGTCGGCCGACGAAATCGCGAAATTCCTTGGGGACGTGACTTCGAATCTGGCCGCCCTTCCGCTTGACCGACTGGAGGACGAAAAGAAGATTCTCCGCACCGAGGCGGCCAACAAGACCCACGGGTCGGCCAAGAACATCTGGACCTTCCGGTTCGGTGCGCGAGGCCCTGGCGTGGCCGACTATGAGGAATTTGGGCTGCGGTGGCTGGGGCATCAGCCCGTTGCCAACTGGGCGACGGCGAATTTCACCGCGGGCAATGCCGTTCTCTGGCTTAGCGGGCCACCTCCTCCGGCTCTGCGACTCAACCTCCCGCCCGGACCGCGACGCGGTCTGCCGCCGGTTAAGCCGCTCGACTTCGCGACGCCCGCCATCTATCAGCAGGGGGATCGTTGGGTCGTCCTGAGCATGCTCGGGTCGCGTGGGATCGCCCTGGCCATCGGTGCGCGAGTCCTCGACGCCCGCATACGCGACCGGCTGCGCAACCAGCAGTCACTCGCGTATGCGGCGAATGCGAACTACAACAGGCTTTGCGCCCGAGTCGCGGAGGTGACCGCGTTTGCCGACTCGTTGGGACATAACGCGCGGGAAGCGGCCGAAGCCATGGCCACGGTCACTCGCGCGCTGGCCGAAGATGGCCCCAAGCCGGAGGAGCTTGCGACCGCACTCGCCGAAAGACGGCGTGCGAACGAAGACCCGGACAGCGCGTTGGGTCGACTGGAGGTGGAAGCCATTGAGGAACTCGATGGCCTCGAACCAAAGACAACGGAGGAGTTGGACGCGGAAGCGGAGGCGTTGACGCCGACATTGGTCTCGGAGGCTTTCCGGTCAGCAATCGCTACTTCGTACCTGGCCGTCCCGATCAACGTGGAGGTGAGTCTCGCGGGGTTTACACCTGTCCCGGCCGGCAACGGCAACCGGATCAAAGGTGCAGAGATGTCAGCGCCACCGGAAGCAGGTCATGCGGATGTCCTCGACTACTCGGAGGTTGGGATATCGGTCACGTCGCCGGACCAGACCGTAGTCGGAATGAAATGGGAGGAGGTCGCGGTCGGCTTGCGGTGGAACGACGGGAGGCGGACGTTGATCGGATCGGACGGGATGGGCATCAACGTTTATCCGGCCAATTGGCGAAGGCCGGAGCCCCTTGTAAGACAGATCGAGGCCAGTGTTCCAGCCGAGCGCTGGGTTCCCATGGACGATCCCGACGAGCTATCAGGCCAGGCCCCGCAGCCAGCCCAAAAGCCTGCGTGGGTGCGTGCGGCTTCACTGCGTCGCTGGTTGCTCGCGATGCTGACCATCACGGACGTCCTGGTTGGTATTTACGCGATCTTCGGCCTCGTCGGCGTGACCAGCGGCGAGACGGACGCCGGGTCTATAGGCTTGTTCATTTTCTTTGCGACCGTCTTCACCTTCTCTATGGCGGCCACCGTGGGAGTTGTTATCCAAGCACGCTGGGCTCGTGCGGTGTGCATCATCGCCGCCTTAGGGGTCTCGTTGACCCTCGTAGGGCTTGTGCTCGGCATACCTATATGGATCCTGGCGGCTCGACTCCGGGTTCGGTCCGCAGCATCGTCGAGGACCTGATGCAGTTGGGTTCAGCGATCGAAACTTGATCGTCCCGCTGCTCAGGATGATCTCTGGGCGCTTAAAGAAGCGAGGCTGATGCGCTGCCCGTGCTTACTCACGCTCGACTCATGCGAGGGAGTGTCAGGTATCAGCCGGGACACCTGTAAGGCATCAGCCGAAACCACGACAAGCATCACGCGGGACGCTTTTGTCGTGCTTCAGCCGAATCAGCACACGTCTAGAACTGACGGAGATCACTGACACTTGGGCCTCCGAAATCGGAAGAGGAGGACAGCCAGGTGACGGAACAAGAACTATCCAGGGGTGCAACTCGGCGACTCGCCATCATCCAGCACGTCGAGGAGGTTACTGGCAACGTCGCGATGACGTGCCGGTACTTCGGAATCTCGAGGCAGCAGTTCTACTTCTGGTTCCGCCGCTACCAGCAGCTCGGGCCTGAGGGCCTTCGCGAGAGGTCCCATCGGCCGCTGGTTTGCCCGCACGCGACCAAGGCCGAGGTGGTCGGCAAGATCCTCCATCTGCGGCAGCACTACCACTTTGGCCCAGCCAAGATCGCCATGTACCTCAAGCGCTATCACGACGTAACGGTGAGCCCTTCCGGCATCTGGCGGATCCTGAGGCGAGCTAACCTCAACCGGCTGCCGGCGTCGCAGCGGTACAAACGTCACATCGAACGCTGGAAGCGCTACGAGAAGCAGCAGCCGGGCCACGCCGTTCAGATCGATGTCAAGTTCATCGAGCCCATCAAGGGAGTGCGCAAAAAGCACTACCAGTACACCGCCATCGACGACTGCACTCGCTTGCGGGTCTTGCGGATCTACGAGCGCCTCGACCAGAAGACCGCAATCCGATTCGTCGACTACGTCCTCGAGCAGCTGCCCTTCAAAGTCATGAAGATCCAGACCGACAACGGCGCCGAGTTCCACACCGGCTTCCACTGGCACCTCCTGGACAAAGGCATCCAACACGTCTACATCCGGCCCTCGACGCCGCGGCTCAACGGAAAGGTCGAGCGCTCACATCGAATTGACGACGAGGGGTTCTACCGCCTGCTAGCCGGCGAGGTCATCGACGACGCCAAGCTCTTCAACAACAAGCTCCACGAGTGGGAGCGCTTCTACAATTTCGCTCGACCCCACGGCGCCCTCGGGGGCCAGACCCCCTATGAGCGCCTACGGCAGTTGACCAGGCCCTCGGTGTAGGTGAACACCGTCAGTCGTACAACTTGATGGTGCTCGCGCAGGGAGTCGAACCCTGAACCTTGGGATTAAGAGTCCCCTGCTCTGCCAGTTGAGCTACGCGAGCATGACGAAGACCGATAGTCGATTCTAAGGTTCCCCGGGGCTTAACACGCTGGGTTCCATCCGTCGCCCGCCGTTTCTAGATTGCCTCTATGTCTGCGCGCGTGCCATTGGACGTCGACCTGGAGGACAAGCTCCTCTACGGCCTGACGCCGATGCGCCTGGCGTACCTGTTGGTATCGCTCCTCGGTGGCTTCGCCCTCTGGTCGTCGCCGTGGTCAGTTCAGCCGGTCCGAGCCGGCTCGTGTCTCGCCGCCATCGGGTTAGGCGTGACGATGGCATGGGGGCGGTGGCGCGCTCGCGCCGCCGACGGATGGCTGTCGGACATTGCGATCTTCCTCACGCGGCGCTATCGGATCACGTGGACTTGGGGCGCCCCGCAGTCATTCATCTCCTTTCGATTAAGGCGCCGGCGGGAAGCAACATCAAGCACCTGAGCTTGGGTCCGGTCCGGATCGCGGCACGGGGCGCTTCAGTTCTGTGGCAGGGCACCTCTGACGTCGTGCAAATCGCAACCAATCCGATCGGCTTCGACGGCGCCACAGAATCGGATCGGATGCGATGGCTCAACGCATTCAGGCGGCTGCTCGATGGGCTCGACGCGCCGCTGCAGGTCTTGATCGAAAGCGAACCGGGTTGCGGCGTGGACGCGACTGCCGTTCCTCCCCAGCCGCGCGACTTCGACGATATGAGGGGCACGGACCTGTGGTTCGTCGATCATCTGGCGCAATCATCCTCGGCGCACCGCCGAGTGACGTCGCTGGTCACCACGAAGGTTTACTCTCCGCGTCTCGAGAGCGCATTGCGCGAAATGGGCGTCGGCTTCGTGACCTCGGGTCCGGTGAATCGTCCGGTGTTCGGCGACGAACGCCCTCACCAGCTCCTCGTCTCGGAAGGATGGAGCCGGTCCTGGTATGTCGAGCGGATGCCCGGGACCGAGCTCGAAGCCGGCTGGCTGCTTCGCTTGATCTCACCCGGTGTGAAGATTCGTCTCGCGTGGCACGCGGAACCGCTGCCGGTGGCCTGGATCGTCCAGTACTTGCAGCGCCAGCTCACCAACATGAGGGCCTCCCGCATGCAGGAGTTGAACGCGGGCACCAACGATCCAATGCTTGCGGGTGCTCTGCCTCACACCGAGGATCTACAGAGGCGCCTTGCCGCCAGCCAGGAGAAAGCCTTCTACGTCTCGGTCTACATCACTCTGGTGGCCGCCACGGAGCCGGCTCTCGAAGAAGGCTCCGAGAAGATCCGCTCCGCGGCTCGGGCAATCCTCTGCGAGCTTCAGCCCTGCACGTTCCGAATGCTCGACGGCCATATCGCAACTCTTCCGGCTGGCGTCGATCGTCTCGGGCGCAGGCGCGTACTCGACACAAGTGCGCTGGTAACGCTCTTCCCGTGGTCTGGCGCGGACATTCAGCAGCCTGCGGGCCTGGTCGTGGGCGAAAGCTGTGCAAGCGGCGCTCCTGTGCTCGTCGACCCCTTCGACCAGCAGCGCTATGCGAACGCCAACATCGGGGTCTTCGGCTACTCGGGTGCGGGCAAGACGTACCTGCTGTCGATGCTCCTGATGGGGTCGCTCGGGCGCGGCACGCAGGTTTACGTGATCGATCCCGAGCACGAGTACGGCAATCTTGCGCGCGATCTCGGAGGCATCGACGTGCAGCTGGCACTTGGATCGGGCCACGCGCTGAACGTGCTCGAACTTCGTCCTTCCGGTCGCCGCGACGAGTCATGGCTCGGACCTGCCACCGCGGATGCGGTTGACCTCTGCGCGGCAATCTGCGGCGGTCTGAACGAGTCCGAGCGGGCCCTGATCGAGGTCGCGGTCCGGGCTGCCTACCGGCAAGCCGAGCAGCCTCTGCTGCGCGATGTCGCGACCCTGCTTCCCGACGCATCTCGGGTGGCGGCCATCCTGCGCCGCTGGGTGCACGGCAGCCTCGGCCAGATGTTCAGCGCCCCGACCAACATCGACCTCGAGGCTCCAATCGTCGTTTTCGGCATGCGCGAGCTGCGCGATGAGATGGTGGCACCAGTCCATTTTCTGCTCGCCGAAGCGCTCTGGACGCGCATCAAGCGCAAGGACCGCCGCCGCATGCTCGTGGTCGATGAGCTCGGCCTGTTGTTCGAAGACCCGACGATTCGCCGCTTCGTCGTCAGCCTGGCGCGCAGGATCCGCAAGTACGACGGATCCCTGGTCTTTGCGACCCAGAACCCGGGCGACCTCTTGAGCTCAGACCAGGGAGCGGTGGTGGCCACGAACCCGGCGCTGCTGTTCCTGGGCGCCCAGCGCCCAGGCGAGGCGGCCAAGCTCGAGGCGGCGTTTCACCTCAGCCACCACCAACGCGCGTTTCTCGAAGCCGCCAGGCGCGGTGACTTCTTGCTCTCCGCCGGCCCCGACCGGCTCGCTCTGCACGTCCACGCGCCACCCTGGCAGGAGGAGGCTATGCGGCTGGCACGCGAGACGGCGCGACCGCCGCCTCAATTACCGGTAGGCTAAATCGCGTGCGGAGAGTCCTCCACCACCGCTTGCACGGGCTGCCCGAGCAGCGTCTCGAACGTGTGCACGCCCAGTTCCAGGCCCTGGCCACGGCCCGCGCCTGGCGCTGCGAGCCGCCGTGGGTTGCGAGCTCATACTCTCGCGGCCTGTTCGAGATGGAGTTCTTCCGCCATCTGAAGCTCGAGGACGTAGTCAATACCAGTGCAGCCGGGTTTGTGAAAATGGCCGGCGACGAGACCGACGCCCTGATCCTTGCCATCTTCATGCGGGACCTGAGTGCGGAGTACGGGATCAAAACGACGTTGAAAGACGACGACCACCCGTTGGCCAAGCTCCGCCGGCTGGAGTTCGATCACGGCCGCCTACCCAACGGCCAGTCGCTGGAGGAGATCCTTGCAAAACGCCCCGTGATCAAGAAAGTTCAGGGCGAGCGCATCCTCTTCTATCCGCCGACCTTCCGGCTTCACTCACAGAGTCCTCCGAGCCCCGAGTGGGCCTATGCCCTGTTCGGCATCCGCGCCTACGCGCCAACGCTGCTCGAGGCTGAACAAGAAGCGCTCAAGATCCTGAGAGGCTTCGGGCACCTTGCCGGCTGAGGGCATCCTAGCTCGCGAGGGGACCATCGAGTCCGCCGACGGAACCAGGCTCTCGTACCGCGCGTGGCCCAAAGCAGGTGCCGATGTCTCGTTTGCGGTCGTTCACGGCCTCGGAGACCACGCGCGCCGTTACGAGCGCTTCGCACAGGCGATGACCAGGTATGGGTTCGGGACTTTTGCGGTGGATCTGCGCGGACACGGCAAGAGCGAAGGGCGCCGCGGACACATCGACAGATGGTCCCAATGGATGGACGACGTGGCCGCGTTCGTGACCCATGTCGAGGGCATCGCCGGCGGAGAGGTGGTGCCGCTCGGACATTCCTTCGGCGGGGTGACGCTGTTGAGCACCGTGCTAGCACACAAGCTGGCCAACACCAAGCGATTCATAGTTTCCAACCCGGCGCTCCGGTTGAAGGTGCCGGTGCCTGCTTGGAAGGTCACATTTGGCACGGCGGCATCGGTGCTCGCGCCGAAACTAATCCTCGAAAACGGAGTGGACGCGAAGCTGCTGTCGCGGATCCCGGAGGTGGTCGAGGCCTACCGCACCGATCCGCTCGTCCACAGCAAAATCTCGACCCGGCTAGGCTCCGAGTGGCTGGCCGCTAACAAACACGTCCTGGAGCACGGAGGCGAGATCAAGATCCCGTTCTTGATTCTGGCCGCAACCGACGACCGGCTCGTCGACCCCGAGAGCAGCAAGGAGCTGCATGAGCTGACCTCAACCGTCAGCGAGCTCAGGCTCCTCGAGGGCCGCTACCATGAGCCCTTCAACGACCTGGAAAACGAGGAGGTCTTTTCGGTGATTGCGCATTGGTTGTCGAAATGAACCTCGATCCTGGGTCGTGGGTAGCGTGGATCATCGTCGGGCTCATCTCCGGCGCGGTGGCGGCCCGCGTGGTCGCCGGCCGAGGGTTCGGTTGCATCGCCGACATCGTGGTCGGAGTGGCGGGCGCGATCATCGGCGGCTACCTGCTTGGCGCCATCTTTCACATGACCGGTACCGTCGGGTTCTTCGGCAGCATCGTCGTCGCGTTCATCGGCGCCGCGGCGCTGCTGGCCGCGCTGAAGTTGGTCTCGGGCGGCCGCCTATGAACCTGAGCTTGCTGCTGCTGCCGAGCTGACGCGCTCGATCACCGCCGCCACCTCGGCCGGGGCGAAGATCGGGATGTCGTGCGGCGTGTCAAACCAGCGGATCTCGACGTTGGGCGCCAACCCTTTCAAGAGCGCCGCACCGTGCTCTTTCCAGCTGGAGATGCTGGCGGGACCGTCGCGCGCCAGCAGCGCGACCGCCGGCACATCGAGACGTGGCCACAGCATTTCAGGCTGGGAGTCGTAAAGGCCGCGCAGCAGCTGGAGCCGGGCTGCCGCGGTGAGGGTAAGCACATAAGCGCCGCCGTCGTCGACGACGCGCGCTTTTACGAATGGCTCGAGGTCGTGGTCCCACGCTCCCCCGAAGTCACGTTGAGATTCGGCGATGGCGTCCGCAAACGTCGTGAAACGCGGCAGCGGCGGCTGCATCAAGCGCTGCGCATCTTCCCAGCTGAACATGTTGGCGGCGCTCTGCACCGGACCGTCGATGAACACGAGCGCAGAGGCGAGGCCCGGACGGGTGCCCACCAGCTCGAGCGCGACGGTGGCGCCCCACGAATGCCCTACGACCGTGGGCTTTTCGAGACCGAGCTCACCGATCACAAATTCCGCGTCCTCGAGCAGCATGTCCATCGCGTAGCCGTCCGACGGAGGGGAGTGCGGCGGCCTGCCGGTCAGGCCATGCCCGCGCTGGTCGAGAGCGACCAGACGACGGGTGGTGAGATGGCGGGCGAGGCGATCCCAATAGCGCGCGTTTGAGCTCAGACCATGAAGCAGAAACACCGCAGGATCGCGCCGCGCACCAGATTGGGGGCTCCAATCGAGGTAATGAAGGCGGACGCTACCTCGCTCCAGCCATCCGTCGGCGGGTTCTGTCACCGGCCCTAGCCTAGCCCGCGGCGGCCGCTACTTTTTCCAGTTCTCGCGCCTGCTCGCCTTGATTTGCGGCCGGGCGCTGGCGTCGCCTGATGAGCAGCGTCGTCAGCGCGGTGAAAGCCAGGACCGCAAGCGGCACATACAGGGTGATTTTCATGGCGTCGATGAATGCATTCACGAAGACGTCGTGCGCAAGAAGGCTGATTTGATGCTGCACAACGGGCGGGAGGCCCGCGGGCAGCTTGGCCCCGTTCTGGCCCGTGCCGATCTGGAATCCATTGCTCGAAACCGAGCTGAAGGCAGCGACGAACTGGGCCCGGAAGCTTTCCGGCAGCGCGCCGGCATGACTCACCGCCTGATCGTGCAACGTGGTCGCGAGGTGGTTCTGCAGCAAGGCACCGACGACAGCACTTCCGATGGCGGCTCCGAGCTGGCGCGTGGTGTTGAGAATCCCAGACGCTGCGCCCGACATCTGTGGAGAGATGTTGCGCATGGCCACGGTGGTCATGGGTGCAAAGGTCATGCCCATACCCGCTCCGGCCACGATCGCCGGCGCGAGGAAGTTGATCCATGTCGAGTCGGGCCCGGCCACGTATGTAACCCAAACGAAGCCGACCGTGAACAGAGTGATGCCGGTGGTGAGGATGTATTTGGCGCCGACCTTGTCGGCGTACCGCCCGGCGAAAGGCGCCGTGAACATTGATGTCAGAGACATCGGGGCCAGGGTCAATCCCGCCGTCAACGCTGAAAAGCCGCGCACCGACTGCAGATAGATGACGATCGGCAGGAACAGGCTGAGCATGCCGAAGCTGATTGCTGCGGCGATCCAGTTGGCGACCGCGAAGTTTCTGTCCCGGAACAGTGACAAAGGCACCAGAGGCTCGGACTGGAAGCGCTCCCAGATCAGGAACAGGGCGATAAAAACGACCCCGCCGATGATCACTTCGGGGATCGTCGCCCCATAAGAGCTGATCTCGCCCCAGTTGTAGCGCTGGCCTTCGATGAGCCCGAAGACGATTGCAAAGAGTCCTGCGGTGGCGAGCACGATGCCGATTACGTCCCATCCGTGCCGGCGCCCCGTGCGGAGGTCGGGGATGATCGCGAATGTCGCGATCAGCGCGGCAATTCCGATCGGGACGTTGACAAAGAAGATCCACTGCCAGCTGATGTACGTGACGATGGCGCCGCCGACCGTGGGCCCCGCGATCGTCGCCAGGCCCGCCACGCCACCCCAGATTCCAAACGCGGCGCCGCGCCGCTCCGGCGGAAAAAGCGTGGTGATGATGGCGAGGGTCTGTGGCGTCAGTACGGCGCCCCCGATACCCTGAAGGATGCGCGCGGCGATGAGCTCGTTCGCGTTCTGCGAGAAGCCGCACAGTGCCGAAGCGACCGTGAAGATGAAAAGGCCGATCGCGAACAGGTTGCGCTGCCCGTAGAGGTCGCCGAGTCTGCCGGCGGTGATCAGCAGCACCGCATAAGTCAGGATGTAGGCGTTCAGCACCCACAAGATCTGATCAAGGGTGGTGTTGAGCCCGGCGCTCATGGCCGGGATGGCCACGTTGACGATCGTGGTGTCCAGCAGGATCATGAAGAACCCGCTGGTCAAGACCACGAGGACCAACCAGGGGTTAGTGCGTGCCTGTGCCATGACTTCTCCTTAACATCTCGTGGCCGGAATCGATTCCGACCTTCCACTCCAGCTTGCCGTCGACAATTTCCTGCTCCAGCTTGCGGACCCATTTGCGCTCGGCGTCGAGCATCGCGATCTTGTGTTCGATTTCGATGAGCGCCAGTCGCGTCAATCCTTGCCTGTGCAGCTCAGCGAGCACGTGTTCGAACTTCGTGACATGGGCATCCAGCAAAGCCGCGCGTTCGTGAAGGTGGCTTGCGGCCTCGGACGCTGCGAGGTGGTGCATGAACATCAAGCCGGCGACGAACTGCGGATACTCGCGGGTCGGCTTGCGGAGCAGCTCCCCAAGGGTGCGGGTCAGCACCTCTTGCCCTGCTTCCGTGAGCTTGTAGATGGTCCGCTCAGGCCGGCGACCTTCCTTCTCGCGCTCGATGGGGAGGATCCAGCCCTTGCGCTCGAGCACGTCGACGGTGTGGTACAGGGTTCCGAAGTTGAGGCGGATGAACTCGTCGTGGTGCCGGACACGCATCGTCGATGCCATCTCGTAGGGATGCATCGGCCGCTCGTCGAGCAGCTCGAGAATCGACAGCGCCAGCGGAGACGAGACCTCCAGTTCCAGCCCACCCATATACTTCATATAGAGTATATGCGCTGCAGATATACGGAGTCAAGTATTCTGCGTCGAGGATCTTAACGGGCAGGGTTGGCGGTGGTCTTCGGCTGAATTAGCCTGGCGGCAAGGTGTGCCGGCTCGGGGGAGGGGAGCCAATCAAGAGGGAGGGCCCGATAAAGGTATGCGCGCCCGGCCGGCCGCAACCACGATCACCGACGAGGGGTAGTTACCGTTGATGTATGCCCACGCAGGGGCCGAAGCGCTCGTCATGACCGGGACGCCGGAAGCGCGAGCGGTAGCGGCCGGTCAGCTCATCCGGCAGGCCACCGGCGGAGACCTCGATGCATTCGAGGAGCTGGTCCGCCGATTGCAGCGTCGCGTGTACGGCTTCGCCTACCAGCACCTCAGAGACCTCGACGAGGCTTACGACCTCACGCAGGAGATCTTCGTCAAGCTCTATCGCAACCTAGCGCGCTACGACGCCGAGCGCCCGTTTGAACCCTGGTTCTGGAAGCTGGCCGCCAACACCACGATCAACTACCGGCGCAAGCGCGTCCCACTCCCCACCGACCAATCAGTTGACCAGGGGATCGCCGGCGCGGCGTCACCGGCGCTCGCGCACGATCCCGTCCTCGTAGGTGCGCTGGCCCAGCTCGACCCAGCCTACCGCCTGCCCATCCTTCTTCACTATTACGCGGACCTCCCGCTCGAACAGGTCGCTCGGAGCCTGAACCTCACCATTCCGGCGACCAAGTCGCGCCTCCACCGAGCTCGCGCTTTGCTTCGCAACTCACTGGCGGAATCCGAGGAGCTCGACCGATGACCGCCCTCGCGTGCGCGCGTGTGCGCGTCCTCCTGGAAGCGTATGTCGACGGCGACCTGGCGCTCAGCGATCCACAGAGCGCGCACGCCGTACGAGACCACCTCCTCACCTGCGTCGACTGCCGACGCCAGCATGAGCAGGCGGTCTCGCTGCCATTCCGCATGAAGGCCCTCCGCTCACCCGCACCGCCGCCATCGTTGATTACCGGCGTGATGGCCTCGATCGCGCCGCTGCCGCAGACCTCGCGCCGCGCCTGGGGCCTGCTGATTCCAGAAGCGCTTCTCGGAGCGTTCATCCTCTGGTATCTGTCTGGCCTTGAAGGCCTAACCGCCATCGCATCGGGTGCGTGGAGCGATCTCCAGGGCCTTGCCATCTGGAGCTCGGGCTCGGCGCCCCTGCCGAGCGTCCCCGTCGCCGACGCACTACTCCTGGGCGCATTCATCGCGCTGACCGCGATCGCGGCCTACCACCTTTCGGTGCTCAGCAGGCTCGACCCAACGTCGACACCTCACCTTCGCGAGAGCCGCCGGACTTGAGCGCACAGGAGGCCAGCGAAGGCGCGTCGCCACGTGACGCGCCCCAGACGCCTGCGCCATCTCAGCCGGCCGCCAGCGGCCCGCCGCCTCTGTGGCGCCGATGGGGTTGGGCGTTTCTTGTCGTCGGGCTCGCCATTCTGGGCGTGCTGCTGGCGATCGCCGACACCGCCCTCTACGGACCCTCCGCGACCTTCTTGATCGGTCCTTCGCAGGTCATCTCCATCCCGCCGCACAGCGGCTCTCCCGAGCGATTCATTCGCACGCGGCTACCTGAGCGCGTGCCATTCGTAGCGCCGTTCGGCAGACACATGACGTTCAGTCCGTGGCAGGCGCTGCGAGCCTTCTTGAGCAACGGCGCGGGTCTCGTGCTCCTCGCGCTTGGAGTGCTGCTGCTGTTTCCCAACCGAGCACGGATCGCGGTCCAGCGGCTCGAGAGCCGGCGCGGGCCCGAGGTCGCGCTCGCCGCCGGGATCGCAACGTTCCTGTTGGCGCTGGGGGCGATCGCTCTGCTGCGCTTCACGCTGATCTTCCTGGCGGTCATCCCGGTCGTCTTCATAATCGTGCTGGCCGCCGCCATGTTCGGTATCGCCTGCATCGGGCTCGCGTTCGGTCGCTTGATGCAGCGGCGGCTCGGCCTTGGCCCGGCCCACCCAATGCTGGCCGCGCTTGCGGGCGCTCTGCTCGTTTTTGATCTTGCGGTCATTCCTTATATCGGGGCGGTCGCGCTGGCCGCGGTCGCAATCGGTGGTCTCGGGCTCACGGTGGTCACTCGCTTCGGATCCGAAACCGCGTGGTCGTTCCGCGACCTCGACTGGTGATGCCAAGAGCAATGGAGGTGAGCGACGTATGCTAAAGAACACGAGGCTGGTGGTCGCTGCCCTGGCGGCGATTGCGTTGGTGCTCGGCGGCCTGATCTACCGCGACGTTTTCGTCGGCACCAAGAACGCCGGCAACGCGGTCAATCTCTACACGGTCGCGCGGCGGACCGTGACCGCGAGCGTCACTGGGACGGGCAACCTGGTGCCGATGCAACAGGCCAATGTGAGCTTCAAGGTCAGCGGGTCCTTGACCGAGATCGACGTTCGGGTTGGCGATCACGTGGCCGCCGGACAGGTACTGGCCCGAGTCGACCCGACTCCTGAGCAGAACGCGCTTGCCGGCGCCCAGGCCAATCTGGCCATCGCCCAGGCGAACCTGCAATCGGCCCAGACGCCGCTGACCGCGAGCCAGGTCACCCAGCTTCGAGACAACGTCGCCAACGCCCAGCAGCAGTACAACGACACGGTCGCGCAGGTCAACGCCACCAACACCCAGGACGCCAATCAGGTCACCGCTGATCAGAATCAGCTGACCACCGACCAGCAAACGCTGACGTTCAATGCCCTCTACCAGGCGGCCAAGCAGACTCTCGCGACTGACCAGGCCACCCTCCAGACAGCCATCAACCAATTCAATACCGACGGGTGCAAGAGCCAGACCTACCCTTATTCAGGTGCCTGCGTAGCGGACTTCACCGCCGTGTCCTCCGCTCAAGGCAAGGTCAGCATCGACCAGGCAGCGGTCAATGGATACACGACTCAGGTCAACGCAGACCAGGCCAAGCTCAACCAAGACACTGCCAAGCAGCAGGCTGACGCGAGCAGCGGGCAGCGCAGCATCAACCAGGCCTCGGCATCGCTGACAAGCGCCCAGGACAACCTGAACACACAGACAGAAAGCAAGCCCAATCAAGTCCTTTCCGCGCAGGCGCAGGTGGCGAGCGCGCAGGCCGCCTTGCAGACTGCCCAGCAGAACCTCGCCAACACGACGCTTGTGGCTCCGATGGAAGGCGTGGTCAACAGCATCAACGGCGTGGTCGGAGAGACCGCCATCACCGGTTCCGGCACCACCCCGGAGGCTCCCGGGACACAGGCTCCACTGCCCACCAGCGGGGCGTCGAGCGCCTTCATGGTCATCGGCAACGTCAGCGCGATGGAGGTCGTGATCCCGTTTGCCGAGTCGGATGCCTCGAGGTTGGCGTTCAACCAGGACACGATGGTCACCTTCGACGCGGTCCCAAACCTCGCGATCAGCGGGCATGTCGTCGCGGTGGCGAGCGCGGCGACCGTCCAGAGCGGGGTAGTCAACTACTACGCCACAGTGGCCCTCAATCAGACCAACCCGGCGCTCAAGCAGGGCATGACCACCAACGCGACCGTGACTGTGAGCAAGGCGACGAATGCGATCGTCGTGCCCAACCTCTCCATCACGAGGCTCGGTGGCCAGGCCTACGTCAACGTCTATATCGGCGGCAAAGAAGTCCAGACCATGATCCAGACGGGTGTCGTCGGCGACCAGTTCACTGAGGTCACCGGCGGTCTCAACGAAGGCGTGCAGGTGGTCATTCCCACACTCAAGGTGTCGAGCTCGACTGGCGGCAGCCGCTTCGGAGGAGGCGGGACCCCCGTCCGCATCGGCGGATGATCAGGCTGGAGGCGGTCTCCAAGACCTACCGCATGGGCAGGGTCGAGGTGCAAGCCCTGCGCGGCGTCGACCTCCTGGTCGAGAGCGGAGAGTTCGTCGCCATCATGGGCGCGAGCGGATCCGGCAAGTCGACCCTCATGAACATCATCGGGTGCCTGGACGTACCGACGAACGGCCGGTATTTCCTTGACGGCACCGACGTCGCCAGGCTCGATGACGACCAGCTTGCGATCATCCGCAACCGCAAGATCGGTTTCGTGTTCCAGAGCTTCAACTTGATCCCCAGAACGACGGCGCTGCACAACGTTGAGATGCCGCTCATCTACTCCGGCGCGCAGAACCGCCGCCCGCGAGCGCTCGCAGCCCTGGAGTCGGTTGGCCTCGCCGATCGGGCAGCCCACCTGCCCACCGAGCTTTCGGGCGGTCAGCAGCAGCGGGCCGCCATCGCTCGCGCGCTCGTCACCAACCCCGCGATCCTGCTCGCGGACGAGCCCACGGGCAACCTCGACAGCGCGTCGAGCGTCGAGATCATGAAGCTGCTCGCCGAGCTCAACCGGGAGCAGGCGCGCACCATCGTGCTGATCACCCACGAACGCGACATCGCGGCGTTTGCCAGACGGATCGTCGAGCTCCGCGATGGCCTGATCGTCACCGACGAGCGCCGGGCGGCATGAACATCTTCGAGGCGCTGCGCGTGGCCTTCGCCGGCCTGCTGGCCAACCGGCTCCGCAGCTCGCTGACCATGCTTGGGATCCTCATCGGCGTCGCCGCAGTGATCCTGCTGGTCGCGGTCGGCAACGGCGCGAGCGTACAGATCAACAACCAGATCCAGGCGCTCGGCGCCAACGTCATCTTCGTCTACCCGTCGAACGCCAGAGGCACGGGCGGCGTTTCGCAAGGTTTCGGGACCAGCCAGACGTTGACCATGGCCGACGTCGACGCCATCAACAGCCGGCAGCAGGATCCCGACATCGTGGCTGCGATTCCGATTGCACAGAGTGGCGGCCAGATCACGTACGCGAACCAGAACTACTTCGCTCCGACCACGGGCACCACGGTGGACTTCCCCCAAGTGCGTGACTACCAGATCGCCGAAGGCTCTTTCTTCACGCAAGACGACGTCACATCGCAGCATCGCGTCGTCGTCCTCGGCTCGACTGTCGTCACCAACTTGTTCGGTACCGTCGATCCAGTCGGCCAGACGATCAAGATCAACCGCCAGAGCTTCCGGGTCATCGGTGTCTTTGCGGCCAAAGGCGGGTCGGGGCTTGGTTCTCAGGACAATGTCGTGGTCGCGCCGATCACCGCCGTCTGGGCCTACCTGAGTGGCGGACGCGGCAAGAACATCAGCCAGATCGTCGCCTCGGCCTCGTCGCCGAGCACGGTCACCCAGGCCGAGAACGAGCTCACGACCATCCTGCTGCAGCGCCACCAGATCTCCGATCCGGCGCAGGCTGATTTCCAGCTGCAGAGCCAGCAAGACATCTTGAACCAGGCCAACTCCATCGCCACCGCGCTGACTCTCGTGCTCGGAGCCATCGCCGGCATATCCCTGGTGGTGGGCGGGATCGGAATCATGAACATCATGCTGGTCACCGTCACCGAGCGGACACGCGAGATCGGGATCCGCAAAGCGATCGGCGCCAGGTGGCGTGACGTGCTCACGCAGTTCTTGATCGAGGCCATGGTCCTCAGCGGTCTGGGCGGCGCGCTCGGCATCGCTCTCGGAACTGCGCTCGCCGTGGAGGCGCCGCACATTCCAGCCATCGCGAACTCGAGCTTTCCACCGCCGGTCGTCTCAATCCCGTCAGTACTCCTGGCCTTCGGCGTTTCCGTTGCCATCGGCTTGTTCTTCGGCATCTATCCGGCCAATCGGGCCGCGCGCTTGCACCCGATCGAGGCCCTTAGACACGAGTAGAGGAGCGAATTGATGAAAACGTACGTGGTCGCTTTGGTTGTCCTGGTCGGTGTGCTGGGCGGGTTCTACGGCGGTTACAAGGTCGGCCAGAACAACGTAAGCGCCAGTGCGTCGACGGCCGGCGCGCGCGCGAGCAACACCGGCGGCTCGAACTCGTTCACGGGCGGCAGGGCGTTCGGCGCCGTCTGTCCCTCACCCGGCGCAACGCCGGCGGTTGGTGCCCAGAGCGTTGCCCGGGGGACGGTCGCCAACCTCGGCGGAACATCGATGACCGTGACCAACACCAGTTGCGAGGTGAAGGTGACTTTCGGCCCGACCGTCGCCATCCAGAAGCAAGTGCTCGGTTCCACAGGGGACCTACAGGACAATCAGACGGTGACGATCACAGGCACCCGACAGGCTGACGGCTCCATCCTGGCTCAAACCATTCAGATCGGCCCGGCGGGCGGCGGCGTTCGGCCCGGCACCGCCGGCGGCACCACGGGCACGAACGGCGGTGGAGGCGGTTAAGAGCCTCCCAGCGGCTTTTCGTACCAGCCGACATCCCAGTAGCGGTCGAACTTGCGGCCCTGTTCCGTGAAATGGGCGACCCGCTTGAACCCCAACCGCTCGTGCAGCGCGATCGAAGCCTGGTTGGGCAGAGCGATACCGGCATATGCTCGATGCAAGTCCTCCCGCTGGAGTTGCTTGAAGAGCTCTTCGTACAGACGCGTGCCGGTGCCACGCCCCACCGCGTCTGGAGCGAGATAGATACTGGTTTCGACGGACGTCTCGTAGGCAGGCTTGGGCCGCCAGCGACTGCTGGATGCGTAGCCGATGACCGAGGCATCCGAAACTCCAACCAAGACTCGGTGCCGCCCGGTGGTGTCGTAGTGACCAAACCACTCGCGGCGGGCCTCGAGCGTCATCGGCTCGATGTCAAAAGTGAAGTGAGTCTCGACCACGTACCGGTTGTAGATGTCATTGATCTGGCCCAGGTCTTGCTCCGTAGCGGGCCGCACGGTGACTTTGCCGTTGCTCAATTGGAAGCGCGCTGCCTTCGATTCACGACTCCAAGTCTATTCACGCCGCCGAGGGCAGTGGTGAAGGCGCCGCGGGCGCGAGAATGGGCGGGTGGACAGGATCTCGCTCCAGGGCATGTCGTTCAGCGGCCGGCATGGAGTTTTGCCCGCGGAGCGCGAGCGCGCCCAACGATTCAAGGTCGACATCGAGGTGGACGTCGACCTGTCAGAGGCGGGGCGTACCGACCGGCTCACGGACACCATCGATTACAGACAGATGCGGGCAATCGCCAAGCAGACGATCGAAGGCGAGTCCGTGAACCTGATCGAGACCATGGCGACCCGAATCGCCGAAGGTGTGCTCGCCTTGCCGAAGATCAGGGCCGTGACCGTCCGCGTTGCCAAACGGCCCGCCAGCATGTCGCCCATCGAGGCCGCTGCCGTGCACATTAGTAAGACGCGCGCGTGACCATCGCGTATTTCGATTGCTTCGCGGGCATCTCCGGGGACATGACGCTTGGGGCGTTGATCGACGCCGGCGCCGACGGTAACCTCCTCGACGCCACCATCGAGGCGCTTCGCCTTGGCGACGAGGTCAGCGTCGAGGTGCGGCACGAGCAGCGCGGGCACGCGGGCGGCAAGCGGGTCGTCGTCCAAACCCGCGACCGAGTCGAGCGGACTCTGCCCGATTTGCGAGCCGCGATCGCCGCGGCCGAAATCCCGGATGAGGTCAAGCGTCCGGCTCTGGGCGCGCTCGAGCGCCTGGGTCGCGCGGAGGCCAGGCTTCACGATCTCCCAGAGTCGCAGCTCCACCTGCACGAGCTCGGCGGCGCCGACACCCTGGTAGATCTGGTGGGCGCCTTCTGGCTCCTCCACAACCTCAGCGTCGTGCAGGTCTATGCATCGGCGCTGCCCGCGCCCAGCGGCCGAGCCGGCCAGATGCCACTGCCCGCACCTGCGAGCGTGCGCGTACTCGAAGGCACCGGCGCGAACTTCCAGGCCACCGACGAGACTCGCGAGCTCGTCACCCCCACCGGGGCGGCGATCCTTGCTGTCGCCGCCAAGTTCAGCCGCCCGGCGATGTCCCTGCAATCGATCGGGTATGGGATCGGCGCGCGCGAGGTCCCGGGCAACGTGCTGGCGGTCTGGATCGGCGACGAGGTCTTGACCCAGACGGGCGTGACGATGATCGAGACCAACATCGACGACATGGCACCCAATCTCATCGCGGCACTATGCGAAGACTTGATGACAATGGGCGCGGTGGACGTGAGCGTGTTGCCCGCGGTGATGAAGAAAGGCCGCCCTGGCCACGTGCTCGCGGTCATGGCGACCTCCGACACCGTGGCGCTGCTCACCGACCACGTTCTTCGCCACAGCACCACTCTCGGCGTCCGGCTCACCGAGGCCGATCGCGTCATCGCCCAGCGCAGGATGATCGAGGTCAAGACGGAATTCGGTGTCGCCCGGGCGAAGGTCAAAGAGATTGGGGGCAAGGCTATCGATGTTGCGCCTGAGTTCGAGGACTGCCGCCGGCTCGCTCGCGAGTCAGGCCGCGATCTGAGTGCGGTCATACGAGCGGTGACCACAGCCGCGAGAAAAGAATTGGGGCTGGACTAGAGCGCTCAAAAGCAGTGCCTGGGTGGCACCCGCGACAATTGGCGTGTGACTGCTCGTGTGCTCGACGGCAAGGCTGTGGCGCACCAAATCCTCGATGACATCGCCACCAAGGTGGGCGCTCGAGTCGCGACGGGCAAACCGCGGCCCAAGCTGGCGACCGTCATCGTCGGCGACGACCCCGCCTCGGCGCTCTATGTCCGCAGCAAGCAAAAGAATGCCCGGCAGGTTGGTATCGACTCGGTTGACCACCGGCTCCCAACCGAGGCATCAACCGAGCAACTGCTTGAGCTGATCGTCAGTTTGAATCGAGATGAATCAGTCAGCGGAATCCTCGTCCAGCAACCGCTGCCGAAACACATCGATTTGGTTCAGGTTGTGATCGCGGTGGACCCGCTCAAGGACGTCGACGGGTTCCATCCTTTCAACGCCGGCCTGGTCGCTCAAGGCCTACCAGGCGGACTGGAGCCGTGTACGCCTAGCGGAATCGTCGAGCTCCTTGATCGCGGCGGGGTGCGCATCGAGGGCGCCAATGCGGTCGTGGTCGGCAGAAGCAACATCGTCGGCAAGCCGACCGCATTGCTCCTGCTCAGGCGGAACGCCACCGTAACCGTTTGCCACACGCGGACCAAAGACCTTGCCGGCCACACCAGGAATGCGGACATTCTCGTGGCCGCGGCCGGACAGCCCAACCTGATCACCAAGGAGATGGTCAAACCTGGCGCCGCGGTCGTCGATGTGAGCACGAATCGAGTTGACGGCGCTCAGGTCGGCGACCTGGGTCCGGGGGTGGAAGAGGTCGCGGGATGGCTCACGCCGAATCCCGGCGGAGTCGGGCCCATGACGCGGGCGATGCTGGTGCGGAACACCTACGAGGCCGAGGTCCGCCGCCGCCCATAACGGCCCGCATACACCCTTAACAGGCACGGTTGGATCCGGCGCAACCTGGTGGTTGAATTCGAACGCTAGGTCGGCTGGGCTCTGGGGGAGGGGAGGGCCCCGGAGGGCCGAGGGATTTTTGGAAGGCCGCGAGAATTAGGGCGTGACCTATCCCGAGGCGCTCGCGTACATCTCCCGGATCGGCCGCTTCGGTATGAAGCTTGGCACCGAGCGCACGCGGGCGATTCTCGATCGGATGGGTGAGCCGGATCGGGGCCTCGCCGGCGCGCTCATCGCGGGCACCAACGGCAAAGGCTCGACAGGGGCTTGCCTCGCCTCGATCCTGCAAGGCGCCGGGCACGTCGTCGGCTTCATGCCCAAGCCGCATCTCGTGTCCTACACCGAACGCATCCAGGTCGATGGGATTCCGATCACCGAACGCGACTTCGCACAGACGCTCGAGGACCTCAAGCCCACGCTGGACGTGATCGCCGATGAAATGGGACCCGCGACGGAGTTCGAGATGCTCACGGCGATGGCGCTCGCCTACCTGGCGCCTCGCGTCGATCGCCTCGTGTGCGAGGTCGGACTCGGTGGCCGGCTCGATGCCACCAACGCCCTCGACCTCGGCGTCGCCGTCATCACCAACGTTGACCTCGACCATCAGAAATACCTGGGCGACACGATCGAGCAAATTGCCAGAGAGAAAGCCGCGATCATCAAGCCCGGCAACCGTGTGGTCACCGGCTGCGAGGGCGCTGCGCTTGCCATCGTTGAGGACTTCACGCGGAAGGCAGGAGCCACCCTATGGCGCCTCGGCAGCGAGATCCAGGTGGAATCGACGTCCAGGGGCTGGGATGGCCCTCTCGTCACCGTCGCCGGTCCCGGCTTCGAGCATCAACGGCTCGCCGTCACTCTGGTGGGCGACTACCAGCCCGCCAATGCCGCCCTGGCGGTCGCGACCGCGCATGTGCTCGACGATGTCAGCGACGATGCCGTACGCCAGGGCCTGGCGCATACGACCTGGCCCGGGCGCCTGCAAGTGATCGCCACGAGACCGCGTGTAATTCTCGACGGCGGCCACAATCCTGCGGCGATGACCAAATCAGGCGTTTCGCTGCGACGCCTGATCGGCTCCGAGCGACTGGTCACCGTCTTTTCGATGCTGAGCGAGCGCGATCCCGCGGCACTCCTGGCCGCGCTGCAAACTCTCCGGCCCGACCGTGCCGTGTTCACTGAGGCCACGAGCGCGGGCGGCCACTCGGTTCCGGCTGCAGAGCTGGCTTCGATATTCGGTAACGACGCCGAGGCAGTCCTGCCTCCGCAGACGGCACTCGCTCGTGCCAGGGAGCTTGCCGGCGAGGACGGCAACGTGCTCGTTTGCGGCTCGCTCTACCTCGTGGGTGAGATCCTGGCTCTGCGCGAGTGATGGACCCGACGGGTTGTCAATTGCGCCTGAAGGGGCGAACATGCAGCACGTGAACGGCCGGAGGTTCTTTCGCAGCAGCAACCGGATCCTTGGTGGTGTATGCGCGGGACTCGCCGAAGAGTTTCACGTCGATGCGCTGTGGGTGCGAATCGCATTTCTGTTTTTGGTATTCGTCCAGGGTCTCGGACTCTTCATTTACGTAGTCCTATGGCTCCTGATGCCGGAGCGCCTCGAGGGCGGCGGTCAACGGAGCGGCTTCGACGCCATGATGGTTGACGTCAGGCGCATCTGGGGCGAGCTCAAGCAACAGCTTGGACACCCAACACGACCGGCGGCGTCGCCTTCGGGCGGTGCGCCCACGTCGGCACCGACGTCAACCGATTCGCCGCCGCAATCAGGGGGACCCGCGGCGGCCCGCGCCGGCTGGCGAGACCCGACGTTGTTGTTCGGCGTGATCCTCGTGGTCATCGGTCTCGCATTCCTGGGCAACAGCATCGGGATCATCAACTGGTCGGTGGTATGGCCCGCCGGATTGATCAGCCTTGGCATCGTGATCATGGTTCGCAACCTCGAGAGGCGGCCCTAGCCCGAACCAGCGCCGCTCGCAGACGCTCCGGTTTCGATCAGCGATTGCTCATCAGCCTCTTGAGGTCAATCTTCCAGTCCCGCCGAGGCGCGCGAGCGAATGTGAGACAGAGGTAGACACAGCCCGCGATCATCGGCAGGAGCAGGATCGAACCCAACAGGACCCACAAACCGCCTGCCGTGATGGCGATGCCAATGAGCAGAATCGCCGCCAGCACCAGGCCGGACGCACCGGCGAGCAATTCGCCGGCGTTGTGAACTTTCTCAGGCACCGGAGTCACGACCGGAGGCGCAGGCGTGGGTCGTGAGTGGCTGAACGTCGCGACCAGCCCGTAGAGCAAGAGACTGACACCGGCCAGGCCGGCCAGGAGAGTGACCACCTCGTAGATGAGCCCCTCACGCGTGTCGGCGACGCGCGTCGCGGCCGCGAACGCAACAAGAATGAGAACGGCGCCTGCGCCCAGCGCCGGCCAGCGCACTCTACTTGGAGCCGGCGATGAGGCTTGCCCGCAGCCTGCGCATGCCTTTGAGCCACCGGTCATAGTCCTGGGCCTTGCGGCTGAAGTATTCCGCCACCTCTGGGTGAGGAAGGATCAAGAATCTCTCGTTTCTGAGGCCCTCGACCACAATGTCGGCCACCTCCTCAGGCTCGAGGGCGCCGGTGGTCAGGAAGTCGGTACCGAGCAGGCGGCGCTCAGCGGCGAGCATGTCGGTCCTCACGCCTTGCGGGCACAGGCAAGACACCCGGAGCCCCTCATCGCCATGGGCGATCGCCAACCACTCGAAGAATGAGAGCGCCGCGGCCTTCGTCACTCCATAGGGAGCGGCGAAGACATGGTTGAGGAGCCCAGCCGCGGATACGGTGCCCAGCAGATAGCCCTCCTTGCGATCGAGCATCCCGGGCAGCACGTGGCGCGCCACGAACACGTGCGACATCAGGTTCACGTCCCAGATGCGTTGCCAGTCGGCCGTGGCCGCTTCAGGTCCTCCCGCGACCGCGATCCCGGCGTTGGAGCAGAAGATGTCGATGCGGCCTTGCGCGCTCTGGACTTTTTCCACAAGGTCGACGACCTCGTCCTCGTGCGAAACGTCGCAGGTGATGGCCGTGCCACCAATCTCCCGCGCGACAGTCTGAGCGCCCTGCGCGTCGGTGTCGGCCACGATCACCGCCCTGGCTCGAGCACCCGCGAATCTCCGCGAAAGTGCTCGGCCGATGCCTCGAGCGCCGCCCGTGACGACGACGACGCGATCAGCTACTTCCACGCCGTACCCCCTCTCGTGTCCGACTGAGAGCGATCATCGCTCTTGCGAGTCTATCCCTCGAGGCTTCCGCGCCGGTCGCGGTGTGATGCTCCAGCGACCCATAAAAATTTTTTTATGAAATTAGGGATGAGGGGTGGTTTCCGAGACGAGCGATAGCGCATAGAATCACTCCCCATGGTCGGTGGGGGCCTCGACTACAGCGCGCCCTTTCAGCGCGCCATCGAGCTGATTGGGAAACGCTGGACCGGAGCGGTCGTCAAGGCCTTGCTCCCTGGACCGGCACGCTTCAATCAGCTGCTGGCCGGCATCCCCGGCATCAGTGATCGAGTCCTCACGGAGAGATTGCGCGAGTTGGAGACCGAAGCCATCGTGGAGCGGCTCGTGGACCCTGGGCCGCCTGTGCGCGTGAGCTATCGACTCACGTCGCGGGGCCGCGCGCTGCAGCCGGTGCTGGCCGCTGTAGCGGACTGGGCCGAAAGCTGGCTGGCGACGGCCGCGGCCGCCGTCGGCTGATAGGGCATACCTCTCGAAGCCTGCCGGAGCTTCCAGGAGCTTCCCAAACCCCCCTCCCAGCCGCCCGCACCCTGGCTGATAGGCTTTACCGAATGCCGATTGGCGACTTCCTCCGGCGCCGGCCGGACGCCCTGAACTGCCAAGCCTGCGGCTCGCCTCTACCTCCGGGCGCGATCTTCTGTCCCGCCTGCGGTGTCAAGGTCGACGACCCGATGGCTGAGCCGCTCCATATCGTCGACCGCACGACAGGGCTGTTCAACGACCGCTTCGTGCGCCCTGTGCTCGAGGACGAGCTCGCCCGCGCTCACCGCTACCAGCGCAACCTGGGTGTTCTGCTCATCGAAGCCAACGGAGTCGGCACCCCCGAAGAGGCTTTGAAGACGATGGCCGCGGCCCTCGCCGGCACCGTGCGCGACGTCGACACGCCCGGCGTCCTGGGCCGCACCCCGCCGCAGCTCCTCGCCATCTTGCCCGACACGGACGTCGCCGGCACGGCACACGCGGCCAATCGCGTTCTTTCCGCGGTCAACGAGGCTCTCAAGTCGACCGGCGGTACCGCCGCGGTCGGGCTCGTCTGCATCCGACCTGGCCAGCGCGTTCGTGCCGGCGCCGTCATCGAGAGCGCCAGCCGCTCTCTGCGCTCCGGCCGGCCGGAGATGATGGGCAAGCCCGCCTGACGCTCGAGATCTATCTCGCTCGCCATGGCGAGACGGAATGGAGCCGCTCGGGCCAGCATACCGGCAGCACCGACGTCCCCCTGCTGCCCGAGGGCGAGGACGAGGCTCGTGCCTTGCGCAAGAGGCTGAGTGGACTGACCTTCGACGCGGTGTTCTCCAGCCCGCTTCAGCGCGCCGTACGCACCGCCGAGATAGCCGGATTCGCGAATCCTCAGCTGACGCCTCTCCTGCGCGAGGTCGATTACGGCCAGTACGAGGGCATCACGACCACGCAGATTCACCAGGAGCATCCCGGCTGGGAGCTTTATCGAGACGGCTCACCAGGCGGGGAGACGCCCGCCCAGATCTACGCCCGTGCCCTTGAGTTCATCAGGTTGTGCGAGACCGTCGACGGTCGAACGGTCGCGTTTGCCCACGGCCACATCCTTCGCGCCGTGGCGGTGGCATGGCTGCGTCTTGACATCACCGCCGCGGCGGGCCTGCAGCTCGACGTCGCCACGCTGAGCCGGCTGCGCGAAGACCCGGACCACGGCCGCCTGCTGGTGATGTGGAACGCGCCATGACGCGCGTCAGCCTTTCTGGCGCAGGCTCCACGTGCGGCTGCGCACCCCCGGCAGCCCGGCGAACACCAGATAGGCCGAGGTTTCGACGTCGGCCCGATATGTATGGCGCTCGCCGGGGTTGATGAGGAGCATCTCGCCCGCGACGACCTCGCCTTGCCTGGACCCATCGTCGAAGTGAAGGCGGCCCACAGTCACGATCAGCGCCACTGGAATCGCGTTGCGATGCTCCGGCACGTTCTGGCCTGATTCCAGACGAAGTCCGACCACACGCATCGATCCGCAGTCGGCGATCTGCTCGAAACCAAAGGCGCGATGCGATCCACCCGATCCCGGCGACGACACTCTGATGAATATCATGCGGCTCGACGCGAGGCCTCAACATCGAGGGGTGGAAATCGTTCACGCGACCGGAATCGACGGCGCTCGCGAAGCCCGCGGAGTCGTCGTCGTCATCGACGTCCTACGCTCATTCACCGTCAGCGCGTACGCGTTCGCGGGCGGCGCGCGGGAGTGTCTCCTCGTCTCGACGATCGATGAGGCGCTCGCTCTGGCGCAGCGGACTCCGGACTCGATCATCTGTGCCGAGGAGCACGGCCTGCCCGTGCCGGGGATCGCCATCAGCAACTCTCCAACTCAGATCCGAGCGGCGCACCTCCAGGGGAGGATGCTCATCCAACGTTCGAGTGCCGGCACGCCGGTGATGGGAGCGGTGAATTCAAGCGACGGCATGTTCGCGGGGAGTCTGGTCGTGGCGAGCGCAACCGCGCAAGCCTGCCTGTCAAGGCGCCCGACCGCGGTCACGCTGGTCGCCTCGGGCGACTTTCCCGAGGACCACGCCTGCGCGCTTTACATCGAGGCGGTCCTACGGGGCACGTCCGTCGACCTCGATGCGTTCCTCCGCCCGCTGCGAGAGAGTGAGCGCTACCGCACGTTCATGGCCGGCGAGTGGCCAGGTTTCGCTCCGAGCGACATCGAGCTTTCTCTCGCAGTCGATCGATTTGATTTCGCGATGCCCGCCACCCGGCACGAGGGCTACATCGCGTTGAGGGCGGTCAAATCGCGCTAGGACTCATCGCCCGCGAGCGCAAGAGTTCGGAGGGCACGACCGTCTTGCTCATTGGGGGCCGTGCGCAATCACTTCTTCGCCGGCATCGTCTTGGTTCTTCTGGTTGCCGCTTGCAGCTCGCCTCGGGCGACCTCATCGGGGGCTCAGGTCACGTCGTGTACCAACTCCGGTGCGCCGCACCACGCATACGTCGTGGTTGAACACCTGTCCGGCGCATCCCTGCAGCGCTGCGTCGGCTTCAACGGCGCGATGATCGACGGGCAGACGCTCATGGATCAGTCCGGCTTGCAATACGGAGCGCATGAGCTGGGCTCAGGCAAGGCCATGTGCCAGGTGGACAACGAGCCCGCGCAGTACGACCAGTGCTTCCCACAAAAACAGCCCTACTGGGCGCTGTTCATCGAACAACATGGCGTTTGGAGCAGCTCGCCTGGCGGCTTCACCGACGCGAAGCTGCATGACGGCGAGGCACTGGGATGGCACTACGTCCCCGCCGCCGACTCCACCCCTGCACCTCCCCCGCTGGCTGTGACGTTGCCTGGTGCCGGCGCTTAGCCGATCAGAAATCGATACCGCGGATGGCCCGGACGCCGCGGTCGAAAGCGTGCTTCACCTTCCTCATCTCGGTCACAGTGTCTGCGATCTCGATCAACTCCGCCGGCGCATCGCGGCCGGTGGCGATCACGTTGACCGAGCGCGGCCGGTTCTTGATCACGTCGACGACCTCCGAGGTCGGGATCCAGCCCCAGTTCATCGGATACGTGATCTCGTCGAGGACGACGAGCCCGTAGTCACCTGACTGGATCTTTTCCTTGCTTACGGTCCAGGCATGCCGGGCGACCGCCTCCGTGCGGTCCATGTTCTTGCTGTCCCACGTGAAGCCGTCCCCGATCGTCAACCACTCGATGCCGAGCCTTGCGGCCGAGGTCTCCTCGCCCACCTTCCACTTCCCCGACTTGACGAACTGGATGACGCACACCTTCCAGCCGCGCGCCGCCGCGCGCATCGCCGTGCCGAACGCCGCGGTCGACTTTCCCTTTCCGTCCCCTGTATTCACCATCACGATCGAGGGCGCCTTCTTGGTGGCGAGCGCAGGACCCTTGGTGGGAACTTCCTTCGGCTTCATCTGGAGCCCGAATGCTAGGTGAACGCGCTCACGGCGCGCGTGTGGTACCGCTCTCTCCCTAGGCTTCGCGCCTCCGGCCGAAGCCGAACATTCTCAGGATGAACAGCAGGATCACCGCGCCGACAAACGCGACCACCATCGCGGTGATGATCGGGTGCCCGCTGATGGCAAAGTTGATCTTCAAGACCTGGGCCAGGATGCCGCCGAGGAACGCGCCCAGGACGCCGGCGATGAGGTCGCCGAGCAGGCCGAGGCCATGTCCGAGCGCGACCCGGCTGGCGAGCGCTCCGGCGACGAGACCGACCAGGATCCAGATGAGGATCGTGTCGACGTCGAGACGGATGTCAATCACTTCACCGACTCCCTTCTAAACCAGACGGACGGTTGAGGTAGATCATGCGGCTTTGGACGCCAGCTCCTGCAGAACTGCGCCCAGGACCCGGTTGAACGCCGGGAACGGGTGGATCACGTCCGCAAGGGTGCGTAGGGGAGTGCCGGCCCGCAACGCGAGCACCAGCTCGCCCAGGATCTCTCCCGCTCGCGGCGTCACCATGGTCGCGCCGACCAGCACGCCGCGGCCCCGGTCGCCGATGAGCTTCAGCGTCCCGCCGTGGAAATCGTGGATGTAGCCGCGCGCCGTCTCCGCCGGGTCGGTCGACGCGGTCACGACCTCGAGCCCCCGCTCGCGCGCCGCCGCTTCCGACAGGCCGACCGAGGCGACTTCCGGGTCCGTGAACGTGACCCTTGGCACCGCAGTGTGATCCGCTCGCGCATCTTCTCCACGGAGGCGGCGAGCCACGATCTGGCCGTGGTAATAGGCGAGGTGCGTGAACCCGCCCAGGCCGGTCACATCGCCCGCGCCATAGACGTTGACACGGGCCTCGAGGGTGGCAGGATCGACTTTGAGCCAGCCGCGGTCGGTTTGCGGCAGTCCTGCTCCCTGCCAGGCCTCGAAGTTCGGCCGCCTTCCCGTCGCCACCAGCAGGCGCTCGGCGTGCACGGTGGCCCCTGATTTGAGCGTGACAACGACGCCGACGGCCGCCTTCTCGACTCCAGTGCACGGGTCGCCGACCAGCAGGGTCATCCCATCGGCCAGGAGATGAGGACGCAGGGCCAAGCCGGCTTCCGGTTCCTCCGCGCCGAGGAAGCGAGGTCCGGCTTCGATGATGGTCACCTTGGACCCGAACCGCGCAAACGCCTGCCCAAGCTCCACGCCGACCGCGCCCCCGCCGAGGACAGCCAGCGAGCTGGGAAGCTCGCGCGGCAGCACCGCCTGGCGGTTGGTCCAGAAGTCGACTGCGTCAAGCCCGGGGATCGGAGGAATGAGTGCCGTGCCTCCGTTGGCGACCACCACAGCTTTGCGGGCGACGATCCGCTCGCCGCCGACCTCGACGGTTCGCGGGTCGATGAGTTTGCCCTCTCCGCGCACAAGCCTGGCCCCGGTCGCCTCCACGGCCGCAGCGGGCCGGCTGTCGTCGAGGTCCCGCGCCATCCAGAAGACCCGCTTGGAGACCTTGGGGAAATCCAGCTCCCAGTCCACGCGCGAGGCTGCCAGAGTGCGTGCGCGTGCCGCCTCTTCGAGCGTCTCGCCGGATCGAAGCAAAGTCTTCGACGGGATGCACCCCCAATATGGGCACTCGCCGCCCACGAGCTCACGCTCGACGACCGCGAGGGTGAGTCCGCTGCCCTGCAGTCCGCCCGCGATCGCCTCACCCGCCACGCCGCCGCCCAGGCACACCACGTCAAATTCCTGTGGCAACCTCATCACCTCCCACCGCGCTCGCGCGGCGCAACGATTCCAACAGCGAAGTGGCCGTGAACGCACCGAGGTACCGGTCGTTTTCGAAGACGGCGGCGCGTTCTGTGGGGCTCGCGAGGGCCGCTGCGAAAGCCTCGGTGAGGCTGCTGCCCAGCGGGATCCGCGGCTCATCCGGCCGCGGCCCCCCGGGCGGATGCTCGAGGCTGAGCGCGTCGATGGTGACCACCGACATCCGCCGCACCAGCCGCTCCCGACCGAGGAATTCGGCGACATAAGGGCTTGCGGGCCGCGTGAGGATGGCGTCGGGCGTGTCGTACTGCGCGACCTTCGCCTGCATCTCGAAAAGGCAGATGCGGTCTCCGACCATGACCGCTTCATCTATGTCGTGGGTCACGAAGACGACCGTCTTGCGCACCGACCGCTGGATGTTGATGAACTCGTGCTGCAGGCGTTCACGCGTGATGCGATCCACCGCCCCGAACGGTTCGTCCATGAGCAGGATCGGGGGATCGGCGCCGAGCGCGCGAGCGAAACCGACGCGCTGGCGCTGACCGCCGGACAGCTGGTGCGGGTAGCGGCGGCGGTACTCACTCGGTTCGAGGCCGACCAGGGTGAGCAGCTCGTCCACCCTTGCGTTGATGCGGGCCTTGTCCCAGTTCCACAGCCGAGGGACGGTGCCGACGTTCTCGCCCACGGTCATGTGGGGGAACAAGCCGGTGTTCTGGATCACGTAACCCATCTTCAGCCGCAGCTGCGCCGGATCGACGCCATGCGTGTCGTGGCCGTCGACGATGATGCGGCCGGCATCCGGTTCGATGAGCCGGTTGATCATGCGCAGCGTCGTGGTCTTGCCACATCCGGACGGACCGATGAGCACGCATGTCTGGCCGTCGGGAATGTCCAGCGAAAGGTCACTCACCGCGTTGGCGCCGCCGGGAAATCCCTTGCTGACGTTTTCCAACCGGATCACGGCGTCGTTTACCGTAATCGAATGCCGTCCGGCGCATTCCTCGACTACGTCGATCCCTGGGTCAACTGGACGTGGCTCTCGACCCACGTCCCGCTGTTCACCGATGCAGTCCTCCAGCACCTCACCCTGACCGCGATTGCGGTCGCCGGCGGGCTCGCACTCTCACTCCCGCTTGGGATCGCGGCCCATCGATGGCGTGCGCTGCGCAATCCGCTGCTGGGATTCTTCGGCGTCGTCTACACGATTCCGTCCCTGGCCCTCTTCGCCTTGCTGGTGCCCTACACGGGGCTGGGCATCGTCACGGCCGAGATCGGCCTCATCGGCTACACCGTGCTGATCCTCATGCGCAACCTGGTCGTCGGACTCGAGTCGGTGCCGCCTGACGTCCTCGACGCCGCCGACGGCATGGGGTACCGGCCGCTGGCGAGACTGCTTTTCGTGGAGCTGCCCCTCGCGCTGCCGGCCGTGTTCGCGGGTGTCCGCATCGCGACGGTCACGACCATCGGGCTCGTCACCATTACCGCACTGATCGGCCTCGGCGGCCTGGGACAGCTGATCAACAAGGGGCTGATCGAGAATTTCCACACACCGCTCGTGGTCGCGACCACGCTTTCGATTGCCCTGGCGTTGATGGCCGATCTGACGCTGATTGGACTTCAGCGGGTCGCCGTCCCCTGGTCGCGGGACACGGCCTCATGACACACCTTGCGAACGTCGTCCAATGGTTTGCAAATCCCGCGCACTGGAGCGGGCCGGATGGAATCCCGCAGCGCCTGGTCGAGCACGTGCAGATATCCGCCGAGTCGGTCGCCATCGGCGCCTTGATCGCGCTGCCCATCGGAATCGCGCTGGGCCACTACGGACGCTTCGGCAACCTCGCCATCAACATCTCCAACGTCGGGCGTGCCCTTCCGTCCTTCGGCCTTCTCGTCATCGCGTTCCAGGTTTTCGGCCTGGGCAATCTGCCCATCCTGGTCGCGCTCGTCGCCCTCGCCATTCCCCCGATGGTCACCAACAGCTACGTCGGCCTGCGCGAGGTCGACCCCGACGTCAGAGAGGCGGCCCGCGGGATGGGCTATCGCGAGCTGACCCAGCTCCTGCGCGTGGAGTTACCCCTGGCGGTACCCCTCGTGATGGCCGGCATCAGGACTTCGGCAGTGCAGGTGGTGGCCACAGCGACCCTGGCCGCCCTGATCGCGGGCGGCGGATTCGGCCGCTACGTCATCGACGGGTTCGCACAGCAGGACTACACGAAATTATTCGCCGGCGCCGTGCTGGTGGCCGCGCTCGCGATGGCCACAGAGCTCTCGCTTTCGGGTGTGGAACGGCTCCTGGTCCCGCGCGGCATCCGCCTCCTCCAGGCGCCGTCGGCCGGCCGCGCCACGACGTTCAAGACGGCATAAATGGAAGAATCAAGCCTTGGCCGAGGTTAGATCGGCAAAGCCAGGGGTGGCAAGGAGAAAAGTTAGATGAATCCAAGGTTCGTTCCCGGCAGGTTCCTGGCAGCTCTCGCCGCTCTGGTCTTCGTGGCGACCGCCTGTGGCAGCAGCGGCAACGGGGGGCCGACCTCCAAGGGCACGCTCACGGTCGCCGGCTTCAACTTCCCAGAGAGCAGCATCCTGGCCGAGATCTACGGCCAGGCGCTCGCGCACGACGGTTACACGATCACCTACAAGCTGCTGCTCGGCACCCGCGAGGTGGTCGCTCCCGCGCTCGAATCGGGCCAGATCGACCTCTATCCCGGTTACGCGGCGACCGACCTCGAGTTCTACAACAAGGGCGCGGGCGAAGCCAATGGAGACGCCGCCGCCACCACCGCGAAGCTCAACAGCCACCTTCAGGCGCTGGGCCTCACCGCGCTGACGCCGTCGGCGGCGGTCGACCAGAACGCATTCGCGGTGACCACGGATACGCAGAAGAAGTACAACCTCACGAAGCTTTCCGACCTCGCCCCCATCGGAGGCCAGCTCACGCTGGGCGCCGGTCCGGAGTGCCCGACTCGGCCCTTCTGCCAGCCCGGTCTTCAGAAGACGTACGGCATCAACTTCAAGGCGTTCAAGCCGCTGGACACCGATGGGCCGCTGACGCGCGCCGCCTTCAAGAACGGCAGCATCGATGTCGGCCTGGTCTTCAGCAGCGACGGCGACCTCAACTCGCTCGGCCTGGTCGTGCTGCAGGACGACAAGCACCTCGAGAACGCGGACAACGTGGTGCCGATCCTGCGTCAGGCGGCGGCCAGCACCGAGGTCACCACCGTGCTGAACGCGATCGACGCCAAGCTGACCACAGCGGACCTGGTGACTCTGAACTCTCAGGTTTCGGGCAGCCAGCACATGGACCCCGACGCGGTCGCGAAGGCCTGGCTGCAGCAGCACAACTACTCCAGTTGAGCTAGGCGGCTTTCAGCCTTTCTTCGGGCTGCTTGCGGGCGATCCCGACCGCGTTGGCGGCCGCCCCCGCCAGCAGCAGCCCGGCTGCGATGAGCGTCGAAGCATGAAACGCATCGGCTGAGGCGTAGCGAGCCTGCGCGGCCACGTCGGCCGGCGCGCTCGCGGTGGGCCGGTTGAGCGGGCTCACCTCTGCCCGCAGCGCGGCCGAGTTGGGGTCGGTGCCGGGAACCCGCGAAGCCAATGACGTGTAGAAGACCGCAGTCACGGCCACGAATACCAAAGCCCCGGCGAGCTGCGGACCGATGCGCGACACCGCGTTGTTGATCGACGACGCGAGGCCCGCGTTGGCGACCGGAACAGAGGCCATCAGCGCTGCCGTGAGCGGCGCGACCATGATCCCGAGCCCCACGCCGAAGATCAGCGTGGCCGGCAAGAAGTCGATGAGGTAAGACGCGGGAGGAACCAGGCTGGAGGGTGCGTCTGGGCGCAGCAGCCACGCCGTGCTCGTGGCGGGAACTCGGGCATACAGCAGACACGCAGCAGCCATGAGCAGAGGCCCGACGATGAGGAAGGGGCGGGCTCCATACCGGCCGGCCAGGGTTCCAAAGCGCGGCGAGAGGAGCGTGAGCAGCAATCCGCCCGGGACGAACATCAGCCCTGCCGCGGCGGCGGTGTAGCCGAGCGTCCCCTGCACGAACAGCGCCTGGTTGTAGCCGGACGCGAACAGGGCGCCGTAGATCAGCAGTGTCGAGATGTTGATGGTGGTGAAGGCGCGCGACTTGAACAGCGACAGGGGCATGAGGGGGTTGCGCGCGCGGGCCATGTAGAAGGGAATTCCAACCGTGGCCAGCGCTCCCACGGCAAGCATCGCGTAGGCAACGGGGTCACGCCATTCGCGCTGCTGGCCGTAGACGGTGCCGAAGGCCAGGCCGCCGACCGCGACCCCGACGATGATCGCGCCCAGCCAGTCGAAACCGGCAGGGCGCGCGTCGGACCGGCTCTCGGGCACGTGCCGCCACGTCGCGTACAGCGCGAGACCCGTGATCGGGATGTTGATCAAGAACGCGGCGCGCCACGACAACGTGTCCACGAGCAGGCCGCCCACCGCCGGACCGAGCAGCGTGGTGCCCGACGCAGCACCGGACCAGATCCCGAAGGCGCGGCCCTGGAGCGGGCCGCTGAAGTTGGCGGTGATGAGCGCCAGCGAACCCGGGACCAGAAAGGCTCCCGCGACCCCCTGCAGGACCCGCAGCACCACCAGCGTTTCGAGGTTGGGTGCGAGGCCACAAAGAGCTGATGTGAGGCCGAATCCAGCCAGCCCGAGCATGAACATGCGCCGCCGCCCGTAAACATCGGTCAGGGCGCCGGCCAGGATCAGCAAGGTGCTCAACGACAGCAGGTATCCGGTGTAGATGTACGTCTGCCCCTCGAGGACTCCCACCAGCGAGTGGGGCAGGTCGCGGCCGATGCGCGGCAGGGCGACGTTGACGACGGTGCCGTCGAGGAAGACCGTGGCGGACGCAAGCACGGTCGCGACCAGAATCCACTTCTGTGTACGACCCATTCCGCTGTACCTTAGCCTCCGTGGATCGCGAAGCAGCGCTCTCGGATCTCGACGCCGCCCGCGCGGAATGGGAGGCGGCCTTCGCCCAGGTGCCTGATGCCGCGCTGCCCTACCTGAAGCCCGGCGACGACTACGCGCTGGGCGGCCTCCAGGTCCACGTCAACTGGGTCCTGGTCCACTACGGCCGCGTGCTCGACGCCATCAAGGCTGACCCCCATCGGACGTTGGAACCGCTCGACAAGCCGGGTGAGTCCGACGACGCCAACAAAAGGGCGAAGGCCGGCCTCACGGCCGCCGAGCGCAAGCCGTCGCTCGAGGAGATGTCCGGGCTGCACCGGTTCGTACGGGAGGCGACCGCTGGCTTGTCGGAGGCCGACTGGTCGCGCAAGACCCCCGTCGTCTACGGGGAAGGACAGGATCCGTATCCAACGAGCCCGGAAGACGTCGTGGGCTGGCTTCGGGACCACTATCGCGAGCACGTACAGCAGTGCCCCGAGCTGGTCGCCTCATGGCGCGAGATGAGTTGAGCTAGGGCAACCGGTAGATCCAACCCGGGGTCGCGTACTTGGTCTTCGCCAGCTCGATCGCGGCGTCGAGCTCTGTTTGCGCCAGCTCGCCGGCATGGGCATGGAACTCGGCCGTGAACGAGCGCTCCATATGGCGAGCGACGCCGGCGCAGTCCGTCGACGTGAACTCGGACAGCGGTGACACGGCTTTGTCTGCGCTGCGCACACCGCGCTCGGAGAGACGCCCGCGTCCGAGGCGGATCAGCCTTGGCAGAAGTGCCGAGTCCATTGCATGAGCGATCGTCGTGTGGTGGAGTACGAACCCCCGCCGCCGCGCCTGCGCCGCGCCCCCGATCTTTCCGCGCGGCGAGATGATGTCGTTGATCTCTCGATAGGCGGCAGGCACGCCCAGGGCGACCAAGGAACGCACCGCCCACGCGTCGAGGGCGGCGTACGACTGGCGGAACGATAACCCGCTCACGATGGTCGCCGGCACGTACAGCGAATAGGTGATCGTGCGACCCGGCTCGCAAAGCATGGTGCCGCCGCCACTCATGCGACGTGTCACCGTGAAACCGAGCTCTTCGGCTGCGACCGAGTCGACCTCGTTGGCCACCGACTGGTGCGAGCCGATGACCAGGGCCGGCTCGATCCATTCCCACAATCGCAAGGTGGGGCGACGCACGCCCGCGATGACACGCTGGAGAAGCACCTCGTCTACCGCCATGTGCATATGCGCGGAATGCGGTGTGTACGGAATGAGATCCCAGTCGAGCTGGGCCAAGGGGTCCGTAGTCATGCCTCTGCCAGGATTATTCCGAAGATGCAGCGGCGAACTCTCTGGACGCTCTACGCGTGCAACCTGCTCGCGTCCGTCGGGTTCTGGTTCTTCCTGCCCCTGCTGCCGATATTTCTTTCGCGACGAGGCGGTTCCGCGGCGCTGGTGGGGGCTGTTTTCGCGGCGGGACTCCTCGCCAGCGCGGCGATTCGCTACCCGGCAGGTTGGGCCGCGGACCGATTTGGCACCCGGCCGGTGATGATCGCGGCGTTGGGCTTCGAAGCCGTGCTCTTTCTCGCCTACCTCCCGCACCTGCCGCTCTACGCCTTCGTCGCTGTTCGGTTCCTGCACGGCGCGGCGGCAGGGGCCTTCTGGCCCGCGGCCAACGGCCTGATTGCGGAGGTGGCGCCGCCGAAGGAGCTGGGCAAGGCCTTCGGGTTGATGCAGTCGACCAACATGGTCGGCATCATCATCGGTCCGGCCGTCGGCGGGCTGATCGCACTCGTCGACCTCAGCGTGGTGTTCGTCGTCGCGGCCGTGGTTTCAGGCCTCGCCGCCGTTGCCATCCTCACGATTCGCAACGTCCGGGTGGAGCCGACGAGCGAACCTCCCGTGAGCGCCTTGTCGATGGCCCGGGCCCTGCTGCCTCTCATCATCCTCGGCGCCGGGACGTCTTACATGATCGGCACGTTCGACACGATCTGGTCGCTCTACATGACATCTCGCGGCGCGACGACGCTTGCGGTCGGGATCTCGTTCGCCACCTTCGGTATCCCGGCCCTGCTCGTCAGCGCACGTGCAGGCGCGCTCGGCGATCGCTTTGGCGGCCAACGGCTGATCGTCGGCTCGCTGCTCGTGACCGCTTTGTTCTCGTCGATCTATCCCTTCATCGCATCGGTGCCCTGGCTGATCGGCCTGGGGCTGATCGAGGGCGCGTTCACAATCTCAGGCTCGCCCAGCCTGATCGCCGAGGTGAGCCGCCGCGCTGAACCGGGCCACCAGGGCCGCACGCAAGGCTTGTTCCAGACCATCCAGACCGTGATCGAGATCCTGGGCGCGCTGGCGGGCGGCTACCTGTTCACCTTCAGCGCTGCCTGGGCGTTCCTCGCCATCGCGGCGGTTTGCCTGGTGGGAGCTGCGAGCGCGCTGCTCCCATGGCGGGCTCGCCCACCCCAGGGCGCCTCAGTAGCGCACGTCATCGAGCCGCCGCCATCCATATGACACCTCCTCGAGCGTGACGGACCCGATCGTGATCGGCTGAGAGCGAACATAGATGCCGCCGAGCCGCTCGTAGAAGTCGCGCGCCGGGCGGTTGTCGCGCAAGACCCAGATGATCATGTCGCGGAGGCCGAGCTCGCGCAGGCGGTCGACGCTCGCCCGCACCAGCTCGCGTCCGAAACCGCGTCGCTGGGCGGTGTCGAGCACATAGATCGCGTAGAGCTCGCCTTCGTAGCCCGGTTCGCCGGCGCGCTCGCGCCCGCCCGAGGCGAAGCCGACCACGTCCGCGCCATCCTCGGCGACGACAACCTTCGAGGTGCCCTCGCTGATGACGCGCTTCCATCGCTCGGTGTAGTTCGTCTCGCTAAGCGATGCCAGGAAGTCGTCAGGCAGCAAGCCGCGATACGTCGACAGCCAGCTCGATACATGCACGCGGGCGATTGCAGGGCCGTCGCTGACAGTCGCGGACCGGATCATCAACGCTCACAATCTATCTCCGAACGGCATGGAACCTGACGAGGACCTCCGGTCGTCTCTGAGGCCGGGGCGCGCGGGCCGGGCGATTGCGCTGATAGCCGTTTCCGTGCTCGTCATCGGAATCGCCACCGTCGCGTACACGCATCCGCAGCTGCCGCACGATTTCGGCGGGCAAGCCGTGGCCGGCGCAGTCCATGTCCCGGCGCCTTCGTACCAGCTCGCCGCCATCGACTTCGTCGACACATCTACCGGCTGGGTCGTCGCCGAACTTCCCTCGCACGACTTCGCGGTGCTGCACACCACCGATGCCGGACGCAGTTGGGCCCGACAGCTTTCGGGCATTGAGGGGGACATCGGCGAGTACGCAAGGTTTTTCGACCGGCTTCACGGAGTCGTGGTCGTGCTTGGAAGGCAGGCGGACCTGTGCTCGACCCGCGATGGAGGCAAGACCTGGGGTTGCGACACCCTGCAGGCGGGTGGTGGGTATGTCCTGTCGGCGGGATTCGTAAACCCCGCTGACGGATGGCTGCTCGTCCTGGAGGGAAGCTCTGGCGGCGGCACCGGCGAGTCGCTGTTCCGCACGGCCGATGGAGGCCAGACCTGGATCAACCAGGGTGATCCCGTGCCGGCTCCAGATTGGGCGTTCCGCATTGTGTTCGCGGACCCGCTGCGAGGGTGGCTGTACAGCCTTTCGAGCAAGCCTGACGCCTACGCGACCCTCGACGGGGGAATTACCTGGCGGCGCGTCCCTCTTCCGGCTCCGCCAGGAGGCTGGCCGATCGCACCCGCCGGGTCGGCTGGCCCAGAGAGGTTTTTCGTGGCCGCCTCTCCGACGCTGGGACCGGGGGTGGCCGCCGCGGTGGTCCCCATCGCTCCGCCGATGGGGCGGTCGGTCGACGGCGGGATTGTGATGGGCTACCCGCCCCTGCGCATTCGGGCGTTCGATGGCGGCGTCGTTGTCACGGTTGTGTACACGACATTCGGGGACATGAGCCCGTACCGCGACTCGGCAATCCTGTCGGAAGGAGGCCAGGCGCTGATACCGGCGGCGCCCGGCGAGGTCGAGCTGAGCTCGCTAGACGGCGGATCGTCCTGGGAGATCGCCGCGTTGCCGTCCGAGTTTGGGACGCTCGGCTACCTCGATCCGACTGATTGGTGGTGGATCGGGGTCGGCGCTTGGGCCACCAGCTCGGATGGCGGCGTCACCTGGACCCAGATATCAAACCTGCTCACGCTCGCACCCCTGCCCGGGTCGCTCCGGATTATCGACGTCGACGACGCCTGGTTCGCGAGCATGAACGGGACGAGGCCCGTTTTAGAGACCACCTACGATGGCGGCCGTACTTGGAGAATTGTGGATCTGCCTAGCCTCACGCCCACGCCGGCGTCAGCCGGCGACTAGATCCTGACGTATGCGATCAAGGCGCGGGCTTCGGCGATGACCTCGCCGCTCTCCTCCTGCTCGACCGTGGCCTCGCAGAACGCCAGGCGGCGTGTGCGGTGGCGAACCGTAGCGCGGCAGATGAGCCGGCCCGGCTTCGCCGGCCGGTAGTAGTCGACCTTCAGGTCCGCGGTCGTGGTCGTCTCACCCTCGTCGGCAAGGGTGTACGCAACAGTGGCGAGGGTTTCGTCGGCCAGCGTCGCAATCGCTCCGCCATGGACGATCGGCCCCCGGCTGGTCGGAAACCCGTGCGCGTCCGCGGTCAAGTTGCCCTCGATCACGAGCGTGCCGGATCCCGCCTCGATGAGCCTCGCCCCGATATTGGCGATCATGCCGCCCGCGGTCCATTCCTTGTAGAGCTCTGGCAGCGTCCGCAGGCCGAAGGGGGCCTCGCTCACGACGTGAGCTCGCGGTGCAGCTCGAGCACCGGGTCGATGGGCTCGTAGCCCATCTGAGCGTTGATGTGAAGGATCGGCGCGTTGTCGCCGTCGTTCTGCGTGCGGATCCTCTCCACGCCGAGACCGATCGCCTGCGCGATGGTCTCGTACTTGAGCGCCCGCGCGATTCCGCGCCCGCGGACGCTTCGGGCGGTCGTGGTGAAAGCCGTCCAGGGCACGCCCCGCGTCGGCGGGTACTCGATCGCCGACAGGCCGACGATCGCATCGCCCTCGCGGGCGATCCAGAAGCGATCCGCACGAGTGCCCGGATTGTCGAACCACATGTGATGCCACTCGTCGTAGGACAACTTGTGCATGGGCACGGTGGTCGGTATGTCGCGCTCCCCCATTGTCGACATCTCGTACAGCTTGGTCAGCCGGTCCCGATCGGTGTCCCGGTCCAGCGCCAGGAGCCGCACGCCTTCTTTCAGCATGCGCTCGCGGCCCTCCTCGGCACCCGCCAGGAGGCGTTCTCGGTGCGCGGTAAGGTCGAGCTCCCATTGCCGGCCGCGCCGCACCTCGCGGTAACCCCTGCGCTCGAGGATCCGGATCTCGTGCTTGATGTTCTCTCGCACTCGCACCACGCCGATCTCCCCGCCCTCTGCACGCACCCACGACTCGCCCGCGTCTACGAGCTGCACGTAGGACGCGTCGGTCCAGCTCTTCGGATGCAAGACGAAACGCATCGAGCCAAAGCGCGCGGGACTCTTTGCCCATGCCGTGTGGGCCGCCTGGAGGAACGCAATCGCCGAGCCATCGCGTTCGGCCAGCATCCTCGTGACCACCTCGCCCGCCGCAGTGAATGTCCATCGGAACTGGAGCATTTCTGGATCGCGAGGGTCATCGGGGGTCCGCGCTGTCTCCAGGTCCGCGACTTTCACGGCGTCGGCGATGGTCGCAGGCCGTAAATCGAGAACGGCTTGGGCTTTGGCCATCGGCGCCAGACCAGCCTAGCATTGAGCATCGGGTTAATCTCTGCGCCGTGTTTGGGCGCGCGCTGCAGAACGTCTCGGGGCGAGGACGGTCAACGCGATCGGCTTTGCGCATCGCGCTCTCGCCGTCATCGTGGGGCGTGAGCGACATTCCCGAGTGGGGGGAGCAGCTCGAAGCCGAACGCGTCCTGTCTGAGGTCTGGTCGCTGGGCATCTCCGCGATCGAGGCCGGACCGCCCGGCTTCCTTCCGGATCGCAGCGACATGGCCAAGCTTCTCCTGCGCCGGCACTGGCTGCGCGTCGTCTCGGGCCAGGCGCACGCCGTCCTCCATCACCACGACATTCGCGGACCAGAGCTGGCCCATATCGACGGCCACGCCAGCTGGCTCGCCGCCGTCGGCGCAGAGACGCTGGTGCTGTCCGCGATCGCGCCGCGCGGCGCGAGCACGGCGCACGGCATCGTGCTCGACAGCGAAGGCTGGGCGCACCTGCTCCACTCGATCGGATCTGTTGAGCATGTCTGCGCGCAACATCGGCTGCGGCTTGCCGTGCTGCCCCGATTCGGCAGCATGATTCAGGGGCCGTCCGATATCGAGAGGCTTCTGGTCGGCACCGAAGCCGGCCTATGCTTCGACCCCTGCCACCTGATGATGGTGGGAGCCGACCCGCTCGAGGTACTCGAGCTCGCGGCGGGCCGGATCCGTCACGTGCGCCTCAACGATGTGGACGCCGACCTGGCGCGCCAGGTTCGAGAGCATCGAACCGACTATGCGCAGGCGGTGAGCCGCGGGTTGTACAAGGCGTTGGGCGCCGGAGATGCGCGCGTGGAGACCGTGATCGAAAGCCTTGGGCGGTCGAAATACAAGGGCTGGTACGCGATCGACGAGGAGGTCCGGCTCACGGCAGCGGACGACAAGCCGCTGCCCGGCATCAAGCGCGCGCTCGACTACGTGCGGAGGCTCGTGGCCGCTTGATCAGCCGCTAAACTCGGCGGCTCATCCCGGCCCAGTAGGTTTCGCGGAGCTTCCGTTTCAGGAGCTTGCCGGCGGCGTCGCGCGGCAGCTCGTCCACGAAATCGACGGTGCGGGGCTTCTTGTAGCCGGCCAGGCGCCGATCGCAAAACGCAATCAGGTCTTCGGCTGACGCGCTCATGCCCGGCCGCAGCTGCACCACCGCTTTGACAGACTCGCCCCACTGCTCGTCCGGCACCCCGATGACGGCCGCATCCATCACTGCCGGGTGAGCGTGGAGGACCGCCTCGACCTCCGCAGGGTAGATGTTCACGCCCGCCGAGATGACCATGTCGACCATGCGGTCGCAGATGAAGTAGTAGCCCTCATCGTCTCGATAGGCGACGTCGCCCACCGAGAAGAAGCCGTCGTGCAAGCTCTGGCCGGTGGCCTCGGGCCGGTTGTAGTACTCGGCCAGCCATGAGTTGCGGACCATGAACTCGCCAGGAGTGCCGTCAGGGACATCGATGCCATCAGGGCCGGCTAGCCTGATCTCCTGGCCCGGGACGGGGGTGCCGCAGGATCCCGGCTTCCGCAGCTGGTCCTCGGGCCGCAGCACCGTGTTGATGCCGGTCTCGGTCGCTCCGTAGAACTCCCAGAGCACCTGGCCCAGCGCGGCCTCGGCACGCACCTTGAGGGCATGCGGGCAGGGAGCGGCGCCCAGGATCAGCGCGCGCAGCGATGACAGGTCGCGGGGCCGGCGCTCTTGCGCATCGACCAGCCGCTGCAGCAATGTCGGCGCCATGAATGTGGTCGTCACCCGGTGATGCTCGATGAGGTCCAGGGCCCCCTCAGGCTCGAACTTGCGCTGGATGACGTTGGTGGCTCCGAGGACCCCGTGCAGGGTGGCGAAGAACGCGACGGCGCTGTGATATCCCGGCCCGCACACCAGGTGGACGTCGGACTGGTTGAGCCCGAAGATCGAGATCACCTGCAGCACGTTCTCGATGTTCACTCCGTTCGGACGCCAGGCGCCCTTGGGATGGCCGGTGGTGCCCGACGTGTAGATCATCGACGCGCCCAGCCCGCCTGAGCCCGTCGCGCTTGGGGCCGCGTCGGGCGCGGCATCCATCAGATCGCGGTATGACAGCCATCCCTCGGGCCTGGTGCTCCCGGTGGCGACATAGTGCCGTTCGTCGTTCACGTCAGGCCGCGCCGCCTCGACGACCTCGACGTGGTCGTCGTCCGCGCAGACGACTCGCGCGCCCGAATCGTTCAGCAGGTACGCCACCTCGGATCCACGCAGCCTGTAGTTGACCGGGACCGCCACCAGGCTCACACGGCGGAGGCCGCTGGAGATCTCGAACCCGGAGATCGAGTTGAAGGACATGATGGCGACGCGGTCACGGGGCTCGCATCCAAGCTCGCTGAACAAACGGGCGGCCTTGTTGGCGCGCCTGTTCAATGTCGAGAAGTCGACGACGTCGTCACCGAGGATCAGGGCGGGCTTGTTCGGTGTGGCCTCAGCGTGAACCTTGAGAAAATCGATGTCGGCCACGAAACAATCGTAGAACCGCTACTTGCTCGGAGATCCTTTCGCCGTCGGACTCGGCGTCGGACTTACAGCCGGCGCGTTGCATGGCGTATTCGAACCGAGCCCGAAAGTCGATGCGGTCGGAGTCACGCTGCCTGTGATAACCACGCGGTACCTAATGCACCCACCCAGCAGGGCCCAGGTCCCCGACGCCGCCCAGTGATGGAAGACGACCCCGGCCGGCAGCGGCGGGTACTGCTGCAGCACCGCGGCTGTTGGATCCGTGATCGCCGCAATCGGGGATGACTTCGAAGAGTCGAACTGCCACAGGTAAACCTGGGTCAGCGGCCGGGCCTCCGCGGTGTCGGCGGCGGCAGGCAGCTTGGTGGCGTCGAGGAGCGCGTCGACGACGGCTTGCGGCCCGTGGTTGGGCTTGACGAGGGCCAGGCTTTCGCGAGTCAGCGGCGCCGACCAGTCGACGCCGATGATGTTGCTCGCGGCAGGGTATCGATTCACGGGCGGCGCGCCGTCGGCGGCGGTCGCGCTGTAGATCTCGACCTCACCGCCGACCGCCAGCGCGAGCTGCTTGGCATCGGGGCTCCATGCCAGTGCATCCGCGTGGGGCAGCTTGGAGTTCACGTGGCGGGGCGCGGCGGATGGAATCGGGCTCCCGTGCGTGGGCGTTGCCGCGGGTGCCGACGGCGCGCCCGACGCAGGCGAAGGCGAGGCGATCGGGGCCGCTGTGTTGATGGGCTCGATCACGGGTCCCTGGTCGGGCAGCGAGATCGCCGCCAGGGCGCCGTCGGCGCTGATGGCGATGGGTCCGTCCTCCGGTCCCAGCGCCAACGGGAACGGGTTGAGGACGCCGGCGGACGGGTTCAGCCAGTACCACACGCCCGTGCCGACAGCCCGCACTGCGATCAGGCCGTCATTCCCGGGAGCGGCCCCCTCGGTGAAGAGCGCCGCCTGGGCGGGCGGCTTCGCCAGCACCTTCGCGGGTGAGGGCGCGCGGGTCAGGTCGAATGCGTCGGCCTCGTAGTTGGCGCAGCAGCCGACCGTCAAAGCCAGGTAGTGGGAATTGGCGACGAGGCCGAACGGTCCCTCGCTCTGGAGGTCGGCCGACGCCGCCACCGGCTCGATGGCGCCGCTGAAGGGATCGGCGCGGAAGAGCCAGTCGTACGGAACCACACCCGTGGTGGTTCTGCGCTCGGCGGGTCTATCGTCGTGGATCGTGAAATACAGCACCGGGTACTCGAGTCCGGGCGCCGGCGCCCATACCGGCCCGGAGGCCCGGAAAGCGCCGCTGGCGGGAAGGGGCGCCACGAGCACCGATTTGCCCGTCGTTGGATCGAGCACCCCTACTCCCTGGTCGCCGAGGTAGGCGATGAGCCCGCCCGCGAGCGCGCCCTGGACCGGCGCCGGCGAATGGGTTCCACCGCCGGGCGCGCCTCCGCTGCATGCGGTGGCGAGGATCAGCGCCAAGATCGGACCAAGGCGCCACGACATGGGAATTCGCACGTGAATCGCCGATGTTAACGGGCGCAACCGTCCTGGTGTTACCCGGCTCGGGCGCGGCACGTTGCGTGTTCATGGCCAAAATGGCGCTGATCGCGGCCTTGGGGGCGGTTCTCTTCATGGCCTGCGGGTACAATCCCTGCGCCTGCGACGGCTCGGGAACCCTTCCCGTCCAGACCAGTCCTTCCCCTGGGCTCGGTTTCGATGCGGTGGTCACCGAGACCGACACGGCAATCACGATCCAAAGCGGCCAGAAGCTGGAGGTCGTGCTTCACGCCCGATCGGGCATGGCCAACTGGAGCAACGTCAGGTCCAGCGATACCTCGGTGCTGTCTCCGATCGTGAATCCAGCGGCCACGGCCGTCCGGGGCGTCACCCTGGCGGCGTTTCAGGCCCTGACGCCCGGTCGCTCGGACATCACGGCTACGGCCGGGGCCGCGTGCTCTCCGGGTCAGGCGTGCCCCATGTACGTGATGCTCTACTCCGTGACCGTAACGGTGCTACCTAGTCGCTAAGAGCCGGCGGCACGGATCGCGTCGGCCACCGCTTCCAGCTCCGCCCGCCCGGGGGGATGCTCGTAGGTTTTCGAGAAGGTGAGGCTGAAACCGTCTCCGGGGTAGCGCGGGATCACGTGCACGTGGAAGTGGGGTACATCCTGGAAGGCAACCTCGCCGTCCATGACCAGGAGGTTCACGCCGCTCGCTCCCAGTGTCTGCCGCGCGAGGGCGGCCAGCTGGCGCGCGACCTTGAAGGCGCGCATCGCCACGGTCTCGTTGAGGTCGCCCATCAGCACCGCGTGCTCGCGTGGCACCACGAGCATGTGGCCATGCGTGATGGGCTGGATGTCCATGAACGCGATGACGGTGTCGTCCTCGTGGGTGAGGCTCGCGGGCGATTCGCCGCGAACGATGGAGCAGAAAACGCACTCACTCATCGCTGCCAAAGCTTAAGTGACTGTGCAGCCGGCGCAGCCGTCACTCGCCCTGGACCGCTGGCTCGATGGCGTCGGAGGCGGGGACGTCATCGCGCTCGCCATTGAAGCGGTCCGCGTCGTTGAGACCCGCTTCGACCGGCAGGGTTTCGCCGTCGAGGACCACCTCCCCGTTGCCACCGGCCTCCACCGGCACGCGCTGGCCCCGCCGCCGCCTGCGGGCCCGGCGGTCGCCGCGGTGCGGTCTCGACAGGCGCTGCACCTGGGAGCGGATGCCCACGCGCTGGCAGGCGGTCACGACGGCGCCCACGCCCGCGACCAGCCCCTCCTCTCTCGCGTGCTCGAACAGAGGTCCGAACAGGTCGGGAGCGCCGGGGATCACGGTCTTGGAGTCCCCCACGATCACGAGCAGCTTCTTGGCGCGTGAGATGGCGACGTTGACGCGGTTGGGGTCATTCAGGAAGCCGATGGCGGCCCGATCGTTCGAACGCACCAGGGAAAGGATGACCGCGTCCGACTCTCGGCCCTCGAACGCGTCGACCGACTCGATGTCGTCCGGCGGCACGATGCCCTTGAGAGCGCCCTGCAGGCGATTGACCTGCGAGTTGTACATGGCGATCACTGCCAGGTGGGCCTTGCGGACGCGTCGGCGGATGATCGAGGTGATGTCCTTGCAGAGCGCGACCTCGAATTCGTTGGCCACCGAGCGCTGTGCGTCGCGGTACTCGTCTTGCGCGCCGGTGTCCACCCACACGAGCTCGCGGTCGAAAGGCCACGGCAGCGGCATGCGCGGGTGGGGCGCCTCATGGATGAGCTTGCCTTCGTAGAAGAGGTCGGAGACCACGCGGCCGATCGGCTCGCGCATCCGGTACTGCCTTGGCAGCATGATCTTGGAGCTCGCGGGCACCTTGTCCCACATCCACCCGTAGAAGCTGTCGTCGCGGACGACCTCGTCGAGCGGCTGCTCGATCTTGAACGTGGACGCGGCCTCCTCCATGACCGGCGGCAGCTGCTTGAGGTCGCCGATCATCACCCAGCGCTTGGCCAGCGGAAAGAGCGCCAGCGCCTCGTTGGCCCTGACCTTGTTGGCCTCATCGAGGATCAGCCAGTCGAACACCTTGAACCGCAACCTGGAATCGATCGCCAACCGGTTGCACGTGCCGGCGACGAGGTTGTAGGGCTCGAGGTCGTCGCCCTCGACCAACGTGGGCCGGAGGCGGCGCGGCACCTTGCCGGGCTCGGCGATTCGTGCCTGCCGCACATGCGAGAAACCCAGCAGGCGCTCCTGGCCGGTGTCGACCGCGTCGTTGGAGTGCGAGGAGAGGAGGATCGACGCGCCTGGGGTGCGGCCGAGGATGCGGCGGATCGATTCCACGATGGCCGTAGTCTTGCCGGTCCCCGGCGGCCCCTGGATCATGTACAGCTGGCCGGGACGCATCCCCATCACGCGGGCGACGGCCTCGGCCTGCTCCTCGTTCGGGTCGGGCAGGTGGTGGGCGCGCTTGCCGTCGAGCGGGACCCGCGGCGGGCTCCCCAGCCAACCGGTGTCGGCCAGCTCCGCCGCCAGCGCGCCCGTGCGGGGGCTTCCGATCTGCAGCTGGCGGATCACCGACCGCTGCGCCTCGAACATCTCCACGCTCGCGGTCGGCAGCACGATGCCCTCGTCAGGCAGTGGGTCGTAGCGGCGGAAGCTAACCCACAGGTTGGAGCCCTGGACGCGGTCCAGCGACATGCCGCGGTACTCGGGAAACCCGGCCGAGCGGACGGTCAGGGAGTCGATGCCGCGGTAGATCCGGCCGTCGGCGTCGTCGACCAGGTGGAGGATCGCGCGGACGTACTCGCCTCCGCGCATGTCCTCACCGCATTCGGGGCAATGGATCCCGGTCGAGGTCGGCACCTCGGTCTCGCACTTCGGGCATTCGATCCACTGCTCGGTGGCCTCGTAGCGCCGTACCGCCGCTTCGGCGAGCTTCTCGCGGTAGTCGCGCAGGTGCTCGATGAAGCGCAGGGTCGAGTCGAGGATCGGCAGCGTCTTGGCCTTCTCGCGCAGGACGATCGCCGTGAACCCTTCCAGGTCGCCGTCCCACTCCTTGACCAGCTGCAGCTCCTGGTAGCCGATCCGGAGGCGGTTCTTCTCCATCTCGAACTCGCCGTCGAGCTCCTGCCAGTCCGTGATCTCGAGCGCCAGCCCCGTCGGCGTCCGGCCCAGCCTCCCGGTCAGGAGCGTCTGCCGGACCTGGCCGATGAACTCCAGGGGCTTTTCGGGCTTGACGACGGTGTACGTGCCGTCGATGCTCCGCTGCTCCTCGAGGACCTGTCGCAGCAGCTCGGCGCCGCCGGCGGCTTCCAGGGCGGTCACCTTGGCGGCCGCGGGCGTGCCCGGCCGGACGCGGATTCCAAGCCGGCCGGCCTGCACCTCTTCGCCGGGAATATCCGGGTTCCAGAGCATGAGGACGTCGCCGGGGTTGGGCGTGCTCACGTCAAGCAGACCTGAGGGTCGATGCGCGGGTTGGACATGAAATAGGGTTCAACTGAGTTCAAAAAAGGGGTCCCCAGGCGGGACCTAGCACCCCAATGGGCAGGGCCTACGTTAGCACATAAATACCCTCTCCCCGCACGGCAGAGGGGTGCGCCGGGAGCTGGCTTCGCCAGGCCCGGCGCCTCAAGGGGGGAGTTCCCCCCTTTCAACTAGAGGTCTGGAGAGGGGCGTGAGGCGGTCTTGCCGTCCCGCGTATTGCACTATTGACGCGCCGTGTGGAAGAACCGCCTCGAGCCGTACGACATCCTGAGCGAGGACGACGTGGATGCGATCCACGGGCAGGCGATGAGCATCCTCGAGGAGATCGGCGTCGACTTCCTCGACGGACAGGCCCGGGAGGTATTCGGCAAGGCCGGGATGAAGATCGAAGACATGCGGGTGAGGTTCGACCGCGACTTCATCCTGGAAACAGTCGCCAAGACGCCGGCCACATTCGAGCTCCAGGCTCGCAACGCCTCCCGCTCGGTCGTCCTGGGCGGCGACAACGTCGTGACCGCCCCGGTCTACGGGCCGCCGTTCATCACCGACCTGGAGCGCGGGCGGCGTGGGGCGACGATCGAGGACTTCAACAACTTCGACAAGATGGCGCAGGCCATTGACCAGATCCACTGCGCCGGGGGCACGACCGTCGAGCCGGAGGACCTGCCGCTGGGCTCGCGGCACCTCGACATGGTGTATTCCCACATTCGCTGGACCGACAAACCCTTCATGGGCAGTGTCATCTCGCGTGAGAACGCCAGGGACACGATCGAGATGGCCGCGATCGTCTTTGGTGGCCGGGATCGCATCGAGAAGACGCCCGCGGTGATCAGCCTCGTCAACGTCAACAGCCCGCTGCGATATGACGACCGCATGCTCGGTGCGCTGCTCGAGTATTCGGAGGTCGGCCAGCCGGTCATCGTCACGCCTTTCCTGATGGCGGGCGCCATGTCGCCGATGGGCCTCGCGGGCACGCTGGCGCAGCAGACCGCCGAAGCCCTGGCGGGCATTGCGCTCGTGCAGCTGATCCGCCCAGGGACGCCGAGCGTGTACGGGTCTTTCCTCACCAACACGGACATGCAGTCCGGCAGCCCCGCGTTCGGCACGCCCGAGTCGGCGATGGGAATCCTCGCGAGCGCGCAGATGGCGCGGCACTACAACCTCCCCTTCCGGGGCGGAGGGGCGCTGACCTCGTCCAAGGCACCCGACGCACAGGCGGCCTACGAATCGATGATGTGCATGTGGCCGACCATCCTCGGCCGCGTGAATTTCGTGCTGCACGCGGCCGGCTGGCTGGAGAGCGCATTGCTCGCCTCGTACGAGAAATTCATCATCGACGTCGAGGCGCTGCGGATGTTCGAATGGATCCTGGGCCATGGCATCTCCGTGGACGCTGAGGGCCTGGCGATGGACGCCATCCGTGAGGTCGGGCCGGGCGGGCACTTCCTCGGCGCCGAACACACCCTCCGCAACTACCGCACCGGCTTCTACCGGCCGTGGATCTCGTCGACCGAGAACTTCGACCGCTGGAACCGGTTTGGCGCGAGGACGGCGGACGTGGTCGCGGCCGAGAAATGGAAGCAGGTGCTGGCGGAGTATCCCGACCCGGGCATCGATCCGGGGGTCGACGAGCAGCTGAAGGAGTTCGTCGCCAGGCGCAAGCAGGAGCTGGGCGACGACTGAACAGCAGGCCCGCAAGCGCCTGGGCTATCTCTTGTCCAAGATCGCATCTCCGGCCCCGGCGCCCGCGAGCGGATCAGCGACCGCGGCCGTCGTGGCAGCGGCGGCGGCTCTCTTGCAGAAGGTGACAAGGCTTTCGGGGAAGCAATGGCCGGAGGCGGCCGAGATCCACGGGCGCGCCGAGCGGCTGCGCCTGCAGAGCGAGGAGCTCATCGAGCAGGACTCGTTGGCGTACCTCGACTATGTCGAAGGGGTCCGCTCGGGACACGGCGTTGCCGGCGCCCAGGCCAGAACGATCCAGATCCCGCTCGAGATCGCGAGAGCCGCCGCCGAGGTCGCTGAGCTGGCCGAGCAGTCGGCGTCTTTGGGGAACCCGAAGCTGCGAGCCGACGCGGTGGTGGCGGCGATGCTTGCTTCCGCCGCGGCGGAAGCGGCGGCGTACCTGGTCGGAGTCAATGTGAAAGAGGCCGCCGGTGGCGGCCGGCTGGGCGAGACCGCCGACGTCCGCCTGGAGGAGGCGCGGAGACTGGCGCTCGAGGCTAGCGGGAGGCTTCGGCCGCCAGGCGCTCGAGGCTCCGCAGGTGGTCCCGGTCGTGGTCGAGCGCGACCCGCAGGTAGCCGTCGACGGTGAGCTCGCCGAATTTCTTGTGCACGCCCACGCAGCTCCGTTCCTCTTCGTTCAAAGCGCGCACGAAGTCGATGAGCCGGTTGCGGGTGTCTGCCCACTCCGACAGAGCGCTCTCCAGCGAGATGCCGTCGAAGTCCCTTTCGTCGTTGCTGTAGAACTCGAACTCCGGGCGCTCGCCCGCCGCCATCGCCCGGATGCGCGGCTCGAAGCATTCTTTCTCGGTGGTGGCCAGGTGGGCTGCGATGTCACGCAGCGTCCAGGCGCCGACGCGCCCCGGGTGGTCGTCCGTGACGAGCTGCGTCATCGCGACCATCAACTGCTGGCTGGCTTTCAGCTCCTCCAGCAAGGTGTCGGTCACGCGGACGTCTCGGGCTTCATGAGCCGATCGCGGGGGTTGGCGGCGTCGAGCTCGGCCATCACCTCGGCCAGCACCTCCTCCGGCGTGCCGGCCTTCTCTTCGACCGGGCCCCAGCGCCAGCCGTCGAGGTAGGCGTCCATGTCGGTCGAGCCATCCTTCATGGCATACGCGTCGATGGCGACCTGGAAGCGGTCGGGCATCATGCGCTTGACCCGGGCGTCGCCCTCCCAAGCCTTGACCTGCGACGGAATGTGCTTCCAGAACATGACCTGATAGGAAGCCAACGCTTTCAAGCCTCAACGAGGTCGGCCAATCTTGTCTCCAGCTCGCCCAGTCCGACGTCGTTGATCTCGAGCGGCAGTCCCAGGTAGGCGGCGATCTCGGCGGCCTTGTCCGTCAGGCGGGCGTTCGGCACCTGGCGCAAATAGAGCAGCGCCTCGTAATTGCCGAACAGCATCTGTTTGAGCTCCGGGTGCCGATCCAGCCCGAGGCCGCGCACGACCGCGCGCTCGAAGTTGCGAACCAGCCAATCGGTGAGGAAGAAGGTCCCCGGGCGCTCCTTGCTGACGCGCTCGAACAGACCCGCTCCGGCGAGCATCTCGTAGCAATGCGGGCCGCGCACGCGCGAGGCGCCGACCTCGTCGAGGATCGGCTCCAGCTTTCCATTCATGCCGCAGTCGCCGTACACGACCACGAGGTGCTCGTAGCGAGGGCGCAGCTCATGCAGCTTCTCGCGCAGCTCCTCGACGATGCGACTCGGGTACAGGTGCAGGAGCGCCGAGACGCCGTAGATGTCGACGTCCCAGCCGCGCCGGTCGACGATGTCCTTGACCTCTTTGCCGAGGGCGCCGCAGATGACAAAGGCCGTGGTCATCCGACGAGCTCCAGGTCCGGGAAGCGAAGGACCTCGACGAATGCGTCATTGAAGTCGGAGCGGCCAGAGAGCTCGACGTATTCGATGCGCGACGGGAGCTCGAAGGCCACCTGGCGCTCGCGGTACGAGAGCAAGGCGATCTTGGCGCCTTCGCCGGCGGAGTTGCCGACTGCGATGATCTTGTCGACGTCGACGTCCGGCACCAACCCGATGATCTTGGCGCTCTCGGGGTTGAGGTACGACCCGAATGATCCGCCGAGGTAGATCTCATCCAGGTCGGAGGCGGCGACTCCCAGGATGCCCATCAGGATCTTGATCCCGGTCGCGATCGAGCCCTTGGCGAACTGCAGCTCGCGCACGTCGCGCTGGCTCAGGTAGACGCCGTCTGCGAGCAGGAACGCGCGGACGCCCTCGACCTCGATGAGGCGGTCGGCGAGCGGATGATTCGGGACGTCGGCTGCGGACAGCATGCGGCCCGAGTGTTCGAGCAGGCCCACGTTCAGCAGCTGCGCGACCGCGTCGACCAGCCCCGAGCCACACAAGCCCAGCGGGCGCACGTCACCTCCGATGACCTGCAGCTCGACGCCGTCGCCGAGCTGAACGCCTTCGATGGCGCCATCGGTTGCGCGCATGCCGCACTTGATCTGGCTGCCTTCGAATGCGGGCCCGGCCGGGGCCGCGGTCGCGAGCGTGCGCTGGCTGCTCCCGATCACGATCTCGCCGTTCGTCCCGACGTCGACGAATACACGCACCTTGTCCTCGCGCGCGATGTTCGTCGCGAGCACGCCCGACACGATGTCGGCGCCGACGTAAGCGCCCAGCGCGGGCAGCGTCTGGAGGTAGCCGGCCGGGTGAATCCGGAGGCCCACATCCCTTGCGGGGACGCTCAGCGCATCCATGAAAGCGGGCGTGAACGGCATCATCGATATCGGCGTCGGGTCGATGCCGAGCAGGAGGTGGAGCATGGTCACATTTCCGACCACAACCGCCTCATACGTGCGCTCAGGCGAAACACCTGAACCGCGATAGAGGTCGTCGAGGATCCCGTTCATGGTCTGCACGACCGCGACCTTCAGCTCGTCGATGCTGTCGGTCCCGTTCATGGCGTGGCTGATCCGCGAGATGACGTCGGCGCCGAAGGGCGCCTGGCCGTTGAGCGTCGAGCTGACCGCGGCGGCCATGCCGGTGCGCAGGTTCATCAACGTGCCGACGAGCGTGGTCGTGCCGACGTCGAAGGCGACTCCGAAGCATTCCTCTGTGGTGTCGCCGGGCTCGACCGCGACGAGATGCTCGCCCGCCAGCACCGCCGTGACCTTGAAGCTGGCCTCCCGCAACGTCTTGGGCAGCGTGCGAAGAACCGGAACGCTAGCGGACATGTCGTGCCCTTCCGCGGTGAGGGCGTCGCGGAGACGGGTGACGTCGCTGCGCTGGTCGTGGAGGTCCGGCTCTGTCAGCTCCAGGTAAACCTTGCGGACGTTGGGGTCGATGATGACCAGGCGGCTGAGGCCCATCGTCGCGGCCTTGGGCACGCGAAGGAGCTGCGGAACCTCGCACGTGATGTCTTCGTAGATCCGCGCCTGGCACGAGAGGCGCCAGCCGTTCTCCACCTCGTCCTTGCGAAGGAGCCGATGGTCGGCGGCGGTGACCTCGCTGGCGCCCTCGAGCACTCGAACCTTGCACTTGCCGCAGGTCCCGCGCCCGCCGCAGGTGGAATCGATGGGCAGGCCGATCCAGTGCGCCGCGCTGAACAGGGTGGTTCCGGGCGGCACTCGGGTGGTCCGGTCGAAGGGCTGGTAGGTCACCTCCAGCTTGCGCTGGATCATTTGGAGGACGCCTGGGCAAGGTCCGCCCGATAGCTCGCGATCCAGCGCATCGCGTACTCGTCGTGGCCGAGCAACAGGTCGCCGGCGAGGACAGCCCTGCGCACCTCGGGCACAAGCGGGTTGGTGATCGCGCAGGTCAAGCCCGCGTGCATCGCCAGTGGCAGGAACGCGGCGTTGACGGTGGCCCGATCGGGCAACCCGAACGAAACGTTCGAGGCCCCGCACGTCATGTTGTTGCCGAGCTCGTTGCGGATCAGGCGCATCGTTTCCAGCGTGATGAGGCCGCAAGTCGGGTCGGCCGCGACCGTCATGGCGATGGGGTCGATGATCACGTCCTCCTGAGGGATGCCGTATTCGGCCGCGCGCTCGATGATCCGGCGCGCGATCGCGAGCCGCTCCGCAGGCACCATCGAGATCCCGGTTTCGTCATTGGCCATGCCGATCACGGCTGCGCCGTGCTTCTTGACCAGGGGCAGGATGCGATCCATCCGCTCGTCCTCAGCCGTCACCGAGTTGACCAGCGCCTTGCCTTCGTATGCGGCCAGCGCGGCCTCCAGCGCCTCCATGACAGAGGAGTCGATGCAGATGGGGAGGTCGCTGACCTCGCTCACAGCCTTGATCGCGGCGACGAGCAGCGCCGGCTCGTCGATGGCGGGGATGCCGGCGTTCACGTCCAGCATGTGCGCGCCGGCGGCGGCCTGCGCGATCGCGTCGGCCCGGACCCGGTCCATGCGGCCTTCCTTCATCTCGGCGGCGAGGACCTTGCGACCGGTCGGGTTGATGCGCTCGCCGATCACGACGAACGGCCGGTCGATCGAGACGACGACCTCGCGGCTGCGCGAGCGGAGGATTGTGTCCAACGAGCTCAGCCCTTTTTGAGCGTTTCGTCGATCAGCTTGACGGCCTGCTCCAATGCCTGAGCGCCGTGCGAGGTCTCGCTTCTGTCGCCCACGATCTCCTTGGCCATCCGGGTGGCCATCGATGCATCGGGCGCGTAGCTGTCCGCGCCCACATGCTTGGCGTACTCGGCGGTCACGGGCGCGCCGCCGACCGCGATGTGGACCTTTTCTCGAAGCCCGGCCTTGGTGATGGCGTCGATGTTGACCTTGAACATCGGCATCGTGGTGGTCAGGAAGGCTGAGAAGCCGATGACATCCGGATTGTGCTGCTCGATCGCGGCCACGAACTTCTCGGGCGGCGTGTTGACGCCGAGGTCGAACACCTCGAAGCCCGCGCCCTCGAGCATGATCACGCAGAGGTTCTTGCCGATGTCGTGGATGTCGCCCTTGACGGTCCCGATGACATAGCGGCCGACCGGCTGGGCGCCGGTCTCCGCGATCAGCGGACGCAGGATCACCAGGGCGCCCTGCATGGCGCGCGCGGCGATGAGCATCTCGGGGACGAAGAAGTCGCCCTTCTCGAAGCGCCTGCCGACTTCTTCCAGGGAAGGGATGAGGGCCTTGAACAGGATGTCCATCGGGTCCATGCCCAGCTTCAGCCCCTCTTCGGTGAGGGCCTTCACCTCGGGCGCGTGTCCGTTCAGCGTGTGGTCGAACAGGCCGGCTCTGATCTCTTCTTCTCGGCTCATCGGGCCTCCTTCCTGTTGCGCATCGCCCAACTGATGCTCAGAGTCCAACAAGAATACCCCTATCGTATTATGTTGCGCAGTGAGCAACGACCCCCGCGAAGCGGCCGTGATCCGCTCGGTGGATCGAGCGATCGCGATCCTGGACCTGCTCGCCCATGGCGCCCGGCCGGAAAACGGCGGGTCGCGCGAACTCCCGGTTTTCGGGGGGTTGTCCGGCGCCGAGGTGGCACGCGAGCTGGGCGTGCACCGCTCGACTGCGCTCCGCCTGCTCGGCACGCTCGAGCGCCACGCCCTCGTCGAGCGAGACCCCAGGACCGCCAGGTACCGGCTCGGCCGCCGGCTGCCGCAGCTGGCCAGGGTCGTCACCGGAGAGCTCGACCTCCGTTCGGTCGCGCGCCCTGTGTGCGAGAGCCTGGCCGCCTCGACAGGCGAGACGGTGACGCTAGACGTCCTCGACGGCGATGAGATCGTCCCCATCGAGCAGTGCACGGCGTCGACGGCCTTTGTCAGCGTCAACTGGCTTGGGCGCCGGACGCCGGTTTACTGCACGGCGAGCGGCAAGGTCGTGCTTGCTTTCGCCCCCGATCCGATCCGGCAGCGGTTGCTGGCCCGCCCTCTCGAAGCGCGGACACCGAGGACGATCGTCGACGTGGCCGAGCTGGAGAAGCAGCTCGCAGCGACGCGCGAGAGCGGCTACGCCCGCACGTTCGAGGAGCTCGAGGTGGGCCTGGACGCGATCGCCGCGCCCGTCTACTCGGCGGAAGGCGAGGTCCTGGCAGCGATCGACGTCTCGGGGCCTGCCCACAGGCTGCAGGCCGGCGGAGGCCCGGACTTCGTGGACCTCACCCGCGACGCGGCGGCGGACCTTTCGCGGCGCCTCGGCTATCGCGGCCGCGCCTCCCGGTGAGCCCCGCCGTTTAACCAACGCTTAACGCAAAAGCACCCATCCGGCTCTGATTCACTCCTTGCAATGTCTCCGTGGCAGGTGCATCCTTGACGCGATATATCGGTTGTCGCCGCGTCTTGCACAGGCGCATGTCATCCGTCATTTGGGGAGAGAGGAATGAACTGGCGATATCAAATCCGTGGTCTTGGCGTGGCCGTCGCGACGCTGTTGGTGGTGGCCGCTTGCGGCTCGTCGGGTGGCGGCGCCGGGGCCTGCACGACCGCCAAGACGGCGACCTCAGCAGCCGCTTGCGGTGGCATGGACAGCCTGGTCGCCGCCGCGAACGCCGAGGGCAAGCTCAATGTCATCGCGCTGCCGCGGGACTGGGCCAACTACGGCGCCGTCCTCGACGCATTTGCGGCGAAGTACCCCAGCATCAAGATCACGTCGGACAACCCGACCGGCAGCAGCCAGGACGAGGTCAACGCGGTGCAGCAGCTCGGCACGAGCAGCCGCGCACCAGACGTGCTCGACATCGGAATGTCGGTGGCGCTCGCGAACCTCACCCTGTTCGCCCCGTACAAGGTCGCGACGTGGGGGGACATCCTCGACGCGCAGAAGGAGCCGACCGGCCTGTGGTTCCAGGACTATGGCGGCTACATGTCGATTGGCTACGACTCGAGCAAGGTGCCTACCGTCACAGCGGTGTCGGACCTGCTCGGTTCCGCATTCAAAGGCAAGGTGGCGCTGAACGGGGACCCGACGAAGGCCAACGCCGCCCTGAACGGTGTCATGATGGCGTCGCTTGCCAACGGTGGCACGGTCGACGACATCAGCAAGGGAGTCGACTTCTTCCACCAGCTCAAGCTGAAGGGCAACTTCGTCCCGGTCCAGGCGACCACGGCAACCGTCAAGAACGGGACCACCCCGGTGGTGCTCGACTGGGACTACCTGTCCGCGACGCACGGCACTGACGTCCCGACCTGGAAGGTGTTCGTTCCGTCGAACGCCATCCTCCTCGACTTCTACGCGCAGGCGGTCAGCAAGACGGCGCCTCACCCGGCCGCTGCACGGCTGTGGGAGGAATTCCTGTACTCCGACGCCGGCCAGAACCTCTGGCTGAAGGGTCTCGCTCGACCCGTCCGCATGGCGGCGATGCAGAAGTCCGGAACGATCGACACGGCGGCCGCTGCGGCGCTCCCACCGGCGAACGGCACTCCGATCCGCCTGACCCCTGACCAGGCCACGGCGGCCAAGGCTTACCTGGCCAGCCACTGGGCGGCGGCGATTTCTTGACAGCTGCCGGCAATCCGGCTGTAACCGGCGTCGGCCGCCCGATGATGGGCGGCCGGCGCCTCTCGCTTACCTGGGTCGGCGCGGTTCCGTTCCTCGCTTATGTCGGGGTCTTTCTCTTTTTGCCGACCGCCATCATCGCGGTGGGCGCCTTCTTCAGCGAGAGTGGGTTCACCCTTTCCAATTTCGCCAACCTGTCCCGGTCCTACATCGTCACCGCCACCATCAACAGCATCATCCTGTCGGCGGTAACGGCGGTCGCCGGCGCTGTCCTGGGAGCTGTGCTGACGTACGCGATCGCGACCGGCAACCCCAAAGGGGTGGTGCGCCGGATCGCAGTGTCAGCGTCCGGCGTCCTCGCACAGTTCGGAGGCGTCACGCTCGCGTTCGCGTTCATCGCCACCATCGGTCAGGCGGGCTTCGTCTACCTCTGGCTGGCTCAACACAATCTGGACATCTACGCCAACGGCATCTGGCTCTTCGAGCTTCGAGGGCTGGAGCTGGTTTACCTGTACTTCCAGATCCCGCTGATGGTCCTCGTCTTCCTGCCTGCTGTCGACGGCATCCGCCCGCAATGGCGCGAGGCGACCGAGAGCCTCGGAGGCGGATCGTGGCATTACTGGCGTTATGTCGCCGGCCCGTTGCTAGCGCCCGCCTTCCTCGGGGCGACCCTGCTGCTGTTCGCCAACGCGCTGTCCGCGTACGCGACGGCTGCCGCGTTGGTCAACCAGGGCGGCGTCATCCTGCCGCTGCAGATCAGCAACGCCATCACGAGCGAGGTCGGCTTGCACGAACCCGGATTCGCCAAGGCCCAGGCCGTGGTGCTCATCGCGATCGTCGCGATCGTCACCGCTCTCTACGGGATTCTCCAGCGGCGGACGGCGAGGTGGCTGACGTGATCCGGGCGAGAAGGGCGAAGCTTCGGCTCTTTCGCATTGTGACCTTCCTGCTGTTTGGCGCCTTCTTCATCGTGCCGATCTACGCCATGTTCGAGTTCTCGACGCGTGGAAACGGCGAAAACGCACCGCGCACGCTCGACAACTGGAAGGCGATCGGGACTTATCCCGACATGGTCGCGGGCATCGTCAACTCGCTCGAGCTCGCCGTCATCACCTCGATCGCAAGCCTCGTCGTCCTCGTGCCGACCATGGTCTGGGTGCGGCTGCGCCTGCCCAGGCTTCGCCGCGTGATCGAGCTGATCTCCCTGCTCCCGCTGACAATCCCGGCCATCGTGCTCGTGGTCGGTTTCTCGCCGATGTACCAATGGATGGGCAACAACTTCAGCGACTCGATCCTCACGCTTTCCTTCGCATACGCGATCCTGGTGCTGCCCTATGCATACCGAGCTCTCGATGCGGGCCTGGCGGCGATCGACGTCAAGACGCTGTCGGAGGCGGCGCGAAGCCTGGGCGCGGGCTGGCCGACGGTGATCTGGCGCGTCATCGTCCCCAACATTTCTTCTGCCCTCTTGAACGCCGCGCTGTTGTCCGTGGCCCTGGTCCTCGGCGAGTACACGATCGCGAACAACCTTCTGTATCCCAACCTCCAGGTGTCGCTAGTGTCTCTGGGGCGTACCAACGCCGGCGTTTCGATCGCAGTCGCTGTGGCCTCCCTGCTCTTCGCCTTCGCGCTGCTGATCGCGATCTCATTTGTCGGCCGGCCTCGCCGAATGCGCTCGGAGGTAGCCTGATGTCGACCACACGGCCCGGCATTGAAGTCCGGCTCGAGAACCTCAGCCGTCGCTACTCGGGCGTCACCGCACTCGATGGCCTGAACCTCACCATGGCGCCAGGCGAGCTGGTGGCCCTGCTCGGGCCATCGGGCTGCGGCAAGACCACGGCGCTGCGCCTGGTGGCTGGCCTGGAGGACGCCGACGGCGGCCGCGTTGTCATCGGGGGGCAGGACGTCACCAATGTCCCGGCCAACAAGCGCGAGATCGGCATGGTGTTTCAGGCCTACTCGCTGTTCCCGCACATGACGGCGATGCAGAACGTGGAATTCGGCATGCAGCTGCACGAAGTTGGCGTTGCGGAGCGCCGGAAGCGTGCCGTTGACATGCTCGACCTGGTCGGGCTCTCGGCCCACGTCAACAAATACGCGAACCAGATGTCAGGCGGCCAGCAGCAGCGGGTGGCGCTGGCGCGGGCGCTGGCGATCGAGCCTAAGGTGCTTCTGCTCGACGAGCCACTGTCCGCCCTCGACGCCAGGGTGCGCGCCCGCCTGCGCGATGAGATCCGCCGCGTCCAGCTCGAAGTTGGGACCACGACTCTGTTCGTGACGCACGACCAGGAGGAGGCGCTCGCGATCGCAGATCGCGTCGGCGTGATGAATGCGGGGCACATCGAGCAGCTGGGTCCACCGACCGCGATCTACTCGCGGCCGGCCACGCCGTTCGTCGCCGAGTTCGTCGGCCTGACCAACCGCCTCGCGGGCGTCGTCAGGGGCGGGGAGGTCGAGGTGCGCGGCAAGCGCTTGCCCCTGGTGAAACCGGACTCAACCGAAGGCCCGGCCATCGCTCTGGTTCGGCCCGAGGCCGTGTCCGTGGCCGCAGACGGCGACATGAGCGCGGGCCCGCTGGTCGGCAGCGTCATATCCACCGTGTTTCTCGGGGCCACCAGCCGTGTCACCGTCGACCTCGGCGACATCACGGTGCTGGCGCAGCTGCCGACATCCGAGGTGGGTGCGATTACGACAGGGACGAAGGTCAGGCTGTCACTGCGGACGGATCCGGTTCTGATCGCGAGAGACGAAAAAGCCGCGACCGAGGCTTGACGGATCCTTCGGTCCTGAGTCACCAGCGGCGGCTGGTGGCGGGTCGTGCTCTTCGAGCCGGTTCGCGCGCTGCTTACCGGGCGGTCGAGGCGGCGGAAGGCGAGACGCACCAGGTCCGCCATGACCTGGAGGGCTCATCTGGTGAGCAGCGCGTGCACGTCGGCGAGGTCCTTGCTTGCATCGCACACCTGACCGACCTGCACGTCACTGATGTGCAGTCGCCGGCGCGATTCGAGTTCATCAATCGCGAATACGCCGACCCGCGCTTCCGCGAGCTGCTCCCCATGCACCGGCCCCAGGAGGCGCTGAACGCCCACGCCATCGCCGCGATGGTCCGCACCCTGAACGCGATCGGCGGTGCGCCGATCACCGGGCATCCGATCGACCTCGCGATCATGTCGGGCGACGCTGTCGACAACGCGCAACGGAACGAGCTGGCGGCGTTCGCGGCGCTTCTCGACGGAGGCCAGGTCCGAGCTGATTCCGGCGGCGAGCGCTACGAGGGGGTGCAGTCGCCCGGCTGGCCCGACGATTTCTTCTGGAAGCCCGACGGTGCCGTCAAAGGTGAAGACCTGATGCGGGCGGCATACGGATTTCCTCTCATCCCAGGCCTGCTGGAGCGTGGCCTGCGTCCGTTTCAATCAGCCGGGCTGCGAATGTCGTGGCTGGGCTGCCATGGCAACCACGAAGAGGTGGCCCAGGGCGTCGGCATCGTGACGCCGGCGCTGGCGGCGGCGATGGTCGGGTTCCACAAGCCGATTGCCCTTCCGGACGGCCTGGATCGGGACACCGTCATCGAGACCTTCGTCCGCCGGCCGGAAGCGTTCATGGCAGGTGCTGACCTGCCGGTCACACCGGACGCGGACAGACGACCCTTCACCCGTCGGGAATTCAACGCCGCCATCCGTAGAGAAGGCACGGCGTACTACGTCCATGACACGCCGGCCGTGCGATTCGTCGTCCTGGACACGGTCTGCACCGCGGGCGGTGCGGACGGCTGCATCGACGAGGACCAGGTGCGCTGGCTCGAGCGGCGGCTGCAAGAAGCGCGCGACCGGCTAGTCGTGATCACGTCGCACCACACGCTCGACACGATGGGCAACAAGCGATGGGCCGGCGGGTCGCGATACGTCGACGCGGGCGATGTGATCGACCTCGTACACGCGGCGGGCAACGTCGTGATGTGGCTCAACGGCCACATCCACGGCAACGCGATCAGGCCGCGCCCGGACCCGCGCGGGAACGGCCACGGGTTCTGGGAGGTGACGACCTCCTCACTCGTCGACTGGCCATGCCAGGCGCGACTGGTCGAGCTGTTCGACGCCGGAGATGGTCTCCTGGCCATCGCGTGCACGATGGTCGATCACGTCGGCCCGGCCGATCCGGCGAGCGCCGTCGAGCCGGACCAGCTGGCCGGGCTGCATCGGGAGGTGGCGGGCAACGTGCCCATCGCCGGCTTCGACTCCGGCCGGGACGGCACACCCCTCGACCGGAACGTGATCCTTCTCGTCCGCTGGCCGCCGAGCGGCTGATTTGGTTCACGCCCCTCTCCCCGCCCCTCTCCCCTTGCGGGGAGAGGGAGCATGCGTTGCGCAGAGCGCGACAGTACCGTATAGTGCGACATCGAGGGCAGATGTGGTGAGCGGTCGCGTGCGTTCGAGTGCGGGGGCGCCGGCCCGGCTGCTGGGTCGCATCGGACTCACCGACGAAACCACCCGCCAGGGCCTGATCGCCTTTCTGCAGACACCCCGCTACGAGGTGCTTCCGACCGAAAGCGTCGAGGAGCTCGTCGTGGCCCATGTACCGAAAGAGGTGACCCTCACCGTCACCGCGTCGCCACGGAGGGGCATTGACGCCACCGTCTCCCTGGCGGAGAGGCTCGCGAAGCGGGGCTACCAGGTGGTCCCGCACATCTCCGCACGCTTGATCAGGGACCAGGCGCACCTGAATGAGGTGCTGGCCCGAGTCGCCGCCATCGGCCGGCGCGAGGTTTTCGTCGTGGCGGGCGATGCGAAGGAGCCGGCCGGGGATTTCCCGGACTCGGTGTCGCTGCTCGAGGCGATCAGCGCCGAGCCGCACGGCCTGCGCGAGATCGGCATCACCGGCTATCCGGAACGGCACAGCTTCATCGAGGACGACCTCACCATCCAGGCGATGTGGGACAAGCGGCGCCTCGCCACCTACATCGTCAGCAATCTTTGTTTCGACCCGAGAGTCGTGAAGAAATGGGTCGCTCGCGTCCGGCGCCGCGGCGTCCAGCTGCCGATCCATGTAGGTCTTGCCGGCGTGGCCGACCCCGCCAAGCTTCTGCGCGTCTCCACGCGCATCGGTCTCGCCGATTCGGCCCGGTTCCTCCGCGGCCATTCCAACTGGTTCATGAGAATGGTCCAGCCCGGCGGCTACGACCCCGAGCGTTTCGCGAGCGGATTGCTGCCGGACCTGGCCGCACCCGAGCGGAAGGTCGCGGGTCTGCATTTCTTCACCTTCAACGAGATCGAGGCCACCGAGCGCTGGCGCCAGGAAACGCTGGCCCGGCTGCGGGCCGCCTGAAAAGGAGGGGAGCCTTGGCTGTCACATTCCCAAACGACCTCGACATCGCGCGCCAGGCGCGCCTTTTGCCGATGCCGGAGATTGCGACCAAGATGGGCATCGGTCCGCATCTCCTCGAGCCATACGGCTACGACGTGGCCAAGATCCGGCTCGAAGCCATCGACGAGCTGGCGGACCGGCCGGAGGCGAAGTACGTCGTGGTCTCTGCGATCACGCCGACGCCATTGGGCGAAGGCAAGACGACGACCACAGTCGGCCTGGGGCAGGCGCTGTCATACATCGGCAAGCGGGCGACGGTGGCCATCCGCCAGCCCTCAATGGGTCCGACATTCGGCATCAAGGGCGGCGCTGCGGGCGGAGGCTACAGCCAGGTCGTGCCGATGGAGCGATTGAACCTGCACCTCACGGGCGATACGCACGCCATCACCGCGGCCCACAACCTGCTCGCGGCGATGATCGACAACCAGATCCATCATCACGAGGCGCTCGTCGACCGAGACAGCGTCACGTGGCGACGCGTGCTCGACGTGAGCGATCGGGTCCTTCGCAACGTCATCGTCGGCCTTGGCACGCGCGAGGACGGGGTGATTCGCTCCACGGGCTTCGACATCACCGCCGCGTCCGAGGTGATGACGGTGCTTGCGTTGACGACATCGTTGCGCGACATGCGCGAACGTCTCGGCCGAATCGTGATCGGCAACACGACCAATGGCAAGCCGATCACCGCCGAGGACATCTTCGCGGCCGGAGCCATGACCGTCATCCTGCGGGACGCGATCAAGCCGAACCTCATGCAGACGCTCGAGAACACGCCGGTGCTCGTGCATGCGGGCCCGTTCGGCAATATCGCGACCGGCAACTCGTCGGTGATAGCCGACCTGATCGGCATCCACTGTGGAGACTTCCTCGTCACCGAGGCGGGCTTCGCGGCCGACATGGGCGCCGAGCGCTTCTTCAACATCAAGTGCCGTGCCTCCGGGTTGGCTCCCGACGCGGCAGTGGTGGTGGCCACTGTCCGGGCGCTGAAAGTTCACTCCGGCCGGTTCAAAGTGGTGGCCGGCAGACCGCTGCCGCCGGAGATGGTGAAGGAAAACCCTGACGACGTATGGGCGGGCGCCGACAACCTGCGCAAGCAGGTCGAGAACATGCGCCTGCATGGCGTGACGCCGGTGGTTGCCATCAATGCGTTCCCCACCGACCACCCGTCCGAGCAGGCTGCGGTCCGCGAGATCGCCGAGGAAATCGGGGTCCGATCCGCCGTGTGCACCAACTTCGTTGATGGGGGCAGGGGCGCCACCGACCTTGCCGAGGCAGTCGCCGACGCGGCCGCCGAACCCAGCACGTTCCGCTTCCTCTACCCACTCGAGGCAACTCTCCGCGAGAAGATCGAGACGATCGCGACCAAGGTCTACGGCGCCGACGGAGTCGAGTATTACCCGCCCGCGGCCCAGCAGCTCGACTCGTTCGAGCGCAACGGCTTCGGCAAGCTCTGCGTATGCATCGCCAAGACGCATCTCTCGATCTCGTCGGACCCCAAGCTCAAGGGCGCCCCCAAGGGCTGGAAGCTGCCCGTGCGCGAAGTCCGAGCGTCGGTCGGCGCCGGCTTCGTCTACCCGATCTGCGGCGAGATGCGCACCATGCCGGGTCTCCCATCCCAGCCCAACGCCATCCGAATCGACATCGACGATCGCGGTGAGATCGTCGGGCTTTCCTAGACGATCAGGGCGAAATCGTCGGCCTCGAGGTGGTGAGCCTGGCGGCTGTGGCCCCACTGGCGGCCGCGGGCTTGTTCGGACTCGTCTCCGGTTTCAACGACGGCGGCAACCTGATGGCGTCGTTCACCTCCGGACGCCTCGTCACTCCTCGTGTCGCCGCGGCGCTGCTCCTGCTCAGTGTTGCCGGCCCGCTGGTGATCGGCAGTGCTGTAGCCCAGACGATGGGCACGAACGTCATCGATCTCCGCGGCCAGGGCGAGCTCGACTACGTCCTCATCACGTTGTCCTCGATCAGCGTGGTTCTGCTCTCGTGGCGAATCGGCATACCGACGAGCATGACCCTGGCTCTTGTCGGCGCGATGCTGGGTTGGGTGGCGGCGAGCGGCGAGCTGGGCCTCATCCATTGGCCCGGCGTGGCACGGATTCTGCTCGGGATGCCGATCTCCGTTTTGGGCGGCGGGCTGCTCGCGCTCGTGCTTTACGCGGGAGTCCGGCGTTTCCTGGGTGGTCGATCGCACGCATCGATCCTCGGCCTGGCGCGATTTCAATTCGCGACGGCGGGCATCCAAGCCTTCGCGTACGGCGCCAACGATATGGAAAAGACTGTCGGTCTCATCGCTGTCGGGTTGTCATTCCCGAATCACGGCCAACCCGTGGTCTTCTCAGCACCGACGCCTATCATTGGCGCATTCATCCTGTTTTTTCTCGGCGCAATTTTTGGAGGATCGCGGGTCGCTCGGCGCATCGGGTCTGGAGTGCTCAAGGTGCGTCCGATGCAAGCGCTCGCTCAACAGCTGGCGTCCGGTGGAGTTGTATCGGTGCTGGCGATCGCGGGAGCGCCGGTGAGCATGACCCAGACGATTGACGGCGGATTGGTAGGAGTCGGCGCCGCGCAGCGTGCCTCCTCGATTCGCTGGGGGATAGTCAGAGAGATGGTCGGCAGCTGGCTGCTGACCCTGCCGGTCGCGGTGCTTGTCGCCGCGGTCCTGCACCTGCTGGTGCGATTCATCTTCAACCCGGTATGAGCTTCGGCCGCTCGATTCGCGCGCTGACACGATCGAACGATCGGAGGTTCATCGAGCTGCTCATGAATCAGGCTGACCTGACCGTTCGGGCCCTTCAGGTCGTAGAGAAGTTCGGCCGCGCGCCAAGCGGCAACGACGAGCTGGTCGACGACGTAAAGGGAATCGAGCGCGAAGGTGATGCGAAGAGGCGGATCCTCATCGATGAGCTGGCGCACACGTACGCGACGCCATTTGATCGTGAGGATCTCTTCGCGCTATCCCGCGCGATCGACGACATCCTTGACGCGGCCAACGAAACCGCTGTCGAGCTCGCGATTTACAAGATCGACCCACCGGAAGGGCTCAACGAGATGGCCAAGGTGCTCGTGGAAGGAGCTACGCACATCCGGTCGGCGGTGGGAGAGCTCCTTGCCCACCCCGGCGTAGCCTCGGAACATGCAGTTCGCGCGAAGCGATCCGAGAATCGGATCGACGGGCTTTACCACCAGGCCGTCGGCCGCCTGTTCGACAGCGGGCTCGAGGTGAGCCTGATTCTCAAGTCACGGGAGCTGTACCGCCACCTGAAGAACACAGCGGATCGCATCGACCGCGCCGCCGACGACATCTCGGTGATCGTCATCAAGCGGAGCTAAATCGCCTCCCCACCACGTGGGGAGGTCGGATGCGCGCGCTTCGCGCAGCCGGGTGGGGGCGCCCATCAACCCAGAGCCTCCCGCAGCGTCGGCGACGGGTTGAATTGCGTCACCAGCCCGGCCGCGTGGCACGTCGACCCGCTCGTCAGCTCGCCCTTCTCGACCAGGTGCACGTCGCGCACGCCGGCCTTGGCGAGGTGATAGGCGACGCTGCAGCCGGTGATGCCGCCGCCGATGACGACGGCGCCGGCCTGCTTCGCGTTACTCATCCGGGCCCGATGCCCGAGCGTCCCATGCTTTGCGGCGCTCCACCGCCTCCGACAGCAGCGTCGCCAGGTCGACCACTTTCAGCTTCGCCCCGCTCTCGCGAACTCCGTCGTCGAGCATCACCGTGCAGAAAGGACACGCCACCGCCAGCGTCTCGGCGCCGGTTGCGGCCGCTTCGCGGACGCGCTCCTGGTTGATCGCGCGGCCGCGGTTCTCCTCCATCCACATCCGCGCGCCCCCCGCGCCGCAGCAGAAGGTCTGCTTCCCGCTGCGAGCCATCTCGACCGGCCTCCCCGCCGCCGCCACCAGCTCGCGCGGCTCGGCGACGACGTCGTTGTGGCGGGCGAGGTAGCAGGAGTCGTGGTAGGTGATGGCTTTGTCTGCGGCCAGCGGTTTGATCCTGCCTTCGCGCATCAGCTCGGCGAGGAACGCCGTGTGGTGCACGACCTCGTAGCTGCCGCCGAAGTCCGGGTACTCGTTGGAGAGGGTGTTGAAGCAGTGCGGGCAGGTGGTCACGATCTTCTTCACGCCCGACGCGTTCAGGGTCCCGACGTTCTGCTTGGCCTGCTGCTGGAACGTGTACTCGTCACCCATCCGCCGCGCGGGGTCGCCGGTGCAGGACTCGCGCGGCCCGAGGATCGCGAAGTCCACCCCTGCCTCCTTGAGCAGCTTCGCGGTCGATATGGCGCCCTTGCGGGCGCGCTCGTCGTAAGCCGGCGCGCAGCCGACCCAGAACAGGACGTCGGGGGGCTCTTCCCCAGTCTGGAGCACATGGACGCCGAGCCCGTCCGCCCAGTACGCGCGGTCCGCCTGCGGCTTGCCCCACGGATTCGAGGCGCGATCGATGTCGCGCAGCACCGGCGCCGCCTCCGCCGGAAAGCGCGACTCGACCATGACCAGGTTTCGCCTCAGGTCGATGATGTGGTCGATGTGCTCGATGCCGACCGGGCACTCCTGCTGGCACGCGCCGCAGGTGACGCAGTCCCACACAACGTTGTCGGTCACTGCGTTCGGCACCAGTGGCGTTGACGCCTCGCTCAAGAGCTGATCCCGAAGCGCCATGATCAGGAGCTTCGGCGAGAGCTCCTTGCCGGTGTTGAAAGCTGGACACACGTCCTGGCAGCGGCCGCACTCGGTGCAGGACATCGTGTCGACCATCTGCTTCCAGGTGAGGTCGGCTGCGGTAGCCGCGCCATAGCGGACCTCATCCTCCGGCGCCTCGAGGTTGATCATCTCCAATCGCCCGCGGCTTCTCGTGCGGCCGAAGAAGACGTTGACCGCGGCCAGGAGGATGTGCAGGTGCTTCGAGTAGGGAAGGTAGACGAGGAAGCTCAGGATGATCAGCACGTGCGCCCAGACCGCGGCACGCTCGAGGTATGGCGCCCACGATCGAGGGATGGCCGGCGCCAGGACGCTCGATATCGGCGCCCAGGCGGCGGGATATTCGTTGAGCCCGAGCGCGATCCGGCTCGCGTGCCACACGAACAACGAGATCACGATGCCGGCGATCAGGAGCAGGATCGCGTCCGCTTCCCGCACGTGGCTGCCGGCGAATCGCCGTGGCCGCTGCACCTTGCGGATGAAGAATGCGGCGACCACGCCCGCCAGCACGAGGAACGCGAAGGTGTCGACGAGCAGCGCGTACCAACCCTGGCGGCCGAGCCACGGCAGCGTGGCGTGCTCGTCGACCACGCCGATCATCGCGATGAAGATGGTCGGGAACAGGACGATGAATCCCCAGAAGATGGCCGCATGCATGAGGCCCGGCCCCAGCCGCTGCAGGAGCTTGCTCTGCCCGACCACCACCACCGCCTCGGCCTGGGCGCGCCGGGGCAGGTCGTCGAATCGCGCCACCGGCTTGCCCATGCGGAGGAGTCGATAGAGGAATAGCACGCGCCGTGCAAACAGCGCGATCGCGACGGCCAGCACGACGCCGAAGGCCGCCGCGGCGATTGGATTCACTCTCCCCTGTCCCCCTCGGGGAGAGGGGTAGGGAGCGGGGCGTGAGCAGCCTTGGCCACCCGAATCTCTACTGAGATGGCGGGCACGATCTCCTTCAGGTCACCGACCACGGCGTAATCGGCGTTCGTCATGATCGGCGCCTCGGGATCGGAGTTGATGGCGAGGATGCGCTTGGCGGCTTTGCATCCCGCCATGTGCTGCGTGGCGCCCGAGATTCCGCACGCGATGTAAAGCTCGGGCGCGATCTTGGTGCCCGTCTGGCCGACCTGGTCGGAGTGGGGCCGCCAGCCGGCGCTGGTCACGACCCGCGAGCAGCCTACGGCGCCGCCAAGCAGGCCGGCCAGCTCCTCGATGATGGCGAACCCCTCCTTCGAACCCACCCCACGGCCGCCGCTGACCACAACCTTGGCTTCCGCGAGCGACACGCCGCCGGTAGGCGGAGCGACGTGTTCGGAGACCTTCACCATCAGGTCGCGTGGGTCTAGTTCATCGATGAACCTCTTGACATCGACCTCGATCGGAGCCGGCCCCTCCGTGACACGAAACGTGTACGGCGCAACGGTGATCAGCGGCCGCGGGCTGTGCAGGGCGGCGGTTTCCAACAGGCTGCCGCCCCACCGGCTTCGTACCACCCCGACCACGTCCCCGGGCGTCGCCGCTATGCAGTTCGACGCAAAGGGAAGGCCGGCCCGCGCGGCCAGTCGCGCCATGATGTCGTTGCCGCGGTCGGTGCCGGCGGCGAACACAGCCGACACACTGAGGTCGTCGGCGCTGCGTTGAAGGATCGCCGCGATCGCATCGGGGGCAAAGGGCTCGAACGCATCAGCATGCACAGCGTGAAGGGCGCCTCCCCACGTTCGCGCAAGGGTCAGTGCCTGCAGCGATGCCTCGCCGTCCTCCATGAGAACCAGGACGCTCAAACGAGGCCGATGTCCCGCAGCATGTCGACCACGGCCGGCGCGGCGGCTGGCCCTGACCCCAGCAGCTTGGTTTGGCGGCCCGGGCCGCCCGGCACCACCAGGTCGACCAGTTGAAGCCGTGACTCTGGTCGAAGGGGCGAAGAGGTGGCCACCGGCTTGCGGCCGGCGCGCATGCGCCCCGGCACCGACGGGTAGCGCGGCAGGTTCAAGCCCTCCTTGACGGTGAGCACCGCCGGCATCGGGACCACGTACACGTCGCGCCCGCCGTCGGCCTCCTGTTCGCAGCGGACCGATGCGCCCTCGACCTTCACTCCCTTGAGTCCGGTCACTGCCGGGCGCCCCAGCGCCCGCGCCACGCGCAGCCCGACTTGGTAGCCGCCCGAGTCGGCGCTCTCGTTACCGAAGAAGATCAGGTCGAAAGGACCATACGTCTCCTCGTCGGCGCGGATCGCATCGAGGAGCGCGGCCGCGGTGCCCTCGGGGTCCCATTCGGCGCCATCCGTTTGCAGATGGATGGCGCGGTCGACGCCGAGCGCCATGGCGTCGCGAAGCTGCTCGATCGCCTCGGGCGGGCCGAGCGTCAGCACCACAGACTCACCGCCGCTAGCCTCGATGAGCCGGACCGCCTCCTCGACCCCGCACTCCTCATGAGGGCTGATGGTGAAACCGAGATGTCGCGTTTCAAGGGATCTCGAGTCCGCGGCGAGCACCATCTTGCCGCCGGTGAACGGCACACGTTTGACTGCGACCAGGATTCTCATGACCGGATGCGCGTGTTCTCGGGATCGAACAGCGGTGTAGAGCCGACGACCGCGACGGTCACCGGATAGCGCTCGCCCAGGTACTGCACTGCCAGCTTGGTGCCGAGGACGGCCTGCTCTGGTGGCAGGTAAGACATAAGGATGTGCTTGCCGACGCTCGGGCCCGCACCGGCGCTGGTGACGTACGAGCGGCGGCCGCGGCGGTCGGTGATAGCGGCGCCGTCCCGGCTCAAGATGGGCTCTCGCCCGAGCATGTACCGCTTCTCACCACTCTTGGATCTGTGATCGTCCACGGTCAACGTGCAAAGCACCGCCGCAGGCTCCTCCTCGCGGTGGCGGAGGTGCGCCTCCTTGCCCACGAATTCCTCAGCCTTCACGCGCGGCGCCTGCATGCCGGCCTCGACCACGTTGTATTCGGTCTCGAGCTCGTTGCCGTGGGCGCGGTAGCACTTCTCGAGGCGCCCGGTGGTGCCGTATACCCCGATGCCACACGCGGCGAGGCCGAATGGCCGGCCGGCCTCCCACAACATGTCCCATAGCTTCATACCCTGGTCGATGGAGACGTAGAGCTCCCAGCCCAGGTCGCCGACATACGAGATGCGGGATGCCAGGACGCGCACCGTATCGATGTCGATCGTCCGGCAGGCGCCGAAGTTGAAGCCGTCGTTGGAGACGTCGTCGCTGGTCGCCGCCATGAGAATGTCGCGCGCGCGAGGGCCCCACAGGCCCACCGTGGTCATCGCCGCGGTCAGGTCGAAGAGCTGCGCCGAGCCATCGGCCGGCAGGTGGTCGGCGAACCACTTCTTGTCGGACATGCCGGACGCGCCGCCCGTGACGACGCGAAAGTGCTCGTCGCCCAGCCGCATGACCGTGAGGTCGGACTTGAAGCCGCCGTTGTGGCTCAGGACCGGCGTGTAGACGTTGCGGCCGGCGGGCACGTCCATCTGCCGCAGGGTGACCTGCTGCACCGCCCCCAACGCTCCGGGGCCCTGGATGTCGAAGATGGTGAAGGCGGAGAGGTCGAAGATGCCTGCCCGCTCGCGCATGGCGAGGTGCTCGGCGTTGATGATCGGCGACCACCATCGCGACTCCCACTCCGCAGCGCGCCTGGTGACGCGATCGCCGAACTCCTCGAGCAGCGGCGCATTGGACTCGTACCACATCGGGCGTTCCCAGCCGGCGGCCTCGAAGAACATCGCCCCCAGCTCCCGCTCGCGCTCGTGGAACGGCGCCAGCCGAACGTTGCGGTTGGAAGCCCACTGCTCGCTGGGGTGGACGATGCCGTAGGTCTTGTTGAAACCCTCGGCGGCCCTCGCGCGTACATGCGCGCGCGTCCTTTGATGTTCGTGGAAACGGGCAATGTCCGAGGAGTGAAGATCGATCTCGGACTCGCCGTGAATCATCCATTCGGCGAGCGCCTTGCCGGTTCCGGGGCCTTCCTTGACCCAGACGGCCGCCGCCGACCATAAGCCGCGAACGTCCGGCGACTCCCCGAGGACGGGCATCCCGTCCGGTGTGAGCGAGAGGATCCCGTTGATGGCGTACTTCACGCCCACCTTCTCGTCACCGACGATCTCCGGCATGAGCTCCAAGGCGTGCTGCATCTGGAGCTCGAAGTCGGGCTGCGTGAACGGGAACTCCGTGGGCGAGAGCGCGGCCTTTTCGATGGGAGGGATGTCCTCCGGGTCGTAGAGAATCGGGCGGTGTGCGTAGGAGCCGATCTCGAGGTCGCCTCCGGCCTGGCGCTCGTACATGTTCGTATCCATGTCGCGGACGATCGGCACCTCGATGTCACCCTTGGCGTCCGCGAAGCGCGGCACCGGGCCGACGTCGATCATTTGATGCACGGCCGGCGTGAGCGGGATGCGGGCGCCGGCCATGCGGGCGACGCGAGGGCTCCAGACTCCGCACGTGATCACCACCGTCTCGGCCTCGATCTCGCCGGCGGTCGTGCGCACGCAGCGAACCCGGCCGTGTTCGACGTCGATCGCCACCACCTCTGTCTTCGCCACCACTTGCAGGGCGCCCGAGGCCTGCGCGCGCTCGCGCATGATCGTGCCCGCGCGCAAAGAGTCGACCACGCCGACCCCAGGCGTATAGAAGCCCCCGAGGATGATCGACTCGTCGATGAACGGGACGAGCTCCTTGACCTGGGCGGGCGTGATCAGGGAGACCGGCTCGATGCCCCACGCCGCGGCCGACGACATGCGGCGCGCGAGCTCCTGCATCCGCTCCTTGGTACGCGCGACCTCGATTCCGCCCGACTGGGTGAAGACCCCCATCTCCTTGTACTGGTTCACGCTCTCGACCGTGAGAGCGGTCATCTCCTTCGAGTGGTCGACCAGGTAGATGAAGTTCGATGCGTGGCCCGTGGATCCACCCGGGTTCGGGAGCGGACCCTTGTCGAGGAGGACGACGTCCCGCCAGCCCAGGCGGCACAGGTGGTAGGCCACGCTGTTGCCGACGATGCCGCACCCGATCACGACAGTTCGGGCGTGGGCAGGCAGGTTGCTCACATGCTCACCTTCCGTTCACTCCGGCTGATAGGGTGAGCGGACCTCCTCGGGCAGCTCGTACCAGCGCATCCGGTCGCCCACCTGGGCCCGCAGCTTCCACTTCAGCGGCTTCGGCTGCGCCTCGATCGCGGCCCACAGCTCGTCCAGCCTCGACCGCACCCGGGCGCGGTCGACGTCGAGCTCGTCGAGCGTCTCGCGCAGCTTTCCGACGTTCACCTGCAGCGTCCGGTACATGCCCCAGTCATCGGCCGCGACGCGAGCGAGATAGCGCGGATCGATTGCGTCGTCGTCGTCCTCAGCGATCGGATGGTCCAGCAGCAGAGCCGTGAGGTCGACAAGGTCTTTGCGGTTGACCTCGTAGATCTGCAGCTTGCTCAGCAGCAGGTCGGACGGGCTCGCGCATGGGCCCTCGCAGTCGAGACGGTCGCGAAGGTCGATGACGTGGGACATCTTGAACCAGTCGATGAAGATGTCGATCTGGCGGTTGTGGTCGTTGTCGTAGAAGTAGAGCCGGCGGTCGCCCTGCATCAGGTTGAAGCGCTCGTTGGCTTCGTATCCGAGGGCTGGGAACAGCTTGAGCACACCCTGCCGGTCGCGCTTCGCGATCACGTAATCGAGGTCGCCGTACTTGCGCTTCAGGGGCGGCTTCTGCGCGCTTGGAGAGTGAAGATGGATCCCGGCCCCGCCGAGCAGCCGCAGGCTCACACCCGCCGCCTTGGCCGCTACGGCAACGCGTTGTGCTTCCGCGATCGGGTCCGGGAGCGGGCCGTTTTCCGTCAAGGCGCGCCCTCGACCTCGATGACGATCGTCTTGAGGTCGGTCATCTGCTCGAGAGCAAAGCGCCCGCCGACCCGGCCGATGCCGCTGTGCTTGCCCGCCCTCCCGCCGAAGGGAAGGTGGGCCTCCCAGTAGTTGGACGACTCGTTGATGTTCACCCAGCCCATCTCCAGGCCGTCGGCGAAGCGCAGCGCCCGCGACAGGTCTTTCGTATAGACGGCGCCGAGAAGCCCGTAGGGCGAGTCGTTGGCGAGGCCGAGCGCCTGCGCCTCGTCGCTGAACTTGATCAAGGGCGCCACCGGGCCGAACGTCTCCTCCAGGCTCACCCGCATCTTGGGCTCGACGCCGTCGAGGATCGTCGCCGGGTAGTAGAGGCGGGTCGGGAAGCCATCCGCCCGCTTGCCGCCCATGACCACGCGCGCGCCGTGGGCCACGGCATCGGCCACGTGCTCATCCATCTTGGTCGCCACGCCCTCGTTGTTCAGCGGGCCGAGCGTCGTGTCGGGTGCGAATGGATCGCCCAGGCGCAGCCGGCGCGCGGCGGCTTCGAGGCGCTCGAGAAACTCGTCATGGATCGACTCCTGCACGAGGATGCGCTCGCCGGCGGTGCAGCTCTGGCCCGCGCACAGGTAGCAGCCGACGATGGTGCCTTCGACCGCCTTACCAAGATCGGCGTCGGCAAACACGACCATGGGCCCGTTGCCGCCCAGCTCCAGCATCACGTGCTTTCCGGCCGCCCGGCGAGCGACCGATGCGCCCGTCTCGGTCGAGCCCACGAACCCGACTCCGTCGATGAGCTCGTGGCCTGCGACCTCGTCGCCCACCTCGGCGCCCGGGCCGGTGACGAGGTTCATGGCTCCATTCGGCAAGTCGGCCTCGGCGATGCACTCCATGAGCGCGACGGAGATCACGCTGGTCGAGGATGCCGGAGTCCATACGACCGTGTTGCCCGCGGCGAGCGCGGGGGCGATCAGCTCGGCGGCCATCGTCAGCGGCCAGTTCCAGGGCGTGATGATCCCGTACACGCCCCGTGGGTAATGGCGGGCGAAAACGAGCTTGCTCGGGCTGGCGGAAGGGAGGACGCGACCCTCGAGCCGCTTCACGTCCTCGGCCGCGATGCGGAAATACTCGGCCGCCTCGTCGACCTCGCCCAGCGCTTCGGCCACCAGCGGCTTGCCCTGGTCGAGCGTGAGGATGCGGCCCAGCTCTTCGCGCCGGCGCTCGATCGCATCCGCGACCTTGTGCAGCTGTCTCGAGCGCTCGAAGCCTTTGAGCGCAGCCATGGGTTTGCGTGCGCCGTGAGCCGCTTCGATCGCCTTGCGCGCATCGGACCGCGTGCCCTTCGACACCTGCGCGATCACCTCGCCGGTCGCCGGGCTGGTGGCGTCGAAATGCTGGCCGCTCTCCGAATCGATCCACTTACCGTCGACGAACATCTTCTTGATCGAGCGGGCGATCTCCACCGTCATCTTTTGTCTCCAGTCATGCGGGCCGCTCGTTTGCTGCCCAGGTCGAATGCGCGGGCATAGATGCGACGGTACGCGGCGGCATCGACGTCCCGCGGGTTGCCGATGCTCTGGGGGTCGGCGGCCGCCTTGTCCGCGAGCATCGGGATCTCGTCCCTCGCGAAGCCGAGCTCTTCCAGGCTCGGTATCTCCACGTCGACCGTCAGCTGGTGCACGTACTCCACCGCCATCTCGGCGGCGCGCCACACGGACACGTCGCGCACGTCGATTCCAAACGCCGTGGCCATCCGTGCGAAGCGCTCCGGCTCGCCAGCGTGGTTGTACTCCATCACGGGGCCGAGCAGGCGCGCCGTGAGCGCTCCGTGTGGCGCATCGTGCACGCCGCCCGCGGTCTGGCTCATCGCGTGCGCGGCGCCGGCCGAATCGGTCCCGTATGCGAGCCCGGCCAGCATCGCCGCCGCGCTCATGTGGTAACGCGCCTCGACGTTGGCGCCCTGGGAAAAGGCGACCCGCAGATAACGCCCGACGTACTCCATCGCCAGCAGCGCCACGGCATCGGTGAACGGCTGGTGATACGTCATCGTGTAGCACTCGACGGCGTGCGCAAGCGCGTCCATGCCTGTGCCCGCGGTGACCCCGGCCGGGAGCTTCACCGTGAGCTCGGGGTCGATGACGGCGACCCAGGACGCGATGTTTGGCGTGCCGCCGACGTTGAACTTGATCTTCCGCTTCGGGTCCGTGATGACCGCCCAGAGCGTGACCTCGCTGCCGGTGCCGGCGGTGGTCGGCACGGCGATCAGGGGTGGGATGCGTTTCGCGATCGGGCTGTGGCCCCATTCGTACCCGAGGATGCTGCCCTCGTGCGCGGCCACGACGCCGATGCCCTTGGCGGTGTCGATCGAGCTTCCGCCGCCGATCGCGACGAGTCCGTCGCAGCCCTGCGAGTGGTACTCGGCGGCGCCGGCGTCGACCAGGTCGACCCCCGGGTTGGCGCGCACTCGGTCGAACACGACCGGCTCGCAGTCCGCGCTGCGCAGGACCTCGAGCGCGGTGTCCAGCAAGCCCGCCGCCTTGACGCCCGGATCGGTGACGAGCAGAGGCCGCCGTATGCCAAGCAACCCGGCCTCGGTCCCCAGCTCGCGAATGGCGCCGAGGCGCTGGACGAGACGGGTTGGGCTCTGGTAGGTGCGAAGGGTGTATTCCAGCATGGGTTAGAAAGAGTGGCCTCCGCGCTTGCGCGCGGAGGCCGTAGAGCTTCTATTCAACCGGAATCTCGTGGTGGATGCGGTTGAGGTCGATTCCCTGCCGCCGCCTGACATAGAAGGCGACGACGTAGATGACGATCGCCAGGACGTACATGCCGCCCATGAAGTACAGCGACGTTCGGTTGTTGACTCCGAAGAGAGAGTTCGAGAACCACTCGTAAAGGGTCCAGACGAGGAAGGCCCCGGTAATGACAGAGGCGATCGTCAGCGCCGGGATTCCGGCGATGTTGTAGCGGGCGATCGGCGAGCTGTCGTAAATGTCCTTGCGCCGCCATGGCAGGACGGCCGCGGCCACGACCGTGCCCAGGAACGTGATCGCGATGACCAGCGCCGCGTCGAGGATGAAAGTCCTGAAGCCGTTGTTGCCGGACGAGTCGGCGAACGCGTTCCAGGCATAGAGCGCGCTGACGGCGATCGACGGCACGACCATCAGGACCAACGCGCCGTAAGGGACGCGCCGGCCGGCCGAGATGTTGGCCGCCCAGGCCGGCAGCACGCGGTCGAACGCGGCCGCAAAGATGACACGGGTTGACGACAGGAATAGCGTGCCTGCCCAGCCGAAGAACCAGGCGCCCATCACCAACAGCAGGATTACCTGGAAGACGTGGCTGTCCACGAGCCAGCCCGCAAACATGATCGGGTTGGGCCAGATCGTGATCGGCCCCGTTCCGTAGGCCGCGTTGGCGGCGTTGTAGAAGCTCCACGTCATCGTCTTGTTGATCAAGACGACCAAGAGAATGACGAGCGCGACCGTGACCCAGAGGCCCCAGAACATGCTGTAGAAGGGCCGCCGGTACTCTTTGGCGCCGCGCACCTCTCCGTAAAGAGTCGCCCCCCAATTGGGCCACAGCAGGGCGAACAACAGGAGAGGAATGATGAGCAGCGTCGCGCCGGTGTCGAACGTGTTCAAGCCTGGGAGGGTCGCGCCGGCGGTCTTGTTGCCGGCGTCGATGGTGGCCTGGTAGGCGCCATCCTTGGCGCCGAACAGGCTGGTCGCTTCGCGGTTGAACGCATTCTGGAAATCGCCGTTGCTGCTGATCAAGAGCAGGACGCACACGACCGCGATGCCCGCGACCCCGAGCCAGAAAGAGACCTTCTGGATGCGCGCGTATGTCTCCATGCCCAGCGTGACCACCACGCTCACGTAGGCGAGCGTGAGGAGGCAGGCGACGAAGATCCCCCATTGGCTGGTGAAGAAGGAGGTCACATTCGTCCAGCCCAGGGTCGCCGCCAGGGGATTGATGAACTCGGCGACGAGGATGTTTCCGTAGATGGGGGTCCAATACCAGAGGATGAACCACCATCCTGTCACGGCGAGTACGAATGCCACTCCGCCGCCGAGCACTCGGCTCTGCCATGCATAGTCGCCGCCGGTGCGGGGCATTGCTGTGACGAGCCCTGCATATACGACGACGAGGAACGTGACCGCTACGCCGGTGATGATGACCGCCTCCAGCATGTTGCCGGTTGGTGCGAACCAACCGGACGCGGTTCCGTAGTACAGCGCCAGGGTGACCAGGTTCACCGACATGAATGAGTAGATGAAGGCATCGAATGTCGACCAGGCCTTGACCAGGCCCGTCGCGTTACGCAAGAAAAGGGTCGGTCTCGACCCCATCGTCGCTTCAGCCATTTCCTTTCTCCATTCCTTCCCTCTTGACTTGATTAACCGTTGACGAGCTGGTAGCTCTTGATGCCCTTCCTGGCATCGAGGTTGATCACGGCCGCCATGAGAATTCCTTCCTCGTAGGCGCTGCCGGGGTTGATGGCAAGCGTCTTGCCGAGCTTGACCGCGCCCTTGCTCTCGTGGATGTGTCCGTGCAGTGAGAGCAGCGGCTGGTGCTTGTCGATCATCTGGCGGACCGCGGTGGAGCCGACCGGGCGCAGCGCCCGCCCACCATGCAGCAGCTTGAGGTCGGCGTCGATGGCGGGCGCCTCGTCCAGGCCCGACCGGTAAGGCGGGCAGTGAAGGTTGAAGATCGCATGCGAGAAATCGCTGACATTGCGCGCCATCGCCTCGATCCGCTCGCCCAGTTTCTGCTCGGTCTCCTCCCGGTGCGTGTTCCACGGCGTGTGGTTCGACCAACCGGTCGAGATCATCTTGAAACCTTCGATCTCCACCACCTGGCCTTCTCCCAGCTCGACCACGTCGGATTCCCGGACGACGTCGTCCACCTCCATCTCGTCGTCGTTTCCCGGGCACACGAAGATACGCACGCCGGAGCCGCGCAGCTTCTCACTCGCCATGTTCATCCAGCGGCGGACGCCGTCCAGCATGATTTGCTGGAAGGTCTCCTTCCGCTTCTCCGCGTCTTCGTCCAGCTCCTGCAAGCGTTCGGGCGTGACGTGCAGCGGGTAGTAGCCCTTTCGCCGGATCTGGTTCTCGATATCTCCGACCTGGTCGGCGGAGACCACCTGGCGGTCGGCGGCGATGGTCACCGTGTAATGGCCGTTCTCCTCGACGATCGGGATCATCGCCTTGCCCGTCATGTCGCCGCCGCAGATGAGGATCTCGGCCTCATAGAACTTGGCCGCGTTCAAGAACTTGCGCCAGCACATCTCGGAGCCGTGGAGGTCGGTGGCGAAAAAGATCCTGGGCATGTGCCTACCTCTCCACCAGCACTTTGCGAATCTCCCGTTCGAACCCAACTACGTGCCGCTGCATGACCTCTTCGGCGCGCGGGCCGTCGCCCGCGAGGACGGCCTGCAGCAGCTCGACGTGCTCCTCGACCGCTTCGCGCAGGCGCACGCCCCGATCGAGGACCAGGTACCAAAGCCGCAGGCTGAGATTGAAGTACCTGTCGAGCGTGTTTTCGAGAAACGGATTGCGCGCCGACCGATAGATCTGGCGGTGGATCGCCTGGTCGAGCCCCATGAGCTCGCGCTGGTTGGTGAGCTCGACCTGGTCAAGACGCTCGAGGAGCTCGCCTATCGCCGCGCGGTCGCCGGCGGTGCCGCGCTCCGCCGCCAGCCTCGCCGCGTGGCCCTCGAGGACGACGCGCACTTCGGTGATGCGCGCCAGGTCGGTGATGTTGACGTCGGTGACGAAGGTCCCTCGGTGAGGCACGCTGCGAACCAGGTTTTCCCACGCGAGGCGCTGCAAAGCTTCCCGTATCGGCGTACGGCCGATCTCGAGCTCGTCACGCAGCCGGCCCTCTTCGACCACCGATCCGGGCGGCATGTCGAGGCACACGATGCGGTCTCGAATCCGAAGGTAGGCCGCCTCGCTCTGGGACCGCGCGGCTTCAGCGACGGAGGTTTGAGAGTGCCGAGTCCCCAGCGCGCGAGCCTGCGAGACCAACCCCCGTTGTCCCTCCCCAATTTGCCCAGCGACCGATATGCGACCGATATACCGGCGCCAAAGCTAGCACCGCCCGGAAGCTCCGTCAAATGCTGCGCCTAATCCGGAAGGGGGGAGCCGCGGGTCTCGGGCAGCAGGAGCAGTAGCGCCGACCCGGCGAAGGCGACGACGCCGGTCAATCCCAGGGCGATCCCCAGCCCAACGGACTGCGAAAGCTGGCCCACCACCTGCAGGCCGGCCACGCTGCCGACCGCCGCCGCGACCGACCCCATGGCCTCGGCAGTCGCCCTCGCCCGGGTCGGGAAGAGCTCAGCGGTCCACGCCCCCAACACCGGTGTGGCCGCGCTGGCGAATGAGCTCCAGAGCACGTTGCCGATCACGAACACCGGCGTCCCGCCGATGAAGCTGAGTCCGGCCGACATGGCGGTGGCGGCGGTGAGCGCGGTGCCTGGGCCGCGGCGGCCGAAGCGGTCGGTCAGGAAACCCCCGGCCAGATAACTGGTTCCGCCGGCCACTCCGGAGACCGCGATCAGCTCGCTGATCCCGACCGGGCTCATGTGCAGGCTCTGGGTGGCGAACAGTGTGAACAGGAGGCCGGCAGGTTCGAGGAGCACGGCCAGCAATGCCGTGGTGCCGGCGATCACGAACAGGCGGCGGCGCCAAGCGGGCTGGATGAGGAGTCGCAGCGCCGAGCCTGAAAAACGCGCCCGCTGCCAGGCGCGTCCCTCGGGCAATCTCATCCAGATCAGCGGGGCCGCCACCAATCCGACACCTCCCGCCAGGAAGAGCCAGCGCCAGTGGGGCGCGACGACCGGGTAGGCGATGACGGTGAGCCCGGTGCCGAGACCGCTCAGCACCGCGAGCACGCTCACCGCCTGGCCTCGTCGCCCGGGAGGCGCCTCTTCGACGATCAGGGCGGTGGCCACTCCGCCGACCAGGACTTCGAAGCAGACGGCGATGAGCCGGAGCACTGCCAGCACCTCCAGAGAAGGGGCGAACGCGCTCGCGAAATTGGCGATCGAAAAACCGCCCACTCCCACCGCGATCAGCCGCCGCCGTCCGAAGCGGTCGGCCAGCGTCGCGAGGGGTAGCGCGCCAAGACCACCGAGGGCGAGGACCGAGCCGAGGTTCGAGAGCGCCGGGACGCGCGCGTGAAATTCGCTCGCGATCGCCGGCAGCGCGAGGACCAGGACGGACCCGTCGAAGGCGGTGAGCACCACCGACAGGCCGGCCCAGGTCAGGGTGCGCCGCTGTTGTGGGTCCAGCTCCACTACAGGAAGTGGAGCTTCTTCAGGACGTACGGGCCCGGGCCGAGAAAGCCACAGGTGGCCGCGATGTGCACGATCGAGACTCCCAGCAGCGATGGCGGACCTGGCAGGAGCCAGAACGCGAGGCCCAGAGGGACGCCGGCGAGCGCCGTCGCCAGCGTCTCGGCCCAGGGCCAGCCCAGCCGGTGATAGAGGACGTACGAGGCCGTGCCGATGACGAAACCCACCGGTGCCCCCAACGCGATGCCGAGCCCGCCCTGGACCAACCCTCGGAAGAATGCCTCCTCGATCGGTCCGTTGAGAACGTAAAAGCCGGCCTGGAACGCAGCGTCGTCGCTTCCGGCCGGAACGCTCAGAGCGCCTCGGCGTCGGGCCAGCCACAGCTGAACGAAGGTCGCGGCCACGAAAAGCAACGGCGCCGCCACCGCAGCGAACACGAGCTGTGCACCGACCCGGCCGGCCGAGAAGCCGAGCCATGAAGGCCGCCAGACGATCTCGACCACAGCCACGACCGCGGCGAACGGAAGCAGACGGCGGAGGAGGTCGGGAGCCATCCATGCCCAGCTCTCGGGAATACGGGTGAGCACCGCTCGCGTTCCACCATCAGGCCTCATGGAGTTCGAGCTCTACTACGACTATCTCTGCCCGTTCGTTTACAGAGCGTCACTGCTGCTCGCGAACGTGGCTGGCGAGCGCCCAACGGATGTTCGCTGGCGGTACTTCTCTCTCACCCAGGTGAACTCGAAAGAGGAGGGCTGGACGGCCTGGGCTGCGCCCGCGGCCGAGAAGGTGCGTGGCCGGCTCGCGTTCAAAGCCGCGGAGGCCGCGCGACGACAGGATCGCTTCGACCCCTTCCATGCCAACCTGCTGGGCGCTCGGCACCAAGACCGGCTCGACATAGACGACCTTAAAGTGGTCGCGCAGGTCGCGGAGGAATCGGGTCTGGAGCTCGAGCGTTTTCGACGCGATCTCGACGACCCCGCCATCCTCGACGCGCTGGCGCTTGACCACAGGCACGCAGTTGCCGCTCACGGCGTGTTCGGAACCCCCACCTTCGTCTTTCCCAATGGAGCCTCAGCGTACATTCGACTCGCGGAGGCACCCACCGGCGCCGACGCGCTGCAGCTGTTTGACAGCCTGCTGGCAATCGCGGCGGACGAGCCGCGCGTGCTCGAGATCAAGCGCCCCTTGCGACCCTCACCGGATTAACGGCTCTTTACCCGGTCGGGTAGGAGCCGCAGTTCGGAAGTTGTCTGTTACGGATCAATGGGCTCACCGCGGGATCGATTATCGAGTTGGCTGGCCGCTCCTCGCGGTTCGGGAGAGACCAGCGGTGGCGAGACCCCGCCCGCGAAGGACGCCGATTTCATCGTGCTGCCGGCCGAGGCGAGTGACGCGTGGCGCACCTGGCTGATGACCGGGGCGCGCCGGCCTCCCTTCGACCGACGCCGCATCACTGGTGCTCACAGGGGCCTGAAGAAGCTGATGATCGAGGGGACGACGAGTCCACCCGACCGGTCATTGCCCTGGAACGACTTCTCGGCCGCCATGATCCGTCAGGCTGTCGACGAAGCGCTGAATGGGCTTCCGTCCGGCCACAAGCAAGCTGTCAAGTTGGCGTATTTCGGCGGGTTCACAAACGCGGAAATCGCGGAACACCTTGGCGTCGGTGAGGCGGCCGTCAAGCAGATGCTGCAGGTCGCGATGGCCACGGTCAGCGCTCATGTCGAGCGTGGAAAGACCACCACACGCAAGGTCATCCATTTCCTGGCGATCTGGATTGGAGGTCGCCGGCTCATCGACTTCTTGCGGCATCTGCCACCGGCGGTGGACCAGGTGGCGCAAGCGAGCGTGATCGTGGCGGCGGGCCTGGTGACGGCTTCAGTCCTTGTCAGCCACTCGCCGTCGCCGGCCCAGCTGACGCAGGCCGACCGAGGCCGCCTCGGCGTGACGCCGCCGGCCGCCGGCCCGGCGATTCCACTCCCGAGTCTGCCGATCGGGCCCGTCACCGGCCCCCTGCCCGCCACGCTTCCTTCGGTGCCACCGCTGCCCAGCCCATCGCTTCCCATCAAGGTTTCGGTGCCGCCGGTCACGGTTCCGACTCCCACGGCCACGTTGCCCACGCCTCCCCCGTTGCCTACGCCTCCCTAAGTGTCGAGCGCGTAAATTGCGACTCGGTCTACGGTCGCCACCAGGTGGTACTTCGCGCTCACGAGGTCCTGGAGCACCGGGTAGTTGCGCATCGGGTACATCGCGAATTCGCTCCAGCCCGCGGCCGCTGTGTCGACGATGAGGGCAGGAGGGTTCCGGGCGAGGTCGGCCTGCAGCTCCGGCCACACGTCCGGGGCAGTGTCCCAGTTGTTCGGGGGCAGCCCTGAACCGCGAGCAAACCCACGTAGGAAACCCGGGAAGCGGCTCGCCATGAGCCGGTCCGACTCCACGTAGAGGTTGGGCGAGTCGCCCCACACGAAGATTCGATCTTCGGGCCGCGAGTTCGCTTCGATGTACGCCGCCACCTGCGCGTGTTGGGGCACGGGTGCCGCAACGTCGTAAGTGAGCGGGTCGGCATTCAGGTCGTAAGCACCCCATGCGGCCGTGGGCACGGCGACAGTGACAACGATGGCCGCGGCAATCCACCGCCGGGTGGGGAAATGCAAGCGGCGCGCGAGTGAAGAGCTCTTGAGCGCACGATCGAAGGCGATGCCGCCAACCAGGGCCAGCGGGCCCATGACCTGTATGAAGTAGTGAAAGAACAGGTGGCCACCCGCAACCGACCCCAGCACTGAAGCCGCGAGCCACACCACGACGACGCGCTCAGCGGCACGAAGTCCTCTCCAACGAGATGCGAACGCGATCGCGGCCACCCATATCACCGCAGTGCCGCCGAGGAAATAGGGCAAGCTGTAGCGGGCTCGAAACCAGAGCTGATCGGGTGTCCAGTTCATGCTCGCAAAGCCATACAGGCTCGCGACCGCCCAGTGCCAGAAACCCGCCACCGAGCTCGTCAGCTCGAGGATGGCGGCGCCCAGCAGCAAGCCGGCCGAAAGACCAGCGGCGAACATGACCGCTGCGCGCAGTCGGGCGTGCTCGGGCTCGAGGAGGACGACCGCTGCGGGCACGAGCAGCAGGTTGGCCGCCGCCACCTGTTTGAACGCGATCGCCGCGACGATCAGCGCGCCTGACCACACCCACCGGCGGCGCAGCATCAGGAGGACCGAGGCCACGAGGGGAAGCATCATGAACGCCTCAGCGTTGGCGGCCAGCAGACCCGGGTTGCCTTGAGCTGTGAGAACGCCATACAGGACAGCGCCCAGCAGGCCTGCCCGAGAGCTCGAGAGCTGACGCCCGATCAGGAAGAGCAGCCAGCATGTCGCTGCGATGACCAGCAGCGCCATGACGTGGATCGCAGTCATCTGATAGGTGCCGAAGATTCGAAACGTGGCCGCGTACACCCAGAAAATCCCTGGAGGTTTGTTGTCTACGCCGCCGTCGGAGTAGAGAGCGCCACCAGCGTTCATCAGCGCCGCGATCGATGAGTAAATGGCTTCGTCGCTGTCGTCCAGCCGGTGAAAGAACGAAGGTGCGTGAGCGAGCACGATCAAGCCACCGGCCGCAGCGATCCAGCCCGCACTCGAGGCCCGTCTGGGTGCGGTTGAGTGGGACGAAGGCACGGCCTCCGACTATATGCGAGCGCCGCGCGGAGGTGTTCGAGCGCGGCGCCGCTGTGGGGTGCGGTAACTTCGAACGGTGGTTGCGGTGAGGCGCATCGCTGCGCCGCTGATCTTGGCGTTGGTGCTGATCGCGCTTGCCATCGACGTGTGGAACAGCCCGGTGCCACTCGGCGTCGACTTCCACACTTATGAAGCTGCCGCGCAAGTCGGCCTCCATCAGGGATGGACGCTGATCTATGACCAAGCCCTGGTCGCCGCCGAACAGCGACGCTTGGTCCCGGACCAGCTGACGCAGCCGTTCATCAGCCCGCCGACGTTGGCCTGGCTCGCTGCGGCACTGGCTCCGCTGCCTTACTGGTGGGCGTACTACATCTGGGCCGCGGTGACGCTCGCCGCCTATGCCGTTTCGCTGATGTGGTCGGCGACCAGCCGTGGGCTCGCCCGCTGGATCGCGGTCGCCGCGGCGATCGCTCCCTGGTGGGTCCTGTATGCGGTCCACCTCGGCCAGGTTGCTCCGCTGGTGGCGGCGGCTGTTGTTCTCGCTTGGCGACTCGTTCGCGACCACCGCAGCGTGGAAGCGGGTTTGGTCCTATCGCTCATCCTGTTGAAGCCCAATACCGCCTTTCTGGTTCCGTTCGCTCTTCTGGCCGCGGCTCGATACCGCGTTTTCGCTGTCTGGGCGGTGGTCGCCGCAGGGCTGTCGGGGGTCGCGTTGCTGACCCTTGGAACACACGGCACGGCGGCATATCTGAGCCAGCTCACCGGTCAGCTGCCAACGGGCGCTGCCTGGCTCACCGTCGAGGGCGCGTTGGGCTTGAACGGCTCGGCGGCAACGGCGGTCCGGCTCGCCATCGTCGCCGCTGCTCTGGTGTCAGCCTTCCGGCTCCGCCGGTCGCCTGGCCTGGCGATCGCGGCCGGCATCCTGGGCTCGCTTCTGGCGACCCCATACCTCCACGCAGCCGACCTGTGCCTGCTCGCCGCCGCTGCGTGGATCGTGTGGGAGGAGCACCCGTCGGCGGCGTGGCGGCTTCCGCTGGCAGCCGGCTGGCTGGCCGCGAGCCCGTTTGCCGGATTGACCAACCTGGCTCCGACTTTGAGCCGCTGGGGACTGGTCGAGCTCGTGCTGCTCGCGGCGCTGGTATTCGAGGCCTGGCGACCGGGGCGTAAGAATGGAGAGGCGTTAACAGCCGGGGCTGAACTCAGGACTCGGGCACCCGCATAATCGAAGCGCCCGACCAACCAGAGGAAAACGCTTTGCCACTCGACATCCACGACATCAAGGGGCCGCTCCGAGTTCTCGCGGGGCCGGGCACCGGGAAGACGCGCGCGCTGGTCGACCTGTACGAACAGGCCGTGCTCGAACACGTCGCCGGGCGCGACCAGATCCTGGCGCTCACGTTTTCGACCGGGGCCGCCGACGAGATCGGACGGCGCATCGATGAGCGGCTGAAGGACGACTACGGGGAAGCCTGGATCTCCACCTTCCACAGCTTCTGCTGGCGTGTCCTGCGTGACCACGCGCCTGATCCGCGCCGGATGCTGCTCAACAGCTTCCAGGAATCGATCGTGATGCGCGACGTCCTGGCACACATCGATCCGGGTGTGCTGGGCGAGTTGATCGGCGTCCGCGGGTCTGATGCGTTCGCTCGCGATCTGCTCGGATTCGTGGCCCTGATGAAGCAGAACCTCGTGCACCCCGACGCTCTCGTGCTGGCCACCGAGGCCCGCGGCAGCGACCGTCTGCGCGCGCTCGCGGCGGCCTACAAGTCCTACCAGGGGCGGCTGAGCACAGCCGGCATGGTCGATTTCCGCGACCTGATCACGAGCACGATCGAGCTGCTGCAGTCAAAGGACGAGCTCCGCGAACAGCTGCGATCGAAGTTCCGCCTCATCCTCGTCGACGAGTTCCAGGACGTCGATCCGGCGCAGTTCCAGCTCCTGCAGCTGCTGGCGCCGCCCGCGGCGCGCCCACGCCTGGTGGTCGTCGGCGACCCGGACCAGTCCATCTATGGGTTTCGCGGCACGGTGCCGCGCTTGCTCGGAATCGACTTCCCCGCGGTCTACGGCGCCGCCACGGTGACTCTCGACGAGTGCTGGCGCTGCCCACAGGAGGCGCTGGACGCCGGCGAGCGCTTGCTCGCGGCCACGCAGCCCGGCCGCGCCCGCCGAGATCTCCGCTCGGTGGCCACTATCTCGCCTCCTTCGGTGGTCGTCGCGCATGAAGGGGATGCGCTCGACGAGGCGTTCTTTTGCGCCCGCGAGATCAAGCGGATCCACACCGCGTTCCCAGACCTGCGATACGCCGACTTCGCGATTCTCCTTCGCAGCACGACCGCGTTGGGGGCGCCGTTCGAGGAAGCGCTGCGCGCCCTCGACCTTCCTTATGAAGTGCGCGGATCCGGAGCAACCGCTCGCAACGAGGTCGTCCGCTTCCTGGTCGGCTATCTCGAATCGCTCCGCAAGCCGGACGACCCCGCGGCGTTCGAGAGCGCGCTCGCGTCTAGCCTTGGCGGCGTCGGTTCGCGGACGGTGAGCCGGCTGCGGGCGCACGCGTTCGAGCAGGCGCGGCCGCTCACCCGCGTGATGCGGCGCCTGATGTACGTGCTCGCTGCCAAGGACCCCCAGCGCTATCCGCTCCCGTGGGGCGGCGAGACGCCTAGCGAACCGCCAACGCTGCCGGATTACTACGAGTACCTCACCGAGCCGGAGCTGGATGCCCTCCACGCGGCGATGTCCGCCCGGTACCGCTTGCTCGACCGCAAGCAGCGGCTGCCGCTGGCGAGCCTCGCGTACTCGGTGCTCATCGAGGACGGCGCCATGGGCAAGCTGCTGGCGCTCGAGCTCCAGGCCGAGCAACGCACCGAGGCGATGGCCGACCTGCGCGCGACCATCGACGGGCTGGAGGCGGTGGAAGAGGTGCACGAAAGGCTCCATGGGTCGAAGCCGCTGCTGTCCGACCTCAGCGGGTCGCTGGACGCGCTGCTCTCACGCGCCGCCGACGACACCGAGCCGGCATCCGCTCGGCGCGACGCCGTGCAGGTGATGACGGTCCACCAGGCCAAGGGTCTCGAGTTCCAGGTCGTCTTCGCGGCCGGATTCGCGCATGGCCTGTTCCCCTCGGAGGCTCGGCCGCATCCACTGCTGGACGTTGAGGATCGATCGTGGCTCGAAGGATTCAAGGTCGGGTTCATGCCTTCGTGGCCGTCCGACCCGGATGGGCATCTGGCCGAGGAGGCGCGACTCGCCTTCGTCGCCATGACGCGCGCCAAGCGCGTGTACCTGGCCTATGCCGATACCTACCTGCGTCAGGCCGGCCCGTCTGTGTTCCTCGCCATGGCGGCCCCGGACGCGGAGATGAAAGAGCTCACGCGTGCCTCGGGCCGCCTCGAGCCGGCGGACGTGCTGCTCGCGCGCGAAGCGGAGGTGCTCATCGCCGCCCACCGCGAAGCCGTGACCGACGCGATGGCCGCGCATGCGGCGGCGCTCGGCCTCGACGTCAGCTTCATCGCAGATCGCGACGCCGGCGAGCCCTTCGAACCCTATGGCGGCGAGCGCAATCCGGACTACGTGGAGATCGACCACTTCAGCCCGACCACCCTCAACGACTATCTGAAATGCCCGCGCCTCTACTGGTACAACCATCATCCTGGCCTCGCCGAGGAGCCCAGGTCCGTGGCGATGGAGCGCGGCGGCTTCCTGCACGAGGTGCTGGAGGACTTCCATGCCAACGAAGTCGAGTGGCGGCCGCTCGAGGCGGAAGGCCAGAGGCGGTGGCTCGAGACCGTGCTGCAGAAGCATCTCGACGGCTATCTGTCCCGCATGGAGGGAACGCTAGACCGCAGGCGAGAGGAAAAGCAGGTGCGTTCGCTGCTCGAGAACTACATCCGTTTCGTCACCGGCATGCAGCACATCCGACGGCTGGGGACGCTCGCGCTCGAGCAGCGCTTCCACCTGCAGCTGGACGGGGCGGACATCGTGGGCAAGATCGACCGAGTCAACGACGTCGGCGACGGCGAGGTCGAGGTCATCGACTACAAGACGGGCGCGGGCAAGGCGATGCGGTGGGCGTACGAGATGTACTTCGGCCCCGAGATGTACGACGTGCAGCTGGCCCTGTACTACCTGGCCTGCAAGTACGGATTCGACGACGAAGGCAAACCGCTCGGATTTCAGCCGCGATTCCTGTCGCTGTGGTACCCGAAGGATTGGGTCTGGGGTTCGATGCGCCAGGACATCTTCACCGTGGGCAGGCCGGCGGGTCTCAAGGAGTACCGCGAAAAGGTGCTCGAGCCGGCCGACCTCGAGCGCAGCCGCGACATCGTCCTGCAGGCCATCTCGCGCATCAAGGGCGGCCATTTCGAGCCGGCCCCGCGCGACCTCGCCGGGACGTGCATATCACGCTTCTCCTCCTGCCCGCACGCGGCGATCTGCCCGTATGGGGGGGCGCCGCCGGAATGATCGCGGGGCCAACCCGAACGCTGAGCCCGGAGCAGATGGCTGCCGCGCACGCCGGTCCGGAGGGCGCCTTTCTGATCGCGGCGGGACCGGGCACGGGTAAGACCGCCACCGCGACCGAACGCTTCTGCTGGCTGGTCGAGCATCGAGTGCCGGCGGGCCAGATCCTGGCCGTCACCTTCAACGATCGCGCCGCCGACGAGCTGAGGACGCGCATCACCGATGAGCTGATGGCGCGCCGGCCCGATCTCGGACCAGAGGTCCTCGACGGCGCCTGGATCGGGACCTTCCATGGCATCTGCTCGCGCCTTCTCGACGAGTTCGCCTACCTGGTCGGGTCGCCCCGCGAGCTCAAGGTTCTCGACGAGACCGGGCAGCGGCTCTTCGAGCAGCGGCTGGTGGCGCGGTTGCGCAGCGGCGAGGCCGCGCCGCTGGACCCCGACTCCTTCACGGCCTTGAGCGTCGACGACCTTGACGAGCTACTTCGCTCTGGGCTCCGATTCCTGCTCAAGGTCAAGGGCCGAGGCATCACGCCTGTGCGCTTCCACAAACGCGCCCTCGAGCTGCACGCTCAACACTGGGACTCTGCGGACGATGCCACCGCACGCCAGGCCGCGCACGCGGAGCTGGAGGCGATCGAGGTCCTTCATCTCGTCTACCAGACATACGAAGAAGCGCTGGCGGCCGGCGGGCTGCGCGATTTCGACGACCTCATCCTCGAGGTCATCGATGCGCTCGAGCGAGTGCCCGAGTTCCGCCGGCGCTGCCGCGAACGATTCCGCTATCTGCTCGTCGACGAGTTCCAGGACACCAACCGGATCCAGCTCGACCTCATCCGGCTCCTGGCCGCCGACGACTTCGGGAACGTGGCCGTGGTCGGCGACGCGAAGCAGTCGATCTATGGCTGGCGCGACGCCGAGATCGAGAACATACGCAGCCGGTTTGGGGGCAGGCGACTCCCGCTCACGCACAACCGGCGATCGTTCCAGGAGATCCTCGATTGCGCCACGGCGTTCATCCGGCGCGATCCTGACTTCGCGGACGAGCCCGACCTCGTCGCGACGCGCGGCGCCGGCAGCTGGCCGGTGACTGTGGTCATGGCGCCAGACTCGCGGACCGAGGCGCGCTCGGTGGCCGAGACCATCAGGCGGCTGTATCGCGGCGGGCGCCCGTTCTCGGACATCGCCATCCTGGCTCACTCCATCCGCATGCTCCCCCGAGACTTCGAAGACGAGCTCCGACGCCAGGGCATCCCGTATCTGACGAGCGGCGGCTCGGGTTTCTTCGACCGCCAGGAGATCAAGGACGTGCTGGCGATGCTCCGCCTCACCGAGAACCCGATGGACGACGGAGCGTTGGTGCGCGTGCTGCAGGGGCCGATCGTGCGCCTCCCCGATCGCGGCCTGTACCGCATGGCGGCCAGGCGATTCGGCCGCCACGGCATGCGCCTGCGCGATTGCTTCGAGGCGTCGCGGGTCGAAGGGTTCCCGGAGATGGAGCCGAAGGTCGCGGAACGCGCGATGGCGCTGGTCGACCTCACGGATCGCATCGGCCGCCTCCGCGATGCGCTCACGGTGGCGGACATCCTGAACCGGCTGCTCGAGGAGACCGGATACCTTCGATGGGCAGAGCTGCGCGCGCAGCGAGACGGCAGCCCCCGCGCGCTGCTGAACCTGCGCAAGGTCTTCCAGCTGGCGTCTCGCTTCGAACGCGAGCTTGCGCTCGCGGGCATCGGCGACTTCGTTCGTCACCTGGACCAGGTCATCGACGCCGAGCTGCCGGTGGGAGAGGCGGCAGACGAGTCGGCCACCGCCGACGCCGTGTCGCTGCTCACCATCCACGCCGCCAAGGGCCTCGAGTTCCCGGTCGTGTTTCTGGTCAACCTGCGGCCGGCGCGAGCCCGCGACACCGAGCGGCTCTTCTTCGACCCCGACGGCCTGGGTTTCGTGATGAAGAACTGGCGTGGTGAGAAGCACCCGCGCTACCAGGCGACCTCACCAGGCGAACCCGCCGTCAAGCTCGCGATCGGCGAGCGTAGGCGAATCGTGTACGTCGGCCTCACCCGCACCAAGGATCTCCTTTACGTCACCGCCACGCGGGAGGAGCAGTCAGCTCGCGAGGTGGAGATGGGTGACCAGGACCATTTCGCCGAGATCCTCAGCTGGGCGCTCGCGCACCCGGAGTCGGCGAACGTCGTCGAGGCCGAGCAGCTCGAGCTCCCGGTGCCCCGGTCTGCCAACGGCGCCGCCGCAGACGGGTCGGAGGTGGTGAAGGCGGTGCTCGATCGCATCGAAGCCATCCAGCCGCGGCGTGCGGTCCTGCCTGCTACGGCGACGCCTGAGATCAGGCTCAGCTTCTCGCAGATGCACGACTTCGAGATCTGTCCCGTGCGGTATCGGTTCAGCCAGGTATGGCGGGTGCCCGCGCCGCCCGACGAACTGTTGCCGCGATTCGCGCGCGCGACCAATTCGACGGAGCTCGGCGCGGCCGTGCACGCCGCGCTGGCAGCGTGGCATTCGGCCGGCGGCGACCTGCTCGCCCTTTATCAGGGACCAGAGGCGGGAAGGGAGATGCTCGGGGGCTACCTCGCACACCCACTGGCCGCGGCGCGAACGCTCGGGGTGGAGGTCGAGTTCAACCTGCGCGTCGGGGGCACCAGGGTGCGCGGCATCGTGGACCGGATCTGCACGCTTCATGGCCGCACGGTGCTGGTGGATTACAAGACGAACGCCACGATGGATGCCGCGCTCATCGACGCCTACACGACCCAGCTCCGCCTCTATGCACTCGCGGCTGAGCGCGGGCTGCTGCCGGGAGGAGCGAATCCGCGGCTGGTCCTCTTCGATCTGCGACGCGCGCGCGAGATCGAGGTCACCGCCGACGATGCGGCGGTCGAGGCTCGCGTCTCAACGGTATCGCGGCGGATCGCGAACGGTGACTTTGCGCTCGGCCCCGAGAACGCAAACAGGCCATGCGCGATGTGCGCCTACCGGCCGGTCTGCCCCGACGCCCGGCAGTGACGCTGGAAGTACGGTATTTCGAGCGCCGGCAGATCAAAGAGGCGCTTGCGTTCGCCGAAGCTGGAGGCATCGCCGTCCACCGCAACTTCGATCACTACCACGGCTCCACCATTCGGGGCGTGATGCGCGAGCGGCCGTTTCTGCACGTGATCGGGCTGCGCTCGAACCTGGAGTCCTGGGGCCGGCTGCATGGCTTGAGGCCGGAGTGGATCCAGCCGGAGAAGCGACGGAAAGTCGCCCATTACGACGTCTTCGGAGCGTTTGCCGAACGCCTCATGGACGAGCTCACCCCGGCCCCTTGACACATTTGACGCAATGCGTTATGATGCAGTGCGTCAATCACCGTCAGGGGTCCCCGCAAAATCGCAGATTTTGTGGGGATTCTCACCAAGGGAGGCTCCAAGAAATGAGCACAGACATCACGTCCACAGTCGAAGAGGTTGCGTTCGGCGCCGCGAGGGCGGCGAGGGAAGTCGCGTCGGACCCCATGGGTTCGGCCCGCAAGCAGGTCAAGGGGCTGCAGCGCAAGGGCACCCCGACCGCGCGCAAGCTCAACCGCCAGGTGGCGAACCAGTTCAACGCCGCGACCGCGCCCGCCAAGGACGCCGTCAAGGGCATCGCCAAGAAGCTGGACCAGGCGAGCAAGTCGGCGTCGAGCGTGGCCGGCGACCTGCTCCCGGAGCGCATCGTGCTCCGAGGTCTGCATCTGGTCAAGGTCCAGGCGAAGCGCCAGGACCAGATGGGCGAAGTCGCCACTCAGGCGCTGAAGATCTTCAACGGATCGTTCAAGACCATCGCCAAGGTCGCGAGCCGGCTGGAGCGCGCAAGCGAGCTGCCGAGCCGGCATGCCGCGGGGCCGCGGAAGGCCCAGACTGCCAATCGATCGACCCGTCGCTCGACGCGCCGCGCGACCTCGCGCCGCAGCGCGGCAGCGTAAGCACAACCACCAACAAAAGGGGCGCCGATCACGGCGCCCCTTCTTTTTGTTCATCGCCTTCGGTTACGGTTGCTCGGCTGTGAGCGTCGTGTGCACCGGCTCGATCGCCTTCGATTACATCCTGAGCTTCAAGGGGAAGTTCAAAGACCACATCCTTCCCGACAAGGCACACATCATCAATCTCAGCTTCCTGGTCGACAACCTCAAGAAACGACGAGGCGGCGTCGCGGGCAACTACGCCTACAACCTCGCGCTCCTCGGCTATCCCAGCGCCGTCCTCGCGACGGCTGGATCCGACGCGGTCGAATACCGCGCCTGGCTCGAGAAGCTGGGAGTCGACTGCCGGGGCCTTCGGCTTCTGGAGGATGAGATCTCCGCGACCGGCTTCACGACCACCGACCTCGACGACAACCAGATCACCGGCTATTACGGTGGCGCCATGAACCTTGCGGGCAGCCTCGGCCTCGACGACACGGTGCCGAATCCCGAGGCGGTGATCGTCGGCCCGAACGCGCCCGACGCCATGCAGCGCCTGGTTCGCGAATGCCGGGAGCGGGGCGTGCCCTGGGTGTTCGACCCCGCGCACCAACTTCCCCACATGTCCGGCGAAGACCTCGTCAGCGGTGCGCGGGGTGCGTGGGTGCTGATCGGCAACGACTACGAGCTGGAGCTGATCATGCAGCGCACGGGACGCGACCTCGCCGGGCTTCAGGAGCTGTCCGAGCTGGTCGTGACGACGCTGGGCAGGCAGGGCTCGCGCATCGATAGAGGTGCGGAGTCACACGCCATCGCGGCGGCGCCGGCGCGCGTCGAGAATGACCCGACCGGTGCCGGCGACGCCTACCGGGCGGGCCTGGTGGCGGGCCTGTTGCGTGGTCTCGATGTTCCCACCGCCGGTGCGGTGGCGTCGCTGGCGGCGACCTATGCAGTCGAGCAGGTGGGAACGATCGAGCACAGGTATTCAGGCGAGGAATTCTCCGAACGCTTCAGCGAGGCTTTCGGTGCGGCGCTCCCGGACAGGTTCTGGGCGCCGGTCAGCTGAACTTGCGGCTCTCCTCGCGGCGATAAGCCCAGACGGCGATCGCGAAGAAGACCACTCCGTAGCCCGCCAGGTAGAGCCAGTCGGCGGTTACGTTCTCGCTGGTCGGGTATCCGATGGCATTCCAACCCAGCTGACCGAAGCGATATAGCGGTAGGTACGGCGAGATGTTCTGGATGATCTGCGGAAGGAGCTGCTTGGGGAAGAACAAACCGGACGCGAACGCCGTCGGCAGGTAGACCAGGTTGATCACAGCCACGGCGGAGTTGGGTCCCGACAGGTAACCGATGGCAAATCCGAGCGCGATGAACGGGATCGACCCGAGCAGCACGCGATACGCGAGGGTGAACCACACCGACGCGTCGAGCCTGACGTCACCCGCGATGTAGGCGAAGGGAAAAAGCACGACCAGGGTCAGCCCCGCGAAGACGACTGCGGTGACGCACCGGGAGAGCAGGTATACCAACGGCGGGAGCGGCGTCGCCCTCATGAGGAGGTCCATCTTCATGCCCCGCTCCGTCGCCACCGAAATTCCAAAGCTGAAGATCATCACGTTCGCGACTGCGTAAACCGCCATCGAGGCCAGAAAGTAGGCGCCGAACCTGACGCCTCCCTGCATCACTTGAGAAGCCTGTCCGATGCCGATGAACGAATAGAAGACCAGCGGCAGGAGGAGGCTGGTCGCGCTGAATGCCGGTACTCGCCAGAGTTTCAGAAACTCTGCCTTGGTCTGCTGCACCAGCATCGACCCGATGGGGGCTCGCGCAGGCTTGGTCAACGCGGCGCTCAATGGCTGGTCATCGCGATGAACGCGTCCTCCAGGTCGGCGCCCGCCACCTCCAGCTCAGATATCTCCACACCTCGCTGAAAAAGGTCGCGCAGGACCGCCTCGGGCCTGTTCGTCAGTAGCTGGACCCTGTGGTCTGTGATGGATACGGCGGTCACCGGAAGGCCCTCGAAATCCTTTTCCGAAACTGCTGGCGCAATGAAGCGCACGCGCCTTCCGGCCACCTTGGATTTGATCTCAGCCGGAGGAGCGTCCGCGATGACCACGCCGCGATCGATGACGATCACGCGCTTGGCCAGCTGATCAGCCTCCTCCAGGTAGTGAGTCGTGAGCACGACAGTGCGCCCCATGCGGGCGAACTCCGCGATTCGATCGATGAACGAGCGGCGACCTTCGACGTCCATGCCCACCGTGGGCTCGTCCAGGAACAGGACGTCAGGGTCACCACACACGGCCAGAGCGAAGTACAGGCGCTGCCGCTGCCCACCAGACAGCTCCTTCACGAGGGCATTCGCTTTCTCGTCGAGGCCGGCCATCGCGATCGCCCGGTCACGAGGCAGTGGCGTTGGGTAGTACGACCGGAACAGGTCGACGATCTCCCGCACCTTGAGCATGGCCGGGACGCCAGACTCCTGGAGCATGACCCCTACTCGGCTGCGGACCAGCAGATTGGTGGGCTCGAGCCCGAAAAGCAAAGCCTTGCCTGACGTCGGCTTGCGCAGGCCGAGCAGAAGGCTGATCGATGTGGTTTTGCCGGCGCCATTGGGGCCGAGCATTGCCACCACGTCGCCTAGATCGATTCGGATCGTCACTCCCCGGAGAGCTTCGATTTCACCGTACTTCTTGGTGGCGTCGAGCAGTTCCGCGGCGGGCGCCATGGCGCAAGGCTAGCTATTTACTCTTACACGGTGGCGAGCATCTTCAGCCGGATCATCGCCGGTGAGCTGCCCGCCCGATTCGTCTGGAAGGACGACCTCTGCGTGGTGTTCCTCTCCAACCGCCCGCTGCGCCCGGGGCACGCCCTGGTGGTCCCTCGCCAGGAGGTCGATCACTGGATCGACCTCGATACGGGTCTGCTGACGCATGTCATTACAGTTGCGCAATCGATAGGAAAGGCGCAGATGGCCGGCTTCAAGCCGGCGCGCATCGGCATGATGCTGGCCGGACTGGAGGTCCCGCACGTCCATTTCCACGTCGTACCGATCCGCGGCATGCAGGACCTGAACTTTGCCAACCAGGATCCTCATCCCGACCCGGCGATGATGGATGAGGCAGCAGAGACGATACGGCGTGAGCTGCGCGCGCTGGGCTTTACGAAACAGGGTGCAATCTAGCCCAGCAGCTTCTCCAGCTGTACGACGTGCGCCTCCAGGTGGTTGACCAGGGGATACCGGGCGAGGAAGTCCGCCCCGACGGGACTGAACCAGACGCCGCCCGTGACATCCGTCTTGTTTCGGAAGGCCGCAAGGTCCAGTGTGCGCAGCTCCTTGGCGGTGCGGGCGTGAGCGTCAAGCGCCATCCGAAGCAGGTCGGCAGGCTCCATCGCGGACATCTGCACTATCGACTCGTCCCGAATGTTCGTGCTGGCCATCAGGTCGACCTCGCTGACCTGGCCGGTCGCAACCTTGTGCACCAGTACGCCGTAGTACTTCGAGAACCCTGCGATATGAGCAAGAACCTCGTGCGCGTTCCACTCATCGTCTTTGCTGCCACCCGGCTTGATCTTTGAACCGACCTTTGCCAACCGTGCAGACGCCCGCTCCAGCCGGTCCGCAAGCAGGTTCCGTTCGCTGTCCAGCTCACCGTCCAGGAAGTTTTCGAAGTCGGTCTTGGTGTAGTCGGCGCTTTCGATTTTCATGTCGCCAACAATGTAGGCCGCTTGGCTCAGGTTGGTCGGACAGATTCAGGCTGTCGTAGCCGTGCAAGAGGTTCTACTCCTCGACATCTTGAGGCAAGCGGACCAACGTCCGAAACCCTAGAGCCCGTTCGGAATAAAGTGCGACATATGTGCTATTCAGACGACGCCCGCCCGCCATTGCCCCCGATCGGGGGCGCGGCCGCCGACCAGGGCGACATGACCCTGACGGCCAGGGACGGCACCAAGTTCATGGCGTATTTCGCGCGCGCCTCGGAGCCGACTGGCGCGGGCATGGTCGTGATGCCAGACGTGCGTGGGCTGCACCACTTTTACAAGGAGCTCGCCCAGCGTTTCGCCGAAGCCGGCATCGATTCCGTCGCCATCGATTACTTCGGCCGGACCGCCGGCATCGGCGATCGCTCTGAGAGCTTCGTATTCATGCCGCATGTCGAGAAGACGACCCAGGAAGACATCGCCGCCGATGTGGCGGCAGCAATCGTTTATCTGCGATCAAAGGACGGTGGCGCGGTCAAGTCTGTATTCACCACCGGCTTCTGCTTCGGAGGCTCCAGCTCGTGGAACCAGTCCGCCCTGCAACCGGATCTCGACGGAGCCATCGGCTTTTACGGCCGGCCCCCACGGAGCGAGCCCTACGTCTCGAAGATGAAGGCGCCGCTCCTGATGCTCGTCGCGGGCGCCGATGCGGCCACGCCGATGGAGGTGTTCAACGCCTTCGACAAGGAGCTCACCCAGGCGAAAGTGCCGCACGAGGTGCACGTCTACGAGGCCGCCCCTCACAGCTTCTTCGACCGCACCTCAGCGCAGTGGAAGGACGCCTCCGAGGACGCGTGGCGCCGGATCCTGGCTTTCGTCAAGAAGCACAGCTGACGCGCGCCTGTTACCACCAATGCGAAAGCAGCTGACGGACCAATGGTCGATTGACCTCGACGGCGAATATCTGAGCCGCGTGGTCGATCACAACCTGCAATTGGTCGCTCCAGGACGAACGATCTGGATTGCGGTATGGCATCCGCCAGCGGATCAAGCGCCTGAAGCCACGCTCGAAGGGATCAAGCGCGAGCTGCCAAATCCGAGTCCCGATGGAAGGGTGGAGGAATGGAGTGAGGACCGGCTCGAAGTTCGTCTGGCGTCGTGGTATCCCGAACCGGGCAGAGAAGGCACCCAGTATTCGCTATATGGCTACACGATTCGTCGCGGTTCTTATGTGCAAGCGGCCTTGATCTCAGATTCGCCAAAGGACACAGGGTGGGCCTTGGCGGTGTGGCGATCGCTTTCGTATGAGTCGTCGGGCACCTGACCTTCCGGCTCTCAGCGGATTCGACTTGAAGTCCTAACGCAAACCAGACCCGTATAGTCACCCTCATGGCCAGGGTAGGCCCCAAGGTGGCCGCGAAGTCCAAGCCGGCAGCCCGGCTGCCCGCATCGCTGATAGCGGAGCTGGAGCATCGTCGCGCCGGCATGGCCCGTCACATGGCCCGCGCCGTAGTGGCCGTCGTCCACTGGGACGACTCCACAGGCGTCCCGCCCCGGCGCGACGCCATCGCCAAGGCGTGCGAGGCCGGTCTCGACCTGTTCCTCGCCACCGCGCGCGAGGCCCGGCCGGCCACTCAAGAGGAGCTGCGACGAGTCGCCCAACTGGGCATTCTCCAGGCGCGCAGCAGCCAGTCCGTCGAGCCCATCCTCGCCGCCTACCGCATCGCCGCTCGTGTGGCCTGGGACGCGATCCTGCGCGCGTGGCGCGGGCACCCTGCCGCGACCCCAGAGGCCATCATGCTCACCGCCAACTACGTCTTCGTGGCGCTCGACCAGGTAGCGGCCGAGGTCACCAAGACTTACCTGCACGCGCGCGAGCAGCACCTCCAGCGCGGGACGAGAGCTCGCGCCCGCCTTTTCCACGCCTTGATCAGTGACAACTTCGATTCCGAGCTGGAGCTCCAGAAGCAGGCGTTGGCGCTCAACATGCCGATCGCGGCCACCGGTTATGTGGCCGTCGTGTCGAAGCTTGTGGTTGGCAAGAGTGACGGCGCCCGTGGTGGGGAGGCCCTGGGCGAGGTGGCCGCATCCCTCGATGTCCCGCGCGGGGCCATCCATCACGTCACCGATCCGTCGACGCTCGTCACGCTCTGGCCTGCCGAGTCGCCGGCGCATGTGGACGGAGCGCGGTCCTTCGTGACGCAGCTGCACAAAGAAGCTGTGAATCGATCAGGTCCGGCCCGAGCGCGCGTTCGCGCGGGCATCGGCGGCTATCACCCCGGCCTGCGTGGCATCTCGCGTTCGTACCTGGAGGCTCAGCAGGCGATCGAAGCCGGGCGAAAGCTCCGGCCCGACGACGTTTCGCACAGGCACGACGAGGTGATCCCGCACCTCGTCCTGGCTCAAAATCCGCGCCTGGCCGAACGCTTCGTGGCCCACACCCTCGGGCCGCTGCTCGATCCCAAAGCCCGCAACCGGGAGCAGCTCCTGGACACGCTCGAGGCCTACCTCGCCCACGGGTCGGTGAAGGCCGCCGCCGCCGCTCTCAACCTGCACCGCCACACCGTCCTCTACCGGTTGGACAAGCTGCGGGAGATACTGGGCGGTGGGCTCGACACCCCTGCGAGCCGCCTTCGCCTGCAGCTGGCGCTTGATCTTCGCAAGTTGATCTAAACCTCAGGTTTGGACACGGTGTCCTAACTTGAGGCTGCGTTTTGAACGCGGTGAATATGTGAGGTAGGCCGCCGGGTCCGTATCCTCAATACGTGAACTTCAAATCCAACGGTCGACGCGTGGCTGTGACCGGCATGGGCTTCATCACCCCCATCGGCAACGACGTCGAAACCGTCTGGTCGAACATGATCGAAGGCTCGTCGGGCATCGGCCCGATCACTCACTTCGATACCACCGGCTTCGACACCAAGATCGCGGGGGAAGTCAAGGGCTTCAACCCCGAGGAGTACATGGACCGGAAGACGGCCCGCCACATCGGACGCTACTGCCAGTTCGCGCTGGCCGCCTCCAAGCAGGCGCTGGCCGAGTCGGGCCTGGTTCCGTCCGAGATGGACCCGGACGACGTGGGCGTAATCGTCAGCTCAGGCATCGGCGGCATGGAGGAGATCGAGAAGAGCCATACGCAGCTGATGGAACGCGGGCCGAAGCGGATCAGCCCGTTCACGGTCCCGATGATGATCGCGGACATGGCGGCCGGGATCGTCGCGATCCACACGCACGCCGGCGGCCCGAACTATGCCATCGTCAGCGCCTGCGCGTCCGGCTCGCACGGCATCGGCGAGGCGTCGGAGATCATCAAGCGCGGCGATGCCGTCGCCATGCTCGCCGGTGGCTCGGAGGCGACGATCACGCCGCTCACGATGGGCGCCTTCTGCCAGATCAAGGCGACGAGCGAGCGCAACGACGAGCCGGAGAAGGCCTGCCGGCCGTTCGACCTCGGGCGCGACGGCTTCGTGATGAGCGAAGGCTCCGTGATGCTCGTGCTCGAGGAGTTGGAGCACGCGAAGAAGCGCGGCGCGCGGATCCTTGCCGAGGTCGCCGGTTACGGCGCCAGCGCCGACATGTATCACTTCACCGCGCCGCAGCCCGAAGGCAAAGGCGCGATGCGAGCGATGCGGAGGGCCCTGGACAAGAGCGGGGTCGAGCTCACGGATGTCGGCTACATCAACGCGCACGGCACGTCGACGAAGCTAGGCGACGTCGCGGAGACGAAGGCCATCAAGGCCGTGTTCGGCGACCACGCGCACAAGCTCGCGGTCAGTTCCACCAAGTCGGTGCACGGGCACCTGCTCGGCGCCGCCGGCGCGATCGAGGCGGCCGCATGCATCCTCGCGCTGGACCGCGGCATGCTGCCGCCGACCATCAACCTGGACGACCCAGACCCCGACTGTGACCTGGACTATGTCCCCAACAAGGCCCGCAAGGCCGACATCAAGGTCGCCGTGTCGAACTCGTTCGGTTTCGGCGGCCACAACGCGACCCTCGTGATCAAAGGCCCAGAAGGCCTCTAGGAGAGAAGGCACATGGCAACCCAACTCGACTTCAAGGACCTTCAAGAGCTCGCCGCCGAGATCCTCGGCATCGAGCCTGCCGACGTGCAGATGGACAAGAGCTTCCAGCGCGACCTCGCCGCTGACTCGCTCGACCTCGTCGAGCTCATCGCTGCCATCGAGGACAAGTACGACGTCGAGCTGTCGGAGGAGGAGCTCGAGAAGATGAAGGTCATCGGCGACCTGTGGAAGTTCCTGGAGCAGAAAACCGCGGAGCGACTGGAGGCGTAAGGCAGATGGCGATCATCAACGAGTATCGGACGCGTTCCGACGCAGTGCCTTTGCGATCCTTCAAGGCCAAGGGGCGCCCCAGCGCCATCGCCGGCATGGGCGTCTACGCGCCGGAGAAGATCATCACGAACTTCGATCTCGAAAAGATGATGGACACCTCCGACAAGTGGATCACCGAACGCACGGGCATCCACAAGCGGCACGTAGCGGAGCCTGGGACGACGACGTTTGAGATCGCGACGAAAGCTGCCCGCGGCGCGCTTGACGCCGCCGGCATCACGGCCGCAGATCTCGACATGATCCTGGTCGGCACCTCGTCGCCCGATGGTCCATTTCCATCTGTCGCCTGCCGGGTCCAGAACGAGCTCGGTGCTCCAGGTGCTGTGGCCTGGGACACACTGGCGGCGTGCACCAGCTTCGTCTACGGCCTCTCGATCGCTGACGCGTACATCGCCACCGAACGCGCCGATACGGTGCTGGTGATCGGCGCCGAGGTGCTGTCGCGGATGCTCAACTACGGCAATCGCGGGACGGCGGTCATCTTCGGCGACGGTGCGGGGGCGGCGGTCGTGCGCGCGGCTCCGACCGGCGGCGGCTTCAAGAGCTGGTGCCTCGGGTCCGACGGCCGCGGCTACGCGCAGGTCACGTGCGGCAACATCGAGAAGGGCGCCTACGCGGCCAAGGACGCGACCCCGTTCATCGACATGGTCGGGCCCGACGTCTTCAAGTTCGCGGTCGACATCTTCATCCGCCAGGCCAATGAGGTCTGCAACACCGCCGGCGTCGCACTCGAGGACATCGACCTTTGGGTGCCTCACCAGGCCAACTTCCGCATCATCGACGCCGCCGCGAGGCGCATCGGGCTCCCGCTCGACCGGGTGGCGATCAACATCGACGAGTACGGCAACACTTCCAGTGCGTCGATTCCGCTGGCGTTGGAGGAAGCGATCCGGAAGGGACGCGTCAAGAGTGGAGACCATGTCCTGCTGGCCGGCTTCGGCTCGGGGCTGACCTGGGGGGCGTGTTTGATGACCTGGGTCTGACATGGGAGTGAAGCTCACCGGCCCGATCGCGTTGCTGTTCCCCGGCCAGGGCGTGCAGAAGCCCGGCATGGGCCGCAACCTGCACGACCGCTACCCGGCCGCCCGGCGTGTGTTCGAACGCGCGGAAGAGGTCCTGCAGATGCCCGTGCGCAGGCTCTGCTTCGATGGCCCGCTCGAGGAGCTGAACCGGACCGAGGTCATCCAGCCATGCGTGATGACGGTGTGCTGGGCGGCTTACGAGGTATGGCGAGAGAGCTACGGCTTCGAGAACGTGAGCGTGACCGCCGGCCACAGCCTGGGCGAGATCGCGTCGCTTGCGGCCGCGGGCGCGATCCCGTGGGAGACCGCACTGCTCCTGGTCAAGGAGCGCGGCCGCATCATGGCCCAGGCCGCCGACGAGCAGCCCGGCGGCATGATCGCGATCGTGGGCCTCGACGAGGCCCAGGTGGAATCGATCCGTGAAGAGGCGTCGTCCAAGGGCCGGCTGTGGATCGCCAACCGCAACGCCGACGTCCAGTTCGTCCTCTCCGGCGAGACCGTCGCTGTGGAAGAGGCCGAGCGTCTGGCCCTGGCGGCCGGCGCCCGACGCGCGCTCATCCTGACCATCCCTCTGCCGGCTCACACGCCGCTGATGGCCGGCGCCGCGGCCGCGTTCCGCAAGGTTGTCGACCGGCTCCAGTTCACCGCACCGTCGATTCCGGTCCTGGCGAACGCGTCCGGGGAGGCGATGCGCACGGTGGCGGCGTTGCGTGACGAGCTCCGCCAGCAGATGCTGCGCCAGGTCGATTGGGCGCGGACCATGGTCGCGATGCGCGCGATGAAGGTCAAGACCGTCGTCGAGCTCGGCCCCGGTAGGGTGCTGGCGAGCCTCGCCGCCAAGCACATCCCCGGCGTCGACACCTGGAACGCGGAAGAGCTGTTCATCGAGTTCGCGGACCAACCAGCCACGGCTTGATGGGCGATCTAGAGGGGAAAACCGCTTTGGTCACGGGCGGTGGCAAAGGCATCGGCCGTGCCATCAGCTCGGCGCTGGCGGGGATGGGCGCGAAGGTGGTGGTCAACTACCGCTCGGACAAAGCGGCCGCCGAGGAGACCGCGGCGGCGCTGCCCGGCGCGGCCGTGCACCAGGCCGACGTCGGCGACCCGGCTCAGGTCGAGGCGATGGTGAAAGCGATCGGGCGCGTGGACGTGCTCGTCAACAACGCGGGTGCGGTGCGCGACAAGCTGCTGATCCAGATGTCTCCACCGGACTGGGAGGAGCTCATTCGCACCGACCTGCTCTCTGCCTTCGCCACTACCAAAGCGGCCATCATGAGCGGCATGATGCGCGCGCGTTGGGGCCGGATCGTCAACATCTCCTCCATCGTCGGCTTGACGGGCAATGCGGGCCAGTCCAACTACGCCGCCGCGAAGGCCGGCCTGATCGGGTTCACGAAGTCGATCGCCCGTGAGTACGGATCGCGGAACATCACATGCAATGCGGTCGCGCCGGGCTACGTCCGGACCGAGCTGACCACGGGCTCTCTCACCGACGAGATGGTCGGAGAGCTGGTCAAGATGACGCCCATCAAACGCGAGGGAACCGCCGAGGACGTCGCCGCCGCGGTCGCGTTTCTCTGCTCGGAGCGGGCCGGGTTCGTCACGGGCCAGGTGCTGGCGGTCGACGGAGGGCTCAGCCTCTGATGGAGCTCGCGAAGACGCACGCCGAGGTCCGGATGGCGGGCGGCAAGCTGCCACCCATCCCGCTGCCGACGAACTGTCCGGGCTGCGGGGTGGGACTGGATCCAGAGGGGCTGCGCAAGCACACCTTTGTGTGCGAGTGCGGCCATCACTTCCGGCTCGGCGCCGACGCCTGGATCGCACTGGTCGCCGACCGCGGTTCCTGGAAGGAACGCTGGGGCGACGTGCGCTCACACGACCTCCTGAACTGGAAGGTCCCGAAGCCGTACCAGGCGACCATCGACCAGCTGGCGGAGGAGGGCCTGAACGAGGCTGTGCGCACGGGCACGTGCACGCTCGGCGGCCGTGCGATCTGGCTGGCAGCGTTCGACTTCCGGTTCGTCGGCGGCACACTGTCGATCGTTGCCGGCGAGCGCCTGGCGCGTGGGATGGAGCAGGCCGCCGCCTCGGGGTTGCCCTACGTCCTCGTCTCGGCGTCCGGTGGAGCTCGCATGCAGGAAGGCGTGCTGGCGTTGATGCAGATGGCGAAGGTCAACGCCGCCGTCGGCCGCCTCGACGCGGCCGGAGTGCCATTTTTCTCGGTGCTCACCGATCCCACCTTCGGCGGCACCGCCGCGTCGCTCGCGCTGCTCGCGGACATCAACATCGCTGAACCTGGCGCGGCCATCGGTTTCACGGGGCCTCGCGTCATCAAGCAGGCCACCTATGCGGACCTGCCGCCCGGATTTCAGAGCGCCGAGTTCCAGCTGGCCCGCGGCCAGGTTGACATGGTGGTGTCGCGCACGGAGCTGCGGCGCCTGCTGGCCCACCTCCTGGAGATGTACCCATGACGAGGCACAGCCGGCAGCCGGATGAGACGACGCTCACGGTGTGGCAGGTCGTCGAGCTCGCCCGCCACGCGAACCGGCCCTACTCGCTCGACTACATCCGCCGGCTCGCGCCGGACTTCGTCGAGCTGCACGGCGACCGCCTCTCCGCGGACGACCCGGCGTTGGTCGCGGGTGTGGGCACATGGCACGGGCGCACGACCATGTTCCTCGGCCATCAAAAAGGACGGAGCCTGAAAGAGAGGGTGGCCAGGAACTGGGGAATGATGCACCCCGAGGGCTACCGCAAGGCGCTGCGCCTCGCGCACCACGCGGCCAAATTCGGTTTCCCGATCATCTCGCTGATCGATACCCCGGGGGCTTACCCTGGCGCCGCAGCGGAGGAACGGGGCATCGCGGCCGCGATCGCGAAAGCGATCATGGAGTGGTTTCGCGTCGGTGTGCCGATCGTGGCAGCCGTGATCGGCGAAGGGGGCAGCGGAGGTGCACTCGGCATGGGCGTCGCCGACCGCGTGATCATGCTCGAGAACTCGATCTACTCCGTGGCTTCGCCGGAAGCTGCGGCATCGATCGTCTGGCGCGACAACTCTCGCAAGGTCGAGGCCGCGGAGCAGCTGCAGCTCACCTCGCGTGATCTGCTGGCGATGGGCGTGGTCGAAGAGGTCGTGCCCGAGCCCGAGGGCGGGGCGCATCTCGACTACGACGCCGCCGCGCAGGCGCTCGACCGCGCTCTGCATCGCCACATGCAACCGCTGCTGGCGCAGCCGGTCGCGGAGCTCTTGCAGCACCGATACGAGCGCTTCCGCTACATCGACTCGCTCATCCACGCGGAACCGCACTTCGGCCCGAAAATAGACTAGGCGCTTGAGAATCGTCGTTCAGCGCGTCGCATCAGGGTCTGTGACGTGGGACGAGTCGGGTGCGCGGCAGGCTGCAACCATCGGGCCCGGCTTCGTGTTGTTGGTGGGTGCGGGGTCAGATGACGATGAATCCACTGTGCGCCGGCTCGCGGACAAGGTCGTGGATATGCGTGTGTTCGCCGACGAGACGGGCAGGATGAACCTGAGCCTCGAAGACGTGAAGGGGTCGGCGCTGATCGTGTCCCAGTTCACGCTGTTCGCGGACCTGAGCCGCGGCCGGAGGCCGAGTTTGTTGAAGGCGGGGGATCCAAAGCGGGCCGAGGAGCTCTATCTCGCATTCGTGCAGCGATTTCGCGATCGCGGAATAGAGACGAAAACCGGGAGCTTTGGAGCAGTCATGCGCGTGAGCATCGAAAACGACGGTCCCGTCACGCTCGTGCTCTCGTCAGCCGACTGGCCGACCCGTGTCTGAGGGCCGCAGCCGGCTGCTGCCGTACCTGGCGTTTACAGCCTTGGGCCTGATCTGGGGAGCGTCCTTTCTCTTCATCAAGCTGGGCGTGCAGGACATGAGTCCGACGGTGCTCGTGCTCATCCGGTCCAGTTCAGGTGCGGTGACGCTGGCCGTGATCATGCGGGCGATGGGCCGGCCGCTCCTCGGCGAGAAGTGGAGGAGCAGGCTGGCTGCATTCACATTCATGGCGGTCGCCAACGCTCTGCTGCCCTGGGTCGCCATCGCCTGGGGTGAGCAGCACATCTCGAGCGGCCTCGCCAGCGTCCTCAACTCGACCACGACCCTGTGGGCGGCGATCTTCATCTACTGGGTCATTCCGACAGAGCGCCCAAGCCTTCTCAACTACGCCGGCGTCCTGGTTGGCATCTCCGGCGTGGCCATACTCGTATTCCCGGACCTTGCCACCCACGGACTGTCGGGAAACGTCGTGGGCGTGCTCGCGGTGTTGGTGGCGTCGATCTCCTATGCGGTCAGCGCGCTCTTCCAGCGGACCAAGATGAGGGGTATGAATGTGTACGAGCAGAGCTTTGGGCAGCTTCTGGTGACCTCGATCCTCGCCCTTCCGATCGCCGCCCCGGCCCTGCCGCACGTCCACCTCGCGGTGCTCTCGATGGCAGCCGTGATTGCGCTGGGCGTCGCGGGCTCGGGGGTCGCGTACTTGCTCTACTACTACACGATGAACACGCTCGGGCCCGTGCGCGCGACCGGAGTCACCTTTGTGGTGCCGATCACGGCCGTGTTCTGGGGCGTAGTGCTGCTGCACGAAGTGCTGACGCTGCCGATCATCGCCGGCATGCTGGTCATCCTGGTCGGCATCGTGCTCACGAACCTGCGCCGGAGCACGCGCGGTCAAGCGGCAGCGAAAGAAACCGCTGCCGCGTGAGCGAATTCCTCGACGAGCACGCCGCCCAGGTGCGTGCCGCGGCGACACGCATCCGATCCCACGTCCGCCGTACGCCGGCGCTGGGCACCGACCTGGATCCGGGCCTTCGTTTCAAGGCGGAATGCTTTCAGGTCACCGGCTCTTTCAAGCCCCGAGGCGCGTTCAACGCAGTGCTCTCGCTGCTCGAGCGCGGTCCTCGACCGAAGGGCTTGATCGCGGTGAGCTCGGGCAACCACGCACAGGCGGTGGCCCTGGCCGCCCGTACGGTCGGCCTGCACGCCCTCATCCTCATCCCGGAGGACGCCAACCCGGCGAAAGTGGCGGCGACTCGGGCCCTGGGCGCGGAGGTCATGCAGGACGGCATCACCTTCGCAAATCGCGAGCAGCGCCTCCACGAGGTCATGGCCGAGAGGCAGCTGACGCTGGTGCACCCGTTCGACGACTGGGACGTCATCCACGGGCAAGGCACCGCGGCGCTCGAGCTGCTGGAGGACGAGCCCGCGCTCGAGGTGATCGCGACCCCCGTCGGCGGCGGCGGCCTCCTCGCGGGCACCGCGGTCGCCGCCAAGAGCCGTGGCGCGCCGGTCAGGGTGGTCGGAGTCGAGCCGAAAACGGCTGATGACGCCTACCGCAGCTGGAAGGCGGGCAGCATTCAGAAGCTCGATCACTCCCCGGCGACGCTGGCGGACGGCGTGCGGACGACCGCCATCGGCGTGCGCAACTTCGAGGTCATGTTTGGTCAAGGGCTCGTCGACGAGATCGTCACAGTCAGCGAAGAGGAGATTGCCTCCGCGGTCGCGCTGGCGTGGACCCGCCTTCACCTCGCGCTGGAGCCGACGGGCGCCCTGCCGCTGGCGGCCTACGCCTCGGGAAAGCTAGGCCGAGGCCGCACAGGCCTGGTCTTCACCGGCGGCAACGCGAACCTCGAAACGGTGGCTACACTGCTCACCCAACCATGATTCCGGTCAAAGACGTGATGACTCGAAACGTGATCACGTTCCGCGAGGACACGCCGCTGGAAGAGATCGCGACGACGCTGGCGTCCAGGCGCATCACCGGCGCGCCGGTGATCGGAACCGACGGGCACGTGACCGGAATCGTTTCCGAGATCGATGTCTTTTCGAAGAAGGGAAAGGTCGCGCGCGACATCATGAGCTCGCATGTCATCACCGTCAGCGAGGACACCGGCATCGACGAGGCGGCGCGGCTTCTGATCGGCGAGCGCATCCGTCGTGTGCCGGTGATCAAACACGGAAAGATGGTCGGCCTCCTGAGCCGTTCCGATGTGCTGGACTTCTTCGCGAGCACGCGCTGGACCTGCAACGTCTGCGGGCGCTGGGAGCGCGGGCTGGAGATGCCGGAGCGCTGTTATTCATGCTCGAGCACCGACATTCACCTGGAGCGCGCGGATCCTGGCCACTGATCGTCTGTCACTAAAAGCGCAGAGCTTCACGGAGTCCGTCATTCGCGAGATGACGCGCTTGAATCTCGCCCTCAATGGTCCGGAGCGTGCCATCAACTTCGCGCAGGGCTTTCCCGACTTCCAGACCGATCCGCGGATCCTGGAGGCGGCGGCCGCAGCGCTGCGCGACGGATACAACCAGTACGCGACCACGTGGGGTGCGCCCCAGCTGCGGTCGGCGGTGGCCAGAAAGCAGTCCGCAGCCTGGGGCCGTGAGGTCGACCCGGAAACCGAGGTCACGGTGTCGTGCGGGGCCACCGAAGCCATGATCGCCGCCATGCTCACGGCCGTCGATCCGGGCGATGAGGTCGTCATCTTCGAGCCTTATTACGAGAACTACGGCCCAGACTGCATCCTCAGCGGCGCCACGCCGCGCTACGTGACGCTGCGCCCGCCCGATTGGTCGTTCGATCCCGACGAGCTCCGCAATTCATTTACAAGCAAGACGCGAGCCATCGTCGTCAACACGCCCCACAACCCGACCGGCAAGGTGTACTCGCGGTCGGAGCTCGAGCTGATCGCGCAGCTCTGCATCGAGCACGACGCGATTGCGATCACCGACGAGATCTACGAACACCTCGTGTATCGCGGTCGCCACCTGAGCATGGCCGCGCTCGACGGCATGGCGGACCGGACGATCACGATCAGCGGCGCGAGCAAGACGTTCTCGGTCACCGGCTGGCGCGTGGGCTGGATCATCGCGCCACCCGACCTCACCGGCGGAATCCGCAAGGTCCACGACTTCCTCACCGTCGGCGCCGCCCACCCTCTGCAGATAGCGGTCGCCTCCGCCCTCGAGCTCCCCCCGTCCTTTTATGTGGAGCTGGTCGGCGACTACCGCGAGCGCCGCGACGCCATCGTCACCGGTCTGCAGGAATGTGGTTTCGAGGCGACGATGCCGGACGGCGCCTACTACGTGATGGCGGGCATCGGCGGGTTCGGCTTCGACGACGATACCGCGATGGCGCGCCACCTGATCGAGCAGGTCGCGGTGGCGACGGTACCGGCTTCGAGCTTCTATCACGATCCAGCGCGAGGTCGCGGCTACCTGCGCTTCAGCTTTCCCAAGCGGCTGGAGACGATCGAGCGAGGCCTCGAGGCGCTGCGCTCATTCAAGCCGAGGCGTTAACAGCCAGGGTTATCACCACCAGCAGCCGGGTCTAAGTTGGCCGCATGCGCAGGCTGGTTCGAGCACCCCTGCTGTGGATGGTCCTGGTCGAGGGCGCCGTGGTCGGCGCGCTGATCCTGGTCGCGTGGCATGCGATCGCCGGCGCGTCGGCTTCGGGGCCGACCGCCCCATTCAGCCTGCCTCCGGCGGCGGCGTCTCCAGCCGACGCCGCCCTGCCCGCTGCCCGAGGGCCTGTCCCCAACGCCGGCTCACGTGGCCCGGCCCCCGGGCTCAACCTGGCGGTCGATTTCTGGCGCCTGCGGCTCGGAAGCCTCAACCGCGACCAGGCGGAGTTCGAGGCCCTGGAGTGGAGGATCACCCGCACGGTCATGGACGCGGCCCGCGACTACCTGGAGACGGTCGTGCTCCCGGCCGTCAGGCATGCCGAAGGAGGAGCCTAAACGCGGTCTGAGACTACTTCTGCTCCGGGGCCATGGTGACGTTGCCGTTCAGCGTCGCTCCGTCCTCGACAGTCAGCCGCCCCACCTTGACGTCGCCGTTGAGGCGCCCGGAGCCGCCGAGGGTGAGGCGGCGGCGCGCCGTCACGTTGCCGTTGACCTGGCCGCGAATGCTGATATTCGACCCTTCGATCGTGGCCTGCACGTTGCCCGAGCTGTCCACGGAGATGTCGCCGCTGGCCTTCAGCTCGCCCTCGACGTTGCCCTGGACCTTGAGGTCCCCCTGGATGTCCAGGCGACCGTGCAAGCTGTCGCGAGGGCCGAGATTGACGACGTTGTTGCCACCGTTCGGGGTGGTCGCGGGTGCCGATTTTTCAGCCTGGGCCATTTGGGCGTCCTCCACTGCGTTGATGAGCCTTTCCCTAGTTCTGCTCAACTCCGACGGTCAACTTGACTTGCGCCGAAGCGCGTATCTCGGAAGAGTTGGGAATTAGACGAGCTAGCATCGTAGCAAAGTGGTCGGCGGACATCAGGAAAGGGAGGCAACCGGGATCCCGGCGTACGTGGAAGCCCTGGGCGTAGAGCGATGGCGCTGATGGATCCAGACGCGTCCGACGAGATGATCGACCACCTGGTGGATTTCTTCGATCAGATCGCTCCCGTCTACGACACCTGGGCGGGGGGCCAGCACGGCCGGATCGCGACCAGGCTGGTCGAGCTCGTCAAACCCAAGAAGGGCCAGCAGGCCCTCGACGTCGGGACCGGCACCGGCCTGGTCGCCCACCTGGTGGCCGCGAAGGTAAGCCCTGGTTCGGTGATCGGCATCGACCTGTCGGATCGCATGCTCTCGATCGCGCGGTCGAGGCGGAGCAAGAACACTCAGTTCCTGGGCATGGCCGCGGAGCGTCTGGTTTTCAGGCCGGAGACGTTCGACCTGGTGACCATGGGCGACGCCCTCGCGTACCTCTCCGACCCGGGCGATGGGCTAAGCGAGGCGCATCGGGTGCTCAAGACCGGCGGCCGCCTGGCCGTCTCGTGCCAGAGGCGCAGTCTTTCCACCCGCGCCCAGGACCTCTTTTTCCAGGGCCTCGCCCCGATGGCGCGGAGGCACTACCTGAGCATTCCGCGGTACAGCTCGGAACGCAGCCGCTTTGGCGAACCCGACGTCCTGCCCAAGCTGCTGGATTCGGCGGGCTTCAAGGTCGACACGATGACCGAGATGGTCATGGGCGGTCGCACCCAGAACGCCCGCGAGTGGACGGACCTGATGGCCGGCGCCGGGCCCCTCCCATACACCCTGATTGCGGCCCTTGGTCCGCGTCACCGGATGGACCTCGAGGCCGAGGTCGAGGCGGCGATGGACAGTCTCGGCGACCCAGACGACGCTTTTCGCTACCACCACTCGTACTTGATGGCGGTGGCCACCAAGCGCTGAGGCGTCGCGGTCAGTCGGCCGGCCGCGCCACGGCTTGGGCGCGACCGACGGTCAGTCCGGCCACCAGCGCCGCCACGAGGCAAAGCGCCGCCGCCACCGCGAATATCTCGCGATACTCCTGAAGAAAAGCGGCCCCCACCAACCGTTCGAGCTGATCGACCTGGGCGCGGACGTCCCCCGTGAGGTGCGGAGTGCCGAGTATCTGGCGAAAGCGGAACAGGCCGTATGCCGTCAGGGCGGCAAGGCCGATCAGCATCCCGACCGTCCTCGCGAGGACCACCAGGCTCGAGGCGAGGCCATGGTGCTCGGCGCGGGTCAGCTCCAGGACCCTCGCCGCCAGCGGCGCGATGACGACCCCTAAACCGAGTCCGCACGCGCTGAGGGCGATGGTGGCCACAGGCAGCGGGCCGAATCGCACGTCCAGCTCGTTGGCCTGCCAGCCCGCCATCTGCGTGAACGCCGCTGCGGCCAGAATCATCCCTGCGACCGCGGTGGCCCGAGCCCCAATACGGCGGGCGAGCAGGCCTCCGATCAACGCACCGATAGGAACTCCGATCAGAAAGCGCGAAAGCAGCAGGCCCGACCCGAGCTGGTCGAGCTTGAAGACGAGCCGGCCCAGGAGCGGGACGTCGACGAGCGCGACCATCAGAGCCACGCCGATCAGCAGGTTGGCCACCGTGGCGCCGATGAAGGCGCGGCTGTGCAGAAGTCGTTGCGGAATCAGCGGCTCGAGGCGGGTTGCCTGGCGCCTCGCGTAGAGGCCGAGGACGACCAGGCTCAGCGCGCCGACCGGGATGAGCAATCCGCTCGTGGCGCGGGTGTTGGGGTCGTCCGGATACAGGGCGAGCACGAGAAGCGCGAGGCCCGATCCAAGCAAGGCCGCGCCGACCCAATCGAGCGAAGTCGCCGCCGACGGGTCGAGCCTGCTCTGCCGGCGGCTGCCAACCAGGAGTCCCCCCGCGCAGAGCGCGGCGAGCGGGAGGTTCAGCCAGAAGATGAAGCGCCAGCCGCCGATGGTGGCTGCGGCCGCGGCGAGGGTGGCGCCGTACAACGGTCCGAACACGCTGCCGGCCTCCTGCATCGCGGCCACAGAGCCCAATGCCAGCGACCGGCGCTCGTCGCGATAGAGGTCGGCGGCGAGGGCCAGTGAGAGCGGGACCAACCCTCCCCCGCCGAGGCCCTGCAGGAACCGGCCGGCCACGAGCCAGGCGAGCGCTGGACCTGGAAAGCTCCATAAGCCGGCGGTCGCGGTGATCGCGGAGCCGGCCGCGAAGACCAGCATGCAGACCGCGTAAACGGGCGCCCGGCCGCGCACGTCCGAATAGGCGCCGAGCAGAGGCATCGCCACGACATAGCCGCCGAGAAAGCCGGTGACGATCGGGGTGGCTTGCTCGAAACGGTCGATGGTCAGGCCGATGTCGGCGACCATGGAGGGCAGGATCGTGACCACGACATAAGCGTCGAGGGCCGTGACGAAGAGCCCCGCCCCGGCGATCAGAAGCAGGAGTGGGCGCCTGGTGGACGGCGCGGAGTCGGAAATCGCGGGCGCTGCCGTCAAGACGCCGGCGGTGTGGGGATGGTGACGCTGCCGTTGAAACCGCTCAGGTCGACTTCGACCGAGCTCGGGGTGCCGTTGTCACCGAAGAGACCCGACAGAACCGCCTTGCGGATCAGATGATCCGAGCCTCCGATCCAGAAGACGGCGTCGACGTCGCCCGACGAGTTGAGCTGCGCCAGCATGCTGTGGATCAGGCTCGCGTCGTAGGTCGCCTCCACCTTGTTCGAGTCCACCTCACCGACCTTCTCAGCGCCCAGGTTCTTGGGGTTGCGGCCGGCGGGGATGACGGCCGGCAGGCCGGTCCTGGCGTCGAAGAGCTTGGCGAGATCGGGGATGTCGGCCGCGTCGGCCCCGGTCAGCTCGTTGTAGCCGGAGAACGGCAGGTGGAGGTAGACATGACCGCCGGCGATGATCACCTCCAGCGCGATCTGGACATCCTGCTGACGGACCGTGTATATCGCATCGCTGTCGCCCGGCAGGCGCACCGCTGCCCTGGCGGCGACCAGCGCAAAGCCGCGAAAGGTGACGGTGCCCTTGGTGAACTTCAGGTTGGCGTGGACCGTCTTCAACTTGGCCATCGCGGCGCCACCGCCGCGCAGGGCCACGGCCGGATCCTCGGGCGGCGAGTTCCCGCACGCGGCCAGCAGGATCAGGACCAGCGCACCGGCGCAAGACGACGCGAGCCTGGTCCTCACCTCACAAGTATCAGCCCCGCATCCGGGCCGTTTGTGACGGCGCGTCAATCACGGCGGTCGTCGGCCGCACGCACGATGAGGCGGATGGGCCGGTCGTAGAAGAAATAGTCCCAAGCCCAGTTGACGAGCACGACGATGCGGCTCCGGAAGCTGATCACGTTGATGAGGTGAACGAAGAGCCACATCAGCCAGCCGAGGAATCCGGTCAGGCGAATGGGGCCGAGCTGCGCCACGGCCGAGTTGCGACCGATCGTGGCCATGATTCCCGGATCCGTGTATCGGAAGTTGGTGGCGCCATAGCCGCGCAGGAGATCCTTGATCGTGGCGCCGACGTGCCGGCCCTCCTGCATGGCGACCGGGATGAGCATGGGCAGCGGAGTGCCTTCGTCCGTAGGGCCAGCGAGGTCGCCGATGACGAACACCTCGGGATGCCCGGTCACCTGCAGCGTCGGCAGGACCTGGACGCGCCCCTGCCTGCCGAGCGAGAAGCCGAGGGCGCTGCCCACTTCGGAAGCGCGAACCCCGGCTGTCCAGATCACCGTCGAAGCGGGTACCTCATGCCCGTCGACGAGACGGATCGAGCCCGCCGCCACGTCTGCGACTTTGGCCTTCAACAGGACTTCGACTCCCTTCTTCTCGAGTGACCGGCGGGCAGCTTCGCGCAGGGGCTCGGCGAACGTTCCGAGCAGAAAACCCGCCGCCTCGAGAAGCACCACACGCACGAGGCCAAGGTCCAGGTCGCGATAGTCCTTGCTCAGGACCAGGCGGGTCAGCTCGGCCAGGGCCCCGGCCATCTCCACCCCCGTTGGTCCGCCCCCAACCACCGCGAAAGTGAGCAGCATTCGCCGCTGCTCGCGATCGTCGGTCCACCTGGCCTCTTCAAAGCGCATCAAGACGCGGTTTCTCACGGCCAGGCCTTCATCGAGCTCCTTCAAGCCGAAAGCGTGTTGCGCCAGCGACGCATTGCCGAAGTAATCGCTCTGGCTGCCCGAGGCCAGGACGAGATAGTCGTAAGCCAGCGGGCCGTGGTCGGTCAGCAGCCGGCGCTGCTCGAGATCGGCGCCCGTGACGTTGGCGAGCAGGAAGTCCGCGTTGTGCAGAGGCCGGATCAGCTGCCGCACCGGTCGCGCGATCTCACCGGGGTCGAGGACTGCCGAGGCGACCTGGTAGAGCAACGGTGTGAAGAGGTGGTAGTTGTTGCGGTCGACGAGTAGCACGTCGACCGGCGCCCGCTTCAAGGCTCGTGCGCAGGTGAGGCCGCCGAAGCCGGCGCCCGCGATCACGACCCGCGGCCGAGTCACTTCGCGGGAGGTTTGCGGAACCGTCCTGAGCCGCCCCGCCGCCGGTTGGCCATCTTCTCCAGGGCGACCCCGCCACCGGTGGCTTCGACGAGCGACTTGGGCAGCTTCTGCTTCTTCTTGACCACCGGCTCGAAGAGGTCGCCCAGCTTGGCGACGCGTTTGAGGACCTGCTCCGAGTCGAACACGAGCAGGTTCGGGTCCTTCGCCTTCAAACACTTCTCGACCTCGTCCCACGTCACCGGAGTGGAGACCGTCGCCCGCGCGCGGGCGCGCAGGGAGTACACGTTCACCGTCGTCTTGTACTCATCGTTCTGGCTCCAGTCGATCAGGACGCGACCGGTGCGGAGCTCCTTCAGCTGCTTGTGCACGACGAGGTCGGGGTGCTGCTCCTCGAACAGCTGCGCAAGTCCCTTCGACACGACCTTCGTCTCCACGTACGTGACCTTGGTGTTGAGCGGGACGTAGAGCTGAAGGCCTTTCGACCCCGACGTCTTGGCCCAGCACTCAAGACCGTGCTCTGCGAACACATCGCGCAGCATCAATCCGACCCGGCAGCACTCGACGATCGTCGCCGGCGGTCCGGGGTCGAGGTCGAAGACCAGCGTCCGTGGCTCGGGCAGTTTCGAGGCAAGCGACAGCGAGGTGTGGAACTCGAGCGTCGCGATCTGGGCGAGCCACACCAGCGTCGGCAGGTCCTGGCACAGGCAGTAATACATGTCGCGGTTGTTCCCGCCACTCCACACGGTCGCCGTCTTCACCCATGGCGGGCGGTGCTTCGGACAGTTCTTCTCGTAGAAGAACTCGGCATCGACTCCGTTCGGGTAGCGCTTCAGCGTGAGCGGGTGGTCGCGGGTGTGGGGGAGGATCGCCGGGGCGATGCGCGTGTAGTAATCGATCACCTGCCCCTTGGTGAAACCGACCTCGGGATACAGGACCTTGTCGAGGTTGGTCAGCTTGAGCGTGCGGCTCTCGATCTGGACCTCGACCTCGGTGCTCTTGGTCATCGAGCACCACCCAACAGCGCTCGGCGGCGCGCAGCGTTGGACGGATGCGTCGAGCCCCACAGCCTGAGTGGAAATGGCATCACGTAAGGCTTGAGAGTGGCGACCCAATCAAAGAATGCGACGCCGGGATCGGAGCTGCCGAGCAGCGTCACCGCCCAGCGGTCTGCGTGGTACTCGTGCCTCCGGGAAGCCGTCAGGATCAACGCCCTGGGCGACAGCATCGCGGCGATAAAGATCACAGACTCGATCAGCAACAGCCAGGGGTTTGCGTCGTTGACCAGCTGGAGCTGGAGGACCACGAAGAACCCGATGGCCATGAGCAGAATCGCGGCGACCAGTGCAAAGCCCAGGCGTCGGATTCTCAGTCGATGACCCAGGGCGATGTGCGCGACCTCGTGCGCGAGCACGAACCGGCGGGCCGGCTCAGGCGCGTCCAGCATTCGCGGTTGAAACACGACCCAGAAACCATTACGGCGGCGTTCGACACGAGCCAACCTGTGCGACGCTTTGCCGCTCACCTCGAGCCCGCGCACTGCGACTTTGGCAGTCGCCGCCATGCGGCGCAGCGTCTCAACTGATTCGGTTATAGCCGGAGGCATAGCGGTTCCAGGAACACTCATGTCTCAGGTCGCGTCACCTTCGCGCACCACCTCGCTCGCCGGCTTGTCTGTTCGTAGGCCCTTGAATGCCGGCGCGCGCAGCTGGCCCGACCTGGTCCACTCGACGAACTCGAACTCGCCCACCAGCTCGGGCTTCACGAAATGGGCCGCCTTCGGTGGAGTGCCTCGCTCGAACGGGCTGCTCTTGCGCTCGAGCGGCTCCATCAGCTTGGTGAGCTTCTCGAGCATCTCGTCAGTGAAGCCTGTGCCGACCTTGCCCGCGTACACGAACTCCCCCTTGTCGTGATAGCCCACCAGCAGCGCGCCGGGATATCCGCGGCGCTTGCCCTCGCCTTCGAGCCAGCCCGCGATCACAAGCTCCTGGCCCATTCGGTTCTTGAGCTTGACCCACGCGCCGCTGCGCTTACCCGGCTCGTACGGCGAATCGAGCTTCTTGCCCATGATGCCTTCAAGGCCGGCCTTGCGGCTGGCCTCACGCATGGTCGCCCCGCCGCCCTTCTCGTACGGCGGGGTCTGCCAGGAGGCGCCTCTAAGCTTCAACGCTTCGAGTTTTTTCCGCCGGCCCGTGTACGGCTCTTTGAGCAGCGAATGCCCGTCCTGCCACATCAGGTCGAACACCATGTAGGTGACGGGGACTGCCTTCATCTTCCGGCGGATCTCCGACTCGGACGTCAGGCCCATGCGCTGCTGGATCTCCTCAAAGCTGGGCCGGCCCTTATCGTCGAGCGCTACGATCTCGCCGTCGAGGACGACCTCGCTGGATCCCAGCGCCCTGCCCACGCCGTGAATCTCCGGGTAGCGCGCGGTGATGTTCTCGCCACTCCGGCTCACGAGCTTGACGACGCCGCCTTCGACGTATGCCTCGGCCCGGATGCCGTCCCATTTGAACTCGAAGCCCCAGGCATCGTCCGGCGTGGGTGTCTTCTTGACGACCTTGGCGAGCATCGCCTCGATCCGCTCCGGCATCGGCTGGCGCCCAGGATCCTGGGGAGGATCCATGCGGTGGATCATCCAGTTCTCGCCGTTGGTCTGGAACAGCACGTACCGGCCCTTCAGCTTTTTTCCGTGAAGGACGACCATGACCTCGCGGTCAGAGAACTTCTCGGTGTCGTACGTCCCGCTGTCCCAGATCAGGACCTTGCCCGCGCCGTAGTTGCCGGCAGGAATGTCGCCGTGGAAGTCGATGTAATCGAGCGGGTGATCCTCGACGTGCACAGCGAGGTGATTCTTCTTGGGGTCGGCCGGAACGCCTTTGGGCACCGCCCACGAGACGAGAACGCCGCCCTTCTCGAGCCGGAAATCCCAATGCAGGCGGCGCGCGTGGTGCTCCTGCACGACGAACCGAGGCGCCTTGGTCTGGTTGCGCGGGACCTTGGCGCCTGGTTCGGGTGTCTTTTTGAAATCGCGTTTGGCCTCGTACTCGGCAAGCTTCTTGGCCACGGCTCAAAGGTTAGGCCACGGCGGCTTTCGCCTTCTTCAGTCGTACCTCCAGGCCGATCCCTTCGGTCGTGATTTCGCACTTCTGGAATCGACTCTCAGCGGCGAGACGCTGGAAGCGAGCCGGCGAGTAGGCCCGGCGCCGGAGCATCTCCAGCGTTGCCTTGGTTGAGAAGGCGCTCCACCAGCCAAGGTGCATCTTCTGCACCTCCCGCTCGATGTCAGGGTGAGTTGCCTCGCTGCTCATGTCCTGGATGACCGCCGTACCGCCGCGGCGCAGGACCCGATACATCTCGTCCAGGGCGCTGGCCGGGTGGATGAAGTTCTTGAAGGCGGCCTGGCAGACGATGAGGTCGAACGAATCCGCCTCGAACGGCATGACCGCGGCGTCACCCTGGCGAAAGTCGACGCTCACTCCTGCCTGGCTGGCGTTCTCGGTTCCGATCTGGACGAACGTGCGGCTGATGTCCAGGCCGGTGACTTGAAACCGTCCGAGCCGGGCGATCTCGACGGCCAGGTAACCGGGGCCGGGCGCCACCTCGAGCACCTTCGCGCCGGCCGGGAGGCCTTCGGTCAGCTGAGCGGCCTGCTTCCGGTATTCCTCGATCTGATCGCCCGAGCGGCGCAGCCTGGCGTACCAGCGCGCCACGACGCCTTCCATCTCCGGGCCCTTGATCCGCCACCGCGCTGCTGCTCTCGCTTGCATGTCTCTCTCCTGAATGACCCTAACAGTGTTAGGGCCTGAAGGTGGCCATGTTACCCCTAACAGTGTTAGGATTGCAAGCGTGAAACAAGAGGAGACCGGCTTGACCCGTGCGCGGCTGGTGTCCGAGGCGCTTGGGCTGATTCAGGAAGAGGGGCTCGACGCGCTGTCGATGCGCGGGCTGGCCGACCGCCTCAACGTCAAGGCGGCGTCGCTGTACTGGCACGTCCGGGACCGCAGTGAGCTGCTGGAGCTGCTGGCCGAGTCGATCCTGGAGACCGTACGGCCGGCGCGAGGCGGTCGCGATTGGCGCTCGCCCGTCCGCGAGGCGCTGGTGGCACTGGATGAGGGGGTCGGCGCTCAAAAGGACGCGAACCGGATCCTGTTCGAGGTCCCTGACTCCCTGGTCCGCAGCGCCACCTACGCGTCGGTGAAAAGTTTGCTCGAGGCTGCGGGTCTGCTGCCGGCCGAGGCGTCGGAGGTCGCGCTGATGGCCATGGTCCACGTCATCGCGTCGAAGGCGCCGGCCAACGAGCCTGCGGTGGACGCGGGCGCGGTCGCCTCGATCGCGATCGACTCAGGATCGCGAGGCGTCCTCCTACGACCGGGACGCGACATGCAAGAGCTCATCAGAACCGCCCAGGACGGAGCCTCGGCCGCACCGGCCATAGTCCGCGGGGAGCGCGTCGTGGTCCGGAGGCTCCGCGGTGTCGGCCACGGCGAGATCGAGCTGAACCCGCGGCACCCATGGCATTTCCAGATCCAGGGCGCGACCTGGAACACGGTGCTCGAGGTTGGGGGTCTCGACGTGCGCGCGATCAAGCTCGACAGCGGAGCAGCGAAAGTGGAGTGCTTCCTGCCTCGGCCGCGCGGCGTGGTGCCGATCGAGGTCTCGGGAGGCGTCGCCGGTGTTAGCCTCCACCGGCCGCGCGGCGCGGCGGTCGCCGCCGACATCAGCGCCGGTGCAGTGCGCCTGAAGCTGGACGACTACGCGGTCAAAGCCGCGGTGACCGATTCCAAATGGGAAAGCGAGAAGGGAGCGTCCGCGGCGCCCGACCGATACCACCTGAGCATCAAGGGCGGCGCCGTCCAGGTGACGCTCGATACGGAGGCGAAAGCGGTCGATCCGGTCATCGCTGAGGTTCCGGTGGAGGCGACAGGAAAGCCGGTGTCCGCGCTCGAGATCCTTCTCGACGGAGTTGATCGGCGCGTGAGCTCGCGCCCTTAAGCGGCTTCAGAAACAGCCGTTGGCCGGAAATCCGGGTTGGGTCGAGACCCTCAGCAGAAGCCCGATGGCATCGGAGTAGAAGTAGATGCCGTTGGGGCTGCCGAACCAGATGCCGTGGCTGTCTGAGATCGGACCGCTGATCGTATCCAGCACGTCCCAGGCCGGCAGGATTGGGCGATTGATTCCGGGAGCGAGCACCAGCAGGACCTCGTTCGAGCCGTCCGCGTTGGCGACGTAGATGATGGGGTGCCCGCCAAGGTCCTCGCCGATGAAGTGCACCGAGCTTCCCGGCCGATAGAACCATGTAAACCGACCGCCGTCGACCAGGCTGACCCTGTCGAGCTCGTCGGGCGCGACACCGGCAATGGGGTGTGGGTCGCTCGGGTTGATGGCGCCGACCCAAAAGATGCCATCGCCGGCGCTGCCCTGGACGTTCGACAGGTTGGCAACCCGTGTGATAGCGCCTGTTGATGGGTCCATGAGCCATAGGCCGAAGTACGCCCCGAAGGTCGTGATCAGGTAGATGCCTTGGGCCGCGTAATCAAGGACGACGTACGGATTCGACCACGGCCCATCATCGAAAGCCAGCTCAACTCCAGTCTTGACCGTGACCACGTGCAGCGTGGCTCTTGCCGGCGGGTCTTGTTGATCGGCAACCGGCCGGTCGGCAAATGCATAGTGGGACCCATCCGGCGAAACGCGGTTTCGGCTCGCCGGCAGCCAGCGCGAGTACGCGCGATCGTAGTAGCGACCGTAGAAGTAGTCGACGAGCTCTCGGCCAGGGCGATTGATGGAGGCCGCAGCGGTTGGGTCAGGGGTGACGGTCCCCGACGGAAAGTCGATGAAGGCGCCTGGCTGTCCCGGCCCGATGTCGATGAAAACCGGGAGCCGGCAGGAGAAGCCAAGCGTCTGGATGATGATCGGTGCCGAGCGCATTGACGGGATCGGCTCAGGCGAGTAGACGGCCGCCGGCGACGGGTCATGCGCCTCGGGTGCGGCCGGTCCGCTGCAGGCAGCCACCACCGCGATCAAGGCAAGCCCGGCCATCCTCACGCTCATGCAACGCAGGGCGCCGAGACGACGTTACTGGCGGTATCGCCGCGAGCTGACCGACCAAGTCCTCCTCGCGGCCGGGAGCCTTATTGGGCAGTCGGCGCAGCTCCGAGCGTGTTCGCTACCAACCGCGCATCGCCTCGGGCCGGCAGCGGGAACAGCATCTGGCCTACGGGCGTGCCTTCCGGGTTGGTCAGCACCACCTTCGTCCACAGGAAGCGCCGATGCGGCGGCCTGGCGCGCAGGTCCGAGCGCGGCAGCTGCCCGACGATCTTGCTGTCCGGGCTGTCGTTGATCCCTTTGGTGCCCAGAATCAGCAGCCGCTTGGTGGTCAGCACGATCGGCACCTTCTTGGGCGTCGTGTAAGCGGTGAACAAACCTGCGGTAGCGATCGACACCGCGGCCGCAGTGATGGCGGTCCTGGCCAGGGAGACACTGCCGAACGCGGCGACGGTGGCGACTTCGACGATCTCGCCAGGCTCGAGCACAGGCTCGGCAGCGCGCGCCACTTTATCCCTGGCCCCCACGGCCAGCCAGTCTAGTCCCTGTTGAACGCCTTAACAAGCCGGGTTCCACTTCTGCAATCCCACTCCTAACCTCGGGGCAAAACGCCTGGAGGTTCGCATGTTGTTTCTCGACTCGGCTCCCAACATCACTCCGATCACCGACCTGATCACGACCTGGATTCACATCGGCCAGGCGCTGGTCGGATCGATCGGCGCGCTCGCGTTCATCTTCGCGTTTCTCTGGAAGATCACAGCGGCGGAGTCCAAATCGGCGCTGGCGGCCAAGCAGTGGATCCAGCGGATCGTCGTCGGCACCATCGGCGTCGAGGTCGCCGGCTCGCTGGTCGACATCCTCACCAAGTCGGTGCCGGCCGCCCGCTGATGGATCTCGGCCAGCTTGGCCAGCTGCAGAACCTGGTCATCCAGCTCACGCAGATCGCCAATGTTCTGTTTCCTTTCGCGCATCCAACGCTCCTCGTCAAGACCGTGCTCGACGACAGCCTCGGGCTGCTGCTCAGGGTCTGGTTCGGATTCATCCTGCATACCACTGATTTCGAGACGGGCCACGATTTCACGTCGAACTCGACCATCCAGGCGTTCGAGCCCAAAGTGCAGCTCATTGCCAACGGCGCCCTCACCATCGTCGCGATCTGGGCGTCGTACCGGATCATGTGGGGCCACGGCCTGCGCAGCCAGTTCACGGCGCGCATCTTGCTGCCGCGGCTCCTCATGTCCGCCGTGCTCATCAACTTCGCGCTGCCCCTGCTGCAGGCGGCGGTGCAGGCAAGCAACGCGGCGTGCGACGCGATCGAGGGCTTCGGCACGCTCCCAGACTGGTCGAACTGGCTGCACAATCTGATGCTCGATCCGTCAGCCGGCCTCTTGCAGATAGTCGCGACCTCCACTCTCATCCTCGGCTATGACGTGCTCGGGATCGCGTACGTAATCCGTTACACGATCCTCATCGTCCTCGCCATCACAGCGCCCCTGGCGGGCTTGCTGTTCACGCTGCCGGAGACCCACCACGTGGCCAAGCTGTGGAGCTCGATCTTCGTGACGAACCTCCTGATGCAGCCCATGCAGCTGTTCGTGCTCGCGATCGGCTTCGCGCTGGAGAGGGACGGCTACACGCCAGTCCACCACCTTTTCGCACTCGCGGCGCTGCTGGTGGTGTTCAAAGTGCCGGGCGCGATGGGCGGCGCCGAGAAAGCGGCGCACAAGCTGGAGTCGGCGCTCAAGATTGGCTTCAAGGCCGTCGAGCACGCCGTCGCCCACGCATGATGGGGCTGCTGCGGGTCTCTGCGGTCGGCGTCGCCGCTGTCCTTGTTTGGACGCTCGCCGCCGGCAGAGTCGCCGGCGAGCAACGGCTGCCGCTGACATCGATTGTTCCCGGCGCGATCGAGACGCTTCCCTTCGGCTGTACTTCCCTGACCCTGGAGCCGTTCGATCCGCTCTGCCCCGGGTTTCACATCCACACCGGCGTCGACCTCGCCGCGCCGGCGGGCACCGCGGTGCACGCGGCCTCGGGGGGAATCGCGCAGGTGGGGTTTGATCCAGGCGGCGCGGGCATCTATGTCGCCGTGGCGGTCGGCCAGCATGTGCGCGTGCTCTACTGCCACCTCTCGCGCGTGCAGGTGGTCGCGGGCGAATCGGTCACGCCCGGCCAGGTGATCGGCGAGGTCGGCGCAACCGGGCTCGCGACCGGCGCCCACCTGCATTTCGAGGTCCAGGTGGACGGCCGGGCGATCGATCCGGTCAACTGGCTGGCTTCTTAACAGGCACGGTTGGCGGCGCCGCGGCGCGCGTCTACGCTCGATATGAAATTCAACGGAGGTTCGACATGATCAACAAGGTGATACTCGTCGGCAACCTGACGGCGGACCCTGAGGTCCGAGCCACGCCGAAGGGCGTTTACGTCGCCAACATGCGGCTGGCGACCAACACGTATGTGGGCAAGGACGAGGCGGGCAACAGCAAGGAGCAAACCGAGTTCCACCGCCTGGTCGTTTTCGGCCGGCCGGCCGAGATTGCCGGGGAGTACCTGCGCAAGGGCCGGCTTCTCTACGTGGAGGGCCGCATCCAGACCAATTCCTGGGACGACGCCGCCACGGGCACGAAGAAGTACCGCACCGAGGTGGTGGTCGACTCGTACCAGATGCTGGGTCCCAAGCCGCAGGAGGCAGCGGCCTAGTCGTTTGCCAGCAAGCACGAACAGGGCCCCCAGGATCGTCGGCGCCTTGCGTGGTGAGGGGCCTGGGCGTAATGATGTAATCCATGACTGATGACATCGGCGCCTGGTTTGCGAGCCGGTTGCCGAACACGTGGTTCGCAGGCCCGGCCGAGGTCACCTCGGACGGCGAGGAGATCCTGGTCCTTGGCGTCCTGCCTGACGTGGAGCTTGCGGCCGGCACCTCCCCGGAGGCCTTCGAGGCGGCGCGGGTGGCCAGGATCGACCGCTTTCGCGAGGAAACCCGCGACGAGCGGGTGAAGATCGCACGGGACGCCGAGCGCCGCTTCCGGCGCAAGGTCGCCTGGGGCGCCAGCTGCGGCGACGAGACCCGGATCTTCACCACCCTGAGCCTCCCCGTGATGACGCGACTGCGGATGCCGGAGCGGGCGGTCCTCGACACCCTGGTGGCCGCCGGAGTCGCGCGGAGCCGAAGCGATGCCCTCGCCTGGTGCGTCCGGCTCGTCGGGATGCACCAGTCGGACTGGATCAAAGGGCTGCGCGCGGCTCTGGTCAAGGTCGAAGAGGTGCGCGGCAAAGGCCCCCTGAACTAGGCCCCGGCGCCAGATCCTCGCAATTTCCGCACCGGACCCCCGTCGGGACGGTTGATACTGTGCGCGACTTGGGAGCCAAAAACGGCCATCAGCACGTGGTGATCATCGGCGCCGGCCCGGCCGGGCTCACGGCCGCCTATGAGCTGCTGAAGCACGAAATCACGACCACCGTGCTCGAGAAGGACGCTAAGTACGTGGGCGGGCTCGCCCGCACCGTCGAGCATAAGGGTTACCGATTCGACATCGGCGGCCACCGGTTCTTCTCCAAGAACCAGGAGGTCGAGGACCTGTGGACCGAAATCCTGGGCTCGGAGATGCTGACTCGCGGCCGGTTGTCGCGGATCTACTATCGCGGCCGATACTTCGCCTATCCAATCAAAGCGGCCAACGCGCTCTGGAACCTGGGGCCGATCGAGGCGGTCCGCTGCATCGCCAGCTACGCGTACGCGCGCGTAAGGCCGATCCGCAATCCGCGGAGCCTCGAGGACTGGGTGCGGAACCAGTTCGGGTGGCGTCTTTTCAGCATCTTCTTCAAGACCTACACGGAGAAGGTGTGGGGCATCAGCACCAAGGAGCTGTCCGCCGACTGGGCGGCGCAGCGCATCAAGAGCCTCGACCTGTGGCTGGTCTTGAAGAGCGCGCTGATGCCGCGGCGCCGCCCGAGCAATCGGAGCGATGTGGTGACCACCTTGATCGACAGGTTCAGATATCCCCGGTTCGGCCCCGGGCAGATGTGGGAGCGGGTGGCGGAGATCCATCGCCAAAAGGGCCGGCCGGTGCTGCACGGACGTACGGTCGAGCGCATCCGCCACGAGGGTGGACGAGTGCGATCGGTGGTGACAAAAACGGCATCGGGAGAGATTGAGGAGCACGCGGGCAGCGATTTCATCTCGAGCATGCCCATTCGCGAGCTGGTCTCGCGCCTCGAACCTGCGCCGCCCGAGAGTGTTCGCCGCGCCGCCGACAGCCTCTCGTATCGCGACTTCATCAGCGTCGCGGTCATGATCGATCGGGCCGACGTGTTCCCAGACAACTGGATCTACATCCACGATCCGACCGTCAAGGTCGGGCGCATCCAGAACTTCAAGAACTGGAGTCCGGACATGGTCCCCGACCAGAGCAAGACGTGCCTGGGCCTCGAGTATTTCTGCTTCGAGGGTGACGGGCTGTGGACGGCCACCGACGATGCGCTCGTCGAGCGCGCGCGCAACGAACTGGCCCAGCTGGGAATCTGCAAGCCGGAGGAGGTCTACGACGGCGTTGTGGTCAGGCAGGCCAAGGCCTATCCCGTCTACGACGATGTGTATCAGGCGAAGGTCGACGTCATCCGCGACTACATCCGAGAGCACCTGACGAATCTTCACCTGGCCGGTCGCAACGGCATGCACAAGTACAACAACCAGGACCACTCGATGATGACCGCGCTCCTGGTGGCGAGGAATATCGCGACCGGCGGCAGTGTGGACCCGTGGAAGGTGAATGCCGACGCGGTCTACCACGAAGAAGTGCGCGTGGGCGAGAAGGATCTGTCAGGACGCCAGGTGCCCGAACGCCTGGCTGGGGCTTCGCTCTAGACCGTCTTCTCGCGAGCGAAGTTGGCCGCGATCAGGCTGGCCACCGCCAGGACCGCGAACAGGATCGCGTGGGTGATGTGATGGGCTGCATGCGAGTCAGAAACCGCGATCTGCAGCACGCCTTCGTAGTACAGCCCCGCGATGACGGCGAACGCCACGGCCAGAATTACCAGAGCCACGGCGAGCCTGTCCCTCACACTCGAAACGTTAGCAAAACCAGGCTGGCCGCCCCGGCGGCGATGCAGTACCAGCCGTACGGGTCCAGCCGCCCAGACCGAAAGTACCGCAGGAGAAATCGCGCGCTGGCATAAGCCGCGACGCCGGAGAGGATCGCAGCCGCGACGTACTCGCCGACCGGCACGCCGGTCGCAAAGAGTTGAGGCACCTCAACGAGGCCCGCCGCCAGGATCACCGGGGTCGCGAGAAGAAAAGAAAACCGCGCCGCCTCCTGGTGTCGCAGTCCTGCCAGCAAACCACCGCCGATAGTCACTCCCGACCGTGAGATGCCCGGCAGAAACGCAAGCGCCTGGCAAGCGCCAATCAAGGCGGCGGCGCGAAAGCTGATGCGCTCGGCCGCCGCGAAGCTCTCCTCTTGCTCGGCACGGGTCTTTACTTGAGGAGAAGTCCGCTGTTCCGCACGCCTCCTCAGAAGCTCGAACCCGAGCAGGAGGAAACCGTTCACGATCAGGAACCCGGCCGCGACATACGGGCTGGCGAAAAGCGATTTGATGCGGTTTTCCAAAAAGACACCGAGGATGCCGGCCGGGATCGTGCCGGTCAGGAGGAGCATGGCCAGCCGCTCCGGCTCGGTGGTGATTCGGCCACGCATGGCGGCGGTGACGAAGCCGCGGATGATCGCGATCCACTCCTGTCGATAGAGCACCAGCAGCGCGCCCGCGGTGCCGAGATGAAGCAGCACCAAAAAGGGCACGAACGTGGGATCCGATTGCTTGAACTGCCAGTGCAGCACGCTCGGGATGATCACCGAGTGCCCGAGCGATGAAACCGGGAACAGTTCGGTGGCGCCCTGGAGCAGGCCCATGAACAGCGCCTGCGCGAAGGTCACTTAGGCGACAGTTTGTCCAAAGCCCCGACGAGCGCTTGGCGCGATTGCTCGAACTCCCGATGGACGGCCAGATCTTCGGCCTGCCCGAGGATCGCGACGACCTCCTCCCATCGCTCGGGGTCCTGCTCCTCCAGAGCCGCCCGCACCTGGCCGACGGTCTGAGTCGCGAACAGGAGGCCACCGCCTGGGTTGTCGAGGATCTCGCGAGCCAGCTCAAGCTGGCGTCGAGCCCACGGGATCACCTGCTCTCCGGGATGCGTCTCCAGCTTCTTCGGGCGAAGCACTTCCATCTCGGAACTATTGTCGGGCAAGACCGGTGAGCGCCTCGCCGGTGAGGCGGTACACGGTCCAGTCGGAGTTCGGCCGCGCACCCAGGCGCTCGTAGAACTGGATCGCGTCGCGGTTCCAGTCGAGCACCGCCCACTCGAGACGGCCGCAGCCGCGCTCGACCGCGAGGCGAGCCAGATGCGCCAGCAGCATGCGGCCGATCCCGCTGCCCCGGTGCTGGGGGAGCACGAACAGATCCTCGAGGTAGATTCCCGGCCGGCCGAGGAAGGTCGAGAAGTTGTGGAAGAACAACGCGAACCCCACCGGCCGGCCACCGTCCTCCGCCAGCACGACCTCCGCGTAAGGCCGGTCGCCGAACAGCCCGACGTCGAGGAGCGCCTCAGTCATCACCACCTCGTGCTCCAGCTTCTCGAAGCGCGCCAGCCCACGGATCAGCTCGGCGATGACCGGCACGTCATCCCTGGTGGCGGCGCGAAGGTTTGTGGTCATTTCGGCCGATCGCGAAGGCGGTAGACGAAGCGCATGGCGCCATGCGTCTCGGAGAAGCTGGCTATCTTGTTGTCGACGAGGCCGGCCGCGAGCCCGGCTGCGATGAGGTCGGTGTCGCGCAGCTCGCTCCGGCCGCCCTTGGGGCGAACGACCCAGATCGCACCATTGGATTCGATCCACAGTTTCACCTCATCGAGCTTACGCAGGTCGGCGGCGGTGTCCGCGCCCACGAAGACGAGGTCGCATTTCGAGGGAGGCTTCCCGACCACCACGTCGGCGGTCCGCCCTCGCAGCAGTTTGGTGAATTTTGAATCGTCGAGATTGACGATCGCAACCTTCGAGCCGGGCTTCACGCCCAGCTTGTCGAGCAGCGGCCTCGTCGAGTATTGATCAGGGCTCGGACGCTTTGTGACCATCGCTCGCGCCCCTTATCGCTCCGAAAACGATCACGCCCACCAACCACGCGGCATAGGCGCCGGCGATGGCGAGCACGATCAATGGGACCGCGCTGGCAACCCGGCTCGTCAACAGAAGGCCCAGGCCGATGAAGCCGACCAGCACGATCGCGCCGGCGACGATACCGACCGCAACTCCAGCTATGTTCGCGGGCTTCAGACCTCGACCACCTGCAGGTCGGTGACTGCATCCTCGACGGTGCCGGAGTACAGGTGATTGAACATGAATCTCGTCTTGGGGTGGCGGCGCTTGAGCTCGGACGCCGACTCCCAGCTCATGTGGCTGAACACATCTCCGGGTCCGGTCGCTTCGACGATGGCGACATCGGCGCCGTCCACGAGCGCATCCAGTGGCGCGGTCGCCTCGGTGTCGCCCGAATAAGCCAGGAGGCGGCCGTTGACGTGGATGCGATATCCGTTGGAGCCGCTGGTGCCGTGGTCGAGCCTGATGGTCTGGTACTTGTACCCGGCCGCGGTCCCCGAGGGCCGCGCCGTGTGGTAGTGCACTTTGAACTTGGGTCGCATGACCGCTTGCCAGTCAGGGCCCCAGCTCACATCCCACAGCGCCTCCAGCCTCTCCTCGACGCCTTCCGGTCCGACGAAGGTCAGCGGGCGCGGGTCGACGAAGACGCGATGGAGCACGAATGGCGGCAGGCCCAGCGTGTGATCGCCGTGAAAGTGTGTGAGGAAGACTGCGTCGATGGCGCCCGGGTCCACGCCCACACGCCGCATGTGCGGAAGCAGCGGCGCGCCGCCGTCCAGCAGGAGGCGGCCGTTCACCACCACCGCCCCGTTGTAACGGTCGGTGGAAAAGGCCGCCCCCGTGCCGAGGAAGGCCAGCTTTAGGCGATGGTCACCGTCGGATTCAGGTAGACGTCCTGAATTGCGTGTAGTAACTCGACTCCCTCCTTCATCGGGCGCTGGAACGACTTGCGACCAGCGATGAGCCCGGTGCCGCCTGCCCGCTTGTTGATCACAGCGGTGCGGACGGCCTCTTTGAGGTCGCTCGCGCCGTGGGACTCGCCGCCGGAGTTGATGAGGCTCACGCGACCCATGTAGCAGTTGATCACCTGGTAACGACACAAATCGATCGGGTGGTCGGTCGCCAGCTTGTCGTACATCCCGGGGGCGGTCTTCCCGAAGCCGATGACCTCGAAGCCGCGGTTGGTGTCGGCCAGCTTCTGTTTGATGATGTCGGCCTCGATCGTCACGCCGAGGTGGTTGGCCTGGCCGGTGAGGTCTGCGGCGGTCTCGTAGTTGACGCCGTCCTTCTTGAAGCCCGAGTTGCGCAGATAGCACCAAAGGACGGTGGCCATGCCCAGCTCGTGCGCGGCGTGGAAGGCAACCGCTATCTCCTGCAGTTGGCGGTCGGACTCCGAAGAACCGAAATAGACGGTTGCGCCCACGGCGACCGCGCCCATCTCCCATGCCTCTTTCACGGTTCCGAAGAGGATTTGGTCGTACTTTGTGGGGTATGTCAGGAGCTCGTTGTGGTTGAGCTTGCAGATGAACGGGATGCGGTGCGCATAGCGGCGCGCCACCGAACCCAGCACGCCGAAGGTGGAAGCCACCGCGTTGCAGTTGCCCTCGATCGCCAGTTCGATGACCTTCTCCCCGTCGAAGTAGATCGGGTTGGGGGCAAACGAAGAGCCGGCGGTGTGCTCGATCCCCTGGTCGACCGGCAGGATGGAGAGGTACCCGGTGCCACCGAGACGGCCGTGCTCGAACATCGACTGCAGGCTCCGAAGCACCCGAGTCGGCCGATCGCTGTCCTTCCAGATCCGGTCGATGAAATCGGGGCCGGGCAGGTGCAGCTGCGACGCGGGCACGGTCTGGCACTTATGCCCGAGCAGGTCCGCCGCGTCGGCGCCCAGGATTTCCTCCAACTTCCCCAACGACCCCTTGGTGACTGTAGCCATCAATCCCTCTTACACATTTGGTTAGTACCCGGGTGACATTTCGCAGGTTCGCTGATTCGCCTGCGTCACTCTATAGTGCACCGACATGACCGAGCGGGCCAGCAACCTTCTGAGCGAGCTCGCCGACCGGCTGTCCGCCGACCCCCGCGACAGCGGGCAGGTGGTCGCCGAATCGGTGCGGACCCTCGAACCCGAGCTGCTGCGGGCCCAGCAGGATGGCTCGTCGATCGACGAGCTCGTGCGCACCTCGGTCGGCTTCCTGGAGATCCTCTTCCGCTCCCTGCGCGCGGACCCGCGAGTGCCCTGGCAGCAGTACTACAGGATCGCCCGCGAGGCTTCGCGGAGATACGCCGAGAAAGGCATCCCGCTCCAGTCGGTGATGGAGGGCCTGGCCGTCTTCCGCCGCTCGGTGCTGGCTCGGGTCACCGAGGAGATGGCGGGCAGCGAGCATGCCGAGGAGGTGCTGCTGCTCGCCCGGAGCAGGCTTGGTGACGTCGTCGAGCAGCTCAATTCGAGCTTCATCCTGGGTTATCTCGACTTCACGGAGGCGCGGCATCACGCCCGGCAGACCGAGCTGCACGCGCTCTACCACATCGCCAGCGCGCTCGGGCGGTCCCTCGACGTGGCCGAGATCGCAGAAGTCGGACTTCGAGAGACGCTGAAAGTCCTGCGTCTCCAGGCCGGCGCGGTGTGGACGCGTGATGGCGCGCGGCTGAGGCTGGCGAAGACAGTGGGCCTGCAGCCTGGCGAGGAGGAGGAGTTCGAATCCGGCCGATCAGGCGCGCGCGTGCGCGTGGTCGAGATCGCTTCCGGGCCCGCGGAGTCGCGCGTCGACCGCATCACCGGCGAATGGAGCGCCATTCGCGCCGAGCTGCGGACGAAGGGCGAGCTACGGACGACGGGCGTCCTGCTCGGTGCCATGACTGTCGCGACCCGCCTGCCGCGACCGTTCGAGCCCAGCGACCTGGAGTTCGTCGCCGCGGTCGCCGACCAGATCGCCGTCGCTCTGGATCGCGCTCGGCAGCACACGAAAGAGGCGCGCACCGACTACCTCACCGGGCTAGCCAACCGGCCGGAGTTCGAGCGCGCGATCGACCGCGCGGTCGCCGCCGCGGAACGCCACAAGCGCCGTATCGCCTTCATGATGATCGACCTCGACAACCTGAAAGAGATCAATGACACGCACGGCCACCACGTCGGCGACGAGGCCATCCGCGTCCTGGCTCACGAGCTCCAGCGTGCGGTCCGCGCCACCGACACGTGCGGCCGGCTCGGCGGTGACGAGTTCGGCGTCGCCATGCCCGAAGCGGACGAGCGCCACGCCAACGAGGTGGGCGCTCGCGTGCGCGCGTCGCTCGAGGAGCTCAACCGGATCTCGAAGTCGCCGGCGCCGATCGAGTTCAGCATCGGGGTCGCCGCCTGGCGGCCGGGGATGAACTGGCAGTCGATGTACGAGCTGGCGGACAAGGCACTTTACGTGGACAAGCGGCGCCACCACGTCCACCGCAAGAAGGGCGGCCCCGGCCGGGCCCAGGGCGCGTCTGGCTAAGCGGGCCTCGGATCCCGCCGGCTCCGTCCTCGGCCCGGAGTTCTTCGATCGCGACACGGTCACCGTCGCGCGCGAGCTGCTGGGCAAGGTGCTCGTGCGCGAGATCGACGGCACCCGCCTGTGGGGCCGGCTGGTCGAGGTCGAGGCTTACCTCGGGCCGGACGACCTCGCCGCCCATTCACGCGGTGGGCGGCGGACGCCTCGCACCGAGGTGATGTTCGGCGCGCCGGGGCACGCGTACGTGTATTTCACCTACGGCATGCACTGGTGCCTCAACTTCGTCACGCGGGAGGAAGGCGTGCCCCAGGCGGTCCTCGTGCGCGCACTGGAACCAGGCCCCGGCGTGGGCAGATGCGGCGGTCCGGGGTTGGTGACGCGCGCGCTGAGCATCGACCGCGCCCTCAACGGCGTCGAGCTGCGGCCGCCCGACCTCTATGTGACCGATGACGGCGCGCCCAGGCGGCGCGTCCTGGTCACGCCGAGGATTGGCGTCCAGGGCACGGGCCGTTGGGAGAAGCGACTGTTGCGCTTCTGCGTCGACTCGCCGTACCTGTCGCGGCCGATCCCTAAAGCTCTAGGGCCAATGTCCCGGCGCGGGCGCTAGCCGTTCCAGCTTTTCCCAGTCCGCGCGCACCGGAGCGAAGATGTCCAGCACCGTGGCGCCCTCGGCGCCCGCGACGGCCTGGTGCGGAACATGGCTCGGGATCACGTAGCTGTCGCCGGCATGCAGAAGGCGCTTGTCGGAGCCGACCCGGAATTCGATCGACCCCTTGACCACAAAACCAAGCTGTTCGTTCTCATGGTGGTGATCGGGAGACTTGGAGTTGGGCTCGAGGTCGACGAGCGCCATCGTGATGCGTTCTCCGTTCACCGCTCGCGCGGTGAGCCCTTCGGCGAGCAGGATGGGTTGCATGTCGCGGAACGCCGCGAACGTCTTCACTCGACCACCCGGTCGATGATCGTCGCGGTGCCCAGCCCGCCTCCGCAGCACATGGTCTCCAGGCCGTACCGAAGGTCGCGCCGCTCGAGCTCGTAGAGGAGCCGGTTCATGAGGATCGCCCCGGATGCTCCGAGCGGATGCCCGACTGCGATGGCGCCGCCGTTGACGTTCGTCTTGTCCATGTCTGCGCCCGTCTCCTTCTGCCACGCGAGCACGACCGACGCGAAAGCCTCGTTGACCTCGAAAAGGTCGATGCTCTTCAGGTCGAGGCCGGCTCGCTTCAAGACAGCAGCGGTGCCCGGGATGGGCCCTTCGAGCATCAGCACCGGGTCTGTGCCCACCACCGCTTGCGCACGTATGCGAGCGCGCGGCTTCAGGCCCAGCTGCCTGGCCTTATCCAGGGACATCAGGAGGACGGCCGCGGCGCCGTCGGAGATCTGGCTCGAGTTGCCCGCGGTGATCGAGTGCTCGGGGTTGAACGCCGGCTGCAGCGCGGCGGTCGCCTCATAGCTGGCGTTGGCGCGGATGCCCTCGTCCTTGGAGAAGAGCTGCGTGTGGCCGTTGCCCTCGACGGGCACGTCGACGGGCATGATCTGCGAGGTGAAGTAGCCCTTCTCGGTGGCCTCCTGGGCGAGCCGGTGGCTCCGGACCCCGAACTCGTCCATCTGGCGCCGAGTGACTCCGTACTTGCGCGCCATCAGCTCGGCCGAGATTCCCTGCGGGACGAGGTCGTAGAGCTCCATCAGCTCTGGCGGAAACGGCGTCCCGGGAGAGACCGCGTTGGATCCCATCGGGACCCTGCTCATCGATTCCACGCCGCCCGCGATCGTGATGTCGCATACGCCCGACTGGATGAGGTTGGCCGCGAAGTGGAGCGCCTGCTGGCTCGAGCCGCACTGGCGGTCGACGGTGGTCGCGGGGGTCGTGAACGGGAAGCCGGCGGTCAGCCACGCGTTGCGCCCGACGTTCAGCGATTGCTCGCCGACCTGGCTCACGCACCCGAAGACGACATCATCGACCTGTTCGGGCTTGATGCCCGAGCGGAGGACGATCTCTTTCAGCACGAGCGAGCCGAGGACGACTGGATGAATGTCCTTGAGCTTGCCGTTGCGACGCCCGATTGGGGTTCGCACGGCCTCGACGATCACGACTTCGCGCATGTTCAACGTCTCCTTCGGGCCTTGGTGCAGCCGATTCTACGACCGCTCCCTAATCCCTCACGCGATGTGGTGTCAAGCCCCTAAACATTTGCCTGGCATGCGGATTTTCTTTTCTGTTGACGTGCCGTTAGTGCCCTGATAACTTTCGCGTCGCCCCAAGCGGCTGAGTACGGTAAACCTGAGGATACCGAACGTCGAGTAGGTGGAAGGTGCGGCGCAAGCCGTGGCTGGAAACCGAAAAACGCATAGGGCACTTCAGGGTAAACAGGAAGGTCTCTTGGGGCATCTCTTTTCCACAGGGCGTGCACAGCCCCCCACTCAATACGAAAATCCCCTCCTGCGCGCTTCCGCGCAAGCTTTGTCCACAGCTTCCCCGTCGACTTTGACGCCCTGGCGCAACAGCCGCCGCAAGCCGTCCGCCAGGCGTGCCACGGGTTGGGCGTCCTCGTAGTGAAGCCATTGGTAGGCGATTGGCTCCGACCAGGGCTTGCCCTTCGCCAGGTACAGGCGTCGGTGGCTGTCGAGGACGATCAGCTCGACCTGGCGGAGGAGGCTGGGGTCGCCGGCCGCGAGCTCCATGAAGTCCTGACGTGTCATCCAGGCGAGAAGGCTCTGGAGTCGGGGTCCCGCTTCTACTTCACGACCTCAGGGGCAGCCGTGTCGAGCTCGATCACGCTCGGTTTCAGCGCACATATGAAAGGAAGGTTGCGGTAGAGCTCGCGGTAGTCGAGTCCATAGCCGACGACGTAGTCGTTGGGGATCTGGAAACCGACGTAGCGGACCGGGACCTCGACGAGGCGCCGGCCGGGGCGATCTAGCAGGGTGACGATCTCGATCGAGGCCGGGCGGTGTTCTCGCAGCTCGCCGAGGAGGTAGTCCAGGGTCAAGCCGGTGTTGACGATGTCCTCGACCAGCAGCACATGCCGGTCCTCGATCGGATAGTCGATGTCGCGCGCGACACGTACACGTTCGCGTGGCTGGGCCCCCGCGAAGCGCTTGAGGTCGAGGTAATCGATGACGAAGGGGACCTTGATCTGGCGCGCGAGATCGGCGAGAAAGAACGTGACGCCCTTGAGGATGCCGACCACGACCAGGGAGCGCCCGCGGTAGTCGCGGGAGATCTTCCGGCCGAGCGCCCTGACGCGGGTCTCGAGCTCAACCGGCGAGATGAGGATGTTCCCGATGTCCTGCTTGCGCAGGTGCTGGACCTCGAGCGCCCCGTAGCCGGCCTTGGCGAGCAGCTGCTGGTAGTCCTTGCGGTACAGCAGGCGCACGTTGACGTCCGGATGGACCTCGCGCAGCATCCGCAGCTTGCGGTTCTTTGGCGTCACCAGCGACTGCTTCATGGTCGTCAGCTCGACGTAGAGGTCGTGCTCGGGCAGGTAGAAGTCGGGCGTGAACATCTCCGACACGCGGATGCCGTCCCAGGCGATCGGGAACGACACCGGCTCGTAGACCCAGCGGATGCGGTAGTAATCGAGGAAGCGCGCGAACTCCTGCTCGGATGGGTGCGCGAATTCGATGCGCGAATGCGCCGGGCCCGATCGCCGGACGAGGCGCGATCGCTGCCTGACGGGGCGGCGCCATTTTTCTGGGACGGGAAGGTGGACAGACGACGCCAAGGAAACGCCGAGATTGTACGCTCACCGACAACAGGGCCATGAGCACACCGGCGCAGAGGATGGTCGCCGAGCAGCTGCTGCCCAATGGCGTCAGCGATCCGCGGGTCATCGAAGTGATGTCAGAGATTCCGCGCGAGGAGTTCCTCTCCAGCCGAGTGCGCCGCCATGCCTATGAGAACCGGGCCCTCGCCATCGACTGCGGCCAGACCATCTCCCAGCCGCTCGTCGTCGCGCTCATGACCCAGGCGCTCGCACCGAAGCCGGAGGATCATGCGCTCGAGGTCGGCACCGGGTCGGGCTACCAGGCTGCGGTCCTGAGTCGCCTCGTGCGGCATGTGATCACCCTCGAGCTCGAGCCTTCGCTCGCGGAGCATGCGTCTGAGACACTCTCGCGGCTCGGCTACTCCAACGTCGAGGTGGCCGTCGCCGACGGCACGTTCGGCTGGCCCGCCTACGCGCCTTACGACATCATCCTCGTCGCGGCCGCCTCACCCGACGTGCCGCCCGCGCTGGTGGACCAGCTGGCTCCCGACGGGCGGCTGGTCATTCCGCTCGGAAGATCTTCCGACGAGCACCAGGACCTCCGCGTCTATCAACGCCGCGGTGAGGTGATGGCGTGGAGGTCGCTGTTCCCGGTGCGCTTCGTCCCCTTACGGTGAGTGAGAGGGCGTTGGAGAGGCGTGGCCCGGCGAGGGCGAGGCCCCACCCGCGGGCGCGGGCGGAGGCGCGGTGCCCGTGATCCTCTGCAGCTGCTGAAGCAGGTCGCCCACGATCTTCATCTCCGACGCGAAGCCGGCGAAGTCGCCGTTCTTCAAGTCGGCGTAGGCGGCCGCGTAGTGGGCGTTGGCCTGCGTGACCAGGTCCGCGATCTGCGCGACCTGGGCCGGCGTGAGGGTGGTGGTCGGCGCCGTCGTGGGTGCGGTCGAGGTTCCCACCAGCTGGTCGATGGCCTGCTGGAGCGTGTCCGTGTACACGACCTGGGTCTGGTCGGCCAGGATCACCTTCTTCAGCTCGGGAATGCTCGACCCGGACGTGGCCTTCAGGTAGATCGGCTCGAAGTAGAGGAACGAGTCGCCGATCGGCACCACCAGCAGGTTGCCCTGCTGAACGTTCGATCCGTTGCTGTGGAAGAGCGTGAAGTCGCGGGATATGACCGGGTCTTGATTGATGAGGTTGGCCACTTGCTGCGGGCCAAATATGACCTTGTCCTTGGGCAGCACATACGACACGTACTGACCGTATTGAGCCCCGTCGCTGCGCGCCGCCATCCACGACACCAGGTTGTTCTTGCCGTGCGGAGTGAAGGGCATGATGAGCAGGAACTCGGGGTTCTGCTCACCCGGCAGGCGGAAGAGCACGTAATAAGGAGACACAGGCGTCGGCAGAGCGCCGGGCGACGCCTGCGCCGTCGGGATGTCCCAGACGTCCTCGCGAGCGAAGAACACCTTCGGGTCGGTGATGTGATAGGTGGCGTAGATGCCGACCTGGGTGTTGAACAGGTCAACGGGCACGCGGATATGAGCTCGCAGCCCGGGGGGCATCGCATCGATCGAGGTGAAGAGGGTTGGGAACGTGGCCTGGTAGGCGCTGATGATCGGGTCCTTGGGATCGACCACATAGAAGACCGCGGTGCCTTCATACGCATCGATCACGACCTTGACCGAGTTGCGTATGTAGTTGATCCTGCCGTTCTGGAACGGTACGGCTTGCGAATACGGATACGTGGCCCCGGTCGTATACGCGTCGACGATCCAGTAGATGTGCCCATCGACGACGACCACATATGGCGAGGAGTCGAAGCTGAGGAAAGGCGCCAGCTCGCCCACACGTTCGATGATCTGCCGCCGGTAAAGCATCAGCGTCTTGTCGGTGACCTGACCCGAGACCAGCAGGTTGAAATCGCCCAGCTTGAGCGACCAGAGGGCACGGTTGACCGCCGTCATCGGCACCCCATGCGTGCCGGTGTACGACGTGTAGACGTCGGGAGAGGACGGATAGTCGAACTCACGATTGGTGTTGGGCGCGAGCGCGTACCCGGTCGTGACCTCCCCGAAGTAGATGGCCGGCTGGGTGATCGTCAGCTGGCCATGGGGTGGGATGTCGCCGACCACGTAAACAGGCAGGCCCTGGCTGTCGACCGCGTTCACCGGGCTCGCGGCGACCCCGTATCCGTGTGTGTACTGCAAGTGCTGGTTGACCCAGTTCTTGGCGGCGTCGGGCAGCTTGTTGAAATCGAACTCTCGCGCGCTGATCTCCAGCGACGTGGGCTGGTTGTTGATGGTGTATCGATCGATGCCGATGTCGAAGAAGGTGTAATAGGTGCGGATGGTCTGCTGCTGCTCGTAGGTGTCCTTGAGCGGCGGAAAATCCCACAGCCGAAGGTTGTTGACCGTGACCTGGTCGTTCTGCACGTTGGCGAGCGTCAGCGGCTGGTCGCCTGTGAAGTTGCTCACAGTCACGTTCGACAGCCCGTACGCCGCGCGTGTGCCCGCGATCTCACGGTTGATGTATGGCAGCTCGTACGTCTGCGCGTTCGGGGTCGTGAAGGCCGTCTGGACGACCGCGGGATAGATCTGGCCGATCAGCAGGAGCGCCACCCAGACCAGGGCCGCCGTGACCGGGAGCCAGATCCGTCGCATCCAGACGTTGACCAGGAGGGCCCCGGCCAGGACGACCGAGGCGCCCGACAGGAAGGTCACGATGGGCAGCCTGGCGTTGACGTCCGTGTAGGCGGCGCCCCAGACGACGTCGCTGTTGTGCGCATAAAGGAGGTCGTAACGGCCGAGCCACATCCACGCCGCCAGCACGAGTGCGAAGACGGCGAGCAGCGCGGACAGGTGCGCGATCGCCGGCGGGGTCAGGTTGAGGTCGAAGGAATCGCCGCGCCACGCGTATACGAAGCCGACCAGCAGCGCCGTCAAGAATCCGAGTCCGAGCGCCCAGTTGACGACCGAATGCAGGAACGGCAGCGTCAGCAGATAGAAGGAGACGTCCTGCCCGAGCACGGGGTCGGTGATTCCGGTCGGCTTGGCGTGCTGGAACATGGCCAGGTTCTGCCACTGGGTGCCGGCCCCTCCTGACAGGACCAGCGCCACCAGGGCCGCCCCACCCAGGGCGGCGCCCGCGGTGGCGCCGCGAATGCTCGAGCGCCGGATCCCGACGGCTCGCAAGCTCGGTCCGGCGCGCACGCGGAGCGCAATGATCACGTTGACGACCAGGTAGATGAAAGCGAGCGCGAACCCGCCGATCAGGAGGGCGACCTGCAAGGAAAAGCGAGTCGTGAAAACGTCTTTGAATCCGAGCGAGTCGTACCACTGCAGCTCGGTGAAGAACCACACGATCGGGCTCGCGATGAAAAAGATCACCAGCGCCAGGCCGAAGAGCCCAAGGCCGACCCAGAAGCGCCGCGGCGGGCGCGGGATCCGGATCTCTCGCGCCTCGAACGGGCCGCCGCGCTCGAACGGATCAAACGGCCGGTACCGGCGGGTCATTTACCCCGAAGCTTAGAGCGTCCCCAAAGCTCGGTCGTCGGCGGTATGAGCGGAAACCTCTGCGGTTTCCGCTCATCGGGGCGCTCAACGGCCGCTGGAGGGTGGTGGCGCTTCAAGTCACAAACTCGGCCGGATTCGCGCCCCTGCTCACCTTCCCCGGGATGGGATCGTCTAAAGGGGCTCGCGCACTAGCGACGTCAGCGATGCGGAGGCGTTGGGGACGGCCGGAGTAATCCGGCCTGCCGCGCGACGATCTGCTCCGACTAGACGGTTTCTAAAGCTCGGTCGTCGGCGCTGAAATCCGAGTCGGGGTTGGAAGGCGGGTGGGCGAGGTGCCAGCTCACGGTGGCGCCCAGCGTCTGGAGGGGGTCGGACGTGGTCCAGCCGATCAGCGCCCGGGCGCGCCGCGCTGTGGCGGCGATGTGCTGCTTCACAGTGCCCGTCTGTTGAAGGTCTTCGGGCAGGACCTCATCGGCGACCCTCACCAGCTCGGCGCCGGAGCCGGCCGCCTCTAGGATCATGCGAGACCACATCGTCATCGAGTAGGTGCGGTCCTCGCAGAGGTTGAGCGCCAGGCCCGCCGTCGATGCGGATTCCAGCGCCAGCCGGGCCCCGCGCGCGATGTCGCCGACGTAGCCGCGGCACGCCAGCCATGTGCCGGCGCCGAAGGGGATGCGCGGACGACCCGCGCGGACCCGCCGGAGGATGAACTCCTCGCGGAGCTGATAGTCCCTCGGTCCGTAGACCATCGGCAGGCGCAGCGAGGTGGCACCGCGTGGGAGGTAAACATCTTCCACATCGAGCTTGTCGTAGTCGTAGCGATCGGGACTCTTGTCTCGGTAGGGGTACCGCTCCGAGCGCACCGGCGAGTCCTCGTCCAGCGGCACCGGGTCAGTCTCCTGGCCCTCGATGGCGGCACCGAACGCCCTGTACACGTCCATGCTCGAGATCGCGACCAGCCGGATTCCGGCCGGCAGCGCGGCCAGCGCCGTCTCGGCGTCGGCGCGGGTCAGCGCCCTGCAGTCGATCGCCGCCTCCGGCTCGAATGCGGCCAGCTCCGGGCGGTGGGCGGTCAGCTCCGATCGGTCGCAGTGCAGATGTGAAACGGACGGCATGTCATCCGGCTCGAGGTTGCCGCGATGCCCCACGAGGATGTCGTGGCCGGCTCGAAAAAGCTCCTCAACGATGGCGCGCCCGATGAAGCGGGTGCCTCCTAAAACGACAACTCTCACGCGACAGGTTTGGCCACGGCCGGGTTCTTCTCCACGATCAGGTCGATGAGGCCCCATTCCTTGGCCTGGTTCGGCGTCATGAAAAAATCACGCTCCATCGCGCGCTCGACATCCTCCAGCTCGCGGTGGCAGTGCTTCGCATAGATGCGCGCCACCTGTTCGCGCTGACGAAGGAGCTCCTGGGCGTGGATCTGGATGTCGGTCGCCTGACCTTGAATACCCTGGATGAAGGGTTGGTGGACGAGGATCTGGGCGTGTGGCAGCGACATCCGCATCCCAGGGTCGCCGCCGGCGAGCAGGATCGATCCCCCGCTCGCGGCCATCCCGGTGCAGAGCGTGGCGACTTTGGGCCCCACGTACTGCATGGCGTCGTAGATCGAAAGCGCCGCGGTCAGCGAGCCGCCGGGGCTGTTGATGTACAGCTGGATGTCGCGGTCCGGCGTTTCGTTTTCGAGGAACAGCAACTGCGCCGTGACCGTGGTCGCCATGTCGTCGTCGATGACGCCGCGCACGAAAACCACGCCGTCCTTGAGCAGGCGCGAATAGATGTCGTAGGCGCGTTCGCCGCGCCCGTCGTTGGTGATCACGGTCGGGATCAGGTGCATTCGATTACCTCCTCGGTTCCTTTTAGGGGCCCCCGCGAACTCACGGCGTCAGCCTCTGAGTTCGTGGGGACTAAAGCCGATGCGTGGTCGGGCCTTGGGTGGCGGGTTGGCCATCGCGAGATACGCGCTGAAGTCGGCGACGCTGCGCAGCGCCTCGAGCGGCATGCCCGCGGTCGCGAGCCGGAGCTTGGCCGGCGGGTCCTCGGGCCAGGCCGGGCGCTCGGAGTCGGCGCCCAGCAGCCGGGCGAGCTCGGCATAGAGGTCGGCGGGTCGCACGCCGAGCGCATGCGCCACGGCCAGCAGCCGTTCCGTGGAGACCTCCTTGCGGCCCCTTTCCACCTCGGACAGGTGCGCCGGCGAAAGACCGGCTTCGCCGGCGACCTCGGTCAGGGTCCGGTGGACCGCTTCCCGGCGCTGGCGCAGGACAGAGCCGAGGGCGGATCTGACGATGTCGGCGGATTCGCTGTAGGCGAACGGCATTCTTCTGTGGCGAAGCATACGCTCCAAAGCAAACGTTTTGCGCCCGGCAATCTCTCGGCCGCGACACCGCAGCGAGCAGCAATAGGGGAGGGTCAGTCATCGTTAAATTGGATCAGTGGTGGCACGGCTCGCGACCGTGGATTACCGGGGCTACCTACAGGCCTTCTTGCGGCTGGCGCTGGTGGCGATCACCTACTGGATTGCCGCCCGATTGAGCTTGACTCTGGCCCTCGTGCACGGCCAGGTGACGCCCATCTGGCCGCCGACGGGGATCGCCCTGGTGGCGATCCTTGTCCTTGGCCGGTGGGTCTGGCCCGCCGTCTTTGTCGGCGCGCTGGCGGTCAACCTACCGATCGGGCCGTCCCCGTTGGGGGCCGTCTTGATCGCCATCGGCAACACGCTCGCGCCACTGGTCGCCGCGGGGCTCTTGAGGCGGGTTGGCTTCCGGCTCGAGCTCGACCGCTTGCGAGACGCCGCAGCGATCATCGGCCTCGGCGCCCTGGTCAGCATGTCGATCAGCGCGTCGATTGGAACTGCGGTGCTGGTGCTGTCCGGGACCGTGTCCCGATCAGACTTCTGGCCGACTTGGGCCGTCTGGTGGACCGGCGATGCGATGGGGGTGCTTCTCGTCGCTCCGTTTCTTCTGAGCCTATTGCCAGGCTCGTCAGGTCCAGCGTTGACGTTTCGCAGCGGGGCGGTGTTCGCCGGCCTGCTGGGTGGAATTGCCCTGGCGACGTGGGCACTCTTTCAAACCCGGTTGCATCTGGAATACCTGGTCTTCCCGTTGATCATCGTGGCGGCCTGGCGGTATCGCCTGCGAGGCGCAGCTCCGGCCGCCCTGATGGCCTCGGGAGTTGCGATCTGGTCGGCGGTCCACGGAACCGGTCCTTTCGCCACGGGGACACTGGCCCAGAAGATGATCACGCTGCAGGTCTTCAACGTTTGCGTGGCTCTCACGTCATTCGTGCTCGCCACATTCGTGACCACACGTGAGCGTCAAGAGGAGATGACGCGACTCTATGCGGCCAGCAACGCAGCCAGCCAGGCGAAGAGCGCGTTTCTGAACATGGCCGCGCACGAGCTCCGAACACCGATCACCGTGTTGGCCGGATACCTGTCGATGATGGATGACGGATCGCTTGGCCGTGCGCCCGATTCGTGGGCCGTGCCGCTCCAGATTCTGAAAACAAAGACCGGCGAGCTGAACAGAATCATGGAGAGCCTGGTCAAGGCGTCGCAGATCGACGTCAACGTCATGCCGCTGAAGGGCGAGGTCATCGACCTGCGCAATGTCGTCGAAGAAGCTGTGGCGCGCGCACGCCCGCGGGCGGACCTGCTGCACGCCGACATCTCCACCAAGCTCGCCATTGGTGCGCTGCCGGTGAATGCCGACAAAGAAGAGCTGGGTCGAGTGCTTGACAACTTGATCAACAACAGCCTTTCGTACTCAGCCCCGCCGGCTCGCCTCTTCATCGACGTGTCGAGGGACTCCGAGCGGGCTCTGGTCCGTGTGAAGGACGACGGCGTCGGCATCCCCGAGGATCAGCGCGAGCAGGTCTTCTCACGCTTTTATCGGGGCGCGAGCCCCGCGGTCGCCAAGGTTCCAGGCGTCGGGCTCGGCCTTTACATCAGCCGTCAGCTGGCGGAACACCACAGCGGGAGCCTCGTCCTCGAGAGCAGCACACCAGAAGAAGGCACCGTATTCACGCTCGCAATCCCGCTCGCGAGCTCGGCGGCAGCCGGACCACCAGAACCGGCGGGCGACTAGTCCTTCAGGCGGAAGGTTGGGCGGGGCGGGGGTGGTATCACCGCGCGTTCCTCCGCGGTTTGAGCGCGCCGCCGGCGCAACTCTAGATTGAGGCTTTCTTCGCCTCGGGCCATCGCCCAACGATGGTTGGCGCTGAAGATCGGCTTGAAAATGAATGACCCGTACCGCAGCAGCGGCTTGTCGGCTCGGATGCGCCAGTCATACATGACATCCACGAACTCTCCCCTTGGCTCGAACGTCCATATACCGGTGCCGACAAAATCACCGTCGGCGACGAGCGTGAAGCCATCGACACCCCGCGAATCGGTGACCTTGAAACGCCATCGCAGCGTGTAGGGCAGCCAACCTTTCGTATAGAGGTCGATGACCCGGCCCACATGGCTCACCGGGTCGCCGGGCTCGAGCTCGCGCACTTCCAGATAAACCGATGGCCACCAACGTGCGAGTGCCAGGGGGTCGCCCAGCACCTCCGCGACCTCGCGGGCCGTGCCATGAATCGTCCAGTGAGTGATGAAGTGGTACTCGGCGGCCACTACGACTCCTTGAGGTTGTTCGGGTCCAGGAGCTCCTGCTTCGGCCGCTCGATCCGTTGCCGGGACCGCATGATCTCGATGAGCTTCTTGCGGCCTTTCGGCGGCCCGATCATGATCGCCCCGACCAGCCGGTCGTCCTTGAAAAACAGCTTGCGGTAGAACTTCTCCTCGAGGCTGTACGTGCGCACAGATTCGAGGCCGGGCTGCACGTCTGGCGTCACACCCATGACCGCCAGGGTCGATCCGAACATCGTGGTCGTGTAGGTCGGCACGTCGAAGAAGTCCTCGTCTCCGCCCGCCATGTTGCGGGCGGCGACCTTGCCGTGCGCCTCCGCGTTGTCCCACGTCCCCATCTGGTTGTGGCGCTCGACCATGAGGTCGTAGAAGACCGCGATGTCGCCCGCCGCATAGACGTCCGGCGCCGACGCGCGCAGCTTGGCGTCGGTGACGATGCCTTTGTCGAGCTTGACCGGAGAGTCGCGCACAGGCTCGGTGTAGTAGTCGAGCCCGACGCCGTAAGTGAGCAAGTCGAACTCCACTCGCTTTCCGTTGGCGGTCTCCGCGAGGAAGCGCCCATTGACACGGCTGAATTTCTGCACCTCGTCCGAACAGATGAACTCCACGCCCTGCGCCTCTCCGAGCTGGCGGCAAAGCTGACCGCCCTCCTCATCGAGGACGTAGCGGAGGAACCACGGCCCGCGCATGATCCAGGTCAGCTGCGCCTTCTTGCGAAAGCTCACTCCTTCCGCGAGCTCGTAGCCGATGAAGCTGCCGCCCATCACCAGCACCCGCTCGGCCGCATCGGCCTTTTCGATGATGGCGTCGGTGTCGTCGAGCGTCTGGAAGCCGATGGTCTGTGAGACCTCGTCCGAGCCCGGCCACGGCGGCGGCTTGGGACGGCCGCCGGTGGCGATGAGAAGCGCGTCGTATTCAAACTCCTGATCTCGGTTCGTGCGCACGACCTTGCGCGCGAAATCGACCTCCGTGGCCCAGGTCTCGAAATGGATGTCGAGGTTCTGCCTGGTGTAGTCCTCGGATGTGCGCATGAAAACCTTCTCCCTGCGCACCTGGCCGCGCAGGTATCGGGGCAGGGCGACCCGGTTGTACAGAGGGTGACGCTCCGCGGCGATCATCACAATCGATGCGTCGGCGTCGAGCTTGCGCAGCTCTTCGGCGGCCGTCTGTCCGGCGATGCCGTTGCCGAGGACTACGTAACGGCGGCTCAACTACAGCGTGAGTGAATAGATGTAGCTGTGGTCGTCGTCATTCGCGAAATCGTATCCGGAAGCCCTCATGTCATCGGCGGCCGGGTGGTCGCGTGGCAAGCTGACGACCACATCGTCGAGCCCGTCCGCGTCAGCCTCGAAACGGAGAGCCAGCAGCAGCTCGCGAAGCGCGCCGCCGGCGCCCGCGAGGAAGCCGACCGCGAGGTTGTCCCCCCACTGCCTGCGCAACCCCGCGACCGCGCGGCCGCCAGGACCGACCCGGAGCATCCCGATCTCGGCCAGCCTCGCCAGCTCAGCCCCACCGAGGTCGCGTGCGCCGTTGAAATCGGCCATCACCCCGTGATAGAGCTCGATTCCCGGGCTCTTGGCGATCGCCGGCCAGAGCTTCTCGGCCTCAGCCGCCGCGGGGATGCGCGCCGCCTCGCCGCCCTCGACACGCGGCCCCCTCCACCAGCGCAGGTCGAGGAGCCTCTGGAAGCCGACGGATTCGAACAGGCGAACCGCATCCGGATTGCCGGTTGCGAGTCGCATCTCTCCATGGCCCTGCTCCCGCGCCTCGGCGATCGCAGAGGTCAGCATGGCGCGCGCCAGGCCCTGGCGCCTGTGGCTCGTCGCCACCCGCAGGCCTTCGTACCAAACCAGCCCCGGCGCATACGGCCGCAACCTCTGTACCCCGACGACCTGGCCGTCGACCTCGACCGCCTGGAAGGCCGAAGCCGCGTCGGCGACCCAGTCGTCGAAGACCGCGTTGATGTAGTCGTGGCCGCCCCACACATCCTTGGTGAGCTCGGCGACGCGGTCGCGATCGGAAGACCTGACCGGGCGAATTACTAAGTCGCGGGTTGCCAATGCGCGATTCCCGACAGCGCGATGCCGCTGTCGAACACGAGCTCGTCCCCATCCTTGGTGAGCATCTCCTCGAGCAAGGTACGAGCTCTGGCCTCGTCCCAACCAGAGCCCACGAGCAGGCGGCAGTCGGTCAGCGCCTCGTCCATGTCCACATAGCGATTGACGACCGGGTAGCGCACGAACGTGACGTCGGGTGCGATGTCCATCTGCATGAGCAGCATGAACAGGTCGCTGAACTGAGGCACCGGCCGCCCAGGCCCTCCGGTCAACCGCTCACGGAGCTCGGTGGCCGGATGAGGTATCGGGCCTTCGCGCAGCATGATGAACACGCGGTCGCGCGCCGACGCCTGAAGCTTGGCGATGAAGGGGACGGGCTCCTCGATTCCGTAGAGGACGTGGCAGCAGATCACGAGGTCGGCCTTCGCCACCTCGGCGTCCTGCCACGTGCTTGCGATCACGGTCATGTTGTCGCGCGGCGGGATCTGCGCTCGCATGCCCTCGGACGGCTCGACAGCCGTCACCCACTCCAATCGTTCCGCGAGCGCCACGGCGTGGCGGCCGGCCCCGGCGCCGGCGTCGATGAGGGTCTTGCGAGGCGACGCGTAAGGCGCGACCACGCGCAGAAAGTCGTCTTTGCGGTCACGGGTGATCCGGGCGTAGGAGGGCGCGCGCCGCTCCCAATAGGTCGGGTCGGGCTGGGCCGATCCGGTACGTTGGCGGACGATGGCGCGCCACCGTTCCGCCCAGTCGATGTCCCCGATTCGGCCGGTTATCCCCACCTCCAACTTCACATCGAGGCTAGCTTGTTAACACCACTGGGGACAACTGGGGGACAAGTTTCGGGTCGTTCACCCAGATGCTGGGGTCGGCCGCCTCGCACCCACCAGATGTAGTGTCGGGTCTAGGATAGGCAGGCTCCATGGCACTCGAACCGTCGCCGGAATTCAACCCCGCCGAGGCCGGCGTCCTCGGCCGCTACTTCACCAACCTCGACCGCCCGGTCTTCGCGCTCCGCAACCTCCCGGAGGTGGTCAAAGGCGCTCTGTTCTCACGCTACTCGCGCACCGAGAAGAGCCTTCGCCGGGTACTGCTGGACGAGTTCATCAACGAGCCCGATTCCGGTTTCGACTCACTGGCTACCGCCGCGGCCGAAGCGGACGACATGGTGGCGGTCCGGCGCGCCGAAGAGTTCTATGAGCGGGTCCTGGTCGGGTACGGAGACGATTCCGTGGCCGAGCTCGCGGGCGCGCACGTTGCCGTCGAGCGCACCTCCACGCTCGCCGCCAAGGCGCTCGAAGACAGCCGCATCGGCATCTCGCCCCTCGAGAAGTCGACCCGATATGTGAGGTTCGACCGGCCCGGCCGCGATGGCCGCTTCCTGTATCACCGAGGGCCGGAGCTCGCCCACCCCGATTACGAGCCCGCCGCCGACCGCCTTTTCGAGACCTACAGCGCCCTGATCGAGCCGCTCACGCAGGCGATTCGCGAACGCTTTCCGATCGAGGAGCACGAGACCGATCGCGCATGGAAAGCCGCGACGAGGGCCAAGGCGCTGGACATGTTGAGAGGACTCCTGCCGGCGGGGACGCTGACGAACCTCGGCCTGTTCGGAAATGGACGGGCTTTCGAATACCTCATCACCAAGCTTGCCGCCCACGAGCTCCCCGAGTGCCAGGCGCTGGCCACTGATCTTCACCGGGAGCTCTCGCTCGTCATCCCGGCGTTCGTCAAACGGGCGCTGGACGATCGCTATGGCGCGCCGACCGCCGAAAGGCTGGTGCGGATGCGTCAGGCCACGGCGAAGCTGGCGCCGAAAACCGGGTCCAGGGAATCCGCGCCCTCGGTTCGGCTCATCGAGCATGACGCCGAGGCGGAACGAAAAGTGGTCGCCGCGGCGCTGTTCCCGTATTCGGATGCGCGCTGGGAGGATCTGCAGGGCGACCCAGGCCAGTTGCTGGACGCCCTGCTGGCGGATCGCGCCAACCGCCGCCAGCGCCCTCCGCGGGCGCTCGAGCACGCCCAGTACACATTCGAGATCGTCGCCAACTTCGCCGCCTACCGCGACCTGCACCGCCACCGCATGCTCACCCAGGACCGGCAGCTGCTCGGCACCGCCCTCGGGTTTGACGTGCCTTCCGGGCTGGCGGAGCTCGGAATGACGGAGCGATTCATGGCTGCCGTGGAGGGGGCGGCGAGAGCCCACGCGAGCCTGGAGCGCGACCTTGGAGCTGCGATCGCCCAGTACGTCGTCCCGCTCGCCTACCGCGTGCGGTGGTACTTCCGCGTCAACCTGCGCGAGATCTATCACCTCTGCGAGCTGCGGACCACGCCGCAGGGCCACCCCGACTACCGGTGGGTGGCCCAGGAGATGTTCCGGCGTGTCAGCAAGGTCCACCCCCGGCTGGCGAAATACGCGGCTTTCGTCGACATGGGGCCGGGCGACGAGCTGGAGCGGCGACGATCGGAGCGCCGCCTGGATGAAAAGCTTTCGGCAATGAAGCCCGTAGTGCCGTAGCATCGTCCACCTGATCAAGACGGAGGGTGGTATGGAATCCAGCGAGCCTCACGTGGAACGTGGCACCGATAGACGCATGACCGAAAGGCGGGTGAACCCCGAGCGCCGGTTCGGCGAAAGGCGGTCGATCGATCGCACCAGCGCCGGCCGGCGCGTCGACTTCGTCCCCGACCGTCGGGAACAGGAACGCCGCGGCCTGGAACGTCGGGTCTTTTCGCCGGCCTGAAAAGAAGCCTGGCTCCTCCGGCGCTCATCGTTCACGGCGGCGCGGGTCCCGTTCCGGCCGCCGAACGCCCGTTGCGCCAGGCCGCGGTCGAGCGGGCGCTCGAGCTCGGTTGGTCTCGAATCGGTGACGGCGCCCTGGCCGCTGCGGTGGCCGCGGTTCGGCATATGGAAGACGAACCTCTTCTCAACGCCGGCATCGGTGCCTGCCTCAACGCCGATGGCGAGGTGGAGCTGGACGCGGGCGTCATGGAGGGCGCGGCGCTGCGTGCCGGCGGGGTCGCCTGCATGAAAGACGTGCGCCACCCGATCGACCTCGCGGTCGCGGTGATGCAGGACGGGCGCCACGTCCTGCTGTCCGGATCGGGCGCCTCGCGCTTCGCTCGCGAACACGGGATCGAGATGACCGATCCATCGGTCTTCATCAACAACCGCAAGCGCCAGCAGCGGCAACCGGGCGCCGACACGGTCGGCGCGGTCGCGCGGGATTCGGAGGGACGTCTGGTGGTGGCGGTCTCGACCGGCGGCATCAGCGGCAAGCTGCCGGGCCGGATCGGCGACTCGCCCATCCCGGGCGCCGGCATCTACGCCGACGACCTGTTCGGCGCGGTCTGCGGGACCGGCCAGGGCGAGGCCTTCATCCGGTTGGGCCTGGCGCGGCTCATGGTCGTCGAGCTGCAGCATGGGATGGAACCGCGGGCGGTGGCGCAGGGCGCCGTCGACTTCCTGGCCAGGACCTTGCAGGCGCCGGGAGGTGTCATCCTCATCGGCCGCGAGGGACCCCCGCACGCGGCCTTCAACACGCCGGCCATGCCCTTCGCCATCGCTCAATGACCGACTCGGGGAATGCCGGCGAGCTGATCGCGCTCGCCCTCAAACGCGCCGGCGTCAGCCACCTGTTCACGATCAACGGCGGTCACATCTGGCCGATCCTCACCGGCGCGGCCGAGCATGGGATCCGAATCATCGACGTCCGCCACGAGCAGTCGGCGGCTTTTGCCGCCGAAGGGTGGGCGAAGGTCACTCGCGAATGCGGGGTCGCGGCGGTCACGGCCGGCCCGGGAGTCACCAACTCGATCTCCGCGCTGGCGCAGGCGCAGTCAAGCGACAGTCCGATGTTCCTGATCGGGGGCCGGGCCCCGGAGGCTCGCTGGGGCATGGGCTCGCTGCAGGAGATGGACCACGTCGCGGTGGTGCGGAGCCTGACCAAGAAGGCGCTGACGCTGCGATCCGCCGAAGACGCCTACCCCATCGCCGCCGACTGCGTGCGCACCGCCTTGAGCCGCCGCACCGGACCTGTGTTCATGGACGTCCCGGTCGATGTGTTCTTCAGCGCCGGCGACATGCCCGAGGCGACCGAGCACCTCACTCCTGACCGCGGGCCGCTCCCAGATCCAGACGCCGTCGATCTGGTCGTGAAGCTTCTCCGCGAGGCGGAGCGGCCGGCGGTGATCGCGGGCGGGAACGTCTGGTGGGCGCATGCCGAGGAGGCCCTGAGGCGCCTGGTCGAGGGCGCTCACCTGCCGTTGAACGTCAACGGCATGGCGCGCGGAGTCCTGCCGGCGGGCCACCCGCTTTTCTTTCCCCGGGCCCGAGGCCCGGCGCTCGGCGAGGCCGACCTCATCCTCGTGATCGGGGTCCCTCTCGACTTCCGGCTCAACTGGGGCCAGGCTCCGGTGTTCGCGGATGGCGCCAAGATCGTTTACGTCGACGTCGACGACCACCGCAAGCACCGCCCGGCGGAGGCGGGCCTTTATGGCGACCTCCGGGCGGCGCTGGAGGCGCTCGCCGCGGCGGCGGCTGGGACGCCCGAGCGATCCCAATGGCTCGCGCATCTTCGTGAGGCCGACGCCGCTGCCCGCGCGCGCGACGCCGCGATGATCCAGTCCGACTCGTCTCCGGTCCACCCGGCGCGATTGATCGCAGAAGTCGACCGGTTCGCCGACCCGGATGCGATCTACGTGGGCGACGGCGGCGAGTTCGTGTCGTTCGCAGGCCGCCTGATCGAGCGGCCCCGGCCGGGCCTGTGGATCGACCCCGGGCCGTTCGGCTGCTTGGGCTCCGGCCCGGGATACGCCATGGCCGCCAAGCTGGCCCATCCGGATCGGCAGGTGATCCTCCTGTCGGGCGACGGCGCGTTTGGCTTCGCTGCGATGGAATTCGACACCATGGTCCGGCACCACATCCCGGTGGTATGCGTGGTCGGCAACAACGGCATCTGGGCCCAGGAGAAGCACCCGATGGAGGGCGCGCTCGGCATCAGCGTCGCCGCCGAGCTCGCGCCGCACACCCGCTACGACCGGGTGGTGCAATCGCTGGGAGGCAATGGCGAGCTGGTCGACCGCCCCGACCAGATCCGGCCGGCCCTCGAGCGGGCGTTCGCATCGGGGTTGCCGGCATGCGTGAACGTAATTTGTGATCCACAGGCGGAATATCCGCGATCATCGGTGTTGCTGTGAGTGCCACCGAGCTGCATCCGGTCGTCGAGGCGGATGAATGGCGCACGGCGCAGTCCCAGTTCGACACCGCGGCCGAGATCATCAAGCTCGAGCCGTGGCTGCGCGAGGTGCTGCGTGAGGTCCAGCGGGAGTTCACCTGCAACTTCCCGGTGGAGATGGACGATCACCACCTGCGTGTGTTCACCGGCTATCGCGTGCAGCACAACATCAATCGGGGGCCCGCCAAGGGAGGCATCCGCTACCACCCCGACGTCTCCTTGAACGAGGTCAAGGCCCTGGCGATGTGGATGACCTGGAAATGCGCGGTCGTCAACATCCCGTTCGGCGGCGCCAAGGGCGGCATCATCGTCAACCCGAAAGAGCTCTCGCTCAACGAGCTCGAGCACATGACGCGCCGGTTCGCGACCGAGATCTCGATTCTCATCGGCGCCGACCGCGACATCCCGGCACCTGACGTGAACACCGACGGGCAGACGATGGCGTGGATCATGGACACGCTCTCTATGCATCTCGGTTACTCCGTGCCGGCATCGGTGACCGGTAAGCCGATCGAGGTGGGTGGGTCGCTCGGTCGGGTCGAGGCCACTGGCCGCGGGGTGACGATCTGCTCGATGGCGGCGCTGGAGCACCTCGACCGCCTCCCGCACCAGACTCGCGTCTCGGTGCAGGGGTTCGGCAACGTCGGCAGCATCAGCGCCCGGCTGCTCGAGGAGGCGGGCTGCACGATCGTCGCCGTCAGCGAGGACTACGGCGGCATCTACAACCCGCTCGGCCTCTCCATCAAGCGCGTGCAGGAATATCGGGCGCGCGAGAAGACGCTTCGCGGGTTCCCAGGCGCCCAGGAGATCGGCAACCAGGATGTGCTGACGGTGGACTGCGACCTGCTGGTGCCCGCGGCGATCGGGAACCAGCTGACGTCGGGCAACGCGCGCGACGTGAAGGCGAAGCTCATCGTCGAAGGCGCGAACGGACCGACCACCCCCGAGGCGGATGCGATCTTTCGCGAGCGCGACATCTTTCTCGTGCCCGACATCCTTGCCAACGCAGGGGGCGTCACGGTCTCGTACTTCGAGTGGGTGCAAGACCTGCAGTCATTCTTCTGGTCCGAGCACGAGGTCAACCAGAAGCTGAAGGCGATCCTGTCGCGCGCGTTCTCCGAGGTGCTGAAAACCAAGCTCGAGCTCAAGCTGGACATGCGCATGGCCGCGTACGTGCGGGCGGTGTCGCGCGTCGCCGGCGCCACGCGAGAACGGGGCCTCTATCCCTGAGCGATTGATCGAGCGTGATTACGCGCTTCTGACGCCAACGGCGCCTATCACGCGGGCGCCAAGGGTGCCGCTGGCGCCAAACGTGCGGAATTCCCCTAGATCTCGCGGGTCCGGAAGCTCCAGATGCTCAAGGTCAGCATCAGCCCGAACCACACGACCACCCACGCGAGAAAGGCGGTGGGCGGGGGATCGACGGCGCTGAATGGGTTGGCGCGCCCGGCCGTTCCGGCAGCGCGGAGCGCAGCCAGGATCACATCGGGTTCCATCGCGTAGACCGCGCCACGCCACAGCCCGTCGGTGGGCAGGAGCAGGTGGCTGATCGTGCCGACGTTTTGCAAGGCGGAGTTCTGCAGCCCGGTCCCGATGTCGCCCACCACGCCCGCGATCCAGGCCATGAGCCACGCCACCAGCGCGATCACGCCTCCGGTAATTCCGGACAGGCGCGTCGACAGGACGAGCCCGAGCGAGAGCAGCGCGAGCCCTTCGGCGGCGACGTAGAGCACGAGCTCGACCGGGTGCGGAGGCTCGTAGCCGGTGGCCCAGTTCACCGCCGTCAGCTCCAGAAGAGCAGACCCGGCGGCATAGATCGTGACGAGGATCGCCAGCCCGAGCCATTTGCCGATCACGACCTCGCTGCGTCGCACGGGACGCGCGAGCATCGAGAGCAGCAGTCCGCTTTCCACCTCGCTCGAGATGAGTGGGCCGGCGACCACGGCCGCGCTGAGCGCCAGCACGCCGCTGTACATGAAGGTGATGACGATCAGCAGCTGCGACGTGATCAGGCTCACCTGGTCGTGCGGCAGGACGGTGCCGTCGCTTCGGGTCACAGTCGTGATCTTGTTAAAACCCCACGCGGAGAACCCCACCACCAGCAGCGTGAGGATCACGAGCGCCAGGAGCAGACGGCGGCGAGACGATTCTTGCACCGTGAGCCGCGCGAACACCAAAACCGGCGCCATTACTTGTCGTCCTCGTGGAGCAGCTGGAGGAAGCGGTCCTCCAGCGTCTGATGCCGCGGCGAAACCTCATAAACCCTGCCGCCCAGCGCGACGATCGTCGACACCAGCTCGGGGACCCGCTCGATGTCGAGCTTCGTGAACGTCAGGTGCTCGCCTTCATCGTCCAGCGGGCCGAACGCCGCCAGCCTGGTCCGAGCCGAATCATCCAGGCCGCTTACGCGCACCTTCACCGCTGTCCCACTGAGCAGCTCGTCCATCGTCCCGGACGCGATCACCCGGCCGTGGTCGACGACCGCGACGCGGTCGCAGACCTGCTCGACCTCGCTCAACAGATGCGAGTTGAGGAACACTGCGGTGCCTCGGTCGGAGAGGCCGCGAATGATCTCGCGCACGTCATGCCTGCCGACAGGGTCGAGCGCCGACGTGGGTTCGTCGAGAAAGACCAGCTCGGGCTTGCCGACCAGCGCGGCCGCGAGGCCGAGACGCTGCTGCATGCCTTTCGAGAACGTGCTCACGCGATCGTCGGCGCGGTCGGTGAGGCCGACTGTGTCCAGCGCCGCCGCAATCTCCTCCTTCCAGGTCGAGCGGGGAAGCGGCGCCAGCTCGCAGTGGAGGGCGAGCACCTCACGCGCGTCGAGCCAGCCCTGGTATCGGAAGAGCTCCGGCAGGTAGCCGATGCGCCGGCGCGTGCCGAGGTCACCGATGGGCTCGCCGAGCAGCCACGCTTCACCCGAGGTGGGCTTGAGGAGGCCAAGCAGCAGCTTGACCGACGTCGTCTTGCCCGCGCCGTTGGGACCGAGGAAGCCGAAGATCTCGCCGCGCGGCACCGTCATCGACAAGCCCGCAAGCGCGACGGTGCTGCCGAACCGCTTGGTCAGGTCGACCGTATGTATGGCAGGAGCGGCAGCGGCCACTCCCATCGGAGTGGCCACCGCTACACGCGCTGGTTCAGCCACCTGAGCAGGCTAGCTGAGTGATCTATTTCAAATTGCGGGCGATGTCCACCGCGGCCGACTGCTTGAGGGAGCCGGCGACCACGAAGACGTTTGTCTTGTGGATCCAGATCACTCCGGAGCCGAGGCCGGTGTTGTCCCCGAGCGCGACGCCGGGATCGCCGTTGATGCTGACCTTGCTCGAGGTCGCATATTCGACGGGAACCGGGATCGGCAGCGTGGTCGCGGGGTCACCGATGGAGCGGATGGCGGCCGCGAGCTCGGGCGACAGGCCGGGCACAGACAGGATGTAGGCCTCGAGCTGCTTCGCCGTCACCTGGGTCGACGTGACCACGGGCACGGCCGACTTGGCGACGATCAGCTGCGGCAGGTTGATGTTCTGCGAGCTCGAATCGGCGCCGGAGGCGACATTCATGTCGCCGAACACCTCAACGACCGCGGGTCCCACTGTCACGGTGAGCTTGGCGCCGTCCATACCGCTGGGCAGCTTGGGCAGCGATTTACCCGTCGCGGCCGCAGCATCGGCGGCCTTCTTGGCGTCGAACGTGAACACCGCGACTGCTTGTGGCATGGCCGCGTAAGTGACGGTGGAGGATACGCCGGCGGGCAACTTCGACACGACCGGGACGTCGAGCCCCGAAATCACCTTCGCATCGGCCGCGGTCAGGACGATCTGCGGCTTGGGCTGCGTCGACCAGGTCAAGGTTCCGTAGGCGCTCAGCTGTTCCAGCGCCTGCAGGTCGGCGAACGTCACCGGGACCGGTTGCACCGTCTTCGGCTGGAAGAGCGGCAGGATGTTGGCGAAGGCGGTGATGGCCAGCGCCACGACGATGGCGGCCGCTCCGACGGCGAACATCGGCTGTCTGGACGGTCGCAGGATGGGAAGGCTGAAGCCGAAGCGCGGCTTCGCGGCCGGCGCGGCCTGCACCCGCTTGAACGCGGTCGTCACGTCGAGCTGCAGCTCCGGAGCGGAGAGCAACGTGGCGGCCGTCCGTGCGTCGTCGGCCATGCCCTGGTTGCGGGCCTGGCAGGCGGTGCAGTCCATGTAGTGCCGGCGGTCCGAGCCGGTGAGCGCGTCCGGGTCGTCCACGAGCCGGCGCAAAGTTCCGTCAGATAGATGTGCCACGAATGACCTCCTTGCGCAGTGCGGCTTCTGCGCGCCTCAACAAAGTTCCGATCTGTCCGGTTCCAACTCCGATCGCCTGCGCGACCTCTGCATAGCTGAGGCCGCTGGCGCGTAGAACGAGCACTGCTGCGGGCTTGGGCGCCAAACGGGCGAGCGCGGCTCGCACCATCCGCCGGTCCTCGCCAACCTCGAGCATTCGCTGAGGATCGACCGTGCGCGAGCTTTCTTCTGGGGCCTGAGCCACCTCGCGACGCTCGCGGCGCTTGCGGCCTCGCACCCGGTTCAACGCGGTGTGCGCCGCGGCGCGGTGCAGCCACGCGGGCGCGAACTGGGCGCTGGCGGAATGCAGCCGGTGGAAGCTGATGAAGACCTCCTGCGCCACGTCCTCGGCCTCCTGCGGATCGGCCAGGACCCGGTTGGCGATGCCGGCCACCCGCGCGTATTCGCTTTTGAACAGGGCTTCGAATGCCTCGTCCCGAGTTGTCACGAGTCGCCTTCGGCCGTCAGCGGCCACATCGACATTCACGCCCACTAGTCATCAAGCCCCACAGATGTCGAATTTGTGACACCTAGGCCGGCTTACGTTGGAAAACCTTGAGGAACTCCCTGGCCACCTCGCGCAGGAATTGGCCGCCCCAGATTCCGACCGAGAGCAAGGAGGCGAAGATGATGACGGCGTCGATGCTCTCGCGTCCCGTTCGCTCCCAGTAGACGTCCTGCAGGTTGAGCCAGAGCGCGAACTCGTCCAGCGTGAGGGCCGCGCCGATTCCATACGCGATGGCGGTGATGCTGGCGACCCAACTGGAGCCCACGCCCAGCTCGATCAGCCACACATAGCCGACCAGAAGCAGGATGAGGATGCCCCACACCAGGTGGTGGATGTGAAGGCCGCCGGTGGTCACGTTGTGAAACGGGCCGACCCCGCCGCGGATCATGTAGGTGATGCCGCGGACGATGCCGAAGGTGAGCAGGAACCCGAGCGAGGCCAGGAACAATCGCTCACGCCGCTCGTTCTGAAAATGAAAGGTATAGAGCTCCGCCAGCCGCTTCATCAACCCGCGAGGGATCGCTTCGACCGCGCACTGCGGGCGATCTCGTCCTCGATGATGCCGAAGTCCATCCGCGGCAGGGCATGGATGTGGCCCTGGAACGCGAGTGTCCAGTGCTCTGGCGGCCACTTGCGAACGTAGTCGAGGCGGTAAGCGAGCTCTTTCGCCGGCACCCAATCCGGGTCCTCCAGCACGAGGTCCGGCCTGATGTGCACTCGCCACGGGTAATCCTCGTCGCGGCGCGCGGTGCGCCACGTCGGGGTGTGGTCCTCATACATGGGTGAGGCGACGGTCACCGTCGCGGCGAATGCCATCCGCCCGGTGACGTAGTAGAGGAGCCGATCTCCGACGCGCATCGTCTCCACCCGGCGGCGGTGGCGACTCTTCAGGCCCTGGATGGTGAAGCCGAGCTCGCGTGTCTTGCGGAAGTTGTCGGGCGACGTGACCACCATCCAGTACTGAAGCGACCGACCCTCCGAGCGCCCGGACTTTCGCTTTCGTCGCGAGCGGCCACTCTTCGCCGGCCGGTCCGCGGCGGCTGCGGGACCTGGAATTGACTGCTCTTCAGCCAACGACACGATCCTGGTTCGCGACGGGATCCGCGGGCCGGATCGGACCCAGGTCCTGGGCCTCGGGCAGAAGCACCGTCAGGTTCCGGATCTGAGAGATGTGTGCCATCTCGTGGCGCGTCACCATGCGGCACACCTCGAGAAGCGTTACCACCCCGCCACGAGGATCCATGACGGTCCGGTTCCACTCGCTGTTGCCCCAGCCGTGGAGCAGGTCGACCGTCCGCCGGCGAACCCGCGCGAAGTCCTCGAGCGCCTCCTGCAGGGGGCGGTCGAGCTCGTGGTCGTGGCTGGGATCGATGGTGGCGCGGACATCCGCCGTGGCGACCCCATCGAGGTGGGCGTGCCGGATGAGCCCATCCACCTTCGAGCCCGAGTCGACCAGGTGCCCGATCAGGCCGCCGAGCGTTGGGAACGCGGGCCCGTGGCGGTAGCGCAGCCGCGCCTCGTCCAGCCCGTAGACGAGATCGGCGATGCGCTCCGGCACCGAGCTCATGAGCAGCACTGCGTCCGCCGGCGAGAGCTCCTCCTCGAGGTCCACAGCCCAACGATAACGAGTGGTCGGCCAGGGCACCGATGCCTCACGATGAGCCGGCCATGGCAGTCGAGCTCGGGCCGGACGGGCAACCACCGCGATTCGACGGCGCCGCCTGGGTCTCCCAGGACGGGAAGTACTTCTGGAACGGCGCCGCCTGGCAGAAGATCAAAAGGCAGCGCTTCCGACCGCCGATCGCTGTCACCGTCATCGTCGTGTTGGTTGTGGTTGTCGCGGGGTTCGTTGCCAAGAGCATCCCCCAGCCGGCTCCCCCGCCGTATGGTGTGACGAACGGGAAGATCGACAACTCGACGCAATTCGAGTTCGATTACCGGCGCTCCACGACCTGCAACAACCTCACCTTCGACTACGTGTTCTTCGACAGCGGCGGCTCCCAGGTCAACACCTTCGTCGGTCAACAGACGAACAAGGTCGTTGCGAACAGCAACTACCACTTCACCATCAATCTCTTTTTCGGTTTGGCGATCGATCCGAAGGCGGTTCGTTTCACCGCCAACCCGACCTGCCACGACTGAGCACTGCGCCAGGGCCGTCTAAGCTGGAGACATGCAGCAGGTTCAGGTTGCGTGCGAGTCCTGTGGCGCGGAGCTGGTCCCGAACGCCGCCTACTGCGAGCGCTGCGGCGCCCGAACGCGGAGGGCGCGGCGCCTCGTGCGGCTGGCGATCAGGGTCGAGCTCCTTTTCTTCCTGCTGGTGGTGGGGCTCGTGATCGCCTTTACGTGGATCTACTCCGCCCAGCGCTGAGAGACTCGTCGGATTCCGCACGTTTGGCGCCAACGGGGCGTTTGAAAGGCTCAGATTGCGCACGTTTGGCGCCAACGGTGCGTAATCAGCGCGGGACGGCGCTCGAGAAGCGTTGCGCCAATGTGCCGAGCCGAGCCAGGAGCTCGGGTGGGTCGGTCACGGTGAACTCAGCGTCCAGCATGCCCAGGTAGAGGGCAAGCATCTCAATCGTGTTCGCGGTCGCGTGGACCACGCACGTGTCATCGTCGATCGGCTCCACCACGATTCCGCGTGGCACCCGCTCGGTGATGACCGCCGCCGGAGCCCGCACCACCACTCGAGCGTGATGCGCCATCGGCGCCGCCCGGATGTTGCGAGTCACGTACTCCCCGATGTCTTCGGCGGGCGCCTCGCGAGGGGTGAAACGGGGGCCGTTCGGACTGCGGAGCTGGAGGCGGTCGACGCGGAAGGTGCGCCAGGCCCGCCGGTCTCTGTCCCAGGCCACCAGGTACCACCGGCGGCCCCAATGGACCAACCTGTATGGCTCCACTGACCGCGTGCTCTCGGTGCCGTCGTGTTTTCGATAGTCCATGCGCAGCACCTCGGCATCGCGACAAGCAGCCGCGATCGTGGAGAGAATGTGCGGCTCGACGGTGGGTCCTGAGAAGACAACGGGGACCGTGTAAGCCGACAGTGTGTTGACCCTGCGGCGCAGGCGCGCGGGGAACACCTGCTCGAGCTTGACCAGCGCGCGGACCGAGGTTTCCTCGATCCCGGCCACCCCGCCCCCGGTCGACGACCGCAGCGCCACCGCCACGGCGACCGCCTCATCGTCGTCCAGCAGCAGCGGCGGCAGCGCGGCGCCGGCGCCGAGCCGGTAGCCGCCGGCCACCCCTGACGCCGCACCGACCGGATAGCCCAGCGTGCGAAGGCGAACCATGTCGTTGCGGATGGTTCGCGTGCTGACCTCCAGCCGCTCCGCCAGGTCCGCTCCGGACCACTCTCGGCGGGACTCGAGAAGGGTCAGAACACGGAGGAGGCGCTCGGAGGTGCTCAGCATCCTGGTTTGGATATTGAATCCTATTTAGGAAGCGAACGTTCCGCAATAGCCAATAGCCTGAGCCATGCCAAACAAGCAAGATGAAAGGAGAGAAGACATGACTCAAGGCTTGACTCGTTTCCAGGTGATTCTGGCCACGCTGGGAGTGGCCATGGCGCTGCTGCTGGCAGCGCTCGACCAGACCGTGGTGGGCGTCGCTATGCCCCGGATCGTCTCCGACCTGCATGGCCTCGAGCTCTATGCCTGGGTCACCACCGCGTACCTGATCACCTCGACCGCGCTGGTGCCGGTCGCGGGCAAGCTTGGTGACATGTTCGGCCGCAAGCCTTTCATGCTCGCCGGAATGGTCGGATTCATCGCCGCATCGGCGCTTTGCGGCCTGTCTCAAAACATGATCGAGCTCGTGCTGTTCCGCGGGCTGCAGGGGGTCTTTGGCGGCGTGCTGTTCGCCTCGACCTTCGCCGTGATGACCGATCTGTTTCCGCCGGAGCAGCGAGCGCGCATGAGTGGGGTGTTCGGCGCCATCTTCGGTCTCTCGTCGGTCATCGGACCGTCGCTCGGCGGATTCCTCACGGATGGGCCCGGCTGGCGCTGGGTCTTCTACGTCAACATTCCGCTCGGCGTCGCGGCCACGATCCTGGTCGCGACCCAGCTCCCGCGCGTGCGCTCACAAGCCAGGCTTCGGGACATCGATTTTGCCGGCACGGCTCTGCTCCTCGCCGGTCTCACACCGCTGCTGATCTCGCTTTCGATGTTGCGTGACCACTCCTGGCTTTCCGTACAGGTGCTGGGGCTGCTCGGTGTGGCGGGTGTTCTCCTGGTCGCCTTCTTCATCACCGAGCGCCGCGTCGAGCACCCGATCGTGCCCTTTCACCTGTTCCGCCTCAACGTCTTCGCCGTCCCGGCGCTGATCTCGTTCTTCAGCGCGGTCGGAATGTTCGGCGCGATCGTTTTCGTTCCGCTCGTCTATCAAGGCGTGCTCGGAGTGAGCGCGTCCAACTCTGGGCAGCTGTTGACGCCGATGCAGCTGGCGGTCGTGGTGACGGCGACCTCGACGGGTGTTCTCCTCGCCCGCGTCCCGCGCTATCGGTTCGTCGGCACCGCCGCGCTGGGGGCCATGATCCTCGGCCTGGTCTCGCTGGCTCAGATCGGCCCGCACTCGAGTCCGTGGGAAGTTACCCGCGACATCATCATCATCGGAGCCGGGCTGGGGGTGACGTTCCCGCTCACACTCGTCGTGGTGCAGGCCGGGCTGCCTCACCAGCTGGTCGGCGTCGCCACGAGCCAGATCACGTTCTGGCGAAGCCTCGGCGGCACGATCGGCACGGCAGTCCTCGGCGCGATCCTCACCAACCACTTGCCGCATCAACCCAGCCGTGCCGCGCTGGCGGTCACCTTGCACGACCTGTTCCTGCTGGCCGCGCTGGTCGCGGTGGTGTCGTTGATCGTCAGCGTCTTCCTCCGCGAGGTGCCGCTGACGAAGGAGTCGCAGACGACACCGGAGGCAATCGAAGTTGCGGCCTGACGGTGCCGGCACAGAGAAAGACAAGGGGCGGCCCGACGGCCGCCCCGCCGAGTACTACCTCGTCGAGCGCGCGAACGGGCCCGCCTGGGATTACTCGAGGGGCCGGCGCGAGCAAGCCGGATGGGACGAACACGCCGCGTTCATGGATGCGCTAACAGAGGAGGGCTTCGTTGTCCTCGGCGGTCCGGTGGGCGAGGGAGACGGTGACTACAACCTGCTTGTCGTCAAAGCGAGCGGCGAAGAGGAGATCCGCAGCCGCCTCGCCGCTGATCCCTGGGAAGGCAGCATCCTGAAGATCTCGAGCGTGAAGCCCTGGTCGGTCTGGCTGCGCGCCCCGCTCAGGCCTTAGTGGAATCGCATTGCATTCGGCGCCTCTGACGCCAAACGTGCGCATCGCACGTGGCTGAAGGGCACCGTTGGCGCCAGACGCGCCGAATAGCCGCTGTCGGTCCCCGGGGCTAGCGCCGGTAGACCGCTCTCCCGTCGACTTCATCCTTGTTGAGTCGTTTGTTCAGGTGCAGGCCCTCGAGCAGGAACTCGATCACCGATGCGCGCACCTCCGGGCGATCCGGCAACGAGAGCTTCTTGAGCGCGGTCGCCACCTCCGGCAGCTCCCCGATCGCACGCGTGTAGGTGCGCGCCGTGATGCCCTCACCGACCTCGAGCATCTGCCCGTCCTCGAAGCGCGCGACGATGCCGTCGAACTGCGCCGCCGAGAAGTGCCGGCTGAACACCGCGCTGATGGCGCCGCGCTCCAGCCGCGAAAGCACCTGCTCCTCCTTGCCTTCGTCGAGCGCCTCGATCTCCACGCGACCCGCAGTGGACGAGGTGAGGTAGGCGAGGTCGGTGATGCGTGGCACGGCGAGGGTCTCTCCCACCCGCGCTGCTCGGCGAACGGCGTTGCTCGCGAGGTTCTCGAAGTTGGCGATGGACATGCGCACCGACACGCCCGACGACTGAGAGATGTGCGGGCTGCGGCGCGCGAGGTGCGTCAGCTCGGCGACGATCTCTTTCATGAAGGTCGGGAAGATGAGCTCGAAGTCCTCTGGTACCGGATGGCGCTCTGCCTCCATGATCTGCATCTCTTCGCCGATGCTCAACGGGTAGTGAGTGCGCACCTGCGATCCGAATCGGTCTTTCAGCGGAGTGATGATGCGACCGCGTGACGTGTAGTCCTCGGGGTTGGCGCTTGCGATGACGAAGAGGTCCAGGGGAAGGCGCACACGGTACCCGCGGATCTGCACGTCCTTCTCTTCCATGATGTTGAGCAGGCCGACCTGAATGCGTTCCGCGAGATCGGGCAGCTCGTTGATGCCGAAGATCCCTCGGTTGGTCCGAGGCAGCAGCCCGTAGTGAATGGTCATCTCGTCGGCGAGGTAGCGTCCCTCTGCGACCTTGATCGGGTCGACCTCGCCGATGAGGTCGGCGATCGAGATGTCCGGGGTCGCGAGCTTCTCTCCGTAGCGCTGGTCGCGATCGATCCACGCAATCTCGACCTTGTCGCCGTCCTTGGCGATGAGGTCGAGGCATCGACGGCAGATGGGCCCGAACGGGTGGTCGTTGATCTCGCACCCTGCGATCGCGGGAACCTGGGGATCGAGGAAGTTGATGAGCGAGCGCATGATGCGGCTCTTCGCCTGGCCGCGCTCACCAAGCAAGATCACGTCGTGGCCGGAGATGACCGCATTCGCCAGCTGCGGCAGCACGGTCTCGTCATAACCGACGATGCCGGGGAGTAGCGGCTCGCCGCTGCGAAGCCGTCCCAGCAGATTGCGACGCATCTCCTGCTTGACGTTCTCGCGTACGTGGCCGGAAGATCGAAGCTCGCCAATGGTCCGAGCAGCGGCGGTCATCATCAGCACTATAGACAAGCTGCCCCCACCGGAAAACCTCGGGCTGCGCGGTTAGACTTTCCCGCGCCTTGACCGAATCAATCCGGGACCGCTACGAGGCCGCTCACGATGAAGGCCACCCGCTCCTGGGCGGGCACCGCGGCAACCCCGCGCACCACCCCGAAAACACCATCCGGTCATTCCGGTCCGCGATCAATGCCGGTTGCGACCTGATCGAATGCGACGTGCACCTCTCGTTGGACGGCAGGTTGATGGTCATCCACGACCACACGCTCGAGCGGACCACCAACGGCACCGGGATGGTGCGTGATCAGACCGCGGCCCAGCTGCGCAGGCTGGACGCCGGCGAGGGCGAGCACATCCCCCTCCTGCAGGAGGTGATCGAGCTCGCGATCGGCAAGGTCGGCCTGGTCATCGAGATCAAGCAAGTGCCCGTCCAGTACCCGGGGCTCGAGGAGAAGCTGGTGGCGATGCTGCGCCAGCTCGGAGCGGTTTCCGAATGCGCGGTGGTTTCGTTTCATCACCCGTCGATCCGCCAGCTGAGGGAAATGGAGCCCAAGCTGCAGCTGGGGATCCTCGAGGGCGCCCGGCCCATCGATCCGGCACGGCTGATGCGCGAGGCCGGCGCCGACGTTTACTCGCCGCATTGGGGGGCGACCGACCCCCAGCTCGTGAAGGAGATCCATTCCGCCGGCGGCGCCGTGGGCGTGTGGACCGTGGACGACGATGCGGCCGTCGCCTGGTGCAAGCTCTGCCGCCCGGATTCGGTCTTCACGAACCGCCCGGTCGAGATCGGCGCCGCCCTCCGCGCTTAAAGCGTTACACCCGCTTCGTGCCGGGCGTTGGCTCAGATAAGAGACCCAGTGAATACGATTCGGCCGTGGTTGCCGACCGGCCGCCGTTCGAGGACCTTTACCGGGAGTTCATGCGCCGGATCTACGCCTATGTCCGCGCGCAGGTTTCGACGGCGGCCGACGCGGAAGACATCACCGCGCAGGTGTTCATGAACGCCTACCAGGCTTACGGGCGGTTCGAGGCTCGCAACACGACCCCGGCGGCGTGGCTGTTTCGCATCGCGCGCAACGCGACCCTGGACCACTTCCGCGCGCACGGGCGGCGGGAGCGGTTGCGACGCACCATCGAGCATCAGCCGATGGCCGAAATTGACCCCGCGGGTGTGGCCGAAGAGCGGATTCAGTACCGCGCGCTGCTCGCTTACGTGGCTCGGTTGCCCGAGCGGCAGCGCGACGCCATCTCGCTGCGTCATTCCGGGCTGAGCTTCGAAGAGGTCGGCGGGCTCATGAGCTGCAGCGAAGATGCAGCCAAGATGCTGTACCACCGGGCGCTGAAGGCGCTGCGCGACTCGGTCCACGAAGGGATGGCATGAGCGACAACGAAGACCGCGAGCTCCAGGCGCTGCAGCGACAGCTCGATGACGCCTTCGAGACCACGCGGCCGCGCGCGGGCTTCGAGGACGACCTCTGGTCGAGGATGCAGGCGCGCCGGCCTCTGTGGGCCCAGGTGCGAGATTTCTTCGCCGCTTTGGTCGCGGCGGTGCGTCGCGTGCCCGCAGCGCCGGCGGCGACGGTGGCGGTCGTGCTCGTGCTCGCGATCGGGATCGGGATCATCTCTCTCAGAGGGCCTGCTGGCGGGGGCTCGAGCGCAAGCCGGGAATCCGGCACCGCGCCTTTTGCCGGCGCGTCGGGCGCGTTCGGCCGGCTGCCGGCGCCGGCCCTGCAGCCGGTCCCGAACGCCACCACGGCACCCAAGACGGATGGTCCCGGCGGGGCCTTCGCGGGGCAATCGACGGCCGGGCTGTACTTCGGGCCCGCGACCCTGGTGTGGGCCGGTCAGCTCAACATCCATTTGACGACCGCGACTGTCTACAGGTATGCGGAGCCGGCCAGCGCGGCGGCAGACCAGTTCGCGGCCTCACTGGGAGCATCGCGTGAGCCAGGCCCAGCGGGCCAGGGTGGTCTCGGGTCGTATTCCGGGACCGGCTTCGTCTTGGGCGTGGCCGGCACCATCCCGTCGCCGCTCCGCGAACCGCTCTACTTTCTGACGCCGGACCGATCCACCCTGCCCGCGCCCGGGCCGACTGCGACCGACACGGCCAACGCGTTCCTGACCGCGCACAACCTCTTGCCGACCTGGCCTTACGTGGTCGCCACCGCGCAGTCCGCCGATGTCGTGCGGGTCCTTTACCTGCGGCAGTTTGCCGTGCAGGGGGTCGGACGGGTGTACACGGTCGATGGAGTGGGCGAACGCCATGGGCTCGAGGTGGATCTTCGCGGCGGCCAGCCGCTGCAAGCCGTTGGACCACTGCCCGTGACCCTCGAGCCGGCCGACTATCCGATCATCTCGGCCGGCCAGGCGGTGAAATCGGCGCTGGCGTTGTCGCCGGCCGGCCCTTCTTCCATCGAGCCGATCCCGACGGTGCGGCTCACCGCCGCCGAGCTCGTCTACGCCCTCGCGATCGGGGGCGACCACAGCTTCTACGAGCCGGCCTTCCTGTTCTCGGGCACCTTCACCCACAACGGCATCACCTATGTGAAGCGCGTGCTCGTGCCTGCGGTGGCTTCCTAACGACGGGCGGGTTGAGTTCGCGGATACACTCGCGGATGCAGTGGGCAAGAAGCGCATGCAGACGCGGCAGATGCGCCAGCAGATGCGCAAGATCCAGCCGAAGGCCGGCGCGGCGACCGGCGGCGGGCAGACGAGGCGCCAGCGGGAGAGATTCGTGCAGGCCGGGGGCATGCTCCAGGGCTATGCGCCCGACTTTGTCATCCGGCTCGGTTACATCGCGGTCGGCATCGCGGTCGCGTGCGTCCTGATCATCGCCGCGATCCTTATCTTCGTGCCGCCCTTCTACGGCCTCCCGGTGGCCATCGCGGCCTCGATCGCCTGGGTGCTTCCGATCGCTCTGCTCGCGAGCTTCATTGCCCCGGGCTTCCGGCTGGCGCTCAAAGATCGCAAGGCGGAGGGCCGGCTCGTGCAGGGCCAGCTGGTCGGCGCCAGCATGGTGAGCACGTCGATGGGCCTGGGGATGCTCATGGTCCAGACGCGCGGCGGGGTCGAGCAGTATCTCGTCCCGCCGGCGCGCCTGAAGCAGGTGCCCGGCAACCAGGTCAACGTGGTGCTGACGGTCACGCCCAATCTGCGCCATGTGCGGTCGGTCGGCGTGATGGGCCAGCGGATGGTCCCGCGTGTCGACCCGCCGGTCCCGCCCGTGATGACGCGCCTCCAGCAGCTTCCCCTCATCACCCCGATCGCGTTGGCGGTCGCCGCCATCGTCGGTGACGACGCTGTGGCGCTGTCCCCGATCCCGAACCAGCCAGTGCACGCCGCGCTGGCGGTTGTGGCGGGGACGGCGCTGGCGGCGCTTGTCTACGGGGTGTCCACTTTCCTCCAGCGCCGGCTGATGAAGGAGGTCCAGGCTCAGCTCCCCAAGAACTAGACTCGGAATGATGACCAGCGACGTTCACATCACACCCGAAGGGCTCGAGGCGGTACGGAACGAGCTCCACGAGCTCACCACGGTCAAGCGCCCGGCGATCGTGGCCAAGATCAAGGCCGCCCGAGAGTTTGGCGACCTGTCGGAGAACTTCGAGTACCACGCGGCTAAAAACGAACAGGGCATGATGGAGGCGCGCGTCAAAGAGCTCGAGTCGATCATCAAGAACCACGTCCTTATCAAGACGACCAAGGGCTCGGGCGTGGTCGCGATGGGGAGCACGGTACGTTTCGAGGAAGACGGCGAGGGCCAGGAAACGTACCGCATCGTCGGCCCGGCCGAGGCAGACCCCAAGGCCGGCCGCGTGAGCTACGAGTCAGCGCTCGGCAAGGCGTTGATCGGCCATCGCGTGGGTGATGAGGTCGAGATCAAGACGCCCAATGGCGCGTATGTGGTCCGAATCGTCGGCGTTGACTGACGCGCCTCCGGCTACGCGCCTCGACGAGCTCCGAGCCTGGATGGCGAGCCACGACGTGACCGCCGCCTGCGTAACGCGGCCCGTGTCGATCGCGTATCTGACCGGGGTGCGGGCGGACCCATTCGAACGCCTCATGGCGCTTGCGGTCAAGCCGGACAGGGCGACCCTCATCCTTCCGGCGCTCGAGCGCGAGAACGCGGAGCGGGCCAAGACGGACGCGGAAATCGTTTCGTGGCGTGACGGTGAGGACCCATATGGCCTGGTCCTCGAGGCGCTCGATGACTCCGCCCGGCTCGGCGTCGAGAAGGAGCACATGACGCTGGCAGTCGCCGAGGCGCTTCGCGAACGGTTGCACACGCGGGAGATCGTCGACGTGGCGCCCGAGATTCGACGCCTGCGCCGCACCAAGTCGCCTGTTGAGCTGGAGAAGCTCGCGCACGCGGCGGCGATCACCGACGTCGCCACCGACGAGATCATCGGCCGCCTTCATGGCGGGCAGACCGAGCTCGAGGTCGCCATCGCCATCGGCGCCTCCATCAGCGCCGCCGGTGGAACGCTCGCGTTCGACACGCTCGTGCTGTCAGGCCCCAACTCGGCGCTGCCCCACGGCCGGCCTTCCGGGCAACGTCTGGGCCAGGGTGAGCTCGTGCTGCTCGACTTCGGCGCGGCGTATCAGGGCTACTGCGCCGACACGACGCGCGTCGCCGTCTTCGGCGCCCCCACTGCCCGTCAGCGCGAGATCCACGCCCTTGTCCTAGCTGCGCACGATGCCGCCATTAACGTGGTGCGGGCGGGAGCGAGCACCGGCGAGGTGGACTCGGCGGCGCGGAAGGTCATCGAGGCCGCCGGGCTCGGCGATCGCTTCTTCCACCGTACCGGCCACGGGCTCGGCCTCGAGGCGCACGAGGACCCTTCGCTCGACCCAGGCTCGAAAACGGTGCTCGAGGTCGGGATGGTGTTCACCGTCGAACCCGGGATCTACATCCCGGGTTGGGGCGGGGTGCGGATCGAGGACGACGTCGTCGTTGAGGCGGATGGCTGCCGGCTGCTGACCAACGCCGATCGGTCGCTGAGGACTGTGCCTTCCTGATGTCTATCTTGGCGCCCGGGATGCGGCGCACGGCGCAGCGGACGATGGTCTACAACGCGATCGTGCGGCTGGGCGGGCACTGCACCGCCGACGAGATCACGGTCGAGCTGCAGAAGACCTCAGCGCGCTTTCCGCGCAGCACCGTCTATCGCTCGCTGGAGGCGCTCACCGCATCGGGATCGGTGTACGCGGCGCACCTTGGCGACGGACCGACCCACTACGAGTTGGCCACCGGCGACCACCACCATGCCGTCTGCCAGCTTTGTGGCGGCGTGCTGCACATCGAAGAGGCGCTGGTGAGCGAGCTGGAAAGTCACCTCGAGGACCGCCATCGCTTCAAGCCGGTGCACACCGAGGTACTGGTGGTCGGAGTCTGCGAGACGTGCGCGCGGACGCCCGGCCGCAAGTCCGCCCGACGGCACACGCTCGAGCACGTCCATCAACCGGGAGGCAACTCGGGCTCCTGATACATTTCCATATTGCCTATTCACGCCCCTCTCCCTAGCCCTCTCCCCGAGGGGGAGAGGGGAAACCGCTAGGAGGCTGTATGGAGCCAAAGATCGTCGGCACGGTCATGCCGGTGCTCGAGCTGAGCATGCAACCCAGTGACAAGGTCTTCGCCGAATCGGGCCAGCTGTCGTGGATGTCGATGGCGATCCAGATGCAGACGTCGACGTCGGCCGGAGGGCAGCAGGGCGGATTCATGGGCGCGCTCGGTCGCGCGGTCGCCGGCGGCACCTTGTTCATGACGGAGTACACGGCGGTCGGAGGTCCCGGGCTGCTCGCCTTCGCGGCCAAGCTTCCGGGGCAGATCCTGCCCATGGAGATCTCGCCAGGCCAGGGCTACATGGTTCACCGCCACGGCTTCATGTGCGCGACGATCGGCGTCCAGTTCTCGATCGGCTTCCAGCAGAGGCTGGGCGCGGGCGTATTCGGCGGCACCGGTTTTCGGATGCAGCGACTGCAGGGCCAGGGCACGGCCTGGGTCGAGCTCAGCGGCGAGGTCGTGACGTACGACCTGCAGGCGGGCAACACACTGCGCGTGCATCCAGGCCACGTCGGCATGTACCAGGAGTCGGTGCAGTTCAACATCACGACCATCCCCGGCATCCAGAACGCGTTCTTCGGCGGTGGCGGCCTTTTCCTCGCCGCGCTGACCGGTCCGGGCCGCGTATGGCTGCAATCGATGACCATGCAACATTTGGCGCACGCTATTCAGGAGTACCTGCCCAAGGCGGGGTGAAGTGTCCTGAAACCGACAGTCGTTAGTTTTGAGGAGATAGTGCAATGCCCAAGTTCATGATCCAGGGCAGCTACACGGTCGATGGCATCAAGGGCGTGCTCAAGGAGGGCGGCACTGGCCGGCGGGCCGCTGTCGAAGCGGCTACGAAAGCTCTCGGCGGCAAGCTGGAGGCGTTCTACTACACCTTTGGCGAGAACGACGTTTTCGGAATCGCCGACGTACCCGACAACGTGACGGCGGCGGCCTTCTCCATGATCATCGCAGCCACCGGAACTGTGAGGACGCGGACAACGGTCCTGTTGACACCTGAGGAGATCGACGAGGCCGCGAAGAAGTCAATCTCGTTCCGACCAGCCGGCCACTAGCTCCCCAAATGGCCACCCGGTGGCTCACATTCGACTGCTTCGGGACGCTGGTCGACTGGCGTCACGGCATCGGCACGACCGGGGAGCTGCTGTTCCCCGGTCGGGGCGCCGAGCTGCTCGGCGCCTACATCGAGATCGAGGCTGAGGTCGAGGAGGAGAAGCCGTTTCGGCGCTATCGGGTCGTGCTCGCCGAGACGTTGCGGCGCGCCGCGGCCAGGCTCAAGCTCGACCTCAAGCACGACGACGCCACCGCGCTCACTTCAACAATCCCGCACTGGCCCGTCTTTCCCGACGTCGGACCGGCGCTTCGGACGCTTCATGCGGAAGGTTGGAAGCTTGCGCTCCTCACCAACTGCGACCGCGACCTCATCGCGCTCACGGAGCGCCGGCTGCCGGAACCGTTTGACGCGGTCATCACCGCCGAGGACGTGTCCGCGTACAAGCCAGACCAGGCGCACTTCCGGCGTTTCGAGTCGGTGTTCGGCGGCTCGGCGGACGCGTGGATCCACGTCGCCCAGAGCTACTACCACGACATCAGGCCGGCGGCCAAGCTGGGCATTCGCCGGATCTGGGTCAACCGGCAGGGCGAGAAAGACGACCCGGCGCTTGCGGACGCTGTTCTGTCGGGCCTCGCAGACCTACCGGCCGCGGTGACGCAACTGGCGGCTACGCCCCGCTAGCGAAAGTCCGCCAGGTCGATGCTCGCGCGGTAGACGCGGCGCGCGGGGCCCGACTGCACCAGGTTTCCGGATTTGTCTCTCCGGACCTGGAGGTCGCCGCCTGGCATCTGGATGGTGACGTGGTCGTCGACGAGCCCGGCCCGCATGCACGCGGCCGCAACCGCGCTCGCGCTCGTACCCGAGGCCAGCGTGTAGCCGGCCCCACGTTCCCAGATCTCGATCCGAACCCGACCCCTGTCGATGACCCCGAAGAGCTGGACGTTGGTGCGCTCGGGGAACGCGGCGTGGTTCTCGAGCAGCGGCCCCAGCTCCAGGCACCGCGCCTGGGTCACCGGCTCGCCGAAAACCACGCAATGCGGATTGCCGACCGAGACGAGCATTGCCTCCACGCGACCCGCCGGTGTGTCGAGGTGGACACGATCGGGCTCTCCGTCGAACCGCGCCGGCAGGTCGGCGGCTCGGAAGGAGGCGCGGCCGATGTCGAGCTCGGTCGTGACCTCAGCACCGCCGCGGTTGAGGACGCGAACAGGGTTGGCGCGGCCGATCGTGTGCAGCTCGAAGGCGTCGCCGGCGCCGTGCTCGAGGACCGCGTGGGAGGCCGTGATCCGCAATCCGTTGCCGCTTTTCTGAGCCTCCGAACCGTCCGGGTTGAAGATGCGAACCGCCATCGCCGCCGGGTCGAACGCCAGCAGCCCATCCGAGCCGAGACCCCGATGGCGGTCGCACAGAATCGGCAGCAGCGGCACCAGCTCGTCAAGCGGGCCAGGCAGGTCAAGAACCAGGTAGTCGTTCCCCAGCGCCTGGTACTTAATGAGATCGATTCGCATTACGCCGCCTATCATCCGGAATCCCGACCGCCGCGGGCTGGTTGTCATAAAATGACGTGTCTATGCGGGACCTCGTCTGGCCTGCCCAGCGCCTGGTTCAAAACCCGGCCTGCTTCTGTAGCTAGCCCGGACGTTAGCTCGCGCCTCTCGAGGCGCGCCCTTCGATCCGGTTCGTTCGCCAAATCGAATCAACTCGATCATTCGTATTTTTGGAGGTTGGGAAATTGAGCTCATCGACATCGACCAAGCCACTCGTATCCACTGAGTGGATTGCGGAACACAGCAAGGACAAGGGCCTTCGCGTCGTCGAGGTCGACGTCGACCCGTCCGCTTACGACAAGGGTCACATCGAAGGCGCCGTCGGCTGGAACTGGAGGAAAGACCTGCAGAACCAGATCAACCGCGACATCGCCAGCAAGGAGGCGCTGGCGAACCTGCTCGGGCAGAGCGGAATCACGCCCGACACGACGATCGTCCTCTACGGCGACAACAACAACTGGTTCGCGGCCTACGCCTACTGGGCGCTCAAGTACTACGGGCACGACAAGGTGCAGCTGATCGACGGCGGACGCGTCAAGTGGGAGAAGGAAAGCCGCGAGTACAGCACCGACGTCCCGCACTACCCCGCCACGTCGTATCACTTCCACAGCTCTCCCAAAGAGGACATCCGCGCCTACCGCGACCACGTGCAGTCGAAGCTCGGCAAGGCCGGCCTGGTCGACGTCCGCTCCCCGAAGGAATACTCCGGCGAGCTGCTTGCTCCTGAGAACCTGCCCCAGGAAGGCGCGCAGCGCGGCGGGCACATCCCGACTGCGGTCAGCATCCCGTGGGGCACGGCGGTCAACGCCGAGGACGGCACCTTCAAGAGCACCGAAGAGCTGAAGGAGATCTACGGCGGCAAGCAGATCACGCCCGACCGCGAGATCATCGCTTACTGCCGCATCGGCGAGCGCTCGGCCCACACGTGGTTCGTGCTCAAGGAGCTGCTCGGCTACGACGACGTGCGCAACTACGACGGATCGTGGACGGAGTGGGGAAGCTCGATCCGCGTCCCCATCGAAAAGTAATGGCCCTCACCACAGTCGACCACTCGGCCCTCAAGGTCAACCAGGCCGGGATCATCGTGACCGTGCTCGTCGCGTTCGTCGGCAGCTACTTCTACCGGCCGCTTCTTGTTCTCATCCCCCTGCTCGCGGTGGTGCTCTTGCTGGGCACCTTCGCGCCGCGGCTGGCTCTTTTCAAGCAGATCTACTTCAAGGTCCTGAAGCCGCGTGGCATCGTCAAGCCGCGGCCGGTGCAGGATCGGCCGGAGCCCCACAACTTCGCGCAGGGCCTGGGTGGAGTCTTCCTCGCGATCTCGTCGGTCTTCTTGCTGCCACTGCCGGTCATTGGACTGGCACTCGCACTGCTGGTCGCGGTGCTTGCTTTCGTCAACCTGGCGTTCGGCTATTGCCTCGGATGCCAGATCTACTTCCAGCTTGGCAAGCGGGGATTGATTCGAGCGTGAGCATTCAACTCCTGGCGCTGGCGGTGGCGGGCATTGTCGTGCTCGCTGCCGCGGGCCTGGAGGTCTATCGGTCGTCGCGCGCCCGGCGGCTCGTCGCCGGCGTGACCTCAGGCGCAGCCACCGAGCCTTACATCCTCTATTTCACCGGCGAGAACTGCACCGTCTGCCGCACTCACCAGGAACCGGCGCTGGCGAAGCTCGGCCCCGTCAGGGTGGACAAGGTCGACGCCATCGCCGAGCGGGAGCTGGCCGATCGCTTCCAGGTCTACACGCTGCCGACCACGGTCGTGATGACTGCAGAAGGCCGCGCGCTGCATGTCAACTACGGCTACGCGCCGGCCCAGAAGCTGGATCGCCAGCTGGCCGAGGCGCGGAATGCCAGTCTTACGATGGAGCGAACCGCCACCGCCTAAGCTGGTCGGTTGATGCGCGTTGTCGCCGCCGCCCTGATGCTGCTCGTCGTCGCTGCTGCGTGCGGCGAATCGCTGGCCAAGCCGCCCAACGAGCTCGATAACCAGCTCGTTTTGGGCGCGATCTACCCGCTGAGCGGCTCGCAGGCGGCCGGGGGCAGGGAGGAGCTGGCCGGGGTCAAAGCGGCTCTGTCGCTGGCGACCCGCAGCGGCGCGCTGAAAGTGCCGGTGCGCCTCGAGGTGGTCGACGCCAATACCCCTCAGGCCGCAGTCGCCGCGGTCGACCACCTGGTCTGGGACGATCACGTGCCGGCCATCCTGGGCACCTACGGCAGCACGCTCTCGGCGGCGGCGTCAGCCCGCGCCGACGAGCTGAAGACCGTGTACTGGGAGACGGGGGCCGTCGCTGATCCCATCACAGCGCAGCGCCACTACGTATTCCGTACGGTGGCCACGGGCGGCTCGCTGGGACGGATGGCGGTCACGTTCACTCACGATGTGCTCATCCCCGACTACCACTTGCAAGCGCCGCGTGTGGTGGTCATCCGCGTCAATGACATCTACGGCCGTTCGGTCGGCGGTGGCGAGCAAGCCCTCGCCTCGAGCCTGGGGATCAGCGTTGCCGACGTCATCGAGTACGACCCGCGCGCGTACGACGCGCAGGCCATCGCGGCGCGGGTGGCGGCCGATCACCCGGACTTTGTTTGGGACGTGAGCTATCTCGACGACGGCGTGGCGATCTGGCAGGCGCTGCTCAGCCGGCATGTCGCCGTGAAGGCGGCGGTCGGGACCAGCTCCGCGTTCTGCATGCCTGAGTTCAGCAGGCGGCTGGGCGGAGGCGCGGTCGGCGTCTATGCGGCCGATAAGCCCGATGCAGACATCAGCGCAGGCGCGCTCTCGCCGGCAGGACTTGCCCTGCTCGACCAGGCACGGGCGGCTTATGCGCGGGACAACGGCGGCGCGTCGATGTCGATTCCCGCCGTGGCAGGTTTCGTCGGTGGCTGGACTTTGTTTCACGACGTCCTCGGCGGGATGTCCGCCACGGTGACGGCCGAATCGATCCGCGCGGCGGCGCTCAGGGTCGACGTGCCGGCGGGGGGCAGCATCAACGGTGGTGGCGTCCGCTTCGGCGCCGCGGGTTCGCTCGATGAGGGTCAGAACACGCGCGCGGCGGCGGTCGTGGGCCAGTGGCAGGCGGTCGGCGTCATGAACATCGTCTACCCGCCGGCGTATGCGACCTCCCATCCGTTGACACCCGGATAACGCACCGTTGGCGCAAGACGCGCCTATGGGGAGCGGTTATTAGACGCCGTTGGCGCCAAACGTGCGGAATGCTCAGCCGTCGAGCGAGCGCTGGACGAGCGTGATGTCCATCCAGCGGTCGAACTTGTGCGCCGCGTTCCGGATCGTGCCTACCGCCTCGAAACCGAGCCTGGTGTGCAGGTGGAGGCCGGACCGGTTGTCGGTGGCGATGGTGGCGACGATCGTGCGGTAGCCAAGGCCGCGCGCCTCGTTGATCAGCTCGGTCAGGAGAGCCTTGCCGATGCCACGCCCGTGATGGACGGGATCGACGTACACCAGGTCCTCGACCACGTCGAATCCCCGCTGATTCCATGGAAACAGACGCGCCCAGCCGAGCACGCCGGTGTCGTCTGTCGCCACCAGCAGCTTGGAGCGCTTGCCGTGAGCTTCCCACCACTGGGCGGCCTCCTCGGTGTCGAGCGGCTCGGAGTCGATGGTGGCGAACGTCTGGTTCACGGCCCAGTTGTAGATCCCGACGATGGCGGCCAGGTCGTCATGCGTCGCGGCCCTGACGGTGGCGGACTTGGCTGCTTTTGGGCTCACGACATCATTAAACGTGAATCCGCGCGCCCCGTCCGCCTGACCACCTTGATATTGTCCGCGGGCATGGCTGCTGAGCGCCGACCGCTGATCCAGACGCCGCTCCCGGGCCCCAAGGCCGCCGAGTGGATCGCCCGCGACGCCAAGGCGATGTCACCCAGCTTCACCCGGGCGTACCCGTTCGTGATGGATCGCGGCAGCGGCTGCTGGGTCACCGACGTGGACGGCAACCGCTTCCTGGATTTCACCGCTGGCATCGCGGTCGTCACCACCGGGCACTCGCATCCCCGCGTCGTGGCCGCGATCGAGGAGCAGGCGAGGCGGTTCCTCCACATGTCCGGCACGGATTTCTACTACCGGTCAGAGATCGAGCTGGCCGAGCGTCTCGAGGCCAAGATCCTCCCGGGGACGCCGGCGAAGGTGTTCTTCACGAACTCGGGCGCGGAGGCGATCGAGGGCGCGATGAAGCTGGCGCGCTACGCCACCGGGCGGCCCAGCTACATCGCTTTCATTGGCGGCTTCCACGGCCGGACCTTCGGCGCGCTATCGCTCACGGCCTCCAAGGCCAGCCAGCGGCGCCGGTTCGCTCCGTTGCTGTCGTCGGTGTTCCACGCGCCCTTTCCATCCGCCTCACGCGGGGTGACGACGGACGAGACGATGGCGCGCCTGGAGGAGCTGTTCAGCACGGTCGCGCCGCCGGAGAGCGTGGCCGCCGTTTTCGTGGAGCCGATCCAGGGCGAAGGCGGCTATCTCGTCCCTCCGGACGACTTTCTGCCTCGCCTCCGCGAGCTGACCGGCAAGCACGGCATCCTGCTCGTGGCGGACGAGGTGCAGTCGGGCATGGGCCGCACCGGGCACCTGCTGGCGGTCGAGCACTGGGACGTCGAGCCGGACATCGTGTGCCTCGCCAAGGGCATCGCGTCGGGGCTGCCGCTGGGCGCGTTCGTCGCCCGCGCGGAGCAGATGAGCTGGCCGCCCGGCTCGCACGGGAGCACGTTCGGCGGCAACCCGCTCGCATGCGCGGCCGGGCTGGTCACGCTGGACCTGATCGAGGAAGGTCTCATGGACAACGCGGCCAGGGTCGGCGCGCAGCTTCAGGACGGACTGCGCGAGATCGCGGCCACACATCGCGAGATCACCGACGTCCGCGGCCTCGGCCTGATGGTCGCTTTCGAAATGAAAACGGCGGAGCTGGCGGCGCAGGTGGTCCAGTCCGCCTTCGAGCGTGGGCTCCTGCTGCTCACCGCAGGCTCGCGCGCAGTCCGCATCTGCCCACCGCTGGTCATCGATTCGGATGAGGCCGCCACGGGCCTGGAGATCATCCAAGCGGCGCTGGGCTAAGGCTCACTCGAGATTCCGCACGTTTGGCGCCAACGGAGCCCTTCAAAAGGAGTCGTGGCGCACGTTTGGCGCCAAACGTGCGAATTGCGCTGACGTCAGAACTTCGACGGCAGCTTGGCCACGGTCGCGATCGCGATGAGGTCTCCAATGGGGATGGTCGCGGCCGCCGCGGTGTGATCGTCGGCGGCCACGAACGTGGCCGACTTCGCTCTCTGGTCGTCGATCACGCGGATCATGTCCGCAACCTGGCTCCGCACCGCATTCGAGATCTCGGCCCCCGAGAGGTCGGTCGAGTCGCGGACCAGGCTCAAGAACTGCGTGACGAACGAATCCGTCAGGCTGTCAAGGGCGGCCCGCCTGGTCGCGTCATCGGCAGCACCGGCATAGACGACCAGCTCCGCGTCGCGCGCGCCCCACACCTGGTCGAACCTCGTACCGGTGGTGGCGCCGAACACCGAGCTGAACAGAGTGCCGAGCGAGTCGGCGTTCGCCGCGATGGCCGTGATGGCGGCCGCCTGTTCCGTGCTGCGCCCCCCGGTCGCGGCGCTGGTGGTCATGGTCGCGAGGTAGGAGTGTTCCTGCAGGAGTCCATCGAGGGAAACGCGGAAGTCGACCGCTTTGTCGGCGGGGTCACCGGGGAACTTGTCCGGGAACTTATTGGCGATGGCCGGAGCAAGCGCGTCGCCGAGCCTGGCCGCGTGCGCATAGGCTCGGTGAAGGTCCGCGAACATCCTGGCGTTGTTCAGCGCGGCCTGGTCGTCGATGATCGCCTTGATCTCCAAGACTTGCTCCGTGGTGAGCTGCGTGATCGGATCGAGCGGAATCGAGGCCATCGAGTTCATGAACTGTGCGAACGCGGGCACGAATCCGTTGACGAGCCCTGAGGCTGCGCCGTCGGACTTGCCGGAGTCGTGGCTCGCGATGCCGATTGTGTAATCGACGAAGTAGCTGTTCTGCGTCGCCCATATCTGGTCGAATCTGGCGGCCGCGCTTGCCCCGAACGCGGAGTTCATCACGGCACTGACGTCCTTGCCGTTGATCGTGAGCAGGGTGGCATAGCCTGCGTACTCGTCGGCGCGGTTTGCGGTCGCGGCGAGCGAGTCCTTCGCGATGACGATCACGTGCTCGCCGAGCAGAAGGTCCAGGCGAGCCCTGAGGTCGGCTGCCTTGGAATCCGCCCTTGCGCTGACGGCCAGGCCTGGCGGTGAGAGGCGTGAGCCCGAGGCGAGCGGGCCTGCGCTCGGATTCGAGCAAGAGATGGCCGCGAGCGCCACGATCACAAACAGCGTGTGCTGCCGGGCGATCCTCAAAACGCTGTCACTTTAACGAGCGCTTACGATGGTTCGGCCTTGCCGGAGTGGCTGCTGGTCGACGGGTCGAGCATGATCTTCCGCGCGTTCTATGGGGTTCCCCAGACCAACCGCGCGCCTGACGGGACGCTGATCAATGCCGTGCGCGGATTCCTCGACCGCCTTGCCAGCCTGATCAACGAGCGCAAACCGCGGCATGTGGCAGTGACGACAGATGAGGACTGGCGACCCGATTGGCGGGTCGAGCTGATCCCCAGCTACAAGGAACATCGGACCGGGGAACCCGTGCCGCACGCCCTCGAGCCACAGATGCCGGTGATCATGGAGTGCCTGGCGGCCGCGGGCGTCGATGCGGTGGGGCTGGAGGACTACGAGGCCGAGGACATCATCGCCTCGCTGGTGGCGAAGGTCGAGCCGCCGATCGAGATTGTCAGCGGCGACCGCGACCTCTTCAGCCTGATCCGCAACCGCGAGGTGGTCGTCCTCTATCCGGAGAAGGCCGGGCTGGCGGTCGTGGACGAAGACGAGGTGGCGCGGCGGTACTCGATCCCCGGCCGCGCCTACGGGGACTTCGCGATCTTGCGCGGCGACCCGTCAGACGGCCTTCCCGGCCTGGCGGGAGTCGGCGCCAAGAAGGCGGCCGATCTGGTGCGCCGGTACGGTTCGGTGCGGGCGATGCTCGACGCCGGCGTGTTCCGGTCGGCCGACGCCGAGTACCTCGAGAAGGCGGCTCGGGTGGTGCCGCCGGTGAGCGACCTCAAGATCGAGGTGCCACTCGGCCGGCGGGACCATTACCCGACGGACCCCAAAAAGGTCGAGGAGCTGGGAACCCGGTACGGGGTCGGGGGCTCGTTCAAGCGTCTGGTCGACGCGCTGAGCAAGATACCCAGGTGAGCGCTTACAAAGGCTTTACGTTGCGTTGGGGATGATCTGACGCGCGGTCTCGATCGTATTTCCTGTTATGACGTTCAACTGGATCCTGGTTCGGCGGGGCAGGCGCGCGGGTCGGAAGCGTGGAGGTAGGGCTATGCGCGTCATGCAAGCACTCGCGCACGATCTCCGCGAAGCGGAGCACGTTCTGGATGTGCGAGCGGTCGCGCACCGACCCGTCGTTTCCACGCTATCCGCGCCTGCCCGTGCTGCGCTGTCGCGGCTACGAGATCGTCGTTAAGGCCCCGGAGCCGACGCCACCGCCACCCTCATGAGGGCCAGCGGCTGCTCTCCCGCGCCGGCGAAGGTGATCTCCGAATGCGCCCCAGCCATCGGCACCTCCGCGATCATCCCGGCGTAATCCACGACGTAGAGGGTGGTTCCGTCGGGGCTCATGGCCAGGCTCCAGACGTTCCATCCCGCCAGCTGCCTGTCGCGCGTCTTCAGGGACGCGGTGTCGAGCCAGAGCACGCCGGTCTTGCCGGCGATGACCAGCGTCCGACCGTCGGGGCTCACCGCTGCGGCATTGCCACCCAGCTCTTTGGCTTGAGCGTCGAGCACACCGAATCTGCCGGCAGTCTGGCTGTCGTTGAGCTTGGCCGCTCGCATCTGGCCCGGCGCGCCGCTGTCAACGGGCAGGTCCGCGACAATCCCCGTCGCCCCGTTGGCTGCGTAGAGATGCGTGCCGGCGACATTCATCGCCAGCGACCAGTGGAACTCGTCGGGGTTGGCCACGTAACCGGCACCGGGCAGGTCGAGGCACAGCGCGAAGGGCCCATCGAGGTTGAGCGCGTGGATGAAGGCGCTCTTGTCCGCGCGAACGTAAACGCTGTACAGCCACTGCCCATCGTGTGAGGGAATCCCTGTCAGCCGAACTCCCGCCATTGCTGACGAGCCATCGCTCTTGTCGAAGACGATGTTCGGATCGAGGCGCCCGGCGCCCAGGTCATAGAACCGGACGTGGTATTGGTTGCCGTCGAGGTACTCGATCAGGAAGATCCGCCGGCCGTCATTGCTGACGGCATCGAACTCGAAGAAGCCGTCCAGGTTGATTTGCTGCGCACCTTTCGCATACGTCGTGTCGACTACGAGCAGGTGAGTCGCGGTGCGAACGCCACTGGACGTGGCATCGAACGATTCCAGGACCAGCCAGCGTCCGTTCTGCGACAGCCCGCCGGGCACGCCGGTCACGGTCGCCGGCGGCAGCTCGAAACGGCCACTCAGCTGCATGCGATGCAAGGTGGCGCCGGTCTGGGGATCGAGGTCCACCAGGGCGCCCGAGCCCACCGTGTAGAGATGAGTCCAGTCGGGCGATGGCGTTCCCAGCGGAAGGCTGAGATCGACCCGATGGGAGCGCGAGTCGATGACGGAGACGTTCTGCGAGAGGCTGGACGAATTCGCCTCGTAGAGCTTGTAATCCCCTGTGGGCACCTGAGCCCCAGGGATGCGGCCGCAGCCTGCCACGATCACCAGAGCGCCGATCGCCAACACCAAAGCTCGCATGTTCTTCACCTCGCCTCCCATACACCGGTGCCGGGGCGCGGGTTCCATGTCAGGACACCGAGGAAGCGATCTCCAGCGCTTGCGCCTTGGTGAGGTCGCCCTCGATCCGGATGACGGTGCCGTTGTCGTCGATCAGGAGAGTGTTCGTGGCCAGGCGCAACGTCTCGTCGCGGAAATTGCCGTTGGCGTCGATGAAGAAGAAGACGTGAGGCTGGCCGGAGATCCAGTAGCCCTGGTGCCCGTTGACGGTCACCTCTTCCAGGTTGGTGCCGGTTCCGAGCATCTTGCCGAACATCTGAGCGTCCACCTTGCCGCTGGCCTCGGTGACGAGGACGGCCACCCCGGTTTGACCCGACGTCTTCACGCCCGGGCGCGATTTGTAGACCAGGGTCACCTCGCCCTGGGGTGGGCCGTCGGGGGGGAGCTGGAGGTAGACCTCATCGGGCTGGCCCAACGACGCCGGGACGAGGATGTGCCAGGTCACCTTGCTCTGGGCCTGATCAAGCGTGGTCGGGTTGCCCAGCCCAAGCCGCTTGCCGAGCGGCCCAGACGGCTGTGGCGATGGCGTCGGCAGCTCGGTGACCCGGGTGAAGATCGTGTGCACGTTGATCCAATTCGCGATCGCGACCCGAGTGGGCGTGTACGCGACCAGGGCCGCCACGACCACCAACACCGCTGCCGCGGCCAGCGCCCACCGGCTCTGGAACCAAGGGCGCCTGACGAGCGCGGGCGCCGCGGGGGCCGCGATGCGGGCCAGAACCCGCGCCTCGAGCGCGGGAGTCTCCGGCCAGTCGATCTCGTCCCGCAAGACGGCCAGGCGCTGTTCGAGCTGGGTTGCTTCAGGCACCGGCGCCCTCCCCGACCCGCACCCGTAAGCGGGCGAGCGCCCGCGACAGGCGCGACTTGACCGTGCCTTCGGGGATTCCAAGCGCGGCGGCTGTCTCCTCGCCGCTGAGCTCGAGCAGGTAGCGGCTGGTGATCACCAGGCGGTCCTCGTCGCTGAGCTCGTTGACGAAGCCGAGCAACCGGTTGCTGTCCTCGGCCGCCACGGCCGCCGCCTCGGGGGATGGGGCCGCATCCCCCGGGCGGAACCGCGCCGCCACACGCAGCTCGAGCTGGTGTCGGCGGCCGGCCGAGCGAACGCGATTCCGTGCCTCGTTGGCGACGATTCGCAGGAGCCAGGGCCGCGGCTCCGCTCCCGAGCGAAACGTAGCCAGGGCCCGATACGCCTTCACGAAACCCTCCTGCGCGGCGTCCTCGGCGTCGGCCGCGGAGCCGGTGATCACGTACGCCGTCCGGAATGCCACCTGCTGGTATCTCTGCACGATCTCCTCATAGGCGGCCTGATTTCCGCGCTGCGCGCGCGTAAACAGCTCGCCATCCGTTGGTCGGCCCTCCATCGGATGCACCTATTACAACCGGCGGGGCATCATGGTTCCCTGGCCTCCCCACCTGTGGGGAGGTGGCCGCCGCCCGCACAGCGCCGGCCGGAGGGGAGTCGCAAACTGCAACTAAACGACAGCAGACGTGTTCTAGGAGAGTGATGCAGGGCGTAGACGGCCTCTTCGAGCGGATGGTGCACGAGCACAAGGACCGAGTCTTCGCCGCCAGCCTGGCGATGACCGGAAATCGTCACGATGCGGAGGATGTGGCCCAGGACACCTTCATCCGCGCCTATCGCGCGCTCGCGACCTATTCGCCCGAACGCATCCGAGATTTGAAGGAGCGAGCCTGGCTCCACCGGATCACAGTCAACGTGGTCAGGAACCGGGTGAGGGGCGTCAAGCCGCGACTGGTGGAGCTGAACGGCAGCGAGTCGGACCATTCGCCCGGCCCCGAGGCCAGGGCGATGGAGCACATGCAGATCGATGAGCTGGCGACACGGGTCGCCGACCTGCCAATCCGCTATCGAGAGGCGGTTGTGCTCCGGCACGTCCGCGACCTTTCGTATGCGGAGGTGGCCGAAGCGCTCGGACAGCCGGTCGGAACCGTGAAAGCGAACGTCCACCGCGGGCTCAAATTACTCAGAGGAGACAACCATGATCGCGTTGACGACTGACCTGAAGAGACTGGGCGCGGTGAAGGCGCCTGCCGGCTTTGCCGATCGCGTCCTCGCCCAGGTGGGAATGGCGGATTCGTACGCTCCCTTCGACACTGTTCTGGGCACCGTGTACGTGGCCTGGAACCGGCTTGGAGTGGCGGCGGCGGCGCGGTCGAAGTCGGCTCGGGAGTTCGAGGACTGGTTCCGCAAGGACGTCGGCAGACAGGTGATGCGGGCCGAGGCGCCTGCCGCCCTGGCGGGCAAGGTCAAGGACGAGCTCAATGGCAAGCGACGGATGCGGTTCGACCTGCGGGGTCTTACCACCTTCGAGCAAGCGGTCCTGCGCAAGACGCGCCAGATCCCGCGAGGCGAGGTGCGGCCATATGGTTGGGTCGCGCGCGAGATCGGCCGCCCGGCCGCGGTTCGCGCCGTCGGCACCGCGCTCGCGAACAACCCGATCCCCTACTTCATCCCCTGCCATCGCGTGGTGCGCACAGACGGGGCGATCGGCAACTACGGCGGCGGCGGGCCGGAGGCGAAGCGTGCCATCCTCACGCTCGAAGGCGTGCGACTGAAGCGGCTCCAGGACATGGCGCGTCGGGGCTACCGATATCAGGGCGTGCGGACCACGAAGATCTTCTGCTATCCGACCTGTTACACGGGCCGGCATGCGCTTGAGAAGAACATCGTCTGGCTGCACGACGAGGCCAGCGCGCGGGCGGCCGGGTTCCGACCGTGCAAAGTCTGCCGGCCGGCGGCTGTGGCCTAGCCCAGGGAGTGGATGTCGGGCAGCTCGCGGTACAGGCCCGCGTAGTCGAGGCCGTAGCCGATGACGAAACGATCGGGAATCACGAAGCCGCGGAAGTCGATGTTCACATCTACCGCGCGGCGGGCGGGCCGGTCGAGGAGGGCCGCCAGTCGAAGCGAGGCCGGCTTCATCTGGCGCACGCGTTTGGTGACCGCTTGAGCTGTTCGTCCGGAGTCGACGATGTCTTCGACAAGGAGCACATGACGGTCCGCAACAGTGCCCTCCACCATGTGCGCCAGCCGGACTCGTCCGCTGCTGGCGGTGCCGGCGCCGTAGCTGGCGGCTCGCACGAACTCGAGCTCAGCCGGAATGTTGAGTGTTCGCAGCAGGTCGGCAGCGAAGACCGTCGCGCCTTTGAGGACGACGAGCAACACGAGCGGCGTCTCGATATCCGTGTATGCGTCGGAGATGTGGCGGCCGAGCCGGCGCACTCGGCGGGCGATACGGGCGGCGCTGATCATGGCCTTTCCGGAGCTGCTACTGGTGGCAGCCGGTCTGGTCTGGGTCAGCACTTCAGGCATGCGCTTCTAGCTTAGGGCGTCCAGGGTCACGACGGACGCGGCAATCGGTGAGACGTGGCGATATTTCGCGTGCGACCTGCTGAAAACCCCGTCTACGTTGATTGCCTTGCCGCCGTGATAGATGGCGGGCGTGCGGCCGTTGTGTGGCGTGTGCCCGAAGACGACGCGGCGACTATTCGTAGCTTCCAGCCATCTTTGTAGCCGTTCGGGCTGCTGGTCGAAGACGTTGCGTGCGCTGAGAACGTCCCAGAGCTCGGCCTCGCCGCCATGCATCAATAGATCGCGCGCGCGCGCGACGATGGATTCGATCGGATCGCGGGCGCCGGCCTGCATCCATCGCGAGTAGCCGTCGTGGCCGCAGTGCTGGACCAGAGTTCCGTCATGCAAACGAATCAGCGTGGGTCTTTCACGAAGCCACGACTGCAACGCAGGGTCGCGCGCGAGCTCGGCGAGGTCATGCTCCTGCCCGCCGATCGACATCCAGAAGCCGACGCGCGCGGGATCTCTCAGCGCCCACAGCATCGCGACCTCGTGGTTGCCCATGAGAACCGTGGTGTTGGCGCGGTCGCGCGCATATCGGAGCGCGCCGACGCCGAACATCCCGTAGTCGACGAGGTCGCCGACGAACACTGTGTGCCACTGACCCGCTGGATACTGGCGCAGCGCCTGGAAGAGGCGCTCGAGATCGCCGTGGACGTCACCGACGATCAGGACAGGCAGATGTTCCGAAGCCATTCCTCACCCCGGCCTTCGACGCGGCGCACGGCCCTGGTGTAGGAGCCGATCGTCTGCAGCTCGCTGCGCGTCGGGCGCCAGAGCCAGTTACGGCCGAAAACGGCCTCCACTTCGCGCCGTGTGAATGGGTGCGCTTTGGTGAGGGCGCGACTTTCAGCGACCGTGCCCTTGAAAACCCAGAAGGAATCCCATCGCGCAGTCGCTCGCGCACGGCGAACGTGCGCGTTGCAATCCCACCAGCCGGGACCGGGATCGGACGTGACGTCCGCCAGCACCTCGTCCACGACGAGGCCGCCGACGACATGAAATCCCGCCGGCCCACGCGCCGGGTGCAGGCGGGCCAGGAAGGCGATGAGGTCGCCACTCGCCGTGCGGCGAAGGCTGAAGGCACGCCCAGCTCGGCGGCAGTTGTCCCCATAGGTCGGAGTCGGTGCGTAGAAGTCAGGGTCGAGGTGGACCGTGCGTTCGCGCCAGGCGGTGGGCGCATGGGCCGCAAGCCCCGAAATGTCGCCCAGCCGAAGCATTGGCGGCGCCCACGCATCTCGCTCGGGTATCGGCAGCAATACGAAGCGACCGTCGGCGAAGAGCGGCGAGTGGGCTGCATGCGCTGAGTTCACGCCGACGTTGGCGAGGAAGGCAGCCATCCGACGATGCTAACCTTGGCTTCGGCCGATAGGGGCGTAGCTCAGCCTGGTCAGAGCATCGGTCTCCAAAACCGAGGGCCTGAGGTTCGAATCCTCACGCCCCTGCCACTCCTCTTGACGTTCTTCCGCGCGTGGTGCCGCGGGTGCTGAGAGCCCTCATGGCCATGAGAGCTGTCATCGGCTCTCCTTATGGCTGCGATCAAAACAATCAATTTGCCTTATAGGTGCGTTGAGACTAGCGTGACTCACATGAACGGCAGAGCTCGTGGCGCGGCCGATGCCGTCCTCTATGGCGCCGACGGTTCGCTGGAATCCGCCGCCATGGCCGATGTCCTGAACGAGATGGGTGTCGAGTTCGAGTACCGATCGGTGAGCCGGGATCCGGCGGCCAGGCGGGAGTGGGAAGACCTCGACGGCGAGAGCATTCCGATGCTTCGCCTGGGCAGCATGGGGATCGTGAGGGGCCTGGACCGCATCAAGGTCCAGCAGCTCTTCGGCTGGGTGGGCTGCTAGCCAAGCCCGTACTCTTTTCGGCCGCATGACCGAGCGCCCCCGAGGGTCGCGGTACCGGACGATGCGCCGCTGCAGGATCGCCTCCTCGGGCTCACCGGCCGCGACCCAAGCGCCGGCCTAAAAGGGCGATTCGTGCCCATGGTAGAGTTCCGGTTCGCCCGTTTTTGTTCGGGGTTTACCCTTACTGAAACGCTGGGCCGCTAGCTCAACTGGCAGAGCGCCGTGCTGATAACGCGGAGGTAGGTGGTTCGAGTCCACCGCGGCCCACCACTGACTTCGACTTGCGCCCACAGTGACATCGACGATGCAACCAGCCGTTCTGATGAAGTCGGTGACGCCGCCTTAACGCCGAGTGTGCGGTTTGCGAGGTATCAGGGCGTGGCGATACCTAACGGAGCGCACACTCGGCGACGTCTCGACTGCCGCACGCAACATGGTCGGGCACGCCGAGACTGATCGACGTCTGAGGTTCGCGGCTTGCGTGCGGGACGAGTGCCTCCGATCACTAGCGCCTAGAGTTCTACCGTGCTGGATGAGAACGCGGCACTATGGCAGGGACAGATATCGGCCCCGGCGAGTGGATCGGTGCTACGAACCCGCAGATTCTGGCGTCAGTTCTTCCGGCTCGAGCAGGAATGGGATTCTGACGCCTTTCCAGAGACTTACCGGTTTCACTTTTATGTGTCATCGGCAACGCGCAGTGCCGGACGGCTGTTGATCGTCAGCTCGGCTCCGGACGAAACTCTCTTGCACATCGCGGGCACGAGCACTGTTGGCTATGTCGAGATAGGCCGGGTGGACGAGGTCAACACGGAGCCCCATACGTTCAGATGGAGTGAGGTTCAAGCGATCGCGCGATATCTCGACCGGCAGCGTGCCTCGCCCGTCGACCCTTCGATTGCCCTACTGCTCCTCTCCGCCTTCGTTGGAGGGGTCGACGATGACCGCGTCAGCCTCACCACTCTTCTCAGTGTGGAGTTGGAGAAGCTTGGGCTGCTGAGCGATGTCGAGATCGCCGAGGTGATCGAGTACCGTTTTGTCGCGAGGTACAGGACGTTCAAATACGAACGCACCTGGTGGACGCCCGATCCTTTCGTCGGCTGGCGTTTGGATGGAGCGCCACCTGACAAGAGCTACGACAAATCGCATCCGGGATACTCCGGGCGCATTCCAGGAGACTTCCCAGCGGATGACTTCCTGGCCCTCCTCCGTGATGTCGGTGTCGATGACGTCTGACCTTTAGGCTTCTCCCGATACGCTGCTGCTCTTGCGCGCCGGATCAAGGCTGATTCGCCCGGCGGTCAGTGTCGGCTGGTTCGCGTTACGGAAACTACGGCCCACGCCAATTCGAGGCACTTTCCATAACCCGAACCGAGGTGGGAAACGCGTTCCACTCGCGATCGTGGTCACGACGTCACTCTGGCCCGAACGACGCTAGCCTTTCTTCGCGTGAGCGAGCCGAATCAAGAGGATCGCGAGCGGGCATTAACCCTTACTCGGCAGGCATGGAACGCCGCGGCAGCACTTAGGTACGCCGACCTCGAAATACATGACTCAGCGTTGCCCGTAGAGCGCCGATATCGGTCTCAAGCCGGGTTGGTGCACCGTCAGCTCGAGATCGCCCAGGCAGCTAGCAATTTCGCCGTCGGCTGGGGCTAGTGACTCCTGAGGAACGCACGGCGTTTCGAGACGAGGCGCGGAAGCTGCACCCTCATGCGACAGTTGGGGCCTGTGGGAGGTTTGTCCGGCATGCAACGGTGTTCTAGAAGGCATTGGCATGTTCTCCGGCGAGCGCCCGGACACTGGCGCACGAGGCGGCGGCGCGCACTACAAATGCGAGCTGTGCGGGCGGGAGTACGGCTGGTGGCTAAGCGGCGGACCGTTGTTGGTAACTCCGTGGCCGGACTCGCGCGATCAGCGTGAAGACGCCGACGAGAACGGCTCCAACACGATGCTACGTTAGCCTGATCGCAGTGCCCTCGACCGTGGGCCGGTTCGCGTTATGGAAACTACGGCCCACCAAATCAGACTTCTCGGACTACTCGAATCGATTCGGCCACAAACTGCACGTAGCCCATCAATCGCTCCGTATGTTCGAGATAGTCGGCTAGCGGACCGACGCGAGGCTTCACCGTCAGCTCGCTCTGGACACCCATCCCGAGGTTGCGCGCGCCCGGAGTTCCTTCCGGGTACGCGACCAATGTGCGCCCTGTGCCGTCGTCGATCTCAGCGATGCCCCAGTTCCCGGCTCCTCCGTACCAGGTCACCCGGCCGCGAATAATTCCTCCCGATACCTCTCCTGACAGCAGCTCACCGATGGTTGTGGTAGCGCCGACCGGGACCTCCTGCGTCTCATCGATTCCGGCAGCCTCCTTCCAGGCCGAGGGCCAGTCAATCGTGAATACCGAGGAAATGTCGTCGGCCAGCGGCTCTCCGCGCACGAGAATGGGGCCTGTGTGACGCCGGCGAAGGCTCTCCGTCGCATCGAAGCGCATCTCATGCGAATCGTCGAAACGACTTCCCACCAGGCCTTCTGTGAGGCAATCGAGGTGCCAACGAACCATCGCTTCGGTGCTCGGCAGGTAAGGCTTGGGATTGTCGTCGACCCAAAAGCTGAGGATGCCGGAATTGTCCTGGCGAGCGCTATCAATCAAGGCAATCCAGTACTGCTTGTCGAAACTCTTGAGCGGAAACCAGCACGGCGTCCACCCAAGCTCTTCATGTCCAAACCGCCACCATTCGATCGCGGTGATGAGTGGCAAGAAATACGGCCAGTCATCGCCAAAGACAAGGCCTTGGCCGTCTGCCGTCGTGCCAGCCGTAAAGGACCTTGAGCTCATCGGACAGAACCATTGGGCGGATCGCCGCCTCGGCGTTCTGGATCTCACGTTGCGTCAAGCCGGGCGGGAGCCGTTTCGACCAGGTCGCGTCGCGGCCTAACCAGTAGCTGTCAAGAGCAGCCAAGGCCGATTGCAGGCCTTCGGCACTCACGAGTGCCGACCATCCATATGCCGTCGTCCTCGGCAAAGATCGTGCGATGGCCACACTTCCGAGCACCACGCAGATGAGCACGCTCACAATCAGGGCAATCGCTACGGTCCCGAACCATCCGTCGATGGGTTTGGGGATGTAAAAGCACCCCTCCACGCACGCACCTGAATCCACGTAGTTGAAGTCGAGGACGTTATGCGGCACAACGTTCACAAGGGTGACCGCGGAGCAGACTGCCATAACCAGTGCGCCTAGAGAGCGGAGGACGAGCCAACGCACACGCACCTTCAACAGCCTGACCATGGCGGCCATCGACGCAAGCACCAGGCCGACGAAAAGGCTCCTCTCTCCGAATGTCCCTTCCGAGTAAGCCCAGTCGGAGGGTGGGGGTATTGGCGGGAGAGCTTTGAACTGGGCTTCATCGATTTGCAGATGATCCTGCAGGTACTGGGCAAGCGCAGGCTGATAGCTAGCCACAGCGTTGATCAGCATTGCCTCACCGACCAGGAAGGCGACGATCCCGATCCCTCCAACCGCGATCCACACTGCGATGGGAATCTTGCGGTCGATCCTCCACCCCTGGAATCGGTCCTCCGCCATGTTTGGGCGAAGTCTATGTCCGGCCTGACTCGTTTACACACGGCTTAGCAGTTCAGGAGGTGGAGGCGGGTGGTTCGAGCCCACCGCGGTCCAACAAATGGCCTTCCGTGACGCCAACCGAAGTCGCTGAGCGTCTAGAGTCCGTGACCCGAGCACAGAGGCTGATCGGCCGAGCTGTCACTGTTGGTTGGTTAGCGTTACGGAAACTACGGCCCACCACCGACCGGGGTCAGAGCGGCGGTTCGACGGCGTGCAGATCGAGAATCGTCAAATCGGCACTCTTGGGAGGCGGAAACCCGACCGAGGTCAAGACCTCCTCTAACTCATCACTCGACCAGCGGCTTCGCGCGTGCTCCGCGGAATCCCACACGCCGACGATGTATAGGGCGCCATCTCCGACCGCGCAGTGATGGCGCAGCTCGCCGAACTTCGTGGCACCGCCCCGGCTCATGATGAGCGCGTGCCCTCGGTCGTACAAGCGTGTCAACTCTTCGACGTCACCGTCAAATCGGGCAATCAGCAACGCAGACATTCCTCTCTCCTTATTCAGTAACGGGGGTATCGGGTCGGCATGTCTGTGAACTTCTTTCCATTCGCCGTCCTCGCGTCGGACGATAGGGTGACCCGAAGCTCGATTGGGGCGGGTGCGTCACCACCAACCGATGCTCTCGAGTGCTCGGCCCCGACGACGTAACCCAGATCGCCGATAGCGCCGGCAGCGGAGACATCCAGCTCACCAGTTGGGCTGAAATGGTCGTCACCTCGGCGATGGATGCAGCCATTCGGGCCCAACTGGTCGTCGTTGCACGCTCGGCTGCTCACCACGAGGGCCTCGGTCAGGTGCCGACGTAGGCCGCGAGGCGGTCTGCTCTGCGATCGCCGGACGGCTCAGCGGAGCTGGGTGATGCGGACCTCGTTGCCCGCGGGATCGCGGAAGGCGCAGTCGCGAAGGCCGTACGGCTGCTCGGTCGGCTCCTGGATGACCTCGGCGCCGCTGGCCTGCAGCCGATCGAAGGCGCCGTCGAGGTCGGCGGTGGCCAGGATGATGCGGGCGTAGCTGCCCTTGGCCATCATCTCGACGATGGCGCGGCGCTCGTCGTCGGTGACCCCGGGGGTGGCCGCCGGCGGGTACAGGAGGATAGACGTGCCCGGCTGGCCGGCGGGGCCGACCGTGATCCAGTGCATCCCGCCGTATCCGACGTCATTGCGGACCTCGAAGCCCAGGGCGTCGCGATAGAAGGCAAGGGCTGCGTCCGGATCGTCATGCGGGAGGAAAGCCGTGTGAATGGTGATGTCCATGGCGGTCATGCTAGGTGCGACTCGTGACCGGCGCTTCTCGATTCCTGATCGGTCTGGTCACCTGTTTCGCCACGCACGATGGCAGCTCCACCGTCGCGCGCGCTGTCTGGCCCCGATACGTGCTGGGCGGCACACCGACTAGCTCGGTGAAGCGAGTGCTGAAGGTGCCCAGCGACGAGCAGCCGACCTCGAAACAGACCTCGGTGACGCTCAGGTCGCCACGACGCAGAAGCGCCATCGCGCGCTCGATGCGCCGTGTCATCAGGTAGCTGTACGGCGACTCGCCGTACGCGAGTCGGAACTCGCGGCTGAGGTGCCCGGCCGACATGTAGACGCTGCGGGCGAGCGCCTCGACGTCCAGCGGCTGCGCGTACTCCCGGTCCATCCGGTCGCGGACGCGGCGAAGCCGCGCGAGGTCGCGCAGGTGCTGCGCCGCGGCGGGTTTGCCGGCCACTTGCTCGATCATGCCACTTCGCGCTGGAGGCGCGTGGCGCCCCTGCCGAATGCGCACGTTTAGCGCCGAGACTTGATAACGTCCCAGCCATGGAGCGCTTTCTCCTCGGCGCCGACCAGCTCCGCGCCCGCGGCGGCAGCAAGTGGACGAAGTACCCGGCCGATGTCATTCCGGCATTCGTGGCCGACATGGACTTCAAGGTCGCGCCCGCCGTTCAGACAGCGATAGCGCACTTCACCGACACGCAAGACTATGGCTACGGCAAGATGACGGACGCGATCCCGCTTTTCGACGCCTTCGCCGCCTGGATGGCCCGCCGGCACAAGTGGCAACCCGATCCGGCGCTGACCCACGCCAACACCGACGTCATCCAGGGACTGGTCGCGACGATGGTTGCCTTCACCGCGCCGGGCGACGGCATCATCGTGCAGACTCCGGTCTACCCGCCTTTCCTGCGTTTTGTCGCGTCCACCGACCGCCGGCTCGTCGAGAACCCGCTGGTCGACGATGGAACTCGGTTCGTCGTGGATCTCGAGGGCCTCGAACGAGCCGCTCCGCAGGCGACCATGATCCTGCTCTGCAATCCGCACAACCCAACTGGCCGGGTGCTCGAGCGGGCAGAGCTCGAAGGCATCGCGGCGATCGCCGCCTCCCACAACCTGACGATCGTTTCCGATGAGATCCACGCGGACCTCGTGTATCCCGGAGCGACGCACATCCCCATGGAGACAATCGAGGCGGCTGTCGAGCGCACGGTGACGCTGACCTCGGCGACGAAAGGGTTCAACATCGCCGGTCTCCGGACCTCGATCGCCCACTTCGGCAGCGCTGGGCTCAAGGAGAAATTCGACAAGGCGGTCCCCGAACGGCTACTCGGCGGGCCAAGTCGCGTCGGTGTCGCGGCCACGATCGCAGCCTGGTGCGACGCCGAGGACTGGCTCGACGCCGTGATGCTGTACCTGGACGGCAACCGACGGCGGGTTGCCGAATGGGCCGCCCAGGCCAACCTTGCCCACTACGCGCCGGAGGCCACGTACCTCGCCTGGATGAACTGCCGGCACATCGACGTGAAAGAAGGGCTGACGCCCCAGCAGCACATGCTCGAGAACGGGAAGGTCGCGCTGAGCGACGGCGCGGAGTTCGGCGAACCTGGCCATGGCCACGTCCGGCTCAACTTCGCGACCTCGGAGGAGATCCTGGAAGAGATCCTGGGCCGGCTCGGCGGGGCTTTAACCCTCCGGTAGCTGCTTTTCGAACCGGTCAGGCGGGAATAGCGGGCGCGCCGGCTGCGATTTCACTTCTACCGGCCGTTAGGAAGTCAAGCCTAGGCAGTGGGGGCTGGGGTCCGGATTGCATTGTCCGCCCAGCCCCCCTATCTCCCGCCGGGACGGCGCGCTGCCAGCATCAATCCCGCGGCTCCGCCGATCGCGTGTAGCGGAATATGTTCCTGCAGGGAGTCAATCGTGGTCAGCAGCCGCGGGCCAATCTCGAGCGGAGGAATCCGAAATCCCGAGCAGCGGTCGTCCCGCAATGGGTCGCCACGAAATTCCAGAATCTCGCGATCCCCGGCGGTGTTCCGGTAGGCGATGCGGTTGAAGTCAGGGCTTGGTATAAGCCACGCGGTCTTAATCTCAACTGAGGACAGGAGCAGCACTGCATAGAGGAACGCAGGGTGTTCGCGAACGTGACCGGCTGGGTAATCTGCCTTAGCTTCCACCAGTCCGCCGCGATCGACCTCGCGCGCGGTCTTGACCTGGATGGCGATTGCAGGCACGCCGCCTCGCCTGCCGGCCGTTGCGTCGACGTGGTCATCGTCCGCAACTGGCGTGAACAGCTGCAGCTCGCCATCCGACGAAACTATCGAGTACAGCGCCAGCGCCAACTCTCCAGCACGTCCCAGCTCGGTTTTGTCCATGCCTGGTCCCCCGGTCGGCGAAGTGTTGCATAGCGATCCGGCCTTATAGGGACCGGGCGGCTTTCGAGAGTTGAACCTCCCCACCCGGCCCCGCAAGCGGGGCCGACCTCCCCATTACGTGGGGAGGCTGCCGGCCCCTCCGTTAGAAGTTACTTCGTCAGCTGGCCGCGGCCCGCTCCACCCGGATGTGCGGTGGTGTGGACGTTCACGTAGAAGGCTCCTGGATCCGCCGCGATGGCCGCGAGAAGCGCAGGGGCGCCTTCTCGGCAGCCGCTGTTGACGGGCACTGTCGACGCCGGTGGGTTGAAGAACCCGAACACGACCGGCGCCGCGACTCCCGCCGGGCCCTTGTGGATGTGCGCCGCGATCACGTGCTGGGTGGTCGTGTAGTCCAGGTCCCAACACAGCTCGGACTGGCCAAGGTTGATCGTGACCCGAGCCGTTCCGACAAGGTCAGAGCCGGGCGCGGCCGGCACTTCGTTCGCGCCCATCAGCACGGTGGTGAACGGTCGCCCGCCCTCACCGTTGATGCCGTCCACCTGGCCGGCGGCGACGTCGCCTACCACGCCCAATGCCAGCACCGGAATCGCAACTAACGCCAGCCAGAAGTATCGCTTCATATCGACTGCCCCCAGAGTCAAACAGCGGACGGCTTCCGACCTCTGATCGTAAGGAGCCCTTCAGAAAAGGCAAATTCCGAAGCGGACGGCCGTAAACTCGCGGCCGTGACGGCATTTCCCATCTTGTTCGTGACCTTGACGGTCACGCTCCTGGTGACCCTTGTCTGCGCCGTCATCATCGTTGTGGCCGCTCGAAGAGCGGCACCACTGCAGAGGGCGCGCCGGCAGGCGATGGCTGCGATGTGCGCCCAGCGTGGTCTCGTACCCAGCGGCGCCAACCTGCCCCGTGACTTTCCGATGCTCACGGGGATCGAACGGACTGGGCTGAGGAATGCGTTCTCGTCCCCCGACGGAGGAGTTGCCGCCGCCGATCTCATCCGCAGCGAAGGCAAGAGCGAGGCGTTCTTCTCGGTGCTGGGCTTCACCGTCGGTGGGGTGAACATGCCCACCGTCTCAGTCGATCCGCGAAACATGTTCACGATGGCGGTGGTGGGCGGTGAGCCCACGCTCGAGCTCGAGTCCGACGAATTCGACAAGCGGTTCGTCGTCAGGGCCAAGGACCGACGCAGCGCGGTGATGCTGCTGGACCCGGGCATGATGCAGTGGCTGCTCGACTGCGACCACGTGAGCTTCGTGATGATCGGGGACAGGGTGCTGGCCTCCATCAACCGCGCGACCGAGCCGGCCCACAACCCGAGCGAACCGGTCGAGTTCGAGCTCCTGTTCAAGTTCTACGACGGCTTCATGGCGCGAGTGCCCCCGATTCTGCGCAGCGAGTACGCGGCTGCACAGTCGCCGCCGTGACCAGCTCGCAGGTCTTGATCGTGACGATGATAGTCACTCTCGTGGCGGTGCTGGGCTGCTGCATCGTCATCTTCATAGCGGCACGGCGGGCGCCAACCTCCCCGCTGAGAATCGGAGCCACCGGTTTGGTCATCGGCCTGCTCATCTACTTCGCCGCGCGAAGCGCCGGCGGCGGGCTGGCGGGCATCTTCCTCTCTGCCCTCCTCACCTGGTTCGCATTCGAGGTCGCGCTGGTCCCCGTGCGCGGTATCTGGCGAGCACGCCAGCATGTCAAAGCTCGCCATGCAACCCTTGGTGGTTGTCTGACCATCCTTACCGTGTGCGGTGTCGGAGGCCTCTGGGTGGTGTTTGGAACGCAGCTCCTCATCGGCGTGGCCTTGGGCGCAGGCTTCGCGATCCTGAATCGCCGCGCGGGCTTGATCACTCTGCCTCGGCTGATCGGGCTGGACATAATGCCGGCGCCCGCCAGAGCTGCGACCCCCGTCCAGATGCAGCTGAAGCAACACGTTTGGTCGCTGGCAGTGGTCGGGCTGGTGTGCCTGCTGGCCGGCGTCGTTTTCACGGGACTGGGCTGGGCCCGCTCACTGGAGAGTTACAGCTTCCTGACCGACATCGGATGCACCCATCCCTGCGGCATGGTGCACGGACTCTGGGTGCAGGTGATGCCCGATTTGCAGGGCAATGTCGTGGCCAGGCTCGACGCGGGCGCGGTCCGTCTCCGCGTCCGCTTCTGGGACGACGTCGTGGGTGACAGGGTGGCAAGTCGGGACGCCTTCACGGTGACCGATCGGCCCTCGATCTACTACCCGGTGACCGACCGGCCCGGGTGTGAGGCATGGCCGGCGCGCACCCTCCACCTCGACGACAACACTGGAACCATGGCGCTTTGCTTCGCGGTCACCGGATCAGACAACCTCAGCCCCGACCAGCTCGTCCTGGAGTGGGTGTTCGAGGGCGTCACGGCCCCGATCCTGCTCGGCACGCAGTCACGCAGCGGCCTGGGCATGGATTGCTGTTCCAGCCCGTCGCCGTCACCGTAGAGTTCGCTCGTGGCCGCGCCTTCCGCCGCTCTGTCTAGCGGTTCAACGGCCCGACCTTGGGGCGCCGGACTTGCGAGCAGCCGGTTTCGGAGCGTCCTTCTGGTGCTGGCCGGGGTGCCGATCGGGCTGGCGTACATTTGGTACGGGATCGTGTGGCCGTTGCTGTCGGACCAGACGAACGACTTCCGCCAGGTCTACATGGCGGGCGCCGGCGCGCTGGCCGCCGGCAAAGACCCCTATCAGTGCACGGCCGGCGTGTGTGCGGGGCACCTGCAGGGCTACCTCGGCGCCTGGGGCTCGGCGTATCCGCCCTTCTATCCGCCTTTTCCCCTGTGGCTGCTCGAGCCCTTCGCGGGCTTCGACCCGCGGGTGGTCGACGGCGTGGCGCTCCTCGTCGCCACGGCCCTTCTGGGCTTCTTCATCTGGGTCGTGCTGCGGACTCTGGGAGTGCGCGACTGGCAGTTCGCGGCGCTGGTGGTCCTGCTTAGCATCAGCTTCGCCCCCACCCTGACCGAGATCCAGAACCGCAACTTCCAAATCCTCGTGCTCGCCTTGAGCGGGATTGTGCTCGCGGCCTGGCTTCGCGGAGACCACTGGTGGGGCGGGGCCGCGCTCGGGTTCGGGCTCGCGATCAAGCTGGTGCAGGCACCGCTGCTGTTGCTCAGCCTCTGGGGCCGGCGCTGGTTGACGGTCGCGGCCGCCACTGGAACGTGGGCGCTTCTCTGGGCGGTCGGGGCGCCCCGGTACTTACCGGAGTATCTCTTCCAGGTCCTGCCTGCGGTGGGGCGCGGAACCGGCGAGGAGATGAACGTGGCGCCGATGGCAGCACTCGCGAGGTTGCTGCATCCGGGCAGCCTCTACAAGCAGGGGAGTGGTGTCGACTCGGTGGTCCTGGCTCTCACGGCGCTGGCCGCGGTGGCTGTGGTCGTGGTGACGCTGCGCCGGCTGGGCGCTCCGCGACCAGACCGCGGGGGTCGGGCGCTGGAGATGGCAGCCGCACTCGCCGCGTCTCCGCTCGTCCTGACCGTGGTCTGGGCGGGTCAATTGGTGCTGCTGCTCGTGCCCATCATCGTGCTGCTCGACTTCGGCCTACGGCGAGGATCGCGTGGCCTGGTGGCGGCGGTCGCGGTCGCGTGGTTGTTGATGGGGCCGGCCTACCTCGCCTTCACCAACGCGTTCGCGGCCGGATTTGGATTTCCGCTCCTGTTCGACGTCTGGTCGGACTCGGCCATGGCCGGGGTGGTCGTCCTATGGTTCGCCTCGCTGTACGCGCTGCGCCTCGCCGAACCGGCGACCAGACCAGCGAACGAAGCGGCGCCTGCCTCGTAGCCTCTGGGAGCCCGCTGCCCACAAGTGGCGGGCTCTCGTCATAATGCCGCCGTGCCTCGGGGGGCGGCGCTGCCGCTGGACGTTCAGAACTCGTACCGGGCCCGCTATCGGGCCATGCGGCCCGGCTGGAGCTCGAGCGGCGAGCAGGTCGAAGCGCTGGTCAGAAGCCATCTGACCCCGGACAGCACGGTCATGGATCTCGGGTGCGGGCGGGGCGGAGTGGTCGAGCTGTTCTGGCGGGACGTGAAGCTGGCGGCCGGGCTCGACCCCGACGTCCCTTCGCTCGCCGAGCATCGCGCGCAGGGAATGTCCGTGGTGACCGGCCGGGGCGAGCAGCTGCCGTTCGCCGGCGAATCGTTCGACCTCATCGTGTGCATCTGGGTGCTGGAACATCTGCGCGAGCCGGAAGGCGTGCTGCGCGAGGTGCGTCGTGTGCTGCGGCCGGGCGGCCATTTCGTGTTCCTGACCCCCAACCTTCGGAACCCGCTTGTGGCCTTCAATCGACTCGGACGCTTGCTGCCGGTGCTGCAGCGCCGGTTGGTGCCGCGGCTGTACGGCCGCGTCGAGGCGGACATGTTCCCAGTCGAGTACCGGGCCAACACCGCCAGCGCGATTCGCGCGCTGGCGGCGCGCACCGGCCTGGAGGTCGCCGACCTCCGCGTGATCCCCGACCCGACCTACCTTGCCTTCAACCGGTTCATGTTTCGGGCGTCGGTGATCTCAGAACGACTGCTGCCTCGTGGTTGGGGCGTGCACCTGCTGGGTGACCTTACCAAGCTCTAGCCCCGCTCCCCGACCCTCTCCCCTGAAGGGGAGAGGGAGTCCTAAGAGCTCCTGATATCGCCTGAGTTGCTGCCTCTCCTTGGGTTGCCCCCAACCTTACTGCCGCGCTTTGCAGCCGCAGCAGCCAGTTGAATTCATTATGGCCCGATTCAGACCTGAAGAATCGGCCACTTTTAGCGGTTTCGCCACATTCGTTGGCCTTGGCTGATAATGCGCGCATGAGCTTATCCGAGATTCTCCAGATCATCGCGTTGATAGTCTTCATCGTGGCCGCGGTCGGCTGGTCCTGGGGGAAAACCGACCTGATCGCCATCGGCCTGGGCCTGTGGGTGCTCTCTCTGTTGGTCGGCGGCCGGCTCTCGAGCTTGACCCTGAGCACGATCCTCCTGATCCTGGCCTTCATAGCCTTCGTCCTCGCCGCCATCGGGTGGGGCTACAAGAAAGTCGGCTTGATAGCTGTCGGGCTGGCGCTTTGGGCAGCTTCGGTCGTGCTGCCCATCTTCATCCACTAGAGAGCTCGTTTCTCCCCTCACCCCCGCTGCGGGGGAGCTCCCCGCATGGCGGGGAGCCCAGGGGAGGCGGGAGCCACCGCCGCCGGTAAGGCGGGCGGCGATCACGACCGGGACGATCGTCACCAGGACCACGAACGACACCAATTGACTACGCGGTGATCGTCGTCCAGGCCGCCTGCCACTGAGAGTAAGGAATGCAGTTCTGGCTTCCGTCGGCGCAGGTGGCGATGGGCGTCTTCCAGAATTTGATGGTGTCGAAATAGGTGCCGGGCGCGTCCGCGTGGTACTGCGCGCATGAGCCGGCCTGGAGCTTCTCCATCTCGGCGCAGGCCTTCGTGTTGACCGGCGTTTCGCCGAAGGAGAGCGCCTGCTCGGCCTGGACCTGGGGTGTGGTCACCCAGGCGGTCCAGAGGTATGCACAGTTCGGGTGGGGTGCTTTGGTGGCGAGCATCCACGTATCGCCCCAGCCCGTCGCCCCTTCGGAGGGAATCGTGTCCGCGAACGGCCCACCGTTGGCCTTCAGCTGAATGGTCTGGTACGGCGACGCGGCCCCCACGAATACATCCTTGTTCTGGAACAAGCTGATCTCAGAGCCGGCATCGGGCCAGTACGTCTTGATGAGCGGCCGCTGTTGGTGGAGGAGCGCGACAGTCGCGTCGAACTGGCTCTTCGTCAGCTCGTAGGGGTCCTTGATGCCGAGGCTCGGCTTGCTCTTGCTCAAGTAGAGCGCGGCGTCAGCGATCTGGATGGGATTGTCCGGTACCGTCACCAGGCCGGAGTTGGCCGGGTCGTAAGTGACGCTCCAGCTCGTGGGCGCTATGGGGAACTTGGTGGTGTTGTAAAGCAGCGTGTTGGGTCCCCACTGCAGCGAGATGCCGTAGTGGATGCCGTTGATGGTGTTGTAAGGGGGTGCTTTGAAATATGTCTGGAATGACTTGAAGTCGGGGATGAGGTCGGTGTTCATCGGCTTGACGTCGCCGTCGTAGATCAGGCGCAAGTCTGCGTCTCCGCGCGCTGACACCATGTCGTACTGGCCGCCGCCGCCGTCTTTCATGAGGGTGACCATCTCGTCGGACGTCTGGGCGTCTCTCACGTTGATCTTGCATCCGGTCGTCTGCTCGAAGGACGCGACCGACGGGGTTTGCCAGTCGCTCCGGTCGACGTAGCCCGGCCAATCGATGAGGCTGAGCGCCCCCTCGCCGGACGTCGGCATGATGGTGGGCGGCTTGATGTTGTACGTCGGCGGCTGGGCCGCGGTCGAGTCGCCCGTGGTCGCGTTCGAGCCGCATGCGGTGACTGCGATCAGCGCCGCCGCGGCGAGCGTTCCCAGCCGTACCCACGCGGCCGGCCCGTCTGTCGATCTCATTCTTCCTACCTATCCTTGGTGTTCTCGACCCGCGCGGGTTCCTGGTCGAGCACGAAAGTATGCGCCCGGGCCCGAATCACGTTGTCGTGACGCCGCGCGCCACGTATCGCTCGCGGAGAGCCTTCAGCTCCTCGGCGTCCAAGGTTTGAGTCATTCAAGCACAGCCTCGGAGATTGACTGCTGCACCGCCCCACCCTACCCTCCCCACGTGGTGGGGAGGTGAATCAGGTGGACGTCGCGGCTGCCGTTGAGAGGCTCTGGCCCGACCGGGGGGCGCGCGCCGTCCCGCTGTCGGGCGGCATCACCAACCACAACTTTAAGGTCGACGTGCACGGGGAGACTTTCGTCCTTCGGATGGCCAGCGCCCAGACCGACCTGCTCGGGATCGACCGCCAAGTCGAGCATGAGGCCAGCCTGCGAGCCGCCGAGGTGGGGCTTGGTCCGGAGGTGGCGGGCTTCCTCGAAGACGAGGGCTGGCTCGTGACCCGATTCATCGACGGCCGCCCGATCCCGCCCGACGAGATGCGGCGGTCGGAAACCATTCGGAGGGTGGCTGCCGCACTGCGGAAGTTTCACGACGCGGAGCCCATCCCGGGGCGCTTCGACGCGCACGTGGTGGTCGAGGAGTACTGCCGCGAAGCCGAAGCGCATGGAGTCGACATCCCAGGCGCCTATGCCGCCGCGCACGAGATGTCGGAGCGAATCCGGCGCGTGCGGGGGCCGCAGCAGGCTGTGCCGTGCCATAACGACCTCCTGAACGCCAACTTCCTCGACGACGGCGCGATCAGGATCGTCGACTGGGAGTACGCGGGGATGGGCGACCGTTTCTTCGACCTGGCCAACCTGTCCGTCAACCACGAGTTCGGGGCGGCTGAGGATGAGGTTCTGCTCGACGCTTATTTCGATGACGCGAGCGAAGAGCGCATCGCCTCGCTGGCGATGATGAAGTTCATGTCCGATTTTCGCGAGGCGATGTGGGGAGTGCTGCAGAGCGGCATCTCCGAGCTCGACTTCGACTTCCATGGTTATGCCTCCAGGCATTTCGATCGGCTAGCCGCGCACGCGCGCACCTTGAGGGTCGAATAACGGCTCGTCGGCGATCCGGCCCGGCACCCAGGTGCCGAATATCTCGACCTCGACTGGGGTGCCGGTGCCTGCCGACTGCGGCACATAGGCGTACGCGATTGATTTGCCGACGGCATAGCCAAATCCCCCGCTGGTGACGCGGCCGCTCACATCACCGCCGATGCGAACCGGCTCGGAGCCGAGCGCCACCGAATGGGCGTCGTCCAGCACCAGGCAGGCGAGCCGTGTGGCGGGCTGCGCCTCGCGCGCCTTCAGCAGCGCGTCCCGACCGATGAAGTCGCCCTTGTCCAGCTTCACGGTGAAGCCGAGGCCGGCCTCGTAAGGATTCACCTCGGGTCCTATATCCGCGCCCCAGACCCGATATCCCTTCTCGAGCCGGAGCGAATCCACGGCCTTGTAGCCGCCGGCGCTGAGGCCATGATCGTGTCCCGCGTCCCAGATCGTGTCCCACAACCGGAGCCCGAACTCGGACGGGCAGTACAGCTCCCAGCCGAGCTCGCCGACGTAGGTGACTCTCAGCGCAAGGCATGGAACCGGGCCGACCGCAAGCTCCTGCGCGGTCATGTACGGGAAGGCATGGTTGGAGATGTCGGTGGCGGTGAGAGGCTGCAGGATCTGCCGCGCCGCCGGTCCCCACAGCCCGATGCACGCCAGGGACGAGGTGATGTCCTCGACCTGAACCGAGCCGTCATCAGGGACGTGGTCGCGAATCCAGTAGAGGTCGTGCTGCCCGAAAGCGGTGCCGGTGACGATCCGAAACCTGTCCTCGGCCAATCGGGTCACGGTGAAGTCGCACTCGATGCCACCGCCTTCGTTGAGCATCTGTGTGTATGTGAGCGCGCCGACGCGCCGAGCGACGCGATTGTCCGTGAGGTGTTCCAGGAATTCTGCCGCGCCGCGACCGCGGACCTCGATCTTCGCGAACGATGTGAAGTCGAATAGGGCGGCGATCTCCCGGCACGCTCGATGCTCGGCCTCGATCGCGGGCGACCAGAGGCGGCCTGCCCAACCCCGCGGCCGCAGCGACTCGTCGCCCCTCGCGGCGTTGGGTTCGAACCAGTTGGCCCTCTCCCAGCCTGACTTTTCGCCGAACTTTGCGCCCAGCTCCTCCAGCCTCACGTATGCGGGCGACAGCCGCAGCGGCCGGCCCGCGCTGCGCTCGTGGCCGGGGTACTTGACGTCGTAGTAGGTCGAGTAGACCTCGCGGGTGCGGGCCAGCGTGTACTCGCGGCTGGTGTAGTGACGCCCGAAGCGGCGCGAGTCCATCTCCCAGGCGTCGAGGTGGGGGCGGCCGTCGACGATCCACTCCGCGACCAGGCGGCCCATGCCGCCCGCGCCCGCGAGGCCGTGGGCGCAGAACCCGGCCGCCACCCAGAAGCCGCGCACCTCTGTGGGGCCGAGTATGAACTCGCCGTCCGGGGTGAAGGCCTCGGGCCCGTTGACCAGGTGGACCACGCTCGAGTCCTTCAACGTGGGTGTGCGGACGATGGCATTCGTCATCAGCGGTTCGAAGCGGTCCCAGTCGGGTTCGAGCAGCTTGCCGTTGAAGTCGGGCGGGATCCCGTCCATCCCCCATGGGGCCGGATCCCGCTCGTAGCCGCCCATGATCAACCCACCCGATTCGGGCCGGTAGTAGACGAGCAGGGACGGATCGCGCATGGTCGGCATGTCGCGCGGAAGGCCCGATGGCGTCGTGATCAGGTACTCGTGGGCCATCGGGATCAGGGGCACGTTGACCCCGACCAGGCGTCCGATCTCTGTTGCGAACATGCCGCCGGCGTTGACGACCAACTCCGTGTCGATGGAGCCCTTGTCGGTGACTACACATTTGACGCGGCCTCGCTCTGTCTCGATAGCGGTAACCCTCGTGTCTTCGTTGATCTCCGCGCCCCGACGCCGCGCGCCCTCCACCAGCGCGAAGGTCAGCTGGCTCGGGTCGATGTAGCCGTCGGTCGGGAGATACGCGGCGCCGAGTACCCGGTCGGTCGACATCGGCGGGAACATGCGCTGCGCTTCCTGCGACGAGACCAGCTCCAGGGGCAGGCCGAAGGTCTTGGCCCAGCCCGCCTGACGCGCGAGCTCCTCCATCCGTTCTGCGCTCGACGCCAGCCGCAGCGAGCCGACCTCGTGCCAGCCCGTCTCCAGGCCTACCTCCTGGCCGAGCGTGCGGTAGAGGTCGACCGAGTTCATCATCATCCGGGTCAGGCTGAGGGAGCCGCGGAGCTGGCCGACGAGGCCGGCGGAGTGAAAGGTCGAGCCGCTGGTCACGCGCGACCTCTCGACCAGGACTGTGTCGGTCCAGCCCAGCCGCGTCAGCCAGTAGAGGATGGCGGCGCCGCCGACGCCGCCGCCGATGACTACGGCGCGCGCGTGAGATCTCAATTCAGCGTCACGTTAAGGGTGGGGCCGAGCGCGGTGCCCGGCCCCTGGCGGATCACATCTGGAAGATTGGGCGGACCTCCATGGCTCCGACGCTGGCCACGGGGCACTTGGCGGCGTACGCAACCGCCTCGTCCAGGTCCTTGGCCTCGATCACGTAGAAGCCGACCAGCTGGTCGCCGGTCTTCATGAACGGCCCGGAGGTTGCCTCGGTGTGGCCGTTGCGGACGCGGACGGTCTTCGAAGTCTTCGACGCCTGGACCGGATCGCCGGCCTTAAACATGCCCTTGCCATCGATTTCGGCGAAGTAGTTGTTGAAGGCATCGTTCTGGGCATTGAAGGCGGGGGTGCCCGGAGCGGGCATCTTCGATTCGTCGGCATAGAGAAGGTAGAGGTACTTCACGGATGACTCCTTGTGTGGTTCGCCGCGGAGAGCGGCGGATCTTTTAGGCGGGCTTGGCTTGGGCCAGGACCTGTTCGCGGGTGACGCCCTGCATGTGGTGAACGTCGCTGGCGTGTTCCTGGACGCCTTTCACGAGCTTCTCCTCGTCGTCGGTCTCGAGCACCCAGCCGCATTCACATTCGACTCGCTTCTTCATGTCTCTCCTCGGTTGTCAGGCCTGACGGTGCCATCCTGGGGCTTGGGGTTTGGAGAAACTTTGGAACGGGCAGAAGGCTCATCTTCCTCGACGTTGACGACCAGCCGCCACGTATTGCGCAGGGCGAGCACGAACATGCTGAGTAATGCGCCACTTACGTCGTAGACCGAAAGCGTGTCTCCGCGCAGAAGCCCGATCGCACCGGTAAGCAGATAGAAATAGACGATGAACGGCAGGACCAGCAGCCAGAAGCTCTGCACGAACAGGTGGCGTCGGTCCCTATCCCGAAGCCTGAAAACCGGCCACCAGATTCGGATGCCGCGCCAGACCGCGAATGCCGCACCCCCCAAAATGATCTCGCCCCTGACTCGCGTGTTCAGCGAGGGGATCAGGAATGACAGCGACAGCGCGAACGCGGTGGCGAGAATGGTCAGCGTGCTCTGCGCAAGCGCGGCCCACCGGTTCTTGGGATCGGAGAATACGCGTATGTGTAGCTGGGTCGCCACAACAGCAGGCCTACTAAAGTCGCCGCGCTGCCCGCCGTGGTGGCGAAGAACAGGTTCCAGTCGCCCATCCCGCCTCGGATTATCGGGCTGAGATCGCTCGATGCTGAGGATCTATCTGGCCGGCGAGTTGCAGGTCGAAAACGGCAGTCGCCTCCTGCGCGAGTCCCAGCTCGGCGGCCCGCAGGGCCGGTTCGTGCTCGCCTACCTGGTCACCGAGCGCAAGCGTGCGGTCACGCAGGGGGAGCTGGCCGAGGCGCTTTGGGCCGATTCGCTGCCCGCTTCGTGGACGCTCGCCCTGAGCGCCATCGTGAGCAGGCTGCGGTCGCGTCTGGCCGGTGTCGGCCTCCCGCGCTCGCACATCATCGGCAACGCGTTCGGGTGCTACCAGTTCACTCCACCCGGGGAGACCTGGATCGATGTGGAGGCGGCGCTCGCAGGCGTCGACGCGGCGGAGGGCGCGCTGGTCGCGGGTAATGCGCGAGCGGCCTTTGGGCCATCGCTCATCGCGACCACCATCCTCCGGCGTCCGTTTCTGCCCGGCCATGACGGACCGTGGGTAGACGACCGCCGGGCGATACTGGGGTCGAGCCTCATCAGGGCTTTGGACTGCAGGGTCGAAGCGCTGATCGCCAACAACGAAGTCGGGCTGGCCCTGACCCACGCGCGCGAGGCGGTGCGGCTCGAGCCGTATCGCGAGTCGGGCTACCGGCGGCTCATGCGGGTGCTCGCCGCCAACGGGGATCGGGCGGAGGCCGTCCGCGCCTACAACCAGTGCCGCGACCTGCTCGACCAAGAGCTAGGCGTGACGCCATCCGCGGAGACCGAGTCTCTCTACCGGGAGATTGCCGGCTGAGGGAGGGCCACAACGGCCCTCCCTTCACCTTCGCTACTCAGCCTGTCCGAAGGCCTTGATCTCCTCGAGCTCCTTGGCCGACAGCTCACGTGGGGTCTGGCCGCTCTTGACCTTTTCCGATTCCACGTGATGCTTGATGGTCGCCACTATCTCGGGATTGGCGAGCGTGGTGATGTCGCCGGGGCTGGTGAAGTTGGAGATGCCGGCTATGACGCGGCGCATGATCTTGCCCGACCGGGTCTTGGGCATGTCGGGCACGATCCATACGTTCTTGGGCCGGGCGATCTTTCCGATCAGGCGCTCGATTGCGGCTGAAACCTTGTCCTCGATCTCCTTGCTCGGTTTCAAGCCGGGCTTGAGAGCTATGTAGATCTCCACCGCCCGTCCTCGTAAATCGTCGATCACAGGAACCGCGGCGGCTTCTGCGATCTCCTCGACCGTTAGGCTTGCCGACTCCAGCTCTTTGGTGCCCAGCCGGTGACCGGCCACGTTGATGACGTCGTCGACGCGTCCGAGGATGCGGAAGTAGCCATCGTCCGCCAGGAGGGCGCCATCGCCGGCGAAGTACGGCCAGTCGTGCCAGTCCTTGCTGTCCTTCTTCTTGTTGTACTTGGCGTAGTAGGTCGACACGAATCTATCGGGGTCGCCATAGATGGTCTGGAAGATTCCGGGCCACGGATTGCGGATCGTGATGTTGCCTGCTTTCGAGCTGCCCTTGGGCACCGGCTTGCCGTGCTCGTCGAGGATCTCCGGATAGATGCCCAGGACGCCCGGGCCGCAGCTGCCGGGCTTCATCGGCTGCATAGCGGGCAGCGTGCTGCACAGGAAGCCGCCGTTTTCCGTCTGCCACCACGTGTCGACGATGACGGCTTCGTTCTTGCCGACTTCGTGGTAGTACCAGCGCCAGACCTCGGGCTCGATCGGCTCGCCGACCGTGGTCATGTGCTTGAAGTGGTAGCTGTACTTCTTCGGCTCGTTCGGACCCAGCTTGCGCAGCATGCGGATGGTGGTGGGAGCGGTGTGGAAGATGTTGACGTTCAGCCGTTCGGCGATCCTCCATGGGCGGCCGGCGTCGGGGTAGGTGGGCACTCCTTCGTACATGACACTGGTTGCCCCCAGGGCCAGGGGCCCGTAAACGATGTAGGAGTGGCCGGTGATCCAGCCGATGTCGGCGAAGCACCAGTAGGTGTCCTCAGGGTGGATGTCCTGGTAGTACTTCGACGTCCCCGCGACATAGGCGAGGTAGCCGCCCGTGCTGTGCTGGCAGCCCTTCGGCTTGGCGGTGGTGCCGCTCGTATACATAAGGAAGAGCGGGGCCTCGGCCGGCATGGATACGGGTTCGACGATCTTGTCTTTGTAGTCGACCATGAGCTCGTCGATGAAAAAGTCGCGGCCCTTGACGATCTCGGCCTTGGCTGAGTACTTGCCGGGGTGGCGCCGCCAGATGAGGACCTTGTCGACCTTCTGACCCTGCTTCTTCGCCTCCTCGACCGCCTCGTCGGCCTTGATCTTGTGGTCGAGCAGGTCGCCGTTGCGGTAGTAGGCGTCCATGGTGATTAGGATTTCGCTGCCCGAGTCCGCGATGCGGCCCCCGCAGGCCGCACCGCTGAAGCCGCCGAACACCTCGGAGTGGATGACGCCCAGGCGGGCGCACGCCAGCATCGAGACGGGCAGCTCGGGGACCATCGGCAGATGGAAGGTGACCCGGTCACCGGCCTTCAGCCCGCAGTAGTCCTTGAGCAAGGCGGCGAACTCGTTGACGCGCTTGTAGAGCTCCTGGTAGGTGATGACCTGCGCGGCCTCGGCCTCCGGCTCGGGCACCCAGATGAGAGCCGCCTTATTCCGGTATTTGGCGAGGTGCCGGTCGACACAGTTGAACGAGGCGTTGAGCTTCCCACCGACGAACCACTTCCAGAACGGTGCGTGGCTCGTATCGAGGGTGGTGTGCCAGTACTTGTCCCAGGTCAAGAGGTCCGCGTATTCCTTGTAACACTCGGGGAAGTTCTTCTCGGCGAACCGGTCGAAGATGGCGGGGTCGTTGGCGTTGGCCTGGCCGATGAACTTAGGCGGCGGATAGAAGAGCTCCTCCTCGCGCCAATGGACAGCTATCTCGGCCTCTGAGACCTGGACTTCACTCATAGGTTGACCTCCATGGCTAGCATGTCCGTTAGGGCCAGAGGACACCGCCGACCGGCAGCATGGGGCGCTTGCTGTTGGCGATGATGGCGGCCGAGGTGTACCAGGCCACGAGCGCCGTGACGAGCCCCATCCAGCCGCCGAGCGAGACCAGGCCGCTGCCGGCCGCGTCGCCGTTGAAGTTTCCCCACGCGAGCAGAATCTCGGTGATCTCAAGGGTGAGGAACACGAGGAAGACTGCGGTGTTCTGGCTCCTGGCGGCGATCAGCATCATGTACGTGTTGAAGATCGCGAAGGCGGTCAGGATCCATGCCAGCGTCGAGGTCACGTCCGCGACGGCGAGCTTGCCCAAGAGGACCAGGAGGACGGTTGCGGCGACGCCCATCCAGAACGCGCCGTACGTTGAAAAGGCTGTGGCGCCAAACGTGTTGCCGGTCTTGAACTCCCACATTCCGGCGCAGAACTGGGCCAGCCCTCCGTAGAAGATGGCAAAGCCCCAGAACACGAGCAGCGGCTCGCGGCTCACCCCCATCGCGTTGTGCACGCTGAGCAGAAAGGTCGTGAGGGCGAATCCTGCGAGCCCGAGAGCGGCGGGATTGGCCAACGCGGGCACCGACGGCGCGGCGGTCCTGACTTCAGACATACCCCCACCTCACAAACGCCAGGAAATCGGCCCTGGCGACCGATAACTGGCTAAATCGTACTGCCTTCAGTAAGGCGTCGGCTAAGCCGCGTTTGGGACGAAATCATTCCGGCACATAAACCGCTTTAAGTGACCCAAATGGGGCTAAGGTTCGTTCCCGCAGTAGACCCTGGAGGCGATTGGGGCCTGGGAGGCACATGCAACCTGGCGTAGTCGGATTGCGAGGCGCGGTCACGGCCCTCTGGGAGGACGACCTGCGGGCCGTGCGCGAAGACCGGTACGACACCGATCGCGGCAAAGAGGCCCTGGCCTTCATCCAGCGGTTCAACGCAATGGTCGCCCAACTGCGAGTGCCCATCCAGCAGGCCTGGGGCGCCGGCGGCCTGGTCCACGTGGCGGACAACCCGGACGTCGCCGGTCCGGGACAGCGTGTCTCCCAGACCCGCATCAAGCTTCGCAACCACGGCGACGCGGTCGTCGTCGAGGGGTTCGCGTACGTGGCCGGCTCTCCCCAGCCCGATCCTGGTCTTGGACTCGATCGGGAGATCAAGGTGGCCGAGATCGGCGCCTCGGCATTCGTCCACGAGCTCTATCGGACCCTGGTTTCGTTCCTGCAGACGGCCCTGACCGCCGACCTCGGCCTTGCCGAATCGGCCTGGTTGTACGAGCAGGTGGCGGCGGACTACTTCACCGCCAGCGGGCGGTGGCCGGCCCTCGGCGAGGTCTACCAGCGCGCGACGCGCGAGTTTGCGGTCGAGGAGAGCTTCGAGACGGTCAGCGGCCTGTTCAAGTTCGAGGGGGAGACGGACGGCGACCTCGTAGTCAGTCTGAGCATCGACCGCCTGCACCGCTGCCGCGGTGTGCAGGCCGACTCCGACAACTTCGTCTCGGCCATCAGGCTGGTCGTGGACGCCGACCAGGCGATGCAGCGGCTCACTCGAGAGGACGCCACGCGCGAGCTCAGTCTCGACGGGCTGGCTGCGACCAAGCTCGGTCGTCTGCTGGCGGCGGCTCCGGACATCTGTCGCGACCCCGAGACGGCCGACGATTTTTCGAGCTGGAGCTTCTTGCCCTCCTACAACGTGCATTTCTTCCGGCGCGTCAAGAGTGTCGACGACTACCTCGCGACCGCCGCCAACATCAACCTGACCAACGGCCTCGTGCCCGGGTCCGTGGCCGTCCAGTCGGACGGGGCATCGCACGAGCAACCAGACCGGCTCCCGGACGGGGTGGTGACCTTCCTGATGACCGATGTAGTCGAGTCCACCCAGCTCTGGCTGCAGAACCGGGCCCAGATGTACGGAGCGATGAGGCGCCACGACCAGCTGCTGGCCGCCGCCATCGAGGCCAACCATGGAGTCGTGCTCAAGGAGCGGGGCGAGGGCGACAGCTTCTTCGCCGTCTTCAACCGCCCGACCGATGCGCTGGTGGCGGCGCTGGACGCGCAGGCGGGACTCATGTCGGAGCCCTGGGCCGACAGGATCCCGCTCGCGGTCCGCATGGCGATCCTGACCGGCGAGGCCGACGCCCAGGACCGCGATTACCGCTCACCCGCGGTCAACCGCTGCGCGAAGCTGAGGCGCCGCGCGGTCGGCAACCAGATCCTGGTCTCGGAGTCCACCAATTCGATCGTGGCGGACATCCTGCGTCCGGACATGCAGCTGTTGAGCGTCGGCAAGCGGCGTCTCGAGGGGCACGACCGGCCGGAGGAGGTCTTCGTGCTCCAGCACGCCAAGGTGCAGCTGGAGGCCGCCGTCCGGGAGGACGAGATTTCCGCCGTTTAACTTACGAAAATCGGTCCACATCCCGATATTGTTTGAAGCCGCCGGATTGAGCCGGCTTACGTGCGTTCAGGGTTGGGTTGGCCGACAGGTTCAGTAGGAGGGTGTATGCACTCGGTACGTCCACGTCTGTTTCGCGCGCTCGTCGGGCGACTGGCGGGTGGGGCCGCGGTGGCCCTGGTCGCGGCACTGCTGCCGGGGACCACGCTGGCCGAAGCCAATGCGGCTACGCCGGCCGCCAACCCTGACCCGGAAGGGACTCCCATGTTCGCCACCGCCGGTGGCGTGACGCCATTCCACACGATGCGCACGGTGCCCTACTGGAGCTCGTCCTTCACCGACCCGACCAACGGCGTGACGTACCCGTTCACCATGGTCGGCTCTGACCCACGCGGACTCGGTTCGACCACCGTCGCGACCGAGATCATCCCGCTTCAGTTCAACTTCGTCGCCGGCGACCAGGACGTGTCAGTACTGGGCGTCCCGGGGGTGTTCACCCCGCATGCGCTGGACGTGTCGATAGACGGCACCGAGCATGTCGCCGACACAATCGCGTCACCGATGTTCACCCCCACCACGTTTCCAGTTTCGGGTGACTCGGGCGTCCAGAACGGCGACGCCGTGATGCGCGAGCAGTTCGGCAAGGTCGGCACCGGCTACCACGTGGTCCTTGGGCAGCCGACGGTCCTCGACACGGTGTCGATCGACGTGCCGCAGAAGCAGGGAGTCGCCGTCATCAACAGCCGCCATGTTCTAGTCGGCCGTGTGGACATCAACTGGTTCAGCAGCAAGGTCCACAACCTGATCGATTCGCTGCACATCGACTCCAACACGCTCCCGATCTTCCTCACGGGCAACGTGGTGCTTTACCTCGGCAACAACTATTTGAGGTGCTGCGTGTTCGGCTACCACGGCGCGTCTGCACCGACCGGCAACGGCGCCGGCTCGACCAACGGCGCCGGCGATCAGCCCGTGCACACTTTCATCTACACCTCGTACACCACGCCCAGGACATTCGCCGGCTTCCCGGCGGCAAATCGCGGCATCTCCGACATCCACGGTCTCAGCCACGAGGTCTCGGAGTGGATGGACGATCCGTTTACGAACAACCAAGTCCAGCCCTGGCGCGTAGCTGCTGCGCCTCAGTACGGGTGCACCAGCCTGCTCGAGACGGGCGACCCGGTAGTCGGCGTGTGGTTCCCGCTTCCGGGCAACCCGAACGCCAAGGCGAACAACCTGTGGCACCCTGAGGACGAGGTCTTCCTCAACTGGTTCGCGCGCGACGGCGAGGCCGCGGGATTGCGGTCGAGCGACGGCCGCTACACGTACATGGGACCGTTGACGACGGGCCTCGGATTCCCTTACGACAGCTTCTCGCACGTCGCTCCTAACTGCTAGGAGGTCTAGTAGCATCAAGTGGGAGGCCCGGGCGCTGAGCCCGGGCCTTTTTCTTAGCTTGGGAAGGATTGTGGGCGGGAGGCTGTTGAACTAGGTCGATGAACAGGCTGATCGACCGTTACGCGGTCGTGATCGTGGCGGTGGCGGCCACACTGTGGGCCTCGGACGCCTACTTCCGCAACCAGCTGGTTCAGCACCTCAGCGCGACCCAGATCGTCGTCGCCGAAGACGGTCTGGTCACGTTGTTCTTGCTCCCGGTGCTCGTCCGCAGTCGCGGCGAGCTGAGGAAGCTGGGCCGCCGCGGCTGGCTGGCGGTCGGCATCATCGCGGCCGGCGCGCAGGCGCTGGCGACGATCCTGTTCACGGCGTCGTTCTCGATCGCGGCTCAGCACGGGTTGTTCGCGGAGACGTTCGTGCTCCAGCAGACCCAACCGTTGATCGCGATCGGGCTGGCGTGGATCGTTCTCGGCGAACGCCGGCGGCCGTGGTTCTGGCCGGCGGCCGTGGTGGGGATCGCGGCCGTTTACATGGTGTTGTTCGCCGACCATCCGCTGTCGCCGGTCTCGGCGCTGAAGAACGGGCGGCTCGAGGTGGGGCTGCTGGCGCTCGGCGCTGCCGCCCTATGGGCGAGCGGCACGGTGCTCGGCCGTTTTGCCCTCGGGTCGATCTCGTTCTGGAGCATGACCTCGCTGCGCTTCACGCTGGCTCTCCCCGTGCTGGTCGTCATCGTGCTGGTGCAGAGCGGACTGGGCGGCTTCGGCCACTACCGCGTGAGCGATTTCCTGCCCAACCTGCTCGCCATCGCCATCGTGCCCGGCCTGCTTGCGCTGCTCCTGTACTACCGGGCGCTGTCGAAGACGCCGGCCTCGCTGGCGACCATCGCCGAGATGGCCTATCCCGTGGCGGCAACCCTGATTGCGTCAGCGCCGTATCCGTGGGGCTTCCACCAGCCTCTGTACCCGGCCCAGCTGCTCGGCACCGCTGTGTTGCTGGGCGTGATCGTGTTCCTCAACTGGACGAGGGAGAGTGCTCCGGTCGTGGTCGTACGTCCACTGTCAGTGGCCGAGGGCTAATCTCGCCTCCATGGAGGTCATAAATGGCTGAATACGGGACATCGGTGGCAAGCACGGCATCGCCGGACAAGGTCTGGAAGATCTGGTCGGACATGTCGACGTGGGGTGACTGGAATCCGAACGTGTCGACGATGGATTGGCAGGGCGGCTTCGAGTCGGGCACCACGGGAGTGATGAACACCCGCGCCGGCCAGCACCACAAGATGCGCCTCGTTGACGTGGTGTCGGGTCGCAGCTTTGCGCTGGAGACGAGCGTCGTGCCGTTGACGTTGTTCCGCTTCAACTGCCGCATCGAGCCGGCGGGTGGCGAGACGAAGATCGGCCAGTACGTCGAGGTCAAGGGGCCGCTGGGGCCGATCCTGGGCGGGATGCTCGGGCCGCAGGTCTCGAAAGAGTTTGGAACCCTGCTCAGCAACCTCGCGAAGAAAGCCGAGGCCGCGAGTTAGGGGAGACGCTCCAGCGCCGCGCTGATCAGCTCGGCGTCGCCCTTTTTCAGGGCGGTGCCGAAGTTGCGTTGGAGGCTGTTGAGAAAAACCCTGTGCGCGGTCTTGTATGCGGCCTCGCCCTGGGCCGTGATGTGGGCGAAGACGCCGCGGCGATCTGTCGGACAGGACCGGCGCTCGATGAGGCCGGCTTTGGTCATCTGGTCCAGGCGTCGCGACGCCCCGCTGTTAGTGATCCCCGCCACGCGCGCGAGGTCCTGGTAGCGCATCATCCCGCCCGGCGAACGGGTGAGGTTGAGGAGCACCTCGTACCAGGCCAAAGGCATGCCTGCCTCGGGCACCATGTCGTGCTCGAGCGCTGCTGTCATCGAGGAGTGGACCCTCGCCAGTCCCTCCCACATCTGCTCCACCTTGGAGGTTCGGGTTGCTTTCACGGCGACTATGGTAGACGGGGCCCGGCGTGGCCGGACCCCGTCGCTCGTTCAACCTCAGGCTTGCGCGAGCTCGGCTGCCTTGACCACGATCTCGGCTTCGATCTCGAGCTTGATGGTGTGGCTGGCCATAGGAATGGCGCCCGCAAGGCCGTCCCAGTTGAGGCCGAAGTCCATCCGGTTGAGCTGGCCCTTGGCGCTGATGCCCAGCCGCTCCTTGCCCCCGCCCATCGGGTCCGGCACGCGGCCCTCGAGCGTCGCGTCCAGAACGACCGGCCTGGTCGTGTCCTTGATGGTGAGGTCGCCGTGGACCTTGAAGGACTCGCTGTCGACAGGCTCTACGCGGTTGAGCTTGAAGGTGATCTTGGGGTACTTCTCAGCTTCGAAGAAGTCGGCCGAGCGGAGGTGGTTGTCGCGCATCTCCGTCCTGGTGTCGATGCTGGCGACGTCGATCGTCACCTCGCCCTTGGTTTTGGTGACGTCGTCCTCAGGCCCCTCGAAATAGCCCTCGAACGTGTTGAACTGACCACGCACGGTTGAAACCGCCAGGTGCTTGGCGGTGAAGCCTACGTGGGTATGCGCTTTGTCGATCTCGTATCTGACCATGTGGTCCTCCTGTGGATTCGAGCGGTTTTCTGTACCGCCCTTTGTCAACAGGTACTTGCTTGCGCAAGCAACTATTCCAGTGGTCAGGAGTCTAGGGTCAGCGCTTCTTGAGGCAGAACCAGGCGGCGGTGGCCCGCATCATGGCCGGTGTGCCGGTTTCGCTCGGCCTGGACCAGAGCAAGTCCCAAGCTGACCCAAAGCGCTCGCGCAGCTCGGAGTCGCTCACTCCGGAGGGCACTGGCGGTACGGCCCGGGTGAATTCCATCATGTACAGGCTCGCTCCAGGAGCGGCGAGCGCCGATGCGCCCTCGGCATACCGCACCCGCTCCTCGGCCTTAAGGCCGTGGTAGCAGCCGAAGTCGAACAGCAGCTGGTAGCCGGGCTTGAGGCCCAGGTCGGCGAGGCGCGTCACGTCGCCGAGGCGAAAGTCGACCGTGACCCCGGCGGCGTTCGCCCGGCGCTGCGCCTCCCGCAGAGCCCGTGGCACCGCTTCGACGCCGGTCACGTCCCAGCCGTGACTCGCCATGTAGATCGATTTCGTGCCGAGGCCGCTGCCCAGGTCGAGTGCGCGACCGGCAGGGAGGGCATCGGGCCCCCCGATCACAGCTTTTAGCTCGATGGGCGTGACCCGGTCCCACGGGGTGAAGCCCACGGCGTACATCAGCCGGTATATGACGCTCATTACGTGCTCGAGCGCCGGCGGTAGGCGTGAGTCTCCTGCCGCCAGGTCAACCAGACGCCGGCAACCATCCCGATCACGAAGATCGCCAGCGCCACCGCCAGCAGGATCGGACCGACCTTGCCGGCCCCGATGGCGGAGCCCAGCGGGCCCCAATCCACCGTCGCAGCTCCGTTGAGCCATGCGATGAGCCCGAGCGCGAAAGCTATGCAAGCGAGGGTCCAGCGCTTTTCCGACGGCGACATCTGGGCGAGGTCGAAGCGACGCTGACGCTTCGAGACTGGGAAACGGCCAAGGCTTGCGACCAGCACGAGCCAGACGACCAGCATCAAAACGCCGATTGTGAGGGCGATGGCCGGCGTCGAGGTCTTGTCGATCGGCGAGAGGTCGGCGGATCCGGCCCAGGCTGCCATGGGCACGAGCCAGATCACGCTGGTGATGGCGGCAAATCCGGTGCGGCCGAAGCGGTCGACGAGGTTCTTCATGTCTCGGTGGGATACCTGCGGGCCAGATACTGCTCGAATGTCACTGTGCCGTCGCGATGGTCGGGACACAGCAGCCGGCCCGCGGCGAACTGGCGGCTGAACTTGAACGGCAGCCACAGGTTGACAAGGCGCTTGTCCGGCTTGCGGATCTTGAGCCATGAGGTCGCCAGGCTTTTGAAATCCCTGACCTCCGGACCGCCGAAGTCGGGCAGCATCCCCGCCGGCTCGCCGGTGACGACCTCCACCAATCGAGCCGCGACGTCGGTTGTGTCGACGGGCTGAAACTGCCACTTGAATGGCACCGTCGCGAGGCGGGGAAGCTTGCTCATGCCGTCAAGAAAAATGTCCATGAGTGTGTGGAATTGGGTGGCGCGTAGGATCGACCAGGGGACGATATTCTCGCGCATCACCTCCTCGGCCGCCAGCTTGCTTCGGTAGTACGGATACGCGACGCCCTCCATGCCGACGATCGAGATGTAGACCACGTGGCGGACGCGGGCCTCTCGCGCCATCGCCAGCAGGCGCCGCGTGCCCAGCACGTCGGTGGCCCGGTACGCGCGCGGTGACAATGCATCGGAGGCCGCGTGGACGATCGCGACGATGTTCTTCACGGCCAGCTCGAGCCCGGCCCCGGTGACGAGGTCGCCCTGGACCCAGTCGTCGGCTATGCCTTCGGCCTGTCGGCGGCTGAGGATTCGCGCGCGATGACCTGTATCGAGAAGGCGCTTCACGACCTGGCGGCCCAGCGCGCCCGTTCCTCCGGTGACGAGCACGTGCATGTTGGCTAAGGCCCGGTCATCAGGTGCTTGCTGAAGAAGGCCATGACTCGGTCCGAGGAAGATGGTAGCGAGAGCGAAAAGTCGGGTTGGAGGTGCGGGGTATCATCACTTCCTCGGCGGCGTGGGCCTGTGGCGCAGTCTGGGAGCGCGCCTGACTGGCAGTCAGGAGGTCAGGGGTTCGATTCCCCTCAGGTCCACCACTACAACATCTAGTACCTGTAAGGTTGACGGCGAGCCCAACCCGAGTTTGAAGACGTCTGTCCCCGTTTGTCCCCAGTCAAGCGGGCCATGCCAAATCAGGGTGACCGAATCGCCATCTCGAGCAGCCCTCGACTGGGTTGTGGCGGAGCGGAAGGAGCGGCACGCGAGTTGCTCAGCCGATTTTCCCCGCCTCGACCAGCCGTGACTCGTAGGCGATCACTACGGCCTGCGCCCGATCGCGCAGGTCGAGTTTCGACAGCAACCTGGCTACATGGGTCTTGACTGTGGCCTCGCTGAGAAACAGGGCTTCGGCGATCTCCGAGTTCTTCAGTCCTCTCGCCACGAGCTTTAGGACCTCGATTTCACGCGGAGTCAACGAGTCGATTGCTTTACCGTGGAAATCAGGTGCGGCTGATCCGACATTCGCAAATTTCTCGATCAGGCGCCGCGTGATGCTTGGCGCAAGTAGAGCGTCCCCGTCGACAACCTGCCGGACAGCACTGATCAACGTCTCAGGCCGTACATCCTTCAATAAGAAGCCGCTGGCTCCGGCACGCAGCGCTTGAAAGACATATTCGTCGACGTCGAACGTGGTCAGGATCAGGATCTTCGGCGCATCCGGGCCCGAAGCCGCGATGCGGCGGGTCGCCTCGATACCACCGAGAGTCGGCATCCGGACGTCCATCAAGACGACGGTGGGTCGATAACGCCGGCACGCGGAGATCGCCTCCTCCCCGTCGGGCGCCTCAGCGACGACCTCGATGTCCGACTGCGACTCGAGGATCATCCGAAAGCCGGCGCGGACCAGCGCCTGATCGTCGGCGATCACGACTTTGATTCGCCGGCCGGTCATGGCGTTGACTTCAGCGGCAGCCAGGCGCGGACGTTGTAGCCCTTGTCGACGCCGGGTCCGACTTCAACCCGACCTCCGACGAGCTCGACTCGTTCTTTCATGCCGGCCAGTCCTCTACCGGTCGAGCCGTTTGCCTGTGGCCTGACTGATTCGTCGCACAGCACCTCGAGCTTCAGTTCGTCGGGACGGTATTCGATGGCGACATGGGTCGATGCCAGTCCTGAATGTTTGACCGCGTTGGTAAGCGCCTCCTGGATCACGCGATAGGCGGTCAGTTCGACAACGGCCGGCAACGGGCGCGGGGCGCCCCTTACTTCTAGCTCCACAGGCAGACCTGCCCTCCTCACCGTGTCGACCAGCGCGCCCACCTGACGAAGGTCGGGCGCTGGTCCCGGCTGTGGCTCGGCTTGACCCAACACGCCGAGAATGCCGCGCAGTTCCTGCATCGCCTCGCGGCCTGTCTCCTCAACGGCTTGAAGCGCAGCTCTAGCTTGCTCCGGATTCCTTTCAATGACCTGTCGCGCGGCGCCTGCCTGCACCACCATCACGCTGACTGTGTGCGCAACTACGTCATGCAGCTCGCGAGCGATGCGAGCTCGCTCTTCGGCTTGCGCAGCCTTCAGGGTCAGCTGCTGTTCGCGCTCCAACTGCCGCGCGCGGTCGGCCAGCGAGTCGGCCCGTGTTCGACCCTGGCGCACGGCATTTCCGACAAGCCATAGCGGAAGCGTCACGACGAATGGGCCGGCGAAGTCAGGCAGTGGAGGGAGCCTTCCACCGAAAACGGCCAGCACGAATCCACAAATGGCGAGAAGTACCGCAACGCCCAGCAGCCGGCGTGTCTCATAGGCGCCGATGGAGTACGCCGCGATCGCGGCGGACGTGATCTCAAAGAACGGCGCCTCGCGAGAGATTGCGGCGCCAAGAAACACAGCCAGCAACACGACCAGGGGCCAGCGTCGTCGCCACACGAGCGGGACTGTCACGAGCAGGACGAGGAAGGGTGGCCTGTTGTCCCAGAACGTCGTGCTCTCAGACACCGCCTCCGCGATGGCCGCAATCGACAGAACGGCAGCGAGCGCCAGGTCTCCATACCGGTCGACGAGCCGCTGGAGCATCGCGACGGTGCCACGCGGGTCGGTCACGCGCTCACTGTAAGGGCGGTTTCGGGGGATGGCATCATCCTGCGGATGTAGTTCCGAGCGATTTCACTCCACGGAGGTACGTAGACGCCATCGCCAGGCGGACGACACGCCGTCGGTCAGCGGCGAACCTAATCGACATCCCCTCGCCAAGGAGGCCGAAATGGAATTAATCGTCGAACTCGAAGCGGTGCGGAAGGTCTACGACTCGGCCCTAACGCCGGCGCTCGATGGCGTCTCTCTGGAGATCGCGGCCGGCGAGTCCGTCGCGGTCATGGGCCCGTCGGGCAGTGGCAAATCGACGCTGCTCAATCTGGTGGCGGGACTCGACCGCGCCACCGCTGGCAGAGTCCGTGTCGCCGGCGAGGAGCTGGGTCATTTGAACGAGACGCGCCGCGCGCGACTCCGCCGCCACAGTGTGGGCCTCATTTTTCAGTTCTTCAACTTGATCGATAACCTGACCGCGCTCGAGAACGTCGCCGTTGCGGCCGAGCTGGGAGGTTCCACGCGAGCGGACTCCATCCGAAACGCGAAGGACCTGCTCGAGCGACTCGGGCTCAGTGAGCAGCTGAAATCATTTCCCGCTCGCCTGAGTGGCGGCCAACGCCAGCGGGTCGCGGTCGCTCGCGCGCTGGTCAACGATCCACCTCTGCTCCTCGCGGATGAACCGACGGGGGCGTTGGACACCTATTCGGGTGAGCAGGTCCTCGACCTGCTGCGCGACCTCAACCGCGCCGGACGGACCCTGATCCTGATCACGCATGACCCTTCCCTCGCTCGCACCTGCACGAGCCGCCAGATTCAGCTGAATGACGGCAGGGTCGCTGTCGACTCGATCGCAGCGACGGTGGCAGTGCGATGACTGCAGTTCTGACAAAGGCCGTCGCTGATGTTCGCCGCCGCCGCCTCCAAACAGGAGTCATCTTCCTGGTGACTACGCTGTCTGTTCTAGCGGCGACCATGGCGTTGAGCCTGCTGGTGGAGTCGAATGCTCCCTACGACCACGCCTTCAACCAGGCACACGGCCCGCATCTCGTGATGATCTTCGACGGGACCCGAGCCACCGAAGCGCAGATCGCAGCGACGACGCGAGCGACCGGTGTCACCGAAGCTATCGGCCCGCTGCCCACGACCAATGCACAGATCGAGTTCACCCGCCAACGCGGGCAGAAGGGTCCCGCGGCCGCCTTGAGGATCAACGCAAACATCGTCGGGCGGGCTGGTCCCGATCTGGCCGTCGACCGGCTCACCCTTTACGCGGGTCGCTGGGCGACGACCTCGAGCGAGGTCGTCCTTTCTGACTTGCTCGCCAAAGGGATGGACACGAGTGTCGGAGACACCATCCGAATAATCGACGTGGCCGGCAGTCCGAGTCTCACCGTGGTCGGGATCGCCGCCTCCATCAGTCGCGTAGCCGACGCGTGGGTCATGCCAGCCGCCGTTTCTTCGCTGACCCCCGTCGTGCAAAAGAGCGGACGGGTCGCGCCGCCCCAGACCCGCTGGATGGTCGAGTACCGCGTTGCTGACGCAAATGACGCGAACGCGATTGCCACGGTGTCGCGGGCGATCTCCGGCGGGCTGCCCAGCGGTTCGGTCGTGGGTTCGATCTCGTGGCTCGACTCGCGGAAGAGCGCAGACCTGACCGCGGCGGTGATGGTTCCCTTCCTGGTCGCGTTCAGCGCTCTGGGTTTACTTGCCGCCGCCTTCGTGATTTCCAACGTGGTCGCCGGAGTTGTCATCGCCGACCGGCGCCAGATGGGGATCATGAAGTCCATCGGATTCACGCCGGCGCAGGTCGGCTCGGTGTTGGTTGCGCAGGTGCTGATCCCGGTTGCGATTGGCTCGGTGGTCGGCATTCCACTGGGCACACTGGTAAGCGAACCATTCCTAAACGAGACAGCTCAGGCGCTCGGCCTGCCAACTGTGTTCACGGACGCCACCCTCGTATATGGAAGTGTTGTCGGCCTAGTCCTCGTCATCACGTTGGCGGCATCGATCTGGCCTTCGATCAAGGCCGGGCGAATGAGCGCCGTGTCCGCGATCGCGGTCGGCACCGGACCCTCCAGCAGCCGAGGTGCGGGAACCATTGCTCGCCTGAGCCGGCTCCCGCTCCGGCCGCCATTGCGGTTGGGAGTGGCCGCGCTCGCGGCAAGACCCGTGCGCGCCGTTATGAGCGGCGTGGCGGTGCTGATCGGAGTCGCCACCGTCGTGTTCGCGGTGGGCCTGACCCTGTCGCTGCACATGGTGGCATCGAGCCTTAGCCGTGATCAGCAGGTCCAGGTCGACGTTCAGACTGCCCCTGACCGCTCGGGTCCGCCCCTCTCGGCTCTCATCAGCACGACACCCGGCACGTCCCGGTTCGTCGCCGAAGGGCGAGGCCAGGCCACTGTTCCGGGGATCCCTTCTCCGATTCCGTATTACGGCTACGACGGAAGCTCCGCATGGATCGGATACGCGATGATCTCGGGTCGATGGTTTGACGCGCCGGGTGAGGTCGTGGCGCCGTCGCACCTTCTGGACGTGACCGGCCTGAAGATCGGCCAGAGCTTCACGGCGACGTTTGGCGGCGAGTCTGAGCAGCTCACCCTGGTTGGCGAGATCTTCGACCAGACGAACGACGACCTCTTGCTGCGCGGGAGCTGGTCGGACGTCTCGCGACTGGATCCTACGGCCACGATCGATGAGTACGAAATCCAGCTACGTCCGGGAACCGACGCCAGGGCCTACGCATCCACTCTCCAAAGTGCCGGCGGTCCTTCGGTCAGCGCACGCCCCGTCTCGAGCTTCTCGGCGGAGGCCGCATTCTTACTTATCGAAGGCGTGCTCAGCGGGCTGGCGCTTGTCCTCGCTGGAATCGCAGCTGCAGGTGTGTTCAACACCGTCGTCCTGGGCACACGCGAACGCCGGCGCGAGATCGCCATCCTCAAAGCGATCGGCATGGATCCGTCGCAAGTCGTGTTGATGGTGGTGTCATCGGTCGCCGCGATCGGTTTCGTCGCGGCGGTGGTAGCCGTTCCGCTCGGGCTTGTAATGCACCATCAGATCCTGACCTCGATGGCGGAAATCGCGACCAACACGCGCGTGCCTGCGAGTTTCTACTCAGTCCTCGGGCCAACCCAGCTCGCAGGACTCACGATCGCAGGCGTAGCCATCGCCACCGCCGGCGCGTGGCTGCCCGCACAGTGGGCCGCAGCTGAGCGTGTGAGCGCACCGCTCCAAGCCGAATGATTCGCCCTCGCGCGATGCATTCGAACCCGACAGCTTCATTTCCGCACGAACGTGCGGTCAGTGTGCGCCTGGCGTGCGGCCAGCTTTCGGCGGCCACAGCGAATTTGAGTACGAACCTGGCCGCTCAGCCTCCGATTGATAACAAATCGCCCGCATCATTTGTTATCAAGTCCGGACCAGACGGCCGCAACCGCTGTCTTGAAGCTGCCGAACCGTCGGCGGATCGTCTTGTCCGACGGGCGCATCCCGGCCGCGGTCCAGCTGTCTGCGGTCGGAGCCTGACCGCGGTCAGCGAGGAACTTGCGAAGCGCCGCAACGGCTAGGTCGATCCTGGCTTCAGCCACGTCCGAGATCGGAACGGCCTCTCCGTCGAATACGCCGGGTGGGTTCGTATTGTGGGAACTTAGGTCCACCATCTGTCTCATCGGCCTGGTCGCGGCATACAGATCCCGGGGGCTACAACCCATGTGCATTGAGGGCTGCCGAGCCATTCGCGCTGCTGGCGATTTTCAGGCGCCCAGGCCGAAAGATTGAGGGTCTCTGACATTGAAAGACGTCCTGCCGTACCTGCAGAACGCCGGCGCGATCGCCTTCGTCCTCCTCGGCGTCGCCACCGCGGTGGGCTGGGCAAGACGCAAGGATCGCTCGCTAGGATTCCTCGCCCTGGCGATTGTGCTGTTGTCGCTGGTTTCGGCGCTCGGTCGCATTCCTCCCGCCTATGCGCCTCCCCTTCTCCCGCAGATCAGCCTGCTTGCATTCATCGGTTCCGGCTACGCACTGCTGCGCTTTCGTGGTTCTTTGATCCCACTGCCGCGGATCTGGCACGCGGTAGCCGTCGTCGCGCTCGTGGTTGCAACCGCTGGCTTCCTGGGGGCGCAGGCCCTGGTCGCCGTCAACGCGGCTCCGCTGAGACTTGAGACCGCGGCCGTCATCGTGCTCCTTGTCGCCTGGACGGCGACGATCATCGAGCCGATCGTCCGCTTCTGGCTCGTCGCTCGACACCTGCCCGCAGTCCAGGCGTGGCGTCTGCGATCGCTGAGCTTCGGCTTCGGCGGACTGGTTGCCATCCTGCTGTTTGCCGTCGGCGCCAGCGCCTTCGCCTCCAATCCGATCGAGCGGATCCTGATCCAGCTTGCCGCCCTTCTCATCGTCCCGCTCCTCTATGTCAGCTTTTCGCCGCCGTCCTGGCTTCGCCGGCAGTGGCGCTCCTCCGAAGAGGAAGGTCTTCGGGTGTTCATGCAAGACCAGCTGCTGGGCGAGGATCCGGTCGCGCTGGCGGATCGAGCTCTCGAATGGGCCTTGCGCCTGGTCGGCGGGGCCGCCGCGGTTGCCTTCGACGGCAAAGGGGAGCGGTTGGCAGCGAGGGGCCTCGATCCACACCAGCTGAGCGACCTCGAAAAGCGCGTCCCTGAGCTGAGCGAGGGCATCACCCGGTTTGCGATCGGTGGCGTGGACCGGACGCTATTTGTGCTTCCGATTGCGGCTGCAGGCCCGGAGGGACACCTCGTGGTGGTCGCGGGACCGTTCACTCCGACCTTTGGCGGCGACGAGTTGAGCCGCGTGCAGCAGTTCATGACCGCGGTCGCCACAGCGGTGGACAGAGCGCGACTGCTCGAGCGACTCAAAGAGACCAACGCAGAGCTGCTGGATGCCAACCGCCACAAGACCGTATTCCTGGCCAACATGAGCCACGAGCTGCGAACACCGCTGAATGCGATCCTGGGCTTCTCCGAGCTGCTCATCGATTCCACGGACGGCCACTTTCCCGACGAGACCCGGAAGAGATTCCTGGAACAGATCCACTCGAGCGGCAAGCACCTGCTCGGGCTCATCAACGACATCCTCGACCTCTCGAAGATCGAAGCCGGCCAGATGGAGCTGCGCCTCCAGATGGTTTCAGTCGCCGATGTCGTCGGCCAGGTGGCAAGCACCGTGGAACCTCTGGCCAAGGAGAAGCAGATCCACCTCGAGTTCGAGGCCGCGAGCGCCGGTCAGATCCTTGCCGATGAAGGCAAGCTGCGGCAGATGATCCTGAACCTGGTCTCCAATGCGATCAAATTCACTTCTGAGAGTGGAAGGGTGGCGATCAAGGCCGTGCGAGTCGTCGATCGCATGGAGATCTCCGTGTCCGATACCGGGGTTGGGATTGCAGAGGAAGACCTTCAGCGCCTGTTCAAAGAGTTCCAGCAGGTCGACTCGGGCGTCAACCGCAGGCAGCAGGGCACCGGGCTAGGGCTGGCGCTGACCCGGAGCTTCGCCATCCTTCATGGTGGCGACGTCCGCGTGCAGAGTGAGCCCGGCAAGGGGAGCCTGTTCACAATCGACCTTCCCGTTGAAGCGCGCAGTCCCGATCGCGCCTCCACGGCAACCAGCGGCAAGGTCGTAAATGCGTCCGGCGATGTCTCGCGACCGCTGGTCATCGTCGTCGAGGATGACCCTGTCGCAGCTGAGTTGCTCACGCGCCAGATCGAGCGCGCCGGGTTCCGCACGGAAGTCGCTCGCACCGGCGCGGAGGTGGTGGCGATGGCGAAAGAGCAAAAGCCCGCGGCCATCACTCTGGACATCCTGCTTCCGGACGTAGATGGGTGGGAGGTCCTGACGCGCCTCAAGCAGGACGGGATGACAAGCGACATCCCGGTCCTCGTCGTGAGCGTCGTTGACAATCCCGAGCTGGGGACAGCTTTGGGCGCGCTCGACTACTTTGTCAAGCCCGTCGACGCCAAGGACCTCGTCAGCCGATTGAGCAACTTCAACTTCAAACAGAGGGCCGGTGGTCGGCAGGTCTGCGTTCTGGTCGTCGATGACGAAGCCGCCAACCGCGAGTGGCTGAAGCATGTGCTGGAGCCGGCAGGCTTCAAGGTCACACTCGCAACCGGCGGGCAAGAGGCCATCGACCTGGCCAGGTCGCGCATTCCCGATGTCGTGATGCTCGATCTCCTGATGCCAGAGGTCAACGGCTTCGAGGTGGTCAAGGCCCTGAGTGGGCACGAAGCGACCAGGTCGATCCCGATCATGGTCCTCACCGCCAAGCACCTGACCAATGCCGATTTCGGCAAGCTCGATGGCCACGTGGCCGCCATCCTCAGGCGTGGATCTACCGGTGCCGTCGATTTGGTTGGCCAGTTGCAGGTGGTCCTGAACAAGCCGCCGGTCGAAGCATGAGCGAGTCCTCACTCATCCTTGTCGTTGACGACAACGACGCCGGCCTGTTGCTCACCTGCGCGGTGCTTCAGCTCGATGGCTTTCAAGTCGATTCCGCGAGCTCATCCAAAGAGGTTCTGGAGCGCTTGCACGCTCGCCGGCCGGACCTGATCCTGATGGACGTGCAGATGCCGGGACAGGATGGCCTCTCACTCACCCGCCAGCTCAAAGCGGACCCCGCAACGGTCACCATCCCCATCGTGGCACTGACGGCCCATGCGATGTCCGGCGACCGGGAGCTGGCGCTCGCCGCCGGTTGCAGCGGATACATCTCCAAGCCGATCGACACCAGGACCTTCGGCGACCAGGTCCGGGCATTCGTGATTCCAGCCGATCGCCAGTAGCCTGGCAACCGGCGATGCGTCATAGGCACGTTGAGAATGGGGCCGGTAGAATCACCTCGCGATTGCCCTCTGGTCATTCGTAAGGGATGAAGTCCTAGGCGTCATCCTCGGAGGGCGGTCGCACGCTCACCTCAGGAGACCTGGTCGGTTTCCTCACCCACCTGGTCATCTCCGTCTCCGATGAGGGGATCCTCGTCGCTCGCGGAGTAACGATCGCGAACCTCGGCTCCGTCGGCATCCGAGTCGCCCAAGCCTTCCTCCGAATCGGTCTCCACCACCTCTCCGGCTTGCCTGTCCTCAGCGACCAGCTGCGCATAGGCCCGCTCGGCCTCGTCCCACGTCGGATACTCCCAGAACTCGGTTCCGACCGGCACCTCGGCGCCCTCCGTTTCGTCGAGACCGTGCTGGAAGACGTATCCGAGTCCGTTGACGGGATCCTGGATCAGCGAGATGAAGCGTTCGCCGGTCAGCTCGGCTCGTTGCGCCGCCTGGCCGTCGTTCTCCAGATCGAACAGGCGGCTGATGATCTGCTCTTCGCTTCTGTCTTCCATACCGACCTCATTCTGCCGCACCCGATCCCCCTGGCGAACACCTGACCCGCAAGGCGCGCCAGACTTAGCCACGTGTTTGCGAGCTCCAACTATCCGCCCGACCAGGCGGCCGCCGAACGGTTTGTCGCCGAGATGCGGCATGGGACGCTGATCGCTTGCACCGCCGAAGGTTATCCGCAGGTCAGCATCCTCCCGTTCGTGAAGACGGACGACGTCATCGAGCTCCACTGCGTCCAGGCCGATCCGACTTTCGACGCGGTCCGGGCCAACCCACGCGTGACCTTTTTTGTCTCCGACTTTCTCGCCTGGTCGCCCCATAACTGGGTCAGCGATCAGGACGCCGGCCGCGCCACCCTCCACTTCCGCGCGGTTGCCTTCGAGTGCGACGTGATACGAGTTTCGACCGATCCGAGTGACGTGGCCGGCGCCCTGAGCCGGCTGCTGGCCAGGTACGAGCCAGGTGCCTCTTATGAACCCGTGAAGATGGGCGAGTTCTATGGACCGCGCCTGCAGCGCCTGGCCACCATGAGGCTGGGGATCGTCCGCCGCCACATCAAGTTCAAGACCGGCCCGGCGGGCACGGCAGAGACGAAGCGGCGCGTGGCCGCCAAGCTGCGCGAGCGCGGCCAGCCCGGCGACCTTCGAGCCGCCGCCGTGATCGAGTCATACCTGCCTGAGCAACCGCGGTAGCTCATAAGAGACGCCGGCCGTCGGCAGAGACCTCGATCAGACGGGCCAGCCGCTTCGACCGGGTTTCATCGCGTTTGGCGTTCATGACCCAGTAGATCGCGGTTTGCCGGTAGGACGGCGGCTGCTTGCCGAAGAATTCCCACGCCTTCTTTCGGGCCCGGAACTTCGACTCGCGTTCCGCGTCGAGCGCCGCCAGGTGCCGGTTCTCGTACGAGTACACGCTCGAGCGTGCGTCCTCCCGGCGCCCGAACGCCGCCAGGCCGGCCGGCGCCATGAGCCCCCGGGCCGTGAGCTCCTCCACCTTCTTGATGTTGACCGCGCTCCAGTTGCTCTTTGCTTTTCGTGGCGTGAACCGCTGGACTCGGCTGGTCTCGTCGATCCCGCGCGCGACGCTGTCGATCCAGCCGAAGCACAGCGCCTGGTCGACAGCGTCCGACCACGTCATGCTCGGCTTGCCGGAGGCCTTCGTGTGAAACACCACGCCGATCTCGGTCGCGGTCTCGTGGTTTGCGGAGAGCCAGGCGCGAAACTCGGCCGGTGTTTCGAAAAACCGGGTCTCCATGGCACCAAGCCTACTGGCGAGGTGCTGTGGGATGCTTCTACCCCTACATGGCCCCCATCGTCGAGGTCGACCGGCTCTCCAAGCACTTCGGCCACGTGCGCGCGGTGGATGAGATCTCGTTCAGCGTCGCCGAAGGCGAGGTCTTCGGGTTCCTGGGCCCCAACGGCGCGGGCAAGACGACCACCATCCGCATCCTCCTGGGCCTCCTGCATGCAGACGGAGGCACCGCCAGGATCGGCGGCCACGACTGCTGGACGGATCACGCGAACGCGGCGCGGCAGTTCGGGTCCACCCTGGAGCAGCCGGCCCTCTACGGCTTCCTCTCCGGCCGCGACAACCTTCGCCAGTTCGCCCGCATCCTGGGCCGGGTTGATGAGGCCCACATCAGCGAGCTGCTCGACCTCGTCGGGATGACCGAGCGGGCCGACGACCAGGTGAAGCGCTACTCGATGGGCATGCGGCAGCGCGTCGCGCTGGCCCAGGGCATGCTCGGCAAACCGCGCCTGCTGATCCTCGATGAGCCGACCAATGGCCTCGACCCCAACGGGATCCACGGACTCCGCGTGCTCCTGCGCAAGCTCGCCACCGAGCAGGGGATGACGATCTTCTTCTCGAGCCACCTTCTCTCCGAGGTCGAAGAGCTGTGCGATCGCGTCGTGGTGCTGCATCGAGGCGAGGTCAAGGCGGCTGGGCCGCTGGACGAGCTCATGACGACCAAGGGATTCAAGTACCGCATCGACGTGTCCGACGTCGACAAGGCAATGGCTGTCCTGCGCTCCATCGACGGCCTGACCGCGGAGTCTGGAACCATCAAGGACTCGATCACGGTCACCGCTCCGACCGACCAGGCGCGGATCATCAACCGCGCGCTCGTGACGGCAGGCGTCGACGTCGACCAGCTCGTGCACACGCAGAAGGGCCTGGAGGACGTGTACATGGAGCTCACGGGCGCGACTCCCGGCAGCACTCTGAGCTCGCCGCCACCGCCACCTCCACCTCAGGCCACGGCGGCGCCCAGGAGTTGACGATGTTCATCAGCCTCGTGCGCAACGAGCTCGAGAAGACCTGGCGCAGCCGCTGGATCGTGTTCGCGGTGGTGGGCGGGATATTCATCCTGATTGCCGGCGGCCTGTACACCTACTACGTGTTCAGCCAGCATCGGTGGAGCCCGCCGCCGGCGGTCACCTGGCAAGCCACGCTGCACCGCGATATCGCCGCCAATCGGCAGACCGTCGCCCAGCTGCAAGCGATCAAGCAGAGCAGCACTGGCGGCGGCTTTCGCGGCGGCTTCGACATCGACCAGGGCATCGCGCGCGCCCAGCAGGGGATCGCCGACGACCAATACCTGCTCGACAACAACATCGCCCCGCTGCAGTCCTTTTCGCTCACCCTCGCCGCTTTGTTCGGGCTCGGCGGCATCTTCATGTTCCTGCTGATCCGCATCTTCGGGTGGCTGGCCTCGGAGCAGATTGCGGGTGAGCGCTCCGACCGTACGATCGCCATCCTGCTGAGCCGGCCGATGAGCCGCGACCAGCTTCTCCTGGCGAAAGCGCTCGCATCGTTTCTGATCAGCCTGGCCGTCGTGCTGGTGACGTTCCTGATCATCTACGCGATGCTCGCGTTCATCCTTGGCTCGATCGGGCCGGTGACCGGGCAGGTCGCGATCGCGATCGACGGGAGCAAGCCGCTCGGCGCAGGCAACCTGGTCGTCATGGACATCCCTGTGTTCGTCCTCATGTGTTTGGGCGCGGCGATGCTCGGAGTGCTGTGCGTGCAGGCCATGAGCCTCCTTGTCTCCGCGGTCACCGGCCGATGGGCGGCAATCGGGATCACACTGGCGGTGCTCTTCGGGGCGCCGCTCGTGAGCGCCATCGTGACTGGCATCATCACACTGATCAGCGGCGGCTCTGAAAACACTCACTTCCTCAACTACCTCTTCTTCAACGTGCTGACCCCCGTGTCATCGATCGCCCCTGTCTTCGGCAACGGGCCCGCCGCCGCTGGAACCGGCATGAACGAGTTCGCCGCACAGCTCGCCACCCTGGCCGCCTGGACGATCGCCTTCTTCGCGGCCGCGTGGCTGGTGTTCCACCGCAAGCAGGAAACCGGCTGACACCTGGACGCGCCGGCCGCAGGCCCCATCTGCGCCGGCCGCAGGCCCTATCTGTTTGACAACGCAACCATCCGGTGCTTATATCGCTTTCAGGCCCGCTTCGAGTCGGTCGGCGGACAAGCGTTAACTGGGGAGGGCAGGCAGATGCTTCCAGCCGCTTTCGACTATCGCGCTCCGACGACCCTGGCCGAAGCCCTCGGCGTCCTCGAAGAGCGGGGCGACGACGCCAAGGTCATGGCCGGCGGCCAAAGCCTGATCCCGCTCTTGAAGCTCAGGTTCGCCCAGCCGGGGCTGGTGCTGGACATCGGGCGCCTGCCGGACATGAACCGGGTTGCCCGGCAAGACGGCCACGTGACCATCGGCGCGCTTGTCCGACACGTTGACATCGAGCACGACCGCGAGCTGGCGAAGACGTTCCCGATCATGGCGGAGGCCGTGCACTGGATCGCCGACCCCCTGGTGCGCAACCGCGGCACTGTCGTCGGGTCTGTGTGCCACGCGGATCCGGCCGGCGACTGGGGCTCCGTCCTGCTCGCGCTCGGCGCCGAGCTGGTGGCCCATTCGGGCTCAAGCGAGCGCGTCATACCGGTCGCAGGTTTTTTCCAGGACCCGTACACGACCACCCTGAAGGCGAATGAGATCGTGACCGAGATCCGGATCCCGGCTCCTTCCGGCCCTGCCGGAGGCGCTTACAACAAGCTCGAGCGCAAGGTGGGGGATTTCGCCACGGTCGCAGTCGCGGTCCAGGTGGAGTTGAGCGGCCGCAAGGTGACCAGGGCAGGGATCGGGCTGACGTCGGTCGGGCCGACCAACATCGAGGCGACCGCGGCCGAGAAGGCGCTCGTTGGACATGAGCTCACGGAAGAGGTCATCCGAGAGGTGGCTCGACTCGCGGCGGACGCAGCCGAACCCAAAGATGACATCCGCGGGACCGCTGCATATAAGAAGGACGTAGTTCGGGTCTTCGTGCAGCGCGGCCTGCATACGGCACTCGCTCGCGCTCAGGGGGTGAAGTCATGAAGGTGACCATGCGAGTCAACGGCGCCGAAAAAACCGGCGACGTGGAACCGCGCGTCCTCCTGGTCGACTTCTTGAGGGTCAACCTCGCCCTCACCGGGACACATGTCGGCTGCGACACCACGAGCTGCGGCGCGTGCACGGTGCTGCTCGACGGACAACCCGTCAAGTCGTGCACGCAGCTGGCCGTGCAGGTCGACGGCCACGACATCACAACCGTCGAAGGCCTGATTCAGGGCGGCGCGCTCTCTCCGGTCCAGGTCGGCTTCCACGAGGAGCACGGCCTGCAGTGCGGCTTCTGCACTCCAGGCATGATGCTCGTCGGCACCGCACTGCTCGAGAGCAATCCCGATCCCACCGAGGAGCAGATCCGCTGGGCGATCAGCGGCAACATCTGCCGCTGCACCGGCTACATGAACATCGTCAAGGCCATCAGGCACGCGGCCCAGCTCCAGCAGGCGACCGCCAAGGCCGGATCGCATGCGGCCGCCGTCCCCGCCGGAGGTGGCGAATGAGCAGCACGATGCACATGCACGGCGGAATCGGCGAATCGATCAAGCGCAAGGAGGACGGTCGCTTCCTGCGAGGGAAGGGCAACTACGTCGACGACTTCGTCCTCCCCGGCATGCTCCACATGTCGATCCTGCGCAGCCCACACGCGCACGCGCGCATCAAGTCCATCGACACCAGCGCCGCCGGCGCCAAGCCGGGGGTGATCGCAGTGGTCACGGGCGAGCTCATGGCGCAGCACAAGCTGGCCTGGATGCCGACGCTCAGCGGCGACACCCAGGCGGTCCTGGCCACGGACAAGGTCCGATTCCAGGGCCAGGAGGTCGCCGCGGTCATCGCCGAGACGAAAGTCCAGGCGGAGGATGCCCGCGACGCGATCGTCGTCGACTACGACGTGCTGCCCGCCGTGACCAGCCCCGATGGGGCCAAGGCCGCCGGCGCTCCGTTGATCCGCGACGAGAAGGAAGGCCAGAAGGACAATCACATCTACCACTGGGAATCGGGTGACAAGGCCCGGACGCAGGCCGCATTCGCGAAGGCGGCCAAGGTGGTGAGGCTGCACACCTTCTACCCGCGCTGCCACCCCGCCCCGCTCGAGACCTGCGGCTGCATCGCCGACGTCAACCCGGCCACCGGCAAGGCCACCATCTACATGACGAGCCAGGCGCCGCATGCGATACGCACCGTTTTCGCACTGGTCACGGGGCTGCCCGAGCAGAACATCCGGATCATCTCGCCTGACATCGGCGGCGGCTTCGGCAACAAGGTCCCGGTGTACCCGGGCTACGTGGTCGCGACCGCGGCGAGCTTGCTGATAGGCCGGCCCGTGAAGTGGATCGAGGACCGGACCGAGAACCTCATCTCCACCGGGTTCGCCCGCGACTTTCACATGACGGGCGACCTCGCTCTCGACGAGAAAGGCAAGATGACAGCCCTCAGGGTCCATCTCGACAGCGACAACGGCGCCTTTTTCTCCGATGCGCAGCCGACCAAGTTCAAGGCTGGCCTTTTCCACATCGTCACCGGTTCCTACGACATCCCCACCGCCCACGTCACCGCGGACGGTTACTACACGAACAAGGCCCCGGGCGGTGTCGCGTACCGGTGTTCATTCCGGGTCACCGAGGCGAGCTACCTCATCGAACGGCTGGTTACGAACGCGGCGATCGAGCTCGGCCTCGACCAGGCCGAGTTCCGCATGAACAACTTCATCCAGCCCGAGCAGTTCCCCTACACGTCGGCGACCGGGTGGGTCTACGACAGCGGTGATTATCCGAAGGCGATGAACGTGGCCCTCGAGAAGCTGGGTTACGACGAGCTGCGCAAGGACGTCGAAGCCCGGCGGAAGAAAGGCGAGGTGACGGGCATTGGCATCGCCAGCTTCACCGAGGTGGTGGGTGCCGGCCATGGCGCGGAGTTCGACATCCTCGGCCTGAGGATGTTCGACAGCGCGGAGCTGCGCGTGCACCCGACCGGGAAGGCAATGCTGCGCATGGGAGTGAAATCGCAGGGCCAGGGCCATGAGACGACATTCGCCCAGATCGTCGCCGAAGAGCTGGGCATCCCAGCCTCCGACGTCGCCGTGGAGGAGGGCGACACGGATACGGCGCCGTACGGGCTCGGCACATACGCGTCGCGCAGCACGCCTGTGGCCGGCGCGGCCACGGCCATGGTCAGCCGCAAGCTTCGCGAGAAGGCACGCAAGCTGGCCGCCCATCTCCTGGAAGCGGCCGAGGAAGACCTCGAGTGGGAGCGCGGCAAGTTTTTCGTGAAGGGCTCGCCCGACCGCTCCAAGACCATCCAGGACATCGCCTTCGCCGCCTACACCAACCTGCCCGAGGGCATGGAAGCAGGGCTCGAAGGAGTCCATTACTACGACCCGCCGAACATGACCTATCCGTTCGGCACCTACGCTGTCGTCGTCGACATCGACAAAGGCACGGGCCAGGTCAAGGTCAAGCGGATGGTGGCGGTCGACGACTGCGGCGTCCGCATCAACCCGATGATCGTCGAGGGCCAGATCCACGGCGGCCTCACCGAAGGCTATGGAATCGCCTTCATGGAGCTCATCACCTTTGACAGCGACGGCAACTGCATCGGGTCCAACTTCATGGACTACCTGCTGCCCACCGCATGGGAGACGCCAAAGTTCGAGATGGGCGAGACCTCGACCCCCTCGCCGCACCACCCGCTGGGCGCCAAGGGGGTGGGCGAATCGGCGACGGTCGGCTCGCCCGCCGCGTACGTCAACGCGGTGATCGACGCGCTGTCGCCATACGGGATCACCAACATCGATATGCCGGTCACCTCGGACAAGGTCTGGGCGGCTCTACGATCAAAGGGAGTCACCGAATAAGGAGCCAGCCATAGGCGACGACGTTCTGGAGCTGCTTCGGGAGTACGCGGCCCACGGCACGCCATGCGTGCTGGCGACGGTCGTGCGCGTCGAGCCCCCGACCTCGGCCCGGCCCGGCGACAAGGCGGTCGTCACCGCCGACGGCCGCCTGCGCGGCTGGATCGGCGGCAGCTGCTCGGAGCCGGTGGTGCGACGCGAAGCGCTGCGTGCGCTGGCCGAAGGCACGCCCCAGCTCATTCACATCGTCGGCGGCGATGAGGTCAAGCAAGAAAGAAAGCACGGCGAGCTGATGATCGCGACGACATGTCCCAGCGGCGGGTCCCTCGACATCTTCGTCGAGCCGAGACTGCCGAAGGCGCTGCTCCTGGTGTTTGGAGAAAGCCCGGCAGCAGACACCATGATCCGGCTCGCGGAGCTGACCGGCTTTCGAACCCGCGCCGTGAGCCAGGCTGAGATCGGGTCGCTCGAGATCCCGCCGGGAGAGGGCTATGCGGTGGTCGCCACGATGGGCCACTACGACGAGGAAGCCCTGGAGGCTGCGCTGAGCCATCCCGACCTGGATGTGAGCCTCATCGCGAGCACGCGCCGCGCCTCGGCGGCGCGCCAGGCTTTATTTCAGCGGGGGCTCGACGAGCACACCATCGCACGCATCCACACGTCCCCTGGCAAAGTGCGCGGCACCACGCAGGAGGAGATCGCACTCCTCGCTCTGGCGGACATCGTCGCCGCGCGCCGAAAGCGCGGGACGCGCGCGGCTGCGGTGGAGCAGCCGGCTGTCATTTTCGCAACCGACCAGGTGTGCGGCATGACGGTCGACCCGCTGACCGCCACCAACAAGGCCGTGCATGAGGGTCGGACCTTCTGGTTCTGCTCGGCCGGATGCCAGGCCGAGTTCGAGAAAGAACCCCAGCGATATCTGAGAGCCATCGAAGCCTGACCGAGAATTCCGCACGTTTTGCGCAAGCCGAGCGCTTCGAGCGCGCTTGATACGCCCGTTTGGCGCAAGACGTGCGGTTTCTGATTGGAGACCTGCGACCAGCTGATCCACAGCCAGGCGGCCGGTGGCTAGACGTCGGCGCTGATCGGCTCCAGGCTGGAAAGCAGCTTCTTCAATAAGACGACCAGCGACTTCCTTTCCGACGCGCTCAGGCCGGACACGAGCTCGCGTTCCTTGATCGTGTCGGCGCTGACTGCCAGCTCCAGGACGTGGCGGCCGGAATCGGTCAGCTCGACGAGCACGCCGCGGCGATCCTCGGGGTGGCGGCTGCGTTTGACGTAGCCACGCTGCTCCAGCCGGTCGAGCCGGCTGGTGATGCCCGCGGACGAAAGCATCAGGCCCTTGAAAAGACGGGTGGGCGAGAGCTGCTGCTTGGGTCCGGCAAAACGCAGGGCGGCGAGCACGCCGACCTCGCCGCGGTTGAGCCCATACCGGCCGAATGCCTCCTCCTGGACGCGGGCCACGTGGAGAGCGACCCTCGAGAGCCGCGCCGTCACCTGGTATGGCTCCATGTCCTGGCGGGGCTCGAGGGCGGCGAAATTGTCGAGCAGCGCATCCGTCCAGTCCTTTTGGCCCATATCTCACAGCATACGGAATAGGTTCCGCGGGAGCGAGATTCTCCATACCATGTATCTCGCTACCGAGATATCATCGCCTCCGGCGACCGAGCTCGCCCTGCGCGAGTTCGACCATGTCTACTCATTCATCTACGCCCGGGTCGGCAATCGGGCCGACGCCGAAGACCTGACTCAGCAGGTCGCCGTCAAGGCTTTGCCACGCCTGCGCAGTGGGTACCCCGAACCCGCCGTGCGCGCCTACCTGTACATGACCGCGCGTTCGGTCATGGCGTCGTTCTGGTCAGGCCGCGCCCGCATGCCCGAGGCCGAGCTGGATGACGACATCTGGGTTCAGGGCCGCGGCGCCGAGCTGGCGCCTCGGCAGGCGGCTGCCGAATGGGTGGAGCGGACCTTGAGCGCCCTGCCGGCCAGTTACCGGCGCGTGCTCGAGCTGCGATTCCTTCGCGGCTATTCCTTGCACGAGACCGCGGACGAGATGGGCAAGACCGTCGGCGGAGTCAAGGTGATGCAGCTGCGCGCCCTCCGCGCCGCGGCTCGACTCGGCTAGCTGCTCGGCTCGTCGTTCTCCCCAATCACCTCGTGAGCCCGAAGCCGATCGAGGCTTTGCATCCGCGCCTGGGCCCGGGGTCCGAGCCGGTTGAGCACCGCCGTCACCATCGCCTCGACCACCGCGGTCGAGCCGACCAGTGAATCGAACGGCCCCACCGTCTCGACGCTGGTGACCAGCACCTGCCGGGCGAACGCCGATGCGGGAGAAAGCCACGGGTCGGTGAACAGCACCACGTTGCAGCCCTGAGTCGAGGCGATCCGCGCGCTCTCGATGGTATCGGCCTGGTACCGGCGGTAATCGAACACGACCAGAAGGTCGCCTTTACGCAGGTCGATGAGCTGCTGGGCCGGGGCGCTTCGCTCGGCATCGACCATGCCGATGCCAGGCCGAAGCAGATGGAGCTGGCCGGCCAGGTAGCGGGCCAGCTGAGCGCTCACCCTGCCGCCCAGCACGAGCACGCGCCGCCGCACATCGGCCAGCAGCTCGACCGCCTCCTCGAAGTCGTGGTGCGAAAGCTGGTCGACCGTCGCCTGCAAGTTGCGCCGCGACACCTCCAGGGCGTCGGTCAGCACCGAATCGGCGCCTCGCCCGGGCTTTTCTTCGCGGAACCGCTCCAGGGGCGATGACAGCCGGGCCTGCACCTCGTGGCGCAGCACCTCCTGGAACTCAGGGTAGCCCTTGAAGCCGAGCTTGGTGATGAATCGGGTCACGGTCGGCGGGCTCACCCCGGCCCGTTCGGCGAAGCGGGCCACGCTCTCCAGGCCGGCGATGGGATAGGAGGCCAGGAGCACACGGGCCAGCTTCCGCTCGGCCAGGCTCAAGCTCGCCAGTCGGTGCCTGACCAGCTCCCCGACCCGCGAGTCCGAGCCGGTGACGTTTGTTACATCTCGGTCCATTGAGGCCCTTTTGGAGACATCCTTGACAAGAATCCTATCGCCTGTTAGCTTCGCCGCAACGCATCAAGGGAGCGCTTGCGGCGTCGCGGCGCAATAGGGGAGAAAGCATGAGCGTTCAGGCCCAAGGCGACGCATGGCGCCTGGCAACACTGCCACCACCTTCAACTACGCACTAGTCGCAGTGGGCGTAGTTTTGATCTACTCAGGTGGCTACTGGTTCCTCTCCGCGAAGAATTGGTTCAAGGGTCCTAGGGTCCAAGGGACTGCGGACGAGCTTGCCAAGATCGAAGCCGAGCTCGCCGCCGCCGGCTAGCGGGCCCAAGATCGGGATCACGGTTCACCCCCGGCGGGGGCTCGAGTACTTCGCGCCCTACCGCCGGGCGGTGATAGCCGCGGGCGCCGAGCCCGTGGACCTGGTCCCTGGGACCAGAACGCTCCCGGACCTCGACGGGCTCCTCCTCCCAGGAGGCTGGGACGTAGACCCGTCCTTCTATGGAGAGCGGAGGGACGAGAACCTCGGTGAGACCGACCCCGAACTGGACGAGACCGAGCTGTCCCTGTTCCATCAGGCGCGAGAGCGTGGGCTGCCGGTGCTGGGCATCTGCCGCGGGCAGCAGGTGATCAACGTCGCGATGGGCGGCTCGCTGGTGCAGCATCTCGAGGGTCACGAGGTGCGCGCGCTGGGGCGCAGCCACCTTGCGCACACGATCGATGTCAATCCTTCGTCTGAGCTGGGGCGTGCGGCCGGTGAGGACAAGATCCGGGTCAACAGCCTGCACCACCAGGCGATCAAGGACCTGGCTGACGGGCTCCAGCAAACCGCCTCCGGCGAGGACGGGACGGTGGAAGGCGTGGAGTCGAACGATGGCCTGATCGTCGCCGTCCAGTGCCACCCCGAAGAGCTCGCCGCCGACATGCCGTGGGCGCGCCATCTGTTCGAGCGCTTCGTCGCACGGGCTCGCGGCCGCGACAAGAAAACCGCACGGTGACGGTTTGCTGACGAAGGAAGAGCTGACCGCCTCTGTCAAGAAGGGCGACATCGACACCGTCATCGTCGCCTTCACGGACATGCAGGGACGGCTCATGGGCAAGCGGGTGGATGGCGAGTACTTCATCGAGTCGTCCTCCAACGGCGAGCCGACCGAGGGCTGCAACTACCTGCTCACGGTCGATATGGAGATGGACCCCGTGCCCGGGTACGCGATGGCCAGCTGGGAGCGCGGCTACGGCGACTTCGACCTCGTGCCCGATTTCGATACGCTGCGCCGGATCCCCTGGCTCGAGGCCACCGCGCTCGTGCTCAGCGACGTCACGTGGCACGACCGCTCGCCGGTGAAAGCATCGCCACGCCAGGTCCTTCGCGCCCAGATCGAGCGCGCTCGCAAGCTCGGGTTCGAGCCGATGTTCGGCTCGGAGCTCGAGTTCTACCTGCTCAAGGAGACGTTCGCCGAAGCGCACGCGAAGGGCTACAACGACCTGACTCCGTCGGTGCCCTACAACCTCGACTACCACGTGCTCGCCACGAGCTACGACGAGCCGTTCATCCGGGCTGTGCGCAAGGGCATGAAAGCGGCTGGCATCCGTGTCGAGAGCTCGAAGGGCGAGGCGTGGCCTGGCCAGCAGGAGATCAACTTCCACTTCGCGGACGCGCTGCGGATGGCCGACAACCACGTGGTCTACAAGAACGGCATCAAGGAGATGGCCCACCAGCACGGGTGCTCGGTCACGTTCATGGCCAAGCCCGACCATACCTGGATCGGGAGCTCATGCCACGTGCATTCGAGCCTCTGGAAAGGCGGCCGCAACACGTTCGACGGAGAGTCGGAGACTTTTCGCCAGTACCTGGCCGGCCACATCGCGGGCGCGTCGGAGCTCGCGATCTTCCTCGCCCCGAACATCAACTCATACAAGCGCTACGCGGCGGGCACGTGGGCGCCGACCACCCTCGCCTGGGGGCACGACAACCGCACGTGCGGTTTTCGCATCGTCGGCCACGGCCAGCACCTGCGCACCGAGACACGCATCCCCGGCGCCGACGTCAACCCATACCTTGCGTTTGCCGCGTTGCTGGCCGCGGGCCTGCATGGAATCGAGCAGCGCCTGGAGCTGCCGCCCGCGTTCACAGGCAATGCTTATGAGTCGGACGTGCAGAGATTCCCCCACGCGCTGCGCGACGCCATCGCGGAGCTGGAGAAAGGAACGATGGCGCGCAGGGCGTTCGGCGACGAGGTCGTCGACCACTACCTCACGTACGCCCGCACCGAGCAGGCGCAGTTCGACAAGGTCGTCACCGGCTACGAGCGCGAGAGGCTGTTCGAGCGGGGATGACCGTGGCCGCCAAACCCCTGGAGGTCCTGAACCCGGCCACCGAGAAGGCGATCGCGAAGCTCGAGCGGGCGGGCGTCGAGGAGACCGACCGCGCGGTCGCGACGGCCCGAGCTGCATTTCCAGCGTGGCGCGCGGTCAAGCCGGCGGACCGCGCGCGGCTGCTGCGCCGCCTCGCCTCGAAAATCGAGGAACACGGCGAGGAGCTCGCCCGCCTCGAGACCGCCAACGTCGGCAAGCCGATCGGCGACTCGCGATGGGAGATGGGCATGGTCGGCGACGTCTTCCACTTCTACTCGGGCGCGGTCGAGAAGCATTACGGCGAAACGATCCCGGTGGCGGGCGGCGTGGACATGACGTTCCGCGAGCCGCTTGGCGTGGTCGGACTGATCGTGCCGTGGAACTTCCCGCTCATGCTGGCCGCCTGGAAGCTCGGGCCGGCGCTCGCATGCGGCAACACCGTGGTCCTCAAGCCCGCCGAGCTGACGCCGCTCACCGCCCTGCGCTTCGCCGAGCTCGCGCTCGAGGTGGGCCTGCCCGAAGGCGTGCTGAACGTGGTGGTCGGCCCGGGCTCGGTCGTGGGTGAGCGGTTGATCGCCCATCCCGACGTGGCCAAGATCGGCTTCACCGGCTCGACCGAGGTGGGCAGCCGGGTCATGGAGGGCGCGGCCGCAACCGTGAAGCGAGTCACGCTCGAGCTCGGCGGCAAGTCGGCCAACGTGATCTTCGCGGACGCGGACCTGGAGAAGGCGGCCGCGTCGGCGCCTTCGGCGGTGTTTGGGAATGCGGGCCAGGACTGCTGCGCGCGTTCGCGGATCTTCGTCGAGAGGTCGGTGTATGACCGCTTCCTCGAGCTGCTGGTCGAAGCGACCTCTCGATTCCGGGTCGGAAACCCCGAAGACGCGAATACCGAGATGGGCCCGCTGATCTCGGCCGATCACCGAGCCAAGGTTTCAGCGTTCGTCGAGGGCACACCCCTGTTTCGTGGCGCCGCTCCCGCCGGCCCGGGCTTCTGGTTCCCGCCCACACTCGTCGAAGCGTCGAACCGCGACCGCGTGGCGCGCGAGGAGGTGTTCGGCCCGGTGGCGGCGGTCATCCCGTTCGCGGACGAAGGGGAGGCGGTGCGCCTTGCCAACGACACGCCCTATGGACTGTCGGGGTCCGTGTGGACGCGCGACTCGGCAAGGGCGCTGCGCATGGCGCGCGCGATCGACACCGGCGTGCTGTCGGTGAACTCCAACAGCTCCGTGCGGGTCACGACACCTTTTGGCGGCGTCAAACAGTCAGGGTTCGGCCGCGAGCTCGGCATGCATGCGATGGACGGCTACTCGGAGGTGAAGAACGTGTTCATCTCCACGGAGGCTTGATGGGAAGGCTCGATGGCAAAGTCGCGGTGATCACCGGCGCGGCCGGAGGCATCGGCCGCGAGGCCGCCATCCTGTTCTCGGGCGAGGGCGCGCGAGTGTGCGTGGCCGACATGGGCGTCGAGGCGGGTGAGAAGGCCGCGGCCGAGTGCAGAGAAGCGTTCTTCTTCAAAGCCGACGTCAGCGATCCCAGTAGCGTCCAGGCCATGTACGCGGAGACCGAGAAGCGATACGGCCGCATCGATGTGCTCTACAACAACGCCGGCATCATGCCGGCGGACGACGACTCGATCCTCATCACCGAGCCGGACGCGTGGGACCGCGTGCAGGCCGTCAACGCGAAGGGTGTGTATCTGTGCTGCAAGTACGGAATCCCGCATCTGTTGAAAGCCGGTGGTGGTTCGGTCATCAACGTCGCCTCGTTCGTAGCCCTCATGGGCGCCGCGACTTCGCAGATCGCGTACACCGCTTCCAAGGGCGCGGTCCTGTCCATGAGCCGCGAGCTCGCTGTGCAGTTCGCACGGCAAGGGATCCGCGTGAACGCGCTGTGCCCGGGACCGGTCGAGACACCACTGTTGATGCGCTTGTTCTCGAAGACGCCGGGTGCATACGAGCGGAGGCGCGTGCATTTGCCGATGGGCCGCCTGGCCAAGGCGCGAGAGATCGCCAACGCCGCGCTGTTCCTGGCCGGCGACGAGTCGAGCTACGTCAATGGGGCGACGTTCCTGGTCGACGGGGGGCTCAGCGCCGCGTACGTGACCCCCGAGTAACCTCGTCGCCGTAACCCGGTTCTGTATCGGCATGCATGAATTCGAGACTGTTGGTTGCCGGCGCGATGGTCGCCTCCGTGCTTGTCGCCGGGTGCGGAAGTTCGAGCCCATCCACGCCCAGTCCCGTCGCCACCACGATTGCTGTGGCGACGAACGCCAAGTTGGGTCAGATCCTGGTCGACGGGAAGGGAATCACGGTCTACTTGTTCGTGAAAGACACGGGCGCCTCGTCAACCTGCTACACGAGTTGCGCGCAGGTCTGGCCCCCCGTTCTGACCAGCGGACCTCCGCAGGCCGGCACCGGCGCCACCGCCTCGCTGCTCGGGACGACGACACGCACGGACGGAAAAGTCGAGGTGACCTACGCGGGCCATCCTCTCTATTACTTCGTCTCGGACAAGCAGTCGGGTGATGCGACGGGGCAAGGCATCGACAATTTCGGCGGCTTGTGGTGGGTCCTTACTCCCTCCGGCGCGGCGAAGCACTGACGACGCCCGGTCTCCCGCTTGAACCAGGCCCGTAAGGGCATCGTTCGCGATGCCCTGGGCATCGGGATCGCGAGCGGCGCCTACGCCCTGTCATTCGGGGCGATCTCGACCACCGCCGGTCTGTCCCTGCTCCAGACGTGCGCGCTCTCGCTGTTGATGTTCACGGGCGCATCGCAGTTCGCGATCGTCGGAGTGATCGGAGCGGGCGGAAGCGTGTGGGTGGGTGCGGTTACAGCCGCGCTGCTGGGGCGCTTGGAGTGGCCGCGATCGCGGTGCTTTTGAGGGCGCCGTTCCTGGTCGTCGTGGCTTCCGGCGCGGCCACAGCCGCCCTCCTACGTCTGCTCTAAGGAATCGACACGACCGCTCTGGCGAGCGGTTGACTCGACGAAAGCGGCGAGGACGGCGGGCCAGCCGTTCGCGTATTCGTTGCGTCGGTCTATACCGCCCGCGCCGAGTCGCTCCCAGCCCGAATGCTCCACCTGAACTTGTGTGATCAATGGCTCTTTCGACGTGAATTGCACTGTGATTTCGGTCGGCATGGACCAGCGCCCGCGCCACGTGAACACGAGTCGGCGTGGTGGCTCCCAGGCGAGCACCTGCCCGATCGTGAACTCGTCGCCGTCCGCGTATCGCTCATAGAAGCGACCACCGACGAACGGCTCCATGAGCACCTCGTGCGAGCGGCCGGGCCCGAACGTGAAGCGCTGCATGGGCCACCACGCGGTCATCCGGGTGGTGAACAGCGAGAAGGCGTCCTCAGGGGTGCGCCGCACGATGACTTCCATGCGGATCGGCTCGACGAGCCCAACCTCGGATCGCACCTCGTCAGCCATCGGTCTCACCGGCAGAGCGATCCTCCGCGACGGCCGCGAATCGGCCCAGTGCATCCGCCCAGAAGAGGTCGAGAAATGCTCGCAGCCGAGCGAGACCGTTCGGATCTACCGAGTAGAGCCTCCGGTTCCGGTCCGCGCGGTCGACCACCAGACCGGCGTCCTTCAACACCTTCAGGTGCTGAGAGACGGCGGGCCGGCTGACCGGCAGGTCGCGGGCAATGTCGACCACCGCGAGGGGTCCAGTCCGCAGGCGGTCGAAGATCCGGCGACGGGTTCGATCGCCGAGGGCCTCGAGGATGGCGTCATCCGCAATCAGTAAGTCTTGACTTACGGTGCGTGATGACTTACGATCCACGACACGATCGTATCACCAAGACCGGAGGAGTGAACATGGCGGGACAGGGGAAAGCGATGCAAAAGTCACAGGACACGCCGAGCGTGGTCTGGTTCGAGGTCGTCGGCAAGGACGGCGCCAAGCTACGCAGCTTCTTCAGCAGCTTGTTCGGATGGCAGATCGCCGAAAGCGGCACGGGCATGGACTATGGCCTGGTCGCAGCCACCAACGGCGGCATCGGTGGCGGCATCGGGCGCAGCCAGGACGGTGGCGAGGGCTTCGTCACGGTTTACATAGAGGTCGACGATCCGGCCGCGTATCTCGCGAAAGCCGAGAAGCTGGGCGGGAGGACCGTGGTTCCGCCCACCGAGATCCCATCGGTCAATCTGACGTTCGCGTGCTTCACGGACCCGGAGGGCCACTTGATCGGCGTGTCGAAGGGGGTGGTTCAGTGATGGAAACGTCGCGGCCGCTGCCGCTCCCGAAAGCCGACTTCGAGGTGGAGACGCTGACCATGGTGGTCCTCTTCGAAGGACCGCGTGCATCGGAGTACCGGGGTGCGGAGCTCGAACGCCTGCTCCAGGAGCACCTCGAATTCACCGTCGGCTTGGTGGCGCAGGGCCACCTGTTGTCGGCGGGCGGTGTAGTCGATCAAGACCGGAGCTCGCAGCGACTGACCGGGATTGGCTTGAGCAGAAAGGCAGCGGACGAGGTACGCCGGCTGGTCGAGCAGGACCCCTCGGTGAGGGCGGGCCTCGAGGGAGTCAAGACGGTGACGTACACCTTCCCTAAGGGGACGCTGGCTTTTCCTTTGGCTCGACGGGAGCTGCCGTAGTCCGATACTTCAATCGCTATCAATCTGGTTCAACCAGACGCGTGGATCTTCGATCTCGATGGAACGCTGGTGGACACCGTCGAGACCCGGATCGTCGCGTGGCTGAGAACTTTCGAGGAACAGGGAATACCAGCCGATCGTGTGCTCGTCGCCGGCCTCATCGGATCAGATGGCCGGCGGCTGGCCCGGGTCGTAGCCGAAGCGGCCGGCCAGAGCCTGGACGCTGATCGACAAGAGGAGATCGATCGCCGCGCGGGCGACATTTACAGCGACCTGAACGTCAACCCCAAGCCACTTCCCGGCGCCCGCGAGCTCCTGCAGACGCTCGACACGAACCGACAACGGTGGGCGATCGCAACCTCGAGCCGGCGCCAACAGTTGGTGGCATCGGTGGACGCCTTGGCGCTCTCGAAGCGTCCGGTGATCATCGACGGCAACAACGTCGCGCATGCCAAGCCGGCTCCAGATCTGCTTCTCTTTGCCGCCCGCAAGCTGAGCGTCGAGCCGTCGCGCTGCTGCTACGTCGGCGACGCGGTTTGGGACATGCAAGCGGCCGTCGCAGCCGGTATGCAGGCGATCGGCGTGGTGAGTGGTTCCGCGACTGCCGGCGAGCTGGCAGGAGCGGGAGCTCTGTTCACGGTCAAGGATCTGACCGAGCTCCTCCCGTTCTCGCTGACACGACCAAATGTGCCCTAAACGCGCTATCGATGACCGGGGATGGGACCAACCATGCCCGAATGGCGCAATCTAGTCCTAGGGCCGTCTCGTCAGTCTGGTTAGCCTAGATGGTGGTGACTGTTCGCATCGAGGCCACCAGCGAGGCTACTCCTGAGCTGCGAGAGGCGCTGGCGGTGCTGCTGCCCCAGCTCAACCCGTCCCTTCCGATCCCGAGCCTCGAGCACCTGGCCGCGGTCATCGCCGACCCGGCAGTCACGCTCCTGGTCGCGCGCGATGGGCCGCAGATCGTGGGGATCGCGTCGGTGGTCGTCTATGTGACCCCGATCTGGCGCAAGGCGCGCATCGAGGATGTGGTGGTCGACTCAACCGCGCGCGGGCGTGGCGTGGGCGAAGCTCTGGTCAAAAAGTGCATAGAGGTGGCCCGCAATCGCGGGGCCGGCATCGTCGAGCTCCAGTCGGCGCGGTCGCGCGAGGCCGCCAACCGCCTCTACCCGCGACTGGGATTCGAGCTCCGCGACAGCAACGTCTACCGGCTGAATCTGCGCTAGCTGAGCAACTTCTCCAGCCGGGTCACGGTGTCGGACAAAGCGGCGAATGCCGCGTCCACCGGCTCCGTCGATGACATGTCCACGCCGGCCAGCCTCAATCCGTCCAGCGGGTACATCGACCCGCCGCTCTTGAGGAACGCTATGTAAGCCCCGGCGGCGCCTGGATCCCCGGCCGCAACGCTGTTCGCCAGGTGGTGCGCGCCGGCGATCCCGGTGGCGTACTGGTAGACATAGAAGTTGCTGTAGAGGTGCGTGTGGAATTGCGCCCACGTCGATCCGGCCCGGTCGCGATCGGGCCCGCTGATGTCGACCTCGTCGCCGTAAACCTCTGCCATGAGGTTGGCTGTCAGGTCGTTCAGGTAGGCGGCCGTGATCGGGCCGCCGCGTTCGACCCGCTCATGCAGCTCGAGCTCGAGCCTCGCCAGCGTGGGCATGATGAAGAAGTAGCGATAGAAATTTGCCATCGCCTCTTCGAGCACCGCGATCTGGAACTCTGGGTCGTTTTGGGTGTCGAGCAGGTATCGCCGTGTGAGCGCCTGGTGCATGTTCGATGCCACCTCGGCCTGAAAAAGGCCGTAGTTGGAGTAGACGAATGGCTGCGTCCCACGCGCGAAGTGCGAGTGCATCGAATGTCCGAGCTCATGGGCGAGCGTGCTCATCGCGAAGATGTCGTCGTTGTAGCTCATGAAGATGAACGGGAAAGTGTCCGGCACGCCGGTCGAGAAAGCGCCCATGCGCTTGCCCTTGTTCGGGTAGACGTCGACCCACCGCTGTTCGAGCGCGCCCCGGCGCAGGATCCGCACGTAATCCACTCCAAGTGGAGCGACACCTGCGGCCACCCATTCGACCGCCTGCTCGTAGGGCACGTGGAGTTGGAATGTCTGGAGCGGTGCTCGGGTGTCGTGGGGCTTCAGGACCTCGAGGCCCAATGCCGTGCGTCGCAGTCGCCAGTACCGATGCCACGTGCCGACGTTGGCCCGGAATGCCTGGATGATGTTGTGGAAGACCTCGAGCGGGATGAACGCCGGCTCGAGCGCCGCGTGCAGAGAGGACGCGTACCCCCGCGCGCGCGCGTAGAACACATCGCGCTTGATGCCGGCCGCCAGGCTGGTGGCCATCGTGTTCTGCAAAGCGAGGTGAGCGTCGGCATAGCTCTCGTATGCGGTGCGCCTGATGGACGGGTCGGGGCTCGTGAGCAGCGATCCGATGGTGCCCTGGGCCACCTCCTCCGCACCTTCCACGCCGACCGCGGGCGGGAACTTCATGTCCGCGTTCGCCAGCACACTGTGCGCCGAAACGGCGCTTGCGAGCGGGTCCGACACCTGCGTGAGGATCTCCTCGACCTCGGGCGATCGCACGTGGCTCTGCAATCTCTCGAGGCGGTCGAAATAGTGCCCGAGGTGGGCGAGCCGGGGGGACGTCGCGACCCACTCGCGCAACTTCGGAAAGCCGATGGCGATCATCTCGGGCAGCGCGAACGACATCGCGGCACCCAGGTGGGCGGCGGCCGTTCGCGTGCGATCGGTGCGTGCGACGGCAACCTGGTTCGTGACGTCAACCGAGTACGACATGGTGCTGTACACGGTCAGCTTGCCGAAAAGGCGCTGCAGCCTCTCGGTCGCGTCGAACCAGTCCGCGAGCGTATCGGGCGAGTCGCCGAGATGACCCTTGAACTCGGTCAGGTCCGGCAAGCGGGTCAGGACGGTCTCGAGCGTGGAATCCCACGCGGCCTCGTCGGCAAAGACGCTGGACGCGTCCCAGGTGAAGCGCGCATCCACCTCAGCCCGGGTGGGGAGCGTCCTGGCCACGGCCGCTAACACTACTAGTAGTCATAGGATTGGGTCCATGCCCCGAGCGCGAGCCAATGGGATCGACATCGAATACGAGGAATTCGGCGATCCGAACGCCGCGCCCCTGCTCCTCGTGACCGGCCTGGGCGTCCAGATGATCAGCTGGGACGAGGCGTTCTGCGCGCAGCTTGCGGCCAGTGGTTTCCACGTCATGCGATTCGACAATCGCGACGCCGGACTCTCGACCAAGTTCGAGGAGGCAGGCCCACCGGACCTGGTCGCCGCGGTGGCCGGCAACCCAAGGCCGGCCTATCGGCTGGAAGACATGGCCGACGACGCGATAGGCGTGCTCGATGCGCTGGGCATCCCGGCCGCCCACATCCTGGGCGCGTCGATGGGCGGTTACATCGGCCAGTTGATCGCGCTCAACCATCACACCCGGGTGCTTTCGCTGACCTTGATCATGTCGGGCCCGAGTGGCAAGGACACGGTCCCCCCATCGCCCTCAGCCGCGGGCGTGTTCATGACCGTGCCGGGCCCGACCCGAGATGAACGGATCGCTCAAGCCATCCGCAACCGGCGCATCTTTACGGGCGCCGGCAATCCGTTCGATGAGGAGTACGAGCGCCACCGCGCGGAGCGCGCCTACGACCGATCGTATTACCCGGTCGGACTGGGCCGGCAACTGGTCGCGAGCATTGCCGCGCCGAGCAGGCTCGAGCGGCTGCCGAAAGTGGCAGTGCCGACGCTCGTGATCCACGGCCTCGACGATCCACTGCTGCCGGTCGAGAATGGGCGCCGGGTCGCGGCCGCGATTCCCGGCGCGCGCCTGCTCGAGCTCGAGGGGATGGGCCACAACGTGCCTGTGCGGTACTGGCGGAAGATCACGGACGCGGTCGTCGAGACAGCCCATAGGGCGAACGTCCCGAAGCCTCACGCCTGATGGTCCCGCTTACCGGGACCCTGGACGGCATCAGTCCGGCGCTGGCGGTCCTCGCCGGCCTCGTCTCCTTCGTGTCGCCATGCGTGCTGCCGCTCGTGCCGGCGTATCTGGCCTATCTTGGCGCGCAGGCGGGACAGCCGGTGGCTCTGGCGTCGGTCGGCGCCGGCGGTGTCGCCACCCGTGATTCCGCGCGTTTGGCGCCAACGGGGCTCTATCCAGCACCAAATTCCGCACCTTTGGCGCCAGCGGTGCGTTTTGGCTCACCATCATTCCCGCTGGCGACCGCCGGCATAGGCTTTGTCGCTGGGCTGTCGCTGATCTTCATCCTCTTCTTTTATGTGTTCTCGTTCGCCGTCCAGCCCATCCGCGCTTACGTTCCGGTGGTGGCGGGCGTGCTGGTCATCGGATTTGCGCTGCACGTGGCCGGTTTGATCCGCCTCCCGTTTCTGGATCGCGAGTACCGGGTGATGGATAGAGCGCCGTCGAGAGGCGGCGTGGCCGGTGGATTCGTCCTGGGCATGGGGTTCGCGAGCGGGTGGACCCCGTGCATAGGTGTCACGTTGGGCGCGATGCTGAGCTCCGCGGTCACAACGGGAACCACGAGCCAGGGGCTGATCCTGATGGTCGCCTACTGCCTGGGACTCGGGCTTCCATTTGTGGCGCTGGCGTTCGCGCTGGAACGAGCCCGGCCGTTGATTCGAGTCATCAACAGCCATCGCCGGGCAATCGACCTCGTTTCGGCTGGGGTCCTGTTCGTGATGGGACTGCTGCTGCTGACCAACAAGCTGACGATCCTGGCGGCCGGCATCACGCAGCTGGTGCCGTCGTGGCCGTCGGGGAGCCTCTGAGTCCCCTCTCCCCGCAGGGGAGAGGGTTACCGTCGGGGAGCCTGAGAGTCCCCTCTCCCCGCAGGGGAGAGGGTTAGGGAGAGGGGCGTGGAGAACGTCAGACCTTAAAGCCCGAAGTAGCCGCGGCGGCTGAAGATCATCGGTGAGACGCCTCCGCGGTTGGCGCCCTCGACGACATTGCCGATCAGGATCCAGTGGTCGCCGGCCTCGATGGTGTCGCGCAGCGTGCACACCGCATACGCGGCGCAGTCGTCTTCGAGGATCGGGCCGCCGTGGGCTGACTTCGGTTGGCGCCACGCGATCCCGTCGAACTTGTCTGAAAGCTTGGTGGCCATCCGCCGGGCCAGCTGCTCGCGCCCGGCGGCAAGGATGTTGGCGGTGAACCCGCCGGCATGCTGGACGGCCGGGAGCGTGTTCGACGTCTTGTCGACGCAGGCCAGCGCCAGGGGTGGGTCGAGGGAAACGGCGCAGAAGGCGCTGACCGTCAGGCCGCGGGGCAGCGAGTCCTGGCCGAAGGCGGTAAGCACGACGACCCCGCTCGGGAACGTGGCCATGGTCTCGCGGAATCTCTGGGGGTCGATCATTACGGAGCGATCATCGGGCAACTGCTCAGCGGAGCGAGTCCAGCCATGCCTTGCGAGCCCGTGCGATCTCCTTTTCGAGCCGGTTCTCCTCGCTGCCCAGCCGCAAGGCGTGCTGGGTATCGCGAGCGTCGACCGCGTGCTGCATCACAAACCTGACCGATGCCAGCTTCTCCCGCAGCGCCGTGATATGTGCCGGTTCAGGGGGCTCGGCTTGGCGAACCGCCGCCTCCGGTGGCCGGCGTTGCGTGTCGGCCCTGCCCGTGGCCGGAGTCTTGAGCTCGCGTTCCACCTCCCAGATCACGCGGCTCTTCGTGGCCCCCAGGTCTTTGAGCACCAGCGCGGCAATGCCCTCTCCTTCTATCGCCAGGCCCATCAGAACGTGGCCGCTCTCGACGATTGGCCAACCCATCCGCCGGCTTTCCTCGAAAGCAATCTCGAACACGCGCTTGACCCGGGTCGTCGGGATTGGCTGCGGGAGGCCGGAACGCTTGGCGCCGCGAAGAGCCCTCTCGATCATGGTGCGCACCGTTTCGGCGTCGATGGCAAGCTTCGAAAGGGCGCGGTAGGCCGAACCCGATCCGATACGAAGGAGCCCCAGGAGGATGTGTTCTGTGCCGATATAACCCCGCTGCGAAATCTCGGCCTCTTTCTGGGCGGCCACCAACGCCTGTTTAGCGTCGTCGCTGAAGCGTTCGAACGGGTACTTGTCGATGGCGCTCAACTTAACGCCGGTCGCGTCCGAAACAGGCGCCGGCCTTGACAACGAACGCTTGTTTGTAGGCCCGAAAGCGATCAAACTGGACGGTGTGGGGGACGCTCTCGATCTCTTCGCACCGGCGACGCGGGCCTGGTTTCGCGCTGCCTTCGCGGAGCCCACGCAGGTCCAGGAGCGTGGGTGGCGCGAGGTGGCAGCGGGCCGGCACGTGCTCATGGCCGCCCCCACCGGCAGCGGCAAGACCCTGGCCGCCTTCCTCTGGTGCCTCGATCGGCTGGCCTGTGAGCCGATGCCCGCGGAGGCCGAGCGCTGTCGCGTCCTTTACGTATCGCCGCTGAAGGCTCTCGCCCACGACGTCGACCGCAACCTCCGCTCGCCGCTGGTGGGGATTCGCCACCAGATCGAGACGGCCGGGGGCGTCGCCCCAGACATCACGGCCGCCATCCGCAGCGGCGACACACCGACGGAAGTGCGCCGCTCGATGGAGCGCCACCCGCCCGACATCCTCATCACGACCCCTGAGTCGCTCTACTTGATCCTCACCAGCGCGGCGCGAAAGATCCTCGCTTCGGTGCGATGGCTCATCGTTGATGAGATCCATTCGGTCGCCGCCACCAAGCGCGGCTCGCACTTGGCGCTGAGCCTCGAGCGGTTGTCCGCGCTCACGAAAGTCGAGCCGCAGCGGATCGGACTGTCCGCCACCCAGCGCCCGCTGGAAGAGGTGGCGAAGTTCCTCGGCGGGACCAGCCGCGACGTGGCCATCGTCGACGCCGGCAGGCTGAAGACGATGGAGGTCAAGGTCGAGGTCCCGGTCGAGGACATGGCTCAGCTGAAGTCCTACGACGATTCCGGCCAGACGTCGAACAGCATCTGGCCGGCGATCTACCCGCGCCTTCTGCAGCTCATCCGCGACCACCGCTCCACGATCGTCTTCGTCAACTCGCGGCGCCTGGCCGAGCGCATCGCCGCGCGCATCAACGAGCTGGCCGAGGAAGACCTGGTGCGCGCCCATCACGGCTCCATCGCGCGCGAGCAGCGACTCCTGATCGAGGACCAGCTCAAGGCCGGAACCCTGCGCGGGCTCGTGGCCACGTCGACCCTCGAGCTGGGCATCGATATGGGCGCGGTCGACTTAGTGCTGCAGGTCGAATCGCCTCCCAGCGTCGCGGCGGGCATTCAACGCGTCGGACGCGCAGGGCATTCGGTGGGCGAGATTTCGCGCGGTGTCTTCATTCCGAAGTTCCGGGGCGACCTGGTGGAGACGGCGGCGGTCGTGGAGGGAATGCTCGACGGCCGCATCGAATCGACGACCGTCCCGCGCATGCCCCTCGACGTCCTCGCCCAGCAGGTGGTCGCGATGTGCGCGATGGACGAGTGGCGCGTCGACGAGCTGGCCGCCGTCGTCCGCCGCGCCTATCCGTACAGCGACCTGGGCCCGAAGTCGTTCGAATCGGTGCTGGACATGCTGAGCGGCCGGTATCCGTCCGACGAGTTCGCCGAGCTCCGGCCGCGCATCGTCTGGGACCGGCTGTCGGCGACGATCCGCGGAAGGGCGGGCGCACAGCGCCTGGCCGTGACCAATGCGGGCACCATCCCCGACCGCGGCCTGTACACGGTCAACCTGCTCGAGGATGGCCGGCGAGTCGGGGAGCTCGACGAGGAGATGGTCTACGAGAGCCGCGTCGGCGAGACCTTCGTGCTCGGCGCCTCGACGTGGAGGATCGCGGAGATCACTCCCTCGCAAGTGCTGGTGACGCCCGCCCCGGGGGAGCCCGGCAAGATCGCCTTCTGGAAGGCCGACGCTCCCAGCCGGCCCGCGGAGCTGGGGCTCGCGTTGGGCAAGATGGTCCGGGAGCTTCGGGCAGTCCCGCGAGCCGACGCCGAGCGACGGCTGCGCGAGCGCGCGGGATTCGATGATCGCGCGATCAAGAACCTGCTCACGTATCTCGAGGACCAGGCCGCGGCCACCGGCGCGGTGCCCGATGACCGGACCGTGGTCGTCGAGCGATTTCGGGACGAGATCGGCGACTGGCGGGTCTGCCTTCTCACACCTCTGGGCGGTCGCGTGCACGCGCCGCTGGCGCTGGCCTTGGAGGCCCGGTTACGCGACCGGTTGGGCATCGACGCGCGCGCGCTTTGGACCGACGACGGCATCGCCCTGCACCTTCCCGACCTCGAGTCGCCGCCTGGCCTCGATGAGCTCGTGCTCGACCCCGAGGAGGTGGAGGGCCTCGTCGCCACCCAGCTGCCCGCCTCCGCGCTCTTCGCAGGGCGATTCCGCGAGAACGCCGCCCGTTCGCTCTTGCTGCCGCGCCGCCGTCCGGGCCAGAGGACGCCCCTCTGGCAGCAGCGCATGCGCAGCGCCGGCCTGCTGCAGGTGGCGGGCCAGTACCCGGACTTTCCGATCCTCGCCGAGACCTGGCGCGAGTCGATGAGCGATCACTTCGACATGGTCGCGCTGGCCACGCTGCTGCGCTCGATCCGTTCCCGAGAGGTGCGGGTCGTCGCGGTCGACACGGAACGAGCCTCGCCGTTCGCGTCGTCCCTCCTCTTCTCGTACGTGGCGGAGTTCATGTACGAGGGCGATTCGCCATTGGCCGAGCGCCGTGCCCAGGCGCTGACCCTGGATCGCGAGCTGCTGGCGGAGCTGCTGGGCAGCGAAGACCTGCGCGAGCTCCTCGACCCCGAGTCCATCGCCGCCGTGGAGCTGGAATTGCAGGGCCTCCTTCCAGAACGCTTTCCGCGCGAACCTGACGAGGCCCACGACCTTCTGGTCCGGCTGGGCGATCTCAACGATTCGGAGGCGGCTGCGCGCGGAATCGCGATCGAATGGCTTCGGGCCCTGGAGCGCGAGCGGCGGGTGGTGACTGTGCGCATCGCGCGTGAGGCGCGCTGGATCGCCGCCGAAGACGCGGGCCGGTACCGCGAGGCGCTGGGGGCGACGCTTCCAGTGGGCCTTCCGGACGCGTATCTGGATCCGGGCACCGAGCCGCTCACATCGTTGATCCGCCGGTGGGCGCGGACCCATGTGCCGTTCGTCGCCTCCGACATCGTTGGGCGGTGGGGCCTTGCGACCGCGGCCGTCGAGGGAGCGCTCGCACAGCTGGTCGCACGGGGCGATGTGATCGCGGGCGAGTTTCGCCCGGCGATCCGGGGCCGAGAGCACTGCCACCCGGAAGTCCTTCGAATGCTGCGGAGGCGTTCGCTGGCGGCGTTGCGCCGCGAGGTCGAATCCGTCCCGCCAGAGACCCTCGCGCGCTTTCTTCCGGCGTGGCATGGGGTCGGGGTGCGTGCGGGCGGTGTCGACCGCTTGCTCGAGGTCGTCTTCCAGCTGCAGGGCGCGGCGCTGCCCGCGAGCGTCATCGAGCGCGACATCATCGCAAGCCGCGTGGCCGGCTACAACCCGCGCCTTCTCGACGAGCTCGTCTCGATGGGCGAGGTGGTCTGGGTCGGCCGCGGCTCGCTCGGGTCAACCGACGGAAGGGTCGCTTTGTACCTGCGCGGCGACGCGCCGCGGCTCGTGCCCGAGCCGGCGGATGCGCCTGACGGCGATCTTCATGCGCGGGTGCGCGATCACCTGCGCGCGCGAGGCGCGACCTTCTTCCGCGACCTGTATGCCGCCTGCGGCGGCGGCGACGAGGAAACGATGCTGGACGCCCTGTGGGATCTGGTCTGGGCGGGCGAGGTGACCAACGACACGTTCGCGCCGCTGCGACTGCTCGGCCCGTCGGCTCGGCGGCCGGCGCACAAGCCGCGCCTGCCCCGCTTGACACAGCCGCGGGCCGCGGGCCGGTGGTCGCTGGTAACCGAAATGGTGGGCGCGGGCGCCAATGCGACTGAGAGGCTACATGCCGCTGCGGGCGTTCTGCTCCAGCGCTACGGCGTCCTCACGCGTGAGTCGGTTGCGGGCGAGGGATGGCCGGGCGGGTTTTCCGCCCTTTACCCCGTGCTGCGCGCCATGGAGGAGTCGGGCCGCATCAGGCGCGGCTACTTCGTCGAAGGTCTGGGCGGCTCGCAGTTCGCGCTACCAGGAGCCGTCGACCGGCTGCGCGATCTCCGCGAACCTAACGCTCATGTCATCGCCCTTGCTGCGTGCGACCCCGCCAACTCCTACGGCTCGGTATTGCCCTGGCCGCGCTCGGACGGCCGCATGGCGCGAGCCGCCGGTGCGTACTGCGTGCTCGACGGTGGACGGCTGGTGCTCTACCTCGAGCGGGGCGGCCGCTCGCTCCTCACCAACGGCGAAGTCTCGATCGACCATCTCCGGGCGCTGATCGCGATGGCTGTGCCGGCAGGTAGGGTGGAGCTGCAGCGGGTCGATGGTGTGGCCGTCATGGACTCGACTCTCAACGGGCTGCTCCGCGAGGCTGGATTCGCGTCGACGCACCGTGGTCTGGTCGCTCAGGCCGGCCGAGGCTAGCTCTCAGGGCATAGGTACGATTACCACTTCATCGGGGAGTAGCGCAGCTCGGTAGCGCACCTGACTGGGGGTCAGGTGGTCGCGGGTTCAAATCCCGCCTCCCCGACCATTTTTGAATTCAGAGCCGTCAAGTGTCGCTATATCAGCAGTCGCACGGGCCAGGACCGTGAGGCCTGGGGCTAGAGAGAGTCGAGCCTAGCCAGCAGTTCGATCTTGAGAGCGAGGTCTTGGCCGTTCGTGAGAACGCAGCGGCGATCGCCGACTCAGCTCGTGGTCGCGCCGAGAAGTTCCTCTCGGAGCACTCGCCGAAGCCATGCCTGCCACTCCTCATCGCTCCATCCGCGCCGTTCGGTCAGCTCGACGTACGCCGCGAGCGAGTTGACCACCCGCAAGATGTCGAGAGCCCGGTCCCTGGACAGCCCCTTGCGCAGGGCTCCCAGTTGATGCAGTCGATCGATCAGCGTGCCAAAGAAAGTGTCGCGTCGTGCGTCGCGGACCGCGGCTTGTTCAGGGTCGTTCGGTAGCGCTGCGCCGAGGCGGGCAATAAACGGACTGACGCGCGCCTTGATCTGGCTGTCGACGTCCACGAAGAGGTCGAGCAGCTTCCGAGGATCGGTTTCCGATCGCAGCTCAGCCGCCCATGGCTGCTCGGCCCATTGCTCGGACGGGGCGTTGCCCAGGACCACCCGGTCTTGGACCTGCCCCAGAAGACGTGCCTTGTTGCCGAAAGTGAAATACACCGTCTGAACCGCAACCCCGGCCGCGGTCGCCACCTGCTGAATCGTCGTGTCGTCATAGCCCTGCTGCATAAAGAGAGACAGGGCGGCATCAAGCATGCGGTTCCTGGTGCGGATCGCCTGCTCGCGGCGACCCTTGCGGCCCGACTGGGTCTTGACAGCCACACCGAGGACTCTACACTAGAGTGAACTCTAGTAGTTACTACGGTGGTGGGAGGAGAATGGAAATGAGCGCTGAAGATGCGGCGACAAAAGAGGAGCTTCTTCTCGAATTGAGAGGTAAGAACACGACCAGGACCATCAAAGAGTTCTCACCGGCCGGCATCAGGCTCGAGAACAATCTGGAGGGAGAGGTCAAGGGCATCTATAACGCGACTTACTACGCCACGATCGACGCCCTGGTGAAGCCGGATGGAACGATCGACTACGAAACTCGACAGATTCACACCACCGACGACGGCGACACCGTGCTCGTGGACTACAAGGGGAAGAGTATTCGAGAGAGCCCCACTCACAACAAGTTCGTGGGCGAGAACACCTTCCAGACCTCATCAAAGAAGCTCGCCTGGCTGAACGGAACTAAGTCTCGCCATGAGGGCGAATACAACCCCGTCACGGGCGAGCAGAACTTTCGCGTGTACGCGAAAAGGTAGATCGTTCTCACCGAGCGGCTGCTCAAGGAGGAATGAATTGACGACGGCATCATCGGATCTACAGGCAAGGGAAGAGGCGCAAGCCAAGGAGGGCGATATGACTGCTCAAAGCCAGCTGGAAGAAAACAAGCGGATAGTTCGCGAGTTCATCGAAACGGCGTTCAACAAGCACCAGGCGGGTCGGGCGTCGGATTACATGACGTCCGACATCAAATGGCATGGCGGTACCTTGGGCACAGTCGAGGGTCGCGAGAACTTCGCTGGGCTGATCGGAGCGATCGTCGCCGCCCTCCCGGATCTCAGTAATGTCGAGCAGGACATCATCGCGGAACGAGACATCGTGTCCGTGCGCGCGGTCGTCGAGGGAACGCACAAGGGCGACCTGCTCGGCATCCCCGCTTCGGGCAGACACGTCCGGTGGGATGCGGTTGACGTGTACCGGGTGGCGGATGGAAAGATCGCTGAGGAGTGGGCCGCGGACGATCTGCTTGCCTTCGTCTACGGGGTGGGCGCGTACACCCCGCCATGGCTCGCACAAAAGTCGTAGCGCGGGCAAATGGATTAGGGGCACCACCCGTGGCCACGGACCCGTTGACCGACCGGTTGGTCCGCGAGCGCGCCGTCAGAGACCGCTCGCGCTGGCTGGTGCTCGCGGTGATAGGCATCGGGTTCGCAGCCGTGGTGACGGCGCTCACCGCGATCAACGTCGCGCTGCCGTCTGCGCAACAGGAAATGCAGTTCACAACTGCGGACCGTCAGTGGGTCGTCACCGCATATACCTTGGCTTTCGGCAGCCTGCTCCTGGCGGGAGGGAGGCTGGTAGATCTGTTTGGTCAGAAGACGACGTTCCTTGTGGGCCTGTTGGGTTTCGCCGCGGTCTCGGCTGTGGGCGGCGCCTCGGTCAACTTCGGCATGCTGGTGGCGGGGAGGGCATTCCAGGGCGCCTTCGCGGCTCTACTCGTTCCTGCAGCGATCTCGCTTCTGTCGACGACCTTCACCGATCCGAAGGAGCGGGCGAGGGCATTCGGGATCTTTGGCGCGATCGCGACCGCCGGCGGCGCGGTCGGTCTGCTGATCGGTGGCGCGCTGACCGAGTATCTCTCGTGGCGCTGGACCCTTTACGGCAACGTCATCTTTGCCGGAGTCGCGTTCGTCGGCGGAGCACTAGTGCTCACTGGGCAAGCCTCGCCGACCAAGCCCCGGCTCGACATACCGGGCGTGTTGCTCTCGTCCGCGGGCATGTTCTCGCTCGTCTACGGCTTCGGCAACGCGGCCACGAACAGCTGGGGGAATCCGGCGACGTGGGGATTCCTGGTCGCGGGAGCGGCATTGCTCGCGCTGTTCGCGCTATGGATGGGTCGCGCCGCGAACCCGCTACTGCCGCCGCGAATCGTGCTCAATCGCAACCGAGCGGGCGCTTACGTCGCAACGTTGTTCGCTGCCTTCTGCATGTTCGCGACCTTCTTCTTATTGACCTACTACCTGCAGGGGACTCTTAACTTCTCGCCGCTCACGACAGGCCTGGCGTTCTTACCAATCTCGGCAAGCTTGGTACTCGCGTCCAACCTCTCGACCATCGTGCTGCTGCCGAGAGTCGGGCCACGACCGCTTGTGCCCGCTGGCTTGGCGCTGGCGGCGGGGGGGACGGCATGGCTTGCACAGCTCGGACCTCACACCGGCTATGCGCAGGGGGTGCTGGGTCCCCTCGCGCTGATCGGGCTTGGTCTCGGCTCGGTCATCGCGCCATCACTCAACGCCGGAACGTTCGGTGTGGCGCGACAGGACGCGGGGGAGGCCGCAGCGACCGTGACGGTTGGCCAACAGCTAGGAGCCTCAATCAGCACGTCGCTGCTGAACACGATCTTCGCGACCGCGGTCGCGTCTTACCTCGTGACGCACGCGTTCGCGGGGCGAGAGGCGAACGGACTTGCGCTCGCTTACGGCTACGACACCGCGTTCTGGTGGACAGCCGTTATCG